>Ga0209127_100008_pt1 | contig 860705 bp, 827 predicted proteins | sample LakSupMetagenome_FD_187469 | JGI IMG/M metagenome (GOLD analysis project Ga0209127, IMG submission 187469) | Freshwater microbial communities from Lake Superior, Canada - Sta WM archaea (SPAdes) (version 2) | ecosystem: Environmental > Aquatic > Freshwater > Lake | place: Lake Superior, Canada... | reverse complement strand
CCCCACGCTTTCGTGCATGAGCGTCAGTACAGGTCCAGGGGATTGCCTTCGCCATCGGTGTTCCTCCGCATATCTACGCATTTCACTGCTACACGCGGAATTCCATCCCCCTCTACCGTACTCTAGCTATGCAGTCACAGATGCAGTTCCCAGGTTGAGCCCGGGGATTTCACAACTGTCTTACATAACCGCCTGCGCACGCTTTACGCCCAGTAATTCCGATTAACGCTTGCACCCTACGTATTACCGCGGCTGCTGGCACGTAGTTAGCCGGTGCTTATTCTTACGGTACCGTCATTAGCCCTCTTTATTAGAAAAGGCCGTTTCGTTCCGTACAAAAGCAGTTTACAACCCGAAGGCCTTCATCCTGCACGCGGCATGGCTGGATCAGGCTTTCGCCCATTGTCCAAAATTCCCCACTGCTGCCTCCCGTAGGAGTCTGGGCCGTGTCTCAGTCCCAGTGTGGCTGGTCGTCCTCTCAGACCAGCTACAGATCGAAGGCTTGGTGAGCCTTTACCTCACCAACTACCTAATCTGCCATCGGCCGCTCCATTCGCGCAAGGTCTTGCGATCCCCTGCTTTCATCCGTAGATCGTATGCGGTATTAGCACAGCTTTCGCTGCGTTATCCCCCACGATTGGGCACGTTCCGATGTATTACTCACCCGTTCGCCACTCGCCGCCAGGATTGCTCCCGCGCTGCCGTTCGACTTGCATGTGTAAGGCATGCCGCCAGCGTTCAATCTGAGCCAGGATCAAACTCTATAGTTCGATCTTGATTTTTGCGCCTGACCTCGCGGTCAAGCAAAACTCATAAAAAAAGAATTAAAGTGAACTTCACTTCTATCTCATGAGCGTTTTTAAGTCTTGCGACTTGTTCCGAAGAACTTACGCAATTACCTTCAAACGCCCACGCTTATCGGCTGTAAATTTTTAACGATCACCGAAGCAACTTATCGTTTACTTCGTTCAGCTCGCTGTGATCAGCGAAGCCTTGTAGTCTATCACGGTTTTTAAAGAACCGTCAAACTTTTTTCGCTTTCAACATCTTCTTATTCGCACCCCGCAACCTTCGTCGCGAGACGCTGAAGCTGTTTCAGCGGAGCCTTCGATTATGCACTGTTTTTTGCAATCCAGTCAACTTCGAAGAATCTTTTTTCAGCCAACCTTCCAGCAACCGCCCCTTCCAGGGCAACCACTGAATCGCTGCAAGAGCGTCATCAGCCGAGCCCACGAGTATACATCGATATTTCGGGTTAACGCTACCCCGACGAGATTTTGTTATTGAGTCCTCGGCACGGCTTGTACCTGTAGTCAGAGGCAGCGCCCGCGCTCTACTAGCTATATATAGAGACGCAGCCGCCCAGGTAACGAGATCCGTCCGCGCATGAAAAAGCCGCCCGAAGGCGGCTTTCTATCTCAGGCGAGTCAACTCGGCTTAGTAGTAGCGCGAGCTGTTCATGCGGCGCATCGCTTCATAGAGCGTCGGCATGCGCGCTTCCTGCGAACGGGTGCTCATGCGGGCCATTGCATCGATCTTGGCGACTGCAGCGGCAGGCACGGTGCCTTCCGATTGCTGGCGCCACACGGCGGCTTGCAGTTCCTGCATCACGCGCGGGTCGTTCTTCGCGGTTTCCAGGAAACGCGCATCGGCGCGGGCCGCGGCACGCCGTTCGGCGGCGGCGCGCCAGAGGCCGGCAACGCTGCTCTTGCGCACCGAGCTTGCGAACAGCGCAAACAGGGTGATCGCTGCGAGGCAGAAGATGGCCCATGCGCCGAGCAGTGCGCCTTCGTTCCAGTTGGAGACGAGCGTGTCGGCGACCACCAGCACCGCTGCCGCGATGGCAACGATGAACAGGGCGATCAGCGGACGGGCGCCTTCGGAGCCGGCGCGTGCAGCCTGGATCTGGCCGAAAAGAACTTCGGCGCGACGGACGCCGGGATGGACAGTGGGTTGGTCAACGTGGACAAAGCTGGTCATGGTGCGATCCCTCCGGGGATGAATGGCAACGAGTGCCGATGCCGTGATATTAGGGGTTACCCTAATACTTTGCCACTTTATCTTTCTGATGTTTATCATTCACAGCGCTGATGGACGTCAACTTTCGCACGCTCGACCTCAACCTGCTTCGCGTCTTCGACGAGGTGATGGCGGAGCGCAACCTCACGCGCGCAGCCCGCAACCTCTCTATTACCCAGCCCGCAGTGAGCAATGCGCTGCGGCGCTTGCGCGAGGTGCTGGGTGACGAGCTGGTGCGCCGCGCCGGCGCTGGCGTGGAACCCACGCCGCGAGCGCTGGCGCTCTGGCCGACCGTGCGCGACGCGTTGCGCCAGCTGCAGCACACCCTGGCCCCGGGCGAATTCGACGCGGCGACTGCCGACACCACCTTCCTGCTGGCCATGGCCGACGCCACGGCGGCAGAGCTGATCCCCGGCCTGGTGCAGATCGCAGAAAAGGAAGCACCCGCCATTTCCCTGCGCGTACTCCCGCTGACCACGCGCGATCCGCGCCGGATGCTGGAGAACGAAGAGGTCGACATGGCCATCGGCTACTTCCCGGCCGTGATCGCCAGCCTGGCGGCGCGTGGGCAGTCGGGGGTGGGGGTGCCGTTCGAGACCCAGCGGCTCTACCTGGGCCAATATGTATGCGTGATGCGCCGCGGCCATCCGCTCGCAAATGCGCCGCTCACGCTCGACGACTACTGCGCCGCGCGGCACCTGCTGGTGAGTTTTTCGGGGCGGCCCTACGGCTTCATCGACCAGACGCTGGGCGCCATGGGGCGCGAGCGGCGCATCGTGGTGACGGTAAACCAGTTCTTCACGGCAGGCAGGGTGGTCGCGAATTCAGACCTCTTGACCGTGCTGCCGCGCCATTTCGTGACCGTGACCGGCATCGATGACCAGCTGGTGCTGCGCGACCTGCCCTTCGACCAGCCGCCGGTGCACGTGGATGCCATCTGGCATCGGCGCGCCCAGCACGGGCATGCGCATGAATGGCTGCGGACCGCGCTGTTGCGGTCGGCCGCGGCAGCCTTCGCGGGCTCGATCCTCGGGCAGAGGGTACCCGACTGACCGGCGCCGGTTGATCAGCGAACGACGCTGAGCCAGGCGGAGGCGGCTGCGCGCAGTTCCTGCGCGTGATGCGCACCGCGACCGGCGCGGACGTCGGCGCTTTCCATCAGCGCGGCCGCGTGGCTGGCGGGGGCGCTGTCGCTGGAGGAACGGAAGAAACGGGCCACTTGGGCGAGGAGGCTGAACATGGTGTTGCGCGGCTTATGGCCGTGCTCTGAGTGGTTGATGTTCCAAGATTAAGGGTTTTCCCTAGGAAAACAACCCTGACCTTATGCGCTTCATGCATGGGGCAATTCACCTAGACTGGCCCGACGATGAAGCTGCAACTGCTCTCCGACCTGCACCTGGAGTCCCATCCCCGCTTCCACGCCGAGCCGATCCCGGGCGCCGACCTGCTGGTGCTCGCGGGCGACATCGGCTCCTACCAGGAAGGCTCCCGCCTCGCGGACACCGATTTCGGCCTGGGCCGGTTTTCGCCTCGCAACGGCTGGCCGGTGCCGGTGGTCTACGTGCCGGGCAACCACGAATACGACAACGCCGACTTCGACGAGACCCACGACCGGCTGCGCCCGCTATGCCAGGAACTCGACATCCAGTGGCTCGAGCGCGAAACCCTCGTCATCGACGGCATCCGCTTCATCGGCACCACGCTCTGGGCCGATTTCGACGCGCTGGTCGAACCCACCGACGGCTTGGCCGAGGCGCTCAAGAAGCGCGGCAAGGCGATGCGGGCGGCCGACTTCTACCTGGAAAAGATGGCCACCAGGCGCCACGGCGAGCTCTTCCTGTCCGGCCCGCTGCGCGAGCAGGCGCTGGTGTGCCAGGCGTGGCTGCGGCAAGCGCTGGCCGAGCCTTTCGACGGCACCACGGTCGCCATCACGCATTTCGCACCGACGCTGGCGAGCGCCGATCCGCGCTACGGCCTGACGCCCGGCACCGCCGGCTTCTGCAACGCCCTCGACGAACTGCTGCCGTCGGCCAGGCTCTGGCTGCACGGCCATCTGCACTGCGCCTTCGACTATATGAAGGACGGCTGCCGCGTGGTGGCCAACCCGTTGGGCTACAAGCGCAACGGCGAGCAGGAAGGCTACCGTCCCGACCTGCTGATCGAAGTGCGCTGACCCCGGTGCCGCCGTGACGGCCGGCTACCGGCGGATCGCAGGCGCTGTGTAGACTGCCTCGAGTCCACCCAGGAGAGAGACATGGCACAGCCACAACAGCGTCGCACCTTCCTTCAACGCACAGGCGGCACCGCGGCAGCAGTCGGGCTGCTGTCCGCCCTGCCGAAAGCACTGGCCCAGGCGCCCGACGCCGGCGGCAAAGCCATGGGTCGGCTCTCGATGGCCGAGATGTCGCGCCGCCTCGCAGCCGGGTCGCTGACCAGCAGCCAGCTGGTCGAAGAAGCGCTGGCCGCCATCCAGAACCCCGCGGGCGAAGGCGCGCGCACTTTCATCCAGGTGCACGCCGCATCGGCGCGCAGCGCTGCGGCGCAACTGGATGCCGATCGCAAGGGCGGCCGCGCGGCCGCCTCCCCGATCGCCGGCATCCCGATTTCCCTGAAGGACCTGTTCGACGAAGCCGGCGTCACCACGCTCGGCGGCTCCGCGGTGCTGGTCGGCCAGCCGCCGGCGCAGCGCGATGCGGTGGTGGTCGAGCGGCTGCGGCGCGCGGGCGCGATCGTCATCGGGCGCACCAACACGGTCGAGTTCGCCTACACGGGCCTGGGCGTCAACCCGAACTACGGCACGCCGAAGAACGTCTACGACCGCGCGACCGGCCGCATTCCGGGCGGCTCGACCTCGGGCGGCGCCATCTCGGTGACCGACGGCATGGCGGCCGGCGCCATCGGCACCGACACCGGCGGGTCGCTGCGCATTCCTGCGGCGCTCAACGGGTTGGTGGGCTTCAAGCCCACGCAGCGCCGCATTCCGCTCGATGGCGTGATGCCGCTGTCGACCTCCTTCGACTCGGCCGGGCCGATGGCGTGGACGGTGGAAGACTGCGCCCTGCTCGACGCCGTGCTGGCCGGCGAACTGTCGCGCGCGCCCAAGGCGATCTCGCTGCGCGGCCTGCGCTTCGCGGTGCCGAAGACCTTCTTCCAGGACGACCTCTCGCCGCCCGTGGCTGCCGCGTTTGCATCCGCACTGTCCAAGCTCTCGGCTGCCGGCGCCACGATCATCGAGCTGCCGATGACCGAGTTCGCCAAGGCGCCGACCATCAACCCGCGCGGGATGATCACCGCCTCGGAGGCCTATGCCTGGCACCGCGAATTCATCAAGACGGGCGCCGCCAAGTACGACCCGCGCGTGCTGGCGCGCATCAAGACCGGCGAGACGATCACCGCGCCCGACTACCTGCAGCTGCAGGCGCTGCGCCGCCAGTTCATCCGCTCGATCAACGCCGCCGCCGCCGGCTACGACGCGATGCTGATGCCCACCACGCCCGACATCGCTCCGCCGATCGCCGAGGTGATCAAGGACGACGAGACCTACTACCGCATCAACGGCCGCATGCTGCGCAACCCCTCGGTGGTGAACCTGTTCGATGGCTGCGCGCTCTCGGTGCCCTGCCATGACGCGGGCACCGCGCCGGTCGGGCTGATGGTGGCCGGCATCGGCAACACCGATCACCGGCTGCTGGCGGTGGGCGCAGCGGTGGAAGCGGTGGTGACGCCGCGCCGCGGCATCGGCAGCTAGCGCCCGTTCAGCGTGAAGCCAGGCCGTCGAAGCAGGTGCCGAGCACGAGTTCGACGATCTCCGCGTCGCTCTGCAGGCCGCCGGCCTTGAGGAAACCGAGCACCGGATCGCAGGCGCGCGCGAACAGCGTGTAGAGCACGGCAATCGCCGGCAGCTTCGGATTCAGCGTGCCATCGGCCTGCGCCGCCTGGATCCAGCCGCCGAGCGTGTCGCTGATCGCCACCAGCCGGTCGAGGTAGCCGCGGTTGTTCATCAGCGCGGCACGCAGGGTGGAGTTCTGGTGCGGCAGCGAGGGCATCTCGCCGGCCAGTTGCGCTTCCATCGCCCAGCGCACCACCGCGCGCAGCTTGTCGATGGGCTTCTGGTCGGCCGGCACCGACGCCAGGAAGTCCTGCGTACGCTGCATGAGGCGCACCATCGCCGCGGCCGCGAGGTCTTCCTTGCTGGGAAAGTGCTTGTAGAGGCTGGCCTTGGCGATGCCGACGGAGGCGGCGACCTCGTCGACCGTCATCGATTCGAAGCCCTTTTCGGCCAGCAGCCGGTTCGCGGTCTGCACGATGGCCTCTTCGCGGGCCTGCAGCATCTGTTCCTTGAACGAGGGCTTGGCGGGAGCGGCAGCGGTGGTCATGCGGAAATTCTAGTCTTGGCCGTCGCCCGCCAGACGGTGCGAGTGCGGAAATACCGTTCGGTCTTCGTTGCAGACCGGACGGTTCTGTTCAGGCGCTGCGCCCTTTGGAAACCAGCTTGATGCCCGGCATCAGCTCGGCCGCGAGCTCGGGGCGTTCCAGCGCGTAGTCGAGGTTCATGCGCGCGATCTCCACATGCTCCTCGCCCAGCGCCTGCGCGCGCGAGCCCTGCCCGCGCTCGATGGCCTGCACGATCGCATGGTGCGTGCGGTGCGCCTGACGCATCCACTGCTGGCCCTCTTCCATCGACGACTGCATCGGCAGCATCGCGCTCGGCGCGGCGAAGGGCTGGCCGCCGAGCATGTCCATCACCCGCTTGAGTGCGAGGTTGCCGCAGCCTTCGACGATCAGCTTGTGGAAGCGGTCGTTCATCTCGACGTAGGCCGCGTAGTCGTCGATTTCCATGGTGGGCTTGTTCACCGCCCTGTCGCCGGCGTCCAGGCAATCCTTCAGGTCGCGCAACAGCTGTCGCGGCGCGCCGTCTTCGGCCAGCAGGCGCGCCGCGAAGCCTTCGATCACGCCGCGCACGCGAATGGCATCGGCCACCTCCTGCGAGGTGAAGCGGCGCATCTGGTAGCCACCGCTGGGCGATTGTTCGATCAGGCCTTCGTGCTCGAGGCTGGCGAGCGCCAGACGCACCGGGGTGCGCGAGGCTTCGAGTTTCTCGGCGAGCGGGATCTCGGCCAGCCGCTCTCCGGGCACGAATTCGCCCTTGAGGATCATGTCGCGCAGTTGCACGAGCACGCGGGATTGTTGAGAGTCCATCAGGAGGCGCCGGGAGCGGGAATGAGCGGATTCTAGGAGACGGGCCGATCATTGCACGCAGGATATTTACCCTGGCTCGCTTGTTGCATGCATTGCATCACAAGAAGTGTCAAAAACTCACGCCACACTCAGTATTAACCCTGATTTAAAGCGCTACGAGCCCCAAATAAGGGCGAAATCGAAGATGAAAGTTTGACCCAGATTGAGGATCACCAAGACAATGCATACCGTTGCATGCAATGCCTGCAGACCTCTTTCCAAAGCCCCCACGATGGAGCCCGCACGATGATCAGCGCCGAGCAGAACGATTTCATCACCCGCGTCGGACGCGACGCCCCCGCCGGCAAGCTGCTGCGCCGCTACTGGCAGCCGGTGGCCCTGGCCGACGAGCTGGCGGGCCCGCGCCCGGTCAAGCCCGTGAAGCTCATGGGCCAGGACTTCGTGCTGTTCCGTGACGAAAACAGCCAGCTCGGCATGCTCGACCGCGACTGCCCGCACCGCGGCGCCGACCTCGCCTTCGGACGGCTGGAAAACGGAGGCATCCGCTGCGCCTTCCACGGCTGGCTGTTCGACGCCAAGGGCAACTGCCTCGAGACCCCCGCCGAACCCGCCACCAGCAAGCTGTGCAGCCGCATCAAGCAGTCGGCCTATCCGGTGGTCGAGAAGGCCGGCGTCGTCTTCGCGTACATCGGCGAGGGCGAGCCCCCGGCCTTCCCCGATTTCGATTGCTTCGTCGCCCCCGACACCCACACCTTCGCGTTCAAGGGCCTGTTCGAATGCAACTGGCTGCAGGCGCTCGAAGTGGGCATCGACCCCGCGCACGCCTCGTACCTGCACCGCTTCTTCGAGGACGAGGACACGTCGGAAAGCTACGGCAAGCAATTCCGCGGCGCCTCCGCCGACTCCGACATGCCGATCACCAAGGTGCTGCGCGAGTACGACCGTCCCGACATCAGCGTCGAACCCACCGACTACGGCTTCCGCCTGAAGGCGCTGCGCAAGCTCTCCGAAGACACCACCCACGTGCGCGTGACCAACGTGGTGTTCCCGCAGGCCTTCGTGATCCCGATGAGCGCGGAGATGACCATCTCGCAGTGGCATGTGCCGGTGGACGACACGCACTGCTACTGGTACGCCATCTTCACCAGCTTCACCGGCCCGGTCGACAAGCAGCAGATGCGCGACCAGCGCCTGAAGCTCTACGAGCTGCCCGACTACACCTCGCGCAAGAACAAGCGCAACAACTACGGCTACAGCATCGACGAGCAGCTGACCGAGACCTACACCGGCATGGGCGACGACATCAACGTGCACGACCAGTGGGCGGTGGAATCGCAGGGCGCCATCCAGGACCGCACGCGCGAGCACCTGGGCAGCACCGACAAGGGAATCATTGCCTACCGACGCGTGCTGGTGAAGGCCATCGAGGCCACGCTCGCCGGTGAACCCGCGCCGATGCTGATCGACGCCGCACAGGCGAGCACGATGACCGGCCCGCCCTCCATCGACGGCATCGGCCACGTCAGCGACGAAGCCGCCACCGAGACCTACTGGCAGGAGGCCGACCGCGCTCGGCGCCTGAAGTCCGACTGGGCCTCCGCACGGCTCGCCGCATGAGCACGCGCGCCATGAGCAGCAGCAAAACCAACACCTTCGTCGACCGTTTCGGTCTCTGGTCCGACGACCAGCATGCACAGGCGCGCGAGCTGGTGCGCCGCATCGACAGCGGCGAGGTCGACCTTGTGCGCTTCGCCTGGCCCGACCAGCACGGCATCCTGCGCGGCAAGACGCTGGTCGCGACCGAGGCGCGCTCGGCGCTGTGGGAGGGCGTGAACCTCACCTCCACGCTGCTGGCCAAGGACACCTCGCACAAGACCGTGTTCCCGGTGTTCACCACGAACGGCGGCTTTGCCATCGAAGGCCTGCAGGGCGGCGCGGACTTCACCATCGTGGCCGACCCCGCCACCTTCAAGGTGCTGCCCTGGGCGCCGCGCACCGGCTGGATCCTGTGCGACGCCTACATGGCCGACGGCAAGCCCTGCCCCTTCGCGACGCGGCAGATCCTGCAGCGCGCGGTGCGCCAGCTCGACGAATTCGGGCTCGACTTCATCGCCGGCCTGGAGGTGGAGTTCCACGTCTTCAAGCTCGACGATGCGCGCATGGGCCTGGCCGACTCGGGCCAGCCCGGCGAGCCGCCGCGCGTGTCGCTGCTCTCGCACGGCCACCAGTACCTGACCGAGCTGCGCTACGACCGCGTCGACGGGTTGATGGAGCTGCTGCGCTCGAACCTCGTCGCGCTCGGCCTGCCGCTGCGCTCGCTCGAGATCGAATTCGGCCCGAGCCAGTTCGAGCTGACCTTCGGCCCCACGGCCGGCGTGATGCCTGCCGACACCATGGTGCTGCTGCGCAGCGCGATCAAGCAGATCTGCCAGCGCAACGGGTTGCACGCGAGCTTCATGTGCCGGCCGAAGATTCCGAACGTGATGTCCAGCGGCTGGCACCTGCACCAGTCGCTGCGGCGCAAGAGCGATGGCGTCAATGTGTTCATGCCCGAGGCTCAAGGCCAGGACCTGAGCGAGATCGGCATGCACTACCTCGGCGGCCTGAAGGCGCACGCCTGCGGCGCGGCCGCACTCGCGAGCCCCACGATCAACGGCTACCGGCGCTATCGCCCATTCTCGCTCGCGCCCGACCGCGCGATCTGGGCGCGCGACAACCGCGGCGCGATGCTTCGCGTGCTCGGCGGCGTGGGGCAGAGCGCTTCGCGCATCGAGAACCGCGTGGGCGAGCCGACGGCCAATCCTTACCTGTACCTCGCGTCGCAACTGTTCTCGGGCCTCGACGGCATCCGCAACAGCATCGACCCCGGTCCCTCCGCCGATGCGCCGTACGAAACACCGGCCGAGCACCTTCCGCGCTCGCTCGGCGACGCCCTCGCGTGCCTCCGCCGCGACGAGATGCTCAACACGCAGATGGGCAAGGTCTTCATCGACTACCTCTGCCACATCAAGGAAGCGGAAATCGCCCGCTTCAACCTCGAAGTCTCGGAGTGGGAACACCGCGAGTACTTCGACATGTTCTGATCCCCATGCCCACGATCCACTACATCCTCAAGGACGGCACCACCCGCGCGGTCGACGCCAAGATCGGCGCCAGCGTCATGGAGACCGCCATCCGCGGCAACGTGCGCGGCATCGACGCCGAATGCGGCGGCTGCTGCTCCTGCGCCACCTGCCACGTCTACGTGGACGAGGCCTTCGCCGACCTGCTGCCGCCGCCCGACGACATGGAAAGCGCCCTGCTCGAAGTCGTCGCGTCCGAGCGGCAACCCAATTCGCGCCTGAGCTGCCAGCTCAACGTGACAGCAGCCCTCGATGGGCTGAGGGTGCGCGTTCCAGAGACACAGGTCTGACGCACACTCGCCCGCTTTGCATCCATTCCACCTGAAAGGCGTTTTTCCATGACGACGATGACGAAGAGAACCGTTCTCTCGACCCTCCTGCTCGCCGGCTTCGGCATGCTGGGCACCGTGGCCGCGCACGCTGCCGACGAGCCGCTGCGCATCGGCCTCATTGCCACCTACTCCGGCCCCTACGCCGACTACGGCCGCCAGTTCGACGCCGGCATCGCGCTCTACCTCAAGGAGCACGGCGGCAAGGTGGGCGGGCGCACCGTCGAGATCATCAAGAAAGACACCGCCGGCCCCGCGCCCGATGCCGCCAAGCGCATCGCGCAGGAGCTCGTCGTGCGCGACAAGGTGAGCATCCTCACCGGCCTGGACTTCAGCCCCAACGCGTATGCCGTGGGCGCCATCGCCACGCAGGCCAAGATTCCGACCATCGTGATGAACGCGGCCTCCTCGGCCATCACCAGCAGCTCGCCCTACGTGGCGCGCCTCTCGTTCACCGTGCAGCAGGTCACCGACCCGATGGCGCGCTTCATGCTCAGGGAGGGCATCAAGGACGCCTACACCGTGGTCGCCGACTACGCCTCGGGCGTCGATGCCGAAACCGCCTTCAAGAAAACCTTCACCACCGGCGGCGGCAAGGTCTCGGGCGAGGTGCGCACGCCGATGAACAACCCCGACTTCTCGGCCTATGTGCAGCGCATCAAGGACGCCAAGCCCCAGGCCGTGTTCTTCTTCTTCCCCTCGGGCGTGATGCCGCCGGCGTTCCTCAAGGTGTGGAAAGAGCGCGGCATGGAGCAGGCCGGCATCAAGCTCTACGCCACCGGCGAAGCCACCGACGACAGCTACCTGGACGCCACCGGCGACGTGGCACTCGGCCTCGTCACCAGCCACCACTACTCGTTCGCGCACAACTCGCCCAAGAACCAGAAGTTCGCGCGCGACTTCGCCGCCGACAACGGCACCAAGCTGCGCCCCAGCTACTTCGCCGTGACCGCCTACGACGCCATGGCCGCGATCGACCTCACGCTGCAGAAGACCAAGGGCGACGCCAGCGGCGACAAGTTCATGGACGCGCTGCGCGGCCTGCGCTTCGAGAGCCCGCGCGGCCCGATCGAGGTGGACCCGCTCACCCGCGACATCGTGCAGACCGTCTACATCCGCAAGACCGAGCGCGTGAACGGCCAGCTGGTGAACGTGGAGTTCGACAAGTTCGACCGCGTGAAGGACCCGGCCAAGGAAAGCTCGAACTAAGCCCATCCGCACGCCAGCAAGCAGCGCAGCCAGCAACAGGAGGCCCATGGGCATCGTGATCTTCGACGGGGTGGCCTACGGCATGCTCCTGTTCCTCATCGGCGTGGGCCTGTCCATCACGATGGGGCTGATGAATTTCGTCAACCTCGCGCACGGCAGTTTCGCGATGGTGGGCGGCTACGCGGCGAGCCTGCTGATGAACCACTGGGGGCTCGGCTTCGGGCTCTCGCTGGCGGCCGCCTTCGTGTCCGCGGCGCTGGTGGGCGCGGTGCTGGAGTTCGTGTTCTACCGGCGGCTGTACCGCGCGCACCCGCTGGACCAGGTGCTGCTGTCGATCGGCGTGGTGTTCGTGTCGATCGCGGCATTCACCTATTTCTTCGGGCCGACGATGCAGCCGTTCACGCTGCCGCCGGCGCTCGACGGGCAGATTGCCATCGGCGGACTCGAGGTGGGCCGCTACCGACTCTTCCTGATCGTCTGCGGCGTGGCCGTGCTGGCTGCCCTGCTGCTGGTGCTGGGCAAGACGCGCTACGGCGCGATGGTGCGCGCGGCGGTCGACAACCAGCGCGTGGCGGGCGGCACCGGCATCCATGTGCAGCGCCTCTTCTTCCTGACCTTCTCGCTGGGCTGCGGCCTCGCGGGCCTGGGCGGCGCGCTGAGCCTGGGCATGCTGGGGCTGGAGCCGTCGTTTCCGCTCAAGTACCTCGTCTACTTCCTGATGGTGGTGTGCGTGGGCGGTGCCGGCACCGTCACCGGGCCGTTCATCGCGGCGCTGCTGGTGGGCATCGTCGACGTGGCGGGCAAATACTACTGGCCCGAGGCGGGCGCCTTTCTCATCTACGTTTTCATGATCGTCATGCTGCTGGTGCGGCCAAATGGCATCGTCGCCAAGAAGGGGCTCGCATGAAAGCCCTCACTGTTTCTCCGGCGCAGCTGCGCATCGCCGAAGTCGCCTTCTGGCTCGCGCTCGCGTCCAGCTTCTTCCTCTTGCCCGACAAGCTCACGCTGATGAGCCAGATCATGATCTTCGGGCTGTTCGCCGTGTCGCTCGACATGGCGCTCGGCTACGCGGGCATCCTCACCGTCGGCCATGCCGCCTTCTTCGGCGCGGGCGCGTACGCGGCCGGCCTGCTCGCCAAGTACGGCTGGAGCGAGCCCTTCACCGGCCTCGCGTTCGCGCTGGTCGTGAGCGGCCTGCTCGGCTATGTGCTGAGCTACCTCGTGGTGCGCGGCGCCGACCTCACGCGGCTCATGATCACCATCGGCGTGTGCGTGCTGCTGTACGAGCTGGCCAACCGGCTCTCGGGCATCACCGGCGGCACCGACGGGCTGCAGGGCGTGGTCATCGCGCCGGTGCTCGGCCTCTTCGATTTCGACCTCTACGGCAAGACCGCCTTCTGCTATGCCTTCGGCGTGGTGCTCGCGATGTTCCTCGTGGTGCGGCTGGTGCTGCGCTCGCCGTTCGGGCTGACGCTGCGCGGCATCCACGACAGCCGCAAGCGCATGACGGCCATCGGCTCGCCGGTCGAGGCGCGCCTGCGCATGGCCTACGCCTTCTCGGCCGCGGTGGCCGGCGTGGCGGGCGCGCTGCTCGCGCAGACCACGCAGTTCGTCGGCATCGAGTCGATCGGCTTCAACCGCTCGGCCGAGGTGCTGATCATCCTGGTGCTCGGCGGCACCGGCCGCCTGTACGGCGGGATGATCGGCGCCATCGTCTACATGCTGGTGCACGACGGGTTCGCGGACATGAATCCGCAGTACTGGATGTTCTGGCTCGGCATCTTCCTGATCGCGGCGGTCATGCTGGGACGCGGCGGGATCATGGGGGCGCTCTCGCGCTTCATGCGGATGGGGAAGGCGCGATGAGCTCCACCCATACCCTGCACACCCGCGACCTGGGCATCCGCTTCGGCGCCTTCCAGGCGGTGAGCGAGGTGAACCTCTCGCTCGAACCGGGCGCGCGCCAGGCGCTGATCGGCCCCAACGGCGCGGGCAAGACCACGCTCATCAACCTGCTCACCGGCGTGTTCAAGCCCACGAGCGGGTCGATCCACATGGGCGGGCGCGACATCACGCGCCTGTCGGGCGACAAGCGCGCCCGCATGGGTCTCGCGCGCACCTTCCAGATCAACACGCTGTTCCCGAGCCTCACGCCGCTCCTGTCGGTGGTGCTGGCGATCAGCGAGCGCGAAGGGCTGGGCGCGACCTGGTGGCGGCCGCTCAGGGGCTGCACGGCGGTGTTCGACGAGGCGCATGCACTGCTCAACACGCTGAAGCTCGACAGCCTTTCCGACGTGCCGGTCTCCGAGCTGGCCTACGGCAAACAACGGCTGCTGGAGATCGCGCTCGCGCTCGCGGCCAAGCCCCGCATCCTTTTGCTCGACGAACCCGCGGCCGGCGTGCCCGAAGGCGAAAGCGGCGAGCTCTTCGAGGCCATCGCGGCGCTGCCCGACGACATCAGCGTCCTCTTCATCGAGCACGACATGAAGCTCGTGTTCCGCTTCTCCCGCCGCATCTCGGTGCTGGTGGGCGGCCGCATCCTCACCGAAGGCACGCCCGCCGAAATCGGCGCCGATCCGCGCGTGCGCGAGGTCTACCTTGGAAGCTCCCACCACCATGCCTGAAGCGCTCGCCTTCGACCACGTCACCGCCGGCTACGGCAACGCCGTGGTGCTCGACCGCCTCGACTTCTCGTTGCAGCAGGGCGAGAGCCTCGCCATCCTCGGGCGCAACGGCGTGGGCAAGACCACGCTGCTCGAAACGCTGATGGGCAACACCCGCGTGATGCACGGCGCGATCCGCTGGCAAGGGGCGGACATCACGCGCTGGCCCTCGCACCAGCGCGTGCGCGCGGGCCTGGGCTGGGTGCCGCAGGAGCGCGAGGTGTTCCCCTCGCTCACCGTGGAAGAAAACCTCACGGTGATCGCACGCCTCGGTGGCTGGAACCTCAAGCGCGTCTACGAATTCTTTCCGCGCCTGCGCGAACGCCGCGGCAACTACGGCAACCAGCTCTCGGGCGGCGAGCAGCAGATGCTGGCCATCGGCCGCGCGCTGATGACCAACCCGAAGCTGCTGTTGCTCGACGAGCCGATGGAAGGCCTCGCGCCGATCATCGTGGAGGAGCTGTCCGCGGCGATCCGGCGGTTGTGCGAATCGGAAGGCCTGGCATCGATCGTGGTCGAACAGCACCCGGTGCTCGCCCTGGAGATGACGCACCGGGCCATCGTGCTGGAGCGCGGCACCGTGGTGCACGCCGGGCCGAGCGCGGGGCTCGCGGCCGACAAGGGGCTGCTCGAAGGACTGCTGGGCGTGGGGATCGCCGAGGGCGTGGCGGGCTGAACGACGGGCCCGGCGTCAGGCCACGGCCTGCTGCTTCAAGCGCTTCGCGCAGACCGTGAACCGCCATGCGGCCAGGCACGCGGCCACGAAGCTCAGGGCCCACGATATGCACAGGTACGCGTACATGATGAAGGCCAGCCCGATCTGCAACACGGGCTTCAGGAACGAGGTGCTGTCGCCGACGATGTAGAACTCCGCGAGGGCGTGGACGCCCCACCACACGGCCAGCGGCAGCGCCGCCACGCACAGGCCGTAGGCAAGGCTGGCAACCAGCGGGCCCACGCGTCCTTGCGCCACGGCCCGGTGGCCGACCTGATAAAGGACGACGCTCAGCACCACGGGGGCGGCCAGGCCGAAGGAGATGCAGAAATCGAGGACCATGCGCGCACTGTAAGGTCACGCCCCCGGAAACAAGCCGGCGGCCACCGGAGTACCGATGGCCGCTACCGCGAGCCACGGCGCGTGGTACGGACCCCGGTCAGCTCAGCATCTGCCCGCGGCTGCCGATCACGGCCACGTCCACGAACTGGCCGCCTTCGCGGTTGTTGCGGCCGTAGTGCAGTTTCATTCCACCCAGGTCGAAGTTCTCGATGCTGGCCATGCCCGCCATCACCGAGGCACGCGTAGGCGCATTGCCCGCACGGCGCAGGCCCTCGGCGAGCACGGCGGCGTTGATGTAGCCCTCCAGGCTCGTGAGCGAGAAGTCCTTGGTACCGTTGGCCACCATGTCGGCCTGGTAGCGGCGCACGATCTCGAACTTGGTCGAGTACGGCGAAGGCACCACGATCACGAAGCCCAGGCCCCGTGCGAGGTCGCCCATCGCGGCCAATGCGCTGGCGGTGATAGACAGGCCGTAGGCCGAGCTGTTGCCGCCGGCGTCGCGCAGCGCCTTCATGAAGACCGGCGCCGTGCCGGCCAGGCCGATGATGATGACCTGCGGCTTGGCCTTGGCGATGGCTTCGGCCGCGGGGCCGACTTCCATGCTCGTCGTGTTGGGCGTGGTCGCGATGACCGCGGGCTCCAGCTTCGCCTTGGCCAGCGCGGCCTTGAACGCCGCCAGCACCGACTGGCCCAGCGGGTCGTTCGAATGCACAAGCCCGATGCGGGTCTGGCCCAGCACGGCCGCCGTGGTCACCAGCTTCTCGACTTCCTGGTCGTAGTTCACGCGCACCCAGAAGGTGTTGGGCGCGGTCTTCTTGCGCAGCGCGACGGTGCCGGTGATCGGGCCGACCACGGCCATGCCGGGCACGGCGTCCATCACTTCGGAAGTCTGGCGCGTGCCCAGCGGGTGCAGCAGCGCGAGCACCGAGCTGTCCTTCTCGAAGGCCAGCGCGTTGGCCTTGGCCACATCGGGCTTGAAGGTGTCGTCGGCCATGACCAGGTCGACCTTGGTGCCGTTGATGCCGCCCGACTTGTTCAGCGCATTGAAGAACGCGCTCGAACCCTGGAAGAGCCCCTGCCCGTTGGCCTTCTCGACGCTGCTGTTGTCGAAGGTGGTCCCGATGCGGATCGGCTTGCCCTGCGCGAAGGCCGGCATGCCCAGGCCCGCGGCGGCGGTTGCGGCCAGACCGGTCAGCACACGGCGACGGCTGGTGGTGGGCGGCGCGAGGAACACGCGCTGCTCGGGAACGGTCATGGTCGAGGTCTCCCCAATTCGGTGACAAAAGTACACATTTCAATTAGAAATGTAACGCACGTCACCGCGCCGCAGATGACAGCCGGCTACAGCAGTTCTTCGCCCACGATGGGCAGCAGCAGCCAGTTCTTGAAGCGCAGCCAGAGGAATTCGCCGGGCTCGTCCTCGTGGACGATGTCGCCGCCGGCATCGTCGTATTCGAGCCACTGCACGCGCCGGCCGTTGGGTGCAAGACGCAACCGGTAGCCCAGGTTGATGCGCTGACTGTTCATGAGCTTGTTGTAGTCGCCCACGAGTTCGGGGCTGTCGATCACGAGGCCCACTTCTGTGTTCACTGCCGCCGAGCGGTGATCGAGGTTCATCGAGCCGACGAAGAAGCGCTCGTCGTCGACCACCGCGAGCTTGGCGTGCAATCGGCTGATCGTCTTTCCGAAGTCGCCGAACTGCCCCGAGCGCGCGGAGAGCATGGGCGCGATCTCGTAGATGGTGACGCCGATCTTCAGCATGTCGGCGCGATAGCGCTCGTAGCCTGCATAGGCCAGCGGCTCGTCCGTGGCGCCCAGCGAATTGGTGATCACGGTGATGCGACCGCCGCTCTCGATGGCCTTCTTCATCATCGCCATGCCGCGCGTGCCCGGAATGAAATACGGCGAGCCGATCTTGACCTCGCGCCGGGCCGAGTTGATGACGCTCAGCGCACCCTCGGTCACGCTGCCCGCGTAGGCATCGTCGGCCTTGCGCGTGATCTTCTCGGGATCGTCCACGAACAGCGTGCCCAGCGCCCAGTAACGGTCGATCTTGCCGGTGATGAGCTGCTCGCCGACGGGCGACTTGTTCAGCACGTCGCGCGGGCGGATCGGCACGTCGGGCACGGCCGTGCGCACGATCTCGTCGAAGCGGCGCTGCGCGGCCTCGGGCGTCGTGCGCAGCGGCGCGATGCGCTCGATGGGCCAGGCGTGCGAGCTGTTCCAGTAGCGGTCGAAGCCGTCGGACATCTGCCGCACGACCGGGCCGCTGGAGATCACGTCCATGTCGATGAAGTTCGCGGCCGTGCTGCGCATGAAGTACTCGTTGCCGATGTTGCGTCCGCCCGAGACCGCGAAGCTGTTGTCCGCGATCAGCAACTTGTTGTGCATGCGGTGGTTGATGCGGCCGAAATCGGCAAGGGAGAGCAGGAGCCGCGTGGTCAGCGAGTTCGCGCGCGAAGGCAGCGGATTGAAGAGCCGCACCTCGACGTTCGGAAAGGCCGAGAAGGAACTGAACACCTCGTCCTCGCCGGCCGTGTAGAGGTCGTCCACCAGGAGGCGCACCCGCACGCCGCGCGCCGCGGCCTCGCGCAGCTCCTTCAGGAACAGCAGGCCCACGTCGTCCTTCTGGATCAGGTAGTACTGCACGTCGAGCGATTTCTCGGCGTGGCGCGCGAGCGAAATGCGCGCATCGAATGCAAAGGCCGCCTCGGGCAGCAGCCGAAAGCCCGAGAGCGCGGTGGAATCGCCCGGCACGCCCTTGGCCGCGAGCTGCCCGAGTTCGGTCTGCGCCACGTCGATGAAGGCCGTGACAGGCGCCCGCGGCTCCGGCGGCGGCAGGCTGACGCAACCGGTCAGCCACGCGGCCGCAAGCACCCCCAGGAGGGCGGTGAAACTGCGGACGAGGAAGGCGCGCATGGGCCGAACTGTAGCGCGGGCGTGCATGCGCGGCACCCTATGATCGCGCCGACAAAAGGAAAAAAGCGTGCTCAACGGCTTGTGGCTGGGTTTCTTCGGGATGGCAGCGCTCGCGGCGCTGGTGCGGTGGCTCGTCGGCGGCGATCCGACGGTATTCGCGGCGCTGGTCGAGAGCCTGTTCGCCATGGCACGGCTCGCGGCCGAGGTGATGGTGCTGCTCTTCGGCACGCTCACGCTGTGGCTCGGGTTCCTGCGCATCGCCGAGGCGGCGGGGCTGGTCGGCTGGCTCGCGCGGCTGCTCGGCCCGCTGTTCCGGCGGCTCATGCCCGGCGTGCCCGCGGGGCATCCGGCGCTCGGCCTGATCACGATGAATTTCGCGGCCAATGCGCTGGGCCTCGACAACGCCGCCACGCCCATCGGCCTGAAGGCGATGCGCGAACTGCAGCGGCTCAACCCCGACCCGGTCACCGCCACCAACGCGCAGATTCTTTTTCTTGTACTTAATGCTTCATCGCTGACGCTGCTGCCCGTCACCATCTTCATGTACCGCGCGCAGCAGGGTGCGCCCGACCCGACGATGGTGTTCCTGCCGATCCTGTTGGCCACGAGCGCCTCGACGCTGGTCGGGCTGCTCACGGTGGCCGTGGTGCAGCGCCTGCGGCTGTGGGATCCGGTGGTGCTGGCCTACCTGATCCCGGGTGCGCTGGTGCTCGGCGGCTTCATGGCGCTGCTGGGCACGCTGTCGGCGGCGGCGATCGCCTCGCTCTCCTCGCTGATGGGCAACCTGGCGCTCTTCAGCGTGATCATCGTGTTCCTCGCGGCCGGCGCGATCCGGCGGGTGAAGGTCTACGAATGCTTCATCGAGGGCGCGAAGGAAGGCTTCGACATCGCGAAGAACCTGCTGCCGTACCTGGTCGCGATGCTCTGCGCGGTCGGCGTGCTGCGGGCCTCGGGCGCGCTCGACTTCATCCTCGGCGGCCTGCGCTGGCTCGTGACCACCGGCGGCTGGGATTCGCGCTTCGTCGACGCCATGCCCACCGCGCTGGTCAAGCCCTTCTCGGGCAGCGCGGCGCGCGCGATGCTGATCGAGACCATGAAGAGCCAGGGCGTGGACAGCTTCCCCGCGCTGGTGGCCGCCACCATCCAGGGCAGCACCGAAACCACCTTCTATGTGCTGGCCGTGTACTTCGGCGCGGTCGGCATCCAGCGCACGCGGCACACGGTGTCCTGCGCGCTCTTGGCCGAGCTGGCGGGCGTGGTCGCGGCGATTGCGGTCTGCTATTGGTTCTTCGGCTAGGGCGCCTGCGAAACGACTGCCGCACGGCTTCCCATCGCGCGCAGCGAATGGCGATAGGCGGTGGGAGAACTGCCCGTGACGCGCTTGAATGCGTTGCTGAATGCGCTTTCGGATGTGTAGCCAAGGCTCTGGGCCACGACGGCGACGGCCGTGTTGTCCTCGCCCAGGGTCCGCTCGGCCAGGCGCATGCGCCATTCGGTCAGGTACGTCAGTGGCGCGACACCCGCAACCGCCTTGAAGTGCGAAGCGAACGTGGTGCGCGACATGGCGCAGGCACTGGCCAGATCCTCCAGGTGCCAGGAGCGCGCCGGCTCGTCGTGCATCAATCGAAGGGCCGGCGCAATGCGCGGCTCGCTCAGCGCCCGCAGCCAACCCGCGACGAGGGGCCCCGAGGTTCCCAGGTGCGCGCGCAGGATCTGGATGAACAGGAGCTGCGCGAGCTGTGCCGCGGCAAGCTGTGCCCCCGGTTGTTCCTGCGTGCGCTCCTGCACGAGATGATCGAGCAACCAGCGAAAGACAGGTGCCTGCGGCGCCGAGGCCCGGACATGGATCCAGGGCGGGAGGGCGTTCAGCAGCAGTGGCCCGCTGACGGGATCGAGCAGCACGTGGCCGCCGATGTGCGCGAACTCGCTGCCATCTCCGAGCTGCGCCGAAGAGCGGCCCGCGCCCGAGAAGAGCCCCATGGCATCGACGGGCTCGACGTCGGGATCGCTGGACAGGATCGACCAGCGATGCGCCGACAGCAGCCCCACGTCGCCGGTCTCGAAGCGCCCGGGCTCCGTCACTCCTTCGACGCGAACCCAGCAGTGGCCCTTCACCACGGCGAAGAACTTGATCTTGTCGGGCGCCGGAAAACGGATGGCCCAGCTTCCGCCGGCCGTGAAGCCGCCGGTCACCAGGCTCTGCGCATGGGTCAGCTTGAGGATGTCTGAGAAGGGATCGCCACTCATCTTCGTACTATCGCGCAAGCAAAGCGTATTCCCAAGCATTCACAGTACGACACCCAAGAAATATCGTTCCCCATCTCGAATGACATGCGAACAAGGAACGGATATGGAACAGGCATTGGTATTGGTCACCGGCGGCACCGGCTTCATCGCGCAGCACTGCATCCTCGCGCTGCTGAGCCAGGGGTTTCGCGTCCGCACGACGGTGCGGACGCTCGCGCGGGAAGCGGAGGTTCGCGAGAACCTCCGCACGGGCGGCGCCGAGCCGGGCGAGCGGCTGTCCTTCGTGGTCGCGGACCTGGGCGCGGACGCGGGCTGGGCCGAAGCCGCAAAGGGATGCACCTACGTGATCCACGGCGCCTCGCCCACGCCATCGGGCACCTACGCCACCGACGAGGACTGGGTCAGGCCGGCCGTCGACGGCAACCTGCGCGTCCTGCGCGCCGCGCGCGATGCCGGCGTCAAGCGCGTCGTCCTCACCTCGGCCTTCGGTGCGGTCGGCGTCGGCCATGGGCCGATGCACAGGCCTTTCAATGAGGAAGACTGGAGCAACCTGGCGGGCCATGTCGCGCCGTACCAGAAGTCGAAGACGCTGTCCGAGCGGGCCGCGTGGGCGTTCGTCGAAAAGGACGGCCGCGGCCCCGAACTCGCAGCCGTCAATCCAACCGCGGTGCTGGGCCCCGCACTCGGTGCCGACTTCTCGCACTCGATCCAGATCATCAAGGGAATGATGGACGGCCAACCCGGATCGCCCAAGATCAACTCGGGCTTCGTCGACGTGCGCGATGTCGCGGACCTGCATGTGCGGGCGATGACCCACCCGGCCGGCAACGGCGAGCGCTTCCTTGCGATCGCGGGCGACAGCATGTGGCTCGCCGACGTTGCCAAGGTCCTGCGCGAGCGCATGGGCGCCGCAGCGCAGAAGGTGTCGACGCGGGCCCTGCCGAACTGGCTGGTGCGGCTCGGCGCGAAGACCGATCCGCGGATGAAGGCCGTCGTGCCGATGCTCGGCGTCGACATGAACGCCACCAGCGCAAAGGCCCGGCGGCTGCTCGGATGGAACCCGAGGTCAGCCGAGGAAGCGATCGTCGCGGCGGCCGAGAGCCTGGTCCGGCTGAAACTGCTGAAGGCGTGACCGCCGCGTCCTATCGCGGCTCCACCACGGGGAACATCGGCTCGAAGGTATCGAGCATCGACATCAGCTCGCCGAGCTTCGCGCGGTCGCCCTCGATCTTCACCTTGCCCGACATCACCGCCGCGGGAAAGCTCGTTTCCTTCAGCGTGATCGCGTCGAGCGTGGCGCGGCTCAGCGTCACCGTGGCGTCGGCGCCGGGCTGCCGGCCGGCGATGTGCGTGAGCGCCGAGTTCTCCAGCGTCAGCACGAACTGCTGGTTCGAATCGGTGAAGTTCCAGTTGATGACCATCGTCTTGCCCTCGGCCTTGGCGGCATCGAGCCGCACGCCCAGGAAGTCGAAGAAGAGGTCGTTGCTCACCGCCTTGAGCGTGTCGGCGTTCGAGCTGCTGCCGCCCGGGATCTTGGGCACGCCATTTCGCAATTCCATCGCGCCCACCAGGTAGGCGCTGCGCCAGGTGCCGGCCTCCGACTGGTAGCCCAACTGCTCGAGCGCATCGGCGCCGAGTTCGCGGGCCGCGCGATTCGTGGGGTCGGCGTAGACGACCTGGCTCATCGCGCTCGCGACCCAGCGGTATTCGCCTTTCTTGAAGTCGTCCCGCGCCCGTGCGAGCACCGCGTCGGCGCCGCCCATGTACTGCACCGTCTTCTTCGCGTAGTCCACCGGCGGCAGCGGGTTCAGGTTGGCGGGGTTCGCGTCGTACCAGCCCAGGTACTTCTGGTAGACCGCCTTCGCGTTGTGCCGCAGCGTGCCGTAGTAGCCGCGCGTCGACCATTCCTGCGCCAGGCTCGCGGGCATGCGCAGCGTCTCGGCGATGTCGGCCGCGGTGTAGCCCTGGTTGAGCAGGCGCAGCGACTGGTCGTTGATGAACTTGTACATGTCGCGCTGCTTCTTCAGCAGGTCGGCGATGCGCCCCTGCCCCGTCGTCGGCCAGTGGTGCTGGGCGATCAGCACATCGGTCTTGTCGCCGAAGGCCACGCGCGCCTGGTCGATGTACTTCGCCCAGAGGTTGCCGTCGCGCACCTCGGCGCCGCGGATCGTGTAGAGGTTGTGCATGGTGTGCGTCACGTCCTCGGCCATGTTGAGCACGCGGAACTGCGGCAGGTACATGAGCATTTCCGACGGCGCCTCGGAGCCCGGCACCAGCTGGAAGACGAACTGCACGCCGTCGATGGTGCGCTCCTCGGTGGTCTTGTCGATGGTCGAGGTCGGCGCGATCAGCGTGATGGTGCCGCGCGCGAGCGCCTTGCCCAGGCCCGTGTCGACCTGCCCGCGCGCGCCCGGCGGCAGCAGGGAGCCGAACTGGTACTGCGAGCGCCGGCTCATCGCATTGCCCGCGAGGATGTTCTCGGCCACCGCGGTTTCCATGAAGCCCGAGGGCGCGATCACCTGCACCTTGCCCGCGGCCACGTCGGCCTCGCTGGCCACGCCCTTTACACCGCCGAAATGGTCGGCGTGGCCATGCGTGTAGATCACGGTGCCGACCGGCTTCTTCGGGCGGTGCTGGTAATACAGATCGAGCGCGGCACGTGCCGTCTCGGCGGTGAGCAGCGGGTCGATGACGATCAGTGAGGTGTCGCCTTCGACGATGGTCATGTTCGCGATGTCGAAGCCGCGCACCTGGTAGACGCGATCGGTCACCTGGAAGAGGCCGTGGATCGCATTGAGCTGCGCCTGCCGCCACAGGCTCGGGTTGACGGTGTCGGCGGGCTCGTTCGCCTTCAGGAAGTCGTAGGGCTTCATGCTCCAGACCGGGCGCGGGCCGGCGCCGGGCACCAGCGCATCGGGCACCGTGCCGACGAAGCCGCGCATCGCGTCCTCGAAGTCCTGCCGGTTGGCGAAGGGCAGCGTCTTCGCCATGTCGGCGTTGGCTTTCAGCGTGGCGGCCTCGGGCGGCTTGGGTGCGATCTGCGCCGGGGCTTGTGCGCTGCCGAAGGTGGCGGCCAATGCGACCAGGGCCACGGAGAAGGAAGAAGAAGGGGTCATCGATGTCTCTTTGTCTTCGGTGAAGCAGGAACAAGGCGCGATTCTCCGAACCACCCGAAGCATTGGCAAATGCAAAATGTGCTGATCCTTTTTACGGAAAACGCAAAATGCAGCTGCGCCAGCTCCAGCACCTTGTCGCGCTCGCCGAGCAAGGCAGCTTCGGTCGCGCGGCACAGGTCGTGCACCTGTCGCAGCCCGCGCTCTCGCGCAGCATCGACACGCTCGAAGACAGCCTGCAGGCCCGCCTCGTCGACCGGGCCTACGGCACCGTGCGCTTCACGCAGGCCGGCGAACTGGTGCTCGCGCGCGCCCGCGAGCTCCTCGCCGATGCGCAGCAGATCCAGCGCGACGTGCTGCAGCTCGAAGGCCTGGCCATCGGCAGCCTGGCCGTGGGGCTCGGCCCCTTCGCGGCCAGCACGCTCGGGCGCATGGCCCTGTCGCTGATGGCGCAACGCCATCCGCAGCTCCTCATGCGCATGGAAGTGGCCGACACCGCCACGCTCGGCGAGCGCCTGCACCGGCGGCAGCTGGACCTGTTCATCGCCGACACCCGCGACCTGAAGAAGCAGCCCGGCCTGAAGCTCACGCGCCTGCCCGATTTGCCGGTCTCGTTCTTCGTGCAACCGAAGCACCCGCTGCGTCGGCTGAAGCAGGTCACGCTGGAAAAGGCCATGGCCTATCCCCTCGCCGGCCCGAACCTGCCCGCCGAAGTGGCCGCATATTTCGAGCGCCAGATCCAACGCGACGACCGCGGCGTGTTCAACGTCACCTGCGACGACGCGGGCACTCTGCGCCACCTTGCCCTCACCGCCAACGCGGTGATCCTCGCGCCGCATGCGCCCGCCCTGAACACCGACACCGACGCCCTCGTGCCCCTGCCGATCGCCGGTTTCGCCCGCATGCAGACGCACTACAGCCTGGTCACGCTCGCGGGCCGCACGCCCTCGGCCGCCGCCACCGTGTATACCCGCCTCGTGACCGAGTTGATGGAGCGCCCCAAGCAGCCCGCCGGGCGCTGAGCCAAAATGGTCTTCCTGCCGACCACCGCCCAGCCTCTTTCGTGACCACTCCCCGCCGGGCCCAGCCGCCCACCTTTTCGCCCGACGAGTTCCGGGAAGCGCTCGGCATGTTCGCCACGGGCGTGACCATCGTCACCGCCTGCGCGGCCGACGGCACGCTGGTCGGCCTCACGGCCAACTCCTTCAATTCGGTCTCGCTCACGCCGCCGCTGGTGCTGTGGAGCCTGGCCCGCGCGGCGGGCTCGATGCCCGCGCTCAGCACCGGCTCCCACTACGCCATCAACATCCTGGCCGCGAGCCAGAAGCCGCTGGCCGAGCGCTTCGCCACCAAGAACATCGACCGCTGGGCCGATGTGGAATTCACCCGGGGCATCGGCGGCGCGCCGGTGCTGGTGGGCGCGGCGGCGAGCTTCGAGTGCTTCAACCGCAGCCGCTACGACGAGGGCGACCATGTGATCTTCGTCGGCGAGGTCGAGCGCTGCACCCACAACGCAGGCGCCTCGCCGCTCTTGTTCCACGGCGGGCGTTTCTACACGGAACATCCCTTGTGATGCGGGCCGCTGCGCTCTTTCCCGTCCTGCTGCTGGCCGCGCAGACCGCGATGGCGCAGCAGGCACAGGAAGCAAACGGAGCGCCCAAGCAGAACTGGTTCGACGACCCGTTCTTCCAGGTGTCCACCGGCCTCGCGGCCTGCGCCACGCCCGAAGGCCCGTTCTATACCACCGAAGAGCGGCGCATCCAGACCCACTCGCGCCTGGAGCGCGGCACCAGTTGCTGGCTCGCCGGCAAGTGCACCGACAGCAACGCCTACCGCTACGACAAGCCGCTCGCGCCCAAGGTGCGCGCCGCGCTCCTGGCCGTGCGGGGCATGCGCAGCGGCAGCGTGTGGGTGATGGTCCAGCGGCGCTGGGTCTACCTGCAAGGCTGCGTGCCGAACGCGGCGCTGGCGAAGAAGCTCGAACGCGCCGCACGCGCGGTGCCCGATGTGGAGACCGTGGTGCCCGATTTGATGATCGGTACGCGGGGCAAGCCGCCCTATCCGGTGGCCAAGTGATGAGGCTTGACGGACGAAGTCCCGAGAAACCCCGTGGCGGGTTCATCGAGGCTATTGCGCCTCGAGATTGAGCATGACAACGCCGACAACGATCGCTGTCATGCCCCCGATCCGCAAGAGCGTCGCCGACTCGCCGAACCAGAGCATGCCGAGTGCCGCGGTCAAGGCGGTGCCGCTGCCCGCCCACACCGCGTACGCCAACCCGACTTCGAGCTGCCTGACTGCAATCGACATGAGCCAGATTGCCGCTGCATAGCAAGTCCCGACTACCAGCGATGGCACGAGGCGCGTGAATCCATCTGCATATCGAAGTGCGATCGTCCCGATAACCTCCGCTACGACACTGGCTGCCAGCAACAGCCATGAGAAGGTCTGCAAACCCATGAATACCTCTCGCACCCTGCATCTATACCGGATGCAAGGCAGCAAGAAGGAGCGGTACCCGAAACGAAGGCGAATATTAGCGGGCGTGCAGCGCATGCATCGACCAGAACCTCAGTGCGACAGGTCACGCGCTACGATCAATGGCCTCGGGCTTTTCCTTCGCCTTGCCCCAAGCAGGACTCGCCAGACAAGACACGAATGATCCAGCGCAAGACCCACCTCGACTCCCTCGCCATCGGCCTTCTCATCGCGTGCTGCGCGTTCTGGGGCCTGCAGCAGATCCTGATCAAGACCACCGTGACCGAAGTGCCGCCGATGTGGCAGGCCTCGATCCGCATGATCGGCGCCACCGCGTTGCTGTGGCTGTGGTGCGCCTCGCGCGGCGTGCCGCTGTTCAACCGCGACGGCACGCTGTGGCCCGGCCTGCTTGCCGGCGCGCTCTTCGCGGGCGAGTTCGCCGGCATCTACCTCGGCCTGCAGCACACCAGCGCCTCGCGGCTCACCGTGTTCCTGTACACCGCGCCGTTCTGGGTCTCGCTGCTGCTGCCGCGCTGGGTGCCCGCCGAGCGGCTGCGGGGCTTTCAATGGCTCGGGCTCTTCATCGCGTTCTCGGGCGTGGTGCTCGCGTTCAGCGAGGGCTTCGGCCACATGAGCTCGTCGCAACTCATCGGCGATGCGATGGGCCTTGCGGCCGGCATGCTCTGGGGGCTGACCACGCTGACGCTGCGCACCACCAAGCTCGCCACGGCCAGCGCGGAGAAAACGCTCTTCTACCAAGTGGCGGTCACTGCGGCAGTGTGTCCGGTGCTGTCGCTCGCGCTCGGCGAGACCTGGCGTTTTTCATACTCGACCTGGGCCTGGACCTCGATCGGCCTGCAGACGGTGATCGGCGCGTTCGCGAGCTACCTCACCTGGATGTGGCTGCTGCGGCACTACCCGGCGACGCAGATGTCTTCCTTCACCTTTCTCACGCCGCTGTTCGCACTGATCTTCGGCGTGGTGCTGCTCAAGGAGCCGCTCACGGCGCAACTGGTCGTGGCGCTGATCGGCGTGGCGCTGGGCATCGTGCTGGTCAACCGGCGCCCTGCCGCGCAACGCATCGCATGAGCCCGACCATGAAATTCCAGCCTGTCCTCGACGAGATCGTCGCCACCCTGCGCCCGCAACTCGGCCAGGGCGGCACCGTGGCCAGCTACATCCCGGCGCTCGCGCGCGTCGATGCGCGGCAGTTCGGCATTGCGCTGCGCACCTGCGGCGGCGAAGAAGCGGGCGCGGGCGATTTCGAGACGCCCTTCTCGATCCAGAGCGTCTCCAAGCTCTTCACGCTGACGCTCGCGATGCAGCGCATGGGCGATGCGCTGTGGGAGCGCATCGGCCGCGAGCCCTCGGGCAATCCGTTCAATTCGCTCGTGCAGCTGGAGAACGAACAGGGCAAGCCGCGCAATCCATTCATCAATGCGGGCGCGATCGCGGTGGCCGACCGGCTGGTGAGCCAGGCGACGGCCAATGGCGGCAGCGCGAAGGCCGACATCCTCTCGCTGATGAGCGGCCTGTGCGGGGAGCCGATTTCGTTCGACGAAGAAGTGGCGAAGTCCGAAGCCGACACGGGTTTCCGCAACGTTGCGCTCGCGAACTTCATGAAGAGCTTCGGCAAGATCGACAACGACGTCGGCACGGTGCTCGACACCTACTTCCACCAGTGTTCGCTGCGGATGAGCTGCCGCCAGCTCGCACGCGCCGCCGCCTTCCTGTGCCGCGACGGCGCGCATCCGATCGACGGCCAGCCCGAGATCACCGGCGAGCGGCAGACGCGGCGCATCAACGCGCTGATGCTGACCTGCGGCACCTACGACGCCGCGGGCGACGTGGCGTTCTCCATCGGCCTGCCCTGCAAGAGCGGCGTGGGCGGCGGCATCGTGGCGGTCGTGCCCGACAAGCTCACCCTCTGCGTCTGGTCGCCCGCACTGGACGCCACCGGCAATTCGCTGCTGGGCATGAAGGCGCTGGAGCTGTTCGTGACGCGCACGGGGCTCTCGGTCTTCTGATCGATCAGGCAGCCACGGCTGCCGGCGCCGTGCCGAGGCAGCCCATGCCTTCCAGCGAGGCCTCGACTGCCTCTTCCAGCGGCGTGTGCGGCTCGTGCTCGAGGAAGGCCACCAGCTTCGCGTTGTCCATCAGCACCGGCGTCTGCCACAGGTAGCGCATCTCGCGCATTTCCCGCAAGGTGGTGACGAAGGGCGAGGCCAGCGTCATCAGCCACCACGGGAAGGCCGTCACGCGCGGCGTGGTGCCCGTGCGGCGTGCCACCACGTTGCGGATGGCATTGCTCATCTGGGTGCCGTCGGTATCGCGATGGCCGGCCATGTGGAAGCGCGCAAAGGGTTCGAGCCTGTCGCGTCGCGCCAGCAGCGCAACCATGGTGCGGGCCACGTCCGGCAGGTAAGACCATTGGTGACCCACGCCGAGGCGGCCGGGGTAGCTCACGGCCTTGACGGGCAAACCCGCCTTCACCAGCCCTTGCGAGAACCAATTGTTGCCGGCCTTGGGACCGAAGAAGTCACCGGCGCGCACGATCAGCACGCGGGCGCCGTTGCGGCTGGCTGCTTCGAGGCGCCGCTCCAGTTCGACCCGGATCGCGCCCTTGCGGGTGACGGGGTGCTGTGGCGCGTCTTCGCCGATCGATCCGGAGAATGCATCGGGACCGTAGTTGTAGACCGTGCCGGGCAGCACGATGGTCGCGCCCTCGGCCTTTGCGGCGGCGATGGTGTTGTCGAGCATCGGCAGCACCAGCTGCGCCCAGTTGCGGTAGCCAGGCGGGTTGACCGCATGCACGATGACCGAGCAACCCTTCGCGGCGTCCATCACGGCCTGCTTGTCCATCGCGTCACCGCGCAGCCAGGTGATGCCGTCTTCTTGCGTCATCGGTTGCGCCAAGCCGCGCTTGAGCGCCCGCACCGTCCACCCCGCCTGGCGGAGTTGTTTCGCCACCTCGCCGCCGATGCCGCCTGTCGCGCCGAGAACCAGGACCGTGTTGTCGTGTGCCATGAAATGCTCCTGAAAACGTTGTCGATGGCTGAATTCTGAGTCGATGCCTGTTCCATTGGAATTGCCGAGCATGAGATAGCAGCTATACATTTACGTATGACTTCGAACATCGGCTGGGAGCTGTACCGCTCGTTCCTCGGCGTCCTGCGGGAGGGCTCGCTCTCCGGCGCGGCGCGCGCGCTGGGCATCACGCAACCGACGGTGGGGCGCCATGTTGCGGCGCTCGAATCGGCGCTCGGCGTGGTCCTGTTCACGCGCTCCCAGGTGGGCCTCATGCCCACCGAAGTGGCGCTGGCGTTGCAGACGCACGCCGAAGCCATGGAAAGCACCGCCGCCTCGCTGGAGCGTGCCGCCACGAGCCAGGGCGAAGGCGTGCGCGGCGTCGTGCGCATCTCCGCCAGCGAGGTGATCGGCGTCGAGGTGCTGCCGCCCATCGTCGCGCGGCTGCGCGAGGAGCACCCGGCCCTGAAGGTCGAGCTGGTGCTGACCAACCGTGTGCAGGACCTGCTGCGGCGCGAGGCCGACATCGCCGTGCGCATGGTGCGGCCCAAGCAGGAGCAACTGGTCGCGCGCCACGTCGGGCAGATCGAGCTCGGCTTTCACGCACGCAAGGACTACCTGGCCCGCCACGGCACGCCGCGCAAGATGGAAGACCTCGCGGCCCACGCCGTCGTCGGCTACGACCAGCCCTCGGCGTTCGTGCGCAACGCGGGCAAGGCGCTCCCGGGCTACGGCCGCGAGGCTTTCTCGCTGCGCACCGACAGCGACCTCGCGCAACTCGCGCTGATCCGCGCCGGTGCGGGCATCGGCATCTGCCAAGCCGGCCTCGCCCGGCGCGACGCCGCACTGGTGCGCCTGATGCCGCGCACTTTCTCGATGAAGCTGGAGACCTGGATCACGATGCACGAAGACCTGCGCAACAGCCCGAGATGCCGCGCGACCTTCGATGCGCTGGTCGATGGGCTGCAGCAATACATAGGCGCCCCCATACACAGGGGAAAATAGGCCGCGCACGAACACAAGCCTCCGAATGACCGAACCGACCGACACAGACAACCTCCCCCTCCAGGAACCCCGCCTCTGGCGCGACGACCTCTGGACCGCCCGCGTGATCAAGAACGAGGAAGACGACGGCTGGGCCGTCGAGATGACCCGCCACGGCGACCCCGAGCCCGCGCTGGTCGGCCCCTGGACCATGGGCCGCGACAAGAAGAACCCCAAGCCGCTCGATGGCCCCGCGTTCTCCACGCTGGTGAAAACGGCCGCCGAAGTGATCCGCCGCCACGAGCAGCAGCTGCACGCCACGCTCAACAAGAGCGTGACAGTGACGGCACGCGACGGACAGCGCGTTCGCGTGTCGCTGGCCATCGTGCCCGACGAGGACAACCCCTCGGCCACGCTGAGCGCGCACGACGACGAAGACGACAGCGAGCTGGCGAGCGTGAACGTCTCGCCGGCCTTCAAGCTCACCTCGGGCAGCGCCACCGCCTGGATCGAAGCGGATTTCGCCCGCCCCCGCTAGCCTCCCCGGCGCCGGTGTGCGCGCGAATACCACAGGCGATGCGCATCCGCCAATCAGCGAAAGAACGTATGGTCGCCGCGGGGTGAGTTGAGAAGAATCCGCCCCAACGAGCAATCGTTACCAGTCCTTCATTCATACGACGCCCGCTGCCAGTGCTGCCAGCGAGGGGTCGGGCAACAAAGCCCGAATCGGTTTCACCACCGGTTCGGGCTTTTTTGTTTTTTCGGTCGCAACGAAGCCTTTTCAAAACGGATGCGCGTCATCCGGTGGCGCAGCTTTGCCCCGAGAAAAAGCACTGGTGAACGAGCGCTCGTTTGCAGGGGCCGCGCCGCGGGAGGAGACACCCAACGCACGGCTTCGAAGGTCGGATGTTCCTGATGACTCGCACAAAACCAAAGCAAAGGAATTTGACATGACGAACGTTTCCCTCAACCGCCGCCAGCTCGTGAAGACCGGCGGCTCGATGATCGTGCTGGGCGCCGCGGGCGGCGTGGCCGGCCTCGCCGCCGCGCAGGAAGGCACGACGGTGAAGCTGGGCCTGCTGCATTCGCTCTCGGGCACCATCGCCATCGCCGAGGCCTCGCTGGTCGATGCCGAGAAGCTCGCCATCGAGGAGATCAACGCCGCCGGCGGCGTGCTGGGCAAGAAGATCGAGGCCGTGGTGGAAGACGGCGCGAGCGAGAACCCGGTCTTCGCCGAGAAGGCGCGCAAGCTCCTGGAGCGCGACAAGGTCGCCGCCATCATCGGCTGCTACACCTCAGCCTCGCGCAAGGCGCTGCTGCCGGTGCTCAACCAGGCCAAGGGCCTCCTGTTCTACCCGACCTACTACGAGGGCCAGGAGCAGGACAAGCGCGTGTTCTACCCCTCGCAGGAAGCCACGCAGTCGGTCATCGCGGCGGTCGAATGGATGGCGCGCGAGAAAGGCAAGAGCTTCTTCCTCGTGGGTTCGGACTACATCTACCCGCGCACCTGCAACAAGATCGCCAAGCCGGCCATCGCCAAGGCCGGCGGCAAGGTGGTGGGCGAGGAATACGCACCGCTCGGCCACACCGAGTTCTCCTCGATCATCAACAAGATCAAGGCGGCCAAGCCCGACTGCATCTACAGCACGGTGGTGGGCGGCTCCAACGTGGCGCTCTACAAGCAGCTGCGCGCGGCGGGCCTGGACGGCGCCAAGCAGGTGCTGCTCTCCACCGTGGTGTCGGAGAACGAGATCGAGGGCATCGGCAAGGACAACGCCGCCGGCTACTACGCCTGCATGGGCTACTTCCAGAGCATCAAGTCGCCGGCCAACGAGAAGTTCGTGAAGGCCTTCAAGGCCAGGTACGGGCAGGAGCGCGTGATCGGCGACCCGATGGAGGTGGCCTACAACTGCGTCTACCTCTGGAAGCTGGCGGTCGAGAAGGCCAAGTCCTTCGACGTGGACAAGGTCACGGCCGCCGCCGCGGGCGTGGAGCTCGATGCGCCCGAGGGCACCGTGCGCGTGCACGCCACCAACCACCACGTGTGGAAGAAGGTGCGCGTAGGCCGCGCGCGCCCCGACGGCCAGTTCGACATCGTGTGGGAATCGCCGCAACCCGTCGAGCCCAACCCCTTCCCGAAGGTCTGACGGCGATGAACCTCGACATCGCGGTGATGCAGGTGTTCAACGGCGTGAGCCTGTTCACCATCCTGCTGCTCATGGCCATCGGGCTGGCCATCGTGTTCGGCCTGATGGGCGTCATCAACATGGCGCACGGCGAGCTGATGGCGCTGGGCGCCTACATGACCTACCTGGCGGCGCGCTTCTTCGAACATTTCGCGCCGGGCTGGATGGACCTCTACCTGTTCGCCGCGATCCCGTTCGCGTTCGCCGTGACCTTCGCGTTCGGCTACCTGCTGGAGCGGGGCTTCATCCGCTTCTTCTACGACCGGCCGCTGGACACGCTGCTCGCGACCTGGGGCCTGAGCCTCATCCTGCAGCAGGCCTACCGCTCCATCTTCGGCGCGCAGGAGGTGAGCGTGCCGCTGGCCTCCTGGCTGGCGGGGGCGTGGGAGCCGACGGCGGGCATCCAGCTGCCGCTCACGCGCATCTTCATCGTGGGGCTGACGGCCATCGTCGCGGTGGGCGTGTACCTGCTGCTCTACCGCACGCCGTGGGGCCTGAAGGTGCGCGCGGTGACGCAGAACCGCGCCATCGCCGGCACAGTGGGCATCGACACGCACCGCGTCGACGCGATGACCTTCGCGCTCGGCTCGGGCCTGGCGGGCATCGCGGGCGCGGTGTTCACGATGATCGGTTCGACCAACCCCGGCACCGGCCAGCTCTACATCGTCGACTCGTTCATCGTGGTGGTGTTCGGCGGCGTGCAGAGCCTCGTGGGCACGGCCCTCTCGGGCTTCGCCATCGCGCAGTCGCAGACCTGGCTCGAATTCCTCATGAGCGGCTCGATGGCCAAGGCCACGATCCTCCTTTTGGTGATCGCGGTGCTGTACTTCCGGCCCAACGGGCTGTTCGCCACGCGTTCGAGGAGCTGACGGCATGTTCAAGCTTTCTTCCCAACGCAAGGGCGACCTCGCCGGCATGGCGGCCGTGCTGCTGCTCCTGGCCGTGGTGCTGCCGCTCACGCTCGATCCATTCCGCCTGAACCTCATCAGCAAGTACCTGGCCTTCGCGTTCGTCGCGGTGGGCGTGGTGCTCACCTGGGGCTACGGCGGCGTGCTGAGCCTGGGCCAGGGCATGTTCTTCGGCCTGGGCGGCTACATGATGGCGATGTTCCTCAAGCTCGAAGCCTCGGCCCCCGAGCTGCCGGACTTCATGGTGTGGAGCAGCGTCGACCAGTTGCCTTCGTGGTGGGTTCCCTTCCACTCGCTGGGCTGGACCATCGTGGGCATCCTCGTGATTCCCGCCGTGCTGGCCTATGTGTTCTCGTACGCGATCTTCAAGCGGCGCGTGAGCGGCGTGTACTTCGCGATCGTCACGCTCTCGCTGGCGCTCACGCTCACCGTGGTGGTGGTTGGCCAGCAGGGCGACACCGGCGGTGCCAACGGCATCACCGATTTCCGCACGCTGCTGGGCCTGGACATCGCGGGCGACGAGGCCAAGCGCGTCATGTACTTCGTCGAGATGCTGGCCATCGCGCTCGTGATGGCGGTGTCGCTCGTGATCGTGCGCAGCCGCTTCGGCAAGATCCTCATCGCCATCCGCGACCGCGAGGACCGCGTGCGCTTCAGCGGCTACAACACGGCGCACATGAAGGCCTTCGTCTTCGCGGTGGCGGCGATGCTGTCGGCCATCGGCGGCGCGTTCTACAGCCTGCAGGTGGGGCTGATCGCGCCGGGCGTGATCGGCGTGGTCGCCTCGGTGGAGATGGTGATCTACGCGGCGGTCGGCGGGCGGCTGTCGATTCCGGGTGCGGTGATCGGCGCGCTGCTGATCGGCTTTCTCAAGTCGTACCTGTCGGAGACTTTTCCCGAGGGCTGGCTGTACTTCCTGGGCGCGGTGTTCATCCTCGTGGTGTGGGCCATGCCGAACGGGCTCGCGGGCCTGGGCGAGAAGCTCGTGCGCCGCCGCGGCGCGGAGGCGGCGCCATGAATGCCACGATGACGATGCCCAACGGCGGCCTGCCGCAAGCGGCCGCGGCGTTCTCGCACTCGAACGAGCAGATCCTCCGCGTGGAGGACCTCACCGTCTCCTTCGACGGCTTCAAGGCCGTGGACGGCCTGAGCCTCTCGGTGGAGCGCAACGAGCTGCGCGTGATCATCGGCCCGAACGGCGCGGGCAAGACCACGCTGCTGGACATGATCTGCGGCAAGACGAAGCCGAGCGCCGGCCGCGTGCTCTTCAACGGGCAGGACCTCGGGCGGCTGAACGAATACGAGATCGTGCGCGCCGGCGTGGGCCGCAAGTTCCAGACGCCCTCGGTCTACGAAGACCTCACGGTGCTGGAGAACTTCGAGATCTCGCTGCCGCGCATGCACGGCCTGCTGCAGTCGCTGACCTTTCGCCGCACGCCCGCGTTGCGCGAGCGCATCGATGCGATGGCCGAGCAGGTCTTTCTCGCCGAGCGGCTCGGGCACCGCGCCGGGCAGTTGAGCCACGGGCAGAAGCAGTGGCTGGAGATCGGCATGTTGCTGATGCAGGAGCCCGAGTTGCTGCTGCTCGACGAACCCGTGGCCGGCATGAGCCCGCGCGAGCGCGAGCAGACCGGCGACCTCCTGCGGCGCATCTCGGCGGGCAAGTCGGTGGTCGTGATCGAGCACGACATGGACTTCGTCAAGCGCATCGCACACCGCGTGACCGTGCTGCACCAGGGCAAGTTGCTCAGCGAAGGCACGGCCGCCCAGGTGCAGGCCGACCCGCGCGTGATCGACGTGTACCTCGGCCATTGAGAGAAGGAGAAATACAGATGCTCGAAGTCTCCGGACTCAACGTGGCGTACGGCGAGTCGCACGTCATCCGCGATGTGTCGCTGCGCGTCGCGCCCGATGAGGCGGTCGCCATCATGGGCCGCAACGGCATGGGCAAGACCACGCTGTTGAAGTCGCTCATCGGCCTCCTGCCCGCGCGCGGCGGCAGCATCCGCCTGGGCGGCGCCGACCTCACGAAGCTGCCCAGCTACCAGCGCGTGGCACAGGGCCTGGCCTTCGTGCCGCAGGGGCGCATGGTGTTCCCGTTTCTCACGGTGGAGCAGAACATCCTCTCGGGCGCAGCGAAGTCGGGCCACCGCACCGTGCCCGAGTACCTCTACAAGTTCTTCCCGGTGCTCAAGGACATGAAGCAGCGCCGCGCCGGCAACCTCTCGGGCGGCCAGCAGCAGATGCTGGCGATCGCGCGCGCGCTCATCTCGGAGCCCCGGGTGCTGATCCTGGACGAACCCACCGAGGGCATCCAGCCTTCGATCATCAAGGAGATCGCGCAGACGCTGAACGTGCTGCGCGCCGAGCGCGGCTTCGCGATCGTGGTGTCGGAGCAGGTGCTGAGCTTCGCGCTCGACCTGGCCGACCGCTTTCTCGTCATCGACCGCGGGCGCCTCGTGCACGACGAAGCGCGCGCGAGCCTCGACCAGGACAAGGTCAGGTCCTTCCTGACCGTGTGAGACCCCTTCCCCATTTCCCCTTCAACCACCCTTCAGGAGCAGCGTCATGAGACATGGTGATATTTCGAGCAGCAACGATTGCGTCGGCGTCGCGGTCGTCAACTACAAGATGCCCCGCCTTCACACCAAGGCCGAGGTGCTGGACAACGCCCGCAAGATCGGCGAGATGCTGGTCGGCATGAAGAAAGGCCTGCCAGGCATGGACCTGGTGATCTTTCCGGAGTACTCCACGCACGGGATCATGTACGACGCGAAGGAGATGTACGACACCGCCGCCACGGTGCCCGGCGAGGAGACCGCGATCTTCGCGGCCGCCTGCCGCCGCGCCAACGTGTGGGGCGTGTTCTCGCTGACCGGAGAGCGCCACGAAGAGCACCCGAACAAGGCGCCCTACAACACGCTGATCCTCATGAACAACCAGGGAGAGATCGTCCAGAAGTACCGCAAGATCATGCCGTGGGTGCCCATCGAGGGCTGGTACCCGGGCGACTGCACCTACGTGAGCGACGGCCCCAAGGGCATGAAGATGAGCCTGATCATCTGCGACGACGGCAACTACCCCGAGATCTGGCGCGACTGCGCGATGCGCGGCGCCGAACTCATCATCCGCTGCCAGGGCTACATGTACCCGGCCAAGGAGCAGCAGATCCTGGTGTCCAAGGCCATGGCCTTCATGAACAACACCTACGTGGCGGTGGCCAATGCGGCGGGCTTCGACGGCGTGTATTCGTACTTCGGCCACTCGGCGCTCATCGGCTTCGACGGCCGCACGCTCGGCGAATGCGGCGAGGAGGAGATGGGCATCAACTACGCCGAGCTTTCGATGAGCCTCATCCGCGACGCACGCAAGAACGGCCAGTCGCAGAACCACCTCTTCAAGCTGGTGCATCGCGGCTACACCGGCACCATCAACTCGGGCGACGGCGACAAGGGCGTGGCGGCGTGCCCCTACAACTTCTACACGAAGTGGATCACCGACCCCGAGGGCACGCGCGAGATGGTGGAGTCGTTCACGCGCAGCACCGTCGGCACGCCCGAATGCCCGATCGAGGGCATTCCGAACGAGCCGGCCAAGCACCGTTGAGGAAAGGCAGTCGAGACACGCCATGAACGCGCCCGTCCCCGATCCGCTCGCGAGCTATCGCATCGAGACCGAGCCCTTCTACCGGCCCGCGGGCAACGAGGTGGCGCTCTACCGGCAGGCTTACCGCCACCGCATGCCGCTGATCCTGAAAGGGCCCACCGGCTGCGGCAAGACGCGCTTCGTGGAGCACATGGCGTGGTCGCTCGGGCGGCCGCTGGTCACCCTCGCCTGCAACGAGGACATGACGGCTTCGGACCTCGTAGGCCGCTACCTGCTCGATGCGAACGGCACCGCGTGGCACGACGGGCCGCTCACGCTCGCGGTGCGCCACGGTGGCATCTGCTACCTGGACGAAGTGGTGGAGGCGCGGCAGGACACCACCGTGGTCATCCACCCGCTGACGGACGCGCGCCGCATCCTGCCGCTCGACAAGAAGGGCGAGCTGGTGCGCGCGCACCCGGACTTCCAGCTCGTGGTGTCCTACAACCCCGGCTACCAGAGCAGCGCGAAGGACATGAAGCCCTCGACGCGGCAGCGCTTCGCGGCGCTGGAGTTCGACTATCCCGACAGCACGCTCGAAGCGGAGATCGTCGCGCACGAGGCCGAGGTCGCCATCGACCTGGCGGCCAGGCTGGTGGCGATTGCACGCTGCTCCCGCGAACTCAAGCACCGCGGGCTCGACGAAGGCGTGTCCACGCGCATGCTGATCTACGCGGGCGTGCTGATCCGCGACGGCGTGTCGCCGCGCGACAGCTGCGACATGACGATGACGCGCGCACTCACCGACGACCCCGACATGGCGAGCGCGCTGCAGGGGTTCGTCCAGGCACAGTTCGGATGAAAGACGGCCACGCATCGCTGGCCCTGCTTGCCCGTGGGCTGGCGGGTGTGGATGTGCAGGTGCAACCGCTCGAAGGGAGCGCCGGTGCGCGTGCGGTGCTCGTGGGCAAGCGACTGCTGCTGCCCGCGAGCGCCGACGCGCGGCTGCACCGCGCCATGGTCGCGCATGCCGTCGCGCACCTGCGCCACTCGGTGCCCGCACGGCCCACGCGCACGCTCAAGCCCATGGGCGTCGCGGTCGTCTCGGCCATCGAGGATGCGCGCGTCGAGCGGCTGTTGTGCCGCGACTTTCCCGGCCTTCACGGCTGGTTCGCCGGGTCGCTCGCGCCGCCGCCCGACCCGCTGGACCTGGGCTTCGCGGCACTCGTCTCGCGCATGGACCGCATGCTGATGCTGCCTGCGTGGCAGGACGACAACCACTGGGTCAACAAGGCGCGCCGCCTGTTCGACGAGACGGCGGCTTCCGCGGGACTCGAGGACTACGACGCCGTCCGCGCCATCGCGTCGATCCTCGCCAACGACCTCGGCCAGATGCGCGTGCGCTTCGATCCGCAGCACTACGTGGTGCCCGCGCCTTATCGCGACGACAACAGCTACCTCTGGGATTTCGGCGATGCCGAGACGCCGCCCGACGAAGCGATCGCGCTCCAGCAGTCCGGCGCACGGCCGCCGCCTGCCGACCATGGCGGGCCGCCTCCCGAAGGCGGCGCAGAACTGGAAATGGAACTGGGCCGCTACAGCTACCCCGAATGGGACCGCAAGCTCGAACGCCTGCGCCCCGACTGGTGCACCGTGATCGAGAAGCTGCCTGCATGGCAAGGCCTCAGTGCCGCCCGAGAAACATCATCGACGAGCCATGAGCGCCTCGCTCCACTCGCCCTGCCCCGCGCGCGCCACCTCGACCGCACGCACCGCCTGCGCCGCCAGTGGGAGGGCGACGACGTCGACCTGAACGCCGCCATCGAAGTGCTGGTCGACCGGCGCCTGCGGCTGCGCCCCGACCCGCGCCTGTTCATGCGCCCCGGCAAGGCGCCGCGCCCGAGCAGCGTGCTGGTGCTGCTGGACCTCTCGGAATCGGTGAACGACCCCGGCCATGACGGCGCGCGCTCGCTGCTCGACATCGAGAAGCAGGCCGCCCTGATGCTGGCCGACGCGAATGCGCGCGGCATCGATCGGCTCGCGATCCACGGCTTCTCGTCGAACACACGCGCCGAGGTCTACTACTACCGCCTGCTCGAGTTCGGCAAGCCGCTTGAGGCACCGTCGCGCGCCATGATCGGCGCGGTGCGCGGGCGCTACTCCACGCGCATCGGCGCCGCACTGCGCCACGCCGCATCGCACCTGCGCGCCGAGCCTTCGGGCCAGCGCGCGATATTGCTCGTGACCGACGGCGCACCCGCCGACATCGACGTGCACGACCCCCACTACCTGATCGAAGACGCCCGCATGGCCGTCGCCGAAGCGCGCGAGGCCGGCGTGCGCACCGCATGCATCGCGGTCGATGGCGCCGCCGACACCTACGTGCGCCGCATCTTCGGCTGGCGCAACTATTGCATCGCCGACGATGCACGCAGCCTGCCCGCGCGGTTGGCCCGCATGAGCGCACGACTGGCCGCCGCAAACTGAGGAGAATGATGGTTCACACACCCAGGAGACACCCCCGTGGCTGACAAGGACCCCATTCGCGTCGGCATCCTCTATTCGGAAACCGGCGTCACCTCGACGATCGGGCTGTCGCAGCTGCAGGGCGCGCTGCTCGCCATCGAGGAGATCAACGAAGCCGGCGGCGTCGACGGCCGCGAGATCATGGCGGTGCGCTACGACCCACAATCGAACCCCGCGCGCTACGCCCAGCTGGCCGAGAAGCTGATCGTGCAGGACCGCGTCAACGTGATCTTCGGCTGCTACATGTCCAGCAGCCGCAAGGCGGTGATCCCGGTGATCGAGAAGTGGAACAAGCTGCTCTTCTACCCCACCCTCTACGAGGGCTTCGAGTACTCGGGCAACGTGATCTACACGGGCGCGGCGCCCAACCAGAACAGCGTGCAACTGGCCGAGTTCATGACCACGAATTTCGGCTCGCGCGTGTACCTGATCGGCTCGGACTACATCTACCCCTACGAGTCGAACCGCATCATGGGCGAGCTGGTGATGCAGCGCCCGGGCAGCGAGAAGCTGGGCGAGCGCTACGTGGCGCTGGACGCCACCGAAAAAGACTATCGCGCGATCATGGACGACATCCGCGACAAGCAGCCCGACTTCATCTTCTCGACCGTGGTGGGCGACTCCACCGCGAGCCTGTACCGCGCGTATGCCGAGGCGGGGTTCGATCCGAAGCGCATGCCCATCTCCAGCCTCACGACCTCGGAGGCCGAGATCTCGCAGATGGGCCACGGCGTGGCCACGGGGCACTTCACCGCGGCGCCGTACTTCCAGTCGATCGACTCGGCCGCCAACCGCCGGTGCCTGGCGCGCCTGCGTGAACGCTTCGGCGACGGCTGCGTGCCCAACCTGTGCTGGGAGGCTTCGTATTTCCAGATGCACATCTTCGCCAACGCATTCCGCCAGTCGGGCAGCGACGGCATCGCGGAGATCCTGCCGCACATCCTGGGCAGCGAGTTCGATGCGCCACAGGGCCGGGTGAAGATCGATCCGGCGAATCACCACACCTGCCTCTACCCGCGCATCGGCCGGGTCGATGCGCACGGGCAATTCACCATCGTGCGGCAGGCCACGCGGGCCGTGGTTCCAGACCCCTACCTCGTCACCCATTCGCTGGGCGACTGGACGGCCAGGCTCGACACGCTGGAGCTCTAGGATGGACGGCGCCGCCCCCAAGCGACACACCCTGCGGGTGACGCCGCCGCAGCTGAAAGAGCTGCGCCTGCTGAAGATCGCGGTGATCCACCCCGACGACGCCGACGGCCGCCAGCTCACGCAGCAACTGCAGCGCATCGGCTGCCAGGTGCAGGCCTTCTGGCCGCCGGTGCAGGTGCTGCCCGAGGGCATCGACGTGGCGTTCATGGCGGTGCAGCCCGACCTCATCAACCTGCGCTTCGAGTGGACCCAACGCGAAGACGCGCCCGCCATCATCGCCGTGGTGACCTACGAGAACCCGACCATCGTCGAGGCGGTGCTGGAGATCGGCGCCAAGGCCGTGCTGCCTTCGCCGGTGCGCTCGTTCGGGCTGCTCTCCGCCTTGGTGGTGGCGCGCGAGGCGCACAAGGAAAGCCGCTCGCTCGCACGGCGCCTGCGCAAGGTCGAGGCCAAGCTGCTCGGCGTGCGGCAACTGGCCGAGGCCAAGACCATCCTCATGAAGACGCACAGCGTCTCCGAAGGACAGGCGCACGACCTGATCCGCGACCAGGCGATGAGCAAGCGCACGACCATGGAAGAGATCGCCGCGGCCATCGTCAACGCCAACGAGATCCTCTCGCTGGGCGCGCGCAAGCCCGGCCAGGGCTGAGAGAAATCAAAGCTGACGGAACGTCGTCAGCACCTTCAGCACGCTCTGCGTCGCGCCATCGATCACGCCGGGCAGGCGGTGCGCAATGCCCAGGCGGCGCGTGAGCTTCGGCGTGATCGGCAGCACCTGCATGCGTTTGCCGAGTGCGTCGTCAGCCGTGTGCTGCAGCGGCAGCAGTGCCGCGCCATAGCCAGCGGCGACGAGGCTCTGGATTGCGGCGTCGTAGTTGAGCTCGATGCGCGCGCGCGGCGCGAAGCCGGCCTCGGCGAACCACTCCATCGTGAGGCGGTACATGTGGGTGGTGGCGTCGTTGAAGATCAACGGCTGCGCGGCAAGCCACGCCGGCGTCACGCGCCTGGGGGCCTTCCAGCGCTGCGGCACGAAAGCCATCATGGCCTGGTCGCGCCACGGAGTCACGACCAGGTCGCGCAGCGGCGGCTGCGGCATCGCGACCAGCCCGATGTCCAGCGTGCCCGCGGCCAGCCGCGCCATCGCCTCGGACGAGCCGAGGATGCTCACCTCCACGTCGATGCCCGCGTGCACCGTGCCCAGCGCTTCGAGCACCTGCGGCAACAGGTCGACCACCACGCCGGTCGACGTGCCCAGCCGCACGCGGCCCGTGCGCCCTTCGGTCTGGCGCTTGACGGCATCGATGGCCTCGTCGGTGTCGCGCAGCAGCCTGCGTCCGCGCTCCACCAGCGCCGCCCCTGCGGCCGTGGGCGTGACATTGCGGCTGCCGCGCACCACCAGCTGCGCACCGAGGCGCGCTTCGAGTTCGCTGATGTGCAGGCTCACCGTGGGTTGCGCCAGGTGCAGCGCCTTGGCGGCTGCCGAAAACGTGCCCAGGTCCGCAATGGCGATGAGCGTTCGCAGTTGGTCGAGGTTGAGCTGTCGCATCAGGAATGCTGATTGTGGGGTTCAGGAATCTCAACTTCCACAATAGCATGCGGCGCCGGAAGATGAGTGCTCCAACCAAGGAGCCCACCGTGACAGCGCCGAAGCCATCGACCTTTCATCAACGCCTGATGCATGCCCTGCACGACTGGCGCCGCCGCGCCGCGCAGCGCCGCCGCAGCCGTGCCGATTCGCAGCACCTGGCCGGCATGAGCGACCACGACCTGCGCGACCTGGGCATCGGACGCAGCGAGGTGCGCGAGCTGATCGACCGCAGCCGCTACTGAAGAAGCGAAGGAAAGAAGCGGCGTCGGCCTTCAGCCTTCGCCATGGAATTTGAGGTTCAATCCGGGGCGTGCCCCAACTCAAGACACCCGCCCCGCTCTCCATCGAACTCACCTCGCCGCAGTCGGTCAACGGCAAGCGCGCGGCCTTCCAGTCGCTCTGGCTGCTGGTGCGCATGCAGCATGCGCACGACGCCGAAAGCGGCCTGGTGCGACTGGCCGACCTGCGCGGCGAAGTCTCCGATGCGAGCACGCTGCGCATGGTCGTGAGCCGCGCGTTCCGCGACTTCAAGGCATGGAACATCGAGGTCGGCTGGGGCGAAGACACGCAGCGCGAGCCGCGCTTCCTCAATGCCGAGCGGCGCAGCCAGGGGCCGTTCTGGCTGCCGGCCGCCGAGGCGAAGCGCGTGCGGATGCTGGTGGGCGGACGCGCGGCCACCGCCGCCGAAGTGGCTTCCTTTCTCGGCCTGCGCTCGCGCAAGCGCCGTGCGGCGGAACCCGGCTCGCCGCCGCCCGACGCGGTGCACCTGCAGGACGCGGCGTTCTGGAAGCAGCTGGTCGCCTCGCAACAGGCGGCGCGGCAGGGCCGGCTCATGACGCCGGTGGCATCCTTGGCTGGCGGCAGCGCGACCGGGCTGCCGGCCAGCGCGCTGGAATCGATCCGCCTGGCCGGCACGCTGGCCGCCACCGACTTCCAGCGCGCGCTGGTCACGCTCAACGAGGCGATGCTGTGGCGCCGGCTCGGTGACAACGAGCAGGCGCGCCGGCGGCTGCAAGCGCTCAAGAAGCAGCGCCTGGCCCATCACGTGGCGGGCAACGACTACCTGGGCGCGATGGAATGCATCGTCTCGGCCTGGTGCGCCTACACGGCGCGCGATCTGCCGCTCGCGCAGTCGCTGCTGAGCGGCATGGCAGACGACGCGGCGCGCGGGCTGGTCTTGCGGCATCACCCCGATGTGCGCTTCGAGTGGTGCAACCTCTGGGCGCTGGTGTGCCGCTCGCGCGCGCTCGGCCTTTCTGCCGACGACAAGCCGGCCGCCGCCGCGCTCGCCGAAGAATCGCTGCAGCGCTTCGGCGAGGCGCTGGCCGCCGCCTTCGAATCGCATTCGTTCGACGCGGCGCAGCACGTGGCCGCCAACATGGGCATGGCCGCGTGGCTGTTCGATCGCGTGGGCCTCTCCGACCTGCCGGCGCTCGCACACGACGGCCACGCCGACACCACGCGCCGCGCGGTGCAGTGGATCGCCTTCAGCGAATGGCTCTGCGGCCACACCGACGGGCAAGGGCGCTCTGCATGGAACGCGATCTACCTGATGCGTATCGCGCGTGGCCATTGCAAGCCCGAGCAGCAACCCACGCTCGCGCAGTTCCGCGCGCAGAAGCCGCTGGACCCGGCTGCGATCTCCAAGCTCGCGGGGCCGCTGGCCGATGCCTTCGATGCCACGCACTGGCCGGCGCGCTGGGTCGATGTGGCGCAGGCGCGGCTGGCCGACCACCAGGCCGGGCGGCGGCGCTACCCGGGCCTGCAGCACTGCAGCCTGTTGTTCGAACACGCCTGGTATGCGGCGCATGCGGGCGAGCTGCAGGCGGCCGAGCAGTCGCTGGACTTGCTGCGCGAAGCGCTGCCGCAGCTCGTGCCGAGCGATCGCGCCTACTTCACCGAATCGTGGAACGACACATTGCCGGCCGAGTTGGTGCTCGAGGCGAAACCGCCGCGGCGGCCCAGCGCACGCAAGAAGGCTGTGCGCCCTGCCCGCTGATCAGCAGGCCGCGATGCAGTCGATCTCGATGTCGAACGGCCCGAACCACGCGGGCACGCAGACGAAGATGCGCGCGGGCGGGTCCTTCGGGAAGTAGCGCGCGTAGATCGCATTGACCGCTGCGAATTTCTCGGGCGATGTGCAATACACGTTGCACTTGAGCACCTTGTCGAGCGACGAGCCGGCGGTCTCCAGGCAAAGCTTCAGCTGCTCGAGCACGATTTCCGTCTGCCGCTCGATCGGCGCGTCGGCCACCCGGCCGGTGGCGGGGTCGAGCGGCGGCAGGCCCGACACGTAGACCGTGTCGCCATGCCGCGTGACGACCGAGGCGGGTGCCTTCAGGTATTCCAGGTAGGTCGACAGGGGCTCGACTCGGATGACTTCTTTCTTCATGAACGCGGCTTTCTGCAAAGGGATGCGTTCGATGATGGCGGCCGCGGGGCCGCCTCGCTTCGCTATGGAACGAAGGATGGCGTGAGTGCCTGTCGCACGCGCTCGCGCAGCACCGGCAGCACATCGCTCTCGAACCACGGGTGCTGCTTGAACCAGCCCGTGTTGCGCGGCGACGGATGCGGCAGGGGGATGAAGCGCGGCGCGTAGTCCGCAAACGCCTCGACGGTTTCGGTGACACCGGCCTTGCGGGTATCGCCGAGAACGTGGCGCTGCGCGTACTGGCCGATCAGCAGCGTGAGCTCGACCTGCTTCATCTGCGCGAGCAGACGCGCCTGCCAGAGTTCGGCGCACTCCCTGCGCGGCGGCAGGTCGCCGCTGGTGCCACGGCCGGGGTAGCAAAAACCCATCGGCACGAGCGCGACGCGCGCGGCGTCGTAGAACACCTCGCGGTCGATGCCGAGCCAGCGGCGCAATTGCTCGCCGCTCTTGTCGTTCCACGGCACGCCGGTGGTGTGCACCGTCATGCTCGGCGCCTGCCCGATGAGCAGCAGGCGGGCCGTGGCGCTGGCCTGCACGATGGGCCTCGGCCCGAGCGGCAGGTGCGCGGCGCAGGCGCGGCAAGTGCGGATTTCCGCGAGGAGCGCATCCATGAATGGGTCTCGCGGACTACTCGGCAAACGGGCGGAAGAACGCGTTGAGCTCACTGCCCGCCGCGGCGTTGGCGAACCCGTCGAAGCGCCCTTGCTCCGCCAATGTGCGCGCCGCATGAATGAAGCCGCCCCATGCCGCGCGCGCAAGCCCGCCCCCCACGCTGACGCGGCGCACGCCGAGTTCGGCGATGTCCTTCATCGTGAGTTCGCTCACCCCGCCAACCAGCAGGTTGACAGGCTTCGGCGCCACGGCCGCGACCACCGCGGCGATCTGCTCGCGCGTCTTGATGCCCGGCGCATAGAGGCAGTCGGCGCCGGCCGCTGCATAGGCCTTGAGCCGCGCGATGGTGTCGTCCAGGTCCGGCCGGCCCGCGAAGAAATTTTCAGCGCGGCCCACGAGCAGGGTGTCACCGCCCACGGCATCGATGGCCTGGCGCGCGGCACGCAAGCGCTCGACTGCGACGTCGATGGGAAAGAGCGGATTCGCCGCGTCGCCTGTCGAATCCTCGATCGACAGGCCCGCCACGCCGGTCTCGACCGCGAGGCGCACGCTCTCGGCCACGCCTTGCGCATCGGAGGCGAAGCCATTCTCGAAGTCCGCGTTCACCGGCAGGTCGGTGGCGGCCACGATGTCGCGCAGGTGCGCCAGCACGGTGTCGCGCGATTGCGCACCGTCGGCCAGGCCCTGCGACCACGCATGGCCCGAGCTCGTGGTGGCCAGCGCCTTGAAGCCCAGGCCCTGCAGGTAGCGCGCGCTGCCGGTGTCCCAGGGGTTGGGGATGACGAAGCAGCCCTGTTCGTGGAGCGCGCGAAAGTCGGCGCGTTTCTGGGCGACGGTGCGGGTCATGGGGGCCTCATCTTTCTTGCTTTGTGCGGAGGATGGGTTTTAACGCAACGGCGCGGATGTTGCGCGCTCGCGCCCTTCGGTGTTCTGATCGACCCCCATGCCCTACGCCATCCTGCTTTTCATTCACCTCGTCGCTGCCGCCTTCTGGGTCGGCGGCATGGCCACGATGCATTTCGCGGTGCGCCCCGCCGCCGTTGCCACGCTGGAGCCGCCGCTGCGGTTGCGCACCATGGCCGCGGCGCTGCGGCGTTTCTTCGTGGGGGTGGATGCGTCCGTCACGCTGCTGTTCGTGAGCGGCGTCGCGATGATCCTGCTGACGGGCGGCTTTCGCGGCCTGCACTGGCGCATCGAGACCATGATGAGCATCGCCATCGTGATGACCGGCATCTACGTGTACATCCGCGCCTCGGTGTTCAAGGCGCTGCGCCGTGCGGTGGAAGAAAGCGCGTGGCCGGTGGCCGCCGCGCGGCTCAACACGGTGCGCAAGCTGGTGAGCCTGAACCTCGCGCTCGGCGTGGTGGTGTTCGCCGTCGCGACCGTCGGGCGCGCGGGCTAACGCCGCTCAGCGCTTGCTGGAAGCGCTGCCCAGTTCGCCGAGCAGGGCGCCGTCGACCGGCTTCTGCAACCACTTCGCGATGTCTTCGCCGAGGGCATAGGTCACGACGCCGACCATGCTGCAGGTGCTGCGCGGCATGCCGAAGTAGATGAACATCTGGCGCTCGGCGGTGAAGCGTGCGGGCGCCTCGCCCTTGCGCTCCAGCGTGCCGCGCAGCTGCACGATCTTCGGGCCGCCGTAGAGGCCGCCTGCGTTGGCCAGCAGGTCGGTGATCTCGATCTTGAGGACTGGCGCGCCCTCAGCGTTGGCAGTCGGCGGTGGCGCAAGAAGGTATTCGTAGGGTTCGAGCAACTGGTCCTGCACGGCCTGCTTGAGCGACGCGGGAACGTCGCACGCGTCGTCTTCCTTCTTCAGCTGGATGCCCTTGGCGGTGGCGCCATAGGTGACGGCGGGCATGACCAGGCTGTTGCGCGCAGTGGCTTCAGGCGGCGGGGGCTCGGGAGGCGCCGGCTGGCGCGTGCCGCAAGCGGCGAGCAGTGCGGCGGTGCCCGCTGCAAAGGAAAGCCGCGCGGCAATGCGCGCGGCGAACGGGTGGTTGGTCATCGGTGATCTCCCTCGTGAATCGGACGCGCCTCTGGGGGCGCGTGTCCGATTCTGCACGGAGATGCAATGACACCCATCGGCTTACAGCCCGAGCGTGTCGATGCCGTGCGCAACGGCCACGGCCTGGGCGCGCACCGTGGCGCGGTCGAGCGTGCTCGACAGGCGCGGCACGGTGCCGGCCGAGGCGGCTTCGGCATACAGGTCGCCGGCGCGGGCGGCGGCGACGGCCTGCGTGCGCACCGTGGCGCGATCGGTGGCGCTCGCGATGGCGACGGGCACGCCGCTCGATGCGCCTTCGGCGTACTGGTCAGCGCTGTGTGCTGCAACGACCGCATCGGCGCGCACCGCGGCACGGCTCGCGGTCGACTGGAACTGCAGCACGCCCTGGTATTCCTCGGCGCTGGCGCCAGCGGCGAAAGCGGAGAGAACAGCGGCGGCGAGGAGGAGCTTGGTGGTCTTCATGGCGGTATCTTTCAAAAGAAGTAAATGAGTGAGTCGGTCAGTGATCTATCGGGACATTCATCGCTACGTCGGGGTGCCGTGTGGCGATGAATGAATTACATCGGCAGGCTGTATCTGCGATGTGTCGAGATCCGGGCCGTTTTGCATGCGCGTGTGTGCGCTTCGCCGTCTGGACACAGTGGCGTACAAATCGGCCCCTCAGGCCGCGCTGCGCTTCGAAAAAGGGGGGAGCGAAAGGGCCGGCGATCAGCCGGCCGCGCCCTTGAGCTCGACGCTGTTGCCGTCGGGGTCGGAGATGTAGATCGACGGGCCGTTGCCCTCGGCGCCGAAGTTGTTCTGCACCTCGCCGTGCACCGGCACGCCGTGCTGTGCCATCAAGGCGCGGATCGCCGCTTCATCGAAAGGCTCGACGCGCAGGCACAGGTGGTCGACGTTGCGGCCTTCCTTGCCGGCGAGCGCGCCGCCCTGCCTGCCGAGCGGACCATCGTGCGTCACGAGGTCGATGAGGTTCGTGCCGGCACGCAGGTGCACGAGCCCCAGGTCGTCGCGCCGCTTCTCGACCATGCAGCCGAGCACGTCGCGGTAGAAGGCGATCGCGCGCTCAGCGTTCTTCACGCGCAGCACGATGTGGTCGATGCGCAGCACCGAGAACGGTGGGCTGCGCATCGGGTCGGTCATGGCCGCGTGTCTTTCTTCAGACCACGCCCGCCGAGCGCAGGGCGTCGAAACGTGCGGCGTCGATGCCGAACTCGGCGAGCACCTCGCGCGTGTGCTGCCCGAGCGCCGGCGGCGCATGGCGCAGCACGGGCGGCGTGGCCGACAGGCGCAGCGGGCTCGCCACGCCAGTGATGCTGGCGATGCCGTCGCCCGCATCGCGCGGCAGCGTGACCGCAAGGCCGCGCGCCTTGACCTGTGCATCGTCGAAGGCCTGCGCGATGTCGTTGATCGGGCCGCACGGCACAGCCTTGTCTTCGAGCAGCGTGACCCAGTCGGCGGTGCTGCGGGTACGCGTGAGCTCTTCCATCATCGGGATCAGCACGCCGCGGTGCTTCACGCGCAGCGTGTTGCTCGCAAAGCGCGCATCGGCCGCCCATTCCGCATGGCCGGCCGCTTCGCAGAAACGCGCGAACTGGCCGTTGTTGCCGATGGCCAGCAGCATCGCGCCGTCGAGCGTCGGAAAGTCCTGGTAGGGCGCCAGGCTCGGGTGCGTGTTGCCCTGCCGCTGCGGCGCCTTGCCGGTGTTGAGAAAAGCGCTCGCCTGGTTGGCGAGGATGGCCATGCCCACGTCGAGCAGCGCCATGTCGATGTGCTGGCCTTCGCCAGTGCGGTCGCGCACCTGCAGCGCGGCGAGGATCGCGGTGCTCGCGTAGACGCCGGTGAACAGGTCGGTGAGCGCCACGCCCACGCGCAGCGGGCCGCCGCCGGGCACGTCGTCGGGACGGCCGGTGATGCTCATCATGCCGGTCATGGCCTGGATCATCAGGTCGTAGCCCGCGCGCTCGGCATACGGGCCGTCGTGGCCGAAGCCGGTCACGCTGCAGTAGATGAGGCGCGGGTTGGCCGCGCGCAGGCTCTCCTGGTCGAGGCCGTATTGCTTGAGGCCGCCGGTCTTGAAGTTCTCCACCACGATGTCGGCCTGCGCCGCCATCTGCTTGAGCAACGCCTGCCCGTCGGCCGGGGCCATGTCGACCGTGACCGAGCGCTTGTTGCGGTTGCAGGCGGTGAAGTAGCTGGCCTGGTCGGTGTCGTTGCCGTCCGCGTCCTTGATGAACGGCGGGCCCCAGGTGCGGGTGTCGTCGCCGACGCCTGGGCGCTCGATCTTGATGACGTCGGCACCCAGGTCCGCAAGGATCTGCGTGCACCACGGGCCCGCGAGCACGCGGGACAGATCGAGGACCTTGATGCCGTCGAGTGCTGCGGGCTTTGTTGTCATGCGTCCGTTCAGTTCGCGAAAGCGGCGATGCCCGTGATGGCACGGCCCAAGATCAGCGCGTGGATGTCGTGCGTGCCTTCGTAGGTGTTGACCACTTCCAGGTTCACCAGGTGGCGCGCCACGCCGAACTCGTCGCTGATGCCGTTGCCGCCCATCATGTCGCGCGCCAGGCGGGCGATGTCCAGGGCCTTGCCGCAGTTGTTGCGCTTCATGATCGAGGTGATCTCGACCGAGGCGGTGCCTTCGTCCTTCATGCGGCCCAGGCGCAGGCTGCCTTGCAGGCCCAGCGTGATCTCGGTCTGCATGTCGGCCAGCTTCTTCTGGATGAGCTGGTTGGCGGCGAGCGGGCGGCCGAACTGCTTGCGATCCAGCGTGTACTGGCGGGCGCGGTGCCAGCAGTCTTCGGCGGCGCCCAGTGCGCCCCACGAGATGCCGTAGCGGGCGCTGTTCAGGCAGGTGAAGGGACCCTTCAAACCTTGCACTTCGGGGAAGGCGTTTTCTTCGGGGCAGAACACGCCGTCCATCACGATCTCGCCGGTGATGCTGGCGCGCAGTCCGACCTTGCCGTGGATCGCGGGGGCGCTCAAGCCCTTCATGCCCTTCTCGAGCACGAAGCCGCGGATCGGGCCGACCGTGCCGCTTTCGCTGACTTCCTTGGCCCACACCACGAACACGTCGGCGATGGGCGAATTGCTGATCCACATCTTGGCGCCGCTCAGCGAATAGCCGCCCGGCACCTTCTTGGCGCGGGTGACCATGCTGCCGGGGTCGGAGCCGTGGTCGGGTTCGGTCAGGCCGAAGCAGCCGATCCATTCGCCGGTGGCCAGCTTGGGCAGGAACTTCTGCTTCTGTGCCTCGGTGCCGAATTCGAAGATCGGCACCATCACCAGCGAGCTCTGCACGCTGGCCATCGAGCGGTAGCCCGAATCGACGCGCTCGACTTCGCGGGCGATCAGGCCGTAGGCCACGTAGTTGAGGCCGGGGCCGCCGTACTGCTCGGGGATCGTGGGGCCCAGCAGGCCCAGCGCGCCCATTTCACGAAAGATGGCGGGGTCGGTCTCGCCGCTGCGGAAGCCCTCGATGACGCGGGGCGCCAGGCGCTCCTGGCAGTAGGCATTGGCCGCGTCGCGGATCATGCGTTCTTCGTCGGTCAGTTGCTGGTCGAGAAGAAGGGGATCGTCCCAGTGGAATTGCGCTTTGGCGGCCATGTGCTGTCTCCGGAATGAGGGGAAAAAGAGAAAAAGAGGGGGATGAGGCGATCCTAGCCACGCGAGGGATCGGGCGCAAACGATGAATCCTCACCCAGATATGCGTTTGTAGAATGTCTTGCAAGATGTTCGAGCGGCCCCGCCATTGACGAGGCCTTGTCTCCATACATACAGCCAAGGCATACATGCGCCGCAAGATCCCACCCCTTCAAACCCTCGTGTGCTTCGACGCCGCCGCGCGCCACGAGAGCTACACCCGCGCTGCGCAGGAACTCGCGCTCACCCAGAGCGCGGTGTCGCGGCAGATCGGCACGCTCGAGGCCTTCCTGAGCGTGGCGCTCTTTCGCCGCACGCGGCACGGCGTGGCGCTCACCGCGAGCGGCGCCGCTTATGCGCGGCAGATCACCAAGCGGCTCGAGGCGATGGAGCGCGACACGCTCGACGCCATGGCCCATCAAGGCGAAGGCGGCTCGCTCTCGCTGGCCGCGGTGCCCACCTTCGCCACGCGCTGGCTGATGCCGCGCCTGAAGGGCTTTGCCGCGCTGCAGCCCGACGTGGTGGTGCACATCGAGACGCGCACCCGCCCCTTTCTTTTTGCCGATGCGGAGTTCGACGCGGCCCTCTACGCCGGCACGCCCGCGCAGGTCGAGAACTGGGCCGGCACGCGCGCGCTGCTGCTGATGCACGAGGACGTGGTGCCCGTGTGCAGCCCTTCCCTGCTGCCGCGCGGCAAGGCCGTGGCGCCTGCGGTCATCGCAAAGATGCCGCTGCTGCAGCAGAGCACGCGGCCCGACGGCTGGCGCCAGTGGTTCGATGCGCAGCAGATCGACGCGCCCAACGCACGCGGCGGGCCGCGCTACGAGCTGTTCTCGATCCTCGCCGCGGCCGCCTCGCACGGCCTCGGCGTGGCGCTGATGCCGACGATGCTGGTGGCCGACGAACTGGCACGTGGCGAACTGGTGGTGACGTGCGCGCGACCGCTGTCAGGTGAGCGCAACTACTACCTCGTGACCCCGGAGCGGGCCGACCAGCGGCCGCTGCTCAGGTTCTTCAGCGACTGGCTGCTGGCGCAGGCGCGCCAGGGCTGACCGGCCGCGCGCCTTCTTTCGCAAAGGCCTGGATCAACGCCGGAAAGGCAGCAAAGTCCGGCAGCTTGCCGAAGCTGTGCACCGCGGGCGTCGTGGCCCAGGGCAGCTTCTCGTCGGTCCAGGTTTCCATGAAGGGCACGAACCATTCGTGGCGGTCGAGCATCGTGGGCCGGATGTTGACGAACTCGTCCATGCCCTCGGTGCGCGTGAACATCCAGCTCTTGCAGTGCGGGCAGCAGTAGTGATGCGAGTCGCCGTGCAAGCCGCCGATGACGGGCTCCCCCGAGACAACTTCGAAGCCCGGTGTGGGGATGGCGAGCGACAGCGAGAAGGCGCTCGCGCTCATGCGCTGGCAGCCGGTGCAGTGGCAGGCCATCGACAGCAGCGGCGGCGCCGTGATGCGAAGCCGCACCTGGCCGCAGCGGCAACCGCCTTCCCAGGGGAGTTGCCAGTCGTCGACGCCTTGATCGGCAGGGTGTGCAGGGGTGCTCATGGGATTACTTCTTGGTGCTTGATGGAACCGGCGGCGTCGCCTTTTTCGTCTGCGATTTCGCCGGTGGTTTTCGGCGTGCCTTGAAAGGCCCGGTGACTTTCCCGAGCCACGGGTCGCAGACGGCGCGCAGTTCGGGATCGACCTTGAACTGGGGATCGCGCGCGTCGAACAGGATCTTCTTGCGGGCCTGCGCCCGCACCAGCGCGAACGCGTTTTTCTCGGAACGGCTGTTGTCGAACATGAGCGTCATGTTCGCGATCTGTGTCGCATGGCCGACCGCCGCCTGCGTGCGCGGAAAGCGCTCGGCGAGCTTCTTGCGGTCCACGTCATGGCCGCCCTGCTGCTTGCGGGTGCTCACGCGAAAGACGGACATGTCCACCGAGACCAGCCCGACGAACAGCAGGACCACGAAGTAGCCCGCCTGCTGCATCGCGCGGATGTCGTCGGCTTTCGATGCATGCCCGCCGCCGGGCAAGGGCTGCCAATGCGAGAAGACCGTCTCGAGCGCGAAGGGCATGCGCTGGTCCATCACCAGGCTCTTGAAGGCACGCACGCCCTCCTGCGACAGCACCTGCCATTTCTCGTCGTCGTCGCGCAGTTGCTGGGCCCATGGCGGGATGTGGCCGGTCCTGGGGTCGGCGTCCGGCAGGATGGACATCATCATCCGGTCGGCGTTGATCAGCGGCATGCGCAGCGACCCGGCCAGGCGCGAGTACCAGAGGGTGGATTTGCCGGCGCCGTTGTGGCCGGCCAGAACGAAGGCCACCGGACGCGAGCCCCGCGTCTGGTCGAGGAGCTTTTCCAGCGTCGGGGGACGGCGGCTCACGCCTTGCTCGCGCGGAACTTTCCGTCGACCAGGCTGCCGGTGACCTTGGTGCCGTCGGCCGCTTCGCGAACGACACGGGTCGGGTCCTGCGGGTCGGCGTAGTAGGCGAATATCCGGGCCGCATTGGGGCCGCGGAAAACGACCGATCGGTCGATGCCGGGCTTGTTGAGCGCGCGGGCCGCCTTCTTCAGCAGCACGGTCGTGTTGTCCTCGGGACGGACGACGGGGCGTGGTGTTCTGCCGGTCTTGATCAAGGTCATGCCGCGCCCCAGCGTTGCAACCGGCCGGCCCTGGACCAGTTGCCCGGTGGTGCTTTCGCGCGCGACGGTTTTTTCTCTTGCCATCGCTGGATGATCGCTCAAAAGCCCCGATGCCCACCAGCCTCGGCGCCAAAGGCCGCGATGGCATACCGGTGTCCGAAAACGGCGAGCCTCGCACACGCGACGGCGGGACACTGCGGGCATGACAACGGCAACCCACGTTTCCCGCATCGACGCGCTCGACTGGCCCCGCATCGAGACCGATCTCGCCACCCGCGGCTGCGCCACCACCGGCCAGCTGTTCACCCCCGAGGAATGCGCCCGGCTCGCGGCGATGTACGACGAGGGCGGCCACTTCCGCAGCCGCGTGGTCATGCAGCGCCACGGCTTCGGCCAGGGCGAGTACCAGTACTTCGCGAATCCGCTGCCGCCGCTCGTCGCCGTGTGGCGCAGCGCACTCTATGAACGCCTCGCGCCGCTCGCCAACGCCTGGGCGAACGCGATGGGCCAGCCGGCCGACTACCCACCCGATCACGCTTCGTACCTCGCCCGTTGCCATGCGGCGGGCCAGCTGCGCCCCACCCCGCTGCTGCTGCGCTACGACGAGGGCGACTACAACTGCCTGCACCAGGACCTGTACGGCGACCTGCAGTTCCCGCTGCAACTCACGGTGCTGTTGAGCCGGCCGGGCGCGGACTTCACCGGCGGCGAGTTCGTGCTGACCGAGCAGCGCCCGCGCATGCAGTCGCGCGCCGAGGTGGTGTCGCTCGCGCAGGGCGAGGCCGTGATCTTCGCGGTCAACCAGCGCCCGGTGGCGGGCACGCGCGGCACCTACCGCGTGACGATGCGCCACGGCGTGAGCCGCCTGCGCTCGGGGCGCCGGCACACGGTGGGCCTCATTTTTCACGACGCGCGCTGACAACTGCAGGCTTGCGAACGACCGTGCACTAATGCACGGAAAAGCCGAAGTCGCGCAAAATCCCTGTCGCACCAGGCGCGCCCGCCAGAATTTCCGACACCCAACGATCGGAACGGCGGGCAATCCTGGCGCCGATCCGCGGCCGACCCGCAGCGGATGTGCTCGAGTGGTCGACAGGGAGCTGTATGAACATGAACTCGTCCGGATCTCCGGATGTGGCGGGAAAGCCGCCGTTTGAATCCGCCGGCGTGCGCACGCCGCCGGCCGCCGGGCCCGAAGCCCCACCCCGGCGCTCGCGCCATTTCAGGGTCGACGTGGGCACCATCGTCAGCGCGGTTGCGCTGGCCCAGTCGCTGCTGCTGGTCTCGCTCGGCTACTGGGGCTCGCAGCGGCTGGTGTCGAGCATCGGCACCTCCGCGCACCGGGCCGCCCACGACCGGACCGAGGACAAGGTGCTCGCCTTCCTGGCGAAGGCCGAGTCGGCAGTCGGCGCCATCGGCAACGCCCCGAGCCTGAGCCCCGCGGGCGAGCACGCCGACCGCACCTCGGAACTGCTCTGGACCCTGCTGCAGCAATCGCCCGAGCTCGACAGCGTGTACGTGGCCAACGAAAGCGGCCAGATGCTGATGGCGCTGCGCTATCCGGTGCCCGCGATCCGGCACATCGCGCTCGGCGCGGAATTCACCACCGAGACCTGGCAGTACAAGCGGCCCCTCGGGGCGGAGCTGGATGCGCAGCAGCGCTTTGCCACGCAGCGCATCGAATCCTTTCGCAGCAGCTACGACCCCACCCGGCGCGGCTGGTTCCAGCAGGCCAGCAAGATGCAGGGGCCGATCTGGACGCAGCCCTACGTGTTCGCCGCGGCACAGGAACTGGGTGTGACCTACGCGCTGCCGAGCGAGCGGCGCTACGCCGAGGGCAGCCCGAAGGCGCTGGTGGTGGCGGGCGACGTGTCGCTCGGGCGCCTGTCGGAGTTCGTGCGGCTCTTCAGCAGCAACGGCTATGGCCACAGCGCCCTGCTGAGCGCCGACCACCAGGTGCTCGCGCGCAGCGATACGCCGGGCGTGCTGCACCGGCTGGACCAGCCCACGGGCGTCCTCGGCGCACTGCATGCGCAGATGCACGCGCACACGGCGGCCGCCGGCACCACGGACGGCAACAGCGACGCCACCTTCTCCGTCGACTTCGACGGCAAGCGCTACCTCGTGCAGACCTCGCTGATCCCAGCCACGGGTTGGGAGCTGGTGAGCTGGGTGCCCGAGGACATCGTGCTGGGCGACCTGCGCCGCGCAGTGCTCTGGGGGCTGCTGCTGGCGCTGGTGTTCCTGGCGCTGGCGCTTTTCATGTCGCTCAAGCTCTCCAAGCTGGTGACCTCGCCGGTGGAGAACCTCTCGCGCATCGCGCGCCGCATCGGCCTCCTGGAGCTGGACGACCTGCCGCGCGAACCCAGCCGCGTGCTGGAAATCCAGCACCTGGACCAGGCGCTGGACGACTCGGCCCGCAGCCTCAAGGCATTCAGCAAGTTCGTGCCGGTGGACGTGATCAACCAGCTCGTGGCCGAGGGGCATTCGCTCGCGCCCAATGGTTCGTCGCGACGGGTGACGGTGATGTTCACCGACGTGGAGGGCTTCACCTCGATCTCGGAGTCGCTCCCCATCGACGTGCTGGTGGGCATGCTGACCGAGTACTTCAACCTGGCGACCGGCGTGTTCGCGCGCTACGGCGGCGTGGTCGACAAGTTCATCGGCGACGGCATCATGGTGCTGTGGGGCGCGCCCGCGGACCTGAAGGACGCGGAGTACCGCGCCTGCCTGGCCGCGCTGCAGCTGCATGTGCAGATGAGCGATCTCAACGGCAAGTGGCGCGCCAAGGGCCTGCCCGAGTTCCGCACCCGCATCGGCATCCACACCGGCGTGGTGATCGCGGGGGTGCTGGGCTCGAACGACCGGCTGTCGTACACGGCGTTCGGCGACGTCATCAACGTGGCGAGCCGCATCGAGGGCATCAACAAGCAGCTGGGCACGCAGACGCTGGTGTCGGAAGACACCTTCGCGGGCTTGAAGGGGCGCCTGAGCACGCGCCGCATCGAGGAACTGGTGGAGCTGCGCGGCCGGCAGACGCGCATGGTGCTCTACGAGTTGATGACGCCTTGAGCGGCGTTCAGCGGGGCGACGGCGTGACGCGCACCAGCACGAGGTCGGCGGTGCGGCCGCTGCCCTGCGTGAGCACCGGGTACTGCGTGTCGTTGATGAAGAGCAGCTGCTCGCCACGCAGGATGCGCGCCGACACCGCATAGCGCATGCGCGGATCGATACGCGCGGCATCGACCGTGAGCTCGTAGGCAAAGGGCGACTGCCTGCCGTTGGCCTTGATCCGCTGCTCGGCGAGCGTGACCGAAGGCGCATCCATGCGCGACACGTCGAGCAGCTGGACCACGACCTCGGCCGCAGGATCGAGCGCGATGCGTTCGCGATACGCCACCGTGCCGCTCACGCGCAGCGATGAGGCCGCGGGCGGGGCGGGCGTCGATGCTGGCGCAGGCACTGCACATGCGCCCAGCAACGAGGCGCCGGCCGCGGCGGAAAGCAGGAGAAGGCTGGTGCGTCTTTTCATCCGGCCCATTATGCGGAGGCACGCTCGGCAGCAAAAGCCACATACCAATCCAAGCTTCCGGGGTTTGCCATCGCCTCGCGGTTCACCACCTTCTCGATCGGCTGGCCCAGCAGCAGCTTCTTGATCGGCAGCTCCTGCTTCTTGCCCGAGAGCGTGCGCGGAATCTCGGCGACCTGGAAGATGTCGTTGGGCACGAAGCGCGGCGAGAGCGAGGTCTTGATCGCGTTGTTGAGGCGGGTGCGCATCGCCTCGTCGAGCGCGATGCCCGGGCGCAGCACCACGAAGAGCGGCATGTAGCTGTCGCGGCCGAGGTACTCGAGATCGACCACCATCGAGTCGAGCACTTCGGGCAGCCCTTCGACCGCGCTGTAGATCTCGCTGGTGCCCATGCGCAGGCCCTGGCGGTTGATGGTCGCGTCGCTGCGGCCGTAGATGATGCAGCCGCCGTCTTCGCCGATCCTGATCCAGTCGCCATGGCGCCAGACGCCGGGGTAGGTGTCGAAGTAGCTCGACACGTAGCGCGCGTTGCCCTCGTCGCCCCAGAAGTAGAGCGGCATCGACGGAATGGCCTTGGTGCAGACCAGTTCACCGACTTCGCCGATGACCGGCTGGCCCTGCTCGTTCCACGCTTCGACCGCATGGCCGAGTTCGCGGCACTGCATCTGGCCCGGCACTTCGGGCAGCTCGCGGTTGCCGCCGACGAAGGCGCCGCAGAAGTCGGTGCCGCCGGAGATGTTGCACCACCAGACTTCCTTCGAGCCCGCATCGAGGATCTGCTTCGAGCCCCAGCGCTGCACCTCGTCGGGCAGCGGCGAGCCGGTGCTGCCGAGCGCGCGCACGCGCGAGAGATCGCCGCACTCCTTCGCGACGATGCCGGCCTTCATGCAGTTCGTGAAGTAGGCCGCGCCCGCGCCGAAGAAGGTGACCTTGTGCCGCGCGACGAAGCGCCACAGCACGCGCCAGTCGGGCTTCTCCTTGCTGCCCGCCGGGTTGCCGTCGTAGATGCAGATGGTGGCGCCGAAGGCCATGCCCGAGAGCTGCGAGTTCCACATCACCCAGCCGGTGGAGCTGTACCAGTGGTAGCGCTCGCCGAAGTTGTTGGCGCCGTAGCTCGCGCCCACGTCGTTGTGCAGGCCGCAGGCGTGCATCGTCAGGAGGATGCCGCCCTGCCCGTGCACGATGGGCTTGGGCAGGCCCGTGGTGCCGCTCGAATAGACGATCCAGATCGGGTGGTCGAAGGGCAGCCACTCGGGTTCGAAAGCGGCGACCTCGGCGTCGTTGCGCGCGGTGGCTTCGGTCCAGTCGACGTCGTGCGCGACAGGGCTCGCGGCGAAGGGCGTCTTCACGAGCAGCAGCTTCTGCACGCTCGGCAATTGGGCACGCAGTTCCTGCAGGACGGCGCTGCGATCAAGCGGCTTGCCGCCGTAGTGCACGCCGTCGACGGCGATCAGCACCTTGGGCTCGATCTGGCGGAAGCGATCGGCCACCGCGGCCGTGCCCATGTCGGGTGCGCACACGCTCCAGATCGCGCCGATGCTGGAGCACGCGAGGAACGCGACCATGGTCTCAGGCACGTTGGGCATGTAGGCCGCGACGCGGTCGCCGCGCTGCACGCCGAGCGACTTCAGCGTGAGCGCAACCGCGGCAACCTGGCGGCGCATCTCGGGCCACGACAGCTCGCGCACTTCGCCGAGTTCGTTGTCGCTCACGATGGCCGGCATGCCGGCGGCGTGCGCGGCATCGGCATGGCGCAGCACCTCGCGCGTGTAGTTGACCTGCGCGCCGGGGAACCATCGCGCGCCGGGCATGCGCGACTCGGCAAGCACCGCGGTGTGCGGCGTGGGCGACTGCAAGCCGGCGTAGTCCCAGATGCTTTGCCAGAAGGCATCGAGGTCGGTGACGGACCAGCGCCACAGCGCGTCGTAGGTGTCGAACGACAGGCCGCGTGTCTCGCGCAGCCAGTTTTGATAGAGGCGGATCTGAGGAGTGTTGGGAATATTGGGAGCAGGCATGACCCAAGCGTAGCGTTGCGAACGACCGTGCTCAATTGGGGGTTGACCTCAGGGTTTGTACGTGTGTACAACAATTTTGTACAAGCGTTCAATACCCTCCATGAACGCCCGCACCCCGACCGCCAAGTCCAGCGCCCACCGGGCCGCCGTCATCACCGCCGAGGCCGGCCGGCCCGACCGCCGGCAGGCGATCCTGCTGGCCGCCGAAAAGCTCTTCGCGCAGCACGGCTATCACGCGGTGACGATCCGGCAGATCGCCGAGGAGGCGGGCGTACCGCTGGCGCTGGTGGGCTATTACTTCGGGCCGAAGCACGACCTCTTTCACGCCATCTTCGAACACTGGAGCCACACCATCGAGGAGCGGCTCACACGTCTCGCGGAAGTGAACAACGACCCCGACGACGCGCACACGCTGCCGCGCATCATCGAAGCCTTCACCGGCCCGGTGCTGGCCCTGCGCGCCAGCGCCGAGGGCGAGTACTACGCGCTGCTGGTGGCACGCGAGCTCTATCACGCGACCGAGGAAGCCGACCGCGTGCTGCGAGGCTATTTCGATCCGCTGGCTGCCGCCTACATCGACGCGCTGCACGTCGCATTGCCCCATGCCACGCGCGGACAGGTCGCATGGGGGTACCAGTTCGCGCTGGGCTCGCTGCTGCATCACCTGAACGACAGTCGCATCGAACGGCTCTCGCGCGGCGAGAACAAGCGCGCCGACCCCGAGGTGGCGCCGATGCTCGTGAACTTCATCGTCGGCGGCCTGCGCGCCGCGCTGCCGCGACCCAAGACCCCGCGCCCCCAAAAAACCACCCCACGGAGACAAAAGACATGATGAAAAGACGCACCCTGCTGTCGGCGCTCGCGGCTGCATCGGCCGCCGCCGCGCTGCCTGCGCGCGCGCAGCAGTCCCATCCGAAGATCGTGTTCGGCTACACGGCCGTGAGCGACTTCGCCTCTGTCTTCGTCGCGGCCGAGGAGGGCTACTTCAAGAAGCGCAACCTCGACGTCGAGCTCAAGTTCATTCCGCTCAACTCCACGATCCCGGCAGCGCTGCAATCCGATTCGCTGCAGATCGGCGGCCCCACGCCCTCGGTGTTCCTGCAGGCGGTGGACGGCGGACTCGACCTCGTGCTCGTGGCCGGGGGCGGCGTCACCTCGAAGACCATGACCGGCTTCGGCCTGGTGGCGCGCGCAGGCTCGGGCATCAAGAGCGCGCAGGACTGCGTGGGCAAGAAGATCGGAGTGCCGGGTCTTGGCGCCTTCCTGCACGTGACCTTCCGCGCGTGGCTGAAGGACAGCGGCGTGGACTACCGCAAGGTCAACTTCGTCGAGGCCTCGTTCCCGCAGCATGCCGACCTGCTGCGCGGCGGCTCGGTGGATGCGGTGGTGTCGGCCGATCCGTTCATGAGCCGCATCACGGAGAGCGGTGCGGGCTACGTCGCTTCCTACTACTCGACCTTCCTCCCCGAGAACAACCAGACCATCGTGCATGCGGCCAAGCGCGAGTGGGTCGCGAAGAATCCCGCGACGGCGCGCGCCTTTCGCGAAGCGCTGGTCGAATCGGCTGCCTTCATGCAGCAGGCGAAGAACGATGCGAAGGTGCGCGCGGCCATCGGCAAGTACATCAAGCTGCCGCCCGAAGTGCTGGCCAAGATACAGGTCTCGCCACCGGGCCCGATCGTCACCGACAGGCAACTGGGCTACTGGACCGGGCTCATGAAGGAGCAGGAGATGCTCAAGACCAACATCGACGTTGCGAAGCTGATCGCCAGATGATTTCCTCGCCCGCCCCGATCACCGCACGCGCCGCGCTTTCCGTGAGCGCCGCGCGTTCGCCGGCAAGTTCCACGATGCCTGCCACCCCTTTCCTGCGCTTCGACGGCGTGACCATCCGGCTCGGCGGGCGCGAGATCCTGTCGCCCACCTCGTTCGACGTGGCGCGTGGCGAATTCGTCTGCATCGTCGGCCCCAGCGGCTGCGGCAAGACCACGCTGCTGCGCGCGGCCAGCGGCCTGGTCACGGCCAGTGCCGGTGAAGTGCGCCGCAACGGCGTGAAGATGACCGAGCCTTCGCGCGAAGTGGCTTTCGTGTTCCAGGACTACGGCCGCGCGCTGCTGCCGTGGCGCACGGTGGAAGGCAATGTGAGCCTTGCACTCGAAGCGGCCGGCGTGCCCGCCGCCGAACGCGCGCCGCGCATCGCGGATGTGCTTGGCAAGGTCGGCCTCGCGAAGCACGCGCAGAAGTTCCCGGTGCAGCTCTCGGGCGGCATGCAGCAGCGCGCACAGATCGCGCGCTGCCTTGCGCAGAAGCCCGAGCTGATGATGATGGACGAGCCCTTCGGCGCGCTCGATGCGCTCACCCGCCAGAGCCTGCAGGACGAGCTCGCACGGCTGGTGCGAGACGACGGGCTCACGGTGCTGTTCGTCACGCACGATCTCGAGGAAGCCATCTACCTCGGCGACCGCGTGATCGCGCTGCAGGCCAATCCCGGCCCCGGACGGCCGAGCCTCGCGCGAATGATCGACGTGAAGATCCCGCGCCCGCGCGACCAGCTCACGACCAAGGAGCATCCGGACTACCTGCAGTTGCGGCGTGAGCTGTTCGCCTTCATCGAGCAAGGCCATGACTGAAGGCCGCCTCTTCCGGTGGCTGCGACCGTGGGTGTTTCCCGCGGTGCTGGTCGGCGCCTTCGAGTGGTACGCGCGGCGCGCGGCGGCACTGGGCAGCGATGCGCTCGCACCGCCGAGTGCGGCCGCCAAGGCCTTCATCGGCGCGGCGCTCGACGGCTCGCTCTGGCAGGCCACCGGCTTCACGCTCGGCACCGCGGCACTCGGCTTGCTGATCGGCGCGCTGCTCGGCATTGCGCTCGGCCTCGTGCTCGGCCTCTCGCGCCGCGCGGCGCAGCTGGGCTCGGTCTCCATCGAGGTGCTGCGGCCCGTGCCCTCGGTCGCGCTGATTCCCCTCGCGATGCTGGCCTTCGGTTTCGGCGTGCGCATGGAGCTGGCCATCGTCGCGTTCGCCACTTTCTGGCCGCTGCTGGTGCTGGTGCAGTCGGCAGTGCAGCAGATCGAGCCGCGCCTGCTCGAAGTGAGCCGCGTGCTCGGTCTCTCGGCGCGCGAGCGTGCGTTCAAGATCGTGCTGCCGGCGATCGTGCCGCGCCTGTTCGTCGCGCTGCGCCTCGGCGTGGCGGTGGCGCTGGTGGTGGCCGTGACGGTGGAGATCGCCGCCAACCCCAACGGCATGGGCTACGCGATGATGATCGCGCAGCAGAGCTTCGACCCCGCGCTGATGCTCGCGTGGCTCGGCTGGATCGGTGTGGTGGGCTTCGCCGTCAACGCGGGCATGGTGCTGCTGCAGCGCGTGATCTCGCGGCGCATGGGGGTGATGCCATGAACGGCAACGACCGCGCGCCCTCGGGCCTGAACTGGCTCGGCTCGTTCGCCGTGCTGTGCGCGCTCGTTGCGCTCTGGTGGGTCGCGAGCAACGCGGGCTGGGTGAGCCGCGTGTTCCTGCCGACACCGCAAGCCACCTTCGCGAGCCTGCTCGAAGGGCTCAATCTCTCGGGCGATTCGGGCAACGGCGAACTGCTGGCCTTCACGCAGGCCACGATCGGCCGCATGGTCGAGGGCTGGCTGTTGGCCTCGCTGTTCGGCGTGGTGCTGGGCGCGGCCATCGGTGTATCGCCCGCGGTGCGTGCATGGGTGCAGCCGACGCTCGAATTCATCCGCCCGCTGCCCGCATCGGCATTGCTGCCGCTTGCCATTTCGATCTTCGGGCTCAACCCCGGCATGGTGCTGTTCGTGGTCGCGTTCGGCGCGATGTGGCCGGTGCTGCTGGCCACGGTGCACGGCTTCGCGGCCGTGGAGCCTCGTCTGGCGGAAGTGGCGCGCTGCCTGCAGATGTCGCGTGCGGCGTACATCTGGAAGATGGGCCTGCCGAATGCGATGCCCGACATCCTGGCCGGCATGCGGCTTGCGCTGACCATTGCGCTCATCGTCGCGGTGGTGGGCGAAATGATCGCCTCGCAGAACGGCCTGGGCCAGGCCATTCTTCTGGCCGCGCGCGCCTTTCGCGCGAGCGACCTCTTCGCCGGCATCGTGCTGCTCGGGCTCATCGGCTTCGTGAGCAATGCGCTGCTGGCCTTCGCCGAGAAACGGCTGCTGCGCTGGCAGCAACCCTGATCGATTCTTTCTTTTCTTCCTTCACGCCAACACCAACACACCCCACAAGGAGTCTCGCCATGCCACGCAAATTCATCGACCTTTCGATCTTTCTAGAAAACGACGTGCTCTCCGACCCGCCCGCCTTCGCGCCGAAGATCCAGTACTTCACGCACGAGCAGACCTACGAGCAGATCGAGCCCTTTTTCCCCGGTTTGAAGAAGGAGGACCTCCCCGACGGCGAAGGCTGGGCCGTGGAGCTGGTGCAGCTCTCCACCCACAACGGCACGCACCTCGATGCGCCTTATCACTTCCACTCGACCATGGACAACGCGCTGGGCGAGAAGAAGCCCTCCATCGCGATCCACGACGTGCCGCTCGAATGGTGCTTCCAGCCCGGCGTGAAGCTCGACTTTCGCCACTTCGCCGACGGCTACGTGGTCACGGCCGAGGACGTCGAGGCCGAGCTCAAGCGCATCGGCCACACGCTGAGCCCGTTGGAGATCGTGGTGGTCAACACCCGCGCGGGCTCGCGCTACGGCAACAACGACTACGTCTCGGCCGGTGCGGGCATGGGCTACGAAGCGACGATGTATCTGCTGGAGCGCGGTGTGCGCCTCACGGGCACCGATGCCTGGAGCTGGGACGCGCCCTTCGTGCACACCGCGAAGAAGTACGGCGAGACGCACGACGCCTCGCTGATCTGGGAAGGCCACAAGGCCGGTCGCGACATCGGCTACTGCCACATCGAGAAGCTGCACAACCTCGAGGCGCTGCCGCCGACGGGCTTCTTCATCAGCTGCTTCCCGCACAAGATCCGCGGCGCTTCGGCGGGCTGGACGCGTGCGGTCGCGATCTTCGACGACGCGCTGATGGCATCGGTCTGAACGAAGGAAATCCACAACCATGATCGAACTCAATCACACGCACGACGCCGGCGCCCGCAGCTGGGTCGACACCGCCAACGCGACGGGCAGCGACTTCCCGATCCAGAACCTGCCGTATGCGGAGTTCCGCCGCATCGGCAGCCCCGAGCCGTTTCGCGGCGGCGTGGCCATCGGCGACCAGGTGCTCGACCTCGCGGCGCTGGCCGCGGGCTCGCATGTCGACGGGCTCGCGCTCGATGCGGCGCGGGTCGCCGCCCTGCCCGCGCTGAACGATTTCTTCGCGCTCGGCCCCACCGCCTGGCAGGCCCTGCGCCATGCGGTCTTCGCACTGCTGCGAAGCGATGCGCCCGCTGCGACGGTGGACGAACTGCGCAAGTGCCTCGTGCCGCAAACCGACGTCGAATACACCGTGCCCGCGCGCATCGGCGACTACACCGACTTCTACACCTCGATCGACCATGCGCTGAACATCACGCGCCTGTTCAACCCCGAGGGCGACGTGACGCCGAACTTCCGCTGGATTCCGACGGCGTACCACGGGCGCGTCTCGACCATCGGTGTGAGCGGGCAGCGCTTTCACCGGCCGATGGGGCAGACGATGGCGCCGGGCGCGAAGGCGCCCACGTACCACGCGTGCGCCCGGCTCGACTACGAACTCGAACTCGGCGTGTGGATCGGCGAAGGCAATGTGGCCGGCGAGCCGATTCCGCTCGAGCGGGCGGAGGAGCACATCTTCGGCATCTGCCTGCTCAACGACTGGTCGGCGCGCGACATCCAGTTCTGGGAGATGGCGCCGCTCGGGCCTTTTCTCGCGAAGAACTTCGCGACCACCATCTCGCCGTGGATCGTGACGATGGAAGCGCTCGCGCCCTACCGCCAGGCCTGGACGCGGCCGGCCGACGAGCCCCAGCCGCTGGCCTACCTGGAGAGCAAGGCGAACCGCGAGAGCGGCGCGATCGACATCAGCCTGGAGGTCTGGCTCGAAAGCGGGAAGACGCGCGATGACAAGAGCGGTCCTTCCCGCCTGTCGCGCACGAGCTTCAAACACCAGTACTGGAGCGTGGCGCAGATGGTGACGCACCACACGATGGGTGGCTGCAAGCTGAATGCGGGCGACCTGTTCGGCAGCGGGACGATCTCGGGGCCGGGCCCGGGCGAGGCCGGCGCGATCATCGAACTGGCGCGTGCGGGGCAGAGCCCCGTGGCGCTGGCCAACGGCGAGCAGCGCGCATTCATCGAGGATGGCGACGCGGTGCTGCTGCGCGGCTGGTGCGAGAAGCCGGGGCATGTGCGCATCGGATTCGGCGAGAGCCGCGGCACGGTGTTGCCGGCGAAGGGCTGAACGCGCGTCCGACGCGGCGCAAAAGAAAAGGCCACCGGTGAGGTGGCCTTTTGCATGAAATGTGGAGCGGGAAAAGAGTCTCGAACTCTCGACCTCAACCTTGGCAAGGTTGCGCTCTACCAACTGAGCTATTCCCGCATTTCGAGCGTCGAATTATAGAGGGCTCGGAGCCCGTTTTTCCCGAGCCCGAGAAAAAAGTGGGGTCAAGCGCCAAACACCATGGCCCGATGCATCGACGTGCCGGCCATCACGCCATCGGCCGAGGCCAGCGTGGCGTTGTGCATCGGCATGGCCGCATCGCCTGCGGCGTACACGCCGGGCACGGTGGTCATCCTCATCGCATCGATGCGGATCACCGGGCCGGCCGGGCCGTCGTCGAAGGCGCAACCCAGCTGCTCGGCGATAGGACTCGAAGGACGCGTGCGGGGAACCATGAACAGCGCGTCGACCGGCACGATGCGGCCGTCTTCGAGGCGAACGCCGGACAGGTCCTTTGCCGGCCCCTCCAGCGCCGCGATGCGGCCCGGCTCGATCGTCACGCCGCGCGCCTGCAGCTTGGCCCGCGTCTCGTCGTCCACCGCGTTGTTGGCGTTCAGGAAGAGCGTGGCCGGGCCCCATTCGGCGATCAGCATCGCGTGCTCCGGCGGGTGCGGGGCTTCGACCAGGACACCGAGCCTGCGGCCGCTGAATTCGTAGCCGTGGCAATAGGGGCAGTGCAGCACGCTGGTGCCCCAGCGTTCGCGCACGCCGGAGATGCCGTCGGGAAAGCCGTCCTGCACGCCGAAGGCCAGCAGGAGCTTGCCGGCCGAAAGTTGCCGGTCGCTGTCGAGCGATGCGACGAACCCGCCCGCACCATCGGCCTGCGCGCTCGCCACGCGGCCTTCGATGAAGGTGACGTTGGGATAGGCCAGGAGCTTTTCGCGTGCATCGGCGATCATCTTCAGCGGCGGCACGCCATCCTGGCCGAAGAAGCCGTGCGCCGCGGCGGCGAAGCGGTTGCGGGGCGCGCCCGCATCGACCACGCACACGTTCTTACGTGCGCGCGCGAGCTGCATGGCAGCGGAGAGGCCGGCAAAGCTGCCGCCCACGACGAGAGCGTCATAGCGCATGTTCGATGTCCTTCCTGGTGAAGCCGCCGCCTGTCATGCGGCGATGGAAGTCTTTCGAGAGATCGGCCAGCGTGATGCTGTTGAAACGCTTGAGCAGCAGGGCCTCGGCCTCGTCGAAGGCATCGTCGAGCGCCGCATTCACGGCCTGCTCGACGATGCAGCCGGGGCTCTCGGTGCGATTGCCCATGGCCAGCAGCGCGGGCGCGCCGACGGCGTTGTGGATGTCGCCCAGCGTCACGCGCGACAGCGAACACGACAGCACCCAGCCGCCGCCGTGGCCTTTCGCCGAACTCACGAAGCCTGCCTGCCGCAGGCCCGCCATGAGCCGGCGCACCACGACCGGGTTGGTGTGCATCGCGCTTGCGAGTGCTTCGGAGGTGATGGGTCCCTCCATCTCGGCCATGTGCAGCAGCACATGGAGAACGCCGGAAAGCTTGCTGTCTCGTTTCATGCAACATTATTAGTTGCATGAAATCGCCGATGCTGATGGCGGCGCTCTTTGACCCTGCCGGGTGGAAGGTTTGCGCCATGCGAAACCCCCTTGAACGAAAGGCGCCTCTAACGCACAGCCCCTCGTTTCCGCCGACGGACACGTCCCACAAGCGAGAGCGAAGCCCCCGCACACGGCGACATGGTGCGAGGTGGTCACGGTAGCGACCGAACTGGCCCAAAGCCGGTTCCTGTCAGTGACCATTCAAACGAAAGGAACAGTCACCATGAAGCAACAACAACACAAATCCATCTTCGTCGGCGCCTTGCTCGCAGGCCTTCTTGCCGTGGGCGGTTTCGCTCAGGCACAGGGCGTTGGAGTCGGCGTGGGCGTGAATGCCGATGTGAATACATCGGGCACGGTCAAGGCCGCACCGGCGCAAGGCAGCGCAGGGACAGGCGCGAGCACCGGCGCCGCAGCGGGTACAGGCACATCGGCCAATGGCGGTGCCGGCAACGCAGCGGGCGGCCTGGGCAACACGGTCGGTGGCGTGGTCGGCGGTGCGACAGGCGCCGTGGGCAATGCGACCAGCACGGTCGGCGGTGCCACGGGCGCCGTGGGCGGTGCGACCGGCGCGGCAACAGGCGCTACAGGTGGCCTCACGAACACCGTGGGCGGCACGCTGAATGGCGCGACCGGTGCGGTCGGCTCGGCGGGCGGCGCGGTGAAGCCATCGGGCACCGGCGTGGGCGCGAAGGCCAACGGCAAGGCCAAGGGCTCGAGCGCAGTCGACATCACGAAGTAACCGCGCTTCGTCCGCACAAGCCCGCAGCGCTCGCGCGTTGCGGGCTTTTCTTCGCGTATCAGCCGGACACTTCGAGCCTGAAAAGGCTGGTGACTTCCGCGTCGAGCACCATCAGATCGCGCTGGTTGAAGAGCCGCCACTGCCAGCGCAGGATGCCGAGCGTCGGCCGCTTCTCGGAGCGCCGCACCTCGATCACGTCGGCCACGAGCCGCAGGGCATCGCCGGGCCGCACCGGGTTGGGCCAGCGCACATGCTCGAGCCCCGGCGACGCAAAAGACTCCGAGCCCTTCAGCGCCGCCTCGACCACCAGGCGCATCGCGATCGAGCAGGTGTGCCAGCCGCTCGCAATGAGCCCGCCGAAGGCGCTGTCCGCCGCGGCCTCCGCATCGGTGTGGAACCACTGCGGGTCGTACGCCTTGGCGAACTGCACCAGCTCGGCTTCGGTGAGCACGTAGGGTCCGGCCTCGATGACCTGGCCCGCATGGAAGTCGGCGAACAGCATCCGCCGCAGCTTAGTAGGTTTCCAGGTGCAGGCGGCCTTCGCGTTTGAGCGAAGCGCCGACCGTGTCCCAGTCGAGCCCGGCTTCCGTCGCCACATCGCGCAGCGCGAGCACCACGCCCTCTTCCATGCTCTTCAAGCCGCACACGTAGAAGTGGCTGCTGCCGTCCTTGAGCAGCGCGGCCAGGTCGGCGGCGCGCTCGCGCATCAGGTCCTGCACGTAGCGCTTGGGGCTTCCCGGCGTCCGCGAGAACGCGAGGTTGATGTCGATGAAGTCCTTGGGCAGCGACTGCAGCGGGCCGAAGTACGGCAGCTCCTGCTGCGTGCGCGCGCCGAAGAACAGCATGAGCTTGCCGCCTTCGAACTTGCCGCTCTTGCGCAGGCGCCGGCGCCACTCGGTCATCGCGCGCATCGGTGCGCTGCCGGTGCCGGTGCAGATCATCACGATGTGCGACTTGGGGTGGTTCGGCATCAGGAACGAGGCGCCGAAGGGCCCCACCACCTGCACCGTGTCGCCCACCTTCAGGTCGCACACGTAGTTGGAGCACACGCCGAGCACCGGGTCGCCCTGGTGGTCCTCGGTCACGCGCTTCACGGTGAGCGAGACATTGTTGTAGCCGGGGCGCTCGCCGTTGCGGGGGCTCGCCACCGAGTACTGGCGTGCATGGTGGCGCTTGCCGATGGCATCGACGCCCGGCGGCACGATGCCGATCGACTGGCCTTCAAGCACCGGGAACGGCACCACGCCGAAATCGAGCACGATGTGGTGGGTCTCGCTGTCGAAGCCCGCTTCGGTGCAGTTGAAGTTGCCGACCACGGTCGCGGTCGTCGGCGTCTTCGGCGGGAACAGGTTGGTGTACGCATGCGCGGCCGACCAGGGGGGAACGGTCGCGCCGTACTGCGCGGAGTTGAAGACGGCCTCGACGGACTCGATCGCGGCGACCTGCGTCGGGGCCGTTGCCGCAGTTGCTGATGCGGCCTCATCGCCCGCATCGGCGGAAACGCCAGCGGCTTCGAGCTCCTCGGGCGTCAGCTCCGCGGGCAGTTCTTCCCAGGTGAGCTGTTCTTCGATCGTGTACGCGCGCACCAGCGGCATCGTGCGCCAGTTGTCGATGGAGCCCGTCGGGCACGGCGAGATGCAGGCCATGCAGCCATTGCAGATATCGGCCCGCACGACGTAGTTGTTGTCGTCGTGCGTGATCGCGTTGACGGGGCAGGTGGCCTCGCAGGTGTTGCAGCGGATGCAGATCTCGGGGTCGATCAGGTGCTGCTTGATGACTCCGGCTTCAACGGCCATGTCCATGTTGTTCTCCATCCCCTCGCCGTGGGGACGAGGGATTCATATCCAGGTGCTCAGCCGAAACGCACGTACTCGAAGTCCACAGGCTGGCGGTTGATCCCCATGACAGGCGGCGAGATCCAGCCTGCAAACTTGCCCGGCTCCACCACGCGGCCCATCAACGATGCCACGAAAGCGAAGTCTTCGGAACTGGGCAGCCATTCGTCGCGCTTGGCCGCCCATTCGATCTCGTTCACCACGCGGCCTTCGGGCGACATCTTGATGCCGGCGAGCGCGCCGATCTGGCGGTTGAAGGCCTTGTGCGGCACGACCAGGCGGGTCGGGATGCCGGCTTTTTCCAGCACCTTGTTCCAGCGCCCGACGCCGGCCACCGAGTCCTTGATGAAGTCGTCGCGCAGCACTTCGTTGAGCGCATTGAGCATCGGCACGTCCTTCTCGACGAGCTGGCCGTCCTTCACCTCGAGCACCTTGTAGGTCTGGCCCTTGAGCACGTGGTCGTCGGTGCGCTTGCCTTCTTCATAGCGGCCCTTCAGGCCCGAGCTGTAGAAGATGGCGGCGTTGCTCGACTGGTCGGCGCCGAACAGGTCGATGGTCACGCTGTAGTGGAAGTTCAGGTAGCGCTGGATCGTGCCCAGGTCGATGCAGCCCGCGGCGCGGATCTTCTGCACGTCGTCGGTCTTCAGCTCGTTCATTACCTGCGCGGTGCGCGCGATGACGCGCGAGACGCCGCTCTCGCCCACGAACATGTGGTGCGCCTCTTCGGTCAGCATGAACTTCGTGGTGCGTGCGAGCGGATCGAACGCGCTCTCGGCCAGCGCCGAGAGCTGGAACTTGCCGTCGCGGTCGGTGAAATAGGTGAACATGAAGAACGCGAGCCAGTCGGGCGTGCGTTCGTTGAAGGCGCCCAGAATGCGCGGGTTGTTCTCGTCGCCCGAGGTGCGCTGCAGGAGCGCATCGGCCTCTTCGCGGCCGTCGCGGCCGAAGTGCTTCTGCAGCAGGTAGACCATCGCCCACAGGTGGCGGCCTTCTTCCACGTTGATCTGGAACAGGTTGCGCAGGTCGTACATCGAGGGCGCCGTGAGGCCCAGGTGGCGCTGCTGCTCGACCGACGCGGGCTCGGTGTCGCCCTGCGTCACGATGATGCGGCGCAGGTTGGCGCGGTGCTCGCCGGGCACGTCCTGCCAGGCCTTCTCGCCCTTGTGGTCGCCGAAGTGGATCTCGCGGTTCGCATCGCCCGGGTTCAGGAAGATGCCCCAGCGGTAGTCGCGCATCTTCACGTGGCCGAACTGGGCCCAGCCCTGCGGATCGACGCTCACCGCGGTGCGCAGGTATACGTCGTGGTTGGTCGAGCCCTCGGGGCCCACGTCGTCCCACCAGTTGATGAAGTTCGGCTGCCAGCCTTCGAGCGCGCGCTGCAGCGTGCGGTCTTCGCCGAGGTTGACGTTGTTGGGGATCTTCTCGCTGTAGTTGATCGTGCTCATCGTTGTTCCTTGGGTTGTACGGGACTGCCAGTTCAAACGCGGTTCATGTCGAAGCCGGCCTTCTCGCCGGTGCCGTAGACCTTCAAAGCACCCTTCTCGCCGACGGCGTTGGGACGGTTGAAGATCCAGTTCTGCCAGGCGGTGAGCCGGCCGAAGATGCGGGTGGCCATGTTTTCCTTGCTCGCGAAGCGCAGGTTGGCTTCGAGGCCGGTGAGCGCATCGGGCGACATGGCGGCGCGCTCTTCGACGGCGATGCGGATCTCGTCGTCCCAGTCGATGTCGTCGGGGGCGGCGGTGACCAGGCCGAGCTTCAGCGCCTCGTCGGCGTCGAGCGGCTTGCCGGCTGCGGCGCGCGCGGCCTCGAGCGGCGCGGCTTCTTCGTAGAAGCGGCGTTGCAGGCGGCTCTGGTCGTTCACCATCGGGAAGAAGCCGAAGTTGAATTCGTCGAGCGTGAGCTTGGGTGCGCGTTCGGCGTCGTCGGGCAGCGCGAGCATGTAGGTGCGGTCGGCCGCAAAGGCCAGCTCGGCCAGCGTGCCGGCGAAGCACGAACCGGCCTCGACCAGCGCGAACAGGCTGCGCGACGACACATCCAGGCGTGCCAGCGTGCGGCGCAACGCGCCGATGGTTTCGCGCACCAGCCAGTGGTCCTTGTTGGCGAACATCACGGCGTCGGAGTCGAGCACCGCGGCGGCATCGCCTTCGGTCTTGAGCAGCCAGGTGCCCACATCGAGCTCGTTGGTGCGCAGGTTGAGGATCGCATCGTCCAGCTCGCGGCACATCGCGAGCGGCCACCAGGCGGCGCCCGCGGCTTCGATCGCGGCGATGTCGGCCGGCTGCGCACCGGTGGGCGCCTTCACGGTGATCGTGGCCGTGCGCTTGCTGCGATCGATCTGCACGTTCACATGCGAATACGCGATGCCGTCGGCGCTGTCGGTGCGTTCCAGGCGCGTGAGCGCCACGCCCTTGCCGCCCGCGGGACGGTCGCTGCCGGCCGCGAGCTGCGAAGCGCGGTCCTGCACGGCGGCGGCGAACTGCGCAGGCTTGGCCACCGCATCGACCAGGCGCCATTCGACCGCGCGCTGGCCGCGCACGCCTTCGACGCTGGTGCAGAAGATGTCGGCGAGGTCATGGCGCACATGGCGCTTGTCGGTCACGCGCGTCAGGCCGCCGGTGCCGGGCAGCACGCCGAGCAGCGGCACTTCGGGCAGCGAGACGGCGGAAGAGCGGTCGTCCACCAGCAGGATCTCGTCGCAGGCCAGCGCCAGTTCGTAGCCACCGCCGGCGCAGGCGCCGTTCACTGCCGCGAGGAACTTCAGGCCCGAGTGCTTCGACGAGTCTTCGATGCCGTTGCGGGTCTCGTTGGTGAACTTGCAGAAGTTAACCTTCCAGGCGTGGCCCGAGACGCCCAGCATGAAGATGTTGGCGCCCGAACAGAAGATGCGGTCCTTGCCGCTGGTGACGATCACGCTGCGCACTTCGGGGTGCTCGAAGCGGATGCGGTTGAGCGCGTCGTTGAGCTCGATGTCCACGCCCAGGTCGTAGCTGTTGAGCTTGAGCTTGTAGCCGGGGCGGATGCCGCCGTCCTCGGCGATGTCGAGCGTGAGGCGCGCGACGTTGCCGTCGAAGCCGATCTTCCAGTGGCGGTACTGGGAAGGCTCGACGCGGTAGTCGACGCGCGGGGGCGGCTGCAGGGAGGTATCGGCGCTCATCGTGAAGTCTCCTGGGTCTGGGGCGGGTGGGTCACACGAAGAATAATGCAGTTTTCTTCGCTCAGTGCATGCATCATTATGCATATAAGCCGGCAAGTCAATGCCTGCCGGGCTTTTTTGAGGCTCAGGCGGTGCGCAGGACACATTTCCGAGGGAAGATGCGAATAGTTCTTATTTGCTCAGTTTTCCGCCTTTCCTGCCGCCTTCTTTCTTGCGTGCACCGCGCACGCGCTCCGATGTCCGAATGCCGTTCCCCGATACCCGCCTGCAGCCCCAGTTGGGCGACTTCTACCGCGCGCACCACGGCTGGCTGACCGCCTGGCTGCGCCGCAAGCTGGGCTGCGCACACAGTGCCGCCGACGTGGCGCAGGACACCTTCGTGCGCGTGCTCGCCTCGCGCGAGACCCTGCGCACGCTGGACAGCATCGAGAAGCCCCGCGCCTTCCTGAGCACCACGGCCAGGCGGCTTCTGATCGACCGCGCGCGGCGCCAGCGCATCGAGCAGGCCTACCTGGCCGAACTGGCGCTGGCAATGGAGGGCTGCGCCCATCCCTCGCCGAAGGAAACGCTGATGGCGATGCAGGCGCTGGCCCAGATCGCCGCCGCGCTCGACGGCCTGCAGCCCAGGCCGCGCGAAGCCTTCCTGCTGCACTACCTGGACGGCATGACGCATGCGGCCATCGCGCAGAGCCTGGGCGTGTCGGACCGCATGGTGCGCAAGTACCTCGCGCTGGCGCTGCTGCATTGCCGCGCGGAGTTCGTCCGGTGAGCCGCGCGTCCGCAGACGGACTGGCCGCCGATGCGACCGCGATGCAGGCGGCCGAATGGATCGTGCGCCTCACCGCCGACGATCCCGCCGAGCGCGAACGCGCGCGCGAAGGCTTCGAGGCCTGGAAACAGGCGGACCCGCGCCACGCCGCGGCAGCTGCCGGCATGGAACGGCTGCTCGGCCAGCTGCAGACGGTACGCGAAAGCTCGGGCGGCCACGCGCGGCCGGCGCACGCCGCGCTCACGGCCTCGGCCGCCGAGGCCCGGCCCCGGCAGTCCCGGGGGAGGCGCCAGGCGGGCGCGACGCTGGCACTGACCCTCGCGCTGGGCCTGTGCGGCGGGATGCTGCTGCGGGCCTGTCCGCCGGCCTACCTGCTGGCCGACATGCGCACCGCCACCGGCGACACCCGCGCGCAGGTGCTGCCCGACGGCAGCCGCATCAGCCTGGACACCGGCAGCGCCGTCAACCTGCACTACGACGCCGGGCAGCGCGGCATCGAGCTGGTGCGCGGCGCCATCCGCGTCGAGGTGGCGCCGGACGCCGCGCGGCCCTTCGTGGTCCGCACGCCCCAGGGCAGCATCCGCGCGCTCGGCACGCGCTTCATCGTGCGCCGCGACGCAGAGGCCACCGTGCTGACCATGCTGGAGTCCCGCACCACGGTGCAGGCCGGCGCGGGCGCCGAGGCACGGGTGATCGATCCGGGCCGGCGGGTGCGGATCACCGGGGCCGGCATCGGGCCGGCCGAGCCGGTCGACGTGCGCAGCATCGACAACGCCTGGACACGGCGGCAGCTGGTCGCCGACGACAGGCCGCTGCCCGAGGTGCTCGACGAACTGGACCGCTACCACCCGGGCGGCATCGTCTACGACCGCGCGCGCACGCAGGGCATCCGCGTCTCGGCCGTGCTGCCGCTGGACGACACCACGCGCGCGCTGCAATTGCTGGTGGACAGCTTCCCGCAGTTGCGGGTGCGCACCCTCACCTCCTACCTGGTGCTGGTCGACACGGCCGACCCTTCCTGAAAAAAAGAGCGCGGACCGGTTCCGCTTCCGGCGGCTCATCCGTCATTGCCGGTGAGATCTTGACTAATCACTGGAACCGACATGCACGCCCAACCCCACCACCCCGCACCGCCCGCCGCGGCACCCTTCACGCACAACCGCCTGCGCCTGGCCCTTCGCCTGGCCTGCGCGATGGCGCTGTCCACCGCCGGCCCGCTGGCGCTTGCCCAGGCCGCGAGCCCCGCGCCGGCGCGCGGCACGAGCGCCGCCTACGACATCCCGGCCGGCCCGCTGGCCACGGCCCTGAACCAGTTCGCCCAGCAGGCCGGCGTGGCGATCGCACTGGATGCCGGCAAGCTGCGCGACCTGCGCTCGCCCGGCCTCAAGGGCCGCTACGGCGTGGAGGACGGCTTCGCGGCGCTGCTCGCCGGCAGTGGCCAGGCGCTGGGCCGCACCTCGGCCGGCTACCTGCTGGTGCCCGCCGCCGAGACCGCGCCGCTGGCCGCCGCCCCGGCCCGGCCGCGGCAGGACCCGGCGGCCAGCCAGACGCTCGGCGAAGTCACCGTCACGGCCAACCAGCTGGGCGAAATCACCGAAGGCACGCGCTCCTACACGCCCGGCGCGATCGCCACCGCCACCCGGCTGGTGCTGACGCCGCGCGAGACGCCGCAGACGGTGAGCGTCGTCACGCGCCAGCAGATGGACGACTTCGGCATGAACTCGATCGACGACGTGATCCGCGCCACGCCGGGCGTGAGCATCGTCACCTACGACAGCGAGCGCACCGAGTACTACGCGCGCGGCTTCGCGATCCAGAACTTCCAGTACGACGGCATCCCGATGCGGCGCGATTCGGCCTACTCGGCCGGCAACACGCTCACCGACACCTCGATCTACGACCGCGTCGAAGTGCTCAAGGGCGCCACCGGTCTGCTCACCGGCAGCGGCGAACCCGGCGCCACCATCAACCTGGTGCGCAAGAAGCCCACGCGCGCGTTCCAGGGCCAGATCAGCGCAAGCGCCGGTTCGTGGAACACCTACCGCACCGAGGCCGACCTGAGCGGCGCCCTCAACGAGAGCGGCAGCGTGCGCGGCCGCGTGGTCGCGGCATTGCAGGACCGCCATTCGCAACTCGATCACTACCAGCGCAGCAGCAAGGTCTTCTACGGCGTGCTCGAGGCCGACCTCACGCCCAACACGCTGCTGACCGTGGGCGCCGACTACCAGGACAACGATCCCAAGGGCTCGACCTGGGGCGGCATCCCCATCTTCAACAGCCTCGGCAACTTCAACAGCATGCCGCGCTCCTTCAACAACGGCGCGCGCTGGAGCCGCTGGGGCCAGTACACGCGCACCGGCTTCTCCACGCTGGAGCACCAGTTCGGCAACGGCTGGGTCGCCAAGGTCCAGTACAACCACCAGATCAACGGCTACGACGCGCTGCTGGGCGCCGCGGCCGGCGGCAACCCGAACCCGCTGGACGGCTCGGGCACCTCGATGTGGCTTGGCAAGTACGTGGGCCGGACCACCAGCGACGCGCTGGACGCCTACGCCAGCGGCCCCTTCACGCTGCTCGGCCGCGAGCACGAGCTGGTGGTGGGCGCGAGCATCGCGCGGCGGCGATGGAAGAACGATGGCTACAACTTCCCCGGCTACCAGACCGCCGTGCCGGACTACTACGGCTGGACCGGCCAGGTGCCGTTCCCCGTCTCCTCGGGCACGCCCGACTTCAGCGACAACGAGGTCACGCGCGAGCGCGGCCTGTACGCGGCCGCGCGGCTGAACCTCAGCGACCGGCTGAAGCTGATCGCGGGCGCCCGGGTCTCCAGCTACAGGAACAAGGACATCGACAGGTCGGGCGAAGTGGCACCCTATGCCGGCCTCATCTTCGACCTGACGCCGCAGCTCTCGGCCTACGGCAGCTACACCACCATCTTCATGCCGCAGTCCAACCAGGACGTGAACGGCAGGACGCTCGATCCGCAGGACGGCAAGAACCAGGAGGTGGGCCTGAAGGGCAGCTTCCTCGACGGCAAGCTCAACGCCAGCCTGGCCTATTTCCACCTCGAGCAGAACAACTACCCCGAGGCCACCGGTGGGCTCACGCCCCGGGGCGGACAGGCCTATCGCGCGATCCAGGGCGTGGTCGCCAAGGGCGTGGAGGCGGAGGTCTCGGGCGAGCTGGCGCCGGGCTGGCAGCTGCATGCGGGCTTCACCCACAAGGTCGCGAAGCAGGACCGCAAGAAGGTGTCGACGCTGGAGCCCGAGGACCAGTTCAGCCTCTACACCACCTACCGCCTCCGCGGCGCGCTCCAGGGCTGGACGCTGGGCGGCGGCGCGCGCTGGCAGAGCAAGTCGTGGGGCGATGCGTCGAATCCGGTGCTGGGCACCACCACCTTCACCACCGACGCCTACTGGCTGGTCGACCTGATGGCGCGCTACGAATTCAGTCCGCGCCTGTCGGCCACGCTGCGCGTGAACAATGCGCTCGACAAGAAGTACATGACGGTCTTCAGCTGGTACAGCACCTACACCTGGGGCGAGCCGCGCAGCGTGAACGTGAACCTGGTCTACAAGTTCTGACCCGGGGCGCGGGCGCCCGGGTGCCGGGCACTCAGGCCGCTTCGCGCACCACCGTGCCGACCGCGCTGCGCAGCGCCTCGAAGGCCTGCTGCAGCGTCTTGCTGCCGGTGTCCACGCGCAGGTCGGCCTTCGAATAGAAGGCCGCGCGCCCGTCGAGGATGCGGCGCAGGTCGTCCATGGCTTCCTTGCTGGCCGCCATCGGGCGCATGTCGCCCTGCGCGGCCACGCGGCCCATGTGCTCCTCGGGCGCGGCCTGCAGCCACACCGTGGTGCAGTGGGCCAGCAATTCGTTGAAGGTGGCCGGGTCGGAGACGATGCCGCCCGGCGTGGCGATCACCACCTCGCCGTAGATCTGGATCGCCTCCTCGAGCGCGCGGCGCTCGTAGCGGCGGTAGGCATTGGTGCCGTAGAGGTCGTGGATCTCGCGCACGCTGCAGCCGGCGAGCTTCTCGATCTCGCGGCTCAATTCGACGAAGGGCACGTCGAGGTGGTCGGCCAGCATCTGCCCGAGCGTCGACTTGCCCGCGCCGCGCAGCCCCACGAGCGCGATGCGGCGATGCCGCGCCGAGTCGACCGAGGCGGTGCCCAAGAGTTCGCCGAGCGCCATGCGCACGCGGCGCAGATCGGCCTCGCTGCGGTTCTCGAGCAGCTCGCGAATCAGCAGCCACTCGGGCGAGCTGGTGGTGATGTCGCCGACCAGCTCGGCCAGCGAGCAGTGCAGCGCGCCGGCCACCTGCTGCAGCACCAGGATCGACGCGTTGCCGATGCCGTATTCGAGGTTGGCCAGGTGCCGCTCGGACACGTCGGCCGCCACGGCCACCGCCTTGCGCGTGAGGCCGCGCTGGGCGCGCAGGTTGCGCACGCGGTCGCCCAGAGCGGCCAACAGCGGATTCTTGGCCTCCCCGGCCGGTGCGGCGTTGCCGCTTTCTGGCGCGGTGGCCAGCACCGCGTCTACATGCTCATTCATGCAAGTCCTCGTTCTTTGCCGGGATTGTGCGCGCTCAGGGTAAACACCATATATGCACTATATTGCTTGACACCCAATGTCTCGGTGCTTATTGTCCGACCACAAGCAAGATACTGCACGCGCAGCGATCCTGCAAGGTAGTTCATAAGTTCACTGCGGCCAACACCGCCCCAGCCAGCCTCCACGAAGAAAGTCCCCACGATGGCCAGCAAGGAAGCATTTCACCAGTTGATCGCGGGCCTGACTGCCGAGATCGCCGGCCGGCCGCTCGACGCGCAACTCGACCAATGGCTGAACGCCAACCATGGCGCGGGCAGCGCCGGCTTCGAGCAATTGCGCCAGGCCTGCATCGGCGGTGTCGCCGAAGGGTGGCTGTGCGAGCGCGAAGGCGGAGGCATCCGATACGGCCGCGTGTTCAAGGCCGAAGACGCGCTGCACCGCTTCTCGGTCGACGTGGTCGACATGCAGGACATCGCCGGCCCGCACCACACGCATCCCAACGGCGAGATCGACCTGATCATGCCGCTGGACGACAGCGCCGGCGCCACCTTCGACGGACGGCCCGCGGGCTGGTGCGTCTACGGCCCCGGCACCGCACACCGCCCGACCGTCGCGCAAGGCCGCGCGCTCGTTCTCTATCTCCTGCCCGAAGGGCAGATCAAGTTCACCGCATGACCGAACTCCTTTCCAACCACGTCGCCGGCCGCTGGCAAAGCGGCTCGGGCGCCGGCACGCCGCTCTTCGATCCGGTGCTCGGCACCGAGCTCGTGCGGGTCGATGCCACCGGCCTCGACCTGCGCGAAGCCTTTTCGTTTGCGCGCGAACAGGGCGGCAACGCACTGCGCGCCCTCACCTATCGCCAGCGCGCCGGATTGCTCGGCGCGATCGTCAAGGTGCTGCAAGCCAACCGCGATGCCTATTACGAGATCGCCACCGCGAACTCCGGCACGGTGAAGAACGACTCGGCGGTCGACATCGACGGCGCGATCTTCACGCTCGGCCAATACGCGAAATGGGGCGATGCGCTCGGTGACGTGCGCGCGCTGCGCGACGGCGACGCGGTCAAGCTCGGCAAGGAGCCGGTGTTCCAGTCGCAGCACCTGCAAGTGCCGACGCACGGGGTGGCGCTCTTCATCAACGCCTTCAACTTCCCGTCATGGGGCTTGTGGGAAAAAGCCGCACCGGCATTGCTCTCCGGCGTGCCCGTGATCGTGAAGCCCGCGACCGCAACCGCCTGGCTCACGCAGCGCATGGTGAAGGACGTGGTCGATGCGGGCGTGCTGCCGGCCGGCGCGCTCTCGGTCATCTGCGGCAGCTCGGCCGGGTTGATGGACCAGCTGCAGCCCTTCGACGTGGTCTCGTTCACCGGTTCGGCCGAGACCGCCGCGGTGATCCGCTCCCACCCCGCCGTGGCCGCGCGCTCGGTGCGGGCGAACATCGAGGCCGACAGCCTCAACAGCGCCCTGCTCCTGCCGGGCGCCGCGCCGGGCAGCGACGCGTTCAACCTGCTCGTGCGCGAAGTGGTGCGCGAGATGACGGTCAAGTCGGGCCAGAAGTGCACCGCGATCCGCCGCATCCTGGTACCCGCCGAGGTGTACGACGCCGCGGCCGAAGCCATCGGCGCGAAGCTCGCGGGCGTCACCGTCGGCAACCCGCGCAACGAGAGCGTGCGCATGGGTTCGCTCGTGAGCCGCGCGCAACTGAATGCGGTGCGCGATGGGCTGGACGCACTCGCCGCGCAGACCACCGTGCTGCACGACAGCCGCAACAAGCCGCTGATCGATGCGGACCCCGCCATCGCCGCCTGCATCGGCCCGGTGCTGCTGGGCGCGCGCGATGCCGATGCAGCGCAGCGCGTGCATGACGTGGAGGTGTTCGGGCCGGTCGCCACGTTGCTGCCGTACCGTGACCTGGCGCACGGCATCGCATTGGCGCATCGCGGACAAGGCTCGCTCGTCACATCGCTCTACGGCAGCGACGACGCGGCGCTCGCACAGGCCGCACTCGCCGTCGCACCGAGCCACGGCCGCGTCCACGTGATCACGCCCGAAGTCGCGCAAGCCCACACCGGCCACGGCAACGTGATGCCGATGTCGATGCACGGCGGCCCCGGCCGCGCAGGCGGCGGTGCCGAGCTGGGTGGCCTGCGCGCGCTCGATTTCTATCACCGCAAGAGCGCGGTGCAGGCGAGCCCCGGCGTGCTCGCCGCCCTCGGCCTCTAGAACAAACAAGAGAGGCCCCAAGGAGACCCCACGATGAGCCTGCCCGCACGCTTCAATTTCGCCGAACACCTGTTCGCCCTCAACCGCGGCCGCGCCGAGCGCACGGCCTACATCGACGACCGCGGCATGCTGAGCTACGGCCAGCTCGAAGACCGCGCGCGCCGCCTGGCCACCGCCTTGAAAGCCGCCGGCGTGCGCCGCGAAGAGCGCGTGCTGCTGCTGATGCTCGACAACAACGACTGGCCCGTGAGCTTTCTCGGCTGCCTCTACGCCGGCATCGTGCCCGTCGCGGTCAACACGCTGCTCACGCCCGAGGACTACGCCTACATGCTCGATCACAGCCGCGCGCAGGCCGCGCTGGTGTCGGGCGCGCTGTTGCCCACGCTGCAGGACGCGATGGGGCGCGGCGCGCACGAACTGCAGACGCTGATCGTCTCGCAGCCGACCGGCACGCTCCCCGCCAACGCGCAAGCCTTCGACGACGCACTCGCCAAGGTCGAGCCCCTGGCCGCGCCGGTCAACACCGCCTCCGACGACCCGGGCTTCTGGCTCTATTCTTCCGGCTCCACCGGCAAGCCCAAGGGCACGGTCCACACGCACGCCAACCTCTGGTGGACGGCGGAGCTCTATGGCAAGCCGGTGCTCGCGCTCACCGAAGACGATGTGTGCTTCTCGGCCGCCAAGATGTACTTCGCGTACGGCCTGGGCAATGCGCTGACCTTCCCGCTCACGGTAGGCGCCACCGTCGTGCTGATGGCCGAACGCCCCACGCCCGATGCCACTTTCCGTCGCTGGACAGAGCACAGGCCCACCGTGTTCTTCGGCGCGCCGACGGGCTTCGCCGGCATGCTCGCCTCGCCGAAGCTGCCGGCGCGCGATGCGGTCGCGCTGCGCATGTGCTCGTCCGCCGGCGAGGCCCTGCCCGGCGAGATCGCGCAGCGCTTCAAGGCGCACTACGGCTGCGAGATCATCGACGGCATCGGCTCGACCGAGATGCTGCACATCTTCATCTCCAACCGCCCCGGCGACGTGCGCTACGGCACGACCGGCAAGCCGGTCGAAGGCTACGAGGTCGAGTTGCGCGGCGAAGACGGCCGCCCGGTGCCCGATGGCGAAGTCGGCGATCTCTACATCCGCGGCCCGAGCTCGGCGCTCATGTACTGGACCAACCGCGAGAAGTCGCGCGACACCTTCCAGGGCGGCTGGACCAAGAGCGGCGACAAGTACACGCGCGATGCCGACGGCTACTTCACCTACGCGGGCCGCAGCGACGACATGCTGAAGGTCAGCGGGATCTATGTGTCGCCCTTCGAGGTCGAGGCCACGCTGATGCAGCACCCTGCAGTGCTCGAAGCCGCGGTCATCGGCAAGGAAGATGCAGAGGGCCTCACCAAGACCAAGGCCTTCGTCGTACTGAAGGACGGCAGCGCAGCGACCGAGGACGAGCTCAAGGCCTTCGTGAAGGAACGCCTCGCGCCCTACAAGTACCCGCGCTTCCTGGAGTTCGTGAGCGAGCTGCCGAAGACGGCGACCGGCAAGATCCAGCGCTTTCGCCTGCGCGAGCGCGAGAAGCAGGCATGAGCAAACCCGCCTTCGCCGCCATCGACTGGCGCGGCCGCGCCGTGCAGATCGAGTGCGCGTGGATCGCCCCGGAGCGCACCGACGCGCCGTTAATCGTCTTCCTGCACGAAGGCCTCGGCTCCGTCGCCATGTGGAAGGATTTCCCCGCGCAAGTCTGCGAAGCCGCCAACGCCCGCGGCCTGGTGTTCTCCCGCCCCGCCTACGGCCGCTCCACGCCGCGCGAAGACAACGAAATCTGGGACGTCGACTTCATGCACCGCCAGGCGCACGAGGTGCTGCCCGCCCTCTTCGCTGCCCTCAAGCTCGACGATGAAAAGCCCTGGCTCTTCGGCCACAGCGACGGCGGCTCGATCTCGCTGCTCTACGCCTCGCGCTTCCCCGATCGCGTGGCGGGCCTCGTGGTGCTGGCACCGCACATCTTCGTGGAAGACGTGACCGTGGCGAACATCGAGCTGGCCCGCACCGCGTACCTCTCGACCGACCTGCCCAAGAAGCTCGGCCGCTACCACGACAGCGCCGACTCCGCCTTCTGGGGCTGGAACCGCATCTGGCTGCACCCGCCCTTTCGCGACTGGAACATCGAGGCCGAGCTCGACGCCATCCGCTGCCCGGTGCTCGCCATCCAGGGCATCGACGACGAGTACGGAACGCTCGCGCAGATTCGCGGCATTGCCGCGCGCGTGAGCGGCGGTTGCGAACTGGTGGAAATCCCTGAATGCGGGCATTCCCCACATCGCGATCAGCCGGAACGTGTCACCGTCGCAACCGCCGCTTTCATCACCAAAAACAGGAGACAGACACCATGACCACCATCCGCAATGCGCGCCTCGCGCTCACCGCCATCGCCTTTGCCGCCCTTGCGTCGACGGCCGGCGCCCAGGGCACCGGCAAGCTCAAGGTCGGCCTGATGCTGCCTTACAGCGGCACCTACACCGCGCTGGGCGTGGCCATCGAGAACGGCTTCAAGCTCTACGTCGACGAGCAAGGCGGCAAGCTCTCGGGCCGCGAGATCGAATACTTCAAGGTGGACGACGAATCCGACCCCGCCAAGGCCACCGACAACGTCAACAAGCTCATCAAGCGCGACAACGTCGACGTGATCGTGGGCACGGTGCACTCCGGCGTCGCGATGGCCATGGCCAAGGCCGCCAAGGAAAGCGGCACCGTGCTGATCGTGCCGAACGCCGGCGCCGATGCGGTGACCGGCCCGATGTGCGCACCCAACATTTTCCGCAGCTCGTTCAGCAACTGGCAGCCGGCCTACGCGATGGGCGAGGTCGCGGCCAAGCAGCAGGGCAAGAAGAAGGCGATGACCATCACCTGGAAGTACGCGGCCGGCGACGAGTCGGTCAACGGCTTCAAGGAAGGCTTCGAGAAGAACGGCGGCAAGGTCGACAAGCAGCTCACGCTGGCCTTCCCGAACGTGGAGTTCCAGGCGCTGCTGACCGAGATCGCGGCGGCCAAGCCCGATGCGGTGTATGCCTTCTTCGCGGGCGGCGGCGCGGTGAAGTTCGTCAAGGACTACCAGGCCGCGGGCCTCAACAAGACCATTCCACTCTACGGCCCCGGCTTCCTGACCGACGGCACGCTCGATGCGCAGGGCGAATCGGCGCAGGGCATGCTGACCACGCTGCACTACGCGGACGGCCTGAACACCACGCGCGACAACGCATTCCGCGTGGCGTATGCCAAGTCGTTCAAGCTCCAGCCCGACGTGTATGCGGTGCAGGGCTACGACGCCGCGCAGATGCTGGGCGTGGGCCTTGCCGCCGCCAAGGGCGACATCGGCAAGAAGGCCGAGTTCACCGCCGCCATCGAGAAGGCGAAGATCGACAGCCCGCGCGGCACGTTCACGATGAGCAAGTCGCACAACCCGGTGCAGGACATCTACCTGCGCAAGGTGGATGGCAAGGAGAACAAGCTCGTCAGCACCGCGATCAAGGGGCTCGCTGACCCTGCTCGCGGCTGCCGGATGTAAGCAGGCACTGAGGCCTTCGGTTATTTCGTTCCCTCGCGGCCCTGACCGGGCCGCGAGCCGCCTTGCGGCAACCACAACCAACTGGGATCTCACACGGTGGATTTCGGAACCTTCCTTGTCCAGTGCCTGAACTCCGTTCAGTACGGGCTGCTGCTTTTCCTCGTGGCATCGGGCCTCACGCTGATCTTCGGGATCATGGGCGTGATCAACCTCGCGCACGGCAGCTTCTACATGATCGGCGCGTACCTGGCGTTCTCGCTCGCGCCGCTGTTCGGCGACCAGTTCCTGCTGATGCTGGTGGCCGGCGTGGTGCTCGCGGCCATCTTCGGCTACCTGCTCGAATGGGCGTTCTTCAGCTACCTCTACCAGCGCGACCACCTGCAGCAGGTGCTCATGACCTACGGGCTCATCCTGGTGTTCGAGGAGCTCCGCTCCATCCTCGTGGGCAACGACGTGCACGGCGTGAAGGTGCCCGCATGGCTCGATGGCAGCTTCGCGCTGGGCAACGTCATGAGCTACCCCTGGTATCGCCTGTTCGCCTCGGCCGCGTGCATCGTGCTCGCGGTCGGTCTGTACTGGGTGGTGAACCGCACGCGGCTGGGCATGATGATCCGCGCCGGCGCGAGCAACCGCGACATGGTGCGGGGCCTCGGCATCGACGTGAAGCGGCTCTACCGCATCGTGTTCGCGGCCGGCGTGGCGCTCGCCGCGCTGGCCGGGATGATCGCGGCGCCGATGTCCTCGGTGTATCCGAACATGGGCGCGAGCGTGCTCATCATCTGCTTCGTGCTGGTGGTGATCGGCGGCATCGGCTCGATCACCGGCGCACTGCTGGCCTCGCTGCTGGTGGGCTTCGTCGACACCTTCGGCAAGGTGTTCTTCGCGGACCTGAGCGGCATCGGCATCTATCTCCTGATGGCCATCGTGCTGATCTGGAAGCCCGAAGGGCTGATGGGGAAACGGTCATGAAGAAGGGCGCATTCCTCGTGCCCGTGGCCTGCGCGGTGCTCATCGGCATCGCGGGCCCGCTGATGGGCAACTACGCCTCGGACTTCGTCGTGAAGGTGATGATCCTCTCGATCTTCGCGCTGAGCCTGGAACTGCTGGTCGGCATGACCGGCCTCGTGAGCCTGGGCCATGCGGCGTTCTACGGCATCGGCGCGTACGTGACGGTGCTCGCATCGGGCAGCGAAGGCGGCAACTTCGCGCTGCTGCTGCCGATGGCCATGGGTGCGGCGGCGCTCTATGCGCTGTTCGTCGGCGCTTTGAGCCTGCGCACACGCGGCGTGTACTTCATCATGGTCACGCTGGCCTTCGCGCAGATGGCCTTCTTCGTGTTCCACGACACCAAGGTCGGCGGCGGCAGCGACGGCATCTACATGTATGTGCGCCCGGCCCTCGGCGCGCTCGACCTGGAGAACCGCATGGTGCTGTTCTACGTGGTGCTCGCGTCGCTCGTGTTCACCTACGGGCTGCTCGCGCTGATCCGGCGCTCGCGCTTCGGTGCGGCGCTCGCGGGCATCCGCGTGAACGAGCAGCGCATGCGCGCGGCGGGGTTCCCGGTGTACGGCTACAAGCTCGCGGCCTTCGTGCTGGCGGGTGCGCTCGCGGGGCTCGCGGGCTTTTTGCTCGCCTCGCGCGACGGCGTGGTCAACCCCGAGCTGATGGCCTGGCACAACTCGGGCGAGGTGCTGCTGATGGTGATCCTCGGTGGCCTCGGCCATCTGCGCGGCGCGGTGATCGGCGCGATCGCGTTCACGCTGCTGAAGGAAATCTTCTCGACGCATGCCGTGATGGGACCGCTTGCGGACCACTGGCAGCTCACGCTGGGGATCGCGATCATCGTGTTCGTGGCGTGGTTGCCGAAGGGGCTGATTGGTTTGGTGAAGCGCATTTCACCGAAGGAGGCCGCATGACCCGCTCACTGTCTTTCTCCCTCCCCTCCCGGGGGAGGGCCGGGGTGGGGGCACGCGGCGTGTCCATTGGGCGCTCTGCCTGCCCCCATCCCAACCTTCCCCCGGAAGGGGAAGGAGCAAAACCATGAACGCACTGCTTTCCGTCGAAGGCCTCGCGCGCCGCTTCGGCGGCCTCACCGCGGTGAACGCCGTCACGCTCGACCTGCACGTCGGCGAAGTGCATGCGGTGATCGGCACCAACGGCGCGGGCAAGTCCACGCTCATCAACATGCTCTCGGGCGAGATCGAGGCTTCGGAAGGCCGCATCGCGCTCGACGGCATCGACATCACGCAGCGCGCGCAATCGCGCCGTGCGCGCGACGGCGTGGGCCGCAGCTACCAGCGCACGACGATCTTTCCGGAGTTCAGCGTGCACGAGAACTGCCGGCTCGCGGCACAGGCCGCGACCGCGCGGCCATGGGCGATCTGGCAGGCATCGCAGCGCTGCGCATCGAGCAACACCGCAGCCGATGCGGCGCTCGAAGCCGCGGGCCTTTCCAACGAGGCCCTGCGCATCGCCGGCACGCTGAGCCACGGCGCGCAGCGCCAGCTCGAAGTGGCGATGTGCCTGGCCACGCAACCCCGCGTGCTGCTGCTCGACGAGCCCCTCGCCGGCATGGGCGCCGAGGAAACCGACCGCATGCTCACGCTGCTCGCGCGGCTGAAGGCCACGCACGCGATCCTGCTGGTGGAGCACGACATGGACGCCGTCTTCCGCATCGCCGACCGCATCACGGTGATGGTGAACGGCACGGTCATCGCGACCGGCGATCCGACATCGATCCGCGAGAACCCCGAAGTGCGCACCGCTTATCTGGGAGAGGACCACTGACATGCTGATCGTCCGCGACCTCAACACCTACTACGGCAACAGCCACATCCTGCGCGGCGTGCATGCCGGCATTCCGACAGCCACGTCGGTGGGCCTGCTCGGGCGCAACGGCATGGGCAAGACCACGCTGATCCGCAGCATGATGGGCTACGTGCGGCCCGCTTCGGGCGAAGTGCAGGTCGACGGGCGCACCGTCACCGGCTGGCCGCCCGAGAAGATGGCGCGCCTGGGCATCGGCTACGTGCCCGAGGGTCGCGGCATCTTCCCGAACCTCTCGGTGCGCGAGAACCTCGTGATGAGCGAGCGTGCAGGCATCGACGGCCGGCGCGCCTGGACCTTCGACCGCGTGATGGCCACCTTTCCGCGGCTGGCCGAGCGGCTCTCGCACGGCGGGCAGCAGCTCTCGGGCGGCGAGCAGCAGATGCTTTCCATCGGCCGCGCGCTGATGACCAATCCGCGTCTGCTGATCCTGGACGAGGCGACCGAAGGCCTCGCGCCGCTGATCGTGGCCGAGATCTGGCGCGTGATCGGCGAGATCCGCAGCACCGGCATCGCCACGCTGATCGTGGACCGCGACTACCGCAAGGTGCTCGCGCACACCGACCTGGCGGTGGTGATGGAGAAAGGGCAGATCGTGCGGCATGGGGCGTCGGCCGACCTGCTGGCCGAGCCGCAGGCGCTCGAGGAGTTGCTGGGCGTCTAGGCGCGCGGTTCTCGAGTGCTGCAAAGAGGCATGGCGGTGACACGCGAGATCAGCCTCCTCGATGCCTCCGGCAAGCCCGTGCGCTCTGCCGGCAAGACGCTGATGAACGCCGCCGCCACGCCGTGGCAGGGCTTTGCGCTGGAGGTTCGCGCCGTGCATGGCGACGGCGAGAACCCGGCTTGCTACAACCCCCATCCGCTGCTCGCCTTCTGCACGCGCGGGCACGGCAAGGCGTCGATGACCACGGGGCACCACACCAGCCACATCGACATCCGGCCGGGCAACCTGTGCATCTTCGAGCAGGGCTACGAGGTCGACCATGTCGCGTGGTCGGGCCATTTCGCGGAAATGATCGCGCTGGAAATCCGTCCCGAGGCCCTGCGCAACCTGATGCCCGAGGGCAACGGCGAGCTTCACCTGAAGACGCATCTCTCGACCACCGACGCCACCCTCTCGTCGCTCGCCATCGCGATGCGCGACGAGGTGGAGCGCGGCTGCACCTCGGGCCGCATGCACGCGCAGGGTCTGTCGATGGCGCTGGTGAGCTACCTGCAGAGCCGCTATGGCAGCGCGGGCAATGCGAAGCGGCCGCCGGGACGTCTCTCGCAAGCGGACCTGCGCAAGGTGTACGACTGGGTGATGCAGCACCTGGGCGAAGACTTCGGCATCGACGAACTCGCGGCCGAGCTGCACATGAGCGCCGTCCATTTCACGCGCCTCTTCAGGGCCAGCACGGGTGCAACGCCATACCGCTACGTGATGGAACAGCGCGTGCGCCATGCGCTGTCGCTGCTAGAGGGGCGGCTGTCGCTCGCCGAGATCGCGCATGCCGTCGGCTTTTCGAGCCAGGCGCATTTCACGCAGGTGTTCAAGCAACTGGTGGGCACCACGCCCGCGCGTGCACGGCTCGGGTAAGTCCCCGTGCAGGGTGAAGGGATCCTGCAAGCGGTGATCGCTTGTCGATAGACCGTGCGGCGAGGCAAAGGCAAATTCGTGTGTCCATACAACAGGAGACAAGAAGATGCCCCGCACGATTCATCGCACCGCACCCATTCCTTCGCGCACCAGGTTCACGGCAGTGGCTGCGCTCTGCATGGGCATGTGCGCCGCCGCAGCGCTCACGGCGTGCGGGGGCAGCGGTTCCTCGGGGACGGTGCTGCCCTTCATCCCTGCATCGCCGCCACCTGCCGGCCCGGCCGCTCCGGTGGCACTGGCCTGCGACGAAAGCCTGAAGGCCGCGTTCAAGCCCGATGCGAACACCACCGTCACCGTGGTGAAGCAGTTCAAAAAGGGCGACGACCTGAACCTCGACGGCAAGGCCTCGGGCACCGCGGCAGCCAGCGACGTGTGCATGGTCAAGCTCAACGTCGGACCGGGCCATGCGGGGCCTGCCGATGCGCCATCGACCTCTCCCGGCATCGGCATCGAGGTGTGGCTGCCGACGGCGGCCAAGTGGAACAACCGCGTGCGCGTGCTCGGCGGCGGCGGCTTCGTCGGAGATGCGGGCATCAGCGCCAAGGCGCAGATCGGCGGCGCAGCTGCGGCAGCCATTGCCGCGGACGAAGGCTCGGTGAGCGCCGTGACCGATGCGGGCCATGCCTCGAAGTTGCCTTTCGGTGCGATGGACGGCTCGTTCGCAATGAACCCGGACGGCACAGTCAACACGACGCTGTGGGCAGACTTCGCGAGCCGCGGCATCCACGAGATGGCCGTCAAGGCCAAGGCCCTCGCCGCCGGTTTCTACCAGCGCGATGCGCAGTACGCCTACTGGGACGGCTGCTCCACCGGCGGCCGCCAGGGCCACATGCAGGCACAGGTGAACCCCGACGATTTCGACGGCATCCTGGCCGGCAACAGCGCGATCAACTGGACCACCTTCATCACCTCCGAGCTGTATCCGCAGGTCGTGATGCAGCGCGACCTGGGTGGCACGCCGCTCACGCCGGACCAGATGACGCTGGTGTCTTCGGCGGCCGTGAGCGCCTGCGACAGCACGCTCACCGGCCAGCACGAAGGCTTCATCAGCGATCCGGCCGCCTGCAAGTACGACCCGGTGCAGGACAAGGCCGTGCTGTGCGCAGGCAGCGGCGGCACCAACGCGACCGCGGCCTGCCTGAGCACGGTGCAGGCACAGGCGGTCAACAAAATCTGGTACGGCCAGACGCGCGACGGCAGCGCACCGGCGCCCGCGAGCGACATCGGCTACGGCGCCACGCTGGCGTCGGGCCAACTCTGGTACGGCCTCACGCGCGGCACCATGCTCAACAGCCCCGGCATGCCAGGGTTCTCGCTGGCGGATTCCACCGGCGGCGTGCCCAACCCGTTTCCGATCGCGGCGCACCAGGTGGCGCTGAACCTGCAGGACCCGACGATCGCGACGCCCGATTTCATCAATGCGACGGGCAATGGCGCGAACAACTGGAAGGGGTTGTCGTACGCACAACTGGCCAACGCCAGCGATCGCGGCAAGGCACTGCAAGCCGCCTTCGCGAACATCAACGCCGACAACCCCGACCTGGGCAGGTTCCGTGACCGCGGCGCCAAGCTGCTGACGTACCACGGCCTGGCCGACCAGCTGATCGCGAACTCGGGCACGGCCAACTACTACGAGCGCGCGGCCAAGGCGATGGGCGGGATCGACGCGACGCAGAAGTTCTATCGCTACCTCGAGATTCCCGCGATGGGCCACTGCGCAGGCGTGGGCTCGGTCAACGGCCTGACCGGCGTGAGCCCCGCGGCCAACCCGCCGCTCCCCGCGCCCAACCAGCTGTTCGCCGCGCTCACCGACTGGGTCGAGAAAGGCGTGGCGCCCGACAACCTCGTGCTGCAGAACGCCGACAAGTCGCTGGCGCGGCCGCTGTGCACCTACCCGAAGAAGATTGCGTATGTCGGCGGCGATGTGAAGTCGGCGGCCAGCTTCGCCTGCCGCTGAGCTTCAGGCGAACCGCTGCGCCATCAGGAAATCGATGAACACCCGCATGCGCAGCGGCACATGCCGCCCGTCCGGGTAGAGCAGCGTGTACGGCCGCGAGCGACCCGCGAAGGGCTTGAGCACCTCGACGAGCGTGCCGTCGGCAAGCTCCTTCTCCACGACGAAGCGGTAGGTCTGGAACAGCCCGGCGCCGCTCTTGGCGAGCGTGACGCCGCCGAGCACGTCGTCGGAGCAGCTATAGGCACTGTCCGCGAAGACCTCGCGGTCCTTGCCGTCTTCCTTGAAGAGCCATGAGATGCGCCGGCCGCTGCTGGGCAGTTCGAACTGGATGCATTCGTGCGCGGCAAGGTCCTCCAGCGTGCGGGGCGTGCCGGCCGCCTTCAGGTACTTGCGCGTCGCGACCACCGCGAGCCCCGCATCTTCCAGGTGCCGCGCGATCAGCGTGGAGTCGGGTTGGGCGCGCACGCGCACGGCCATGTCGTAGCCCTCTTCCACGAAATCGATGTTGCGGTTGCTCAGGTGCACATGCAGCCGGATGTCGGGAAAGCGTTCGCGGAACGCGGGCAGCATCGGCAGGATGCGGTGGTGACCGTAGGTGGTCGGCACGCTGATGCGCAGCGTGCCTGAAGGCTGCGCTTGCTGGCCCATCACCTCGCGCTCGGCTTCGGCCAGCTGTGCGAGCGCTTGGCGGCATTGCGCGAAGTAGACGCGTCCCGCGTCGGTGAGCCGCACGCTGCGCGTGGTGCGCACGAACAGGCGAAGTCCCAGCCGTTTTTCGAGCCGCGAGATCGAGCGGCTGACAGCCGCCGGCGTCACGCCCGCAGCAAGCGCGGCTGAAGTGAAGCCGCCCGTCTCCGCCGCGAGGCAGAGGAGTTCGATGCTGCCCAGAAGGATGTCGCCGAACTGCCGCTGCATGGATTGATTACCTCACGTATCAAGTGAAGTGCGAGTCTAGTGATTTATCTACGACTGCGTCATCAATACAGTTCTCCCCACGTCATCAACTTTTGGAGAACCGACATGCAAGACAGCAATTCATCCCCTACCGTCGTCATCACCGGTGCTTCGAGCGGCATCGGGCTGGGCCTCGCGGCGGCGTACCTCGAACGCGGCTTCAACGTGGTCGCCGGTGCCCGCACCGACGAGCGCCTCGCGGCCGCCGCGAAGCAGCTGGGCAACCCCGCCCGCTTCCTCGGCGTCGCGGGCGACATCGGCAAGCGCGACAGCGCAGAGAAACTCATCGCCCGCGCCGTGGAGCGATTCGGCCAAGTCGACGTGCTCATCAACAACGCGGGCATCTTCAACGCCAAGCCTTTTGTCGACTACACCGAGGAAGAACTCGACCAGCTGGTCGCCACCAACCTCAAGGGTTTTGTCTACGCCTCGCAGGCCGCCGCGAAGCACATGATTCCGCGCCGCAAGGGCCACATCGTGAACATCACCGCGGGCATCGCGCTGCAGCCGAACCTCAAGGTGCCAGCCCTGGTGCCGGTGCTGGTCAAGGGCGGCATCAACGCCGCGACGCGCGCGCTGGCGCTGGAGCTCTCGCCGCACAACATCCAGGTGAATGCGGTGGCGCCCGGCATCGTCGACACGCCGATGCACCCGTCCGAGAACCATGGTTTTCTGAGCGGCCTGGCGCCCGCCGGCCGCATCGCGACCGTGCGCGAGATCGCCGATGCGGTGCTCTATCTCACCGGCGCCGGCTTCACCTCGGGCGTGGTGCTGCCGGTGGACGGCGGCGCGAGCGCCGGCACCTGGTAATCGCCTCGCTCACCGTTCGTTCACACAGCCAAGGAGCACACCATGCCTTTCGTCAATCTGAAGATCACCCGGGACGGCGTCACGCGCGAGCAGAAGACCCAGGTCATCGCCGAGTTCACGGAGGTCCTCGAACGCGTGCTGAAGAAGCCGCCGGAATGGACGCACATCGTGATCGAGGAAATCGACACCGACGACTGGGGGTTCGGGGGTGTGACGACCACCGAGTACCGCAAGCGGCTGGCGGAAGCGGCGAAGAAAACCAGGTGAAGGGCTCAGGCCGCGCGCTGCTTGAGAACCACCGGTTCGACGGCGGGCGCCGGCCACAGCTGCAGGTGGTAGCGGTCGTTGCCTTCGAGGCCGTCGTCGGAGAGCGTGTCCAGGCCCGCATAGCAGGCGCGCAGGCGATAGGTTCCCGGTGCCACGGGAATGCGGGCCGCGTCGGGAAAGTAGTCGGTGCAGCCGGCGATCACGAGGTTGGCGCTTCCGGTCACCAGCGTGCACTCGATGACGTGGTCCCATTCGGCAAGATCGACCGGCTTTTCCGCCTCGAGGATCTCGACGGTCACCGGCACGTCCATGTTCCTCACGGTGCCGATGCCGACCACGCCGGGCCCGACGGCGAAGAGCTGGTCGACGGCTTCGTCGGACCAGGCGTCCGACAGGTCGCCATCCGCGGCTTCGTCCTGGATGTAGAACTGGAAGTAATCGGCGAAGAGGTTGAATTCGAGCATGAGGCCTCCTTGAAGATCGGCGGAAATCGTAGCCGGCCTTTGTGACGGTCTACTCGATGAACCGCCGCAGCCCTTCCAGGTCGATCACGGTGATCCCCCCGTACTCGATCCGCAGGAACCCCGCTTCCTTCAACCGGTTCAGCGCCGCATTGCATCTTTGCCGCGACACCCCCGAGAGATTCGCGATCTCCTCCTGCGAAGTCTGCAGATGCGGCTCGCTCCCCGGATGCAGCCACGGATGGAACAGCCCCGCGAGCGCGCGCGCCACCTGGCTGTCCGCATCGAGCAGCCGGTGCGCCGCGTAGTTGCCCATGAACCAGTGCAGTCGCTCGTTGATCTGCTGCAGCAGGAAGTGATCGAAGCCGCGCTGCGTGCGGTGCAGCCACTCGAAGGTCTCCAGCGGCAACTGGGCGACGCGGCTCGGGCGCAGCGCAATGATGTCGGCCGAGCGCGGCAGTGCGCGCAGCAGCGTGCCCTCGCCGAACCAGCTGCCGACCGACAGGCCGCCGAAGGTCACCGAGCGCCCGTCGCTGGAGGTGATCGACCACTTGAGCAGCCCTTTGAGCGTGCCGTACCAGTGCAGCGGCGTGTCGCCGCGCCGGCACAGCGCGGCGCCGGGTGCCACTTCGACCTCGCGCATCTCGTCGAGCACGCGCTCGCCCGCGCCCACATCGAGCAGCGGAAACCAGGCCGAGCCTTGCAGCAGTTGCGGAATCGTCAGCGAAGCCGCCTGGATGGCCGGCTCCGGCTTCTTCGTGGGCATGGAATGAAAGCTCCTGGAGGGCGGGTGCGTAAACCCTGACCCCAAATGTCGTCGCGATGACTGAGTGTGCATGCGCTGCCAAAAATAATAGCGCGCCCCTCATGAAAGACACCAGGAAAACGCCATGTCGTCCAAGCGCAAAGTGATCGTGACCATCGCCCCCACCGGCGGCATGGCGCACAAGTCGCAGAACCCGCATCTCCCCACCCAGCCCGCCGAGATCGCCGCCGACGTGCTGCGCTGCTGGAACGCCGGCGCGAGCGTGGTGGCGATCCATGCGCGCCGACCCGACGACGGCGCCACCTGCAACGCCGATGTCTATCGCGACATCAACAGCCGCATCCGCGCAGGCGGCAGCGACATCGTGATCAACAACTCCACCGGCGGCGGGGTACACGGCGACATGGTCAAGCCGCTGGCAGGCGATCGCTGGGAGATCGCATGGGAAGAGCGCATCAAGGGCATGGACGCCGGCGCCGAGATGTGCACGCTGGACGCGACCACGCTCAACCTGAGCTTCGAGGGCAAGCAGATCCTGATGGACACGCCCATCACGCGCGGCCGCGAACTGGCCGCCGGCATGAAGGCGCGCGGCATCAAGCCCGAGTGGGAGGTGTTCAGCCCCACGCACATCCTGCAGGACACGACCACGCTGATCGGCGAGGGCCACGACGAGGAGCCCTACTTCATCAACCTGGTGATGAACGTGCACCGCAACTTCCAGAACGCGATGCCCTACTCGCCGCGCAACCTGCAGATGATGGTCGACACGCTGCCCAAGGGCGCCATCTTCGGCGTGAGCGGCATCGGCATGTCTCAGCTGGAGGCCAACGTGGCGGCGCTGCTGCTGGGCGGGCATGCGCGCGTCGGGCTCGAAGACAACCTCTATTTCCGACAGGGCGAGCTGGCCACCAACGTGCAGCTCACCGAGCGCATCGTGCGGGTGATCCGCGAGCTCGACATGGAGGTGGCCACGCCCGCCGAGGCGCGCCAGATGATGGGCCTGCCGCGCACCGGCACGCCGAGGCCCGAGTTCGCGCTCGGCTGATCGAAGGACCCACAAATACAACGACCGGAGACAAGACATGACCACCCACCTCTCGCGCACCGCGCTGGCCATCGCACTCGGCGCGGCCTTCGCCACCACCGGCGCCTCGGCGCAGGTGTCCGACGACACCATCCGCATCGGCTTCATCAGCGACATGTCGGGCATCTACCGCGACTACGACGGCCCGGCCGGCGCGGAAGCCATCCGCATGGCGATCGCCGACATGGGCGGCGCCATCGACGGCAAGAAGATCGAGCTGGTCACGGCCGATCACCAGAACAAGCCCGACATCGCGGCCGCGAAGGCGCGCGAGTGGTTCGACGTGCAGAAGGTCGACATGCTGATCGCGGGCGTCAACTCGGGCGCGGCCATCGCCATGGCGGGCGTGGCGGCCGACAAGAAGAAGCCGTACTTCGTGGTGGGCTCGGGCGCATCGAGCCTCACCAACGAATACTGCTCGCCCTACACGGTGCACTACGCCTACGACACGGTGGCCATGGCGCGCGGTACCGCGAGCGCGGTGGTCAAGGCGGGCGGAAAAAGCTGGTACTTCGTGACCGCCGACTACGCCTTCGGCGCCGCGCTGCAGACCGATGCGGCCAAGATCATCACCGCCAGCGGCGGCACGGTCGCGGGTTCGGTCAAGCATCCGCTGGGGGCGAGCGATTTCTCGTCGTTCATGCTGCAGGCGCAGGGCTCGAAGGCGCATGTTCTCGCGCTCGCCAATGCGGGCGGCGACACGGTGAACGCGATCAAGTCGGCGGCCGAATTCGGCATCAGCAAGAACATGAAGCTGGCCGGCATGATCATCACCATCAACGACGTGCATGCGCTGGGCCTGAAGACCTCGCAGGGCATGTACCTCACCGACAGCTGGTACTGGAACCAGAGCCCCGAGGCGCGCACCTGGGCGCGGCGCTTCTTCGACAAGCACAAGCGCATGCCCTCCTCCTTCCACGCCGGCGACTACTCGGCCGCGTTGCAATATCTGCAGGCGGTGAAGGCGGCCGGCAGCGACGATGCCGACAAGGTGATGGCGCAATTGCGCAAGACGAAGTTCAACGACATGTTCGTCAAGGGCGGGTGGCTGCGCGACGACGGCCTCATGGTGCACGACATGCAGCTGATGCAGGTGAAGACGCCCGACGAATCGAAAGAGCCATGGGACTACTACAAGGTGGTCGAGCCGATCCGCGGCGAGGCCGCATGGACGACGAAGGCAGAGAGCCGCTGCGCGCGGTGGAAATCATGAGCAACAACACCCTGGATGTGAAACGCGTGGCGGTCGTCGGCACCGGCGTGATCGGTGCGAGCTGGGCCGCGTACTTCCTCGCGCACGGGCTCGACGTGAACGCGACCGATCCATCGCCCGGCGCGGAAGAAAGGCTGCGCACTGCGGTGGCGCAGCACTGGCCGACGCTGGAGCGCTTCGGCCTCGCGTCCGGCGCGTCGGTCGACCGGCTGCGCTTTCACGACAGCCTGGAAGACGCGGTATCGGTGGCCGACTTCGTGCAGGAGAACGGCCCCGAGCGCATGGACTTCAAGATCGACCTGTTCCGCCGCATGGATGCGGCCGCGCCGCCGGACACCATCCTCGCGTCGAGTTCGTCGGGCCTGGCGATCAGCGGCGTGCAGTCGGGCTGCGCACATCCGCAGCGCGTGGTGCTGGGGCATCCGTTCAATCCGCCGCACCTGATTCCGCTGGTGGAGGTGATCGGCGGCGAGAAGACATCGGCCGAAGCCATCGAGCGCACCATGGCGTTCTACGCCGCCATCGGCAAGCGGCCGATCCACGTGAAGCGCGAGGTCAAGGGCCACATCGCGAACCGGCTGCAAGCGGCGCTGTGGCGCGAGGCCTTCCATCTCGTCGACGAAGGGGTGGCGAGCGTGGCAGACATCGACACCGCGATCGCGCACGGCCCCGGCCTGCGCTGGGCGGTGATGGGGCCGTTCATGAACCTGCATCTGTCGGGCGGCGCAGGCGGCATCGAACATGTGCTCGCGCACCTGGGCGGACCCATCGAGGATTGGTGGAAGGACCTGGGCGCACCGTCGATGACACCCGAGCTCAAGCAGAAGGTGGCCGAAGGCGTTGCCGAGGAACTGGGCACGCGCCACACGGCCGACCTCGAAGCCGCGCGCGACACCCTGCTGTTAAACCTGATTCGCGCGAAAGCCGACACCGGCAAACTCGACTGAGATGACCGATTTCCTCAACGACGAAAGCCTGATCGCTCCGCCCCGCACGGTGCGCATCGACTTCGACGACGGCTCCTTCGCACTGCGCTCGCCGCAGGCGCTGAAGCCCTATGCGCGCTGCATCGGCGAATGGATCGAACGCTGGGCGCACAAGACGCCCGATGCGCTGGCGTTCGCGGAGCGCGACGAGAGCGGCGAAGGCTGGCGCAAGCTCGACTACCGCGCGCTGCGCCACGCCGTCGGTGCCGTCGCGCAAGGCTTGCTCGATCTGAAGCTGCCCGCGGGCCAGCCCATCGTGATCCTCTCGGACAACGCGATCGACCATGCGGTGCTGATGCTCGCGACGATGCACATCGGCCGCACGGCGTGCTCGCTCTCGAGCGCGTACTCGCGCATGGCCAAAGACCCATCGCGGCTGCACGGCATGCTGAAGGCGCTCGGGCCTTCGTTGATCTACGCATCGGACGCCAAGGTGTACGGCGGCGCACTCGCGGGCTGTGGCATCGAGGCCGTGACGGTGTTCAGTCGCAATGCCCACGTGCATCCGGGCGCGATGGCCTTCGACCAATTGCTCGCGGCGAAGGAAACGCCCGCCGTGATGGAAGCCTTCGCAGCCATCCTCCCCGACACGCACGCCAAGTACCTGCTGACCTCCGGCTCCACCGGCAAGCCCAAGGTGGTGATCAACACGCACCGCATGCTGTGCGCCAACCAGCAGATGATGGCGCAGACCTGGCGCTTCCTTGTGCAGGAAAAGCCGGTGCTGGTCGATTGGCTCCCGTGGAGCCACACCTTCGGCGCGAACCACAACCTGCACATGGTGCTGTGCCACGGCGGCGCGCTCTACATCGACGAAGGCCGGCCCGCGCCGGGCCTGATCGAGAAGACGGTGCGCAACCTGCGCGAAGTGAAGCCCACGCTGCTGTTCAACGTGCCGCGCGGCTTCGACATGCTGCTGCCCTTTCTCGAAGCCGACGAGGCGCTCGCCACCGAGGTGTTCTCGCGGCTGCGGCTGGCTTTCTATGCGGCGGCGGCGCTCGCGCCTTCGACATGGCAACGGCTCGAGGCGGTGGCCCGGCGCGTGCGGCCCACGCGCCCGCTGTGGCTCACCACCTCGTGGGGTGCGACCGAGACCTCGCCCGCCATCACCTCCGCGCACTGGAAGCTCGACGGCGCCGGCTGCATCGGCGCGCCGCTGCCGGGGCTCGAGCTCAAGTTCGTGCCCAACGGGCAGAAGCTCGAGATGCGGGTCAAGGGCGTCTCGGTGTTCCCCGGCTACCGCGATGCGCCGCGTGAAACCTCGGAGGCCTTCGATGAGGAGGGCTACTACCGCATCGGCGATGCGGGCTTCCTCGCGAACGCCAAGGAGCCCACGCATGGCGTGATCTTCAACGGCCGCGTGGCCGAAGACTTCAAGCTCTCGACCGGCACCTGGGTGTCGGTGGGCACGCTGCGCGTGAAGCTGGTGTCGCTGCTCGCGCCGCATGTGCAGGACGTGGTGCTCACCGGCCACGACCGCGACGAGATCGGCATGCTGGTGTTCCCCAGTCCGCAGGCCGCATCGCTCGCGTCCGAGGCGCTGGCCGAACGCATCGCCGGCGTGCTGCGTGCGCTGCGCGATGAAGGCGCGGGCTCGTCGCAGTGCCCGGCCTGCGCGCTGGTGCTCGCCGAGCCGCCGAGCCTCGACGCGGGCGAGATCACCGACAAGGGCTACATCAACCAGCGCGCGGTGCTCACGCGCCGTGCGGCCGACGTGGCGCGCCTGCATGCGGCGGAGAGCGACCCTCAGGTGGTGCGCCTGCGCGGCTGATCAGGACGGCTGCTCGAACAACGCGAGCAGCGTGTCCTTGACCCACTGGTGCAGCGCCGAGGTCTCGTGCCGCTGGTGCCAGAACAGTTCGATGATGCGCGGTGGCGCCTCCAGCGGCACCGGCATCATGCGCAGGCCCGCGAGGCGCGAGGGCTCGAACTTCTCCGACCATGGCAGCACCGCGAGCAGATCGGAGCGGCGCACCGCCTCGTACGCTGCGCCGTAGTGGTTCACCGTCGCGACCAGGTTGCGCTGCAGCCCGCGGCTGCGCAGAAAGAGGTCGTAGGTCGGCGTGGTCTTGCCGACCAGGCTCACATCCACATGCCGCGCAGCGAGGAATTTCTTCAGCGGAATCTTGCCCGTGCGCGCCAGCGGATGCCCCGCGCGCATGAAGCAGAGGAAATCGGGTGACCACAACGCCCTCGACTTGAGGAACGCGGGCCGCCGCACTTCCTCGTTGTAGACGCTGATCGCGAAGTCGGCCTTGTTGTCGGCCAGCACCGGGCCGAAGTCCACCAGCGTGTTCGGAATGGCGTGGACCTGCATCGACGGCGCGACCTTGCCCAACCGGGCCGCCAGCCGCGGCACCACGATCGAGGACACATAGTCGGACATCGCGATGCTCACGCTCGCGGTGCTGCGCAGCGCGTCGAAGCGCTCGTCGTCCATCGTCGCGCGGATCGCATGCAGCGACTGCGACAGCGGCTCCCAGAGATCGATGGCGCGCCGGGTCGGGTTGACGCCCGCGCCGCTGCGCACGAAGAGCGGATCGTCGAAGGTGTCGCGCAGCCGGCGCAGCGCATTGCTGACCGCGGGCTGCGTCAGCGACAGCTTGCTGGCCGCGCGCGTGACATTGCCTTCGGTCATCAGGGCTTCGAACACCTTCAGCAGGTTGAGATCGGCATTGCGGTAGTTCATCTTGCGTCCCGTTCATTCACCGGCTCAATAAACACAATCACGGATATAAATTTGCCGTGATATCCCCCCGATCCTACGATCTGCCGCTTCACCCCCACCCCACCTGAAGCCGAGGGATCCCCATGACCATGCTGTCGGCGCGCATCGAGCGCCTGCCCTTCTCTGGTTTCCATCGACGCCTGCTCCTCATGGGGGGCCTCGGCTACACCTTCGATGCGATGGACGCCGCAGTCATCGCCTTCGTGCTGCCGGTGCTGCGCACCGAATGGGGGCTGAGCAGCGTGCAGATCGGCGTGCTGGCCAGCGCGAACTTCATCGGTTTCTTCTTCGGCGCGCTCGCGGCCGGCGCCTGCGGCGACCTGATCGGGCGGCGCAAGGTGATGATGTCGGCGCTCGCGATCTACTGCGTGGCCTCGCTCTTCAGCGGCATGGTCAACGACTGGACGCTCTTCCTCGCGCTGCGCATCGTGGCCGGTTTCGGCGCCGGGGCTGAGAGCGCGATCATCGCGCCCTACCTCTCGGAGTTCGTGGCGCGGCGCTACCGAGGCACCTTCACGGGGGCGCTCGCAGGCTTCTTCTCGTTCGGCTTCGTCGCCGCGGCGCTCCTGGGCTATTTCATCGTGCCGGCGCATCCGCAGGGCTGGCGCATCGTCATCTTCATCACCGCGCTGCCCGTGGTGCTGCTGCTGTGGTGGCGCCGCGCGCTGCCGGAGTCGCCGCGCTGGCTCGAGAGCCAGGGGCGCGAGAACGAGGCGCTCGCCATCATGGATGCGATGGAGGACGACCACGTGCGCCGCGGCCACGCGCTGCCCGCGCTCAATGCCGAAGACGTCGCCTTCCCGCCGCCCAGCACGAGCCGCGGCAGCCTGCTGAAGAACTACGCGACGCTCGTCTCCAGCAAGCTCATCCGCATCAGCACCATGACCTGGCTGATGTGGCTGTCGATCACCTTCAGCTACTACTCGTTCTTCACCTGGATTCCGAGCCTGCTGATCCAGAACGGCATGACGATCACCAAGAGCTTCGGCTATTCGCTGGTGATGTACATCGCGCAGATTCCGGGCTACTTCTCGGCCGCGTGGTTCAACGAGCGCATCGGCCGGCAGGCCACCATCGTGAGCTACATGCTGCTGGGCGGGCTCTGCGCGCTGGGGCTCGCGTTCACGCACAGCGACTCGCAGATCATGGTGGCGGGCGTGCTGCTGTCCTTCTTCATGAACGGCACCTACGCGGGTGTCTACGCCTACACGCCCGAGGTGTTTCCGACGCAGGTGCGGGCGACGGGCTCGGGCCTGGCCTCGGCCATCGGGCGCATCGGCGGCATCACGGCGCCGATCCTGGTGGGCTTCATCTATCCGACGGCCGGCTTCGCGGGCGTGTTCGGCATGACGACGGCGGTGCTGCTGCTGGGCGCGGCGGCCGTCACGTTCATGGGCATTCCCACGCGCGGCCGCTCGCTCGAAGACATCGCGGCCGGCAAACTTTCCTGACGACCCCCGACAACCATGCAGCCCAACTCTCTCGAAGATTCTCTTTCGGCCGTGGCGCTCGCCCATGCCGACACCACCCAGCCGCAGGCCACTTTCGATGCCATCGACAAGGCGGTCGCATCGACCATCGGCCACCGGCTCTTCACCATCCTGGTCCACCACCGCGAGGCGCGCGAATCGGAGCGCGTGTACACCAACATGCGCGAGGCCTACCCGGTGGGCGGGCGCAAGCCCATCACCGATTCGCCGTGGATGCAGCAGGTGATGCAGCAGGGCCTCCCCTACATCGGCCGCAACGCCGACGATCTGCGCGACGTGTTCTACGACCACGAACTCATCGTGTCGCTGGGCTGCCGCAGCGTGCTGAACATTCCGCTGCGCTGGCACGGCGAGACGCTCGGCACGCTCAACATGCTGCATGAGGAAAACTGGTATGGCGACGGCCACGTCGAGCTCGCGCGCGTGTTCGCGCAACTGGCGGTGCCGGCCGTGATGGCACAACAGGCAAAGGAGCCCCAGGCATGACGACAACGAACAGCTTTCTTTTCAGGAACGCGAACCTGCTCGATCCGCTGAGCAAGGACTTGCTCGAAGACCATGACATCCTGGTCGAAGGCGGCGTGGTCCGCGAGGTCTCCGACAAGCCGCTGCAGAGCCAGGCTGCGCGTGTCATCGACGTGAAGGGCAAGACGGTGATGCCCGGCCTGATCGACCTGCACGTGCATGTGATCGCGGTGGAGCTGAACCTTTCACGGCAGGTGCACATGCCCAACGTGCTCATCACGCTGCGCAGCGTGCCCATGCTGCGCGGCATGCTGCGCCGCGGCTTCACCACGGTGCGCGATGCGGGCGGCGCGGGCTTCGCGTTCAAGCAGGCGGTGGACGCGGGCCTTGCGCAGGGGCCGCGCCTGTTCGTCTCGGGCCGCGCGCTGAGCCAGACGGGCGGGCATGGCGACATGCGCGGGCGCTCCGATTTTCTCGACCCGGCAGCGACCTGCTCGACCTGCGTGCGGGTCGGCGCGCTGGCGCGCGTGGTCGACGGCGTCGATGCGGTGCGCCGCGCCGTGCGAGAAGAGCTGCAGATGGGCGCCGACCAGATCAAGATCATGGCCTCCGGCGGCGTGGCCTCGCCGACCGACCCGGTGGGCGCCTTCGGCTACAGCGAGGACGAGATCCGCGCCATCGTGGAAGAAGCCGCGGGGCGCGGCACCTACGTGATGGCGCACGCCTACACCGCCGCGGCCATCGCGCGCGCGGTGCGCTGCGGCGTGCGCACCATCGAGCACGGCAACCTCGTCGATGCGCCCACGGCCGCGCTGATGGCCGAGCTGGGCGCCTACGCGGTGCCCACGCTGGTCACCTACGACGCGCTGGCCAACGAAGGCGAGAGCTTCGGCCTCCCCAAGGAAAGCGTGGCCAAGGTGGCCGACGTGCGCGAGGCGGGCCTGCGCTCGCTGGAGATCTACAAGAAGGCCGGCGTGAAGATGGGCTTCGGCTCCGACCTGCTGGGCGAGTCGCAACGCCTGCAGAGCGACGAGTTCCGCCTGCGCGCCGAGGTGCTCTCGCCGGCCGAGGCGATCGCGAGCGCCACCATCGTCGGCGCGGAAGTGCTGGGCATGCCGGATCGCCTAGGCCGTCTCGTGCCGGGTGCGCTGGCCGACATCCTCGTGGTCGATGGCAATCCGCTGCGCGACGTCGAATGCCTGCTGGGACAGGGTGAGCGCATTCCGCTGGTCATGAAGGAAGGCGTGGTCCAGTTCGACGAGTTGGGGTGAAACCCCTGGTCGCGGTCGTGGCGGTCAGGCCTCTGCGAACCACTCGCGCCACAGCTTGCGCGCCTTGTCCTGGTAGCGACGCGTGACGGCCTGCAGCGCGGCGCGCGGTTCCGGCGACATGAGCTCGGCCGGCAGCAGCGGATCGCGGATGAGGTGCGCGATGACCGCGCGCCCCAACAGCAGCGACTCGCGCACCGCCGCTTCGAGCGGCAGCTTGTCCAGCCGTTTCTCGCTGCGCTCGATGCCGGCCTGCAGGCGCTGGTAGCCGGCCGCCAGCGCTCGCACGTTCCACAGCTTGCGCGCCGCCGCCTGCATGGCTTCGTCCATGTCGGCGAGGCGGAACACCAGCGCCTTCGAGGACAGGCCCAGGCCCTGCAACTGTTCGCGTTCGGTCGCCAGTCCGCCCCGGAGGTTGTCGGGCCGGATGTGCAGGCCGGTCTGCAACGGGGCGAAGCCGCGCAGCGACAGCGCCAGGCCATGGTGGCGCCAGGCTGTCTTGTCCGAACGCGGCACGCCCGCGTCATGCACCGCGAGCCAGTCGTTGCGCCACGCGACGGCCTGTGCGCCGCGCTGCCGCCAGCCATCGACCGCGCGAGACAGCGCCGGCCCCGCGCGATTGAGCGCGTAGCTGCCGCGCTCGCTGCGTTCGATCTTGCCGTCGCTCGCAAGCCGCGTGAGGCCCACGCGCAGCGTCGATTCACCGATGCCCATCAGGGCGCCGGCGCGGCACAGCGACTGCGCACTCAACATGCCGCTGTGGGCGACGAGCAGGTCGAGGATCAGTTCCGGCGCGCTCGGAATGGCGACCGGGACATTGCATATTTTTTCCACGTTTGCACATCGGAGAAATATTTCCTACGATGAACCAGAGCTATTGAGTAAGTAATTCTGCCTCCAAGGGAACGCGAACATGGCTATGGAATACGTGACCTGTGACACGGATCAGGCGGTCTGCACCCTCACGCTGAACCGCCCCGACAAGCGCAATGCCGTCAACGGCATCGTGGCGGCCCAGTTGCGCGAAGCCTTCGAGCGCTTCGAGGCCGACGATGCGCTGCGCGTGGCGATCCTCACGGGTGCGGGCGGCCACTTCTGCGCCGGCGCCGACCTGGGGGCCGTCGGCAACCCGGACGAGCGCAACGAACTCGACCCCCAGGGCGGCGGCAGCGGGCCGATGGGGCCGACGCGCATGGCGTTGTCCAAGCCGCTCATCGCGGCGGTGAACGGCTACGCGGTCGCGGGCGGCCTCGAACTCGCACTGCTCGCCGACCTGCGCGTGGCCGACGACGACGCGGTCTTCGGCGTGTTCTGCCGCCGCTGGGGTGTGCCGCTGATCGACGGCGGCACGGTGCGGCTGCCGCGCATCGTGGGCATGGGGCGCGCGCTGGACATGATCCTCACCGGACGGCCGGTCTCCGCCGCCGAGGCGCTGGCGATGGGCCTGGTCAACCGCGTCACGCCACCGGGCGGCGCGCTCGCCGCGGCGCGGGAGTTGGCACTGCAGATCGCCGACTTCCCGCAGCAATGCATGCTCACCGACCGCCGCTCCGCCTACGGGCAGTGGGACCTGCCGCTGGCCGAGGCGCTGCGGCGCGAAGGCGCGCAGGGGGTGCCGATCGTCTTTGCCGAAGGCGAAGCCGGTGCCGCGCGCTTTGCCGGCGGCGCGGGGCGGCACGGCATTTTCAAGCGCTGATTCAGGCGCGCCTTCGCAGCGCGGTGCGCAACGCTTTTGCGAAACGCGGATCGGCCATGGCGCCGACGTTGAAGCGCGACCAACGCGAGACCTGCGTCGAATCGACGCTGAAAATGCGCCCCGGCGCCATCACGATCTTGCGCGGCAGCAGTTCCTTCGCGAACGCCAGCGAATCGGCCACGCCGGGCAGCGCCGCCCAGATGTAGAGCGACTGCGGGGTGCGCGCGAAGACCTCGGCATCGACCGAATCGAACAGCTGCAACGCCTTGTGCGTGGCCTCGCCGAGGCGGGTCTGCAGGCGGTTGAGATGCCGCTGGTAGTGGCCCTCGCTCAGGATCACGTCGACCGTGCGCTCGCTGTACTCCGAGCTGCTCACGTGGATCAGCGCCTTCAGGTCGGCAAGGTCGCTCGCGAGGTCCGCCCCGCAGGCGATGAAGCCCACGCGCAGCGCCGCGGAGAACGATTTCGAGAAGCTGCCGATGTAGATCGTGCGCTCCAGCTGGTCCAGCGCCGAGAGCCGTGGCAATGCGGTCGGCTTGAAGTCGGCCAGCGGGTCGTTCTCCACGATCAAGAGGTTGTATTTCTGCGCGAGCTGCAGCACGCGGAAGGCCTTGGCCGGCGAGATGTCCGAGCCCGTGGGGTTGTGCGCGAGCGACTGCGTGAAGAAAAGGCGCGGCCGCTCGGCGATGAGCAACTGCTCCAGCACCTCGAGGTCGGGCCCGTCCGCCAGGCGCGGCACGGCCAGCATCTGCGCACCCGCGAGCTTGAGCTTGCCGAAGAGCGGGTAGTAGCCCGGGTCGTCGACCAACACCTTGCCGCCGGGCGGCACGAAGTAGCGGATGACGATGTCCATCGCCTCGTTGGCGCCGTGCGTGAGCACGATCTGCCGGGGCTCCGCGCCGATGCCGAAGTCCGCGAGCTTGCGCACGAGGTGGTCGCGCAGCGGCGCATAGCCGAAGCGGCTGCCGTAGCGGAACAGCGCCCCGAGCCCCGTGCGGACCACCTTGGGGTGGTATTTGTCCAGGCGCACGTCGGCCAGCCATTCGACGGGCGGAAAGCCATCGCCCACCGCGACCGCATCGGGCTGGGTCTTGAGTTGCTCACGCATGAGCCACACGATGTCCATCGCGCGGCCCAGGCTCCCCGCGTCTTCCTCGGGCGGCTTGGGCCTCGACTGCGCGAGCACGAAGTAGCCCGAGCCGCGCCGCGGCTCGACAAGGCCGCGCGACACCAGAAGCTCGAACGCGGCCACCACGGTGTTCTTGGCATAGCCATGCAGCTGCGCCAGTTCGCGCAGGGACGGCAGCTTGTCGCCGGCCTTGTAGGCGCCGCTCGCGATCTGGCGCGCGAGGGTGTCGGCGAGCGAATCGGCGATCGTGGTCATGGGCCGAGACTGTGACACAGCGGGCCGCCGCGACGCACCACTGTCCGCACTGTCCCGCCAAACTGTGCCTTCCGCCGGCGGTACAGCCGGCCTAAATTGCCTGCTCCCGAATTCATCTTCCGAAGAGACAAGCAACGATGGTCGCCGACTCCCGCATTCCCAATTTCCGAGCCCTCACGCCCGCGCAGCGCTTTGCCCATATCGCGAAGGCCGCATCGCTCACCGACGACGAAGTGGCCCTGCTCGCCCAGCCCGGCGCGCTGAGCGTGGACCGCGCCAACGGCATGGTCGAGAACGTGATCGGCACCTTCGAGCTGCCGCTGGGCGTGGCCGGCAACTTCACGGTGAACGGTCGCGACTACCTCGTGCCGATGGCGGTCGAAGAGCCCTCGGTGGTGGCTGCCGCATCGTTCATGGCCAAGCTGGCGCGCGAAGGCGGCGGCTTCGAGGCCTCGAGCACCGGGCCGCTGATGCGTGCACAGGTGCAGGTGATCGGCATCACCGACCCCTACGGCGCGCGGCTCGCGCTGCTGCGTGCGCGCGACGAGATCCTGGCCGTGGCGAACAGCCGCGACAAGGTGCTGATCGGCCTCGGAGGCGGCTGCCGCGACATCGAGGTGCATGTGTTCGGCGACACGCCGCGCGGCGCGATGGTGGTGATGCACCTGATCGTCGACGTGCGCGACGCGATGGGCGCGAACACCGTCAACACCATGGCCGAGGCGGTGTCGCCGCTGGTCGAGAAGCTCACGGGCGGCACGGTGCGGCTGCGCATCCTGTCGAACCTGGCGGACCTGCGGCTGGCACGTGCGCGCGTGCGCCTTGCACCTTCCGTGCTGGCCACGCGCGAGCGCAGCGGCGAAGAAGTGGTCGAGGGCGTGATCGACGCGTACACCTTCGCAGCCATCGACCCCTACCGCGCGGCGACGCACAACAAGGGCATCATGAACGGCGTCGATCCGGTGATCGTCGCGACCGGCAACGACTGGCGCGCGGTGGAAGCCGGCGCACACGCCTATGCCTGCCGCAGCGGGCGCTACACATCGCTCACCACGTGGGAGAAGGACGCGACGGGCGCGCTGGTCGGCACCATCGAGATGCCGATGCCGGTGGGCCTCGTCGGCGGTGCGACGAAGACACACCCGCTCGCACGGCTCGCACTGAAGATCCTCGACGTGAAGTCCGCGCAGGAGCTGGGCGAAGTCGCCGTGGCCGTGGGCCTCGCGCAGAACCTGGGCGCCTTGCGCGCGCTCGCCACCGAAGGCATCCAGCGCGGCCACATGGCGCTGCATGCCCGCAACATCGCGCTGGTCGCGGGCGCCGCCGGCGACGAGATCGACAGCATCGCCAAACAGATGGCCGCCGAGCACGACGTGCGCACCGACCGCGCCGTGGCGCTGCTCGAAGCGCTGCGCAAGAAGTAAGCAGGCAACGCGGGAGAACCCGCCCAACGGACCGCGGCCGATACCGCGGCGGCCATGGAAGTGGCCGTCACATGACCACAGACGGAGACAACACAAATGAACGCAGACAGTGCAACGCCCGCCCGCTGGCGGCTGGTGGAGATATGGGGCGACACGGCCGACCTGGGCCATCTCGCGTGGTCCATCGTCATCGGTGTCGCCGTGAGCCTCACGGGTTACCTCGTGGCGAGCCGCGTCCTCGCAAGCGTCGTGAGCACGCCCGAACTGGCGCGCGCCTACGCGATGCTCGCGGGCCTCGGCGGCTGCGTGGTGTCGGGGCTGATCTGCGCGAAGCTCTTCGCGCCCAAGCGCGAGGTGGTCGAGGGCACGGACCCCGATCCGCGCTGGCGCGAAGAGGTGCTGGCCGAACTGGCCGGCGAGCATGGCGACCTCGGCTCGGTGGACGACCTGCCGCCGTCGGTGGTGCGCGAGATGAAGGAGCTCGAAATCTACGACCTGTTCGCGTCGTACAAGCCTCGCGCCCGCAGCGCTGAAGGAGCCGCACCGTGATCGAAGCCGCACTCCTGAACCAGATCCTCGTCGCCACCGGCATGGGCCTCGTGGGCGCCATCGTGTTCGCGGCCATCGGCCTCGTCTCGGGCACCGACGAAACCACCACGCTCGCGCCGCTCACGCTGCTGGTCGTGCTGCTCGGCGTACCACCCGAAGGCGTGTTCACCTTCTTCCTCGCGGCCGCCGTGGCCAAGCACATGACGCATGCGGTGCCCACTGCGCTCCTGGGCATCCCGGGCGACACCATGGCCACGCCGCTGCTGCAGGACGCCAACGTGCTGCGCAACCTGGGCGTGCCGCACATCGCGCTGCGCAAGATGGTGTCGGGCGCGATCATCGCGGCCTTCATCGCGGTGCCGCTGGCCGTGCTGTTCGCGGTGCTGCTCGCGCCCTACGGCGCGGCCATCACCAAGGCGGCACCGTGGATCTTCGTGGTGGCGGCCGTGGCCATCGCCTACTTCTCGAGCGGGCGCTGGGCGTCGGTGGCCACGCTGGTGCCGTTCGTGATGGTGATCGTGGCGCTGCAGGCGCTCACCGGAAAGTACGGCGTGAAGCTGAGCATCAGCTACTTCCTGGGCATCGCGATCGGGCCGCTGGTGGCCGACCTGTTCTCGGTGATCTCGCCCGCGGCGCGGGCGCGCATGAAGCGCGACAAGGTGCGCACCTTCTCGCTCGCGCCCGACGTGAAGGGCTGGACGGGCTATTTCCCGAACCCGTTCAAGGTGCTCGATCGCACGCAGGTGAAGTGGACCTTCGCGACCGCCACGATCTCCAGCGCCACCTTCGTGTTCAGCCCGGTCGCGATGACCGTGGTGCTGGGCGAACTGGTCGGCTCGCGCATCAAGCACGCGTACCACCGCCTCACCACCACGCTGGCCGCGCGCAACGGCGTGACCGAGGCGACCTACATCGCCGAAGCGCTGATCCCGCTGATCGCCATCGGCCTGCCGTTGAGCCCGGTGGCGGCCGGCCCGGCCGCGCCGCTCTTCAATGCGCCGCCGGTGTTCACCATCGACTCGGCCACGGGCCAGACCCACAACCTGCACAACCTCTTGAACCACTGGGAGTTCCTGGGCTACGGCATGCTGGCGGTGGTGCTCGCGGCGCTGGTGGCCTATCCGTTCACGATGAACTTCGCGCGCCGCGCGGCGCTGTTCGTTTCGCGCAAGGTGAGCCATGAGGCGATCATCGCGACCTTCGTGGGGCTGATCGTGGTGATCAGCGTGTGGGAAGGCCAGTTGCTCGGCCTGCTGGTGATTCTCACGATGGGCCTGCTCGGCGGCCTCTTGTCGCGCGCCATCGGCTTCAACACCGGCGTGCAGTTCATGGGCTACTACACGGCGGTGCTGACGGTGCCGGCGGTGATCAAGGCGTTCGGCTGATTTCGCAGGTGCGGGGAGTGCGTCGCATACTGGCGCGATGCACATCCTCTGGACCTACTTGAGGCCGCACGCGCGCCTCGCACTGCTCGCCCTGCTTCTGGCGGGCATCAGCCAGGTGCTGGCGCTGGTCGACCCGATCATCTTCGGCAAGATCATCGACCGGTACGCGATTCACCGCGACGGCAAGACCGAGGAAGAACTGGTCTCCGGCGTGCTGCGGCTGCTGGCGCTCGCGGTGGGCGTGGCCATCGCGTCGCGCCTGGCCAAGGCGCTGCAGGAATACATCACCCGGCTGGTGGTGCAGAAGTTCGGCACGCAGATCTTCAACGATGGCCTGCGCCAGGTGCTGCGGCTGAAGTTTCCCGAGTTCGAGGACCTGCGCAGCGGCGAGACGCTGTCGATGCTGCAGAAGGTGCGCGCGGACAGCGAACGCTTCATCAACGCCTTCATCAACACCGCGTTCGCGGCGATCGTGGGCATCGGCTTCCTGGTCTGGTACGCGGTGACCAAGCACTGGCTCTTGGTACCGGTGTTCCTGATCGGCGTGCTGGTGCTGGGCGGGCTCACAGGATTGCTGAGCCGCGAGATCAAGAGCCAGCAGCGCTCGATCACGCGCGAGACGAACCGCAACTCGGGCTTCATCACCGAGTCGCTGCGCAACATCGAACTCATCAAGAGCCTGGGGCTGACCTTTCCCGAGATACGGCGGCTGCAGGCGCAGACCACGCGCATCTTCGCGCTCGAGATGCAGAAGGTGAAGCGCATCCGGCTCCTGTCGTTTTTGCAGGGCACCACGCTGAGCCTCTTGAAGCTGGCGATACTGTTCGCGCTGCTGTGGCTGATCTTCCGCGACGTGCTGAGCACGGGCGAGCTGATCGCGATGCAGTTCATCTCGGTCGCGATCTTCGCGCCGCTGCAGGAGCTGGGCAACATCATCCTGGCGTATCGCGAGGCCGAGGCGTCGCTCCTGAATTTCGAGGCGCTGATGCAGAAACCGATCGAGCGGCGGCCCGAATCGCCGATCAGCATCGGGTCGGTCACGCACCTGCGCTTTGCCAACGTGAGTTTTCGCCACAAGGGCGCGACGGACAACGCGCTCGACGAGGTGTCGTTCGAGGCGGGGCTGGGCGACACCATCGCCTTCGTCGGGCCTTCGGGCTCGGGCAAGTCGACCCTCGTGAAACTGCTGGTGGGCCTGTACACGCCCGCAAGCGGCGAGGTGTTCTACAACGACATCTCCACGCGCGACCTGCGCTACAACCAGGCGCGCCGGCAGATCGGCTTCGTCACGCAGGAGACGCATCTCTTCGCGGGCACGATCCGCGAGAACCTGCAATTGGTGAAGCCCGATGCCACCGACGAAGAGATCCTCGAAGCCATGCGGCAGGCCTCGTGCGCGTACTTGGCCGAGAAATCACCCGAGGGGCTGGACACGCCCATCGGCGAGCGCGGCATGAAGCTCTCGGGCGGAGAGAAGCAGCGGCTGTCGATCGCGCGGGCGCTGGTGCGGGAGCCGCGCCTTTTGATCTTCGACGAGGCGACCTCGGCGCTCGACTCGCTGACCGAAGAACAGATCACCGCCACGGTGCGCGAGATTTCGGCGCGCAGCACGCAGATCACCATCCTCATCGCGCACCGGCTCTCGACGATCATGCATGCGGGCACGATCCACGTGCTGGAGAAAGGCCGCATCGTCGAGAGCGGCACGCATGCGGCGCTGCTCGAAGGCAAGGGGCTGTACTACGCGATGTGGCGCCAGCAGATCGGCGAGCGGCCGGTGCCGCGCGTGCAGGACGTCGAACCCGTTGCCATTGCCGAGCCGCCCGGCGAAGCCGAGCCCGCCTGACGACGTTACGTCAGCGCTGTGATGCCGGCGGCTTGCGCGGCTTCGGCGCGGGCTTCTTCTCGGACTCGCCGCCGCCGAACATCTTTTCCACCTGCTGGCCGATGCGCGCGCCGATGGCCGTGCCCACACCCGGCAGCACCGCGCTGCCGACCGCCGCGCCCGCGAGCGCGCCGCCGGTCAGCGACACCTCGGGGTCGCTGACGGTGCCGCCGATCTTGAGCGGCACGCCGACCACGCCGTCGACCAGGTCCACCGCGATGTCGCCGTCCATCCTGCGGTTGAAGAGCCGCAAGTTGCCGCTCGCGGTGAGCACGCCCGAGCGCGCCTTGAGGTTGGTGTAGCGCATCACGATGCCGTTCTCGGTGCCCTGGGTGTCGAGCGTGCCGGTGAGTTCGTCCAGCGGCGTGGTGCCGCCGCGGCTGATGCCGGCGGTGCTCACGGCCTTGGCGATGTCCAGCTTGGTGAGCGTGGCCGGCTGCACCGAGAAGCTGGTGCGGGTGTGCAGGCTGCGCATCAGCGCGCCCACCTCGTCGGCCTCGGCCACGAGCGTGGAATGGCCGTTGACCTTGCCCGCCACCGAGGTGCGGCGCCCGAAGGCCTGCACCAGGCCTTCGATGTCGACCTGGCGCGGATCGAGCTCGGCCGACAGGCGCAGCTTGCCGCCCTCGGGCGCCTCGAACAGCGCGACGCCGTTCCACGTGCCGCCGCCCACGTCGATGCGGGTGCGCCAGCGGTCCTGCCCGGCCTCGCGGTCCAGGCGCAGGCGCGCGGGCGGCGTCGCGCCTGCCCGCTCCACGCGGGCCTGGCGCGGGCGCCAGTGAGGGTCGAAGGCGATCTCGCCGTCGTAGGCGAGCGCGATGTCGCGCCGGTCGATCCAGACCACGTCGCGCCAGCGCACCTGTTCCAGCGGAATGGGCGCGAGCGTCCAGGGCGCGGGCAGCGCGATGACGTTGCCGCCTTCGTGCGGCTTCGGGCCCTTGCCGCGGAAGGCGCTCACCGACTCGCGCGGCAGCACGAGGCTTTCGATCTCCAGCTCGTCCACGGCGATGACGCGGTGCAGCAGTTCCGAGAGTTTGAGCTGCGCCGTGACGCGGCGCAGGGTGACCGGGCGCGGCTGGTCGGTGGCGATGTCCGAGAGCACGAGCACCGGGGTCGGCAGCAGCGCCCAGTGGGCGGCGCCGACCTTCAGGCCGACGCCGAAGCGCTGCTCGAAACCCTCGGAAATGCGCGCGGCCACCTCCGCGTCGCTGGGCAGCCGCGAACTCACGAACCACACCAGCGCACCGATGCCGAGCAGCAGGACGGCGGCAATGCCGATGAGCCAGCGGCGGAGGGGGTGCTTCATCGGCCCAACTTAGCACGCAAAGGCGACTGCCGTTGTCAGCCGCCGTCGCTATAGTTTCTGAAACCCCGTAGCTGAAAGAACCGAATGCGTATCTGGAAAAAAGAGATCTCCGTCGAAGCGCTGACCCGCAACCATGTCGACACCGCCGTGTCCACGCTGGGCATCGAGTTCCTGGAGGTGGGCGACGACTTCATCCGCGCCCGCGCGCCGGTCGACGAACGCACCCGCCAGCCCTACGGCATCCTGCACGGCGGCGTATCGGTGGTGCTGGCCGAGACGCTGGGCTCCTGCGGCGCGCACTACTCGGCCCCCGAAGGCGACCGCGCCGTGGGCCTGGACATCAACGCGAACCACATCCGCTCGGTCACCAGCGGCTGGGTCATCGGCACCGCGCGGCCGGTGCACCGGGGGCGCACCACGCAGGTCTGGCAGATCGACCTGACGAACGAGGCGGGCGAGCTGACCTGCGTGTCGCGGATCACGATGGCGGTGCTGCAGCCGCGCTGAGGCGGCTGCCAACTGCCCAGGCCGCCATCCATGCCCAAGATCCAACCCGGCATCGCCGCCCTCGTTCCTGCGGTTGTCCTTGCCGTCGCGGCCTGGGGTCTCGCCCTCTTCAGTTCGCCCGTGACCGGTCCGCAGCCCATGGCCTGGCACAAGGCCGACGGCTCGCCGCCGACGGCTGCCGCCGACAGCCCCTATGGCGTTCGCGGCTGCGTCCTGGCCGACATCAACTTCGACATGGCCTTGTGGAACGGCGGCGTCATCGTGCCGTGCCGCAATGAGGCGCTGGGCGCCGGCTGGGCATTTCTCGATCCGCGAAAACAAGAGGCCACGCTCCGATGGCCGCTGCCGGACAGCGGAGAGGTCCTCTACAGCGTCGGGCTCGTGCCCGGTTCCGACAAGCGGTTCGCGATCGTGTTCCAGCTGGCACTCCCGGGCGATGCGTTCGTCGGCGTTGCCGGCCCGCAGGGCTGGGAGCGTGCGCCCGAGAACCTCGGCCGCGTGCGCTACCTGGCCGGCGCATGGGTCGGCAGCCGGCTCGAACTGGTCGTCGTGCCGCTCACCGGCGCAGACCGGTTCGGCTTCCGGTCGCCAGTGAAAGTGCTTGCCTTCGAGGGCACCGAGCGGCGCGAGCGTGTCGCGGTCCCCGCCTGCGGCAACGAATGCCAGACGCCGAAGATCGCCTACCGTGCCGGTGGACGCTGGGTGTTCGAAAACGCCGGGGGCGCGATCGCCGAGGGCGGCGAGCCGGTCGCGCCGGCCTTTCCCGGCCGCACGCTGAACGACGACGATCTCGACCTCGTCGCACAGGGCAGGCTGCGCACGCCGACCACGCTCTCGCTGGGACGCCCGGACACGCCCGGGATCGGCGCCGACGGCAAGCCCTCGAATGCCTCGCCGCCGCCGTGGAGCGGGATGCGGGTCGTGCGGCAGAACCGCTTCGCCATCGACGATGTCCTGCGTCGCCGACCGCAGTGGGGCAACGAGGCGCTGAGCGCCATCACCGAACAGGTCGGCGACCGCACGCTCACCTGGCACACGGACAGCGACGACCACGTTCGCATCAGCGGCGCACCGCAACCCGCGGCCGAGGCGATATCGGCGCTGCCGGCCGTGGCGCAATGGCCGCAGGCTCTTGCATCCCGCGTGTTCGTGCCCGACGGAACCGCGGGCTTCTGGCTGGTCGACAGCGCCGGCGAATCCATTCACCTGGACAGTGCGCTGCGCCGCACCGACCCCCTGTCGCTGCGCCAGCACCTCCTGTCGTCGCGCGGCGCGGTGCCGTTGTACGCGCTCGGCTGGGCGCTGTTCGGCCTGCCGATCCTGCTCGCCGTCTGCGTGGGGCTTTCGCTGTGCATCGGCCCGCGCCGGCCGGTGGTTCGGGAACGGCCGGTCCAGCTCGCCGCGGTGCTGTACCTGGTCAGTGCGGGATGGGCGCTGTTCCAGTTCGTGCCGCTGCTCTGAAGAAGGTTACGGGCGCGGGGTTCATCGACCACAATCACGCCCCATCGACAACAAGAGGAGACAAGACATGTTCACCTGGACTGAAAGGCCCGCGTCCGCGTTGGCCAACGGCGCCGTCATCGGCCCCGACGAGCGCCTGCCCTGGCTGCAGACCGGCGCGATGGGCATCCAGCATGTGATCGCGATGTTCGGCGCCACGGTGCTGGCGCCGATCCTCATGGGCTTCAGCCCCAACATCGCGATCCTGATGAGCGGCATCGGCACGCTGATCTTCTATTTCGTCACCGGCGGCAAGGTGCCCAGCTACCTGGGCTCGAGCTTCGCGTTCATCGGCGTGGTGATCGCGGCCAGCGGCTACGCGGGCAAGGGGCCGAATGCCAACATCGCGGTGGCGCTCGGCGGCATCGTGGCCTGCGGGGTGGTCTACATCCTGATCGGAGCGCTGGTGCAGGCCATCGGCACGGGCTGGATCGAGCGCTTCATGCCGCCCGTGGTCACCGGCGCCGTGGTGGCGGTGATCGGCCTGAACCTCGCGGCCGTGCCGATCAAGAACATGGCGGCCAGCAACTTCGATTCGTGGATGCAGGCCGTGACCTTCCTCTGTGTCGGGCTGGTGGCGGTGTTCGCGCGGGGCATGCTGCAGCGCCTCCTGATCCTGGTGGGGCTGATCCTGGCCACCGTGGTCTACGCGGTGCTCACGAACCTGCTGGGCATGGGCAAGCCGGTGGACCTGAGCGGCATCGCGAACGCGGCCTGGTTCGGCCTGCCGACCTTCACCACGCCGGTGTTCACCGCCAACGCGATGCTGCTGATCGCGCCCGTGGCGATCATCCTCGTGGCGGAAAACCTCGGCCACCTGAAGGCGGTGACGGCCATGACCGGCCGCAACCTCGACCCCTACATGGGCCGCGCCTTCATCGGAGACGGCATCGCCACGGTGGTGAGCGGCGCCGCGGGCGGCACGGGCGTGACCACCTATGCCGAGAACATCGGCGTGATGGCGGCCACGCGCATCTACTCGACGGCGGTGTTCGTGGTGGCGGCGGTGATTGCGCTGGTGCTGGGCTTCAGCCCCAAGTTCGGCGCGCTGATCCAGGCGATTCCGCTGCCGGTGATGGGCGGCGTGAGCATCGTGGTGTTCGGGCTGATCGCCATTGCGGGCGCCAAGATCTGGGTCGACAACAAGGTCGACTTCTCGCAGAACAAGAACCTGATCGTGGCCGCGATCACCCTGATCATCGGCACCGGCGACTTCACGCTGAAGTTCGGCGACTTCGCGCTCGGCGGCATCGGCACCGCGACGTTCGGGGCGATCATCCTCTACGCGCTGCTGGGCAAGACGAAGAACTGAGGGGTCGGCGGCGTGGCGCGAAGTGCGCGCAACCCCAGGCGTTTACCTCGTAACGTCATGCAAGAAGTGTTGTCCGGAGCGGATCAGGCCGGGCCCGGTCACCGCCCGGAAGCCCGCGCCCGTTAGACTCGAACGCTTTTCGCACCGACGTTTTCCCAATGGCCGATGTCTCCGCCGCGCGCACCAAGGCGGTTTTCGAATTCAAGAGCGCCACACTGCCGCTGATCGCAGTGATCCTCAAGACGTCCGACCTGGACGTGCTGGCCGAGGCGCTCGACGCCCAGCTGGCCGACTCGCCCGATTTCTTCGAGCAGGAGCCGGTGGTGATCGACCTCTCGCAGCTCCCCGAGCAGGACGAGGACGGCGAAGCCACCGCCGAGATCGACTTCGCGGCCCTGCGCAACCTCCTCGCGCGCCACCAGACCCAGCCGATCGCGGTGCGCGGCGGCAACGACGCCCAGAATGCCGCGGCCCGCGCCGCCGGCCTCTCGCTGGCGGCCATGCCCTCGGCCCCCGCGCCCCGGCCGCCGGCCCCGCCCGCCGAGGCGCCGGCCGAAGCCCCCCAGATCATTCGAGAAGTGCCGGTGCCGGCCAACGGCACGCTCCTGATCGACAAGCCGCTGCGTTCGGGCCAGCAGGTCTACGCCCGCGGCGGCGACGTGGTGGTGACGGCCGTGGTGAGCTTCGGCGCCGAGGTCATCGCCGACGGCAACGTGCATGTGTACGCGCCGCTGCGCGGCAAGGCGATCGCGGGGGCGCGCGGCAACACCGAGGCGCGCATCTTCTCGACCTGCATGGAAGCGCAGCTCGTGGCCATCGCCGGCATCTACCGCACCAACGAAGTGCCGCTACCGGACCCGGTGCTCGGCAAGTCGGCGCAGGTGCGGCTGGACGGCAAAAAGCTAGTGATCGACGCGATCCCCTGACGGGCGCGGCGCTCTGAAACCAACAACAGAATCGAAACAAGAAGGAATGGCCATGGCCAAAATTGTGGTGGTGACCTCGGGCAAGGGTGGCGTCGGCAAGACGACCACGAGCGCCAGCTTCGCATCCGGCCTCGCGCTCGCGGGCAAGAAGACGGCCGTGATCGACTTCGACGTGGGCCTGCGCAACCTCGACCTGATCATGGGCTGCGAACGCCGCGTGGTGTACGACCTCATCAACGTCATTCAAGGCGAGGCCAACCTGAGCCAGGCGCTCATCAAGGACAAGCAGTGCGACAACCTGTTCGTGCTGGCCGCCTCGCAGACGCGCGACAAGGAGGCGCTCACGCAAGAGGGCGTCGAGAAGATCCTGAACGACCTCGCCGCGATGGACTTCGAGTACATCGTCTGCGACTCGCCCGCGGGCATCGAGACCGGCGCAATGATGGCGATGCACTTCGCCGACGAGGCGCTGGTGGTGACGAACCCCGAGGTTTCCTCGGTGCGCGACTCGGACCGCATCCTGGGCATGCTCAGCAGCAAGACCAAGCGCGCCAAGGACGGCGGCGAGCCGATCAAGGAGCACCTGCTGATCACCCGCTACAACCCCAACCGGGTGGCGGGCGGCCAGATGCTCTCGCTCGAAGACATCCAGGACATCCTGCGCATCAAGCTGATCGGTGTGATCCCCGAGTCGGAAAGCGTGCTGCATGCCTCCAACCAGGGCGTGCCCGCGATCCACGACAAGGACACCGACGTGGCGCAGGCCTACAGCGACGTGGTGGCGCGGTTTCTCGGTGAAGAGAAGCCCATGCGCTTCGTCGACGCCGAGAAGCCGGGCTTCTTCAAGCGGATCTTCGGAGGCAAGTAGGCATGTCGTTTCTCTCGTTCCTGCTTGGCGAGAAGAAGAAGACTGCAAGCGTCGCGAAAGAGCGCCTGCAGATCATCCTCGCGCACGAGCGCTCCAGCCTCAGCGGCAAGAAGCGCCCCGACTACCTGCCCGAACTCCAGCGCGAGCTGGTGGCGGTGATTTCCAAGTACGTGTCGATCAATCCCGACGACATCAAGGTGCACCTGGAAACCCAGGACAACCTCGAAGTGCTCGACATCAAGATCGAGCTGCCCGACCCTGCGCCTGCCCGGTAGGGAAGAAGCGAAAGCGCACCGACGGGTCCTGCAGGACCCGCGCGGCCAGCGCCCGCTCCCAGGCGAGGTAGTCGGCCCAGGCCGCATCGCGGCGCGGGCCGAACACGCGCATGACCGAGCCCCAGTCGTCGTCGAAGGGGGTGAGGAGCTGGGCCGGCACGAACGCGGTCGACAGCGGCCGTCCTGACGCCTTCCACGCCTCTGTTCCGCCCTGGAGCCAGGTGAACACCGCCCCCGATCCCGGCCAGCGCTGTTGCGCATCGCGCGCGACACGGCGTGCGGCCGCGCCGTCGGGCGAGGTGAAGACCAGCGTGCGGCCGGCCACGGCGTGCGAGGCCAGCGGGCCCAGCGACGCCGGCAGCATGTAGAGCGCGCCGGGCAGGTGGCCGCGTTCGTAGTCGAGGCTGGCGCCCACGTCGATCACCGTCACCGCGCCGTTCCTGCGCAGTTGCGCGAGCGCTTCGGGGTCCAGCGGTGGAGGTGCGTCCGTCTCTGTCGTTGCGGGCGCCGGAGGGGCCTGTTCCGGCGACAGGGCGCCCTCGTACACGAACACCTCGGCCTGGTTGAGCTGCGTGAGCCAGAAGCTCGTGATCGCGGCGCGCAGGCGGTGCGCGGGGTCGTCGATCAGCACGATGCGGGCGCCGCGCGTGCCGACGAGGTTCTCGAAGTGCATGAACAGCTGGCCGCCGGGGACCTGCTGTACCGCGGTGCCTGCGAGGGCGGGATCGGCGGCGGGCCGCACGTCGAAGACGTAGAGCGTGCGCGCGTCGTCGACGCGCCAGCTTGCGAGCTGCGCCGCGTCGGCCACGGGGAGGGCGAAGCGTTCGATCAATTCGTCGGCGATGCGGCGCAGGACCTCGGGCGATTCGGGCGGCAGCTCGTCGTCGGGCGCCGCGTTCTGCACCGTCGGCGCGCCTTGCAGGCCCCAGGCCATCACGCCGTCTTCCACGAACACTGCATCGGGCGCGCGGCCGAGCAGCCGCAGCGTGGTGGCGCCGATGATGCCGCGCGTGCGGCTGAAGCAGTTGATCGCCCAGAGGTGTTCTGTATCGCCCCGCTCGAAGCGCCGCAGCGCGAGCTCGGTGCCGGCGTGGTTTCGCGCGCCGGGCAGCGAGAGGAATTCGAATTCCGCGCGCGGCCGTGCATCGACCAGCGTGGTCGGCAGGCCCTCGCGCCGGCGTGCGCGCAGGGCGTCGATGGGGAGGGCCGGCGTGCCGTAGTGCAGCCGCGCGCGGTCGCCGAAGGCCTTGACCAGCGTGCCGTAGCCGTCGATGGCGGGCAGGCCCTCGGTCACCCAGCGCTGCAGGCCGCCGTCGAGCGTGCGCACGTCGGTATAGCCCAGGCGCGCGAGCAGGACCGACGCGGCCTGTGCGGCGCCGTCGGGCGCGTTGTAGTCGTCGTAGAGCACCACGGGCGTGGAACGTCGCGGCACGAGCGCGCCGATCTGCAGTTCGAGCCCGCTGAGCGGCGCGTTGCGCGCGAGGTTGGGATGGCGCTGCACGTACCAGCGGGTTTCGCGCACGTCGAGCAGCGCGAGCTCGGCAATCGGCTCGGCCAGCAGCAGGGCCTGCAGCTCCGCGGGGGCGATGGGTTTCTGCGGTGTCCGGTTCATGCGAGGTCGCCAAGGGTAGGTCGCGCCAGGCTGGGGCGGGAACGAAATTTCGCAACCTTGCTTATGCAGAAACCGCGCATGCAGGCGGCATCTTCATAACTAGGATCGCAGTTCCTTGAGTCGTCCGCCCATGACATCGACTGCCAAACCACCCATCGCACCGACGCGCGCCCCGTCCGGCACACGCCGGGCGCATTGGTGGTGGCACTACGAAGTGCCGACGCTGCTGCTCGCCGCCACCCTCTATGTCGCCTGGGCCGCGCTGCTGTGGTGGCATGCGGCGCTGCCGGGCTGGGCGCTGTTCCTCTTGGGCGGTTTTCTCGCTCAACTGCATTTCTCGCTGCAACACGAGAGCATCCACGCGATGCGGCACCTGCCGAAATGGCTGCGGCATGCGGTGGTGTGGCCGCCGCTCAACTTGTGGCTGCCGTATCCGTTCTACAACCGCGGGCACAGCGCGCACCACGTCAATTTCCACCTGACGCACCCGGAGCGCGACAACGAGAGCGCCTACCACTCGGCGCCCGCGTGGGCGGGCTACGGGCCGGTCTGGCGGTGGATCTACATGGCGAACCAGACGATCGCGTTCCGCGTGGTGCTCGGGCCGTTCCTGCGGCTGTGGAAGCTGGTGCGCTTCGAATCGCAGCAGGTGTTCGCGGGCAACTTCTCGCGGCTGCCGACCTGGGGCTGGCATGCGCTGAGCGTGGCGCCGGTGCTGTATTTCATCACCGCGGTCTGCGGCATGGGCTTCGGCGAGTACCTGCTGTACTTCGTCTACCCGGGGATGATGCTGGGCTCGCTGCGCACCTTCACCGAGCACCGCTGGGCCGACACGCCGCACGAGCGCGTGGCCATCGTGGAATCGAACGTGGTCTTCGGGCTGCTCTACCTGTTCAACAACCTGCACCACGTGCACCACCGCGCGCCGACGATGCCCTGGTACGAGATCCCGGTGTACTTCAGGCGCCACCGCGCGGCGGTGCTGGAGGCGAACGGCAATTTCTACTACCGGGGCTATGGCGAGATCGTGCGGCGGCATCTGTTCAGGCCGGTGTTCACGCCGGTGCATCCGACGTGGTGACGGCCCTCAGGCCTCCGTCACGAAGCGCGTCACCCGGTCCAGCACATCCGCTTCCTTGAGGATGCGGCGGTGGCCCCAGCCCTGCGTGGCGACGAGTTGCGCGCGAGGAATTGCATCGCGGTAGGCCTCGGCATCGGCGAAGCGGTTCACGCGGTCGTCGCGGTCATGAACGATCAGCGTCGGCTGCGCGATGCGCGGGCCGGCGAGTGCGGGTTCGAACTGCGGCATCAGCACGCCTTCGCGCGCCTCGAACATCCGCTGCATCGCGGCGCGCGTCTGCTCGCTGAGGCCGAAGGCGTGCGCAAAGTAACGCGTGTATTCGCGCGGCGAAGCGGGCGGTGCGAGCAGCACGATGCGCTCGGCCGGCAGCCCCCGCCCCGCGGCGTAGGCCAGCGCGTTGGCACCCAGCGAATGCGCGACCACGGCGCGCAACGCACGGCCGTCCGCCGCGAGCCGGGCCGTGACGTAGTCGATGGCGCGCGCGAACTGCGCGCCGTTGGTCGCCATGCCTTCGCTGCGGCCGTGCGCGGGCAGCTCGAGCAGCACCGGCCGAAGGCCCGCCGCGGCCATCGCCTGCGCGAGCGGCAGCATCTGGCCCGCGTGGCCGCCCCAGCCATGCACCAGCAGCACGACCGGTGCCGACTCGGCACCCGAATCCTGCGCCGCCAGGTGGTAGATGCCGACGCTCGCGTCCTCGAAGGACCAGGCCTCGTGCCGCCAGTCGGCACCAGGGTGCTGCCCGCGGTACAGCCACTTGGGCGGCAACGGCGTGCCGAACACCCGGTAGGCCGCGCGCACGCCCAGTGCGGGCCAGAGGCGCTGCGATGCGCCGAGGCCGAAGCGCATCGCGCGCATCAGCCGGCTGGCGCCGTAGTAGTTCGTGGGGGCGGGGGTGCTCGTCATGTGCGGGGATTCCTCTCAGTACCAGACCCAGTCCTGGTTGCTGCGAGGCAGGCTGCGCAGCGTGTCGCGAGCGGCTTCGACGCCAAGGGCGACGGCATAGATGGCAAGGCAAAGGGCGATGATCAGCATGACGCTTCTCCTGTTTATCGCACGACTGTGCGAAATTCTGGCAAAGAAAGACGGGACGAATTCACCTGCGCAATGGCTCAGGCGAGGTAGCTGGAAAGGAGCCGCTGCCAGGTCTGCGCAGCCCGGTCGGCGGTATGGGGGTCGCGCAGGAAGCGCGCGTCGTGCAGCTGGTTCATCATGATCCCGTTGATCTCGCTGACCAGCTGTGCGGGTTCGGTGTCGGCCTTGAGTTCGCCGGCCTCGATGGCGAGCGTCACGGTGCGGCGCAGGGCGGCACGCCAGCGCGTGATCTCCCCGAGGAGCACATCGCGCAACTCGCCTTCGCGGTCGTCGAACTCGAAGGCGCCGGCCACGTAGAGGCAGCCGGTCTGGGCCTCGACATCGCGGGTGCGGGCGATCCAGCGGGCCACGATGTCGTTCAGGCGCGCAAGGCCCTTGGGCTTCTGCATGGCCGGCACGAACACATCGGCCAGGAAGCCGCGGCCGTACTCCTCGATGACCGCCTTCTGCAGCGCCTCGCGCGAACCCACGCGGGAAAACACGCCGCTCTTGGAAAGCCCCAGGCGGCTCGCGATGACCTGCAGCGAGATCGCCTCCAGGCCTTCGGCCAGGGCGAGGTCCAGCGCGGCGCCGACGATGGCGGCACGGGTGAGTTCGCTTTTCTGGGTCTTGGCGTCCATGCGGCGAACTTTAGCACAGTCGTGCGAAATTGCAAACGCATGACAGAAGGTGAGCCGTATAGATGTTTTGCTCATGTGAAACCAACAAACGCATCGTTCCATGCATAAGCACTTCTGCAGAGAATCGCCGGTCGGGCCCCACTCCGGGGTCCTGATGACACCTCGGCGCCAGATGAACTTCCAACAACTGCGCTCGGTACGCGAGGCCGTTCGTTGCGGCTTCAACCTGACCGAAGTCGCTCACACCCTTCACACCTCGCAGCCCGGCGTGAGCCGGCAGATCCGCGAACTCGAGGAAGAGCTCGGCATCGAGCTCTTCGTGCGCGCCGGCAAGCGGCTCACCGGCCTCACCGAGCCGGGCGGCCATGTGCTGCCGATCATCGAGCGCATGCTGCTGGAGAGCAGCAACCTGCGGCACGCGGGGCAGGAGTTCGTCGCGCAGCAAAGCGGGCTGCTCTCCATCGCGGCCACGCACTCGCAGGCGCGCTATGCGATGCCGGTGGCCGTGCAGGAATTCCGCGCGCAGTTCCCGAACGTGAAACTGCACCTGCACCAGGGCTCGCCCAAGCAGATCGCGCAGATGCTGATCGACGGCGAAGCCGACGTGGGCATCGCCACCGAGGCGCTCGGCGACTATCCGCAACTGGTCGCCCTGCCCTGCTACCGCTGGACGCATTCGGTGATCGTGCCGCCGGGGCATCCGCTGCTCGATGCGCCGCTGTCGCTGGAGGCGCTCACGCGCTATCCGCTGATCACCTACGACACCGGCTTCACCGGCCGCTCGCGCATCGACGAGGCTTTCGAGCAGCGCGGGCTGCAGCCCAACATCGTGCTCGCCGCGATGGATGCCGACGTGATCAAGACCTACGTGCACCTGGGCCTGGGCGTGGGCATCGTGGCCGGCGTGGCCTACGAGGCGGAGCGCGACACGCAGCTGCGCGCGATCGATGCGGGGCGCCTGTTCGGCATCAACCTCACCAAGCTCGCGGTGCGCCGCGGCAACTACCTGCGCAAGTACGTCTATGCCTTCATCGAGTCGTTCGCGCCAACGCTGACGCGGGCCATCGTCGAGAAGGCGTTGGGCGACGAAGCCAAGGCGTCCCACTACGAAATCTAGCCCCGCCGCGAGGGCCGTATCGGGCGCTGTTGCGTGGCGGGTACTGCGAAAACGGCGGGGTTCAAAAGAAAGCGTGCGGCTTCACACAAGGGGCGTACATTCGGGTTAATTCCTTGGCTTCCGGAACGGATCAGCAATGGCATCGACCCCGCAGCAGCAGCAACAGCAAACCAGGGCCGCCCAAAAGGCGGCCGATGCAGCGGAGCGACGAGAACGGTTGAAACGGGCACTGCCCGCGACGGTGGAGCTCCTGCAGAGCCGCCAGGCCGACCGCATCGACGACAACGACATCGACGCCTATGTGAGCCTCAACTGGCTCGAATGGCACGGCGGGGGCCTGCGCCTCACCATCACCGGGCGCAACGTGTGCGCCCAGTCGGTATCCACCGCGCTGGCCTGACAAGCGTTCCCCCAAAGAAAAACCGCCACAGTCACCTGTGGCGGTTTCGCATGGGGCCCTTGATCGGGCGTCAGGCGGGTTACTGGCCCGCGATGATCTGCGCGATCAGGCCGGTGGCAATGGCGGCGAGCACGTAGTCGCCACCCACGCCGACCCACTGGTAACCACGGGGCGGCGCCTGCAGGCGATAGGCGCGGTAGTCGTTCACCACGTAGTTGCGGCCACGGTACTCGGCCGGGACGCGGCCACCGCGGCGCCATTCGGCATGCGGCTGCGGGAAGCCGCGGCGATCGAACTGGCGGCCGTCGCGGAAGTCCTGGTTGCCGCGGTAATCGCGGTTCGGACCGCGCCGGTCGAAATTGCGGTTGTCGTGCCGTTGTTCGACACCGGGACGTCCGTCGCCGGGCCGTCCGTCGAAGCGGCGGTCTTGCGCGAAGGCGCTTCCCGCTGCGATGCACATCGCGAGCGCCGCAGCAGCGACGGCCATGCTCTTTGAATTGATGATCATCTGGAACTCCTTCATGCGTTGATGACGAGTCCATTGTGGGCCGCCGTTGTGTCTGCCCGGAGCACTTCAGGTCATCGTCAGGTGAAATCAGGTAAGCGCTGGTATCGGGGCGGCGCGTTGTCCTTCACCGCAGGGGTGTAGCGGTTGTCAGCCCCCGACCATGCTGTTGACGCGGTGACTGCGCGCGCCGTGCTTCACGTGGAGATCCACCGGCGGCAGGTCGAGTTCGATCAGTGCGCCATGCGTCCCTGCCAGGTCGAGCACGCCGGCCGACTTCAGCGCCTCGGTGTGCAGCACCACCGCATACGGCCCTTCGCCGCGTGCCGCGAGCCGCTGCGCGAGCGCATCGCCGCCCTCCTTCTCGACCGCGGCGTTCTCGCGCGGCGACGACAGCACCAGCACGCTGCCGCCCAGCGCGATGACCGCCACGCGCACATTGCTGCCGGGCACGGCCACGGGCTCGCCGATGTGCGTGGCGGCATCGTCGGGCACGGGGCCGAGCAGCGCGCGGTAGCGCGCCAGCGTGGCGTCGAGATCGCGCACCGCGACCGCAAGGCTCGCCACGCCGAGCGTGCCGTTGGCATGCACGCGCACCTCGCCTTCGGGCACGCGCAGATGGCGCGGCGTGAGATCGCCGCACAGGAAAGGCAAATCGGCCGAGGGCGCGCGCGCCGTCTGCCAGCGCAGGCGCTCGCCGTCGGGGCGCACGCGGCCGCCATCGAGCGGGCCGTCGAGCGCGAGGCCGCGCGCCTTCGCATCGGCCACGATGGCCGCGGTGTTGCGCGGCAACAGCGCGAAATCGACGATGCCTTCGCCGTGCCGCTGCAGCAATTGCCACCAGCGCTCGGTGGGTGACGGTTCGCGCCAGGCGATCAGCTCGAAGTAGCTGCCGTCCTCGAAAACCACCAGCGCGTTGTGCGTGGCGCGGCCCGGATGGGCGCCGCCGCGCACCACGTGGAACCCGAGCGCGCCGTAGTCGGCGATGGTGCGTTCGAGGTCGTGCACCGCGATCACGATGTGGTCGAGTTTCAATGCCATGGTGGGTTCTCCCTGTGTGCGTTCGTTCATTCAGGAGGCGGTGCGGGCAGCGCCCTCGCCGCCGAGGTAGGCATCGCGGATGCGCGCATCGGCCAGCAGCTCGCGCGCCGGCCCCGAGAGCACGATGCGCCCGGTCTGCAACACGTAGCCGTGGTGCGCGATCTGCAGTGCGAGGCTCGCGTTCTGCTCGACCATGAAGACCGAGACGCCCTGCCCGTTGATGCGCGCGATGAGTTCGAGCACCTTGTCGACATACAGCGGCGACAGGCCCATCGTCGGCTCGTCCATGCAGATGAGCTGCGGCCGGCCCATGAGCGCGCGCGCCATCGCCACCATCTGCTGCTCGCCGCCCGAGAGCGTGCCCGCCTGGAACTCGATGCGCTCGGCCACGCGCGGGAAGAGCTCGAGCATGCGTTCGAGGTCTTCGGCCACGGCCTTGCGGTCGCTGCGCGCATACGCGCCCATCAGCAGGTTCTCGCGCACGGTCATCGCGGGGAAGAGCCGCCGCGCCTCGGGCACCGAGCCGATGCCCTTGCGGATGATCTGCGGCGTGCCGAGGCCGAGCATCGACTCGCCGTTGAAGTTCACTTCGCCCGAGCGCGGCTTGAGCAGGCCGAGCACGATCTTCATCGTGGTCGACTTGCCGCTCGCGTTGCCGCCGAGCAGGCTCACGATCTGGCCCTTGCGCACTTCGATGTCGAGGTCGAAGTGCGCCTGCACGGGGCCGTAGAAGCTGTTGACCTTGCGCAGCTGAAGCAGCGGTTGCTTCGCGTCGATGGATGCAAGAGGTGCCGCGGTGCGTTCGGGCAGTCCTTCATCGCGACCTTCGCCCCAGAGCGACGAAGGCGGAAGACCCGTGCGGGCGACGGTGGCGATCATGCGGGCACCGCCTCTGCCTGTGTTTGACCGACATGGCGATGGCCGAGGTAGGCCTCGATCACGGCCGGGTCGTTGCGCACTTCATCCGGCAATCCTTCGGCGATCTTGCGGCCGTCGTCGAGCACGGCCACGCGGTCGGACAGTTGCATCACGAGGTCCAGCTTGTGCTCGATCAGGAGGATGGTCTGGCCGCGCGACTTGAGGCCGCGAATGATCTCCAGCATCTCCGCGGTTTCGCTTTCGTTCATGCCGGCCGTGGGCTCGTCGAGCAGCAACAGCCGCGGCCTGAGCGCGAGCGCACGTGCGATCTCGACGCGGCGGCGGTTCGCGTACGAGAGGCTGTATGCGGGATGGTCGATGCGCGGCGCGAGCCGTTCGCCGAAGAGCGCGATGATTTCAAGCGCGTCCTTGCGCAACGCCTCTTCCTCGCGCCGCACGGCCGAAGGCTGCAGCAGCGCGAGCGCCAGCTCGGCCAAGGCGCCCAGGCCCGGCACGCCGCCGACACGCGGTTTCACGGCGCGCAGCCGCGTGTGCGCGCCGACCAGTACGTTGTCGAGCACCGAGAGGTTCGCGAACACGCGGCCATGCTGGAAGGTGCGCGCGAGGCCGCGTTGCGCGAGCTGCTGGGCCGGCAGTCCGGTGATGTCCTGCCCCTCGAAAAGTACCTGCCCCGCATCGGGCCGGTCGAGGCCGGTCACGAGGTTGAAGAGCGTGGTCTTCCCTGCCCCATTCGGCCCGATCACGCTGAGCAGCTCACCCTCGCCCACCTGAAGGTCGACCGCGTTCACCGCGGTCAACCCGCCGAAGCGGCGCGTGAGGCCGCGGATCTCAAGCAGCGATGGCATCGCCCGCTTCCTGCGGCGCATTCGCCGCTTCCGCCTTCGAATTGACGAGCTTCACCTCGGCGCGAATCGCCTGCGGATTGCGAAGCAGGTTCAGGATCGGGCAGTTGCGCTCCACCGCTTCGAACAGCGCGTCGATCTCCTCGCGGCTCGCGGGCGAATCGATGTGCACCGTGTAGCCGATCTCGTGCGGCCAGATCGGCGTCTTCTCGTGGCCCGGCTTGCCGCCGCGCGGATCGATGAGGCCGGTCACTTCCACCTCGAGGCTTTCGAGCGGCACCTGGCGCTCCGCGGCCTGGATCAGGAAGATGTGCGTGACGCAGGTGCCGAGCACGCCGAGCTGCAGTTCGGGCGAGCTCGGGCCCAGGTTGTAGCCCGCGAAATCGGGCGGGCTGTCGCTGATGACCTGGTGCTCGCGGATGCGCAGGCGCCGCACGCCGCTGCGGCCCTCGGCCTTCACGCTGGCCTTGAGTTGCACAGGCTGTGCGGTGCCCGCCTCGACGGCGGCATTGCGTGCCAGCACGGCGGCGCGTTTCTCGGCGAGGTAGTCGTTGAGGTGGCTCATGGTGTGTGGTTCTTTCTTCAGACAGTGCCCAGCAGACCCTGCGGGCGGAAGCGGATGAGGAGGAGCAGCGCGACGCCGTAGATCAGCATCCGGTACTCGGCCGTCACGCGGAACAGCTCGGGCAGGCTCACGAGCGCGACCGCGCCCAGCAGCGCGCCGCTGATGTTTCCGAGCCCGCCGAGGATCACCATCGTGAGCGCGAGGATCGAGATCTGCGAGCCGAAGGTCTCGTGGTTGATGTACGAGTACATGTGCGCGGTGAAGGCACCGCTCACGCCGGCCGCGAAGCCGCCGAAGCCGAAGGCCAGCGCCTTGTAGCGGTCGGGGCTCACGCCGTAGGCGCGCGCGGCCACTTCGTCTTCGCGCACCGCGCGGAAGGTGCGGCCGAGGTGCGAACGCAGGAGCCGCCACTGCAGCAGGGCCAGCAGCACCATCGCGCCGAACGACGCCCAGTAGATCGCCTCGTTCGACGACGCATCGCGCCCGAACAACGAGAGCGGCGGAATGCCCGAGACGCCGATCGGACCGCGCGTGAGGCTTTCCCAGTTGAGGATGGTGAGCGCCACGATCTCGCCGATGCCGAGCGTGGCGATCGACACGTAGTGCCCGCGCAGCCGGAACGCCGGAAAGATCAGCGCAGTGCCGATCAACGAAGTGAGGATGCCCGCGAGCACGATGCCCGTGCCCACCGGCAGGTGAAGGTCGAGCACCAGCAGCGACGACGCGTACGCGCCGATGGCCAGCAGCCCCGCATGGCCGAGCGAGATCTGCCCGATGGTGCCGGCCACGAGCGTGAGGCTCAATGCGAGTGCGCCGTAGAGCCACGCATTGGTGAGCGTCTGCAGGAGATACGGCGATGGATCGAAGAACGGCAACGCAACCGCTGCGGCGAAGAGCGCAAGCAGCAATCTTCGCGGTACATGCCACGGCTTGCTCGGCGCGATGAACGTGCCGGTCAGCGGCTCGGGCGGCAACGCGCGCTTGCGGCCGAAGAGACCATTGGGCTTCCACACCAGGATGACCAGCAGCAGTGCGAACGCAAAGAGGTTGCGGTAGGGCGTGCCGAGGATCGCCACGCCGTAGCTCTCGATCAGCCCCAGCAGCAGGCTGCCGACGATGGCGCCCGGCACATTGCCCACGCCACCGACGACAGTGGCCACCACGCCCTTGAGCGTCGCCTGGAAGCTCATCGCCGGGCTGATGTTGTTGTAGTACATGCCCACCAGGAGGCCCGAGAGCCCGCCCAGCGCGGCGGCGATGGCGAAGACGGTCTGGTTCACGCGGTCGACGTCGACGCCCATCTGCTGCGCGGCATCGCGGTCCTGCGCGGTGGCGCGCACGGCCCAGCCGAGCTTCGTGAAGCGCAGGAAGACGAACAGCACCGCCGCGCTCGCGATGCCGATGCCCGCGATCAGCAGGTCGAGCGCGCCGATGGTGCCGGTGCCGATCTTGAGGCGCCAGTCGGGCAGCTGCGTGGGCAGCGAGCGCGGATCGGGGCTGAAGACCAGCTGCACGAGGATGTCGAGCACGAAGCTGATGCCGATGGTGGCCAGCAGCGGCGCGATGCGCGCGGCGTCCTGCAGCGGCCGAAGCCCTACGCGCTCGATCAGCATGCCCAGCGCGCCCGAGCCCAGCACCACCAGTGCGATGGTCACCGGCAGCGGCGTGTGCAGGTAGGTGATGCTCGCCCAGCCGATGTACGCGCCCACGGTGTAGACCGAACCGTGCGCGAAGTTGATCAGGTGCGAAACCCCGAAGATCAGCGCGAGCCCGACCGCCAGCAACGCATAGATGTTGCCGATGATCAGGCCATTGACCGTGTAGTCGAAGAACGAGGTGAAGCTCATTTATTTGGCCGACGCCACCGCCCCGGCCTTCTCGTCGATCTGCGCCCACTTGCCGTCCTTGACCACCAGGTTCACGCTCTTCACGCCGATCACGCGCCGCGTCTGCGCGTCGAAGCTGGCCTTGCCGAAGATGACGCTGGGCACGTCCTTGATCTTGTAGAACGCATCGCGCACCGCCTTGCGGTCGGCCTTCGGGCCAGCCTGGCGCAGCGCGGCGGCCGCGTACACCACGGCGTCGTAGGCGTAGGCGTTGAAGGCGTCGGGCTCCTTGCTGTACTTGGCGCGGAAGCTCTTCACGAACTCCTGCACCTCGGCGCGCGGCTCCTCGGGGAAGAAGGCGGTGTTGGTGTGGATGCCGTTCACGGCCGCGCCGCCGAGCTCGATGAACTTCGGCGAATACACGGAGCCCACCGCCGCGATGGGTTGCTTGAGCCCCACGCTGCGCACCTGGCCCGCGATGAGCGCGCCGTCGGGGTAATAGGAGATCAGCACCAGGCCATCGGGGTTGGCGTCGCGCACGCGCACCAGCGTCGAGCGGAAGTCTTTTTCGTCGGGCTGGTAGCCCTCGGCGATGGCGAGCTGCGCGCCGCGCTCCTGCGCGGCCTTCACGAGCACGTCCTTGCTGGTGCGGCCCCAGTCGGTGTTGAGGTAGAGCACCGCGATGCGCTTGAAGCCCAGCGTCTTCACCGCGAGGTCGGCGAGCAGCGGCTGCGCATCGGCCTGGCTGATCGACGGGCTCCAGATGTAGTCGCCGCCCTTGGTGAAGTCGGGGTGCGAGTTGGTGAAGCCCAGTTGCACCAGACCCGCGCGCTGGTAGATCGGCGAGGCGGCCATCGAGGCGGGGCTCGAGAAATCGCCGAGCTCGATGAGCACGCGCTTGTCGTTCACCAGCTTCTGCGCGATGGCCACCGACTGGCGCGGATCGCTCTGGCTGTCCTCGAAGTTGTAGGCCAGCGGCCGGCCGTGGATGCCGCCCTGCGCATTGATGTGGTCGAGCGCGAGGTCGAAGCCCGCCTTCCATTGCGCGCCGTACTGCGCGTTCTGTCCGGTGAGCGGGCCGCTCACGCCGAACCACACCGGCTCGCCGGTGGCGGGCGCGGCAAGGGCTGCGAAGGGCGTGGCCAGCAGCACGGCGGAGAGTGCGACCACATGGCGCAGAAAGCGATGGCGATGGAGCAGCGGCATGGTGTCGGACCTCGGTGATGAATGAGCGTGCAGGGCGACGATTCTTCGCCCCGCCCCCCGACCGGGGAACGAACAAAAACGGGGAGGCTTATGCGCTTTCCGAGCAAGCGAAGGGTCAATGCCGACGGGCCACGCCGCCCGCGTTTAAGCTGCGCGCTCCATGAAGCGACGACACCTCCTCCAACTGATGTGCGGCGTGCCGGCCGCGGCCGTCCTGGCCGCCTGCGGCAAGCGCAAGCCCTCCGCCGCAGCGCTCAAATCCGATGCCCGCGTGCTGGCGATCGGCGACAGCCTGACCTTCGGCTACGGCGCGCCGCCCGATGCCTCCTGGCCCGTGAAACTGGGCGAGATCACCGGCTGGCAGGTCGAGAACGCGGGCGTCAACGGCGACACCTCGGCCGGCGCGTTGCAGCGCCTGCCGTCGCTGCTGGCCGCGGGCAGCTACGACGCGATCCTGATCGGCATCGGCGGCAACGACATGCTGCGCGGCGTGTCGGCCTCGGCCACGCGCGACAACATCGCGGCGCTCGTGAAAGAGGCGCGCGAGCACACGCCGCATGTCGCGCTGCTGGCGACGCCCGCACCCGACGCGATGCGCGCGTTCGTCGGTTCGCTCAGCGATGCGCCGTTCTACGAAGAAGTCGCGAAGTCGGGGCAGGCGCTGCTCGTCGCCAATGTGTATTCGAGCGTGCTGTCGGATGCGTCGCTGCGCTCCGATCGCATCCACGCCAATGCAGAGGGCTACGCGAAGGTCGCGCAGCTGCTCGCGGATCAGCTCAAGGCCGCGGGCTGGCGCTGAGGCTCAGGCGGCTAGCTGCAGCAGGTTATCGCGGCAAAGCTGCCACCCAGAGCAAAGCAAGCCTTCAGGGCGCGTTGCCCTGCGGTCCCACAGGCGGTGGTGCCGCACGCCCGCTGGAGCCCGGCGCGAGCTTGCGGCCGAAGGCTTCGCCCACGTTGCGCACCGGCCGGCTGGCACGGGCCGACACGTTGTTGACACCCCGACGCGTGGCGCTGTCGGCGCGGTCGATGCCTCGGCCTGCGGCATTGGTGCCGCGCTGCACGCTGCTCACCACCTTGCTGCCCTGCGGCGGCGCCTTGAGGGTGTGGGCGCGCTGCGCCTTGGGCGGGTTGTCTGCGCTCTGCGCATGGACGGCGGCAGTGGGCAGCAGGAGGCACGCTGCCGCGAATGCCAGGGTATGGATCTGCATCTTCATGACGGGCTTCCTTCTTCGTCGTTGACGTCGTTGGCATCGGCGGCGGCCGCACGGGCCATGCGCTCGCTCTTCCAGTACACGTCGTCGCCGCCATCCATGCGGTTGAGCACGCGCGCGAGCACGAAGAGCAGGTCGCTGAGCCGGTTGAGGTACTGGCGCAATGCGTCGTTGAGTTCCGCGGTGGCACCGAGCGCCACCACCGCGCGCTCGGCCCGCCGCGCCACGGTGCGGCACACATGCGCGAGCGAGGCCGCGCGCGTGCCGGCCGGCAGGATGAATTCGGCCAGGCGCGGCAAGGCGGCGTTGTGGTCGGCCAGCGCGTTGTCCAGCTGCAGCAGCGCCTCGGGCTTGAGCAGCGTGAAACCCGGCATCGAGAGTTCGCCGCCGAGGTTGAAGAGCTGGTGCTGCACATCGACCAGCAGCTCGCGCACGGCCTCGGGCATGGGCTCGCAGAGCAGCACGCCGATCTGCGAATTGAGCTCGTCCACATCGCCCATCGCGTGCACGCGCAGATGGTCCTTGGGCACGCGGGTGTTGTCGCCCAGGCCCGTGGTGCCGTCGTCGCCGGTGCGGGTGGCGATCTGGGAAAGTCGGTTGCCCATGGGCGCGCTCCTGGTTATGCGGGGACCGTCGAGGCGTCGATCTTGCCGGCCAGCCATTGCAGGCCTGCAAGATGCTGCTGGTCGTGGCTGCAGAGGTAATGGATGAGGCTGCGCATCGTGAGCGGGCCGTAGCCTTCGAAGACGGCCGTGCGGGCGAGTTGCGCGTCGGTCAGGCTCGAGATGATTTCCATCGTCTGCATGCGTGCGAGGCGGAAATCGGCCAGCACCTGCTTCGCGTCGGCGGCGCCGTAGTTGCGTTCGATGGCGAGCGGTTCGCTGTCGATCGAGGCCAGCGTCGGCCGGTTCTCGGCGAGCGTGCGCCGAAAGCGCACGTGGTAGCCCTCGATCTCGATGTCGCGCACATGGCACAACTGCTCGATGGCGGTGAAGGCCTCGCTGGGCACGCCCTCCCACGAGGGCGGCGCCCAGTGCCTGAAAGCCTCGGGAATGGCCGCGTAGTGGGCCTCCAGTTGCGAGGGGAAGGCCGCAAGGGCGCTGAGGGTCGTGGGGTTCATCATTTTTTCCGAAGCGCATTATGGTGCTCGCTCCGTAAAATGGCCGATCCCCCTCACCCGTCAGGAGACTCCCGATGAACGCCCCGACCCAAACCTCGCACCTGATGCCGGAGCTTCATCTGCGCGACGTCCCTGCCAGCCTGATCGACGGGCTGAAGGCGCGCTTCGGCGCCAACTGTTCCACAGCGATGGCGGTGCGCACCCAGCACGGGCGCGACGAATCGTCGTTCGACGCGCCACCGCCTTCGGCCGTGGTGTTCGCCGAGAGCACGCAGGACGTGGCCGATGCGGTGAAGCTCGCGAGCGAGCACAGCGTGCCGGTCATTCCCTTCGGCGTCGGCTCCTCGCTCGAAGGCCACCTGCTGGCGGTACAGGGCGGCATCAGCATCGACGTGTCGCGCATGAACAAGGTGCTCTCGATCAATGCCGACGACCTCACGGTGACGGTGCAGCCGGGCGTGACGCGCAAGCAGCTCAACGAAGAGATCAAGAGCACGGGCCTGTTCTTCCCCATCGACCCGGGCGCGGACGCCTCCATCGGCGGCATGACGGCCACGCGCGCGAGCGGCACGAACGCGGTGCGCTACGGCACGATGCGCGAGAACGTGCTGGCGCTCGAAGTGGTGACGGCTGCGGGCGAAGTCATCCGCACCGGTACGCGTGCGAAGAAGTCTTCGGCCGGCTACGACCTCACGCGCCTGATGGTGGGCAGCGAGGGCACGCTGGGCGTGGTCACCGAGGTCACGCTGCGCATCTATCCGCTGCCTGAAGCCGTGTCGGCCGCCATCTGCTCGTTCCCGAGCATCGAGGCCGCGGTGCGCACCACCATCGAGACGATCCAGCTCGGCGTGCCGATCGCGCGCGTGGAACTGATCGACGTGAACACGGTGCGCATGGTGAACGCCTATGCCAAGCTGAACCTGCGCGAAGAGCCGATGCTGCTGATGGAATTCCACGGCTCGCCGGCCGGCGTGAAGGAGCAGGCCGAGACGGTGCAGGAGCTCGCGAGCGGCCACGGCGGCAACGCCTTCGAATGGGCCAGCACGCCGGAAGAACGCACGCGGCTCTGGACCGCGCGGCACAACAGCTACTTCGCGGCGGTGCAGTCGCGCCCGGGCTGCCGCGTGATCTCCACCGACACCTGCGTGCCGATCTCGCGCCTGGCCGATTGCCTGCTCGACTCGGTGGCCGAAGCCGATGCGAGCGGCATCCCCTACTTCCTCGTCGGCCACGTGGGCGACGGCAATTTCCACTTCGGCTATCTGCTCGACCCGAACATTCCCGAAGAGCGCGTGAAGGCCGAGGCGCTCAATCACCAGCTGGTGAGCCGCGCGCTGGCGCTCGAAGGCACCTGCACCGGCGAGCACGGCGTGGGGCTGCACAAGATGGACTTCCTGGTGACCGAGGCGGGTGTCGGCGCCATCGACATGATGCGCACGATCAAGCGCGCGCTGGACCCGAAGAACATCATGAATCCCGGGAAGATCTTCAGCCTCTGACCGATCTTGGTCACGCATGAAAAAGCCCGGCGGCTCGCGAGAGCGCCGGGCTTTTTCGTGGCCCGAAGGCCAGCGTTTTTGGCTTACTTGCGGCGACGCGCCGGTGCCTGCTCCGGCGGCACATAGGTCTGCGACGGCGCAGCGCCGCCATCGACGCCGAGCCGACCGCCACCGCCGAGGCCCTGGCCGCGCACGGTCTGCGCCTTGTAGTTGCGCAGCGACCGGACCATCTGGTTGAAGGCGTCCATGAACGCGGCGGCAATCACCTTGCCCTGCGCCGTGTTGGTGTAGCCGCCGAGGCCACCGGCTCCACTGCGGCCGGCGAGGCCACCGAAGGCACCGAAGTCGGTCTTGGAGGCGCTGCCTTCGGAGGCCGCAACCTGCACACCCGAGCGGTTGTCGATGAGGGTCAGGAGTGCGCTGGCTTCCTTGGTCTGCAGGCTGCCGCCGACGGCTGCGAGCGCGCGGCCGCGGCCACCACCCACGAGGCCGCCGAGCGCACCGCCGATGCCGCCGGCATCGCTGTTGCTGAAAACGATCTCGGGCGACAGGCCGTAGTCGGAGGCGACCATCTGGCCGCGGCCGAAGTTGCTGCCGCCGCGCATTTCACCCGACTGCTGCAGTGCGCGTTCGCGCGTCATGGCGTTCATGCCGGCCGCGCCGCGCTCGACCACGATGAAGCAGTTCGACTGCTGCACCAGCAAACGCAACAGGTTTGCAGTAGGCGGCAGGCGGTACTCGCCGGTGAGGATGGTGTACCAGCCCGCGCTCTGGTTCTCGATCAGCGACACCGTGCCGAGCGGCGATTCGCAGCGCTCGAGCTGGCTGCTTTCGCCGGCGGTGGACGAACCGGCGGCGCTGCCCGTGGCCATGGTCTTGGCCGACTGGCTGCCCATCTGCATGTCGGTGGTGGCGCAACCGGTGAGGAGAAGCGCACCGACGGCGATGGCCGCGAGCGGGAACTTGGTGAACGTCATGACAGGGACTCCCTCTGTTTTCAGATCTGGGGTTGGAAAAAACCAGCGGTCGAGGATACGCGCAAAGGATTACCTTGATCAATCAAACGAATGACCCGTGCCGATTTCACAAACTAGGCCGTTCGGCGGATGCGATCGATCAATCCGTTGAGCGCTTCGATCGAGCCGAAATGGATCGCAAGTTCGCCGCTTTCGCCACGCTTTGTGCGCTTCTTGATGCGCACCTCGACCTCGGCGGTGAGCAGGTCGGCCAGCTCTTCTTCCACACGCTGCAGGTCGCGCGATTTCTCGCCGGCGTTGCCGCGGCGGGACGGCGTGAGGGTGAACTCGGCGGCCAGCTTTTTCACCAGCGCCTCGGCTTCGCGCACCGACATCTTCTTGGCGGCGATCTGGTTGGCCGCCGTGATCTGGGTGCCGCGGTCCAGCGAGAGCAACGCGCGGGCGTGGCCCATGTCGATGTCGCCGGCCATCAGCATCAGCTGGGCGGGTTCGGCCAGATTGAGCAGGCGCAGCAGGTTGCTGGCCGCGCTGCGCGAACGGCCCACGGCCTGCGCTGCCATTTCGTGAGTGAGCCCAAACTCGGCGACCAGGCGTTGCAGGCCTTGGGCCTCTTCCAACGGGTTGAGGTCTTCGCGCTGGATGTTCTCGATCAGCGACATGGCTGCCGCGGCCTCGTTGGGCACGTCGCGCACCAGCACCGGTACGCTGTCGAGGCCCGCGAGCTTCGCGGCACGGAAGCGCCGCTCGCCCGCGATGATTTCGTACTCGGCGTTCTTGGCCGCTGCCGATTCGGCATCGAGCCGGCGCACCAGGATCGGCTGCATGATGCCCTGCACCTTGATGCTCTCGGCCAGTTCGTAGAGCGCGCCCTCGTCCATGCGGGTGCGCGGCTGGTACACGCCGGCCACCATCTGGTCGAGCATCAGCGTGGTCGGGTTCGGCGGCGCGGCGCCCTCTTCCGTGCCGGCACCGTTGTGATCGGCGGCGGGTGCGGCCGTCGGGCCGAGCAGCGCTTCGAGTCCGCGGCCGAGGCCCTTGGGTTTCTTGGTCGCCATCAGTTCTTGTCTTTCGAAATGTCGTTCAGGAGTTGCCGGCCTTCGGGCCAGTCGCCCAGGCCGGATTCGGCGTTGAGGTGACCGCCCTTGCCGGCGTCGACGAAACGTGCGCCCCAGTCCCTGGCCAGTTGCTGCGAGCGTGAAGCCTCGCAGTAGGGATCGTCGTTCGCGGCGATCAACACGGCCGGGAACGGCAGCGGCTGGCGCACGATCGGCGCCCAGCCGGGAATCAGTTGCCGCAGATCGTCGCGCTCCAGGTCGCCAGGCGCCACCAGCAAGGCGCCGCTCACCTTGTGCGTGTTGCGCGAATGCGCGGCCCAGGCGGCGACGAGGATGCAGCCGAGGCTGTGCGCGGCAAAGGCCACGGGGCCGGGGGCGGCCAGCACTTCTTCCTCGAGCCGCGCGGACCAGTCACCGCGCAGCGGTCGCATCCACTCATGCTGCTCGACGCGACGATCGCCATGGATCGACTCCCAGACGGTCTGCCAATGGCCGGGGCCGCTGTTCTGCCAACCCGGCAGCAGCAGGATGCGGGAAACTGTCATTTGCTACGAACTTGATAGCACCGTGCCGATTCGAGGCAGGCGTCAGAGGCTTTTTTCGGGGGTGGAGTCGGCGGCAGGCGCGGGCGCCAGCACGTCCTCGGGAATGGCCAGGTCGGGCGCGATGCGATCGACCGGTGCAATCGGCGGCGCGACGGCACCAGAGGCAAAGGCGCTCGCAGGCGGCAGCTTCTCGACCAACTCCTGCGCAAAGGCAATGAAAGCCTGGCTGCCCCGGGCGGCCGGATCGAACACCACGCCCGGCAGGCCGTAGCTCGGCGCCTCGGCCAGCCGCACATTGCGCGGGATCACCGTGTCGAACACCTTGTCGCCGAAATGGGACTTGAGCTGCTCGCTCACCTGCTGCTGCAGCGTGATGCGCGGATCGAACATCACGCGCAGCAGGCCGATGATCTGCAGGTTCTTGTTGAGGTTGGCGTGCACCTGCTTGATGGTGTTGACCAGATCGGTCAGCCCTTCGAGCGCGAAGTATTCGCACTGCATCGGCACGATCACGCCATGGGCGGCGCACAGGCCGTTGAGTGTGAGCAGGCTCAGGCTCGGCGGGCAGTCGATCAGCACGAAGTCGTACTCGGCGCCGACAGCTGCCAGCGCGGTGCGCAGGCGTTTTTCGCGGCGGTCGAGCGCCACCATTTCCACTTCGGCGCCGGCCAGTTCGCGGTTGGCACCCAGCACGTCATAGCCGCAGCCACCCTCCACCAGCTTGTCGGCCTTGACGCGCGCCTCGGCCACGGAAGCCGATTCGAGCAGCACGTCGTACACCGTCAACTCCAGCTCGCGCTTGTCGATGCCTGAACCCATGGTCGCATTGCCCTGGGGATCGAGGTCGATCATCAGCACCCGCTGCCCCACCTTGGCCAGGCCGGCGGCGAGGTTGACGGTGGTGGTGGTCTTGCCGACGCCGCCCTTTTGGTTGGCAATACAGAAAATCTTGGCCATGTCGGTTCTGGGAATCGGTCGATCAGCGCGAGATCGCGAGCTTGACGCCGAAGGCGATCAGGAAAACGCCAGCCAGCTTTTCGAGCGTGCCGGAAATGCGGCGATTGGCACGGATGCGCTCGGCGAGAAAGTGCGTGAGCAGCGTCGAGGTCAGGCCGTAGAGGAAGGTCAGCGCCGCGATCGTCACGGCCATCGCACCGAAAGTGACCAGTCCCTGGTGACGGGCCGGGTCGACGAACAGCGGGAAGAAGGCCATGTAGAACACGATGGCCTTCGGGTTCAGCAAGGTGATCGTGAATGCCTGACGGAAGAAATGGCTGGGCTTGATGTTGAGGATCGGCGCCGAGCCGGGCTTGGCGAGCAGCATCTTGATGCCGAGCCACGCCAGGTAGGCAGCGCCCAACCATTGCACCGCCTTGAACGCGGTCGGGTAAGCGGCCAGAACCGCCGACACACCAGCCACCGCAGCCCACAAAAGGCACTGGTCGCCAACGATCACACCCGTCGTCGCTGCCAATCCACCACGAATTCCGCCTTTGCTGGTCGAGGTGATCAGCGCCAGATTGCCCGGACCGGGAATCAGGAGGAACAGGATGATGGCGGCGACAAACGCGCCGTAGTCAGCGATGCCAAACATGGAATTTGCCTCGAAGAAGAGAGCCAAGGGGAGGCGTCGAGTCTAAGCGAGGCCGGCGCGCGGAGGGCCGTTCGGACGCCGGCTTTTGCCGGCGGTGCCGCATCTTTTACGGAATCAGGCGGCCGCTTTGCGTGCCCAGACGATGCAGCGCTCGGCATCGAGGCCCGGAACCGTCAGTTGTTCCACGTGAAACACAGCCACTTCGGGAGGCAGAACGGCGAGTTCGTCGCCGGGATTCTTGCCCTTCATGGCGAGCCAGACGCCATCCGGCGCCAGCAGGTGCTTCGAGCCGTTGAAGAAATCCGGCAACGAAGCGAAGGCGCGCGAGCTGATCACGTTGTAGCTGCCTTCCAGCAATTCGACCCGTGCATGCAGTCCACGGAGATTGGGCAGCTCCAGTTCGGCGGCCACTTGCTGGACGAAGGCGGCCTTCTTGGCCACGGCATCCAGGCAACTGACCTCGATGTCCGGCCGCATGATCGCGATGATCACGCCCGGCAAGCCGGCGCCCGACCCAACGTCGAGCAGCCTGCCCTTCTCCGGGTACTGGCGCCGAAGCGGCGAGATGACGGCCAGGCTGTCAAGCAGATGGTGCGTCATCACCCCCGCCGGATCGCGCACAGCCGTCAGGTTGTAGACCTTGTTCCACTTGAGCATCAGCGTGCCGTAGGCCAGCAATTGCTCGCCCTGCCGATCGGACAAGGTGACGCCAAGCGCTGCCGCGCCTTCGCGCAGCGTGTCGATCGGCGCGCTCATTCGGCCGACTGCGGCTCGGTGGCAGCTTCCGTGGCGGCGTCGCGGGCGAAGGCTTTGTGCCCGCCCTTGCGCAGATGGATCATCAGGAGCGAGATGGCTGCCGGCGTCACACCGGAGATGCGCGAAGCCAGCCCCAAGGTTTCGGGCCGGTGCTTGTCCAGTTTCTGGCGCACCTCGAAGCTCAGGGCCTTGACCTGCCCGTAGTCGAAATCGGCCGGCAGTCGGAGGTTCTCGAAATGCGCGGCGCGCTCCACTTCGTCGTGCTGACGCTCGATGTAGCCCGAGTACTTGGCCGAGATTTCGATCTGCTCAATCTCGATTTCGCTCAGGGCGGAGGCTGCGCTGTACTTTCCGCCATCCAGCGACATCAGCGTTTCGTAGTTCACATCGGGCCGGCGCAGCAGATCGGCCAGGTTGTATTCGTGCTCGATGGCCTTGCCCAGCACGCGCTCCGACTCGGCCGCCGGCAGGTTGCGTGGGTTCACCCAGATCGACTTGAGCCGCTCTGTTTCACGTGAAACAGCGTCGCGTTTTCGGCTGAAAGCGTCCCAGCGCGCGTCGTCCACCAAGCCCAGCTTGCGCCCTGCTTCGGTCAGGCGCATGTCGGCGTTGTCCTCGCGCAGTTGCAGTCGGAACTCGGCGCGGCTGGTGAACATGCGGTACGGCTCGGTCACGCCCTTGGTGATCAGGTCGTCGACCAGCACGCCCAGGTAGGCTTCGTCGCGGCGCGGCAGCCAGGCATCCTCGCCGCGGCATTGCAGCGCGGCGTTGATGCCGGCGAACAAACCTTGGGCCGCGGCTTCTTCGTAGCCGGTCGTGCCGTTGATCTGCCCGGCGAAGAACAGACCCTTCACCGAGCGGGTCTCGAAGCTGCTCTTGAGTTCGCGCGGATCGAAGTAGTCGTACTCGATCGCATAGCCCGGCCGCAGGATGTGCGCGTTCTCCAGCCCCGGCATCGAGCGCACCAGTTGGTACTGGATGTCGAACGGCAGGCTGGTCGAGATCCCGTTCGGGTAGTACTCGTTGGTCGTCAGGCCTTCGGGCTCCAGAAAGATCTGGTGGCTTTCCTTGTCGGCGAAGCGGTTGATCTTGTCTTCGACGCTCGGGCAATAGCGCGGACCGACGCCGTCGATCTTGCCGGTGAACATCGGGCTGCGGTCGAAGCCGGAGCGAATGATGTCGTGCGTGCGCGCATTCGTGTGCGTGATCCAGCAGGCCATCTGGCGCGGATGCATGTCGGCCCGGCCCATGAAGCTGAACACCGGCATCGGCCCTGCCCCACCCGGCATGCCGTCGCCGGGTTGCTCGGTGCACTTCGAAAAATCGATGCTGCGGCCGTCGAGCCGCGGCGGTGTGCCGGTCTTGAGGCGGCCTTGCGGCAGCTTCAGTTCCTTCAGGCGCGCCGACAGGCTGATCGCCGGCGGGTCGCCCGCGCGCCCGGCCTGGTAGTTGTCGAGGCCCACATGGATGCGGCCATCGAGGAAAGTGCCCGCGGTCAGCACCACGGTGCGCGCGCGGAAAGCGATGCCCACCTGCGTGACGGCGCCGACCACGCGATCGCCCTCCACCATCAGGTCGTCGACCGCTTGCTGGAACAGGCTCAGATTCGGCTGGTTCTCCAGGCGATGGCGGATCGCGGCCTTGTACAGCACGCGGTCGGCCTGCGCGCGGGTCGCGCGCACGGCCGGCCCCTTGCTCGAATTGAGGATGCGGAACTGAATGCCCGCTTCGTCGGTGGCAATCGCCATCGCACCGCCGAGCGCATCCACCTCTTTCACGAGGTGCCCCTTGCCGATGCCGCCGATCGACGGGTTGCAGCTCATCTGCCCCAGCGTCTCGATGTTGTGGGAGAGCAGCAGCGTCTTGGCGCCCATGCGCGCGGCGGCGAGCGCGGCTTCGGTGCCGGCATGGCCACCGCCGACGACGATCACATCGAATTCTTCGGGGTACAGCATTTGAAAGAGGGGCGCACTACTGAGACGCGTGCGCTGCGCAAAGGGGGCACCGATTTTAATCGGCGATGCCGCCTTGCGCCTGTTGTGTGGGCAAGCTAGGGGGCAATGCCAAACCACCCGCTCGCGCCCGTGGCTGTTGGAAAGTTTGCTACAAATTTAGTAGCAAACTATCGTTATCTGCCGGCGGTTTCCGCCAGTTGCGTCACCGGCACCGGCTTCTCGATGCCGACCAGCGCGCCGCTCGGAGGCGGTGCGGCCGGCGGCGCGACGCTTTCGTCCTGCAGCTCGCGCACCACGAGTTTCTTGTCCGTCATGCGCACCGCGCCGAAGATCGTGCAGAAGGCCACGTCCTTGGCGTCGCGCCCCGTGCCCACGCGCACCAGCCGGTCGACGGGCGCCATGCGCGTCGGATCGAACAGCACCCACTGCCCGCCGAGCCAGGCTTCGAAGACCGCGTGGAAATCCTGCGGCGGTTCGTCGAACCACACGTAGCCCACCACCAGCCGCGCCGGAATGTTCAGCGCGCGGCAGAAGGTGATGCCCAGGTGCGCGAAGTCGCGGCACACGCCCGCGCGTTCCACGAACACTTCGCGCGCGGTGGTGGTCGAGTCGCTGCTGCCCGGTTCGTAGGCGATGCTTTCGTGGATCCAGTCGACGATCGCCTGCACCCGGCCAATGCCCGGCGGCAGTTCGCCGAAGAGTTGCTGCGCACAGCGCGACATCAGGTCCGACTCGCAGTAGCGCGTCGGCATCATGTAGTGCAGCACCTCGTCGGGCACTTCGCTGACCGGCACCTCGCGCAGATCCGGCGGCACGTGGACGTGCGAGCGCTGCACCGTCGCCTTGTAGCCGATCTTCAGCGGCCCCGGCTTCGCATCGAAGCGGATGAAGCGATTGCCGCTGCCCTCGTCGCAGAACACCTGCATCTCCGTCGGCGGCTCGATGGTCAGCGTTTCGTCCACCACCGCTTGCGCACCAGAGCGCGCCGCCTCGATGTTGAGCAGCATGTGCGCGGGCGCCGCCACTTCGTAGTCGAGTTGCGCGTCGATATGGGAAATATGCATGGGAGTTTTCTTCAGGCCCGTCGTCGCCGCGAGCGGTGTTCGGGCAATTGCATGACCTGCCAGTGAGCCTGCGTCGTCAGCAGCACCCGCAGCACACGATGCGCGGGGCTTTGCAACAGCATGCCGAGCGACCGCGCCTGCGGCCACTTCGTCTTCAGACGCAGCATCAGTCCAGCGCCTTCTTCACCGCGCCCACGCCGAGGGCGGCGAGCACCACGAACAGCACGGCCAGCACGAGGAACAGGCCGAACAGCAACTTGGCAATACCGGCCGCTCCCGCAGCCACGCCACCGAAGCCGAGCAGGCCGGCCACCAGCGAAACGACAGCAAAAATGATCGCGTACTTCAACATCCGAAACTCCTTGCAGCAGGCCTCGCCCACCGTGCGGGGGAGCTTAGAAAGCGCGCCCCGCCTGCCCGATAGTCACCAGCCTCAAGCGGCCGTAGGACAAAAACGCGACGCCGCCAAACCCGCTAGCATCCGCGTCGGTTTCCCATAAAGATCAACCTCGTCATCCCATCCATTTCCCTGGAGCCATTTCGCATGAAGCTGTATTACTCGCCCGGTGCCTGTTCCCTCTCGCCCCACATCGCGCTGCACGAAGCCGGCCTCGCCTTCGAACCCGTGATGGCCAGCACCAAGAGCCACAAGCTGCAGGACGGCACCGACTACTACGGCATCAACCCGCTGGGCTATGTGCCGATGCTCGAACTGGACGACGGCGCGCGCCTTCGCGAAGGCCCGGCCATCCTGCAATACATCGCCGACCTCGCGCCCACCAAGAACCTCGCGCCCGCCAACGGCACGATGCAGCGCTACCGCCTGCAGGAGTGGCTCACCTTCATCGGCACCGAGATCCACAAGGGCTACAGCCCGCTGTTCAACCCGAACATGCCCGAGGAAGCCAAGACCATCTTCAAGGACAAGCTCAAGTCGCGCTACGAATGGCTCGACGGCCAGCTCGCCGACAAGCAGTACCTGATGGGCGAGCACTTCAGCGTGGCCGACGGCTACCTGTTCACCGTGACCAACTGGACCAAGCCGACCGGCGTGGACCTCTCGGCCTTCGCCAACGTGCAGGCCTGGCATGCGCGCGTCGCGGCCCGTCCGGCCGTGCAGGAAGCGATGAAGGCCGAAGGCCTGCTGAAGTAAACCGAAGCTCACAGAAGCAGCGAAGCGGCCGGGCCCTCTACGGGAAAACCCGGACCGCTTCAGCCACAAGCCGCACGATGCGGCTTTTTTTTCGCGTCACGCTACGGGCAGAACTCCAGAAGACCACCGAAGGAACCCAGCGCCATGGCCGAAACCCCTCCCACCGTCGAACTGCGCGAAGAGATGCGCGGGCCCGTCATGTGGCTCACCATCGACCGCGAGGAGCGGCGCAATGCGATCAACGGCGCCGTGCTCGCGCACCTGTCCGGCGCGCTGGCACGCGCCAACAACGACGCCGCGGTGCGCGCCGTCGTCATCACCGGCGCCGGCACGCGCGCCTTCTGCGCGGGCGCCGACCTGCAGAGCGGGACCTCCTTCAAGTTCGACTACGCGCAGCCCTACCAGGGCTTCGCCAACCTCTTCCGCCAGGCGCGCCAGTCGACCGTACCGCTGATCGCGCGCGTCAACGGCGCGTGCATGGCGGGCGGCATGGGGATCATGGCGATGTGCGACATGGCGGTGGCCGGCAGCAGTGCCGTGTTCGGCCTGCCCGAGGTCAAGGTCGGCCTCTTCCCCGCGCAGGTGCTCAGCGTGCTCGACGGCCTGCTGCCGCGCCGCGTGCTGGCCGAGATGTGCATCACCGGCGAACCCATCATCGCTGCACAGGCGCTCGCACATGGATTGATCAACCGCGTGAGCGACGACGTCGACGAAAGCGTCGACTGGCTGCTCGGCCGCATGCTCGACAAGTCGCCAGCCGCCATCCGCCGCGGCCTCTACACGATGAAGAAGATCGAAGCGATGGCCTTCGAGGAATCGATGGCGTTCACCGAAAGCCAGATCGGCCTCTTCGCGCTCACCGAAGATGCGACCGAAGGGCAGCTCGCCTTCCGCGAGAAGCGCAAGCCGCAATGGAGCGGCCGATGAGCAGCGACAGCAAAGGCAACGACGAACGCATCGTCCGCATCGGCGGCGCCTCGGGCTTCTGGGGCGACAGCAGCGTGGGCGCGCCGCAGCTCGTGGCCAGCGGGCAGATCGACTACCTCGTGTTCGACTACCTCGCCGAGCTCACGATGTCGATCCTCGCGGGTGCGCGGCTCAAGAAGCCGGAGCTGGGCTATGCGACGGACTTCGTTTCGGTCGCGATGAAGTCGGTACTCAAGGACGTCGTGAAACAGGGCATCCGCGTGGTGAGCAATGCGGGCGGCGTCAACCCGCAAGGCTGCGCCGACGCACTGGCAGCGCTCGCGAAAGAGCAAGGCATCGCGCTGAAGATCGCGGTGGTGAGCGGCGACGACGTGTCCGCGCTGCTGCCGCAACTGCGCCAGGCCCAGCCGCCGGTGCGCGAACTGCAAAGCGGCGCGGCGCTGCCCGAACGCGTGCTCACCGCCAACGCTTACCTCGGCGCGCGGCCGATCCAGGCGGCGCTCGATGCGGGCGCGCAGGTCGTCATCACCGGCCGCTGCGTCGACTCGGCCGTCACGCTCGGCGTGCTCATGCACGAATTCAAATGGCAGCCCGGCGACCACGACCTGCTCGCTGCCGGCAGCCTCGCGGGCCACATCATCGAATGCGGCTGCCAGGCCACCGGCGGCCTGCACACCGACTGGGACACCGTGCCCGACTGGCCCCACATCGGCTACCCGATCGTCGAGTGCAGCGCGGACGGCAGCTTCGTCGTCACCAAGCCCACGGGCACCGGCGGCAAGCTCGTGCCCGCGGTGGTGGGCGAGCAGATGCTCTACGAAATCGGCGACCCCGCGGCCTACCTGCTGCCCGACGTGACGGCCGACTTCACGCAGGTGCGCATCGAGCAGGCCGGCGAACACCGCGTGTGCGTGCATGGCGCACGCGGTCGTGCACCGACCGCGAGCTACAAGGTCAGCGCCACGTTTGTCGACGGCTTCAAGACTGCGGCGCAGCTCACCATCGTGGGCTTCGATGCGGCCGCGAAGGCACGGCGCACAGGAGAGGCGATCCTCGCGCGTACCGGGGAGCTCTTCACGCAGTTCGGCTTCGGTCCCTACAGCGCCACGCACATCGAGATGCTGGGTGCCGAATCCTGCTACGGCCCGCTTGCGAATGCACAGGTGCTGCAGACGCGCGAGGTGGTGCTGCGGCTCGCGGTGACGCATCCGCGCAAGGAGGCGCTCGAGCTGTTCGCGCGCGAGGTGGCGCCGGCCGGCACCTCGTGGTCTCCGGGCACCACGGGCGCCGGGGGTGGGCGGGCTTCCGTGTCGCCATCGATCCGGCAGTACGCCTTCCTGCTCGACAAGTCGCAGGTCGAGGCCAGCGTGAGCATCGACGGGCAGCGCATCGATGTGCCGCACACCCTTGCGCCCGCAACCGCCGACACACCCGTGCCGCGACCTGCCGGCGCCAAGCAACCAGCAGCGGCACCCGAGACCACCGACACCGTCGAAGTCCCCCTCATCCGCCTGGCCTGGGCCCGCAGCGGCGACAAGGGCGACACCTCGAACATCGGCGTCATCGCGCGCCACCCCGCCCTGCTCCCGCCGCTGCGCGAACAGCTCACCGAAGCGCGCGTGGCCGACTGGCTCGCGCACCTCGTCAAGGGCCGCGTCACGCGCTACGAGGTGCCGGGCATCGACGCCTTCAACTTCGTCTGCGAAGAGGCACTGGGCGGCGGCGGCATGGCCTCGCTGCGCAACGACCCGCTCGGCAAGGGCATGGGGCAGATCCTGCTCGCCATGCCGGTGCGCGTGAGCGCCGCGCTGCTCCCCTGACCGTGCATTAACACCAATCGGGACAACCGTGCGACAGCAGGGTTGAGGCCGGGCGCTTAGCCTTGCGCCTGTTTCAACTCTGCCCCTCATCCACGATGTCCACCCTTTTCGACCCCGTACAGGCCGGCGACCTGAAGCTCGCCAACCGCATCGTGATGGCGCCGCTGACGCGCAACCGCTCGCCCAACGCCGTGCCGCCCGAACTGGCCGTCACCTACTACGCGCAGCGTGCCACCGCGGGCCTCCTGATCACCGAAGCCACCGCCATCAGCCACCAGGGCCAGGGCTATGCCGACGTGCCCGGCCTCTACGGCACCGAGCAGCTCGACGCCTGGAAGCGCGTGACCGACGCCGTGCACGCCGAGGGCGGCAAGATCGTCGTTCAGCTCTGGCATGTGGGCCGCGTCTCGCACACCGAACTGCAACCCGATGGCGGAAAGCCCGTCGCCCCCTCGGCCATCACCGCCAAGACCAAGACCGTGCTCATCAAGGACGGCGTGCCGACCTTCGTGGAGACTTCCGAGCCGCGCGCGCTCGATGCCGGCGAACTGCCGGGCATCGTCCACGGCTACGCGGTCGCGGCACGCAGCGCGGTCGAGACCGCCGGCTTCGACGGCGTGGAGATGCATGGCGCCAACGGCTACCTGCTCGACCAGTTCCTCAAGGACGGCAGCAACAAGCGCACCGACGACTACGGCGGCTCCATCGAGAACCGCGCGCGCCTCTTGCTCGAAGCCACGCGCGCCGTGGTCGATGCCATCGGCGGCGGCAAGACCGGCATCCGCCTGTCGCCCGTCACGCCCGCCAACGACGTGCACGACAGCGACCCGCAGCCGCTCTTCACCTACGTGGTCAAGCAGCTCGCACAGCTGAACCTCGCCTACATCCACATCATCGAAGGCGCCACCGGCGGCCCGCGCGAGATCGAGGACCGTCCCTTCGACTACGAAGCCCTCAAGGCCGCGTACCGCGAAGCCGGCGGCAAGGGCGCGTGGATGGTCAACAACGGCTACGACAAGCCGCTGGCCGACGAAGCCGTGAAGGAAGGCGACGACCTCGTGGCCTTCGGCAAGCCCTTCATCTCGAACCCCGACCTGGTGCGCCGCCTGCGCGAGAACGCACCGCTGAACGCGCTCGACAAGGCCACGATGTACGGCGGCGGTGCGAAGGGCTACACGGACTATCCGGCACTGGGCTGATCCCAGGCGATCCGTGCGCAGCGCGCGCACGGATTCATTTGCCTCCGCGGCCACCAGCCCGTACGCTCGGCACTCGTCCACACAGGGAGGAGACGCCGCATGAACACAAGCCATGGCAGCAGCGAAATGCAGGAACTGGCCAAGCGCCTCGGCCTGCTGAGCGACGAAGAGCTGATGCGCCGCTGCGCGGCCGGTTCATTCACCGAACTGGCCTACGGCATTGCCGCGGCGGAACTGCGAAGCCGGGGCCTCGCAGCGCCCGCGCCACCGGAACCGCTTCCCCCTGAAGCAGACAACGAACCCGAGCCTTACCACGGCGATATGGTCACCGTCGCACGCCGGTTCACGCCCATCGATGCGCACGTGCTGTGCGCCTGCCTGGAGGCCGCCGGCATTCCCGCCGTCGTGGCCGACGCGGAACTGGTGCAAACCAATCTGCTGTGGAGCATCGCCATGGGCGGTGTGAGCCTGCGGGTGCCGCAGGCCTTCGTGCAGGAGGCCAACGACGTCATTGCCGCCTTCGAGCGCGGGGAGCTTTCGCTCGACGAGAATTTCGATCCCAACCCGTGAACCATCGAGGTCTGCAGCCATGGCCCACATCGAACAGAAGCTCGCCGCATCGGGCCTTGTGCTCCCACCGACGATCACGCCGCCGCCCGGTGTCGTGCTGCCTTTTCAGTTCGTGCGCGTGATCGGCCGCCGCGCATTGATCTCGGGCCACGGCCCGCTCAACGCCGACGGCACCATCGCCGCGCCGCTCGGCAAGCTGGGCCGCGAAGTGACGATCGAGCAAGGCTATGCATCGGCACGCCTCACCGCACTCGCGATGCTCGGCAGCCTGCAACGCGCCCTGGGCGATCTTGATCGCATCACCGCCTGGACGCGCGTGTTCGGCATGGTTGCTTCGGCACCCGGTTTCGACAAGCAGCCCGCGGTGATCAACGGCTTCTCGGACCTCATCCTCGAACTCTTCGGGCCCGATATCGGTGCACACGCGCGCAGTGCCGTGGGCATGGCGGAGCTGCCGTTCAACATCCCGGTCGAGATCGAGGGCGAGGTGGAGTTCGACGCGTGAACGGCGGCGCGGCATGGACCCTTCGGCGGGCCGACGCGAGCGATGCGGCATCCGTCGCCGCCTGCGCCGGCGAGGCCTTCCGCCACTACATCCCACGCCTCGGCCTCACGCCGATCCCGATGACCAAGGACTACGGAGAGGCCATTGCCGATGCGCAGGTCTGGGTCGCCACGCAGCAGGACGAAACCATCGCCGCGCTGGTGCTCGACATCACCGACGAAGGCTTCCTGATCGACGTGATTGCGGTACGGCCGCAGCAGCAGGGCACCGGCGTCGGCCGCGCCCTGCTCGAGCTCGCCGAGCATGAAGCGCTTCGGCAGGGCCACGATTCGATCTACCTCTTCACCAACGAGAAGATGACCGAGAACCGCGCGCTCTACGAACGCATCGGCTATGTCGAGTACAAGCGCGTCGCCTTTGCCGAACGCACCCGCGTCTTCCTGCGCAAGCCCCTGAAGAAATAGCCACGATGCAGCTGGCCCGCATTCACCACGTCGCCATCATCTGCGCCGACTACGCGAGGTCGAAGCGCTTCTACACCGAGGTGCTGGGCCTGCGCGTGATCGCCGAGAACTACCGTGCCGCACGTGCTTCGTACAAGCTCGATCTCGCATTGCCCGACGGTTCGCAGATCGAGCTGTTCTCGTTTCCCGAAGCACCCGCGCGTCCCACCCGGCCCGAGGCGCGGGGCCTGCGGCACCTGTCCTTCGAAGTGCACGACGTGCAGGCCGCAGCCGATGAACTCGCAGTGCAGGGCATCGCGGTCGAGCCGCTGCGCATCGACGAATACACGGGCCGGCGCTTCACCTTCTTCGCCGATCCCGATGGGCTTCCACTCGAACTCTACGAAGCCGAGCCGGCCGAAGACCTCGATGCGCTGCTGTTGAAACTCGAAGGCGCCTTGCATCTTCGCGAAGTGCGAAGCAGTGCCGCGCAGCTCGAGGAATTGCTCGACGACGACTTTCGCGAACTCGGCGTTTCAGGCGTCGAATGGACACGGCCCGCGATCATCGAGGCATTGCGCGACGAAGCGTTCTCGGAGAGAACGATCTCGGACTTCCGCGTGCAACGCATGGCGCCCGACATCGCGCTGGTCACCTACCGCGCGCACCGTGCCGCGATACCGCAGCGGCCCTCGGCCGATTCGCTTCGCAGTTCGTTGTGGCGACTGCGGCGCGGCAGATGGCGCATGGCGTTCCACCAGGGCACGCCGCTGCCGACGCAGACCTAGGCTAGGCGACCTCTCCGAACGCCACGCTCACGCGCAAGCCCGTGGGCTCGGCCGCTTCGAGCCGCAGCTCCGCCCCCAGCAGTTCGGCATAGCGCGACACGATCGACAGCCCCAGGCCCGAGCCCTGTCCCAGCTTCTGCCCCGCCGGGCCCTGCGCCCATCGTTGCATCAGGTCGCGCTGCGCCTCGAGCGGAATGCCGGGCCCGTCGTCGATCACGCTCAGCGTGCGCCCCGCAAGCTCGACCGTGATCGTGCGGCCGCCATAGCGCAGCGCGTTGTCGATCAGGTTGTCGAGGATGCCTTCGACCAGCGCTTCGTTCGCCATCACGACCACGCCGTCGTCCAGGCCGCGCGCGCCGAGGTCCACGCCGCGCGCATCCGCGCGCGCCAGGTGGCGCAGCACCGTCTGCTCGGCCAGTGCGTCGAGCTGCACCGGCGCGCGGGCCAGGGTCGTGCGCGCTTCCTCCGCCAGTGCGAGCGCGAGCAGCTGGTCGATCAGGTGGCTCGCGCGCGCCTGGCGTTCCGACACGCGCGCAAGCTGCTCGCGCCAGACCGCGGTGTCGTGCTGCGCGAGGCCGTACTCGGCCAGCGCGCGAATGCCCGCCAGCGGTGTGCGAAGTTCATGCGCCACATTGCCCACGAACTCGCGCTGCGCCTGCACGCTGTGGCCCAGCCGCTCGAACAGCGAGTTGACCGCATTGCCCAGGCGCTGCAGCTCGCGCGAGGTCTGCGCCACCGCCACCGGCGACAGGTCGCGCACGTCGCGCCGGTCGAGCGCGCGCTGCAGGTCGCCCAGCGGCCGCAGGTCGCTGCGGATGCCGTACCAGAGCCACACGGCCAGCAGCACCAGCAGCAGGATCTGCGGTGCCAGCGCAAAGCCGAGCAGTTGCCGCACGAGCGCCGTACGGCTCAGCGTGGTCTGCGCAATCACCACCCGGTAGGGCATGGCAATGCCGGGCTCCGCATCGTGCTCGAGCGTCACCGCGCGCATGGGCTTGCCCTGGTAGGTCACGTCGGAGAAACGGTAGCGCGCGCCGCTCGCGGGCAGCGGCGCCTGCAGGTCCGATTCGCCCGAGATCAGCGAACCGTCGAGCCGCTGCACCGAGAAGTAGACCTTGTCCACCTGGTCGAAGAGCACCGTGGCCACTTCGCGCGGCGTGAGCAGCAGCTCGATGCCGCGCTCGCCCGCCTGCACGTTGGCCGACAGCGCATAGGCATCGTCGAGCATGCCGCGGTCGAAGGCCTGTTCGGAAAAGTAGTTGGCGATGACCAGCGCGATCACCGCGCCGAGCATCCAGGTGAGTGCCAGCGGCACCAGCACATTGCGCAGGACCCGCCGTGTGAGCGACGGTGCGATGCGGGTCGCGGTGTCGCCCGTCACACCTCGGCTTCGAGCAGGTAGCCGATGCCGCGCAGCGTGCGGATGCTCGCGCCGGTGCCCAGCAGCTTCTTGCGCAGCCGCGAGATGAAAGCCTCGAGCGCGTTGTCGCCCAGCGATTCATCGAAGCTCGAGAGCTTGTCGGACAGCGCACGCTTGCTGACGGTACGGCCCGGCGGGCTCATCAACTCCCACAGCACCTCGAACTCGCGCGCGGGCAGGTCGAGCGGACCACCCGCGGTGGAGAAGCGACGCGCCTTGCGGTCGAGCTTCAACTGGCCGAGCAGCACGATGTCTTCGGTGCCCTTCGCACGCCGCACCAGGGCGCGCAGGCGCGCCTCGACTTCGGCGAGATCGAAGGGCTTGCCCAGGTAGTCGTCGGCGCCTGCATCGAGGCCTGCGATGCGCTCTTCGGTGCGGCCGCGCGCCGTGAGCACGAGCACCGGTGTGCGGTCGCCGCGTGCGCGCGCCTGCCGAAGCGCGGTGAGTCCGCTCGCGAGGCCGCTCGTCGGGCTCGCGGTGGCCGGCAGGTTGAGATCGAGCAGCACCGCGTCGAAGGGTTGCACGCGCCAGAGGTGGTCGGCGTCTTCGACGTTGGTCGACACGTCGACCCGGTGGCCCGCGTCCGCCAGGCTGCGCAGCATCACATCGCGCAGTACGGCGTCATCTTCGACAAGCAGGATTCGCATGGTGGTGGGGTGATGGAAGTATGAAGAATTGCTGAAGAAATGGGTCAGGGGCCGGTCAGTAGCTCCACACGATACTCGTTGCATGAGCATACGACAGCAGCATGAAACACGGGCCATTTTCATGGCCGGCGCCACACCATGAGTGCGCGTGATTCCTACGACGAACTGAGCATGGTTCCCCGTGAGGTGCAACGCACCGCGGTGGTCCTGCTGCATGGTTTATGCAGCACGCCTGACGAGTTGCTGACTGTGCAATCGGCATTGCGCGCACGAGGGTATGCGGTGCACCCGCTGTCGATCGACGGCTACTCCTTCGATGCCAATGCGCCGCTGCAGCACGCCGTGCCTTACGAACGCTGGATCGATGCCATCGAGGCACGGGTGAAAGCGCTGCGCCAGCGGCACGACCGCGTGCTGCTCGTCGGCATCTCCGCCGGCTCCTCGCTCGCGCTGGGCGCGGCCATCCGCTGCGGCCGCGACGTCGATGCGCTGGTGCTCATGTCGACCACGCTGCGCTTCGACGGCTGGGCGATTCCGCGCACCCAGTTCCTCTTGCCGCTCGCTTTCTACACACCGCTCGGGCGCCTCTGGCAATACCGCGAACGCCCGCCCTACGGCGTGAAGAACGAGCGCGTGCGCGCATGGATCGAGCGCGAGTTGCGCCATCGCAAGATCTCGCGCGCCGGCAGCTCGGTGCTCGGCGTGGGCCATCTGCGCGAACACGACCGGCTGATCCGCCATGTGCGGCGCAACCTGAACGCCGTGCAATGCGACAACGTGCTCGCGCTGCATGCGCAGCAGGACGAGGTGGCCAGCGTGGCCAATCTCGACATCCTCGCGCGCGGCCTGCGCTGCCGCGCATTCCGCACCGTGGTCGTGGCCAACAGCTACCACATGATCACGATAGACAACGACCGCCAGCAGGTCGTGCGCGAAACCGTGTCATTCGCCGATGCGGTAGCGCATGGCACGATGCCCGAGCATCCCCTGTACGCATGAGTTCGCTCGAACGAGCACACCTGAAAGGAACACAGCCCATGTCCTCGCCCACCTTCAACAGCATCGCGACCATCCTGGAGACCGACTTCAAGGTCGATCGCAGCGCCATCTCGCCGACCACCGTGCTGACCGACCTCGGCCTCGATTCGCTCGCGCTGATGGAGTTCGTCTTCGCGGTGGAAGACGCCTTCCACCTGCGCATTCCCGAAGACCGTCTCGATCCGCGCGAGGCCGGCATCACGCTGCAGCGCCTGTGCGAGGTGATCGACACCGAAAGCAGCGGCGCCGTCGCACCGTCCGCCGAAGCGGCCCACGCATGAGCAGCGGAGCCGCCCACGCCGTGCTGGCTGCGTCTGCAGCGCGTGCCGCATCGGCACCCGTTCGTGTGAGCGGCATGGGCTTCGTCACGCCCATCGGCCGCACCGTCGAGGCCTTCGACGATGCGCTGTTCAACGGCCGCTCCGCAGTGCGCGCGCAGACGCTCGAGATCAAGGGCATGGACCCGATGTCGCTCGCCGTGGCTGCCTGCGATTTCGATTCGAACGGCGTGCGCAGCACCTCGCGCCTGCCGCTGGACCGCGGCACCGCCATGGCGCTGGCCGCCGCGCAGGATGCGGCCGCAGAGGCCGGCCTCGGCCCCGACAGCGTCGACCCCGAACGCCTGGGCATCTTCTGGGGCAGCGGCCTCGCGGGTGCCGGCGCGTTCGACAACACGACCAGCGCGCTCTACGGCGAGCAGAAGCGCATGCGCCCGACGACCGTGCTCACCGTGATGCCCAACGCAGCCGTGGCGGAGCTCGCGCTGCACTTCGGCGCACGCGGCTCGGCCATTGCCTATGCCTGCGCCTGCGCCTCCTCGGCCGTGGCGATCGGCGAGGCGATGCGCGCGATCCGCGGCGGCTGGATCGATGTCGCCATCGTCGGGGGCCACGACGCGATGCTCACGCCCGGCGTGATGGCCAGCTGGCACGCGATGCGCGTGATGGCGCCGCCACCGGCCGATGCGCCGTCGTCCGCCTGCCGGCCTTTCTCGGGCGACCGCGCGGGCTTTGCCATCGGCGAAGGCGCCGCGGCGCTGGTGATCGAGTCCGAGGCGCATGCACAGGCGCGCGGCGCGAACGCCGCACCCTTCGTGCTCGCGGGCTACGCCACCAATTGCGACGGTACGCACATCACCAACCCCGACAGCGCCGGCCAGGTGCGCGCCATGCGGGCCGCATTGCGCGATGCCGGCATCGAGGCCTCGGACATCGGTCACATCAACGCGCATGGCACCGCCACGTCGGCCGGCGATGCGGCGGAAGCCGCGTCGATCCGCGAGGTGTTCGGCAATGCCACGCCCGTGAGCGCCACCAAGGCGATCCATGGCCATGTGCTCGGCGGCGGCGGCGCCATCGAGCTCGTTGCCGCACTGCGCGCGCTGGCACGCGAAGCCCTGCCGCCCATCGCGAACCTGCAGACGCCCGATGCCGCCTTCGATCTGGACTTCGTTCGCGGCGAAGCGCGCGAGGCCAAGGGCATCCGCTATGCACTCTCCAACTCCTTCGCTTTCGGCGGCACCAACGCGGTGATCGTGGCCGCTCGCGTGTCGGATGCGGCGGATCGCTGAAGATTCGCTGAAGGCTTGCTGAAAAAAAGAACGCGGTGCATCGGCTGGTCGTTTTCGTCGTGCCCGTGTTCGCGCTGCTCATGGCGTGCGAATTCGCGTGGGGTTGGCTCAAGCACCGCAACACCTACCGCTTCAGCGACACGCTCGGCAGCCTGAGCCAGGGCCTGCTGAGCCAGGCGCTCGCGGTGTGCACGCAGCTCTTCCAGATCGGCCTCTACGCGATGGTCTATCCGGTGGTTGCGATCTGGACGCGACCGACCTTCTGGGACGGCGCCATCGGCTGGATCGTCGCGGTGCTGTTGTTCGACTTCTGCGACTACTGGCTGCACCGCGCGGGCCACGAGTCGGCGGTGTTCTGGGCCGCGCACTCGGTGCATCACCAGAGCCAGCAGTTCAACTTCTCGACCGCATTGCGGCAGGAGAGCATGGTCGCCTTCCTGGGCTGGGCCTTCTACCTGCCGATGGCGGTGGTCGGCGTGCCGCCGGAGCAGTTCGGCATCGCGGGGCTCATCGTGCTGGTCTACCAGTTCTGGATCCACACCGAGCACATCGGCAAGCTCGGCTGGTTCGACCGCGTGTTCTCCTCGCCCTCGAACCATCGCGTGCACCACGCGGTGAACGACGGGTATGTGGACCGCAACTACGGCGGCATGCTCGTGGTGTGGGACCGCATGTTCGGCACCTTCGTCGAAGAAAACGAACGCGCGGTCTACGGCACGCGCAAGGCGCTTGCGAGTTTCGATCCGCTGCGGGCCATCCTCGGGCCGTATGCGCCGCTCGTGCGCGACAGCTGGCACACGCGCAGATGGCGCGACAAGCTCGCGGTGTGGTTCAAGCCACCGGGCTGGCGGCCGGCCGATGTGGCGGCGCGCTTTCCGGAGGCGCCGTTCTCGCTCGACGAGGCGATGCACATCCACGATCCGGTGCTGACTCGCGCGCAGGTGGTCTCGGCATCGATCCACTTCATCGGATGGATCGGCGTGACGCTTGCTTTCCTTTGGGGTGCAGACGACCTCGCATTCCGCACCGGCCTCGAGCTCCTCGCGCTGGCCGTCGCCGGCTTCTGGGCCGTCGGCGCGGTGCTCGATTCGCGCATCCGCCTGCGATGGGCCTGGTGCGTGCAATGCGCGCTGCTGGCGTTCTCGGTGGCGCTCCTGGCTTGAAGGGCAGTCGCTAAGCTCGGCGCTTCCATCGCTCCGAGACTTTCACCATGCGCAGGCTCGCCACCCCCGAAGACCTCCACGCCGTCTTCACGCTCTACATGCACGAGAAGGTCGTGCACTACCTCGGCTACGACCCGATGCCCCTCGAGGACTTTCGGCCCATCTACCAGGAGATGGTCGGGAGCGGACGCTTCTTCGTCTATGAACTGGATGGCCGGGTCGCAGGTTTCTACCGTGCGACGCGCTATCCGGGCCGGGTGCAACACGTGGCCAGCCTCGGCACACTCGCCGTCGATCCGGCGCTGCACGGCCAGGGCGTGGCACTCGCGATGGTGAGCCAGGCCATCGACGAACTGAAGGCGGCCGGCGTCAAGCGCATCGAGCTCTGCGTGGAAAGCGACAACGCGCCGGGCCTGCGCTTCTACGAGAAGCTGGGATTCCAGCGCGAAGGCACGCTGCGCAAGTTCTACCAGCGGGCCGGCGATGCGGAGGCCATCGACGACCACATGATGGCGCTGCTGTTCGACTGAAACCGCTCAGGGCTTCCAGCGGCGCAGCAGCAACGCATTCGCCATCACGCTCACGCTCGAGAGCGCCATCGCCGCGCCGGCCACCACCGGACTCAGCAGGCCAAAGGCAGCGAGCGGAATGCCGGCCACGTTGTAGGCAAAGGCCCAGAACAGGTTCTGCCGGATCTTCGCCACCGTGCGCGCCGAGAGCTCGAACGCTTGCGCCACCAGCGCGAGATCGCCACGCATCAGCGTGATGCCGGCCGCTTCCATCGCCACATCGGTGCCGCCACCCGAGGGTGCCATCGCGATGCCCACGTCGGCCGCGGCGAGCGCGGGGGCGTCGTTGGCACCATCGCCGACCATCGCCACCACATGGCCGTCGCGCCGCAATGCGCTGACCTGCGCCGCCTTGTCGGCCGGCAGCACGTCGGCGCGCACGTCCTCGATGGCAATGCCGAGCCGAGCCGCCATGGCCTGCGCCGCGCGCAGGTTGTCGCCCGAGATCATCACCACGCGCAGGCCTCTTGCGCGCAGTGTGCGAATGGCTTCGGCGGCCTGCGGCTTGGGTTCGTCTGCAAACGCCAACAGGGCTTGCACATGCGCAGCGCCGGCTTCGTCGAAGCGCAGCAACGCGGAGACCGTGGCGCCCTGCACCTGCAGGCTTTCGATCTCGGCTTCCGCGGGCATCGCATCGAGCTCCCTGCACCAGCGCAGGCTCGCGATGGCCCAGGTGGCGCCGTTCACTTCGCCGCGAACGCCGCGACCCGGCATGGCCTGCATCGCGCCCAAGGGCGGTGCCTGCACACCGCGCTGTGCGGCGACCGCAAGCACTGCGCGTGCGAGCGGGTGTTCGCTGCCGCCCTGGAGGCTGGCGGCGGTGGCCAGCAGTTGATCTTCCGTGGCCTCGATGCCTGACACCGGCAGCAATGCAGTGAGCACGGGCCGACCCAATGTCAGCGTGCCCGTCTTGTCGAAAGCCACGGTGTCGACGCGGTGCGCGATCTCCAGCGAACGCGCGTCCTTGATCAGGATGCCGTGCCGCGCGGCCACACCGGTGCCCGCCATCACCGCCACCGGCGTTGCCAATCCCAGCGCACAGGGACAGGCGATCACCAACACCGCGACGGCGTGGATCAACGCGGTTTCGATGCCGGCGCCCGCGACCAGCCATCCCGCCAGCGTGATCAGCGCAATCACCAGCACCACGGGCACGAACACGGCCGCGACCTTGTCCACCAGCCGCTGGATCGGCGCCTTGGCGGCCTGCGCGTCCTCGACCAGCCGGATGATGCGTGCCAGCACGCTCTCGGCGCCGATCGCGCTCACCTCGATCACCATCCGGCCATCGCCGTTGACCGCGCCGCCCGTGAGCGCATCGCCAGGTCCCTTGGCCACCGGCAGGGGCTCGCCGGTGAGCATCGATTCGTCGACTTCGGACTGGCCTTCGATCACGCGCGCATCGGCCGGCACGCGCTCGCCGGGTCGCACGGCAAGGCGGTCGCCCACCATCACTTCAGCGAGCGGCACATCGCTCTCGCCGCGTGTGCCGACCAGGTGCGCCACTTCAGGTCGAAGCTGTTGCAGCGCACGGATCGCGGAGGTCGCCTGGCGCTTCGCACGGGCCTCCAGCCACTTGCCGAGCAGCACCAGCGTGATCACCACTGCAGCAGCCTCGAAGTACAGATGCGGCATCTCGCCGTGGCCCGCATGCTCGCCGGTGGCAGCGCGCCACCACAGCCACAGCGACAAGCCGAAGGCCGCACTGGTGCCGAGCGCCACCAGCAGATCCATGTTGCCGGTGCGGGCCTTGGCCGCATGCCAGCCCGCGCGGTAGAAACGCGCGCCCAGCCAGAACTGGACCGGGGCGGCGAGCAGCAACTGCAGCCAGGGCGGCAGCATCCAGTCTTGCCCGAACGGGCCGCCGAGCATCGGCGCCAGGAGCGGAATCGACAGCGCGAGGCCGATGGCCACCGGGCCGAAACCATGCCACGGCGACAAGGCCGCCGCTTCGTCGGCAGCGCTGCTCGCCGCGCGCGGTTCGTAGCCGGCGGCGCGCACGGCACGGCGCAGGCGTGCGTCCATGTCTTCGGCATTGGTGGTCACCACGCGGGCCGATTCGGTCGCGAGGTTCACGCTGACGCCCTGCACGCCGGGCACGTTCTTCAAGGCGCGCTCCACGCGCATCACGCACGAAGCGCAGGTCATGCCGCCGACCGAGAGGTCCAGCGTGGCAGTGGCGGCCGAAGGGAGTTGCTGCGAAGTTTCCATGTGCCGAAGACTAAAGCCTCACACCATGGCAAGGTCAAGGCTGAATTTCGAAGTGCCCCTTCGCTGGACATTGACATCGTGAGAGGGTTCAAACTGGCGGCTCATTTCATTCATTCATTCATCCACCAAACAAGGAGTCAGAACGATGAGCCAGAAATTCCAGGTCTCGGGCATGAGCTGCGGCCACTGCGTGAACGCGGTGCAGAACGCGGTGCAGGCGGTCGATCCCGAAGCGCAGGTCACCGTCGACCTCGAGACGGGCCATGTCGACGTGCTGAGCGAACAGCCGCGCAAGGACATCGTGGCCGCGATCGAGAACGCGGGCTACGGCGTTCAATGACGGGCCAGGTCGCCATCGGCGAAGCCGCGCGCCTCTCGGGCGTGTCGGCGCGCATGGTCCGGCACTACGAGGGGCTGGGCCTCCTGCCGGCGGTGGCGCGCACCGACAGCGGCTACCGACAGTACGGCGAGGCCGACGTGCACACGCTGCGCTTCATCAAGCGCTCACGCGACCTGGGTTTCTCGATGGAGGAAATCGCCGAGCTGGTGGGCCTCTGGCATAACCGCCGGCGCGCGAGTTCGAGCGTCAAGCGGATCGCACAGAAGCACCTGGGCGAACTGGAGCAGCGCATCGCGGACATGCAGTCGATGCGCAACACGCTCGCGCACCTCGTGCATTGCTGTCACGGCGATGCGCGGCCCGACTGCCCAATCCTGGACGATCTAGGCAAGGCCTAGATCAGGCGCCTCTCACCAGCGAGAGCACCTTGCCCGCATCCAGCGTGCGGGCCTTCTCCTGGATGGCCGGCAGATATTGCGTCTGCAGGCTCTGCCCTTCCTTCACCACGCCCGAGAACGCATCCTTGAGCATCTGCGTCGAGAGCGTGCGGCCGCCCGCGTAGTAGCGCTTGGCCACATGGCCGAGGGCGTAGGTCGAGGCGAAGCTCATGCCCGAGCTCACGGCCTGATTGCCAAGGCCGCGCAGCAAACCGCCACCCACCTTGCCCAGCAAGCCCCCGAGCAGCTTGCGCCCGGCCTGCTCCAGGTACTGCGACGTCAGGCCCACGCCGACCGTGGCCAGGAAATCCTTGATGTGGCCGCTGTCGAGCTGGTAGCCGTGCGCTTGGCCGATGCGGTAGACCAGCTTCATCTGCAGCGGAATGATCGCCATGGTCGAGAGCGTCTCAGGGAGCAGTTCGAGCGCGCCGTTGAGGATGGCGGCATTGAGGATCGACTTGTCGAGCTCGGCGCTGTCCGGCACGTTGGGGGTGGCAACCGCGGTCACCGCGGTTCCTGCTGCCGCGGCCACGGGCACCGCGGCGATTTCCTCGGCCTGCTCCGAAAACCTCGCCGCCGAGGCATCGAGACCGAGCGAGGTGCGCACGTCCATCAGGAACATCCGCTCCGCTTCCGATTGCGCGCCGTCGGCATCGCACACGCACACCGCCATCTCGTAGGCGAGCTGCTTCGATTCATTGCTGGTCAGCTCGCCAGCCACTGAAGCGAGAGAAACGCGCTTCATCAGCACGTCTTGGTAGAGCGTCGGCAGGTTCAACCCGTCGGCTTGCGACAGGCCCTCCGCAATGCGCTTGATCTCGGCGCGTTCGCGCTCGTGTTTCTCGCCGTCGACAAAGGCAGCCAGCAGGCTCAGGGTCACGATGGCCTTGGTTTCTGAGGGTGTCATGTTCGAATTTTTTGCAATGTGAAGGACGGCGTTGGGTTGCCGAGGGGCTCGAAGGTTCCTCTGCGCGTTGTCCCCGCAAAACTTGGGCAACTCTGTGGATAACGTCGGTGCTTCTGTGTAGGGGCGTGGCAAGTGGTTGATTTGAAAGGGAAATCTACATATTGCCCAAATAGGAGGCAATGAATTTCTCGCGCCCAAAATCGCCTTTCGCAGATTTTCCGGGGACTGTCAAAGGACAACTCTGGGGAGAGTTCTGGCACAAGCCATGGGTTATCCACAGGGCGGACGGGTTACCCAATGTTGTCCCTTTTGCGAGTACATCCCGGAAGCGCAGCTGCGCACAGTGACAGAGCTGTGACAAGTCCTTGTCACATAACGAAAAAAGGGGCCTGTCCACAGAAGAGGGCTTCCCTTATCTACTACTACTAATTTGAATAAGAAGAATAAGAAATAGAAGACAGAAAGAGCGCCGCGCCAAAAAAAGTCCGCGAAAGGCCGCGCCGGTCCCCGGCGCCTCGGACGGAAAACCGGCACCGCCGTCCTTCATTCCCCTCGCTAACATTCGCGGATGAGCTTCAAACCCCGGATCCTGATCGCCGAAGACGAATCGGGCATCGCCGACACGCTGCAATACGTCCTCAAGAGCGACGGCTTCACGCCGGTCTGGTGCGCCACCGCCGAAGAAGCGATGGCGCAGTTCACGCAGGAGCCGCCCGCGCTGGCCATCCTGGACATCGGGTTGCCCGATCTCAACGGCTTCGAGCTCTTCAAGCGCCTCAGGGCGCTGAACCAGTCGCAGGGCGGGCCGGAGGTGCCGATGCTGTTTCTCACGGCCCGCAGCGACGAAATCGACCGCGTCGTGGGCCTGGAACTGGGCGCCGACGACTACATCGCCAAGCCGTTTTCGCCGCGCGAACTGGTCGCCCGGGTCCGCACGATCCTGCGGCGCAGCACACGCAACAGCCCTGGAGGCCCCGGAACGGCCGCAGCGCCCGGAAACGGGGTACCCCCTCAAAATTCGCCCGCAGCGCCTCCAGCGGCGCCACAGACCCCGCCAATGCCCTTTGCGGTCGACAACGAGCGCATGCAGATCCGGTACTACGGCCGCCTCCTGGAGCTCTCGCGCTACGAATACGGCCTCCTCCGGCTGCTCGTGCAGCGACCCGGCCGCGTTTTCACGCGCGATGAACTGCTGGAACACGTCTGGGACGATTCGAGCGACAGCTTCGACCGCACGGTTGATGCGCACATCAAGACGCTGCGCGCCAAGCTCAAGGCAGTGGCCCCCGACGTGGAGCCGATCCGTACGCTGCGCGGCACCGGCTATGCGCTGAACGAAGAACTGCCGGCCAGGGTTTCGTGACCCGGCGCACGCGGATCTTCATCGGCATCCTGCTGATTTACACGGCGGGCATCGCTTTCCTGCTCTATCGCGTGGTGTCGGACATCGATCCGCGCTACCGCGAGTCCGCTGAGGAATCGCTGGTCGAGACCTCGCAACTGATGGCCAGCCTGGTCGAGCAGGACGTGATCGCGGGCGCCATCAATACCGCGCGGCTGGAGCCGCTGTTCCGCACGGTCTACGCGCGCGAGTTCTCGGCGCAGATCTACAACCTGCACAAGAGCCAGGTGGAACTGCGCGTCTACGTGACCGACCGCGGCGGCCGCGTGATGTTCGATTCGCTCGGCAGGCACCTGGGCGCCGATTACTCGCAGTGGAGCGACGTGAGCCGCACGCTCGCGGGCCTGTACGGCGCACGCACCTCGCGCGATGTCGACGGCGATCCGCGCACCTCGGTCATGTACGTGGGCGCACCGATCCGCTGGAACAACGAGATCGTCGGCATGGTCAGCGTCGGCAAGCCGGTGCAGAGCTTCGGCCAGTTCGTGGAAGACGCGCGTGCCCGGACGCTGTGGGTCGGCGTGGGCTCGGGCCTGGCGCTGTTGCTGCTGGCGGTGATCGTCTCGATCTGGCTGGTGCGGCCTTTCGGGCTGATCTCGGACTACTGGACCTGGGTGCGCGCGCAACGCACCTTGAGCTTCTCGCGCATGGCGCGACGCGCGGTCGATGCGGTGCGCACCGGCTTCAGCGAAATGCGCGATGCATTGACGGGCCGCAACTACGTCGCCGACTACGTGCAGACCTTCACCCACGAAGTGAAGAGCCCGCTCTCGGCGATCCGCGGCGCGGCCGAACTGCTGCAGGAGCCGTCGATGCCGCATGCGGAACGCGAGCGCTTCCTCAAGAACATCGAGCGCGAGACGCAGCGCATCCAGGAAATCGTCGATCGCATGATGGAGCTCACCGCGCTCGAAACACGACGCGCGCTGGAGCGGACCGAACCGGTGCCGCTGGCTTCGCTGATCGACGACATCGCCATCAGCGCGCAGCCCGCGGCGGCCAAGCGGAACATCCGCCTGCTGGTGAACATCCGCACCGAAGCCAGCACCGAGGGCGACCCGTTCCTGTTGCGTCGCGCGATCAGCAACCTGCTGGACAACGCGATCGATTTCTCACCGCCCGACAGCGAAGTGCTGCTGACGCTGGAGACCACCGCGAAGCTCGCGCGAGTGAGCGTGCGTGACCACGGACCCGGCATTCCGGACTACGCGCAGGAAAAGGTTTTCCAGAAGTTCTATTCGCTCGCGCGGCCGCACAACCAGAAGAAAAGCACGGGGCTGGGGCTCGCGTTCGTCAAGGAAATCGCTGCGCTGCACCGCGGGCGCATCGAGCTTGGCAATGCAATGCGCGGCGGCGCGGTGGCGACGCTCACGCTGCCGCTGTTGTCACATCGCTGAGAAGGTGTGAACGCCGCCATGCCCGCTCATCCCACCCAGGCGCACCCACTCGGCGTTGCAAATGCTCGCCATAGCCCGAGCTATGGCTGTGCTTTGCGCCTTGATTGGGCACGCCTGGGCGGGCTGCTCGGGCACGCCGGATTCATTCACACCTTCTGACCTGTCAGGGTGCCGTAGGCGCGGCGCGTCTCGGGGCTCACCGCATCGAGCAGCTGCTCGTACGAGGTCTGGTGCCGCGCCAGCATGCGCGCCGATGCCACCGTCTTCGACTTGCAGAACCAGTGGCAGGTGTGCTGCATCAGGAACAGTTCGGCCGACATGGTGAAGGCCTTGGACTTCGCCGGACGGTTCGATGCGTTCTTCATCACACCGGCGATGCCGCGTGCGTGGATGTTCAATGCTTCACGCAGGTCGAAGGTCGCGGACGGGAACAGCTTGTACGCATACGGAATCGTGATGGGCAGCTTGCTCACGCGCGTGTCCGCTTCGGGAAGGCGCGCGAAGCCGGCGGCGAAGCTGTCGAACTGCGACGAGAGCTTTTCCTCGGTGGTATCGAGCAGGCTCCAGATCTGCTGGCGGCGCTCGGGATCGTCTTCGCCGAGGCATCGCAGGTAGCCCTGGGTCAGGCTCTCCATCAGCTTCTCGATCTGGTACTGGCCGAGATGGCTTCCCAGCAGCGCGATGCGCTGGCGCTGGTCTCTGGACTTGAGGATGTAGGCGCCGACAAGGAGCAGCGCCACCAGCGTAAGGATTTCCATGAATGCGTTGGCCAAAGAAAAAAGGGAACGGCACCGAGTGTAGAGACCCGGTGCCGTCCCCTTCTGGCTGCGCTTACCTGAAGAAATCGAGGATGCGGTTGCGCTCTTCAGGCGGCGGCGGTGCACCGATCGGCGCGCCGGTGAGCTCTTCCACCGGCGGCGGCGCCTGCTCGGCATTCTCCAGGCCCAGGCTCGCCACGTTGTGCCCCGGCGTGAAGTCGTCGAAGTACCACTCGCCGTCGATGTTCACCACGCCCGGCGGCTCTGCCGGCTGCGTCACTGGCACGCCCTGCAGCGCCGATTGCATGTAGCCGATCCAGATCGGCAGGCTCAGGCTGCCGCCGGTTTCGCCGCGCACGCCGAGCTGGCGCGGCGTGTCGTAGCCGATCCATGCGATGCCCACGCGGGTGGGCTGGAAGCCCGCGAACCAGGTGTCGAAGGAATCGTTGGTGGTGCCGGTCTTGCCATAGAGGTCGTCGCGCTTGAGGGCCTGGTGCGCCTTGAACGCAGTGCCGCCCTTCACCACGCTTTGCAGCAGCGAATCCATGATGAAGGCATTGCGCTGGGGAATGGCACGCCGCGCTTCGTCGAGCACAGGCGGCTCGGTTTCCATGATGACCTTGTCCTTCATGTCGGTGACGCGGGTGACGAGGTACGGATTGACGCGGTAGCCGCCGTTGGCGAACACCGAGTAGCCCACCGCCATCTGCATCGGCGTGACCGATCCCGCGCCCAGGCCCATCGGCAGGTTGGCGGGTTGCTTGTCCTTGTCGAAGCCGAACTTGGTGACCCAGTCCTGCGCATAAGGTGCGCCGATCGACTGCAGCACGCGCAGCGTCACCAGGTTCTTGGATTTCATCAACGCGGTGCGCAGCGGCATCGGGCCTTCATACGTGCCTTCGAAATTCTTCGGCTCCCACGGCTGGCCGCCATTGGCGCTGGCGTCGAAATACAGCGGCGCGTCGTTCACCACGGTGGCGGGGGTGAAGCCCTTTTCGAGCGCGGCCGAATAGATGAACGGCTTGAAGCTCGAACCCGGCTGGCGCCAGGCCTGCGTGACGTGGTTGAACTTGTTCTTGCCGAAATCGAAACCGCCGACCAATGCCTTGATGGCGCCGCTGCGCGGGTCCATGGCGATGAAGGCGCCTTCCACTTCGGGCAGCTGCGTGATCTCCCAGGTGCCCTTCGGCGTCTTGGCCACGCGGATCACCGCGCCGCGTCGGATCTTGATGTTGGGCGGTGCCTTGGCCGCGAGGCCCGACTGCGCGGGCTTGAGGCCTTCACCGGTGATCTGGATCGCTTCGCCATTGGCACGCACGGCGCTGATTTCCTTCGCGTTGGCATCGAGCACGACGGCCGCGATCACGTCGCCGTTGTCCGGATGCTCGGCGAGCGCGTCGTCGACGGCCTCATCGACTTCCTTCTGCTCGGTCGGCAGGTCGACGAACTTCTCGGGTCCGCGATAGACCTGGCGCCGCTCGTAATCCATGATGCCCTTGCGCAGCGACTTGTACGCCGCCGCCTGGTCGGCCGCGACCAGCGAGGTGTAGACCTTCATGCCGCTCGTGTAGATGCTGTCGCCGTACTGCGCGTACATCATCTGGCGCACGGTTTCGGCCACGTACTCGGCATGCAGGCGATTCGGGTCGGCCGCATCGCGCAGGTGCAGTTCCTCCTTCTTCGCCTCGGCCGCCTGCTCGGCAGTGATGAAGCCGGTCTCCTGCATGCGGTCGATCACATAGAGCTGGCGTGCGCGCGCACGGCGCGGGTTGGCCACCGGGTTGTTCGCACCCGGCGCCTTAGGCAAACCGGCGAGCATGGCGGCCTCGGCGATGGTCACGTTCTGCAGGGGCTTGCCGAAATACGTCTCGGATGCGGCGGCGAAACCGTAGGCACGGTTACCGAGGTAGATCTGGTTCAGGTAGATCTCGAGGATCTGGTCCTTCGTGAGCTGCTGCTCGAGCCGGAAGGCCAGCATGATCTCGTAGGTCTTGCGGCTCAGCGTGCGCTCCGAGCTCAGGTAGACGTTGCGCGCCACCTGCATCGTGATGGTCGAGGCGCCCTGCTTGCGCCCGCCCTTGAGGCTGGCCACCGCGGCGCGCATGAAGCCCTTGTAGTCGACGCCGCCATGGTCGTAGAAGCGCGCGTCCTCCACGGCGAGCACGGCGTCTTTCATGATCTTGGGAATGCTCGCGAAAGGCGTGAGGTTGCGGCGCTCTTCGCCGAACTCGCCGATCAGCGTGCCTTCGGTGGAGTACACGCGCAGCGGCAGCTTGGGCCGGTAGTCGGCGAGCTCGGAAATATCGGGCAGCTTCGGATAGATGGCGATCACCGCGACGATGGATGCAACCAGCACCACCAGTGCGCCGGAGCCCGCCACGATGGCGCTCCATTTGCCGATGAGTTTCCAGCGGGCGTTGCGTTCGTCCGGCGTGGTGCCGTCGTCGGGTCGGGAGGGGCTTGAACGTTTGAACATAGAGAAAGTGGCTAGCGAAGGGGTTGGAGCCGGCGGACGCCGCTGCGTTCCAGCATCGGCAGGTCGAGTGCGCCGCGCTGCGCGGCCTGCTGCGCGCAATGCATGGCGTCGAAATACTTGTCGTGGTCGAAGGCGATCAACAACAGGTCCACACCGGCATCGAGGGCGCGGACCGTGGTGTCGCACAGCCCGCGGTTGTAGGCCGCGCCCATCGTCAGATCGTCGGTGACGAGCAGGCCCTGAAAGCCCCACTCGCCGCGAATCAGCTGCTGCACGATTTTGCGCGAGAAAGAGGCTGGATAGACGGCGTCGAGTTCCGGAACGATCACATGGCCGAGCATGATCGCGGCGCCCGAGTTTTTCGACACGTCTTGAAACGGCTTCCAGTCATGTGTTGCAAGTCGGGCGATGGACGTGCGCAGGGTCGCGGCGAAGTGGTGCGTGTCCTCCGTCACGCCGGCGAGTCCGGGAAAGTGCTTGAGGGTGCCGCGCACGCCAGCCGATTCGAGGCCTTGCTCGTAAGCGAGCGCCACCTGCGCGGTGAGTGCGGGGTCGGCCGAGATGGCGCGTTCGTCGATGCGGGTGTGAAGGTCCCATCGGCCCGGTGCGCGGCCGGTGCGCAGATCGACCACGGGGCTGAAGTTGAGCGTGATGCCGAGCGCGGCGAGCGAGCGGCCTTGTTGCGCGCCGTAGGCATGGGCACGTTGCGCGAGTTCGGCTTCGGGTACGTCGGCGTCGAGCAGCGTGGAGAGTCCGGGCTGGCGTTCGATCAAGGGCGAGAGGCGGGACACGGCGCCGCCCTCCTGATCGGTCGCGACGATCAGCAGAGGCAGGCCGGCTTCGCGGCGCAATGCCTGCAATTCATCGATCTCCTTGCGCAGTTCGATGGCTGTGCGTCCCCTCACGTTGCGGCCCGTGATGAACACGCCGCCGATCAAGCCCTTGCGTGCCAGTTCGTGCAGGTCCTTCGCATCGTCGTAGCCGACCATGAAGTGCGCGCCGAGAATCTGCGACATGGCGCCGGATGAGGCCGTCACCTCGGTGCGATGCCGCAGGCTCGACGCTTCGTTGCCAAGGGCGGTGAGCAGTGCCGCAAACACCAGGCCGAGCGACAAGGGCCGCAGCGAGCGGCGCCCGAAGCGCCACGTGGTCATCGCGGCGAGGCCCAGTGCACCCAGCAACATAGGCAGCTCCCATGCACGCATGAAGCGCAGATGCGGGTCCTTCAGATGCCAGGCCCAGAACCACAGCGCTGCCAGGACCAGCCAGCCCAGGGCGCCGAGCGCGAACCGCAGGAGCTTCATGCGCCTTGTGCAGCGGGCACAGTGGGCTCGACGCGCCGCGACAGCGCATACCAGTCGACCTTGCGCGTCACCAGCATCAGCGTGGCCAGCATGCCGAAGATCAACAGCGCGCCGAGCAGCAGCGCATTGCTTTCGGAAGCGAGCAGCCCGTAGAGCGCGCCGTACAACAGCGCGATGAAGGCACCGAAGGACAGGCCGCGCCGCCAGCCGCCGAGCACGGCGCTGAAATACACGGAGAGCAGTGCAACGCTTGCACCGGCCGCGCTCGCATAGGCGATCCAGAACGCGAACTTCTCCGACAGCGCGAGCAGCAGCAGGAAGAACAGCGCGATCGAAAGGCCGACCAGCCCGTACTGGATCGGGTGCAGCCGCAGCTTGCGGAAGAGCTCGAACATGAAGGCGGCCATCAGCACCAGGCCGATGAAGAGCATGCCGTACTTGCCGGCGCGCGTGCTCATCGAATAGACGTTGATCGGCTGCGCGAGCGACACGTCGAAGGTCTGCAGCGGGCCGAGGTTGCGTTGCGGGTGGGCGCCGCTTGCGGCCGCGACGGTCGCGTCGCCGGCATCGATGCGGCCGGAGAGTCCGGCGCGCAACTGTTCGCGCGCCGAGGTCACGAGCGACGAGATGCGCCACTGCGCATCGAAGCCTTGCGGCGTCACGTTTCGCTGTGCTGCGAGAAAGCGGCCACCGAAGCTCGGGTGCGCCCAGGGCGAAGTGAGGCGCGCGGTGGTTTCCTCGGCAATGGGCACGATCGCGAGGGTGTCCTGACCGACGAGGCCCAGCTTCATCTCGAAGGTCAGTGGTGTATTGGCCTGCCATGCCGCGAGTGCGGTGCCAGTGACCGATGCGTGGATGCCGTCGGCGAACCAGGGGTTGTCGGCAATGCCCGGAACGCGCTGCTTGAAGCGCAGCGCCTCGCCGTTCATCACCAGCGTGGGCGAACCGTCGAGGCCGCGCAGGTCGCTCACATTGAAGGCGATGAAGGGCGCCTTGAACTCTATCTTCGAATCGGTTTCGCTGTGCGGCAGGACCCTGGGATCGAAGGCCGCGAAGTCACCTTTCAACGTGGCGTTGAGCGTGTAGAACGGAATCTTGAAGATGCCGCGATAGCGCTCCTGCGGCGTCATCGAGCCGTCGATGTTCAGCTTGTCGGGAAACACCACGTGGGCCATTTCCTTGCTGCGCTGCTCCTGGCCGATCACCTTGCCTTGCGCATCGCGCAACGGCTCTATCCAGCGCTCGACATACGGAACCAGCAACAGCGGACCGACCATGGTCTGGCGGCTGGCATAGGTGGCGGCGAGCTCCTGGGCTGCCTCGCGCTGGCTCTCGCCGCGCGCGCTGTTGAGCGAGTCGATCTCCGCAAGCGGAATGCAAAGCAGCAGCATCAGGAAGAAGAGGCCGGCCACCTTGGCGAGCACGGAAGCCTGAAGCGCTTTCAGGAACTGAAGCATGATTTTTTCTCCTCGTCTGTAGCGAAGCGGCGATGCTCCCTGCGCGACCCGAAGCTTGTGTGAAGGACCCGGGCCGCGGCACTTCACACAGGCTTCACACAGCGCGGCGTTCGGGGCCGACGACTTCAAGGAGCCTTCCAACTGCCTTCTCGCACGCCGCCGAAAGTTGCGGCCGTGCAAGTTCGCACGGACAAGGACCCCCGCCATGGATGCCACCACCACCCCACGTCCCGGCCGCTGGCTCTGGCTCGCCACCGTGAGCCTGGCGACCGCGGGCTTCATCGCCATGGGCGTGCGCCCGGTGCACGCGCAGGAAGCGCCTGCCGGCCCGCGCCTGAAGACGGAGAGCCCGTATTTCTTCGTCAAGAGCGATGACCCCTCGGTCGACCGCCTGCCGCTCAAGGGCACCGAAGTCGCCGTGAAGATCTCGGGCGTGATCGCCGATGTCACGGTCACGCAGACCTATCGCAACGAAGGCCAGCGCGCCATCGAAGCCAAGTACGTATTCCCCGGTTCGACCAAGGCGGCAGTGAGCGGTCTCAACGTCCGGCTGGCTGATCGCCTGATCACCGCGCAGATCCGCGAGAAGCAGCAAGCGCAGATCGAATACGACACCGCGAAGAAGGAAGGCAAGACCGCCGCGTTGCTCGAGCAGCACCTGCCCAACGTGTTCCAGATGAACGTCGCGAACATCCTGCCCGGCGACGATGTGAAGGTGGAGCTGCGCTACACCGAGCTCTTGGTGCCGCAGTCGGGCAACTACGAGTTCGTGTTCCCGACCGTGGTCGGCCCGCGCTACAACAGCCCGCAATCGGAGAACGCACAGGCCAGGTGGGTCGCACAACCCACGCTGCGCGCAGGCGTCGCGCCGAGCACCAGCTTCAAGCTGAAGGCCACCATCGACACGCCGATGGGCCTGAAGGAAGTGCGCTCGACCACCCACACCATCGATGTGAAGAAGAGCGACGAAGACCAGCACGCCGACATCGTGCTCACAGCCGATGGCCGCCCCGCCGACAACCGCGACTTCGTGCTCGACTACCGCCTCGCGGGCGAGAAGATCGAATCGGGCCTGATGCTCTACAAGGGCCAAGGCGAGAACGCGGAGAACTTCTTCCTTGCGATGGTCGAGCCGCCAAAGGCCGTGGCCGCCAGCGCGATCTCACCGCGCGACTACATCTTCGTGGTCGACATCTCGGGTTCGATGCACGGTTTTCCGCTCGACACCGCCAAGACGGTGCTCGAACGCCTGATCGGAGGCCTCCGCCCGAGCGACACCTTCAATGTGCTGCTGTTCTCGGGCAGCAACAAGATGCTCTCGCCGAAGTCGGTGCCGGCCACGCGCGCCAACATCGAGCAGGCGCTTGCCACCATCAAGAACTACAGCGGCAGCGGCAGCACCGAGCTGATCCCCGCGCTCAAGCGCGTCTATGCCGAACCGAAGGAAGAGAACGTGTCGCGCACCGTGGTCGTGGTGACCGACGGCTACGTGACGGTCGAGCGCGAAGCCTTCGACCTCGTGCGCAACAACCTCTCGAAGGCCAACGTGTTCGCCTTCGGCATCGGTTCCTCGGTGAACCGCAGCCTGATGGAAGGCATCGCGCGCGCCGGCATGGGCGAGCCGTTCATCATCACCGACCCGGTGCAGGCGCCCGAGCAGGCTGCGCGCTTTCGCCGCATGGTGGAGTCGCCGGTGCTCACCAGCGTGAAGGCCACTTTCGGCGGCCTCGATGTGTACGACGTGGAACCGCAAGCCCTGCCCGACGTGCTCGGCGAACGACCGGTGATCGTGTTCGGCAAGTGGCGCGGCGAGCCCAAGGGCCGCGTGATCATCGAAGGCCAGGGCGCCAGCGGGCTGTACCGCCAGGAAGTGCGCATCGACGACCGCACCCGCCTGGATACCGCCGCGCTGCGCACGCTGTGGGCGCGTCATCGCATCCAGAGCCTGAGCGACCAGGAAACGCTCGAAGGCAGTGCGGCCTTCAAGGAACGCATCACCGAGCTGGGCCTGAAGTACAGCCTGCTCACGCAGTACACGAGCTTCATCGCGGTCGACAAGGTGGTGCGCAACGCGGCGGCACAAGACAGCGTCGATGTGAACCAGCCGCTGCCGATGCCGCAAGGCGTGAGCGACCTGGCACTGGGCGCCGAGGTGCCCAGCACGCCCGAGCCCGAAACGCTTGGCGCCATCGCCGTCGTGCTGTCGATGCTGGCCATGCTGCGCCGCCGCGCGCGCCGCAACGATGCGCGCCGGTTCACCTCCTGAACGAGCGAGAAGCAACATGTCTCTGGCAACGCTCGCCCACCGTCATCCGCGCATCGTGGACTGGGGCATCCACATCGACCGCACGCCGGCCGCCGGCTGGCTCGCGCTGCAATTTGCCGCGCTGACGCCGACTTGGGCGTGGATGGTCCAGCGCATGCGCGACGGCTCCGACGATCCGATGGGCCTGGTGGCGCTGGTCGCACTGGCGGCCCTGGCATGGCAATGCCGGCGCGAATTGCGCGCGTCCCCGCGCCTCGGATGGCTGGCGCTCGGAGGAGCCGGCACCGTGCTTGCCACGGTGTTGCGCTCGGGGCTCGGTGTCGTGCCCGCGCTGCCGCCGCTGGCGGCGGGACTGGTCGCTGTGCTTGCACTGGCCTGCGGCCTGCTGGCGTTCCTGCCGAGACGCGTGGCCGCGCTGCCGGTCGCCGGCCTCGCGGTGCTCGCGCTGCCGCTGCTGTCGTCGCTGCAGTTCTACGCGGGTTATCCGCTGCGCGTGGTGACGGCCGAGGCCAGCCGCTGGCTGCTCGCGCCGGGCTTCGACGTGGTGCGCGAAGGTACGAGCCTGATGGTCGACGGCCGCCTGGTGATCGTCGATGCGCCCTGCTCCGGCGTGCAGATGGTGTGGCTGGGCTACTTCGCCGCCTGTGCCGTCGCGCTGTGGGCGCGCCGCAGCGACAAGGCTTTCCTGCGGCGCCTGCCGATGGTCGGCCTGCTGGTGCTGGCCGGCAACATCGTGCGCAACAGCGTGCTCATCGCGTTCGAGGGCGCGGGGCATGCGCTGGCGCCGTGGGCGCACAACGCGCTGGGCCTGGTCGTGCTGGCGGCCGTGTGCGGCTGCATCGCCCGCCTGATGGTGCGCGCGCACCCCGTGCCGGAACCTGCCGACCACCCGATCCCGGGCCTGATCACCACGCAAGGAGGCCGCCATGTCGACACCGTTCTTTGAGCGCTGGTTCGCCAACCATTTCATCAACCGCATCGGCCACAAGACCACTTTCGCGCTCGCGATGCTGCTGTGCATGCTGTGGTCGACCGCGGCGGCGCTGCGGGCACCGGCCGCGCCCGAGGCGATGGCGGCCTCGCACGAATGGCCGAACCAGTGGGACGGCGTTCCGTTGCGCCCGCTCGCGCTGAGTGAAGTCGAGCAGCGCTTCGCCGACCGCTTCCCCGGCGCCATCGGCCGCATGACCGACGGCACCCAGACCCTGGTGATGCGCGAGGTGAAGCAGCCCACCCGCATGCTGCACCCGGCCGCGGACTGCTACCGCGCGCTCGGCTACCGCATCGAACAGGCGCGGCTGGAGCGCGATGCACAGGCGCGTTTGTGGCGCTGTTTTGTTGCACAACGGCACGGCGCACAAAAGATCCGGGTTTGCGAGCGCATCGTCGATGCCCAAGGCACCGCTTTCACCGACACTTCAGCCTGGTACTGGTCGGCGGCCAGTGGACAGTCGACCGGTCCGTGGCAAGCCGTCACGGTGGCGAGACCGATGTGAGAGCGTGTTTGTGAAGAAGACCCTGCGATTTGTGCTTTTCGGGCTGCTGGCCCTCGTGTTGACAGCGCTGGTGGCTATCTTTTTGATAGTCAAGATCGCGCTGGCACCGGCGGCGGGCGAATGGAGCACGCCGGTGAAGGCCGGCCCGCTCGATTTCGAGATCGGCGTGCCGACGGCGGTGCGGCTGGCCACCTCTTCCTGGTTCGCGCCGCGGCTGGACGGCCATTCGCTCGACACCCGTTTCGGCACCGTGCGCTTCAGCTGGAAAGAGGCGGCCGGCCTGCAGGAGATGCGCTGCGAACCCTGCAGCGTCGAGGTGCCGGCGCTCGGCACGCAGCCGATCAAGGTCGAGCGCCTGGTTGCCACCGTGCGGCGCGACGGCAACACGCTGACCGGCACTTTCGAAGCCACGCCCCGGACCACCGAGACGGACATGCTGCAGGGCACATGGGAAGGTCGCCTCGCGCCGAAGAATCTTCACCTCAGCGCCAAGGTCCAGGATGCGCCCATCGCGCGCTGGTACGCGGTGCTGGTGCCTACGCTGCCCGAGCTGCAGCGCGCGCGCATCGGCGGCACGCTCGCATTGGGCGCACAGCTGGTGCTGCCCGAAGCCACGTTCGCGGTGCAGCCCGTCATCAGCCAGTTCACCGTCGAGGGGCTCGGCACCGAGGCGATGCTCGGTGCGCGCACCACCTGCGGTCCGTCCGCCAAGCTGGCCAACGACAGCTGGCTGGCGCGCGCCGTCATCGCCGCGGAAGACCAGCGCTTCTTCCAGCACGCGGGCTACGACATCACCGAGATCCTCGCGTCGATCGACCACAACCAGAAGGAAGGCCAGACCAGGCGCGGCGGCAGCACGCTCACGCAGCAGCTCGCCAAGCTGCTGGTGACCGGCAGCGACCGCACGGCCGAGCGCAAGCTGCGCGAAATGCTCTATGCGGTCGAGATGGAGCAGACGCTGGGCAAGGCCCGCATCCTGCAGCTCTACCTGGACAACGCGCCCTGGGGCGGCAACATCTGCGGCGCCGAGGCGGCGGCGCGGCGCTACTTCAAGCGCAGCGCGCGCACGCTGGAGCCCGCACAGGCCGTGTGGCTCGCGGCGATGCTGCACAAGCCGCAGGCCGTGCTCGAGCAATGGCGGCGAGACGGGCACATCGACTCGGATCGCACCAAGTGGGTCGCCGAAAGCGTGCGCGGCATCAGCCGCAACCAGCGAGAGGCGTTGCTCAAGAGCGTGGCGGTCGCAAAGTACACGCCACCAGAGGCCAATACACCATGACCACAGCGCCGAGCATTGCCGACATCGAAGCCATCGAGCGCGCCACCATCGCGGCGGTATCGCCCGAGGCGTCCGAAGAGCTCGACGGCTGGCTACTGCCTTTCGACGGCGGCACCGTCAAGCGTGCGAAATCGGCGGTTCCGCTGCATCGCAGTGCGGTGGACCCCGCCACGCTCGACCGCATCGAAGACCGTTACGACAGCCGCCAGGTCGCCCCTGCGCTGCGCCTGGCCGATGCCGATTGCTTCGAAAGCCTGCGCGCCGAGCTGGAGCGGCGCCACTACATGGGCGACAGCCCGACCTGCGTGCAGGTCGGAACGACGCGGCAGATGCGACAGGTCGCGGCCGGTGCCGGTGCGTTGGCCGATGTCGACCGCGCCCCCGACGACGCCTGGGCGGCGCTGTTCCTCGGCGAGGGCTTCGATCCGGTGGACGGCGCCCATCGCGTGCGCGCGCTGGCCCGCGCCAAGGGCTCGCTCTATGCCAGCGTGCGCGAAAACGGGCGCACGGTGGCCGCGGGTGCGATGGCGTTCGGACACGGGTGGGCCAGCGTGCATGGCATGCGGACCGACAAGGCGCACCGGGGCCGGGGACTGGCCGGGCGCGTGCTGGCGGGGCTCGCCCAAGCGGCGCTGACGAAGGGTTTCGAGCGCGTGTTCCTGCAGGTCGATGCGCAGAACCATCCGGCGCTGTCGCTCTATCGGCGCGCAGGGTTCGAAACCCACTGGCAGTACCGCTACTGGCAACGCCAGCAGTGGCCTAGATAAGGCTCGCCGTCAGGCTTTCTTTTCGGAGGGCTTGCCCGCCTCGAAGCCGAAGCGCGCATCCCGCAGCGTCGCGTCGACCAGGTCGATCGGGCTCTCGAAACCGGGGGCGGCCTGCAGCACGCCGCCCAGGCGCTGGTCGATCAGCAGGATCGCCAGGCCGTGCACATAACCCCAGGCGGCGGTGATCTGTATGGCCTCGGTCTTGCCCAGGGACGCCGACGCTTCCCCCTGGGTTTCCGGCCTGCCCCCGATGATCGCGGCCATCACGCGCATCGCCTCGCGGGCGGCCGTGTGCAGCGCGGGGCGCCGCATGTCGATCATGTCGTTGCGGAACATCAGCCCGAACATCGCCGCGTTGTCGTTGGCGAAGTGCACATAGGCGCGCGCGATGGCGTTGCGGCGCTCGGGCACGTCCGCGATTTCGGGGGCGGCGGTGCGCATGGCGTCGGTGAGGCGCCGGAAACCGACCGCAGCCAGCTCGCTCACCAATCCCGTCATGTCGCCGAAGTGGTGCTTGGGCGCCGTGTGCGACACCCCCGCTTCCCGCGCAATGGCCCGCAGGCCCAGGCCGGGAATGCCGTCGCGCAGCAGCACCGCCTCGGCCGCGGCCAGCAGCGCCTCGGGCAGCGAGCCGTGGTGGTAGCGCCTGGACGGGGTTTCGGTGGTCATGGGAAAGCGAAAAAAGCGACGGCGGCAGCGAGGAGGCCAAAAATCTTACCACTGGAAAAATTCCTTGACATCATGCGCGGGCTCATTGATATTTCCACTGGAAAGATATTCGGACGACCTTCCATCGAACCCCCAGGAGCCCCGATGAACGACATCACCCTCACCCTCCCTCGCAACGCGCCGCCGCCCAACATGGCTCCGATCGACTTCGAGACGGAACTCGGCCCGCTGCCCCTGCAAGGCGCCTTGCCCGAGAGCCTTCGCGGCACGCTGGTGCGCAACGGCCCGAACCCGGTGGTGCCCGATCCCAAGGCGCACTGGTTCGCGGGCGACGGCATGCTGCATTCGTTCACCCTGGCCGATGGCCAGGTGCATTACCGCAACCGCTGGCTGCGCACCGATCTCTGGCGCGCCGCCACCGATGGGCGGGACCTGACCAGCAGCTTCCAGAAGGCGACCGCCAGCGACGGACCTCCGCCCAAGCACGACGGCACGGGCAACACCAACGTGATCGCCCATGCCGGCCGGCTGCTGGCGCTCGAGGAGGCGCACCTGCCGATCGGCTTCGAGCTGCCCACGCTCGCCACCCTGGGCGCCACCGATTTCGACGGCGGCCTGAGCGGCACCTTCACCGCCCATCCGAAGACCGATCCGCGCACCGGCGAACTGCTGTTCTTCGGCTACGGCACGCCGGCACGCCTCTCGAACGGCATGAGCTTCGGTGTGATCTCGCCGGAAGGCCGGGTCACCCGCTTCGAGCATTTCGAGGCACCCTACGCCAGCATGGTCCACGACTTCATGGCGACCGATCGCTACGTGATGTTCCCCGTCATGCCGCTCACCGCCAGCATGGAGCGCGCCCAGAGCGGCCGCCCGCCCTATGCCTGGGAGCCCGAGTACGGCACCCGCGTCGGCCTGATGCCGCGCGGCGGCAGCACGGCCGACATCGTCTGGTGGCGCGGACCGAGCTGCTACGCGTTCCATGTCATGAACGCCTGGGAGGCCGATGGCAGCCTGTTCGCCGACGTGTTCCAGTTCGACACGCCGCCCCTCTTTCCGAAGCCCGATGGCTCGCCCGCGAGCGACGCGCCATCGCCGAGCTGGCTGGTGCGCTGGCAGTTCGACCTGTCGAACCCGACGCGCGAATTCACGCGGACGCGGCTCGCGGAAATCCCGGGCGAGTTCCCGCGCATCGACGAACGCTTTGCCGGCCTGCCCTACCGCCACGGCTGGTATGCGTGCCACGCGGAAGCGACGCCCGACGGGCCGCCGCGCCTCTACGCGGGCCTGCTCCATATCGACCACACGAAGAAGGGCGAGCGCGACATGTACATGTTCCCCGCCCCCGACGTGGTGTCCGAAGGCGTCTTCGTCCCCCGCTCGCCCGATGCCGAAGAAGGCGACGGCTGGCTGCTCGCCACCGTGTGGCGCGGCGCGACCAACACCAGCGACCTCGTCATCTTCGATGCCCGCGCGGTCGCCAAGGGGCCGGTCTGCACGGCGTCGCTGCCGCACCGCGTGCCGGTCGGCTTTCATGGCAACTGGTTTGGAGAACGCACATGAGCATGCTGCTGGCCTTCCTGCCCTTCATCGTCTTCGCGGTGTTCGACCGCGTCCTGGGCGTCGTGCCCGCGCTGTGTGCGGCGGCGCTGCTGTCGGCGGTGTTCCTGGTGCGCGACTGGCTCACGCCCGGGCGCACGGTCAAGGTGCTGGAGATCGGCACCGTACTGCTGTTCGGCGGGCTTGCGGTCTACGCGCTCGTGGCGCACACCGAGTGGACGCTGCTGGGCGTGCGCCTGCGCGTCGATGCGGGCCTCCTGATCGTGGTGCTGGCCTCGATGCTCATCGGCCAGCCCTTCACGCTGCAGTACGCCAAGGAACGGACGCCGCCCGAGGTGTGGACGCGGCCGGGCTTCAGGCTGGTCAACAATGTCATCACCGCCGCATGGGCCGTTGCCTTCGCGCTCATGGTGCTGGCGGACGTGGCCATGATCTACATGCCCGCACTGCCCTTGTGGGTGGGCATTGCGGTGACGGTCGCGGCGATCGTGGGCGCGATTCGCTTCACCCAGTGGTATCCGGAGCACATGCGGGCGAAATTTCAGGCTGCCGGCTGACAAGGATGCGCTCATCCCCACCGGTGGCGCGGTCAGGGGGTTGGTGACACCATGGGCCGCATGAAGAAAAACGCCAACCACCCCACCGAACCCGTTGTCGCGCCCCGCGGCCTCGACCACATCGTGGCCGGTGTCTCCACCAGCGACGGCGACGGCGTCAAACTCACCCGCGTGCTGCAGCAGCCGCTGCAGAAACGGCTCGATCCGTACCTGATGCTCGATGCCTTCGGCAGCGACAACCCGGGCGACTACATCGGCGGCTTTCCGAACCATCCGCACCGGGGCTTCGAAACGGTCACCTACATGATCGCGGGCCGCATGCGACACCGCGACAGCGCGGGCCACGAAGGGCTGCTCGAGAACGGCGGCGTGCAGTGGATGACCGCCGGCCGCGGCCTCGTGCACAGCGAGCTGCCCGAACAGGAAGAGGGCCTGATGGAAGGCTTTCAGCTCTGGCTCAACCTGCCCGCCAAGGACAAGATGCGCGACCCCTGGTACCGCGACATCCAGAGCGAAGAGATTCCCGAATACACCACCGCCGAAGGCGTGCACGTGCGCGTGATCGCCGGCACCAGCCATGGCATCGACGGCGCGGTGCTGCGCGAACACACCGAGCCGCTCTACCTGGACATCACGCTGCCGCCGGGCGCCGAGTTCGCGCAGCCGCTGCCGCCGGACCACAACGTGCTGGTCTACGTGTTCCGCGAATCGCTCTGGATCGCCGGGAGCGAAGTGCCGACGCGCCGCATGGCCATCCTCGCCAACGACGCCGGCAGCGACGGCGTGGTGCTGCGTGCGGGCGCCACCAACCACAGCCCGGCGCGCGCGCTGCTGATCGCGGGCCGGCCGCTGCACGAACCCATCGCGCAGTACGGCCCGTTCGTGATGAACACGCAGGAAGAAGTGAAGCAGGCGGTGCACGACTTCCAGAACGGCCAGCTCGGTTGAGTCGCTGAAATCGCTGCGATTGCTGTAGTCGCGGGCCTACCGAAAGTCGGCATCGCGGTGCAGGCCGCACCGTGGCATGCGGCGCCTAGATTGTGCCCATGCCCCCCACGATCCGAAAAGGACAGGCGCCCGACACGCTGCAGCGCGCCCAGTTCCATGACCGTTTCATGCAGCCCTTCCAGGACCCGGCGTTCAAGACCGAGGCCAAGTCGCTCCATCGCATCGAGCTGATCGCGTGGGAGGCCTACCAGGAAGGCCGCAAGGCGCCCGTCACGCGCAAGGCCGGGCCTGGGTATGCGGACCCCGACTACGACCTCTCCGTCGATTGGCTCGAAGCCAAGGCGCGCATCGATGCGGCACAGGCCGCGTGGGGGCAGCCGCAGACGCGCTCGCGCGTCCTGCTGATCAATGGTTCCCCGCGCAACGACGGCACCTGCCCCGGTGAGGTCTCGAAGACATGGCGCCTCGCGGGGCTCGCGCAGGAAGTGCTCGAAGGCAGCGGCATCGAAGCCGACATGCTCGACCTGAGCCTCGTCACCTCGGAATACGGCCGGCAGATCCATCCCTGCAAGGGTTGCGTGTCCACCGCGATGCCGCTGTGCCATTGGCCCTGCAGCTGCTACCCCAACCATTCGCTGCGCCAGACCGGCGACTGGATGAACGAGATCTACGAGCGCTGGGTCGCCGCGCACGGCGTGATCCTGCTCACGCCGACGCACTGGTACCAGGCCACCAGCCCGTTGAAGCTGATGATCGACCGGCTGGTGTGCGCCGACGGCGGCAACCCCGACCCCACCAGCACGCACGGCAAGAAGCCCGAGGAAGCCAAGGCGCTCGAACTCGAGGGCTGGGGCTATCCCAAGCACCTGGACGGCCGCGTGTACGGCGTGGTGGTGCATGGCGACGTGGCCGGTGTCGAGAGCCTGCGCCGCAACCTCACCGACTGGCTCGACTGGATGGGCCTGGTCGATGCAGGCACTCAGGCGCGCCTGGACCGCTACATCGGCTACTTCGAGCCCTATGCGACCAGCCACGACACGCTCGACCAAGACGCCGATGTGCAGGAAGAAGTGCGCAACGTGGCGCGCGCCGTTGCCCGTGCCGTGGGCGAGTTGCGCGCCGGCAAGCTGCAGCAACCTGACCGGGGCCTGAAGCGTCCGCGGCCCAAGTAGAAAAGTCACGCGGACGCGCCGCGCACGAGGGCGCGATTCACCATTCTTTACCCAAGCTCACTTCAGGCTAACGCAGGCGATACAGAGGGCTTCCACACTTCGCTTCACCTGCTGCCCATCGGTGGCGGGCTTCTTCGAAAGGAAGCACTTCTCATGATTTCTCTTCGCCAACGCATCGTCTGGGCCAGCCTCCTGGGCTCCGCTGCCCTCGCCTCTTCGGGTGCCTTCGCTCAAGCGCCGGCCGCAACCACTGCACCGGCACCTGCCGCCACCGTGGCCCAGGCCGACACCACCGCCGCGCCCAAGGCGCAGCACAAGCGCATGGACCCGGCCCAGCGCATGGAGCGCATGAAGGAGCACCGTGCCAAGCGCCTCGCCGCGCTGAAGGACAAGCTCAAGCTGACCGCCGCGCAGGAAGGCGCGTGGACCACCTACACCACGGCCAACCAGCCGCCGGCCGGTGCCCGTCCGCAGCGCATGGACCGCGCCGAGTTCGCCAAGCTGACCACGCCCGAGCGCCTGGAACGCATGCAGGCCCGCCAGGCCGAGCGCAGCGCGATGTTCGCCAAGCGCGCCGACGCCACGAAGACCTTCTATGCCGCGCTGACGCCCGAGCAGCAGAAGACCTTCGATGCTGAAACGGTGCATGCCGGCGGCCGTTTCCATCGCGGTCACGGCCACCACGGTGGCCCGCGCGACGCAGCGCCCGTCAAGAGCTGAGTCGCCAGTCGCCGGTGACGGCGGCCCGTGAAAAAGCCCGCAGCGCCTTGTGCGCTGCGGGCTTTATTTCTTTCTTGGTTCAGGCGCCGTGCCTGCTTACTGCGGCGTACCTGTCTTCTCGGTCGGATTGGTCGGCACCGCCGGACGCTCGCCCTTGTCGCCGAAGCGCGGCTTCACCTTGCGCGCCTGCTGGCTGACTTCCGCACGCGACATCTCGCCGGTCGGCTGCGGCATCGCATTGGGCTGGTGGTTGATCGTGGTCGTCGCCTCGCCCTTGGGCACCATGCTGTTGGCGTTGTTGCGGTTCTGCACGCGCGCCTCTGCCTTCACGGCTTCGCGGGAGGCGGGCATCGAGTTGTCGGGGCGCTGGGTCGGATTCGCCACGCCGGCCGGCGTCATCGTGCTCGCCTGGCCGCCCACGGACGGGTCGGGCTGGGCGGGGATGGATGTGGTCTGGGCGATCGCCGCTCCGGTCACGCCCAACAGCGCTGCCATCACCGTCGTTCGGAAAATCGAGTGTTGCTGCTTCATGTGGTGCTCCTTGTGCTTGCGTTGTCTCGGATGAGTCATGGATGAAAGGATGGAAACCTTGGGCTTCCTTTTTTCAAAGCCCTGAAGTCACCGTAGGAGCCCGATAAAGACGCCTGTGTGGGGGCGCGGCAGGCCTGCCTGTAGGAGCCGGCCTCCCACGCGCGAAGGGCGCGCAGAAAGGCACGGAAGAAGGTGGCGCGTTCCTACAGGCACAGGCCGCATGGCAACGTACAACGCCAGGACCGATGTCTTCCACCCCCCCGATCCCCGCTGCGGCCGCGCCTGCGCCGACCTCGCTCAAGGTCATGACGGTGAACACCCACAAGGGCTTCACCGCGCTCAACCGCAAGTTCATCCTTCCCGAGTTGCGCGATGCCGTGCGCACGGTGGGCGCCGACGTGGTGTTCCTGCAGGAGGTGCTGGGCACGCATTCGCGGCACTCCCGCAAGGTGAGCAACTGGCCGGAGGCGCCGCACTACGAATTCCTTGCCGACACCATGTGGCCGCAGTTCGCCTACGGCCGCAACGCCGTGTACCCGAAGGGCCACCACGGCAACGCGGTGCTGTCCAAGTTTCCGATCGTGCATTTCCGCAACCACGACGTGTCGGTGAGCGGCCCCGAGAAGCGCGGCCTGCTGCACTGCGTGCTGCGCCTGCCGGGCCGCACGGTCGATGTGCATGTGATCTGCGCCCACCTGGGTCTGGCCGAAGCGCACCGCCAGCAGCAGCTCGAGCTGCTCTGCCACATCGTGCGCGACGAAGTGCCGGCCGATGCGCCGCTGATCGTCGCGGGCGACTTCAACGACTGGCGCGGCCGCGCGCACGAGGTGCTGGCGCAAGGTGCCGCATTGCGCGAAGTGTTCGTGCATGCCAACGGGCGCGCCGCCAGGACCTTTCCGGCGCGCTTCCCGGTGCTGCCGCTGGATCGCATCTATGTGCGCAACGCCGGCGTGCACGCGCCGGTGGTGCTGCCGCGCAGGCCCTGGTCGCATCTCTCGGACCACGCCCCGCTGGTGGCGGACATCGATCTCTGAAGCGGGCTGCATCATGAGCAACGGCAACCATTGGGTCGGCGGGAACCGCATCGAGCTGCTCGAGAACGGCGAGGAGTTCTTTCCGCGCGTGTTCGATGCGATCCGCGCGGCACAGCGCGAAGTGATCGTCGAGACCTTCATCCTGTTCGAGGACAAGGTGGGCCTCGCGTTGCACGCGGCGCTGCGCGAAGCAGCACAACGCGGCGCGAAGGTCGACCTGATGATCGACGGCTTCGGCTCGCCCGATCTCTCGCGCGAATTCATCGAGGGGCTGACCTCGGTCGGCGTGAAGGTGCGGGTGTTCGACCCCGGCCAGCGTTTCATGGGGCAGCGGCTCAACGTGTTCCGCCGCATGCACCGCAAGATCGTGGTGGTCGACGGCGAACGCGCCTTCGTGGGCGGCATCAACTACTCGGCCGACCACCTGCTCGACTTCGGTCCCAAGGCCAAGCAGGACTACGCCGTGGAGCTCGCGGGGCCGATCGTGGCGGAGATCCACCAGTTCGTGCTGCGTGCCATCGCCGTCGGCGGCAAGGGCGCAGGATGGTTCCGCCGCCGGCTCAAGCAGGCGCCGCCGGTGCGCGAGAACGCGGCCGGCGAGGCCGACGCGATCTTCGTGACGCGCGACAACCGCCGCCACACCAACGACATCGAGCGCCACTACCGCGCCGCGATCCGCTCGGCGCGCGAGCGCATCGTGATCGCCAATGCGTATTTCTTTCCGGGCTACCGGCTCATCAAGGAACTGCGGCGCGCGGCGCGCCGTGGCGTGGACGTGCGGCTCATCCTGCAGGGCGAGCCCGACATGCCGATCGTCAAGACGGCCGCGAGCATGCTGTACCACCACCTGCTGCACGCGGGCGTGCGCATCTACGAGTACTGCGACCGTCCGCTGCACGGCAAGGTCGCGCTGATGGACGACCGCTGGAGCACGGTGGGTTCGAGCAACCTCGATCCGCTGAGCCTGTCGCTCAACCTCGAAGCCAACGTGGTCGTGCGCGACAAGGCCTTCAACGAGGTGCTGTGGCAGCGCATGGAACAGCTCATGCAGCACAGCTGCAAGCAGATCGACACGGCCGACCTCGCGAGCGAATGGAGCGGGTGGCGGCTGGTGCGCAGCTTCTTCATCTTCCACTTCCTGCGCTGGTATCCCGCGTGGCTGGACCGCCTGCCGCGCCATGTGCCGCGGCTGACGCCGGCCGAGGCGACCGATCTGGCCGAACGGCAGAAGAACAACGAGCACGCCGGCGGCGCCACGCCGACGGAAGCGGCATGAGGCCCATGAACCGATGACCACCATGGCCCTCGCTCGCCAATCCTGGTGGCCCTGGGCCCGCCGGGTGGTCGTGTGGGGCTTCTTCGGGCTCGTCGTCTGGCTGCTGGTGAACCAGGCGCGCGCCATCGACTGGAGCGAGGTGCTCGAAGCGATTCGCGCTCTGCCCGCAGTCACGCTGCTCGCGGCCGGTGCGCTGGCTGCATGCAGCTTCGCGCTCTACAGCACCTATGACCTGCTGGGCCGGCACTTGACGAAGCACAAGTTGGGCGCCGGCTCCGTGATGGGCGTGACCTTCATCAGCTACGCCTTCAACCTGAACTTCGGCTCGCTGATCGGCGGCGTGGCCTTTCGCTACCGGCTCTATTCGCGCCTGGGCCTGGGCAACGAGACCATCACCCGCGTGCTGGGCTTCAGCATGCTGACCAACTGGCTCGGCTACCTGGTGGTGGCCGGCGCGGCCTTCTCTTTCTGGCCGATGACGCTGCCGCCCGAATGGAAGATCGGCAGCGAGGGCCTGCGCGTGCTCGGCGCGGTGCTGCTGGTGGTGTCGGCGGGCTACCTGGCGTTGTGCGCTTTCTCGGCCGGACGCGTCTGGCGCGTGCGCGGCCATGCGTTCAAGACACCGGGGCTCGCGATGGCGCTGCTGCAGCTGGCGATGTCGTGCCTGAACTGGTCGCTGATGGGCGGGGTGATCTGGCTGCTGCTGCAGGGCCAGGTCGGCTATCCGCATGTGCTTGCGGTGCTGCTGGTGGCGGCGGTGGCCGGGGTCGTCACGCATGTGCCGGCGGGGCTTGGCGTGCTGGAGGCGGTGTTCGTCGCGCTGCTGTCGTACCGGGTGCCCGAAGCCACGCTGCTGGGGGCGCTGCTGGCTTACCGGGGGCTGTATTACCTGCTGCCGCTGGCGGTTGCGCTGGGCGCCTACCTGGTCATGGAGATTCGCGTGCGCCGCCGCCGTCGTCTGCCCTAGCTCTCAGAAGTGATAGGTGTAGCGCAGGCGCAGGAAGGTCTCGCCCGGGTTGGGCTTCTTGATGCCGCCATTGGAGACATGCTGCACCCGCAGCGAAACCTCGTGCGCTCCGTTGTCGCCGAAGCTGCGTCCGATGCCGAGCACTTCGGTGAACTGGAAGGCCGTGCTGAAGCTGCGATCGGGCGTGCGGTAGACGTGGTCCATCAAGGTCGCGCCGACGCCGCCTTCGGCGAACCAGGGCGATGCGCCGTCGCCGAAGCGGTAGCGCAAGGTGTAGATCGCGCCGATCTGGACGAAATTGCGCGGGCCGTCGTCGAGGGGGCGCGCATGCCAGTTGCTCAGGTAAAAGTCGAGATACGAGGTGAGCGGGCTTCCCTGCGGCCTTTCACTGAACGACCACGGCACCGTCATGCCGACGCTGACCGAGTTGGTATCGCCCTTTTCCCCGTGCCGTGCGTGACCGCCGTCGATGTAGATGCCGCGGGTGTCGTCGCCAGAAGCATGGGCCGCCGTGCCGAGCAAGCCGATAAGGCCTGCGAACACGGCGGCACCCAGGGGCGTGCAAGAACTTTTTTTCATGTTGTGAGTGCTCGATGCGGATGATGAGAGAAAGTCCAAATATTTACTTTCTCCAGCGTCCGGCGCGGGCGCAGCACGTAATTTCCACATCCAAAGGCAGGACTTGTTCAACAAGAATGCAGATTGATATTGCTGCGCTGCAGCAATCGAAACGGTCGAGGCCTATAGTGGGTTCTCCTCCCCCCACGCATCGGCCCCATATGTCATCTCTCAGTACCACCGCCCGTCTGGCCAATCCACTCATGCAGTGGCTCGACCTGGCCCTCAAGACCAACGAGATGCTGTTGTCCTCCGGCTCGGTGATCCGCATGCGGACCGAGCGCATCGCCAGGGCCGGGCTCACGCCCAGCGCGGCCGACCTCGCGGAGTTCCAGCTCATGGGGCACGAGAAGCTCGCCGCGGCCAGCGAATCGGGCATTGCGATGGTCAAGCAGTGGCACAGCAGCCATTTCTCGCTGGCCAACAAGGCGCTGCAGCAATGGCTTCAGGGCACGACGGCCTTCTTCTCGATGGCCGGCAGCGTCACCCCCGCGCAGGCGGCCGCGCGCAGCGATGCCTTCGTGCAGACCGCGACCCGCACGGCGAGCACGGCCAGCCAGCTCTCCGGCATTGCCGCCCGCATCGCGCGCGAAGGGCTCAAGCCCATTCACGCCGCGGCCACGTCGAACGCGCGGCGGCTGGCTCAGCTGCAGTCCTGACGGGAAAGAAGCGCGGCGCCTTCAGGGCTGCGCGGGCACCAGCGTCAGCAGCGTGATTTCCGAAGGCGCGCCAAAGCGCTTCGGCGGGCCCCAATAGCCGGTGCCCCGGCTCACATAGATCCACATGTCGTGCAGCCGGTGCAGGCCCGCCGTGAAGGGCTGCTGCATCGGCACGAACAGGTTCCACGGAAAGAACTGGCCGCCATGCGTGTGGCCCGACAGCTGCAGCTGGTAGCCGGCCGCAGCGGCCACCGTCGCGCTGCGCGGCTGGTGCGCCAGCAGCACGCGCGTGTGCACCAGCGGCGGCGCATCGAACAGCGCCAGGTGCGGATCGCTCGCATGCGCCGCGTCGAAGTGCCCGGCGGTGAAGTCGGTCACGCCGGCCAGCACCAATGCGCTTTCGAACAGTTCTTCATCGGTCTGCGCGCCGCGCACATTGCGCGTCTGCAGCACCACATGCTCGTTGAGCAGCACCTTCAGCCCGAGCCGGCGCAGCTCGTCGATCCACGCATGCGCGCCCGCGTAGTACTCGTGATTGCCCGTGACCACGAAGGTGCCGTGGCGCGCGCGCAGCCCCGCCAGCGGCGCGATGTGTTCGCGCAGTTCGGGCACCGTGCCGTCCACGAGGTCGCCGGTGATCGCGATGGCGTCGGCGCCGAGCCGGTTCACCGCGTCGACGATGCGCTGGATGTACGCGCTCCGGATCGTCGGCCCGACGTGGATGTCGCTGAGCTGCGCGATCGTGAAGCCCTCGAGCGCCGACGGCAGCCCGCGGATCGGCACCTCGACCCGCTTCACGCTGGCCGTGCGGCGCGCGTTGATGAAGCCGACGAGCGAAGTGCCCGTGGCCATCGCCAGCACCGCCAGCGCGCTCCACGGCAAGAGCGCATTCCAGCGCACCTGCACAAGGCCCAGCGCGCCCGCCAGCCAGGTGAGCAGCAGGCCGGCATCGCGCACCAGCGTCAGCACGAACATCGACGAGAACCAGCCCATACTGATCAGCCCGACCCACTTGAGCACCTCGCCCACCGAGGCGTTGGCCGCAATGCGGCGCGAGACGAAGGGCAGCGGGATCGTGAGCGCCGACACCGCCAACAACACCAGCGCCAGCGGCCACACGGGCGTGAGCATGGCCAGCGCCGGCAGCAGGCGCAGCGCTATGTAGATGTGCAGCAGCGCAGTGAGGGCGCTCAGGGGGCGGATCGGCATCGGGGCAATGGGTTCGGGCATTGCCCGGGATACACCACCTGCAAGGCGCATGCCGTGCATTCAAGGCACCGGAGGGCGCCATGTTCGCTATTTTTTCTATAGCGCACGACGCCCGGATAGCGGGCGCTGTGGCTTGACGAACGTCAGAATTTCGCGGCTGTTGCGAGCGGCGCCGGCCACCGGTGGCGCCGCGTCACTGCACCGTGCGCGTGCCCGCCGAGGCCATGTCGGTGCCCGCCGGCCATTCGAAGATGGCCTTGGCGGACGCGCCGTGCGGCACCGTCACCGACTGCTTGAGCGTCTGGCTGCCGATGCGCGCCTCGACTTCATAGGTGCCCGGCTCCAGCCGCGCCACCATGAACGGGCCGCCCGACACCACGTTGTCGAGCAGCGCGGTGCCGCTGCCGTCGCGCACCGTGACGTGCACGCCGGCGGCGAAGTCGGCGCTGCCCTTGTGGTCCTTGACCGCGAATTCGAAGGTGGCGGGCCAGCGCGGCGACACCGTCTCCATCAATTGCGCCTCATCGCTGCCGATGCCGCCGCTCATGTATTCGACGCCGTGCGCCATGTAGATCGGCGGATTCACCGTCGCGTGCGCGGGCGACAGCGCCCCAAGCAGCACGGCGCCGCACAACATGAAGGCCGCCAGCGGCCGCGTGTTCGAGGAAGAAGAAAAACGGGAGGTCATGGTCTTGAATCCTTTCCAGGTCGTGATGGCGAAAGCCACGCCGCCAATGTGCGGCGCACGACTTAGAAAAGGCTGACCACGGGCCGCGAATGCGGCCGTGGTGCGAGGCTCGCTCAGCGGGCCGCGGAGGTCTGCGCCAGCGCCTGCGTTTGCGGCATCGGCGGCGTGACCGAGGCCATGTCGAAGTTCGACGGCCAGAGGAACGACGCACGGGCCGGCGAACCGGCAATCACGATCAGCGACTGCGTGAGCGTGAGCCCGCCCAGCGTGACGTTCACGTCGTAGGCGCCCGGGTTGAGGCGCGCGAGCATGTAGGGCGCCTGCGTTTCCACGTCCATCACCGCCTGGCCGGTGTATTTCTGGCGGATCTGGACCGAGGCCTTGGCCGGGAAGCCGGCAAGTTGCGCGCCCTTGCCGTCGCTCACGCCCAACTCGATCGTCGCGGCCCAGCGCGGCGCCACCATTTCCATGAAGTCGGCCTCGCCCTTGGCTGCGCCGCCGCACATGTACTCGATGCCCTGCGCCACCTGGATGGGCGGGTTCGAGAAAGCGTGGGCCGGCAAAACGGCGCCGAGGAATGCTGCTGTACCGCCCAGTACCAGAGCGGCCAGGGGCCGCCGGAGACGCATAGGGTTCATTGCTTGTTGTCCTCGATCTTGCATGACGTGAAATCCGTCGAGGATTTTGCTTAGCAAGAGTCGGGCTAGATATAGCGTTTACGAGGAACGATCCTCGAAACAGAGTTGAACGCTATTGTTTTAATAGCTGATGACGGCTGTGTGACGGGCGTCGCGGCCAGTTTCGGACGCCGACTTCACGGAAACCCTGAGACGCAACGGTTTTGGGGCCGGGCCACGGGAGTGCATGGCCCGCGCCTACGGCGGTGCATGAGAGCGCCCCGGCTCGCATCCGCCGTGCCTTCACGGAGATACTGCATCCCGATGAACACAGACGACCACGACCCCATGCACGAGCGCCGAGAGGCAATGACGGCATGGGAGCGTGGTTTGAGGCCGAAGCGGGATCGCCACTTGGCGCTGTGGCTGGCGCTCGCCGCCTTGCTCGTGTTCCTGCTCTATCGGGGCGCGGAGTGGTTGTTGGCGCAGCGCGCTTCGCCGCCTGCGCGCCAGTCCCCGGAGGTGCAATCTCCGCCGATCGGCCGCACCGCGCCCGTACCGCCGCCGGTATCTCCCGGTCCCACCGCGCCCGACACTTTCGAGGTGACCAAGTGCCTCACCCCCTCGGGCAAGGCCGCCTACTCGGATGGACCTTGCCCGCCAGGCTCACGCGCCACGACGGTTCGCCTTCGGCGCGATGTGAATATCTCGGATGGCATGAGCATCGCGGAACGAGAGGCTTCCAACCGAAACAGCGCAGCCATCGCCGAGCAGCAACAGCAGTACGAACGGCAGGTGGCCCGCAATGTCGACAGCGCGATGGCCGAATGCAGCCAACTCGATGAGTACGTCAAACGGCTCGATGCCGCCGCGCGGCAGCCGCAGGACATGAATTCGCAGGATCGGTTGCGCAGCGAAAGGCAGGCGGCGCGTGATACGCGGTTTCGGCTGTGCCACCAATAGCGGATCTCAATTGCCCGGCAACTCCGTCGCGGCTAGTCTTAAAGTCGGTGCGCCCTGGAGGGGCAGCCCGAGCTTGAACTGTAGGCGGGCTTGAGCATCGTTATAGCGTGCGACCGCCGGATACGTCCTTAGTCAGCCTGTGAGCCAAACCTTGAGGCGCGACCAAATACTCGAGGAGAGTGGGGCCTTCTCCTGTGAGGCTGTATTGGACGCGTAGTCCTTCGCTGGAGAAGCGACGTCAGGTTGGGTATCCCTAAGCTGGCTGTAATGCGCGGCTTTGGCCTTCTTGTCTCGGCGCCGTTCTGCTTCAACGAGCGACTCCGACCAGGGGCCGGCCTCCAGCACGCGACCCTGCTGGATCACGTAATGGGACCGGCATTTCTGGTTCCAGTTGCCCACGGAAGGGTGAAGCGAGATGGATTCGCCGTCGAACGTCATGCGCCAGTCGGTCGGCGTGAACGGCGTCACCACGCGGTCGCCGCAGCCGCAGCAGCAGGAGTGAACCGCAGTCGCGTAGTCCATCGAGATGTACAACACGCCCGGGTCCAGCTCGCGCGGGACGGTGCGGACGAAGCGATGCTCTAGGGTCTGATGGCGTATCACGACTGGTCTCCGTTAAGCAGCATGCCTCCATCGGTCGTGTACGTGCAGTGGTGCTCGTTTTCCAGGTCGCGGTAGAACCCGCGGAGCTTCTTCCACTTCACGACCGCCAAGCATGCGTTCAGAGCGTTCAGGTCCGCTACCTGGATGTTGGAGGCGTATACGTCTTGGCCGCCGCCGCCCTCAAAGGAGATGCGACCCGCGTGAACATGATCGCGCTTCGCCAGCGTGCTCGTTGTCACTCGAAGGATGCCGCCGAGGCTGCCGTTGGAGAGCTCCAGCCCCATCCCGACGTCGATGAACGGGACACCCAGTGCCTCCAGCTTCGCGACCACGGCACGCTTCTCCTCGCCCGCGTCCATACTGATGAATGCGAACGTGATGCCGTCGAGCAGCCCCAGCGTCTCCGCCTTCATCTTCACCGCGTGCGCCACGATCCCTCGATGCATCCGTTCGTAGATGCCCTTCAGGTAGTGCACCTTTTTCGGGGCATCCCGGAGCTCCTCCAGCGAAGGCGCCCCGGGCGCGCGGAACGCGTTGTGGGAGAGGAAGTCGTCATCGTCGAACAACCGGATTTCGTTCGCCGGCGTCTTCGCGACCAAGTCAAGGATGTAACCGCCAGTGCCGCCAGCGCCCAGGATGCCCACTACCTCGTTCTCTAACTTGCTGGCGAGCGCCCCAAGCCCGACCCGGCTCGACGCGGTATCGAGGTAGTTGAAGACGCTGCGTTCATCTTCATCATCGGCGCCGCGGATCACCCGCGCACTGATGCCGGGCTGTAGGACCGCGGCCGGGCCCGCCAAGATCGTCGCGTAGGTAGCCATCTTGGCGTAGTAGTCCGGATAGCCGTCCGGATTGGGCTTGCTGGAGAAGCTGTGCTGCGCGGTAAGCCCATGGCCCAAGTCGGTGTTCAGCGACGCGTGAGAAATTCCTGGCAAGGGTGTCCCGTCCGCGTTGCACGGGAAATCACCATCCCAGTGGATCACGTGCGTTTCCGGCTTGCGTGTCTGGTCGCCGGCCAGGTCCAGGGTGGACACCAGGGTGCCAGTGCGCACGCAGCGCTGGGCATCGACGTAGGGGATCTCCCGCATCACCAGGAGGCTCCCTTCGATGCGGACGAAATATCCCTCCGACCTCAGCCGGGCCAAGTCGGGATTACGACTGAACAGTGCGCGTGACATTGAAGATGGTCCCATGCTTTTTGACTTCAACAGAGCCGCCCTCGCCGAGTTCACCGGCGTGGGGGAGCGAGGCAGCATTGCGGTACGTCATGGAGAACTTGACGTTGGTCTCCGCCGGCGCGTCCGGATGGGATAGCTTCACCACCTGCTCGAAGGTGACGTGCCTGTCCGGCACCGTTTCCTCGACAGCGTTGACCAGGATGACGTACCCCTTGCTCGGCCGCGGCGCCGTGAAGAACCGCTCGATACCAGGGGCATCGAGGTTGAGCCGCTCCTCGGGTTCGATGAGACGGTCCTCGCCGCCCCGGACCTCGAGGAAGATGGCCTCCTCGGGCGACGGATCAGCGAGGTCGTACAGAACGCTGCCGAGCAGGTCAGCGCGGCCCCAGGCCATCTGGCGGTCGTTCAACAAGAACTTGAAGTCGCGGTCGGACTTGAAAGCGATGAATCGTTCAGCTCCCTTGCCCCGTAAGTCCACCGTCTCGTCGAGCCGGATGTCTTCGAAGTCGCCCGATGCCAGGAGCGCGAACAGCAGGTAGTCGGCGCGGCGGTCGAGCCCGGCGCTGTCGAGAATCTGCCGCCCGGTGGGAACCGGGTCCGGCACGTCGATGTGGCGGAAGGTCAGGCCTTCCAAGCCGAAGCGGATACGGTAGGCGGCAGCCTCCCGCAGAGGACGGTCCTCACGGATCGCGTCGCCAATGTCGTCAAAATCAGGATGTTTCATAGGGTCCTTGTGGTTGCTGTAGCGAGGTTTTTCTCGCCTACAACCCTCTAATCGGACCCACCGGACTCGGCCGGTAAATTTTCTTCAGAAGTTTTTCGAGAGGGTGCCTGGCGGCACGGCGCCGCACACAAAGAAGGCCGGGCAGTTGGGGCAGGTCATGTCTGACGCCTTGGCCCGGAAGTTTCCTCCGCTGATGTCACGCAGGATGTTGCCCAGCTTGAGCTGCTGGTTGCTCAGCACCTTGGCTGAAAGAACCAAAGGCGTTGCTTCGGCGTCGGCCAGAGAAACCAACTCCACGACCGCATCTGGAAAGGCAGCACGGGCCGCTAGTACGAATGCTGCGGCGCCTACGTCTTTGCCTTCCTGGCTCGAAGCATGCCCGGTCTTGACCCGGCGCAGGGTTCGAACGCCGTCGCGAACCAGGACTTCGTCAGGCCTGACCTCCACTTCGTGGTTGTCGAAGGTGATGCGCAGCGCGGTAGGCACTTCAACCTGGGCACCGGCCCGGGACGCCAAGAAGTAGCCCAACATCGTGGTGGCAATGGCCCGATAGTCCTCGACGTATCCGTGTTCGTGAAGCCCTTGGTTGACGAACGCCTCCGCGAGAAGCGCCTCGCATTGGCCGGTCGACGCAGCGCCCTGGGCGACGACCTTGCGATAGACCTCCCGGATCGCCTCGTGCATCAGCATGAAGGCGCTCATGCGTCGACGGCCGCCTACTTGCAGCAGATGCGTGTAGAGGAACCGTCGCTCGCAAGATTCATAGAGCGAGACCGCCTCGGAACTGAAGCGCGGTGTACCGGAGAAGACCACCGGTATTTGTGCGACATCTGGGGCCGGAGGCAGGACCGTCAGTGGCGTGACTAGTCGCCGGCTGACGGCGCCGATGCGGTCAAGAAACTTCGACAGCGGTCTGGAAGTGCCGTTGGACTTCGCCGTGGCGCCATAGAACACTAGACGGTCCCTCGCCCGCGACATCGCCACGTAGAAGAGGCACTCTTGCTCCTCGTTGTGCGGGGCCCGTGCGATTTCATCCGGGCTGCCCTCTCCCCCGGTGACCATGCCGGTCGGCGGAGGGCACTTGGAAGGTCGGATAGCGCCGGGGATGGAGTCCTGGTTCACGCCCACCATGTGGACCACGGGAAACTCCAAGCCCTTGGAGCCGTGGATCGTCATCAGGCGCACTGCATCAATGCCCTGGGCGGCAGCGGGTAGTTGCCTGAGGTCCCTGTCGTCCCGGAGGCGGAGCAGCCTGCGCACGCGGTCGGCTAGCCGCTGAATCGGAAGACCCTGCCCATTGGGCTGGACTCGGACGAAGTTCATGAACTGCCAGATGGCGATGCCCTGAGCTTGGTCGGAAACGCTGGACGAAGAGGCGATGCGCGCCGCCCGCCTGGTTCGGTCAAGCAGGAGCGTCGCGAGCACAACCCATGGTTGGGACGAGGCTTCGAAACCGTTCAGTGCCGTACTCAAGGCAGCCAACGCAGCCTGCCCGGTTGGAGTTACATCCGGCGCTCCTTGCCGCCAAGCACCGGGCTGAACATCGGCGCCGCGAAGGCGTTCAAACACTCGAATGGCATCCTCGAACGTCATCGCGAACTCGGGCCAGCAGGCAGTGCGAATAAGACCCATGGCACGCTTGTCCACGAGGAGCAAGAGAACCGCAACAAGGTCCTTTATCTCGGTGCGCTCGAAGAGGCTGCCCAAGAACAGGACGGGCACGCCGGCACGCTCAAGCTCTTGCCCGGTGTCGGACAGCTTGTCGTTGCCCCTGCACAGAACTGCCTGGTCGCGGTACAGAAAGCCTGCTGCCCGAAATTGCTCGATGCTGTCGGCCAGCGCCGGGGTCAGGAGCGAGCCGTCGGAAACCGTGACGACTTCAGGTGGGGCGCCGCCGGGGCCACGGTCGGCCTCAAGCGCGGTTGGCCCATCAGCGGCGCTCATGGTCGCCGCGAAGGTGGAGAAGGCGCCTACGATTTCTGACGTCGAGCGGTAGTTGATGTCCAGGTTGTCTCGGACGCCTTTAGGGAAGTCCTCGTGCCCGAACCGAATCATGTTGAACGACGAGGCCCCCCGGAACCGGTAGATGGACTGTTTGGCATCCCCCACCACCCAAAGGTTCTTCCCGGTGGGTTTGAGTGCCGTCAAGAGCCGCACGCTGCTTCGGTTCACGTCCTGGTACTCGTCGACCAGAATATGGTCGTAGTCGCTCTGGAGCTGGGACCTGACCGCTTCATCGCGCTCCAGGAGGAGAACCGGTTGCATGACCAAGTCTCCGAAATCGACGCACCCCGAGGTAGCCTTGAGCTCCTCGTAGCGCGCGTAGACCCTAGCAACCTCTTCAACTTTCTCAGCAGCTTCGATTGCGGTGGGGTCGGCTGCGGTCGCGCGCATTATCTGAGCCAGGGCGACGTAAGCCTGCGGGCTGACGACCTCGTCTTTGGCTCGAGAGACCGCGGTCAGGATGTCGGCCACTGTCTGTGACGGGTCGTAGAGGTTTCGGTAGTGCTTCAAGCCAAGCCGCGGAAACTCGACTTCGAGCAGCTCAACCGCCTCGGTACGATCCATCAGCCGAGGGTCCGTGGGCAGTCCGCATCTGTCGTTGAACCGCCTGAGGATGTCCAGGCCGAAGCGGTGGAAGGTGCCGATGCACAGCGCTGCCGCTTGCTGCGGGCGCTTCTGGGCGATCCGCTCGGCCATCTCACCCGCTGCCTTGTTCGAGAAGGTCAAGAGCAGGATGCGCCTGGGGTCAACGCCTTCGTCGAGCAGGCTTTCGACACGGGCAACCAGCGTGCGTGTCTTGCCCGTGCCTGGCCCGGCCTGGAGCAGGAATGCGGCGCCGCGGTGGGCGGCGGCGGTTTCCTGCTTCTTGTTCAGGGGGATTTCGACCCGGTTTGCTACGGCGACGACCGGGAAAGCGGGGAGCAACAGGGCGTCCAGCATCTGCTGCGCGACGACTTCGAACGGAGCCCCAAGGCGCGTTGCTATGGTGGAGCACGACTGACCCTGAGCAACGTGCAGGTCGACTACCAAGTGTCTTGGGAGGAGCAGCTCTCGCGCGAAGAGGTCCATCTGGACCTCGCGCCGCTGACGACGACTGTAGTCAACCACGCGGTCCATCCCGACCGGCGCAGCTTCCGAGGTACGAGCCGGGTCGACGTTGGCCGCAGGTCCGGACTCCTCTTCACCGTCGCCCAGCTCCGCGTGCCCGATTTCGTGTGCGACTAGGAACGCTTGGTCGAAAGGTGAGCCTCCCGTCTCATGGACGATCAGGGGAAGGTCCGGGTCAAAGGAGGCTCGACCGCCATCGAGCATCGCAGCGCCGGAAGCGCAGGTCTCGACGGTGATCCCGAGGTCGTTTGCTATGCCGACAGCGAACTCGTATGGAGACCACGGGTCGCGCCCGCGCTGAACGGCCTCATCGTGCAGTCGCTGCGCGTGCTGCCGAGCAACTTCTATCTGATCCATGCTACTCCTCGCGGAGTAGCTTCGAAATGCTCTCTTCGTCGACACCGGCGTCTTGCAAGACCCTCTCGAACGACACCTTTGCAGGAGCTACGGGCTTTACGGCCGACTTCCTTGCGCGAGCCAGCGAAGCCTCGGGGGGAAGAGCGAGATACGAGAGCAGTGTCTCGGTCGATGTCTGTAGCGCCTCAGCTATCTTTGCCAGAACGCGTTGGGGCACGGTTGCGACATCTATCCGACGTTCTCGGAACGCAAGGCCAACCTGCATAGGCAAGGACAGCACTTTGACGGCGTCAGCAAACGTCTTCGCTGGCGAAGCTTGCAACGCCTGTAGCGTGATGACGTTCTCCCGAAGACGCGCCATGCCTGTCGCGACGAGGTCCAACTCGGCGACACCGGGAGGGACGTTATCGTCGAATTCCCGTGTCAGTTCCATGGTGAGGTCTATTAGGGCTAAGGAATGCTCGGGGTACTGGGCAAGGTATCGCTGCAGAACATCAGTTCCCGGCTCGAAGTCCATGGCAAACGCTCTCAGGACATCGTCCGCGGTGATTTGTGGCTGCTTGGCCATCACATCTTCCCCTTTCGCTCAAGGCGTAGTTTCAGGGACGCAAAGGCCTTGTCACGATGCGTGCGGATGGTCTTCTCCGATTTCCCCAGGACTTTGCTGATGGACTCGACCGAGGGGTCGTTGGACTCAATGGGAATGTCTTGGCGCCACATCACGACGATCCTCCTTTGGAACTCAGGTAGGTTGTCAATCGCCTCGTCAAGGAGAAACCGGTAATCTTTTTTGTCGAGTTCGTCGGCGTTGAATGGGTCGTGGTCTCCGACGGCTGATTCGACTTGGGCGGAGACCTCCCCATCCTCGATCTCAATTTCAGCAGTCCGGTTCTGCTGCTTCCAGTGGCGGTCGTTCGCGTCCCGACGATCCGCCGCGACCGCGCTGTTGAAGTTGACCTCGTAGTAGTCGAGGCGGTCATCGTACTGCCTCCGTTCGCTGAGAAGCAGGTCGACAAAGTGGTCGTGGACATCCTCGCGGATGTTCATCTTGGTCAATGAAACCGTTTTGCCACCGGCGTCAGTGATTGATGGGACTCGACGGGCCACACGAAGCAGCAGCTGCTCGATCAGCCTGTCGCGGTGGGCGCCGCCCGCCGTGTTACGCACGAAGTACAGCAAAGCTTCGGGGGAGACGAATTTGGGATCGCTGACCTGCCACAGGTCGGTGCGACGCTCCAACTCGGCGGCGCTAATTTCAGCGAGAGCTTGAATCTCGGCTTCAACCTTATCTCGCCGGAAGTAAGGCGTGCCGTCGAGCTTGTGCTTACGAAGAGGGCGAGCCACGACGAATCCTCAAGCCTCTAGCATCACAGGGCGCGCTATAGACAGGAATGAGTCCACGTCTTATGCCTCGCTCTACATCGCTCTCAAACGTCGATATTCGCCGCCCGCAGCGCGTTCTGCTCGATGAACTCCCGCCGCGGCTCCACCTCATCCCCCATCAGCATCGTGAACACGCGATCCGCTTCGATCGCGTCGTCGATCTGCACGCGCAGGAGGCGGCGCACGGTCGGGTCCATGGTGGTTTCCCACAGCTGCTCGGGGTTCATCTCGCCCAGGCCCTTGTAGCGCTGGCGCGAGGTGGCGCGTTCGGCTTCGCTGATCAGCCACTTCATGGCCTGGCGGAAGTCGTCGACCTTTTCTTCCTTGGCGCGCTCGCCCTCGCCGCGCTTGACCAGCGCGCCTTCGGTGCTCAGGAGGCCGCGGAAGGTGTTGGCGGCTTCGGCCAGTGCCGCGTAGTCGGCGCCGTGCACGAAGTCCTGCGTGATCACGCTGCTCTTGATGTTGCCGTGGTGGCGGCGGCTGATGCGCAAGAGCGGCTTGTCGGTGCGGGCGTCGAACTCGTTGCTCACCTCGGCCGGCACACCGGTCGTGTTGAGCTCGCGCAGCTTGGCCTGCAGCGCCACGGCCGAAGCCTCGGCGGCGGGCGTGGTGTCCAGGTCGAGCGCCACGCCGTCGGCGATGGCGCGCAGGGCCTCGGCGTCCATGAAGTTGCGCAGGCGCGCAATCACGGCCTCGGCCACCTGGTGCTTGCGCGCCAGCTCGGCCAGGGTGTCGCCGGTGAGCGTGGTCGAACTGGCGCCACCGGTCTCGATGCGCGCGTCTTTCAGCGCCACCTTGAGCAGGAAGGCATCGAGCGCGGGGCCGTCCTTGAGGTACTGCTCTTCCTTGCCGACCTTCACCTTGTAGAGCGGCGGCTGCGCGATGTAGATGTGGCCGCGCTCGACCAGCTCCGGCATCTGCCGGTAGAAGAAGGTGAGCAGCAGCGTGCGGATGTGGGCGCCGTCGACGTCGGCGTCGGTCATGATGATGATGCGGTGGTAGCGCAGCTTGGCGACGTTGAAGTCGTCCGCACCGCCGCCCGAGGTCGTTGCGCCGGCGCGGCCGATGCCGGTGCCCAGCGCGGTGATCATCGTCAAGATTTCGTTGCTGGTGAGCAGCTTCTCGTAGCGCGCCTTCTCCACGTTCAGGATCTTGCCGCGCAGCGGCAGGATGGCCTGGAACTTCCGGTCGCGGCCCTGCTTGGCGGAGCCGCCGGCGGAGTCGCCCTCCACCAGGTAGACCTCGCACAGGGCGGGATCCTTCTCCTGGCAGTCGGCCAGCTTGCCGGGCAGGCCCATGCCGTCGAGCACGCCCTTGCGGCGCGTCATTTCGCGCGCCTTGCGGGCGGCTTCACGGGCACGGGCGGCCTCGACGATCTTGCCGCAGATGATCTTGGCGTCGTTCGGACGCTCCTGCAGGTAGTCGGTCAGCAGGCGGCCGACGATGTCTTCCACTGGCGCGCGCACTTCGCTGGAGACTAGCTTGTCCTTGGTCTGGCTGGAGAACTTGGGCTCGGGCACCTTCACGCTCAGCACGCAGCACAGGCCTTCGCGCATGTCGTCGCCGGTGACCTCGACCTTCGCCTTTTTCGCGAATTCGTTCTCTTCGATGTACTTGTTGATGACCCGGGTCATCGCGGCGCGCAGGCCGGTGAGGTGGGTGCCGCCGTCACGCTGCGGGATGTTGTTGGTGAAGCACAGCACCTGCTCGTTGTAGCCGCTGTTCCACTGCATCGCCACTTCCACGCCGATGTGCGTGCCGGGGATGCCGCCGTAGGTGTCGGCCGGCTTCTCGCCCGCTGCATAGAACGAGTTCGGGTGCAGGACGGTCTTGCCCTTGTTGATGAACTCCACGAAGCCGCGCACGCCGCCGGTGCCCGAGAAGTCGTCTTCCTTGCCGGTGCGCTCGTCAAGAAGGCGGATGCGCACGCCGTTGTTCAGGAAGCTCAGCTCGCGCAGGCGCTTGGAGAGGATCTCGTAGTGGAAATCGCTGTTTTCCTTGAAGATTTCCGTGTCGGGGAGGAAGTGCACTTCGGTGCCGCGCTTGTCGGTGTCGCCGATGATCTTCATGGGCGAGACCTCGAAGCCGTTCACGGTTTCGAGCAGGCGGTTCTGCACGAAGCCGCGGCTGAATTCGAGTTCGTGAATCTTGCCTTCGCGGCGCACGATCAGGCGCAGCTTCACGCTCAGCGCGTTCACGCAGGACACGCCCACGCCGTGCAGGCCGCCCGAGACCTTGTAGCTGTTCTGGTTGAACTTGCCGCCGGCGTGCAGTTCGGTGAGCGCGATTTCGGCGGCCGAGCGCTTGGGCTCGTGCTTGTCGTCCATCTTCACGCCTGTCGGGATGCCGCGGCCGTTGTCGGTGACGGAGATCGAGTTGTCGCTGTGGATGGTGACGACGATGTCGTCGCAATGGCCCGCCAGCGCTTCGTCGATGGAGTTGTCCACGACCTCGAACACCAGGTGGTGCAGGCCCGTGCCGTCGGAGGTGTCGCCGATGTACATGCCGGGGCGCTTGCGCACGGCTTCAAGCCCTTCCAGGATCGTGATCGCGCCTTCGCCGTAGCTGGTGTCGGCCAGGATGACCTCGGGCGCGACCACCTGGACTTCAGGCGTGTAGACCGGCTCGGTGTGCGGGACTTCGGGCTTGTTTTCTTCTGCACTCATTCGATATTCCTCTATCTCTCTCACGGCATTGACGTGATTTTTCGGGCTCTCAAGATCTCGATTCGCCGCCTCTTGAAAGCGCAAACCCGCGGAGGGCCGCGGGTTGTCTGCGCAAGGCGCTTTGTTGTCTGTCTGCTAGATACGCATCGGCATCACGACGTACTTGAAAGATGCGTTCTCGGGGATGGTTAACAAGGCCGAGCTGTTCGAGTCGGCAAGGTCCAGCTTGACCATGTCCTGGTCCATGTTCAACAGCGCGTCGATCAGGTAGGTGACGTTGAAGCCGATCTCGATGGCGTCGCCGCCGTAGTCGATGTCGAGTTCGTCCTGGGCTTCTTCCTGCTCGGCGTTGTTCGATGCAATGCGCAGCGTGCCCGGCTCGATGTTCAGGCGCACGCCCTTGAACTTCTCGCTGGTCAGGATGGCGGTGCGCTGCAGGCTGGCCAGCAGCGGCGCGCGGCCGAGCGTGACGGTGTTCTTGTGGTTCTTCGGAATCACGCGGTTGTAGTCGGGGAACTTGCCCTCGACCAGCTTGGTGACGAACTCCATGCCGCCGAAGCTGAACTTGGCCTGGTTGTTCGCGAACTGCATCTCGATGGCGCCTTCGGCGTCGGACAAGAGGCGCTGCATCTCGAGCACGGTCTTGCGCGGCAGGATCACTTCCTGGCGCGGCACTTCGACGTCGAGCGTGGCCGAGGAGAACGCCAGGCGGTGGCCGTCGGTGGCCACCAGGCTCAGCTGCTTGCCTTCGGCGACGAACAGGATGCCGTTGAGGTAGTAGCGGATGTCATGCACGGCCATCGCGAACGAGACCTGCGAGAGCAGGTCCTTCAGCGTCTTTTGCGGCACGCTGAAGACGGGGCCGAAATTGGCGGCTTCCTGCACCAGCGGAAAGTCTTCGGCGGGCAGCGACTGCAGCGTGAAGCGGCTCTTGCCGCCCTTGAGCACCAGCTTGCTCGCGCTCGACTCCAGGCTCACGGTCTGGTCGGCGGGCATGGTGCGCAGGATGTCGATGAGCTTGCGCGCGCCGATGGTGGTGGTGAAGTTGCCTTCGTCGCCGCCGAGCTCGGCCGTGGTGCGGATCTGGATCTCGAGGTCGCTGGTGGTCAGCTGGAGCTGGCCGCCGGTCTTGCGGATCAGCACGTTCGCCAGGATCGGCAACGTGTGGCGCCGCTCCACGATGCCCGCCACCGACTGCAGCGCTGCAAGAACCTTGTCTTGGGTTGCCTTCAAAACGATCATGTCTTCTTCCTCTTCTCTATCTCTTTGAATCAGCTTGTAAGACGCCATTCTCCGCTGTCGCGAGGGGCATTTCGGATGACATCCGGCTTCAGCCCTTGAGCGTCTGCTCGAGCACGTGCAGCTGCTGGTTGAGCTCGGTGAGCTGCTGGCGCTCGCCCGAGATCTTGCGCACCGCGTGCAGCACCGTCGTGTGATCGCGCCCGCCGAACAGCTCGCCGATTTCCGGCAGGCTCTTCTGGGTGAGCTCCTTGGCCAGGTACATCGCGATCTGCCGCGGCCGCGCGATGCTGGCCGGGCGTTTCTTGCTGTACATGTCGGCGACCTTGATCTTGTAGTAGTCGGCCACCGTCTTCTGGATATTCTCGACCGAGATCTGGCGATTCTGGATCGACAGAAGGTCGCGCAGCGCCTCGCGCGCCAGGGCGATCGAGATCTCCTTCTGGTTGAAGCGCGAGTAAGCCAGGATCTTGCGCAGCGCCCCTTCGAGCTCGCGCACGTTGGAGCGCACGTTCTTGGCGACGAAGAAGGCGACTTCTTCGGGCATTTCGGCCGATTCGGCGCGCGCCTTGTTGATCAGGATGGCCACGCGCATCTCGAGCTCGGGCGGCTCGATGGCGACCGTGAGGCCCGAATCGAAGCGCGAAACCAGCCGCTCGTGGATGTCCGCCAGACCCTTCGGGTAGGTGTCGCTGGTCATCACGATGTGCGACTTCTTGGCGAGCAGGGCCTCGAACGCGTTGAAGAATTCTTCCTGCGTCCGGTCCTTGTTGGCGAAGAACTGCACATCGTCGATCAGCAACAGGTCGAGCGAGTGATACCGCTCCTTGAACTCATCGAAAGTCTTGCGCTGATAGGCTTTGACCACATCCGACACGAATTGCTCGGCGTGGATGTAGAGAACTTTGGAATCGGGGCGGTCGGCCAGCAGCCGGTTACCCACAGCGTGCATCAGGTGGGTCTTGCCCAGGCCGACGCCGCCGTAGATGAAAAGCGGGTTGTACAGATGGCCCGGCATGCCGGCCACGTGCATGGCCGCGGCGCGTGCCATGCGGTTGGCCGTGCCTTCGACCAGGGTGTCGAAAGTGAGGCCCGAATTGAGGCGGTTCTTGAAGCCGGCAGCGGCCGGCTCCTCGCCCGGACCGGCCACGTCGCGCGGCACATCGGTCTCGGTCATCACGGCCACGGGTGCAGAGCGCACGGGCGCTTCGCGAGGAGCAAGCGCTAACTCGACGGCCACCGGCTGGCCGTACATCTTCTCGGCCATGGCGGCGATCTTGCCGGCGTACTGGGCCCGGATCCAGTCGAGCTTGAAGCGGTTGGCCACGAACACCGTCATGCGCGACAGGTCGTCGGCGACCTGTGCGGTCAGGGGCTTGATCCAGGTGTTGAACTGCTGCTCGGACAGCTCCTGCGCGAGCTGGTCGACGCAGGCCTGCCAGAGGCTTTCGCCGATGCCGTCAGTCGACATGGGCGCTTTGAAAAGTGGTGAATCCCTCGGGCATTTCTTGGTATAGGTATTGTGGATATTCTCTGCTGGAAGGCGCCGGGCATTCTAACTTGTCAAAACCTTATCCACACGCTGTGGACGGCCGCGAAACGGCCGGGAAAAGCCCGCAAATCCAGTCGAAGATTGTTCCGCGGCCGAATGTTTGCGATAATTGCGGGTTTCCCTGAAAACCTCATTGCGTCTTTCGGGGGCCATCCGAAACACGCTCCCCAGCGCCCGCTGCTTTTCGCATGCGGAAATCAGGGAATCAGGAACCATCATGAAACGCACATACCAAGCATCCAAAGTCCGCCGCGCCCGTACCCACGGCTTTCTGGTCCGCATGAAGACCCGCGGCGGCCGTGCCGTCATCAACGCACGTCGCGCCAAGGGCCGCAAGCGCCTGGCCGTCTGACGGCAACCCACCTGCCGTTGCCAGCAGCCGACCCGCCAGCGCCAGCTCCCTCAGCTAGCGCACACGGCGTGTCCGGCTCGGTTTCCATGCAGCGGCTCAAGACCCGCGCGCAATTCCAGGCCGTCCTCGCAGGTGCCACCGTGGCGCGCACTGCTCATTTCGCATTGCATCGCTGTGCGCTCGATCTCGCATCGAGCGCAGCGCCGCTGTTCGCGTCGGACGATGTCTGGCTGGGCGCCATGGTGCCCAAGCGCTGGGCGCGCCGCGCGGTCACGCGCAACGCCATCAAGCGCCAGATCTATACCGTGAGCGCCGCGCCCGACGTCGGCCTGCCCCGTGCTGCGCACGTGGTGCGGCTGCGGGCGGGTTTCGATCGCAAGGAGTTCGTGAGCGCGTCCTCGGACAAGCTCAAGGGCGCCGTGCGCGCCGAGCTCCAGCAGTTGCTGGCACGCGCCGCGCGTTCGTCGGCACCGCCTTCTTCCCCCTCCTCCCCATGAAACGCCTGCTGATCGGCCTCGTGAAGGGCTACCGCCTGCTGCTGAGCCCCTGGCTCGGCCAGTCGTGCCGCTTCACGCCGACCTGCTCGGTGTATTCGATCGAGGCGCTGGAAGTGCACGGTGCGCTCAAGGGCACCTACCTCACTCTGCACCGCATCGCGCGCTGTCAGCCCTGGTGCGAGGGCGGCCACGATCCGGTTCCACCGAAATCACCGTGTCGCACTGACAAGTCAGGCTCGCTGTTTTCGTCTCTTCTCTCCTCCGACAAGAAGTCTTCGTCATGAACGATATCCGCCGCACGATCCTGTGGGTGATTTTTGGGTTCTCGCTGGTGTTGCTGTGGGACCAATGGCAGGTCTTCAACGGCAACAAGCCGACCTTCCTGCCGTCCAGCAAGCCGGCTGCCGTGGCCACCGCCCCGGCTGGCGCCCCGGCTGGCGCCGCGTCCGCGGCCAGCAACGGCGTGCCGACGGCATCCGGCACCGGCAGCAATGCCGGCGCCGTGCCCACGCAGGCTGCGGCGGCCGCGCCCCGCGAGCAGGTCACCGTGACCACCGACCTGTTCAAGGCCACGATCGACAGCGAAGGCGGCACGGTCAACCACCTGGAGCTGCAGAAGTACGACGAGGCCGACCGCACCAAGCGTGTCGTGCTGTTCGAGAACGGCTCGCCGGCCACGCGCTACGTGGCGCAGACCGGCCTGCTGAACACGATCGATACCGGTGACCGCTTCCCCAACCACCTGACGCCGATGACGGTGAAGGCCGGTCCGCGCGAAATGGCCGATGGCCAGAACACGCTGGAAGTGAGCTTCGAGAGCGCCCCCGTCGGCGGCCTGAAGTACACCAAGACCTACGTGTTCCACCGTGGCGACTACACCATCGGCGTGCGCCACGAGATCGCCAACGTTAGCGACCAGCCGCGCGATGCGCAGCTCTACATGCAGCTCCTGCGCCACGGCACCGTGGCCGCCGGCACCATGTTCGGCACCAACACCTTCACCGGTCCCGCCGCGTACACCAACGAGAAGAAGTTCCACAAGCTCGACTTCAAGGACATCGCCAAGGGCAAGATCGAACCGCCGCCGCCGGCCAACGACGGCTGGATCGCGATGGTCCAGCATTACTTCGTGTCGGCGTGGCTCCTGAAGGGTGACCCGGCCAGCGAACAGCTGCGCCGCGAGTTCCGCGTGAAGGACCTGGGCGACAACCTCTTCACCGTCGCCATGGTGGCCACGCTGCCCAAGATCGCCCCGGGCACGACACAGACCGTGAACAGCGCGCTGTTCGCCGGCCCCGAGGAAGAAAAGAAGCTCGAAGCCATCGCCCCGGGCCTGGACCTGGTGAAGGACTACGGCATCTTCGCGATCATCTCCAAGCCGCTGTACTGGCTGCTGAACCAGTTGCACGGGATCATCGGCAACTGGGGCTGGGCGATCGTGGCGCTGGTGGTGCTGCTGAAGGCGGCCTTCTACTGGCTCAACGCCAAGGCCTACGCCAGCATGGCCAAGATGAAGGCCATCAACCCCAAGATCATGGAAATGCGCGAGCGGCTGAAGGACAAGCCGCAAGAGATGCAGCAGGAAATGATGCGGATCTACAAGACCGAGAAGGTCAATCCGATGGGCGGCTGCTTCCCGATCGTGATCCAGATCCCGGTGTTCATCGCGCTCTACTGGGTGCTGCTGTCGTCGGTCGAAATGCGCCACGCCCCGTGGATCGGCTGGATCACCGACCTGTCGGCACCGGACCCCTGGTACATCCTGCCGGTCGTGATGACGGCCACGTCGCTCTTCCAGACCTGGCTCAACCCGACGCCGCCCGATCCGATGCAGGCCAAGCTGATGTGGATCATGCCGCTCGCGTTCAGCGTGATGTTCATCTTCTTCCCGGCTGGCCTGGTGCTGTACTGGATCACGAACAACGTGCTGTCGATCGCGCAGCAGTGGTTCATCAACAAGCGGCTGGGCGTGCTGGGCAAGTAAGCCGCCCACCCGCCGGCGCTTCGTCGCCACCGCAAAGGGCCGCATCCGCGGCCCTTTTCCTTTTTGCTGAAAGAATCGCGCCTGCCATGACGTTCGCCCGCACCACCGATCCCATCGTCGCCATCGCCACCGCCTCGGGGCGCGGGGCGGTGGGCATCGTGCGGGTGTCCGGCGCCCGGCTGGCGCCGCTGATCGAGGCGGTCTGCGGGCGCGTGCTCAAGCCGCGCGAGGCGACCTACTTGCCGTTCCGGGATGCCGACGGCGAGCCAGTGGATCACGGGTTGGCGATCCACTTTCCTTCGCCGAACTCCTTCACCGGTGAGGACGTGCTCGAGCTGCAGGCGCACGGCGGCACGGTCGTGCTGCAGCTGCTGCTGGCGCGCTGCCTCGAAGCGGCGGCCGAAGCCGACCCGGTCACCGGTCGCCCGCGCCTTGCCGGCCTGCGCGTGGCGGAGCCGGGCGAATTCAGCCAGCGCGCCTTCCTCAACGGCAAGATCGATCTGGCCCAAGCCGAGGCCATCGCCGACCTGATCGACGCCAGCACCGAGGCGGCCGCGCGCAGCGCCGGGCGCTCGCTCTCGGGCGCGTTCTCGCGCGAGATCCACACGCTGCGCGATGCGCTGATCCACCTGCGGATGCTGGTGGAGGCGACGCTCGATTTCCCGGAAGAGGAGATCGACTTCCTGCAGAAAGCCGATGCCGCCGGGCAGCTCACGAAGCTGCAGTCGCAACTCGCCGCGGTGCAGCAGCGCGCGAAACAGGGCGCCCTGCTGCGCGAAGGCATCAAGGTCGTCATCGCAGGCCAGCCGAACGCGGGCAAGAGTTCGCTGCTCAACGCCCTGGCCGGCGCCGAGCTGGCCATCGTGAGCGCGGTGGCGGGCACCACGCGCGACGTGGTCTCGCAGACGATCCAGATCCACGGCGTGCCGTTGCACGTGGCCGACACCGCGGGCTTGCGCGAAAGCAGCGACGAGGTCGAGCAGATCGGCGTGGCGCGCGCCTGGGGGCAGATCGAAAGCGCCGATGCCGTGCTGTTCCTGCACGACCTGACGCGCGCCGACCAGCCGGACTACGCTGCCGCCGATGCGGAGATCCTGCGCGGGCTCGAGGGCAAGCTGCCCGCGAGCGTGCCGGTGCTCGATGTCTGGAACAAGCAGGATGCCGCGCCGACCGCCTCTCCGGCGCACGGCATCGCGCTGTCCGCGAAGACCGGCCTCGGCATCGAAGCCCTGCGCGACCAGTTGCTGGCGATGGCCGGCTGGCAGTCCGTCCCCGAAGGCGTGTACCTCGCGCGGGCGCGCCATGTGCAGGCACTCGGCCGGGTCGAGACACACCTCGCGCTGGCCGCAAGCCACCTCGCGGCACAGGCCCAGTTGCTCGACCTCTTGGCCGAAGAGCTGCGCCTGGCGCAGAACGCGCTCAACGAGATCACCGGGGAGTTCGGTGCCGACGATCTGCTGGGTGTCATCTTTTCCCGCTTCTGTATCGGGAAATAGCGACACATGGCGACGCGGCGTCCGGCGAAACGTAAACACTTGTAGCCGAAACTCGTGGCCTTCGCGGATACTTCGACTCACATGCGGGGGCCGAAGAAAAAATGTCCATCCAGAACCTGAGCCGCGCCATCGCGGAAAACACGAGCACCGACGCGTTTGCGTTGACGTTCACCATCCAGCAATGGGACACGGTGGCTGGTTACCTGCAGCCCATCGACACCGGCGTCGGCGACGTGCTGATCGAGCAGAACACGCCCGACCGCTCGGTGTTCTTCGTGGAGAGCGGCGCCATCAGCGTGCACCGCGTCAGCAGCAAGGAACAGATGCGCCTGGCCGTACTCACGCCGGGCTCGGTGGTGGGCGAAGGCGCTTTCTTCTCGCGCCAGCCGCATGCGGCCAATGTGGTCGTGACCGGCGCGGGGCGGGTCTGGCGCCTCACGGCGATCCGCTTTGCGGAGATGTCGAACCGCCAGCCCAACATGGCGCTGGAGATCGCGATGGCGCTCGGCGCCGTGATCGCCAAGCGCATGGCGCACCGCTCCAAGCGCGTGGCGGTGACCTGAGGCGTCCCGGCGCCCAGCCAAGCCCAGATCCGCAGGCCGCATCCGCAGCAAGTTCTTGTTTTCGATCCCGAGAGTAGTCAGTAAGTAAGCCATGGCCTCGATCTGTCCGGTCTGCAGCACGGAAAACCGTGAGAGCGCGAATTTCTGCAAGAGCTGCGGCACGACGCTGTCCGCCACGGCGAGCCGGATTCCTCCTCCTCCCAGCCCGGACAGCCAGGCCGACCGCGAATGGGCCACCACCGCGCCGGCCCAACTGCGCGCGCCCACGATCCCGGCGCCGCTGTTCGATCTCCCTGAACCCGCGCCGTCTTCCCGCAGCTTTTTCGGCAGGGCGCCTGCTGCTGCGCCGGGGGATGAGCGAACCGTGATCCTGGCGCCCGGCCAGGCGGCCGCGTCGGGGTCGTCCTCTGGCAGCGAGGGGTCCGAGCGCAAGCGCTCGCGGGTCAAGGTGCCCCGCACACCGGAGCCTCCCGAACCGCCGCTGCGTCCGCGCGGCCTCGCGTTGTGGATCGGCCTGCTGGTGGTCGCGGTGGTGATGGTCGTTGCGGGCTGGTATGGCTATGGCTCGCGCAAGGCGGCCGAGCCGGTCGAGGCCCCGACGACGCCGATCGCTGCACCGGCACCCCCTCCAGTACCTGCTGCCGCACCGCCGGTCGTCGAGCCGCCGCCTGCCGAGTCCGCAGCACCGCCGGAGACGCCGGCCGTCGAGGCGCCCGCGGCGGAGGCCGCCCCCGCCGCGCCATTGGCGACGCCCAAGCCTGCAGCCAAGGCGCCGCGCAAGCAGGCGACGGCCGCGCCGCAGCCCGCGGCGCCCGAAGCCCCGGCACCTGTCGCCGCGACGGCCCCGCCGCCAGCGGCCCCGGCCGCTCCTGCTGAACCGTCGGCCCTGTGCGGCGAGCGCAACTTCATCGCCAAGGCCCAGTGCATGGCGGCGCAGTGCCTCAAGCCCGAGTTCAAGGCCCATGCGCAGTGCGAAGCGGTGCGGCGCCAGCAGCGCGTCGACGAGGAAAAGCGCAACCCCACCCTGGTCAACTAGCTCGGGCACTGAGCTCGCCCCCTACCGGGGGCGATACCTGAGGCCCGGCGAAGCCGGTCCCGCGGCATTCCCGAAGAGGATGTCAGCCTTTCTGGAGGCGGTCGATGGCGATGGCCAGGGCGGTGGGTTTACCTGAGAGCACCAGCGTGTCGCCATCCGTCAGCACGGTCTCGCCGGTGGGCACGCGGGCCTGGCCGTCCTGGCGGCGCAGGGTGGCGACGCGCACGCCCAGCGTGTCGAGCGCCAGCTGCTCCAGGGTGTGGCCGATGGCGCGGGCGCCGGGCGTCAGCGTGAAGCTGTTGAGCCGCTCGTGGTCGATCTCGTCGGCGTTGTCGTCGTCGGCGCCGTGGAAGTAGCCGCGCAGCAGGTTGTAGCGTGCGTCGCGCTGGTCCTGCACCACGCGGATCACGCGCCGCATCGGCACGCCGACCAGCGCCAGCGCATGGCTCGCGAGCATCAGCGAACCTTCGATGGCTTCGGGCACGACCTCGGTCGCGCCTGCCGCCTGCAGCTTCTCGAGGTCGTGGTCGTCTTGCGTGCGCACGATCACCGGCACATGGGCCGCGTGGGCGCGGGTGTTGGCCAGCACCTTCATTGCGCCGGGCACATCGAGGTAGGTCACGACCACCGCGCTGGCGCGCGCGAGGCCCGCGGCCATCAGCGCCTGCAGCCGCGCAGCGTCGCCGAACACCACCGAGTCGCCCGCGGCGGCAGCCTGGCGCACGCGGTCGGGGTCGAGGTCGAGCGCCATGTACGGAATGCCCTCGCGCTCCAGGATGCGCGCCAGGTTCTGTCCGCAACGCCCGTAGCCGCAGATGATCACGTGCTTGGCGGTATTGATGGTCTTGCGCGCGATGCTCGTCATCTGCAGCGACTGCTGCAGCCAGTCGCTGGCCACCAGCTTTCGCACGATGGCGTTGCTGTACATGATGATGAACGGCGTCGCGAGCATCGACAGCACCATCGAGGCCAGCACCGGGTTCGCGAGCCACGGCGGCAGCAGGCTGCGCTCCTGCGCGAGCGTCAGCAGCACGAAGCCGAACTCGCCGGCCTGCGCCAGGTAAAGACCGGTGCGCAGCGACACGCCAGAGGTCGCGCCCAGCACCCGCGCCAGCACCGTCACCAGCGCCAGCTTGAAGAAGAGCGGCACCAGCAGCAGCACGGCCACCAGCAGCCAGCGGTCGACCACGATGTGCCAGTCGAGCGACATGCCCACCGTGATGAAGAACAGCCCCAGCAGCACATCGTGGAAGGGGCGGATGTCGGTCTCGACCTGGTGCTTGTATTCGGTCTCCGAGACCAGCATGCCGGCGATGAAGGCGCCCAGCGCGAGGCTCAGGCCGGCCAGCTCGGTGAGCCATGCGAGGCCCAGCGTGATCAGCAACACGTTCAGGATGAAGAGCTCTTCGCTGCGCCGTCGCGCGACGAGCGTGAGCCACCAGCGCATCACGCGCGGGCCGCCGTAGAGCAGCAGGCCGATCAGCATTGTCGCCTTCACCAGCGCGAGGCCGAGCGCCTTGGCCAGCGCCTCGGGCGGCGCGCCGAGCGCGGGAATCAGCACCAGCAGCGGCACCACGGCCAGGTCCTGGAACAGCAGCACGCCCATCACGCGCTTGCCGTGCTCGCTCTCGAGCTCGAGCCTCTCGGCCATCAGCTTGACCACGATGGCGGTGCTGCTCATGGTGAGCGCGCCCGACAGCGCCAGCGCCGTCTGCCAGCCCAGGCGCCAGGCCGGCGGCAGCTGCGTGGCGATGATGAGGGCGCCGGCCGTGGCGATGGCCATCGTGAGCAGCACCTGCAGGAGGCCGAGACCGAACACGTGCTTGCGCATCGCCCGCAGCTTGGGCAGGCTGAATTCGAGCCCGATCACGAACATCAGGAACACCACGCCGAATTCGCCCAGGTGCCGGATGCCCTCGGAGTTCTGCGCCAATGCGAACGCATGCGGCCCGATCAGCACACCCGCCGACAGATAGCCCAGCATCGGCGGCAGCTTGAGCGACCGGCAGACCACCACGCCGATCACCGCGGCCAGCAGGTACAACAGCGTGAGATCGAAGGAAGACATGGGTGCGGATGCTAGAGCAATGTCCGTGCCCCGGGCTTCCCCGGGGCAAGCAGCCAATCGACTCTGGCCCGCCCGTAAAATCGGCCGATGAGTTCCCGCCCCGCCCCGGCCCCCGTGGTCGACCCCGAAGCCATCCTCGCTCGGGCACGCCTCACTTTCGACATCGAAGCCGAAGCCGTCCTCGGTCTGAAGACCCGCGTCGGTCCCAGCTTCGTCGATGCCGTGCGCAAGATCCTCGAGGTGCGCGGCCGCGTGGTCGTGATGGGCATGGGCAAGAGCGGCCACGTCGGCCGCAAGATCGCCGCCACCCTCGCTTCCACCGGCACGCCGGCGATGTTCGTGCACCCGGCCGAGGCCAGCCACGGCGACCTGGGGATGATCAAGGCGGTCGACCTGGTGCTGGCCATCTCCAACAGCGGCGAGGTCGACGAGCTCACCGTCATCCTGCCAGTCGTCAAGCGCCAGGGCGTGCCCCTGATCGCCATGACCGGCCGCCTCGAATCCACCCTGGCGCGCCACGCCGACATCGTGATCGACGCCGGCGTCTCCAAGGAGGCCTGCCCGCTCAACCTCGCCCCCACCGCGAGCACCACCGCCCAGATGGCGATGGGCGATGCGCTGGCGGTGGCGCTGCTCGATGCGCGCGGCTTCGGCTCCGAAGATTTCGCGCGCTCGCACCCGGGCGGCGCGCTCGGACGCAAGCTGCTCACGCATGTGAGCGACGTGATGCGTTCGGGCGACGAAGTGCCGCGCGTGCCACCTTCCGCGACCATCGGCGAGCTGATGCGCGCGATGAGCATCAAGGGCTTCGGCGCCGCCGCGGTGGTCGAGCCCGACGGCCGGGCGCTGGGCATCTTCACCGACGGCGACCTGCGCCGGCTGATCGAGGCAGGCGCAGATCTGCGCTCGCCCAAGGCCGTCGAAGTGATGCACAAGGATCCGCGGACCATTCGCGTCGATGCGCTGGCCGTCGAGGCGGCCGAGCTGATGGAGCAATGCGGCATCACCCGCCTGTTCGTGATCGACGGCGCGGGCGTGATCGTCGGCGCCATCAACACCAACGACCTGATGCGCGCGAAAGTCATCTGATGCCGCTCGCGTTCCAGGCCGAAACATTGCTCGCCGCGCAGGATGTCCGCATCGTCTTCTTCGACATCGACGGCGTGATGACCGACGGCGGCGTCTACTTCACCGAACACGGCGAAACGCTCAAGCGATTCAGCATCCTCGACGGCTACGGCCTCAAGCTGTTGCGCCTCGCGGGCATCGTGCCGGCCGTGATCACGGGACGCGACTCCAAGCCCCTGCGCGTGCGGCTCGAGGCGCTCGGCATCGAACACGTGCGCTACGGCACCGAAGACAAGTTGCCCGCGGCCGAAGCCATGCTCGAACAGCTCGGCTTCACCTGGGCGCAGGCCGCAGCCATCGGCGACGACTGGCCCGACCTGCCGGTGCTCACCCGCGTCGGCTTTGCGGCGGCGCCGGCCAATGCACACGTCGAAGTGCGCAGCATCGCGCGCTACGTCACCCAGGCGCGCGGCGGCGAAGGCGCGGCGCGCGAATTCTGCGATCTGCTGCTCACCGCCTGCGGCCAGTACCGGCACCTGCTCGACGCCGCGCGAGGCCCGAACCCATGAACAACCTGAAAAGCGCATGGGGCCTGGTGCGCGACGTGCTCGACCGCGCGACGATCTACCTGCCGATCATCCTGACGGCGGCCGTGGCGCTCGGCACCTACTGGCTGGTGCGCAATGCGCCCAAGCTGCTGGAGCCCACCGCCAAGGCAACGCCCACGCACGAGCCCGACTACTTCATGCGCGACTTCGTGATCAAGAACTTCCTGCCCAACGGCGACCTGCGCAGCGAGCTGCACGGCAAGGAAGGCCGGCACTACCCGGACACCGACACCGTCGAAGTCGACGATGTGAACATGCGCTCCGTCTCGCCGCAGGGCTACACGACGCACGCGACGGCCAACCGGGGCCTCTCGAATTCGGATGGCAGCGAGATCCAGCTCTTCGGCAATGCGATCGTCATCCGCGACCCGGCGGTCGGCGCCAACGGCAAGCCCACGCCGAGGCTCGAGTTCCGCGGCGATTTCCTGCACGCCTTTCTCGACACCGAGCGGGTGACCTCGAACAAGCCGGTCACGCTGATCCGCGGCACCGACCAGTTCACCGCCGACAACCTCGACTACGACAGCCTGAGCGGCGTGGCCAACCTGACCGGCCGGGTGCGCGGGCTGCTGGTGCCGTCGGCGGCCACCCCGGGCGGCAAGCCGCGCTGAAGAAGAAAAACCCTCACGCATGAACACACCGTCGGCCCCGCTGGTCTTCATCACCGGCGCATCGAGCGGCATCGGCCAGGCGCTGGCGGCGAGTTTCTACGACGCGGGTTATCGCCTGGCACTGGTTGCCCGGCGCACTGGAGAGATCGAAGCCTGGGCAACGGGGCGTCAACTGGACGCGAGCCGCTACCAGATCTACAGCGCCGATGTGGCGCAAACCGACAGCATCGTGGCCGCCGGCACCGCCTGCATCGAACGCCAGGGCCTGCCCGACGTGGTGATCGCCAACGCCGGCATCAGCGTCGGCATCGACACGACGGAGCGCGAGGACATCGACGTGATGGCGCGCACCTTCGCCACCAACAACGTGGGCCTGATGGCCACCTTTCATCCGTTCGTCGCGGTGATGCGGCAACGCGGCAGCGGGCGGCTGGTCGGCATCGCGAGCGTTGCGGCCATCCGCGGGTTGCCGGGGCATGGGGCCTATTGCGCCAGCAAGGCCGGCGTGGTCGCCTATTGCGAGAGCCTGCGCGGCGAGCTGTACAAGAGCGGCGTCGAGGTCGTCACGCTCTGCCCGGGGTATATCGACACGCCGCTCACCCAGGGCAACCGCTACGGCATGCCCTTTCTCATGAAGGCCGAGGACTTCGCCGACCAGGCGCTGCGCGCCATCGAGGCCGGCACCAGCTACCGCGTGATTCCCTGGCAGATGGGCGTGATCGCCAAGATCATGCGCATGCTGCCGAACGCACTGCTCGACCGCTCCGTGCAGGGCCGTGAGCGCAAGAAGCGCAGCGGCGAAAGCTGAAGCCGGATTGGCGATCTCCCAATGAAAAAGGCTCCCGAAGGAGCCTTTTGTCTTTGTGTGCGCAGGGCTCAGTAGCCGCTGTTGCCACCGCCGCCGTAGCCGCCGCCACCGCCGGAGCGACCACCGCCGCCACCGCCACGGGGACCTGCGCCGTAGGGGCTGCGGAAACCGCCATCGCCACCACCGCCGCCGCCGCCGCCGGAGCGGCCACCGCCACCGCCGTAGCCGCCACCACCGGAACGGCCACCGCCGCCACCGCTGCGATCGCCACCACCACCGTAGCCGCCACCACCGCCGCCGCCGCCGTAGCCACCGCCACCACCGCCGCCATAACCACCACCGCCGCCGTAGCCGCCACCACCACCGCTGCGCGGGGGACGTGCTTCCATGGGACGTGCTTCGTTGACGACGACGCTGCGGCCGCCCAGGGGCTGGCCGTTCATGCCGTTGATGGCAGCTTGCGCTTCGGCGTCACTGCCCATCTCGACGAAGCCGAAGCCCTTCGAGCGACCGGTGTCGCGTTCCATCATGACCTTGGCGCTGGTCACTGCGCCGAACTGCCCGAATGCCTGTTCGAGATCACCGTCGCGCACCGAATAAGGCAGGTTGCCGACGTACAGTTTGTTGCCCATCAAGGGACTCCTATAAACACATCAAGAAAAGCGATGGAGTCCCGAAAGCATCACTCAAACGAGAGCCGTCGAGTCGCGCGAAACTGACCGATCACCGAACTACCCCCCGACCAAAATGAAGAGGGAGGCTCGTGCATTATGGGTGAAATATCAAAAAAGCAAGCAGGAATTTGCTACTTGGAGTAGCACTTGTCAAAACCTTGGAAAGCTAGCGCACGCTTACCGAAGCGGAATGAGGTGATTGGCGTTACAGGTAGAATTCGCCCTGTCATTGGGGAGTAGCCGCCTTCCGTTTTTCGAGAAGGGCCCGCGTCAACAGACTTGTCCTGCCCCACACAGGACATGGCGCGTGCAGTGAACACACCTGGCGAGACCTTTGACCGTGCAACTTCGGGAATATGGCCGAAGGTGTTGCACGGTCAATTGCGTCCTTCGGCCCAAGGAACCCCACGTTCATCATGGAAGCTTTTCTCGTAGCAACGGGCGTCGTCGCGCTCGCGGAAATGGGCGACAAGACCCAACTCCTGGCCCTTCTTCTCGCCGCGCGGTTCAGGAAACCCTGGCCCATCGTCCTCGGCATCTTCGCCGCCACCATCGTCAACCATGCCCTGGCGGGCGCCGTCGGCAACTACATCACGCGCTGGCTCGGCCCCGAGGTGCTGCGCTGGATTCTTGGCGGCTCCTTCATCGCCATGGCTGTCTGGATGTTGATTCCCGACAAGCTCGACGACGACGACGCCCCCGGCGCCTCGCAGTTCGGCGTCTTCGGCACCACGCTGATCGCGTTCTTCCTGGCCGAGATGGGCGACAAGACCCAGATCGCCACCGTCATGCTCGCCGCCCGCTTCACACAGGACTACGCCTGGGTCGTCACCGGCACCACGCTCGGGATGATGCTGGCCAACGCGCCGGTGGTGTGGCTGGGCGAGAAGATCGTGCGGCGCGTGCCGATCAAGCTCGTGCACAGCATCTCGGCGGCGATCTTCCTGGTACTGGGCATCGTGATGATCGTCGGCTGGTAATCCGACGGGGCGATATACTGCCCCCTGCGCCGATTTGCTTCAGCTTGCGGGCGCTCTATAAATTCTGCTAAAGACGGCTGCCGAACCCGGCTCGTTTTTGGCGAGGCCGGGTTTTTTCATTCATGTCGTCACCTCCTTTGGTCGTCAGTCCGCAGTCGATGCAGTTCGCAGGCCCGCTGGCCCTGCGCAGCGGCGCATCGATCAGCGACTACACGCTCGCCTACGAAACCTACGGCACCCTCAATGCCGACCGCAGCAACGCGGTGCTGGTCTGCCACGCGCTGAACGCCTCGCACCATGTCGCGGGCGTCTACGAAGGCCAAGCCCGGTCCGAGGGCTGGTGGGACAACATGGTCGGTCCGGGCAAGCCCGTCGATACCGACCGCTTCTTCGTGATCGGCGTCAACAACCTCGGCTCCTGCTTCGGCTCGACCGGCCCGATGCATGTGAATGCCGCCACCGGCCGCGTCTACGGCGCCGACTTCCCCGTGGTCACCGTCGAGGACTGGGTCGACGCGCAAGCCGTGCTGCTCGACGCCCTGGGCATCCGGACGCTCGCGGCCGTGATGGGCGGCAGCCTCGGCGGCATGCAGGCGCTGTCGTGGACGCTGCAGTACCCCGACCGCGTGCGCCACGCCGTGGTGGTGGCCAGCGCGCCCAACCTCACGGCCGAGAACATCGCCTTCAACGAAGTGGCGCGCCGCGCCATCGTGACCGACCCCGATTTCCACGGCGGCCACTTCTACGAACACGGCGTGATCCCAAAGCGGGGCCTGCGCATCGCGCGGATGATCGGCCACATCACGTACCTGAGCGACGACGTGATGAACGAGAAGTTCGGGCGCATCCTGCGCAGCGCCGTCGAAGGCGAGGCGGCGGGGCTCGACTACCGCTATTCCACGCAGGACGTCGAGTTCCAGATCGAAAGCTACCTGCGCTACCAGGGCGACAAGTTCAGCGAGTACTTCGACGCCAACACCTACCTCCTGATCACCCGCGCGCTCGACTACTTCGACCCCGCGCGCAGCCACGGCGGCCAGCTCAGCACCGCGTTCGCGAAGGCGACGGCCAAGTTCTTGCTCGTGAGCTTCAAGACCGACTGGCGTTTCTCCCCCGCGCGCAGCAGAGAACTCGTGAAGGCGCTGCTCGACAACCGACGCAACGTGAGCTACGCCGAGATCGATGCGCCGCACGGCCACGACGCCTTCCTGCTCGACGACGTGCGCTACATGGGCGTGGTTCGTTCCTACTTCGAGCGCGTCGCCAAGGAATTCCAATGAGCGACCTCGACAACCAACGACTCATCGCGGCCCTCGTGCCCGAGGGCGCGCGCGTGCTCGATCTCGGCTGCGGCGACGGCGCCCTGCTCGATCTGCTGCAGCGCGAACGCGGCTGCACCGGCTATGGCGTGGAGATCGCCGACGGCAACGTGCTGCAGTGCATCCGCCGCGGCGTCGACGTGATCCAGCTGAACCTCGACGAAGGCCTCGCGATGTTCGACGACGCTTCATTCGACGTGGTGCTGCAGATCGACACCCTGCAGCACCTGCGCAACGCCGAGGTGATGTTGCGCGAGACCGCACGCGTCGGCCGCATCGGCATCGTCGCGTTCCCCAATTTCGCGCACTGGCCCAACCGCCTGAGCGTGGCGCGCGGCCGCATGCCGGTGACGCGCCGCCTGCCCTACCAGTGGTACGACACGCCCAACATCCGCGTGGGCACCTTCAAGGACTTCGAGGTGCTGGCCGGCAAGAACAACCTGCGCGTGCTCGATGCGTTCGGGCTGCAGGACGGGCGCGACGTGCGCTGGCTGCCGAACGCGCGCGCCAGCACGGCGGTCTTCAAGTTCGAGCGGGGCGCCTGAGGGAAAGCTGCGTCGCATGAGCTTCACGCTGGCGCAGCCGGTTCACAGCGAACTGGTCATCAAGAAGAGCCGCTTCATCGGCTGCGTGCAGCCGGTGACTGATCGCGCGGCCGCACTGGCTGTCGTTGCGTCGTTGCGTGCGGAGCACCCCGCGGCCGCGCACGTGTGCTGGGCCCTGATGGCGGGCGGTCAATCGGCTGCGAATGACGACGGCGAGCCCGGCGGCACGGCCGGGCGGCCCATGCTGGAAGTGCTGCGCCATCAACAGATCGAGGGCTCGCTCGCGACCGTCGTGCGCTACTTCGGCGGCGTGAAGCTCGGCGCAGGCGGCCTGGTGCGCGCCTACACCGATGCCATCGCGCAGGCCCTGCTCGGTGCCACGCTCGTGCCGCTGGTGCGGCAACGCGGCCTGCGCTGCGCCGTGCCCTATGCGCTCGAAGGCTTGGTGCGGCGCGAGTTGGCGGCCGTCGGCGCGGTGCTCGACGACGTGCAGCACGCCGACGATGTGCATTTCGCCTTCACGCTCCCCGAGCCCGAGGCGAATGCCTTCATCGCCCGCCTCGACGATGCTGCGCAAGGGCGCGTCGTCTGGCCGCCGGCGTGAGTCGCCGCGGCGGCGCGGCAGGCGGTGGCGGCGTCATCGCGAGGATGCCGCGTCCACCCACCGGCACCACTTCATCGTCGGGCCCGCGCCGCGCCATCTCGGCGGTCACGATGCCGGTGGGCACGGCCAGCACGCCCCAGCCCAGCAGCATCATCACCGACGCGATCGCGCGGCCCAGGTCGGTCTTGGGCACCAGGTCGCCGAAGCCCACCGTGGCCATCGTCGAGATGGCCCAGTAGATCGCCACCGGAATGCTCGTGAAGCCGTGCACCGGCCCCTCGACCACGTACATCAGCGTGCCCATCACCAGCACCACCAGCATCACGAAGCCGACGAACACGATGATCTTGCGCCGGCTCGCCGCCACGGCCGACACCAGCGCGCGGTACTCCACCGAGTAGCGCGACAGCTTGAAGATGCGGAACACGCGAAGGAGCCGCAAGATGCGCACGTCGATCAGGTACGCGAACTCCGGTGCGAGCGCCACCAGAAAGGTCGGCAGCAGCGCGAGCAGGTCGATCACGCCGTAGAAGCTGGTGGCATAGCGCAAGGGCCGCTTCACGCAGGCGAGGCGCCCGATGTACTCGAGCGTGAAGAGTCCGGTGAAGACCCACTCGAGCACGCCGAACACATGGCCTGCCTGCTGGTGGATCGACTGCACGCTGTCCAGGATCACGACCACCACGCTGGTGACGATCACGGCGATGAGGATCAGGTCGAACAGGCGGCCCAGCCGCGATTCGGATTCGAAGATCACCGAGAACAACGCGCGCCGCCAACCCCCTTCGGGCTTGCCGAAGCGGGCGTCGCCGGTGAGCGAATCGACGGGGGATGCGGCGGTGCTTTGCAAGGGGGTCGTCATCTTCCGGCGTTTAGGGTCTACTGGGGTCTCATTGTCGAGCCGTGTGGTCTTATTCGGTTACGCCTCTTGCGCAATGAAGTGCGGCACGCCATGAGCGCGTTCTTACGATAGTCCCCTTTCATGAGGAGCTCCCCTTTGGCTACACAGTCCCCCTTCTTCGGCAAGCGCGATCGTGAGACCGACTCGTTGACATCCCGCCCCGCGCCGCTGGTCGGTTCCGGCACCAATCTGTCGGGCACGCCCGTCAATCCCTCCTCGTTGACCGCACAGCAAGGTGGCCTCGCTGGCGCCGCGGCGGCAGCAGCACCCGCCGTCAAGGAAGGCGGCAGCAAACTGACCGTCGGCCCCAACATCAAGCTCAAGGGCGTCGAGATCACCGATTGCGACACGCTCGTGGTCGAAGGCCTGGTCGAAGCGACCATGGACTCGCGCCTGATGCAGATCGCCGAACAGGGCGAGTTCAAGGGCTCGGCCGAGATCGACATCGCGGAAATCCGCGGCATCTTCGACGGCAACCTCACGGTGCGCGAGAAGCTCGTGATCCACTCGACCGGCAAGGTCACCGGCAAGATCCGCTACGGCAAGATCGTGATCGAGGAAGGCGGCCAGCTTTCCGGCGAGATCAGCTTCGGCGCCAAGCCGTCGCTGCAAGCGGCGGCCTAAGCCTCCACGGGGGGCTTCCACCCCAGGCGCTCCAACAAGGCACCGGCCGCGGCCGGTGCCCTTTCTTTGGCGCCATTGATGAAGTAGACGAACACGTCGCGCTTCTTCGGCGATTCGGTCCAGCCCTGCGCACGCTCGGCCCAGGTATCGAGCGCCTTCGGTCCATAACCCGTCTTGAGCTTCGCGTCGGCCATCATGAGCCGCGCATAGGCGACGTCGCCTTCGGGCTCCTCGAACGACGGAAACTTGTCCGCATCGGTGAACACGGTCGAGACCTTGTGCTTCTTCGCGAGCGCCTTGTATGCGGGCGTGATGAAGCTCTCGTGCCGCACGTCCATCACGTGGCGCAGCACGCGGCTGCCTTCCTTCTTCGGCAGCAGTTCCAGAAACGCCTCGAAGTCTTCCGCATCGAACTGCTTGGTCGGCATGAACTGCCACACGATCGGCCCGAGCTTGTCGCCCAGTTCGCTCACGCCGCTGTCGATGAAGCGCTGGATCGACTCGCCCGCCGTCGCCAGCACCTTGCGGTTGGTGGTGAAGCGCGAGGCCTTCATCGAGAACATGAAGTCTTCCGGCGTGTCCGCATGCCACTTGCGGAAGGTCTCGGGCTTGAAGGTGCTGTAGTAGGTGCCGTTGATCTCGATGGCGCTCACATGGCGGCTCGCGTAGTTCAACTCCTTGGCCTGCGCGAGTCCCTTGGGGTAGAAGTTGTCGCGCCAGGGCTCGTAGGTCCAGCCGCCGATGCCTGCCTTGATCCGAGTCGATGTTGCCTTGCTCACATTGCGCTCCGGGTTGAGATCGCCCGCACTCTACGCGCGGTCGCCGCGAGGCGCAAAATGCGTTTTTTCGTTCCCGCGGAGAACCCACCGATGAATGCCCCCCTGCACCGCGAAATGCCTGCCGGCACGCTCGACGCGACGCGCGCCCTCTCCGATGTCACCGCCCAGTGGGACGGCGACATCGTCAAGCAACTCACCGACTACATTGCCATCCCGGCCAAGTCGCCCGGCTTCGACAAGGACTGGTCGGCCCACGGCTACCTGGAGACCGTGCTGCGCAACGCGGCCGCCTGGGTCGAAGCCCAGAAGGTCGAGGGCCTGAAGCTCGAGATCGTTCGCCTCGAAGGCCGCACCCCGGTGCTGTTCTTCGAAGTGCCGGCCACCGGCACCGACATGGGAGAGACCGTGCTGATGTACGGGCACCTCGACAAGCAACCCGAATTCACCGGCTGGCGCAACGACCTCGGCCCCTGGACGCCCAAGTACGAGAACGGCCTGCTCTATGGCCGCGGTGGCGCCGACGACGGCTACGCGGTGTACGCGAGCGTAGCCGCGCTGCAGGCGCTCAAGGCCCAGGGCGTGGCGCATCCGCGCATCGTCGGGCTGATCGAGACCTGCGAGGAAAGCGGCTCCTACGACCTGCTGCCCTACGTCGACGCGCTGCGCCCGCGCCTGGGCAACGTCGAGCTGGTGATCTGCCTGGATTCCGGCGCCGGCAACTACGACCAGCTGTGGCTCACCACGTCGCTGCGCGGCATGGCCAGCGGCACGCTCAAGGTCGAGGTGCTGACCGAAGGCATCCACTCGGGCGACGCGTCCGGCCTCGTGCCCTCGAGCTTCCGCATCATGCGGCAGGTGCTCGACCGGCTCGAGGACAGCGCGACCGGCCGCCTCCTGCCTGCGAGCTTCCATTGCGAAGTGCCGGCCGACCGCCTCGCGCAAGCCAAGGCCACTGCGGCGATCCTCGGCGAAGAGGTCTACAAGCGCTTCCCGTGGGCGCATTACGACTGCGGCGGCTCGACCATGTTCGCGCTGCCCACCACCACCGACCCGGTGGAGGCGCTGCTCAACCGCACCTGGAAGCCCACGCTGTCGGTCACCGGCGCAGAAGGCTTTCCGGCGCTGAAGGACGCGGGCAACGTGCTGCGCCCCTACACCGCGTTCAAGCTCTCGCTGCGCCTGCCGCCGCTGGTCGATGCGGCCGAGTCGGTGCAGAAGCTCAAGGCGCTGCTGGAAGACAACGCGCCCTACCAGGCCCGCGTCACCTTCGAAAGCGGCGGCGGCGCCACCGGCTGGAACGCTCCGACGATCACGCCGTGGTTCGAGGACGCGCTCAACAAGGCCTCGCAGGCGCACTTCGGCGCGTCCTGCGGCTACATCGGCCAGGGCGGCACGATCCCGCTCATGAACATGCTCAGCGCCGGCTTCCCCAAGGCGCAGATGATGGTCTGCGGCGTGCTCGGCCCCAAGAGCAATGCGCACGGACCCAACGAGTTCCTGCACGTGCCGTACGCCAAGAAGCTGACGGCCGCCGTGGCCGAGGTGATCGCCGCCCTGCCGGTGGCGCACCGCGCCGCCGCCGCGGAGCCGGTGGCCGCTTGAGCGACGCGCCGGGCCGCCCCAAGCAAGCTCGCTCCCGCTTGGCGGGAAGGCGCGCAGCGCCAAGGGTGCACCAATGAGCGACGCGCTGCCGCTGCCGCAGCGCGTCCCGCTGGCCACGCCGGATGGCGAAACGCTGGCCTTGCGCCGATTGCCCGTTGCCGGGACGCCCCGCGCCGTGGTGGTCGTGGTGCACGGGCTGGGCGAACATGCGGGGCGCTATCACGGGCTTGCGAAGCGGCTCCACGAATGGGGCTTCGCGGTCTGGGCGCACGACCATTTCGGCCACGGTGAATCGACCGGCGTGCGCGGCGGGTTGCCGAGCGAACTGCGGCTGGTCGACGACCTCGCGCTCGTGATCGATGACGCGCGCCGTGAGAACCCCGGGGTGCCGGTCGTGCTGCTGGGGCACAGCCTCGGTGGACTGGTCGCGGCGAGCCTGGTGGCGCGTGGCGTGCGGTCTGTCGACGGCTTGGTGCTTTCGTCGCCGGGGCTCGATCCGGGCCTGAGCGGGTTCCAGAAGGCGCTGCTCGCGGTGCTGCCGCGCATTGCGCCGAACCTGCGTGTGGGCAACGGCCTCGACGACAACTTCCTCTCGCACGACCGCGCCGTCGTGCAGGCCTACCGCGACGATCCGCTCACGCACGACCGCATCGGCAGCCGGCTTGCGCGGTTCCTGGCGTACGAAGGGGCGACGGTGCAGCAGGCGGCGGCGCGTTGGCCGGTGCCCACGCTGCTGGTCTATGCGGGCGACGACCGGCTCGTGAAGCCTGCCGCGAGTCGTGCGTTCGCAGCGGCTGCAGCGCCCAGCGGCAGGGTCGAAGCGCAGTGCTTCGAGACGCTGTACCACGAGCTCTTCAACGAGCTGGATGCCGAACCGGTGTTCGCCGCGCTGCAGCGCTGGCTGGATGAGCGCTTTCCGCTGAACTGAAAAACGAACCGGCCGAGGCAAAAAAAAGCGCCCTCGCGGGCGCCGGAATTCCGATGAGGCAGGCCTCGCTCAGGACTGCTTGCCTTGCAGCAGGCCGCTGAGCGAACCCAGCAGATCCTCATGGTTGCCCAGACCCTGGTCCGGCACCTTGCCATGGGGCGTGAGCTGGTCGATGAGCGCCGGCAGCATCGTGGCGAGCATCGGCAGCAGCGTTTGCGCGTTGATGCCGAGCTTGGCCGCAATGTTCGCGATGGTGTCGCCACCGAGTGCGTTTTGCAGCTGGTCGCCCGAGACCGGCTGGTTGTCCCCCTTGCCGATCCACGAGCCGATGACATCGCCCATGCCGGCCTGCTCGAACTTCGAGACCAGGCCCCCCAGGCCGCCTTGACCGCCGTTGTTGGCGAGCAGGCCACCCAGCGCACCGGCCAGGCCGCCGAGATCTCCCAATCCCCCGATGCCTCCGCCTTGTGGTTGCTGTTGTTGGCCAGCGCCTCCGAGCACTTGACCGAGCACTGAATCGAGCAATCCCATGGCCGTTTCCTTGGTGTGTGACAGAACCGCCGCATTTTCCGTGTGACGGACCGCAAGCCGGAAGTGGGGCGCCCACTTTCGAACTTGCAACGTGACAAATTACTTGATGCGTGCCGGGCGTTTGGGCAGCAGTGCGGGGGTGACCCCCTGCACGCCCACGAGCCCGAGCACGGTCACGAGCGAATTCTGCGCGCCTTTCCATGCATCTGTCACGTCGATCGACTCACTCAGCGCATGGGAACCGGAGGACTTTCCGCCGCCCCCGATGATGATGGCCGGGATGCCCAGCGAGATCGGCACGTTGGCATCGGTGCTGCCGCCGCGCAGCAGCGTCTTCTGGCCGAAGGCGGTGTTCGAGCGCGTGGCGGCCTCGACGATCACCGAGTCGGTCGGGGTGCGGCCGCCGGGCCGGTCGCCGATCAGCTTGTGGCTCGCGCTCAGCGTGGTCACGTTCCAGCGCTTGTTTTCCTCGACCACCGCTTCGTCGATGGCCGCGAGGATCTTTTTCTCCGTCTCCAGCAGCGAGGCCATGTCGTCCGAGCGAATGTCGATGGCCATGCGTGCATCGGGCGCGATGGTGTTGACCGAGGTGCCGCCGCCCACGGTGCCGACGGTGAAGGTGGTCTTGGGGAAGCTCGGCGTGCGCACGTCGGCGATCTTGGCGATCGCGCGGCCCATGCCGTGGATCGCGCTGGGCACCTGGCCGAACGCGCCGAAGCTGTGGCCGCCCGGGCCCTTGAAGCTGACCTCGTAGCGATGACTCGCGGTGCCGAGCACCAGCACATGGCCATCAGGCGAGGGCTCCAGCCCGACCATGCCGTCGATGTCCAGGTGGTCGCGAAAGATCGCCTTGATGCCGCGCAGGTTGCCCAGCTCTTCCTCGCCGACGTTGCCGACGATCAGGAGGTCGCCCGCCGTCTGCACCTTGTTGTCGTTGAGCACCTTGAGCCACGACAGCAGCACCGTGAGGCCGCGCGTGTCGTCCCCGATGCCCGGCGCGTGAAGCCGGCCGTCGCGCTCCTTCACCTTCACATCGGTGCCAGCGGGAAAGACCGTGTCCAGGTGCGCGGAGATCAACAGCTTCGGGCCGTTGCCCACGCCCTTGCGCAGGCCGACCACGTTGCCTTCGGCATCGATCTTCGCGTCGGTGAGGCCCAGGGCCTTCATGCGCGCGAGAAAAGCCTCCGCGCGTTTCTGTTCCTTGAACGGCGGCGCTTCGATCTCGGTCAGCATCTTCAGGTCCTCGACCGCTCGCTCGTGGTCGGCCTTCACCGCGTCCAGCAGTTTCTGGATCGCGGGCGAGGCCATCAGCTGGGTGTAGGTCCTGTCGACCTCGGGGCTGACCTGCGCCGGCGTGGGCGCGACGGCGTTGCTCTGGGCATGGACGCCGTGTGCGGCGCACAGCGCTGCAAGAACGAGGGGAGCGAGACGGAGCGAACGGGACATGGGCGGAAGGTCCTTCTTGGTCGTGATGAACAGGTGAAGCGACCATTGTTCCGCAGCCTTTCCGTCCGCGCGTCGCGGAAAACACTCCCTTCAGGGCCCGCTCAGCGACACCAGGGCTGCGAGCGCCGCGGTCTCGGCGCGCAGCACGCGCAGGCCGAGCGTGACCGGTGCAAAGCCGCGTGCGATCGCTTCCTGCTCCTCGGCGGCGCTGAGGCCGCCTTCGGGGCCGCTGAGCACGCGCACGTCGCGGTTGCCGGGGGCGTGCGCCGCAACGGCTGCGGCAATGTCCCGCGTGCCCTCGGCCAGGCTCAGGATGAAGCGTGCCGCAGCACTTTCTTCGCCCTGCGCATCGATCCAGCCCGAACTGCCCGAGAACGACCGCACCGGATGAATCACCGGCACGCGATTGCGGCCGCACTGCTCGCATGCCGCGATGGCGATGGCCTCCCAGTGCGCCCGTTTCTTCTCGGCGCGCTCGCCCGAAAGACGCAGCACGCCGTGCGCCGTGGCCAGCGGCTGGATGCTCGCGACACCCAGTTCCGTGGCCTTCTCGACCAGCCAGTCCATGCGCTCGTTGGCCGGCATGCCGACGGCCAGGTGCACCGCGCGCGTCGCCTCGCGCTCGACCGGATGGTGGGCGCCGACCGTCACCGAGACGTCGCTGCGGCCCATGCGCTCGATCGTGGCCTCGTATTCGCCGCCCGCGCCGTCGAACAGGGTCAGCGCGTCGCCGGGCTGCATCCGCAGCACCTGCACATGGCGCGCGGCCCCGGGCGGCAGCGCGAAAGCGGCGCCGGCGCTCAACGGCACGGAACAGTGGAAACGGGGCATGCTATGAAATGAGGAGCGAAGAATGCAGCCGCGACGCGGGCATCACCGGTGGATTTTTGTAAATTTCGCTTCAGACCCGGCCATAGGCAAAGCCCGTGAGCGCGGAAGTGCCCTCGACCTCGTCGATCACGCGCACGAGCGGCGTGAGCTCCATGTAGCGGCTGGCGGTGGCGCGGATGTAGGCGATGAAGCGCGGCGTGTCGGCCAGGTAGCGGGGCTTGCCGTCGCGCAGCGTGAGGCGCGCGAAGATGCCGGCGACCTTCAGGTGGCGCTGCAGGCCCATCCATTCGACGGCGCGATAGAAAGCGCCGAAATCCTCGTCGACCGGCAGCCCGGCCTTGCGCGCCGCCTGCCAGTAGCGCACGGTGATGTCGAGCACGAACTCCTCGTCCCAGCTGAGGAAGGCGTCGCGCATCAGGCTGGCGATGTCGTAGGTGACGGGGCCGTAGACGGCGTCCTGGAAATCGAGCACTCCGAGCTTCGTGCCGTCGCCGATCATCAGGTTGCGGGGCATGAAGTCGCGGTGCACATAGACGCTGGGCGAAGCCAGGTTGCTCTCGACGATCAGCTTGAAGCTGCGCTCGAGACGCTCCTTCAGCTTGCCTTCGATGGCCACGCCGCGGTGGCGGCCGATGTACCACTCGGGAAAGAGCGCCAGTTCGCGCTCGAGCAGCGCCCGGTCGTAGGGCGGCAGCACGCCGGGCCTGGAGGCCAGCTGCCAGCGGATCAGCGCGTCGATTGCCTGGTCGTAGAGCGGGCGGCTGGCATCAGGCTTGGCCGGGTCGATCACGTCGAGCATGGTCTGGCGGCCCAGGTCGTCCAGCAGCAGGAAGCCGTTCGGGCGGTCCCATTCGAGCACCTGCGGCGCGCTCACGCCGGCCTCGGCCATGAGCCCGGCCACCTGCACGAAGGGATCGCTGTTCTCCTTGTCCGGCGGGGCGTCCATCACGATGCGCGTCGGTGCGCCGGGGATGCGGGTGTCGACGCGGAAGTAGCGGCGAAAGCTCGCATCGGCCGAGGCGAGGCGCACGGTGTCCGGTTGAAGCTGCTGCGCGGCGGCAATGCCGGCCAGCCAGCCCCGGAACATTTCGGCACGCTGCGAATCTGTCCAGAGAATGGTCTCGGCGGGGCGTGGGGCCAATGCGGCCGGGGGCGGGGGTGCTGTCATGGATAATCGATTCTACAAATCCGCCTGGCGCGGCAACCCGCTCCGGTCGGCCACCGATCGAGGTTGCTGCCGGCCCCTGCAACCCGCCGGCCTGCCGCGCCGTCTCCCCGACGATCTTTCGTTCCGAACCGATGCCTACGATCCAAAGCCCTCACGCTTGGCACCTTGTGCGCTCGCTGCTCTCCTCGGGGGAGCCGCGGGCTTTCCTCGGAACGGCCTGGCGGGAGGCTTGATGAGCCGACGTGTTGCCCTGCGACGCGCCGGCCCGCCGCTGAAGCTGGCCATGTTGTCGCTGGCGCTGCTCCAGGCGCATGGCGCCTTCGCGCAGTCCGCCGGCAGCCTTGACGGCCCGTTGACGCTCAAGCGCACCCCGCTGCTTACCGAAATCGTCCCGCCCACGGAGCGCGGCCAGCTGCCCAGCCTGGTCACCGGCGACCGCATGTCCGGCCGCCCCGACCTCGAGACCGTGGTCGAAGGCAATGCCACGCTGCGGCGCGGCCCGGTCGCCATCACCGCCGACCGGCTCGAGTACTACCAGCCCGACGACCGCGCGAAGGCCAAGGGCAATGTGCGGGTCAACCAGGCCGGCAACGTGTACGAAGGCCCCGAGCTGGAGCTCAAGCTCGAGACCTTCGAAGGCTTCTTCAACAACGTGCGCTACCGCTTCCTCGCGAACGGCGGCCACGGCGATGCGGAGCGCATCGATTTCGTCGACTCCAATGTCTCGATCGCGCGGCGCGCCACGTACACCACCTGCCGCCGCGAAGACTTCCCGGGCTGGATGCCGGCGTGGCTCCTGACCGCGGCCACGATCACCACCGACACCGAAGAAAACGAAGGCGTGGCCACCAACGCGCGCCTGAGCTTCATGGGAATCAGCACGCCGCCGATCCCGAGCGTGAGCTTCCCGCTGTCGAACGCGCGCAAGAGCGGCCTCCTGCCGCCCACCATCGGTGTGGACAACACCAACGGCATCGAGATCTCGCAGCCGTACTACTGGAACATCGCGCCCAACCGCGACGCCACGATCACGCCGACGATCATGAGCAAGCGCGGCCTGAACCTGGGCACCGAGTTCCGGTACATGGAGAAGGAATACACCGGCAGCATCCGCCTGGACCTGATGGGCGCCGACCGGCTGGTGGGCCAGCGCTACAACGAGCTGCGCGCCTCGCAGCTGCAGCAGCTGGCCAACGGAGAAATCCAGGCCAAGGACCTGACCGCGCCACCCGGCAGCACCAAGCGCTGGGGCATCTGGGCAAACCACCACCAGGACTTCGACGCCAAGGCGCTGGGACTGGATTCGCTGTCGGCCAACATCAACATCAACCGCGTCAGCGACAACGACTACTGGCGCGACTTCACCCGCACGCCGACGCTGGCGCAGCGCCAACTGCCCAACGAGGCCTCGCTCAACTGGAGCAAGGACGACTGGAGCGGCGCAATCCGCACGCTGCGCTACCAGACGCTGCAGTACAACCTGTCGCCGATCGTGCCGTCGTACGACCGCATGCCGCAGATCACGGCCAACTACAACAAGTACGACTGGCACGGCTTCGACGTCGCACTGAACCTCGACTACACGCGCTTCCGCGTCAACTCGATCCTGAGCGGCCAGCCCGGCTTCGACCTCACCCAGCAGTCGCAGCCCGATGGGGACCGCGCCATGGCGAACCTCGCGATCAGCCGGCCGTTCATCACGCCGAGTTCGTTCGTCATTCCGAAGGTGCAGCTGAACACGGCGGCCTACAACTACTACCTGCCGCAGTCGGACATTCCGAAGCTCACGCTCAACGGCGTGCAGTACGTCAACGGCGTGCCCTACAACGCGAATTCGCTGTACTTCTTCGGCACGTCGTCCAACCGCACGGTGCCGACCTTCAGCCTGGACAGCGGCCTGATCTTCGAGCGCGACGCCAGCTACTTCGGCCGTGCCTTCCGCCAGACACTGGAGCCGCGCGCCTACTACGTCTACACGCCGTACCGCAACCAGAGCATGCTGCCGAACTACGACTCGGCCGCCAACGACTTCAGCTTCGCGACGATCTACACCGAGAACGCGTTCTCGGGCGGCGACCGCATCTCCGACACCAACGCGCTCACGCTCGGCGTGACTTCCCGCCTGATCGACCCCGCCACCGGCGTCGAGGCGGCACGCATCGGCATCGCGCAGCGGCTGCGCTTTGCCGACCAGAAGGTCACGCTGCCCGGCGGCTTGCCGGTGACCGACCGGGCGAGCGACTTCCTCGTCGGCGGCCAGATCAACTGGACGCCGAAGTGGAGCACCGACGCGCTCGTGCAATACAACCCCGACACGCGCAAGTCGACCCGCGCGGCGCTCAGCGCGCGCTACAACCCCGAGCCGTACCACAACCTCAGCGTGGCGTTCCGCTACCAGGCGCCCAGTGCGGCGTACCAGGCGGCGCTGCTGGCCAACCCGAACACCACGGCGGTGAACGACGGCAACAAGTCGATCGACGTGGGCTGGCAATGGCCGCTCAACGACCTGTGGGGCGACAAGGGCAAGAACCTCGGCCCGGGCAAGGGCCAGGGCGGCGGCCGCTGGTATGCGGTGGGCCGTCTCAACTACGACCTGCAGGACAAGAAACTCACGGACGGCGTGCTCGGCTTCGAGTACGACGGCTGCTGCTGGATCGGACGCGTGGTGCTGCAGCGCATCACCACCGGCCAGGTGACGGCCAACACCCGCATCATGTTCCAGCTCGAATTCGTCGGCTTCTCCAGCATCGGCTCCAGCCCGATGCAGGCCCTGCGGCAGAACATCCAGCGCTACGAACCCCTGCGCCAACCTGGCGAGGCGCCGAGCCGCTTCACCAATTACGACTGAGACGACTGATTGAGCACCGCCATGAAACACATCCGTTCCATCATCACCCTGGGCTGCCTCGCGGCAATGGCCGCAACCTCGGGCGCGCAGGGCTTCCGCTCCGGCAGCGGCATCACGGACATCATGCGCGCCGGTCCGCGCCTGGGCCCGCCGCCGGTACAGCGCGCTCCGGCCGCATCGTCGGCGGCCCCCGTGCAGCGGGCGGCTGAGTTCATCGTCGCGCTGGTCAACTCCGAGCCCATCACCAACACCGACGTGCAGTCGCGGGTGATGCGCCTCATCAAGGAGAACCCCGACGCCGAACGCGTGCCGCGCGGCGAACTTGCGCGCCTCGTGCTCGAGCGCCTGATCGTCGAGCGCGCGCAGCTGCAGCTCGCCAAGGAAAACGGCATCAAGGTCGACGACGTGGCGATCGACCAGGCCGAGCAGACCGTGGCGCGCCAGAACGAAATCAGCCTGGTCGAGCTGCGCCGCCGCGTGGCCGCCGAAGGCATTGCGCTGGCGGACTTCCGCAACGACCTGCGCGACCAGCTGCTGCTCACCCGCCTGCGCGACCGCGAAGTCGAGTCGAAGGTCAAGATCAGCGACACCGAGGCCGACGAGTACCTGCGCGACCAGCGCAACTCGAACGTCAAGAACGCGGCCCTGCAGAACCTCAACCTCGCACAGGTGCTCGTGGCCCTGCCCGAGAACGCCACCGACGCCCAGATAGCCGCCGCGCAGAAGAAGGCCCAGGGCCTTGCCGAGCGCGCCCGCGCCGGCGAGGACTTCGACAAGCTGGTACGCGAGAACTCCGATTCGCCCGACCGCGCCAACGGCGGCGCCATCGGCATGCGCAGCGCCGACCGCTATCCGCCGTTGTTCGTCGACGCGGTGCAGTCGACGGCGGTGAACGGCATTGCCGGCCCGGTGCGCTCCAGCGCCGGTTTCCACGTGCTCAAGGTCCTGGCCAAGGCGCAGATCGGTTCGCTCGATGCGACCGTCACGCAGACGCAGGTGCGCCACATCCTGCTGCTCAACGACCCCAAGCGCACCACGGCGCAGGCGGTGGCGCAGCTCGCCGAATTCAAGCGCCGCGTGCAGGCCGGCACGGCCGACTTCGCGGGCCTCGCGCGCGACAACTCGCAGGACGCCAGCGCCAAGGAAGGCGGCGACCTCGGCTGGTCGCGTCCCGGCCAGTTCGTGCCCGAGTTCGAGGAAGCCATGGACCGGCTGTCGCCAGGCCAGATCAGCGACCCCGTCGTGTCGCGTTTCGGCGTGCACCTGATCCAGGTGGTCGGCCGCCGCGACTCCAAGCTGACGCAGACGGAGCAGCGCGAAGCCGCGCGCAACGTGCTGCGCGAGCAGCGCGTCGAGGAAGCCTTCACCACCTGGGTGCAGGAAGTGCGCGCCCGCGCCTACGTCGAGTACCGCGACCCGCCGCAGTCCTGATCCGATGGCACACATCGCCAGGAAGCGGTTCGGGCAGCATTTCCTGTCCGACGGCGGGATCATCGATGCGATCGTGCATGAGATCGCGCCGCAGCCCGGCGATGCGATGGTCGAGATCGGCCCGGGGCTCGCGGCGCTGACGCAGCCGCTGGTCGAGCGGCTCGGGCGCCTGACGGTCATCGAACTCGATCGCGACCTGGCCAAGCGCCTGCGGGAGCATCCGCAGCTGGAGGTCATCGAGTCCGATGTGCTGAAGGTGGACTTCGCCGAGCTCGCGGCCAAGGCTGCGCCCAAGCCGCTGCGCGTGGTGGGCAACCTGCCCTACAACATCTCGACGCCGATCCTGTTCCACCTGCTGGGCTTTGCCCACCTGATCGCGGACCAGCACTTCATGCTGCAAAAGGAAGTGATCGACCGCATGGTGGCCAGGCCCGCCACCTCGGACTACAGCCGCCTGAGCGTGATGCTGCAGTGGCGCTACGACATGCAGAACGTGCTGTTCGTACCGCCCGAGAGCTTCGATCCTCCCCCGCGCGTGGACAGCGCCGTGGTGCGCATGGTGCCGCTGGCGCAGCCGCCGGCGGTCGATGCGGCGCGGTTGGGCGAGATCGTGCAGGTCGCCTTCAGCCAGCGCCGCAAGATCCTTCGGCACACGCTGGGCAGATGGCTCGAGGAACACGGCTTCGAGGGAGCGTTCGATCCCCAGCGGCGCGCCGAGGAGGTGCCGGTGGCCGAATACGTCGCACTGGCCCAGGCCGTTCCCCCATGAAAAAAGCCCGTCGACGACGGGCTTTTTCCATTCAGGCAGGTTGCTGCAGTTAAGCGGCGGCCAGCCAGTACCCCGCGTTGAAGGGGCTGCTCATGCGCAGCGCCAGGGGCGACACGTCGACCAGTTTGTCGGTCGGCATTTTTTCGCCGGCCGGCTCGGTGCTGGCGGCGGCCGTTGCTGCGGCGGCCGTTGCTGCGGCGGCGTTGGGGTTCACTTCGATGCCATCGAGGGTTTCAGCGTTCGGCTGAGCCTCGTTCGCCCGTTCTGCTTGGCTGGTAGATGCAGAACGGGCTACAGAAAAGAATAGAAGCACCGGAAGGGGACCTTGCGGTCGCCCCAGTAATCCGAAGCGTCCCGGAAGATGTCGAGCAGCTGCTCGCGCGCTTCCTTGTCGAACTTGGCGTTGGCCGGGATCTGTTCGAGCACGATGACGAAACCTGGCTGCGGGCCCGATTTATGCAACGGGTCGGTCATGCAGTCGTACAGCGCGTCGAAGTTCTTGCCGAAGTGCGCCGGGAAGGTGAACTGCTGGGCGATCAGGTCGAGCACGTCCTGCTTGGTCTGGGCGTTGCCCAGGTTGGCGTACAGGAAGTGCTGGCCGGCCGCGTTGGCGGCGTCCTGCAGGTCGTTCACGCGGAACGCGCGGATCGATTGCACGATGTTCGGGCGTACGGCACGAAGGGATAAGGTCATCTCCGCTGGTCTTTCCATAGTCATCATCATTTCTTCGGGGCGCTTGGAGGCGCCACTCAGGTCGTTTTTATCGCTCATGGCGCAATCCGTCTGAAACTTGCATAGTGGTCTGCCGTGTACCAGCAGGCCTCGGGCGTCGTGCGCTGCTCGCCACCGCAGACGATTCGCTGGGCACCCCGGTTGCGAGAACCCGGTGTCGTCACCGTGTACTCGCGGTAGTGGCCGCGCCGTGCCGGCGGCAGGAGACGCTCGCGATTGCCAAATACAGTGCCGTCCTTTTCGTACCGGAAGGGGCCACCGTTCAAGATGGCCTGATAGGTTCGCTGGCCCTGGACCGGAAGATCGGTCAGTGCAATCGATTCCTCAGCGGACGTTTTTCCTGCGCCGAACCATCCGCGGGCCTCGGCCCCGGTCGTCAACGCCAGCAGCATCAGGCTGGTGAGCGCAAACTTTGAGACAGAGGACGTGATCGAGGCGTAAGCCGCCATGGGACACCACAGGAGAAAAGAGCGGGGGGGTTTCGAATTGCGCTCAACCTCGGGGTTAACCCGCAAATTCAAGCCCGCGAGTGTGCACCACGCTGGCGAAAATAGCAAGCGACTGCTCAAAGTTTGAGCAGTCGCGAGGGGCGGAAGTGGCCCGCTAAGTCAGCGTCCACTCTCGCCAAATAGCCTATCTCTCGGCGTTTGCGTCAGCCACTGTCAAGGCTGTCATGTTCACGATGCGGCGAACGGTCGCGCTGGCCGTGAGAATGTGCACAGGTTTGGCCGCGCCGAGCAGCACCGGGCCGATCGCGATGTTGCCGCCTGCTGCCGTCTTGAGCAGGTTGTACGAAATATTGGCAGCGTCGATGTTCGGAAAAACCAACAGGTTGGCGTCGCCGGCCAGCGCGCTATGCGGCATGACGACCGCGCGCTGCTTGCTGTCCAGGGCCACGTCGCCGTGCATTTCACCGTCCACTTCGAGCCAGGGCGCCTGCACGCGCAAGAGGTCGAGCGTCTTGCGCATCTTGATGGCGCTGGGTTCGTTGCTGGTGCCGAAGTTGGAATGCGACAGCAGCGCTGCCTTCGGCTTCAGGCCGAAGCGCATCATTTCCTCGGCCGCCATCGTCGTGATCTCGGCCAGCTCCTCGGGCGAGGGGTCATAGTTGACGTGCGTGTCGACCAGGAACACCTGGCGATCGGGCAGCAGGAGGCCGTTCATGCAGGCGTACACCGGCACGTCCTGCGGGGTGCTCTCACAGCCGCCGGGGCGCTTGCCGATCACCTGGTCGATGTAGTGCAGGTGGATCAGCGTGGTGCCCCAGGTGCCGCAGATCATGCCGTCGACCTCGTCCTTGTGCAGCAGCATCGCGCCGATCAGCGTGAGGCGGCGGCGCATCTCGATCTTGGCGGTCTGCACCGTCTGGCCCTTGCGCTCGGTCATGCGGTGGTAGGTCTGCCAGAAGTCGCGGTAGCGGTGGTCCTGCTCGACGTTGACGATGTCGTAGTCGAGCTCTTCCTTCAGGCGCAGGCCGAACTTCTCGATGCGCTGTGCGATGACGGCGGGGCGGCCGATCAGCGTCGGGCGCGCGATGCCTTCGTCGACCACGATCTGCGCGGCGCGCAGCACGCGCTCTTCTTCGCCTTCGCAGTACGCCACGCGCTTCTTCGAGGCGCGGCGGGCCGCCTCGAAGATCGGCTTCATCGTCGTGCCCGAGGCATAGACGAAGTTCTGCAGCTTGTCGCGATAGGCGTCCATGTCCTTGATCGGACGCGTTGCCACACCGCTTTCCTCGGCCGCCTTGGCCACGGCCGGCGCGATCTTCATCATGAGACGCGGATCGAAGGGCTTGGGAATCAGGTACTCGGGGCCGAAGGACAGCTTTTCACCGACGTACGCGGCAGCAACGCGTTCGCTTTGCTCGGCCTGTGCCAGATCGGCAATCGCATGCACCGCGGCGATTTCCATCTCGTCGGTGATCGTGGTCGCGCCCGAGTCGAGCGCGCCGCGGAAGATGTACGGGAAGCACAGGACGTTGTTGACCTGGTTCGGATAGTCGGTGCGGCCCGTGGCCATGATCACGTCGTCGCGCACCGCGCGGGCGTCTTCGGGGTTGATCTCGGGGTTGGGGTTGGCCAGCGCGAAGATCACGGGGCGCGGCGCCATCTTGGCGACCATCTCGGGCTTGAGCACGCCGCCGGCCGACAGGCCCAGGAACACGTCGGCACCGGCGATCACTTCCGCCAGCTTGCGCATGTCGGTCTTCTGCATGTACTGGCGCTTGTCGTCGTCCATCAGCTCTTCGCGGCCTTCGTAGACCACGCCGGCCAGGTCGGTGACGAACACGTTCTCGCGCTTGAGGCCCACCTTGAGCAGCAGGTTCAGGCAGGCCAGCGCCGCGGCGCCCGCGCCCGAGGTGACCAGCTTGACCTCGGCGATGTTCTTGCCCGCCACTTTCAGGCCGTTGAGCATGGCGGCCGCCACCGTGATGGCCGTGCCGTGCTGGTCGTCGTGGAACACCGGGATCTTCATGCGCTTGCGCAGCTCGCGCTCCACGTAGAAGCAGTCCGGGGCCTTGATGTCTTCGAGGTTGATGGCGCCGAAGGTGGGCTCCAGCGAAGCGATGATCTCCACCAGCTTGGCCGGGTCCTTCTCGTCGATCTCGATGTCGAACACGTCGACGCCGGCAAACTTCTTGAAGAGGACGCCCTTGCCTTCCATCACCGGCTTGGACGCCAGTGCGCCGATGTCGCCCAGGCCGAGCACCGCGGTGCCGTTGCTGATCACGCCGACGAGGTTGCCGCGCGAGGTGTACTTGAAGGCGTTCAGCGGGTCCTTGACGATTTCCTCGCAGGGCGCGGCCACGCCGGGCGAGTAGGCCAGCGACAGGTCGCGCTGGTTGACCATCTGCTTGGTCGCCGCGATGGCGATCTTGCCGGGAACGGGAAACTCGTGGTACTCGAGGGCGGCACGGCGCAGTTCTGCGCGCTTGTCTTCGGGCGTGGGAGTCGATGAGGTCGAGGGGGTCGAATCGGACATGTGCCTGTAGCTCCTGGTGGCGCTTCTTCTGGGGGCGCCGATTGTAGACCTCGGTTCGTAAAGCCATACGCCGCATGGCCGGTGCGAGGCATGACCAAAAGCACGGGTGCGCCGTCAAGGTCGTGTGGCAATATGCACAGTTCGGACAAAACCTGAAAACACCTGACGAGGAGCAACCATGGCCCTGATGGATTTCATCAAGAAACAGTTCATCGACATCATCCAGTGGACCGAGACCGGCGATGGCACGCTGGCCTGGCGCTTCCCGATGGCGGAGATGGAAATCCAGAACGGCGCCTCGCTCACCGTTCGCGAATCCCAGGTGGCCGTCTTCGTCAACGAAGGCAAGGTGGCCGACGTGTTCGGCCCCGGCATGTACAAGCTCACGACGCAGACGCTGCCCGTGCTCACGTACCTGAAGAACTGGGACAAGCTCTTCGAGTCCCCCTTCAAGAGCGACGTCTACTTCTTCAGCACCCGCCAGCAGGTCGACCAGAAGTGGGGCACGCCCCAGCCGATCACGATTCGCGACAAGGACTTCGGCGCCGTGCGCCTGCGGGCCTTCGGCAACTACAGCTTCCGCATCGGCGATGCCAAGCTGTTCCACACCGAAATTTCGGGCACGCGCGACATCTACAGCGTGGCCGATCTCGACGGCCAGCTGCGTGGCCTGGTGCTGCAGAACATCAGCAACGCCATCGCCTCCAGCGGCGTGCCCTTCCTCGACCTCGCGGCCAACCAGATCCAGTTCGCGCAGGCGCTCGCCGCGCAGCTCGTGCCCGAGTTCGAGAAGATCGGCATCAAGCTCGAGAACATCACGGTGCAGAACGTCTCGCTGCCCGAAGAGTTGCAGAAGATTCTCGACCAGAAGATCGGCATGGGCATGGTCGGCAACGACATGGGCAGGTTCATGCAGTACCAGACGGCGCAGGCGATTCCGAAATTCGCCGAAGGCGCGGCCAACGGCGGCGGCATTGCGGGCGACGCGATGGGCCTGGGCGCCGGCGTGGCGCTCGGCCAGGTGCTGGCGCAGAACCTCGCACAGGGCCTGAGCCCGAATGCTGCTGCGGCAGCCGCGGCCAATACGGCCGCCGCCTCGCAGCCCGCCGTGGCGGTCGTGAGTCCGGCCGACGTGATGACCACGCTCGAAAAGCTCGGCGAGCTCAAGACCAAGGGCATCCTCACGCAGGAAGAGTTCGACGCCAAGAAGGCCGATCTCCTTAAAAAGCTCGTCTGACCCGGCGCTATGTCCTCGATAGCGCCTGACGCCCGTTCGACGGGCGTCGGAAGCCTCATTGGCTTGAGAAAATCATGGCCCTCCGAGCCATGGCGCATACGCCATGGCTGAGGAAGCCGGCAACCAACGCTACTACCGCGCGCCCTGTCCCGGCTGCGGCGCACCGGTGGAGTTCCGCTCGGCGCAATCGACGCACGCGGTCTGCCCCTACTGCCAGAGCACCGTCGTGCGCCAGGGCGAGACGCTCGCGCGCACCGGCAAGATGGCGGAGCTGTTCGACGACTTCAGCCCGCTGCAGCTGTTCGCCACCGGCCGCATCCAGGACAAGCCCTTCACGCTGATCGGCCGGCTGCAATACACCTACCCGGGCGGCCGCTGGACCGAATGGATCGCCGCGCTCGACGACGAGCGCACCGCCATCCTCAGCGAGGACAACGGCGCCTACGTCTTCGCGCTGCCCTTCGACTTGCAGCGCACCGCGCCACCGCCGGTCGACCTGCGCGTGGGCGCCACCAGCGCCTTCGCGGGCCAGAGCTACACCGTCACCTCGAACGAGCAGGTGGCGCTCACCTCCGCGCAGGGGGAGTTGCCGCACCTGCCCGATCTCGGCCGGCCGTTCGCGATGGTCGAGCTGCGCAACGACAAGGGGCTGGTGCTCAGCATCGACTACGGCACCGCCAAGCCCAGCGCCTACCTCGGCCGCTCGGTGCAGCTCGAGGACCTGCAGCTCGCCGGCCTGCGCGAGGAATCGGCGAAGGACGAAAAGGGCCGCGGCTTCAACTGCCCCAACTGCGGTTCGCCGGTCACCGTCAACCTGGCCGACAGCAAGAGCATCACCTGCCGCTCGTGCAACAGCATCATCGACCTGTCGCAGGGCATCGGCGGCGAGCTCAAGCACGCGACGCAGGACGAGCCGGTGCGCCCGCTCATCGCTCTCGGCACCATGGGCCAGTTGCAGGGCGCCCAGTGGCAGGTGGTGGGCTTCCAGCACCGAATGGGCGTGGAGCCCGGCGACGACGAGCACTTCGGCTGGGACGAGTACCTGCTCTACAACAAGAAGCGCGGCTTCAGCTTCCTGGTCGATGCCGAGGACGGCTGGAGCATGGTCAAGCCGACCACCGGCGCGCCGGTGATGGCCGAGAACGGCAGCACCGCCACCTACCTCAGCAAGCGCTACCAGCAGCAGTACGCCTACAACGCCGAGACCACCTACGTGGCGGGCGAGTTCTACTGGCAGGTCGAGCGCGGGCAAAAGACCTTCAACCGCGACTTCGCCAGCGGCCCCGCGCTGCTGTCGATGGAGCGCTCGGCCAACGAGCTCACCTGGTCGTCGGGCATCAAGCTCGACAGCGGCGTCGTGGCGACCGCTTTCAAGCTCGATGCCAAGAAGGACATGTTCAAGCGCGGCGACGCGCTGCCCGTGAGCGCTGCATCGGGCATGGGCTGCGGCACGATCATCATCATCATCGTGGTGATCATCATCCTGCTGATCATCCTGAGCACCTGCAGCGGCGGATCGTCGAGCGGCTACCGCAGCTCGGGCGGCTCCTATGGGGGCTATTCGAGCGGGGGAGGCCATAAATGACGAAGATGCGCGCGCCCACCACAATTTCACTTGTTACTGCTACGACTGGAGGTCCCCATGGGATTTGAATGGCTGAAACCGGGCGTGGTCCTCGGATCGCTCGTGTACGCGCTCATCGGCGTGATCATCTTCTGGCTGTGCTTCCTCATCATCGACAAGATCACGCCCTATGACCTGTGGGGCGAGATCGTCGAGAAGCAGAACGTGGCGCTCGGCCTTGTCGTGGCCGCCATGAGCCTCGGCATCTGCATCATCGTCGCCGCAGCAATCCATTGAACGAAGAGGCGGCCGTGTCCGCGCGCCCTGCCGATGCGCGCGGGCCGCAGCCCGTCGAGATCGCCCTGCTCGCCAGCGTGTTCGTGGTCGCGGCCTGCGGGCTGGTCTACGAACTGAGCGCGGCGGCGCTGAGCTCCTACCTGCTCGGCGATTCGGTGCTGCAGTTCAGCACCATCATCGGCACCTACCTGTTCGCGATGGGCGTGGGCTCCTGGCTCTCGCGCTATTTCGACCGCCAGCTGCCGGCGCATTTCCTTCGCATCGAACTGCTGGTGGCGCTGATCGGCGGCGCGCTGCCGGCGATCCTGTTCCTGGCCAACGCCTACGTGCCGAGCGCGTTCCGATTGCTGCTCTACGGCCTCGTGATGGTCGTCGGCACGCTGGTCGGGCTCGAGATCCCGCTGGTCATGCGCATCCTCAAGCGCAACATCGTGCTCAAGAACCTGGTCTCGCAGGTGCTGACCTTCGACTACCTCGGCGCGCTCGCGGTGTCGGTGGCGTTTCCGCTGATCCTCGTGCCGCAGCTGGGCATGATCCGCACCGGCCTCCTCTTCGGCTTCATGAACGCGGCGGTGGCGGTGTGGGCGCTGTGGCTCTTTCGTCATGAGCTGCGGCGCATCGGCGCGCATGCAGTGGCGTGCTTTCTCGCGCTGGCCGCGTTGCTCGCTGCGTTCGTCTGGGCCGACCACATCACCACGCTGGCCGAAGACAAGTTCTATCAGGACCGCATCGTGTTCAGCGCCACCTCGCCCTACCAGCGCATCGTGGTCACCCGCGGGCAACTCGGCCACCGCCTGTTCCTGAACGGCAACCTGCAGTTCGCCGAGCGCGACGAGTACCGCTATCACGAGGCGCTGGTGCATCCGGTGATGGCCGCGCAGGGCGCGCCCAAGAAGGTCGCCGTGCTCGGCGGCGGCGACGGCATGGCGGTGCGCGAGATCCTCAAGTACCCCTCGGTCGAATCGGTCACGCTGGTGGAGCTCGATCCGAACATGACGAAGCTCTTCACCGAGCACGAAACGCTGGCCGCGCTCAACGCGCATTCGCTGTCGTCGCCCAAGGTGAAGATCGTCAACACCGATGCCTTCCAGTGGCTGCAGCAGCCGGGCGACATGTTCGACGTGATCGTGGTCGACTTTCCCGACCCGACCAACTTCGCGATCGGCAAGCTCTACACCAACAGCTTCTATTCGCTGCTCGAAAAGCGCTTGTCGGCCAGCGGCTACGCGGTGGTCCAGACGACCTCGCCGCTGGTGGCGCGCAAGAGCTACTGGACCGTGGCGACCACCATCGAATCGGTGGGCCTGCGCGCGACGCCCTACCACGCGCATGTGCCCAGCTTCGGCGAATGGGGCTACATCATCGCGAGCCGCCGGCCCTACCGGATGCCGGACGCGCTGCCTTCGGGGCTGCGATTCCTCTCGCCTTCGACGCTGCCCCTGATGTTCGACTTTCCGCTGGACATGGCGCGCGTGCCGGCCGAGGTGAATCGCCTGTCGAACCAGACCCTTGTCACCACTTACGAGCAGGAGTGGGGCAAGGTCATGGCGCACTAGCTTCGACACCATGCAACGGCGCGACTTCCTCGGCGTGGCAGGTGCGGCGGGCGCCCTGGCGCTGGCCGGGTGCGAGGTGCCGCCGCCGATCGAAGGCGGTTTCACAGGCATCGACGTCGCGCGCGGCCATGCGATGCGCGACGGCACGCTCAAGAGCCAGGCACCCGCGACCGTGAAGCGCACGCGGGTGGTGATCGCCGGTGGAGGCGTCGCCGGTCTTGCCGCCGCGCGCGCCTTGCGGCTCGCGGGCATCGAAGACTTCACCCTGCTCGAACTCGAAGACACCGCCGGCGGCAATGCGCGCGGCGGCGTGGTCAACGGCATCGCCTGTCCGCTCGGCGCGCACTACCTGCCGGTGCCCGGCGACGACGCACGCGAGGTGCAGGACCTGCTCGAGGAACTGGGCCTGCGCCGGCGCGTGGCGGGCCGCTGGGAATACGACGAGCGCAACCTCTGCCACAGCCCGCAGGAGCGCCTCTTCTTCCATGGCGAGTGGCAGGACGGCCTGCTGCCCGTGCATGGGGTGGGCGTCGACACGATCGCGCAGTACCGCAAGTTCGCGCAGCGCATCGATGCGCTGCAGCACGGGGCGCACTTCGCCATTCCGACGCTCAAGGTCGCGGTCACGCCCGAACTGCTGGCACTCGACGCCATCGCGTTTTCACGCTGGCTCGACAGCGAAGGCTTCAGTGATGCGCAGCTGCGCTGGTACCTCGACTACTGCTGCCGCGACGACTACGGCGCGGGCATCGAACAGGTGTCGGCCTGGGCCGGCATCCATTACTTCGCGAGCAGGCACGGCTTCCATGCGCCCGGCGATCCGAGCGGCAGCGCCAACGACGCGAACCCCGAGCGCGATGGCGTGCTCACCTGGCCCGAAGGCAACGGCTGGCTCACCAAGCAACTGGCTGCGCCGCTCGGCGATCGGTTGCGCACAGGCCAGGTCGTCACGCGCATTGCCGAATCGCGCGGCGGGGTCGAAGTCGATGCATGGGACGCCGCATCGAAATCGCTGGTGCGCTGGCAGGCCGAGCGCTGCATCGTCGCGCTGCCGGTGTTCATCGCCGCGCGCGTGGTCGAGAACGCGCCCGAGGTGCTCAAGCACGCCGCCGCGCATGTGCGCTACGCGCCGTGGCTCGTCGCCAACGTGCACCTGCGCGGCCCGCTGGCCGACCGCGTCGGCGCTGCGCCGAGCTGGGACAACGTGATCTACGGCACGCGCGGCCTCGGCTATGTGGATGCGCGCCATCAAACGCTCGACCCCACGCCGCGCGGCACCGTGCTGAGCTGGTACCGCCCGCTGGGGCCGAGCAGCTACGACACCGCCGACGGCCGCAAGCTGCTGCTCGACCGCCCCTGGACCGGCTGGCGCGACGACCTGCTCGCCGAGCTGTCGGTGCCGCACCCGGACCTGCCCTCGCTCGCCACGCGCATCGAGATCACGCGCTACGGCCACGCCATGTCGATCCCCCGGCCCGGGCTGCTGGCGGAAATCGGCTCGCAACGCACGGCGCCGGGCGATGCGCACCGCGGCAGCGTCATCGCGGGGCGCCTGTCGTTCGCGCACGCCGACTGGTCGGGCTACTCGATCTTCGAAGAAGCGTTCACGCGCGGCCACGTCGCGGGGGCGAGCCTCGCATGAAGACGCTGGTGCTCGGCGGCTACGGCAACTTCGGCGCGCGCATCTGCCATGCGCTGGCGGCGGATGCGGGCATCGAGCTGTTGATCGGTGGACGCGACCTGGAGCGGGCGACGGCGTTCGCGCAGTCGCTGGGCGGCAATGCGCGTGGTGTGCGCGTCGATGCGCAATCGCCCGATCTCGCGCAAGGCCTGGGTTACCTGGGTGTCGATCTGGTGATCCACACCGCAGGGCCGTTCCAGAACCAGGATTACCGCGTGCCGCAGGCCGTGGCAGCGGCTGGTGCGCACTACATCGACCTGGCCGACGGCCGCCGTTTCGTCTGCGACTTTCCCGCCGCGATGAACGCCGTCTTCCGCGATGCAGGCCGAACAGCCATCGCGGGCGCCAGCACCGTGCCGGCGCTCTCGTCGGCCGTGGTCGACCATCTCGCGGCGGGCTGGCAAGGTATCCGCAGCATCGACATCTGCATCGCGCCCGCGCAAGGCGCGCCGCGCGGCGAGGCCACGCTCGCGGGCGTGCTCGCCTACTGCGGCGAGCCGATCCGTGTCTGGCAGGACGGACGATGGACCGAGCAGCCCGGCTGGGCGAACCCGGTGAGGGTGCAGTTCGCACGCATGCGTCCGCGCCGCGGTGCGTTGTGCGACATCCCCGATCTCGAACTCTTTCCGTCGCGCTATGCGGGCGTGCAGTCGGTCATGTTCCGCGCGGCGCTCGAAGTCGACATCGCGCAGCAGGCTTTCGCCTTCCTGGCGTTCATGCATCGCGTGGGTCTGCTGCGCGCGCCGCAGAAGCTGGCGCCGTTGCTGCATTCGGCGGGTGGTGTGTTCGATGCGCTCGGCACTGCGTTGGGCGGCATGGTGGTGCGCGTCGAAGGCATCGATGCGCAAGGTGCTGCAGCGCGCCGCGCCTGGCACATCGCAGCCGACGACAATCACGGCCCCGAGATTCCCTGCATGGCGGCGATCCTGCTGGCCCGCCGTCTTGCGCGCGGCGATGCGCTCCCTGTCGGCGCGCACGCTTGCGCTGGGTTGCTCACCCTGCCGGAGTTCGAGCCCGAATTCAGGCGCTGGGGCATGGTGACCGATGTGATCGACGAGACGGCATCCGCCTCATGACCCGCCCGGCCGACGACGATCGCCTGCTGCGCCTGAGCCTCGTCGCGGTCTGGCTGTTCACCGCCTTCGCCAGCATCGTCGAGCTGAACGGGCAGAGCCGCCAGGTGCTGGCCGACGCGGGCATCGCATCGCCGCCTTGGCTGGTGCAGTTGTTGATCTTTGGAGGCGCGGCGGCCGATCTCGCCATCGGCCTGGCGCTCTGGTGGCGGCCCGGTCGCGCCAGTTATCTCGCGGCCCTCGGCCTGATGCTGCTCATGACGGCAATGGCCACTTTCCTCCAGCCTACGCTGTGGCTTCACCCGCTGGGCCCGCTGCTCAAGAACCTGCCCATCGCCGCGCTCCTCTGGCACCTGTACCGACGCGCCACGCCATGAACACCTACCTCGTCCTCAAGTGGCTGCACATCGTCTCCAGCGTACTGATGGTCGGCACGGGGCTGGGCTCGGCCTTCTACATGTTCTTTGCGAACCGCAGCGGCAGCGTGCCGGCGCAGGCGGTGGTGGGCCGGCTGGTGGTGCGCGCGGACTGGTGGTTCACCACACCCACGGTCATCCTGCAGCCGGTCACCGGCTTCGCGCTGGCCCACATGGCGGGCTGGCCGCTCTCGACGCCGTGGCTTGCGGTGTCGCTGGGGCTCTTCGTGTTCGCGGGGATCTGCTGGCTGCCGGTGGTGTGGCTGCAGATCCGCATGGCGGCGATGGCCGGGCAGGCACACCAGGACGCGATGCCGTTGCCGCCGCTGTATGCGCGCTATCAACGCTATTGGGAGTGGCTCGGTTACCCGGCCTTCGTGGCCATGGCCGTCGTGTTCTGGTTGATGGTGAACAAGCCCGCCCTTTCCTTTTGATTCGAACCGGGCCGGTGCGCGGGCCTGTGCAGTTTTCACTCAGACTTCACATACAGCGCCGTGGTTTCACAGATCGACCAGAGACTGCCAGGCGCCAACAAAAACATCGGGGGAGCTTCCATGCTTCAAGTTGCCAATCGAAAACTCGCGTCGCTGAGCGACGTGCTCTTCACCGGCCTCAGCCGTGCGCTCGGTTTCCTGCGTCCGCTGGCACGCGGACTCATCGGTTCCTGGCGACCCCCGGGGTGGCTCCGCATCGTGGGGGCGTTCCTTCTTTTCGGGCTGCAGTGGTTGCAGCAGCGGCTGGTCTGGGTGGTGATACTGGCGTTGCTGGTGCTGGCCGGCTGGTTCGCCAGCCCGCATGTGCTGAAGTGGTGGCACGGCCTCACGCCCGATCGCGTCGAGCCCGTCGTTTCGACCGCGCAGATCGTGCCGCCGCCGCGCACGCAGATCGAAAACGACAAGGGACCCAACCCGGTCGTCATCAACTTCTCGGCATCCGTCGCGCCGATCGCGCGCATCGGCCAGGAGGCGGCGGGCATCGCCATCGAGCCCGCCATCGCCGGGCGCTGGACGTGGAGCAGTCAGAAAAAGCTGGAGTTCTTGCCCGCGCAGGACTGGCCGGTCGGCCAGCCCTACAAGGTGCAGCTCGCGAAGGACGCGCTCGCGCCGCACATCGAGATCGAGCAGCGCAAGTACGAGTTCACCTCACCCGAGTTCAACGCGCGCATCGCGGGCGCGGAGTTCTATCAAGACCCGGTGCAGGCCAACGTGCGGCGCGCGCTCTTCCAGGTGCGCTTCTCGCATCCCGTCAACACGGCAGAGTTCGAGAAGCGCCTGGTGCTGACCTATGACCAGGCCTGCGGCACCTCGATCTTCAGCGTGGGCAAGTGCGCGAGCGAGAAGTTCACCGTCAGCTACGACAAGCTGCGCCTCACCGCCACGCTCCAGTCGGAGCCGCTGCCCATCCCCGAGAAGACGCGCCCTGTGGTGCTCAGCCTCACTTCCGGCGCGGTCGCGCAGAAGGGTGGCCCCGGCCAGCGCAACGACATCTCGCGCGCAGTCGACATCCCCGGCCTCTTCAGCCTCGACATCTCGAGCATCGACCCGACCATCGTGACGGGCGAGAACGGCGAGCCCGAGCATGTGATGCACGTCACCGCCTCGATGCCGGTGCACGAGCGCGAAATGGCGCGGGTGGTGCAGGCCTGGCTGCTGCCCGCCACGGAAGAAGCCAAGGGCGACCCCGAAGAGAAGTTCGACTGGTCCGCCGATCCCTCGAAGGTCACCGACGCCGTGCTGCGCCGCGCGAAGAAGATCACCCTGCAACCCATCGCCAGCGAGCGCGAAGTGACCGAGATGGTCAGCTTCCGCCTGCCGCAGGCCGAGGGCGGCCGCTACCTGCTGGTGCGCGTGGCCAAGGGCCTGAAGACGCCGGGCGGCTATCAGCTCGGCGCGGCGCGGCAGGACGTGCGTCTGCTCAAGACCTTCGCGCCCGAGCTCACCATCATGAGCCAGGGCTCGCTGCTCGCGCTGTCGGGCGAGCGCAAGCTGCCGATCCTGGTGCGCGACCTGCCCGGCATCCGCCTGGAGATCGGACGCCTGCTGCCGCAGCAGCTGCAGCACCTAGTGACGCAGACCAACGGCGATTTCGCGCATCCGCAGTTCAACAGCGGCCTGCAGTCGGACAACCTCGTCGACCGCTTCCAGAAGGAGATTCCGCTCAGCATTCCCGCCGGCAAGGCGCACTACGAAACCGTCGACTTCGCCGAGTACCTGCGCAGCGACGTGGCGGATCGCCGCGGCGTGTTCCTGCTCAAGGTGCAGGGCTTCGATCCCAAGGCCAAGAAGAAGCCGGAGGCGGCCGAAGGTGAGGCCGCACAGGCGCAGCCCGAGGAGGAACAACAGGAAGAAGAGCAGTCGGAAGGCGAAGGCGACCCCGAAAGCGGCAACCCCGAAGACCAGAAGGACCAGCGCCTGGTGCTCGTCACCGACCTGGGCATCGTCGCCAAGAAGTCGCTCGACGGCACGCGCGACGTGTTCGTGCAGAGCATCGCCAATGGTCAGCCGGTGGCCGGCGCATTGGTCGAGGTGTGGGGACGCAACGGCATGATCGTCGCATCGCAATCCACCGACGCCACGGGCGCCGCCAAGCTGCCCAACCTCGCCGGCTACCAGCGCGAGAAGGCGCCCGTGGTGCTGGTGGTGCGCAAGGACGGCGACCTGAGCTTCCTGCCCTTCAACCGCAGCGACCGCACGCTGGACATCTCGCGCTTCGACGTCGGCGGCCTGCGCGCGGCCGGCGTGCCGAACCAGATGACGGCGTATGTGTTCAGCGACCGCGGCATCTACCGCCCGGGCGACACCATGCACATCGCGATGATGGTCAAGGCCGGCAACTGGGCCACGTCGCTGCGCGACCTGCCGCTCGAGGCCGAGATCATCGACGCGCGCGGCCTCAGCGTGCGCCGCGAGAAGCTCAAGCTCGGCCCCGGCGGTGCGGCGGAAATCGCCCACACCACGCAGGACACCTCGCCCACCGGCAACTACACCGTCAACCTCTATCTGCCGCGCGAATCGTCGCCCGGCAACCCCGAGGTGGAAGGCTTGCTCATCGGCAGCACCACGGTGAAGGTGCAGGAATTCCTGCCCGACCGCACCAAGGTCGTCGCCAAGCTCAGCAGCGAAGTGGCCGAAGGCTGGGTCAAGCCCAAGGACCTGAAGGCACTCATCGATGTGCAGAACCTCTTCGGCACGCCCGCGCCCGACCGCAAGGTCGAAGGCACGCTCACGCTGAGCCCGGCATTCCCGGTGTTCCGCGCGTTCGCCGACTACGCCTTCTTCGATCCGCAGCGCGCCACCGAGAAACAGGTCGACGACCTGGGCAGCGTGCAGACCAGCGCCGAAGGCAAGGCCGAGTTCGACCTGCGCCTCTCGCGCTTCGACGCCGCCACCTACCAGGTGCACGTGCTCGCCAAGGCCTTCGAGCCCGAAGGTGGCCGCAGCGTGTCGGCCGAGGCCCAGACACTGGTGAGCGACATGCCCTACCTCGTGGGCGTGAAGGTCGACGGCGATACCAGCTACGTGAGCAAGGGCGCCGCGCGCAACGCCACCGTGATCGCGATCGACCCGCAGGCGAAGAAGACGTCCGTGGACGACCTGAAGATCGAGCGCGTGGAGCGCAAGGTGCTGTCGGTGCTCGTGAAGCAGGACAACGGCCTCTACCGCTACGAGTCGCGCAAGAAGGAAATCGTGATCGACGAGAAGCCGCTGGCCATCGTCGCGGCCGGCAACACCATTGCGCTGAACACTTCCACGCCCGGCAACTTCGCGTACGTGGTGCGCAATGCCGGCGGGCTGGAACTCAACCGCGTCGAGTACAGCGTCGCGGGCAACGCGAACGTCTCGCGGTCGCTGGACCGCAACGCCGAGCTGCAGCTCACGCTCGACCGCAAGGACTACGAGCCGGGCCAGGAGATCGAGGTGAGCATCCGCGCGCCGTACGTCGGTGCCGGCCTCATCACCATCGAGCGCGACAAGGTATATGCCCACGCGTGGTTCAAGACCGACAAGACCGCCTCGGTGCAGAAGATCACGTTGCCCAAGGACTTCGAGGGCACCGGCTACATCAACGTGCACTTCGTGCGGGACCCGGCCTCGGACGAGGTCTACATGAGCCCGCTGTCGTACGGCGTCATTCCCTTCGCCACCAGCCTCGCCAAGCGCACCGCGAACCTGCAGCTCACCAGCAGCGAGCTCGTGAAGCCCGGCCAGACGGTGAAGATGAAGCTCACCAGCGACAAGCCCACGCGCGCCGTGCTGTTCGCGGTGGACGAGGGCATCCTGCAGGTGGCGCGCTACAAGACGCCCGATCCGCTCAAGCACTTCTTCCAGAAGCGCGCGCTCGAAGTGGGCACCTTGCAGACGCTCGACCTGATCCTGCCGGAGTTCAAGAAGCTCATGCAGGGTGCCGCGCCCGGCGGCGACGGCGAGGGCGAACTCGGCAAGCACCTGAACCCGTTCAAGCGCAAGCGCGACAAGCCGGTGGCCTACTGGTCAGGCCTCGTCGATGTGAACGGCAGCCGCGAGTTCAGCTACACCGTGCCCGAGAGCTTCAACGGCAGCCTGCGCGTGATGGCCGTCGCGGTGAACGACGAGACCACCGCCGCCAAGAGCACCCGCACCGTGGTGCGCGGCGACATGGTGATCCTGCCGAACGCGCCGCTCGCGATGGCGCCCGGCGACACGGTCGAAGTGGGCGTGGGCCTCGCGAACAACATCGTGGGCTCGGGCAAGGACGTGCCCATTGCGCTCACGCTCACCGCCTCGGGCGGGCTCGAAGTGGTGGGCGATGCGACGCAGACGCTCAAGGTCAACGAGCGCGGCGAAGCGAGCACCAAGTTCAACGTGCGCGCCAAGCCGGGCGAGCAGGCGGTGCTGGGTTCTTCCGCGCTGGTGTTCACCTCGACGCACAAGACCTTCAGTGCGCGCCTCTCGACCGAGGTGAGCGTGCGGCCTGCGTCGCCGTTCGTCACGCTGGTGCAGGCGGGCAGCTTCCAGCGCGCGGGCGAATTGAGCAGCAAGGCCGACCTGTACCCGAACTTCCGCAAGAGCGACGTGGCGATATCGGCCGCGCCGTGGGCCTTCGCGACCGGCCTCATGCAGTACCTGGAGGTCTACCCCCACGGCTGCACCGAGCAGATCACGAGCCAGACCTTCCCGGCCGTGCTGCTGTCCAGCCGCCCCGAGCTGGTCAAGGAAATGGCGCGCGGCCGCACGCCCGAGCAGGGCCCGATGCCCGAGGCGCGCAAGACCTTCGAGCGCTACCTCGTGCAACTGCGCGCGCGGCAGACGGCCGACGGCGGCTTCTCGTTGTGGCCCGGCGCGGGCACCGATCCCTTTGCCACGCTCTACGCGGTGCACCTGCTGATCGAAGCCAAGGACCACAAGCTGCCCGTGCCGCAGGACCTGCTGCAGAAGGCCAACACCTACCTGCAGGGCTGGCTCGGCAGCGGCGACGCCTCGCTGGACGGCTGGCGCCAGCGCACGCAGGCCGCCTACCTGCTCACGCGCCAGGGCATCATCGCGCCGGCCGCTTTGGCCAACCTGCGCGAAGCCTGGCGCAACAAGCAGACGCAAGGCTGGAGCGACGACCTCGGCGCCGTGTACCTCGCCGCGAGCTACCAGCTCGTGAAGCAGGAGCAGGTGGCCAACGAGTTGCTCAACCCGGTGTGGTCCGACCTGCTCGCGCGCACCGAGAAGAAACAGCGCCGCAACGTCTGGGGCGCGTACTACGACCCGCTGGTGCACGACAGCATGACGCTGCACCTGGTGGGCCGCCACTTCCCCTCGCGCCTGAAGACGCTGAAGCCCGAAGTGTGGGAAGGCATGGGCGCGATGGTGCGCGACGGCTGGTACAACAGCCTGTCGTCGGCTTCGATGCTGCTCGCTGTCGATGCGTACTTCGAGGCGGTGGCGCAGAACGCCGATGGCAAGCTGACGGCGCAGACCGTCAACGCACAGGGCCAGGCCGCGGCGCTCGCGCTGGGCTCGGTGAATCCGATCACGCGTGCTGCGGTGCCCGCCGGCACGGCCAAGCTCAAGCTCTCGAACGACAGCGACTTCAACCTGTACTACAGCTGGGCCGAACAGGGCTTCGAGCGCAACGTGCCCGCCACGCCGGTGAACCAGGGCCTCGAGATCTTCCATGAAGTGCTCGATGCCAAGGGCAACCCGATCACCAAGGCCAAGCTCGGCGAAGAGGTCACGGTGCGGGTGCGCGTGCGCAGCCTGGAGCGCGCGCAGCTCAACGACGTGGCGCTGGTCGACCTGCTGCCAGGTGGCCTGGAGCCGGTGCTGCAGGCCGTGGGCGACGACGAGGAAGCCAATGCCGATGCGCCGATCTGGAAGAAGCGCCTCGGTGGCGGTGGCTCGTGGAAGGTGCAGTACGCCGACATCCGCGAAGACCGCGTCGTGTTCTACGGCGCCGTCGACAAGAACCTGCTCGAAGTGACCTACAAGGCGCGCGCGACCAACGTGGGCGACTTCGTGGTGCCGGCCGCGTATGGCGAAGCGATGTACGACCGGCGCGTGTATTCGCGCTCGGCGGGTGCGCGCTTCCAGGTCGTCGCGAACTGACGCAGGGCAGCGAGGTCGTCATGCGCTTCAGCGTGAAGTTGGGAAGGCTCCGCAAACCCGCGTTGTGGGCGCTGGCGGTTGCCTTCCTGCTCGCGCTGCTGCGCTTCTGGCCGCACGCCCCGCTCAGCGAAACCGTCGGCAGCTCGCGCGCCGTATACGCGCAAGGCGGCGAGCTCTTGCGCCTCACGCTCGCGGGCGATGAGCAATACCGCCTCTGGGTGCCGCTCGACCGCATCTCGCCGACGCTGGTCGATGCCGTGCTGCTGTACGAAGACCGTCGCTTCTATGTGCACCCCGGCGTCAACCCCGCCGCGCTTGCGCGCAGTGCGTGGCGCATCGCGAGCGGCGAGCGCAGGCAGGGCGGCTCGACGCTCACGATGCAGCTCGCGCGGCGCGTCTACGGCATCGACAGCCGCACGGCCATGGGCAAGATCGCGCAGATCGGCGCGGCGCTCTGGCTCGAAGCGCGCTTCGGCAAGCGCGAGATCCTCGAGGCGTATCTCAACACCGCGCCCTACGGCGGCAACATCGAAGGCGTGCAGGCCGCGAGCCTCATCTACTTCCGCAAGGACGCCGCCAAGCTCAGCCTGCCCGAGGCGCTGACGCTGGCGGTGATTCCGCAGAACCCCGTCAAGCGCATCGCCGAACGCGGTCGCAATGCCGAGCTGCAGTCGGCACGCGAACGCCTGTGGGCGCTGTGGGCCGAGCGCGATCCCACCGCGAAGCAGCACGCGCCCGATGCACAACTCGCGCTCTCGGCGCAGTCGCGCGGCAGCCTCCCCTTTCTCGCACCGCACGCCACCGACATGCTGCTCGCGCAGGAGCGCGGCGTGCAGGAGGTGCGCACCACCATCGACCTGCGCATGCAGGCCACGCTCGAGCGCGTGATGGGTCAGTACCTGCGCACGCATGCCGACGTGGGAATGACCAATGCGAGCGCGCTGCTGCTCGACGCCTCGACCATGCAGGTGCGCGCGCTGATCGGCTCGGCCGACTGGCACAACGACGCGATCGCGGGGCAGGTCAACGGCACGCAGGCCAAGCGCTCGCCGGGGTCCACGCTCAAGCCCTTCATCTATGCGCTCGCGCTCGACCAGGGGCTGCTGCATCCGAAGACGATGCTGAAGGACGCGCCGACTTCCTTCGGCCCGTACACGCCCGAGAACTTCGACCATCGCTTCGCCGGCCCGCTGCCCGCGCAGGAGGCGCTGATCCGCAGCCGCAACATTCCGGCGGTGGCCGTCGCCGCGAAGTTGTCGAAGCCCGGGCTCTACGACTTCATGCGGCTCGCGGGTGTGCAGAAGCTGCAGAGCGAATCGCACTACGGCCTCGCGCTGGTGCTCGGCGGCGGCGAAGTCACGCCCGAGGAGCTCGCGGGCCTCTACGCCACGCTGGCGAACGGCGGCATCTCGCAGCCGATTCGCTACACGCAGCCCGCGCCCGACGAACGCTCCGCGCAGCCGCTGCGCCTCTTGAGCGAAGAGGCATCGTTCATCACGCTCGACATGCTGCGCCACACGCCGCGCCCCGACACCACGCTGCCTGCGCGCCCCGCCATCGCGTGGAAGACGGGCACGTCGTGGGGCTTTCGCGATGCATGGACCGCGGGCGTGTTCGGTCGCCACGTGCTCGTGGTGTGGGTCGGCAACTTCGACGGCACGAGCAACCCCGCGCTGGTGGGCGTCGATGCGGCCGCGCCGCTGTTCCTGCGCATGGTCGATGCGCTGCGCGCCGAGCGGCTGGACCCCGGCGAGATCGCGACGCGGCAGCCGGCCGACCTGCGGCAGGTCGAGGTGTGCACCGCGACGGGCGGCCTGCCCGATGCGCTGTGCCCGGTGCGCACCACCACGTGGTTCATCGCCGGCAAGTCGCCGATCCAGGTCAGCAACCTGCACCGCGCCGTGTGGGTCGACGAGACGACCGGCAAGGTCGTGTGCGGCCCGCAGCCCAATGCGCGGCAGCAGGTGGTCGAGCAATGGGGCAGCGACATGCGGCGGCTGTTCCGCCAGGCCGGTTTGCCGCGCGCAAGCCTGCCGACCGATGGCTGCGAGAAGGGCGAGGCTTCGGAGACGGCGCCGCTCATCACCTCGCCCTTGCGCGGCGTGCGGCACACGCTGCGCGTGAAGAAGCCGGAGCCGCTCGTGCTGCGCGCCGAAGCGGCGGCGGGCACGCAGGCGATCTACTGGTTTGCCGACGACGCATTGATCGGCAAGGCGTCGCCCGGCGAAGGCATCACCTGGATGCCCGACATGGCCGATTCGGGCCGGCGCTACGTGCTGCGCGCAGTCGACGATCAAGGCCGCGCCGAATCGCGCGAGGTGACGGTGGACATCGCACCTTGAGCCCGGTGCATGTCATGGCGCCGTAACGCGCAATCGGCATGGTCTCGCGTTTCGACTGAAACCTTTCTTCTGCCCATGACGCGTCTTGCCTCCCTCTCCTTCATCGCCCTCGCCACTGCGCTCGCCTGCGGCGGCGCGGCTGCACAGACCGCCTTCCCCGCCACGCTCTCCGGCCACGCCGTGCTGCCCGCGCAGAGCTTCGTCGCCGCACCGAAAGACGCGCCGGCCGATCTGCAGGTCAGCGGCAAGTTCACCTCGGGCAAGCGCGTCGAGGCGCTGGGCACGGTCGAAGGCCTCTCGGGCGGCCGCGGCACCGGTGTCTCGGTGCCCTTCAAGGGCCAGCCGCTGCAGGGCCACTCGGGCATCAAGAAGATGGACGACGGCTCGTTCTGGATCCTCACCGACAACGGCGCCGGCGCGAAAGCCAACTCGCCCGACTTCATGCTCTACCTGAACCACTACAAGGTGGACTTCAAGAGCGGCAAGTTCAACCGCCTGGACACCGTCTTCCTGCACGACCCCGACAAGAAGGTGCCGTTCCGCATCGTCCACGAAGGCACGAAGCAGCGCTACCTGACGGGCTCGGACTTCGACCCCGAGAGCTTCCAGTTCGCCGGCGGCGCGCTGTGGATCGGCGAGGAGTTCGGCCCCTTCCTGATCAAGGCCGACCTGAAGGGCAAGGTGCTCGCGGTGTTCGACACGCAGGTCGACGGCAAGGCCGTGCGCTCGCCCGATCATCCGGCGGTCACCACGCCGGGCGTGCCGGGCGGCGCGGTCGATTTCCAGATCAAGCGCTCCAAGGGCTTCGAAGGCATGGCGTCGTCGAAGGACGGCAGCAAGCTCTATGCGTTGCTCGAAGGCCCGGTGTGGAACGCCGATGCCAAGGACTACGAACGCGTCGACGGCAAGGAAGCGCTGCGTGTTCTGGAATTCGACGTGGCCACCGAGAAGTGGACCGGCAGGCATTGGAAATACGTGCTCGAAGCCAACGGCAACGCCATCGGCGACTTCAACATGATCGACGGCACCACGGGCCTCATCATCGAGCGCGACAACGGCGAAGGCACCAGCGACAAGGCCTGCCCCGAAGGCCAGAAGCGCACCGACTGCTTCCACGACATTGCGAAGTTCAAGCGTGTCTACAAGGTCGAGCTGAGCGATGCGAACGTGGGCGGCGCGGTGCGCAAGATCGGCTACATCGACCTGCTGAACATCGCCGACCCGGACAAGCTCGCGCGCAAGCCGCTCAACGACGGCGTGCTGAAGTTCCCGTTCTTCACGATCGAGAACGTCGACGTGATCGATGCCACGCACATCGTGGTCGGCAACGACAACAACCTGCCTTTCTCGAGCAGCCGCGAGCCGAACAAGGCGGATGACAACGAGCTGGTGCTGCTCGAAGTCGGCGCGTTGCTGCAGGCGAAATAACGCGCGTCCTGCCGGGCTGCGATATCCCGGTCCACGGCCGGGCGTTGAGGGGGAAACCCGTCCAGATGAGTATGATTCTCATCTGGACCTCGTTTCTCTTCCCCCTCTTCCCATGAATTCCCGAACGACTTCGTACGCCGTCCGGCACACGTTGTGAGCGCAAGCTTTCGCTATCGACTCGGCGTGGCCTCGCGCGCAGTCGCCGCCATTGCCGGTGGTTATGGCGTCGCGGCCCTTTCTGCCGCCGCCCTGGCGCTGTGCCTGCCAGCGGCCTTCGGCATGGCCCGCAGCGAAGCCGCGATGACCGGCACGCTGGCGTCCTTCATCGTCTTCGCGCTGGCCGTGATGTGGGTCTTTGCCGCGCGCACCGCGTGGCGCGCCTGGTCGGGCCTTGCCGTCGCGGCGGTGCCGCCGGGCCTGCTGCTGTGGCTGCTCGCCCGGGCTGGCGGAGGCGGCGCATGAAGGAGGGCTTTCGCCAGTCGATGGCCTGGCTGCACACCTGGTCGGGCCTCTTGGTCGGCTGGGTGCTCTTCATGGTGTTCGCCGCCGGCACCGCGTCGTATTTCAAGGAAGAGATCACCTTCTGGATGAAGCCGGAGTTGCACACGGTGGTGCCCAACGCCGCGCCGCAGGCGAAGGCCGCGGAAAGCGCCGTCGCCTTCCTGCAGCAGCGTGCCGCCGATGCGCCGCGCTGGTTCATCACGCTGCCGACCGAGCGCGAGCCGGCGACCAGCGTGCTGTATCTCAAGCCGCCGCCCCCGCCCGGCACAGCACCGGTCGAGCGGCGCCGCCGTTTCGACCAGGCGAGGCTCGATCCGGCCACGGGCCAGGCGGTCACCGCGCCGCGCGAGACGCGCGGCGGCGAGTTCTTCTACCGGCTGCATTTCGACCTGCACTACATGCCCGCGATCTGGGCGCGCTGGATCGTCGGCTTCTGCGCGATGTTCATGCTGGTGGCGATCTTCAGCGGCATCGTCACACACAGGCGCATCTTCAAGGACTTCTTCACCTTCCGGCCGAAGAAGGGCCAGCGCTCGTGGCTCGATGCGCACAACGTGACCGCGGTGCTCGCGCTGCCCTTTCACGCCATGATCACCTACACCGGGCTGGTCACGCTGATGTTCATGTACATGCCGTGGGCGCCGCAAGTCGCCTACAAGGACCACGGCGGCACCGAGGCCTTCTTCGCCGAGGCCTTCCCCGGCGGCGGCCGCACCCAGTTCAAGGCGTCGGGCACCGAGGCGCCGCTCGCACCCATCGCGCCGATGGTGGCGCAGGCTTCCTCCCACTGGAACGGCTCGCCCGTCGGTCGCATCACCGTGCACTTTCCCAACGATGCGAACGCGGTCGTGTCCATCACCCGCGCCGAAGGCCCGCAGCTCTCGTCCGACCAGCCTTCGATGCAGTTCAACGGCGTCACCGGCGCGCAGATCGGCACTTTCGGCGACGTGCCCAAGGCCGCGGCCGAGACGCGCGGCGTGCTCTACGGCCTGCACATCGGCCGCTTCGCCGATCCGCTGTTGCGCGCCCTGTTCTTCCTCTCGGGACTTGCCGGTTGCCTGATGGTGGCCACCGGGCTCCTGCTCTGGGCCGTGAAGGAGCGCCAGAAGTTCGCCAAGACACTCAAGCAGGGCGGGCGCATCGGCTTCGGCCTGCGCCTGGTCGACGGACTGAACCTCGGCGCGATCGCCGGCCTGCCGATGGCGATGGCGGCCTTCTTCTGGGCCAACCGGTTGCTGCCGCTCGATGTGGCGGACCGCGGCGAGGCGGAGATCCGCTGGTTCTTCATCGTCTGGGGCGCCGGTGCCGTGCTGGGCCTGCTGCGGCCGACGCTGCGCATGTGGCAGGCGCAGCTCGCGCTCGGCGCGCTGCTGTTCGTGCTGCTGCCGGTGTTGAACGCGTTCACCGGTCCCGCGCCGTTGACGGTGAGCCTGCGCTCGGGGCCCGGCGCGGTGGCGGGCTTCGATCTGGTCGTTATCGCCTTGGGGTTGGGGCTTGCCTGTGCGGCCTGGCTCGTGGAGCGCAAGCGCCGCAAGGCGGTTGCCCGGCAGGCGGCCGGCACGCCGCCGGGGCTCGCCGCGTCGGGCCAGGGCTCCTGATGGGCGCGTTGCTTCTCACTCTGGTGTTTGTCGCCTCGCTCGCCGGCTTCTGCGCGCTGAGCCTCGCGATGGACCGCCACAGCGAAGACGTCTTTGGCCGCGGCAGCACGCCGGGCGCGTGGCGCCGCTGGCTGCAACTGGGCGGCACCGTGCTGCTGTGCGTCTCGCTCGGTGCGAGCCTGCAGGCGGCGGGCAGCGCGATCGGCTGGGTGCTCTGGCTGGGCGCGCTCACCGCGGCGGCGCTGGCCACGGTGGGGCTGCTCGGCTGTGCGCCGCGCCGCTTTCACTGGATCGCGTCTGCGGCTGCGGCGGCTGCGCTGCTCGGGCTGCTGGTCTGTCTGCTGTTTGCCGCGTCAGGAACGTAGCAAACAAGCGGCGTGGTGCGCGCGATCAGCCGCGCATCAGCGCCTCGATCTCGTCCGCCTTCACCGGCACGCCGCGCGAAATGAGTTCGCAGCCGGTGGCCGTGACGATCGCGTCGTCCTCGATGCGGATGCCGATGTTGTGGAACTGCGCGGGCACGCCGTCGGCGGGCCGCACGTAGATGCCGGGCTCCAGCGTGAGCACCATGCCGGGCTGCAGGATGCGGCTCGGGCGGTTCTTGATGACCTCGTTGGAGAGCGGATCTTTCCGCTCGCTCACCTCGCCCACCTGCGTGGGCTCCACGTAGCTGCCGCAGTCGTGCACGTCCATGCCCAGCCAGTGGCCGGTGCGGTGCATGTAGAACTGGAAGTAGGCGCGCGAGTCGATCACGTCGTCGACGCTGCCGACCTTGTTGGCATCGAGCAGGCCGAAGTCGAGCATGCCCTGCGCCAGCACCCGCACCGCGGCGTCGTGCGGGTCGGTGAAGCGGTTGCCGGCCTTGGTGGCCGCCGCCGACGCGTCCTGGCTCGCGAGCACCAGGTCGTACAGCGCGCGCTGCGGGCCGGTGAACTTGCCATCGGCCGGGAAGGTGCGGGTGATGTCGCTCGCGTAGCCGTCGAGCTCGCAGCCCGCGTCGATCAGCACCAGCTCGCCCTGGCGCAGCGGCGCCGCATCGGCGCGGTAGTGCAGCACGCAGGCGTTGGCGCCGGCCGCGACGATGGAGTAGTACGCCGGGTACTGCGAGCCGCCGAAGCGGAATTCGTGCAGCAGCTCGGCATCGAGGTGGTACTCGCGCACGTCCTTGCCTTCGCGCAGCATGCGGGACGACAGCTGCATGGCGCGGATGTGCGCGCGGGCGCTGATCTGCGCGGCGCGGCGCATGATGTCCTGCTCGTGCGCGTCCTTCACGAGGCGCATCTCGTCGAGCGGGCCGCACAGGTCGCGCTGCTCCTCGGGGCACAGCGCGCCGTAGCGCACGCGGGCGCGCACCGACTGCAGCCAGCCGTCGATGCGGGTTTCCAGGCCCTTGTGGATCGCGAACGGAAACCACACGGTCGAGCGGTTTTCCAGCAGCTTGGGCAGCTTCGCGTCGAGGTCGGTGACCGAGAAGGCCTCGTCGACGCCGAGCGCCGCGGGCGCGGCCTCGGGGCCGAGGCGGTAGCCGTCCCAGATCTCGCGCTCCAGGTCCTTGGGCGCGCAGAACAGCGTGGCGCGGCCGTCGCCGGCCAGCACCAGCCAGGCGTTCGGCTCGGTGAAGCCGGTCAGGTAATAGAAGTAGCTGTCGTGCCGGTACAGGAAATCGGTGTCGCGGTTGCGCGGGCGCTCGGGGGCGGTGGGGATGATGGCGATGCCGTCCTTGCCCAGTTGCGAGGCGAGGCGCGCGCGGCGCTCGGCGTAGATCGTGGTGGTGTCTGCTGAGGTCATCTTGGCGTGTTCAGTTGGGCAAGCCGTTCGGGGGTTCCCACATCGGTCCAGGGGCCGGTGTAGAGCTCGGCGCTCACGCGTTCATTGTCCATCGCGGCTCGCAGGATCGGCGCCAGCGGGGCTTTGACGCCGGCCGGGTTGCCGGCGGGAATGCTGCAGTACGGCGGCGCGAACAGGGCGGCGCGGTAGAGGCCGATGGTCGAGAAGGTGTGCTTTTCGGCGGCCGTGTTGAGTGCGAGGCCTTCGGCGGAGAGGCCGAAATCGCCTTTGAGGTTGTGCGCCGGGTTCGGCACCAGCCACAGGTGCGCGAGCTTGCCGCTGGACAGGAAGCGGTGGACCGAGGCCTGCGTGAAGCGGAAATCGGGCGCGAAGACGTCGCCGGCCGCGACCCAGAAGACCTCGCCCAGCAGGGGCAGCGCGCGGACGATGCCGCCGGCCGTCTCCAGCGCGCCGCCGAAGTCGCGGCCCTCGTCGGAGTATGAAATCGATAGCGCGCCGTGCCCATCCAGCAAGGGGCTCGCGCCGAATCTGGCCGGAATCTGCGCGCCCAGCCAATCGGTATTGACGACCAGCTGTGTGAACCCACCGTCGGCCAGTGCTTCCATCGGCCACTGCATCAGCGGCTTGCCGTGCACTTCGAGCAGGGGCTTGGGGGTGGTGTCGGTCAGAGGCCGCATGCGCTCGCCGCGGCCGGCGGCCAGGATCATCGCCCGCACGGAAGTCGCCGTGCTCACGCTGCGATTCGGCCGCGCTGCAGCTCGTTGCGTTCGCTGTGCGTGGGCTGGAACAGCGACACCAGGCATGCCATCAGCGCATGCGCCTTGGCCGAATGGTCGCCGCCGAAGTTGCAGACGTACACGTCGAGCGTCACGCCGCGCTGCTCGGGCCAGGTGTGGATGCACAGGTGCGATTCGGCCAGCAGCACCGTGGCCGTCACGCCGCCCGGCCCCTCTGGCGTGGCGGGAAAGGAATGGACGATCTTGCCCACCGCCTGCAGCCCCGCGGCCGTCACCGCCTTGATGCAGACCGCGCCCAGCGCAGGGCCGTCGGTGAGCCATTGGAGACCGCATTGGCAGTCGTGGAGATCGGCGGTGAGGTGCAGCCCGTGCATGGGTGGCAACTCTAGCAGCCGGCCCGGTGCACAAGAGAACATCGGAAGGGTGTTCAGGGCGTATCGAGGCCGGTCGGGGCTCGCCCGGTAAAATCGCGGGTTCTCCCGACCCCAAACCTCCCTTTTCCCTCCGAAAGTCCACCGCACATGGCAAACCACGCCCTGATGGCCAACGCAATCCGCGCTCTGGCTATGGATGCCGTCCAACAAGCAAATTCCGGACATCCCGGTGCACCGATGGGCATGGCCGACATGGCCGTCGCACTCTGGGGCGATCACCTGCGCTACAACCCGGCCAACCCGCACTGGTTCGACCGCGACCGCTTCGTGCTCTCGAACGGCCACGCCTCGATGCTGCTGTATTCGGTGCTGCACCTCACGGGCTACGACCTGCCGATCGGCGAACTGAAGAACTTCCGCCAGCTGCACAGCAAGACCGCCGGCCACCCCGAGATCGACGTGACCCCCGGCGTGGAAACCACCACCGGCCCGCTGGGCCAGGGCATCACCAACGCCGTGGGCTTCGCGCTCGCCGAAAAGCTGCTCGCCGCCGAGTTCAACCGCAAGAGCCACGACATCGTCGACCACCACACCTACGCCTTCCTGGGCGACGGTTGCATGATGGAAGGCATCAGCCACGAAGCCTGCGCCCTCGCTGGCGCCTGGCACCTGAACAAGCTGATCGCGCTGTACGACGACAACGGCATCAGCATCGACGGGCAAGTGAAGCCCTGGTACATCGACAACGTCGCCGAACGCTTCCACGCCTATGGCTGGCACGTGATCGGCCCGATCGACGGCAACGACGCCAAGGCCGTGTCCAAGGCCATCGCCAAGGCCAAGCAGTCGACCGACAAGCCCACGCTCATCAACTGCAAGACCGTCATCGGCAAGGGCAGCCCGAACCGCGCCGGCACTTCCAAGGCGCACGGCGAGGCGCTGGGCGCCGAAGAAATCAAGCTCACCCGCGACGCGATCGACTGGCACTACGCGCCCTTCGAGATCCCGGCCGAGGTGTACGCCGACTGGGACCACAAGGCCGAAGGCGCCAAGACCGAAGCCGCCTGGAACGAGAAGTTCGCCGCCTACGCCGCCGCCTTCCCCGAGCTGGCCGCCGAGTTCACCCGCCGCATGAAGGGCGAGCTGCCCAAGGACTTCCACCAGGTCGCCTTCGACACCGTGGTCGCCGCCCACACCAAGGGCGAGACCGTCGCCAGCCGCAAGGCCAGCCAGCTCGCGCTGGAAGCCTTCACGGCCGCACTGCCCGAAATGCTCGGCGGCAGCGCCGACCTGACCGGCTCGAACCTCACCAACACCAAGAGCACCGCTGCGCTGCGCTTCGATGCGAAGACCGGCGCCGTGGTCATGAACGTGCCGGCGGTGGAAGCCAAGCAAGGCGCCGAAGACGAAGCCAAGCCCGAAGCGCCGGTTGAAGTGCCGCACGGCACCATCGGCCGCCACATCAACTACGGCGTGCGCGAGTTCGGCATGGCGGCCATCATGAACGGCGTGGCGCTGCATGGCGGCTACATCCCCTACGGCGGCACCTTCCTCACCTTCAGCGACTACAGCCGCAACGCCATCCGCATGGCTGCGCTGATGAAGCGCCGCGTGATCCACGTGTTCACGCACGACTCCATCGGCCTGGGTGAAGACGGCCCGACGCACCAGTCGATCGAGCACGCCGCCTCGCTGCGCCTGATTCCGAACCTGGACGTCTGGCGTCCGGGCGACACGGCCGAAACGGCAGTGGCCTGGGCCGTGGCGCTGCAGAACCAGTCGCGCCCGACCGCGCTGCTGCTGAGCCGCCAGAACATCGCCTACGCGCCGAAGAAGGAACTGGGCGACATCAGCCGCGGTGCCTACGTGCTGTCCGAGCCCGAGACCGTGGGCCTCAAGAGCAAGAAGACGGCCGCCGTCATCATCGCCACCGGCTCCGAAGTGCCGCTCGCGCTGGCCGCCCAGAAGCTCCTGGCCGAGAAGAAGATTGCGGTGCGCGTGGTGTCGATGCCCTCGACCACCACCTTCGACCGCCAGGACGTCGCCTACAAGAAGGCCGTGCTGCCGAAGAAGATTCCGCGCATCGCCGTCGAGATGGGCTGCACCGGCGGCTGGTGGAAGTACGGCTGCGCGGCCGTCGTCGGCATCGACACGTACGGCGAATCGGCACCGGCGCCGGAGCTGTTCAAGTATTTCGGGTTCACGGCGGAAAACGTCGCCGCCACCGTGGAAGCGGCGCTGCGGGACTGATCGTCCCTCGGTACTTCTTTCCGTCCGATCACAAGTTTTTCAACCTTAGGAGCAAGTCAGATGGCTATCAAACTCGGTATCAACGGCTTCGGCCGCATCGGTCGCAACGTGCTGCGCGCAGCGGTGCAGAACTTCAAGAACGACATCGAGATCGTTGCCATCAACGACTTGCTCGAGCCCGACTACCTGGCCTACATGCTCCAGTACGACTCGGTGCATGGCCGCTTCAAGGGCGAAGTCACGGTCGAAGGCAACACGCTGATCGTCAACGGCAAGAAGATCCGCCTCACGCAAGAGCGCGACCCGTCGCAGCTCAAGTGGAACGAAGTCGGCGCCGACATCGTGCTCGAATCGACCGGCCTCTTCCTCACGAAGGAAACGGCGCAGAAGCACATCGACGCGGGCGCCAAGAAGGTGATCCTGTCGGCACCGTCGAAGGACGACACCCCGATGTTCGTCTACGGCGTGAACGACAAGAAGTACGCCGGCGAAGCCATCATCAGCAACGCCAGCTGCACCACCAATTGCCTGGCCCCGCTGGCCAAGGTGCTGAACGACAAGTGGGGCATCAAGCGCGGCCTGATGACCACCGTGCACGCCGCCACCGCCACGCAGAAGACCGTGGACGGCCCGAGCAACAAGGACTGGCGCGGCGGCCGCGGCATCCTGGAAAACATCATTCCCTCGAGCACTGGCGCAGCCAAGGCCGTGGGCGTGGTGATCCCCGAACTCAACAAGAAGCTCACCGGCATGAGCTTCCGCGTGCCGACCTCCGACGTGTCGGTGGTCGACCTCACGGTCGAGCTGGTGAAGGAAGCCACGTACAAGGAAATCTGCGCCGAAATGAAGGCGCAGAGCGAAGGCGCGCTCAAGGGCGTGCTGGGCTACACCGAAGACAAGGTCGTGGCCACCGACTTCCGCGGTGACCCGCGCACCTCGATCTTCGACGCCGAAGCCGGCATCGCCCTGGACAGCACCTTCGTGAAGCTCGTGAGCTGGTACGACAACGAATGGGGCTACTCGAACAAGTGCCTGGAGATGGTGAAGGTCGTGTCGAAGTAAGGCTTCGCGGCTTCAATGAAAAACGCGCCCGAGGGCGCGTTTTTCATTGGTCAGGAGACGGAGTCGCTCAGCGCAGCTTCTCGTTTTTGGCGATCTCGCTGCTGAGCTCGGTGGCCACCTTGGTCGCCGCGCGCTTGGCGGAAAGACCGAACTCGCCCTTGAACTCGCTGAACTCCGCTTCGCCCCTGCCCGATGCCTTGACGCGGGTGATTTCAACGCCCGCAGGGTCGGTCACGACGCACGACACCTCGGTCGTGAAGTACGTGGGCGGCCAGGTGAAGGGCGACGGCGAGCCCGAGTCGGTCTTGATCTCGGGCGTGAACACGAGCGAGGCCCCCGACGCCTGGACGGCGGCGGTGTCCGCGGTGGACTTGAGCACGACCACGTCCTGGTAGACCGAGCGCAGCGCATCGCGGATCGACTTCTCCAGGTCGCGGTACGGGTAGTAGCTGATGCGGTCGCCGCCGCCGCCGGGCGTCACGGCCTGCAAGGCGCGCTGGGCGTCGGTCATGGTGTAGGCCACCTTCTTCTGGATCAGGTTGGCTTCCACGCGCGGCGGCGAGGTGTCGGTGCCGACATTGATGGGATGCGCGCAGCCCACGAGCACGGCCACGACGGCGAACGCCGAGGCGGCGCGCAGGATTCTGGAAACGAGGGACATGAAATTTCTTCTCCGGGTTCTGTTTTCTTGTTCAGGAAGCAAGGGCTGCGGCGAACTGGGGGTCGGCATACACCTGCCGCAACAGCGTGCGCACGAGATCCGAATAGGCGGCCTGCCCTGCAGGGATGGCCACGATGCCCGCGAAGCTCGATTCGAAGCTGGTGTTCGCCTTGTAGGTCTTCTTGAGGCGTTGCACGCCTTCGCGCGTGATCTCGATCTGCACTTCCATCACGCCCGTGCCGGTCACGATGTTCCCCACGCTGATCTCGTTGTTGAGGATGCGGGCGTCGATCCGTGTGCGGGATTTCGCGTCGTATGCCGACACCTCCTTGAGGTCGCTGATCAGCGCGTCCTCGAGGTACTTGGCGAACGTGCCGCTGGGTGAGATCAGGCGCGCGCCGCGCAGCGAGAGGTTGTTGACCGGGTCGTTCGGATCGGTCGGCTGCACCTTGACCACCGCCACCGGGGCCGGCTTGCTTGCCTTGAGCCGGTCAAGGGCTTCGTAGTCCGCCGCATAGGGCGGGGCCTTCAATTGCGCGCATCCCGTGGCCAGAACGGCCAGGGCGCAGAAGGCAAATCCATGCATGCGAGTTACCGTCACGCTCTCCTCCTCGATGGGTTATTTTGGAGACGGAACAGTAACATGGTGCTACGACCAGGGCGCGGTATTTAGTCACAAACGTTGCCGCCGGCACCAGTTTCGTCAACACACTTCAGCGCAGCTTCTCGTTCCTCCGGATCTCGCTGCTGAGCTGCGAAGTCATCTGCCTGGCCGCGCGCCGCGCGGCCAGGCCGTAGTCGCCATTGAACTCGCCGAACTCCGCCGTGCCGTTGCCGACCGCACGCACGCGCGTGACTTCGACACCTGACGTGTCCGTCACCACGCACGTCACCTCGGCGGTGAACGCGGTGGGCGGCCAGGTGACCCACGACGATGAACTCGAATCGGTCTTGATCTGCGGTGTGAACACCAGCGACACGCCCGCCGCCTCGTTGGCCTTTGCGTCGTTGGCGGTGCGCACGACGATCACGTTGCGATAGACCCCGCGCAGCGCATCGCGAACGGACTTCTCCAGGTCGCGGTACGGGTAGTAGCTCACCCGGTCGCCGCTGCCGCCGGCGGTCGTGACCTGCAGGTCGCGCTGCGCATCGGTCATCACATAGGCGACCTTCTTCGGGATGAGATGGGCGACCGATCGCGGCGGCGCCGTCTCCGTGATCATCGTGATCGGATGGGAGCAGCCGGCCAGCAGGGCGGCGGTTGCCAGCGCGGCGGCGAGCCGGTGCATCGGAGAAGAATGCAGAAACGTCATGGGGCTTCTCCGGTCCTATGGTGCAGACGACGCAATGGCCGCAACGAATTGCGGATCGGCATACACCTGCCGCAGCAGCGCGCGCACCAGCCTCGGGTAGGCGGCCTGCCCGGCGGGCACCGCCACGATGTTCGCGTAGCTCGAGTCGAAGGCGATCTCGCCGCGGTAGGTCTTCTTCAGCTTCTGCACCGCATCGCGCGTGACGGTGACCTCCACGTCCATGCGGCCGGTGCCGTTGATCACGCCGAGGTCGAGTTCGTTGACGACGATGCGCGCCGCGATGCGCGTCGGTGCCTTCGGGTCGTAGACCGCGATCTCGCTCAGGTCGCGCATCAGCGCGTCCTCGAGGTACTGCGCGAAGGTGCCGCTGGGCGACACCAGCCTGGCGCGGCGCAGGCTCAGGGTGTTGATCTTGTCGTTGGGGTCGGTCGGCTGCACCTTGGCGATCGCCACCTTGCCGGGGTTGTTCGCCTCGAGGCGGTCGAGCGCCTCGTAGTCGGCGGCGTAGGGCGGTGCGCCCAGTTGTGCGCAACCGGTGGCGAGCAGCACTGCGGCCAGTGCGCCGAGCCGGGCTGCGAAAGCGTGCAGGCGCAAACCATGCGGTCTGAAGACGATCGCCATGTCTCGAGTCCCCTCGTCCGAGATGTCTGCTCCCCGGCGCGAAGGTAGCACGCCCCGCGCCGCGCGCGAAGCTCCTTAAGGGAAGAACCTCAGACGGGTTCGAGCACGTGGATGAGCTTGCTCTCGATCAGCTCCTTGGTCTTCTCGCCGTGGGCCTTCATGTGCGGCGCGACGGCGTGCGCCTGCAGGTGCGCGAGCGTTTCCCACTTCTCGATCACTACGAAAGTGTCAGGGCCGAAGCTGGCCTTGGAGGTGGGAACGCCTTGCGCATCGATCGTCGCACCGTACTCGATGCAACCCTCTTCGGCCAGCACGGCCGCACGGTTGGCGGCGAAGGCTTCGAGCAGCTTGGCGCGTTGGCCTGGCTTGGCGGTGAGGACAGCGACTACGTGAATCATTGGAATGAACTCCGGGGTGGTGTGAAGGTGATGGGATGGCGAACGTCGAATCTAAAAGATCCGACGCCGCAGCGCAGGTCCCGCACGAGACCCGGTGCCCCACCCTATCATCGCCCGCATGTTCTTCCCGCTCCCCCGCACGGCCACCGCGCCCTTCTGCCCGTCCGAAGTCAAGGGCAGCGTGGCGGTCCCGCAGGACCTGCCCTTCGGCAAGAAACTGCTGCGCTACGCGGGCCCGGGCCTGCTGGTGTCGGTGGGCTACATGGACCCGGGCAACTGGGCGACCGACATCGAGGCGGGTTCGCGCTTCGGCTACGGCCTGCTCTTCGTGGTGCTGCTCGCGAGCCTCGCGGCGATGCTGCTGCAGACGCTGTGCGTGCGGCTCGGGCTGGTCGCGCAGAAAGACCTGGCGCGCGCCTGCCGCGAGCACTATTCGCCGCGCGTGAACCGCTTCCTCTGGCTCGGCGCCGAGCTGGCCATCGTGGCCTGCGACTTGGCCGAGGTGCTGGGCAGCGCGCTCGCGCTGCACCTGCTGTTCGGCGTGTCGATCCCGGTGGGCATCGCCATCACCGCCTTCGACACGCTGCTCGTGCTGGGCCTGCAGGGCGCGGGCTTCCGGCGCGTGGAGGCCATCGTGCTCGGGCTGGTCGGCACCATCGCGGGCTGCTTCGTGGTCGAACTCGCGATGGCGCCGCCCAACTGGTTCGGCGTGGCGATGGGCTTCGCACCGAGCTTCGAGCGGCTGCAGCAGCCGGGCGCGCTGTACCTCGCGATCGGCGTGGTCGGCGCCACCGTGATGCCGCACAACCTGTACCTGCATTCGTCCATCGTGCAGACGCGGCTCATTGTCGACACCGATGCGGCGCGCCGCGAGGCGGTGCGCTTCTGCACGCTCGATGCGGTGGTGTCGCTCTCGCTCGCGCTCTTGGTCAACGCGGCCATCATGGTGCTGGCGGCCAGCGCCTTCCACGCCACCGGCCACCAGGACGTGACCGAGATCGACGATGCCTACCGGCTCATCGAGCCCATCGTCGGCAGCGCGTTCGCGGCCACGCTGTTCGGCATCGCGCTGCTGGCCTCGGGGCAGAGCTCCACCTTCACCGGCACCATCGCGGGCCAGATCATCATGGAAGGTTTTCTCGACCTGAAGATTCCGTGCTGGCAGCGGCGCCTCCTCACGCGCGCGCTCGCGCTGGGGCCGGCGTTCCTCGGCGTCTGGTGGTTCGGCGATGGCGGCGTGGGCAAGATGCTGGTGCTCAGCCAGGTGGTGCTGAGCTTCCAACTGCCGTTCGCGATGTGGCCGTTGATCCGCTTCACGAGCAGCCGCGACATGATGGGCGGCTTTGCCAACGGTCCGGTGGTGAAGCTGCTGGCCTGGGGCCTGTTCGGCGTGATCGGCGCGGCGAACGTGTGGCTGATCGGCTCCGTAGTCCTCGGCAAAGGCTGAAGCTCAGCGGCGCTTGCCCGCGTCCTTCCAGAGATGCACCAGCGCCGCGGGCGCCTCGGTCTCGGGCACGTCGAAGCTGACCGAGCTGGCGGTGGCCGTGTTCTCCATCACCACCTCCACGCGGTAGATGCGCTGGTCACCGCCTGGCGACGCGGCGCTGCTTTCCTCGGCATGTGGCGCGGCGCTCTGCAGCGCGTCGTCGATCTGCTGACGCAGTTCCTCGGTGCAGTCGCCCAGCTGGAAGCTGCGCGGCCGTGCGAGGCCCGGCAGGTAGGCGATGCCGCCTTCGCGCGTCACGCGCACGATGGTGGCGTCGTTCAGGGGCGGCAAGCGGATCATGATGCGGTGACTCCCACGGTGTTCCATGCGGCGATGACCGCCTTGTGCGCCGCGCTGCCGGGGCTGAAGCGCTTGGCGGCGGCGCTCATGGTCAGTTCGGCGAAGGCGGCGAAATCCGCATCCTGCTTCAACCGGCGGTCGCACACGGTGTCGTACCAGATGCGTCCGGCCGTCTCCCACGCCGGACCGTCGATGGCGGTCGCGGCCAGGTAGAAGGCGCGGTTGGGAATGCCGGAATTGATGTGCACGCCGCCATTGTCCTGCCGCGTGACGACGATGTCTTTCATGTGCGCCGGCTGCGGGTCCTTGCCGAGCACCGGGTCGTCGTAGGCGGTGCCGGGCTCGGCCATCGAGCGCAGGGCGCGCGCCTTCACCGTTTCCATGAAGAGCCCCGCGCCCACGAGCCAGTCGGCCTGCTGTGCCGTCTGCTTGAGCACGTGCTGCTTGACGAGCGCGCCGAACACGTCGCAGATCGATTCGTTGAGCGCGCCCGACTGGCCTTGGTAGACCAGCCCCGACTCGTGATCGATCACGCCGTGCGTGAGCTCGTGGCCGATGATGTCCACGGCGATGGTGAAGCGGTTGAAGACCTCGCCGTCGCCATCGCCGAACACCATCTGCGTGCCGTTCCAGAAGGCGTTGTCGTAGTCGTTGCCGTAGTGCACGCTGCCCGTGAGCGGCATGCCCGCGCCGTCGATGGAGTTGCGCTCGTAGATGTCGTGGTACAGGCGCCAGGTCGCGCCCAGGGCGTCGTAGGCCTCGTCGACCGCGAGGTCCTTGCTCGCGGGCTGGCCTTCGGCGCGGATCAGCTTGCCGGGCAGTTGCGTGGCGTTGCCCGCATCGTGAATCTTGCGCTCGGGCGAACTGCGCTTCGCGTACGGCGGTGCGGGTGCCGACGACACCTGGGGCGCGAGAAATTCGCGCAGCCCGCGCTGCTCGCGATCGATCATCAGCGTGTTGGCCGCGCGCACACTGACGGGCGCATCGGCGTGCGCCGCGAGCCTGTCCAGCAGGTACGGCGGTACGAAGCTGGGCGGCAGGATCGGTGGCGGGCGAAGCGGCATGGACGGTTCTCCGGTGGGCTGTCAGCGATGAAAAATACGGTAGCAGAAAGCCGCCGATCCGGGTCGCCGAAGTCCCTTTGCAGGTGTCACCGGATGCTGCCGTTTTCAAGCGCGGCTGCGATGAAGTCAACGAAAGCTCTCACGCGCGCCGACAGCTGATGACGTTGGGGGTACACCGCGTAGATGTCGGCATCGGGCGTGCGGTAGTTGGCCAGCACCTGCACCAGCCGGCCGCTGCGCAGGTACCGCGCGATGTCCCACTCGGCGCGCATCAGGATGCCGTGGCCGTCGAGCGCCCAGTTGACCGCGATCTCGCCGTCGTTGGTGCTGAGTGCGCCGCGTGTCTTGATGGCCTCGGTGTGCTGCGCGGCGCCGCGGCCCGAGCTCAGGCGCCACACGCCGTAGGCCTCGTCGCCCTGGCGGATGCCGATGCAGCGGTGGCGCGCGAGGTCGTTGGGCACCTTGGGCTGGCCGGCGCGTGCGAGGTAGGCGGGCGAGGCGCACAGCAAGCGCCGGTTCGATGCGATGCGCCGCGCGATCACGCGCGATTCGGGCGGCGCGCCGAAGCGGATGCAGACGTCGAAGGCATCGTCCGTGAGCGGCGGCGGGTTGACCGAGAGCTGCAGCTGCACCTCGACCTCCGGATGCTTGCGCGCGAACTTCGAGATCAACGGCGCGACGTGGCTGCGCCCGAAACCCAGCGTGGCGTTCACGCGCAGCAAACCATGCGGCTCGGCCTTCGCTTCGCCCAGCAGCTGCGCCATGTCGTCGATCGCGCCGAGGATGCCGCGTGCATGTTCCACATAGAGCTCGCCTTCCGGCGTGAGGCTCATGCGCCGCGTGGTGCGGTTCACCAGCGTGACGCCGATGCGCGCCTCCATCTGCGCGAGCCGCTTGCTCACGGCCGGTGTGCTGATGCCCAGTTCGCGCGCCGCGGCGCTCAGGCTGCCGCAGGCCGCGAGCGTGGAGAAGAAGCCGAGTTCGGCAGGCTGGATCGGAGAAACCATGGGCGATCCGATTGTTGAACTGAGGTTAAGGATGGATTCACTTCGAGCGTGAATCGTTCGGCGCGTCGAATCCTACAGTGGCTGCTCCCAGAAGCATTCCATTGAAGGACGAACATCGATGAGCAGCTACAGCATTGCCACCATTCCCGGCGACGGCATCGGCAAGGAAGTGATCCCGGCCGGGCGCGAAGTGATGGAGGCGCTGGCCGCGGCCTCCGGCGGCGCGCTGCACTTCACGTTCGAGGACTTCGGCTGGGGCGGCGACTGGTACCGCGCGCACGGCGAGATGATGCCGGCCGACGGCCTCGAGGCCCTCCGCGGAAAGGACGCCATCCTCTTCGGCTCCGCGGGCGATCCGCACATCCCCGACCACATCACGCTCTGGGGCCTGCGCCTGAAGATCTGCCAGGGCTTCGACCAGTACGCCAACGTGCGGCCCACGCGCATCCTGCCGGGCATCGACGGTCCGCTCAAGCGCTGCGCGCCGGGCCAGCTCGACTGGGTGATCGTGCGCGAGAACTCCGAGGGCGAGTACGCCGGCGTCGGCGGCCGCGTGCACCAGGGCCATCCGATCGAGGCCGCGACCGACGTGAGCATGATGACCCGCGCGGGCGTCGAACGCATCATGCGGTTCGCCTTCAAGCTCGCCCGTTCGCGGCCGCGCAAGCTGCTCACCGTGGTCACCAAGAGCAACGCGCAACGCCACGCGATGGTGATGTGGGACGAGATCGCGCTGCAGATCTCCAAGGAGTTCCCCGACGTGACCTGGGACAAGGAACTGGTCGACGCCTGCACCGCGCGCATGGTCAACCGGCCCGCCTCGCTCGACACCATCGTCGCGACCAACCTGCACGCCGACATCCTCAGCGACCTCGCGGCCGCGCTCGCCGGCAGCCTGGGCATCGCGCCCACCGGCAACATCGATCCGGAGCGCCGCTATCCCTCGATGTTCGAGCCCATCCACGGCTCGGCCTTCGACATCATGGGCAAGGGACTGGCCAACCCGGTCGGTACCTTCTGGTCGGTCGTGATGCTGCTCGAGCACCTGGGTGAGGCGGAGGCGGCCCGCCGCGTGATGGACGCGGTCGAGCACGTCACCGCCAACGCGTCGCTGCACACGCGCGACCTCGGCGGCAGCGCGACCACCGAACAGGTGACGCGCGCCGTGTGCGAGCACATCGCCGGTGTGCGGCAGCGCCTCGCAGCCTGACTCTTTCCCCGCAGTCACAGCGCGCCTCGATGCGCGCGGACATCACGACCACAACGAGCCGGAGACAAGACCATGACAGCTTTCACTTTCAACAAGCGTGCGCGTCGCCGTCGCACGATGCTGCAGGCCGGCGCGATGGCGCTGGGCCTCGGGGTCGCTGCGCTGGCCGTCGCGCAACCGGCCGCATGGCCCACGCGGCCGATCAGCCTGGTCGTGCCATTCCCGGCCGGCGGCACCACCGATGTGCTCGCGCGTGCGCTGGCCGACAAGCTCTCGCAGTCGCTCGGCCAGCCCGTGGTGGTCGAGAGCAAGCCCGGCGCCGGTGCCACGCTCGGCGCCGACTACGTGGCCAAGGCCAAGCCCGACGGCTACACGCTGCTGATGGGCGCGGTGCATCACACCATCGCCACGAGCGTCTACAAGAAGCTGCCCTACGACTTCCAGAAGGACCTGGCGCCCATCACCGTCGTGGCGATGGTGCCCAACGTGCTGGTCGTCAATCCGGCCCACACGCCCGCGAAGAACGTGGCTGAACTGGTCGCGCTCGCCAAAGCCACGCCCGACAAGCTGGCCTACGGCTCGAACGGCAATGGCACCGCGCAGCACCTGATCGGCACGCAGTTCCAGGCCAGCACCGGCACCAAGCTGCTGCACGTGCCCTACAAGGGCAGCGGCCCGCTCACCACCGACCTGCTCGGCGGACAGGTGGCGATGTCCTTCGACACCATCACGCCGGTGCTGCAGCACATCAAGGGCGGCAAGCTGCGCGCGCTGGCCGTGACCACGGCGCGCCGCTCGTCGGTGCTGCCCGACATGCCCACGCTCGAGGAGGCGGGCCTCAAGGGCTTCGACATCGGCACCTGGTTCGGCGTGCTCGCGCCGGCCGCGACGCCGAAGGATGTGGTGGCGCGGCTCAATGCCGAGATGGTGAAGATCATCAGGTCGCCCGATTTCGCGCAACGCATGCAGGCGATCGGCGCCGAGCCGCTGGGTGGCTCGCCCGACGACATGGCGCGACAGATCCGCGAGGAAACGGCCAGATTCGCGAAGTTGGTGAAAGAAGGTGGCGTCGCCATCGACTAGAGCGACGCGCATCGTTACCAGTGCGTCACACACTGGTGGTGCAGATGCCTCATCGAGGCCATAGGATCGGGGCTTCCGTATTCACCCGCCATCCTGCACATGTTCATCGTCACCCTCACCTACACCCGTCCCCTCGAAGAAGTCGACGCGCTGATGGACCCGCACATGGTGTGGCTCAAGAAGCACTACGAGAGCGGCCTGTTCGTGGCTTCGGGCCGGCAGGTGCCGCGCACGGGTGGCGTGATCCTCGCGCGGTCGGGCGACCGCGAGGCGCTGGAAACTGTGCTGGCGCGCGATCCGTTCGTGCAGGGCGGCGTGGCGCGCGTGGACGTGACGGAGTTCATCCCCAACATGACCGCCCCCAGCATCGAGGTATTGAAGACGTTCTGATCGAGAACGTCTTCTTCCTTCAAGCGCTCGGCACTTCCTCGCGCCCGCCCGGATGCCGCGCAAACCGCGCGGCCTTGGCGTCATGCACCGGCGCCGAGTCGTCCCACGGCCAGCCGCCGAACTGCGTGCGGCGGTAGTCGGCCATGGTCTGGCTGATCTCGGCCTGCGTGTTCATGACGAAGGGGCCGTACTGCGCCACCGGCTCGGCGATCGGGCGGCCCTGCAGCATGAGGAATTCGCTCTCGTCGTCGCCGTTGACCAGCTCGACGGCCGCGTCCGCGCGCAGCTCGACCGCGGCCGGGCCCGTGACACGCTCGCCGCCGATCTGCGCAGCCGCGCCCTTGAAGAAATAGAGCATCCGCCGCGTGCCTTCGCCCGTGGCGGGCGGCAGCGTCCATTGCGCGCCGGGCGTCATCTTGATCGTCCAGATCGCCACGTCGGCATCGGCCTGTGCGGCCCATGACGCGGGCGGCGGCGCGAGCGGCTGGATCGGGTCCTGCCCGTTGACCGCGTCGCCGAGCCGGCCCGCGATGACGGCCACCTCGGTGCGGCCGCCCTTCGCATCGTCCGAGGCGAAGCGCGGAATCGCGTCCGACCAGAACATCGTGAAGTGCGGCTCGGCCATCTTGTTCCTGGCCGGCAGGTTGAGCCAGATCTGGAACAGCTCCAGCGGATTGGGCGCGCCCGCATCGAGCAGCGGGAACATCTCGGAGTGCACGATGCCCTTGCCGGCCGTGAGCCACTGCACGTCGCCGCCGCCGAAGCGCGCGGTGGCGCCCAGCGAGTCGGAGTGGTCGACCAGGCCCTTGCGCACGATGGTCACCGTTTCGAAGCCGCGGTGCGGGTGCGAGGGAAAGCCCGGCACCGTGTCGCCGTGGTACATGCTCCAGCCGTCCTTGCGGCTGAAGTCCTGGCCGATCTGGCGGCCGGCCAGCGAGGCCTCGGGACCCATGTGCCCGTTGGCCTTGGGGTAGGCGTCGTCGTGATAGACGCAGAACAGGAACGGGTCGATCGTCTGCCAGGGAAAGCCGAGCGGCTTGACCTGGACGATGGTGCCCTTGTTGTTGTCGGACATGTCGATATTCCTTTCCATGGGGGGCTCGGCCGATGATGCCGTGCCAGTGCCAGGAATATCGGGGCGCCGCCGCCTTCCGGTAGGGGCCTTGCCTGCAACAGTGAAGAGCGCGTATGGAACGATGGGCATCGCGCTTGCCTGTTCTTCTTCTTCAGCGCATCAGGCGTTCTGGTGCGGCACGACGGCGTTGGGGTCCATGTACATCAGCTCCCAGAGGTGGCCGTCGATGTCCTGGAAGCCGTGGCCGTACATGAAGCCGTAGTCCTGCGGTTCGCGCGGCGTGGTGCCGCCCGCGGCCACCGCCTTGGCGACCAGCGCGTCGACCTCGGCGCGGCTCTCGCACGAGAGGCACACCAGCACCTCGGTGCTCTTGCTGGTGTCGGTGATGCTCTTGGTGGTGAAGGTCTTGAAGAAGTCCTCGACCAGCAGCATCGCGAAGATGCTGTCCTTCTCGATCACCATGCAGGCGGCGTTGGCGTCGGTGAACTGCGCGTTGAAGGTGTAGCCCAGCGCGGCGAAGAACGCCTTGGTCTTTTCGAGGTTCTTGACGGGGAGGTTCACGAAGATCTGCTTGTTGGCCATGGTGTTTCCTGTGTCGATGAAGGGTTGGATCCGAGGTTTGCCGGCGTTTTGTGTACACCGTCCACAAAAGATACCAAAGAAAATGGACGGCGTCCACATGATTTTTCGAATCTTTGTTTTTGCCCGGTCCGGCCCTTGGGAGATTGCGTCCGGGCCGAAGAAGGCGGGGCATCATGGCCGCCATGGAAATCGAGTTCAAGTTTCAGATCCCGGCCGACCGGCTGAAGGCCGTCGAGGCCGCGCTGCGGCGCGGCACCGTCGTGCGCACCCGCTTGCAGGCGCGCTATTTCGACACCGCCGACCAGGCGCTCGCCGCCGAGGGCATCGTGCTGCGGCTGCGCAAGGAAGGGCGGCGCTGGGTGCAGACCGTCAAGGCGACGGGCGACAACGCGCTGCACCGCCTGGAGCACAACGTCGATCTCGGCACCGCCGCCGCATCGCCGGCCATCGATCCGCAGCGCCACCAGGGCACGCCCGTGGGCGACCGGCTCGCCAAGGTGCTGGCCGCGAGCGGTGCGTCGCTGGTCGAGCGGCAGTCCACCGACATCGTGCGGCTCACGCGCGATGTGCGCGTCACGGGGCCCGGCGGCGCGGTCGTGGAGATGGCGCTCGATGTCGGCAAGGTCGTGGCTTACGCCGGCACTCCCGAGCAGTCCGAATCGCCCGTGTGCGAGCTGGAGCTGGAACTCAAGCGCGGCGACGTGCAGGGGCTCGTGTCCCTCGCGGGCCGGTGGTCGCAGCAGCACGGGCTGTGGTTCAGCACCGTGTCCAAGGCCGAGCGCGGCGCGCGGCTGCTGGCGAAGGTCGAAGTCGTGCCGGCCATGAAGGCCGAGACACCGCGCTTTCCCGAAGGCAAGGACAAGCTCGACGGCCGCGCGATCCAGCAGGTCGTGGTCGCGTCGTGCCTCGCGCAGATGCTGCCCAACGCCAGCGAGATCGCCGCGGGCAGCACCGATGAAGAACAGATCCACCAACTGCGCATCGGCATCCGGCGCCTGCGCACCGCGCTGCGCGAACTGGCGGGGCTCGATGCGAGCACCGGTCTTTTCGACGCGGCCGCATGGGAGCCGCCGCTGGTCGACGCCTTCCGCGCGCTCGGCGATCTGCGCGATCGCGAGCAGGTGGTGAAGCTGGCGCAGCCGCAACTGCGCGAAGCGGGGGCGCCGGAGTTCGATCCGCTGGCGGGCGACGGTGACGCGGCCGCCGATGTGGGGTCGTCCGGCGATGTCGTGCGTGCGCCGGCGTTCCAGTCGGTGCTGGTTGCGCTGATCGGCTTCACCGCGACAGCGCCGCAACCGGAAGCCGCGCCGAAGGCCACCGACGCTGAGGCAGCCGACGAAGCCCCTCCGCCGCCGACCCCGATGAGCCTCAGCGACGCCCGCCGTTTCCTGCGCAAGCGCCTGCAGCACCTGCACAAACAGGCGGTGCGCGACGGCAAGCGCTTCGAGTCGCTCGACACCGAAAGCCAGCACCGCGTGCGCAAGCGGCTCAAGCGCCTGCGCTACCTCGCCGAGTTCGTCGCGCCCCTGTTCGCCGATGCGGAGGAAAAGTCGTCGTCTTCAGCCGCCGAGCGCTACTTGAAGCACCTGCGCCCCGCGCAGGACGCGCTGGGCGAATTCAACGACGAAGCCGTCGCGCTCGCGCTCTATCGCGAAGCCACGGCGCGCGATGGGCGCGCGTGGTTTGCGGTGGGATGGTTCAGCGCGAGGCACGCGGTCCATGCGAAGACGTGCCGCAAGGCGCTGGGCGGGATCGAAGAGGCGCCGCGGTTCTGGACCAAGGCGGCGCGCGCCCGCTGACGCGAAAGACCGATCAGTGATGGTGCCCGTGCGCACCATGCACATGCCGGTGCTCGATCTCCACCGGCAGCGCCGCGCGCACATCCGTCACCTGGAGGCTGAACTTCAGCGCCTTGCCGGCCCACGGATGGTTGCCGTCGAGCAGCACGACCGGGCCCTTGATCTTGGTCACGGTGAAGACGTGCTCGGTGCCGTCGTCAAGGCGACCTTGAAGCTGCCCGCCCACCTTCACGCCCGGCGGAAATTCGGTCTTGGGGATGGTGCGCACCAGCGCCTCGTCGCGCTGGCCGAAGGCGTCTTCGGGAGCTAGGTTCAGAACGGTCTGGAAGCCCTTTTCCTTGCCGTCGAGCGCTTCCTCGATCTTGGGCAGGGTGTTCTCGTAGCCGCCATGCAGGTAGGCCATCGGCTCGGGGCTGGCTTCGATGAGCTTGCCCTGGGCGTCGGAGACTTTGTACTTGATGGTGACGACGGTGTCTTTTTCGATTTTCATGCGGGCATTTTCTGTGGAAACCGATTCACCGTCGAAGCTAGGCTTTCCACGACTTGAACGCCTCCGGCAGCGTCTCCACCGTACTCAGCTTCTCCATCACCATCCCGATGAACGCCGACACCGCCAGCGGCAGGTGCTTGCGGCTCGGGTACAGCACCGTCAGCCCTTGCCCTGTGCGCTGGTACTGCGGCAGCACCGGCACCAGCCGCCCCGCCTCCACATCCAGCCGCCCCATCGACGGCGGCAGCAGCGCGATGCCAAGCCCCGCCACCGCGGCCCTCCGCAGCGCCTGCGCCGTGTTCCCGCAGAAGCGCCCGGTGACCTGCACTTCCTCCTCCACCCCATCCGGCCCGACCACCCGCCAGGTCGCCCGCCCGCTCGGGTGCGCCGCCGTCACGCAGTCGTGATCGGCCAGATCCTGCAGCGTCGCAGGCGCCCCGCGCGCGGCGATGTACGCGGGGCTCGCCACCATCCCGTCCGTGCGCGGCCCCAACAACTTGCGCCCGACATAGCCTGAATCGGGCAGCGCCCCGCCGCGGAACGCCACGTCGATCTGATCGGCGATCAGGTCGGCCTTCGCGTCGCTCAGCACGAAATCGACGCGCACCAGCGGATTCGCCGCCAGAAAGTCCGCCACCCACTCCATCGGAAAGAAATCGAAGAAATCCGCCGTCGCCGCCACGCGCACGAGCCCGCTGGGCTCCTGGCTGCCGGTGATCAGCGCTTGCCCCGCCTCGACCAGCCCGTCGACCGCCCCCGCGCAGCGCTCGTGAAAAGCCTGGCCCGCGCTCGTGAGCGTCAGCTTGCGGGTCGAGCGCTGCATCAGCCGCGTGCCCAGCTGCGCCTCGAGCTGCTGGATGCGCCGGCTCACGGTGTTGGGCGGCAGGCCGAGCCGCCGGGCGGCTTCGGCAAAGCTGCCGTGGCGGACCACCTGCACGAACATGGCGATGTCGTTGAGGTCGAGCATGGGGTTGATTCCTTCGATGGATGGACGAGTGCAATACGACTCTACCGTCTAGTCGATCAATGGGTGCGACCCTAACCTTGTACCCATGACTTCCTCATCCTCTCTTTCTCCTCTCCAGCGGCGCATCGTCTGGGGCGTTCGCATCCTCCTGGCGCTGGCTTTCGGCGCGGCCGGCGCCGCCAAGCTGGCCGGCGTGCCGCAGATGGTCCAGGTGTTCGACGCCATCGGCTTTGGTCAGTGGTTCCGCTATGTGACGGGCGTGGTCGAGGTCGGCGGCGCGTTGCTGCTGCTCGTGCCGGCGACCGGTTTCCTCGGCGGCCTGCTGCTGACGGCGACCATGGCCTGCGCCGTGGCCACGCACCTCGTGCTGATCGGCGGCAACCCTGCGCCGGCCATCGTTCTCGCGCTGCTCTCGGCTTTCGTGGCGTGGCGGCTGCGGCCCGTGCCGCGGCTGGCGGCCATCACGGCCTGATCCCTCTTTCTTCCCAACCCCATTCAGGAGCAAGTACCCCATGACCTCACAGCAAAAACCTCTCATCGGCATCGTCATCGCCTCGACCCGCGAAGGCCGCTTCGGCGAGAAGCCCGCGCAGTGGATCCACGAGATCGCCAAGCAGCGCACCGACCTCGCCTTCGAGCTGGTCGACCTGCGCGACCATCCGCTGCCCTTTTTCAACGAAGCCGGCGCGCCCGCCTGGGGCCCGGTGAAGAACGAGGCCGCGCAGCGCTGGCAGGCCAAGCTCGCCACCTTCGACGGCCTGGTCATCGTCACGCCCGAATACAACCACGGCCCGAGCGCGGTGCTGAAGAACGCGATCGACTGGGCCTACAAGGAATTCATCCGCAAGCCGATCGGCTTCGTGGGCTACGGCGGCGTGGGCGCGGCGCGCGCGGTGGAGCAGCTGCGGCTGGTCGCGGTCGAGATGCAGATGGCGCCGGTGCGCAACGCGGTGCACATCGGCATGGTCGAGTTCCTGGGCATCTGGCAGCAGGGCAAGCGCTTCGAAGACTTCCCGCACCTCGCGCAGGCCGCCACCGGCATGCTGGACGACCTCGCGTGGTGGACCAAGGCGCTGAAAACCGCGAGGGAGGCCGCATGACCACCGCAGTTGCAGTCCCCGTCTCGACGCAAGCGCGCGCCATCGTCTATCGCACACGCGGCGCGCAACATGGGCCGATCACGCGGCTCATGAGCCCGGGCGACCTGGGCGAATTCCTGAAACCCTTCGTGTTCCTGGACCTCTTCGGCTTCGATGTCGGCGGCGGCCACAAGGGCTTCGGCATGCACCCGCACTCGGGCATCGCCACGCTGACATGGCTGATCGAGGGCGACACGCTGTACGAAGACACGACCGGCGAACAGGGCGTACTGCGCGGCGGCGGCGTCGAGTGGATGCGCGCGGGCAACGGCGTGTGGCACACCGGCGCACCCGCGCCGGGCGTGAAGCGCGTGCGCGGCTTCCAGCTCTGGGTGGCGCTGCCGGCGTCGGAAGAGAACGCGCCTGCGCAAAGCATCTACCTCGCGCCCTCGCAGGTGCCGCAGGAGGGCCCGGCGCGCGTGCTGCTCGGGCGCTACGGCGCGGCGCAGAGCGCCATTCCGGCGCCCGCGCCGATGAACTACCTGGCGGTGCAGCTGAAGGACGGCGAGCACTGGCACTACACGCCGCCCGCCGGCCACACGGTCGGCTGGGTCGCGGTCAATGCGGGTCGGCTCGAGGCCGGCGACAGCACCGGCGGGCCGATCGGCACCGGCGAACTCGCGGTGTTCGAGGAGTCCGGCGAAGCGATCGATTTCACGGCGCGCGGCGACGCCTCGTTCGTGCTCGGCTCGGCGGTGAAGCATCCGCACGACCTCGTGATGGGCCACTACTCGGTGCACACGAGCCGCGCGACGCTGGACCAGGGCGAGGCCGAGATCCGGCGCATCGGCACGAAGCTGCGGCAGGAAGGCCGGCTGGGCTGATTCGCCCGCAGACCAAGCGCAAACCAGCGTGCGCCCGGCGGGCGGCTGCGCCAGAATCGTTCGCTTCGAACGAATCTCCCGCAGCCCCCACCCGCCATGAACCTCGTCGACGCTTTCGCCAGCCACGCCGCCCGCTTCGTAGACATCCGACGCGACATCCACGCCCATCCCGAGCTGGGTTTCGAAGAACACCGCACCTCCGAGAAAGTCGCCAACCTGCTCACCGAATGGGGCATCGAGGTGCACCGCGGCATCGCGGGCACGGGCCTCGTCGGTGTGCTGCGCAAGGGCACGGGCAGCCGCACCATCGGCCTGCGCGCCGACATGGACGCGCTGCCGCTCCACGAAGCCAACGAGTTCGCCCACAAGTCGACGAACCCCGGCCGCATGCACGCCTGCGGCCACGACGGCCACACGACGATGCTGCTGGCCGCCGCCTGGCACCTGTCGCAACAAGGGCCGGATGATTTCGACGGCACCGTGCATTTCATCTTCCAGCCCGCCGAGGAGATGGGCAAGGCCGGCGCCAGGAAGATGATCGACGAAGGCCTCTTCGAGCGCTTTCCGTGCGACGCGGTCTTCGGGCTGCACAACTTCCCGGTCGGCGACGTGGGCCGCTTCGCGCTCAACGAAGGCGCGCTCATGGCCTCGAGCAACACCTACAGGATCACCGTGCACGGGCGCGGCACGCACGCCTCGATGCCGCACACCGGCATCGACCCGGTGGCCGCGGTGGTCACGCTGGCGCAGCAGCTGCAGACCATCGTGGCGCGCACCATTCCCAGCACCGAGCGCGCACTGCTCGCGGTCACGCAGCTTCAGGGTTCGGATGCGCCGAACGTGATTCCCGATGCGGCGACGGTCGGCGGCACGATCCGCACCTTCTCCATCGAGGCCATCGACAAGCTCGAGGCGCGGCTGCGCGAAGTGGCGACCGGCGTGGCGGCGGCGCACGGCTGCACGGCCGAGGTGTATTTCAACCGCTCGTCGCCGCCGACGGTGAACCATCCGGCGGAAGCGCGCTTTGCCGCAGGCGTGATGCGCGAGGTTGTGGGCGACGACATGGTCACCGACGATTTCCCCGCCGTGATGGGCGCCGAAGATTTCGCGCACATGCTGCTCGCGCGGCCCGGCTGCTATGCATTCCTCGGCAATGGCGACGGCGACCACCGGCTCGACGGCCACGGGCCCGGCCCTTGCATCATTCACAACACCTCGTTCGATTTCAACGACGAGATCATCCCGATCGGTGCCAGCTACTTCGTGAAGCTGGTGCAGCGCTGGCTGCCGTCGGGCACCTGACTTCTTCTTCCTGTTGATGATGAAAGCGGCCACCTCGATGACTTCCACCCTGTTCACCCGGCGTTCACTGGCTGCGGTTGCCGCCGCCATGGCCCTCTGCAGCTTCGGCGCCGCCCATGCGCAGCAGCGTGTGATCCACGTCATCGTGCCCTTCGGCACCGGCGCCGTGCAGGACACGGTGGCGCGCGCCTTCAACAACGAGCTGGGCGCGGCGCTCAACGCGAGTGCGATCGTCGAGAACCGCGCGGGCGCGGGCGGCACCGTGGGCGCGGCCATCGTGGCGCGCGCGCCGGCCGACGGCAACACGCTGGTGCTCGCGGCCGCGAGCCACAACATCGCGGGCTTCCTCTACAACAAGCTGCCCTACGACCCGCTGAAGGACTTCGTCGGCGTGGCGAACGTCGGCAACGCGGGCTACGTGCTGGCGGTGGCGAGCGGCATGAACGTGTCGACCACGGCCGACTTCATCAAGGAGGTCAAGGCCAACCCGGGCAAGTACAACTACGCCTCGGCGGGCAACGGCAGCGCCACGCACCTGGCGATGGCGTCGTTCCTCGCGAAGGCGGGCCTGCAGATGACGCACATCCCGACCAAGTCCACCGGCGAGGCCGTCAACGAAGTGCTCGCGGGCCGGGTGCAGGCCGTCATCTCCTCGAGCATCGGGGTGATGGGCTTCCAGGACGACGCGCGCATGAAGCTGCTCGCCTCCACCGGCCAGTCGCGCAGCCCCTTCCTGCCCAAGCTGCCCACCGTGGCCGAGAGCGGTCTGCCGGGCTACGCCTTCGACTCGTGGATCGGGTTGCTCGCACCGGCCGGCACGCCCAAGGCCGAGGTCGAGCGGATCAACGCCGCGGCCAACAAGGTGCTGGCCGATCCGGCGATCCAGGAGCGCTTCAAGCGGCTGGGGGTGGAGCCGCGCAGCCAGAGCGCCGAGGAGTTCCAGAAGCTGCTGCGGGCGGATTGGGATGCGATGGGGGTGGTCGTGAAGGCGTCGGGGGCGAAGATCGACTGAGCTCGCGGGCAGGCGTCCTGTAGGACGCCGGTCAATTGACAACGGCCTTGCCGCGGCGATGCTTCCTTCATGGGTCTGGCGCATCCGCTCGGACTGAAAGGACATCTCTCATGGACTCGACGCCACTCCCTTCGCCCGCGGGCGAACCGGCAGGCAAATCGCCCAAGGCCCTGTGGATCGCCATCGGCGTGCTCGGGGCCGCCGTGATCGCGCTGGGCGGAACGCTTCTGCATCAGCGAGGGCAGGTTGCCAGTGCACCCACGCCGCCGCCGATGGCGGTTGCGGCCACATCGTCCTCACCGCAGGCTCCGGATGACTTCAAGCCCGACGCGCGCCCGGCCTTGCCCGCGGTGCCGCCTGTGGGCAGTGCACCCCCCGCGCCAGTCGAGGCGCCTCGGGTCGCGGCAGCGCCGGCGGCTGCAGGTCCGGGTCCGGGCCCCGTCGCCGTGGAGCCGGCTCAGGCGGCCGCGCCGCCGCCCTGTGCCGTCTGCGGCCACGTCGAATCGGTGCACCCGGTGCAGCGCACCCAGCCGACGAGCGGCGTGGGCGCGGTGGCTGGCGGCGTGGTGGGCGGATTGGTCGGCAACCAGTTCGGCCACGGCAACGGCCGGGTCGCCACGACCGTCATCGGCGCGGTCGGTGGCGGTTTCGCGGGCAATGCCGTCGAAAAGCACGTGCGCAAGGTGACGGTCTACCAGGTGGCTGTGCGCATGGACAACGGTTCGCTGCGCACGGTCGAGACCAAGACCGCGCCGCCGATCGGCAAGCCGGTCACGCTCCGCAAAGGCCTGTTGCGCCCGGCCGACGGCCGCAAGTAGAAGCAGCGCTGGCGGCTCACCGGCCGCCCGGCGATATCACACAACCCACCCGCTACGGAAGAGCGCTTGCCCCACGCGCAGCTTGACGATATATCCTTAATATATTTAAAGTGCGGACCTTTCCCACCGTCATCTCCAGGAGCAACCCGTGAGCAATCCCCGCTGGCAAGGCATCTTTCCCGCCATCACCACCAAGTTCCACGCCGACGAAAGCATCGATGCCGAGGGCACCGCGCGCCACATCGACTTCCAGATCCGCAACGGCATCCACGGCCTCGTCACCTGCGGCTCGCTCGGCGAAGCCAGCACGCTGACGCTCGAAGAAAAGCTCCAGGTCGCCAAGATCGCCCTCGAAGCCGCCGACGGCCGCATCCCGGTGCTGGCCAACGTGTCGGAAACCAGCACCCGCGAGGCGCTGCGCTACGTGGACGGCGCCAACAAGCTCGGCGTGGCCGGCTTCATGGTGATGCCCTCGGTGATCTACGTGGCCGATGCGCGCGAGGCGATGCTCAACGTGCGCACCATCGCCAACGCCGCGCAGAAACCCATCATGGTCTACAACAACCCGGTGGCCTACCGCGTGGACCTCAAGCCCGAGCACATGGTCGAGCTGGCCGATTGCGAGTGGATCGCCGCCATCAAGGAGAGCACCGACAACATCCGCCGCATCACCGACCTGCGCAACACGGTGGGCGACCGCTACCAGCTGTTCCTGGGCGTGGACGACCTCGCCTACGAAGGCCTGGCGCTCGGCTGCGATGGCCTGCTGGCCGGCGTGGGCTGTGCATTCCCGCGCGAGACCGTGGCGCTCTACGACCTGATGAAGGCCGGCAAGTTCGCCGAGGCGCTCAAGCTCTACCAGTGGATGACGCCGATGCTGCACCTCGATGTATCGACCAAGCTGGTGCAGAACCTGAAGCTCATCGACCTGCTGGTCGGCGTGGGCACCGAGCACATGCGCCGCCCGCGCCTGCCGCTCATCGGCGAGGAGCGCGCCTTCATCGAGAACATCGTGAAGAAGGCACTGGCGACCCGGCCGGCGCAGTACCAATCGGTTGTGTAATAACCGCCCTTTCATTGTCCCAACCTAGGAAGAAGCATGAAGACAAAAGCAAGCATGGTTCCATTCATCGGTCTCGTGGCGCTCGCCGTCGCAGGCCAGGCCAGTGCGCAGGAGCAGGTCGTCAAGATCGGCCACAGCGGTCCCCTCTCGGGTCCCAACGCGTTCGCGGGCAAGGACAATGAAAACGGCGTGCGCCTCGCCATCGAGGAGCTCAACGCCAAGAAGCTCAGCGTCGGCGGCAAGACGCTGAAGTTCGAGCTGGTCTCCGAAGACGACCAGTGCGACGCCAAGACCGGCGTGAGCGTGGCGCAGAAGTTCGTGGACGACGGCGTCAAGTTCGTCATGGGACCGTACTGCTCGGGCGTGGCGATTCCGGCCTCGCGCATCTACAGCGACGGCGGCACCATGGTCTCGACCGTGGGCACCAACCCGAAAGTGACCCAAGGCGGCTACAAGAACCTCTACCGCATCATCGCGAGCGACAACCAGATCGGCTCCAGCATGGCCGTGTATGCAGCCAAGGAGCTGAAGGTCAAGAAGGTCGGCGTGATCGACGACCGCACCGCCTTCGGCCAGGGCCTCGCCGAAGAGTTCACCAAGGAAGCGCTGAAGCAGGGCCTCACCGTGGTCGGCAAGGAATTCACCACCGACAAGGCCGTGGACTTCACCGCCATCCTGACCAACATGAAGGCCAAGGCGCCCGAGGCGATCTTCTTCGGCGGCTATGCGCCGCAGGCCGCGCCGATGGCGCGCCAGATGAAGCAGCTCGCCGTGCCCGGCAAGCTCCTGGGCGGCGACACCGTCTGCAGCCCCGCCACCGGCAAGCTCGGCGGCGATGCGGTCAACGACCTCGTGTACTGCGCGCAGGGCGGCTCGATCCTCGAGAAGGCGCAGAGCGGCCCGGCCTTCAAGGAGAAGTTCAAGAAGCGCTTCAACGCCGATGCGGATGCGTACGCCGCCTCGTACTACGACCAGGTGCTGTTCATCGGCGAATCGATGAAGAAGGCCAACTCGATCGACCCCGACAAGGTGGGCGCGCAGCTCTACAAGGACACCTACAAGGGCGTGGCCGCGACCTATTCGTACGACGACAAGGGCAACATGAAGCAGGCACCGATCACGGTGTTCACCTTCAAGAACGCCGCTCCGGTCCCTATCGCCAGCTACTGAACGGACAGCCCATGCAACACATCCAGATCGTCGACTCGCACACGGGCGGCGAGCCCACGCGCCTTGTGATCGGCGGGTTTCCCGACCTGGGTGGCGGCAGCATGGCCGAGCGCCGTGCGCTGCTGGCCGACCAGCACGACAAGTGGCGCGCGGCCACGGTGCTCGAGCCGCGCGGCAGCGACGTGGTGGTCGGCGCGCTGCTGTGCGAGCCGGTGTCGCCCGACGCCGCCGCGGGCGTGATCTTCTTCAACAACGCCGGCTATCTGGGCATGTGCGGCCACGGCACCATCGGGCTGGTCGCGAGCCTGGCGCACATGGGGCGCATCGGCGTGGGCGAGCACCGCATCGAGACGCCCGTGGGCACGGTCACGACGACGCTGCATGCCGACGGCTCGGTGAGCGTGCGCAATGTGCCGGCATACCGGCACCTGCACCAGGTGGCGGTCGAGCTGCCGGGCCACGGCACCGTGCGCGGCGATGTGGCGTATGGCGGCAACTGGTTCTTCCTGGTGAGCGAACATGGCCAGCGCGTGGCGAACGACAACCTTGCGGCGCTGACCGACTACACCGCTGCCTTGCGCAAAGCGCTGGCAGCACAGGGCATCACGGGTGCGGACGGCGCGGAGATCGATCACATCGAGCTCTTCGCCAACGACGATGAAGGCGCCGACAGCCGCAACTTCGTGCTCTGCCCCGGCAACGCCTACGACCGCTCGCCCTGCGGCACCGGCACCAGCGCCAAGATCGCCTGCCTGGCCGCCGACGGCAAGCTCGCACCGGGCGAGACGTGGACGCAGGCCAGCGTGATCGGGAGCCGCTTCGAGGCCAGCTACACGATGGACGGCGACAAGGTCATCCCGACCCTGCGCGGCCGCGCGCACATCAGTGCCGAGGCCACGCTGCTGGTCGACGACAACGATCCCTTCGGATGGGGCATCCGGCTCTGACGCCGCTGACATGAACGCGGATGTGATCGTCATCGGCGCCGGCATCGTCGGCGCCGCCTGCGCACACGCGCTGGCGCAGGCCGGCCGCAACGTGCTGGTGCTCGATGCGCGCATCGGCGGCGCCACCGGCGCGGGGATGGGCCACCTCGTGGTGATGGACGACAACCCGGCCGAGCTTGCACTGAGCCGCGATTCGACGGCGCGATGGCGCGCCCTCGCGCCGCACATGCCCGGAGACTGCGCCTACAGCGCTTGCGGCACGCTCTGGATCGCCGCGAACGAAGAAGAAATGGCCGAAGCCGAGCGCAAGCAGCAACGCCTGCGCACGGACGGCATCGACAGCCGCTTGCTCGACGCCGCCGCATTGGCACGCGCCGAACCCGCGCTGCGCAAAGGCCTGGCGGGCGCGCTCGAAGTGCCGGGCGACGGCATCCTCTACGCACCGAACGCTGCGCGCTGGCTGCTCGCACAAGGCGGCGATGCAATCCGCGTCGAACACGCGAAGGTCGATGCCATCGAAGACGACGGCACGCTGCATCTCGCCGACGGCACTCGCCGCACCGCACCGCAGATCGTGCTGGCCAACGGCATCGAGGCGACGACGCTCTGCCCCGAACTTCCCATTCGCCCGAAGAAGGGCCACCTGCTGATCACCGACCGCTATCCGGGCACGGTGCATCACCAACTCGTCGAGCTTGGCTACGTGACCAGCGCGCACCACAGCGACGGCGACTCGGTCGCCTTCAACGTGCAGCCGCGGCCCACGGGGCAGTTGCTGGTCGGCTCTTCGCGCCAGTTCGACACGACCGACCCGGCCGTCGAAGCGCCGATGCTCGCGCGCATGCTGCAGCGCACCCTCGACTACCTGCCGGGGCTCGGCAACCTCAATTCGGTCCGCTCATGGACCGGCATGCGTGCTGCGTCGCCCGATGGCCTGCCGCTGCTGGGCAAGCACCCGTGGCGCGAGAAGCTCTGGCTCGCCGTTGGCCACGAAGGCCTGGGCGTGACCACCGCGCCGGGCAGCGCGCACCTGCTTGCGGCGCTGATGACCGGCGCTGCGCCCGAATTCGATGCGGCGCCGTATGCGCCGCGCGGCCTGTGAGAGATGGCATGAGCAATCACACCCTGCTGCACATCGACGGCAACCTCGTGCGCGTGAAGGCGGGCAGTTCGGTCGCCGCCGCATTGCGCGTGGCAGGTGGCATGGGCGTGGCCCGAACCTCCGTCACGGGTCAGCCGCGCGCGCCGTTCTGCGGCATGGGGGTTTGCCAGGAATGCCGCGTGCTCATCGACGGCCGCCGCCGACTCGCCTGCCAGACGGTCTGCGGCGAAGGCATGCGCGTGGAGACTTCCGAATGACCGCGCTCGAACATTGCGATGTGCTGATCGTCGGCGCGGGTCCTGCCGGCATGGCGGCAGCAGTCGCTGCTGCGTCGAGCGGCGCATCCATCGTCGTGATCGACGACAACCCCGCGCCCGGCGGACAGATCTGGCGCGACGGCCCCGGCGCCACGTTGCCCGTGGCTGCCCGCAAGTGGCGCGACGCGCTCGCGCGCCACGCCAACATCCGCATCTGCAGCGGCACGCGCGTGATCGCCGCGCCCGCGCGCAACGAGCTGCTGCTCGAAGACGCCGAGCGCGGCTGGCGCATGCAGTGGAAGAAACTGATCCTCTGCACCGGCGCGCGCGAACTGCTGCTGCCCTTTCCGGGATGGACGCTGCCCGGCGTGACGGGCGCAGGCGGCTTGCAGGCGCTCATCAAGGCGGGCCTGCCGGTCGAGGGCGAGCGCATCGTGATCGCGGGCAGCGGTCCGCTGCTGCTCGCCGCTGCTTCGACGGCACGCGCAGCGGGCGCGAAGGTCGTGCGCATTGCCGAGCAGGCTTCGTTTGCGGCGGTCGCGGGCTTCGCCGCGAACCTCTGGCGCTGGCCGGGCAAGGCCGCGCAGTCGGTGACGCTGGCCGATCCGCAGTACCGCACCGCGTCGCGCATCGTCTCGGCGCAAGGCGGCACGCAGGTCGAATCGGTTCGGCTTCTTCAGGGCGGGCGCGAAGTGGAAATCGCCTGCGACCGCGTGGCCTGCGGCTTCGGCCTTACACCCAACACCCAGCTTGGTCGCCTGCTCGGCTGCGCACTCACGGCCGAAGGCGCGCAGGCGCTGGCCGTCGACGCGCGGCAGCTCACCAGCCTGCCCGACGTCTACGCCGCCGGCGAATGCACCGGCTTCGGCGGCAGCGAACGCGCGCTCGCGCAGGGCGCCATCGCCGGTTACGCAGCCGTCGGCAACGAACGCGCCGCGAAGCAGCACGAAGGCGAACGCGCCCGCTGGAATGCCTTCGCCGTGCAACTGCACCGCAGCTTCGCGCTGGCTCCCGAGATCAGGCGGATGCCGCAGCCCGACACCCTCGTGTGCCGCTGCGAAGACGTGCCCTTCTCCGCGCTCGCCGATTGCACCGGCTGGACCGATGCCAAGCTCCATCGCCGCTGCGGCATGGGCGCCTGCCAGGGCCGTGTCTGCGGCGATGCGGCGCAGTTCCTCTTCGGCTGGACGCCGCCCGCGCCGCGCCCGCCGCTGTCGCCGGTGCGAATCGCCACACTGGCTGGTTGGGCCGGCGAGGGCGACGCCCGACAATGAGGCCGCATCCCAAGACAACCATGGCCCCCCCGAAGACCACTCCCCGCCCCCCGCCCAAGCGCCGCGCCGCCGATGTGGCCTACGACGCCATCGAGACGCTGCTGTCCACCATGCAGCTGCAGCCCGGCAGCCAGATCGTCGAGGCCGACCTGGCCGAGCGCACGGGCCTGGGCCGCACGCCGGTGCGCGAGGCGCTGATGCGCATGGTGTCGATCGGGCTCATCGTGCAGCAGCCGCGCCGCGGTTTGCTGGTGTCGGCCATCGACCTGGCCGACCACCTCGACGTGATCCAGACCCGGCGCGTGCTCGAGCGCGTGATCGCAGCCTGCTCGGCGCGCCGAGCCACCGCGCTGCAGCGCAAGGACATCGTGCGCTGCGCCGAGGAAATGGTCGAGGCCGCGGGCCGCGGCGACCTGACCGACTACATGCGCGCCGACCACGCGCTGGACCTCGTCAACCACCAGGCGAGCCACAACGATTCGGCCGTGAAGGCGGTGATCCCGCCCATCGTGCAATGCCGCCGCTTCTGGTACGCCTACCAGCACGAAGGCGAGATCGTCGAAGGCGCGAACGCGCACCTCGAACTGGCACAAGGCATCGCGACCGGCGACGAAGCCGCAGCGGTCGCGGGCGCCGAACGCCTCATGGATTACCTGGAGCTTTTCGCCCGCAAGATCATCGACAAGTGAGCGCGCCTCAGCGGCCGTCCTCGCGCCGCCGTTGCCGCAGCACCGTCGCGCTCTCGCCGCCCTGACCCCAGTTGTCGGGGTCGATCTCGTCGATCAGCACGGTCACGTCTTCGGGCCGTTTGCCCAGCACCTCCTGCAGGAGTCGGGTGGCGCCGGCAATGAGGGCGGCTTTCTGTTCGCGGCTGGCCGGTTCGTCGCGGCGCGCGAGGCGGATGGTCACAAGGGGCATGGCGGAAATCCTTCAGCGGGGCGTTGGCGTTGACGGGATTCTGCCAATCGGGGTCTTGGGGAATTCCACCTGTCTGCCTCCCTGCCTGCGGCGCATACTGGCCCGATGGCCGTCGCACCCCGCGCCCAACCCGAAGACTTCTTCACGCCCGAAGAGTGGCAGTCGCTCACGAGCCGTTCGTCGTGGAAAGGCCTGTGGCTCGTGGCGCATTGCTGGGGCGTGATCGGCGCGGCGATGCTCGCGGGCATCGTGTGGCCGTGGACGATTCCGCTCATGGTGCCCATCGTCGGCGCGCGGCAGCTGGGGCTTTTCATCCTCATGCACGACGCGGCGCACGCGGGCCTGCACCGCAGCCGCAAGGTCAACGACTGGGTCGGTCACTGGCTGTGCTCGTCCACGCTGCGCGACTACCGCCCCTACCACCTGCAGCACCACCGCTTCGTGCAGCAGACCGAAGACCCGGACCTCGTGCTGTCGGCGCCCTTCCCGATCACGCGCGAATCGATGTGGCGCAAGGTCGTGCGCGACCTGAGCGGGCAGACCTTCTACAAGCAGCGCTTCGGGCACATCGCCGAGGGCATCCGCCGGCGCGCGCCGGGCGAATCGGCGTTGAAGGTGTTCGGCCGCGAGATCGCGAAGGACCGGCGCTTCCTCATCGGCAACGGCCTTGGCTTGCTGGCCTTCGCCTTGGCGGGTTACTGGTGGGCGTGGGTGCTGATGTGGCTGCTGCCGATGGCAACGTGGCTGCCGCTCGTGAGCCGCGTGCGCAATATCGCCGAGCATGCGCTGGTGGCGCAGAACGAGGCCGATCCGCTGCGCCAGGCGCGCACCACGCATGCCAACCTGATCGAGCGAATCTTCATCGCGCCCTACTGGGTCAACTACCACTGCGAACACCACATGTTCACCAACCTGCCCTGCTGGGCGCTGCCGAAGGCGCATCGCCTGCTGCTGCGCCGGGGCATCACGGAACGGATGGAAGTGCAGCCGGGCTACCTGCACCTGCTGAAGCAGGCGACGGCGGCCCAACCCGCCTAGCGGATTGCCGGCTTCGCCAGCACTGGCGGCGGCGCACCGCGCTGCGCACGCTGGCTCAGCCAGATGCTTGCGATCACGATGGCGATGCCCAGGACCTGCAGCACCGACAGGCTTTGTCCCAGCAGCGCCCAGCCGAGGATCACCGCCGTCACCGGGCTCAGGAAGGCCAGCGGCGCGACCGCCGAGGGCTCCAGCCGCGCCACGCCGCGGAACCACACGATGTAGGTCAGCGCGGCCCCCACGAGGCCGAGCCAGGCGAAGCCGATCCAGTTCTGCGCGGTGAGCGCGGGCAGCGGCGGCTCCAGCAGCAGCGCGACTGGCAGCAGCAGCAATCCGCCCGCGGTCAGTTGCCACGCCGTGAAGGTCAGCGCCGAAACGGGCGGCTGCCAGCGCCGGGCGAGCACCGTGCCGAAAGCCATCGACACCGCGGCGGCAATGGCCGCAGCGATGCCGATGGCATCGAGCGCCGCGTTCGGTGTCAGCACCAGCAGCGCGACGCCGCCGATGCCCACCACCGCCGCCGCGATCGACAACGCGCGGATCGGCGAGTCCAGGAACGCGCTCGCGAGAAACACCACGAAGAGCGGCTGCACCGAGGTGATCGTTGCCGCGACGCCGCCCGGCAGCCGGTAGGCCGCCAGGAACAGCATCGCCCAGAGGATCGAGAAATTCAGCGCACCCAGCACGAAGATGCGCCCCCACCACGCCCGCTCGGGCAGCTGGCGAACGATCAGGAGCAGTAACAGCCCGGCCGGCAGCGCGCGCAGCAGCGCGACCGTCAGCGGGTAGTTCGCAGGCAGCAGCTCGGTAGTGACGATGTAGGTGCTGCCCCAGATGGCGGGCGCGGTGGCGGTGAGGAGAACGTCGGTGGTTCGGCTGGTCATGGGTCGAATTTAGCCCGTTGCCCGCCTGCCCCCTCGCGTCACTTGGCAGCCAGGACGCGCGCCTTCGTCGGCTTTGCGCCCGAGCGCTTTCCGGCGCGCCGGCCGTTCAGCAGCGTGCCGACGGGCGTGTAGCGCACCAGCAGCTGGTAGCTCGCCAGCGCCACGAGCGAGGTGGCCGCGATGTTGAGTCCCATCTTCGCGACCGCGCCGAAGGGCGCGTTGAACAGCAGGATGCCGAAGCCGATGGTGCCCAGCATGTGCACCAGGTACACCCAGTACGAGCTTTGCGAGAGGTACGCCAGCACCGCGTTCTGGCGCGGCAGGTAGCGCACGAAGCCGCCGATCAGCGCCAGGCTCCAGAGCCACGAGGTCGCGTTGTAGGCGAAGGCGATCCAGAACTCGGGATGCGGCAGGCGGTGCGCACCGGGCCCGTGCAACGCGCCCAGCAGCGCGATCGTCGCGATGAAGAAGGCCAGCCCGGCCAGCGCGAGCCCCTTGCATCGTGCAGCGAACAGCGCGAGCAGCCGCTCCTGATCGCGATGCAGGTACCACCCGAACACGAAGAACAGGCCGCTCTGCACCCACTCGGAGAACGGCGGCAGGAACGAGCCGCTTTCCATCACCATGCCGGACGGATGAAAAGCGCCCGTCACCGCCAGCGGCAGCGCCAGCACCACGAAGCCCCAGCGGCGCTCCGCCAGCACCGCGAAGCCACGGGCGACCGCATCGCGCACCCGCATCGGCACGAAGCGCTGCAGCCGCACGCCGGCCCAGGCCAGCACGCTGAACCAGAACAGCTGGTAGAGGAACCACAGGTGCATCGTGTTGAAGGGCGAGCCGCCGGGCTGCCGCGCGGGCGTGAGCGCGGTGTCGATGCCCGGCACGCCGCGCACGGTCAGGTGGATGTAGACCATCGCCAGCACCGTGGTCAGCACGAAGAGCGGCGGCCAGAACACCGCGAAGGGCAGCGCGAGCCGCAGGCCGCGGTTCTTCAGCATGCCGTCCGCGCCGCGCCGCGCGACCAGCAGTGCGACGAAGAAGCCGGCCAGCACGAAGAACACCGGCATCCGGAAGCTGTGGATGAAAAGCAGCAGCAGGTCGGCCACCGGCGAGGTCTTCGGGTCGCGCCAGGGCAGCGGCGAATCGACGGTGAGGTGGTTGATGGCCACGTGCAGCACGATGCCGAGCCACATCATCAGGGCGCGGAGGTTGTCGAGCGCGTGGAGCCGTTGGGGTGTGTGTGCGTTGTTCATGAGGCGGACTGTTGGGCCTCACGCAACGTCAGGGTCAAGGGGTGGCGGGGCCGGCCGTCGAACTTTTTTGCTGCAGCACGGCGATGGCCTGCAGCAGGTAGTCGCGCACCGCGGGCCCGACCACGGCGGCGGCCTGCAGCACCGGCTCCGAGGCCATGGCCTTCATCAGCCGCCCGGCCAGCGCCGGGTCGTGGTCGGTGAAGGCATCGAAGAGCCGCACCCAGGCGAGCGCGATGGCCTGCACGGCATCGTCCCCGGGCGGCACGTTGCGGGCCTGGAGCGCGGCGAGCTCTTCGCCCAGGCGCCGCCATTCGTCTTCGGGCGGCTTGCCCAGGCGCGCGAAGTCCTCGGTGTCCAGGTGGCGCAACAGCGCGGCCATGCGCAGGCCGATGGCCGCGCCGATGTAGTCGATCAGTTCGGCCGGCGGCCCGTCGTCGCGCCGCGCCACCGGCTCGCGCCGGTACATCTCGCCCCAGCGCGTGACCAGGTCGTAGTTGCCGTCCATCCACTGGCCCATGAGGTTCATCCAGCGGTAGGCGAGCGGCTGCACCTCGAGTGCATCGGCGGGCACGCCGCGCGCCATCAGCGCGGCCACCTCGGCGATGAGCGGGGGCCACTGGTCGGCCACGACGCGCCAGTTGGCCATCACCGACTTGATCTCGGCAGGGCTGAAGTAGCGGCCGTAGGCGGTCATCTGCTCGAGCGTGGCGAGCCAGTCCTGCATGTCGGGCTGGGCGCCTTCGGCGAGCCGCTCCTCGAGCAGGGCGAGCCGTTCGCGCAGGACCGAGGCCCCTGCGATCTGCTGGTCGAGCGACGCGATCTGGCGCTGGATGATCGTGGGCAGCGCGCCGCTGTCGGCGCCGAGCAACCCGCCGATTTCCGCCAGCGGCAGCCCCAGCAGCCGCAGCGCCTGGATGGCGTGCAGTCGGCCGATGTCGGCGGCGTTGTAGAGCCGGTAGCCGGCGTCCGAGCGCGCCGAGGGCGCGAGCAGCCCGATGGCGTCGTAGTGGTGCAGCGTGCGCACCGTGAGGCCGGTGTGTCTGGCGAGTTCGCCGACTTTGAGCCGCATGGTGTTCAGGCTCCGGTCTTCTTCAGCGGTCCGAGCCGGATGCGCTGGTAGCCGCGTGCGGCCGGGAGGGCGTCGACGATCTCCTCGCCGCTGTTCTGCCCTTTGCCGTTGACGAAACGATAGACCAGGTAGCGGCCCTCGGTCTCCATGCGTCCGCCGGGCGGGAACACCAGCAGCTTGTCTTTCTTGCCGAGGTAGAGCCAGCCAGGGGCATTGCGTTCGGCGAAATCGAGGCGCTCGAAGCGGCGGCTGCGCGGCGCGGCGGTGATCACGACGCCGCGCGGATAGCCGGCGGACATGAATTCGCCCATCACGACCAAGGCCCGGCGGTGTGTGCCCGTGCACCGTACGCGCACGTCCAGACCGCGCGAATCATCGGGCTCACGGCTGCCGAACAACGCGCGGCGCGGGCCTTTGCCCAGCTGGAGTTCGTAGATGGCGGTGTCCGCGATGGGCCTTCGGCTCGACAGCGTCGCGACCTGGCTGCGCCCGTCGCTTCCCAGCGCGCAGGAAGCCATTGGTTTGCCGATGGCCGGCCCGAGGGCGCCGCACGCCAACAGGGCGAAGGCCAGGCGCTTCATGGGTGCGCGCTATGCCTGCGCCGGTTCGGGTCCGGGGCCAGGCCAGCCCAGCAGCTCGGCCAGGCGCTGCACGATCCATTCGGCCTCGCCGGGCGTCACGCCCGATTCCGGCGTTGCGAGCCCGGCGTGGATGCGCCGCAGGATCTCGCTTTCGACCGGCACCTCGGTGTGGTGCTGGATCTGCGCGTGGTTCACCAGGTGGTTGGCCAGGTCCTCGCAGATCTCGTAGCGCTCGCGCACCACGCCGATCGGTTCGCGAAGGCGCTGGCGCGCATCGCTGTAGACCGCGAAGAACGAGGGCGGGATGAAGATCTGGTTGTCGTCGGACATCGCGGCCTTGTTTATAGCGGGCCCAACGACAAAACGCGCCCGAGGGCGCGTTCGTCGTGGCTCCCGGGGAGCCGGAGGGGCTGGATCAGCCGCCCTTCTTGGCGCGCTTGCCGGGGTTCTTCTTGCTGCGCGTGGCGGTGCCGCGTTCCAGGCTGACCTTCTGGCCGCCACCGGACTTGGGCAGCGTGTAGCCGGGCAGCGGCGTCGGCTTCGGGGTGGCAACGCGTTCGGCTTCGGTACGGAATGTCTTGGGCATGAAAAGCTCGGGTAAAAGTAATGTTCGAACCTGCAATTAGGCCACATCGAGGATTTCATATGCCAATAACCGAAACGGCGGGTGCCGTCGAGCGTCCGCGCTTCGTTTCGGGCTCGCTGCTGCGCCATGTTTGCGTGATGGCCGGCACCGGTGCCATCGGGTTGATCGCGGTGTTCGCGGTCGACCTGATCAACCTGTTCTACATCTCGCTGCTCGGGGAGAAGGAGACCGCGGCGGCGGTCGGTTTCGCGGGTGTGGTGGGGTTCTTTCATGCGTCGCTGTGCATCGGGTTGACCATCGGCATCGCGGCCGTGGTGTCGCGCACGGTGGGCGCCGGCCGCGCGGTGGATGCGCGGCGCATCGCCACCTCGAGCTTGGTGCTGATGACGGCGGTGTCGGTGATCGTGGGCAGCGGCACGGCCTTCTTCCTTCACCCTGCCCTGCACGCGCTCGGCGCGGAGGGCGAGACGGCGCGGCTCGCGCAGCGCTATCTCGCGGTGACGGTGCACACGCTGCCGCTGCTGGGCATCGGCATGGCGTGCTCGGCCCTCCTGCGCTCCATCGGCGATGCGCGCCGCTCGATGACGGTCACGCTCGCGGCGGCCTTCGTGACGGCGGTGCTCGATCCGATATTGATCTTCGGTTTCGGGCTGGGGCTCGACGGCGCTGCCATCAGCGCGGTGGTCTCGCGCATGGTGCTCGCGGCCATCGGGCTGCATGGCGTGATGGTGAAGCACCGGATGCTCGGGCGCTTCGAGTCATCTCAGTTGGCCGGCGATGCGCGTGCCCTCGCGAGCGTTGCGGGGCCGGCGGTGCTGACGAACCTCGCGACACCCGTGGGCGCCGCCTTCGTCACGCATGCGATCGCGCAGTTCGGGCCGTCGGCCGTGGCGGGCGCGGCGACCATCGACCGGTTGAGCCCGGTGGCCTTCGGGCTCGTCTATGCGCTGAGCGGCGCGGTCGGGCCGATCCTGGCGCAGAACCTCGGCGCCGGCCAGTACCGCCGCGTGCAGGAAGGGCTGCGCGACAGCCTGCTCTTCATGATGGCTTCGGTGGCCGTCGCCTGGCTCGTGCTGGCGCTGGGGCAGGGCGTGCTGATCCGCGCGTTCTCGGCCGAAGGGCAAGCGGCCGAGCTGATCGCGCTCTTCTGCACATGGCTCGCGGCGAGCTTCTTCTTTTCGGGCGGGTTGTTCGTGGCGAACGCCTCGTTCAACAACCTCGGGCATCCGCTGCTGTCGACTTTCTTCAACTGGGGACGCGCCACGCTGGGCACGATTCCGTTCGCCTGGTGGGGCTCGCACCACGGCGCGGCCGGCGTGCTGGTCGGACAGGCCGTGGGCTCGTCGATCTTCGGGTTGCTGGCGGTGGTGGTGGCGTTCCGGCTGGCAGCCAAACTGGCGCAGCAGGAACCGTCGATGAAGGCGCCCGCACCGGTGCTCGATGCGCCGGTGGCGCCGACCTCGGCGCATGGCGACGCTGCGGCGCTCGCCACGCCGCAGCCGGCGGCCGTTACTGGTCCTGCAGCGTCAGCAGGCGCACCTTGACCGACTTGCCCTTGACCCGGCCGCTGCCGAGCTTGTGCGCCGCTTCTGCGGCAATGGCGCGGTCCACCGCCACGTACGTCGAGAACTCGTTGACGTTGATCTTGCCGACCTGGTCCTTCGTGTAGCCGCAGTCGCCGGTGAGCGCGCCCAGCACGTCGCCGGCGCGGATCTTTTCCTTGCGCCCGCCGACGATCTGCAGCGTGGCCATCGGCGGCTGCAGCGGCGCGCCCTTGCCGGGCGTGAGCTCGGCCAGTTCGTACCATTCGGATTCGCGGCCTTGCAACTGTTCGATCTTTCCGACGCTGCCCATCTCGTTCATGCTGGCGAGGTTGAGCGCGAGGCCTTCGGCATCGCCCGATTGGCCCACGCGGCCGGTGCGGCCGACGCGGTGGATGTGGATCTCGGAATCGGGCGTCACGTCGACGTTGATCACCGCTTCGAGGTGCGAGATGTCCAGCCCGCGCGCCGCCACGTCGGTGGCGACCAGCACCGAGCAGCTGCGGTTGGCGAACTGCACCAGCACCTGGTCGCGCTCGCGTTGCTCGAGCTCACCGAAGAGCGCCAGCGCGCTGAAGCCCTGCGCCTGCAGCACTTCGACGAGGTCGCGGCACTGCTGCTTGGTGTTGCAGAAGGCCAGCGTGCTGACGGGGCGGAAATGGTCGAGCAAAAGGCTCACGGTGTGCAGCCGCTCGCTGTCCTTCACCTGGTACCAGCGCTGGCGGATCTTGCTGCCTTCATGCTGCGCCTGCACCGTGATCTGCTGCGGGCTCTTCATGAACTGCTGCGCGAGCTTGGCGATGCCCTCGGGGTACGTGGCCGAGAACAGCAGCGTCTGGCGTTCCTTCGGGCACTGGCGCGCGACCTTCACGATGTCCTCGAAGAAGCCCATGTCCAGCATGCGGTCGGCTTCGTCGAGCACCAGCGTGTTGAGCGCCGAGAGGTCGAGATTGCCGCGCTCCAGGTGGTCCATGATCCGGCCCGGCGTGCCCACGACGATGTGCGCGCCGTGCTCAAGGCTCGCGATCTGCCCGCGCAGCGCGACGCCGCCGCAGAGCGTGACGACCTTGATGTTTTCTTCCGCACGCGCGAGGCGCCGGATCTCGGTCGTGACCTGGTCGGCCAGCTCGCGCGTCGGGCACAGCACCATCGCCTGGATGGCGAAGCGGCGTGCGTTGAGGTTGGCGAGCAGCGCAAGCGCGAAGGCGGCGGTCTTGCCGCTGCCGGTCTTGGCCTGGGCGATCAGGTCCTTGCCGAGCAGCGCCGGCGGCAGCGCGGCGGCCTGGATGGCCGTCATCTGCGTGTAGCCCAGCTGGGTGAGGTTGGCCAGCATCTGGGGCGAGAGCGCCAGGGTGGCAAAGCCGTTTTCGGTCGAAACCTGGGCTTGGGAGCCGTCGGCTGTGGGATTGGTCGTAGTCATCGTTTCAGCAGCCGGGACCCGGGAAAAACAAAGGCCTTGCGGCACCCTTCGCGGGGTGCCGCAAGGCCTCGTGTCCGTCGCGGATCAGCGGCGGGGAGAGTTGTTGCCGCCGGAGGTCGGCGGCGGGCCGCGACGTTCCAGGTGACGGAAGGTGATGCGACCCTTGGTCAGGTCGTAGGGCGAGAGTTCGAGCGACACCTTGTCACCCGCCAGGATGCGGATGTGGTGCTTGCGCATCTTGCCGCCGCTGTAGGCGATCAGTTGATGGCCGTTGTCCAGCGTGACGCGGTAGCGCGAGTCGGGCAGGACTTCGGTCACTGCGCCGTTCATTTCGATCAGTTCTTCCTTGGGCATGCTTGGTTACCTCTGAATCTCGTTCGATGTGTGTTGGATGTGAAGATGGGCGTGATTGTTTCAGCCTGCGCACGGCAAGGCGAGCGGCGCGTTGCGCTCGCGCACCCAGCCCAGGCCTTGGTCGATGGCATAGCCGACGGCGGCGGCGTGGCTCGCAAAGCGCGGCGTGAAACGCATCACGCGGTCGTGCATGCCGCTGCCGTGGCCGGAGCGGATCGAGACGGAGGCGGCGTAGTTGCCGTCGTCCTGGTGTCGAATGAGCGGAGAAACAAGGTACTTGCCCACCGCGATACTGTGTTGAATGATGTCCATGAAGCCTTGGCACAGCGCGCGAATGTTGAACGCGAAGTGCCTGAAAAATAATTGAAAACGGGCGTGGGCCGGCCGGAATGGCGCGGCGGACGCGCTATTCGCTTCAACAAGAACGAAGGCAGTGGTGGCAATCATGGGCGCCCGGTCTGGCGCTCCAACACACTGGGGAGCCGGCTGAAAGTGTGGGGGCCTGAAGAATCCAAGGGACAGTGCAGGTCAGCCGGCAATTTGACGAAGTGCTTCGTCGTGGTATCGAAACGAACCCGCCATTATAGCTTGACGGGCATGACAGTTGCTCGTCTTGAAAGCAAGCGGGGCTTGGATGGCCCCGCCAAGGACGGTCGTTCCTGCGAAGTTTGCTATTGAAAATATAGCGAAACACGCCGCAATCAGGCAGCCAGCGGCGATGTCGGCGAAGAAATCGCAGCCCGCGACCTGTGGGCCGCACGCAACATCAGGCCCAGCCCCACGAGCTGGCTGGCGGCAGCCGCCCAGCCCACGGCGCTCACGCCGAACAGCTGGATCACCACGCCGCCCAGTGCAGAGCCCGCCGCGATGCCCAGGTAGATCGCCGAGGCGTTGAGCGACAGCGTCATCGGCGCGCGGTCCGGTGCGAGGCGGATCAACCGCACCGCCTGCGCCGGGCCGAAGCCCCAGCCGGCAAAGCCCCAGAGCGCCGACAGACCCACGATCAGCGGCAGTGCCAGGTCGCGCGGCAGCATCTGCGCCGAGAACGACAGTCCGCCGAAGATCGCCACCAGCACCAGTGCGAAGGCCCGCGCCACGCGGTCGGCGCCGAAGCGGTCGGTGGCCCAGCCGCCGGTGGCGGTGCCGAGCGCGGCCGCGATGCCGATCGCGCAGAACACGGCGCTCACGCCCTGGGCGCCGAAGCCCACCGTGCCCGACAGGAACGACGCGATATACGTATAGAAGCTGAAGCCGCCGGTGGTCCACAGCACGGAGGTCAGCAGCGCCGGCAGCACGCCGGGCTCGCGGGTGACCGAGAAGGACGGCGCGCGCGCGGCAGTCGCCGGTGCCGAAGAAGCCAGGCCGCGCGGCAGGCCGATGGCGATGCCCCAGGCGGCCAGTGCCGCCACCGCCGCGACCAGCAGGTAGGCCATGCGCCAGCCGCCCCAGCCCGCGATCCACGCGCCCAGCGGCACGCCGACGGCGACCGCCACCGTGCCGCCGCCCGTCACGATGGCGAGCGCCCGGCCGCGCAGCGCGGGCGACACCATCGACGCCGCCACTGCGCTCGCAGTCGGCAGGAACACGCCGGCCACCAATCCGAGTGCGACCCGCGCCAGCGCCAGTTGCGCGAAGCCCTGAGCCATCGACGCGGCCAGCGTGATGCCGGAAAACGCCGCGAGGCTCGCGACCAGCAACGGCCGCCGGCCGAAGCGCGCGAACAGCGCGGCCATCAGCGGCGAGCCGATGGCGTAGCTCAGTGCGAACAGCAGCACCAGTTGCCCGGCGCGCGCGGCGCCCACCTGCAGGTCGGCCGCCAGCATCGGCAGCAGGCCGACGACCATGAAGCTCTCGGTGCCCAGGGCGAAGGCGCCCAGGGCCAGCCACGCGAGGCTGACAGGCAGGCGTTCGGCGGGTAGCGCTTGCGGGGCGGCGAGGGGTTCGGTGTTCATGGCGGGACTCCGGTGAGCGTTCTGAGGCCTTCAGAATAGGCTTGCGATTGGCTCTTCAAAAGAACCACAATCGGCGAACTTCATGGAGCCACTTTTCGAACTCGCCATCCGGCTGCCGGACACCGGCTCGCGCGACCTGCTGCGCGAGGTGCACCGGCAGCTGCGCGATGCCATCCTCGATGGCCGGCTGCAGCCCGGCGCGCGCCTGCCCGCCACACGCGCGCTCGCCGGGCGGCTGGGCGTGTCGCGCAACACCATGCTCGCGGCCTACGACCTGCTGCTGAGCGAGGGCTACCTGCTCGCGCGCCCCGGCGCCGGCACCTACGTGGCCGACACGCTGCCGCAGTCGCGCCGCGGCCGCACGCCCAAAGGCGCCAAAGGCACATCGACCCGGCGCGACCCGCGACTGGTGCCGCTGAACGTGCCGGGCGCCGACCTCGCGCCCACGCTCCAGCCGCAACGCGCGCACGACGATTTCCGCGTCGGCCTGCCCGACATCGGCGCGTTTCCATTCGACATCTGGCGCCGCCTGTCCGACCGCGCACTGCGCCACCTCGCGCGCGAGCCCGCCGACTACGCCGAGCCGCAAGGCCAGGCCGCGCTGCGCGAGGCGATCGCGAAGCACGTGTCGTTCACCCGCGCGGTCGGCTGCACCGCAGACGACATCGTCGTCACTGCCGGCGCGCAGCAGGCCTTCGGATTGCTCGCACGCATCCTCGTCGTGCCGGGGCGCACTGTGGTCGCGGTCGAGCAGCTTTTCTATCCCTCGCTGCGCGAGGCCATGACCGCCGCCGGCGCGAAAGTGGTCACGGTGCCGACCGATGTCGAGGGCCTGTGCGTCGACCGCCTGCCGCCCGAGGCACGCGTGATCTGCGTGACACCCTCGCACCAGTTCCCCACTGGCGTCGCGATGTCGCCGCAGCGCCGCGCGGCGCTGCTGGCCTTCGCGCGGGCGCGCAACGCGGTCGTCATCGAGGACGACTACGACAGCGAATTCCGCTTCGCCGGCCGCCCGCTCGATGCGCTGCAAACGCTCGACCGCGCCGAGTCGGTCTGCTACGTCGGCACTTTTTCCAAGAGCCTGTTCCCCGCGCTGCGGCTGGGCTTCGTGGTCGCGCCGCCCTGGGCGCGCGCGGCGCTGGTGCGGGCGCGCGAACTGGCCGACTGGCACGGGCCGGTGCTCGGGCAGGAGGCGCTCGCCGCGTTCATCGCCGAAGGGCATCTCGCGCGCCACATCCGCAAGATGCGCAAGGTCTACGGCGCGCGGCGCGACGCATTGCTCGAGGCGCTGGCGACGCACGGCGCGGGTCGGCTCGAGGTGATTCCTTCCGACGCGGGGCTGCATTTGTCGGCGTGGTTGCGCACCGGCACGCGCGACAACGCCGTGGTCGAACGCGCCGCCGCGGCGGGCATCACGCTGCCGCCGCTCTCGCGCTTCGCGCTGGACCCGGAGGCGCCCGATGTTCCCAACGGCCTCGCCTTCGGCTACGGGCTGATCGACGAATCGCAGATCGACGGCGCGATCCGCCGCCTCGCCGCGCTGCTCTGAGCGCCGCCCTTCGCGCACGCATTGGCGCTGCACTCCTACAAGGCGCCCGGCAGGCGCGCCGGATCGTGGGTCTATTGCAAGTCGCAGAAAGAAGATCCCCGATGGACACCGCCACGCTTTCCACCGCCCCCGTGCGCTTCGACCCGTCCGTGGAGACGGTCGCCGACGACGAACTCCAGACCCAGGCCGAACTCGTCGGCACGCTCCTGGGCATGTCCCGCACCATGGCCGACCACACCGGCCATGCGGCGCGCAGCGTGCACGCCAAGAGCCATGGCCTGCTGCACGGCGAACTGCGCGTGCTCGATGGCCTGCCCGAGCCGCTGGCGCAAGGCCTCTTCGCCACGCCGGGCCGCCATGCGGTCGTGATGCGCATCTCCACGCCGCCCGCCGAGATGCTGGACGACCGCGTCTCGCTGCCGCGCGGCATGGCGCTCAAGGTGATGGACGTCGAGGGCGAGCGCGTGGAAGGCTCGGAGGCCCACACCACGCAGGACTTCCTGTTCGTCGACGGCCCGGTGTTCCCCGCGCCCGATGCGAAGGGGTTCCTGAAAAGCCTGAAGCTGCTCGCCGGCACCACCGACAAGGCGCCCAACGCCAAGCGCGTGCTCTCGAGCGTGCTGCAGGGCGTGGAGAAGGCCGTGGAGGCGGTGGGCGGCCAGAGCGGCACGCTGATCGCCATGGGCGGCCACCCCGAGGTCCATCCGCTGGGCGCCACCTTCTTCACGCAGGTGCCGCTGCGCTACGGCAGCTACATCGCGAAGCTGCAGCTGGCGCCGGTCTCGCCCAACCTGGTGGCGCTGGAGGGCCGGCCCATCGACCTGGACGACAAGCCCGACGGCACGCGCGAAGCGGTCGTTGACGTTGTGCGCCAGCAGTACGCCGAATGGGAACTGCGCGTGCAGCTGTGCGTGGACCTGGAGCGCATGCCGGTGGAAGACGCCTCGGTCGAATGGCCGCAGGACCTGAGCCCCTTCGTGCCCGTGGCGCGCATCACCGTGGGCCCGCAGGCCGGCTGGAGCGACGAGCTCGCACGCGAAATCGACGACGGCATGGCCTTCAACCCCTGGCACGCGCTGGCCGCGCACCGGCCGCTGGGCCAGGTGATGCGTGCGCGCAAGGCCGCGTATGCCGCCTCGTCGAACTACCGCAGCGAACGCAACGGGTGCCCGCTGCACCGCTGAGCGGGGTTCAGCCGAGGCCCAGCATCTTCCGGTTCGACGCCACGTCCACGCCGCCGGCCGCGAAGTCGTCGAAAGCCCGGTCGGCCACGCGGATGATGTGGTCGGCGATGAATTTCGCGCCCTCGCGCGCACCGTCTTCCGGGTGCTTGATGCAGCACTCCCATTCGAGCACCGCCCAGCCCGGGAAGTCGTACTGCGCCATCTTCGAGAAGATCGCCTTGAAGTCCACCTGCCCGTCACCCAGCGAGCGAAAGCGCCCTGCCCGGTTGATCCAGCTCTGGAAGCCGCCGTATACGCCCTGCTTGCCGGTCGGGTTGAACTCGGCGTCCTTTACGTGAAAGATCTTGATGCGCTCGTGGTAGTGGTCGATGTAGGCAAGGTAGTCGAGCTGCTGCAGCATGAAGTGGCTCGGGTCGTACAGCAGGCAGGCGCGCGGGTGGTTGTTCACGCGCTCCAGGAACATCTCGTAGCTCACGCCGTCGTGCAGGTCTTCGCCGGGGTGGATCTCGTAGCCCACGTCCACGCCCGCGGCGTCGAAGGCATCCAGGATCGGGCGCCAGCGGCGCGCGAGCTCGTCGAAGGCTTCCTCGATGAGTCCCGGCGGACGCGGCGGCCACGAGTAGAGGTAGGGCCACGCCAGCGCGCCCGAGAAGGTCGCGTGCGCCGTGAGCCCGAGGTTGGCCGAAGCCTTCGCCGCAAAGTGCAGTTGCTCCACCGCCCACTGCTGGCGCCGCACCGGATCGCCGCGCACCTCGGGCGCCGCGAAGCCATCGAAGCCCGCGTCGTAGGCCGGGTGCACCGCGACCAGCTGGCCCTGCAGGTGCGTCGAGAGCTCCGTGATCTCCAGCCCGTGCTTGGCGAGCGTGCCCTTCACTTCCTCGCAGTAGGTCTTGCTCTCGGCGGCCTCCTTCAAATCGAACAGGCGCGCATCCCAACTCGGGATCTGCACGCCCTTGTAGCCGAGGCCGGCGGCCCATCCGGCGATGCCGTCTAGCGTGTTGAAGGGGGCGGTGTCTCCCGCGAACTGGGCCAGGAATATGGCGGGGCCCTTGATCGTTTTCATGGTTTGTCTTCCTTATGCGTCGTGGCGGCGTTGAAAGCATACTTGGCGTGTCGTCCGACCCCGTGCGAGAGGCCAACGAGCCACAATGGACTTTCCTTTCCGCACCTCCCGATCAGTTCGCGCTGACAGTCCCGCGATGACGCAACCTGTTTCCGCCCGGCTCAAGATCGGCCTGTCCGCCTGCTTCTCGCACGCCGACCCGGCCCGGTCGCTGTTCACCAACAAGACGCTGCAGTACGTCGAGCAATCGATCGCCCACTGGCTCATGTCGGCCGGCGCGATGGTCGTGATGGTGCCCTGCCCCACCGGCGAAACCGCGCGCGGCGACACCAAGCTCTCGCACTACGCGGAATGGCTCGACGGCGTGGTGATGCACGGCGGTGCCGACGTCTGGCCCGGCAGCTACGGCGAAGTGCCGCTGAAGGACGCGTGGATCGGCGACCAGATCCGCGACCTCTACGACCTGGCATTGGTCGAAGCCTTCGAGCAGGCCGGCAAGCCCGTCTTCGGCGTGTGCCGCGGGCTGCAGCTCATCAACGTGGCCTTCGGCGGCACGCTCTACCAGGACATCGAGGAACAGCACGAGGGCGGCCTGCGCCATCGCGATCCGGTGACCTACGACCAGAACTTCCACGAGATCGAGATCGTGCAGGGCACGCGCCTCTCGAAGCTCTTTCCGCAGGTGGAAAAGGCGCGCGTCAACAGCATCCACCACCAGGGCATCAAGGGGCTCGCCCCGGGTTTCGAGATCGAGGCCTGGAGCCTGCCCGACCGCGTGCCCGAGGCCATCCGCCGCCGGCCCGACCGCGGCCGCAGCTACATCGCTGCAACGCAATGGCACCCCGAATTCCACAAGTACGGCAGCACCGAGACGGTCGACGACACGCCGATCCTGCATGACTTCCTGTGGGCCTGCGCGACCGCCAAGGTCGCGCCGAAGACGCCGCCGCGCTCGAGCTCCGGCAAGATCCGCGACCGTGCGGCGCGGGTGCTGCGCCAGGCGCTGCTGCGGCGCTGAGGCGTTCGTCGACTGGCTCAGCGCCGGTCGGAGCGGTTCGTGCTGCCGCTCACGCTGGCATCGATGGTGCCGAACACCGTGACACCGCTGCCCGACGACGTGCTCGCGCGGTCACCGCTGGCAGAGCCCGCCGACCCCGTGCCGGCGCAGCCCACCATCAACGCGCCCATGGCAATGGCGAGAACAGCTGCAATGAATGGCTTCACGTAAAACTCCAGGGATGGGTGGGACTGCGGACCACTATAGGCCGGCGCTTTTTCGCCCGTGTAACAACACACCCGCCGGCGGCAGGGTTGTTGACCCAAGCCCGTGGGCGCGGTGCAGGAAGTCGATCAGCGCGCGCAGCTTGGGCGGCACGCGCTTGCGGTCGGGGTAGTACAGCACCAGGTCGGGCAACGGCGTGGTCCAGTCGGCCAGCAGCTGCACCAATCGGCCGTCCGCGATGTGGCGCTCGGTGTAGCTGCTGATCAGGTTGGCGATGCCGATCCCATCGACCGCCGCATCGAGCATCACGGCCACGTCGTTCATCACGAGGCGGCCTGTGACGGCGAGCGTCATCGCCTCGCCGTTCTTCTCGAATTCCCAGCGCTCCATCTGCCCCGAGCTCGCGAAGCGAAAGCCGATGCAGTCGTGCGCCAGCAGGTCGCGCGGATGCGTGGGCGTGCCGCGCGCGGCCAGGTAGCGCGGCGCCGCGACGATGCAGTTGGCCAGCGGCGGCCCGACCTTCACGCCCACCATGTCGCGCTCGACCATGCCGCCGAAGCGGATGCCCGCATCGAAGCCCATGCCCACGATGTCGACCAATGAACTGTCGATGGACACCTCGACGTCAATCTGCGGATGCGCGCGCAGGAACTCGCCGAGCACCGGCTGCAGCGCGAACAGGTAGGCCGCGCGCGGGACCGTGAGTCGCAGCAGGCCCGAAGGCCGCGCCGCGCTGTCGCTCAGCTCGTCGGAGGCCGAGGCCAGCTCCTGCACGGCCGGACGGATGCGCTCCAGAAAGCGCGCGCCGGCTTCGGTCAGATTCACGCTGCGTGTGGTGCGGTTGAAAAGCGGCGCGCCCACGCGCTTCTCGAGCAGCCGCACGGCCTGGCTCACGGCCGAAGGCGAGACGCCCAGGCGCACCGCCGCGGCCGAGAAACCACGCGTTTCGGCCACGGTCACGAAGGTGACGAGTCCGTCGAGCTGGTCCTGGCGCATGGCTTCGATTCTGTTCGATCTTGAAGAAAACCTTCAAGGTGCTTCGTCGATTGGGTGGGTTATCAAAGCCAAGCAGCGGGCGCAAAGTCCATCCATCGACCTTCCATCCCTCGCACAAAGGACATCGCCATGACTTCCGCTCCCACTTCAAGCACCCCCAGGACCTGGTTCATCACCGGCGTCAGCAGCGGCTTCGGCCGTGCGCTGGCGCAAGAAGCGCTCGCCGCCGGCCACCGCGTCGTCGGCACCTTGCGCAACGAGGCGGCCCGCGCCGAGTTCGATGCGCTGCAACCCGGCCGCTCGTTCGGCCGCCTGCTCGACGTGACCCACTACGCCGATGTGGACCGCGTGGTCGCGGAGGTCGAGGCCTCGGTCGGCCCCATCGACGTGCTGGTCAACAACGCCGGCTATGGTCACGAGGGCACAGTCGAGGAATCCTCGCTCGACGAGTTGCGCCAGCAGTTCGAAGTGAACGTGTTCGGCGCCGTCGCCATGGCCAAGGCCGTGCTGCCCTTCATGCGCGCGCGCCGCCGCGGGCACATCCTCAACATCACTTCGATGGGCGGCATCGTGACCTTTCCGGGGCTCGGCTACTACCACGGCAGCAAGTTCGCGCTCGAGGGCATCTCCGAGACGCTGGGCAAGGAAGTGGCGAGCTTCGGCATTCACGTGATGGCCGTGGAGCCCGGTGGCTTTCGCACCGACTGGGCGGGCCGCTCGATGGTGCGCGCGCCGCAGAACATTGCCGACTATGCCCCGGTGATGGGCCCGGTGCGCGAGCGGCGACTGGCGCGCAGCGGCAAGCAAGACGGCGACCCGGTGAAGGCCGCGCAGGCCATGATCCGGATCACCGAAGTGGCCAACCCGCCCGCGCACCTCTTGCTCGGCCCGGATGCGGTGAAGGTGGTGCGCGAGAAGCTCGGCCTGCTGCAGGAGGAAATCAAGGCCTGGGAGGCGCTGTCGGTCTCGACCGACTTCTCCCCGGCCTGAACAGCGCTTACTCGGGCTTCGCGCCCGAGGCCTTGACGGCCGCGCCCCAGAGCCCGATCTCGCTCGCCACGAAGCGGTCGAACTCGGCGCCGCTCGTGGGCGCGGGTTCGGAGCCGCGCTCGCGGATGAAGCGGGCCATCTGCTCCGTCTTCAGGATGTCCGTCACCTCGTGGTTCAGCCGTTCCACGATCTCGGGCGGCGTGCCACGCGGCGCCATCAGGCCGAGCCAGCCGACGGCCTCGAAATTCTTCGTGCCCGCCACGCCGCTTTCGCGCACGGTGGGCACCTCGGGCAATTGCGACGAGCGCGTGGCGGAAGTTACCGCCAGCGCAACGGCCTTTCCCGCCTTGATGTGCGGCAGCGCGGCCGTCACCGAATCGACCATCAACGGCACCTGGTTACCCAGGAAATCCGACTGCGCCGGCCCGCTGCCCCGGTACGGAATGTGCGTGATGAACACATGCGCCGCCGACTTGTACATCTCGCCCGACAGGTGCTGCGTGCCGCCGATGCCGGCGCTCGCGTAGCTGAGCTTTCCGGGCTCGGCCTTGGCGCGCGAAGTGAGGTCGGCCAGCGTGCGGATGCCGCTCTCGGGCGTGGCAAGAAACACCAGCGGCACCTTCGCGACGAGCGAGATGCCGACCAGGTCCTTGCGCGGATCGAAGCCCGGCTTGGCATAGAGCGTCTGGTTCACCGCCATCGCGCTGCCGGCCACCACCAGCGTGTAGCCATCGGGCGCTGCGCGCACCACGAACTCGGTGCCGATGTTGCTGCCCGCGCCGGCCTTGTTGTCGATGATCACGGGCTGGCCCAGCCGCTTGCCGAGCTGCTCGGCGAGCGCGCGGGCGAAGATGTCGGTGGCCTGCCCCGGCGGGAAAGGCACGACCAGCTTGACGGGCCTGTCAGGCCATGCGGCGGCTTGGGCGAGACCCGCGCCGCCCAGCAGCATGGCTGTGGCCAGCGCGGCGGCGAGGTGTCGGCGCTGCATGCCGCGTCAGGCCGCGTCGGGCGCCGAGAGGTGCTTGCCCACGATGCCTGCGAGTTCGAACATCGTCACCTGGTCCTTGCCGAACACGGGCTTCAGCTTCGCGTCGGCATTGATCGCGCGCTTGTTGGTCGCGTCCTGCAGGCCGTTGGCCTTGATGTAGTCCCACAGCTTCTTGATGACCTCGGTGCGCGCCACCGGTTCGGCGCCGATCACCGCGGCCAGCGAGTCGCTGGGCTTCAAGCCCGCGCCGGGCTTGCGCGGCGCGGCGGCCTTCTTTGCGGCCGGTGCCTTCTTGGCCGCAGGCGTCTTCTTCGCCGCGACCTTCTTCGCCGCCGCGGTCTTGGCCGCCGGCTTGCCGAAGGTCTTGCGCGGCGGGAACTTGCTGCCGCCTTCGCGCGGTGCGAATTCGAAGGTCACCTTGCCCTCTTCGGCGTTCCAGGTGAGGAAGGCCTTGAAGGCGCGGCGCGTGCGCATGCTCACGAACTTGTCGAGCAGGTCGGTCTTGCCGGTGGCGAGCAGCTTTTCCATCTGCGCGCGTTCCACCGGCTGCTGCAGGATGATCTTGCCGGTCTTGAAGGTGCAGCTCGGTGTCGGCTGCGCGTTGGTCGGCACCGACTTCTCGCAGACGTAGTTGCTGCCGTGCTCGAACACCGGCGCGCCGCACACCGGGCACGGGCCGACGGTGTCCTGCTCGCTGAAGTCGACGATCTCGCCGGTGTCGCCGTTCTTGTCGTCGCCGAAGTCGAACTCCAGCTTCCAATTCTTCGATTCTTCCTCGTCGTACTTGAGGATGATCTCGGCAGTGAAGGGCCAGCCCGCCTTGGAGCGGAAGCCTTCCAGCGGGCCGATGTGCTTGTCGCGCAAGAGCGCCTCGGCCTCGGCCACCTCGAAGGTGCGCCCGGCCGGCGACTTGCCGAACGAGAAGCCGCAGGCGTCCTCGCCCGTGCCGCTCTTGCCCACGCAGCCGTAGCGGCGGTAGTTTTCCTTCACAACGCCGCCGCAGTTGGGGCACGGCGTCGCGAGCGTGGCGTAGTCGCCCGGCACGGTGTCGCGGTCGTACTCCTTGGCCTTCTTGACGATGTGCTCGGTCATGGCGGCGATCTCGCGCATGAAGGCGTCGCGGCTCAAGGCGCCCTTCTCCATCTGCGCGAGCTTGTATTCCCACTCGCCGGTGAGCTCGGCCTTGGAGAGTTCTTCCACGCCCAGGCCGCGCAGGAGCGTCATGAGCTGGAAGGCCTTGGCCGTCGGGATCAGCTCGCGGCCTTCGCGCAGCATGTACTTCTCGGCGATCAGCCCTTCGATGGTGGCCGCGCGCGTGGCGGGCGTGCCCAGGCCCTTCTCCTGCATGGCCTCGCGCAGCTCGTCGTCGTCGATGGTCTTGCCCGCGCCTTCCATGGCACCGAGCAGCGTCGCTTCGGAGTAACGCGCGGGCGGGCGCGTCTTCAGGCCCTTGGTGTCGGCCGACTCGGTGTGGACGATCTCGCCGGGCTTCACCGGCACGAGGCGCTTGCCGTCCTTGTCGTCTTCCTTCTCGTCGTCCTGCGCTTCCTTGCCGTAGATGGCGAGCCAGCCCGGCTTGACCAGCACCTTGCCGTCGGTGCGGAACGGGTACTTCTTGCCGCCCTGCTCGACCGTGCTGATGCGCGTGGTCACCTGGTGCTCGGCGCTCGGGAAGAACACCGAGAGGAACCTCCGCACCACGAAGTCATAGAGCTTCTGCTCGGCTTCGCTCAGGCCGCTCGGGGCCTGCAGCGTCGGGATGATGGCAAAGTGATCCGACACCTTGGCGTTGTCGAAGATGCGCTTGTTGGGCTTGACGTAGTTGCCGTCGACCGCCTGCTTGGCGAACGGTGCCAGGTGCTTCATGCCGCTGTTGGCGAGCATGTCCATGGTCTGCTTGACGACCGGCAGATAGTCTTCCGGCAGCGCACGCGAATCGGTACGCGGGTAGGTCAGCGCCTTGTGGCGCTCGTACAGGCTCTGGGCCAGCGCGAGCGTGGTCTTGGCGCTGAAGCCGAAGCGGCCGTTGGCCTCGCGCTGCAGCGAGGTCAGGTCGAACAGCGCGGGCGAGGCCTGCGTGGTGGGCTTGCTCTCTTCGGTCACCGTGGCGGGCTTGCCGCGCGCGGCGTTGGCGATGGCAACGGCCTCCTGCTCGTTCCAGACGCGGTCGGCGCGCTGCTCGGCATCGGGCTCGCCATTGGCCAGAAGCGGCGCGTTGGCTTTCTTCCAGTCGGGGTTGAACCACTTGCCCGGATAGTTGCCCGCCTCGGCCGCGAAGCTGCCGTGGATTTCCCAGTAGTCGCGCGAGACGAACTTGCGGATCTGCTCCTCGCGCTCCACGACGACCGACAGCGTCGGCGTCTGCACGCGGCCCACGGTCGTCAGGAAGAAGCCGCCGTCGCGCGAATTGAACGCCGTCATGGCGCGCGTGCCGTTGATGCCCACCAGCCAGTCGGCCTCGGAGCGCGAACGCGCGGCGTCGGCCAGGCCCTGCATCTGCTTCTCGGTGCGCAGCGCATCGAAGCCGTCGCGGATCGCCTGCGGCGTCATCGACTGCAGCCACAGGCGCTTGACCGGCTTGCCCAGCGGCGTCTTGCCGCCGGCGTATTGCTCGATCAGGCGGAAGATCAGTTCGCCCTCGCGGCCCGCGTCGCAGGCGTTGATGAGCTGCGTCACGTCCTTGCGCTTGGCCTGCTTGACCACGGCGTTCAGGCGCGTCTTGGTCTTGTCGACGGGCTTGAGGTCGAAGTGCGGCGGGATCACGGGGAGGTTGGCAAAGCTCCACTTGCCCCGCTTGACGTCGAACTCCTCGGGCGCCTGGATTTCGACCAGGTGACCGACAGCGCTGGTCACGACATAGCTGTCGTTCTCGAAATGCTCGTCATGTTTGTCGAATTTGCCGGCCACCGGCGTGAGGGCGCGGACGATGTCCTGGGCCACCGACGGCTTTTCTGCGATTACCAACGTCTTTGTCATCTAAGGGCTCTCTATACTCTGCGGCTTCCCGCGTGTGCGCACGCGCACACGCGCATGTGTGCATATTCAAACTAACAGACTTCGGCGATGCCTTCCAAATCCCCACAACTCGCCGGCCGCCGCATCCAGATGCGGCGCTCGGATGTCCATGGCAACGGCGTGTTCGCCGTCGACGACCTGGCCGAAGGCGAAACGCTGATCGAATACAAGGGCGAGGTCATCAGCTGGAAAGAGGCGCTGCGCCGCCATCCGCACGACCCGGCCCAGCCGAACCACACCTTCTATTTCCACATCGACGACGGTCGCGTGATCGACGGCAACGTCAAGGGCAACGACGCCCGCTGGATCAACCACTCGTGCGAGCCGAACTGCGAGGCCGACGAAACCGATGGGCGCGTTTATATCAAGGCACTGCGCAACATCGCTGCAGGAGAAGAGCTCAACTACGACTACGGGTTGATCATCGACGAGCCGTACACGCCGAAGCTTTTGTCCGAATTTCCTTGCTGGTGCGGCTCCGAGCAGTGCCGCGGCACGCTCCTGACACCCAAGGATGAGGACGAAGAGAAGAAAAAGAAGAAGAAAGCCAAGAAGAAGGCTGAAAAGAAAAAGGCCGAGAAGAAAGAGGCCAAGAAGGCCGACAAGAAATCCGAAAAGAAGGCCGAGAAAAAAGCCGACAAGAAGAAGTCCAAGAAGGACTGAACATGGGCAACACCATGGCCGCCTGGCACGAAGACCGGATCGCCGCATCGGTCGCGCCGCTGCTGCCGGGCTTCGCGGTCGAGGCCGTGGCCGAGATCGATTCCACCAGCACCGAGCTGATGCGCCGTGCACGCGTCGGCCGGGTCGAGCCGGTGCTGTTGGTGGCCGAGCGCCAGACCGCAGGGCGCGGCCGCCTCGGCCGTGCGTGGCAGAGCGCGCCACAGACCGAAGCGCAGACATCGCTCCTGTTCTCCCTCGGCCTGCCGCTTGCGCCGGCCGACTGGTCGGGCCTGTCGCTCGCCATCGGCGTCAGCGTGGCCGAAAGCCTCGATCCGACGGGCGCACACAAGGTCGGCCTCAAGTGGCCCAACGACATCTGGGTGAACGACAGCAAGCTGGTCGGCATCCTCATCGAGACCGCATTGCCGCATGCCGCCGGGCCGGGTGCGCCGCGCTACGTGGTGATCGGCATCGGCATCAACATCGGCGCGCGCGAGGCCGACGGCATGCGCACGCCGCCCGCATGGCTGCACCAGTGGCGCCCCGGCGCGACCGCGCCCGAAGTGCTGCGCGAACTCGCCGAGCCGCTGGTGCGCGACGTGCTCGCCTTCGAGGCGAAGGGTTTCACGCAGTTCGCCGAGCGCTTTGCCGCGCGCGACGTGCTGCGCGGCCGCGAGGTGGTGTTGAGCGACGGCACCGCGGGGGTCTGCGAAGGCGTGGCCTGGAGCGGTGAGCTGCAGGTGCGCACGGCCGCAGGCCTGCAGGCCATCAACAGCGACGAAGTGAGCGTGCGCCCTCGCGGCATGGCGTTCTGAGCAGCATCACCAGCATGAAACTGCGCCTGGCATTGATCGTCCTGCTGCTGGCCAATGCCGGCTACTTCTTGTGGGCGCGCGGCGATCTGGTGGGCTTCGGCCTCGCGCCGGCAAGCCTCAACGAGCGCGAGCCGCAGCGTGTGTCGCGGCAGATCAAGCCCGAGTGGGTGCAGGTGCGCAAGGACGCGAAGGCGGGCGCGCCCGCGCCCTGAGGGCCTTGCGGATCGCGCTCACGGCAGCGCCCCGCTCTCGAAACGCACCGTGAAGCGCGCGCCCGGCGGATGCTTGCCGGGATGCGCATCCTCCAGCTTCACCTGCGCGTGGTGCTGGTTCGCGATCTCCCGCACGATCGGCAGGCCCAGCCCCGAGCCGTCGGCCTCGTTGCCGAGCACGCGGTAGAAGGGCTCGAACACCAGCTCGCGGTCGGACTCGGCGATGCCCGGGCCGTTGTCTTCCACCTGCAGCAGCAGCACATGGCCGAAGGGGTCGGCCAGCACACGCGCGGTGATCACGCCGGGGTGCTCGGGCGTCGAGGGCGTGTAGTTGAGCGCGTTGTCCACGAGGTTGCGCACCAGCTCCTTCAGCAGCGTCGGGTTGCCGTCGAACATCACGCCGGGCGCGCCGGCCTCCGCGCCGTCGTAGCCCAGGTCGATGCGCTTTTCGATCGCGCGCGGCACGGCTTCGCGCACCACCTCGATCGTGAGCCGTGCGAGGTCGCACGGCTGGCGATGCGTGTTGGCGCTGTTGCCTTCGGCACGTGCGAGCGACAGCAGCTGGTTCACCGTGTGCGTGGCGCGCACGCTGGCGCGGCCGATCTGCTTGAGCGACTGCTTGAGCTCGTCGGCATTGGCGCCCTCGCGCTGCGCGAGGTCGGCCTGCATGCGCAGCCCCGCGAGCGGTGTCTTGAGCTGGTGGGCCGCGTCGGCGAGAAAGCGCTTTTGCGTGTCGATCGAGTCGTTGAGCTTGTTCAGGAGCTCGTTGACCGACGACACCAGCGGCACCACTTCGAGCGGCACCGACGATTCATCGAGCGGACTCAAGTCGCCGGGGCGCCGTTCGCGGATGCGCGCCTCCACCACCGACAGCGGCTTGATGCCGCGCACCAGCGCGAGCCAGATCAGGAGCACCGCGAGCGGCAGGATGGCGAACTGCGGCAGCAGCACGCCCTTGATGATCTCGGTGGCGAGCACCGATTGCTTCTCGCGCGTCTCGGCCAGCTGCAGCAGCGTGGGCGGCACGTCTTCGACGCCGCTGGCGATCCACAGCGAGGCCACGCGCACTTCCTTGCCGTGCAGGGCGCTGTTGTGCAGGAACACCTGGCCGGGCGGCAGCGGCTCGTCGAGGCCGGGCATCGGAAGGTCGCGATCGCCGCTGAGCAGCGTGTCGTGGCCGTCGAGCAGTTGGTAGTAGACGTGGCCAGCGTTGTCGGCGCGAAGGATCTCGCGCGCGGGCTGCGAGAGCACGAACTGCGTCTGCCCGTCCTTCACCGTCACGAGCTCGGCCAGCGCCTTGACGTTGTGCTCGAGTGCGCGGTCGAACGGCGCATTGGCGATGCCCTGTGCCACCAGCCAGGTGACGCCGATGCTCACTGGCACCAGCAGCAGCAGCGGCGTGAGCATCCAGTCGAGGATCTCGCCGAAAAGCGAACGCTGGGCGCGCTGGAAAAGCTTCATCGGGCCGAACCCTCCGGCACGCCGCACGCGCGGGGCGGCTGCGCCGTCGTCACTGGATCTTTTCGAGGCAATAGCCGAGCCCGCGAACCGTCGCGATGCGCACCGGACCCTTCTCGATCTTCTTGCGCAGGCGGTGGATGTAGACCTCGATCGCGTTGAGGCTCACCTCCTCGCCCCATTCGCAGAGGCGGTCGACCAGCTGGTCCTTGCTCACGAGCCGGCCGGCGCGCTGCAGCAGCACCTCGAGCAGGCCGAGTTCGCGCGCCGAGAGCTCGATCATCTTGCCGTCGATGGTCGCCACGCGGCCGGCCTGGTCGTAGACCAGCGGGCCGTGGCGGATCGCGTTGCTGGTGGCGCCCATGCCGCGGCGGGTGAGGGCGCGCACCCGCGCTTCGAGCTCCTGCAGGCTGAAGGGCTTGGCCATGTAGTCGTCGGCGCCGTGGTCCAGGCCCTTGACGCGTTCCTCGACGCTGTCGGCGGCGGTGAGTACCAGCACGGGCAGCTGCGAGCCGCGGGCGCGCAGGCGCTTGAGGATCTCGATGCCATGCAGGCTGGGCAGGCCCAGGTCGAGGATCAGCAGGTCGAACTCGCTGTGGGTCATGAGCGCGGTGTCGGCCTGCGAGCCGTTGGCCACATGGTCGACCGCCGCGCCCGAGGTGCGCAGGCTGCGCAGCAAGGCATCGGCGAGCACCTGGTCGTCTTCGGCAATCAGTATTCGCATGAGCCACCTCCGGCAGGTTCGGGCGCCGCGGCGGCGCCATTCACATTTGTCTCTGCGGCGGAGTCTACGCGGCTGTATAGGCCTCGAGACCGATGGTTACCACGGTGGCGATCTCGTCGCCGACGCTGCTGCGGAACTCGCGCTCGGCCTGCGTCACCGCGCTGCGGAAGGCATCGAGCCAGGCGAGGCCGTCGGCGGTGAAGAGCACGCGCCGCGCGCGCGCATCGAGCGGATCGGGCCCGCGCGTGACCAGCCCCCAGGCCTCGCACTGGTCCACCAGCGCACCCATGGCCTGCTTGGTCATGCCGGCGCGCTCGGCCATCTCGGTCAGGCGCGAGCCCTCGCGCGCGAGATGCCGGGTGATGTGGATGTGCGCGGCGCTCACCTGGGCGCGCGCGGCGAGGTTCGAGAGGGCCAGCGGCACGTCGACGTCGTGCGCCATCAGCGCCAGCACGCGCTCGTCGAATCGGCGCATCGCATGGCCCAGCAGGCGGCCCAGGTGGGTCTGTCGCCAGGCGTCGGGATCGGTCGGGAAAGCAGCTTCGGCCATGGCGCCGAATGGTAAAGCAAACTGACCAAAAAATGGGTTTACGGAAACCCATGAGCCCCTACACTACTGTTCAAGCATCCAGCCTGTGGTTAAAAGCAGATGGACCGAAACCAGACACAAACCGTTGATTTTCAAGGAGATTTCCACATGGACGCAGTCGTCAAGGGCGCAAGCATCTCGGTCGCCAACAGTGAAAAGGCCAAGGCCCTCCAGGCCGCGCTGGCCCAGATCGAAAAGCAGTTCGGCAAGGGCACGATCATGCGGCTGGGCGAAGGCGAGGCGCTGGAAGACATCCAGGTGGTCTCCACCGGCTCGCTCGGCCTGGACATCGCCCTGGGCGTCGGCGGCCTGCCGCGCGGCCGGGTGATCGAGATCTACGGCCCTGAGTCCTCGGGCAAGACCACGCTCACGCTGCAGGTCATCGCCGCCATGCAGAAGCAGGCCGGCACCTGCGCCTTCGTCGATGCCGAACACGCGCTCGACGTGCAGTACGCCCAGAAGCTCGGCGTGAACCTGTCCGACCTGCTGATCAGCCAACCCGACACCGGCGAGCAGGCGCTCGAAATCGTCGACTCGCTGGTGCGCTCGGGCGCCGTCGACCTGATCGTCATCGACTCGGTCGCCGCGCTCACGCCCAAGGCCGAAATCGAAGGCGAAATGGGCGACTCGCTGCCGGGTCTCCAGGCCCGCCTGATGAGCCAGGCGCTGCGCAAGCTCACCGCCACGATCAAGAAGACCAACTGCATGGTCATCTTCATCAACCAGATCCGCATGAAGATCGGCGTGATGTTCGGCTCGCCCGAAACCACCACCGGCGGCAATGCGCTGAAGTTCTACGCCTCGGTGCGCCTGGACATCCGCCGCATCGGCACCATCAAGAAGGGCGACGAAGCCATCGGCAACGAAACCAAGGTGAAGGTGGTGAAGAACAAGGTCTCGCCCCCGTTCAAGACGGCGGAGTTCGACATCCTGTTCGGCGAAGGCATCAGCCGCGAAGGCGAGGTCATCGACATGGGCGTCACGGCCAAGATCGTCGACAAGTCGGGCGCCTGGTACGCCTACAACGGCGAGAAGATCGGCCAGGGCCGCGACAACGCCCGCGAGTTCCTGCGCGAGAACCCCGAGCTGTCGCGCGAGATCGAGAACAAGGTGCGCGAGTCGCTGGGCATTCCGCTGCTGGCCGCCGATGCCGGATCGGAGCCCGAGAAGGCCGAGAAGCCTGCCAAGGCGCCCAAGGCAGAAAAGGCGGCTGAGTAAGTTCGACAGGGCGGCCTTTCGTGGGCCGCACGAGCGACCCTCCGAATGGCTTTTGGCGCCCCCTCCCTCAAAGGCCGCGCGCTGCGGCTCCTGAGCCAGCGCGAGCATTCGCGCGCGGAGCTGGAGCGCAAGCTGGCGAAGCACGAAGAAGAACCCGGCACGCTGGCGAAGGCGCTCGACGAACTGGCGGCCAAGGACTTCATCAGCGAGCCGCGTGTGGTGGCCTCTGTGCTCAACCAGCGCGCCGCCCGATCGGGCGCGCTGCGGGTGAAGCAGGAACTGCAGGCCAAGGGCATTGCGCCCGAGGCCATTGCCGAGGCGGTGGCTGGATTGCAGGACACCGAGGTCGAACGTGCCACGGCCCTGTGGCGCCGCCGCTTCGACGCGCCGCCGGCCGATGCGAAGGAGCGGGCGAAGCAGATGCGATTCCTGATGGCGCGCGGTTTCTCGGGCGCCGTCGTGTCCAAGGTGCTCAGGAGCGATTTCGATGAATCAACAGACGAATGAAGAGCACGGCGTGCTGTCGCGCGTCGTCACGCAACGCGTGGCTTGCGATTGGCGCCGTGCCTACAAGGTTGCCGCCGATCCGGCGCGCCTGCCCGGCTGGGCCAGCGGCCTCGCCAAGAGCGCGCTGCTGCCGCACGGCGACCACTGGATCGTGCGCACGCCCGAGAGCGGTGATGCCCGCATGCGCTTTGCACCGGCCAACGACTTCGGCGTGCTCGACCACTGGGTCGCGCCCGAGGGCGTGCCGGAGGTCTACCTGCCGTTCCGCGTGATCGGCGTGGCGCCGGATGCCTGCGAGCTGCAATTCACGCTGCTGCGCCAGCCGCACATGGACGATGCGGCCTTCGAGCGCGATGCCGCGTGGATCGCGCGCGACCTGCAGTCGCTCCAGCGGTTGCTGGAAACGGACTGAACCGGCGGCTTCAGCCGGCTTCGGACGTGTCGTCGAGCGCCGGCGTCTCGCCCTTGTGCGCCGCGATGTCGCGCACGTTCTTCTGCACCGCCACCGCGCCAAAGAGGCTCAGCAGGAAGGCCATGGCGTAGAAGCCTTTTTCGCTGGCCGCCAGCGTGGCATTGAAGAGGCCCACCGAGAGCAGGGCGACCGACAGCAACAGCGAGATCCAGCACAGGCCGTAGTAGATGCCGGTCACGGTCATGCCCTCGATGCGGTCGCGCACCGTCTTTTGCAGCGACACGGCGGAAAACAGGCCGTACATGAGGATGGTGAAGTAGTAGCCCTTCTCGTTGAGCTGCATCGAGGCGTTCCACAGCCCGATCAGGTAGACGATGGCGCCGATGATCAGCGCGGCCCAGGATGCGGCGACAAATGCGCCGGTCGGTTTCTGAAACTTGACTGCTGCCATGGCGATCCTCTCCTCGTTGTGATGTGGCGCGATTATCGTGTTGGATGTCGATGGCATGATCTGCGGCGACCGGCCTCGTGCGAGGCGGCGTTAAAAAAACCGGAGGAGCTTTCCATGTCATCTGAACCTGCCAACCAACCATCTCTCGTCCGCACCGGCGCCAAGGCCGGACTCAGCTTTGCCGGCTCGGTCATCAAGGGCGGGCTGCTTGGCATCGTGCTCGGTGGCGGTGTCTTCTTTTTCTACCTGAGCCAGCTGAACGGGGCCGGCAATACGGCGGCGCGGGCCGGCGGTGCCGGGGCCATCGTGGCGCTCGTCACTTCGCCGGCGGTGCTGATCTCGGTGCTGCTGCTCCTGTTCGTTGTCGTCTACACGATGCTGGGCGTTCACCAGGGGCGTGCCAAGGCGATGCAGCACCTGGTCGCGGCACGCGGCGAGGCGGTGTCGCAGCGGCTCGCCAGCGCTGTCGCGGGCCGCATCGAAGCCATGCCGCGCACGCACGGCGCGCTGCAGCGCACGGCCGACTGGCTCTCGGTCGATGCACTGACCAAGCAGCTCGCACCGGTGCTGGGCGAGGGCAGGGCGGTGCGGTCGGTGGTGGCGTTCGTGCTGAACCGCCTGCCGCTCAGCGAGATGCTGGCCGAGTGGCAGCAAGGCCGCATCGCGCACGGCGAGCCGGCGGCGGGAGAGGGCGCGCAGCAAGACCCGGCGCTGCGCGCATTGCTCACGCGCCGCATCAACGAGACGCTGCACGAGATGTCGACGCCTTCGCGCAAGCCGCTCTACATCGCGCTGGGCGCGCATGCGGTCCTGCTGGGCGTGGGGCTCTGGCTCGTCAAATAGACGAAGCCAGGAGGAGTCGGTGCGTGGCGCTCAGAGCGCCAGCATCAGCTTCAGGTTCTGCACCGCGGCGCCGCTGGCGCCCTTGCCGAGGTTGTCCAGGCGCGCGATCACCACGGCATGGCGGTGGTCTTCATTCGGGAACACGCGGATCTCGAGCTGGTTGGTGTCGTTGAGCGCCAGCGCGTCGAGCTTGCCGCTGTCGGTGGGCGGCAGCACCTTCACGAATTGCTCGGGCGTGTTGCTGCGCGCGTAGTGCGCGGCCAGCGCGTCCTGCACGTCGCCGGACTTCGGCTTGCCGGGCAGCAGGTCGAGGTGCAACGGCAACTGCACCAGCATGCCCTGCTTGAAATTGCCCACCGAGGGGATGAAGACCGGCCGGCGCGTGAGGCCGGTGTAGGCCATGATTTCGGGAATGTGCTTGTGCTTGAGGCCCAGCGCGTAGATCTCGAACAGCGGCGCCTTGCCGCCCTCGTACTCCTCGATCATGGCCCGGCCGCCGCCCGAATAGCCGCTCACCGAAGGCAGCGACACCGGGAAGTCGACCGGCAGGATGCCCGCATCGACCAGCGGGCGCACCATGGCGATGGCGCCGGTGGCGTAGCAGCCGGGGTTGCCGACGCGGTCGGCCTGCGCCACCGCCTGCCAGTGGCCTTCGACCAGTTCGGGGAAGCCGAACACCCAGCCGGGCGCCACGCGGTGCGCGGTGGAGGCGTCGATGATCTTGGGCTTCTTGCCGGGCAACTGGTCGATCAGCGCGACCGATTCGCGGGCCGCGTCGTCGTGCAGGCACAGCACCACGAGGTCGACGCCGGCCATGAGTTCGCGCTTGGCGTTCACGTCTTTTCGCAGCTCGGGCGCGATGCTCACGAGCTCGATTTGCGGCATCGTCTGCAGCCGCTCGCGAATCTGAAGGCCGGTGGTGCCGGCTTCGCCGTCGATGAAAACCTTGGCCATATCGGAGTGTGCGTAGAGTGGCTAGAAGAAAGTACGTATTGACCGCAACCGCACGTCGAGTATTGGTGCGGCGCACCATGATACAGTCCGCGGTTGTTCGCCGCCCCCAGCCGTCAGGCTGCCGTCGCCCGCGAGCAACAGAGTCAATCCAAGCCTCAGACCCCAGATCTCCCGTTCTCAACCTCCTCCTTCCGAGAGACATCCCTCATGAAGATTCACGAGTACCAAGGCAAGGAAATCCTTGCCAAGTTCGGCGTGCCGGTGCCGCGCGGCATTCCGGCCTATACGGTTCAGGAGGCTGTCGAAGCCGCCCAGAAGCTTGGAGGCCCGGTCTGGGTCGTCAAGGCCCAGATCCACGCGGGTGGCCGCGGCAAGGGCGGCGGCGTCAAGGTCGCCAAGTCGATCGAAGACGTCAAGAAGCTCGCCGGCGAAATCCTCGGCATGCAGCTCAAGACCCACCAGACCGGCCCCGAAGGCCAGAAGGTGCGCCGCCTCTACATCGAAGATGGCGCCGACATCAACAAGGAATACTACGTCTCGGCCGTGACCGACCGCGCGACCCAGAAGGTCGCGTTCATCGCTTCGAGCGAAGGCGGCATGGACATCGAGGAAGTGGCCCACTCCTCGCCCGAGAAGATCATCACGGTGTTCGCGGACCCCGAAAAGGGCCTGACCGACGAACAGGCCAAGCAGATCGCCGACGGCATCGGCATGCCGGCCGACTCGACCGCGCAGACGGTCGACATCCTCAAGAAGCTCTACACCTGCTACATGGAGACGGACGCCTCGCTGGTCGAGATCAATCCGCTCAACCGTGACAGCAAGGGCAACGTCATGGCGCTGGACGCCAAGTTCAACTTCGACAGCAACGCGCTGTTCCGCCACCCCGAAATCGTGGCGCTGCGCGACCTCGACGAAGAAGACGCGGCCGAAGTGGAAGCCTCCAAGTTCGACCTCGCCTACATCTCGCTGGACGGCAACATCGGCTGCCTGGTGAACGGTGCCGGCCTGGCCATGGCCACCATGGACACCATCAAGCTGTTCGGCGGCGAGCCGGCCAACTTCCTGGACGTGGGCGGCGGTGCCACCCCCGAGAAGGTCACGGAAGCCTTCAAGATCATGCTGAAGAACAAGAACGTGGAAGCCATCCTCGTGAACATCTTCGGCGGCATCATGAAGTGCGACACCATCGCCACCGGCGTGATCGCAGCCTGCAAGGCCGTGAACTTGCAAGTGCCGCTGGTCGTGCGCATGAAGGGCACCAACGAAGTCGAAGGCAAGAAGCTGCTGGCCGATTCGGGCCTGCCGATCATCAGCGCCGACACCATGGCGGACGCGGCCCAGAAGGTCGTCGCAGCAGTCAAGAAGGCCTAAGGAAAAAGTCATGTCGATCTATATCAACAAAGACACCAAAGTCATCACGCAAGGCATCACCGGCAAGACCGGTCAGTTCCACACCGAGAAGTGCCAGGAATACGCGAACGGCAAGAACGCCTTCGTGGCGGGCGTGAACCCGAAGAAGGCCGGCGAGTCGATCTTCAACATCCCGATCTTCGGTTCGGTGAAGGAAGCCGCTTCGCAGACCGGTGCCACCGTGTCGGTGATCTACGTGCCGCCGGCAGGCGCCGCGGCCGCCATCTGGGAAGCCGTCGAAGCCGACCTGGACCTGGCGATCTGCATCACCGAGGGCATCCCGGTTCGCGACATGCTCGAAGTGCGCAACAAGATGAAGGCCAAGGAAGCGGCCGGCGGCAAGAAGACCCTGCTGCTGGGCCCGAACTGCCCCGGCCTCATCACGCCCGACGAAATCAAGATCGGCATCATGCCCGGCCACATCCACCGCAAGGGCCGCATCGGCGTGGTCTCGCGCTCGGGCACGCTGACGTACGAAGCCGTGGCTCAACTGACCGAAATCGGCCTCGGCCAATCGTCGGCAGTGGGCATCGGCGGCGACCCGATCAATGGCCTGAAGCACATCGACGTGATGAAGGCCTTCAACGACGATCCGGACACCGACGCCGTCATCATGATCGGCGAAATCGGCGGCCCCGACGAAGCCGACGCAGCCCGCTGGTGCAAGGAACACATGAAGAAGCCGGTCGTCGGCTTCATCGCCGGTGTCACCGCCCCTCCCGGCAAGCGCATGGGCCACGCCGGCGCGCTGATCTCGGGCGGTGCCGACACGGCCGATGCCAAGCTCTCCATCATGGAAGAGTGCGGCTTCACCGTGACGCGCAACTTCTCGGAACTGGCCAAGCTGCTCAAGGCCAAGCTGTAAGCAACGGCTGCAGGACACCGGCCACAGAGCCGGGTCATGCGAGGACCACAGAAATAAAAAAGCGCCCGCACTCGATTGCGGGCGCTTTTTTCAAATAAAACACAGTGGGATCAGAGACATGGAACTCCTTCAAAGCACAGATTTCTGGATCGGTCTGCTCAAGATCATCTGGATCAACATCATTCTTTCGGGCGACAACGCCGTGGTGATCGCCATGGCGGCGCGCTCGCTGCCGCCTGCGCAGCAGAAAAAGGCCGTGCTGTTCGGCTCGGGTGCGGCCGTGGTGCTGCGGATCGTGCTGACGGTGGTGGCGGCCAAGCTGCTGGCGCTGCCTTACCTGCAGATCGTCGGCGGCCTGCTGCTGCTGTGGATCGGCCTGCAACTGCTGAGCGAAGAAGAGGACGGCGAGGGCGAGTCCAAGGAATACGGCAGCATGATGGTCGCGGTGCGCACCATCCTCCTGGCCGACCTGGTGATGAGCCTGGACAACGTGATCGCCGTCGCGGCGGCCGCGCAGGGCAGCATGGTCCTGTTGATCCTGGGCCTGGCGATCAGCATTCCCTTGGTCATTTTCGGCAGCACGCTCATGATCAAGCTGATGGAACGCTTCCCGATCATCGTCATGCTGGGTGCCGCGCTGATCGGCTGGGTCGGCGGCGAAACCATCGTGAGCGACGTCGCCCTGCGCGGTGTGCTGGCCGCCAACCCCTGGTTGCACTACGCGGCGGCTGCCGCCGGTGCGGTGTTCGTCGTGGCCGCGGGCCGCCTGTTGCAACGGCGTGCCCACGCCGCTGCGCACTGAGCCTTTGCCCGGCCGACGCCTGCAAACCATGGCGAGCGTCGGCGCTTCCCTTTTCTCGAGCCGGCCGGCGCTGTGCTGGGAATTCGCCGCGCTGACGGATACCGGGCGCGTGCGCGCCCACAACGAGGACGCCGTCCACGTCGATCCCGCGCTCGGGCTGGCCGTGCTGGCCGACGGCATGGGCGGCTACAAGGGCGGCGAGGTGGCCAGCGCCATGGCTGTCTCGCTGCTGCACGCCAGCTTCGGCCGCTGGTTCGCCCAGGCCGGGCCCCAGGCGCCGGCGCGCGTGGTGCGGCGGGCGCTGCAGGCCGCCACGGACGAGGCGAATGCGTCGATCCTCCATGCCGGCACGACCCAGGAGGAACTGCAGGGCATGGGAACGACGCTGGTGCTGGCCGCGTTCCAGGCGCAGCGCGTGCTGGTCGGCCACATCGGCGACTCGCGCTGCTATCGCCTGCGCAACAACAAGCTGGAACTGCTCACGCGCGACCATTCGCTGCGCCAGCAGCAGCTCGACGCGGGCGCCATCACCGCCGAGGAAGCCCTCAGTTCGCCCACCCGCAACCTCGTGACCCGGGCGGTCGGCGTGGAGGCCCAGGTCTTGCTGGAGATGCATGAACACAGCGCAAGACCCGGCGACCTGTATATGCTTTGCTCCGACGGACTGAGCGAGATGGTGACCGATGCGCAGCTTTTCACGCTTTTAGAACACGATGCCGGCCTTCAGAAAAAAGCACAACTTTTGGTTGCAATTGCAAACGACAATGGCGGCCGGGACAACATTTCGGTTGTTCTGGCCAGGGCGGACGTGGGCGACACGTCCCGCATGGCCGGGTAGCAGGCCGGGGCGGCAACCAGCCGCCGCGCTTGCGGTCGATACAGTTCTGCACTTGGGGGGTAGTCGGCAATGCCGAAGATGATCATTTCGGTCGATGGCGTTGTCATCGGGCAAGTGGCGCTCGCCAAGGACCGCACGACGCTGGGACGGCGCGCCTACAACGACATCGTGATCGACAACCTGGCGGTCAGCGGCGAGCATGCCGTGCTGCACATGAGCGATGGCGAAGTCCAAATTGAAGACCTCAACAGCACCAACGGCACCTACGTCAATGCGCTGGCCGTCCAGAAACAGACGCTCGAGGACAACGACGTCATCGAGGTCGGCGGCTGCCGCATCCACTTTCGCGCCCGCAGCAACCTGGCCGTCGGTTCTTCTTCCTCGACGCGTACGGCGCCGGGCGAGTTCTCCACGTCCATTCCGCTGTCTTCGGCGCCCACCGAATCCGGCGCGCTCATCGAGCTCGGCGTCCCGATGCTGCGCGTGCTCTCCGGTGGCGCCGACAACCATGACGTGCCGCTGCAGAAGGTGGTCACCACCATCGGCAAGCCCGGCGTGGCCGTCGCGGTCGTCACGCGCCGCCGGCAGGGCTACGTGGCGGCAAGCGTCGTGGGCAACGTCACGCTCAACGGCGCCGTGCTCGGCACCGAGGCCGTCGCCTTGCAGGAGCGCGACGTGCTCGAACTGGGCGGCGCCACGCGCATGCAGTTCGTCCGGGTCTGAGCCCCTTCTTCTTTCCCGGCGCGGCGCAGGCCGGCTGATCGAGGCGCCATGAACGCGCTGCGGCGGCATTGGCCGCGCATTGCCATCACGCTGCTGCCGTTGCTGCTGGCGCTGGCGCATGCCACCGGCATCTGGCAGCTGTCGGCGCTCGACCGCCTCGACCACCTGCTCTACGACCTCCGCCTGCGCGCCACCATGCCGCGGACGATGGACACGCGCGTGGTGATCGTCGACGTCGACGATGCGAGCCTGGCGCGCCAGGGGCAGTGGCCGTGGGCGCGGGACACCATGGCTCGCCTCACGACCGAACTCCTGGTCCGCCAGCAGGTGGCCGTGCTCGGATTCGACGTCATGTTCCTCGAGCCCGACCGGAGTTCGGGCCTCCAGAGGCTGCGCCAGCTCGCGAGCGGGCCGCTGCGCAACATGACGGGGCTGTCCGCCGAAATCGAACGGCTCGCCCCCACGCTCGACCACGACATCAAGTTCGCAGCGGCACTGCGCAACCGCCGGGTCGCGCTCGGCTACTACTTCACCCGGATGCCGACGCCGAGCGCCAAAGGGCAATTGCCGGCGACGCCGCTGCTGCCGCTCGACACCTTTCCTGCAGGCACCTCCTACGCCACGGGCTGGAATGGTTTCGGCGCCAGCCTGCCGATGCTGGCGGAAGCTGCGCCCGCCGCGGGTTTCCTGAACACGCTGATCGGCGAGACCGGCGACGGCATCATCCGCAGCGTGCCGCTCATCGCGCGCTACGAAGGCGACCAGGCGAACCCCGGCTACTACGAGTCGCTGGCCCTCGCCGTCTACCGGCTCGCGAACGGATCGCCACCGGCGCAACCGCTCTTCGCGCCGGGCGGTGCCGTGCCGCGGCTCGAATCGCTGGCGCTCGGGCGCCTGCGCATCCCCGTCGACCAGACCGCCAGCATGCAGGTGCCGTTTCGCGGGCCCGGCGGCGCGGACGGCGGTTCGTTCCGCTACCTGGCTGCCGCCGATGTGCTCGAAGGCCGGCTCGCACCCGGCGAGTTGAAGGACAAGATCGTGCTCATGGGCGCGACGGCGCCCGGCCTGCAGGACCTGCGCGCGACGCCCGTCGGCGCGGCGTTCCCGGGCGTGGAGGTGCACGCCAACATCGTCTCGGGCCTGCTCGACCAGCGCCTGCTCGCCGTGCCGGACTACGCGCCCGGCTACGAAGTGCTGACGGTGCTGGTCGCGGGGCTCGTGCTGGCGTTCGGACTGTCGCTGCTGTCGGCGCCGCGGGCCGTGCTGCTGGTCGCGGGAACGGCGGCGGTGCTGGCCGGCCTGAACACCTGGCTCTACACCGGCCACAGTCTCGTGCTGCCGCTCGCGTCGGCGCTCGTCATGACGGCACTGGCTTTCGTGCTCAACATGAGCTGGGGCTACTTCGTCGAGTCGCGCACGCGGCGCGGACTGGTACGGCTCTTCGGCACCTATGTGCCGCCGCAGCTGGTCGACGAAATGCTCCAGCGCCCGGGCAGCTACAGCATGCGCGCCGAGAGCAAGGAGATGACCGTGCTCTTCTGCGACATGCGCGACTTCACCCGCCTGTCGGAGCAGATGGCGCCGGCCGAACTGCAGGCATTCCTGAACACCGTCTTCAGCCGGCTCACCAACGTCATCAGTGCGCACCGCGGCACCGTCGACAAGTACATGGGCGATTGCGTCATGGCCTTCTGGGGCGCACCGATCGACACGCCCGACCACGCGGCGCTGGCCGTGCGCGCTGCGCTCGACATGGCCGATGCGGTGCGCGACATCAACCGCATCCACCGCGCGGGCGGCCGCCCCGAGATCAGCGTGGGCATCGGCATCAACAGCGGCGTGATGAGCGTCGGCGACATGGGCTCGGCCGCGCGCCGCAGCTACACCGTGGTCGGCGATGCGGTCAATCTCGCGTCGCGGCTCGAAGGCCTGAGCGGGCACTACGGCGTCGAGATCGTGGCCAGCGGCACGACCCGCGACCTCGCGCCCGACTGCTGCACCTGGCAGGAGCTGGACAGCGTGCTCGTCAAGGGCCGGGCGCAGGCCGTGGCCGTCTTCACGCCACTCACCACCGAAGCCGCCATTTCGGCGCAGCGCACGGGGCAGCTCCAGCGCTGGGCCCAGGTGCTCGCGGCCTACCGCCGCCAGGACTGGGCCATGGGCCGGAACTTGCTGGCTCCCCTGCTCGCCGCGGATGCGAAAAAAGTCCTTTACCAGCTCTACGCGCAGCGATTAGCCTCGATGGCGTTGCGTCCGCAAGACCCTGACTGGGACGGCGCAACCCGGTTCGAAACCAAATGACGACAGACACATACAAGGGGTCTCTCACAATGCAGGTTCGTGTGCTGGGTTGCTCAGGCGCCATCGCCAAAGACTGCCGCACGACCTCGTTCCTGGTCGACACGGACCTGCTCGTCGATGCCGGCACCGGCGTTGGCGACCTCACCCTCGACGAGATGGCGCGCATCGACGATGTCGTGCTCACGCACAGCCATCTCGACCACATCGCCGCGCTCCCCCTGATGCTCGATGCCATCGGCAGCCGCCGCACGCAGCCGCTGCGGGTGCACGCGCTGCACGCCACCATCGAGGCGCTGCGGGCGCACGTGTTCAACAACGTCATCTGGCCCGACTTCGAGAGCATCCCGAGCCCCGAGGCGCCGTTCGTGAGCTTTCACGACATCTCGGTCGGGCAGATGCTGCAACTGGGCACCAGCGCGCCCAAGCTGATCGAGGTGCTGCCGGCCGTCCACACCGTGCCGGCCTGCGGTTTCGCCGTGCGTCGTGCCACCGGTGGTGCCCATTGGGTCTTCAGTGGCGACACCGAGCGCAACGCGCCCTTCTGGGACCGCGTCAACGCGCTCGACGTGGCGATGCTGGTCATCGAAACGGCGTTCAGCAGCCGCGAGCAGGCGCTGGCGGAGCGGAGCCTGCACCTGTCTCCCGCGGTGCTGGCCGACGAGCTGGCGCATATCGATCCGGGGAAGCACTACCCGATCTACATCACCCACACCAAGCCGGCGGAAACCGAAGAAATCATGAGCCAGATCGAGACGCTGGCGGGGCGGCAGGTGGCGGGGTTGGCGCAGCGGGATATTCGCTGGCTGAAGGCGGATGGGATCCTGACTTTCTGATCCACTGCCGGCTGCGCGGCATGACAAATTTGTCACCGCTTGTAGCATCTTGAAGCAAGTTGTGTCACTTGCTGTAACGCCAATGTGAACAAAGGTGACGTGTTCGGTCAGTCCAGGGGTGGGAAACCGGGTGGCACAGATGCTGCGGAAGGTACTTCGCTCCGGGCTGGTTCCCGGGCTCTACAAACCAACCTGGAGTTTTTCTCATGAACGTTCGCAAGATCGCCCGCCGCGCACAGGCCGGCTTTACCCTTATCGAATTGATGATCGTTGTGGCGATCATTGGTATCTTGGCTGCTGTGGCGCTGCCGGCGTACCAGGATTACACGATCCGCGCCAAAGTTTCTGAAGCAATTTTGGCTGGATCGCAATGCCGCACTGGCATCACAGAAGTCATCCAAACGAATTCTGCAGCTACCCTCCCAGCAGCTAACAAGTGGGGGTGTGAATCGGGCACCGCTGCTGCTGCTGCAACGAAGTATGTTCAGACCGTTACTACCACCCAAGACGGCGTGGTCACCATCACTACGAGCGCTGACACAAGTCTGAAGGCCGCCGCGAGCAAGACGATCATCATGACGCCTTACGAAGACGACACGACGCCCTTTACGAATGCGTCTACTGCAAAGCAAGTCTTTAAGTGGATTTGCGGCCCAGGCACGGGCGCTACTGGGATCGACCCCAAGTACCTGCCCGGCTCTTGCCGCGGCGCGTAATTTCCGGCTACGTCTAGAAGCCGCCTTCGGGCGGCTTTTTTGCATTTGGGTGACTCATCCTGATCTGAGTTGGCACCAACTCATTGGAATCGATAGGACGTCAAACGCACATGGTGCGACTACGCGCCGGCTTTTAGGGGGGCGGTGGTCGATCGGTAGAAAAGCAGACTCAGCTACCGAGCACCAGCGCTATGGCGTCCAGAACGCTCAACTGAGTTCTGGGCTACCACAGGGCTGCACCTTGACGACATCTACGCCGCCCATGCCAAGCCAATTAGCGAGAAGAAATCTTCCGCCGAACGCGCCGCAGCGCGGAAATCTCGCGCGCCAAAGCCTTTGACATCCGGCTGCAGAAGGCCAATGAGAGCTCGGTTGCTCAAAGTGGTGATCGCCGCGACCACAGAAGATCGCGTTTCGCGCGGTCCCAGGGAACTCGCCTCCCGTGCGGAAGAAGGGCCAGCGCATCAACACGGAGACGCCACTGCTGAAGCAATCAAGGCCGCCAAGCGGCAGTTGCTATGCGATGAGCGGTTTTCAATTGAATGCATGCATCGAATAGCATCGAAAGTCACACAAAGAAACATTTATCAAAAAGTGCAAACAACGATTCGATTGCCAAATGCACCGCAGCGCGCTTGCGGCTTAAAACGCGTCGAGTCGCAAAGTATTGCTATGTCCAGCATTGCAGCAAGAGGTTTGCTGCAGCAGCGAGGTCGAATCGGCACTGGGAGCATGAGTGCGACCAGCAGCGAAAACGCCAACGGGGACTAGTTCAGTCTTATGCGCATGACCTGCTCCGATTTTCAACAGCCGTGCCGCCAGCGCGGCATGACGGCCATCGAGCTGCTCGTCACGCTCGCCATCCTGGCGATCCTGATCGGCCTCGCAGCGCCTTCGATGACGCGCTTCATCGTCCAGTGGCGCGCCTCCAATACCGTCAACGCCCTGACGGGCTCTCTGCGCATCGCACGCACCGAAGCCATTGCCCGAGCGCGCCCGGTCGTCGTATGCCGCGTGGCTTCCAACACATCCACGACCTGCCTGTCCACCGGAGCCAACGACTTCGTCAGCGGATGGATCGTGTTCGTCAACAACGACCGCGACGCCAGCTTCGACTATTCCTCGACGACTGACGAACTGTTGCTGCGCCAGGAAGCTCCCTCCGGCATCGCGAAGATCGCCCTGACGAATGCCAACCGCTTTGTCTTTCTGCCCAACGGTCTGCTGAACGGCACGGCCGGCAGCATCAACATCGAGGCCAAGGGCTTCAGCAGCGCCAGCACCACACCATGGGCGCGCAAGGGCCTCTGCATCACCAAACCCGGCCGCGTCCGCTCCGTGGCGGATTCGGCCAGCTGCGACAGCGCCACCGAAGGATGAGATCGCCACGCCCAGCCGCTTCGGCGCAGCCCCGACCTCTTTTCATGAACATGAGAACCCACAACACGCAGCGAGGCGCCACCCTCATCGAGGTGCTGGTGGCCATCGTCATCCTGGCCGTTGCACTGTTCGGCATGGCGGGGCTGACCTCCTCGGCCGCCAAGTACAACCAGTTCTCCCGCATGCGTGCAACCGGCCTGAGCCTGGTGGCCGACTACACGGAGCGCGCCCGCGCCAATCTCGCGGGTTTTGCCAACTACGCCTACACCGAGGGCTACAACGCGAGTTCGCGCTCGGCCACTACGTCAGACCCCACGACGGCGCCGGTGCCCTGCCAGGTCGATACCTCCGTCCCCACGGCCCCCATCAACACCTGCGGCGCGGCCATCGCGGACTATGACCAGTCCCAGTGGCTCACCAATGTTGCCAACCGGCTGCCGGGCGGTACGGCCTACGTCACGACGGACCTGACTCCTGCCACGGCCGGCGTGAACGGCCTGCCGGCCATACGCATGCTGAACATCTGGCTGATCTGGACCGCCATCCAGGAGGACACGGGCTTTTTTCCTCTGTCGCAGCAGCCGTGCCCCGCCGCGGCCAACATCGCCGCGGGCACTTCCGTGAACTGCATGTACTTCCGGGTCACGCTATGAAAACGGCACGCCTTCTTTCGCCGCGCCTTCGCCATTTCGCCGGTGGCTTCACCCTGCTCGAGCTGCTGATCTCCGTGACGATCGGCCTGGTGATCCTGGCGTCCAGCCTGTCCTTGTATGTCGCGTCCAGCCGCGGCAGCCAGATGTCCCAGGTCGAAACGCAGATGAACGAGGACGGCATCCTGGCGATCAACCTCATCCAGCAACAGCTCAAGCAGGCCGGCTATTCCCGGCAGATCATCCCGAGCGCCGGTGCCACCGTGATGGGGAACTTCGCGGGGGCCGCGGTGCGCGGATGCGAAGCGGGGTTCACCGATGCCACCATCGGCGGCCCCTTCAGCGCCCTGGCTTGCGCCACGGGCTCCGGCAGTGCGGCAATTGCGATCCGCTACGAGGCCACCACCGACAACACGTTTCCCACGGCCGAAGCCACTCCCCTGGCGACGAACTGCGTGGGCAACGGCATCAATCCCATCACCGCATCGCAAGTGACCCCTCCGCCCACGCCTGCGAGCGGGACCGGTAAATACGCGCTGGCCGATAACCGCTATTCGGTCACCGACGCGACCACTCAGCCCATGCTGTCGTGCCGCGGATCGGAGAAAGACGGCTCCAGCGCCACCAACAATGTCATCGGCGCCTCGTCGCTGCCGTTGCTGGCCAACGTCGAAAGCATGCGGATCCTTTACGGCGTGGCCAGTCGTCCCAGCGCCGAACTGGCGGCCACCTACGACCCCTTGCGCCATCAGATCGTGAGCTACTTGAACGCAGACGGCGTGAATGCGCTGACCAGCACCGGCGTGTTGCCCAATCTCGTCGACGACCAATGGGGCCGCGTCCTGAGCGTGCGTGTGTGCCTGCTCATGCGCAGCGACCAGCCCGTGAGAGACGCGCCGCCGGGCGGCCTGGCTTTCAAGGACTGCAGCAACATCGATGCGACCCGTACCGATGGCTACCTGCGCAGAACCTACACCACCACGGTTCTTTTGAGAAATCGCGTGATCGTCCAATGAGCAATATCCTCCACGCCAATCCAGGTCGCCACGCCGCTTCGCGCTGCGCCTTCGATCGACACATTGCCGCGCGGCAGGGCAGCCGTTGCCGGCGAGAGCGCGGCGTCGTGCTGGTCATCACCCTCATCCTCATCGTGATCCTCTCGCTGCTTGGCACCTTCGCCATCCGCAACGCCACTCAAAGCGAGCGCAGCATCAACGGCATCCGGTCGACCGAGGTGGCTCGCGAAGCCGCGGAGACTGCCTTGCGTTTCTGCGAGCAGATTGCGATTTTCGATGCCGATGGCAAGCCCTACACCGAGTACGCGTCCCCCACGGACCTGCGCGCCAAGATCATCGCGACCACCATCACCTCGGAAGCCGACGTCGGGGCTGCGTGGCGCACTGAGTCCAACTGGACAAGCAGCGGCATCACGGTTCCGGCCGCTTATTACAAGAGCAATGCCGGCGGCAACGCGTCGCTGCAAAGTTCGCCGCTCTGTCTCATCCAGAAGATCGACTCCGGCTCGACGCCCAAGCTGACCGGCTACCTGATCACTGCCCGGGGCTTTGCCAACAACGTCAAGTTCATCTCCGGAAAGCCCGCCCAGGGCGCCGAGTCGTGGATGCAATCCGTGCTGACGCGCGCCAGTTGACCACCATGCACAAGTCCATCATCTCCATGACACGCCAATCCTCCGAATCGCGCCGATCCGGCCGCGGCTTCACCCTCATCGAAGTCATGATCGTCGTCGCGATCATCGGCATCCTGGCGATGATCGCCATGCCCAGCTATCAGGAGTACATGCGTAAGTCCAAACGCGCCGAAGCTCAGGGCATCCTGATGGAAGCCGCCCAGTACATGCAACGCTACTACTCAGCCAACGATCGCTATACCGTCACCGCCGGCAACACCACTGCTGAAGCCGAGCAAAAAGTCGGTAGCGTCAGCATGTTGCCCCCGACTTTGCAGCAGTCGCCGAAGTCGGGAACCGCCAACTACAACATCGTCATCTTCGCCAAAGACATACCGCCCACCTACAGCATCAGGGCGACGCGCGCGGGCAGCATGGCCAGCGACAAGTGCGGCACGCTCACGTTGAACAGCCTGGGCGGCAAGGCCATCGTGGATGCCGCAACAGGCATGAACGTTGCCGATTGCTGGAAGCAGTAGCGCCGTAGCTCTTGCGTCGCTTGTCTGAGCCGAGCAATCGCCAACAAGACAACCGCGCCCCGACATGATTTTTGCGAACGGCAAGGCCCGACGGGCCGCCGAGCGCATCCGAGAACGCCCATGAAGCTCTATTCGAGAGGGAAGACCGTATGACCGACACGAACCAATTTCCTGTTCCGACACCGGCCAAAGCTGCGCGTGCGCGGCTGAACCTGCTGTTGGCGACCATCGGCCTCGTCGCGGCCTGGCTGGCCGCGGCAGTGCCTGTCAGCGAGGCGCTTGCCGCTACCGCGCCTAGTCAGGCACCGCTTTACAGCGCCGTGCCGGGCGCCAAGCCCAATTTGATGATCGTTTTGGACAATTCCGGATCAATGGCTTTGGAGCAGCAGGACGATTATTCGGTTGGCGATAATTGCAAAGATCCAGCGAGTATATTATCGCGGTGCTATCGCTTCTACGGTTGGTATTCGATGCGATCCAGAAGTGCTAATACTCAATATTACAATCCTGCTATCACTTATGGCGCCAGAGTTGATTCAGGCGGCGTCAAATTGGTAAATCCTATTGTTTTTGTAGACAACCAGTCATCCAATAACACCACGCCATCTCATTCGACCTACACCACAGCAGCAAGCGCCAAGGACAAGAAGTTTACATATGTTCTGTGTGCGAAAAATGATTGCTCGAGTTCAAGCACCAGGACAGTGGTCGATATAGTTTACCCGCCGACAACGGGCACCGTCACGCTGCCGCTTGGACATAACCGAACTGAGTGCGGAAGCAATACCACCACCTGTACCATCGAACTGGAACGCCAAAATATCGTAAATTGGTATCGATGGTATCGAACCCGCACGCTGGCAGTCAGTACGGCTCTGGGCCAAGCGATGCAGAATTACGAAAATAAATTCAGGGTGGGGTACGTTCAATACAATATTGACGGGGATGATGCAGAACAAATCATCAGTGGCGTCCATTACTTCACGGATGAAAATACCTCATCGAAAAATTGGAAAACGCAGTTTTATAACTGGATCTATGGCATCAGTCCAAGTGGAGGAACGCCAAGCCACAACGCGCTGAGTCTTGCTGCCAATTATTATTCCGGCGACTATAAATCCACCTACGGTAACCCTTGGAAAAATGACCCGACGAGCTCGGCTGCGACTGATGTAGTCAATGATTTGTCCTGTAGGCGCGCCTATTCGATCGTGTTGTCGGATGGTGCATGGAATAGTGGGACTTCAAAAAACGCCACCACTCAGTATGCCAGTACTTCCGGAGCCAATTACACCGGGACGCCTTCTGGAAATGAAACTAGCCTTCGATACGACCCCGCTGGAGCTGCTGATCGAAATAGCGCCGATCCAGTTAAAAAATTTGCGGCGCGAAATCTTTACATTCCCTATGGCGACGGGCAAACCAGCACCAATGGCTTTGCGGATCTGACGGCCCGTTATTTTTGGAATACCGATTTTTCCGCCAATGTCGGCGCCGTTGCCGGTTTGCCCAATAAGGTTCCTCCCATCGAGGGGCAGCACAATCCCACGTTCTGGCAGAACATGACCACTTTCACCATTGGCTGGGGGCTGACACCATCCGGCGATTTGGGGACCGCGGGAGGTTTGACCTGGAGTGACATCGAAAAATACAACAATGATTGGCTGGCTGGAAATACAGCGAAGGCCCCCAACTGGCCCACCGGAAATTTGAACTCGGGTACCTCAGGCGCGGCTGATGCCAGGCGTGTGGATGACTTCATCCGCGCTGGCTTCACCGGTGGTGGTCGCTCTTACAGCGTTTATTCGGGCGATGATGTGCGCCGTGCCCTCGACAATGCCTTGAGCGGCATGGTGGGTGCCGGCAACGACGCCGGCGTGGCGGTATCGGGCAACAGCAGTGAATTCCAGACGCTGGAAAACCAATTCAAATACACGACCGAATACCAGACTGCGGACAACAGCGGCGATATCAAGGCTTTCAGGTTGAACGCCAATGGCGGTTACCTCAACGTGGATTCCGGCAAACCGGTACCGGCCTGGTCTGCCAACGCCAAGATGCCGATCGTGGCGAATCGGAAGATTTTTTCGTTATCGAACTATGACGCCAGTCAGCCCAATTGGGCGGCGGACAAGCGTCAGGAACTGGGCTACAACACGAGGCTCGACAGCCTGCCAGCGGACTTCAGGGCATTGCTGAACGCCAACAATCTGCAGAAGCCCGATGCCAGTTTCGTCCGCTACATGCTGGGCGAAGACCCGCAGGCGGATACCACCGGCACCATCTATCGTTCGCGCAAGCAGCCGATCGGCGCTTCGGTCAACTCGCCGCCGGTGTTCGTCGGTGGCCGTATCGACATGGGCTACAGCATCTACGGCGCGGTGGACGGCAAGGACCTGTATGCCGCCTACAAGGCGAAGAAGACCTCGTTGCCTCCCACCATCTTTGCCGCCACCAACAACGGCAAGGTGCATGTGTTGAACGCCGCCAAGGACGACGTCACGCTGCCGAGTACCCCGGCCGGCGCCGAACTGGCTGAGTTCATGCCCAAGGGCGCCATGGCCTCGCAGATCGACCTGGCGAGTTCGAGTTTCCGCTTCCGCTACACGCTGGACGGCCCATTGGTGGAGCAGGACGTCTACGACGGAAACAGCCGGACACCCGCAGGCCAGGCCGCGTGGCGCCAAGTGGTGGTGGGCACGGGGGGGCGCGCGGGCAACTTCATGTATGGGCTCGAGTCGCCCATGAACGCTGCCGATCGGATACCGACCAAGAATCACTTTCTCTGGGAACTCAGCGACAAGACCACCGATTACGGCGACCTGGCCAGTGTGACCAACAACCCGACTGCGGGCCAACTGAACGACGGCACCTGGGTCGTACTGAGTGGTAGCGGGCAATACGGAGGCTCGGGCAAGAAGGTGGGGCTGTACGTGGTGGAGGCAATCACCGGCAAACGCAGGGCATTCATACCGTTGCCGGCAGGCTTTGGCTCCGACGCCGCCGACGGCGGCAATCGCGGCCTGGGCGGCGTGGTCGCGGTGCGGGACACCAACCGCAAGATCGTGGCGGCCTACGCGGGCGACGCCAACGGCAACCTGTGGCGCTTCGACCTGCGCGTGGCGAGTTTCGGGGTGTCCTACAACAGGCCGCTGTTCACGACGCCGGGCGGCAAGAATCAGCCCATTTATGCGACGCCGACATGGCAGACCCATCCCGGCGACGCGACTGCATGCACGTACAGCACCACTTCGCAGTGCGGTGCCATCGTGGTGGTGGGGACCGGCATCCTCCTGGACGAGGGCGACCTGGCGAAGCCCGCTACGAAGCAAGCCATCTACGGCATCTGGGATCAGACGCCGATCGGAGGGGGCGACAAGACCGGCTTCGGCAAGGTCGTGCTCAACGACCTGGTCGCGCAAACTATCGACTTGACGTCGGCAAAGGACGGGACGGGCATCGAGACTGGCAAGAAGTTCTACCAGGTCAGCTCCAATCCCGTCGACTGGAAGACGAAAAAGGGATGGTTGCTGAATCTTGGCGTGATCCCCTACCCCGGCTCCATGGAGAACGGCGAGCGGGTGGTGGGCGACCTGGCCAACCTGGGCAGCAGCGTCATGATCACGTCCTTCCTTCCGGAGGACAAGAATCTGAGCATCGAGTCCTGCACGGCCACCGGCAGCCTGCCCAACATCATCTATGTGCTGGATGCGCTGACGGGCAAGAACAAGTACTCCTTCGACGTGGACTCCAACGGCAGTTTCGACCTCTACTCGATCGTTTCGATTCCCGCCGGTGGCTTCACGCGCGGCAATGTGAGTTCGCGCAATTTGATCGGCCAGCCCAACGAAGGCCGGCCGGATCTGAAGCCCGATGTCGACTGCACCAACGAGACCGGTTACCTCACCGGCGTCGGCGGGACGCAGAAAGCGGGGGATGGCTGTGCGGCCAAGGGCTGGCGCCGCAGCTGGCGTTCGGTGGTCTCACCTCCTTTCTAACAAGGCGAGCCTCCTTGAGCGCTCACCCGATTCGCCCGCAGGCACGGCGATCGGGTGTATGTGGAATCCCTGGGGCATTGATGCGATGCCTCGGCCCATCCCTCGCAGCCATACGAGGGTTGGCACAATGGATTGAATGACGCCTCGAGTTGCGCCCTTCGAGGTGCCCGCCTCTCTTGCAAATACCCGCCGAGCGGTGCGTGCAGCCCTCGTCGCATTCCCCTTTCTCTGTCCAGTCGTCGCCGGCCCATCGGTCAATGTCTGGCAGCTGCTTGCGACCTGGGCGTGCATGGTCGGGTTGCTCGCGATGGGACCGGTGGCCCGTCCCGCGCGCCAGATCTGGCTATGGCTGGCCGTGGTTGCCATGGCCATCGTTCTTCCGCGCAACGGCGCATTGGCTCTCCTCTGGCTGCCGACCTGCGCGGTGGTGGTCGGGGTTGCTGTCGCGGCGTGCCTGGGCGCCGGCCTGTCGCGGCGCAGGGTGTCTTGCGTTTCGATACTTGCGAGCGGCCTCCTCGTTGCCGGTCTGCTCAGCGCCGTTCTTGGATTGCTTCAGTACTACGGTCTGGCTGAACCATTGATTCCATGGACCACCTCGCCTCCGCTGGGGCGAGCCTATGGAAACCTCCGCCAGCGTAACCAATTCGCCACGCTGATCAGCATGGCGATCATCGCGGCCCTGTGGCTCTACGCCACGCGTGCCCCGGCCTCATCCCGCACGCGACATGCACTGATGGCCTCCGTCGTGTTGCTGCTGATCGCCGCCGCCGCATCGACCTCGCGGACAGGCCTGCTGCAACTTCTGTCGATCGTCGGCGTGGCGAGCTTCATCGCGCATCGCGAGCGCCGCGACGCACCGCCTGGCGCTCCAGGTTCAAGCTTCAACCTCCCGCCGCCGCTCGCGGTGCTGGCGATGATCCCGCTCTATTTCGCCATCGCCTGGGCATTGCCGCGCTTCTTGGGCAGCGGCGTCGAAGGCATGCTTCAGCGGTTGCAGACCGGGACATCCGATGTTCACGGCCGACTCGTCCTCTGGCACAACGTGCTCACCCTGATCGCCCAGCACCCCTGGACAGGATGGGGCTGGGGCGAGTTGAGCTTTGCGCACTTCACCACGTCCTATCCTGGCGCGCGCTTCACCGAGATCCTCGACAACGCACACAACCTGCCCCTGCACCTCGCCGTCGAACTGGGCCTCCCCGCGGCGGTCCTGATCTGCGGAGGGTTCATCTGGATGGTGATCGCCGCAAGGCCCTGGCGAGAGCGAGACCCCACCCGCCTGATGGCATGGGGCATGCTGGGCGCGATCGTTCTGCACAGCTTGCTCGAGTACCCGCTCTGGTACGGGCCGTTCCAGCTGGTGTTCGGGTTGTGCCTCGGGATCCTGTGGCCTGCCAGGGGCGCAGGCAGTCGTCCTGTACCGACGAGCACGAAGCCAAGGTGGCTCGAAACCCGTGCGTTGCCTTCGTTGGCGGCAGCAGCCCTGCTGGCCATCGTTGCCTACGCCAGCTGGGATTACATCCGCATCAGCCAGATCTACCTGCCGCGGGACGAGCGCCTGCCCGCCTATGCAGACGACACGCTTTCCAAGCTCAAGGGGTCATGGCTTTTCGCGCGGCAGGTGGATTTTGCAGAGCTCACGCTGACGGATGTGACGCCAGCCAATGCCGCGAGGATGCACGCGCTGGCCGAACGCACCTTGCATTTCTCGCCCGAGCCGCGCGTCATCGTCAAGCTGATCGAAAGCGCCGAATTGCTGGGGCTGGACGACGAGGCCCGGGCGCAAGCCGAGCGCTTCAGGATTGCATTTCCAGCCGCGTTCGCTCGATGGCTGGGCGAGAAACAGACCGATGCTCCCACGCCATAAGTCTTCCCTTCGCCGAAGAGCGCGAGGCGCTCAGTCGGCCACCCAACTCCCCGACTTCCCCCCATGCTTCTCCAACACATGCACATCCGTGATCCGCATCCCCCGGTCCACCGCCTTGCACATGTCATAGATCGTCAATAGCGCCACCTGCACAGCCGTCAGCGCCTCCATCTCCACCCCGGTAGGCCCCACCGTCTCGACAGTGGCCGTGCAAGCCACCTGAGGCGCGCTGCCCCCTTCAGCCAGCGCAAACGCCACGGCCACGCGCGTCAAGGCCAGCGGATGGCACAGCGGAATCAGGTCACTCGTCTTCTTCGCCGCCTGGATCCCGGCGATCCGCGCGATCCCCAGCACATCGCCCTTTTTCGCCGTCCCGGACTCGATCAGCGCCAGCGTCGCCGCCTGCATCTCGATGCGTCCGGTGGCCACGGCCACGCGGTGGGTGGCGGGCTTGGCGGCCACGTCGACCATGTGGGCCTGGCCCTGGGCGTCAAAATGGGTGAGTTTGCTCATTGGGAGACCTTCGTGCTTCGCACTGCGGTGCGAGCTTGCTTGGGGCGGCCCGGCGCGGCGCTCATGGGTGAACGTTTGTTTTGAAGATGCATCATACGAGTCCGAGCCATGGACGAGGAATGCCGCGCTTGACTCCCTCCGCAAAGCCCAAGACCCCCGCAACGCCCACCCTGCGCGCGCTATGCGCTTCCGTTTTGATAGCGGCGCAGGCGTTGCTGCCGATACCCGCCGGCGCGCAGATGCAGTCGATCCTGCCGGGCCTGGGCGACGGCGGTGAAATGACCGCCAGCGCCGAGCGCAGCCTCGGCGACCAGATCGCCCGCGAGCTCTATCGCGACACCGACTACATCGACGATCCGGTGATCTCGGCCTACGTCCAGGAGATCTGGCAGCGCCTGCTCGCCGCCGCCCGTGCACGCGGCGAGCTCACGCCCGAGCTCGACGAGCGCTTCGCCTGGACCGTCCTGCTGGGCCGCGACCGCAACATCAATGCCTTCGCGCTGCCGGGCGGCTACCTCGGCCTGAACCTGGGGCTGGTGGCCGCGGTGGGCAGCCGCGACGAACTGGCGACGGTGCTCGGGCACGAGCTCTCGCACGTCACGCAGCGCCACATCTCCCGGATCATGAGCAAGCAGGGCAAGCAGATGCCGCTGATGATCGCGGGTCTCATCCTCGGGATGATCGCCGCCAGCAAGAGCCGCAACGGCGACGCCGGCCAGGCCGTGATCATGGGGAGCCAGGCGCTTTTCATGCAGAACCAGCTGAGCTTCTCGCGCGACATGGAGCGCGAGGCCGACCGCATCGGTTTCGGCGTGATGACGCAGGCGGGCTTTGCGCCGCAGGGCGCGGCGGCGATGTTCGAGAAGCTGCAGTACGCCTCTCGCCTGAACGACAACGGCTCCTACCCGTATCTACGGAGCCATCCGCTCACGACCGAGCGCATCTCCGACATGCAGGGCCGGTTCCAGTTCCGCATGGACACCGCCCCCGCGCTGCCGCTCGCGATGGACCACGCGATGATCGCCTCGCGCGCCCGCGTGCTGACGCGGCCGGGCGTCGACGTGCTGCGCCTCTGGATCGAGTCCGCCTCGAGCGGCGAGTTCGCCAGGAGCACGCCGGCCCAGCAGGCCGGAACGCTGTATGCGGCAGCGCTGGCGGCCAAGGAACTGCGCGACTACAAGGCGGCGCGCACGCTGGTCGAGCGGCTCGTGGCGCGCACCGCGGAAGATCCGGCCGCGGCGAAGCAGGCGCGCTGGCTCAACGCCGAGATCGAGCTGGCCGCCGGCGCTCCGGCCAAGGCCGCCGCGCTGCTCGATGCCAAGTCGAAGGAGCGCCCCGAGATGATCCTCGCGGCCGAAGCCGCGACCGCCACGCGCCAGCCCGCGTCGATGATCCCCGTGCTGCGCGACTGGGTGGCTGCCAATCCGCGCGATGCCACGGCGTGGCGCACGCTGGCCAACCTGTATGGCGCGCAGAACGACACGCTGCGCGCGGTGCGCGCCGATGCCGAAGCCAACGTGGCGATCCTCGACTACCCGGCCGCGCGCGATCGCTTCAAGGCGGCACAGGAGCTGGTGCGCAAATCGGGCGCTTCGGGCGCGCCGATCGACCACTACGAGGCGTCGATCATCGACACCCGCGCGCGGGCCGTCGATGTGCTGGTGAAGCAGCAGGCGGAAGAGCCGCCGCTGAAGTAGCCGTGTTCAGCGCTTGGAAAGGAGGCCGCCCAGTGCGGTCTCGATGAGAAGGCCCAGCAGCGAGTAGATCAGCGAGCCGATCAGCGCGGCCACGAAGCCGTTGACGTGAAAGCCGGCGAGGAGCCCCGACGCCGCCCAGAACAGCAGCGCGTTGATCACGAACAGGAACAGCCCGAGCGTGACGATGGTGACCGGCAGCGTCAGCACCACCAGCACCGGCCGCACGATCATGTTGAGCAGGCCGATCACCGCGGCCGCGATGAGCGCGGAGCCGAAGCTGTTGACCTGGACACCGCTGTAGAGATAAGCCACCGCCAGCAGCGCGACGGCGCTGAGCAGCCATTTGATGATGATGCGCATGCGGCGCAGGATACCCCAGAGCCCCCAAAACAACGAGCCCCGGTGCGTTGCCGCACCGGGGCTCGTCAGTGTGTCTGCCTTGCCGCTTACTCGGCCAGCTCGTTCGCGAGGACCAGCAACGCGCCCATGCCCATCACCGCGCCGGGAAAGGCCCAGCCCGACTGGTGGGCCGGCGTCTGTTCGGGCGTGACCGGTTCCAGGTCGACGCCGATCTTCGGACGGCGCGCATCGACCACGTGGGTGGCGCCGTGCTCGCGCTTGAGTTGCTGCGTCAGCTCGGCCAGCGGCCCCTTGGCCAGCACCGGCGTCACCTGTCCGCCGTTGCGCTCGAGCAGGGGCAGCAGCTGGGCCTGCACCTTACTGAACCACTTGGCGCGCCAGTTCTCGCGTGCGCTGTGGCTCACCCACTTGCTGATGCGATGCGTCATGCGCGGTGCGCAGGCCACGAGCACCCAATGGCGCGCCACGACGCTGTTGGCATCCGGCGCGAGTTCGGCGAACTGCTCGCTGGCGTACACGGCGTCGTCGACATAAAGAATGATCTTTTCCATGAGTGCTCCTTCAGATAGTTAGAGTGGCAGAGACTGGTTTGGACGGGAAAGTTTCTCAGCGAAGTTTCTGGCGATCAATGGGGTATGCCAGTGCTCAGCCGGTCGTCACGGCCGTTGCCGGCTTGTTGCGTGCCTGGCGCATGGCCACCCACTTGCCGATCGCGAGCACCAGCAGCGCGCCACCGATGCCGGCTGCGTACTTGATCGTGTCGGTCTGCGGCACCTTCGGCACCCAGGTCCAGGCAGCGGCGTTCGCAAGCGCAGGGTCGGACACGGCCATCGTGCCGGCGATCCAGCCGAGCAGCATGCCGCCCAGCGTGATGATCATCGGGAAGCGGTCCATCAGCTTGATGACCAGCTGGCTGCCCCAGACGATGATCGGAATGCTCACGAGCAGGCCGAAGATCACGAGCGGCATCTGGTGGCCTTCGCCTGCACCCTGTGCGGCGCCGGCGATGGCGATCACGTTGTCCACGCTCATCACCAGGTCGGCAATGATCACGGTCTTGACGGCGCCCCACAGCTTGTCGCTGCCGGCGATGTTGCCGTGCGCGTCGTCATGTTCGGGGGCCAGGAGCTTCACGCCGATCCACAGCAGCAGGATGGCACCCACCAGCTTCAGGAACGGGATGGCCAGGAGCGTGAGCGCGAAGAAGATCAGGATCACGCGCAGGATGATGGCGCCGGCGGTGCCCCACAGGATGCCCTGGGTGCGCTGGGCGGGCGGCAACTTGCGGCACGCCAGTGCGATGACGACGGCGTTGTCGCCGCCGAGCAGGATGTCGATCATGATGATCTGACCGACAGCGACCCAGAATTCCGGGGTCATGAACTGTTCCATAGGTTCCTCTTTGTCTTCGCGCCGTTCCTGCCGTTCCTTGTGTGGATCGCGACGGGCAGGCGCATACCGATGCGTTTCGATTCATCCCGCGCGGGGCTGGTCGAAAGCGAGAAAACGAAGACGCCGGGTGACTCCGGGGACTTGCGAACGCTTCGACCAAACCTGCACAGGTTCAAATCGAAGGTCTTGCTCGACAGCGCCTGCGCCAGTGCGCATGCGTTGTCCGAAAGGCCGGAAGTGTTTTGCTTCGTATTGACGACCTGTCGATTTCCGCCGTTGTGCAGCGGTCGGGAGCTACTCCCCTTCGTGGGCGGGATTAGAGCATCGAAGGTTGCGGCGTGGCAACCGAAAGTTTTCAGGCTTTTAAAGAGAACTGCCCTGCAGGGCCCATGAAAAGGGGCTCCAGCGCTATCTGATTTGTAGCATTCATGCCCCTTCGGGGCCGCGGGACATTGCCGGACTATGATCGCCGCTCGCTGCTTTTTCACTCCCCATGGCCGCCATTCACATCACAGACATCGAGGCCGCCATCAACCACTGGCGCGCCAAAAGCCCCTCGCCCGACGGCGTCACGCTGGCGCCCGAATTGCGCGCGCTGGCCGAGGTCTACGCGCTCATGGTGTTCCACCACGAGGACGAGGTCGACGAGGTCGGCTTTCCGCCCAAGGCCTGGGCCGCCTGGCTCGACTGGTACCACAGCACCCCCGACACGCCCTGCATCGCGATCTGTTCCACCAGCCAGGGCGACGACGAATGCAAGGGGTGCGGGCGCACCTTCGACGAAGTGCAACACTGGCCTGCCATGACCCCGGTCGAGAAGCGCGTGACCTGGCGCCGCATCACGATGGAAGACTCGGCCTGGCGCTTCAACAAGTACGCCGAGCGGGCGCGCGAGGCCGAGCCGCCGCAATGGCCCGACGACCCCGCGGAGCCCGTCGGCCCCGACGACACACCCTGAAGAGGCCGCACGCATGCGTCGCCTCGCCCAAGCACCCAATCTCGCGATCGCGACCCTGTGGGTGCACGCCCTGCGCGAGGATGGCGTCGAAGCCACGGTGCAGCGCGAGTTCCTCGGCGCCGTCATGGGCCAGCTGCCGCCCGACCAGTGCCTGCCGGAAATCTGGATCGACGACGAGCGCCAGTTCGAGCGCGCGAAAGCATTGCTGCATGCGATACAGAACCGGCCGCAGCGCAACTGGCAGTGCGTGTGCGGCGAGCGGATCGAAGGTGGGTTCGAGCAGTGCTGGCAGTGCGGCGAGATGATGCCGGCGGCCTAGGCGCCGCTCATTTCCAGCGCAAGAGCTCGACGTCGATGCTGTGGGTGCCGTCGCCCAGCGTCAGCGTGTTTTCCTGGATCGTCGCCTGCAGCTGCATGCTGCGCTGCGCGAGCGCGGCCAGCGCCTGCGAGGCCTCGGTCGGCACGCGGTAGACCTTCAGGTTCTGCGGTCGCGTGAGCTTGTTCTCGATGCCGCGCCACCAGATCTCGGCCGCATGGTTGAAGCAGTAGACGATCACCTCGTCCGCCTTGCCGCAGGCCTTGATGATGGGCTTGTCCTCGGGCTGGCCGACCTCGATCCAGATCTTGGTCTCGCCCGTGAAGTCGCGCAGCCACACGTCGGGCTCCTCGACGTTCGAGAGGCCCGCGCCGAAGGCCAGCGTGCCGTCGCCCTGGCAGATGTCCTGCAGCTGGTGGGCGTTGAGCGCGAGCGCGACGAGCCGGATCATCATCCGTTCGTCGGTCTCGCTCGGGTGGCGCGCCAGGGTCAGCGCATGGTCGGCGTAGTAGCCGTGGTCGATGTCGGCCACCGCGAGGGTGGCCTTGAAGATGGTGGATTTGAGGGCCATGGGTGCGCGAGTGTATGCGCCCCCATGGCCTGGCTCAGAACGCCACCGATGCCTGCAGATACAGCGTGCGCGGCTGGCCCACGTACTTGCCGCCGTTGTTGTCGATCGAGCGGTTGTAGTAGCGGCGGTCGAACAGGTTCTTGATGCCGACGGCCAGCTTCAGGTTGCTCATCGACGGGCCGAAGTCGTACGCGGCGCGCAGGTTCACGGTGCTGTAGCCTGGGATGTTGCCCAGACGCCCGGTCGAATCTTCCAGCGTGATGTACTTCCCGCCGTCGTCGGCCGCGCCCGGCGAACGCTGCTTCGATTGTGCGTAGAGGTCGGCGTTGAGCGTCCACGGCCCGCGCTCGTAGCGCGCGCCCAGCGACAGGATCTGGCGCGAATAGAACGGCAGGTCGCGGCCGGCGAAGTTGCCGGCCTTGGAGGTGGCCTGTGTGTACGTGTACGTGCCCGACACCGACAGCCCCTTGAGCGATGCGTTCAGTTCGCCGAGGTCGTAGCGCAGGGCCGACTCCAGGCCGCGGTGGCGCGTGGCGCCCAGGTCTGTCCACTGGCCGACGTCGCCGGTGATGGAGCGCGCCAGCAGCAGTTCCTTGTCGAAGTTGATGTTGAACAGCGTCAGCTCGCCGCTCCAGGCCTCGCCCTTGTACTTCGTGCCGATTTCGTAGGTCTTGGCCTTCTCGGGATGCAGGCTGGTGGTGGACTGCGCGAGCTGGGCGTACTGCTGCGGGCCGAACGACACGCCGGCATTCGCGAACAGCGACCAGCGCTCGCTCGCGCGGTAGAGCACCGACAGCGTCGGCAGCACCTCGTTGGATTCGATCTTCGGATAGATCGCGTTCGTGATGCGGTTGTTCGCCACGGTGTACACGTCGTTGTGCGAGCGGAAGGATTCGTAGCGCACGCCGGGCGTGACCGTCCAGTTGCCGAAGTCGATGCGGTCGTCGATGTAGAACGCGTGCGCGATCGTGCCGCCCGTGCTGGTCTGGTATGGAGCCTGGGTGCGGCTGTAGGCGTTTTCCAGCGGCGAAGGCGTGTAGTAGCCGGTGCGCGCCGCCACCTCGGAGGCCTGTTCCCTGAGATAGCGGAAGCCGACGCTGACTTCCTGCACCACGCTGCCCGAATCGATCAGGCGCGAGTAGCGCGGCTCGACGGCGAAGGTCTTGTAGTTGCGCGGCGAAGTGGTCAGGCGCCGCTTGCCGGCATTCGCGCCGGTGCCTTCCTGCTCGAGGTAGCTGCTGCGGTACGAGTCCGTGTAGTACGTCAGCATCTCGAACTTGTTCACGCCGTCGTTGTGCGTGTACTTGACCGAGCCGTCGGTGCGGCTGCCGGTGAATTCGTCGAAGGGGCGGTCCGACTGGAACGGGTTCGCCGCGAACTGCGCGGTGGTCAGCCCGCCCGGCATGCGGCCCTTGCCTTCGAAGCGGTGCAGCGAGATGGCGATGTCGTCGGTGCTCGAGATGCGGTAGGCGCCCTTGAGCATCAGGTCGTCGATGCTGGTGTGGTCGTTGCTCTCGCGGAAGCCGTCGCCATGCGTGCCCGAGTACAGCAGCGCGAGGCCCAGGCCGTTCTCGCTGGTGCCGCCGACGAACAGCGTGGGCGTGCTCTTGGTGCCGCCGTGGCTGCTGCCTTCGACGCCCACGCCGACTTCACCCGAGAACTGCTTGGGGATCGAGCGCGTCACGAAGTTGATGATGCCGCCCACGTTCTGGGGGCCGTAGCGCACCGAGCCCGCACCGCGCACCACGTCGACCGTCTCGATGCTGCCGAGCGACAGCGGCGCGAGCGACAGCTGCGGCTGGCCGTAGGGCGCATACGCCAGCGGCACGCCGTCCAGGAGGATGGTCGAGCGCGGCGACAGCCGGGCGGTCAGGCCCCGCACGCCCACGTTCAGCGAGATGTCGCTGCCGCCCGTGCCGTTGCTCTCCTGCACCTGCACGCCGGGGATCTGGCGCAGCACGTCGCGCACGCTGGAGGCGCCGCTTTCCTGGATCTGCTTGCGCTCGACGATGCTGCGCGCGCCGGCGTGCTCGAGCACCTTGGTCTCGTTGGGGCTGGCGAGCCAGTCACCCGTGACGGTGACCGTCTCCAGCGACTTCGACGGATCGGCGGCAGGTTCTGCATCGGCGGCGAAGCTCTGCAGGCTCAGGGGTAACAAGGCCATCGCAATGGCGGTGCGTTTGTGCGGGAACAAGGGGAACTCCTCCGGGAATGAAAAACAAAAATACGTGTGGCAGGGCGTGGGGCGTCTTCTTCAGGACGTCGTGCGACTGGAAAGCGCGTTGTTGTTGCGGGCCGCGGCGGCCATGGCGCGTCGGCGCCACCAGAGCCAGATGCCGCTGAAACCCAGGCCGCCGAGCGCCAGGCCGAGCAGCGCGGTGACGACCTGGTGGGCCACGCCGCCCAGTTCGCCCGTGTGCAGCGGAAAGATCACCGCCACCGCGCCGTTACCCGCATCGAGGTCCTGCCACTTGCGTGAGGCCAGCACCTCTCCGCTGACCGGGTGGAGCCACACCGAACTGATGCCGTTCGGATGCGGATCGTCGGCGAGCCGGAAGCGCACGCGGACCGGCCGGTCGGCCTTGCCGGGCACCAGCACGTAGCCGATCGGCTGGCCCGGGTAGACCCGCTGCGCGCGCGCCACGAGCTCGTCGAGCGGCATGCGCGGGCCGCTCGCGCCGCCCTTGGCGATCGCTGGCGGCTTGACCGGCTTCTGCCCCACGGCGGCGGAGATGAAATCGCCCAGCGGCCGCCAGGCCATGTAGGCGCCCGTGGCCACCGACACCGCGATCAGCAGGCCGAGCACCGCGCCGCCCGTGCGGTGCAGGTCGAACAGCCCGCGCAGGAGGCCGCGGTTCAGCACGATGCGCAGCGATGGCGGCCATCGCACCGGCCACCACAGCACCAGGCCCGTCACCAGCAGGAACAGGTAGGACAGGGCCACGAACGCCAGGATGCCCTTGCCGGTGCCCTCGAGCAGCAGGCTGTTGTGGATCTTGTAGGCCAGGTTGTAGAAGCCTTCCTCGGTGCCGCGCCGGCCTTGCTCGGCGCCGGTGGCCGGGTCGAGGTAGAGCGTGCCGTCCCACTTGCCGCGCACCAGCACCCAGAGCGTTTCGTCGGCGTGGTGCGGCGGGCGCAGCGTGAAGTTGGTGTCGGGGCCGAACTCCGCCAGGATGCGCTGGCGCAGTGGCTCGAGCGGCAGCGCGGCCGCAGCCGCGATGGCATCACCCGCGCTGCGCGAGACGAAAAGGTCGGAATGGACCTCGCGGTCGATCGGCCGGCTCACCACCAGCACCGCGCCGAGCAGCGCCGTGAGGGCCAGGATCGGGCCGAGCGTGAGCCCGGTCCAGCGGTGAATCTTCAGCCAGAGACGTCGCAGTGGAGCGCGCAGCATGAAACACGGGGACCTCGAGGAGTCCCGTCATGGTTGCTGGCTGGCGCACCCGTGAAAAGAAGGGCGCGTTGGCTGGAAAGTTGGGGGTCCGCGTGTGCGTCAGGCCAACCGTTCGCTGCGGTTGGTGGATCGATACACGGGAACTTTAGATTCTACTGGCGAGTTCCGCGGCCTTGCCGACGTAGCTGGCGGGCGTCATGGCCAGAAGGCGGGCTTTTTCCTCGTCCGGGATGGCCAGCGAGCGGATCAGTCCGTGCAGCGCCTCGGCCGTCACGGTCTTGCCGCGCGTCACTTCCTTCAGCTGCTCGTAGGCGCCCTGCACGCCGTAGCGGCGCATCACGGTCTGGATCGGCTCGGCCAGCACTTCCCACGATGCGTCGAGGTCTTCGGCCAGCGCTTCTTCGTTGAGTTCGAGCTTGCCAAGGCCCGTGGCCAGGCTCGCATAGGCCAGCGTGGCGTAGCCGAAGGCCACGCCGATGTTGCGCAGCACCGTGCTGTCGGTCAGGTCGCGCTGCCAGCGGCTGATGGGGAGCTTCTCGCTCAGGTGGCGCAGCACCGCGTTGGCCAGGCCCAGGTTGCCTTCGGCGTTCTCGAAGTCGATCGGGTTGACCTTGTGCGGCATCGTCGAGGAGCCGATCTCGCCCTTCTTCAGCCGCTGCTTGAAGTAGCCCAGGCTCACATAGCCCCAGACGTCGCGCGAGAAGTCGACCAGGATCGTGTTGGCGCGCGCCACCGCGTCGAACAGCTCGGCCATGTAGTCGTGCGGCTCGATCTGGATGCTGTACGGCTGGAAGCTCAGGCCCAGGCCCAGCGGCGCGGGCGTCTCGATGACCTTGCGGCTGAAGGATTCCCAGTCGAAATCGGGCCAGGCGGCCAGGTGGGCGTTGTAGTTGCCGACTGCGCCGTTCATCTTGCCGAGCAGTTGCACCGAGGCGATCTGCGCGCGCGCCTTCGACAGGCGCACCGCCACATTGGCGATTTCCTTGCCGACGGTGGTCGGGCTGGCGGTCTGTCCGTGGGTGCGCGAGAGCATCGACACGCCGGCGAACTGGTGCGCCATTTCGCGCAGCTTGGCGATCAGGCCGTCGATGGCGGGCAGCACCACCTTTTCGCGCGCGGCCTGGATCTGCAGGGCGTGGCTGGTGTTGTTGATGTCTTCGCTGGTGCAGGCGAAGTGCACGAACTCGGCGGCGGCCAGCAGTTCGGGCCGGGCTTCGAACTTGGACTTGATCCAGTACTCGACGGCCTTCACGTCGTGGTTGGTGGTCTTCTCGATCTCCTTGATGGCCAGCGCATCGGCCTCGGAGAAATGGGACACCAGGCCCAGCAGGTACTTGCGGGCACCGCCGGTGAGGGGCTTGAATTCGGCGAAGCCGCAGTCGGACAGCGCGATGAACCACGCCACCTCGACCTGCACGCGACGGTGCATGTAGCCCTGTTCGCTCATCAGCGGGCGCAATGCCGCGAGTTTGGCCGCGTAGCGGCCGTCAAGGGGGGAGAGGGCGGAGACGGTGGAAAAGCTCATGCCCGAATTTTAGGCGGCCGGCGGTCCGTGGGGTCGTACCGACACATCGGGGTGGATCCGGCCCCGGGTTGTCCCGTTCACCTAAAATGATTATGAACAAGCGTCATCAAGCCAAGAACAAAGGGAGAGAGCCTTCATGAAACTGATCGGATCCGCCGCCAGCCCCTATGTGCGCAAGGTGCGCGTGGTGCTGGCCGAAAAGCGGCTCGATTACCAGTTCGTGCTCGAGGACGTCTGGTCCGCCGACACCACCATCTCCAACTCCAATCCGCTGGGCAAGGTGCCCTGCCTGATCATGGAAGGCGGGGAGGCGATGTTCGATTCGCGCGTGATCGTGGAATATCTCGACACGCTGTCTCCGGTAGGCAAGCTCATCCCGCAGCAGGGCCGCGAGCGCGCCGAGGTCAAGACCTGGGAAGCCCTGGCCGATGGCGTCATGGACGCCGGCGTGCTCTGGCGCTTGGAAGCCACCTGGTCCGGCCGCAACGACCACGAGCGCAGCACGGCCTGGATCGAGCGCCAGCGCACGAAGGTCGTGGACGGCGTGGCCGCCATGTCCAAGGGCCTGGGCGACAAGCCCTTCTGCAGCGGCATCCACCTGAGCCTGTCGGACATCGCGGTGGGCTGCACGCTGGGCTGGCTGGACCTGCGCTTCCCCGACATCGACTGGCGCGGCGAGCACGGCAACCTGGCCAAGCTCTACGACAAGCTCATGCTGCGCCCCAGCTTCATCGATACGAAGCCCTGAGACGGCACAGCCCCGAACCAAGGCGCCACGCGGCGCCTTTTTCTCTTTCAGAGCCCGGTGAACCTGGCGACAGCCGGAAAGTAGAGCCGGTACGGCAAGAGCCGCATCAGCTTCATCCAGAACGTGAAGCGCCGCGGAAAGTGGATCTCGAATGCGCCGCGGCGCCAGCCTGCGAGCATGGCCTCGGCCGCCTGTGCGGGAGAGATCAGCGCCGGCATCGCGAAGTCGTTCTTCGCGGTGAGCGCCGTCGTCACGAAGCCCGGCTGGATCACGCTCACGCCGATGCCGCGTGCGTGCAGGTCGATGTAGAGCACCTCGGCCAGATGGGTCAGCGCGGCCTTGGTCGGGCCGTAGGCCAGGCTCTTGGGCAGTCCGCGAAAGCCCGCGACGCTCGCCGTGAGCGACACGTGGCCCGCACCGCGCGCCACGAAGCCGGGCAGCACGGCCGCCAGCACGTTCAAGGCGCCGACGTAGTTGACCTGCTGGTGCGCGAGCATTTCGTCGAGCGCGAATGCATCGGCGCGCAGCACGCCGTAGGTGGCGGCGTTGAAGAGCACGAGATCGACGGTGCCGGCCATCGCCTGCAGCTGCGCATACGCGACGGCGACCGCGGCGGCATCGCGCACGTCCAGCGGCAGCACGATCACGCGTGGCGGCCGTGCGGCGTCGTTGTGCAGCGCTGCGAGTTCTTCCAGCGCCTCGCCGTTGCGGGCCGACACGGCGACCCGTGCGCCGCCTTCGAGCAGCGCGAGCGCCGTCGCGCGGCCGATGCCCGAGGAGGCGCCGACGATCCACGCCGTCTTCCCGTGCCAGTCGGCGAGCGGTGGATTGAAGGGCTTCACGGCGCCGCCTTCGCCGGAAGCGGCAGGGGCGCTGCGGAAGCTGGCGATCGAATCACCAACAGCCACAGCGCCGCACCCGCGATCACCTTGAGCACGCAGGGCAGCAGACAGTACGCGAGCGACAGCGCCTGCAGCGCCGACGCATCGCGTGCGCCGGGCGCATAGCCGGCCAGCCCGAGCAACGGCAGCGCGAGGCCGGCGGCGAGCGCGAGGTTGAGCTTGGTCGCGAAATTCCACCAACCGAAGTAGGCGCCGGCATGCGGCTGGTCGCCGGCCTCGGCAATGATTCCGGCGAGCAGCGCACCCGGCAGCACGAGGTCCGAACCGATCGCGAAACCCGACAGCGCGCAGACGATGAGAAAGGGCACCGCGTCGCCCGCGCCCATCGCGCCGGCCCATGCGAACACCGCCACCGACATGCACATGCCGCCGAGCCAGCTGCGCGCGAGGCCCCAGCGGCGCACGATGCGCAACCACACGGGAATCGATGCGGCAGCGACCACGAAGTAGAGGCCGAGGAATGCGGGCTCCATCGCGGCGGGCGCGCGCAGCCGGTCCTGCACGAAGAACAGCACCAGCGTGGCAGGCACCGCGCTCGCGATGCCGTTGAGCACGAACACCGCGAGCAGGCGGCGAAACGGCGCACGGCGCAGCGGCAGCCGCAGGTCGACTGCCGTGTGCGGCGCGGCGGCACGCGTCGGCCGCGGCGCCTGCGCCCAGAAGACCCACCCCACTGCCAGCAACACGCCGAACAGCGCGACCGTCGCGGGCAGTCCCGCCAGCGTCGGCGTGACCGAGGCCAGCACCACGCCGACGAGCCCCATGCCTTCGCGCCAGCCCACGACGCGGCTGCGCTGCAGCGCGTCGCCGCCCAGCATCGCGCCCCACGACTGGTGCGCGATGCTCAGCATGCTGTAGCCCGCGTAGGTCAGCGCGAGCAGCACGGCGGCGACCATGAGCAGCGCGCCGTGGCGCTCGGGGTCGACCAGCAATTGGGGAAAGAAGAGCAGCCCGAAGCCCAGCAGCAACACGCCCGCGGCGACAGCGCCGAAGCCCAGAACGGCCTGCGCCGAGCGCGCATGCAGCCGGTCGCTGAGCCGCCCGAGCAGCGGATCGATCAGCGCATCGAGCAGCCGCGCGCCCAGCAGCACCGCGCCCAGCGTGGCGAGCGGCACGCCGAAGGCGCGAGCGTAGTGGTTGGGCAGCAGCACATAGAGCGGCAGCGCGACGAAGGCGAGCGGCAGGCCGAGCAGCCCGTAGCGCACGCCATCGAGAGGGCCGAAAGAAGACACGAAGGGCCGCGCCGTCTCTAGCGCTTTTGCAGCGTGTACTGCACCACGTCGATGTTGGCCTGCGAGAACGCCGCCTCGCAGTAGGCGAGGTAGAACTCCCAGATGCGCATGAAGCGCTCGTCGAAGCCCAGCTGCAGGATCTGCCCGCGCTGCGCGAGGAAATGCTCGCGCCAGCGGCGCAGCGTCTCGGCGTAGTCGGCGCCGAAGGCGAACTCGTCCACCACCGCGAGCCCTGCGGCCTCGGCCTCGCGCCGGAACTCGCGCGGGCAGGGCAGGCAGCCGCCCGGGAAGATGTACTGCTGGATGAAGTCGGTCGAGTCGATGTAGCGGTCGAAGAGCTGGTCGTCGATCACGATGCTCTGCACGCAGGCGCGGCCGCCGGGCTTGAGGAGCCGGCTCACGCTCTGGAAGTAGGTCGGCCAGTATTCGCGGCCCACCGCTTCGACCATCTCGATCGAGCAGACGGCGTCGAACGGGGCGTCGTCGATGTCGCGGTAGTCCTGCAGGCGCAGGTCGGCAGAGAGGCCCGCGGTGCGCTGCCGGGCAAAGGCGAGCTGTTCGGTGGAGAGCGTCACGCCGGTCACCGAGGCACCGAAATCGGAGGCGCCCATCTCGGCCAGCGCGCCCCAGCCGCAGCCGATCTCGAGCACGCGGTCGCCGGGCTTCACGCCCGCCATGTCGAGCGCGCGCCGCACCTTGGCGCGCTGGGCGTCGGGCATCGGCTTGCCGAGGTCGCCCTCGAACCAGGCCGACGAGTAGTTCATCGTCTCGTCGAGCCAGAGCTTGTAGAACGCGTTGCCCAGGTCGTAGTGCGCATGGATGTTGCGCGAGCTGCCGGCCTTGCTGTTGCGGTGCATCAGGTGCCGCACGCGGTAGACGAGGCGGCCGAACCAGCTGCCGTAGACCACGTCCTCGATCGCGCGCCGGTTGGCGATGAACACCTTGATGAGCTCGACCAGGTTCGGGGTGGTCCAGTCGCCCGCGATGTAGCTCTCGGCAAAGCCGATGTCGCCCGACTTGAGCGCGGCCTTGCAGACCTCCCAGTTGCGCAGCGTGAGCGAGGCGGTGAGGTGGCTGCTGCCGGGCGCGGCGCCGAAGTGGCGCACCGAGTCGTCGGGCAGCCGCACCGTGAGCGAGCCGTGGGCAAGGCGCTGCAACAGGCCGAGCACGGTGCGCGCGGCGCCGGGGGCGTCCTGCGGCAGCGAAAAGCGCGAAACCTGGGGAGCGGTGGTGGTGGGGGTCATGGGTTCGCCTGCTGCTGCTGATGCGGGTGGTCGCTGGACACGAAATGGCGGGGTGGCGCGGGCTTGGCGACGAAGGGAACGCGCTTGAGCCAGAGCCTGGCGGCTTGCCAGTGGATGCGCGCGATGAGCCCGAAGGTCATCGCGGGATAGCGCCAGAGCGCACGGCGCACAGTGGCGGCGGTCAGCGGCGCGAGTTCGCCGCTGACGCTGGTTTGCAGCAAGGGGCCGTCGGTATCGTCGTGGTCGATGCGCACCACCGTGCGGGCGAATTGCGCATCGACGAGGAAGCGGAAGCGGTAGTCGCCGCTGACCTCGCAGAACGGCGACACGTGGAAGGCCTTGGTGGCCTTCAACTCCATGCCATAGACGGGGCGGTCCAGCAGATAGCAGTGGCGCTCGCCGAAGGTGTTGTTCACCTCGACCACGATGGCGCGCAGCGCGCCTTCGGCCGTGTGGCAGTACCAGAAGCTCACCGGCTTGAAGGTGTAGCCGAACACGCGCGGATAGCAGTGCAGCCAGGCTTCACCGGTCGCGTCGTGGATCTGGTGGGCGGCCAGCAGCTCGTCGAGCCAAGCCAGGGCGCCGCCTTGCGCGGGCGCACGGCCGTCGCCGTGGTCGATGTCGTGAAAGGACAGGGCGGCCCGGCGGTTGAGCGCGAGCGCCTCGCTGCCGTGTGCGCGGAGAGTGCGCATCGGCAGCATCAGGAAATAGGTCGGGTAGACGAAGGCGTTGCGCGCGGGGCGCAGGCGCGCATGGTGCACCTCGCCGAAGCCCATCAACGGGAGCGGGCGCTCCTGGGTCACACCGCAGACCTCGCCCGCAGGCCGGCGGCCGCGGCCAGGCCGGCCTTCAGGCCGTCTTCGTGGAAGCCATAGCCCATCCACGCGCCGGCGAACCAGGTGTTGCGCTGGCCCTGCAGGGCGGGAACCCCGGCCTGCGCGCGGATCGCGGCAAGGTCGAGCACCGGGTGGTCGTAGTCGTATTCGGCCATGACCTGACTACGCTGGATCTCGCGCACCGGATTCAACGAAACGATCACTGGCTGTTCCCAGGGCAGTGGCTGCAGCTTGTTCAGCAGGTAATGCAGGCAGACCCGGCCCGATTCGCGCTCGCTGGCCGCCGCGCGCTCGTAGTTCCAGGCGGCCCAGGCCGACCGGCGCTGCGGCAGCACCGAGGCGTCGGTGTGGAGCACGGCGTGGTTCGGCTGGTAGCGGATCGCGCCGAGCACCGCGGCTTCGGCCGGGCTCGCGTCGCCGAGCATCGCGAGCGACTGGTCGGAATGGGTGGCGAGGATCGCGTGGTCGAAGCGCTCGGTGCCGGCGTCCGTGGCCACGAGCACGCCGCCGCCTTCGCGGGTGATGCGGCGCACGGGGGTGCGCAGGCGCTTGTCGTCCAGGCCCGCGACGATCTTCTCGACGTAGTGGCGCGAGCCGCCGCGCACCGTGCGCCACTGGGGCCGGTTGGCGATCTGGATCAGCCCGTGGTTGTGGCAGAAGCGGATCATGGTCGCGACCGGAAACGCGAGCATCTGCGCGGTCGAGCAGCTCCAGATGCAGCCCATCATCGGCAGGAAGTACCAGTCGCGGAAGGCGGCGCCGAAGCGGTGGGCGTCCAGGAACTCGCCGAGCGGCTGGGCCAGTTCGCCCTCCGTGCCGGCCTCGGCGATGCGCGTGGTCAGGCGGTTGAAGCGCAAGAGGTCGGCCAGCATGCCGAGGAAGCGCGGATCGGCGAGGTTGCGCCGCTGCGCGAAAACGGTGGCGAGGTTGTTTCCGCTCCACTCGAGCTGGCCGCCGTTGTCGCGGGTGGCCTGGACCGAGAACGACATCTCCGAGAGCGCAGTCTCCACGCCGAGCGCGGCGAAGAGGCGGATCAGATTCGGATAGGTGCGGTCGTTGTAGACCAGGAAGCCGGTGTCGACGCCATGGGCGACGCGGGTCGAATCGATCGGGGAGCGCGGCAACTCGATCGTTGCCGTGTGCGCGTGGCCGCCGAAGTAGTCACTGGCTTCGAAGAGGGTGATGCGGGCCGTGTCGCGAAGGGCGTGCGCTGCGGCCAGTCCCGAGATGCCGGCGCCGATGACGGCGATGCGAAGGGGCTGCGTCATCGCGAGCCCCGGTTCCGGCGGGAATATAAAAATGCTGCGAGGCGCCCCGACGCGAAGGAGGGAGGGAGGGAGGAGGAGAAGAATCGCCTCGGGATTTCGACCAGACGGCAAGCGCCCGGAAGACCTCGCAACATGAAAACCGGTGGGCTTTGGCCACCCACGCAAATTATGAGCGTGCGTTTGGCGGCCCGGTTCCCGGCGCAGTGGTAAGCGTTTGTGACGTTCAGTTCACGATGGGGTGGACGCATCGGTAAATAATATTACCGATTCGTATTTTTGTGAACTGGTCAGTCTTAATTTGTCCCGAGCTGCTTTTCGATGACGTTCACGAAGCCGTTCTCGTCCGGCGCCGTCATGCTCGACCAGGCCTGCACGACCTTGCCGTCGCGCCCGATCAGGTACTTGTAGAAATTCCATTTCGGCGTGGTGCCGGAGGCCTGGGCCAGTTGCTTGAACAGCGGATTGGCGTCCGTTCCGCGAACCGACGACTTGGCGAACATCGGAAACTTCACGCCGAAGGTGCTTTCGCAGAAGTCGGCAATTTCCTTGTTGGAGCCTGATTCCTGGGAGAAATCGTTCGACGGGAAGCCCAGCACCACCAGGCCGCGGGTGCGGTATTTCAGGTCCAGTGCCTCCAGGCCCTTGTATTGCGGGGTGAAGCCGCAGAAGCTCGCCGTATTCACCACCAGGACCACCTTGCCCGAGTACTGGCACAAAGTCTGGGGCTTTTCATCCTGCAGGCGCGGGAAGGTGTGTTGAAGGATCGCCGGGCACCCGGCAGCCTCTGTTGGAGCGGGCGCTGCGGACGGTGTCTGGGCGCTCGCCGGAAGCGCGGTAAACAGTCCCGCCACGAGGGAAACAGCCGGTGCACAGCGCCAGAGCGTCGACAATAAGAAAAGGGTTCGCATGGCGGGCTCCTGGTTCAAAAAGGGGGGTGTGCATCCGTGCCGCCACGGCGCACGTATGCACATCATCGCGCGTCTGTCACGGGCGCGCCAAACGGGCCGACTAAAATCGGCGGCCATAGAAAGACTTTGATGCTCTATCCGGAACTCTTCAGACAACTCGAATCCGTCCGCTGGGACATGGACAAGGACATTCCCTGGCAGTCGTTCGATGCTTCCTTGCTGACGGAAGAGCAGGCCCAGACCATCAAGATGAATGCCATCACCGAGTGGGCGGCGCTGCCGGCCACCGAGATGTTCCTGCGCGACAACCGCCACGATAGCGATTTTTCCGCTTTCATGTCGATCTGGTTCTTCGAGGAGCAGAAGCACTCTCTGGTGCTGATGGAGTACCTCAAGCGCTTCAGCCCCAAGCACGCCCCCACCGAAGCCGAGCTGCACGAAGTGCGCTTCGATTTCGACCCGGCCCCCCCGCTCGAGACCCTCATGCTGCATTTCTGCGGCGAGATCCGCCTGAACCACTGGTACCGCCGCGCCGCCCAGTGGCACACCGAGCCGGTCATCAAGCACATCTACACCACGCTGAGCCAGGACGAAGCCCGCCACGGCGGCGCGTACCTGCGCTACATGAAGCGTGCGCTCGAGAAGTTCGGCGACGAGGCCCGTGCCGCGTTCACCAAGGTCGGCGTCCTGATGGCCAGCGCCCGTCGCACCGCCCAGGCCCTGCACCCGACCAACCTGCACGTCAACAAGGCGCTGTTCCCGAACGACACCATCCAGAGCCGCATGCCCGATCCCGACTGGCTGGAGCACTGGCTCGACAAGCAGATCAAGTTCGATGCCGTCTGGGAAACCAAGGTCGGCGAGCGCATCCTGCACAACCTGAGCCTCCTGATGAACCGCAGCTTCAAGACCGTGCAGGAACTGAATCGCTACCGCAAGGAAATCGCCGCCACGCTCGGCCCCAAGCCCGAGTACCAGGGCGCATAAACAAACAAGAACTTCGCCCCGCACCCCGGGGCGATTTTTTTGGGCGAGCGGTGTCACAACCCGCGGACGCCGAACGTCTAATCGGGCATGGACGACCCGACCCTCACCTTCGACAGCCACCGTCGCCGCCTCCAGGGCATCGCCTACCGCATGCTCGGCTCCGTTGCAGAGGCCGAAGAGGTCGTGCAGGACGCCTGGCTGCGCTGGCATGAAGCCGACAAGGCCAGTTTCGACAGCGCCGAAGCCTGGCTCGTGACCGTCGTCACGCGGCTGTCGATCGACCGGCTGCGCGCCGCCAAGGTCCAGCGGGAGCACTACATCGGCGCCTGGATGCCGGAACCGACGTTGACCGAGTCGCCCGACACCCCCGAGGAATCGCTCGAGCGCGCCGACAACATCTCCGTCGCCTTCCTCGCCGTGCTCGAGCGCCTGGCCCCCGAGGCGCGCGCCGCGTTCCTCATGCGCGAGGTGTTCGACGCCGACTACGACGAAGTGGCGCTCACGCTCGGCAAGAGCGAAGCCGCCTGCCGCCAACTGGTGCACCGCGCCAAGGCACAGGTGCAGGACGCCCGCCCGCGCTACCAGGTCTCGCGCGAAACCCACCAGCGCCTGCTGCGCGCCTTCGCCGACGCCGCCGCGCGCGGCAGCATGCAGGACCTGAAGGCGCTGATGACCGAAGAGGTCGAACTCATCGGCGACGGCGGCGGCAAGGTGCAGACCTTCAGCAAGGTCCTCACCGGCAACCAGCGCCTCGCGCAACTCTACTTCTCGCTCTGGCGCCGCATGGGCCCGGCGGTGCGCATGGAGCTGGTGGAGATCAACGGCGAGCCTGGCCTCCTGCGCTTCATCGACGGCGAACTCGAATCGGCCCAGACCTTCGAGATCGAGGACGATCGCATCGCGCGCATCCGCGTGCAGCGCAATCCCGACAAGCTCGCCCGCATCGCGCAGCGCTTCGTCTCGAAATAGTTCGCGGGGCGTGTCACAGGGCCGGTGGCTGGCCCGTCTTCAGTGGGTAGGAAGCAGATTTTCAAACCCGGCTCACTGGAACATCTTCATGAACACCGCACCTCGCCTGAACTGGTTCAAGACCATCCCCAAGACCTTCGAAGCCGTCCTGGCCGTCAGTGCCAGCATCGATTCGAGCACCGTCGGCAAGACGGTGCTCGATTTCGTCTTCGCGCGTGTCTCGCAGATCAACGGCTGCGCCTACTGCCTGGACATGCACGTGCGCGACCTGCGCAAGCAAGGCGAAGGATGGCAGCGCATCAACAGCCTGGCCACCTGGCACGAAGTGAGCTTTTTCAACGAGCGCGAACGCGCCGCGCTGGCCTGGGCTGAATCGCTCACGCGGCTGGCCGATCACCACGACGAGCGCGACACCGAGTTCGAAGCCCTGAAGGCGCAGTTCAGCGACGTCGAGATCGCCGAACTCACCGTGGCGGTCGCGCAGATCAACACCTGGAACCGCATCAACGTCGGCATGCGCGTGCCCGTCGCCGTGAAGGCGTTGGACTGAGCGGTTTCCTCAGCGGCGCTCGACCACCATCGGCGCGATCCGCAGGCTCTCGCGCAACTGCGTGACGGCTTCGCCGGCTGCGTTGCGCGAGGCGAACGGCCCGGCCTGCAGGCGGTGCGTGCCGGCCTCGCTGAACACGCGCAGTTGCGGCGCCAGCGAAGGCAGTCCGCGCGCGGCCTGGTTCAACAGGCTCTCCGCACCGTCGCGTTCGCGGAAAGCGCCGAGCTGCACCCAGAAGCCCGCCACCGCCGCGGCAGAAGGTGCGGTCGCCGAAGCCGCCGACGGCGGTCGCGCAGGGACGTCGAGCGGTGCCATGGGCGCAAGGTCGGTGACCACGATCGGCTGACGCGGTGGCGGTGGAACGTCTGCTTCGACGGCCTGCGACGCCGCTTGCGCCACGGGCTGCTGCTCGACAGGCGTCATCGCCGTCACCGGTGTTTGCGGCGCGACAGGCATCGTGGAAGCCGCCGGCGCATTCATCATCGCCACCGGTGCCACCCAGGCCGAGGGCACAGGCACCGACGCAGCCGCGGCGCGCGGTGCCGGCGAAGCTGCCGCATACGCGGTCCCCGAATCCCGTCGCCACGCGCCCGTGCGGATGTCCTCGTTGGTGATCCGCTCGATCTCCACCGGCGCTACGCCGCGCAAGAGGTCGAGCTTGAGCGCGGCCGTGTAGCTCAGGTCGATGACGCGTCCGTCGACGAAGGGCCCGCGATCGTTCACCCGCACAATCACCTCGCGCCCATTGGCCGGATTGCGCACCCGCACGTAGCTCGGCAGCGGCAGCGTCTTGTGCGCGGCCGTCATTGCGTACATGTCGTAGGGCTCGCCGCTGGAGGTCGACGCGGCGTGGAACTTGCGGCCGTACCACGAGGCCAGGCCCGACTCCCGGAACGGCCGGTCGTCGGTGATCGGCTGGTAGCCCCGGCCCAGCACGGTGTACGGCTTGCTGGTGCCGCCGCTGCCGCGGATGGGTTCGATGCGGGGCTCGGCGTCGGGCACGCGATCGAGGTCCGAGGGGATGTTCGTGCCCGGGCCGTCGCGGCCGCTGGAGGCGCTGCTGCCGCTGCGTGTGCCGCTCGCGCAACCGGCCAGAAGGACGGCGACGGCAACCGCGCACGCCGCCAGCGCGGTGGTCGTGCGGGCGCGGGCTTCGTCAGCCAAATACCGCCTTCCACAGGGCGAGCATGGCTTCGCGTTCGGCGGCCAGTGCGGGCGGCGTGACCTGCGTCGGCTCTTCGTTCAGGCGCGCGCGATGCTGCACGCGGCGCAGCTCGCGGTACGCGCGCGCTGCGCTCCGGCCGATGCCTTCGGGCAGCAGTCCCGCCAGTTCGGCGCGCAGCAGCAGCGCGATGTTGCCGACGTTCGGAATCAGCTCGGGGTGCTCGCCCGAGCACGACAGCACCAGGAACTGCACCGCGAACTCGGCATCGACCATGCCGCCGGGGCTGTGCTTCACGTCGAAGCGGTCGGCCTTCACCGGCCGTGCGCCGCGCAGCTTGTCGCGCATCGCGATGATCTCGGCCTTGAGCGCCTCGCGGTCGCGCGGCGACACCAGCACGGCCTCGCGCACCTGGTCGAAACGCGTGCCCAGTTCGGCGCCATGGTCGGCACTGCCGAGCACGAAGCGCGCGCGCGTCATGGCCTGGTGCTCCCAGGTCCACGCGGTGTTGCTGCCGCGGCCGAGCTGGTACTTCTCGTAGGCCTCGAAGCTGGTGGTGAGCAGGCCGGAGTTGCCGTTGGGCCGGAGCGCCGTGTCGATCTCGAAGAGGTCGCCCTCGCGCGTCTTCACCGTGAGCCAGTTGATCAGCTTGCGCACATAGGCCGCATAGACCTCGCCGGCGCGCTCGTCGTCATCGTCGTAGACGAACACGATGTCCAGGTCGCTGCCGTAGCCGAGCTCTTTGCCGCCCAGCTTGCCGTAGCCGATGATCGCGAACTGCGCCACCTCGCGGTGGCGGTTGCGCACATGCGGCCAGCACCAGCGGGCGGTCACGCGCAGCGTGGTGTCGGCCAGCGCGCTCAGGTCGTCGGCCACCTGCTCGACGGTGATGCGGCCGTCCACGTCGCGCGCCAGCGTGCGGAACACCTCGGCGTGATGGGCATGACGCAGCAGGTTCAAGAGGCGCTCTTCGTCGGCCTCGCCGGTGCGGGTGAGCGAGGTGTGGCGTGCCTCCAGCTCGCGCTCGAATTCGTCGGCCACGAAGCGGCCCGACAGCATCTCGTCGCTCGCGAGCTCGTCGATCACGCCCGGGTGCTGCATCAGGTAGCGCGCGGGCCATTTCGCCGCGCCCAGGAGGCGCAGCAGGCGCTCCTGCACGGCGGGCCGTTCGACCAGCAGCGCGAGGTAGCTTTCGCGGCGCATCAGCGGCTCGATCCAGTCGGCCCAGCGCATCGCGGCATCGACATGGCGTGGCGTCTGCCCCGGGCCGTCGCCGTCGGGCTCCTTGAGCCACTGGCCGGTGCGCTGCACCAGCTGGCGCAGCCGCCCCCGCGTTTCTTCGCGCAGGGCGAGCACGCGCGGCGTCTCGCACCAGTCGCGGATGCGCTCGGCAAAGACGGGCGGCAGGTCGTCGAGCAGGTCCGCCAGATCGGCGGGGGCCGCGGCCTTCTTGCCGTTGCACTTGCCGTTGCAGGGCTTCTCGCCGCCGAGCAGCTTGTCGAACTCCTGCGCGACGAACTCGCGGTGCGTGTCGAGCTGCGCGAGGAAGGGGCAGCAGTCGGCATAGCCCATCGACTGCGCGATCCAGCGCAGGTCGTCGTCGGCCACCGGCAGCACGTGGGTCTGCTGGTCGTCCAGGTACTGGATGCGGTGCTCCACGCGGCGCAGGAACTCGTAGGCCAGCGCCAGCGCGTCGGCGGTTTCCTGCGGCATGAGGTTGGCGCGTGCGAGGCGCTGCAGCGCATCGAGCGTGGGCCGCGTGCGCAGTTCGGGGAACTGCCCGCCGCGCACCACCTGCAGGAGCTGCACGGTGAATTCGATCTCGCGGATGCCGCCGCGCGAGAGCTTGACGTCGTTCGCGCGTTCGGGCCGCCCGGCGCTGCGGCGCGCCGACTGCTCGCGGATCTGCCGGTGCAGCGTGCGCAGCGAATCGAACACGCTGTAGTCCAGGTAGCGGCGGAACACGAAGGGCAGCACTGCACCGCGCAGGCCCTGCGCGTGGCCGCCGAGCACCACGTCGCGCGGCGCCACCACCCGGCTCTTCATCCACGCGAAGCGCTCCCACTCGCGGCCCTGCACCTGGAAATATTCTTCGAGCGCATCGAGCGAGACCACGCTCGGCCCCGAGTTGCCGTTGGGCCGCAGCGCCAGGTCGACGCGGAACACGAAGCCGTGCTCGGTGGTGTCGCCCACCAGCGCGTAGATGCGCTTGACGGCGCGCGAGAAGTACTCCTGGTTCGCCAGGCGCCCGCGTCCGTCGGCGTCGCCCTTCGTCTCGCCGTCCAGGTCGTACAGGTAGATGAGGTCGATGTCGCTGGACACGTTGAGCTCGCGCGCGCCGAGCTTGCCCATGCCGATCACCCAGAGCTGCGCACGCTGGCCCTCGGGGCCGAGCGGTGCGCCATGCACCGCATCGAGTTCGCGGCAGGCATCGGCGCAGGCGATGTCGAGCGCGAATTCCGCGAGCTCGGTGACCGCGGTGGTCACCACGGCGAGGGGGGCCTGTTGGTCGCAATCGAGCGTGACCAGCCGCTCCATCACCAGCTGCCTGACAATGCGCAAGGCATCGCCCACCGCATCACCGCGCTGGCGCAATGCCTCGAAGGCCACGGCCATCGATTCGCGCCGCGGCTCGCCCGGGGGAAGCAATGCAAGTTCGCCCGCATACCTGCGACGCAGGCGCTGGACGAAACGGGAGTAGGAAGAGAACGCGACCTGTGCGGTCGGCGTCGAAGTGGCTGGCAACTGGTTCACACTGCTATCGGTTTCCGTGGAACCCCTCTGAATGCTGGCGGTCATAATTCCCGACACAGCGCGATCCTCAATGAACGACACGGCGTCTACCCCTTCACGTCTGCTCAAAATCACCGCTGTGACGGCGCGCTGGCTGTTGGGTTTGCTGATCGCTGCATGGCTTCTGCTGGCGCTGTCAGTCGTTGTCCTACACGCGTGGATTGTGCCGCGAATCGGTGATTTTCGCGGCGCACTGGAGGCACAGGCTAGCAAGGCCATCGGCGTGCCGGTGCGTATCGGCTCTATCACCGCCCGCCCCGAGGGGCTTTTCCCCGCCTTCGAACTGCGCGACGTGGTGCTGCAGGATGCGGACAAGCGCGAGGCCCTTCGCCTCGTGCGCGTGGTGGCCAGCGTGTCGCCGCGATCGCTCTGGCGCCTCAATTTCGAGCAGCTCTACATCGAGGGCCCGCAACTCGATGTGCGCCGCGACGCTCAGGGAAAACTCCATGTGGCTGGATTGCACATGTCGACCGATACGACCGGAGAGACCCGCGCCGCCGACTGGTTTTTCGCGCAGCGCGAGCTGGTCATCGAAGGCGGCACCGTGCGCTGGACCGACGAGCAGCGCCAGGCCGAACCGATCCTCCTGACCGACGTGCGCTTCGTGGCGCGCAACGGCGGCCGCCGCCACGGCCTCCGGCTCGACGCCACGCCGCCGGCCGGCTGGGGCCAGCGCTTCACGCTGCGCGGGCAGTTCCGCCAGCCGCTGCTGTCGGTGCGCACCGGCCGCTGGCAGACCTGGGACGGCCAGATCTACGCCGACCTGCCCTACATCGACGTCACCCGCCTGGGCCAGTACGTCTCGCTCGATGCGCGCATCCGCGAAGGCAACGGCGCGGTGCGCCTCTGGGCCGACGTGGAAGACGGCCAGCTCGTGGGCGGCGCGGCCGACCTGGGGCTCGACCGCGTCGATGCTTCGCTCGGCAAGGGGCTGCAGCCGCTGGTGCTGCGCTCGGTCACCGGCCGCCTTGCGGGGCAGCTGGACGGCGAGACCCTCGAGTTCTCGACCACCGCGCTGCAGTTCGACACCTCCGACGGCCTGCGCTGGCCCGGCGGCAACCTCTGGCTGCAGCACACGCCGGCCAAGGGGCGCACGCCGGAGAAGGGCGCGTTGCGTGCCGACCGGCTCGACCTGGCCGCGCTCGCGCTCATCGCCGACCGGCTGCCGCTCGGCGAAGCCACGCACCGCGTGCTCGACAGCTATGCGCCGCGCGGGCTGGTGGAGCACATCGACCTGAGCTGGCAGGGCTCGCTGGGCGCACCCGACAAGTACCAGGCGCGCGGCCGCGTGAGCGGCCTGCGCGTGGCCTCGCAGCCGGCGCCGGCAACACCGTCCGTGCCCGCACCGGCACCTGCAACCGCCGCTACGGCAACGGCCACTGCAACACCGCCGCGCGCCCACCCCTGCACGCCCGGCCTGAGTGGCGCCACCGTCGACTTCGACGCCACCCACACCGGCGGCACGGCCACGCTGGCCATCGCGCAGGGCACGCTCGAATTCCCGGGCGTGTTCGAGGAGCCCGTGATCCCGATCGACCGGCTCTCCACCCAGCTGCAATGGAAGCTCGACAACGGCAACGCGCAGGTGCAGGTCTCCAAGCTGCGCTTCGCCAACACCGACGCCGAGGGCGATGCCGAAGCCGTCTGGCGCACCAGCGACCCGGCCGTCTCGAGCGGCAAGGGCCGCTTCCCCGGCGTGCTCGACCTGCAGGGCAAGCTCACCCGTGCCGACGGCACGCGCGTGTTCCGCTACCTGCCGCTGGACATTCCCCAGCACACCCGCGACTACGTGCGCGACGCCGTCACCAAGGGCACTGCGAGCACCGTCGATTTCCGCGTGCGCGGCGACCTGCACGACATGCCGTTCAAGGACCCGAAGCTGGGCGACTTCCGCATCGCGGCCAAGGTGGCGGATGTCAACTACGCCTATGTGCCGCCCTCGCTCGCAGCCGCGTCGTCGCACAGCGCAGCGCCCGCCCCGGTGTGGCCGGCCCTGACCGGCCTCTCGGGCGAACTGGTGTTCGAGCGCGACAGCATGCTGGTGCGCAATGCGCGCGGTCGCCTGGTCGGCGCCACCGGTGTCGAGGTGACCAAGGGCGAGGCGCAGATTCCCGAGCTGTCGCACCACGCGCAGGTGCTGCGCGTCGATGTGCAGGCCAAGGGCCCGCTCGGCGAGGTGCTGCGCGTGGGCGCGCCGCTGGCCGGCGAGACGGGAGAGATCATGCGCACCGCGCGCGCCACCGGCTCGGCCGACTACAAGCTGCACCTGGAGCTGCCGCTCGCGGCGATGGACAACGCCAAGGTGCAGGCCAGCGTCGCGCTGGCCGACAACGAACTGCAGTTCGTGCCCGAAGCGCCGTCGCTCACGCACAGCAAGGGCACGCTGAACTTCACCGAGACCGGTTTTTCGCTGGCCGGCGTGCAGGCCAGGCTGCTCGGCGGCGACATCCGCATCGAAGGCAAGGGCCGTTTCGCGGGACCCAACCGCGAGGTCGCGCTGAAGGCGCAGGGCACCGCCACCGCCGAGGGCCTGCGAGGCGCGCGCGAGGCCGAATGGCTCGCGCGCCTTGCCGGCAAGGCCAGCGGCAGCACGCCGTTCGCGGCGACGTTCTCGGTGCGCGATGGCGCTTCGGAACTGTCTCTCACGAGCAGCCTGCAAGGCCTCGCCCTGCAGTTGCCGGCGCCGCTCGTGAAGACGGCCGAGGAGCAGATGCCGCTGCGCATCGAGAAGAAGGTGCTGGCGCGCGAAACCCGGCCGGGCGGCGTCACCGTCGCCACGCAGGACCAGCTCTCGCTGGAACTGGGCCGCGTCGGCGCGGTGCAGTTCGTGCGCGACATCTCGGGCGCCGAGGCGCGCGTGCTGCGCGGCAGCATCGGCGTCGGCCTCTCGGCGGGCGAGACCGCGAGCCTGCCCGACAAGGGCGTGTTCGCGAACGTCAACGTGGCCAAGCTCGACATCGCCGCATGGGACGCCCTGCTGGGCGCCGCCGCGAGCAGCACCCCGAGCGACGCCCCCGGCGCCGGTGAAGACGCCGCGCAGGCCTACCTGCCCACGCGCATCGCGGTGCGCGCGCAGCAGCTGGGCATTGCCGGGCGCACCCTGCACAACGTGGTGCTGGGCGGCACGCGCGAAGGCGCGCTCTGGCGCGCCAACATCGACGCCACCGAACTGAGCGGCTACGCCGAGTACCGCCACACGCAGGCCGGCCGGCTCTACGCGCGGCTCGCGCGCCTGAAGATCGCACCGGCCGAGGCGACCCAGGTCGAAGCGCTGCTCGACGAGCAGCCGGGCACGCTGCCCGCGCTCGACATCGTCATCGACGACTTCGAGCTGCTCGGCAAGCGCCTGGGCCGTGCCGAGATCGATGCGGTCAACCGCGGGGGCGCGGGCCGCGAGTGGCTGCTCAACAAGCTGACCTTCACCATGCCCGAGGCGAGCTTCGCGGCCAAGGGCACCTGGGCCGCCATCCCCGGTGCCGCCGCGGGCCAGCGCCGCACGGCCATGACCTTCAAACTGGACATCGCCGATGCCGGCGACCTGCTCGCGCGCTTCGGCATGCCCGGCGTTCTGCGGCGCGGCAAGGGGCGGATGGAAGGCGACGTCAACTGGCGCGGTTCGCCGTTCTCGCTCGACTATCCGAGCCTGGGCGGCCAGTTGCAGGTCGACGTGGAATCGGGCCAGTTCCTCAAGGCCGACCCGGGGCTGGCCAAGCTGCTCGGCGTGCTGAGCCTGCAGGCGCTGCCCAGGCGGCTCACGCTCGACTTCCGCGACGTGTTCAGCGAGGGCTTCGCCTTCGACTTCATCCGCGGCGACGCCAAGATCGACAAGGGCATCGCGAGCACCAACAACCTGCAGATGAAGGGCGTCAATGCCGCGGCGCTCATGGACGGCTCGGCCGACATCGTGCGCGAGACGCAGAACCTGCGCGTGGTGGTGGTGCCAGAGATCAACGCCGGCACCGCCGCGCTGGTGGCCACTGCCATCAACCCGGCCATCGGCCTCGGAACCTTCCTCGCGCAGTGGGTGCTGAGCAAGCCGCTCGCCGCCGCCGCCACGCAGGAGTTCCACATCGAAGGCACCTGGGCCGACCCCAAAATAGCCAAGGTGCCGCGCACGCTGCAACTGCCGAGCCTCCCGGGCATTCCGGGCCGGACCGGCTCCGCGGCCGCGGAAGAAGGCAAGAAGACGGAGACCACGCAATGAAAGTCGCAGCCATCCAGATGGTGTCGGCCATCGCCCGCGAAGCCAATCTCGCGCGCGCCCACGACCTGCTCGCAGAGGCGGCCGCGGCGGGCGCCGAGCTCGCGGTGCTGCCCGAGTATTTCTGCATGATGGGCGCGCGCGACACCGACAAGCTGGGCCTGCGCGAGACGGCCGGCGCGGGCACGGTGCAGGGGTTCCTGGCCGATGCGGCGCGCGAGTTCGGCCTGTGGATCGTGGGCGGCACGCTGCCCATCGAGAGCACCGATGCCGAGCACGTGTTCAACAGCTCGCTGGCCTTCTCGCCCGAGGGCCGGTGCGTGGCGCGCTACGACAAGATCCATCTCTTCTTCTTCGACAACGGCACCGAGCGCTACGACGAGCGCCGCGTGATCGCGCCGGGCGCCAAACCCGTCGTGTTCGACCTGCCCTCGCGCGACGGCCACAGCTGGCGCATCGGCATGAGCGTCTGCTATGACTTGCGCTTTCCGGAGCTCTACCGCGCGCTCGCCAAGCAGGGCGCCGACCTGCTGCTGGTGCCCAGCGCCTTCACCCGCACGACAGGCGCTGCCCACTGGGAAGTGCTGCTGCGCGCCCGCGCCATCGAGAACCTCGCCTGGGTGGTCGCGCCCGCGCAGGGCGGCACGCACGAGAACGGCCGCCAGACCTGGGGCCAGTCGCTCGTCATCGATCCCTGGGGCACGGTGGTGGCGCAGCAGGCCAGCGACGAGGGCGTGGTGCTGTTCGACATCGACGCGAAGCAGATCGAGCGCACGCGCGCGCAGCTCCCCGCGCTGTCGCACTGCGTTCTTTAGCCGCGATGTCCGATGCGCTGCTGACCGTCGCACCGCAGCGGTGGGCGCGTTCCGCGTACGGGCGGCTGCGTTCGCTGTGGCAGCGCTGGTTCCTGTGGCTGCTGCTCGCGGTGCTGGTGTCGGTGCTGCTGGTCACGGTGGTGTGGCTCGCGGGGCGGCACGAGGTCGAGCAGGTGCAGGCCCAGCTCGACCGCGACACCGCCGACGCCGTCTCCGACCTGCGCAGCGGTTTCCAGCGCAATGCGCAGAGCCTGCGCGCCACGCACGGGCCGGGCACGCAGCGTGCGCAATGGAGCGAGGCCGCCGCGGGCCTGCTGCGCGAGCACCGCGAATGGCTGCGCCTCGAATGGCGCGACGCGGGCCTGCGACCGCTCGAAGCCATCAACACGCCCTACCGCATGCGCCTGCTCGACGAGGCGAGCCGCGGCCCCGAGCAGTCCGACGTGATGCTGGCCTGCGCGGCCGCCCGCAAGCTCGGCGCGGGCGCGTATTCGCCGAGCCACTACGTGCCGATCGCCGGCGGCGGCGGCGTCGAGGTGATGGAGTTCTGCGTGCCCGTCGACGGCGGCGGCTTTCTCGTCGCGAGCTATTCGCTGCGCGACGCACTCATCGAGCTCGTCGGCCCCACGCTCACCCGCGGGCAGGAAGTGGCGTTCACCGAGACCGACGGCACGCGGCTGGTGGCGCTGGGCAGCTCGCGCCGCGTCGGCACGCGCGTCTTCACCTCGCAGCAGCTGATCGACCTGCCGGGCGCCGCGCTGATGCTGCGCGTGGACGGCTGGCGCGCCGCGCCCGACCTGTTCCCGAACATGCTCACCGCGCTGGTCACCGCCATCTCGATCGCGCTGGTGTCGGTGCTGGTGCTGCTCGCGCGCGACACGCGGCGGCGCCTGCGCGCCGAGCGCGACCTGGCCGATGCGCTCGCGTTCCGCAAGGCGATGGAAGACTCGGTCATCACGGGCCTGCGCGCACGCGACCTGCAGGGGCGCATCACCTACGTGAACCCGGCCTTCTGCGAGATGGTCGGCTTCAGCCCCGAAGAGCTCATGGCCGACAACGGCGACGCGCCCTACTGGCCCACCGAACTGGCGCACGAGTACCAGCAGCGCCAGGCGCGGCGTCTGGCCGGCGGCATGCCGCCGCGCGAGGGCTTCGAATCGGTCTTCATGCGCAAGGACGGCACGCGCTTTCCGGTGCTGATCTTCGAGGCGCCGCTCATCAATGCGCACCGCGTGCAGACCGGCTGGATGAGCGCGTTCATCGACGTGAGCGAGCAGCGCCGCATCGAGGAGCTTTCGCGCGCGAGCCAGGAGCGCCTTCAGGCCAGCGCGCGGCTCGCCACGGTCGGCGAGATGGCGTCGCTCCTCAGTCACGAACTCACGCAGCCGCTGGCCGCGATCGCGAGTTATGCGAGCGGATCGCTCAACCTGCTCGGGCCGAATGCGAAGGGCGACCAGGGCGAAGTCGCGATGGCCGTCAGGCGCATCGCCGAGCAGGCCGACCGCGCGGGCCAGGTGATCCGCAGCGTGCACGACTTCGTGCGCCGGCGCGACCGCACGCGCGAGGCCGTCGCGCCGCAGGCGCTCATCGACGCGGTGCTGCCCCTGGTGCGGCTGCAGGCGCGCAAGCTCGGCGTGATCATCGAGGTGGTGCTCGAAGACCGGCTGCCCGCAGCCATGTGCGACCGCACGCTGGTCGAGCAGGTGCTGCTCAATCTCGCGCGCAATGCGATGCAGGCGATGGACAGCCCCGACAACACCGGCAGCCGCGTGCTGCGGCTGCGCGTGGCGCGCGCCGTGGCGGTGGGCGGCCCGGGCGTCGAGGACGCGCGGCGCTGGCTCGAGTTCTCGGTGGCCGACCTCGGCTGCGGCATCGGCGAAGACGTCGCCGAACGGCTCTTCACGCCCTTCTTCACCACGCGCGCCGACGGCATGGGCCTCGGCCTGAGCCTGTGCCGCACGGTGGTGGAGCAGCACGGCGGCGCGCTCATGCACGAGCCCAACCGGCCGCGCGGCACCATATTCCGATTCACCCTGCCGAGCACATGACGCGCTCCCGGCCTTCGCTCTTCCTGGAATTGTTGATATGCAACCGCTGATCGATGGACTCATCTATATCGTCGACGACGACGCCAGCGTGCGCGAGGCGCTGGCCTGGCTGCTGCGCTCGCGGCGCCTGGCCAGCGAGCATTTCGGCAGCGCCGAGGCCTTCGAGCAGTTGCTCGCACAGGGCCCGCTGCCGGATCAGCCGCGCTGCCTGCTGCTCGACGTGCGCATGCCCGGCACCAGCGGGCTCGTGCTGTTCGACCGCTTGGCCGAGCGCGGCCTGCTGGACGCGATGCCGGTGATCTTCCTCACCGGCCATGCGGACGTGCCGACGGCGGTGGATGCCGTCAAGCGCGGCGCCTTCGATTTCTGCGAGAAGCCGTTCTCGGACAACGCGCTGGTCGACCGCATCGAGCAGGCGCTCGGTGCGTCGCTGCGCGCGCTCGAGGTGCAGAGCGTGCGCCGCAGCCTTGTCGGGCGCATCGCCGAACTGACGGACCGCGAGCGCGACGTGATGCGGCTCGTGGTCGAGGGGCTGCCGAACAAGCTGATCGCCGACCAGCTGGCCATCAGCGTGCGCACGGTGGAGGTCCACCGGGCGCGCGTGTTCGAGAAGATGGAAGTGAAGTCGGCCGTTGAATTGGCGAACCGACTTCGGGACCTTTAGAAGGTCAGGCCTTTTCCGCGACGAAGATCTCGACGCGGCGATTTTGAGCGCGGCCTGCGGGCGTGCCGTTGTCGGCCAGCGGTTCGCGCGAGCCGCGGCCGTCGGTCGTGATCGCGGTGGTCGACACGCCGCGGCCCACCAGGTGGTTGCGCACGCTGTCGGCGCGGCTCACCGAGAGGCGCTCGTTGCCTTCTTCGCTGCCGGTGTTGTCGGTGTGGCCGACCACGCGCACGCTGGCGGCGGTGGCGGTCTTCAGGCCGTCGGCGACCTTGTCGAGCACCTGCGCGAGGTTGCGCTTGACGTTGGCGCGGCCGGTGTCGAACGAGAGCTCATTCGGAATGACCACGTGCAGCTGGTTGTCGGCGGTCTGCTCGATCACCACGCCCGTGCCCTTGGTCGAGGCTTCCAGGTCGGCCTTCAGTGCGGCCAGGCGCGCGGTCCAGCTGTTGGCGGGCGGTGCCGGCTGCGCGGCCGGTGCGGGTGCCGGCGGCGGTGCGGACTGTGAAGCGCAGCCTGCAATGAACATCACAGCAGCCGCTGCTGCTGCACCCGAGACAAGAAGCTTCCTCATGAGTTTTCCCTCTATGGACCAAAAAAAATGGCGGGAACCGGCCGTTCGATGCGGCCGGTTTCCCGCTGGGTGGCTGCTTAGCCGCGCGGGCCGCGCTCACCCACGTAGATTTCGACGCGCCGGTTCTGCGCGCGGCCGGCATCGGAGTTGTTGTCGGCCACCGGCTCGTGCGAACCGCGGCCTTCGATGCGGAAGGCCGCCGCGTTCACGCCGCGTGCCACGAGATAGTCGCGCGTGCTGGCGGCACGGTCGACCGACAGCGGGTTGTTGATGGCGTCGGAGCCGGTGCTGTCGGTGTGGCCGATGATGCGCACCTCGGCATTCGGGTTGTTGCGCAGGCCGCTGGCGAACTGGTCGAGCACCGGTGCGAAGTTGGGCTTGATGTTGGCGCGGCCCACGTCGAACGACACGTCGCTCGGAATGGCCAGCTTCAGCTCGTTGTTCTGCGTCTGGGTCACGGCCACGCCAGTGCCCTGGGTGGCGGCTTCCATCTGGCGCTTCTGGTTTTCCATGCGCTGCGACCACAGGTAGCCGCCGAGCGCGCCGGCTGCCGCGCCGACCACCGCGCCCGTGCCGATGGCACCGCGGTTGCCGCCGGTGGCCGAGCCGATGGCGGCGCCGCCCAGGGCGCCGATGCCGGCGCCGATGCCGGTGTTGCGCTGCGTGTCGGTCATGCCGCCGGCGCAGCCGGACAGGACGATGGCGGTGGCACAGGTGGCGAGTACGAACTTTTTCATGGAGATCCCTTTCGATGTTGAATCAAGCGGGGCACAGCTTAGCGCTGGGGAGGGTACGCGATGGTACGGGCTCAAGGCCCTACGGAAAATAAGAAAACCTTCGCCGTTCCGCGTGAATGCTGCGATGATTGCTACTAAAGTAATAGCGAGCAGGCACTTCTCCGACACCGGTGCGCGGCCATGGGCTACGCGAGCAATTCACGGTTTCGGCGGCGGGCCGCCATCATCGGGCGCGTGGTTGGCCTCGGGCTCGGTGTCGTCATGCAATTCACCCTTGCTGCGGCCGGAAAACATGGTCCACCAGATGATCAAGATGAACACGAGTCCCGCGGCGAGGGCTTCAAGCAGAATCAAACCCATGAGAAATGGACTCCAGTGGCTGGTCGGGCTTGCGATCGTAGCAACGCTCGCCGGCTGTTCCGTCGGCCCCCGCGTGCCCGACGCACCTACCCGACCTTCCGCCACCCCGCCGCGCGATCTCGGACCGCTGACCGGATCGCTCGCGCACCCCAAGAGCCGCTGGGTGCCCGTCGGCTGGGCCGAGCTCCCGGGCTTCAGTGAAGACCCGTTGCACGAAGCCTGGATCGCGCTGCTCGCCAACTGCGTGCGTCCCAACGCCGCCTTCGCACCGCTGTGCCGTGACGTGCGCCAGCTGGCCATCGGCACCCCCGAGGAGCAGCGCCAGTGGATGACCGAGCGGTTGCAGCCCTACCGTGTCGAATCGCTCGCGGGCCAGAGCGAAGGCAAGCTCACCAGCTACTACGAGCCGGTGTACGAAGCCTCCCGCGTGCCGAGCGCCGCCTTCAACGTGCCGCTCTATCAAGCCCCCGAAGGATTGGTGCCCAAGCGCCCCTGGTACACGCGTCAGGAAATCGAGACCCTGCCCGAAGCCCAGGCCGCGCTGCGCGGCCGCGAGATCGCGTGGATGGCCGACCCCATCGACGCGCTGATGCTGCACATCCAGGGCTCGGGGCGCCTGCGCATCACCGAGGCCAACGGCTACCAGCACACCGTGCGCGTGGCCTTCTCCGCCACCAACGAGCAGCCCTACCGCAGCGTGCAGCAGTGGCTCATGAGCCAGGGCGTGAGCAAGGTCGGCAAGTGGCCCGACGACACCAAGGCCTGGGCGGTGCAGAACCCGCAGCGGGTGCCGCAGCTCCTGTGGAGCAATCCGCGCTATGTGTTCTTCCGCGAGGAAACGATGAGCGAGGTCGACGCCGCCTTCGGCCCGCGCGGCGCGCAGGGCGTGCCGCTCACGGCGGGCCGCTCGATCGCGGTCGACCGCGAGAGCATCCCGTACGGCACGCCGGTGTGGCTCGCATCGAGCGGGCCGGCGGCGCAACTGCAGAAGCTGGTGGTGGCGCAGGACACCGGCAGCGCGATCCTCGGCGCGGTGCGCGCCGATTACTTTGCGGGCACCGGTCCCGATGCGGGTCGGCTGGCCGCGAGCGTGAACCAGCCGCTGCGCCTGTGGGCGCTGTGGCCGAGGCAACTTCCCGCGCCCTGAACAAACAAAGGGCGGGATCGGATCGATCCCTTCGGGAAACACCGAGGAACCGGCTTTGCCGGGCCTCAGGTGTTGCCCCCGGTAGGGGGTAGGAGAAGCGACACGAAGTGCGCGGAGCCTGGGGGCGAGCCACGCTCAGCAGAACAACCTGACGGGAACCTGATCAATTCACGGGAGTGTCATACGAAGTGCCTAGCTTCGCGGGTGTTTTCTTCAACCCACGAAAGAAATTGCGCATGACCGCAAACACTCGCTCCGACGAATCCGGGATCGATCTCGACGATATCGGCACCAATCCCACCGCCAACCCCTCGTTCACCGACCTGATCGCCTCGCGCCTGAGCCGCCGCCATCTGTTCGGCCTGGGTGTGGGCACCGCCGGCACGGCGCTGCTGCAGGCTTGCGGCGGCGGTGGAGGCGGCGGCGCCTCCTTCCCGATCCTGCCGCCTGCACCGGCGCCCGCACCTCCCGCTCCGCCGCCGGCACCGGCCGCGCCGCTCAAGCTCAACTTCAATGCCGTGGCCAAGAGCCTGGACGACGTGGTGAGCGTGCCCGCCGGCTATACCGCCAGCGTGCTGTATCGCCTGGGCGACCCGATCGCCTCGGGTGTCGCCGCCTACAAGAACGACGGCACCGACGATGCCGCCACCTACGACCGCCGCGCCGGCGACCATCACGACGGCATGACCTTCTTCGGCATGAACGGCTCGAACAAGTGGGACCCGGCCGGTGCGTCGCGCGGCCTGCTCGTGATGAACCACGAAGCCATCACGCCGCTGTTCCTGCACCCCAACGGCCAGACGGTGGTGGGCGGCATTCGCACCGTTGCCGACGAAGTGCAGCGCGAGTTCTTCCTGCACGGCGTGAGCGTGATCGAGGTCAACAAGACCGGCAACGCCTGGAGCTACAAGCAGGACTCGAGCTTCAACCGCCGCATCCACACACTGACCGAGATGAGCTTCTCGGGCCCGGCCGCCAAGACCGACTACCTCAAGACCAAGTACTCGACCGACGGCAGCAAGACCCGCGGGACGGTCAACAACTGCGCCAACGGCACCACGCCCTGGGGCACGTACCTGACCTGCGAGGAGAACTGGGCCGGCTACTTCCGCCGCATTGCCGCCAACGACGACAAGAACCGCAGCACCAGGGAGAAGGCATCGTTCAGCCGCTACGGCGTGGCCAGCACGGGCCGTGAGCTCTGGGCCACCGTCACGCCCGATACCGCCGACGGCCAGTACGGCCGCTGGAACACCGAAGTCATCGGCGCAGCGGCCACCGACGACTACCGCAACGGGCACAACACCTACGGCTGGGTGGTCGAGATCGATCCCTTCACCCCGTCGAGCACGCCGAAGAAACGCACTGCCCTCGGCCGCTTCGGCCACGAAGGCGCTTGCCTCGGCCCGGTCGTGGCCGGCAAGCCGCTGGTCTGGTACATGGGCGACGACTCACGCAACGAGTACATCTACAAGTTCGTCTCCACGAAGAACTGGGACGCGGCCGACATCGGCGGCGGCCTCGCTGCGGGCGACAAGTACATGGACGATGGTCGCCTCTACGTGGCCCGCTTCGATGCCGACGGCACCGGCAAGTGGCTTGAACTCAAGCTCGGAGTGAACGGCATCGACGCGAGCAACACCAAATACGCCTTCGCCGACGCGGCCGACGTGGTGATCAATGCCCGCCTGGCGGCCGACTCCGCTGGAGCGACCAAGATGGACCGCCCCGAGTGGACCGCCGTGAACCCGAAGACTGGCGATGTCTACGTGACGTTGACCAACACCAACGACAGCTCGCGTCCCCTTGCCTCGACCGACGGCGCCAATCCTCGCTTCTACAACGACATCAAGGGCGGCGCGATGAACCAGAGGGGCAATCCGAACGGCCACATCGTGCGCTTTGCTGATGACAACGCCGACCCGACGGCGCTGAGCTTCAAGTGGGATGTCTACCTGTTCGGGGCGCGCTCCACCGCTCCGGCCGACGTCAACGTGTCGCAACTCACCGCGGACAACGACTTCTCGAGCCCCGACGGCATGTGGTTCAGCCACGCCGCGCCGGGCTTGCTGTGGCTGCAGACCGACGACGGCGCCTACACCGACGTCACCAACTGCATGCTGCTGGCGTCACTGCCCGGCAAGCAGGGCGACGGTGGCGCGAAGGTGATCACCAACACGAATGGCGTTACCACCGCCACACAGAACACCTTCGTGGGCAAGGCCCCGGGCGTCGATGGCCTGCGCCGCTTCCTGGTGGGTCCGAAGGACTGCGAACTGACCGGCATCGCCGAGTCGGGCGACGGCCGCGCGCTGTTCGTGAACATCCAGCATCCGGGCGAGACGCCGCCGTCGAACAACACCGGCACCACCGATCCGACCAAGTACGGCAGCCACTGGCCGGACGGCGGCACGTCCCGCCCGCGTTCGGCCACGCTGGTCATCACGAAGAACGACGGCGGCCTGATCGGTCTCTGAGACCCGCGCCCCCGTTCAGGGCCACCCCGTGGACCGGCTTTGCCGGCTTCACGGGGTGGCATTCCAGAGACAGACGAAGCCTGCTGCGCCCTCATGCGCGCTCTCGCTGTCGTCGCTTTGTCACGCGCGATGCATTCCGCTGTCACAGTGCACAACTAAGGTTCGCACCCTGATCGGCGGCTGACTCATGGCCGCACGGCAGCAACCACGATATCTCTGGGAGAACCCTCCATGTCCGATACCACGAAGGCGCCTGGCGCCTCGCGTCGTCACGCCCTCAAACTGCTCGGTGCTGCGCCGATGCTGCCGCTCGGCGGCGTTGCCTTCCTGACCGCCTGCGGCGGCGGTGGTGGTGGCGGTGCAAGCTTTCCGATTCTTCCGCCGGCTCCTGCGCCCGCCCCGGCACCGGCTCCTGCCGTGCAGTTCAAGTCGGCCGAATTCACCGGCATGGCCGCGCCCACGCTGGCCGACCCCGCGGCCATGGCCACCACCACGGTCGGCTCCACGCTGAAGATCTCGTTCGACAACGGCAGCTCGACCGACTACCGCCTCGCTTACCAGCCCTTCTTCCTGACCGGCGACCTGGTGCCTGACGGCAAGGGCGGCAAGGTCCTGGCCGGCGGCTACTACGACATCAAGAACCAGCCCATCCTGGACAAGTCGGTGCCGGTCAACACGCGCCAGTTCTATTCCGACAGCCCCGACGGCACCTCGCTGCTGACCGTGGCCAATGCCAAGGTCGATGGCGTCAAGGGCAAACCGGTCTTCGCCGTGGTCCAGTTCGAATACACCACGCGCGACCTCGCCGGCAACAGCACCTACGGCACGCTGCCCTCGCCGATCGCGGTCCTCACGCTCGACCAGGACCAGACCACCGGCAAGCTCAGCCTGGTCAAGTACCACAACGTCGACATGTCCAGCGCCCACGGCCTGTGGATCACCTGCGGCGCGAGCCTCTCGCCTTGGGGCACCCACCTGTCGAGCGAAGAGTACGAACCCGACGCCGTCACCGCCTCGACCAACGCGCAGTTCAAGGCCTACAGCAAGAACGTGTTCGGCGACGAGACCACGGCCAACCCCTACCACTACGGCCACCTGCCCGAGATCACCGTCAATGCCGACGGCACCGGCAGCGTGAAGAAGCACTATTGCCTGGGCCGCATCTCGCACGAGCTGATCCAGGTCATGCCCGACCAGCGCACCGCCATCATGGGCGACGACTACACCAACGGCGGCTTCTTCATGTTCGTCGCCGACAAGGAGAAGGACCTCTCGGCCGGCACGCTCTACGTCGCCAGGTACGACGCGGGCTACTCGATCGATCCGGCCGCGGCCGCCACGAAGATGTCGTGGATCAAGCTCGGCCACGCCACCAGCGCCGAGATCGAAGCCCTGGCCAATTCGCTCAAGGCCACGGACATCCTCGACGTGGTGTACGCCGTGCAGAACGGCAGCAGCGACGCCTCGCCGCTGACCCCGGCGACGCCGGTCGACGCCAGCTACACGCTGATGTACTGCGACGGCAAGGCCAACTGGGTCCGCCTGAAGCCGGGCATGGAGAAGGCCGCGGCCTTCCTCGAGACCCATCGCTACGCCAACCTCAAGGGCGCGAGCATGGCTTTCACCAAGATGGAAGGCACGACCGTCAACATCAAGGACAAGGTCGCCTACTCCGCACTGCAGAACATCCAGGACTCCATGGTCAGCGGCGGCAAGGGCTGGACGGCCGGCACCAACATCGCCCTGCCGAAGAAGCTCAGCGCGGGTGGCGTGATGGCGCACAACCTCGCGGGCGGCCAGAAGGACAGCGAAGGCAGTGCGATCAACAGCGAATGGGCGCCGACCCAGACCCACGCGCTCATCGTCGGCGAGGACCTCCCCAAGCCCGACGATCTGGGCAACACCTCGAACCCGGACACGATCGGCAACCCCGACAACCTGAAGTTCTCCGAGAAGATGCGCACCCTGTTCATCGGCGAGGACAGCAGCAGCCACGTCAACAACTTCCTGTGGGCGTACAACATCGACACCAAGAAGCTGTCGCGCATCATGTCGATCCCCGCGGGCGGCGAGTCGACCGGCCTGCACGCCGTGGACGAGATCAACGGCTGGACCTACATCATGAGCAACTTCCAGCACCCGGGCGACTGGGGTGGCATCCACTCGAAGGTCCAGGCCACCCTCGATCCGTACGTGCGCGCGAACTACAAGGAACGCTACGCCGCGGCCGTCGGCTACCTCACCGCCGACCCGATCCAGCCGAAGCTCTCGAAGTAACCGTCATCGGTTCAGGACGGCGCCGCCGGCAACGGCAGCGCCGTCTTGTATCTGACCTGCTTGAGCGCAAAGCTCGAGCGGATCTTCTCGATCCCCGGAATCGGCGTGAGCTGCTCCATGATGAAGCGCTCCAGCGCCGCCATGTCGGCCACGGCGATGCGGATCAGGTAGTCGCTGTCGCCGGTCATCAGGTAGCACTCCATCACCTCGTCGTGCTCGGCGATGCGCTGCTCGAAGTCGGCAAGCGACTGCTTGCTCTGCGTGGTGAGGCTGATCGAGATGAACACGTTGAGCCCGAGGCCCAGCGCCTTCGCGTTCGCGAGCGCCACATAGCGGTCGATCACGCCATTCGCTTCGAGCACCTTCACGCGCGCCAGGCACGGCGAAGGCGACAGGTGGACGCGGCGCGCGAGCTCCACGTTCGACAGCGCGCCGTCGCGCTGCAGCTCGTCGAGAATGCGCAGGTCGATGGCATCGAGTTGCATGAAATGCTTCGAAATCAAGAGGTGGCGGAATTTTATGCTGCGACGACAGCGTGGGATTGCCGGCGCCGGTAGCTAATTTTCTGCATGTCGGCTTAAAGTGCTGTCATGAACGCCCCGATTTCAGCCGACCAGATGCGCGCCCTGTTGCTCGACAGCCCGATGTCGCACGACCCCGATCCCGCAGAGACCGCCGAATGGCGCGACGCCTTCCTGGCGCTCGCGCAGACGCATGGCCCGCAGCGCGCGCGCCAGATGCTGGTCGAACTGGCCCGCGTCGCGCGCCAGCAGCGCATCGGCTGGCAGCCCGAGCTGGCGACGCCTTACGTCAACACCATCGCCGCCGAAGACCAGCCGCCGTTCCCGGGCGACCTCGCGGTGGAAGAGCGCCTGGCCTCGCTGATGCGCTGGAACGCGCTCGCGATGGTGGCCAAGGCCAACCAGGCGTATGGCGAACTCGGCGGCCACATCGCGAGCTACGCGAGCGCGGCCGATCTGTTCGAGACCGGCTTCAACCACTTCTTCCATGCGCGCAGCGAACAGCATCGCGGCGACCTGGTGTTCTTCCAGCCGCACAGCGCACCCGGCGTCTATGCGCGAGCCTTCCTCGAAGGCCGCTTGAGCGAAGAAGACCTGAAGCACTACCGCCAGGAACTCACCGCGCCGGCCTTCACGCAAGGCAGCGGCGCGCGGGGCCTGAGCAGCTATCCGCATCCGTACCTGATGCCGGACTTCTGGCAGTTCCCCACCGGTTCGATGGGCATCGGCCCCATCAGCTCGATCTATCACGCGCGCTTCATGCGCTACCTCACGCACCGCAACCTGCTGAACTGCGAAGGCCGGAAGGTCTGGGGCGTGTTCGGCGACGGCGAGATGGACGAGCCCGAATCGATGAGCGCGCTCACGCTCGCCGCGCGCGAGAAGCTCGACAACCTCGTGTGGGTCGTCAACTGCAACCTGCAGCGCCTGGACGGCCCGGTGCGCGGCAACGGCCGCATCATCGACGAGCTCGAGAAGCTCTTTGCCGGCGCGGGCTGGAACGTCATCAAGCTCGTGTGGGGCAGCGACTGGGACGGCCTCTTCGCGCAGGACGTGAGCGGTGCATTGGCCCGCGTGTTCGCCAACACCGTCGACGGCCAGATGCAGACCTTCGCCGCGAAGGACGGCCGCTTCAACCGCGACAACTTCTTCGGCCAGAACCCCGAGCTCGCGCGCCTGGCCGAAGGCATGACCGACGAACAGATCGACCGCCTGAAGCGCGGCGGCCACGACCTCGTGAAGATCCATGCCGCGTATGCCGCGGCCGCCAAGCACAAGGGCCAGCCCACCGTGATCCTCGCCCACACCAAGAAGGGCTACGGCATGGGCAGCGCCGCGCAGGGCAAGATGACCACGCACTCGCACAAGAAGATGGGCGACGTGGACCTCATCGAATTCCGCGACCGCTTCAACCTGCCGCTCACTGACGCGCAGGCCACCGCGATGGACTTCTACCGCCCCGCCGAGGACAGCGCCGAGATGCGCTATCTGCGCCAGCACCGCGAAGCGCTCGGCGGTGCCATGCCGCGCCGCGAGACCGCGTGCGAGGCGGTGCCCAAGCCCGACATCGCGAGCTACGCGCAGTTCGCCACGGCGGCGGCCGGCAAGGAGATGAGCACCACCATGGCGTTCGTCCGCATGCTGGGCAATCTCATGAAGGACAAGGCGCTCGGCCCGCGCATCGTGCCCATCGTGGCCGACGAGGCGCGCACCTTCGGCATGGCGAATCTCTTCAAGCAGGTGGGCATCTATTCGAGCGTGGGCCAGCGCTATGCGCCCGAAGACATCGGCTCGGTGCTGAGCTACCGCGAAGCCACCGACGGGCAGATCCTCGAAGAGGGCATCAGCGAAGCCGGCGCCATCGCGAGCTGGACGGCCGCGGCCACCAGCTACAGCGTCCATGGCCTGGCGATGCTGCCGTTCTACATCTACTACTCGATGTTCGGCTTCCAGCGCGTGGGCGATGCCATTTGGGCCGCGGCCGACCAGCGTGCGCGCGGCTTCCTGCTCGGCGCCACCTCGGGCCGCACCACGCTCGGCGGCGAAGGCCTGCAGCACCAGGACGGCAGCAGCCACCTCGTGGCCGCGACCATCCCGAACTGCAAGGCCTACGACCCGGCCTATGCGGGCGAGATGGCGGTGATCGTCGATGCGGGCATCCGCGAAATGATGGTCGAGCAGAAGGACGTTTTCTATTACGTCACGCTCATGAACGAGAACTACGCGCAGCCCGATGTGCCGCAAGGTGCGGAAAGCGACATCCTGCGCGGGTGCTATCGCTTCGGCGTCTACGCGCCCACTTCGGGCAAGGCCAAGAAGAAGGTCACGCTGATGGGCTCGGGCGCGATCCTCACCGAGGTCGTGAAGGCCGCGCAGTTGCTGGCCGACGAAGGCATCGAGGCCGAGGTGTTCAGCGTCACGAGCTGGAGCGAACTCGCGCGCGATGGCGTGGCGAGCGAGCAGCGCGCGATCGCCGGCGAAGAAGCGGGCGTGCCGTTCATCGCGCAGCAGCTCGGCGCAGGCAAGGGCCCGATCGTCGCCGCCACCGACTACGTGCGCAGCGTGCCCGAGAGCGTGCGCGCCTTCCTGCCCGAAGGCCGCCGCTACCTCACGCTCGGCACCGACGGCTTCGGCCGCAGCGACACACGTGCGGCGCTGCGCGCGTTCTTCGGCGTGGATGCTGCGAGCATCGCGCAGGCTGCGCGGTACGCACTGGGTTGATCCTCGGCGAGGGCGTAGTGCGCGCAGGCCTGCGTTAGAGTCGCGCGGTCCATGACCGCCCGCTTCCAATCCCTCGCCCCCGCCGTCCGCCTGGCCGACCAGGTGGCCGATGCGCTCGCGGCCGAGGTGCGCAGCGGGCGCCTGTCCGAAGGCGACCGTCTGCCGACCGAAGCGGTGCTTGCCGAGCAGTTCGGCGTGAGTCGCACCGTCATTCGCGAAGCGGTCTCGCGGCTCAAGTCGCTGGGGCTCGTGGATTCGCGCCAGGGCAGCGGCGTGTATGTGCGCGCTGCCGGCGTCGAGCCGCTGCGCTTCGAGATGCCGCATGTCGCCTCGCGTGAAGCGGTGATCCAGATGGTCGAGCTGCGCCGCGCGCTCGAAGCGGAAGTGGCCGCGCTGGCCGCCGAGCGCCGCACGCCTGACGACGTCCAGCGCATCCGCGACGCCATCGACGCACTGCATGTCGCAGTGGCGGCCGGCGGCAACGGGGCCGACGAGGACGTGCGCTTTCATCGCGCCATCGCCGAGGCCGCGCGCAACCCGTTCCTGATCGGCACGCTGCAGTACCTGCGGCAGTTCCTGCACGGCGCCACGCGCGTCACCCGCGCCAACGAGGCGCGCCGCGCGGACTTCGCGCGCGAGGTCGCGCAGGAGCATGCGCAGATCGTCGAAGCCATCGAGGCTGGCGACGCGCTGCGCGCCCGCGAGGCCGCCAAGTCGCACATGGACAACGCGATCCGCCGCATCGAGCAGGCCGATCCGGCCTTCTGGCAGCAGGAAGGCGCGCAGCTCGCGCGGCCGCTGGTCGAAGGTTGGCCCGCGGGCAAATAAGAAGGAAACGAGGTGTTGCTTGAGGGTTTACCCGGGTCGGCCAACTTGTCTTGAATTTGTATGATGACCTGACAAATCAAGAGGCGGCCGCGCTTTCATGGCGACGGGACGACCTCGCTTTCCTCATTCAGGCTTTTCATCCAAAGCAAGCGGACTTCCCTCCATGACTCCAACCCTCCAGGCCGGCGCGCCTTCGGCCATGGCCGGCCTGCCGCCCGACACCGCGCTCGAGAAGCGCACCTATTCCAAGGTCTTCTGGCGCCTCGTTCCCTTCCTGATGCTCTGCTACGTGGTCGCCTACCTCGACCGCGTGAACGTCGGCTTTGCCAAGCTGCAGATGGGGCAGGACCTGGGCTTCAGCGAAACGGTGTTCGGCCTGGGCGCCGGCATCTTCTTCCTCGGCTACTTCCTCTTCGAGGTGCCGAGCAACCTGCTGCTGAACCGCGTGGGCGCCCGCATGTGGATCGCGCGAATCATGATCACCTGGGGCATCCTCTCCGCATGCTTCGTGTTCGTGGAAACGCCCACCAGCTTTTACATCCTGCGGTTCCTGCTCGGCGTGGCCGAGGCGGGCTTCTATCCCGGCGTGATCCTCTACCTCACCCACTGGTACCCCTCGCACCGGCGCGCGCGGATCATCGCGGTCTTCATGTCGGCGATTCCGGTGGCGGGCATCTTCGGCAACCCGCTGTCGGGCTGGATCATGGATGCGTTCCATGGCGTCTCGTCGATGCACGGCTGGCAGTGGATGTTCGTCATCGAGGCCATTCCCGCGGTGCTCGTGGGCGTGATGGTTCTCTTCTACCTGGACAACGGCATCCAGCAGGCCCGCTGGCTTTCGCCCGAAGAAAAGGCCTTGCTCCAGCGCGAGGTCGAGCGCGACCAGGCACACGGTGCCAAGGGGCCGCATTCGGTGGCCGCGGTGTTCCGCGATGCGCGCGTGTGGTGGATGGCGCTCATCTACTTCGCCTTCGTCATGGGCCAGTACGCGCTGACCTTCTGGCTGCCCACGCTGGTGAAGGCCACGGGCGTGCAGGGCAACTTCAACATCGGCCTGTTGAGCGCGATTCCGTTCGTCTGCGCGATCGTCGCGATGAACCTCTTCGGCCGCAGCGCCGACCGCCGGCAGGAGCGCCGCTGGCACCTGATCGTGCCCGCGATGATGGGCGCCGTGGGCTTCACCGTGGCCGCCTCGTACACGCAGAACACCGCGGTGTCGCTCGCGTTCCTCTCGCTCGCGGCGGCCGGCGTGCTGACCTGCGCGCCCCTCTTCTGGTCGCTGCCCACCGCCTTCCTTTCGGGGACGGCCGCGGCTGCGGGCATCGCGGCCATCAACTCGGTGGGGAACCTGGCGGGCTTCGTGAGCCCGTACCTCATCGGCTATCTGAAAGACCTCACGGGCAGCACGCAGATCGGCATGTACGTGCTGGCTGCGGCGCTTGTGCTCGGCGCCATCGGCGTGTGGCTCACGCCCAAGCAACTCGTCAACCGCTGATCGGAGAAACGACACCATGACAGACACCCCCAGCAACACCCCCGTCGTCGGTCTCGTGGGCCTAGGCGCCATGGGCAGCGGCATGGCGCAATCGCTGCGCCGCGCGGGCCATGCGCCGCATGTGTTCGACGTGCGCCCCGGCGTGGCCGAAGCCTTCGCGCGCGATGGCGGCACGGCCTGCGACACGCTCGCCGCGCTCGGCGCGCAGTGCGACATCGTGGTCAGCGTGGTCGTCAATGCGGCGCAGACCGAGTCGGTGCTGTTCGGCGACGGCACTACGCCCGGCTGCGCGGCGTCGATGAAGCCCGGCAGCCTGTTCGTGATGTGCTCCACCGTAGATCCGAACTGGTCGGTCGCGCTCGAAGCGCGCCTCGCGGCGCAGGGCATCCTGTACCTCGACGCTCCGATCTCCGGCGGCGCCGCCAAGGCCGCGAGCGGCCAGATGACGATGATGACCGCCGGCACGCCCGCCGCCTATGCCAGGGCCGGCGGCATGCTCGACGCGATGGCCGCCAAGGTCTACCGCCTCGGCGATTCGGCCGGCGCGGGCAGCAAGGTGAAGGTCATCAACCAGCTGCTGGCCGGCGTGCACATCGCCGCGGCCGCCGAGGCGATGGCATTGGGCCTGCGCGAGGGCGTGGACCCGGACGCGCTCTACGAAGTCATCACGCACAGCGCAGGCAACAGCTGGATGTTCGAGAACCGCATGGCGCACGTGCTCGCGGGCGACTACACGCCGCTGTCGGCCGTCGACATCTTCGTGAAGGACCTGGGGCTCGTGCTCGACGTGGCGCGTGCGAGCAAGTTTCCGCTGCCGCTGTCGTCCACCGCGCACCAGATGTTCATGCAGGCATCGACCGCGGGCTTCGCGCGCGAGGACGACAGCGCGGTCATCAAGATCTTCCCGGGCATCGAACTGCCGGCCGCGAAAGGAAAAGCCTCATGAGCGACATCAAGACCGTCGACACCCCACTGCTGTGCATCGGCTATGAAGAATGGAACCCCGGCGGCACCGCGACCGTCGTGCTGATGCACGGCTGGCCCGACAGCCCGCGCTGCTGGCACGGCGTGGCACCGAGGCTCGCCGCCGCCGGTTGGCGCGTGCTCGCCCCTGCACTGCGCGGCTTCGCGCCCACGCGCTTCCTGCACGGCGACACGCCGCGCAGCGGCCAGCTCTCGGCGCTGGGCCGCGACCTGCTCGATTTCATCGATGCGCTTGGCCTCGACAAGCCCGCGCTGGTCGGCCACGACTGGGGCGCCCGCGCGGTCGCCAATGCGTGCGGCCTCCGGCCCGAGGTGGCGCGTGCGCTGGTGCTGATGTCGGTCGGCTACGGCACCAACGCGCCCGACCAGCCGATGGCGCTCGAACAGGCGCGCAACTACTGGTACCACTGGTACATGGCCACGCCGCGCGGCGAGCGCACGGTGCACGACGACCGCATCGCCTTCACGCGAACGATGTGGAACACCTGGGCACCCGAGGGCTGGTACGACCCCGCCGAATTCGAGGCCACCGCCGCCGCCTTCGAGGGCGACGACTGGGCGAAGGTGGTGCTGCATTCGTACCGCCATCGCTGGGGCTTCACGCCCGGCGATCCGCGCTATGCGGCGGACGACGCCGCGCTCAACCCGGCGCCGGTGCTGCCGGTGCCCACGCTCGTGTTGCATGGCGCGGCCGACAGCTGCAATCATCCCGACACCTCGGTCGGCAAGGAGCGTTTCTTCAGCGGCCCGTACCGCCGCGAACTGCTCGACGGCGTGGGTCATTTCCCGCAGCGCGAAGCGCCCGAGGCGGTGGCCGATGCGCTGCTGCGCTTCCTGCCCGCCATTTCCTGAACGAACTCGCAAAGACAAGACGACACCATGAACATCCTCATCACCGGCGGCTGCGGCTTTCTCGGCGCACGGCTCGCGCGCACGTTGCTCGCGGGCGGCCCGCTCGCACTGGCCGGCGGCGCAGCCAAGGAGATCTCGCGCATCACGCTGGCCGACCGCGTGCCGCCGGCCGCCGACCTCGCAGCCGATGCGCGCATCCAGTTCGTGCAGGGCGACCTCTACGAGCAGGCCGGCAATGGCGCGCTGCCGCTGGCCGACACCGATGCCGTCTTCCACCTCGCCGCCGCAGTGAGCGGCGAATGCGAGGCCGACTTCGACCTCGGCATGCGCAGCAACCTCGACACCACCCGCGCCCTGCTCGACGCCTGCCGCCGTGCGGGACATGCGCCGGTGTTCGTGTTCTCCAGCTCGGTCGCGGTGTTCGGCGATTCGCCCGAGCAGCGCCTGCCCGCGGTGATCGAGGACACCACGCTGCCCACGCCACAGAACAGCTACGGCATCCAGAAGTTCATCGGCGAGCAACTCGTGGCCGACTTCACGCGCAAGGGCTTCGTGCAGGGGCGCAACGTGCGGCTCATGACAGTGTCGGTGCGACCGGGCCGGCCCAACGGTGCGGCCTCCAGCTTCCTGAGCGGCATGCTGCGCGAGCCGCTGGCCGGCGAGCGTGCACGTTGCCCCGTCGCGCCGGAAACGCCGGTCGCGCTGGCCTCGCCCGGCAACACCGTCGCAGGCATCGTGCGCGCGGCCACCGCGAGCGCGACCGAATGGGGCGCACGCACCGCCATCAACCTGCCCGCGCTGACCACCACCGTGCGCGAGATGGCCGATGCGCTCGAACGCATCGCGGGCAAGGACGCCACGGGTTTGATCGACTGGACGCCCGATGCGCAGGTCGCCAAGATCGTGACCAGCTGGCCGAGCCGCATCCACGCCGCGCGCGCAGAAGCGCTGGGCCTCAAGGCCGACGCGAGCTTCGACGCCATCCTGCGCGACTACGTTCGCGAGAACCCGCAGGCCGTGAAACTGCCTGTCGCTACCAAGGACTGATCCATGGGCAAATTAGTGCTCGGCTGCATCGCCGACGATTTCACCGGCGCGACCGACCTCGCCAACAACCTCGTGCGCGCGGGCATGCGCGTGGTGCAGGCCATCGGCGTGCCCGCCACGCCGCTCGATGCGGATGTCGATGCCGTCGTGGTCGCGCTCAAGTCGCGCACCATCGCGCCGGCCGAGGCCATCGCGCAATCGCTCGACGCGCTGCGCTGGCTCCAGGCGCAGGGCGCGCAGCAGATCTACTTCAAGTACTGCTCCACCTTCGACAGCACACCGCAAGGCAACATCGGTCCGGTCACCGAGGCGCTGATGGAAGCGCTGCAATGCGACTTCACCATCGCCACGCCCGCCTTCCCCGACAACAAGCGCACCGTGTTCAAGGGCTACCTGTTCGCGGGCGATGTGCTGCTCAACGAGAGCGGCATGCAGAACCATCCGCTCACGCCGATGACCGATGCCAACCTCGTGCGCGTACTGCAGGCGCAGTGCACGCGCAAGGTCGGGTTGATCGACCACACGGTGGTGGCGCGCGGCGATGCGGCCATCACCGAGCGCATCGCGCAGTTGAAGAGCGAGGGCGTCTCGATCGCCATCGTCGATGCGGTGTCGAACGATGACCTGCTGCGCCTCGGCCCGGCGCTCGCGAAGATGCCGTTGGTCACTGCCGGTTCGGGCGTGGCCATCGGGCTGCCCGCCAACTTCGGGCTCTCGCCTTCTTCGCAGGCCAGCGCATTGCCGGCAGCGGGCGGGCTGCGCGCGGTGGTGTCGGGCAGCTGCTCGCTCGCCACCAACCGGCAGGTGCTCGACTTCATCCAGCGCGGCGGCGCGGCGCTGGCGATCGACCCGCTGCGCATCGCGGCGGGCGTCGATGTGGCGGCCGAAGCGCTGGCATGGGCCGCACCGCTGGTCGGCAAGCAACCGGTGCTGGTCTATTCCACCGCCGAAGCCGGCGCCGTGAAATCGGTGCAGGGCAAGCTCGGTGTCGAGGAAGCGGGCGCGATGGTCGAGCGCACCATCGCCGCCATCGCACGCGGCCTGGTCGACCAGGGCGTGCGCCAACTGGTCGTTGCGGGCGGCGAAACCTCGGGCGCGTGCGTGCAGGCGCTGGGCATCGCGCAGATGCAGATCGGCCCGCAGATCGACCCCGGCGTGCCGTGGTGCCACGCGCGCGCGGAAGCCGCGCAGGGCGCGGGCGTGCACATCGCGCTCAAGTCCGGCAACTTCGGCGGCGACGATTTCTTCACCAAGGCCTTTACAGTGCTGGCATGACCGAGAACCAAGCGCGCGAAGAAATCTGCCGGGTCGGCCGCAGCCTGTTCGAGCGCGGCTACGTGCATGCGACGGCGGGCAACATCAGCGTGCGGCTGAACGATGGCTTCCTCATCACGCCGACCGATGCGTGCCTGGGCTTTCTCGATCCGGCGCGACTTGCGAGGCTTGATGCGGATGGCAAGCAGACGGGCGGCGACCGCGCCAGCAAGACCATCGCGCTGCACACGCGCATCTACGCCGCCGCGCGCAAGTTCGATGCACAGACCGCCTGCGTGATCCACACGCACAGCACGCATTGCGTCGCGCTCACGCTGAATGCGCCGGGCGACGAACTGCTCCCTGCACTCACGCCGTACTTCGTGATGAAGGTCGGCCATGTGCCGCTCATTCCGTACCACCGCCCCGGCGCGCCGGAAGCGGCAGAAAAGGTGGCGCAAGCCATCGAGCGCTTCGGCGCCGCGGGCATGCCCATCCGCGCCGTGATGCTCGAACGCCTCGGACCCAATGTGTGGCACGAGACGCCGGCCGCCGCGATGGCCGTGCTCGAGGAACTCGAGGAAACCGCCAGGCTCCAGATGCTCACCGGCGCCGCAAGGCCCACGCCGCTGGAAGCCGATCAGATCGATGAACTGCGCACCACCTTCGGTGCGCGCTGGTAACAAGAAAAAGCCATGCCCCAATTCGCAGCCAACCTCTCGATGCTCTATCCCGAGCTCGACTTCCTCGACCGCTTCGATGCCGCTGCCAAAGACGGCTTCAAGGCCGTCGAATACCTGTTCCCTTACGCTTTCTCGAAAGAAGACATCGTCGCGCGCCTGAAGCACAACGGCCTGCAGCAGGTGCTCTTCAACGGTCCGCCCGGCAATTGGGAGGGCGGCGAACGCGGCCTCGCGTGCCTGCCGGGCCGCGATGCCGAGTTCCGCGATGGCATCGCGAAAGCCATCGACTACGCCGTGGCGCTCGACTGCCCGCGCATCCACGTCATGGCCGGCCTGGTGCCCCAGGACCTGCAGCGCGATGCGGTGCAACCCGTGTACCTCGACAACCTGCGCTGGGCCGCCGAAGAAGCCGCGAAGGCGGGCCGCGACGTGCTGATCGAGCCGATCAACACGCGCGACATCCCCGGCTTCTTCCTCAACCGCCAGGACCACGCACACGAGATCGTCGAGACCGTCGGCGCGCCGAACCTCAAGGTGCAGATGGACCTGTACCACTGCCAGATCGTCGAAGGCGACGTGGCGATGAAGATCCGCAAGTACCTGCCCACCGGCCGCGTCGGCCACCTGCAGATCGCCGGCGTGCCCGAGCGCCACGAGCCCGACATCGGCGAGCAGAACTACGGCTATCTCTTCGACGTGATCGACGAGGTCTCGAAGCAGAGCGGCTGGCAGGGCTGGGTCGGCTGCGAGTACAAGCCCAAGCGCGGCTCGGAGCCCGGCGGCACCTCCGCGGGCCTGGGCTGGCTGCGCGCACTGCAACAGCGCGCATGAAGCTCGAGGCGCTGCGCATTCCGGCGCCGCTGCGCGGCTTTGCGGCGGGCGATGCGCAGGTCTTCGACGTCACGCTCGATGGCGGCAAGGTCGCAGCCATCGTGCCCAGTGCCTCGCAGACACAGGCGCGTGGCACGCTGCTGAGTGCGCTGGTCGAGGCGCATGCGCACATCGACAAGAACTACACGGTGCAGGAAGTGGGCGCGGCGCAGGGCAACCTGTTCGCGGCCATCGAGCGCATGGAGAAACACCGCGCCGGCTGGACCGGCGAGACGCTGCGCCTGCGCATGGAACGCGCGCTGCACGACGCCTGGCGGTTGGGCACGCGCGCGCTGCGCACGCACATCGACTGGGTGCAGCCCGAGCCACCGGCCGCGCTGGCCGTGTTCGAGGCACTGCGCGAGGAATGGCGCGGCCGCGTCGAACTGCAGTTCGTCTCGCTCACCCCGCTCGACGTGTTCGCGGACCACGCGGCCGGACAGCGCATCGCCAGCGAAGTGAAGCGCGCGGGCGGCGTGCTCGGCGCGTTCGTCTACCGCAACGAAGGCATCGTCCACAAGCTGGGCCGCGTGTTCGATCTCGCGCAGCAGCACGGCCTCGGCCTCGACTTCCACGTCGACGAAGGGCTCGATGCCGACGCCACGGGCCTGCGCAGCATCGCCCAACTTGTGCGTGCGCGCGACTTCAAGCAAGGCGTCGTCTGCGGCCACTGCTGTTCGCTCTCGGTGCAGGACGATGCGGTCGCCAAAGAAACGCTCGCACTGTGCGCCGGCGCAGGAATCCACATCGTCGCGCTGCCCACCACCAACCTCTACCTGCAAGGCGCCTGGGACCGCACGCCCGTGCCGCGCGGCATCACGCGCATCCACGAGGCGGCGGCACGGGGCTTGCGTGCGAGCCTGGCCACGGACAACGTGCAGGACGCCTTCTATCCCTACGGCAGCTACGACCTCGTGGAGACCTTCGGCCTCGGCGTGCAGATGGCGCACCTCGCGCCCGCGAGCGACTGGCTCGATGCGATCACCGTCAGCCCCGCGAAGGCGCTCTGCCTCGCGTGGGACGGCCGCATCGCACCGGGCTGCCCCGCGGACCTGGTGGTGCTTGCGGCCACCGATGAGCATGAGCTCATCGGCCCGCGCGGTCGGCAGCGCACGGTGATCCGCAGCGGTCGAATTCTGGAGAAAACACAATGAGCATGGGCAAGCCAATGGCCAACTACGCCGCCGCGAAACGCGTCGGCGATTTCGTCTTCATGAGCGGCGTGGTCGCGGTCGACCCGGCCAAGCGCCGCGCGGTCGCAGGCTACGACGACATCCCCGAGGAAGCCCGCACTGCATTGCAGGGCGTGGGCTATGCCACCGGCCAGATGTCGGTCGATGTGTTCGAGGCCGCCATCGTCGCGCAGAGCTGGTTCGTGCTCGAGCGCATCCGCCAGATTGCGGCCGAGCATGGCGGCACGATGGACGATGTGGTCAAGCTGGTGCAGTACTTCCGCCACCTGCCGCACTATGCGTTCTACAACCGCGTGCGCGGCCTTTTCTATCCGGGCGAGCCGCCGGTGAGCACGGTGGTCGAGGTGTCGCGTTTCCTGCCGGGGGACGAGGTGCTGGTCGAAGTCGAAGCCACCATGCACCTTCCGCAACGCGCGGCTACTTGACCCCCGCCCCCTTCAGCAGGAAATCCGTCACCTGCGCGATCAGGTAGCCCCGGTCCTTGTCGTCGCCGTCCTGCGCGACGTTGCGGAAGTACGCAGCCTGCGTCGCATGGTCCGCATAGAACTGCGTCACGGCCCAGATGTGGAACAGCACCAGCATCGGGTCGGCGGTGTCCATCAGGCCCTGGTTCATCCAGTTCTGGATCACGGCGGCCGCCTGGTCGGTGCGCGCCTTGCTCGTGTCCATCATGGTGTTGAGCACCGGCGCGCCGCGCATCATCTCGGCGGTGAAGATGCGCGAGCGCAGCGGGTGCTGGAACGAGAACACCATCTTGCGATGGATCAGGTCGCTCAGCACCTTGCGCGGGCCGAAGGCCTCGTCGCTGAAGCCGAACACCACGATCCAGTCGTTCAGGATGTCCTGCAGCACCAGCCGGTAGAGCGCTTCCTTGCTGTCGATGTAGTAGTGCAGCTGCGCCTTCGAGAGCCCGGCCTTGTCGGCGATGGCCTGCGTGGATGCGCCGGCCAGGCCCTCGCTTGCGAACACCTCGATCGCGGCCTGGTAGATGACGCCCAGCACCTGCGTGTACTTGCGCGAACGGCCGCGCGTGGCCGGTGCTTCGCTGTCGGTTTCTTCTACGCTCACAGCTGCAGCACCAGTTCGAGGCCCTTGGCGCGCGAGCAGCACAGCGCCACCTTGCCGCGCCGCTCGGTGCCCGTGAGGCAGAAGTCGCGGTGCTCGGCGCCCTCGCCGTCGCCCTCGACCACGCAGGTGCCGCACAGGCCCTGCTGGCACGACACGGGAATGTCGATGCCGACTTCGTGCAGCGCATCGACGGCGGTCTGGTCGGCTGCCACCGGCACCGTGATGCCGCGTTGCGCGAGCTTCAGCGTGAAGGGCAGGCCGGTGGCCGTGTTGGCATCTGTCGGTGCCGCGAAGTACTCGGTGTGCAGTGCGTCTTCGGGCCAGTGCGCGGCCGCGTCGCGGACCGCTTTCATGAAGCCGCCGGGGCCGCACACGTAGAGGTGCGTGCCCGGCGCGCGCTCGGCCAGCAGCGCCTGCAGGTCGATGCGCTGCGATGCATCGCCCTGGTCCAGATGAAGGCGCAGGTGCGGCGCAAGCGCAGGATCGCGCAGCGCATCGGCAAACGCCAGGTGCCCTTCGCTGCGCGCGAACACGCACAGCGTGAACGACGCGCCGCGCGCCGCGAGCGCCTGAGCCATCGCGAGCAGCGGCGTCATGCCGATGCCGCCGGCCATCAGCAGATGGTGCGCGGCTTCTTCGCGCAGGGGGAAGGTGTTGCGCGGCGTGCTGATTGCGATCAGGTCGCCCTCGCGCACGCGCTCGTGCATCGAGGCCGATCCGCCGCGGCTCGCAAGTTCGCGCTTCACGCCGATCACATAGGACGGCGCATTCGACGGCGCCCGCGCCAGCGAGTACTGGCGCGAGAACCCGCCCGGCATGTGCACGTCGATGTGCGCCCCGGCCTCGTACCCCGGCAGCGCGCGCCCCCACGGATGCGCCAGCTCGAAGGCCAGGATCTCCGGCGTCTCGCGCGAGATGCGTTCGACGCGGACGGTCAGCGTGCGTTCGAGGCTCATGGTTGTTGTCTCCCTCTCTCTGCTCTCTAGATGTTCTGCAGCTTGCGCGAAACGCGCTCGATGAAATGCGTGCGGTCGCGCTCGGTGACGGCGTTCATGTCGTGCAGCTGCAGCCACGTCACCTTGCAGCGCCATGCGAACAGCGCGCGCAGGCCCCGCGTGAACAGTCGCCGGCAGGGGTCGCCGATCACTTTCAGGAACCAGCGCGGCGAGCCGCCCGTGGTCACCACCGTGAGCCGCCGGATGTGGCGCATGCCCGACTTCGTGAGCTGGCCCTTGCGCTCGGCCGGCAGGAAGGCCACGCCCGGCAGCCAGACCCGCTCCAGCCAGCCCTTGAGCATGGACGGCGGCCCGTAGAACCAGATGGGGAACACGAACACCAGGTGCTCGGCCCACAGCAGCGCTTCGACATGTGGCTTCACACGTTCGCGGATCAGGTCGGGGTTGTCGATGTAGGCGATGCGCTCTTCGCGGGTGAGCGTCGGATCGAAGCCCTCGGCGTAGAGGTCGATGGCCCGGACGGTGTGCCGGTGTTCGAGCGCTTCGAGCGCGGTGCGGTAGAGCGCGTGGTTGAAGCTGTCAGGGTTCGGATGGCAGTGGACGACTAGCGTTTTCATGGTGGAGGGCCGGTTCGCCTGTCGGCGAGACGGGGTCAGAGCCCAAGGAGTGAAAGGCCGCGCGGTGCCTTATGGCAACCCAGGCGCCGGCATCTGACCCCGGCGCAAGCCCCGCGCGACCCACGGGAAAAACTTTGGCTGCGGATTACTTGCCGGTGAGCTTCTTGCGAACGTCGACACCGACGCCCTTGTTCACGAACTGCGTGGTCACGACCTTCGAGAGATCGACCTCGCCCGTCTTGTAGAGACCGGCCTTGACCATCTTGTCGTAGAAGTCCTTCACGCGGGCCTCGTCCATCGCGCCGATGCCCTTGGTGAGCGATTCGCCGCTGTCCACGATGCCCATCTTCTTCATGAGGTCGATCGAGCCCTGCGATGCGGCCACGGGCGAGTCGGGGTTGATCTTGGCGATCATCTCGTTGGCCGCCTTGTTGTCGCCATAGAGGTAGTTGTTCCAGCCGATGATCGAGGCCTCGACGAACTTGCGCACCGTCTCGGGCTTGGTCTTGATGAGGTCCGCGCGCGTCTCGATGGTGGTCGAGTAGGTCGAGAAGCCGTTGTCGGCCAGCAGTTGCACCACCGGATCGAACCCGGCCTGCGCCTTGATCGACAGCGGCTCCGAAATCGCATAGCCCTGCTGGATCGACTTCTTGTCCGCGAGGAACGGACCCACGTTGAAGGTGTAGGGCTTGAGCTGCGAATCCTTGAAGCCGTGCTCCGACTTCATCCACTGCCAGAAGCTGAACTGGCCGTCCTTGCCGATGAAGGCCACCGGCGCCTTGGTCATGTCCTTGAAGGTGTCGAAGCCCTGGCCCGGGTGCGCGAAGATGGCCTGCGGGTCTTTCTGGAAGAAGGCCGCGACCACCACGGTGGGCACGCCGTTCTTCACGTTGTCGAAGGACTGCAGCAGGTTGCCGGTCATGAGGAAGTCGACCTTGCCGGCCGGCAGCATCGGCCGGTTGTTGACCATCGGCCCGCCCTGCTGGATGTCCACATCGAGGCCGTACTTCTTGTAGGTGCCGTCCACCAGCGCCTGGTAGAAGCCGCCGTGGCCGGCCTGCGCTTTCCAGTTGGTGGCGAACACCACCTTTTCCTGCGCCTGCGCGGCGAAGGCGGCGCCCGCGAGCGCCAGGCCGAGGGCGAGCGGGCGGAGATTGAAAGCGGGGATGCGCATGGGGACGTGCTCCTGTGGAGGTTTTGAAAAGTACGGGATGCGGAGACTAAATCTTTTCAGCGCTCGACGGCCATGTCCGGGTGCCATCCGCGTGTTTTTCCGGGGTTCATCAAACCCATCGGGTCGCTGCGCTTCTTGAACTCGATCTGCTGCGTGTCGATGGTCTTCATGCCGCCGTCCTCGATGGTGACCACATGCGGGTTGAAGATCTGGCAGCCGCCCTGCGACTCGATTTCGCGGATCACCTCGTACTGGTGGGCCTCGCCCTTCCAGCGCACGAGCAGGATGCCGAAGGTGCCGCACTCGCCACCCGCGCGTGCGAAGTCCTGGTGCTGCAGCACGTCGTCGCCGAAGATTTGCAGATGGCGCTCGACCACCGAAGGATCGAACGGTTGCGCATACGCGACCTGCAGATAGGTCCAGCCGCGGTCGGCCTTCAGCGCCTGCAGCGTCGTGTGGTTGAACGCGCACTCGTAGGCGGGCGGCAAACCGTCGGCGAGCAGTTCGGCTTCGGTGCCTGCGACGGAGATCGTGCCGCCGTGCGCATCGGCCAACGCGCGGAACTCGGCCATCGACTCGGGCGAGACCATGGTGAACACCGCATGCCGGTCGATCGGAAAGCGGTCGCGCATCGCCGTGTAGTAGGGCGAGAAGCGCGCCTCCACCGTCGAGAGCAAAAAGATGTCGAGCGTCGGCGCCTGCGCCGCGATGCCGAAATCGAGCGCGCCGCGGTACGTCTCGAAGAGCACCGTGCAATGCACCCATTCGACGGCCGGGCTCAATGCCACTTCGACGTCGAGGATCACGCCGTTGGTGCCGTACGCGTGGTGCACCTGCTGGATCTCGTCGCCCCGCAGTTCGATGACGCGCGGCGCGCGCTCCACCGTCATCACGCGCGCGCGCAGCAGGTTGCCGGGGTCGCGCAGGATGCCGTGGCGAAACGATCCGATGCCGCCGAAGCCGCCCGCGATGAAGCCGCCGATGCTGGCCACATGCCAGGTCGAGGGCCACATGCGCAGCGCCTGCCCGGTCTCGCGCGCGGCGAGGTCGATGTCGTGCATGCGCGCGCCGGCTTCCACGCGCATGCGGCCGTCCTGGATGTCGAGCACGCGGCACATCTGCGTCACGTCGAGCACGATGCCGCCTTCGAGCGGCACGCACTGGCCGTAGTTGCCGGTGCCGCCCGCGCGCACGGTGAGGGGCAGCTTCCACTTCGCAGCGACCGCTGCGGCTTGCCGCACGTCGTCCTCGGTACTGACCTTCACCACAAGGTCGGCCACGCAGCCCGCGAGCTGCGCGGTGAGGATGGGGCTGTACCAGTAGAAGTCTTTCGACAGCTGCTTGCGCTGGCTCGGCGCGGTGACGAGATTGAGCCCGCGCAGGTCTTCGCGCACGGCGTCCCAGTCGATGACTGCGTGCATCGCCCTAGCGTTCACGGCGCATCTCGCTCTCGTGCCAGTGGCCAAGCACCATGCGCGACAACGCGGCGAACACGATGAAGATCACGATGCCCAGCAACGACACCAGCAGCAGCGCCGCGAACATCATCGGGATCTCGGTGCGGAAGCTCGATTCGAGAATGCGCGAGGCGAGGCCCGTTTCCTTGCCCGCTGTGCCCGCAGTGAACTCCGCCACCACCGCGCCGATCAGGCTTAGCCCGCCCGCGATCTTCAAACCTGCCATGAAGTACGGCAGTGCGCTCGGCGCGAGCAGATAGCGGAAGGTTTGCCAGGGCGAGGCCTTGTAGAGCTGGAAGAGGTCGCGCAAATTGCTGTCGGCGCTCTTCAAGCCGATGACCGTGTTCGACAGGATCGGGAAGAACGCCACGATCCACGCGCACAGCAAGAGCGCCGCGGTGGTGCTCGACACGTAGATCAGGATCAGCGGCGCGATCGCGATGATCGGCGTCACCTGCAGGATCACCGCGATCGGAAACAGGCCGATCTCCACCCACTTGAAGAGCGCGAACGCAATCGCCAGCAGCACGCCGCCGACGATGGCTGCCAGCAGCGCGAGCAGGGTGAGCTTCACGGTGAACCAGAGCGCGCTGGAGAGCGTGTCCCAGTTGTCGAACAGCGTCTTCAGGATCAGCGAGGGCGCGGGCAGGATGTAGTGCGGGATGTTGTTGGCGCGCACCGTCCATTCCCAGATGAGCAGCAGCAGCGCGACGATGGCCGCGGGCACGACGATGCGCAGCAGCGATTCGCGCCGGCGCAGCCGGTCTTCGTGCGCGCGCAGCGAGGCTTCGGAGGGCGCCGTGTCCACGTCCGCGAGGGCCACGGGTTCAGTGATCGATGTCGACGCCATGCAGGGCTCCGTGCAGGGATTGAGACACCGCCGTGCAGTGCGCGTTGTAGCGGCTCGAGGTGCGGAATTCCTCGCCGCGCGGATAGGGCTCGTCAATGCGGATCTCGTCGATCACGCGGCCCGGGCGCGCGGCCATCACCACGATGCGGTTCGACAGATACACCGACTCGTAGACGCTGTGCGTGACGAACACCACCGAGAAGCGGTGCTCGCGCCAGATGGCGAGCAGGTCGTTGTTGAGCTTGATGCGCGTCATTTCATCGAGCGCGGCGAAGGGCTCGTCCATCAGCAGCAGGCGCGGGTGCGTGACCAGCGCGCGCGCGATCGACACGCGCATCTTCATGCCGCCCGAAAGCTCGCGCGGGTACACGTCGGCAAAGCGCGAGAGGCCGACCATCTCCAGCACCTGCTGCACGACCGGCGCCGCCGCATCGCGGCTCTGGCCGGCCAGCTTGAGCGGCAGCCACACGTTGTCGAACACCTTGGCCCAGGGCATGAGCGTGGGCTCCTGGAACACGAAGCCCAGGTCGCGGTCGCTCTGCGTCTTGCCGGTGTTGGCGCCGGACCAGTGCATCTCGCCCGAGCTGAGCCGGGTTAGGCCGGCAATGAGCCGCAGCGCCGTGCTCTTGCCGCAGCCCGAGGGGCCGAGAAAACTGATGAAGTCGTGCTCGCCGATGTCGAGCGTCATGCCTTGCAGCGCGAGCGTGCCGTTGGCAAAACGCTTGCTGACGTGGCGCAGGCTGACCAGCGGCGGGGTGGATGGCGTGGTGCTTTCCATGGTGGTGCGCGAGCCTAGCGCCAGGCAGGTTCGTTGGCGAGGCGCGACAGCGGGAAGCGGTCCACCTCATGCAGCAATTCGACGAAGCGGCGGCCCACATGGTCGAGCACCGCGGCGCCCTTCTCGGCGGTGGCGCGCGTGGCGTCGCCGGCCGCACCCGAGGGGTTGATGTCGTGCATCTGCCAGCCGAGCTTGCCGCTGGGGGTGATCGAGAGGAACTTGTTCTCCGCGGCCAGTTGCTCGGTCATCGAGCTGAAGTTCTGGAACTGGTCCTTCCGCACGTAGTTGGGCGTGAGGTGCAGCATCACCGAGCTTTCGAGGTCGCCCGCATGGATGCCGTGCTTGCCTTCGTGCGCGGTGAACAGGCCCTCGGGCAGGCCCAGCGTGTACCAGTTGGCGGCGACGACCATCATGTCGTGTTCCTCACGCAGGTCGCGCGCCACGATGTCCATCACGCTCATCTGGCCGCCGTGGCTGTTGTAGAGCACGAGCTTGCGCACGCCGGCCTTGGCGACGCAGGCGCCGATGTCCTTCCACAGCGAGATCAGCGTGTTCGCCGACACGGTAAGCGTGCCCGGGTAGCGCGAATGCTCGTTGCTCTTGCCATACGGCACGGTCGGCAGGAAAAGCACCGGCAGGTCGTCGGGCAGGTGCGGGAGCGTGGCGCGCACCATGCCGTCGATGGTGGCGGTGTCGGTCGACATCGGCAGGTGCGGACCGTGCTGCTCGGTGGCGCCCACCGGCAACACGGCGATGAGCCGTTCGCGGTCGAGGCGGGAGAACTCTTCGCTGGTCAGGTCGGACCAGAAGCGGCTGCGCAGGGGGGGCGGATTCATCGGGGCATACCTCGTGACGAGACGGCGCGATGATGGCCTAAATCATCCGATCGGTCAAAAAAAGTAGATCAGCACTTACCCGCACACCTGAGGCAATCGGTCTGCCCGAGCGGCAAATCAGACGAACTGGATGAATCCAAGCGCCCTCAGCGCCGCACGATGTACCGCGTGACCACCGGCTGCGTCTCGCCGATGTGGAACGCCAGCCTTCGCTCCCGCAGCGCCATGTCGCTGGCCGTCGCGCGGTTGAAGCGGCGCAGGTGGTCGGTCCACGTCTCGTCGACGATCTGCTCCACGTAGCGGCTCGGCTGCGCGATGTCGTGCAGCAGCTCCCAGCCGATGGCGCCCTGGCTCAGGCGCGCGCGGCGCGTCTGCTGCATGACGATGTGGAAGGCCGCGGCGCGCGCCGGCTCGATGAGGTACTCGACCGTGATCACCACGCGCCCTTCCTCCAGCGGCGCCTCGGCCGGCGGACCCGCCGCCCAGCCGGCTTCGGCGGGGCTGGTGTCGTCTTCGCCGGTCACGTCGGTCACGAAGCGCAGGGCGATGAGCATCAGCAGCGTGCCGCTCACCGCGGCCACCGCCAGGCTCAGGTTCAGCGCCGTCATGGTCGCCACCTGGCCCCAGATGGCCGCACCGATCGCGCTCGCGCCCATGATGGCCATCTGGTACATCGACATGCCGCGCGCCCGCACCCAGTCGGGCAGCGCGAGCTGCGCCGACACCGAGAGCGAATTGGCCACCGTGATCCACGCCATGCCGCCGAAGAACATCGCCGGCACCGCGACCCAGGCGTTGGGCGCGAAGGCCATCACCGCCGTGGCACCCGACTGCAGCAGCGTGCCGCGCAGCACCAGTTGGTCGCGCCCAAGCGCCTGGCGCAGCCGCGGCAGGAACAGCACCGCGATGATCGCGCCCATGCCCATCGCGGCCAGCAGCAGCGTGAAGGTGCCCGCGTCGCCGCCCTTGAGGTTGCGCGCCAGCAGCGGCAGCAGCGCGAGCAGTGCCGTCGAGTGAAAGAAGAAGATCGAGATGCGCGTGAGCACCGCCCGCATGCGCTGCGACTGCCGCACGAACTGCACGCCCACGCGCATCGCGCTGATGAGCTTTTCGCGGCCCAGCGGATTGGGCGTGTGCTCGCGCCGCCAGCGCAGCACCACGAAGCCCGAGGCCACCGACAGCACCGCGTTGAGCGCGAACACCCAGATGGTCCCCGCGCTCGCGATCAGCATGCCGGCCGTGAGCGGGCCAACGATGCGCGAGGCGTTCATCGCGATGCCGTTCAGCCCCAGCGCCGCCGGCAGCTGCGGGCGCGGCACCAGCTCGGGCACGATGGCCGAGAACACCGGCCAGCGCAGCGCCAGGCCGATGCCGTTGGCGAAGGTGAGCGCGAGCAGGAGGGGCGCCGTCATCAGGTCGAGCGCCAGTGCCGCGCACAGCACGATGGCCGTGCCGGCCAGCCAGAACTGTGTGGCCACCAGCCAGCGCCGGCGGTCCAGGATGTCGGCGAGCGCGCCGCTCGGAAGGCCCAGCAGGAACACGGGCAGCGTGGAGGCCGACTGCACCAGCGCGACCCAGATCGGCGAAGTGGTCAGCGAGGTCATCATCCACGCCGCCGCGACATCGTTCATCCACATGCAGATGTTGGCGATGAGCCAGGTGCTCCACAGCATGCGGAACACGGGGAGCTTCAGGGGCTCGAGCGCCGCGAACTTCGAGGGTTGCGGCCGCGTGGGCGGAAGGGGTGTCTCTTCGGTCGTTATCGGTGGCATGTGGCGCTATTGTGGCGCGCGGTTTTTTGCTTCAACCGCGATCGCTGCGGGCGAGGCGGTGTTCGAGGCGTCGCAGCATCGTGGTCAGCACCAGCGTCATCACCCAGTAGATGACCGAGATCGCGAGGTACGGCTCCCAGTAGCGCGCATAGGCGCCGGCCACGGTGCGTGCCGCGTAGGCCAGTTCCGCGAGGCCGATGGCCGAGACGAGCGACGTATCTTTCAGCAGCGCGATCGCGTTGTTGCCCAGCGGCGGCAGCATGCGGCGGAAGGCCTGCGGCAGCACCACGTAGCGCATCACCTGCGCGGGCGAGAAACCGATCGAACGGCCCGCATCGAACTGCCCGCGAGAGATCGACTGGATGCCCGCGCGGAACACCTCCGAGATGTACGCCGCCGAGTTGAGCGTGAGCGCCACCACGCCCGAGATGAGCGCGCCATGCTCCTGCTTCAAGGTGCGCGCGAGCTCGCCGTCGATGAGGAGGCCGCTCGTCGGGTGGATGAACACCGGCATCACCGCGAAGTGGATCAGCAGGATCTGCACGAACAGCGGCGTGCCCCGGAAGAAGCTCACGTACACCGTGGCCGGCCAGCGCAAAAAGAAGCGCGCGACCCAGGTCCACGGCGCATGGCGCGGCTGCGCCAGGCGCGCGAGCGCGAGGCACAGGCCCCAGCTCGAACCCAGCAGCACGCACACCACCGTCATGCGCAGCGTCATCCATGCGCCTTGCCAGAACAGGTCCTTGTATTCGACCAGGATGTCCCAGCGGAACCATCCAAACAAGAGGATCGGTTGTTCCATATTCATCGCCTTCGCGTCATCACTCTCGAAAAAACAAACGGCCGCTTCGAGGGCGGCCGTGATCGGGTCACAGGTGCCGTGCGGCTCAGCGCACGTTCGGGTCCTTGTTGAACCACTTCTTGTAGATCGTGACGTAGCTGCCGTCCGCGCGAATGGCCGCGAGGCCCGCGCTGAGCTTGTCGAGCAGCGCCTTGTCGCCCTTCTTCACCACGATGCCGAAGCCCTCTTCGGGGAAGGACTTGTCGTCCAGCGTCTTCAAGTCGGCGTGTTGCGCCACGCGGTAGGCGATCACGCCGTTGTCACCCATGGCCGCATCGACGCCCCCGCCGGCCAGCTCCGAAATGATGAGCGGCGTGCTCTCGAAGCGGCGGATGTTGGGGCTGGTCTTGCCGAATTCGCGCGAGGCGATGTCGTCGGCGGTGGAGGCGCTCACCACGGCGATCTTCTTGCCGGCGAGGTCTTTCAGCGAAGCGACCGTGCTGTTCTTCGGCAGCGCGATCAGCTGGCGGGCCGCGAAGTAGGGCGGCGTGAAGTCGTAGCTTTGCTTGCGCTTGTCGTTGATGGTCACGCCCGAGATCACCAGGTCGACGTCGCCGTTGTTCAGCGCGCCGAAGATGCCGGTGAACGGCGTGTTGACGACCTTGATCTTCAGGCCCTGCTGCTTGGCGATGGCGTTGATGATGTCGATGTCGAAGCCGACGATCTGCTTGTCCTTGTTCTCGAACGCGAAGGGGGCGTAGGTGGCGCTGGAGGCCACGGTGAGTTCGCGGTTCTGCGCGTGGGCACCGAAGGCGAGCGTGGCGGCTGCGAGGCCGACAAGGCCGGAAGCCAGGGCGCGGCGGATGGGGTTCATTCGAGGGTCCTCTTGGTCCGCGGTGGCGGGATGCATGTGGTGGGCGGGGATTTTAGGCTTGCGCTATCGCACCGCCCGCACGGAGCGTGCCAGGGCGCGCGCTAACTAAGGTTCTCCGGGAGCGCGCGAGGGCATAGCGCGGTGACCGTGGCTTGCTGACTAGCATCCGGGCATCCCCATTCAGGAGCCTTGCATGACCCAGCGGCTTGCCCTTCCTTCGTTTCTTTTCGGCATCGGCCTCGCATGCGGCGCCGCAGGCGCGCTGGCCGCCGACCCGGTGCCGCGCTTCGATCCGCAGCGCCTGTCGCAGATCGTGAAGACCATCTCCGGAGACGACTTCGAGGGCCGCGCACCCGCCACGCCGGCGGAGATCAAGACTGTCGACTACCTCGTCGCCCAGTTCAAGGCCGCGGGCCTCGTGCCCGGCGGCGACCTCGAAGGCGGCAAGCGCGGCTGGACGCAGTCGGTGCCGCTGGTGAAGACCGAATTCCGCGGCACGCCGCAGTTCGCGCTCCAGGTGGGCACGCAGCGCGACGCGCTGGTGCAGGGCGAGCAGATCGCGGTGCGCGCCGCGATGGACGGCTCCACCGCGGTTTCGATCCAGCAGGCGCCCCTGGTCTTCGTGGGCTACGGCGTGAGCGCGCCCGAGCGGCGCTGGGACGACTACAAGGGCGTCGACCTCAAGGGCAAGATCGCCGTCGTGCTGGTGAACGACCCCGACTTCGAGACCGGCAGCGGTGACTTCGGCGGCAAGGCCATGACCTACTACGGCCGCTGGACCTACAAGTTCGAGGAGGCCGCGCGCCGCGGCGCGCTGGGCGTGCTGATCGTGCACGAGACCGCGCCCGCCGCCTACGGCTGGGCCACGGTGAAGAACTCCAACACCGCGACCATGCTCGACATCGAGCGCGACCAGCCCGCCGCGGTGCATCCGAAGCTGGAAGCCTGGATCCAGCGCGACGTGGCCGTCGAGCTGCTGCGCCGCGCGGGCCTGGATTTCGAGGCGCAGAAGAAACTCGCGCAGACGCGCGAGTTCCAGCCCCAGCTGCTCAAGGACGCGAGCCTCACGGCCGAGTACGCGATCGACCGGCAAGTGATCGTCTCGAAGAACGTGGTCGGCCGCGTCGAGGGCCGCCAGCGCCCCGGCGAGACGGTGATCTACAGCGCCCACTGGGACCACCTGGGCGTGGGCGCGCCCGATGCGAAGGGCGACAGGATCTACAACGGCGCGGTCGACAACGGCACCGGCCTTGCGGCGCTGATCGAGATGGGCCGCGCCTTCGCCAGCGCGCCGAAGAAGCCCGAGCGCTCCGTCGTCTTCCTGGCCGTGACCGCCGAGGAGCGCGGCCTGCTGGGCTCCGAGTTCTATAGCGCCAAGCCGCTGTATCCGTTGGCGAAGACCGTGGCGGTGATCAACATGGATGCGTTGAGCCCCGAAGGCCCGGCGCGCAACTTCACCACCTCGGGCAGCGCGGTCTCGCAACTGCAGGACCTGCTGGTCGAACAGGCCAAGGGCTTCGGCCTCGCCTACGCGCCGGACCCGCATCCCGAGGCCGGCTACTTCTTCCGCTCCGACCATTTCTCGTTCGCCAAGCGCGGCGTGCCGGCACTGTCGTTCGCCTCGGGTAACGACTGGGTGGACGGCGGCCTTGCGGCCGGCGAAGCGTCCGCCAAGGCCTACACCGCCGAGCGCTACCACCAGCCGGCCGACGAATGGCGCGCCGACTGGTCCTTCACCGGCATGGCGCACGACCTGCCGCTGCTTTACCGCGTGGGCGAGACGCTGGCCAACAGCAAGCGCTGGCCCGAATGGGGACAAGGGTCGGAGTTCCGCGCGACGCGCGAGGCGAGCCGCGGCGAGCGGCGCTGATCCGGCTTCTTTCTGCTTCAGCGACCGAAGAGAAGGTAGAGCGCGATCAGCGCGACCACGACGACGCCGATCGTCGTCTTCTTCCAGCCGCTCGGGGCCGGCCCTGAGGCCGAGGACGACGTCCAGGTGAACGTTCGCGTCTGCGAGGTGGACGACGGCGGCAACGCGAACGGCACGGACGGCAAGGAAGATGTCGACGAAGACGACGAGGTAGTGAAGTCGAGCGAATCGATGGAGAACGTCGTCGTGGTCTTCGTCGTTCGCATCTCCGTCCGCGCGCCGGACACGCGGGCCACGGCGTCCGCGACGATCTCGTCGTGCGCCGTGCGGCCGGCCAGCGCCTTCAGTTCGTCCTCGCTCAGCGCGCCCGATCGAAGCACCGTCCAGGCGAGCGTGGCGGGCAGCGAGTCGGGCGCGGCCCAGGCTTCCTCGTGGGTGGGCAGCATCGAGAGGCTGTGCGCGTGCTGCGTTGCATCGATCAGCTGCAGGGCCAGCAATTGGTCGAGCGCGTCGGCGCTGACGCCGTCGTGCACGCGGCGGTCCAGCAGGCGGATGTGCAGATGCGCCCAGGGCGGCAGCGGGAACTCGCCGCTGATGAGGTCGGTGGCTTCGGAAACGATGGCCTGGGCTTCGTTCTCCTGACCTGTGGCGGCGCGAGCCGGCAGGTCGGCGAGTTGCTGCTGCGGAATGATTTCGCGGGCGACGACCCAAGCCAGCGCCTCGGCTGGGGTGCGCAACGGGGCCGCAGCCAGCTCTGGATCGTTAACGGCTGTTGTGTGCTCGGTATCGGTCAGCAGGCGGATTGCCTGCAGATGGTGCAGTGCGCGGCGGCTGGGGTCGAGATTCATGCGGCTCCCTTTTCCTTCTTGTCTCGGTGAGGGGGTGGATGCTCGCATACCGCTCAGGAGGATTTCAGGCTGGCAGGAGCGTCGGCGCGTTGCTGGCTATGGAGTGTCAGTCAAAAAAGATCTTCACATTGGATGTTCTTGCGCTTCAGCATTTCAATTTCTTTTGCGGAAATTTTTCTTCGCGTATCAATGCTCCAAATATCTTCGTAAGGCCTTTCTCCGTCACACCAAACCCCGGCGGGCGCGATGAATTTCCCACTTTTCGATATCACCTGAACAACATCTGGAATGGCCGATGGGTCATAGTAGATTCGATGAGGGAGATGGTCTATTCTTTTTCGGGCCATGCTTTCGGTGTCATTTTTCCTGATGCTGAAAGGAAAGATGATTTCTTTCAGGGAAGGCAAGCGTTTTACCGCGATCGATGTGCGGAAGGCCAATGTCTGGCCTCCTGTTTTGTACATATCTTGCAAATGAGTCACATAAATTTGCCCTTTTTCGTTAAGGTCCAAGATATTGTCGTCGGACGATTCATGCACAACTCGGATCTTCGATTTTTCGCGACATTGAGCGTATGCGTCGGATAGGCTAATGAAATTGGTATAGCGCGGGATCTTGTATTTTTGGTCGATGTGCTTGAAGATCAAAAAATGCCGGTCATCAGAATGGCGAAAATTTTCAAACTGCAAATCGACTGAGCATCTCAAGGATTCATTGCCCTTGCTGAGCGTTAGGATCTGGTTTTCGCTTTTTAGGACAATCACCTCTTGCGACAGGCAAATCGAGGATGCAGCAAGTAAAAATGAGATGGCGATGGTTTTTTTAATCATGAACATCTTTATTGATCGAGGAGAATTCGTTTTGCGGTTCTGGTATTTTTCAGCCTGCCGTCCCAATTGATCTCCCCTCCATTGATCGCACGTGTGACCGCTTTGGACGTTGCAGCTTCCTGGGCTTGATCGCTTGGGCTTACAGCCACGTGGTGCATGTCGCTGTCCATCGTTCGGAGTACCGTGGATCGTTGAAATGTCATGTACCAGCCTCCCGCATCCATGCAGTTATAGGGAAATGCTCCGACCAGATCCGGGTTGTCTACGACGCCCGGTCTTTTCTTCATGCCAACGGAGTTTTTGGCGATATATTGTGGATCGCTCCACCATTGATCGTCAAAACTGCTAGAGGCGAGCCATCCCCGATAAACCCAGTATTGGACGTAATTTATTCTGCCAGTCAATTGCTTGAACCCTCTGCCACGAAATTTTTGCGCATCGGGATCGCCAAGATTTCCCATTCTCCAGTTGTACGAGCTTGCTATGAGGGTTCCTTTGCTGTTGAATTTCTTCGAGCCGTACCAATCCACTCGTTCATTGGGGAGAAATCCCCACCAATGCCCAAATTCAGCCTCATTGCGTATTGATTGAAGGTCGACGGCGCCTTTTCTGCCGTGAACCTCACCATTCACTGCGCTGCCCATCATGGCGTCTTCTTGCATCGATTTCAAAAAGTCGGATTCAGTTGCGCCTTGTCCTAATATATGTGGCAATCTGCTTGGGGTGTTCAAGAGATACTTTCTTGTCATGAAATTAAAAGGAACCTGATATTCCTTGATGGCCCGGAGTATTCGCGCGTTGTCAGCGCTATCGGCGCGATTTTCATAGATCTGCTCCATTTCTCTCCTGCTTAACCACCCGCATTTCCTCATATGCCCCACGAATTCCCTCGGATGAAACCGCCAATCCGCCTTCAGAAACGCCTCCGGTAATTCAAGAAACGTGACCGCCTTCGCGTGCTTCACAAACCGCTCCCACTTCTGCGCCCCCATCGCGTCGTCATCCGTTGACTTGAAATCCTCCGTCTCCAGCCAGCCGTACCGTTTCTCGACATCCTTCTGGTCCCACTCGCTCGGGAATTTGCAGATCGCGCGGCGCAGCTTGTGGCGCACCTCGGGTTCTCCCAATCGCCGCGCCAGCTGCGCCCGCTCCATGCGTCGGTCGTTCGTCCGGTCCGGATCGCGGATCAGCGTCTTCATGCGCAGCGAATCGCAGCGCTGGTCGGTCTGGGTCGGGTCGTCGTCGAAGCAATTCCAGCCCGTGATCGCCAGGAAATCGGCATCGCTGAACTTGAAGGTTCCGGGCGCATTGAGATCGACCCAGAGCCCTCCTTCCGGCGTGACGACCTTGCGCCAGTGGGCGGCGTTGGCCGGCAGTGCGTCGGGTCCCAGGTTGCGGCCGAAGCGCAGCAGTTCGTACCAGCCGCTGGGGCTGCTCATGGCTTGCGTGGCGGCATCGAGCGTGCCGTGGCGGTCGTTGGCGACGGCGGAAAGGTCGTACTCGAAGCTCTGCGAGGCACCGGGGCGCATGGTGGCAACGGTGATGTAGTCGTACCGGCTGTCGTTGCGGGGTTGGCCGATCGGCGCGCCCAGCTTGTCGTAGCTGGCGAGGATCGCGCTGCCGTGCTCATAAGTGATCTGCACCCACTGCGCGGCGCGCAAGGTGTCGGGCAGGAAGAAGTCGGTGCTGGCGCTCGCCCCGCCGCCTGTGTGAACGGCCGGACGCAGGTGGCTGGTCGGCTGGCTCGAGCGGGTTGGCGCGCCTGCGGGCACATAGATATAGAGGCTTCCGAAAACGGCGTCGGTGCGGCCGTTGGCCGTCGGTGGCTGGGGCGCCAGCGGATCGGCCCAGTTCCGCTTGCGGGTGGTGAGCTTCTCGAGGTTCGCCTCGTCGCAGCAGATCTCGAAATGGATCTGCCCGTCGTGGCCGTAGATCTGTCCCGGCGTGCCGAGCGCTTCCTTGCGGTGGACGAAGTCCCCGGCCTTCAGCGGCCGGCGCGTCCTTGCGTGATTGGCGAGGCTCCCCAGGTGCATGCACGCGCTGTAGTAGACGAACTCGGTGGCCACCACGCCCGCCGCCCCGATCTCGCCCTTGTGCTCGATGACGACGAAGCCGTCGCTGGTCCACGCGGCGCTGGGCGTTCCGCCGTGGAAAGGGTTGTAGTTCAGCGCATGGTTGATGTCGTTGTTGGGCGCAGTCGGCGGATGCACGAAGACGACGGTTCCATCCGCGATGGCGCGCACCGGCAGGTACGCACCCGCCGCCTGCGGCGCCTGGATGTGGATGCCGTTGTGCCAGGCCAGCCGGAGGCTGAGGGGAAACGAGCCCTCGGGGGCGTTGGTGCTCGAGAGCCGGGAGGTTGGCTGCGCCATCGCGGCGTCGAGCCAGGCGACCTCGGATTGCGAAGCCCGGGCGGGCAGAAAGGGTGGGCTGAGGATCATGCGAACCATGAAGAAGAAAGTGGAAGGCCGGGCCTGTCCCGGCCGGGTCGTCTCCACAGTCTTGTCGGTTCACCGATTTCGCAATGCCAACAATGGTCACCCCTGCATGCAGGGCTCGCACAAAACCCGCGCGGAGCGGGCAAAAGTCATGTGCCGCTACTTCGCCAGATGCCCCAGCGGCAACGCGCTGCTCGCCTTCACCTCGCCCAGCGAGAAGCTCGTGTGCAGGTCCTTCACGTTCGGCAGGTTCATCAGGTGCTGCCGCGCGAAAGTCGAAAAACCGTTCAGGTCCTGCGCCACCACCTGCAGCTCGAAGGTGCCGGTGCCGCTGATGTAGTGGCAGGCCACCACCTCGGGCATCTTGCGGATCGCGTCCTCCAGCTTGCGCGTGGCCTCGTTGGTGACGCGCTCGGTGTCCACGCGCACGAAAGCGAGCACGCCCAGCCCGATCTTGTGGCGGTCGATCTCGGCACGGTAGCCCTTGATGAAGCCGGCTTCCTCCAGCGCCCGCACACGGCGCCAGCACGGCGCGGCAGAGAGGCCCACGCGCTGCGCAAGCTCGGCGTTGGTGAGGCGGCCGTCGGCCTGCAGTTCTTGCAGGATTGCGAGGTCGAACTTGTCAATGCTTTCCATATGACTGGATATTAAGCAAGATTCTTTCTGGAAGTGCGTTTTTCGGGGCAAAGAACGCAAACACCTGTCGCGAACCCCGGCATACACTTTGCGTGATCATGGGCTCGCGCCCTACCGGGCACAGACCCACAGCCAATCCAGCCAGGCCCACAAGGCCCTGCCAATACGGAGACAGACAACATGAACGCCCCGCTGCCCGAGCACATTCGCCGCGCACTAGAGACCGTCACGCTCGACGACAAGTATTCCCTCGACTACGGCCGCGCCTTCATGAGCGGCGTGCAAGCCCTCGTGAAGCTGCCGATGCTGCAGCAACTGCGCGACAAGCAGGCCGGCAAGAACACCGCCGGCTTCATCAGCGGCTACCGCGGCTCCCCGCTCGGCGGCTACGACCAGGCGCTGTGGAAGGCCAGCAAGTTCCTGAAGGAACAGAACATCGTCTTCCAGCCGGGCGTGAACGAAGAGCTCGCGGCCACCGCGCTCTGGGGCACCCAGCAGCTGGGCTTCTCGCCCGCTGGCACCAACAAGTTCGACGGCGTCTTCGGCATCTGGTACGGCAAGGGCCCGGGCGTGGACCGCTGCTCCGATGTCTTCAAGCACGCCAACATGGCGGGCACCACCGAATTCGGCGGCGTGATCGCGGTGGCCGGCGACGACCACATCTCCAAGAGCTCCACCGCCGCGCACCAGAGCGACCACATCTTCAAGGCCTGCGGCACGCCGGTGTTCTTTCCGACCAGCGTGCAGGAAATCCTGGACCTGGGCATCCACGCCTTTGCGCTGAGCCGCTTCTCGGGCGTGTGGTCGGGCATGAAGACGATCCAGGAGATCGTCGAGTCGAGCGCCACGGCCATGATCGACCCGGAGCGCGTCGAGATCGTCATTCCCACCGATTTCGAAATGCCGCCCGGCGGCCTGCACATCCGCTGGCCCGACCATGCGCTGGAGCAGGAAGCGCGGCTCATGCACTACAAGTGGTACGCCGCGCTCGCCTACATCCGCGCCAACCGCCTGAACCACAACGTGATTCAAGGCCCGAACGATCGCTTCGGCATCATGGCCAGCGGCAAGGCGTTCAACGACACGCGCCAGGCGCTGCTCGACCTGGGGCTCGATGACGCGGCCTGCCGCCAGCTCGGCATCCGCCTGCACAAGGTGGGCGTGGTGTGGCCGCTCGAGGCACAGCTCACGCGCGAATTCGCCACCGGCCTGCAGGAAATCCTGGTGGTCGAAGAGAAGCGCCAGGTCATCGAATACCAGCTCAAGGAAGAGCTCTACAACTGGCGCTCGGACGTGCGGCCCAACGTGGTCGGCAAGTTCGACGAGGGCGAGGTGCATGCGGCCGAGGGCTACTCGGGCGGCGAATGGTCGGTGCCGAACCCGACCTCGCACACGCTGCTGCGCGCCAACGCCGACCTGAACCCCGCGATGATCGCCAAGGCGATCGCGCTGCGCCTCAAGAAGACCGGCCTCCTGGCCGCGGCCGGCGCCGACATGACCGCGCGCATCGACGCGCAGCTCGCCATCCTCGAAGCCAAGGAGCGTTCGATGGTGGTGCAGCAGGCCTCCACCAGCGTGGCCGACGCCACGCGCCAGCCGTGGTTCTGCTCGGGCTGCCCGCACAACACCAGCACCGTGGTGCCCGAAGGCTCGCGCGCCATGGGCGGCATCGGCTGCCACTTCATGGCGACCTGGATGGACCGCTCCACCATCGGCTTCACGCAGATGGGCGGCGAGGGCGTGCCATGGGTGGGCCAGCAACCCTTCACGACCGACCAGCACATCTTCGCGAACCTGGGCGATGGCACGTACTTCCACAGCGGCCTGCTCGCGATCCGCCAGAGCATCGCGGCCGGCGTGAACATCACCTACAAGATCCTCTACAACGACGCGGTCGCGATGACCGGTGGCCAGCAGGTCGGTGAGCGTCCTGAAGGCCACTCGGTGTTGCAGATTGCCGAGAGCCTGCATGCCGAGGGCGCGAAGAAGGTCGTGATCGTCACGGACGAGCCCGAGAAGTACGAGGGCGTCTCGATTCCGGGCGACCACGTGCAGGTGAAGCACCGCGACCTGCTCGACGAGATCCAGCGCGAGTTCCGCGCCATGGCCGGCACCACGGCCATCATCTATGACCAGACCTGCGCGACCGAGAAGCGCCGCCGCCGCAAGCGGGGCACGGCCGTCGATCCGGCCAAGCGCGTGGTCATCAACGAGCTGGTCTGCGAAGGCTGCGGCGACTGCAGCGTGCAGAGCAATTGCCTGAGCGTGGAACCGCTGGAGACCGAATTCGGCCGCAAGCGCACCATCAACCAGAGCAGTTGCAACAAGGACATGAGCTGCCTGAAGGGCTTCTGCCCGAGCTTCGTGACCGTCGAGGGCGGCCAGCTCAAGAAGAAGAGCAAGAGCAAGGGCGCCACGCCTGCCGAGTTCGGCCTGATGCCCGAGCCCGCGATTCCGTCGCTGGCCGGCGGCAAGGTCTGGGGCGTGGTGGTGGCGGGCGTCGGCGGCACCGGCGTCATCACCATCGGCCAACTGCTGGGCATGGCCGCGCACATCGAGGCCAAGGGCATCGTCACGCAGGATGCGGCGGGCCTCGCGCAAAAGGGCGGCGCCACCTGGAGCCACGTGCTCATCGGCGACACGCAGGACGACATCCGCACCACGCGCGTGGGCACCGCGGCGGCCGACCTGATCCTGGCCTGCGATCCGCTGGTCACGGTCAACGGCGAGACCATGGCGCGCATGCGCGAAGGGCGCACGCACGTGGCGCTCAACAGCCACAGCTCGCCGACGGCCGCCTTCGTGCGCAACGCCAACTGGCAGAACCCCGAAGACGCCTGCGCCGCCGAGATCGCGCGCGCGGTGGGCATCGACGCGCTGGGCACCTTCGACGCCGATGCGGCCGCGACCACGCTGATGGGCGACAGCATCTATGTCAACCCGATGATCCTGGGCTACGCCTGGCAGAAGGGCTGGATTCCGCTGGCGCACGAGTCGCTGATGCGCGCCATCGAGCTCAACGCCGTGGCCATCGAGAACAACAAGACCGCGTTCGAATGGGGCCGCCAGGCGGCGGTTCGCCCCGAGGAGCTGCAAAAGCGCGTGCGCCCGGGCCAGGTCATCGAGTTCAAGAAGCGCGAGACCGTCGAGAGCCTGGTGGCACGCCGCGTCGAGTTCCTGACCGGCTACCAGAACGCCGCCTACGCCGAGGAATACAAGCAGTTCGTCGCGAAGGTGCAGCAGTCGGAATCGTCGCTGGTCGGCAAGACGGCACTCACCGAGACGGTGGCGCGCTACCTGTTCAAGCTGATGGCGTACAAGGACGAGTACGAGGTGGCGCGCCTGCACACCGACCGTTCGTTCCTCGACCGTGTCGAAGGCATGTTCGAAGGCGACTACAAGCTCAACTACCACCTCGCCCCGCCCATCATTGCCAAGAAGAACGCCAAGGGCCAGCTGCAGAAGCAGAAGTTCGGTCCCTGGATGCTCACGGGCTTCCGCTTCCTCGCCAAGCTCAAGGGCCTGCGCGGCACGGCGCTCGACATCTTCGGCCGTACCGAGGAGCGCAAGACCGAGCGCGCGCTGATCGTGGACTACCGCGCGAGCATCGACGAGGTGATCGCCGCCCTGCGCGCCGACAACCACGCGCTGGCGCTGGAGATCGCGAGCCTGCCCGAGCAGATCCGCGGCTACGGGCATGTGAAGGATCGCAACCTCGTGGCGGCCCGCACGCGCTGGAGCGAGCTGATGGGCAAGTGGCGCAACCCGCAGGGGCAGCGCGCGGCGGCCTGATCAGCCGGCCCTGTCGCTCCCGAGCCGGCCTTCCAGGCGGGCTCGGGCCGCCATCAGGGCGCCGTGGATCTTCTGTTCGAACACTTCGCGCGGCGGCAGGACGGTGAGGTACTCCGCCACGTGGATGCCTGATCTGTCCAGCTCCAGCAGCTCGATCTGTTCCTGCTTCTTGCCGGTGCAAAGGATGATGCCCAGTGGCGGCGCATCGCCGGGTTCCTGGTCGTGGCGGGCCAGCCATCGCAGATACAGCTCCATCTGGCCTTTGTACTCGGCGCGGAATTCGCCCAGCTTCAACTCGATCGCCACCAGGCGGCGCAGCTTGCGGTTGTAGAACAGCAGGTCGATATAGAAATCGTCGTTGTCGAGCTGGATGCGGCGTTGGCGGGCCACAAAGCTGAAGCCGGCGCCAAGTTCGAGCAGAAAGGCTTCGAGTTCGCGCAGGATGGCGTCTTCGAGGCCCTTCTCCAGGTGCCGGTCCTGCAAGCCCAGGAAGTCGAGCACGTAGGGATCCTTCAGCAGCAACGCTGGCTCGGTGGGGGCCTCCTGGTTCTTCAGTTCGCCGAGCTCCTGGCGGATCAGCGCCTCGGGTTGGCGCGACAGGGCGGTGCGCTCGTAAAGCAGCGAGCCAACGCGCTCCCGCAGCGTGCGAACGCTCCAGCCTTCCAGCTGGCACATCTGCGCGTAGAAGTCGCGGGCCAGCGAATCCTTGACCGGCAGCAGGGTCAGGAAGTGCGTCCAGCTCAAATGTCGCATCAGCGGTACGACAATTTCCTCGGACGGGAACACCTCGGCGAACTGCACCATGCGCCGGAGGTTTTTCTCCTCGAAGCCACGCCCGTAATCGCTCGCCAACTGTCGCGACAGCGATACGACAATTTCTTCCCCGTAGCCGGCGCGCTGTCCACCCAGCACTTCGGTGCGGATGCGCTGGCCGATGCGCCAGTACATGAGCGTCAGGCCCGCGTTCACCGCGGCCGCCGCCGTTTGCCGGGCCTGCTCGATCAATTGACGCAGTTCCGTCAGAAGCGGGTTCGAGCCGCTGTGAAGAGGGGTCGGGGCGATGGCTGTCGTCAAGCGGTTGCGCTTGCTCATGAGGTTCTCCTTGCGTAGCAGGTCGTGCGGGCGGGATTGTCTGGTTGCTGCCGGCGTGTCTTGCGCCTTCGTTGCCCGACTGCCTCAAAAGAGCGGCAGATGCGGCATTACTTGCGATGAGTGCTATCAAAGGTGTAGCAGCCGCAAATTGCCGGAGTCTCCCTAAAGTCCCGCGCGACGCGCCGGGATAGCGCTCCGAACGGCGCCGTGCCCCGAATACAATGCCCGGTGCTGTGCGGTGGCCAAGCCCCGCCGAGCTTTGATTTGCGGCCGGTTTTCCCCGTGACCGCTCCGAGATGGAATGGCAGGCCCGGTCCGCGCTCCTCTCGCTTTCTTCTCTTCCCTCTGCTGGAGACTCTCTTGTTCATTTCCTCTGCTTTCGCCCAGACCGCGCCCGCAGCCGCCGGCGGCGGCGACATGTTGTCCTCGCTCGGCAGCATGCTGCCCCTGGTGCTGATGTTCGTGGTGCTGTATTTCGTCATGATCCGCCCGCAAATGAAGCGCCAGAAGGAAGCCCGCGCCATGATCGAAGCCCTGGCCAAGGGTGACGAAGTCGCAACGGCCGGCGGCGTGCTCGGCAAGATCACCTCGATCGGCGACCAGTACCTCGGCCTCGAAATCGCCAACGGCATCGAGATCAAGATCCAGCGCAGCGCCGTGGTTCAGGTCCTGCCCAAGGGCGCCGTCAAATAAAAGCGTGAGCTGATCCTTGCGCTTCGCGGCGCAGGGCCCCAATTCACGCCGTGTCCCGTTTCTTGAAAAGCGCTTTCTCATGAACCGTTACCCGGTCTGGAAGTACACGATCATCGTGATCGTGCTGCTCGTGGGGCTCGTCTACGCCCTGCCCAATTTCTTCGGCGAGTCGCCTGCGGTGCAGGTGTCGGCGGCCAAGTCCACCATCAAGATCGATGCGTCGACGCAGGCCCGGGTCGAGGGCGTGCTCAAGGCGGCGGGCCTTGCGCCCGACCTGCTGACGCTCGAGCCGACCGCCGTGCGGGCGCGCTTCGTCACCACCGACGACCAGATCAAGGCGCGCGACGCGCTGCAGCAGGCCCTGGTGCCGAATGCGGACGAAGCCTCCTACGTGGTGGCGCTGAATCTCGTGTCGCGCTCGCCGCACTGGCTGACGGCGCTGCATGCCTTCCCGATGTACCTGGGCCTCGATCTGCGCGGCGGGGTCGACTTCCTGCTGCAGGTCGACATGCGCGGCGTGCTGGACAAGAAGGCCGAGTCCTTCGCCGGCGACATCCGCTCGGCGCTGCGCGACAAGAAGGTGCGCGGCAGTGCGGTGAACCGCAACGGCCAGACCGTCGAGATCACGCTGCGCGATGCCGCCAGCCTCGACATCGCCCGGCGCCTGATCCAGGACCAGATGCCCGACCTGAGCACCGTCGAGAGCCAGCAGGGCACCGAGTCGCGCATCGTGGCGAGCATCAAGCCCGAGGCCGCGCGCCGCTTCCAGGACGCGGCGCTCAAGCAGAACGTGACCACGCTGCACAACCGGATCAACGAACTCGGCGTGGCCGAACCGGTGATCCAGCAGCAGGGCATCGACCGCATCGTCGTGCAGCTGCCCGGCATGCAGGATCCGGCCCAGGCCAAGACCATCATCGGCCGCACCGCCACGCTCGAGATGCGCCTGGTGGACGAAAGCGCCGAAGGCCGCGCGGCGGAACAAGGCACGGGCCCGGTGCCGTTCGGCTCCGAGAAATTCCTCGACCGCTCGGGCCGCGCCGTGATCGTGAAGAAGCAGGTGTTGGTCACCGGCGAGAACCTCACCGATGCGCAGCCCGGCTTCGAGCAGCAGACCAACCAGCCCAAGGTCGACCTGACCATGGACTCGAAGGGCGGCAGCATCATGCGGCAGGTCAGCATCGAGAACTACAAGAAGCGCATGGCCATGCTGATCTTCGAAAAGGGCAAGGGCGAAGTGCTGACCGCCCCGTCGATCAACGGCGAACTGGGCAATCGCTTCCAGGTGTCGGGCTCGATGACCGTGGCCGAAGCCAACGACCTCGCGCTGCTGCTGCGCGCCGGCTCGCTGGCCGCGCCGATGGAAATCATCCAGGAACGCACCATCGGCCCGACGCAAGGCGCCGAGAACATCAAGAAGGGCTTCGACAGCGTGATGTACGGCTTCGCCGCGATCATGGTGTTCATGTGCCTCTACTACGCGCTGTTCGGCGTGTTCTCGTCGATCGCGCTGGCGGTCAACCTGATGCTGCTGGTGGCGATCCTCTCGATCCTGCAGGCCACGCTCACGCTGCCCGGCATCGCGGCCATGGCGCTGGCGATCGGCGTGGCCATCGACTCCAACGTGCTGATCAACGAGCGCGTGCGCGAAGAGTTGCGCAACGGGGCATCGCCGCAGGCGGCGATCCATGCGGGCTACGAGCGCGCCTGGGGCACCATCCTCGACTCCAACGTGACCACGCTGATCGCGGGCATCGCGCTCCTGGCCTTCGGCTCGGGCCCGGTGCGCGGCTTCGCGGTGGTGCACTGCATCGGCATCGTCACCTCGATGTTCTCGGCCGTGTTCTTCTCGCGCGGCCTGGTGAACTTCTGGTACGGACAGAAGAAGAAGCTCAAGAGCGTGTCGATCGGCACGGTCTGGCGCCCGCAGACAGACGGCACGGCTGTGGCCGAAACCAAGTAAGAGGCAGCAGCCATGGAATTCTTCCGGATCCACAAGACCATTCCGTTCATGCGCCACGCGTTGGTGCTGAACATCGTTTCCTTCGTCACCTTCGCGCTGGCGGTGTTCTTCCTGTTCCACCGCGGGCTGCACCTGTCGGTGGAATTCACCGGCGGCACGGTGATGGAAGTGGCCTACAAGCAGTCGGCCGACGTCGGCAAGGTGCGCGAGGTCGTCGCCAAGCTGGGCTACCAGGAGGTGCAGGTGCAGAGCTTCGGCACCGCGGTGCAGATCCGACTGCCTGTGGCCAAGGGCATGACCTCGACCCAGCAGAGCGACCAGGTGATGGGCGCCCTGAAGGCGATCGAGCCGACGGTCGAGCTGCGGAGCAACGAGTTCGTCGGTCCGCAGGTGGGCGACGAGCTCACCAGCAACGGCCTGAAGGCGCTCGCCATGGTGGTCGTGGGCATCATGATCTACCTGGCGTTTCGCTTCGAATGGAAGTTTGCGCTGGCTACCGTGCTGGCCAACCTGCATGACGTGGTGATCATCCTGGGCTTCTTCGCCTTCTTCCAGTGGGAGTTCTCGCTGGCGGTGCTGGCGGCGGTGCTGGCGGTGCTGGGCTACTCGGTGAACGAGTCGGTCGTGATCTTCGACCGGGTGCGGGAGAACTTCCGCCGCTACCGCAAGATGACGACGGCCGAAGTGATCGACAGCGCGATCACCTCGACCATCAGCCGCACGATCATCACCCACGGCTCGACGCAGCTGGTGGTGCTGTCGATGTTCTTCTTCGGCGGCCCGACCCTGCACTACTTCGCCCTGGCGCTGACCATCGGCATCTGCTTCGGCATCTATTCCTCGTGTTTCGTGGCCGCGGCCATCGCGATGTGGCTGGGCGTGAAGCGCGAAGACCTGATCAAGGGCGGCGGCCCGCCGACCAAGCGCGAAGGCGACGCCGAGGACGACCCGAACGCCGGCGCGGTGGTCTGACGGATACTTCAGGGTTCAATCAAACGGGCGGCAAGGCCGCACCGCTGTTCGCATGCAACGCCGGGCACTGTCCACACTTGTGCGGTGGCGCTTCCCGATGCAAGCTCGCGGTTGTCGCCTACGAACAGTTACCCCTGGCCTTCCCGATCCTTCAATGAGCATTGCGCGGTCCGCCTCTTCCCTGCAGCTCGCACGCGAGACGCGTGAGCGTTTCGTATTGGCCACGGAAGGGGCCATCGTTCCGCTGGCCCGCGCGATCCGCGACCGGTTGACGCAACTGGCTTCGGAAGTGAGCAACGCCCGCGCCATGCAGGAGCACCGCGACGACTTCGTGGCGTTCCAGGGCCAGGCCACGCAGTGGGTGACGCTCTCGCAGACGAGCTGGCGCAAGGCGCTCGGCGCTGCTGCGCCCACCGGCGGATTGACGACCTTTCCCACGGCGCTGCGCCTCGAGCTGATCGGCGACGAGGTGGTCGAGACCAACATCCTCGCCTCGCGCCTCGCGCAGGTGATCCACGACAAGGCGAGCTTCGAGCTCAGCGACCTGCGCCTGCGCATCCAGCACCTCGAAGGCACGAGCGAGCTCGATTCGAAGGACGTGCTCAAGCCCGAGACGCTGGCCCGGCTGCTGGTGGAGCAGTGGCTGGCCGCCGGCCTGAGCCGCGAACTCTGGGCCCGGGTGCAGGACACGGTGCAGCAGCAACTGATCGATGTGATCGTCAAGGCCTATGAGAGCGCCAATGCCTACCTGATCGCCAATGGCGTGATGCAGGAGATCGATCTCAAGAGCTTCGTGCGACGCACCGGCAATGCCGCAGGCGCCGGCAACAGCGCGGGCTTCAATACCTCCTTTGCGGGTGGGGTGGCTTCGGCGACCGCGCCGATGATGGACGGCGGTGGCTCGCCGCAGCGTCACGGCTACGGCACGCAGCCGTCACAGCAGTCGCAGCAACCACAGGCTTCCGTACCGATGCCCGCCGCCACGTCGACGATCGGGGGCTCGCCGCTGATGATCGCGCGGCAGCGTGCCCAGACCGCCCTGCTGAGCCTCAAGCGATTCGTCACGGCGCGCATCGGCGGCGATACCACCACCACCGTCCCCGCCCAGCATTCGATCACCGGCGCCGCGCCGGCAGGCCGCGCGACCGGTCCCGGCGGCGGCACGCCTGGCACTGGTGGCAACACCGCGCCGCGACAGTTCTCCAGGACCTTTGCCGGCGCCATCGCCGAGGCCGAGGTGGCCTACCGCATGGCCGCCACGCAGTACATGGATGCCTCGGGCGAGCAGGCCACGATGATCCAGCAGACGGCAGTCGACCTGCGCCGGCGCAGCACCGAACTCAAGAAGCGCGCACCCACCACGGCCGACAAGGCCACCGTGGAAATCGTCGCGCTCATGTTCCAGGCCATCCTGGCCGAGGAGCGGATTCCGTTCTCGGCGCGCGTGTGGTTCGCACGACTGCAGATGCCGGTGCTGCGCGTGGCCATCGCCGAGCCCGAGTTCTTCGGCACGCTGCAGCACCCCGCGCGCATGCTGATCGACCGCATGGGTTCCTGCGTGATGGGCTTCGACGCGGCCGCCATCACCGGCAGCGCGCTCGAAGGCGAGATTCGCCGCGTGGTGCAGGTGATCGAGCAGTACCCCGAGACCGGCCAGCGCGTGTTCAAGCTGGTGTTCGACGAGTTCGTCGCCTTCCTCAACCGCTATCTCACGCAGAGCGACAGCACGCAGCGCGTGATGAGCGTGGCACAGCAGGTCGAGCAGAAGGAAACGATGGCGATCCAGTACACCATCGAGTTGCGCAAGATGCTCAACGACATGCCGGTGCGCGACGAGATCCGCGAGTTCCTGTTCAAGGTCTGGGCCGAGGTGCTCGCGATTGCCGCGCTGCGCTACGGTGCGCAGGGCGAGCAGACGGTGATGCTCAAGCGCGTGGCCTCCGAGCTGGTCTGGGCCGCGAGCGCCAAGCCCAATCGCACCGACCGCGCGCGCGTCATTCAAGACCTGCCGCAACTGCTGCAGCGCCTGCGCCAGGGCATGGCGTTGCTGGGCATCGTCGACGAGCCGCAGGAAGCGCACATCAAGACCATCGGCGCCACGTTGTCCGATGCCTTCCTGTCGAAGACCGAGGCCATCCCGCAGGCCAAGATCGAAGCCATGGCCGAGCGCCTCGCGCACCTGGAAGATTTCGTGAGCGACATCGGCGGTACTGCCGACCTGCCGCTCGATGCCCACAGCATCGAACTGCTGCTGGGCGTGGACGCCGCCTCGATCGAGGTGGTGCCCGATGCGGCCGGCGTGCAGGTGCCCGAGGACATGCTGGCCTGGGCGCACGAACTGCAGGTGGGCAACTGGTTCATGCTGGACCACAACGACCGCGTGAGCCAGGTGCAGTTCGTCTGGCGCAGCGACAGGAAGCAGTTGCACCTGTTCGCTACGGCGGACGGCCGCAGCTTCCTGATTCAGGCAGGTCGGTTGGCGACGTACCTGCAGGCCGGTCTATTGGTGCCGGCCGAGGAAGAGACGCTCACGGTGCGCGCTACGCGCGAGGCGCTGGCGAAGCTCGATGCGAATCCGGAGCGGTTGCTGAACTAGAGCCGCCGGTCGACGCGGCAGGTTCAGTCAGTGCGCGATGCGGCCTTCGCGGCTCTCGCAGAGTTCGTCGAGCACCAATGCATCGGGTTCGATGCCGGTGCTCCAGTGCACCATCAGCACGATGATCTTGAGCTCGTCGAGTGCCACCGGATCGCCCGGTGCCGCCATCGCGCGTTCGATCACGATTTCGCGCAACCCGCACGACAGCACATTCGACGATTCGAGAAAGCGGATGAAGCCGAGGCATTCGGCACCCAGGTGTTCCTGCTCGGCCTGGGAGTAGACGCGCATCGCATCGTCCGACTGGGGCAGGGAGGCTTCGGGTGCGCCGCGGAAGGTGACCGTGGCGGTGGCATCGTCGTCGGCATCGAGCTCCAGCTGCATGCCCTGCGTTGCGAGGCTCAGGCCGTCGAGCCAGTGCAGGGCATCGCGAATCTCGTCCGCCTCGAAGCCGTGCGCACTGAGCTTGCGGCCCAGTTGTTCGGGTTCGGGGCAGGCATCGCCGCGCCAATAGTTTTCGTAGACAAAAACAAGCACTTCGAACATGAGCCCAATATAGCCCACGAATGTGCAGGGCAGGCTAGTGTGTTGCCCCGCAATTTCGTCTGCGCAGCTATTTGCGGAGCAACAGCCTAAGTGGAGGCGATCCGTTGAAAGAGCCCGCCGGGCAGGCGTGAGATATGCCCGTCCAGTTCTAGCTCGAGCATCTTGGCCTGCAGTGCCGCGGCGCTCCATCCGGTGCGGGCGCTGAGGGCATCGAGGCTCACGGGCTCGAAGCCGAGCACATCGAGCAGCGGGTCTTCGGAGGTCGATGCGTCGTTGCCTGCGTGGCCGTTCGACAGCCCGGCGTTGGCTGTACCGCTTGTGCGCAGCGGCGGCAGTTCCTCGAGGATGTCGGCCACCGACTCGACCAGCTTCGCGCCCTGGCGGATCAGCGCATGGCAGCCGCGCGATTGCGGCGAATGGATCGAGCCCGGAATGGCGAACACTTCCTTGCCCTGCTCCGAGGTGAGCCGCGCGGTGATGAGCGATCCCGACGCCAGAGCGGCCTCGACCACCAGCGTGCCGCGCGCCAGCCCCGCGATGAGCCGGTTGCGCTTCGGAAAATTCTGCGTGAGGGGCGGCGTGCCGAGCGGCAGCTCGCTCACGATCAGCCCCTGCAAGGTGATGCGGTGCGCGAGGTCGCGGTGGCGCGCGGGGTACACGCGGTCGAGGCCAGTGCCGACCACGGCCACGGTGGCGAGCCGCGGCGCATCGCCGGCCGCATCGAGTGCGCCCTGGTGCGCTGCACCGTCGACGCCCAGTGCGAGGCCCGAGATCACGGGCAGACCCGCATCGCCCAACGCCCGCGCAAAGCTGCGCGCGTTGGTGGCGCCTTGCGGCGTCGGATTGCGGCTGCCGACGACGGCGATGCTGTGCTGCAGCTGCGTCAGGTCGAAGTCCGCGGCACCGAGCACGTAGAGCATCAGCGGCGGGTCGGCCATTTCGAGCAGCGACGCGGGGTAGCCGGCATCGCCGAGCGTGACGAGGCGGCGGGTGACGCCATTGCCCTCGGCCGTTTGCAGCCATTGCCAGGTCTGGTCGATCGCTGCCTGCAGGCCGTGGGGCGCCTGTTGAAGCGCCTCGGCCTGCGCGGTGCTGACGACCTGCCGCAACGCGGCATCGCCCTGCGCGAAAACCCCTTCGGGCAAGCCGAAGGCCGCGAGCAGCTTGCGCGCGGCGCCGTCGCCGATGCCCGGCGTCAGTGAAAGCCGCAGCCAGCCTGCGAGTTCTGCGCGTTCCAAACGGATGGGGGCGAGGACGTGGGCGCCGTAAAGCCGATCAGGGGTTGACGAGGAAGTCGCCCGCCTTCGGGGTGTCGTTGATCTCGAGCACCAGCGCGTAGGACACCTTCTCGAAGGTGCGGAACACCATCAGGAGGCCGATGCGTTCGTTCGGCAGCTTGATGGTTTCCTTGCGCGCGCCGGTGCGGTCGAGGATGGTTTCGCCGTTCTTCAGGATGGCCAGCACGTGGCCGCTGTCGATGCCGTCGCGCGTGCCCTTGTTGATGGCCACGACCTGGTTCTGCGCCGCGAACTGCACCGCGTTGCCGTAGACCGAGATGATCCGGCCGTCGACCTGCGTCGAGGGCGCGCGCGGTGCGTAGCTCAGCAGCTGGCGCGGCGGTTCGGGCAGCAGGCGGTCGCCGGCGCGCATTTCCTCACGCGACGCCACGATGTCGATGCTGGCGGGAACGACCGTGATGATGTCCTTGTCCTCGACCGTCTCGATGGTGGTCGATTCGCCGCGCTGCAGCTGGGCCTTGCCCAGGTACTGCGCCTCGTAGCCGAGGATTTCGCCCGTGCCCGGGTCCTTGAGCGGCGTGGCGTTGCGGAAGATGCGGAAGTTCTGGATCGGACCCGGCACTTCGACCAGCGGCGACTCGGGGTTGCCGCGGGCGTAGGCCCGGTCGCCGCGCGACAGCAGCACGCGGCTGTCGTTGCCGGCCACGATGCGCGGCGCGCTTTCGAGCGTGCCGGCGTCCACCACGATCGGCTCGCTCAGGAAGGGCTCGATCAGGCTCGGATTGAGCGTGGGCAATGCCATGCCGGCCAGCGAGTCGAAACGGGTGCGGGGCGAGAGCTTGATGGTGCCGCCGTCGCCGCTGACACCGCCGCGGCGGGTGGTCAGGCGCGCCCGGCCGCCGGACTTGTCCAGGTAGAGGACCTGGCCGGGATAGATGCGGTGGGGGTTGGCGATCTCGTTGATGTTCATGCCCCACAGCTCCGGCCAGCGCCAGGGGCGCAGCAGGTAGAGGCGGGAGATGGCCCAGAGCGTGTCGCCGGACTTGACCGTGTATTCGTCGGGCGCTTTCGGCGACAGCTCGCTCAGCGGAACCCCTGCCTGGGCGGTTTGCTGGGCGGTGGCGCGCTGCTGCGGCGTGACGGGATAGTTTTGAGCCCAGGCCGTGGTGGCGCCGCAACTGCCGATTACCGCCAGGGCGGTCAGCGTGGCGAGGAAATTGGGGCGCTGGCGTTCGGTGGATCTGAGCTTTTTCATGTCTGGATGGGTGAGCGCACGACGTATCGTTGCGCATACGAATCTCACAATTTGCTACGAATTCTGCGCCCGAAGCCCTTGAGAGGGCAACGTTTTCGGGTCCAGAGGCGGCCTCGCGTCGCGGAATTGGCGAAAATAGCCACAACTTCCCCCCGATTTCATGGCCAAACGAATCATTCTGAGTTACCCGGACAAGCGCCTGCACACGGTCGCCAAGCCGGTGCAGGGCGTCGATGCGCGCATCAAGGCCTTGGTCGCCGACATGCTGGAGACCATGTACGACGCCGAAGGCATCGGCCTGGCAGCGACCCAGGTCGACGTGCACGAGCGGCTTGTCGTCATCGACGTTTCCGAAGAGCGAAACAAGCCGATCGTGCTGATCAACCCCGAAATCACCTGGGCCAGCGACGAGAAGGTGCTCAATGAAGAGGGCTGCCTCTCGGTGCCGGGCATCTACGACGGCGTGATGCGTTCCACCTCGGTCAAGGTCCAGGCGCTCGACGAGAACGGCGAGATGCGCACCATCGAGGCCGACGGCCTGTTGGCCGTGTGCATCCAGCACGAACTCGACCACCTGCTGGGCAAGGTGTTCGTCGAATACCTCTCTCCCCTGAAGCGCAATCGCATCAAGAGCAAGCTGCTCAAGCAGCAGCGCGAAGAAATGCGCGAACGGGCTTGATGAACCTCATGACCTTGCGCAGCCTCGGCTCCCTTGCGGCATTGGCGGTTCTCACGGCGGTCGCCGGCTGCGCCAACGATCCCACCCGCATCCAGCCCGGCACCACCGCCGCCGAAACCCTGCAGCGCCTGGGCGCACCGACCGGCCGCTACCCGCTCAACAACGGCGGCGAGCGCCTCCAGTATTCGCGCATGCCGGCCGGTTTCGAGGTCACCGACATCGACGTGGACGCGTCGGGCAAGGTCGTCTCGGCGACCCAGGTGCTCAGCGAGGCGCGCTTCGGCTACGACATCAAGGTCAACCAATGGCGCCAGAACGACGTCATGGCCTTCTATGGCCGGCCCTACCAGATCGACCGCGTGAGCTCCTTCGACGGCGTGGTCTGGACCTGGCGCTACAAGGCCGTGAACGAGCGCCGAATGCTCTATATCTATATCGACCCCACCGGCGTGGTCCGTCGCTATCACACGGGGGATGACCTCGAATACGAACGGATCCGGGATTGAGCCGGCTCAAGGTCGCTTTTGCGGGCACGCCCGAGTTCGCGCGCGTCGCCCTGGAGGCCATCGCCGCCGCCGGCCATGACGTCGTGCTGGTGCTGAGCCAGCCCGACCGGCCCGCGGGCCGCGGCATGAAGCTGCAGGCTTCCCCCGTCAAGCAGTGCGCGGTTGCCAACAGCTGGCCGGTCGCGCAGCCGCGCAGCCTCCGCCTCGATGGCAAGTACCCGGACGAAGCCGCCATCGGTCGCGATGCCCTGCTGCAGGCGCAACCCGACGTGATGGTGGTTGCCGCCTACGGGCTCATCCTGCCGCAGTGGGTGCTCGACCTGCCGGCGCACGGGTGCCTGAACATCCACGCGAGCCTCCTGCCGCGCTGGCGCGGCGCCGCGCCGATCCACCGCGCCATCGAGGCCGGCGATGCCGAGACCGGCATCACCATCATGCAGATGGACGCGGGCCTGGACACCGGCGCCATGCTGCTGCGCGAAGCCGTGGACATCGGCGCCGACAACACCGCCCGCCTGCACGACCGCCTGGCCGCGCTCGGCGGCCGGATGATCGTCGAGGCGCTGGCGAACCTCGGCGGCTTGACCCGCACGCCGCAGCCCGCCGAAGGCGTCACCTATGCCAACAAGGTCGAGAAGCACGAAGCGCTGATCGACTGGACCCAGCCCGCCGACGCCATCGTGCGGCGCATCCGGGCCTTCGATCCGTTTCCGGGCGCCAACAGCCCGCTCGACGGCGAGACCGTCAAGCTCTGGACTGCGCACGCGGTGCCTGCCGGCGCGCCGGCTGCGCCCGGCACGATCCTGGCCGTCAGCGACACCGGCGTCGCGGTGGCCACCGGAGACGCGGGCGTGATGCTCACCGAGCTCCAGCGTCCGGGCGGCAAGCGCCTGCCCGTGGCCGATTTCCTGCGCGGCTTCGACCTGAAGCCCGGGCAGGTGTTCGGCTGATGTTTCTCTCATCGGCAATCCGCCAGCGCCCCGAATTCCGCCAGGGCATCCGCGACATGTCCTCGGCCGCGCTGGGCATCGGCGCCTGGGGCCTGATGACCGGCGTGGCCATGGTCAAGTCGAACATGAGCGTGGTCGAGGCGGTGGCGATGACCTTGTTCGTCTACGCCGGCAGCTCCCAGCTCGCGGCCATTCCGCTGCTGTTCGCGGGCGCGCCGGCCTGGGTGATTTTGGCGACGGGCTTCTGCGTCAACCTGCGCTTCGTGGTCTTCAGCCTGCACCTGCGTCCCTACCTCATGCACATGCCGCGCTGGCGGCGCATGACGCACGGCTATCTCACAGCGGACCTGAGCTACGCGCTCTTCACCAAGCAGTACCCGGTGCCGCCCGTGACCGCGGCCGAGCAGCAGTCGCAGGAGGCCTACCTCACCGGCAACTACTTCGTGACCTGGTGCTCGTGGATGGGCATGAGCCTCTTGGGCATCGTCCTGGCCAACCTCATTCCGCAGACCTGGGGCCTGGGCTTCGCGGGCGTGCTGAGCCTGGTGGCGATCGTCTGCTCGATGGCGACGACGCCGCTGCGCATCCTGGCCGCGCTCATTGCCGGCGCCACCGCGGTCGCGGCCTATGCACTGCCGCTCAAGCTCAACATCGTCGTGGCCATCGGTGCCGCGGTGCTGCTGTGCTTCTGGCTGGAGAAGCAGTTCGGGCTCGACCCCGATGCGGAGGACGACAAGTGAGGGGCACCGATCTCTGGACGCTGGGCGTCATCGCCGGCCTGGCACTCGTCACGGTGCTCACGCGCTGCTTCTTCTTCATCCTCGACCGGCCCTGGGGCCTGCCCGACTGGGCGCACCGCGCGCTGCACTACGCGCCGGCCGCCGCGCTGGCCGGCGTGATCGCGCCCGAGATCGTGATGACCCAGGGCCACCTGATCACCACGCTGCACGACGCGCGCCTGTACGCGGCCGTGGTCGGCGGTGCGTATTACTTCTGGCGGCGCGGCGTGCTCGGCACGATGCTGGCGGGCATGGCGGTGTACCTGCCGCTGCACCTCGGGCTGGGCTGGTAGCGCAGCGATTTCCGCGGCGCCACGGCACGCCTACAGCGCGTGTGCGAATTCGGCGATGGCGTCCGCCGCCTTCGGAATCAACTCGGGCTGCCCCGCGAGGTAGTGGTTGCCACCCACGATGTCGACATTGCGGATGCGCGTGCCGCCCGCCGCCATCCACGCATCGCGCGTGCTCGGAAACGTCGATTGATCGCCCGTGTAAGTCAGCAGCAGCTTGGGCACCGTGGTGCGCGCGAGGTTGGCTGGACCATCCGCCTGCGAGCGCGACGACCATTGCGAGAGGAACGCGGTCAGCGACGTCGTGCGGCCCATCGCGTTCGCCGAGTAGTTCACCTGGCGCGCATCGCCCCACACGCTGCCGGGGAGGCGGTCGTTTGCGTCGAGCGACAAATCGACGCAGCGCGGATCGGCATGCGTGCGGTAGACGATGAAGGTCTGGTCACGCGGGGCGCCGGGCGTGCTGCGCAGCAGTGCGAGGCGGTCGATGCACCACTGCTCGATGCGGTCCAGCCGCGCCTTCTGCGCCGCGCTGAAGCGCGCGAGAAAGTCACTGTCGTAGGGCATGCGATGGCGCGGGTCGTACATGTCGAGCTCGGGGTCCACTGACAGCGGATCGTGCTCGTCGGTGACCGATGGGTCGATCCAGTCGCGCATCAACCGCGTGCGGCCCAGGTGCGCGGCGCACAGCGCGATGCCGTCCACCGGCGGCAGGTCACTCGGGTGCAGGTGCGTTGGGTCGCCGTCGGGCAGGTGCGTGGCGGTGAGTTGCTCGGCCTGCGCCTGGTAGAAGGCCGCGAGCGCCGCGCCGCCGGAATTGCCGACGAGGAACACCTTCTCGTAGCCAGCCGCGCGCAGGTACTGCACGCCGGCGCCCAGGTCTTGAATCGCGCGCTCCATCAGCAGCACCGTGTCGTTGCCCACGAAGCGCGAGTTCAGCCCCATGCAGCAGATGCCGCGCTCGGCCAGCGGGCCGATCAGGTAGTGGCCCATGAAGTTGCTGGTCGGGTGCATCACGATGGCCGCGACCTTCTTCGGACCCGTGGGCGCGCGGAAGGCGCCGTAGATGCGCGGGCGCAGCAGCTGCAGGCCCGACTGGCTTTCCATCGCCGCGCCGGGCTTCACGTCGATGACGGCGAGTTGCAGCTCAGACATTCGACGCGCCCTTTGCTGCGCGAAGCCCCGCCTTGCGCGCGGTCCACGCGTCGAGGTCCGCACGGGCATACAACGCATGCGCATCCATCTCGGCCTGCGGCACGGTCGGCGTCGTCAGCTCCAGGCGAATGCCGTTCGGGTCGAAGAAGTAGATCGATTCGATGATGTGGTGATCGGTCACGCCCAGCACCTCGACGCCCGCGCCTTCGAGCCGCGCCTTGGCGGCCCGCAGGTCGTCCACCGAATCGACGCGCAGCGCGATGTGGTTCACCCACGCGGGCGTGTTCGGCGAAGGCAACGCGGCGGTGTCGTCGCCCAGGTCGAAGAAGGCGATGTACGAGCCGTCGCGCATCTGGAAAAAGATGTGCACGTAGGGGCAGTACTCGCCCGTGCTGGGCACGTGGTCGCTCTGGATGATGTGTGCGAGCGGCAGGCCCAGCAGGTCTTCGTAGAAGTGGCGGGTCTCCTCGCTGTCGCGGCAGCGCCAGGCGAAGTGGTGCAGTCCGCGGATGGGTGGGGCAGTCGTCGTCGGCATGGCTTGGTTCCTGTGAGCCGTGATTGGGCGATGCCGCGTCTTATGATGCAATCGAAATTAATTCATCGATTGATGAAATAACCGTATGAATCTGACGTTGCGCCAACTGCGCGCCTTCGCCGCCGTCGCCGAGGTCGGCAGCTTCACCGCCGCAGCGCAGCAGCTGCATCTCACGCAGTCGGCGCTCAGCGTGCTGGTGCGCGAGCTCGAACGCGAAATGGGCGTGCAGCTGCTCGACCGCCACACCCGGCGCGTGCAGCTCTCGGAGGCGGGGCGCGAATTCCTGCCCTCGGTGCACCGCCTGCTCGGCGACCTGACGAGCGCCGTGGCCGGCGTGACCGATCTGCGTGACAAGAAGAAAGGCTTGCTACGCCTTGCGGCGCCGCAGCTCATGGCCTGCACGCTGATGCCGCGCGTGATCGCGGCCTACCGCGAGGCGTATCCCGATGTCGATGTGCGCCTGGCCGATACGCTGCCCGAGCACCTGCTGGCCGGCGTGATGGCCGGCGATGTCGAACTCGCCGTGGGGCAGGACGTGGCGGTCGACGCCTCCATCGAACGGCGCACGCTGCTGCGCGACCGCCATTGGCTGATCTGCCCGCCTGACCACGCCTTCGCGAAGCGCCGCAAGGTGCGCTGGCACGAACTCGGCCCGTACACCTTCATCGCGCCCACGCGGGACTTCCGCCAGCGCGTGCTGCCCGAGCTGGCCCCGGCGGACCGCGAGCTCATGCTGCGCCCCGGCACCCAGGAGGTGTCGTACATGACCACCGCGCTCGGCATGGTGGCCTCGGGGCTGGGGCTCACCGTGTGCCCGACGTATTCCGCGCCGCTGGTGCGCGCCCACGGGCTGCAGATGGTGCGGCTCGAGTCGCCCGACTTCAATCGCGAGGTGTGCGTCTACAGCGCGGCGCGGCGCGCGCTCTCGCCGGCCGCGGCGAGCTTTGTCGAGATCCTGGCGCGTTTCGCCAAGGCGCAGCCGAAGGGTTGAAAAGCATCGGAACGCTGCAAGAGGCGCATAGAGCGGCCGCGGGGCGATACCTACAATGCAAGACGACCTGTTTTCCACTATCTCCAGAGACCCATGAACGTCATTCGATTCACCGACCTCTGCGCGCAGGGCAAGGCCGCCGGCCAGCGCGTCTTCATCCGCGCCGATCTCAACGTGCCGCAGGACGACGCGGGCAACATCACCGAAGACACGCGCGTCCGTGCCTCGGTGCCCTGCATCCAGCTGGCGCTCGACGCCGGCGCGGCCGTGATGGTCACCTCGCACCTGGGTCGCCCGACCGAGGGTGAATTCAAACCCGAGGACTCGCTCGCCCCGGTGGCCAAGCGCCTGGGCGAGCTGCTCGGCCGCGATGTGCCGCTGGTGGCCAACTGGGTCGACGGCGTCGACGTCAAGCCCGGCCAGGTCGTGCTGCTGGAGAACTGCCGCGTCAACAAGGGCGAGAAGAAGAACGACGAGGCACTGGCCCGCAAGCTCGCCGCGCTCACCGACATCTACGTGAACGACGCCTTCGGCACCGCCCACCGCGCCGAGGCCACCACCTACGGCATCGCGCAGTTCGCCAAGATCGCAGCCGCCGGCCCACTGCTCGCGGCCGAGATCGACGCGATCACCAAGGCGCTGGCCCAGCCCAAGCGGCCGCTGGTGGCCATCGTGGCGGGCTCCAAGGTCAGCACCAAGCTCACCATCCTCAAGAGCCTGTCGGCCAATGTGGACCAGTTGATCGTGGGCGGCGGCATCGCCAACACCTTCATGCTGGCCGCGGGCCTTTCGATCGGCAAGTCGCTGGCCGAGCCCGACCTGGTCGACCAGGCCAAGGCGGTGATCGAGGCCATGCGCGCCCGCGGCGCCGACGTGCCGATTCCGGTGGACGTGGTCACGGCCAAGACCTTCGCGGCCGACGCGCCCGCCACCGTCAAGGACGCGAGCGATGTGGACGACGACGACCTGATCCTGGACATCGGCCCGAAGACCGCCGCGATTCTTGCGGCGCAGCTGCGCGAAGCCGGCACCATCGTCTGGAACGGCCCGGTCGGCGTGTTCGAGTTCGATGCCTTCGCGGGCGGCACCAAGGCCATCGCGCAAGCGATTGCCGAGAGCAGCGCTTTCTCGATCGCCGGCGGCGGCGACACGCTCGCGGCCATCGCCAAGTACGGCATCGAAAAGCAGGTCGGCTACATCTCGACCGGCGGCGGCGCGTTCCTCGAGGTGCTGGAGGGCAAGACGCTGCCGGCCTTCGAAATCCTGTCCAAGCGCGCGGCGGGCTGAGCTCGGCGGCGGGGAATCTCGTGAGGGTGACTTCCGTCAGACACACAAAGTGTATACAGTAGCGAATACAAAACGGAGACACATTTCATGAGCACGGATCGCATCCCCCGCCACGCCACCAAGATCGTCGCCACCCTCGGCCCGGCGTCCAGCACCCCCGAACTGCTGGAAAAGATGATCCTGGCCAAGGTCAGCGTGGTGCGCCTGAACTTCAGCCACGGCACCGCGCAGGACCACATCGACCGCGCCACCATGGTGCGCGAAGCCGCCCGCAAGGCGGGCCGCGAAGTGGCCATCATGGCCGACCTGCAGGGTCCGAAGATCCGCGTCGGCCGATTCGCGCAGGGCAAGGTGCTGCTCGAAGCAGGTGCCAAGTTCGTGCTCGACGCCTCGCGCACCGAGCCCGGCGACATCGATGCCGTGGGCCTCGACTACAAGGACCTGCCGCGCGACGTGAAGCCCGGCGACAAGCTGCTGCTGAACGACGGCCTGATCGTGCTCACGGTCGACGGCGTCAAGGGCGAAGCGGTCTACACCACCGTCAAGCTGGGCGGCGAGCTCTCGAACAACAAGGGCATCAACAAGCAGGGCGGCGGCCTCACCGCTCCCGCGTTGACCGCCAAGGACATGGAAGACATCAAGACCGCGATGAGCTTCCAGGCCGACTACGTGGCCGTGAGCTTCCCGAAGAACGCCACCGACATGGAGATGGCCCGCCAGCTGTGCAACGTGGCGGCCGCCGAGTACGGTCACAAGCCCGGCATGATCGCCAAGATCGAGCGCGCCGAAGCCATTCCGAAGCTCGAAGAGATCCTGCGCGCCAGCGACGGCATCATGGTCGCCCGCGGCGACCTGGCCGTCGAAGTCGGCAATGCCGCCGTGCCCGCGTTGCAGAAAAAGATGATCCGCATGGCGCGCGACATGGACAAGGTGGTGATCACCGCGACCCAGATGATGGAGTCGATGATCACCAACCCCGTGCCCACGCGTGCCGAAGTGAGCGACGTGGCCAACGCCGTGCTCGACGGCACCGATGCCGTGATGCTCTCGGCCGAAACCGCCTCGGGCCGCTACCCGCTGGAAACCGTGCAGGAGATGAGCCGCATCTGCGAAGCCGCCGAAGCGGCCGAAGACAAGACGCTCGACGCCGATTTCAGCGGCAAGGCCTACAGCCGCATCGACCAGTCGATCGCCATGGGCGCCCTCTTCACCGCCCACCACCTGGGCGCGAAGGCCATCGTGGCGCTGACCGAATCGGGCTCCACCATCCTGTGGATGAGCCGCCACCGCGCGCACATCCCGATGTACGCGTTGACCTCGCGGCTGGCCACGCAGCGCAAGCTCGCGCTGTACCGCAACGTGCGCCCGCTCCTGATGGATTCGGAAAGCGATCGCGACACTGCGCTGCAGCAGGCCGAAAACCACCTGAAGAAGCGCGGCATCGTGCAGAGCGGCGACGTCTACGCGATCACCTGCGGCGAGCCCATGGGCGCGCCGGGCGGCACGAACATGCTGAAGATCTGCCGCGCTAGCTGATCAGCCGTTCCTGAACAGGAAGCTGTAGGCATTGAGGGCGGGCACACCGCCCAGGTGCGCATACAGCACCTTCGATCCGGCCGGGAATTCCCCGAGCCGCACTTTCTCGATCATCCCATGCATCGACTTGCCCTCGTACACGGGGTCGGTCAGCATGCCTTCGAAGCGGGCGCAGAGGCGAATCGCCTCCAGCGTGCCTTCGTTGGGCAGGCCGTATTCCGGCCCGCCGAAGCGGCGGTCGAGTACCACGTCTTTCTCTGTGATGTCGCGGCCCAGCTCGACCAGCTCGGCGGTGTTCTTCGCGATGCGCAGGATCTGGTCGAAGGTCTGCTGCGGCTTGGCCGAGGCGTCGATGCCGATCACGCGGTCCGCGCGGCCGTCGGCCGCGAAGCCGACCACCATGCCGGCCTGCGTGCTGCCGGTCACGGCGCAGACCACGACGTAGTCGAACTTGAAGCCGAGTTCGGCTTCCTGCTGGCGCACTTCTTCGGCGAAGGCCACGAAGCCCAGGCCGCCCCTCGGATGCTCGGAGCAACCCGCCGGAATCGGAAAAGGCTTGCCGCCGGCCTGGCGCACGCTTTCCATCGCGTCTTCCCAGCTCTTGCGGATGCCGATGTCGAAGCCAGCAGCGTCCAGGCGCACGTCGGCGCCCAGGATGCGCGACATCTCGATGTTGCCGACCCGGTCGTACAGCGCGTCGGAGTAGTTGACCCAGTTCTCCTGCACCAGCACGCACTTGAGGCCCAGGTGCGCCGCCACCGCGGCCACCTGCCGCGTCTGGTTCGACTGGATGCCGCCGATGGACACCAGCGTGTCGTAGCCGCCTTCGAGCGCCTCGGGGATCAGGTATTCGAGCTTGCGGGTCTTGTTGCCGCCGAAGGCCAAGCCGCTGTTGCAGTCCTCGCGCTTGGCATAAAGCTCGACCTTGCCGCCCAGGTGTGCGCTCAGGCGCTTGAGCGGATGGATCGGCGTGGGGCCGAAGGTCAGGGCGTGGCGGGGAAATTTCTTCAGGTTCATCGACGCGGCTCCGAGAGGGTTGAAGCCATCGATCGTAGGAAGAAGGGTTCGCAACGTGCTTGCGAAATTCATGGAAATTTCTGGGAAAAAGAAGGCAAGATGCGCCGATAAAAGACTTTCAGTTCGAGGATGTCTCTGTGAGCACAACAAAGTTGCGTCCCTCGATGGAGCTCGATCGCACCGACCGCGCCATCCTGCGCACGCTGCAGCGCGACGCCTCCGTGTCGAACGTGGCGCTGGCCGCCAAGGTCAGCCTCAGCGCGCCGGCGTGCCTGCGCCGCGTCGAGCGGCTCAAGGAGGCCGGATTCATCAGGGGCATCGTCGCGCTGCTCGACCCGGATGCGCTGGAGGTCGGCATGCTCGTGATGATCGGCGTGGTGCTCGACCGCTCCACGCCGGACTCGTTCTCCGACTTCGAGAAGGCCGCGCAGAAGGTCTCGGGCTGCCTCGAATGCCATGTGGTCTCGGGCGAATTCGATTACTTCATGCTCGTGCGCACCCGCGACAACGACAGCTTCAACCGCCTGCACGCCGAGCAACTGCTGTACCTGCCGGGCGTGCGCCAGATCCGCACTTTCGTGGTCTTGAAGCAGGTGCTGTCGACCACGCAGCTTCCGATCTGACGAAACCGCGGCGCGCCCGCGTGCGTACTGTGGCGATGAGCCTTCCCACTTTCGCGTCCCTGCGCCGGCGCCGCGGCGCCCTCACCACCGCCTTCACCGTCACCGCAGCCGCCGTGCTCTCGGCCTGCTCCCCCATCAAGGTGCTCAACGGACTGGTGCCCGAAGACACCTACCAGTTCCAGGGCGGCATCGCCTATGGCGCCGCGCCGCGGCAGCAGCTCGACGTCTACCAGCCGTTGCCCGCCACGCCGCCGGCGCGGGGCGCCCGCCCGCTGGTGGTGTTCTTCTTCGGCGGCACATGGAGCAGCGGCGACCGCGCGAGCTACAAGTTCGTCGGCGAAGCGCTGGCGGCCCGGGGCGCGGTGGTCGTGATTCCCGACTACGGCCTGTCGCCCGCCTTCACCTATCCGGTCTTCGTGCGCGACAGCGCCCTGGCCGCCAAATGGGCGCTCGACAACGCCGCGCAGCTCGGCGCCGACCCGAAGCAGGTCTATGTGATGGGCCACAGCTCGGGCGGCTACAACGTCGCGATGGTGGCGCTGGACGATCGCTGGCTCGGCGAACTCGGCGCGAGCCCCAGGCAGCTCGCCGGCTGGATCGGCCTGGCCGGCCCCTACGACTTCCTGCCCATCGGCGACCCGCAGGCACAGGCCGCCTTCAACTGGCCGAACACGCCGCGCGACTCGCAGCCGCTTGTGCATGCGAGCGCCGCGTCGCCCCGCGCGCTGCTCATGGCGGCGGCCAAGGACAACCTCGTCTACCCGGACCGCAACACCGGCCAGATGGCCGCGGCCTTGCGCGCCGCCGGGGTTCCGGTGCAGGTCAAGCTGTTCGACAACCTAAGCCATGTCACGCTGATCGGCGCGTTCGGCAAGCCGATCCAGTGGCTGGGCGGTCCGGTGCTGCCGCCGGTCATGGACTTCCTCGGGTTGGCGTCAGTCCTGTCCCACAAGGGGGCTCGGTAGAATTAGGGCAGTTTTTCTCGTCTTTCAGCCTTCTTTTTTCCCTAATTCCCGCGAGGTATTTCCCATGGCACTCGTCTCGATGCGCGAACTGCTGGACCACGCCGCAGCCAATGGCTACGGCATTCCGGCCTTCAACGTCAACAATCTCGAACAGGTCCAGGCCGTGATGGAGGCCGCCAAGGAAACCGGCGCCCCCGTCATCCTGCAAGCCAGTGCAGGGGCCCGCAAATACGCCGGCGAAGCCTTCATCAAGCACCTGATCCAAGCTGCGATCGAGCAGTACCCGAACATCCCGCTGGTCATGCACCAGGACCACGGCCAGAACCCCGACGTCTGCAAGGGCGCCATCGACCTGGGCTTCAGCTCGGTGATGATGGACGGCTCGCTCGAGGCCGACGGCAAGACCATCGCCAGCTACGACTACAACGTGGACGTCACCAAGAAGGTGTCCGACATGGCCCACCGCCTGGGCGTGACGGTCGAAGGCGAGCTCGGCTGCCTCGGTTCGCTCGAGACCATGAAGGGCGACAAGGAAGACGGCCACGGCACCGACGACACCATGACGCGGGAGCAGCTGCTGACCGACCCCGAGCAGGCCGCCGACTTCGTCAAGCGCACCCAGATCGACGCGCTGGCCATCGCCATCGGCACCAGCCACGGCGCCTACAAGTTCACCCGCGAGCCCACCGGCGACATCCTGGCGATCGACCGCATCAAGGAAATCCACCGCCGCATTCCCAACACCCACCTGGTGATGCACGGCTCCTCGAGCGTGCCGCAGGAGCTGCTGGCGATCATTCGCCAGTACGGCGGCAACATGAAGGAAACCTACGGCGTGCCCGTCAAGGAAATCCAGGAAGCCATCAAGCACGGCGTGCGCAAGATCAACATCGACACCGACATCCGCTTGGCCATGACCGGCGCGGTGCGCAAGTTCCTGGCCGAGAACCCCGAGAAGTTCGACGCCCGCGAATGGCTCAAGCCGGCGCGCGAAGCCGCCAAGCTGATCTGCAAGCAGCGCTACATCGAGTTCGGCTGCGAAGGTCAGGGCGCCAAGATCAAGGGCGACACGCTGCAAGTGGTCGCCGCCAGGTACGCCAAGGGCGAACTGGCACAGGAAGTCGTCTAAAAACTTCCCCGCGATTCGAAGGCCACCGTTCGCGGTGGCTTTTTTCTGCGCGCACAATCCGCTTTCCCGTCACCCGTTTCCCCACAGCCTCTCTTTCCCTCTGTTCCCATGACCACCGTCCACACCTCCTCCATCCAGAGCCTGCCCCTGCTTGCGCGCGGCAAGGTGCGCGACAACTACGCCGTCGGCGAAGACCGCATCCTGATGGTCGCGAGCGACCGGCTCAGCGCCTTCGACGTGATCATGGGCGAGCCGATCCCCGGCAAGGGCGAGATCCTCACGCAGATGGCGCTGTGGTGGTTCGACCGGCTCGGCCAGATCTGCCCGAACCACCTGACCGGCGATGCGCCCGAGAGCGTGGTCACGGCCGAGGAGGTGCCACAGGTCACCCAGCGCTCGATGCTGGTCAAGCGCCTGAAGCCGATCCCGGTCGAGGCCGTGGTGCGCGGGTATCTCGCCGGCAGCGGCTGGAAGGAATACCAGGAAAGCCGCTCGGTCTGCGGCGTGCCGCTGCCCGAAGGCCTGACCAACGCGAGCAAGCTGCCGCGCCCGATCTTCACGCCCGCCGCCAAGGCCGCGGCCGGCGAGCACGACGAGAACATCAGCTACGACCGCGTGGTCGAGATCGTCGGCCCCAAGCTGGCCCAGCAGATCCGCGAGACCAGCATCGCCATCTACGAGACCGCCGCGCAGATCGCCCTCACCAAGGGAATGATCATTGCCGACACCAAGTTCGAATTCGGCCTCGACGAAGCCGGCACGCTGGTGCTGATGGACGAAGTGCTCACGCCCGACAGCTCGCGCTACTGGCCCGTCGAAGGCTACGAAGCCGCGCTGGCCGCCGGCACCAATCCGCCGAGCTACGACAAGCAGTTCGTGCGCGACTGGCTCGAGGCCACCAAGATCAACGGCAAGCCCTGGGACAAGACGCCGCCGGCGCCGCGGCTGCCGGCAGAGGTGATCGAGAAGACTGCTGCCAAGTATCGCGAGGCGCTGGAGCGTCTCACGGGCTGATGTGAATAAGTCACAAACGCCTCGGCAATAGTGCCCATCCGCCGGGGCAGGGATTTCAGACACTTTCTTCATCCCTACGGATGAGGAGAAACAAGATGAGCCCTGCCACCGAAGTGCGGCTGTTGCCGCACAGCAGCCCCACAGAGCATGCGATGCTGCCACCGGATACGTGGCAAGCCGGCCTCCTGGCCTGCGTGCTCGACGAAATCGACCATGGCCTGCTGCTGGTCGACATGAGCGGCCGCATCCTGCATGCCAACCAGTTGGCGCGGCGTGAGCTGTCGGGACTTCGTGCCCTGTGCAGCGTCGACGGGATGCTATGCGCCACGCAACCCGTCGGCCGAACAGCGATTCGGCGCGCGCTCCAGGATGCGGAGCGCGGCTGCCGCAGCCTGGTCGAACTCGAGCATGCCAACTGGCCGCTTTCGCTGGCCTTCGTTCCCCTGGCCTCGCGCGGTATCGACGCCGTGCTCGTCATGTGCAGCCGCGCCGACGGCTGCGAGGCGCTCACCATGCAGATGTTCGCGCGGGCCAGGCAACTCACGCGCGCCGAGCAAACCGTGCTGGCCCAGCTCTGCGCGGGGCAGCGCGCCGAAGAGATCGCCAGCCAGCAGGGCGTCTGCCTGTCGACCGTGCGTACCCACATCAAGAACGTTCGCCTGAAGACCGGGAGCACCAGCATTCGCGAGGTCGTGCATCGCGTGTCGCGCATGCCGCAGCTGATGTCGGCATTGCGGATCGCCGCCCCCAACTGACCACGGCGTCGGTGGCAGAGGGCGCGGCTATAGTCCGCGCATGCCGACCCCTGCCCCGCCCGAACTGTCGCCAACGGTCCTGAAACTGGCCGCGCTCGGCGTGCAGCGGCGCTATCGCACGCACACTTTGCTGATCCAGGAAGGCGACGCGGGCGACACGATCTATGTCGTACTCAGCGGCCGACTTCGTGCCTATGTCTCGGATGCCCGGGGTCGTGAGATCACGCTGGGCCACCATGGTCCGGGGGACTATGTCGGCGAGATGTCGCTCGATGGGGGCCTGCGCTCCGCCAGCGTTCAGGCGGCGGAGCCGACGGTGTGCGCGGTGCTGACGCGGGAAACGATGCTGCGGCACCTGGCGCGCGATCCGGAGTTCGCGCTGGAGCTTGTCGTGCGCCTGATCCGGCGCGCGCGGCTGGCGACCGAGAGCACCCGCAGCATCGCGCTGCTGGATGTCTACAGCCGATTGAAGCGGCTGCTCGAGGAGCGGGCGCAGACGCAGGCGGATGGAAGGCGTTGCATCTCGGAGCGGTTGACGCACCAGGCGATCGCGAGCGAGATCGGATGTTCGCGGGAGATGGTCAGTCGGTTGATGAAGGATCTGCGAGCGGGCGGCTTCCTACTACTTCATAGCCAAAAGCTTTGGTTGGCGAAGGAGCTGCCTCACCGTTGGTGATGGGAAGGTCCAGGCGCCAATCACCGAGACGGCTGCGGATCACTTCAGTGAGCGTGGTGATTGTTTTGCGCTCATCGCCGTACTTCAAGGGAGCGACTAGAGAGTTAGCGTGCCAGCGTGCGTAGATCGGCGCTGCAACGCTTGTTCCCCAATACCGCGCAATCCCGGAGGGGCTCGCCGCCGCTCCAGGAATTCCCCTGAGCAAAGGACTTTGTTCACTCGGGGCAATGCCGGCGGGGGCTTTGATCAGGCCATCACCTGAACCTGATCCGGAATAGTCAGCCCCGGCTTGATCGCTCAAACGATATCCGCCCACAGCAATGGGACGAACTCCAGTCGCCATGCCGTTGAGCGTGCCATGGCCGGTAACGACATAGGCAGATATCGATGGCGGATAAGTACCGGTCATGTCGCCCCGTACTTTTCCCGAATCTACGAAATAGGAGCGCCGGACGGTAGAAGTGTTTCCTGTGCGCACATCGTCTCGTTCGATCCAAACACGGACAGTTCCCTGGACCTTGTTCTTGATCTGTACCTCCCAGTCCCCTGCTTGCGCAGGCGCGCGACGGGGATCGATTGGCGCGGTGGGGGCCACTACAAGCAAGATGAGTTTTTTCCCGCTATTGGAGTCGACCGGATTGGAGCAAGGAATGACGGCGCCAATTACCGTGGTGGTTGATGTGTTGCTGAATACCGATACGGTTGCCCCATCGCTGGTTGTCGATAGCTCATGCCCGCGCGGATCCTTCAGCTTCACGCTGAGTTCCGCATCCTGTTCGGCCCAGATCTCAATAAAGGCGGGCACGGGATTGTCCGGAGGAATCCGCCAGGTCAGCGTTTGCGCGATACGCGCATCGGCGAGCACGGCATGGTGTTGCAGCGAGAAGCTGTTGCCGGTCGGCAGCACCAGTGAAAAGCGCTCTTTGCACCTGAGCAGGATGTCGTCGATGGCTCGTTCGAGCATGGAGGAGCCATCGTGTGGACCAGTAAGGCGACCGAAGCTGAGGTTGGCGACAATTTTCGTTGTCGGATCGCAGCGCCAAACAATGTAGTGCAACGCATCGATGACATGCGGCGCCAAGCTGGCGCAAGACGTGTCAGCGACGGTTTTTCCCGGCAAGCGAATTCCCACAATATCGAACTCCGACACATGGTCCCTGTCTGCGGGAGTCTCGATTGCCAGCCTTTCATCATGCCGCAGCCGATATGCGGGCGGCTCAACGCCGGCAAGCAGACTGGCGACATGTGTGCCATGTGTCGACGCTGCCCTCACGTCGCTCGGCACCATCACGGGAACGATGCCGCCCCGGTATCTTGCAAGGTATGCGCGCTCTACGCCATACGTGTATTTCAGAGCATGACCAACCTCATGCGAGTCTGGAACCGGGTTTTGATCCCAAAAGAACCTGAATCTCGACTCGACATTGCTGCTTGTTTTTCGAAAGGTCGGATGGTCGTAGGCGATCTCGCCGTCGATGACGGCAACTACCACTTGACTCTTCAGGCGCTCGGGCTCAATCAGATTCTGCGGATCGCGGGTTTTGATTGCCCATCCCAGTTTGAGGCGTTTGAACAAGGCTGCCAATTCATCCCAGTGGTCCTTGACGATCCAAGCGGGGGCGTACAACGCAAGAAATTCCACATCCTTTAGCGATTTGTCGGGTCTTGCGAGGACGAGGTACTTCCAGCGCGGATCACTCGTCCATGGTTGGGTCAATGCACTCCACGTCACTTCGCTCGGCAGTTCGGCGAGAAGTGCAATGTAGTCATCATTGCGTTCGAAGTCCGAGAAGTCGGCAAAACCAGTCAGAGCTCCCCATTTTTGATAGGGGTCCATCGGCGGCCCGCTCTTTGTCTCGGTGTCGCTCATGCGTGCTCCCATCCGCCCCATTCACCGATGGCGCGTTCAGCCATCCAGCGCAGTGGGTCTATTTTCGTCGGCGCGAGACTGGGAAGCTGGTCATCGGCAAGTTCGATCTTTGGAGCCGCTTGAGTTGCATCGTCCGGCTTGAAGTCATCGAGACCGCTCGCGAAAGGATTGACCGTCCGCGCATGAACCTCCCCGGGAATCCCCAGTCGGTACAGGAAGTACTCGGCCAAGGACTGTGCCAAAACAGATCCTGCATAACTGTCAATCGGAAAGTGAACACCGGCCACAGTTCTGTTGACGGCAATTCTCTTCGCCTGTGCCTTCAACTGATCCTCGTAGGCCCCGCGCCGATTCGCATTGACCGCGACGACGCCTGCACTGTTCACCGTGGCCGCGAGCAGGCTGGGCAATGTGTAGGCGATCATGTACGCCTCCGTGGCATGCCCACTCGGGTAGGCGCTGTGACTGGGCGTCGGAATGATCGGCTGGATTTCAGTGCTCAGATCGATAGGTCTTGTCACCGCCATGGCTTGCTTGAAGCGCATGCAGGCAATCGATGCAAAGCCTAGCGCGAGTTCCACAATTTCAAGTGTCTTCGGTGTATGGGCCGGATGCATGTGTGCCACCGAACTCCAGAAAGGAACTTGGGGTCGCATCTGCACCAGTATTTCGCTGCTGCGGTCCAGCCGGACTTCTGCCCAGCCAGCCACTACTTTCAGTTGGTCGCGAAAAAAAGCCGGGTCAGGACGATTCATCACGACAAGCGGTGTTCTCGTATTCGCGTTTCCCTCGAGAGTGAGCGTCGCCGATCCGCTCGAGTTGTTGCTCACACTGAAACTCAGCCCGGAGAGCAACTCGAACAGTGCGGTATTGAACCGGATCAGTGCCTCCCATTGACCCATCGTGACCGTGTCACCCATCTCGCGATGCTGCGGCTTGAACTTCACGTCGATGGTGTTCTGAAGCACGGTCCCGTCCCGCGAGCGCATCAATGCATCGGTCACCATGGGGTCGAAAGGCTGGCCGTTGCCGGGCGCTCCACCGCCTGAACCACCCCACCCACCCCAGCCACCCCACCCACCCCAACCGCCCCAACCGCCCCATCCAGCCATGATGTTCTCCTTAAAAAATCCTACTTCGGGATGCCCGCTGCTTGCAGCGCTTCGGCGAAGCGCCGTCCGGGTCCGACATCCACGCCTGGTGATCGTGCAAGGTAGCCCGATACCGTGAGGTGCGGGTCCAGCTTCATCAGCCGCACACCACAGGCGCGCGCTTCTTCCATCCGACCCGACATGGCCTGAGCAATGGTCAGTGCGCGATGTGTGGACAGATGGGAGCCGTTGGCCTTCAAGGACCGAAGAGCCAATTCGATCGAGCGGTCGTAGTTGCCGGCTGTCAGGTGGATCGATGCCGCCAGCGAGTCGTAGAAATACCTGGCTGGATCGAGCGGTGAAAGTGCAAGCGCCCGCTCGGCAGCCTCAAGTGCTGGCGCGGCTTCTCCCTTGAAGGCGTGCATCATCCCGAGAAAAAGCCAAGCCAACGGCTCGCTGCTGTTGATGCTCAAGGCTGCGGCATAGCGCTTTGCCGCAGTGTCGAAGTCCTTGTGCAGATTGCATCGAACAAATCCATCCAACGTTAGCGCCAGCGACGACTGCGAGTCCAGGTCGAGTGCTCTGCTCGAGTGGTCGAGTGCCCTGACGGCAGATGCATTCGCGTTGTCGGCCCATCCTTGCTCGACCTGCAACACATGCCATTTCGCCAGCCATGCGGGCAGCAACGGATGCCTCCTGTGCCTGTCCATCAAATGCAGGATGAGTTCCTGTGCCTTGAAGAAGTCGGCGCGAGCCATGCTGTGAGTCAGGGACATGGCCCCGAACATCAATGAACAGCTTGCGAGTGTCGGCAGGGGTTTCGATCTGATGCGGGAGAGTTCCGTGCTGCTCACGATCGCGCTCACGCTTGCCGAGATCGCGTTCACGAGCTGGCTCTCTTTCGCAATCAGATCGTCCACGTCGCTGGTGAGGCGGTCTGCCCAAAGGAGCGTCTGGTCAGCGCTTGCGGTGATCTCGACCATGACCTGGAGCTTGGTTCCGACCGCAACATAGCTGCCGCTCACGATGTAGTTAGCCCCAAGACTCGCGCCAATTTCGCTCGGCGTTGCTGCACGATCCCGGAAAGCAGCGGTCGACAAGCGGCAGATCAGCTTGAGCGATTCAGCTTTCGACAAGTGCGCAATGACACCGTCCGCAATCAGCTCGCCCACGACGAACTGCTCAGGCGCGCGGTTGCGCGATGTGAACGGGATCACTGCGATGGTCGGCTGCAACGGGATCAAGTGGTCGCGGCTTGGAACCACTGCCGATGCTTGCCTCGTTGCACCAATGCGCCATGCGCGGATCGGCGTTTCCAGATGGCGCAGGTAGCACTCGCCCATGTCTTCCAGATCGCAGTCGATGCTGTCCACGAGGCCATCGCGGATGGCGGTGCTTGCGACAGTTTCTCCGGGGCCTGCCAGCGTGGCGATGCGCGCCGCGAGGTTCACCCCTGCGCCGTACAGATCGGTGGCGTCGGCATAGACGTCTGCGCAATGCAAGCCTGCGCGCAGATGCATCCGCGATGCAGGAGCATCTGCGGAATGCATATTCATCCACTGGTGCATTGCCAAGGCAGCCTCGACGCCCTGTCGTGCCGCCTCGAATTCCACCAGCAACCCATCCCCCAAGCTTTTCACAAGCCGCCCTTGGTTGGCCGGCAGGATGACCTGGTTCACGTGGGCAAGAAAGGCTTGCCAGCGCTGAATCACACCCAGTTCGTCTGCCTGCATGAGACTGACCGATTCCACGAGATCGACGATCAGCACCACCTTGCGGTGGCGTTGAAGGTTGAATCCGGCATCGGCCGATGCAGGCATGTTCGTGTCCCTTGACGACAAGGTCATCCTCCCCGGGATGGAGCAATCCGCGAAACGAAGCGGCGGGCGCCTCGTAGTTCTTTTTCGCGATAGTAACGGGATGTTGTGACTTTGGTACACATTTCACAACTCGGCGTTGCGCCGCACCTTGCCTCCTTTACGAAGGGGAGGCGCTTCGAGGCGCGAGCCAGAACACTGCCGGACATCGGAGTCCGCGTCGGATTCCGGCTTGTCACACAAGGCCGAGAGGTTTCCATGAAGCCGGTGCTTTTTCTTCTGCCCGCTGTGGGGCGGCAAGAGTGGTGCAGGCGAATGGCCCATGGGACCGTCGGTGGCGGCACACCAGTCGAGCCACCCTTCGTGGTGTCGAGCAGCATGCTCAACGATGTGGTGACAACGGGTGCCGCATTCGCGCAGGCTGCGATCACTGCGACCGATGCTATGGGGCAGCGGTCTGCGGCACCACTACCGATTCCGGTGGAAGCTACCGCTGCGGCGACTTCGCCTTCGGCGCCCTTGGCCGCGCGCCTGCCGGTGCCTCCGTGGCCGGCGCCCGCTTCAATTCGGTGCCCCGCAGTACACCGAGCGCAGCACCGTCAACAGCTTCGAACGCTGGGCGCGCTTCGCGCAGGTTGAGATGAACAGGCGGCTGGGCCTCTACAAGCTGCAATGAGATTTTGGGCCGGTCAGCGTCCGGAACTGCTCAACGTCGCCACCGTCCGCCCGCCGGCGTCGAGCAGCGCGAGCCGCCCCGGCGCGAGGCTGTAGCTCGTCGTGCTCTGCAGCGCCGAGAGGAACTGCGCCTCGTTGGCGCCGCGCACCGGGTCGGCGCAGGCCATGCGCGTGGACGCCAGTTGCCCGATCTTCAATGAGATGCCGCTGCGCGTGAACGTGCCCGACACGCGGTTGCACCCCCCCGATCCACTGACACGCCCGCTGCTGCGGTCGAACTGGATCTGCGCATCGCCGCCCGGCGTGATGGGCTCGTCGCCCAGCTGCGCGAGGCGCCACACCGGGCCTTCGATGGGTTCGTCCAGGCTGATGCCGCTCCCGCAGCCGGTCAAGGTGGTCAGCAGCGCGGCCGTTGCAAGAACGGGGAGCGCAATGTGGCGGGCGAAGGAACGCATGGCCAGTCTTTCCTTTTGCATCTGCAACAAGTTGAATCGGGCGCCATCGTATGCGAGGTGGCCTAGCTCGCCAATGTCGCCAACGCCACGCCGCCCGCCAATCGGGCCTCCACGCAGCGCCGCACGCTGGCGGGCGTGCCGTCCTGGGCGAGCAGCGCGGGCCATTCGGCCTGCGCCTGGCGCACCGTGTCGCGGGCGATCGCCATGAGCCGCGCCGGGCGCAGCAGGCCCGCTGAGCGCAGCAGGGCGTCGAGCGCTGGCCAGTCGAAGGCGCGCAGCTTCGCGTCGATCGCCCGGTTCACGCCGTAGTCGCCGGCGGGCACGTCCTCGAAGAAGGCGGCCACGCACACCGGGTCGTAGAGCGGCGCCAGCACCGGCGCCACGCCGTCGGGGTAGCGCAGCGCCCAGTTCTTCAGGTGCGCGTCGCTGTTGCCCAGCAGGATGAAGGCGACGATGCGCCGCACGCACTCGCGCACGTCGGCCACCGGATTGGGCGACAGGCGGTCGAGCACGCGCAGCATCGCGGGCCAGTCGACAGCCAGGCCGCGGCCGTATTTCTGCCGGGGCTCGTACTGCAGCACCTGCGCGAACTCCTCCATGTGGATGCGCCCGCCCTCGGGGGTGCGGTCGAAGCGGCGCACCGCGAGGATCTGTTCGAAGCGCACCTGCTCGGGCAGGTCGACGTCGGCGCGGCCGATCACGCTGGCTTCGGCGCAATCGAGGCCCAGCGCGCCGCAGAGGCGGTAGCCGGTGAACTCGTTGTCGACCAGGTCCGGATGCCGCGTGCTCGGCAGCTTGAGGATGAAGGAGCCCGCCGCCCCGTGGCGCCGAACCACGTAACGACGCCCGTCCTGCACCGCTGAAAACTTGGTCACCACGCCGGGGATGGCGGCGGCGTCTTCCACCGGCATCTCGACGAAACCGGGCTCCAGCACGTCGAGCCCCAGCGCCGTGTGCCAGTGGCGCACGGTGTCGGGAATGCCTTCGGCCGTGGGCACCGGCTCGACCTCAAGCGCGCCCATCAGGTCATGGCCGGCTGCGGCCAGCAGCTCGAACTCGTCGTCGGCCGCGCAGCCGCGCTGCTGCGCGAGGCGCTCGCGGTTGTGGCCTTCGGGCAGCAGGTTCTGGAAGTAGCTGGGCCAGTGGCCGTCGCTGCGCGAGACGCGGGTGTCGCGCGCCGAGGCCAGAATGGCGCGCGTCGCTGCCTCGTCCGCACCGCGGTACGCGAGGGAAAGCGTCGGCCGGCCGGGATCGGCGATGTACGCCTCGTCGAACGACACGCGCAGGATGTCGCCGTACTGCGAGAGATAGCCGATGGCGCGCCGCCCGCCACCGGGAGCGTGCAGGTACATCCGCAGGTAGCGGATGCCGGTGTTGAAGGCGGCGCGGGTGCTCACCGGCTTTCGTCAGCCAGGCTCTGCGCAATGGACGGCGGTGCGCCCACGCCCGCCGGCTGGCCGAGCAGGCGGCCGCCCGAGCGCACGAAGTCTTCGAGCTGCGGGCGCAAGGTGGCGGGCACGGGCATCAGCTCGAGCCCCAGCACGCGCGCCATTTCGAGCAGCGTCGACAGCCGCGGGTCGATCTGGCCGCTTTCGATGCGCTGCACCGTCATGCGCGAGAGCCCCGCCTGGGTGGCCAGCGCTTCCTGGCTCAGGCCGCCGGCCTTGCGGGCTTTTTCGAGTTCTTCGGTGAGTTGGAGCATTGGCGTACGCTTTTTCTTCGGATTGAGTAGCAATGCTATCTATTTAGCGGCGAGCAGGCAATAAAAAAGCGACCCTTGAGTCGCTTTTTCAATTCAATGCGCAGCAGGCTGCGCATTTTTATATTTTCAGCTCAGAACCACGCTGCTGAGGCGGCGGCGATAAGTTGCCACGACCGGATCGTCCGGCGGAATCTGCCCGTCGGCCACCTTCACCTTCGGCGGCTCGATCACATCGAGGATCGCGACGTAGGTCTTGCGGGCAAGCTCTTCGCTCCAGCTCTTGTCGCGCATCAGGATGTCGAGCAGCTCGTCCATCGCATCGGTCCAGCGCTGCCCGGCCATCAGGAGGCGGGCGCGACCGAAGCGGGCGTCGAAGTCGCGCTTGTTGGCGGCGATCTTCGCGTCGAACTCGGCGATCGCGGGGGCGGCGCCAGTGACGGGGGCCGCGAAGTCGATGGCGTCCATCCAGCGCTGCAGCGCGTCGAAGCGGCGCACCAGCCCGGTCTTGGCGATCACGGGCGCGAAGGCGACCTTGGCGTCGTCGATGCGGCCTTCCTGCAGCAGGAGCTTGACGTAGTCGAAGCGGGCGTCGTCGTTGGCAGGGTCGGTGGCCACCGCGTGCTGCAGCTTCTCGAGCGCACCCTGGGTGTCGCCCTCGGCCAATGCCTCCTGCGCAGCGGCTTCTTCGGAAGCGGCTTCGGCCTCGTCGGCGCCCGGCACGTGCTTGTCGAGGAATTCGCGGATCTTCTCGGCCGGAATGGCGCCCACGAAGCCGTCCACCGGCTGGCCGTCCTTGAACATCACGCAGAACGGGATGCTGCGCACGCCGAACATCTCGGACAGCTGCGACGAAATCTGCGGCACCTTGTCGGCGTCCAGCTTGGCCAGCGTGAAGCGGCCGGCGTACTCGACCTCGAGCTTTTCGAGCACCGGTCCGAGCTGTTTGCAGGGGCCGCACCATTCGGCCCAGATGTCCAGCAGCACCGGCGTGGCGACGGAGCCTTCGATCAGCTCGGCCTGGAAATTTTCGAGAGTGATGTCGATCATCGGAACCAACTGGAGGTGAAACGTAAAATTGAAACCATGAACGAAACCATTCAGGTCGGTGTAGTGATGGGCTCGAGCTCCGATTGGGAGACGATGCGCAACGCGGTCGAGATTCTCCAGCAATTCGGAATCGGGCACGAAGCAAAGGTGGTCTCGGCCCACCGGATGCCCGATGCGCTGTTCGCGTACGCCGAAAGCGCCGCGGGGCGCGGGCTCGCCGCGATCATCGCGGGCGCGGGCGGCGCGGCCCACCTGCCGGGCATGCTGGCCTCGAAAACCACGGTGCCGGTGCTCGGCGTGCCCGTGGCCAGCCGCCACTTGCAGGGCGTCGATTCCCTCTACAGCATCGTGCAGATGCCCAAGGGCGTGCCGGTGGCCACCTTTGCGATCGGCAATGCCGGCGCGGCCAACGCGGCGCTGTTCGCGGTGGCGATGCTGGCGGTGAACAACCCGGCGCTGCGCGCGAAGCTGGACGCCTTCCGCACGGCCCAGACCGCTGCCGCCGAAGCCATGACGCTGCCACCGGCCCCGGCCGGCGAGGCCCCCGCGGTTTCTCCTTTCTCGCCGCAAGGCGGAGGTGCCCTGTGACCAAGAACGGTGACCTGCCCATCCTCCCGGGCGCCACGCTCGGCGTGCTCGGGGGCGGCCAGCTCGGCCGCATGTTCGCGCATGCCGCCCAGCGCATGGGTTACTTCACCGCGGTGCTCGACCCCGATGCCGACAGCCCCGCCGGCCGGGTGAGCCACCACCACATCCACACCGACTACGCCGATGTCGACGGCCTCGCCCGCCTGGCCGGCCTGGCTGACGCGGTCACGACCGAGTTCGAGAACGTGCCCGCGCCCTCGCTGGAGCACCTGGCCGTGGCGCGCCCCGTGGCGCCCAACGCCTCGGCCATCGCCATCGCGCAGGACCGCATCGCCGAGAAGGCCCACTTCACCCGCTGCGGCGTGCCCTGCGCGCCCTACGCGGCCATCGAGACCGCGGCCCAGCTCGCCGCCGTCGAAGACCATCTCCTGCCCGGCATCCTGAAGACGGCCCGCCTGGGCTACGACGGCAAGGGCCAGCAGCGCGTGAAGACGCGCGCCGAACTGGTCGAGGCCTGGCAGGCCACCGGCTGCGTGCCCTGCGTGCTCGAGAAGATGCTGCCGCTCGAATTCGAATGCTCGGTGATCCTCGCGCGCGGCCGCGACGGGCAGGTCGTGCACTTTCCGCCCCAGCGCAACCTGCACCGCGACGGCATCCTGGCCGTCACCGAGGTGCATGCGCTGAACATGCCCAAGACGGTGGCGCAGGGCGCGGTCAATTCCGCGAAAAGCATCGCGAACGGCCTGGGCTACGTGGGCGTGCTGTGCGTCGAGTTCTTCGCACTGGCCGACGGCTCGCTGGTGGTCAACGAAATGGCGCCGCGCCCGCACAACAGCGGCCACTACACGATGGAAGCCTGCGACGTGTCGCAGTTCGAGCTGCAGGTGCGCACGCTCGCCGGCCTGCCGCTCGCGGCGCCGCGCCAGCACAGCCCCGCGATCATGCTGAACCTGCTGGGCGACCTGTGGTTCACCTCGGGCGAAGAAAAGCCCGTCTCGCCGTGCTGGAGCGACGTGCTCGCGCTGCCGGGCGTGCACCTGCACCTCTACGGAAAGATCGAGCCGCGGCCCGGACGCAAGATGGGCCACCTGACCCTCACCGGCGCCACGCTGGAGAGCGTGCGCGCCAACGCCTCGCAGGCCGCGCTGCTGCTGGGACTGCCGCCGGTGGAAGTGACCGGCCTCGCATGATCCTCGACGGCCAATCCCCCGAGGCCATCGCCGAGGCGGTGCGCATGTTGCGCGCGGGCGGGTTGGTCGCCTTCCCGACCGAGACCGTCTACGGCCTGGGCGCCGACGCGAGCAGCGACATGGCCGTGGCGGGAATCTTCAAGGCCAAGGGACGGCCCGCCGACCATCCGCTGATCGTTCATGTCGCGGCCGGCATGAAGGGGACCGAGGCGCTCTCGCGCTTCGCCCAGCCGCTGCCGCTCTTCGCGCAGAAGCTGGTGCAGGCCTTCTGGCCGGGTCCGCTCACGCTGATCGTCACGCGCCAGCCCGGCGTGGGCGGCGCGGCGGCGGGCGGGCAGGACACCATCGGCCTGCGCTGCCCCTCGCACCCGGTGGCCCAGGCGCTGCTCGAAGCCTGCGCCGAGCAGGGCGTGCCGGGCGTCGCGGGGCCGAGCGCCAACCGCTTCGGCCGCGTGAGTCCGACCACGGCCCAGCACGTGTACGACGAGTTCGGCGAGGCGGTGCCGGTCGTCGACGGCGGTGCCTGCGAAGTGGGTATCGAATCGACCATCGTCGACTGCAGCCGCGGTGCGCCCGTGCTGCTGCGCCCCGGCCTCATCACGCGCGCCCAGATCGAAGCGGCCTGCGGCGAAAAGCTCAGCGACCGCGACGTGCTCGAAACCCCCGACCCGCGTGCCTCGGGCACGCTCGAGGCGCACTACGCGCCGAATGCCAAGGTGCGGTTGATGGATGCCAAGGCGCTGCAGACGGGCCTCGACGTGCTGGGCGCCAATGCCGCGCACATCGCTGTCTGGTCGCGCACCAGCCTGCGCTGCCGTTCGCAGCGCGTGCTGCAGCGGCGCATGCCCGACGACGCGGCGGCCAGCGCGCACCAGCTGTTCGCGGTGCTGCGCGAATTCGACGCGCAGGGCGTCAAGCTGATCTGGGTCGAGACGCCGCCCGACACGCCCGAGTGGGAAGGCGTGCGCGACCGCCTTCAGCGAGCCGCCGCAGCCTGATCGGGAAACACAGAGGAACCGGCTTCGCCGGGCCTCAGGTGTGGGGGAGGCGCGCGCAACACGAAGCGCGCGCAGCCTTGGGCAAGAGCCCCTGGCCTCAGCCTCCAGAGGCCAGCACGCCCTGGAAGAAGCCGCGCGCCGATGCCAGGCAGAACGGTGGCGCCAGCGTGCCGTGGTAGGCGAGCAGCACTGCCTGCGCCTTGTCGGCCGCACTGCCCGGCGTGCTCTGCGCCAAGAGGTCCTTGGCCTGCGCGAAGCCGGCACGGGCGGCCGAGTAGGCGTCGATTGCGGCGGAATCTTCCAGGTCCACCACCGCCAGTGCGGCGGCCGGCACGCCCTTGGCGCGGAAGTAGCCGGACGTGGCGCGGGTGCTGACGAAGTTCACCGTCGGGTCGTTGGCGCCGCCGCACATCAGCATCGGCCGGGTCGGCACCCAGTTGCGCAGGTCGTTGGCCAGCGCCGCCTTGCGGAAGCCCGTGGACGGCCTGCAGTCCAGCGGCGAGGCCGAGCCCAGCGACGCCGGGGTGGCCGGCAGCGCATTGCCGGGGCAGGGCGTGGCCTGGATGTCGCCGGCCGCCTGCGTCAGGAAGCTCTGCTTGATGAGGTTGTTGGCGCCGTAGAAGATCGACAGCTGGGGGCTCACCGGCCCCGGCGTGGCGTTCGCCGGGAACAGCGCCAGTTGCGGCAGCTTGCCGCTGGAGAACAGCGTGCCCGGCGTCGCGCTCGGCAGCAGGGTGTCGATGCCGGTGGCGTACTGCGCTTCGTACACATCGCTGGTGGCGTTGTAGACGTTGCCGAACTGTTGCTGCCAGCTGGTCGACAGGAGCGGCACGAACAGCGTCGCGCCCAGCGCCGGCCAGCCCTGGTAGGTGTAGTCGGTCAGGAGGCTGATGGCCGAGGGTGCCGACAGCGGCGCCGATGCCGTCACCGTCTGGCCCGTGGCCTGCATCTCTCGGTGCGCCGCCATCGCCACGTAGCCGCCCTGCGAGTAGCCGGAGATGAACAGCGAACTGGCGGCGTTGGCGCCGATGTCCGAGAAGGTCTTGCGCGCCGCGGTGAGCGCATCGACCATGTCCTTGCCCTGCTGGTCGCCGTTGAGGTACGGGTGGTAGGGCAGCGTCGACTTGTCGTAGCCCGCGTAGTTGGGCGCGACCACGATGTAGCCCTGCGCCGCGAACATGGCCGCGACCATCAGGCCCTCGCCGGCGGCCGGCTGGGTGGTGTCGGTCCACTTGGCGAGGTTGTAGCTCTTGGCGGGGTTGGTGCCGTGGGCATAGAGCACCACCGGCCGCTGGCCGCTGCAGGCCGTGTCGGAGCCGGTGGGCACCATGATCGCAGCGGTGGCGTTGGTGGCTTCGCTCTTCGCGCCGACGGTACGGTATTCGAGGTAGCGCAGGTCGACGCCGCACTTGGGCGTGCCCGCCACCTGCAGCAGCGCCTTGCCCTGGTCGCTGGCCTGCAGGCTGGCCCTGAATTGGTCGGCCGACAGCTTGGCCGTCTGCTCGGGCGGGCTGGTGACCACCGAGCCCCGGCCGTTGTCGGGCGGGGGCGCAGGCGCAGGCGGCGGAACGATGATGCCGATCCCCCCGCCGCCGTCACCACCGCCGCCGCAGGCGGCCAGCAGCAACAGGGTTGCGCCTGCGAGCGCCGTCAAGGCGGCAGTCTTGCGCACCGGGTTGGATGAGGGGGATTGGGGCTTCGTCAAGGCATGTCTCCTGCGCTGGATGATCCTTATGGATCTGTTTGGAATAGAACGACCGTCCGATTCTGTTCGGCGCCATGGCCGTGCGCAAGCTGGCATTTCCCAGCAGAAGATTTCAGTACACGGCCACTGACGGGCGGCCGCGGACCCGTCGGGTCAGTTGTCCTGTGCGGCCCAGTCCACCAGCGCGTCGAACGCGGCGCGCGTGGCCCCCGCGTTCTCCCCGTTGGCGATGGCCACCAGCACATAGCGCCGGCCGCTCGCGCCGTGCACATAGCCGGCCACGCCCGAGGCATCGCGCAGCGTGCCGGTCTTCAGGTGCGCGGCACCGCCCGAGCGCAGCGCCCGCTTCTTCAGCGTGCCGTCCACGCCCGAGGCGGGCAGCGAGGACATCAGCTCCGGCATCACCGGCGAGCGCCATGCCACCTGCAGCATCTTGCCGAGCGCAGCGGCGCTGATGCGCTCGTCGCGCGACAGGCCCGAGCCGTTCTCGAACACCGGCTGCGCCTCGCCGGTGCCGATGCGGTCGCGCCACCACTGGCCCAGCGCGCTGCGCGAGGCCTCGAAGGTGCCGCGGTTCTTCTGCGTGAGGCCGATGGTGAGGAACACCTGCTGCGCCATCACGTTGTTGCTGTACTTGTTGATGTCGCGGATCACCTCCGCCAGCGGCGGCGAGCCGAACTCGAAAGCCGGCTTGAGGCCCGGCGGCACGCGGCCCTCGCGCATCTGGCCACCGACGCGCCCGCCCATCTCGGCCCACATGCCGCCGAGCGCGCGCATGCCGTAGGTGCGCGGATCGCCGTACGCCACGGCCCAGCTCTTCTCGCCGCAGGCGGCCGGGAAACCGCCGTTGAAGCGGATGCGGTTGACGTCGCTGAAGTCGGTCCTGAGCGCGGTGCGCCAGTCGCCGCATTCGCCGGGCACGAGCGGCACGGTGGCCGGCATCGCCACGCTCGCGAGCGGCGGCTCGTAGCTCACGCGCGCGATCTGCCCGGCGCGGTCGGGCGCGAAGGTCATGTTGATCGACTTGAAGTTGATCAACAGCGCATCGGGCGAGGCGTTGTAGGGCCGCAGCGGCTCGCCGTCGAAGGCGCTCGGGTCGTTCTCGACCGTGTTCTCGAAGGCGCTGCGGTCGATCACGATGTCGCCGCTCACGGTGGTGATGCCCAGGCCCTGCACGTGGCGCAGCATCAGCCACACGCGCTCGAGCACCAGCTTCGGATCGCCCTGGCCCTTGATGTAGAGGTTGCCGTCGAGCACGCCGTTGTTCACCGTGCCCTCGACGTACACCGGCGTGTTCCAGCTGTAGGCGGGGCCGAGCAGGTCGAGCGCCGCATAGGTGGTGACCAGCTTCATCATCGACGCCGGGTTCACCGGCACCTGCGAGCGCCAGGCCAGGCGCGGCGGGCGGGTGCCGTCGGCATCGACCACCAGCATCGTCACCGTCTCGCGCGACACCTTGGCGCGCGCCAGGGCGGTTTCCACGCCGGTGGGAAGGGCCTGCTGGGCGAAGGCGCTGGCCGAGGCCAGTGCGACGAGAGAGACGAGGAGGGGCGGGATCAGGCGGGGGGCGAAAGGCATCCGGCCATTATCCCGGGCGCTACACCGTGGCGAAGACGTGCAGCTTCGCGTGGTACAGCAGCATCACCGTCTTGGCATCGGCGATGCGGCCGTCCGCCACCATCGCGAGCGCCTCGTCGATGCCCAGCTCGAGCACCTCGATGTCCTCGCCCTCTTCGGCCAGCCCGCCGCCGCTGCCGATGCGCATCGCGCTCTCGTAGGGCGCAATGAAGAAGTGCAGCTTCTCAGTCACTGAGCCTGGGCTCATGAAACTCTCGAAGATCTTCTGCACCGTGCCCAGCCGGTAGCCGAGTTCTTCCTCGACCTCGGCGCGGATGCGCTCTTCGGGCGCCGCGTTGTCCAGCAGGCCCGCGGCCGCTTCGATCAGCAGGTCGTCATGGCCGTTGACGAAAGCCGGGTAGCGGAACTGACGCGTCAGCAGCACCGTGCGCTGCGCGAGGTTGTAGGGCAGGAGCGTTGCGCCATTGCCGCGGTCGTAGGTCTCGCGGTCCATGCGCTGCCATTGGCCGTCGTTGCGCCGCCACTCGAAGCGGGTGGTCTTGAGCGTGTACCAGTTGTCGGAAAGGAGGGTGACTTCGTGCACCCGGACGCGGTCTTGGAGGGTCATGGGCGGCGAGCATAGATGCAGATTCGTGCAATAACAAGAAAATTCGTGCAGAAATCGTGCAGGCCCGCTACCATCAGCCGATGCTCACCCGCCAGCGCAAGCAACACATCCTCTCGGTCCTGCAGCGCGACGGCAACGTCGTCGCCAAGTCGCTCAGCGAAGAGCTCGCGCTCTCGGAAGACACCATCCGCCGCGACCTGCGCGAGCTGGCGGCCGAAGGCCTGTTGCAGCGCGTGCACGGCGGCGCGCTGCCCATTGCGCCGGCCGACACCGATTTCGCGAGCCGCCAGCAGCTCGCGCCCGACGAGAAAGTGGCCATCGGCCGCGCCGCCGCGCGCCTCGTCAAGCCGGGGCAGGTGGTTTTCATCGACGGCGGCACCACCGCCGTGCAGCTCGCGCGCCACCTGCCGAAGAACCTGCAGGCGACGGTGGTGACGCACAGCCCCTCGGTGGCGATCGAGCTGGTGGCGCACACGCAGCTCGAAGTGGTGCTGATCGGCGGGCGGCTCTTCAAGCATTCGCTGGTGGCGGTCGGCGCCGCGGCCATGGGCGCGATCGCGCGCATCCATGCCGATACGTACTTCATGGGCGTCGCCGGCGTGCACGCCGAGGCGGGGCTGACCACCGGCGACATCGAGGAAGCGGAGATCAAGCGCGCGCTGATGGCCGCGTCGGCCGAGACAGTCGTGCTCGCCTCGTCCGAAAAGCTCGGCGTGGCGTCGGCCTGGGTGATCAACCCCGTCACCGCGGCGACGAGCCTGCTGGTATCGCCGGACGCGCCCGCCAAGGCGCTGGCGCCGCTGCGCGCGGCCGGGCTCGCGATCCTGCGCAGCGACGACCCCGGCGCCGGCTGATTCGCCCATTTGCCCCGTTCGGGCGCGGCCCCGGGGCGCCCTCGATAATCGGGGGATGCCCATCGCGTCCCGCTTCCTCGCCTTCGACACCAGCACCGAGCACCTGTCGGTGGCGGTGCAGAACGGCGAGCAACTGCTCGCACACAGCGGCGCGGGCGGCGCGCAGGCCTCGACCACGCTGCTGCCGCTGATCCAGCAACTGCTGGCCGACGCCGGACTGGCGCTGGCCGATCTCGATGCGATCGTCTTCGGCCGCGGGCCGGGCTCTTTCACCGGGCTGCGCACGGCCTGCTCGGTGGCGCAGGGCCTGGCCTTCGGCGCCAACGTGCCGCTGCTGCCGGTCGACACCCTGCTGGCCGTGGCCGAGGAGGCGCGCCATGCCTTCGGCGCCCGGCAGGTCGTCGCCGTGCTCGATGCGCGCATGGACCAGCTCTATGCTGCGCGCTACGACTTCGATGCGGCCGGCCCGCTCGGCGGCGACGACGAGCCGCTGCTGCTCTCGCCCGAGGCGCTCGAGGTGCCCGCCGGCTGGTCGCTCGCCGGCAATGCTTTTTCCGCCTACGGCCCGCGCCTGGCGCCCGCGACCGCCCGCCACGAGGTGCTGCCCACCGCCACCGCGATGCTGCGGCTGGCCCCCGCGCTGCTCGCGGCAGGGCGGATCGTTCCGGCCGCACAGGCCTGGCCGCTCTATGTTCGCGATAAAGTGGCGCAAACCACCGAGGAGCGCGCCGCCATCAAGGCGGCCGCTGCCGCAGCAGTTACGCCACCCACCACCGCATGAGCGCCGTCCTCCAGCCCGTCGAAGCCCGCCTCGAGCCGCTCACCGTCGAGCGGATCGACGCCGTCTGCGCGGTCGAGCTGACGGCCTACACCCACCCGTGGACACGCGCGAACTTCACCGATTCGATGGCCGTCGGCTACCACTGCCAGTGCCTGCTGGCCCCCGGCCTGGCGGAGGGCGTGACCTCGCCGGTCACCAGCCTGGGCGAGACGCTCATCGGCTATTTCGTCGCCATGAAGGGCGTCGACGAGGTCCACCTGCTGAACTTCACCGTCGCGCCGGCCTTCCAGCGCCAGGGCTGGGCGCCGCTGATGCTGGAGGCGCTCACCGGCTGGTCGCGTGCCGAGGGCGCGCAGTGGCTCTGGCTCGAGGTGCGCGAAAGCAACCGGCGGGCGCTGGAGATCTATGCGCGCCAGGGTTTTCGCAGCGTCGGCGTGCGCAAGGGCTACTACCCGGCGTTCGAAGGCAAGCGTGAAGACGCGGTCGTGATGAGTTTGCGTTTGAACGAAACAGGCTCCGCCTGGGGAGCCCTGAAGTAATGACCGCCGTGCAGACACTGAAGCTCGATGCGCGCCAGCGCGCGATGCTCGACGAGATGGGAGTCAAGGTCTGGTGGCCGGTGCCTGAAGTGGTCGAGGCTGCACCGGTCGTCGAGGAGGCGGTTGCGGCGGCGCCGGAACCGGTCGCCGACCGGTATGTGGCGGAAGCGCCAGTTGCTGCACCTGCACCCGCGCCCGTCGCAAGGCCCGTGGCGGCGCCCGCCCCGGTCGCGCGTCCACCCGCAGCGCCTGCAGCAACCCAAGGCGCCGCCGTGCTCGTCGAAGCGCCCTGCCGCCTCTATGCCGACGCAGCGGAAGCCCCGGCCTCCCCGCAAGGCGGCTGGCTCGTCGTGGCCGACATGCCTCCCGAGGCCGACGGCCGCCATGGCGAACCTTTCTCGGGCGACGCCGGTCGGTTGCTCGACAACATGCTGCGCGCCCTGAAGTTGCACGACGGCAGGACGCCGGTGCACCTGATGCGCACGCACCGCGGCGTGGCGGCCGGCCAGCCCGGCAGCCCGCGCCAGATGGACGAAGCCTTCGGGGAACATGCCGCCGCGCTCGCGCCGAGCGTCGTGCTGGCGATGGGCCCGCTGGCCGCGCAAAGCCTGATGCAGAGCGGCGATCCGCTGGGCAAGCTGCGCGGCCGCGCGGTGCCGCTGGCATCGGTCCATGGCGTGCCGGTGGTGGCGACCTATCACCCGGCGTACCTGCTGCGGAACCCCGCCGACAAGGCGCGCGCCTGGGCCGACCTGTGCCTGGCCGCGGAACAGCAAACGCCGCCGAATTAGGTCTGTCTGAATGGGGTCCTTAAAATCGGCCCCCATGACTTTTCTCGACAAGCTGGCCGCCGCACAGCAAAAAAACGGTTCGTTGCTCTGCGTGGGGCTCGATCCCGAGCCGGCCAGGTTTCCCGGGGGATACAAGGGCGACGCCGCCAGCATCTATGACTTCTGCGCACGCATCGTCGACGCGACGGCCGACCTGGTCATCGCCTTCAAGCCGCAGATCGCCTACTTCGCCGCGCACCGCGCCGAAGCCCAGCTCGAGAAACTCATGGAGCACATGCGCCGCAACGCGCCCCACGTGCCCGTGATCCTGGACGCCAAGCGCGGCGACATCGGCTCGACCGCCGAGCAGTACGCCATCGAGGCCTTCGAGCGCTACGGCGCCGACGCGGTGACGCTCTCGCCCTTCATGGGCTTCGACTCGGTGGCGCCCTACCTCAAGCACGAAGGCAAGGGCGCCTTCCTGCTGTGCCGCACCAGCAACCCGGGCGGTGCCGACCTGCAGGGCCAGCGCCTGGCGGACATCGAAGGCCAGCCCTTCCTCTACGAGCACGTCGCCAGGTTGGCGCAAGGGCCGTGGAACCTCAACGGCCAGCTCGGCCTCGTGGTGGGCGCGACCTACCCGGCGGAAATCGAGCGGGTGCGCGAACTTGCACCGACGGTGCCGCTGCTGATTCCGGGCGTCGGCGCCCAGGGCGGCGATGCGGTCGCCACGGTGCGCGCCGGCTGGCGAGCCGATGCGCCGATCATCGTGAATTCGTCGCGGGCGATCATCTATGCCTCGTCGGGCGAAGACTTCGCCGATGCGGCCAAGAACGCCGCCCGCACGATGCGCGACACGCTGGAAGCCGCGAAGGCCTGAGTCTTCAGGCCCGGCGCAGACGGGTGAAGAGCTCGAACTCCCAGTTGCGCATCCCCAGCAGCAGCGTGTAGCCCTCCCGGTCCTTGGCCGACAGCTTCTGGTCGGTCTGGTGCTGCTGCGCAAAGTCCTGCGCCACGCGCTGCAGGCGCTCCAGGAAGGCCGGTGCCAGCGAGCGGCTGATCGAGCCGTGCACCAGCAGCAGGCCCTCGGCCGGGCCGTCGAAGCCGCCGCGGTAGTAGTCGAGCACCACGTTCTCGCGGAAGAACTCCATCACCGGGCCGTGCGGCCGCCAGCGGAAGGTCTTGGCGAGCTTCAGGCGATACCGGTTGAGTGGCCTGAGTTCTATGATCCCGATGCGGTCCAGCTGCGCGAGGCAGCCGATGCACTCGGCCTCGCTGATCCGGTAGGCCGCCACGATCTGCTCCAGCGTCCACTGGCTCAGCACGCTGATGGCCACCAGCAGCAGTTTCTTGTCCTTGACCACCGCCTTTTCCTGCTCTTGCGTGAGCTCCTTCAGGAGCGGCTGGGCGTCGGCCACGCGGCGGGCCAGTTCGGCGAAATCGATCTTCAGGGCCCGGCAGATGGCATCGACGCGCGACAGCGGCATGTCGCTCTTGGCCAGCATCCGCTTGACGCTGGATTCGGCCATGTCGAGCGACCGGGCCAGGTCGGCGTAGGTCATGCGGGCGTTCTTGAGTTCGTTCTTGAGGGCGAGTACGAGGTCGACGGTGGTGCTCATGAGGGGTGCGGGGTGCGGGGTAGGTATTAGAAAAGGATACCGTTGGGTGTGAAATAGTGCCTCGTATCGATTCTCGATGCCTCCAGAGAGGCTGGCAACTAAATTCCGCGGCTCGTTACCCATCCACCGAGGACCGCCATGCTCTTGCCCGCCTTCAGCCGCCGCGAACGCGCCCTGCTCTTCACCTTCGCGCTGCTCACGCTGCTCGCCTTCTTCGGCCCCGCGCTGCCGGCTGCCGACGTGGCATTCGCCTCGGTCTTCGCCGACAACCGGGCCTGGTACGGGCTGCCGAACGCGATGGACGTGCTGAGCAACCTGCCGTTCGTGGCCATCGGCTTCCTCGGGCTGTATCGCCTGAACCGGATCGACCGCTCGCACCAGGAGGCGCTGGCCGAGTTCCCGCTCGCACCGCCCGCCAGCGATCCGCCGGACAACACCCTGGACTGCGCCTGGCTCTTCTTCGCCGGCCTGATCGCCACCGCCGCCGGCTCGGCCTTCTATCACCTGATGCCCGACGCCCCCCGGCTCGCGGCGGACCGCGCCGGCATGGCGGTGGCCTTCGCGGGGCTGATCGGCATTGCGGTGTGCGAACGGGTGAGCCAGCGCGCCGGCTGGCCGGCGGCCTGGTTCATCCTGACGGCCGGCCTGCTCGCGGCCGAGGTGTCGCAGGAAACCGGCAACGTCATGCCCTGGGCGCTGGTGCAGTTCGGCGGCATGGCGCTGGTGCTCGTGCTGGCGATGGCCCGGCCGATGCGCGGCGCCCTGGGGCTCAAGCTGGGCTGGGTGATCTTCTTCTACGCACTGGCCAAGGCCTTCGAGATGGGCGACCGGCAGATCTACGAGGCGACGCAGCACCTGGTCTCCGGCCACACGCTCAAGCACCTGACGGCGGCGCTGGCGGGGCTGCCGGTTCTGCTGGCGCTCAGGTCGCTCGAGAAGGGCTGGCAAGCGAACTTGCTGCGGCACAATCCCGACGCAGCCGCACTGACGGCCTGAGGAGAATTCTTCGAATGACAACCCCCGCCGCTGCCGCCACCCCTGTGGTGCCTCACGAAGCGAACGCCCACGCCAACCAGTTCGCCTTGCTCAAGCAGCGGCGCTTCGCACCATTCTTCTGGACGCAGTTCGCGGGCGCGGCGAACGACAACCTCTTCAAGTTCGCCTTCACCGTCATGGTGACCTACCAGCTGCAGCTCAGCTGGATGCCGCCGGCCATGGCGGGCCTGACGATCGGCGCGCTGTTCATCCTGCCCTTTCTGCTGTTCTCGGCCACGGCCGGGCAGCTCACCGACAAGTTCGACAAGACGAAGATGATCCGCTTCGTCAAGAACCTGGAGATCGCGATCATGCTCATCGCGGCCTGGGGCTTCGTCACCGCCAACGCGGTGGTGCTGCTGGGCTGCGTGTTCCTCATGGGGCTGCACTCCACGCTGTTCGGACCGGTCAAGTTCGCCTACCTGCCGCAGGTGCTCGATTCGCGCGAACTCACCGGCGGCAACGGCATGGTCGAGATGGGCACCTTCGTCGCCATCCTGCTGGGCCAGGTGGCGGGCGGGCTGCTGGTGGCTGTGCCGCAGATCGGCCACACGAGCGTGGCCGTGGCCTGCGTGCTGCTCGCGCTGATCGGCCGGGGCGTGGCACAGGCCATTCCGCAGGCGCCGGCCACCGACCCGGGGCTGGTCATCAACTGGAACCCCTTCAGCGAGACCTGGCGCAACCTGAAGCTCGCGCACGGCAACGTGGTGGTGTTCCGCTCGCTGCTGGGTATTTCGTGGATGTGGTTCTTCGGTGCGGTGTTCCTGAGCCAGTTCCCGAGCTTCGCCAAGGAAGTGCTGCACGGCGACGAGCAGGTGGCCTCGCTGCTGCTGGTGGTGTTCTCGATCGGCATCGGCGTCGGCTCGCTGCTGTGCGAGACGCTGAGCCGCCGGCAGGTGGAGATCGGCCTCGTGCCGCTGGGTGCGATCGGCATGAGCGTGTTCGCGATCGACCTGTACTTCGCCTCGCGCGCGCTGCCGAAGGTGGCCGAGATGGGCCTGGGCGCCTTCGTGCACCAGGCCGCACATTGGCGCGTGATGGCCGACCTCGGGCTGCTGTCGCTCTTCGCGGGGCTCTACAGCGTGCCGATGTACGCGCTGATCCAGCTGCGCAGCCAGCCCACGCACCGCGCGCGGATCATCGCGGCGAACAACATCCTCAATGCGCTGTTCATGATCGGCAGCTCGGTCATCGCGGGCGCGCTGCTGGGCGCGGGCTTCACGATTCCGCAGATCTTCCTCTTCACCGGCATCGCCAACGCGGTGGTGGCGTTCTACATCTTCATGCTGGTGCCCGAGTACCTGCTGCGCTTCGTGGCCTGGGTGCTGTCGCGCTTCGTCTACCGCTTCGACATCAAGGGCGACGAGCACATTCCCACCGAGGGTGCGGCCGTGCTGGTGTGCAACCACGTGAGCTTCATCGACGCGGTGCTGCTGATGGCGGCGAGCCCGCGGCCGATCCGCTTCATCATGGATCACCGCATCTTCAAGGTGCCGGTGCTCGGCTGGCTGTTCAAGCTGGCCAAGGCGATCCCGATCGCGCCGCAGAAGGAAGACCCGGCGGCCTACGAAGCGGCCTTCGCCAAGGCGCTGGCCGTGCTGCGGGAAGGCGACCTGCTCGCGATCTTCCCCGAGGGCGCCATCACGCGCGACGGCACGCTGCAGCCCTTCAAGGGCGGCGTGATGAAGATCGTCGAGAGCGCGCGCGCCGAGGGCATCGAGCCGCCGGTGATCCCGATGGCGCTGACCAACCTCTGGGGCTCCTACTTCAGCCGCATCGAGCTGCGCGGCGGCGAGCAGGTGGCCATGGCCAAGCCCTTCCGCCGCGGCTTCTACAGCCGCGTGGGCCTCAACGTCGGTCTGCCGGTGCCGCCGGTCGAGGTGCAGCCCGAGGCGCTGCAACGGCGCGTGAGCGGATTGCTGGCGGCCTGAAAAGTATCCCGGTGAGATACCGGTGGCGGCTCAAACCGCAACTGGTCGAAGCATTCGAGTCCCGCGGTGCGGTGGCGAACCATCATTCGCCCACCTTCACAACGCCGCGAGGCACTCATGCAACCTTTCTCATCCACCACCGTTTCGATCCAGCGCGACACGCGGGCCTGGCAGTTCCAGGTCTGGGCGTCGTTCGCAGTCGCCGTCTTCCTCTGCGCCACCGGCTTGAGCTGGCTGCCGGGCGAGGCGCTGGACCGGGCGTTCATGGTGATGGGTTACGTGTTCTGCCTGAGCACCGCCTTCATGCTGGCCAAGTTCATTCGCGACAGCCAGCAGGCCGAAGGCGCCGCCAGCCGCGACGTGCCGATGTGGCGCCTTGTGGTCTGGGGCAGCTTCTTCACCGCGATGGGCCTGACCGGCTGGGGCTTGGTCCGCATGGAGATCAACGATGCCTACAAGGCCTTCCTGGGCGTGAGCTGGCTGTTTCTCATCAGCTCGGCCTTCACGCTGGCCAAGACGCTGCGCGACCGCCATGAAGCCGACCTGATCGACGCCCGCCTGCAAGGCCGCCGTGCCGCTCGCCAGGAAGCCGCCGCTTCCGCCTCGGCCGAATGAGCGCCGTTTCTCCACCTGTCGTCAACCAACGAAAGAACGTCATGAAAAAGTCGATTGCCACGCTTGCTCTCGCCGTCTGCACCGCGTTCGCGGGTGTCGCGGTTCCGCTTCACGCGCAGGCGCAGAGCAATGCTTCGGTTGCGCTCTCGATGCTGCCCGTCGCCTCGGTCATCGGCGCGGCGTCCGTCGTCGGTGCTTCCGCCACGGCGGTGGTCGCGGTGCCCGCGGCGCTGTCGGTGGGCGGCTCGACGCTCGCCGTGGTGGCCGTCGAGGCTTCGGCTGACGGCACCGTCTATGTGCTGGAACGCGCTTCGGACGGCGCGCGTGCCAGCGTCAAGGTGATGGGGCGCGCCGCCAACGGCGCGGCCGCGTCGGTCGGCACCGCCGTGGTGGTCAGCGTGATCGGCAGCGGCGTCGTGCTGTCGGCGGCCGGCGAGGTGCTGGCCTTCGTGCCGAACGCCATCGGCCGCGCGCTGCTGCACAACGAGAGGCTGTCATGAAGCGCGCGCTCGCGGTGTGCCTGCTCGCGTTCGCGGCACTGCAGGCGCAGGCCGGCCGCTCGTGCGAGCAGGTCAGGCCGAGCCCGGAACTCATCCTCAAGGGCATGCAACTGGCCGAGCGCACCTCGCAGCAACTCGATGCGAGCGGCGCGCGTGTCGTGCTGCTGGCGCGCGCCGGGCAGGACCTGGGCAAATACGGCCTGCGCTACTCGCACCTGGGCATCGCCTACAAGACCGATGAGGGCCCGTGGCGCGTGGTGCACAAGCTCAACCAGTGCGGCACCGCGGTGGCCGCGGTCTACCGCCAGGGGCTCGGCGAGTTCTTCCTCGACGACCTGTGGCGCTACGAGGCCGCCTGGATCGTGCCCACGCCGCAGGTGCAGACGCAGTTGCTGGCCGCACTCAACGAGTCGCCTTCGCGCATCGTTCGGCTCAACGTCGCGCCCTACAGCATCGTGAGCTACGCCTGGGGTCAGAAGTACCAGCAGTCGAACCAGTGGGCCGTCGAGACACTGGCCGCCGCCATGGAGCCCGCCACCATCAACAGCCGCGCGCAGGCGCAGGCGTGGATGCAGTTCAAGGGCTACGAGCCGACCACGCTCAAGCTGGGCCCGCTCACCCGCCTGGGCGGCCGTGTCGGTTCAGCCAACATCGCCTTCGACGACCATCCGAACGAGAAGCGGTTCTCGGACCGCATCGAGACGGTGACGGTCGACTCGGTCTTCGCGTGGATGTCGCGCGCGGGGCTGGGTGCGGCGCCGGTGGCGTTCAAGCTGCAATAAGAAAAGAAAACTCCTGCAAGAGGAAACGAAATGAGCAAGTCATTGCGCCTGTCCGAAAAATGGTTCCGCCGCGGCCTCTGGCTCGTGGCGCTGGTGTTCGCGAGCTTCCTGATCGGCCTGGGCAGCACGGTCGTCGGCGACCTGCCGCAGGTCGAGCGCGTGCGCGGGATCGACGATTTCATCGACCTGCGCGCGGCCGAGCCGCTGCGCGACACCATCAAGGCCTCCGAAGCCACGGAGCTGCAGGCCGCGCGCGACCTCGACCAGATCCGCCTGCAGCTCAATGCCGCGCAGCAGGCCAGCGCCAATGCACGCGAGACCTTCGGCAACTGGATCGCCACCCGCCGCGCCACCGCGCAGCCCGACCAGGACCCCGAGCTCATCGCGCGCACCAAGGCACTCGACGCGTTCAAGCAGAAGGAAGACGCGGTCCAGCGCCAGGTCAACGCACAGCAGAAGATCATGCTCGACGCGCGCCAGGCCGAGCAACGCGCCCGCACGACGCTCGCGGAACTGGAGCGCGCCGCGCAGGTGAAGCTCGATGCCGAGTACCGCCGCATCGAACTGCGCGTGTTCGCCTACCGCCTGGCGCTCACGCTGCCGCTGCTGGTCGTGGCCGGCTGGCTCTTCGCGAAGAAGCGCAAGAGCACCTACTGGCCGTTCGTCTGGGGCTTCATCTTCTTCGCGCTGTTCGCGTTCTTCGTGGAGCTGGTGCCGTACCTGCCGAGCTATGGCGGCTATGTGCGCTACGTGGTGGGGATCGTGCTCACGGTGCTGGTGGGGCGCTACGCGATCGTTGCGCTCAACGCGTACCTCGCGCGCCAGAAACTCGCGGAGCAGCAGCCCGACCAGGTGCGCCGCGAAGAGTTGAGCTACGACGTTGCGCTCGCGCGGCTCGGCAAGGGCGTGTGCCCCGGCTGCGAACGTCCGGTCGACCTGAAGAACGACGAGATCGATTTCTGTCCGCACTGCGGCATCGGCCTGTTCGATCACTGCGGCGTGTGCGAGGCGCGCAAGAGCGCGTTTTCGAAGTTCTGCCACGCCTGCGGCACTTCGGCCCATGCGGAGCCCGGTGGCGTCACAGCGCTGGCCTGAGCCGCGCGCGGAGGCGCTGCATCTTTCCATCGCGAGCGGGTATTCCGCACGCTGCGCGGCCAACTTTGGCGAAGCTGTCGCCGCAAAGTGTTAGAACCTTGGCCTGCGCTGCATTTCGCACGCAGCCGGCGTTCACTTTCATGCGTCGCCCGGCCTCTACCACGCACGACGAGGACCTCCTACCATGAGCTTTTTCGGCAAGATTTTTTCCAAGATTTTTCCGTCGGCCAACGCCGCTGAAGTCGTCGCCGCACCGCCGGCGGCTGCACCGGGCGCACCGGCCGTCGCGGCACCACCGCCCTCGATCCCGCTGGGCGACGTGCCCGCCATCCTGGACGCGATGCCTGGTGCCGCCGCCCTGAACTGGCGCACCTCGATCGTCGACCTGCTCAAGTTGCTGGGCCTGGACAGCAGCCTCGCCGCGCGCAAGGAACTGGCCAGCGAAATTCTCTACAGCGACGGCGAGCCGGGTTCGGCCGAATGGAACATCGGCCTGCACAAGCAGGTGATGAGCCGCATCGCAGCCAATGGCGGCACGCTGCCAGCCGAACTGCGCGACTGATCCGGTCTCCGGACCACGCCAACGAAAAAGCCCGGCCATGCCGGGCTTTTTTCTTTCCTGCCTCGAGAAAGATGAGAAAGGAAGGCGAAGGCTTCAGGTCCAGCCCGCATCCACCACGTAGTCCTGCGCGGTGCACATGCGCGAATCGTCGGCCGCCAGGAACAGCGCCATCGCCGCGATGTCCTCGGCCATCACGCGCCCCGGCAGGCACTGGGCCGCATCGATCTCCGCGGCGGACTCGGGCTTCACCCACAGCTTGATCTGCCGCTCGGTCATCACCCAGCCCGGCATGATCGTGTTGACCCGGATGTTCTGCTTGCCCAGGTCGCGCGCCAGCGAGCGCGTGAGGCCGAGCACGCCCGCCTTGCAGGCCTGGTAGACCGGGTAGCCGCGGCCCTTCATGAGCCAGCTGATCGAGCCGAAGTTGACGATCGATCCGCCACCCAGCGCGCGCATGTCCGCGGCCACGGCCTGTGCGGCAAAGAACTGGTGCTTGATGTTGACGGCCACGAGGCGGTCGAAGTCCTCGCTGGTCACGTCGGCCATCTCGTGGCGCCGGTCGTTGGCCGCGTTGTTCAGCAGCACGCCGATGGGTCCGAAACGGGCGCGGACACCGGCGATGGTGGCGGCGAGGGCCGCCGTGTCGGTCACATCGCAGACGCTGAACAGCGCGGGCGTCTCGCCCTGCAGTTCGGCGGCGAGCGCCGTGCCGGCGGCGGTGTCGAGGTCGCAGAAGCCGACCTTGGCGCCTTGCGCATGGAAGGCCCGCACCAGCGATTCGCCGATGCCGCTGGCACCGCCCGAGATGAAGACGGTGCGCCCGGCGAGCGACGGATAGCGGGCGGTGTAGGGGGAAGTTGGTGTGGCTGTGGTCATGGGAGTGAAGACGACGGCGATGGAAACAACAGGGCACGAGCGTACCGGATGCGGCCGCCATGGGGGAAACGCGGGCTTCCGCCCGGCGTATGGCTTCCGGCCTGTGGGCAGGAAGGCCCGGTGTGGATAGCCTTGCCGGCATGAACTCCTTCCATCGCCGCGCCCTGTGCAGCTTCGCGCTTCTCCCCGCCTTCATCGTGGCGCGGCAGGTGCGTGCGCAAGCCTCGGCGGCGCCGGTGCTGCTGTTCAAGGTGGTCTCGCCGCGCGACGACGTCGTCGTCGGCATCGAGTCGGCCCAGCTCGGCGCCGGCGCGACGCCGCCCGTGCAGCGCCTGGCCGCGATGCTGGCCGAGAAGGGGCAGCTCACGCTCTGGCAATACGCCTCGCAGCACGGCGAGGGCGGCGCGCTGGTGCAGGCGCCGCTGCGTCAGATCGTGGTGTTCAGGAACGAACTGCTGCGCATCGAGCCGTACACCACGCCGCTCGCGATCAAGCCGCCGGGCGCCGCGAAATAGCCCGCGGACAGGCGGCCGGCTAGACGCCTCGCGCGCGCTCGGCCTTGAACCGTGCGCGAAATTCGGTGAACGTGCCCGCGTCGAGCGCCGCACGAATCTCGGTCATCAGGTTCAGGTAGTAATGCAGGTTGTGGATGGTGCACAGCATCGGCCCGAGCATTTCGCCGCAGCGGTCGAGGTGGTGCAGGTAGGCGCGGCTGAAGCCTTCGCGTCCGCCGTCGTTCCACGACACGCCCGAGGTGCCGGCGCAGGCATGGCAGGTGCAGCTCGGGTCCACCGGCTGCGGGTCGCTCTTGTGGCGGGCGTTGCGCATCTTCAGGTCGCCGAAGCGCGTGAACATCGTGCCGTTGCGCGCATTGCGCGTGGGCATCACGCAGTCGAACATGTCCACGCCGTCGGCCACGCCCTGCACCAGGTCCTCGGGCGTGCCCACGCCCATCAGGTAGCGCGGCTTGTGGGCCGGCAGCCGGTGCGGCGTGTGGCCCATGATGTGCAGCATCTCTTCCTTGGGCTCGCCCACGCTCACGCCGCCGATCGCGTAGCCGGGGAAGTCCATGTCGACCAGCGCGGCGAGCGACTCCTCGCGCAGGTTCTCGAACATGCCGCCCTGCACGATGCCGAAGAGGGCGTTGGGGTTCTCGAGCCGCGCGAATTCGGTCTGGCAGCGCCTGGCCCAGCGCAGGCTCAGCTCCATCGAGATGCGCGCCTCGGCCTCGGTCGTGATGTGGCCCTTGGTGTCGTAGGGCGTGCACTCGTCGAACTGCATCACGATGTCGCTGTTCAGCACGGTCTGGATCTGCATCGAGACCTCGGGCGTGAGGAAGAGCTTGTCGCCATTGACGGGCGAGGCGAACTTCACGCCCTCCTCGCTGATCTTGCGCATCGCGCCCAATGACCACACCTGGAAGCCGCCCGAGTCGGTGAGGATGGGCTTGTTCCACTTCTCGAACTGGTGCAGCCCGCCGAAGCTGGCCATCACGTCCAGACCCGGGCGCATCCACAGGTGGAAGGTGTTGCCCAGGATGATCTGCGCGCCCATCTCTTCCAGGCTGCGCGGCATCACGCCCTTGACGGTGCCGTAGGTGCCCACGGGCATGAAGATCGGCGTCTGCACCTTGCCGTGGTTGAGCGTGAGCGTGGCGCGGCGCGCATGGCTGTCGGGGTCGGTCTTGAGGAGTTCGAAGTTCAGCATGGTGGTCGTCTTCAATCTTTTTGTCGTGCCAGCAGCATGGCGTCGCCATAGCTGAAGAAGCGGTAGCGATTCGCGATGGCATGGGCATACAGCGCCATCACGCGCTCATAGCCCGCGAAGGCCGAGACCAGCATCATCAGCGTGCTCTTGGGCAAATGGAAGTTGGTGACCAGCACATCGACATGCGCGAAGGCGAAGCCCGGCGTGATGAAGATGCGGGTATCGCCCGTGGCCTCGCCGCTCCTGGCCCACGACTCGAGCGTGCGCACGGTGGTCGTGCCCACGGCAACGACGCGGCCGCCGCGTGCCTTGCACTCGGCAATCGCGCGCTGCGTGGCCTCGGGCACTTCGTAGCGCTCGGCGTGCATCGTGTGCTCGGCGATGTTCTCGGTCTTCACCGGCTGGAAGGTGCCGGCGCCCACGTGCAGCGTGACGTTGGCGCGCTGCACGCCGCGGGCCTCGAGCGCAGCCAGCAGGCCTTCGTCGAAATGCAGTGCGGCAGTCGGCGCGGCCACCGCGCCGGGCACGCGTGCGAACACGGTCTGGTAGCGGCTCTCGTCGTCGGCCGAATCGGTGTGGGTGATGTAGGGCGGCAGCGGCACGTGGCCGCAGCGCTCCATCAGCATGTAGGGGTTCTCGCCCGTGTCGCTCTCGAAGGCGAAGCGGAACAGCGCGCCGTCTTCCTCGGGCCAGCGGCCCAGCAGCGTGGCGCGAAAGCCGCCGACCATCTCCAGCGTGGTGCCCACGGGCGGCTTCTTGCTGACCTTCATGTGCGCCAAGACCTCCTGGCCCTGCAGCACCCGCTCGACCAGCAGTTCGAGCTTGCCGCCGGTCGGCTTCTCGCCGAAGAGGCGCGCCTTGACCACGCGCGTGTCGTTGAAGACCAGGAGGTCGCCCTCGCGCAGCAGCGAGGGCAGGTCCTTGAAGATGCGGTCGGCCGGTGCGTCTCCCGTGCCGTCGAGGAGACGGGAGGAGGTGCGTTCGGAGGCCGGGTGTTGCGCCACCAGTTCGGGCGGCAGGTCGAAATCGAAATCGGAGAGCGTGAAGGCGCGCATGGTGCTTGAGGGCCGGACGGGCCCGTGCCAAGGAGGCATGGGAAAGAAGAAAAAAGAGGCGGGAGCCGGGCAGAATTGTCCCATGCCCGCTTCCGCGAAGTCCTTGCCCCCCGAAAAGCCCGTTGCGGCGCCTGCTGCCGCGCCCGCCGCGCCGGGTTCGGGCCTGAGCCTCGTGCAGCGCGCCCTGCGCAAGCTCGGCCTCGTGCGCGACATCGACTTCGCCCTCTACCTCCCGATGCGCTACGAGGACGAGACCCGCATCGTCAAGCTCGCCGACACGCGCGACGGCGACATGGCACAGGTCGAAGGCGTGGTCACCGAGTGCGAGGTGGTGTACCGCCCGCGGCGCCAGCTGATCGCCACCATCGACGACGGCAGCGACACCTGCCAGCTGCGCTTCTTCAACTTCTATCCCTCGCAGCAGAAGCAACTCGCGGTCGGCGCGCGGGTGCGCGTGCGCGGCGAGATGCGCGGCGGCTTCGTGGGGCGGCAGATCATGCATCCCACGGTCAAGGCCGCGGGCACTTCGCTGCCGGAGGCGCTCACGCCGGTCTATTCGACGGTGGCCGGCCTCGCGCAGCCGGTGCTGCGGCGCGAGGTGCGCTCGGGCCTCGCGCGTGCGGTGCTCGACGAGACGATTCCGGTGCAGATCGGCCTGCGCGGCGCGTGGGACCTGCGCAGCTCGCTCACCTTCCTGCACTACCCGACGCCCGATGTGGCGATGGCGACGCTCGAAGACCACAGCCACCCGGCGTGGCAGCGGATCAAGGCCGAGGAATTGCTCGCGCAGCAGCTCTCGCAACTGCAGGCCCGGCTGGAGCGCGCGGCCCAGCGCGCGCCGTTGCTGCCTTCACCGCCGGAGCCCGTGGCAACCTCGCTGCATGCGCAATTGCTCGCCGTGCTGCCCTTCGGCCTGACCGGTGCGCAGCAGCGCGTGGGCGAGGAGATCACGCGCGACCTCGGCCGCGAGATCCCGATGCACCGGTTGCTGCAGGGCGACGTCGGCTCGGGCAAGACCGTGGTGGCGGCGCTCGCGGCGGCGCGCGCCATCGATGCGGGCTTTCAGTGCGCGCTGATGGCGCCGACTGAAATCCTCGCGGCGCAGCATTTCGGCAAGCTCGTGGGTTGGCTCGATCCGCTGCTGGCCGCGCGCGGCCTGCGCGTGGCATGGCTCACCGGCAGCCAGAAGAAAAAAGAGCGCGACGCGATGTCGGCCGCGGTCGAGAGCGGCGAGGCCGCGCTGGTCATCGGCACGCACGCCGTCATCTCGGAGAAGGTGCGCTTCAAGAACCTCGCGCTCGCGATCATCGACGAGCAGCACCGCTTCGGCGTCGCGCAGCGCCTGGCGTTGCGCGGCAAGGCCGTCGGCCACCTCGAGCCGCACCTCTTGATGATGAGCGCCACGCCGATCCCGCGCACGCTCGCGATGAGCTACTACGCCGACCTGGACGTCTCCACGCTCGACGAGCTGCCGCCGGGCCGCACGCCCATCGTCACCAAGCTGGTGGCCGACCACCGACGCGACGAGGTCATCGACCGCATCCAGGCGCAGATTTCTCAGGGCCGGCAGGTCTACTGGGTGTGCCCGCTGATCGAGGAGAGCGAGGCGGTCGACCTGCGCAACGCCACCGAGACGCGCGACGAACTCGCCGGAACGCTCGGCGAGGCCATCCACGTCGGCCTGCTGCATTCGCGCATGCCGACGGCCGAGAAGCAGGCGGTGATGGCGGCCTTCACCGCCAACGAGATCCAGGTGCTGGTGAGCACGACGGTGATCGAAGTGGGCGTCGATGTGCCGAACGCCTCGCTGATGGTGATCGAGCATGCGGAGCGCTTCGGGCTCTCGCAGCTGCACCAGTTGCGCGGCCGTGTGGGGCGCGGCGCCGCGGCCTCGGCCTGCGTGCTGCTCTACGCGCCGGGCGACAGCGGCCGCGTGGGCGAGGCGGCGCGTGCGCGGCTCAAGGCGATGGCCGAGACGGGCGACGGTTTCGAGATCGCGCGGCGCGACCTGGAGATTCGCGGCCCGGGCGAATTCCTGGGCGCGCGCCAGTCGGGTGCGCCGCTGCTTCGCTTCGCCGACCTGACGACCGACACGCTGCTGCTCGACTGGGCCCGCGAACTTGCGCCGGTGATGCTGGAGAAGCATGCCGAGCTGGCCCAGCGACATATCGACCGCTGGCTCGGCACCAAGGCCGAATACCTGAAAGCCTGAATGCCCTACGCCGCGGGGCGGCGGGTGAAGGCAAGGATCAGCCCGAAGCCGACCATCATGCTGCCGCTCACCTTGTTGAACCAACGCATCGCGCGGCTGCCATTCGCGAGCCGGCGCATGCGCGCACCCAGCATCGCGTACAGCGCGATCGCGACCAGTTCGAACACCAGGAAGGTCGCGCCGAGCAGCAGGTAGCTGGAGGCGTAGGCGCCGGGCACCACGAACTGCGGGAAGAACGCGGTGAACACCAGGATGGCCTTCGGGTTGCCGGCGGCCACGGTGAACTCCTGCCGCGCCAGCGCGCGCAGCGAAGGCGGCGCGGCCGCATCGCGCGCCTGCACGTCGGCTGTCGGCGCCGGTGCGCGCAACAGGCGGATGCCGATCCACACGAGGTAGGCCGCGCCGATGTACTTGATGACATCGAAGGCCAGCTCCGACGCCACCAGCACCGCGCCCATGCCCAGGCCCGCCACGGCAATCATGAGCGCGAAGGCCACGAGGCGCCCGCTCGCCGCGATCACCGCGGGCGACACGCCGTGCCGCGCTCCGTTGGTGACCGACAGCAGGTTGTTGGGGCCGAAGGCCATGTTGATGGCGAAGCAGGCCGGAAGAAACAGCAAGTAGGCGGAGAGGCTCATGAAGGCATCCTGCAGCGTAGATGACGGGGGGTTGCCATTATCCGCAGCGCTTCGGCCTGCGGCACGGCGCTCACCGGAATCCGCCCCCGGCCGTCAGGCGCCGGCTCCATCGGCCGTTCGAAGCAGCACGTCTTCGAAGAACGCGCCGATGGGCCGCTCCAGGTCGCGCACCTGGACCTCGAGCACCCAGATCCCGTCTCCCGGCACGAAATCGGCCTCGGCCAGGCGGTGCTTGCCGTAGAGCGCATGAGGGAAGTCGGAGACCCGATGCCCCGCGGTGTCGCGCACCAGCGAACAACCGTGGTGGCGCGCGAGCCCTTCCGCCACGTCATAGAGCACGCTGCCGCTCAGCCCTTGCTTCCACGCCAGCCGGGTCTGTTCGAAGATGTCCCGCGCAGCCTGCGTGCAGCGCCGATGGTGAGGGTCGGAGCCCATCACGAAGGTGTCGCCGTAGTCTCCCTCGTAGCCGTCCCACACCGGCCCGAGGTCGATGGTGAAAAGGTCGTCGGCCTGCAGCTTCCGATGCCGGTCCACCGGTTGGCGGGACGTGCATTGCGTGTCGGGACCGAATCGCACATAGGTCGGATGCCAGTTGTACGCCGCACCCATCGCGCGCAGATGGTTGTCCGCGGCAGCGATGGCTTCGCCGGTGGTCATGCCGGGCGCCATCAAGGCGGCGATCTGCGCAAGCGCCTCCATGGAGCGCCTGCGTGCGTTGAGGATGCCGTCGAGCGAAAAGGCGGCCCCTACTTTCTCCCATGGATGGCGCACGATGTACGGCGCCGTGGGCGGCTGCGCGGGTGCGGCCGGAAGAAATGCCTCCGACCGGAATCGGTCCCTGGGCAGGCCCGCGGCCTGCAGCGCTTCACGCGCGTCCCGGATCATGGCCGGGTTGCCGCATGCGTAGACGACGGCATGCGCCCAGTCGTGGTTCGCCGCCAGTGCCGCATCCTGCACTCGCCGACGCTCGCCGAGCGGAAGGGCTTCGGAGTCCGGAATGGGAGGCGACGACAGCACGGCAGCCCAATGGAAGCACGCGTGGGCATCTTCCATCTGGTCGAGCCAGTCGGATGCGTAGCAGTCGTCGGCGCTGGCGCAGCCCCAGTACAGCGTGACGGTGCTGAACACCTTGCTCGCCAATGCCGTTTTCAGAATCGAACGGATGCCTGCAAACCCGGTGCCCGTTGCCAGCAGCACCAGGTGCTCGACGGGTTCGGCAGGCGCTTGCCAGACGCATGCGCCGTAGGGTCCGTCGAGCTCGAGCAAGTCGCCCGGCCGGAGGTCCGCGAGCCTGCGATCGGTGAATGCACCGCCGGGAATCCGCCGGATATGAAACTCCAGTTGGTTCGAGTCGCCGGTCTCCGCCGGAAGGTTCGCGATGGAAAAACTGCGGCGCGCACCGTTGTCCAGCAGCAGTTGCGCATGCTGCCCCGGCATGCATTGGAAAAGCTCGGCGCTCTGCACCTCGACCACCAACCGCGTCACGGTGGAGGCCAGGGCATCGAGTGCAACGACCTTCGCGGAATAGCGGGCCGCCGGACGCGCCGGGACGCGCCAATGCGAAAAGTGCAGGCGCAGGTCGGTCGTGGCGCGGCATTGGCACATCAGCAGTTCATCGTCTGCCACCCGGTAGGCGGCGTCGCTCGGCGGCGAGATTCGTTCGAAGCCGCCTTCGAGCACCTGGGCCCGGCAGGAGCCGCATTCCCCCCGCTTGCAGGAAAACGGGACAGCCACCCCTTCGGCCAGCGCCGAATCAAGAATGCTGCCCGCATCGCCGAGACGGAAACGCGGGCCGTCCGGTGCGACGGTGCAGAAGTGGACAGGTGAATTCGTCATGCGTGGGGATCTTCCGGATGGCGCCGCGAGGGCCGGTTTTTCGAAAACGAATCTACCTAGAATGCGGACTGCTCCATAGAGCCATATCTGAAAATATGATCAGGCCACTTTCGCAGGCTTCCCAGCTGCACCGCACGGAATCGAGCCTCGACCTCGCGGCGGAACCGTTGCGCCAAGGCGAGTTGAAGCAGGCGTGGATCTACCGGCAGATTCGCAGCCGCATCCTCGACGGCGTGCTGACGAAGGGCGCGCGCCTGCCCTCCACGAGACAGCTGGCCGAACGTTGGCAGGTGTCTCGCGCCACCGTCGACCTGGCCTACGACCAGTTGCGCAGCGAGGGCTACCTGATCAGCGCGGCAGGCTCCGGCACCTATGTGGCGGCGAAGGTGCCGGACCACTTCTTCGATGCCGGGACACGGACGAGCGAAGCGCCGCGGGAACGCCCGAAACCGGCGCGCCGCGATGTTCCCGACATCGATGTCGCACCGCTCGTCGCCAGCGAACCGGACCAGCCATTCGTGGCCAGGATTGCCGACCCCTCGCTCTTTCCGCTCGATCGCTGGCGCAAGGCGCTGCAGGCCGGCACGAGACGCGTGACGGTCGACCAGCTTGGCGACAAGGAGCCGCTCGGGCTCGGCCACCTGAGAACACAGATCGCGAACTACCTGGGCGTTGCGCGAGGGATTTCGTGCGATGCGGAGCAGATCGTCGTGCTGTCCGGAATCCGCCAGGGACTGGATCTGTGTGCACGACTCCTGCTCTCGCCCGAAGACAAGGTCATGGTGGAGGACCCCGGCTATCTGCATGCGACGCCGATCTTCAGAAGGCATGCGCGGGAAGTCATCCACGTGCCTGTAGACGCACAGGGCTTCTCCGTGACCCATGCGCGGCGCCGCGCCGGCGCGCGGCTCGTTCACGTCACGCCGGCACACCAGGCCCCGACAGGCGTCACGATGCCGGTATCGCGGCGCCTGGAATTCCTCTCATGGGCCGAAGAAGCGGACTGTTGGGTGATCGAGGACGACTACGACAGTGAATTCAGCTACGACAGCGCGCCGCTGCCCGCATTGAAGAGCCTGGATGCGGCAGACCGCGTCATTCATTGCGGCAGCTTCAACAAGACGATGTTTGCCGGCCTGCGCATCGGCTACGCGGTGTTGCCTCGAAAGCTGGTGCCCGATTTCCGGAAGGCCCGCCATGTCACGGGACGCTCCACGGGCGTGATCGAGCAGATGGCGTTGGCCGACTTTCTCGAGAGCGGCGCATTCGCCCGGCATGTGCGCCGTGCGCGCCTGGCTTACGCACAACGCCGCAACACGGTGCTGGAGGCCCTTCACGCTGCCCTCGGCCCGGATCGATTGAAGGTCACCGGCGAGCAGGCAGGATTTCACCTCGTGTGGTGGCTGCCGCCGGAGATCGATCCGGCCGCATTCCAAAGCGCCGCGGCGGAACGGGGCCTTCGCTTTCAGGCCATCTCGGACTTCTGCAAACGCGTGGTGCTCCCTCCCGGACTGGTGATCGGATACGCAGCGCTCGACGACAAGGCACTGGCGCATCACTGCGGGGCGCTGCGCCGGTTGATCCTGCGCAAGTGAGCCGCGCGCTTTGCGCCGTGCCCTGCATAAGATTCGCAGGCCGCGGAAAACCGTGGCCATCGCCGGAGGCCTTTTCCCTTGATCAACAGCATTGGACTGCGGTACTTCGCAGGCGTCGCGCGGGTCGGATCCATCCGGCGCGCGGCCGAAGAACTGCACGTTGCCGCATCCGCCATCTCGCGCCAGATCCATCTGCTGGAAGAAGACCTGGGCAGCCCGCTTTTCGAGCGGCGTCGTGGACAGAAGGTGATGAAGCTCACGCCGGCGGGCGAGTTCGTGCTCGCCTATGCCCGCGACGTGGAGAACGGGCTCGACCAGGTCAGGGCGGACATCCGGTCCATCGAGACGATGTAGCGCGGGACGGTGCGCCCGGGCATCTCGGAATCCTTCACGAGGGAATTTCTTCCGCAATTCCTGCAGACGTTTCACCAGCAGTACCCGGGCATCAACTTCGAGGTGATGGTGGCCGGAGGATCCAGGCTGATGGAACAGCTGTCGAAGGACGAGCTCGACATTTCCCTGTCGTACATCAGCCCCGACACCTTCGACGTCACGGTCGTGGCGCAAAGGTTCATCAAGCCATGCCTGCTGGTCTCCGGAAGCCACCGTTTCGCCAGGCGCGACTTCGTGGACATCAGCGAGTGCGGCGACGAGGAGATGGCACTGCCCGATGAAACACTGACCATCCGCGGCAGCTATGTCCGGATGTTCGCAAAGGCGAAGATCAAGCCGCGCGGCGTCATGGTGACGAACTCCTTCGAGCTGATGCGTGCCTCGGCCGCCACGGGCCTGTGCGTCGCCATCGTCAACAAGTACTTCGGTGGTCCGACGCCGCCGCGCGGCCTGAAGTACGTGCCCCTGCGAGGCAAGGGCGTCGAGAAGTGGCCGCTCAACATCTGCGTGCACACGGACCGCAGCCTCCCGGTTGCCGTGCGCATCTTTCTCCTGCACTCTGTTGCTCAGAGTTTTTGCCCTCGTTCTCGATTTTTGACACTCTGTTAGGAGCTTCTAACCCCTGACAACGCCGGGTCACGAAGGCTTGCGCATAATTGACGCAAGCTATGACTCTCACCGAACTCAAATACATCGTCGCAGTAGCCCGCGAACGGCACTTCGGCAAGGCGGCCGAGGCCTGCTACGTCTCCCAACCGACCCTCTCGGTGGCCATCAAGAAGCTCGAGGACGAGCTCGAGGTCAAGCTCTTCGAGCGCAGCGCGGGCGAAGTGACCGTCACGCCGCTGGGCGAGCAGATCGTGCAGCAGGCGCAAAGCGTGCTCGACCAGGCGGCCAGCATCAAGGAGATCGCCAAGCGCGGCAAGGACCCGCTGGCCGGCCCGCTGAACCTGGGCGTGATCTACACCATCGGCCCGTACCTCCTGCCCGACCTGGTGCGCCAGGTGATCGCGCGCACGCCGCAGATGCCGCTGGTGCTGCAGGAGAACTTCACCGCCAAGCTCTTGGAGATGCTGCGCGCCGGCGAGATCGACTGCGCCGTGATGGCCGAGCCATTCCCCGACACCGGCCTTGCGATGGCGCCGCTGTACGACGAGCCCTTCATGGCCGCGCTGCCGGTCAATCACAAGTTCGCCGGCCGCGAATCGATCACCTCGGAAGAACTGCAGAACGAGACCATGCTGCTGCTGGGCACCGGCCACTGCTTTCGCGACCACGTGCTCGAGGTGTGCCCCGAGTTCGCGCGCTTCTCCAGCAATGCCGAAGGCATCCGAAAGAGCTTCGAGGGCTCGTCGCTCGAAACCATCAAGCACATGGTGGCCTCGGGCATGGGCGTGACGCTGGTGCCGCGGCTGTCGGTGCCGGCCGAGGCGCTCAAGCCCAAGGGCAAGGGCCGCAAGGACTCCGAGCAGATGGTGCGCTACCTGCCGGTGCGCGATGCGCACGACCGCGATCCGCCCACGCGCCGCGTCGTGCTCGCATGGCGGCGCACCTTCACGCGCTATGAGGCCATCGCCGCGTTGCGCAATGCGATCTATGCCTGCGAGCTGCCGGGCGTCAAGCGCCTGTCATAGCGATATTCGCGAACTTGGCCTACGTGCCGGGCGTTTTGAATCGTTGATCGCTGGGATAGAGTGACGCTGTTGCGAAGCCGCGTGCCGGCTTCGAAAATCGACATGTTCCTCTCAACTTGAAGAAAGACCACTCGCCATGGCCAAAGCTCCAAAGAAAACCAAGCCAGCATCCACCCCCTCCTCGGGCAAGGTGCCCAAGAAGGGCGGCGCCATCGTCGCGCAGGAGTCCGGCAGCCGCAACGCGCCGATCATCAACATCGGCATCGAACGCCAGGACCGCGCGGCCATCGCCGAAGGCCTGAGCCGTGTGCTGGCCGACACCTACACGCTGTACCTCACGACGCACAACTTCCACTGGAACGTGACCGGCCCGCACTTCAACTCGCTGCATGCGATGTTCATGGGCCAGTACACCGAACTGTGGGGCGCGACCGACGTGCTCGCCGAACGCATCCGCGCCCTCGGCCACTACGCGCCGGGCTCGTACGCCGAGTTCAGCAAGATCTCCACCGTGCCCGACGTGCCCCAGAACCCGCCCAAGGCGATGGAGATGGTGCGCATCCTGGTCAAGGGCCACGAGACCGTCTCGCGCATCGCGCGCGAGTTCATCCCCGTGGCGGAAGAGGCCGGCGACGACCCGACGGCCGACATGCTGACCGCGCGCTGCACGGTGCACGATCAAACCGCCTGGATGCTGCGCTCGCTGCTCGAGGACTGAGCTCGCTGCGATTCCCGGAAAGCGGGAGATGAAACCGAGAGCGGCACAATGGCCGCTCTTTTTTCGTCCGTCTTTTCTGCCGCATGCTCGCACGCCGTCTCGCGCTCTACCTCGACCTGATCCGCTGGAACCGCCCCGCGGGCTGGCTGTTGCTGCTCTGGCCCACGCTGGGCGCGCTCTGGTTCGCGGCCGACGGCTGGCCGGGCTGGCGGCTGGTCGTGGTGTTCACGCTCGGCACCTTCCTCATGCGCAGCGCGGGCTGCTGCGTCAACGACGTGGCCGACCGCGACTTCGACCGCCATGTGAAGCGCACCGCCCAGCGGCCCGTGACCAGTGGTGCCCTGTCGGTCAAGGAGGCGCTCGCGCTCGGTGCGGTGCTGGCGCTGATGGCCTTCGGGCTGGTGCTCACCACCAACCGTGTGACGGTGCTGTGGTCGTTCGCTGCGCTGGCCATCACGCTGATCTATCCGTTCGCCAAGCGCTTCGTGTCGATCCCGCAGGCGGTGCTGGGCATTGCCTTCAGCTTCGGCATTCCGATGGCCTTTGCGGCGGTGCAGTCCACCGTGCCGGTGTTCGCCGCGTGGCTGCTGGCCGGCAACCTGTTCTGGGTGCTGGCCTACGACACCGAGTACGCGATGGTCGACCGCGACGACGACCTCAAGATCGGCATGAAGACCTCGGCCATCACCTTCGGCCGCTTCGACGTGGCGGCGGTGATGCTGAGCTACGCGATCTTCCTGGCGGTCTGGGCGTGGGCCGGTGCCAGTCGCTCGTTGGGCGTGCTGTTCTTCGCGGGGATCGCCATCGCGGCGGGGCAGGCGTTCTGGCACTGGCGGTTGATTCGCGATCGCACGCGCGACGGCTGTTTCAAGGCCTTCAGGCTGAACCATTGGCTCGGCTTCACGGTGTTCGTTGGCGTCGTCGCCGGCTACGCCATTCGCTGAAAGAAGAACGCACATGCTCGACCGCCTGACGCAGAAAATCGGCCAGGAGGGCTTGTCCGAGTGGCACGTCATCACCCAAGAGATGGTCGACCAGTACGCGGTGCTGTCGGGCGATGGCGAAGACGAATGGATCCACCTCGATCCCGAGCGCGCGGCCCGCGAGGCGGGCTACGGCGGCACCATCGTGCCGGGCTTCTTCCAGGTCTCGCATCTGATCCGGCTGACTGGCGAGGCCATGCGCACGCTGCTGCCCTTCGATTCGAACCACGCGCTGAACTACGGATTCGATCGCCTGCGCTTCGTCAGGCCGATGCCGGTGGGCGCGCGGTTCCGGGCGCGGGTGCGCATTCTCGGCGCGACGCCCAAGGGGGAAGACGGGTTCCTGCTGAAGGAAGAGGTGCTGCTCGAACTCGAGGACGGCACCGTCACGCTGGCGGCCGAGTGGTTGTTCTTCCTCGGGCCCCGCGCGCTCGCCGGCTGACCGGCTTCAGCCGCGCCCGAATTCCTCGCCCAGCTCGGCGGCCCGCTTCTGCGCTGCGCGGATGGCGGTCTTGAACTGCGCCTTGACGTCCGCGCCTTCCAGCGAGGTGATCGCCGCGTAGGTCGTGCCGCCCTTGGAGGTCACGCGCTCGCGCAGCACCGAGGGCGGCTCGGTCGCGCTGTGCGCCAGCGCGGAGGCGCCGGTGAAGGTGCCGATGGCCAGGCGCTGGGCCTGGTCGGGCGTGAGGCCCATCTCGACGCCGGCCTCGGTCATCGCCTCGATGAAATAGAACACGTAGGCCGGGCCCGAGCCGGACATGGCGGTGACCGCATCGAGCGCCGGTTCGGCATCGACCCAGAGGAGCTCGCCCGTGGGCGTCAGCAGTTGCCCCACGAGTGCTCGGTCGGCGCCGGTGACCTCCGGCCGTGCGAACAGGCCGGTCATGCCCTGGCCGACCAGCGCCGGGGTGTTGGGCATGGCGCGCACCACGCGTTCGGTGCCCAGCCAGCGGGCGATGCTGTCCGACGGAATGCCCGCTGCCACGCTCAGGTGCAGTGCGTCCCCGGCGAAGGCGCGCACCGGCTTGGCGGCTTCCGCGAAGGTCTGCGGCTTGACGGCCCACACCACGACGGCGCAGCGCGCAAGCGCCTCGCCGGCCTCGGCCTCTGCCGTGATGCCGAACGACTGCGCGAGCTTCGCGCGCGCGGCCTCGAAGGGCTCGACCACCTCGAACGCGCTGGCCGGGGTTCCTTGCTGGATCAGCCCGCCGATGATGGCGCTGGCCATGTTGCCGCCGCCGATGAAGGCGATGGGCGGCAGCGGCGCGGGAGCGGTGCGGGGCAGGAAGGTCACGGCGATGGTCATGGTCGGTCGATGTATTCGAAGGCGGCGAACTGGGTCACTTGCAGCGGATTGAAATTGTCGTCGCTCACGACCACCAGCAGGCGGTTGCCGTTGGCCAGCGGCGGTCCCCAGCACATGCCCTCGGTGTTGTCGAGGCGGGACAGGCCGAGCGCGGCGAAGTCGGCCACCAGGGTCTTGGCGACGGGCTGGTGGTTGCCTGGCACGAGCGCGTCGACGCCAAGCACGTCGCCGGCGGCGCGGGTGTCGATTTCGTAGAGGCGCAGCGAATTGCCGGCTCCGGTGGCATAGGCCCGTTCGAGCACCAGCATGCGGCGGGCATCGAGCATCAGCACCTCGCTCACGCCATTGTCGGCATAGCTGCCGGGAATCAGGGGGCGCAGGGGGATGGCGTCGGGGACGTAGGCGATCTGGCGGATGGCCTGGCCCGTCTCCAGGTCGACCTGGGTGAAACGGCAGGGGCCGCCGGGTGCGCCGGTGGTGGGGACGGGGCCGTCCTGGATCAGGGCGTTTTCCATGGACAGCCAAGCGAAACGGCCATCGGGCGTGAGGGCGATGCCCTCGAAAGTCAGGTTGTCGCGCGGACCGCGGCGCTGGGCCGGATCGGGCGTGAACATCTCAGGCAGGGCGAATTCGCGCAGAAAGCGGCCGTCGCGCGCCGATTCATACAGTGCGGGGCCGAAACCCCGGGCGATGTCGCCTTCGCTGCTCCAGAGCAAGGTGCCGGTGGACGGGCGCAGGCGGATGGCTTCGGGGTCGGGAACCGGCAGTCCGTTGATCGCGTGGCGGCGGTCGGGCCAGGGGCCGCCGCCAGGGCGTTGCAACCGAACAACGCCTGTCGGCTCCGGCGGGGCGGCTTCCGGCTGGGGCCAGCGGGCCGAGTAGTAGCGAACAGGAGCCAGGTCTGACCGGTCATCGCTGATGAGCAGGTACTCACCTCGCGTGGTGTCGTAGTCGATGCCCGAGAGGCCGCCTGCCGTGGTGTCTTCTATATGCAGCCCGTGCGCCCAGCGCGCCTCGGCGATGCGCCGCAGGCGCCCCGTGCCCGGAACCGGCGTTGCACTCCCGCAACCGGCAAGGCCAAGCGCCAGCGCGGCAGCTGCGCCGCCCAGGAGGCTGCGGCGGGTGGGGAACAGGGGCGGAAGATGGGTTTCGGCAGTGGCGGGCACGCCTCGGAGTCTAGTGCCAGCACGTGGTGGTGTAATGAGCCGGTTGACATCGGCAGAAGTGCCTGCAATAATCGCGGGCTTCGCTTCCAAAAGGCGAAGCTTTCAGCCCAAAGCGGAAGTGCCTCGAGTGGTTCGAGGTGCCAACGACGGGCCCAAGACTGACCGCGGTGTCTCCCTCCTGGAGGCTCATCGGTACAAGTTGGGAATATCAAGAAATGATCCAAACTGAATCCCGGCTCGAAGTGGCCGACAACACGGGCGCGAAATCCGTCCTGTGTATCAAGGTGCTCGGTGGCTCCAAGCGGCGTTATGCCAGCGTGGGCGACGTCATCAAGGTCAGCATCAAGGAAGCCGCTCCGCGTGGTCGCGTCAAGAAGGGCGAGATCTACAGCGCAGTGGTGGTCCGCACCGCCAAGGGCATCCGTCGCGCCGACGGTTCGCTCGTCAAGTTCGACGGCAACGCAGCAGTGTTGCTCAACGCCAAGCTGGAGCCTATCGACACCCGCATCTTCGGACCGGTGACGCGCGAGCTGCGCACCGAGAAGTTCATGAAGATCGTGTCGCTGGCACCCGAAGTTCTGTAAGGACAACAACGCCATGAACAAGATTCGCAAAGGCGACCAGGTCATCGTGTTGGCCGGTCGTGACAAGGGCAAGCGCGGTACCGTGTCGCTCCGCAAGGACGACTCGCATATCGTCATCGAAGGCCTGAACCTCGTGAAGAAGCACACCAAGCCGAACCCGCTCAAGGGTACGACCGGTGGCATCGTCGAGAAGTCCATGCCCATTCACCAATCCAACGTGGCGATCTTCAATGCCGCGACCGGCAAGGCCGATCGCGTGGGCATCAAGATCTCCCAGGGTGCTGACGGCAAGCGCGTGGCTGTTCGCGTCTTCAAGTCCAGCGGCGACGAAATCAAGTTCGCCTAAGAGGTACTCACATGGCACGTCTCCAACAACACTATCGCGAAAAGATCGCGAAAGACCTGACGGAAAAGTTCGGCTACAAGTCGCCGATGCAGGTCCCCCGCCTCACCAAGATCACCCTGAACATGGGTGTGGGTGAAGCAGTCGCCGACAAGAAGGTTCTCGACAACGCTGTCGCCGACCTCACCAAGATCGCCGGCCAGAAGCCCGTGGTCACCAAGTCGAAGAAGGCTATCGCCGGTTTCAAGATCCGCGAAAACCAGCCGATCGGCTGCATGGTCACGCTGCGTGGCGTGCAGATGTATGAGTTCCTGGACCGTTTCGTGACCATCGCGCTGCCGCGTGTTCGCGACTTCCGCGGCATCTCCGGCCGTGCGTTCGATGGCCGTGGCAACTACAACATCGGCGTCAAGGAACAGATCATTTTCCCCGAGATCGAGTACGACAAGGTCGATGCCCTGCGCGGTCTCAACATCAGCATCACGACGACGGCCAAGACCGACGAAGAAGCCAAGGCGCTTCTGGCTGGTTTCCGTTTCCCGTTCAAGAACTGAGGCGAACATGGCTAAACAATCTCTGATCCAGCGCGAACTCAAGCGCGACAAGCTGGTTGCCAAGTTCGCCGCGAAGCACGCGGAACTGAAGGCAATTTCCAACGACGTGAAGAAGAGCGACGAAGAGCGCGCCGCTGCACGCCTCGGCCTGCAGAAGCTGCCGCGCAACGCGAACCCCACGCGTCAGCGCAACCGTTGCGAAATCACCGGTCGCCCCCGTGGCACCTTCCGTCAATTCGGTCTGGCCCGCGCCAAGATCCGTGAACTGGCTTTCGCTGGCGACATCCCCGGTGTCACCAAGGCCAGCTGGTAAGCCAGGCAGGAGCAAACAACATGAGCATGAGTGATCCCATTGCCGACCTGCTGACGCGTATCCGTAACGCGCAGATGGTGGCGAAGCCCACCGTGTCGGTCCCCTCTTCCAAGGTGAAGATCGCGATCGCACAAGTCCTGAAGGACGAGGGCTACATCGACGGCTTCCAGGTCAAGACCGAAGCCGGCAAGAGCGAACTTGAAATCGTCCTGAAGTACTACGCTGGCCGTCCGGTCATCGAGCGCATCGAGCGCGTGAGCCGTCCCGGCCTGCGTGTCTACAAGGCCAGTGCTTCCATTCCGCAAGTCCAGAACGGCCTCGGCGTTGCGATCGTCACGACCCCCCAGGGCGTGATGACCGACCGCAAGGCGCGCGCCACCGGTGTCGGCGGCGAAGTTCTGTGCTACGTCGCCTAACCGAGACATCGAGGAGTCACTGAAATGTCCCGAGTAGGAAAAATGCCGATCACCATCCCCGCAGGCGTGGATGTGTCGATCAAGGAAGACCAGATCAGCGTCAAGGGCACGGGCGGTACGCTCAACCTTGCACGCAACCCCCTGGTCAAGGTCGTCAGCAATGACGGCAAGCTGAGCTTCGAACCGGCCAACGAATCGCGTGAAGCGAATGCGATGAGCGGCACGATCCGTCAGCTGGTGAACAACATGGTGGTTGGCGTGACCAAGGGCTTCGAGAAGAAGCTCAACCTGGTCGGCGTCGGCTACAAGGCCGCAGCGTCCAACAACAAGTTGAACCTGCAAGTCGGTTATTCGCACCCGGTCAACATCGACATGCCGCAAGGCATCACGGTGGCCACCGCGACCCCGACCGAAATCGTGATCAAGGGTGCTGACCGTCAGCGCGTTGGTCAAATCGCCGCTGAGATCCGCGCTGTTCGTCCGCCTGAGCCTTACAAGGGCAAGGGCATCCGTTATTCGGACGAGAAGATCGTGATCAAAGAGACCAAGAAGAAGTAAGGGGCAGCAAAATGATGTTGACCAAAAAAGCACAGCGTCTTCGCCGCTCGCGCCAGACCCGCATTCGCATCGCGACGCAGGGCGTGGCCCGTCTGACGGTGAACCGCACCAACCTGCACATCTATGCCACCGTCATCTCCGACGACGGCACCAAGGTGATTGCAACCGCATCGACGGCCGAAGCCGAAGTGCGTACCTCGCTCGGCGGTTCGGGCAAGGGCGGCAACGCCGCTGCAGCCACCGCCGTCGGCAAGCGCATCGCTGAAAAGGCGAAGGCTGCCGGCGTCGAGAAGGTCGCCTTCGACCGCGCAGGTTTTGCGTACCACGGCCGCGTCAAGGCGCTGGCCGAGGCGGCTCGCGAAGCCGGTCTGCAGTTCTAACCGGACACGAGATTCAAAATGGCAAAGATTCAAGCAAGAACGCAGAACGAAGGCCCTGAAGACGGTTTGCGCGAGAAGATGATCGCGATCAACCGCGTCACCAAGGTGGTGAAGGGTGGTCGTATCCTCGGTTTCGCAGCACTCACCGTCGTGGGCGACGGCGACGGCCGCGTCGGCATGGGCAAGGGCAAGTCGAAGGAAGTGCCTGCTGCCGTGCAGAAGGCGATGGAAGAAGCTCGCCGCAACCTGGCCAAGATCTCGATCAAGAACGGCACGCTGCATCACCGCGTGACGGGTCACCATGGCGCCGCTTCGGTCGTCATGATCCCCGCACCGAAGGGTACCGGCATCATCGCCGGCGGCCCGATGCGCGCCGTGTTCGAAGTCATGGGCATCACCGACATCGTGGCCAAGAGCCATGGTTCGTCGAACCCCTACAACATGGTTCGCGCCACGCTCGACGGGTTGAAGAACTCGACGACCGCTTCGGAAGTGGCTGCCAAGCGTGGCCTGACCGTCGAAGAAATCTTCGCTTGAGCGCAAGCCTGAAAGAAGCATTCAAATGACGACGCAACAACAAACCCTCAAGGTGCAATTGGTCAAGAGCCCGATTGGCACCAAGGAATCGCATCGCGCGACCGTGCGTGGCCTCGGCCTGCGCAAGCTCAACAGCGTGAGCGAGCTGCAGGACACCCCGGCGGTGCGCGGCATGATCAACAAGATCAGTTATCTGGTCAAAGTTCTGTAAGAGAGACTGATATGGAACTCAATGGCATCAAGCCGGCAGCCGGCGCCAAGCACGCCAAGCGTCGCGTCGGCCGCGGTATCGGCTCGGGCATCGGCAAGACCGCAGGTCGCGGTCACAAGGGCCAGAAGTCGCGCGCAGGCGGTTTCCACAAGGTTGGTTTCGAAGGCGGCCAGATGCCGCTGCAACGTCGCCTGCCCAAGCGTGGTTTCAAGTCGCACCTGCTGAAGTTCAACGCCGAAGTCACGCTGACTGCCCTCGAGCAGCTCGGCCTGGCCGAAGTGGATGTCCTGGCACTGAAGCAAGCCGGCCTCGTGGGCCAGCTCGCCAAGGTCGTCAAGATCGTCAAGACCGGTGAACTCACCAAGGCCGTCAAGCTGACGGGCGTGGGTGCAACCGCTGGCGCCAAGGCTGCGATCGAAGCAGTCGGCGGCAGCGTCGCCTGATCACCATCGGACTGAAAGAAGTTCTTCGTGGCAACTAACGCGGCAACGATCGCAAAAACAGGCAAGTTCGGCGACCTCCGTCGTCGGCTCGTCTTTTTGCTGCTCGCGCTCGTGGTCTACCGGATTGGCGCGCACATCCCTGTGCCGGGTATCAACCCGGACCAGCTGGCTGCGCTCTTCCAGGGCCAGCAGGGCGGCATTCTGAGCCTGTTCAACATGTTCTCGGGCGGGGCGCTGTCGCGCTTCACCGTGTTCGCGTTGGGGATCATGCCGTACATCTCGGCGTCGATCATCATGCAGCTGATGACCTACGTGCTTCCGACCTTCGAGCAATTGAAGAAGGAAGGCGAGGCCGGCCGCCGCAAGATCACGCAGTACACGCGCTACGGCGCGCTGGGCTTGGCTCTGTTCCAGTCGTTCAGCATCGCAGTGGCTCTCGAATCGTCGGCCGGTCTGGTGATCGCCCCCGGTTTCGGTTTCCGCATCACCGCGATGGTGAGCCTGACGGCAGGTTCGATGTTCCTGATGTGGCTCGGCGAGCAGATCACCGAACGCGGTCTGGGCAACGGCATCTCGATCCTGATCTTCGCGGGCATCGCGGCAGGTCTGCCGAGTGCCGTGGCCGGTCTCGGTTCGCTGGTGACCACCGGTGCCATGAACCCGATCGTCGCGCTCTTCATCATCGCGGTGGTGGTCCTGGTGACCTACTTCGTGGTGTTCGTCGAACGCGGCCAGCGCAAGATCCTCGTGAACTATGCGCGGCGCCAGGTCGGCAACAAGGTCTATGGCGGCCAGTCGTCGCACCTGCCGCTGAAGCTGAACATGGCCGGTGTGATTCCGCCGATCTTCGCCTCGTCGATCATCCTGCTGCCCGCAACGGTGGTTGGCTGGTTCAGCACCGGTGAAGGCGGCTTCCGCTGGATCAAGGACATCGCCAACGCGCTGCGTCCGGGCGAGCCGATCTACGTGCTGCTGTACGCTGCCGCGATCGTTTTCTTCTGCTTCTTCTACACGGCGCTCGTGTTCAACAGCAAGGAAACGGCCGACAACCTGAAGAAGAGTGGTGCGTTCATTCCTGGCATTCGCCCGGGTGACCAGACCGCTCGCTATATCGACAAAATTCTGGTTCGCCTGACGTTGGCCGGCGCGGTGTACATCACCTTCGTCTGCCTGCTGCCCGAGTTCCTGATCCTGAAGTACAACGTGCCGTTCTACTTCGGTGGTACCTCCCTGCTGATCATCGTGGTCGTCACGATGGACTTCATGGCCCAGGTGCAAAACTACATGATGTCCCAGCAGTACGAATCGCTGCTGAAGAAGGCGAACTTCAAGACATCGTAGGGCTGTGTTCCAGTATTGAGTCCGGGCGGTAGACCGCCACGTTAAACAGTTTTAGGAGAATGAAATGAGAGTTTCGGCTTCGGTCAAAACCATCTGCCGTAATTGCAAGGTCATCCGCCGTAAAGGTGTGGTGCGTGTGATTTGCACCGACCCGCGCCACAAGCAGCGCCAGGGTTGATTGAAGAGTATTAGAGGACGCACATGGCACGTATTGCTGGCATCAACATCCCGCCGCACAAGCACGCTGAAATCGGCCTGACCGCCATTTTCGGTATCGGTCGCACCCGCGCCCGTCAAATCTGCGAAGCGAGCGGCATCGAATATTCGAAGAAGATCAAGGATCTGACCGACGCCGATCTCGAGAAGATCCGCGATCAGATCGCTCTGTTCACGATCGAAGGCGATCTGCGTCGCGAGACGACGATGAACATCAAGCGTTTGATGGACATCGGCTGCTATCGCGGCTTCCGTCACCGTCGCGGCCTGCCGATGCGCGGCCAGCGCACGCGCACCAATGCCCGCACCCGCAAGGGTCCGCGCAAGGCTGCGCAGTCCCTGAAGAAATAAGGATAGACCAGCATGGCTAAAGCACCTGCAAACAACGCCGCACAGCGCGTTCGCAAGAAGGTTCGCAAGAACGTTGCGGACGGCATCGCCCACGTGCATGCCTCGTTCAACAACACCATCATCACGATCACCGATCGCCAGGGCAACGCCCTGTCGTGGGCTTCGTCGGGTGGCCAGGGCTTCAAGGGCTCGCGCAAGTCGACCCCGTTCGCTGCGCAGGTCGCTTCCGAAGTGGCCGGCCGTGCTGCTGTCGAACAAGGTATCAAGAACCTCGACGTCGAGATCAAGGGCCCGGGCCCCGGTCGCGAATCGTCGGTGCGCGCACTGGCTGCGCTCGGCATCCGGATCAATTCCATTGCCGACGTGACGCCCGTTCCGCACAACGGCTGCCGTCCCCAGAAGCGTCGCCGCATCTGATCGTCAGTCCGCAAGGCGCAGCCAGCTTTCGAGCGGCTGCGCATTTGTTTTTTAACTAAGCCCACCGCCATCCGCGTCCCGCCGATGGCTCCCGCAGGCAACTGCGGCAGATGACACAAAGGAATACTCGTGGCACGCTACCTCGGCCCCAAGGCCAAACTTTCCCGCCGTGAAGGCACCGACCTGTTCCTGAAGAGCGCTCGCCGCTCCATTCAAGACAAGGCCAAGTTCGATTCCAAGCCCGGCCAGCACGGTCGCACTTCGGGTCAGCGCACCTCGGACTACGGTCTGCAACTGCGTGAAAAGCAGAAGGTCAAGCGCATGTACGGCGTGCTGGAAAAGCAATTCCGCCGCTACTTCGAAGAAGCCGATCGCCGCCGTGGCAACACCGGCGCCAACCTGCTGTTCATCCTCGAATCGCGCCTGGACAACGTCGTCTACCGCATGGGCTTCGGCTCGACCCGCGCTGAAGCACGTCAACTCGTGTCGCACAAGGCGATCACGGTGAACGGCCAGTCGGTCAACATCCCGTCGTACCTGGTCAAGACCGGCGACGTGATCGCCGTGCGCGACAAGTCGAAGAAGCAGAACCGCATTGTCGAAGCCCTTCAACTCGCCCAGCAAGTCGGTATCCCGGCCTGGGTCGATGTGAACGCCGACAAGGCTGAAGGTACTTTCAAGAAGGTGCCTGATCGCGACGAATTCGCAGCCGACATCAACGAATCGCTGATCGTCGAACTGTATTCGCGTTGATTTTTTTGTTCCCGCACACCTCGCGTGTGTGGGAAACAAGTTTTTGTTGTTCACGTTCCTGCCCCGTGCTTCGTTGCGGGTCAGGTGCTTCACCAGCCTTACCGGTGTAACGAGCCGGGGGTATTGAGAGGAAGTCTGCATGCAAACCACCCTGCTGAAACCCAAGACAATCCAGGTCGAGCAACTTGCCGCCAACAAGGCGAAGGTCACGCTCGAGCCTTTCGAGCGCGGCTACGGCCACACGCTCGGCAACGCGCTGCGTCGCGTTCTGCTGTCGTCCATGGTCGGCTATTCGGCCACCGAAGTCACGATCGCTGGCGTTCTGCATGAGTACTCGTCGATCGACGGCGTGCAGGAAGATGTCGTCAACATCCTTCTGAATCTCAAGGGCGTGGTGTTCAAGCTCCACAACCGCGACGAAGTCACGCTGAGCCTGCGCAAGGACGGCGAAGGCCCAGTCCTGGCATCGGACATCCAGACCCCGCACGACGTCGAGATCATCAACCCTGACCACGTGATCGCGCACCTGTCGCAAGGCGGCAAGCTCGACATGCAGATCAAGGTTGAAAAGGGTCGCGGCTATGTGCCCGGCACGATGCGCCGCTACGCCGACGAGCCGACCAAGTCGATTGGCCGCATCGTTCTCGACGCGTCGTTCTCGCCCGTCAAGCGCGTGAGCTACACGGTCGAAAGCGCCCGTGTCGAACAGCGCACCGACCTGGACAAGCTCCTGGTCGAGATCGAAACCAACGGTGCCATCACCGCTGAAGATGCGGTTCGCGCCTCGGCTAAAATCCTGGTCGAGCAGCTCGCAGTGTTCGCGCAGCTCGAAGGCGGCGAACTGGCTGCATTCGATGCACCGGCACCGCGCAGCGCACAGCAATTCGATCCGATCCTGCTGCGCCCTGTCGACGAGCTCGAGCTCACCGTGCGTTCGGCCAACTGCCTGAAGGCCGAGAACATCTACTACATCGGTGACCTGATCCAGCGCACCGAAAACGAGCTGCTCAAGACCCCGAACCTGGGTCGCAAGTCGCTCAACGAAATCAAGGAAGTCCTCGCTTCGCGCGGCCTGACCTTGGGTATGAAGCTTGAAAGCTGGCCGCCGGCCGGTCTCGACAAGCGCTGATTTTTGTTTTTTGAATTGAGCCCATGAGGGCTCGTGCCCGGGCAGTACCTGATACGGCTGCCTGTTTAATAAAGTAAAGGAAAAGCACCATGCGTCACGGACACGGACTTCGCAAACTCAACCGCACCAGCTCGCACCGCCTTGCGATGCTGCAGAACATGATGAATTCGCTCATCGAGCACGAAGTCATCAAGACCACGGTCCCCAAGGCCAAGGAACTGCGCCGCGTCATCGAGCCGATGATCACGCTCGCCAAGAAGCCCACGCTCGCCAACAAGCGCCTGGCCTTCGACCGCCTGCGCGACCGCGACAGCGTCGTCAAGCTCTTCGCCGATCTGGGCCCGCGTTTCGCGGCACGTCCGGGCGGCTACACGCGCATCCTGAAAATGGGTTTCCGCGTGGGCGACAATGCACCGATGGCTCTGGTCGAACTGGTCGACCGTCCTGAAATTAAAGAAGCAGACGCCGCCCAAGGCGCTGCAGAATAAGTTATAATTCCATCTTGCCGCGCGATGGAGCAGCCTGGTAGCTCGTTGGGCTCATAACCCAAAGGTCGCAAGTTCAAATCTTGCTCGCGCAACCAATTTAAAAGGCCCTTTGAATTTCAAAGGGCCTTTTTTCTTGGGTTGGTGAATTGAATGAATCAAGCCCTCGCAATGAGGGCTTTTTAATTTCCCGGATTCCCCTGAAATCTCAGCCGTGCCAGGCTGAACAGCGAATCACGCTGCAGAAATTGCCGCGATGGAAATGCGGCTCCTTGTCCGCGATCACGTCGGCCTTCACGTTGCCGAAGGTGGTCTCCGGCTTGTGCTTGATGCCATCGTAGAAGGCCTGGATGATGTCTTCCTTGAAGTGCTCGGTGCGCGGGTGCGCATGCACGACCTGCGTGCGCTCGGCTTCGCTGTACTCCGGATAGGTCAGGCCCAGCACGTCCATCTCGACGCCGGCCGTCACCAGCGCCACGACCGGATGCATGTGCTGCGGAATCCCCGGCGTCGTGTGCAGCGCGATCGCGGTCCAGACCAGGTCAACGTCCTGTTGCGAGATCCCGTGGCCGCGAAGAAAGTCGCGCGCCACATTCGCTCCATCGACCTCGAAACGCTCGCTCGCACTGCTGTGCGCCTTCACCAGCCCCATGTCATGGAACATCGCGCCTGCATAGAGCAGCTCCGGGTCGAAGGTCAGGCCGCGGTGCTTGCCGGCCAGTGCGCCGAAGTAATAGACGCGGCTGGAGTGGTGGAACAGCAGCGAGGGTGCGGTGTCGCGGACCAGTTCGGTGATCTCGCCTGCGAGCTTGCTGTCGGGGATGCGGACCCCTTCGATCGTTGTCGTCAAAGCCATGTGGATTTCTCCTGTGAGTGTGAGAACAACTTTAGGAGTCGGCTACATTGTCTTCAATGGACGTGAGGCGGCAAATCCTGCCATTGCAGCGTCGAAAGAGACACGAGAGAGAACCACCATGCCCGCCACGAAGACCATCGCGATCCTCGCCATGCCCGGCGTCCAGCTGCTGGACGTCTCCGGCCCGCTCGACGTTTTCGCCGAGGCGAACGTGCAGGCGCGCACCGAGGCCTACCGGCTGCGCGTCATCGCGAGCCAGCCCGGCGCGATCCGCAGCTCATCGGGCGTGCGGCTCATGCCCGACGCCGTCATCGGCGAGGACATCGGCGGGCCGATCCACACGCTTCTCGTGGCGGGAACGCCGCATGCCGCGAGCGCGGCGACCAACCTCGATGTCACCGCATGGCTGCGCGAGCTCACGCCCAGGGCGCGCCGTTTCGGCTCGGTCTGCAGCGGCGCCTTCGTGCTGGCGCAGGCGGGGTTGCTCAACGGCCGGCGGGTCACGACGCACTGGGCAGTGGCCGATCAACTGGTGCAGGCCTTCCCCGCGGTGCAGGTCGATGCCGATGCGATCCATGTGCGCGATGGGCGCCTCCGCACGGCCGCTGGCGTGACGGCGGGCCTCGACCTGTCGCTGGCGCTCGTCGAGGAAGACCTCGGCCGCGAGATCGCCATGAAGGTCGCCGCCCAGCTCGTGATGTTCTTCAAGCGCCCCGGTGGCCAGATGCAGTTCAGCCGCAAGGGCGAAGCTGCACCCACCGGCCGATCGGCCCTGCAGGAGGTGCAGCGCTGGATCGCGGCGAACCCCGCGGAGGACCACAGCGTCGCCCACCTGGCCGGACGCATGAGCCTGAGCCCCCGCCACTTCGCACGGCTGTTCACGCAAGAGGTCGGGGCCACACCCGCAGCCTGGGTGGAAGGGATCCGCGTCTCCGCCGCACGCCGGCTGCTCGAGGCCGGCGATGCCGCGCCGAAGCAGGTGGCCGCCCAATGTGGATTTGCCGATGCCGACACATTGCGGCGCGCATTCCAGCGCCAGGTCGGCATCACGCCGGCGGAGTACCGCAAGCGCTACGCGCACGCCATCGGCTGACGACGGCATGGCGAAGAAGAAAAACGATCAGTCCGGAATGACCGCCGTGACCTCGATCTCGACCTTCGCGCGGTGCTCGACCAGCGCCGCCACCTGCACGCAGGTCATCGCCGGGAAGTTGCGTCCCATCGCATCGCGATAGACCGGGCCGAGTTCGGCGAGACGGCGGCTGTACTCGTCGCGGTCCGTCACGTACCAGGTCATGCGCACCATGTGCTCGGGGCCCGCGCCGCCCGCGCGCAGCACCTCGGCGATGTTGCGCAGCGCGAGCCCGCACTGCTCGATGAAGTCGTCCGACTCGAACTGCTGCTGCGCATTCCAGCCGATCTGGCCACCGACGAACAGCATGGTGCCGCGCGCGGCGACACCGTTCGCATAGCCCTTGGGAGGCAGCCAGCCTTCGGGCTGCAGGAGTTTGTTGATCATGGTGTGCTGTTGAGTTGTCTCAGTTTGAATCGCTGGAGCTTGCCGGTCTCGGTGCGCGGGAGCACCGTCACGAACTCGATCTCCCGTGGGTATTTGAAGGGCGCGATGGTGGCCTTCACATGGTCCTGCAGCGCCTTCACGAGGGCCGCATCGCCTTCGTTGCCGGGCTTGAGCACGCAGAAGGCCTTCACGATCATGCCGCGGTCGGCGTCGGGCTTGCCGATCACGCCGCACTCGGCGACCGCGGGGTGCTTGAGCAGGGCGTCCTCGACCTCCGGCCCGCCGACGTTGTAGCCGGCGGTGATGATCATGTCGTCGGCGCGCGCCTGGTAGAAGAAGTAGCCGTCGTCGTTCTGCACGAACGAATCGCCGGGGTAGTTCCAGCCGTTCTTCACGTAGTCGGCCTGGCGCGGATCGTCCAGATACCGGCAGCCGACCGGTCCCTGCAGCGCGAGCTTGCCGACGGTGCCGTGCGGCACCTCGTTGCCCTTGTCGTCCACCACCTTCGCGGTGAAGCCGGGCACTGCCTTGCCGACCGCGCCCTTGCGCACTTCATCGCCCGCGGCGGAGATGTAGATGTGAAACACCTCGGTGCCGCCGATGCCGTCGAGCATCTCGATGCCGGTGGCTTCCTTCCACAGCTGGCGCGTCGCATCGGGCAAGGCTTCGCCCGCGCTCACGCTGATGCGCAGGCCGGGCATGCCGTGCTGCCGCACGAAGGGCGCCATCTGGCGATAGAACGTGGGTGCCGTGTAGCAGATGGTCGCACCGACCTCGTTGATGAGCTTCACCAGTCCTTCAGGCGTGAACGGCGCATCGGCGAAGTACACCGAGGCACCGGCCCACATCGGGAACACGAGCAGGCCGCCGAGCCCGAAGGTGAAGGCCAGCGGCGGCGAGCCCACCACGATGTCGTCGCTGCGCGCCTTGAGCACATGGCGCGGCCAGGTCTCGCACATCGCGAGCACGTCGCGGTGCGTGGTGACGGGCGCCTTGGGCTTGCCCGTGGTGCCCGAGGTGAAGGCGAGCAATGCGATGTCGTCGGCTGCGGTGGGGCATGCGGTGAACACGCCGCTCTTGCCCGCGGCGCGCGCGGAGAGCGAGTCCGCCGCGTCGAGCTTGTTGAATGCGATCACCGTTGCGAGTACCGGATGCTCCTTCTGCGCCGTCACCAGTTCGTCGAGAAGGCGACCGTCGCACAGCGCGGCAACGGGACGCGCCTTCTCGATGATCTCGCCGAGCTCCTTCGCGCGCAGCAGCGGCATCGTCGCCACCGCGATCAACCCGGCCTTCACCACTGCGAGCCACGCGAGCGCCATCGCCACGGAGTTGCCGCCACGCAGCAGCACGCGGTTGCCGGGCACGAGGCCGAGGTCTTCGGTCAGCACCTGCGCGATGCGGTTGACCTCGACGGCAGCCTGCCGGTACGTAAGCGTGCCGGCCGGCGAGCGCAGCATCGGCTTGTCGCCGAAGCCCTTGGCGTCGGCCTTGTCCAGCAGTTCCTCCACGAGGTTCAGCTGGTCGGGCAACTGCAGCTCGGGCAGGTCATAGCGAAAGACCGGCAACTGCGCGGCAGGCGGCAGGCGGTCGTGAACGAAGCGGTCGACTTGGGCAGACACGGTATTTATCCCCGCAGAACGGATTTGCCAATGATCAGTTGTTGGACTTCCGTCGCGCCTTCGTAGATGCGCAGCGAGCGGATGTCGCGGTAGAGGCTTTCAATCTTCGTGCCAACCTTCACGCCGAGGCCGCCGTGCATCTGCAGCGCCATGTCGATCACGCGGCTCGCGTTTTCGGTGGCGCACATCTTGGCCATCGCGGCAGCGGCGGACACATCACCCACTGCCGCTGCACCGCGTTGCTCTGCGTCGTCGCGCATCCATGCGGCGCGGTAGGTGAGCAATGCGGCGCTGTCGATCAGCGCGGCCATCTCGCCGAGCTTGGCCTGCGTGAGCTGGAAGTCCGCGAGCGTCTGGCCGAACATGCGGCGGCTCTTCGCGTGTGCGATGGCTTCGGCGAGCGCGCGACGGCCCATGCCGAGCGCCGCCGCAGCAACCGATGCGCGGAAGATGTCGAGCGTGCGCATCGCGAGCTTGAAGCCGCCGTTGAGCTCGCCCAGTTGCGCGGTGCGCGGCACGACGCAGTTCTCGAAGCGCAGCGTGGCGAGCGGGTGCGGCGCCATCACGTCGATGTGCTCGGAGGTGTCGAGTCCAGGCATCGTCGCGTCGACGATGAACACCGTGATGCCGCGCGTGCCGCCCGTCGGATCGGTCTTCGCGAACACGCAATAGAAATCGGCGATGCCGCCGTTGCTGATCCAGGTCTTCTGGCCATTCAGCAGCCAGCCGTCGGCCGTGGGCTCGGCGCGCATGGCCATCGCGGCCACATCGGAACCTGCGTCGGGCTCGCTGAGCGCGAAGGCCGCGATCTTGTCGCCCTTGCCGACCGCGGTCAGGTACTGCGATTGCTGCTCCGGCGTGCCCGCGAGCGTGATCGCACCGCTGCCCAGCCCCTGCATTGCAAAGGCAAAGTCGGCCAGCGGCGAGTGATAACCGAGCGTCTCGCGCAACAGCACGAGTGCGCGCGAATCGAGGCGCTCCAGCGCGCCGCCCGCACTGCCGGGCACGGCATAGCGCAGCCAGCCGCCATCGCCCAGGCGCCGCACCCATTCGCGGCAGGCCGCGCGGTCGTCGTGCTCGTCGATCTCTTGTGCCGCGCACCAGGGCAGCAAGTCACGTGCGAGCGCACGATGCGCTTCATCGAAGAAGGGCAGTGCGAGATGCGCGGTCGAAGGCGGTGCGGGGATCTTCGTCATCATGGCTTCAGTCCCCACCGAACACGGGCTTGCGCTTCGCCGCGAAGGCTTCGTAGGCGCGCTTGAAGTCCTCGGTCTGCATGCAGATCGCCTGGGCCTGCGCTTCGGCCTCGATCGCCTGGTCGATGGTCATCGACCATTCCTGCGCCAGCATCGTCTTGGTCATGCCATGCGCGAAGCTCGGGCCTTCGGCCAGTTCGCGCGCCATCTTGGTGGCGGCTTCGAGCAGCGCATCGCTTTCGTGCAGCGCATTGAAGAAGCCCCAGGCGTGGCCTTCCTGCGCCGTCATCGCGCGGCCCGTGAAGAGCAGTTCCGACGCACGGCCCTGGCCGATCACGCGCGGCAGCAGTGCGCACGCGCCCATGTCCGCGCCGGCAAGGCCCACGCGGGTGAAGAGGAACGCGGTGCGCGTCGAAGGCGAGCCGTAGCGCAGGTCGCAGGCCAGCGCGATCATCGCGCCGGCACCGGCGCACACGCCGTCGATGGCGCCCACGATGGGTTGCGGGCAGGCACGAATCGCCTTTACCAGGTCGCCCGTCATGCGCGTGAATTCGAGCAGCTCGGGCATGCGCATGCCGGTCAGCGGGCCGATGATCTCGTGCACGTCGCCGCCCGAGCAGAAGTTGCCGCCGGCGCCGGTCACCACGATCGCCTTCACGTCGGTCGCGTAGTTCAGCGCGCGGAACAGGTCGCGCAGCTCGGCGTACGAGTCGAAGGTCAGCGGGTTCTTGCGCTCGGGCCGGTTCAGCGTGACGGTGCCGACGCCGGCCTCGTAGCTCCATGCGAAGTGCTTGGCCTTGTAGGCTGCCTTCGCTTCGAATTGCGCGTGCATGGGATTGCCTGCGCCGATGTAGTGCTTCATTCGGTCTCCGCCATCGATTGGTTGTGTGAGTGTTGCTTGACCTTGCCGAGCAGCTTGTGCAGCTGCGCGATCTCCTTGCTGCTGAGGCCCGCGAAGGCCTCGACGATCCAGTCTTCGTGCTGCTGCGCCATCTCGTGGAAGAGCTTGCGGCCGCGCGCGGTGAGCCGCACGCGCCAGGCACGGCGGTCGCCTTCGACGTTGATGCGTTCGACCAGCCCTTCGGTCACGAGCTGGTCGGTGATGCCGGTGACATTGCCGCCCGTCACCATCATCCGGCGCGAGAGTTCGTTCATCTTCAGTCCGTCGGGCGAGCGCTCGAGTTGCGACATGAGGTCGAAGCGCGGCAGCGTGGTCGTGAACTGCGAGCGCAGTTCGTTGCGCACCTGCTTCTCGATGATCTGGGTGCAGGTAAGCAACCGCAGCCAGAGCCGCAAGGCTTCGGGGTGTTCGCTGTGCGCGCGCGCTTCGAGGTCCATGTCAGTGTGTCTCCTCGGTGTTTTGCGCCGCCACCGCGGCGTTCGCAGCTGCAGCCATCTGCTGTTGCTTGGCGATCTCGCGGTACATCTGGTCGCGGCCGCTCAGGTATTGCTTGGGCCAGTCGACATCGCGGCTCTGCAGCTTCGCGGCTTCGTGCAGCGTCCATGCGGGGTCCGCGAGGTGCGGGCGCGCGATGGCGCAGAGGTCGGCGCGGCCGGCCGCGATGATGCTGTTGGCCTGGTCCGCCTCGGTGATCGCGCCGACCGCGATGGTCGCGATGCCGACCTCGTTGCGGATGCGGTCGGAGAACGGCGTCTGGTACATGCGGCCGTAGACCGGCTTGGCCGCACGCGTGGTCTGGCCGGAAGACACGTCGATGAAGTCGGCGCCGGCTTCCTTGAAGAGGCGCGCGACCACGACCGCGTCCGCATCGGTGTTGCCGCCCGGCGCCCAGTCGTGCGCGGAGATGCGCACGCTCATCGGCTTGTCCTCGGGCCACACGGCGCGCATCGCGCGGAACACTTCGAGCGGGTAGCGGCAGCGCGCCTCGATGTCGCCGCCGTATTCGTCGGTGCGCTGGTTGGTGAGCGGGCTGATGAAGGCCGACAGCAGGTACCCGTGTGCGCAGTGCAGCTCGAGCCAGTCGAAGCCGCATTCGACGGCGCGGCGGGTCGAATCGACGAACTGGTCGCGCAGCGTGTCCATTTCGGCGCGCGTGATCGCGGCCGGCAACTGGTTCTGTTCGCCGTAGGGCAATGCGCTGGCGCCGAGCACCGGCCAGTTGCCGTCTTCGAGCGGTTCGTCGGTGCCTTCCCAGCCCACGCGCGTCGAGCCCTTCGGGCCGCTGTGGCCGAGTTGCATCGCGATCTTCGCGCTCGACTGCGTGTGCACGAAATCGACGATGCGCTTGAAGGCCGCTTGCTGCGTGTCGTTGTAGAGGCCGGTGCAGGCCGGCGTGATGCGGCCTTCGGGCGTCGGGCTCGTCATCTCGACGAACACCATCGCTGCGCCGCCGAGTGCGCGCGCGCCCAGGTGCACCAGCAGGAAATCTTGCGGCACGCCATCGACTGCGCTGTAGGTGGCCATCGGCGAGACCAGGATGCGGTTCTTGAGCGTGAGGCCGCGCACCTTGTACGGCATGAGCATCGGCGCCATCGCCTTGCCGCCTGAGAGCCACTGCTCGTAGCCGCCGAGCCATTGCGTGTCGCGCACGCGCAGGTTCTCGTGGCTGATGCGCTGCGAGCGCGTGAGCAGCGAGTAGGCGAACTGCTCGATCTGCATGCCGGTGTAGCGCGGCACGTTCTCGAACCACTCGGTGGAGTTGCGCGCGGCGTTCTGGATCTTCAGTACCTCGACGCTGCGGCGCGCCTCGTAGCCTTCGAGCACGTGGTCGACGGTACCGCCCTGCTCGAATTCGTTCGCGAGATCGATCGCATCTTCGAGCGCGAGCTTGGTGCCCGAGCCGATCGAGAAATGTGCCGTGTGCGCGGCGTCGCCCATCAGCACGACAGGCACCGAGCGGCCTTCGACGTCGATGCGGTGCGTCCAGCGCTCGCACACCACGCGCGGAAAGCGGATCCAGTTGGCCGAGCCGCGCAGGTGCGTGGCATTGCTGATCAGCGAGTGGCCGCCCAGGTATTTGGCGAACAGCTTCTCGCAGAAGGCGATGGCCTCGGGCTGTTCCATCTGGTCGAGGCCGTGGGCCTTCCACACCGCCTCGGGCGTCTCGACGATGAAGGTCGAGGTCTTGTCGTCGAACTGGTAGGCATGCGCCTGGAACCAGCCGTGCTCGGTCTCTTCGAAGGCGAAGGTGAAGGCGTCGAAGGTCTGGTGGGTGCCGAGCCACACGAAGCGGCAGTTGCGCAGGTCGACATCGGGCTTGAACACGTCGGCATAGCGCTGGCGGATGCGGCTGTTGAGGCCATCGCTCGCGATCACGAGGTCGGCCTTGTATTGCGCGGCGATCGCCTGGTCGTCGGTGGCGTCGGTTTCGAACACGAGGTCCACGCCCAGCGCGAGGCAGCGCTCCTGCAGGATATTGAGCAGGCGCTTGCGCCCGATGCCGCAGAAGCCGTGGCCGCCCGAGCGCACCTGGCCGCCCTTGAAGAAGACCTGGATGTCGTCCCAGTGATGGAACTCGTTGCCGATCAGCGCGGCGGTGTCGGCGTCGGCCGCCTTGAGGTTGCCCAGCGTCTGGTCGCTCAGCACCACGCCCCAGCCGAAGGTGTCGAAGGGCCGGTTGCGCTCCACCACCGTGATCTGCAGCGCAGGGTTGCGCGCCTTCATCAACAGCGCGAAATACAGGCCCGCCGGACCGCCGCCGATGCACAGGATGCGCTGGAGGTCCGAGGCGGGAGCGGATGGGAGCGGACTGAGGCTGTTCATGGTTGAATAGTTTAGACATAAACAATCTGCTGTCAATGCCGGTTTCGTAACGGGTCCTGCAGGAGGCCGTGTAGAGAGGGATGCAAACACTTGCAAAAATCAATACCATGGGTCCCATGCAAAACTTGATACCCAAGATCGAGTCGCAGCTGGCCTCGCTGCCTGTCCCCATCGCGCTGGAACTGCCGGATGGCCGGCGCGTTGCCCAGGCGGGAGCTCGCGTCACGCTGGCTTTCAAGGAGTGGACGGTGCTGGCCAAGCTGGCTGCCCGGCAGGTGGGGGCCATCGGGGAGGCCTACGTCGAGGGCAAGGTGCAGATCGAGGGCGCCATGCGCGACCTGATCGACGCCACCGTCGGCATGCTGCCCGGCAACCCGGCGGAGACCGACACCAGCTGGTGGAGCCGCCTGCAGCATCGCGCCAAGTCGCGCGGCTCGCATTCGCTGCGCAAGGACGCCGCGCAGATCGAGTTCCACTATGACGTTTCCGACGATTTCTACGCGCTGTGGCTGGATCCGCGCCGCGTGTACTCGTGCGCCTACTTCCGCTCATCCGAGCTCACGCTCGCGCAGGCGCAGGAGGCCAAGCTCGACCACATCTGCCGCAAGCTGATGCTGCAGCCGGGCGAGCGCTACCTGGACATCGGCTCCGGCTGGGGCGCGCTGCTGCTGTGGGCCGCCGAGCACTACGGCGTGGACGCCACCGGCATCACGCTGTCGAAGAACCAGCATGCCTACGTGCAGCGGCTCATCGAAGAGAAGGGCCTGCAGGACCGGGTTCGCGTGGAGCTGCGCGACTACCGCGAACTGCCGGACACCCAGCCGTTCGACAAGATTTCCTCCGTGGGCATGTTCGAGCACGTGGGCGCGGCCAACATGCCGACGTACTTCCGCAAGATCCACACGCTGCTCAAGCCGGGCGGCCTGGTGCTCAACCACGGCATCACCTCGGGCGAGCTGAACTACCGGCAACTGGGCGCGGGCATGGGCGACTTCATCGAGAAGTACATCTTCCCCGGCGGCGAGTTGCTGCACGTGACGCACGTGCTGCGCGAGACGGCGGCGGCCGGCCTGGAGATGGTCGACACCGAGAGCCTGCGCCCGCACTATGCGCGCACGCTCTGGGCTTGGTCGGATGCGCTCGAGGCGCAACTGGACACCGCGCGCGAGGTGCTGCAGCGCAGCGGCGGCCGCCAGGGCGAGAACGCGGAGCGCGTGCTGCGCGCCTACCGCCTGTATCTCGCGGGTTCGGCCATGAGTTTCGAGCAGGGATGGATCTCCCTGCACCAGATGTTGTCGACAAAGCCTGACGGCAATGTAGGGCGCGCGGACGTCTTGCGCGGCGCGCAATCGGTGTACCCTTTTGCCCGTGATTACATCTACAAGTGAGTGAGAAAAACCATGCTCTATCGGTTCCAGTCCCGGGCTTCCGCTGATTTCGTGATGCTCGAAGTGCACGCGCGCCAACTGCTCGACATCATCGGCAAGTCGGCCGCGCCGCAAGGCATCGTCACGGTCGAGCAGATTCCAGGCGCCATCTCCGCACTCGAGGCCGCACTGGCCCGCGAGGGCAGCAATGCCCACAACAACGACGACTACGCCGTCGAAGGCCACACCAGCGACGCCGAGAAGCAGCATGTAGGACTGCACCAGCGTGCAGCCCCCCTGCTTCACATGCTCAAGGACTCCCTGGCCGACAAGAAGGACGTGACCTGGAAGACCTGAGCGTCCCGGTCAGTCGACCTTTGCGCCGGAGTCTTTCACGACCTTCGCCCACTTCACGTGCTCGCTCGCAATGAGCTTCGTGAAGTCGGCCGGCGAATTGCCGCTCGGGATCGCACCCTGGGCGAGCATCTTCTCCTTGATGGCGGGCGTGCCGAGCGACTTGGCCACTTCCTGCTGAATCCGGTTCACGATCTCGGGCGAGGTGCCGGCCGGCGCCAGAAGGCCGAACCATGAACTCGCCTCGAAACCCTTGAGCGTCGGGCCTCCCGCTTCCTCCACCGTCGGAAGGTCGGGCAGCGCCGGCGAGCGCTGCGAGCTGGTCACGGCCAGCGCGGTGAGCTTGCCGCCCTTGATCTGCGCCATCGACGAAGGCAGGTTGTCGAACATCACGTCGGCATTGCCGCCCACCATGTCCAGCAGCGCCGGACCCGAGCCCTTGTACGGGATGTGGGCCATGAAAGTGCCCGTCATGCTCTTGAAGAGCTCGCCCGCCAGGTGGATCGAGGTGCCGCTGCCGCTCGACGCCATGTTCAGCTTGCCCGGGTTGGCCTTGGCGTACTTGATGAAGTCCTGCACGTTGTGGATGTTCAGCGCCTTGGCTTTCTCGGCATTCATCTCCATCACGTTCGGCACGGCAGCCACCAGCGTGATCGGCACGAAGTCCTTGATCGGGTCGAAGGGCAGCTTGGGGTACAGGGCGCGGTTGATGCCGTGCGTGCCCACCGTGCCCATCAGGAGCGTGTAGCCGTCGTTCGGCGCGCGCGCCACGATCTCGGCGCCCACGTTGCCGCCCGCGCCCGCGCGGTTGTCCACGATGAACTGCTGGCCGAAGGCCTTGGAAAGCTCGGGCGCCACGGCGCGCGCCAGGATGTCGGTGGTGCCGCCGGCCGCGAAGGGCACGACGATGCGCACGGGCTTGGTCGGCCAGGTGCCCTGGGCCCACGCGGCGGGCGCCACCAGGGCGATGGCGGCAGCAGCGGCCGACGCCGTCAGCGCGGCCCGGCGATTCGTTTTGAAAGATAAGTTCATGCGCGTGTTTGTACAGGTGAACCATCCCCGCCGCCGCGAGTGAAAACCCCGGGAACCGGTGCTTTCAGGCCACCTGCATCCGCTCGGCGAAACGCTCGCGGCGAAAGCGTTCCAGCACGAAATCGACGAACGCGCGCGTCTTGGGCGGCAGCAGCTTCTTGCTCGGGTAATAGAGCCACACCACGCCCGCGTCGAAATGCCATTCGGGCAGCAGCCGCACCAGTTCGCCGCTGCGCAGGCCCCGCTCGACGAAAGGCATCGGCAGCATGGCCACGCCCAGTCCCAGCATCGCGGCCTGCGCGATCGCCTCGGGGTCGTTGAAGATCGCGCGCGGCCGCGGCAGCTCCACCGTGGCCTGCTGGCCGCCCGCGTGCTGCAGCGTCCAGCTGCGCAGCCGCCCGGTGGGCGAGGAGCGCCGCAGCAGCGCGTCGAGTTGCGCCAGGTCGGCGGGTTGCCCGGGCAGCTCGCGCCCCGCCAGGTAGGCCGGCGAGGCGACCGCCACCACGTGGATGCGCGACAGCTCGCGCGCCACCATGCCGGGCGACAACTCGATGCCGCCGCCGATGGCCGCGTCGAAGCCCTCGCCGACCAGGTCCACCTGCTGGTTGTCGAAGTACCAGTCGGGCAGGATGGCCGGATAGCGCGCCAGGAAGTCGCCCATCATCGGCAGCACGTACTCGCGCCCGAAGGCTTGGCCCATGCTCACTTTCAGGGTGCCGGACGGCTGGCCGTCGTCCTTGGCCAGGCCCGCCACCGCGTCCTGCAACGTGGCGAGCGGCCCGCCGATCTGCGCGAGGAAGCGCTCCCCGCCCTCGGTCAGCGTGAGGCGGCGCGTGCTGCGCTGGAACAGCCGCACGCCCAGCCGGGCTTCCAGACGCGCCACGTTCTTGCTGACCGCCGCCGGCGTGAGCCCGAGGCGCCGCGCGGCCGCCGAGAAGCTGCCGCCCTCCGCACTCTGGACGAAGGATTCGAGGTGATTGAGCGGTTCCATGCGCCCATTTTCGATCTCATCTTCAACTTTGGGTTGAATTTGATTGCCTTGATTGATGACTACCGAGAAGGGAGTGGAATCCCGACACTGAAGTCATTCCTCCACTGATCCAACGGAAAAAATCATGGCTTCCACCGCTTCTTCCTCCTCTTCTCCCGTCCTGGCCGGCAAGGCCGCCTTCGTCACCGGCGGTTCGCGCGGCATCGGCGCGGCCATCGTGCGTCGCCTGGCGCGCGACGGCGCCGCCGTGGCCTTCACCTATGTGAGCGCCCAGGCCGAAGCCGACAAGCTCGCCGCCGAGATCCAGGCGGCCGGCGGCCGCGCGCTGGCCATCCGCGCCGACGCCGGCGATGCCGCCGCGTTGTCGGCTGCGGTCGCGCAGGGCGCCAATGCCTTCGACCGGCTCGACATCCTCGTCAACAACGCCGGTGTCTACCTGGGCGGCGAGCTCGACACCTTCTCGCTCGCGGATTTCGACCGCACCGTGGACGTCAACGTGCGCGCCGTGTTCGTGGCCGCCCAGGCCGCTGCGCGCCACATGGGCGACGGCGGGCGCATCGTCAACATCGGCAGCATCAACGCCGAGCGCGTGCCTGCCGCGGGCGCCAGCGTCTATGCCATGAGCAAGGCTGCGATCGTCGGCCTCACGCGCGGCCTGGCACGCGACCTGGGCGCGCGGGGCATCACCGTGAACAACGTGCAGCCCGGCCCGGTCGATACCGACATGAATCCCGCCAGCGGACCGCGCGCCGCCTCGATGCACGATGTGATGGCCTTGCCGCGCCACGGCCGCGCCGAAGAGATCGCCGGCATGGTCGCCTACCTCGTGGGCCCGGACGGCGGTTTCGTCACCGGCGCCAGCCTGAGCGTCGACGGCGGGTACACGGCCTGATCTGCAGGCGTCAGCCCAGCAGCTTCTTCGCTGCGGCCACGATGGCCTCGACGCCGACGCGCGACTGCGCCTCCAGCACCGGCGCATAGCCGACCGGAATGCGCGGTGCGCCGAGCCGGGCGATGCGGCAGCCGGTCGCTTCGGCCGCGCTGGCCGCGATCTCCGCGCCGAAGCCCGCGGCCTGCACGGCTTCATGCACGACCAGCAATCGCCCGGTGCGCGCGCATGAAGAGAGCACCGTCTCGCGGTCCCAGGGCCACAGCGTGCGCAGGTCGATCAGGTCCACCGCAATGCCTTCGGCCGCGAGCGCATCGCACGCTGCAGCGCAGGCCCGCATCTGCCGGCTCCAGCTCACGAGCGTGAGCGCGTTGCCCTCGCGCACACGCGCCGCCTTGCCGAGCGGCACGGCGATGTCTTCGTCGACTTCGCCGCGCAGGCCCCACAGCGTCTTGTGCTCGATGTAGACCACCGGGTCGCCGCATTGCAGCGCGGCGCGCAGCAAGCCGTAGTTGTCCTGCGGCGTGGAAGGGCTCACCACCACCACGCCCGGCAGGTGCGCGAACCACGCTTCGAGCGATTGCGAATGCTGCGCGGCCGACGCGTCCCAGATGCCGCCCGGCATGCGCGCCACCAGCGGCACGCGGCCCTGGCCGCCGAACATGAAGCGGTTCTTGGCGGCCTGGTTCACCAGCTCGTCCATGCCGCAGAGCGCGAAGTCGACCACGCGCATCTCCACCACGGGGCGCAGCCCCGCGAGCGCCATGCCCACGCCGGCGCCCATGATCGCGGCCTCGCTGATCGGCGTGTCGATCACGCGCTCGGCGCCGAAGGTTTGCTGCAGCCCCTTGTACTGGCCGAAGATGCCGCCGCGGCCCACGTCCTCGCCGAGCACGACCACGCGCGCGTCGGCTTCCATCTCGCGCTGCACGGCGAGCACGGCGGCTTCGGAGTAACTCAGTTCCTTGCTCAATGCCATTGGCCTGCTCCGATGGTCTGCACGTCGGTGAATGCGGCGCTCGCATCGGGCCAGGGCGCCGCATCGGCGATGGCCAGCGCGGTGTCGACTTCGTCGCGCGCCGCGTTCTCGATGGCGTCGAGCGTGGCCGCGCTCACGCCGGCCGAGAGCAGGTGGCCGCGCGTGCGCGCGATCGGATCGGTCTCGAGCGCCGCGGCCAGCTCGGCCGGATCGCGGTAGGCCGCGAGATCGACCGACACATGCCCCTTCACGCGGTACGTCAGCGCATGCAGAAGGCGCGGCCCGGCGCCGCCGCGCACTTCATTCACGAGCCGCGCGGCGGCCTCGTGCACCGCGAACACGTCGTTGCCATCGACCTGCGTGGCTGCGATGTCCATCGACATGGCGCGCGCCGAGGCGCCTTCGCCGGCCGTCATCGGCCCGCTCGCGGTGGTCGCGCTCCAGCGGTTGTCCTCGCAGACGAAGAGCACCGGCAGTTCGTACACGCGCGCCCAGTTCAGCGCTTCGAGAAAAGGGCCGCGATTGATCGCACCGTCGCCGAAGAAGCAGACCGTGATGTCGTCACTTTTCTTCATCAGCTTCTGCGCATGCGCCGCGCCCACCGCAATCGGCAGCCCCGCCGCCACCACGCCATTGGCGCCCAGCATGCCGACCGAGAAATCCGCGATGTGCATCGAGCCGCCCTTGCCGCCGTTGAAGCCCGTGGCCTTGCCGAAGAGCTCGCACATCATGCGGGTGAGGTCCGCGCCCTTGGCCAGCGTGTGGCCGTGGCCGCGGTGGGTGGAGGTGAGGTAGTCGCTGGTGCGCAGGTGGGCGCACACGCCGGCGGGCACGGCCTCCTGCCCGGTCGAGAGATGCAGCGGGCCGCGCACCTTGGCGGCACCGCCGGCCTGCTGGCCATAGGCGCTCACGCCGCCCTGGCTGGCTGTTTCTGCGGCGTTCTCGAACGCGCGGATGCGCACCATCGTGCGATACAGCGCCTCGCCGGCGCCAGGGGGAATGCTCGGGTCCATCAATGTCTCCAGTGCTTTTTTTGTGCTCACGATCATGCCCGAGGACCGGCGGCGAGGCATTCGCGGGGGTGACCTTCGGCACTGGCCGCCGCGCCACTGCACCCCTATCGTCGGGCGCTAACCTTGGCGCCCATGCATCTCCCGTTTCTCCCCGTGCTGTCCCTCGCTGCGTTGCTGGCCCTGCCGGCGAGCGGCATCGCCCAATCGCACAGCGCCGCGCCCCTGCTGACGCAGTTGCCGGCCGCGCGTGTCTTGCCATTGCAGGGCGAGCGCTGCACCTGCGCGGTGGTGCCCGCCGGCCGCGCGGGCATGCCGCCGTCCTTCGATACGGTGCTTGCATCGAGCACGGCCGAGGAAGTGCGCCTCGTGCTGGACGGGCGCGAACGCGAGCTTTCCAACGCCCGTGGCAGGAAGATCGGCCGCGACTGGGTCAACACCTACCGCGGCGACGGTGCGGTGGTCACGATCCGCTCGCGCCAGGTGCCTTTTGCGCCGACCTGCGCCAGGCATCCCGATCCGCCGTCCGAAGGCTCCTGCTATGCCGGCGAGCTCCGGGTCTCGACGGACGGCGGCGCGCCGCAGGGCCGGCCGATCGTGCAGGTGTGCGGGTGCTGAACATGGCGACGATCCGCCTGCGCACCCTGCTTCTCGCCGTGGCCGGCGCCGCGTTGCTGGCGGCGGCCGGCTACCGCGTCGTGACCTACACCAACCTCAACCCCGGCCACGAAGTGGGCGCGGTGGTCGATGAGTTCAACGGCGTGAAGGTCTACTACAACGGCGGCGTCAACAACTCGGAAGGCCGCAACCTCTCGCGCGACGGCTACAACCTGGGCATCAAGTACCAGTGCGTGGAGTTCGTCAAGCGCTACTACTTCGAGCGCTTCAACCACCGCATGCCGGACGCCTTCGGCAACGCGAAGGACTTCTTCGATGCCCACACGGCGCAGGGCGCACTCAACCCGAAGCGTGGACTCGTGCAGTACCGCAACGGCGAGTCCGAGAAGCCGCAGGTCGACGACCTCGTCATTTTTCCGCCCACGCTCTTCAATCCGTACGGGCATGTCGCGATCGTTGCGGGCGTGACCGAGCGCGAGGTCGAGATCGTCCAGCAGAACCCCGGCCCGTTCTCGGGCAGCCGGGCCCGCTTCGCCCTGGAGGCCGTCGATGGCCAGTGGACGGTGGCGGGCACTGCGCTGGGTTGGCTCCGGGTGCCCGCAGCGCTTTCCTCGACGGCCGTTTCGCCCTGATTCGTTGCGCTGCGGCGCTCGGGGAATTCCCCGATGCCAATCATCCGGCTGCGATGGGATAGTTAGTTCGCCTTTCAAACTAACTAATTTCTTACACGGCAGGAGAGACACCGATGCAACTCAAACAGACTTTGGCCGCCATGGCCTTCGGCCTCACCGCCGTGAGCGCACTGGCCCAGACCGTGGTCGGCGTGAGCTGGTCCAATTTCCAGGAAGAGCGCTGGAAGACCGACGAGGCCGCCATCAAGGCGCAGCTCGAGAAGCTCGGCGCCAAGTACATCAGCGCCGATGCGGGCGGCTCGCCCGAGAAGCAGCTGGGCGACATCGAGGGCCTGATGTCCAAGGGCGCCAAGGCGCTCATCGTGCTGGCGATGGACAAGGACGCGATCCTGCCGGCCATCACCAAGGCCACGCGCCAGAAGGTGCCTGTCGTCGCGTATGACCGCCTGATCGAAGCGCCCGGCGTCTTCTACATCACCTTCGACAACGTCGAGGTCGGCCGCATGGAGGCGCGCGAGGTGCTCAAGGTCAAGCCCAAGGGCAACTACGTGATCATCAAGGGCTCGCCGAGCGACCCGAACGCCGACTTCCTGCGCGCCGGCCAGCAGGAGGTGCTCGAGGCCTCCATCAAGAAGGGCGACATCAAGATCGTCGGCGACGAATACACCGAAGGCTGGAAGCCCGAGGTCGCGCAGAAGAACATGGAGCAGATCCTCACCAAGAACGCCAACAAGGTCGATGCGGTGGTGGCTGCCAACGACGGCACCGCCGGCGGCGCGGTCGCGGCGCTCACGGCCAAGGGCCTGCGCGGCGTGCCGGTGTCGGGCCAGGACGCCGACTTCGCGGCGCTCAACCGCGTGGCGCTCGGCACGCAGACCGCCACCATCTGGAAGGACTCGCGCGAACTCGGCCGCGAAGCCGCCACCGCCGCGGTCTCGCTGGCCGCGGGCAAGCCGGTCGAGAAGGCCGCGCCATGGGCCGGCGGCGCCAAGAAGATCTCGCTGTCCTCGCGCCTGCTCACGCCGGTGCCGATCACGCGCGACAACCTCGATGTGATCGTCAAGGCCGGCTGGATCAAGAAGGACGAGCTCTGCAAGGGCGTCCAGGCTGCCAGCGCACCCGCGGCCTGCAAGTAAGCCAGCCAACCGCCAGTCGTCAATCCGCGCGATGCAGGCGTCAGGCCGGGCTCTCGAGGCCCGGCCGGGACGCTGTCGCGCATCCGCTTTGAGGGGGTATCCAAGAAATGAGCAATGAAACTCCGGGATGGTGGCGCCGCACGGGCGTCGACCTGCGTCTGATCCTGATGTGCGTGTTGCTGGTCGTCATGGCGGTGGCCTTCAGCATCATGTCGGGCGGCGTGTTTCTCTCGCCCGAGAATCTCTACAACGTCGCGCAGCAGACCGCCGTGGTGGGCATCGTCTCCACCGTGATGGTGCTGATCATCGTGGCGCGCCACATCGACCTGTCGGTCGGCTCGGTGATGGGTTTCGTGGGCGTGCTCATCGCGTACCTGCAATACACCTCTGGCTGGTCGTGGCCCACGGCCTGCCTCGCAGGCCTGGCGGTGGCGCTCCTGGTGTCGATCTACCAAGGCTGGCTCACGGCCGTGCTCGGCGTGCCTTCGTTCGTGGTCACGCTCGGCGGCCTGATGTCTTTCCGCGGCGCGGCCTTCCTCGTGGCCGACGGCAAGACGCAGCCGGTGAACGACGAATTCTTCCAGCGCCTGGGCGGCGGCTACGACGGCGGCGTCGGCACCACCGCGAGCTGGGTGATCGCGGCGCTGGTGGCGCTCGTGCTCTTCGGCCGCATGGTGCAGAAGCGCCGCGCACGCCAGCGCTACGAGATGCCCACCGAGGCGCTGTGGCTCGACGTGCTCATCACGGCCGTGCCGGTGGCGGTGGTCTTCGGCTTCGCGGCGGTCATGAACAACTACCAGATCTCGTCCAAGTCGGAGCCGCAGGGCATTCCGATTCCGGTGCTGATCTGGGCGGTGGTGGCGATCGTGCTGTCGTTCATCGTGCACCGCACGCGCTTCGGCCGCTATGTGTTCGCGATGGGCGGCAACCCCGACGCGGCGGCGCTCGTGGGCATTCCGGTCAAGCGCGTGACGCTGATGCTCTTTGCGCTGCTGGCGGTGCTGGTCACCGTCGCGGCCATCGTGTCGATCGCGCGGCTCAACGCGGGCACCAATTCGCTGGGCACCGGCATGGAGCTCTACGTGATCGCGGCGGCCGTCATCGGCGGCACCGCGCTCGCGGGCGGCAGCGGCTCGATCTTCGGCTCGGTGCTGGGCGCGCTCATCATGCAGTCGCTCGACAGCGGCATGCTGCTGCTCGATGTGCCGATCGGCAAGCGCATGGTCATCATCGGCCAGGTGCTGATCGTGGCGGTGGTGTTCGACGTGCTCTATCGCCGCAAGTTCGGGGAGAACTGACATGGCCGACATCGACACCTCCAAACCCCTCGTCGAACTGCGCGAGATCCGCAAGTCGTTCGGCGGTGTGAAAGCCGTCGACGGCGTGAGCGTGAACCTCTACCCCGGCGAAGTGGTCGCGCTGCTCGGCCACAACGGCGCGGGCAAGTCCACGCTCATGAAGATGCTCGCGGGCGCCTATCCCATCGACTCGGGCGACACGCTCATCGCCGGCGAGAAGGTCAACATCCGCACCCCCGCCGAGGCGCAGGGCCAGGGCATCGAGACCATCTACCAGACGCTCGCGCTCGCCGACAACCTCGACTCGGTTTCCAACCTCTTCCTCGGCCGCGAGAAGATGACGCGCTGGAACACGCTCGACGACCACTTCATGGAAGTGCAGGCGCGCAAGGTGTTCCATCGCCTCAACAAGAACTTCACCAACATCCGCGTGCCGGTGCGCCGTCTCTCGGGCGGCCAGCGGCAGGTGGTGGCGATCTCGCGCGCGCTGTATTTCAATGCGCGCATCCTCATCATGGACGAGCCCTGCGCCGCGCTCGGCCCGGAAGAAACGGCAATGGTCGGCGGCCTCGTGAAGCAGCTCAAGGCCGATGGCGTGGGCATCTTCCTCATCACGCACGACATGCCCGACGTGTTTTCGCTGAGCGACCGCCTCGCGGTCATGAAGAACGGCAAGCTCGTGGGCACCTACCGCACCGAAGACGTCACCGAAGACGAGGTGCTCGGGATGATCATCGCGGGCAAGCGCCCCGAAGGCAAAGAGCAGGCGCATCACGCAGCAACAGCCGCAGTGACCGCCTGAACCGTTCGGCGACATGAAGACCATCGGCGACCAGCAGCTGCTCAAGCGCATGAACCGCAGCGTGCTGCTGCGGTTGCTGCGCGCGCAGCCGGGGCTCTCTCGTGCGCGCCTGGCCACCGAGAGCGGCCTCACGAAGTCCACCGTGAGCCTGCTGGTGCGCGAACTGCTCGACGAAGGCTGGCTCAAGGAATCCGATGCGGCGGTGAACGACGGCCTCGGCCGGCCGTCGACGCCGCTGCAGATCAACGTCGGCGTGCGCGCATTGATGGGCGTGGAGATCGCGGTGGAGACCGTGCGGCTCGTGTGCGTCTCGCTGCAGGGCGAGGTGCTGTACTCCAACACCCACGCGCTCACCGACGGCTCGCCCGCCGGCGTGTGCGCGCAGGTCGCGCGCATGGCCTCGGCCGCGCACAGGCAACTCGATGCGCTGGGCCTGCGCCTGTCGAGCATCGGCGTCTGCGTGCCGGGCGCGGTGGACGATTGCACTGGTGTCGTCCGCTTCGCGCCCAACCTCGGCTGGCGCAACGTGAGCCTCTTGCCCGCGCTCGAGACATCGTTCGCCGCCGCAGGCCTGCCCCACGTCACGGTGCAGTTGCAGAACGATGCCGATGCGGCCGTGCTCGGCGAATACGAATTCGCCGCGGGCGAGGGCGAGGACCCGCTGATCTTCGTGAGCTGCGACGTCGGCGTGGGCGCGGGCGTGGTGCTGAACGACCGCCTCTTCACCGGCGCGCAGGGCATGGCGGGCGAGATCGGCCACACGATTCTCGAACTCGACGGCCCGCTGTGCTCGTGCGGCCGGCGCGGTTGCGCCGAAGCCTTCTTCGGTTCGCGCACGCTGGAGCATGACGGCGTGGACATGCCGCGCGCCGCGGCCTTCTTCGGCGTGCTGCTGCAGAACCTGTGGGTGACCTTCAATCCGCGCGCGATCGTGCTCGGCGGCAAGTCGTGCGCAGCGCATCGAGGCTTCGTGCAGGCCGCGTTCGAGGCAGTGAAGCACCATGCGGACGGCGCGGGCATGCCGGCGCCCGGGCTGCGCATCGCGCGCTATGCGGAGCTCGCGCCCGCGGTCGGCGCCGCGGCGCTGGCATTGCACGAATACTTAAGGCCGCTGCAACCCGATGCGAGAACGCGCCGCGCACGTGCCGCACAGGTTTCCGCTGCGGCCTGAGCCATCGGCCTACGCGCGGCGCGCGATCGATGCCCTAACGTTCGAGGATTCCGTCTTTCGGGAGTCCAGGCCATGACGCGTTCCTCCGCCCAGTTCACCCAGCCCGCCGGGGCCTCGTCGCCCTCCACCTTGCTTGTCGTGGTCGCCGTGGTCATCGGTCTCGCGGGCCTTGCGCTCGCGGTCGCGGGTGCATGGCTCATCGCGCTCGGCGGCTCGTGGTACTACCTCGTCGCGGGGCTCGGGCTCATCGCCTCGGCCTTGCTGCTCAAGCGTGGTGGCGGCATCGGGTTGCTGTTGTATGCGGCGGTGGTCCTGCTCACGCTGGTGTGGGCGTTGTGGGAGGTGGGCTTCGACTGGTGGCCGCTGGCCGCGCGCGGCGACGTGTTCTTCGTGGTCGGCCTGTTCCTCCTCACCCCCTGGGTGGCGCGTGCACTCGCGCGACGCGATGCAACGGGCATCGGCCGCACGCGCGCCGTGCTCGGCGTGGTGCTCGCGGCCTTCCTGCTGGCGGCGGTGTTCTCGTGGACGCGCGAGCCCGGGCGCATCGAAGGCATCGCGCCGCTGCCCGACGCATCGGGCAACGCAACGGCCGCCGCCACCGCCACCGCACCCTCCAGTCCGCCCGCGCCGAAGGACGACTGGACCGCCTACGGCGGCACCGGCTTCGGCCAGCGCTACTCCGCGCTAGACCAGATCACGCCGGCCAACGTCGGGCAGCTCGAAGAGGCCTGGCACTTCCGCACCGGCGACGTGCGCGGCCAGCCCGGCGATCCGGAAGAGACGACCTTCGAAGTCACGCCGCTGAAGATCGGCGAGCGCCTCTTCCTCTGCACGCCGCACCAGGCGGTGGTGGCGCTCAACGCGACCACGGGCGAGCAGCTCTGGCGCTACACGCCCGAGATCAAGCGCCCGCTCGCGCTGCAGCACCTGACCTGCCGGGGCCTGTCTTACTACGCGGGCAGCGCGGCGCAACCCGCTGCCGCATCGACGCCATCGCCATCGCCTTCACCTTCGGCGCCAGCCGGCGACTGCGACGCGAAGCTCTTCATGCCCACCGCCGACGGCCGCGTCCTCGCGCTCAACCCCGAGAACGGCAAGCCTTGCCTGGCCTTCGGCGGCGGCAGCGGGCAGATCGATCTCTGGAAGAACATGCCCAACGTGAGCCTGGGCGCGTACTACTCGACCTCGCCCGTCGTCGTGACGCGCTCGCTCATCGTGGTGGGCGGCACGGTGCTCGACAACGTCTCGACCAAGGAAACCTCGGGCGTGATCCGCGCCTTCGACGTGAACACCGGCGCGCTCATGTGGAACTGGGATTCGGGCAACCCCGAGGAAACCGCGCCGATTGCGGCCGACCGCACCTACACCGTCAACTCGCCCAACAGCTGGTCGATCTCCAGCGTCGACGAGGCGTTGGGACTGGTCTACGTGCCCACCGGCAACCAGCCGCCGGACCAATGGGGCGGCAAGCGCACCGAGGGCGCGGAGCGGTATTCGTCGTCGGTGGTGGCGCTCGACCTGGCGAGCGGGCGCGTGCGCTGGAGTTTCCAGACGGTGCACCACGACCTCTGGGACTACGACGTGCCCGCGCAGCCGAGCCTCATCGACCTGCGCGTGGGCAGCGAGACCATTCCGGCGCTGGTGCAGCCGACCAAGCAGGGCGAGCTCTTCGTGCTCGACCGGCGCAACGGCAAGCCGATCGTGCCGGTGAACGAGCGGCCCGCGCCGCAGGGCGCGGCCACGGGCGACCGCACGGCGCCGACGCAGCCGGTGTCGGGACTCTCGTTCGATCCGCCCGCGCTCACGCCGGCCGACATGTGGGGCGCGACGGTGTTCGACCAGCTGGCCTGCCGCATCGCCTTCCACCGGCTGCGCTATGAAGGCCGCTTCACACCGCCGTCGACACAGGGCTCGCTGATCTATCCGGGCAACTTCGGCGTCTTCAACTGGGGCAGCATCGCGGTCGATCCGCAGCGGCAGATCGCCTTCACCACGCCCGCGTCGCTGGCCTTCGTCTCGCGGCTGGTGCCGCGTGCGGACGACACCACGCGCTATGTGCAGGGCAAGGGCCAGCCGACCGGCAGCCTGCCGGCGCTCAACGAGAACTTCGGCGCGCCGTTCGCGATCAAGCTCAACCCGTTCACCTCGGTGCTGGGGCTGCCGTGCCAGGCGCCGCCTTGGGGGCATGTGGCGGGCGCGGACCTGCGCAGCGGCAAGATCGTCTGGATGCACAAGAACGGCACGGTGCGCGACAGCTCGCCGTTGCCGCTGCCGTTCGCGATGGGCGTGCCGAACCTTGGCGGACCGGTGATGACTGCCGGCGGCGTGGCCTTCCTCTCGGGCACGCTCGACCAGTACGTGCGCGGGTACGACGTCGGCAACGGGAAGGAGCTGTGGCGCAGCCGGCTGCCGGCCGGCGGGCAGGCCACGCCGATGACCTATCGCGGCAGCGACGGGCGGCAGTATGTGGTGGTGGCTGCCGGTGGGCACGGGTCCCTCGGCACGCGCACCGGGGACCATGTGATCGCCTACGCGCTGCCCAAGCGCTGAGATGCATACCGATCAGCCGGCTTCCGCCGCCCACTCCACGGCATCCGCGCCGGCCGGGATGTACATCGGCGCCGATGCATCGGTCGCCGCGCGCCACACGGCCTCGGCCACGTCCTTCGCGCGCGTGCCCGGGTCGGTGGAGGCGAGCATGCGGGCGATGGTCTCTTGCATGAACTTGCCGTAGACCTCGTCGTCGATGCCACGCAGGCGCGTGCGCGCGGTGTCGCGAAAACTGGTCTCGCCCGAGGAGCCGGGCAGCACGATGCGCACGCGCACGCCGAACGGCTCGACTTCGCTGGCCATCGATTCGGTGAACGCATTCACCGCCGCCTTGGCCGAGCGATAGATGCCCACCAGCGGCAACGGCTTGTACGTGACGCTGGAGGTCACGTTCACCACGACGCCCGACTTGCGCTCGCGCATCTGCGGCAGCACCGCCTGCGTGACCGCGATCGTGCCGAAGGTGTTGGTCTCGTACAGCGCGCGCACCGTGTCCATGGACGTGAGCTCGAACGGCGAGGGCGCGCCGAAGCCCGCGTTGTTCACGAGCACATCGATCGCGCCCGCGGCCTGCACGGCCTTGCGGATGCTCTCTGCATCGGTGACATCCAGCTGCAGCACGCGCAGGTTTTCGGCCGGCGGCAGCACGTCGTCGCGCGGCGTGCGCATCGTGGCGACGACCTGCCAGCCTTGTGCGAGAAAGTGGCGTGCGGTCTCGAGGCCGAAGCCGGAAGAGCAGCCGGTGATCAGTACGGTCTTCATGAGGTTGTTCCTTCGTGTGGATTGCGATGCCTTCACGATAGGTCGCCGGAGCCGTACTCGCTACCATCCGGAGTCCATAACTCATGTTCGAGAGTCCAGCCATGGTCGATCCGCTCGCCGAGGTGGTCACGCTGCTGCAGCCGGCCGCCCGGTTCTCCAAGCACGTGGTCGGCGCGGGTCCGTGGCAGATCCGCCGCTCCGACGCGGGGCAGCCCTTCTATTGCGCGGTGCTCGAAGGCGGCTGCCGCCTTGCGCTCGACGGGCACGAGCCGGTCGTGCTGCAGGCGGGCGACTTCGTGCTCATCCCGGCCGCCTTCGGCGTCGCGATGTCCAGCCTCGAGCCGCCGGTCGGCGTGGCCGACTCGATGCCGGTCGCGCTGGGCCAGGGGCTGTTCAGGGTCGGCGCGCAGGAGGGGCCGACGGACCTGCGCATCCTGGGGGGCCACTGCAGCTTCGGCTCGCCGGACGCGGCCCTGCTGGTCTCGCTGCTGCCGCAGCTCGTGCATGTGCGCGGCGAGCAGCGGCTGGCCACGCTCGTGCAGCTGGTGGGCGAGGAGTCGCGCGCGGAGCGGCCCGCGCGCGAGGTCGTGCTCGCGCGCCTGCTGGAGGTGCTGCTCATCGAGGCCCTGCGCTCGACGGCCGGCACCGCTGCATCACCGGGCCTGGCGCGTGGGCTCGCCGACGTGCGCCTCGCCGCCGCGATCCGCGCGATGCACGAGCAGCCGACGCGGGCGTGGACGGTCGCGGAACTGGCCAGGGAAGCCGCGCTCTCGCGCTCGTCGTTCTTCGACCGCTTCAACCGCGAGGTGGGCGTGGCGCCGATGGCATACCTGCTCGCCTGGCGCATGGCGCTCGCGAAGGACCTGCTGCGACGCAACGAAGGCGGCGTCGCCGAAATCGCCGAGCGTGTGGGCTACAGCTCCGCGAGCACGTTCAGCGTCGCCTTCACCCGGCACGTGGGACAGCCGCCGAGCCAGTACGCGCGCGAGCAGGCAGCCGCGGTGCCAGCCTAGTCGCAGGCGGCATCGCGCCAGCCGCGCATGCGCCGATACAGCGTGCCGCGCGACACGTTCAGTTGGCGCGCGGCCTGCGACACGTTGCCGCCATGCGCCGCGAGCGTTTCCTCGATCAGCTTGCGGCTGTGTTCGCGCAGCGTCTCGGCATGCGGCGCCTGCTCGTCATCGGTTGCGGCTGTGCAGTCTTCGACGGCGGTGACCGCATCGACCGTGTGCGCGACAACAGGCGTCGACACGTGCGGGCCCGGCATCGCCACCGCGTGCTTGAAGTCCACACCGTCCGCACCCTTCAGATGCGCCTGCACCCACACGCCGAGCCCGCTCGCCAGGCGCAGCGGCTGTGCGGATTCACGGCGCCCCAGCCGCAGCAGGCTCGCAAGGTCGTGGCCCAGCAGGCATTCGACATCGCGCTCTCCCGCCGCTTCGGGCAAGCGCCCGAGCAACCGCGCACCCGCGTTGTTGAGCCACGCGATCGTGCCGTCCGGTGCGATGCCGGCGAGCGCCTCGAGCGGCGTGCCCAGCAGCGTGGGGCTCGCCTGGAAACGCAGGATGAGGTGGTCGCGCGACTGCGCCTGCAGCAAGCGGTTCTCGATCGTCGTGGCATACAGCGACACCATCGATGCCGCATCGAAACCGAAGCGCCGCGCCTCCACCGTGAGGTCGAGCACGCCGGCCAATCGCCCCGTCACATCGCGGATCGGTGCGGCCGCGCACTGCATCTCGCGCAGCACGTCGAAGTAGTGCTCGGCGCCATCGACGGTGCAGGCCTGTCCCGTGGTGGCGACGATGCCGGGCGCGGTGGTGCCGACGATGCGCTCGGAGATGTTCACGCCCACGCGCGCGGTCTTGCGCAGCACCGGCTGGTGCGCGGCGGCGGGCTGGTGCGTGACGTGCACGACCACGCCCTCGCGGTCGGTGAGGATCACCCGGCAGTCGGTGCCGGCGAGCGCGTGCTCCATCTGTCCGAGCTCCTGCCGCGCCACATCCAGCAGCTCGCGGTTGCGCGCGAGCGTGGCGTGCAGGCGGCTGGGCGTGACGGCATCGAAGGGCACGATGCGCTGGCGGTCGGCATGGGTGCGGGTGCAGCGCATCCACGACTGCAGCACCGCCTCGCCGATGAGGCCCGAGGGCCGCACGCCTTCCTCGAAGAATTGCTGCCGCGCGAGCGCCACGCGCTGCGCGGGCGTGTTGGCGAAGAGCTGGCGCGGCGCATCCGCGGTGCCCAGCCTGTCGAACGTGTCGTGAGCCATGGTGCTCGATGCCTCCCTGGATTCGGGGACCACAGCGAATGTGTTCCGCAATGGAACAAGGCTCGATTGGGGAAATCCCGAAGATGAACGACGGCGTCGCGCGAACGATCCTTGCAGCACAAGGAGACCCACGATGAAGAAAACCACCACCGGGCTGTTCATGCTGGCCGGCGCATTGCTGTGCCTGGGCGCATCGACCGCCACGGCCCAGAACGCACAGGACCGCGCGGCCGCCGCTGCGAGGAAAGTCGACGGCAACTTCATCCGCGCCAACGCGGCGCAGAAGACACCCGACTGGCCCAGCGTCGGCCTCGACTACGCCGAGTCCCGCTTCAGCAAGCTCGACCAGGTGAACGCGGGCAACGTGAAGGAGCTCGGGCTGGTCTGGTCGTACAACCTCGAGTCGACGCGCGGGGTGGAATCCACGCCGCTGGTGGTGGACGGCATCATGTACGTCACCGCGTCGTGGAGCGTGGTGCATGCGATCGACACGCGCACCGGACAGAAGCTCTGGACCTTCGATCCGCAGGTCGATAAGTCCAAAGGCTTCAGGGGCTGCTGCGACGTGGTGAACCGCGGCGTGGCGCTGTACGAAGGCCGCGTCTACGTCGCCGCCTACGACGGCCGGCTCATCGCGCTCGATGCGGCCACCGGCCAGAAGGTGTGGGAGAAGAACACCATCGACGGGCAGAAGGGCAGCTACACCATCACCGGCGCGCCGCGCGTCTTCAAGGGCAAGGTCATCATCGGCAACGGCGGCGCCGAGTACGGCGTGCGCGGCTACGTCACCGCCTACGACGCGAAGACCGGCGACCAGAAGTGGCGCTGGTTCGTGGTGCCGGGCGATCCGGCCAAGCCCTTCGAGGACGAATCGATGGCCCGTGCCGCCAAGACCTGGGACCCGAGCGGCAAGTACTGGGAAGCCGGCGGCGGCGGCACCGCGTGGGACAGCTTCGCCTTCGACCCCGAGCTCAACCTGATGTACGTGGGCACCGGCAACGGCTCGCCCTGGGCGCACAAGGCGCGCAGCCCCAAGGGCGGCGACAACCTGTACCTCGGCTCGGTGGTGGCGCTCAATCCCGACACCGGCAAGTACGTGTGGCACTACCAGGAGACGCCCGGCGACAACTGGGACTACACCTCCACGCAGTCGATGATCCTGGCCAACGTCACGCTCGGCGGCAAGGCGCGCAAGGTGCTGCTGCATGCGCCCAAGAACGGCTTCTTCTTCGTCATCGACCGCACCAACGGCAAGTTCATCTCGGCGAAGAATTTCGTCGAGGTGAACTGGGCCACGGGCTACGACAAGAACGGCCGTCCGATCGAGATCGCCGCCGCGCGGCAGAACGAGAAGCCCGGCGACAGCATCCCCGGCCCCTTCGGCGCGCACAACTGGCACCCGATGTCGTTCAACCCGCAGACGGGCTATGCCTACCTGCCGGCGCAGCACGTGCCGATCAACCTGATGGACGACAAGGACTGGAAGTTCGACCAGAACGCACCGGGTCGCCCGCATGCGGCGCTGGGCTGGAACACGGGCAAGTTCGCCAACGTGGAGCCGCCCACCAGCAAGCCGTTCGGCCGGCTCGTCGCGTGGGACCCGGTGGCGCAGAAGGAAGCCTGGGGCGTCGACTACGCCTCGCCATGGAACGGCGGCACGCTCACCACCGCGGGCAACCTCGTGTTCCAGGGCACGGCCGACGGGCGGCTCCTGGCCTACAACGCGAAGACCGGCGAGAAGCTATGGGAAACACCCACCGGCACCGGCGTGGTCGCGGCACCCTCGACCTACATGGTCGATGGCAAGCAGTACGTGTCGGTCGCTGTGGGCTGGGGCGGCGTGTACGGCCTCGCGCAGCGCGCCACCGAGAAGCAGGGGCCGGGCACGGTCTACACCTTCGCGGTCGGCGGCACCGCCAAGATGCCGGACTTCGTGCAGTACCGCATGAGCAAGCTGGTGCAGGGCGTGAAGTACGACCCCGCCAAGGTGCAGGCCGGCACGATGCTCTACGTGAGCAACTGCGTGTTCTGCCACGGCGTGCCGGGCGTGGACCGCGGCGGCAACATCCCCAACCTCGGCTACCTTGACTCGGCCTACATCGAGAACCTGGACAAGTTCATCCTCAAGGGCCCCGCCATGGCGCGCGGCATGCCCGACTTCACGGGCAAGCTCTCGGGCGAGGACATCGAGAGCATCAAGGCCTTCATCCAGGGGACGGCGGACGCGATCCGGCCGAAGTAGACCGCGCCTGAGCTAGCGGCCGCCGTACCAGTACGGGGTGCTGGCGGCCCAGGTCGAGTTCGGGTAGTTCGCATGCAGGGCCTGGAGGCCCTTGCGCGACCAGTCGCCCACCGTCTTGTCCTGGCAGGTGTAGCGCGCCATCTTCACGGCCACCGAGAGCGCCTGAGGCACCAGCGGGTCGGCGCGGTCGCGCTGCATCAGCGCCAGGCTTTCCTGCGTGAAGTAGATCGAGTCCTGCGGGATCGCCCGCAGCTTCGCGACCAGCGCGACCTGCTGGGTGCGCTCCTCCTGCGGCACGAATGCGGGCATCTCGAAATCGGCCGGGCTCGTGGCCTTGAGCCCTGAAGTCGGCACCCCGAGCGAGGTGCACCACTTGCCGTAGCTGCCGACGGCCGCGTTGGGGTCGTAGTTCGACGGGACCCAGGGCATGAGCGGCGTGGGGCGGACGTACCAGCTGCTGTCGGGCCAGTGCGGCGGCTGCAGCGTCTCGGTGGCGCTGGCCATGCGCTCGAGCAGCAGGCGATGCCAGGCGGCGGTGTCGGTCGTGGCCAGCGTGAGCGAACGGCGGATGCCGGCGATGGCGTCGGCGCCCTTGGCCGGTGTCTTCTGCGTCGAGGCGATGCGCAACTCGGCCGCGCGCTGCGCCGTGGCGTAGTCCTCCACCAGCACGGCGCGGGTCCATGCGGTCTCCAGCAGCGTGTCGCGCAGCGCGGGCGAGAGGGCCGGGTCGATCGCGAGCCGCAACCACATCGCGAGCGGTGCGCGCGTGTTCAGGAAGCGCACCACGTCGTCGTCGAAGGCGCTGGCCAGCGGTACTGCACTGGACCTGGCTTCTTGCGCCTCGGGGTCGCGGCGCGCCACCACGGGGCGGATCGCCAGGCGGCGCCATTCCTCTTCCGACACGGCCGTGGGCAGCAGCAGCGCCTTCACGAAGTTCTGGCCCGAGCGGCTGCGGGCGATCAGCGGCGAATCGGCCGCGCCCGCGACGAGTTCGCGCGCTTCCTTGAAGCGGCCTTGCGCGAACAGGCGCTGCGCGCGCAGCTGGGTGGCGGCGAAGCGCGCGGGGTGGTCTTCGGGCACGGCGGCCAGCGCGGCCTGCAGCTCGGCCTCGCGCTTGTCGTCGGCCGTGCCGGCGACCTGCACCAGGCTCGCGGCGGCCATGAGCCACGTGAGCTCGTGGGTGCGCTGGTAGCGGCTCCAGCTCCGGTTCTCGCGCCACTTGTCGCTCGGGTCGCGGTCGCTGCCGCGGCCGTTGAAACCCCGCACCGTGCTGAGCCACTGAACGAGGTCGGAAGGCTGTGTCGGGCCGATGTGCGCGCAGTCGTAGAAGAACCCGCAGGCGCGGAACTCGTGGTTCAGCAGCAGGAGCTTCGCGGCGGCCGCGTCGGGCGTGCCCATGGTTTTCAGGCCGTCCGCCAGGCGTTGCACCCGCGTGGCGGGCGTGAGGTAGCGGATGCGCAGCGCCTCGGCCAGCCGATGCACCGAGGGATGCAGCGCCTTCAGTCGAGGGTTCTTCAGCAGCGGCAGCGCGATGGCGTCGACCGCCTTCGTGAGCTCCGCCTGTTGCTTCAGGGCCTCGGGGCTTTCCTTGCCCGCGCCGTCGCTCTCGCCGCCCGAGGGCGACGGGTCGCTGCCCGGGTTCTGGCGCGCCAACACGCGCAGCCGCATGTAGGCCGCGAGGTCGCGCCAGGGGCTGGCTTTGTCGGCCGCGATCTCGGCGAACGCGGTGTCGGCGCCGTCCAGGTCGCCGGTGTAGAAGTGCCACGCGGCCTGCTGGTAGGCATGGTCGGCCTGGAGCCAGGCGGGCGCGCGGGGCGGCAGTGCGGGAAGCGCAGCGGGCGCCTTGTCGCAGGCGTAGAACACCACTTCCTGCGCCTGCAACCAGTGCAGCACGAGCGGGCCGGCCATCTTGTCGCCGTTCGTGCGCGCGAGGCGTTCGGCCAGCGTCTTCGTGGCATTGCGGAAGGCGTCGCCATAGAGGCAGGTGGGACTCGCCTGCAGGGTGTTGGCGTTCCACTGCGGTGCTTGCCCGGAGGGCGGCGTGGTGGCCTTCGATCCCTCGGGCAGCGGTTGGCCCAGCTTCGCGTAGGCGTCGGCGCGGGCCTGCTGCCATCCGGTCCAGGCCGCGTCGGTGTCTTCCATGCCGCTGTCCTCGCGCGGCAGTTTCTCCAGCAGGTCGGAGAAGGCCCGCACCGCATCGGGCGAGAACGCCTGGCCTCGAAGGCGCCAGTACCAGAGCACCTGGTAGGGCACGAGGTAGTCGGTGTAGTAGCCCGCGGGCCGCTCGACGAATTCGCGCACCGGCTGGTCGGGCCGCGTGCTGTCGAAGAACATATCCACGGGGTCGCCGCCGCCGCTCGCATGCGCTGCCGCGGCACCGAGCGATGCGGCCAGCGCGAGCAGGCGAAGGCCGGCGCGCAGAGTGCGCATTGGAGAAGTCATGGATGTGTGCCCCTGGTGTCGATCTTTTCGAAGTCTTCGGTCTTCCATGCGCCCGTGTGGAATACGTAGCGCCGCTTCACGCCGCCCAGTGCGGGCCATGGCTCGCCCAGCAGCAGCCCTGCCGCATCGCGGCACGCCGGCACGGTGGCCGCGCCGGTGGCCTGCAGCCGCAGGCGGATGCGCGCGGATTCCGCACCCATGCGGAAGTACATCGGTACCACCTCGTCGACGAGGCCGGCCGGCAGCCACGGGTCGCTCATGCACCAGGAGGCCAGCGCCGTGGCCGAGAGCCTCACGTTCGCACGCAGCGGTTGCAGGCGCTGCAGCAGCGCGACATAGGCCTCGCGCTGGCTGCGGCGCGCCTCGAAGTCCAACTGCACCCAGCCCGAGCGGCTGTGCGCGGCGGCATGTTCGAGCGCGCGGGCAATGGCTTGCTGCTGCGTGTCGTCGACCGGCGATGGTGCGAGGTTGTCGAGCGTGACGTGCACCACCGGAATCACCGTGATGCCCGGCGCGATGCGCAGCGGCCACTGGCGCCAGGTCGTGCGGCTCTGCGTGCCGCTCAGGCGCACCGTCGCGTGCAGGTAGGCAATGCCCGTGCCTTCGGGCGGCGTGGAGAAAAGCTGGGGGCGGTCCCATACCCAGAGCAGCGTGCGCGGCGGGTCGGCCTGCGGGCTGGCGATGGCTTCGTGCGCGAACAAGGCCAGCAGGGCCAGCACGAGCGAAGTGCCGCGAAGACGCATGGGGAAGAGGGGGTGAGGGAAACTCCGGCGAGCATAGCGAAAGAATGCAGGCCGGCCGCGCAGTGCCTTGCCGCTGTCGCCATGAAAAAAGCCGCCGGTCCCGAGGGCCGGCGGCTTTCTTGTTTGGGAGATCGAGAAGATCAGTCGGCGTAGACGCCCGCGGCCTTGATGATCGGACCCCACTTGGCGATTTCGGCCGAGACGAACTTCTTGTGCTCGGCCGGCTCGGTGCGCTTGTCGGTGGTGATCACTGCGCCCAGCGCTTCTTCACGCTTGATGAAGCCCGGGTCCTTCATGGCGGCCGTGATGGCTTCGTTCAGCTTCTTGAGCACCGGTGCCGGCGTGCCCTTGGGGGCGTACATGCCGTGCCAGATCGACACTTCGAAGCCCTTCACGCCCGCTTCCTGGAGCGTCGGCAGGTCCTTCAGGGCCGGCGTGCTCAGGCGCTTGGCGGTGGTCACGGCGTAGGCCTTGACCTTCTTGGCCTCGATCTGCGAGGTGGTGTTGGTGGTCTGGTCGCACAGGAGGTCGATCTGGCCGCCCAGCAGGTCGGCGATGGCGGGGGCCGTGCCCTTGTAGGGAACCGGCGTCATCTCGACCTTCAGCGCGCTCTGGAACAAGAGGCCGCACAGGTGCGACGCAGCGCCCAGGCCGGCGTTGCCCAGGTTGATCTTGCCCTTGTTGGCTTCGATCCAGGTGGTCAGTTCCTTGTAGTTGTTGGCCGGCAGCGAGGGCTTGCCGATCAGCGTCATCGGCACTTCGTTGACCATGCCCAGGTATTCGAAGTCGGTCTCGACGTTGAACGGCAGCTTGCGGTAGAGCGCCGGCATCGTGGACATGCCGATGTGGTTCAGCAGCAGCGTGTAGCCGTCGGGGTTGGCGCGCGCCACCTTGGCGGTGCCGATGGAGCTGCCGGCGCCGGCGGTGTTGTCCACCACGATGGTGGTGCCCAGCGTCTTCTGCATGGCTTCGGCCAGGTCGCGCGCGACGCGGTCGGTCGGGCCGCCGGCCGCGAAAGGCACCACCAGCGTGACGGTCTTGCCCGCGGGGAAATCCTGGGCGTGGGCGCCGACGGCGGCAGCGGCGATCGCCGCAAGGGCAAGCAATTTCTTCATGAAGTCTCCGGGACGGTTGAGATTGAAAATCGGCCGCGATCTTATAGGCTGACCACCGCCTGACCTATCCCGAATAGCCCTTAGGTTCGTATCTGAATCCGAACCTTCTGGGGCATGATCGGCCCTCGAAAACCGCGCCGGGGGGCGCGAGAAACAACCACAACAACGCGAGGTCCGAAGGGGCCGCATCGAGGAGGAAATTCCAATGGACCCACTGGTCTACCCGCGCGAGCGCTGGCTCGGCAACATCACGCTCGGCCTGGGCGTGCTCGTCTGGGGGCTGCTGGTGCTCGGCACCCTGGGCCTCGCGCTCGTCTACGTGCTGCTGGGCTTCATTGCCTATGTGTTCGCACAGTCGGCCGTCATCGCCTGGATCAAGGGGACGGCCGTGAAGCTCTCGCCCACCCAGCTGCCCGAGCTGCATGCGCGCTTCAAGGCCTGCTGCGGGTACCTTGGCATCGAGAACCCGCCCGAGGCCTACCTGCTGCACGGCGACGGCATCTTCAACGCCTTTGCCACCCGCTTCTTCGGCCGCGACTTCGTCGTGCTGCTGTCCGACGTGGTCGATGCGATGGAAACCCAGCCGGACGGCATCAACTTCTACATCGGCCACGAGCTCGGCCACATCAAGCAGCGCCACCTCACCGGCCACATCTGGCGCATGCCGGTGCTCTGGCTGCCGCTCCTGGGCGCGGCCTATTCGCGTGCGCAGGAATACACCTGCGACCTGCACGGCGCCGCCTGCTGCGAGGAGCCCGACTCGGCGCCCCGCGCGCTCGTGGCGCTGGCCGCCGGCGCGCAGCAGTGGCGCAACGTCGACCTGCAGCGCTACGCCGACCAGTCGGCGGGCAACAGCGGCTTCTGGGCGTCGTTCCACGAGTTGATCGGCGGCTACCCCTGGCTCACCAAGCGCGTGGCGCGCACCATCGATCCGGTGGCCAAGCTGCCGGGCCGCAACCCGCTGGCCTACGTGCTCGCGATCTTCGTGCCCAACACCGGGCGTGCGGGTGGCGGCGTCCTGGCGTTGATGGTCGTGGTCGCGATCATCGGCATCCTGGCGGCGGTGGCCCTTCCGGCCTACCAGGACTACCAGACGCGCGCCGTCGTCTCGCAGGCCTGGTTCCAGGCTGCGCCGGTGCGCGAGACGCTCGGCACCTACTACAAGGAGAAGCAGGAGATTCCCGATTCCCTCGAGGCGGCCGGTGCGCCGGAAACCCTGCCCGACGGTTCGGCCCTGAAGCTCGACCCCGACACGATGGTGCTCGAGGTGAAGACCTCCAAGGGCACGCTGCAGATGGAGCCCTCGGCCGTCGACGACGGCGTCGAATGGCACTGCACGGCCGGCGACGGGCTGTCCGCCAAGGCGCTGCCAATCGCCTGCAAGAAGTAGCGGGCGCTCAGCGCGCGATGTCGGGCCCTGTGTAACGGGCGCGCGGCCTGATCAACTGCCCCGTCGCCTGTTGCTCGAGCACATGCGCCGTCCAGCCGACGGCGCGCGCCAGCGCGAACAGCATCAGCGGCGCATCGGCCGGCAGCTTGTGCACCGTCGCCATGGCCGCCAGTGCGAAGTCGATGTTCGTCGCCTCGCCCAACAGCTTCTCGCCGGTGGCGCGCAGTGAGGCGAAAGCCGCCGGCAGTTCGATGACCTGGAGCAACGCGGTGCAGCGCGCATCGCCGTTCGGATAGAGCGGATGCCCGAAGGCCGCGAGCGGCCGGTCGTGTGCGAGCCATTCGCGCACGGCGGCGTCGCTGCCCAGCGTCGCGACACTGCGCATCAGGGCCTGCACCGCCGCGGCAGCGCCGCCGTGCAAGGGCCCGGTCAGCGTGGAGAGACCGGTGAGCAGGCAGGCTGCGAGCGACGCACCCGTGGAAGCGGTCACGCGCGCCGCGAAGGTCGAGGCGTTGAGTTCGTGGTCGGCCATCAGCACGAGCGCGCGGCGCAGCACGTCGGCCGCGCGCGGACGGCGCCACGCCGCGGCCAGCCGCGTGTGCAGGTGGGAGGCCCGCGATGGCGGCGGGCCCAGCAATGCATCGGCGAGCGTGCCGATCACGTCGGCCGCTTCGGTTTGCAGCACGCTGCGCGAGCGACCGCGCGAGGGCGGGTCGGTGGCGGCACGTGCGGCGAGTGCGAGCAAGCCTGCCTGCAATGGCGTTGCGGCCTTGGCATGCACAGGCCCGGAACCCGCGGCCACGAAGCGCGGTGGCGCACTCTCCCACAACAGCCCCGCGACATCCTCGAGCGTTGCGTGTTCGGCGAGCTCGCAAGCGTCTTGCCCGCGATACCAGAGCCGCCCCTCGGCCACTGTCGACACTGCGGACGGAAGCACCGGCTCGCCCCACTGGATGGCCTCGCTCGCCACCGTCTCGCTGCTGCGCCGGCCGCGCGTGCGCGCCGCGATGCGCTGCACGTCGTCGCGGTGATAGAGGCTGCGGCGCGGGTCCGCCGCATCGGGCTTGGCGCGGATGCGCCCGCGGCTCACGCTCGCGTAGAGCGTTTGTGGGCGCACCTGCATCAGTTCGAGCGCTTCGGCAGCGGGGAGCCAGAGGGGAGCCTTGGTCATGTTGATGGAATGGATCAAGATTGACGTCAATATTAGCGCCGACAGAATCAATGTCATCGTGACAACCAGGAGTACGAAACGATGAACAACGACGATGGCCTCGAAGGTGTGGTGGCCGCGCACACGGTGCTGTCCGAGGTGGACGGCGCCGCCGGTCGGCTGGTGATCCGCGGCCACCAGCTCGACGAGATCGCGCAGCGCTGGCGCTATGAGGATGTGGTAGCACTGCTGTTCCAGGGCTTCTTCGACACTGTGCCCCATGCAGAGGCTTTGCGCAGTGCGCTCGGCCGCGCACGCCGCGAAGCCTTCGAGCGCCTGCAGCCCAACGACGATGCGGTGCTGCGCAAGATGCCGCCCATCGAAGCGGTGCGCGCGCTGCTTGCGCGGCTGCCCGACGGCGACGACCTCGCCACGGCACTGCGGCTGGTCGCGGCGCCCGCGGTCTACACGGCGGCCGTGATGCGCTGGCGCCTCGGCGTGCAGGCCCTCGCACCCGACGAATCGCTGCCGTACGCCGTCGACATGCTGCGCATGCTCCACGGCCGCACGCCCACGGCCGCGCAGGCCGCGGCGCTCGACACCTACCTCGTCACCGTGTGCGACCACGGCCTCAATGCCTCGACCTTCGCGGCGCGCGTGGTGGCATCGACCGGCGCGGGCCTGGCATCGGCGGTGCTCGCCGGCATCAGCGCGCTCAAGGGCCCGTTGCACGGTGGCGCGCCCGGCCCGGTGCTCGATGCGCTCGATGCCATCGGCACGGCCGCCAACGCGCGCCGGTGGCTCGAAGGCGCGGTGGCCAGCGGACAGCGCCTGATGGGCTTCGGCCACCGCATCTACCGTGTGCGCGATCCGCGCGCCGATGCGCTCAAGGGCGCGCTGCGCCGGCTGAGCGTCGAGGGCGGCGTCAACGCCGCGCGCTTCGAGCTGGCCGAAGCGGCGGAACAGGCCGCGCTCGCCATCCTGCGCGAGAAGAAGCCGGACCGCGCGCTGGAAACCAACGTCGAGTTCTACACCGCGCTGCTGCTCGAAGCCCTGGGCTTCGGCCGCGAGAGCTTCACCTGCGTGTTCGCGGCCGGCCGCGTGAGTGGATGGGTGGCGCATGCGCGCGAGCAGGTGAAGAAGGGGCGGCTCATTCGTCCGCAATCGGTGTACGTGGGGCCCGCGCCCGAAGAAGCCGAAGTCGCGCTCGCGCACTGAGGCCGTTCCACAGGGGGCTTGCGCAGTCATCCAGTACTCTCGCTGCCTACGCATGCCGGCTGCGGCATGCATGACGCAAGGCGAAAGTACTCCTATGACAGCGAACCTTTCCGAAGAGCGCGCACTGCGCCTGCCCCGCGACTTCGCGCTCATCGCGGTGGGCCTGGACGTGGCCATGTTCGTGATCGGCATGGCCGTGGTGCTGATGGATGTCATGCCGGGCGGTGAGCAGTTGCGCAGCGCCTTCGCGCGACCGGACGTCTGGGTCATGACGCTGGCCGGCCTCGCGGCGCCGTTGACGATGGCTGCCGTGCTGGCATGGAGCCATGGGCGCAACGCGCTCGAAAGACGGGGCGTTGCCGACGTGGCGCTGGCGCTTGGTGCGCGGCTGCGTTTCGGCTGTGTGTGTGCGCTCGTGGTGGTGTTGAACCACTACGGGTTGGGCCGCTTGTTCCCCGAGTTCAGGATGTTCTTCGGCGGCCCCGGCTGGTTCGAGTACTCGCCGTTCCTCGCGATCGGCCTGGCCCTGCTGCTCCAGTGGCTCGCCCGGCTGGTGGTGCTCGCGCTGGGGCTGTGGCTCGCGGCACGCATCGCGTTGGGCCGCGGCCGTGTCGCGCCGGCGGGCGCGCAAGACGATGCGGCGATCGAGCTCGCCGGCGCTGCGCCCCGCCGGGCCGGCGTGACGGTGTTCGCCGCGGTGTTCGCGTCGCTCCACCTCTGGAGCGGTCTCCTCATAGCGAACTCGGTGGCGCCGTCGAACGATGGCGTTCCGAAGCTGCTGCTCACCCTGGTGCTGCCGTGGTTGGTCGCCTTCGCGATCGCGTTCTGTAGCGGCTGGCTCGGCACGCGGCCCGGCTTGCCGCTCGCGCGGCCTTTCAGGGCCGTGGCCGCCTCGGTGTCGACCTTCGTCCTGGTGCAGGTGAGCAGCTTCGTCATCGCGGCGGCATGGACGTTCGCCGCGACGAGCAGTTCCATGGGCCGGTTGCACGGGCTCGGGAGCCTCGTTGCCTTCGTGGCCGTGGTGCTGGTCTACATCGCGCTGGTGGTGGTGATCGGGTCCGTCGTCATGCGCCGGTTCTATCGCCGCGACCTGTAGCCGCACGTCTCCTCGATCCGCACAGCAGAAGCATTCCCATGGCCACACCTTCTTCCTTGCACGAGCGTGCACGGCGCCTGCCCCGGGACTTCGCCTGGCTCGCCGTGCTCATCAACGCGGCCCTGTTCGTTTCGGGCACGGTGGTGCAGCTGATGCCGATATTGATCGCGAGCGAAGCGGTGCGCAGCCTCTACGCGAAGCCGGGCATGTGGCTCCCGATGCTCTCTCACGCCGCGATGGCCTGGCTGCTGGCCAGCGCGCTGGCCTGGAGCCATGCGCGCAACGCGCTCGAGGAGCGCGGCGCCGCCAGCCTGGCCCGCATCCTCAGTCCGGGCAGCCGCTTCGCGTTGGCGTACCTGGCGGTGCAGCTCGTGAACAGGTTCGCGCTGAGCCCGTTGCTCTATGTGCTGCAGCAGCTCCTCATGCCGGACGGCGTGCCGCGGGAGCCTTCCGACATTCACACGATGCGCGTGTGGACGATGGTGGTCTGGCCGACCATCCAGCTGGCCGTGCTGGTGCTGAGCGTGTGGTTCGCCGCCTGGTTCGCGTTTCGAAAGGGCGGCCGTGTCGTTCCGGTGGTTGCGCCGTCCGATGCCGCCCCAAGCGATGCCGCGACCGCAACATCGCCGCGCCGTGCGGTGGCGCTGCTGGTCGCTGCCGTGTTCGCATCGCTGCAGGCATGGAGCGCCGCGGTCGTGGGCCAGTGGACCGACGCGGTGCACCTGATGAGCAACGCGGTGCTCGTGCTGACCTGGATCGTGCTGCCGCTCGTGGCCTTCGCATTGGCGTTCTGTGGCGGATGGCTCGGAGCGGATGCCGGTCTTTCGCGGGTCCGGCCCTTCAGCGCCGTGGCCGCGTCCGTCTGGGCCTTCGTGCAGTTGCAGGTGATCTGCTTTCTTGCCGGACTCGCGTGGGTGGTGCTGGCGATCCGGTTCCCGTCCGTCCTTGGCGATATCGCCGGGCTGATCGTGTTCGTGGCCGTGTTCGCGCTGCTCTACATGGCGCTGGCGGTGCTGCTGGTGCGCGCCGCCCTGCGCCGCAGGTACCGCCGCTACTTGTAGCTGCGCGCGTCCTCGATCACCTTGCCGTCGTTCGGCAGCGTGCCCGGTGCCACCAGCTCGATGGTGCCGCGCAGCTTGGTCACCTCGCGCACCGCATCGGCAATGCGCGCATCGAGCCCGGCCGGCGCGCCCGCGCATTCGAGCCTGAAGGTCATCTGGTCGTCGCCCATCTCGCCCGACACCACGAGCCGCGCGCGCACGATCTCCGGAAAGCGCCGCGCGATCTCGGCCACCTGCGACGGGTGCACGAACATGCCGCGCACCTTGGTGGTCTGGTCGGCGCGGCCGAGCCAGCCCTTGATCCGCTTGTTGGTGCGGCCCGTGGGGCAGGTGCCCGCGAGCACGGCCGAGAGGTCGCCGGTGCCGAAGCGCACCAGCGGGTAGTCGGGGTTGAAGCTGGTGACGACGATCTCGCCCACCTCGCCGTCGGGCACGGGGTCGCCGGTGCCGGGGCGCACGATCTCGACCAGCACGCCCTCGTCGATCACCAGGCCTTCGCGCGCGCTGGTCTCGTAGGCGATGAGGCCGAGGTCGGCGGTGGCATAGCACTGCGTGCCCTTGACGCCATGCGCGGCGATCCAGTCGTGCAGGCTCGGCGGAAAGGCTTCGCCGGAGACGAGGGCCTTGGTGAGCGAGGGCAGCTTCTGCCCTTTCTCCTCGGCCTTCTCCAGCAGGATCTTCAGGAAGCTCGGCGTGCCCGCGTAGCCCTCGGGCTTCAGGTCGACGATGGCTTCGAGCTGCTGCTCGGTCTGCCCCGTGCCGCCCGCGAACACGGTGCACCCCATGGCGCGCGCGCCGCTCTCCATGATCGAGCCCGCAGGAGTCATGTGGTAGCTGAAGCTGTTGTGGATCAGCTCGCCGCTGCGAAAACCCGCCGCATGCAATGCACGCGCGGTGCGCCAGTAGTCGCGCGCCTCGCCCTCGGGTTCGTAGATGGTGCCGGGGCTCGCGAACACGCGCGGCATGCGCGGGCCGCGCACGATCGATGCGAAGCCACCGAACGGGTCGTCGGCACGGCGCGCCTTCTGCAGCTCGAGCAATTCAGATTTGCGCGTGACCGGTAGTTTGGCGAGCGCTTCGCGCGTCGTCACGTCCGCGGGCTTCACGCTGTCGAGGATCTTCTTGAACGCGGAGGTCGCCGTCTGCGCCTGCGCGATCTGTTTCGGCAATGCAGCGAGCAGGTCGCGCTCGCGTTCGGCGGGGTCGCGGATTTCGAGCTTGTCGTAGTGGTCGGTCATGTCCGTACCCTTCATCTTTCTGTTCTGTTCAAGGCGCTCAACTTGCTCTTTCAGGAATACCGCGGAACCGGCTTTGCCGGGCCGCTGGTATTGCCCCCGGCGAGGGGGTTGGCGAAGCGACACGAAGTGCGCGAAGACTGGGGGAGAGTCAAGCTAACCAGCGTTTGCGCCGCTTGTAGCTCTTTACATCGCGAAAGCTCTTGCGGTCCGCGCCGCCCACGCCAAGGTAGAACTCCTTGACATCCTCGTTCTCGCGCAGGCTCTTGGCCTCGCCGTCCATCACGATGCGGCCGTTCTCCAGGATGTAGCCGTAGTCGGCGTAGCGCAGCGCCATGTTGGTGTTCTGCTCGGCCAGGAGGAAGGTCACGTGTTCCTTGGTGTTGAGGTCTTTCACGATCTCGAACACCTCCTCGACGATCTGCGGCGCGAGGCCCATCGACGGTTCATCGAGCAGCACCATCGTCGGGTTGGCCATCAGCGCGCGGCCGATGGCGCACATCTGCTGCTCGCCGCCCGAGGTGTAGGCCGCCTGCGAGGTGCGCCGTGTCTTCAGGCGCGGGAAGTACGCATACACCTTGTCCAGCGTCTGCTGCACCGCGGCCTTGCCGTCGGTGCGCGTGTAGGCGCCGGTCATCAGGTTCTCCTCGATCGTGAGGTGGGCGAAGCAGTGGCGGCCTTCCATCACCTGGATGAGGCCGCGCTTGACCAGCTCGGCCGGCGACAGCGCTTCGATGCGGTCGCCGCGCAGCTCGATGGTGCCCTTGGTCACCGCGCCGCGCTCGCCCGCAAGCAGGTTGCTCACCGCGCGCAGCGTGGTCGTCTTGCCCGCGCCGTTGCCGCCGAGCAGGGCCACGATGCCGCCCTCGGGCACGCTGAGCGACACGCCCTTGAGCACGAGGATCACGTGGTTGTAGATGACCTCGATGCCGTTGACGTTGAGAAGGATGTTGGGTTCGCTCATGGTGTGGTCCGAAGCATTCGCAAGAACAGCGCAAAGGCTGTCCTTGCGAATGGCGGCTCTTGCGAGCCGCCACGGCACTCAGTGCATCAAGACTGGCAGTCGGCCGCTTCGCGGCGTGTCAGCTTTTTCTCGCCGGCGTACTTGTCGGCGGCAGTCTTGACCATCGGCTTGATGATCTGTTCGTCGGCCTCATACCAGTCGGACATGCCGCCCCACTTGGCGCCGTCCCAGGTGTGCACGCGCGCCCAGGTCGAGCCCATGTGGTCCTGGCACGAAGTGCTCACCGGACGCATCACGCCCGAGAAGCCCAGCGCGTCGAGCTTCTTCTGGTCGAGTGCGAGGTTCTCCATGCCCCAGCGCACCTGCTCGCCGGTCATGACCTTGCCCTTGCCGAAGCGCTCCTGCGCGCGCTTGACGGCCTCGATGGTCAGCATCTGGATGATCACGCCGCGCGTGTAGAGCACCGAGCCCACTTCTTCCTTCGGACCCGTGCCCTGGCCCTTGTCGTGCACCTGCTTCAGGATGTCCTGGATCACCTTGGGCTGCGTGCCCGAGGTGTTGAGCGCGAGCGCGTTGTAGCCCTTGGCGTTGGCGCCCACGTCCTTCACATCGGGTTCGGCGCCGGCCCACCACACGCCGTACATCTTCTCGCGCGGGTAGCCCGTGGCCACGGCTTCCTTCAGGGCGGTGGAGTTCATCACGCCCCAGCCCCACAGCAGCACGAAGTCCGGGCGCGACTGGCGCACCTGCAGCCAGGCCGATTTCTGTTCCACGCCGGGCGCGGTCACGGGGATCAGCGAGAGCTCGAAGCCGTTCTGCTTGGCGCGTTCCTGCAGGAGCGGAATCGGCTCCTTGCCGAACGGCGAGTCGTGATAGACGAGGGCGATCTTCTTGCCCTTGAGCTTGTCCATGCCGCCTTCTTTTTTGCCGATGTGCTGGATCAGGATGTCGGCCGCGGTCCAGTAGCTGCCCATCAGCGGGAAGTTCCACTTGAAGACGCCGCCGTCCTGCGAGGCCGAGAGGCCATAGCCCAGCGTGATGAGCGGGATCTTGTCGGTGGGCACCTTGTCGGTCAGCGCGAAGGTGATGCCGGTGGCCTGCGGATCGAACAGCGCCACGCCCGGGCGACCCTTCAGGCGTTCGTAGCATTCCACGCCCTTGTCGGTGGCGTAGCCGGTCTCGCACTCTTCATAGGCGATCTTCACGCCGTTGATGCCGCCGGTGGCGTTGACGTACTTGATGTAGTCCTGCTTGCCGTTGGCCCACGGCGTGCCGTTGGGCGCGTAGGGGCCGGTGCGGTAGACCAGCAGCGGGAAGAACTGCTCCTTGGCCTGCGCGGTGGCGATCGATGGCGCGAGCATGGCGCCGAGGGTGCTGGCCACCAGGGCGGCGGTCAGAGCGAGCGATTTCAGTTTCATGCCTGTCTCCTTTTGTGGGCACCTCGGTGCCGGGTTTTTTACGAACGAACGGGAACTCTCGAAATACGTTGTCAGTGCGGGAAGGGCCAGAGCCGCAACTTCTCTTTGGCGGTAGACCACAGCCGCGCAAGACCGTGCGGCTCGACGATCAGGAAGAACACGATCAGCGCGCCGAAGATCATGGTCTCCAGGTGCGAGGCCAGCGCGGTGGAAATCGAGAAGCCCAGCCACGCGGGCAGCTGGTTCAGAAAGAGCGGCAGCAGCACGATGAAGGCGGCGCCGAAGAAGCTGCCCATGATCGAGCCGAGTCCGCCGATGATCACCATGAACAGCAGCTGGAACGAGCGGTCGATGCTGAATGCCGCCGGCTCCCACGCACCCAGGTGGATGAAGCCCCACAGCGCGCCGGCCACGCCGACGATGAAGCTGCTCACCGCAAAGGCCGTGAGCTTGGCGTACACCGGGCGGATGCCGATCACTGCGGCGGCCACGTCCATGTCGCGCATCGCCATCCACTCGCGGCCGATGGCGCTGCGCACCAGGTTCTTGGCGAGCAGCGCGAACACCACCACGAAGACGAGGCAGAACAGGTACTTCTGCACCGGCGACTCGATCGGCACGCCGAACACGTTGAGCCCCGCCACGCTCACCGAACCCGACGACGAGTTGTTGGTGAACCACTGGATGCGCAGGAACGCCCAGTCGGTGAAGAACTGCGCGGCCAGCGTGGCCACCGCGAGGTACAGGCCCTTGATGCGCAGGCTCGGAATGCCGAAGAGCACGCCGATCACCGTCGCGCACAGGCCGCCCAGCAACAGCGAGGCGATGAGCGGCATGCCGTCGATGCGCACCTGGAAGTTGTAGGCCGCGTACGCACCCACCGCCATGAAGGCGCCGGTGCCCAGCGAGATCTGGCCGCAGTAGCCGACCAGGATGTTGAGGCCCAGGGCCGCGAGCGACAGGATCAGGAAGGGCGTGAGGATGGCGCGCATCCAGTAGTCGGAAACGCCCAGCGGAATCACGATGAACGCGACGAGCAGCAGCACCAGCATCGCGATGCGGTCCTGCGCGATCGGGAGGATCTGTTGATCCGCGCGATAGCTCGACTTGAATTGACCGTTCTCTCTGTAGAACATGACTCAGACCCGATCGATGATTTTTTGGTTACGGCCCGCTTCGCTTAACTTGCTTTGCAAGTTAGCCTCCACCGAAAAATTGTTGATCTCGTATTTCATACGCGATCAATAATTTTTTCGCCGAACAGGCCTTGGGGCCGAACCAGCAGGAAGACCAACGCCAACACATAGGCGAACCAGATCTCGATGCCACCACCGAGCATGGGGCCGAGATAGATTTCAGACAGCTTCTCGCCCACGCCGATCAAGAGCCCGCCGATGATCGCGCCCGGGATCGAGGTGAGCCCGCCGAGGATCACCACCGGCAGCGCCTTCAGCGCCACCAGCGACAGCGAGAACTGCACACCGAGCTTCGAACCCCAGATGATCCCGGCCACCAGCGCCGAGAAGCCGGCCACCGACCACACGATCACCCAGATGCGCTTGAGCGGAATGCCGATGGACTGCGCCGCCTGGTGGTCGTCGGCCACCGCGCGCAGCGCCCGGCCGGTCGCGGTCTTCTGGAAGAAGATGGCCAGCACCACCACGAGGGCCGCGGCCACCAGCGCGGCGATCAGGTCCTCCTGGCTCAGCAGCAGGCCGCCTTCGAAGGTGCCCTGCAGCACCATCAGCGGTTCCTTGGGCATGCCGACGTCGATCTTGTAGATGTCGTTGCCGAAGATGGTCTGGCCCAGGCCGTCCAGGAAGTAGGCGATGCCCAGCGTGGCCATCAGCAGCGTGATGCCTTCCTGGTTCACCAGCTTGCTCAATGCGAGTCGTTCGATGAGCCAGGCCACCACCACCATCACCGCCATCGCGGCGATGAAGGCCAGGATGTTCGCGAGGATCTGGTTCTGGAAGCCGAACCACAGCGGGAACCATTCGGAGAAGCGCGCCATCGCCAGCGCCGCGAACAGCACCATCGCGCCCTGCGCGAAGTTGAAGACGCCCGAGGCCTTGTAGATCAGCACGAAGCCGATGGCGATCAGCGAATAGAGCATGCCGACCATGAGGCCGCCGAACAGGGTTTCGAGGAAAAATCCCATCGTGTTCTTTCGTGATCAGTGCTCGACGCCGAGGTAGGCGCGGATCACGTCTTCGTTGTTGCGCACTTCGTCCGGCGTGCCGTCGCCGATCTTCTTGCCGTAGTCCAGCACCACCACGCGGTCGGAGATGTCCATCACCACGCCCATGTCGTGCTCGATGAGGACGATGGTCGCGCCGAACTCGTCGTTCACGTCGAGGATGAAGCGGCTCATGTCCTGCTTCTCCTCGACGTTCATGCCGGCCATCGGCTCGTCGAGCAGGAGCACCTGCGGCTCCATCGCGAGCGCGCGGCCGAGGTCCACGCGCTTCTGCAGGCCGTAGGGCAGGCGGCCCACCGGCGTCTTGCGGTGCGCCTGGATCTCCAGGAAGTCGATGATGTGCTCGACGAACTCGCGGTGCCGCAGCTCCTCGCGCTCGGCCGGGCCCCAGCGGAAAGCCTGCGCGAGCAGGCCGCTCTTCATCTTGAGGTTGCGCCCCGTCATGATGTTGTCGAGCACGCTCATGCCCTTGAACAGCGCCAGGTTCTGGAAGGTGCGCGCCACGCCCATCTCGGCCACCTGGCGCGAGTTCATGTGCTTGAAGGTCTGGCCGCGAAAGGTGATGGAGCCCTGCTGCGGCCAGTACACGCCGTTGATGCAGTTGAGCATCGAGCTCTTGCCCGCGCCGTTCGGGCCGATGATGGCCCGCACCTCGTGCTCGCGCACGTTGAAGCTGATGTCCGTCAGCGCCTTCACGCCGCCGAAGCTCAGCGAGATGTTCTGCACGTCGAGGATGACCTCGCCGATCTTTCGAGCGCTCATGCGGCCGCCTTCACGATGGGGAAAGTCTTCGCCTCGACGATCTTCAGCGTGGCGCTCACCACGCCCGTGCGTCCGTCCTCGAACTTGACCTGGGTCTCGATGTATTGCTCGGTCTTGCCGCCATAGAGCGCATCGAGCAGCACCGCGTATTTCTCGGCGATGAAGCCGCGGCGCACCTTGCGCGTGCGGGTCAGCTCGTCGTCGTCGGGGTCGAGTTCCTTGTGCAGCACGAGGAAGCGCGCGATCTGCGTCTCGCCCATGCCGTCTTCGCTCGCAAGGTCGGCGTTGACCTTGCCGATGCATTCGGCAATCAGCGCCAGCACCTCGGGCTTGCCGGCCAGGTCGACGTAGCCGCCATAGGCCAGGCCTCGGCGCTCGGCCCAGTTGCCCACGGCCTCGAAGTCGATGTTGATGGCCGCGCACACTTCGTCGCGCGCGTTGCCGAAGCACACCGCTTCCTTGATCTGCGGAAAGAACTTGAGCTTGTTCTCGATGTAGTTGGGCGCGAAGATCGCGCCGCCGACGAGCCGGCCCACGTCCTTCGCGCGGTCGATGATGCGCAGGTGCCCTTCGCTGTCGAGCACGCCCGCATCGCCGGTGTGGAAGTAGCCGTTGGCATCGAGCACCTCGGCGGTGGCGTCGGGGCGCTTGTAGTACTCCTTGAGCACCGAGACGCCGCGCACCAGCACCTCGCCGTCTTCGGCGATCTTCAGTTCGATGCCCGGTGCCGCGGTGCCCACGGTCTGCAGCTTGACCTTGCCGTCCTGCTGCAGGCACACATACGCGCAGGTCTCGGTCTGGCCGTAGAACTGCTTCAGGTTCACGCCGATGGAGCGGTAGAAGCGGAACAGGTCGGGCCCGATGGCCGCGCCGGCCGTATAGGCCACGCGGATGCGGCTCATGCCCAGCACGTTGCGCAGCGGCCCGTAGATCAAGAGGTTGCCCAGGCCATACATCAACCGGTCGCCCGTGCTCACCGGCGCGCCGTTGAGGATGTCCGCGCCCACGCGCTGCGCGAGCGCCATGAACTTCGCATAGAGCCAGCGCTTGGGCGCGGCCGCGTCTTCCATGCGGATCGACACCGCGGTGAGCAAGCCTTCGAAGGTGCGCGGCGGGCCGAAGTAGTAGCTCGGGCCGATCTCGCGCATATCGTTCATCACCGTCTCGGCCGACTCGGGGCAGTTGAGCGTGAAGCCGCCCACCAGCCACTGCGCCACCGAGAACAGGTGGTCGCCCACCCACGCCATCGGCAGGTAGCTCATGATGTTGTCGCCGGGGCCGAGCCTGTCGGTCTGCACGCCGCCGCGGCCTGCCGCGATGAAGCTCGCATGCGTCTGGCACACGCCCTTGGGGCGGCCGGTGGTGCCCGAGGTGTAGAGGATCACGCCGACGTCGGTCGCTTCGCCGCTCGCCACCGCGCGGTCGTAATAGCCGACGTTGGCCTTGTCGAACTCGCGGCCCAGCGCACGCAGCTGCTCGTAGCTCATGAGCCCGGGCTGGTCGTAGTGGCGCAGGCCCTTGGGGTCGTCGTAGATGATGTGGCGGATGCCGTGCTGCTGGTCCTTCTGCAGCTCGCGGCACTCGAGCAGCTTGTCGACCTGCTCCTGGTCTTCGACGATCACGAATTCGATGGCCGCGTCCTGCAGCATGAAGACCATCTCGCTGGCCACCGCGTCCTGGTACAGAGGCACCGGCACGCCGCGCAGGCTCTGCGCCGCGACCACCGCCATGTACAGGTGCGGCCGGTTGGCGCCCACGATGGCGAGGTTGTCGAAGGCCTTGAAGCCGAGGCTCGCGAGGCCGCAGGCCATCTCGCGCACCTCCTCTGCCACCGCGTTCCAGGTCCAGGTCTGCCAGATGCCGAGGTCTTTCTCGCGCACCGCGGGCGACTCGGGTTGGGCCTGGGCGTGCGCGAGCAGCAGCCGGGGGAAGGTGGGGTCGTTTGTTTGCACAGTGGGCGGATCGTAGGCCTCACTTTGACGTCCGCTTGTCGTTCCGACGACAATCCTAGGGACACTACTCCCCGGAGTTTCCCGATGCCTCACGGCAATCTCAACCAGAGTCCTCTCGGCACGCTCGGCACGCCTGGCAATTCGATCAAGGACCGCGTGCGTCCCGCCAATGCCGCGGAGCTCGGCGGCATCCCGTGGCTGCCCACGCTCACGCCCGCCGAGCGCCGCCGCGCCGAGGCCGCGCTGGTGGTGGGCGAGGCCGAGCCCGGCGACCTGGTGTGCCGCGTCGGCCGCTCGCCCACCTACTGGTTCGGCGTGGTCGAGGGACTGCTCAAGATGAGCAACGACAACGCCGATGGCGGCTCGGTCACCTATACGGGCGTGCCGCCCGGCGGCTGGTTCGGCGAAGGCACGGTGATGAAGCGCGAGCCCTACCGCTACAACATCCAGGCGCTGCGCCGCAGCGTGGTGGCGGGGCTGCCGATCGAAAGCTTTCATTGGCTGCTCGATCATTCGATCGGCTTCAACCGCTTCGTGATGAACCAGCTCAACGAACGCCTGGGCCAATTCATCGCGGCGCTGGAGATCGACCGGCTCAACAACCCCGACGCGCGCGTGGCGCGCAACCTGGTGTCGCTGTTCAACCCGGTGCTGTACCCGGGCGTGGGCGAAGTCCTGCGTATCACGCAGCAGGAACTGGCGTACCTCGTGGGCCTCTCGCGCCAGCGTGTGAACGAGGCGCTCAATGGGCTCTCGGCGCAGGGGCTGATCCGCGTGGAGTACGGGGGCCTCCGCGTGCTCGACCTGCCGGGCCTGCGCGTGAGCGCGATGTCGAACAAGAAGAACGCCTCGGCGGAAACGGAAACCTCATGACTCTCAAAGACCAGCTCCAGGTCGTGCCCGCGAACGCGGAAGCGGCTTTCATTCCACCGGCAGATGTGCTGAAGGCGAAAGCCGGAGACACCGGCCCGACGCTCGAGCAAGCCATCGAACGCAACGAGGCGCTCACCGAGAAGATCGATGCGCTCGATGCGATCCTCGCCAAGCCACTCAGTGAAATCCTCGCCGACCGCGAGAAGGCCGAAGAGGCCGCGCTCGCCTGGGACCGCTTCGGCGCGATGTGGATGCTCTCGCAGCGCGCCATGCGGCGCGTGGCCCTCGACCTCGCCGCGCAGCAGGGCGTGAGCGAAGAAGAAGTCGTCGCGCGTGCGATGACGCATGCCAATGCGGTGCTCAATGGTGCCGACGAAGTCGACCTCGGCGGCACCATCGCCCCCGCGCAACTGCAGCACATCGCGCGGCACCGCGCGTTCCTGCGCAAGCAATTCCGTACCGGTTGAGCCACAAGGCCTCTCGATACCCCTTAACCTCCCCGCCTTCGTTCAAGAAAGACTGTCCCGATGACCGCTTCCGCTTCCCACCTCACCTTGATCACCGGCGCCTCGCGCGGCCTGGGCCGTGCCATGGCCGAACAGTTGCTGCAAGCCGGCCATGTGGTGCTCGGCATTTCGCGCAAGCAGGATGCGCAGCTCGCCGAGGTCGCCAAGTCGGCCGGCGCCGAACTCACGCAATGGGAGCAGGACCTGTCCGACCCCGTCGCCGCATCGGCCCGCGTGTCGGCCTGGCTCAAGGCCCTCGATGCGCAGCGCTTCGACAGCGTGACCCTCATCAACAACGCGGGCACCGTCGGCAACCCGGCGCCGCTTGCCGGCGCGGTCACCGCCGAGCTGTCGCTGGCGCTGCGCATCGGCCTCGAAGCGCCGATGCTGCTGACTGCAGCCTTCCTCAACGCCACGCGCGAATGGCGCGGCGCGCGCAAGGTGCTGAACATCTCGTCGGGCCTGGGCCGCAACGCGATGGGCAGCCAGGCGCCTTACTGCGCCGCCAAGGCCGGCATGGACCGTTTCTCTCAGGCCGTGGCGCTCGAGGAAGCGGCTGCACCGAACGGCGCGCGCATCGTCTCGCTCGCGCCCGGCATCATCGATACCGACATGCAGGTGCAGCTGCGCGGCGCATCGGCAGAGAACTTTCCGGACCGCACGCGCTTCGTGAGCATGAAGGAAGAAGGCCGGCTCGACAGCCCCGCCGCCGCGGCCGCCAAGGTGCTCAAGTACCTGGCGCGCGAGGACTTCGGTGCGAACCCCGTGGCCGACGTGCGCGACCCGGCCTGAACGCCTTCAATACCGAGAACGAGCACGACCATGGCCACCGCAAAGTCGATCGACACCAACGACTACAAGCTCTTTCCGTCGCCGAGGAACGTGCACCGCGTCATCTTCGAACACCAGGTCTTCGTGCCGTACCCGTACGCGCTGATCGTGATGGACGAGTTCTACTTCAAGGGGCGCTACAGCCTGTTCTCGGCGTGCAGGATGAGCGACGGGAAGATGGGGCAGGTTGCGACGTTCGAAGATGCCTCGGACGTGGATATCTTCAACACGAAGTTCGTACCGGATTGAAGCGAACGTGTCGCTGACTTGTCCCCTCTCCCCTTGGGGAGAGGGCTAGGGTGAGGGTTGCGGCCCTTGCGGATGGCGCCTATTTTTGCGGCCATCTTGATAAGGGTGAGTACTAGGGCCTGAGCTACTTCGATTGGCGGCAAGCACAGTACGCTGGCCGTACATGAGCGAATCTTGGGAAGTCGGAGTGCGGCCAGGAGCGGAAGTACGATTCAAACGTCGAACGCCTGGCCTGCCATTCCTCAATGCCAATGTCCGGACTTGCCCCACCAGACCCTCAGCCCGCTAACGGAAAATCAATGACCGAAACGACCAAAGTCAAAGGCCCCGCCTCGTACTTTCCTTCGATTGAAAAGACCTATGCGAAGCCAATCGCCCACTGGATGAATGTTCTTCAGGATGCAGGCCCTCTCAAACACATGGAACTCGTGAACCGGCTCAAGACGGAGCATCAGATCGGTCACGGACACGCTAACGCGCTGGTGGCGGCGTTCTTGGCGAAGAAATAAAGAAGGTCAGCCGCTCGAACGTTTACGTGCGGCCAGGTCAGAGTTCGGCCACGAGCAGACGGTCGGCATTGACTCCCGGCGCGTGTGGTCTGACCCATTCTTGGACGAACGGCCTGGACTGAAGGCTCGTCCTGCTCGGTTCAAGAGACCCTCAGGAGAGAACTTGGCGACCACGGAAGAATGAAGTCCAAGGCCGACTCATGCGAATCCTTTCCGGCATCCATTGCGCTGAGATTCGGCGTGCTGCAAACGCGCATCGTGCAGTGCTCAGGGCTGATCGCAAGCGTCGAATCGACCTCCCGATTCGGACTCTGCCTCCGGGCATACAACCCCACTACTACAGCAATGAAAATCGAAATTGAAGCGATCCCAGGTTCTTCCCAGCACGAACTGAAAACGATGCTTTCCGACTACCTGATCGAGCTCGGGGTAGACGCGGAATATCCCTACCTCCCGCTTTACTGGGCGGAACCTGGGCGATTCCCCTATTTCATCCTGGCAGACGGCCAGGTGGCCGGCTTTGCGCTCGTCCGAACCCTAGACGAGTCACCCCTCTTCGAGATGGCCGAATTCGGCGTATCAAAGTCGCATCGCGGCCTCGCCGTAGGCAAGGCAGCGGCGCTGGCTCTCTTTGCCGAGCATCAGGGGCATTGGCGAGTCACGGTGATGCCGGACAATCTCGCGGGGTTGCGATTCTGGCGTTCTGTGGTGCCAAGCGGCACGCCGGTGGTTTTCAGCGAAGAGCCTGATCAGGACCCTTGCATGTTGATGTTGTTTTCCTCTGTGCAGGCTTGAATCGCATTGGGATCGTGTCAGTTGCTCAAGGGCTGCTTTAGAGCGTTACGACCGACGGATTCGGGCCCTGAAGAGACATCGGACTTCGCTGCGCCGCGGGCCCTCACCTCACCCCTCTCCCAAGGGGGAGAGGCAGCAAGACATCACTGCAGCACGAACCGATCCCGCTGCGCCTGCGCGCACTCCCCCATCACGTTCAACGCACGCGACACCGCAGGCGTGCCGATCACGAACGGATTCGCCGCACCCGCCGGCTGCTGCTTCAGCGCGGCCAGCTTGCCTTGCGAGCCGTCATAGCCCGAGTGGTTCGACACCAGCACATCGATCTTCTGCGCCTCTGCCACCGTGCCCATGCGCCGCGTCGCATCGATGTAGCTCCCCAGCCGCGGCACGTTCTTGCCGAAGTTGAAGGCGGTGCCGCCCCAGAGCATCGCGCGGTGCTTCTGGCCGTCCGAGGTCACGTCGAACACCGGCGAGATCGTGCCCATGGTGTGGCCCGGCGTGATGTACAGCGTGACGGTGGTGTCGCCGAGCGTGAGGCGGTCGCCGTCCTTCACCGACATGTCGCCCGCGCCGCGCTTGGGCGGTGCACCCCAGACAGGCGTGGCGAATTCGAGCTTCGTCTCGGTCATCGTCCAGTCCGCTTCGCTCATCACCACGCGGGCGCGGTACTTCTGCGCGAGGTAGGGCGCGCCGCCGTAGTGGTCGCCGTGGCCGTGCGTGACGACCACGTACTTGATCTGTGCCGGGTCCAGGCCGAGCCTGCGCATGCCGCCTTCGATGAGCGCGGCGGCTTCCATCTGGTTGTTGAGCGCATCGATGAGGATGATGCCGTCCGAGGTCTTGATCGCCCAGGCGCTGACCCAGTCGGCGCCCACGAAGTAGAGGTTGTCGAAGGCCTTGCCCGGCGGCGGAGCGGGCTTGTCGATGAGTGCCCTGAGACCTTTGTCGAGCTCGGCCTGTGGTGGCTGCGCGGCAGGCGCGGGCTGGCAGAGCGCCAGGAGCGGCGCGAGGTCGGTGCCCGCATCGCGCGTGGCTGCGGCGACGTGCGCGGCGATGGTGGCTTCGGAAGGCGGCTGCTGCGCCGGTGTCTGCGCGCAGCCTTGGATGAACGCGGCAACCGCTGCCAGGGCGGTCGTCTTCAGCAGCAGGGTGCGTGAGTTCTTGCGAAGACGAAATGCCATCGGTGTCTCCATGCCGTCGTCGCGGCCCGTTGTGGAGACACCATTCTGCGACGCGAAGGCTTATTCGATGGTCGCGCCCGAGGCCTGCACGATCCCCTTCCACTTCTCGTAGTCGGTCTTCAGCAGCGCGCCGAACTGGTCGGGCGTCATGCTCTCGGGCTCCGCGCCCTGGCCGATGATGGCGGCCTTCATCTCGGGCGTGGCCAGCAGCTTGTTGACCTCGGTGTTCAGCGTGGCGACGATGTCCTTGGGCGTGTTGGCCGGCACGAAGATGCCGTACCAGGTGCTCACGTCGAAGCCCTTGTAGCCGAGCTCGGCCACGGTGGGCGTCTCGGGCAGCGAGGTGCTGCGCTTGGCGGAGGTGACGGCAAGCGGACGCAGCTTGCCGGCCTTGATCTGCGCCATGGCCGAGGGCACCGACGACACCATGAGGTCGACGTTGCCCGCGAGCACGTCCATCATGGCCGCGTTGGAGCCCTTGTAGGGCACGTGGCGCATCTTGATCTTGGCGGCGCTGTTGAAGATCTCGCCGGCCAGGTGGATGGTGGTGCCGTTGCCTGGCGAGCCGTAGGTGACGGTGTCGGGCGCGGCGCGCGCGGCTTTCACCACGTCGTCGAGCGTCTTGAACTTCGAGTTGGCCTGCGTGACGATCACCACCGGCGTGTAGGCCACGTGAGCCACGGCCGTCAAGTCCTTCACCGGGTTGTAGCTCAGGTTCTTGTAGAGCCAGGGCGCGACGACCATGTTGTCCTTCTGGCCCATCACGATGTCGTAGCCCGTGGGCGCGGCGCGCGCGGCCTCGGCGATGCCGATGGTGCCGCCGGCGCCGCCGCGGTTGTCGGGCACCACGGTCCAGTGGTTGGTCTCGGTGAGCTTCTGCGCGACCAGGCGCGCCAGGATGTCGGTGCCGCCGCCGGGCGGGAAGGGCACGATCATGCGGATGGGCTTGGCGGGGTAGCTCTGCGCGTGCACGGCAACTGCCGCAAAAGCCAGGGGAAGTGCCAGCGCAAGGGCCAGCGTGCGGGTGAGTTTGCGGATCATGGGTTTGTCTCTTTGTCTGGACGGATCGGGGTTGCAGCAGTGGCGATGGAGGTCTTTTGGCCTCACTGCACCAAGGGTGCAGTGTGCCGCAAGCGCCGCGCCGGTGTTTTCGTGGTTCGCGATGGGTCCCGTATCAGACGGCGGCGACTTGACAGGGCCGTTTCGGCGCCGAACATGAAATGTCGATCCACACAAAGGAGACACCCATGCTCGGAAACATCGATGCGGTGGCCAACCTCGCGGTGAAAGACCTCGCGGTGGCCCGCCGCTTCTACGAAGACACGCTGGGCCTTGCGCAAGTCGATGCGGAGGGCGATGAAGTCGTCGTCTACGGCAGCGGCAGTACGCGCATCAACGTGTACCGCTCGGCGTTCGCCGGCACGAACCAGGCGACGGCCGTGACCTGGCAGGTCGGCGCGGACATCGAGCGCCTCGTCGCGGCGCTCAAGGCCAAGGGCGTGCGCTTCGAGCACTACGACATGCCCGACACGAAACTCGAAGGCGACCTCCATGTCATGGGCGACATGAAGGTCGCGTGGTTCAAGGACCCGGACGGGAACATCCTGAACCTGATCAACGGCTGATCGATCAGCCGAAGTTCTTGGCGACGAAGTCCCAGTTCACCAGCTTGGCCAGGAAGGTCTCGACGAACTTCGGGCGCAGGTTGCGGTAGTCGATGTAGTAGGCGTGTTCCCAGACGTCCACCGTCAGCAGCGCGGTGTCCGCGGTCGTCAGCGGCGTGCCGGCGGCGCCGGTGTTCACGATGTCCACCGAGCCGTCGGCCTTCTTCACCAGCCACGTCCAACCCGAACCGAAGTTGCCGACAGCCGACTTCACGAAGGCTTCCTTGAAGGCGTCGTAGCTGCCCCATTTGGCATCGATGGCCTTGGCCAGCGCGCCGGTGGGTGCGCCGCCGCCCTGGGGCTTCATGCAGTTCCAGAAGAAGGTGTGGTTCCAGATCTGGGCGGCATTGTTGTAGATGCCACCGCTGGCCTTCTTGATGATCTCTTCCAGCGTGAGGGCTTCGAACTCGGTGCCCTTCTGCAGGTTGTTGAGGTTCACCACGTAGGCGTTGTGATGCTTGCCGTAGTGGTATTCGAGGGTTTCCTGCGAGTACTCGGGTGCCAGTGCGTCGAGCGCGTAGGGCAGGGGTGGGAGCTTGTGTTCCATCGTGGTTCCTTTGGGGTTGTGGGTAAATCGTTGTCCGGTGTTCAGGCGCGGGGCTTCGGGCTGACCTGGTAGGCGCAGCGCCGCGCACCCGCGAGCACATGCTCGACGCGGCTGACGGTCACTTCGGGCCCCAGCACTTCGTCGAAGAGTTGCAGCTCGCTGCGGCAGAAACCCGTGCAGGCCTGCGCCGCGGTGCAGATGGGGCAGTGGTTCTCGATGAAGAGAAAGCCGTCGCCCTCGGGCCTGAACTCGGCCATGTAGCCTTCGCGGCTGCGAATCTCCGCCAGCCGCTCCAGCCGCGTCTTGAGGCTGCGCGCGCCGCGCATGGCCTCGGTGTAGTTGGCGCGCATGGTGTTCTCGCGCGCATCGATCAGCTGGTCCATGCCCTTCTGTCCGAACACGCTGATCACGGCGCTGATCATCTGCACCGTCATCTCGGCGTGCGTGTCGGGAAAGCGCTTGTGGCCTTCGCCGGTGAGCCGCCAGATCTGCGTCGGCCGGCCGCGGCCGCTCGGGCGGCTCTCGGCGTCGACCAGGCCTTCGGCCTCCAGCTTGGCCATCTGCTGACGCACCGCTTCCACCGTGACGTTCAGCACCTTGGCGATGTCGGGAATGCCGAGCGCGCCGCGGGTCTTGAGCGTGGAGAGGATGCGGTCTGCCGGCTGGTGCGGCATCCAGGCGGGCTTGGCGTCGATGGGGGCGGACATGGACGTTTCGTGGGTTCTTGGTAGGGCGATTGTCAGGCGGCCGGCCCTCCCTTCGCATCCGAAGGTGCTTGCCACCCGCCGCCCAGCGCCTTGTAGAGCGCGACGAGGCTGGTGTACGAGGCGGTCTCGGCCTCGGCCACGGCGTCCTGCGCACGCAGCAATGCACGTTGCGCATCGAGCACGCTCAGGTAGGGCGCGGCGCCTTCGCGGTAGCGGACTTCGGCCAGTTCGGCCGCACGGCCGCTGCGGGCCGCGGCCTGCACCAGCGATTGCAGGCGCTGCTGGTTCTGGCCGTAGCCGGTGAGGGCGCCTTCCACGTCCTCGATGGCGCGCAGCACGGTTTGCTCATAGAGCGCGCGGTCGCCTTCGGCACGCGCCTCGGCGCCGCGCACGCGGGCCTTGACCGAGCCCAGCCGGAGCGCAGGCCAGCTCACGCCGGGCGTCACGCTGAAGGCGCGGCTGGACGAACTGCCGAGGTCCGATCCGCGCAGCGCAATGAAGCCGAGAAACCCGCCGATATCGAAGCGCGGATACAGCTCGGCCGTCGTCGCGCCCACGTCGGCCGTGCTGGCCGCGAGGCCGCGCTCGGCGCGCAGCACGTCGGGCCGGCGCCGCAGCAGGTCGCCCAGGTCGCCGATGGGCAGGCGCTTGTCGAGCACGCGCAGCTGCCGCGGCTGCAGCATCGGTTCGAGCTCGGCGGGGCGCAGGCCCGCCAGCACCGCCACGCGGTACGCCGCCTGGCGGCGCGTGGTCTCGAACGCGGGCAACTGGCTCTCGGTGGTCGCGACGTTGGCCTCTGCGCTCGCAAGGTCGCCTTCGAGCCCGCGGCCGGTCTGCACCTGCGCCTCGGTCACGCGCAGGCTGCTGCGCAGGCTCTCGAGCGTGCGGCGCGTCACCGCCAGGCGCTGCTCGGCGCCGCGCATCTCGTAGTAGTTGCGGGCCAGTTCGGCCACGGCCACGATGCGCACCTGCTCCAGGTCCGCCGCGCTGGCTTCGGTGCGCGCGGTGGCCGCCTCGTCGAGCCGCTTGAGGCGACCGAACAGATCGATCTCCCACGAGGCATCGAAGCCTGCGCGGCTGCTCTGGGCCAGTGAACGCACGTCGGGCTGTGCACCGTTGTTGCCCTGCGCAATGCTGCGCGTCTTGCTCGCACCCATCGTGACGACAGGCAAGCGGTCCAGCTCGGCTTCAGTCTGCGATGCGCGGGCTTCCAGCAGCCGTGCCTGCGCTATGCGGATGTCGTGGTTGCCGGCGAGCGCGCGTTCGATCAGTGCATCGAGCTGCGGATCGTCGAGCTGGCGCCACCAGTCGCGCTGCACCGCGTCGTTGGCGAACAGCGAGCGCTCGGGCGCCGAGATGGCGACGGGCGCCTCCTTGGGCGCGGTGTAGGTCGGTCCGACCGCGCAGCCCACCAGCACCAACGCGCTGAGCACAAAGGGTGCGGTGTTGAAGAGTCTTGTCATGGTCATGCTCCTTCGACCAATGCGTCGAGTTCGGCGGTGCGTTGCGAGCGCCCCACCGTGCGGTGGTCGCGCGCCAGCAGCGTGTACATCGTGGGCAGCACGAAGAGCGTGAAGAGCGTGCCCACCAGCATGCCCACCACGATGACCAGCCCGATGCTGAAGCGGCTGTTGGCGCCCGCGCCGCTTGCGAACAGCAACGGCACCAGGCCCACCACCATCGCGGCGGTGGTCATCAGGATCGGGCGCAGCCGGATGCGCGCGGCCTGCTCGATGGCGGGGCGGCGTTCGAGGTTGTCGCGCGCCTGGATCTCGTTGGCGAACTCCACCATCAAAATGCCGTGCTTGCTGATGAGCCCGATGAGCGTCACCAGCCCGATCTGCGTGTAGATGTTGATGGTCGCGAAGCCCAGCGCCAGCGGCACCAGCGCACCGCAGATCGACATCGGCACGCTGATCATGATGATCAGCGGGTCGCGCAGGCTCTCGTACTGCGCGGCCAGCACCAGGTAGATCACGACGATCGCGAACACGAAGGCCACCACCAGCGCCGAGCCCTCCTGCGTGAACTGGCGCGCATCCGATTGCCAGTCGTAGCTGAAGCCGGCCGGAAGCTTCCTGGCTTCCTCGCTCAGGAACGCCACGGCATCGCCCATGGTCACGCCCGGCATCGGAATCGCCTGGAAGGTCGCGGCATTGAGCTGGTTGAACTGCGTGAGCTTGTTGGGCCCGACGCTGGTCGAGAGCGTCACCAGGTTCGCGAGCGGCACGGGCTGCCCGCTCGCGCTCTTCACGAAGTAGCGCGCGAGGGCTTCGGCCGTGAGCCGCTGGTCGCGCGGCGACTGCGGGATCACGTCGTACGAGCGCCCGTCCATGCCGAAGCGATTGACGTAGTTCTCGCCCACCAGCACCGCGAGCGTGTCGCCGATGGCCTTCATCGTCACGCCCATGCTGTTGGCCTTGGCGCGGTCCACGCGCACCTCGGTGACCGGGTTGTTGAACTCCAGGTCGCTGTCAACCACGGCGAACTTGCCGCTCTCGCGCGCCGCGGTCTTGAGGGTTTCCATCGCCTCGAACACCGCGCGGTGGTCGCCCGCGCTGCGGATCACCATCTGCACCGGCAGCCCGCCGGTCGAGCCCGGCAGCGAGGGCAGCTGGAACGCGAAGATGTTGCTGCCCTCCACGTCGCCCATGCTCGCCTGCACCTCGCCCTGGATCTGGTCTGCGTTGCGCTTGCGGTCCTTCCAGTCGGAGAGCTGCACGCCGCCGATGCTGTTCGACACGCCATCGGAGCCGTTGATGAGCCAGCGCCCGGTGTTCTCGGGGAGCGCGGCGAACACGTCGTCCCACTTCTTGCCGAACTTCTCGACGTAGTCGATGTTGGCGTGCTGCGGCGACTTGATGACTGTGAGCACCATCGCCTGGTCTTCACCCGGCGCGAGCTCGCGCTGCGCCGCGTTGTAGAGGAAGGGCAGGCTCACCAGCACCACGGCCGCAAGCAGGCCCGTGACCCAGCGATGGTGCAGCGACACGTCGAGCAGCCGGCCGTACGCGGTGGCGAGTTTGTGGAAGAACGACTCCGCATAGCGCGCCATGCGGCTGCCGGTGGCGTCCTGCGGCAAGAGGAACGAGCTCATCACCGGCGACAGCGTGAGCGCGATCACGCCCGACACCACCACCGCGCCCGCGAGCGTGAAGGCGAACTCCTTGAAGAGCGAGCCGGTGAGTCCGCCCATGAGGCCGATGGGTGCGTACACCGCGGCGAGCGTGAGCGTCATCGCGATCACCGGGCCGGCCACTTCGCGCGCGCCGATCAATGCGGCCTGAACGCGCGACTTTCCTTCCTCGATATGGCGGTGCACGTTCTCCACCACCACGATCGCATCGTCCACCACCAGGCCGATGGCCAGCACCATCGCCAGCAGCGTGAGCAGGTTGATGCTGAAGCCGAACAGCAGCATCAGCGCCGCCGCGCCCAGCATCGACAGGGGAATCGTCACCACCGGGATCAGCACGGCGCGCAGCGAGCCGAGGCAGAGAAAGATCACCAGCACCACGATGGCGACGGCTTCGAGCAGCGTCTGCTGCACCTCGTCGATCGAGGCCTCGATGAAGCGCGCGAGCTCGAAAGGCAACTGAACTTCCACGCCCGGCGGCATGTTCTGCTTGATGCCGGGCAGGAGGTCGCGAATGCGCTTGACGATCACCAGCGGGTTGCCGTTGGGCGCTGCCTGCAGGCCCAGGTAGATGGCCTTGTCGCCGTCCATCGTCGCGCTGCTGTCGGCGCTGGCTGCACCCAACTCGACCGTGGCCACGTCGCCCAGCCGCACGATGGCGTCGCCGTCACGCTTGATGACCATGTCGCGGAACTCGGCCACGTTCACCAGGTCGGTGTTCACGCGGATGTTCGAGACGACGTAGAGGCCTTTCACCTGGCCGGGCGCTGCCTGCACGTTGTTCTGCCGCAAGGCGTCGGCCAGCTCGCCGGCCGAGATGCCGCGCGCGGCCATGCGGTTGGCGTCGAGCCACACGCGCATCGCGAGCGTCTGCCCGCCCGACACCTCGACGCCCGAGACGCCGGGGATCGACGCGAACTGCGGCTGCACCACGCGCGAGAGGTAGTCGGTGAGCGCGGGCACCGGCATCGTCTTGCTCGAGAAGCCGACGTACGCCACCGCGGTGGCCTCGCCCGACGACTTGAGGATGACGGGGTCGAAGGCCTCGGCCGGCAGCCGGTACTTGACCTGGCTCACCTGCGCCATCGCCTGCGTGAGCGCCTGGTTGGCGTCGGCGTTGAGCTTCATGCGCACGCTGATCACGCTGCGTCCGAGCGTGGAAGACGAGGAGAGGTAGTCCACGTTCTCGATGGTCGCCACCGCCTGCGCGATCGGTTGCGTGACGAAGCCCTGCATCAGTTCCGGCGAGGCGCCGGGGTACTGCGTGGTGATGGTGAGCGTGGTGCTCTCGGTGAGCGGGTACTGGCGCACCGGCAGGTCGCCGAGCGCGCGGGCGCCCAGCAGCAGGATCAGCGTGCTCACCACCAGCGCCAGCACGGGGCGGCGCACGAAGAGGTCGGTGAACTTCATGACTTGCGCTCCGTGAGGGCGAGCGTGTCCTTCTCGGCCGGCGCGACGGCGGCGCCGGTGTACAGCCGCAGCTGGCCCGAGGTGACGACCTTCTCGCCGGCCTTCAGGCCCTGTTCGATGACGACCAGGCCGTCCTGCCGGTCGCCCGCCTTCACGAACACCTGGTGCGCCGTGAAGCCGTCGCCTTTTTCAGCGGGGCGCACGACGAAGACCGAGTCGCCGTGCGTGCTGTAGGTGATGGCGGTCTCCGGCACGGTGATCGCATCGGTGCGCGAAGGCAGCGCGACCTTGCCGTTGACGTACATGCCGGGCGTGAGCGCGCCGTCGGCGTTGTCCACCGTGGCCTGCAGACGCACGGTGCGGGTGTCGCTGCCGATCTGCGGTTCGATGGCGCTGAGCCTGGCCTGGAACACGCGGCCCGGGTACGCATCGACCGCGAGCGACACCGCCTGGTTGCGCTTGAGCGCAGGCAGCGCGGTCTCGGGCAGCGTGAGGTTCGCGAACAGCGTGCGGCCGTCGGTGAGCGACACCAGCGTGTCGCCGGCCCGCACGAACTGGCCGAGGTTCACCTTGCGGATGCCCAGCACGCCGTCGAACGGCGCCTTGATGCGCTTCTGCTCGACCAGCGCCTGCACCCGCCGCAGCTCGCCGCTGGCCTGGTCGAAGCCGGCTTGCGCCTGCTCCATCTGTTCCTGCGTGGCGGCCTGCTGCGGCAACAGACGGCGCGTACGGTCGAGCAGGGCCTTGGCATTGGCGCGCTGGGCGGTCAGGCGTTCGAGGTCGCCCTGCTCGGGCGCGTCGTTGAGTTGAACGAGCAACTGGCCGGCGCGCACTTCGGCGCCCGGCGTGAAGAGGATCTTCGCAACGCGCCCCTCCACTTCGGCCGGCACCTCGACCTGCCGGTTGGCCTCCAGCGTGCCGATGCCGCTCAGGAAGCGCGCCATCTCCGTCGGCCGCGCGGCGGCCATCGCCACCTTGGCCGGGGGCATGCCGCCGCCCGCTGCATGTGCCGGTCTCAGCCTGACGAGCCCGTAGCCCGCCGCTCCCACCACCAGTACCGCGAAGCCGGCGACCAGCCAGGCCCTTGATCGTGTGTTCATGATCTCGATCCGTTATTTATCAAAGTAGATACTTTGATTATTGAATACCGTCGAAGGCGCTGTCGAGCAGGACAGCGCAATGACCCCGATAGGGCCGGGCTATCCACGGGTTTCGCGGTCCGGCGCCTGCCCTGAAGACGTGCGGGCAAGCGGCTTTGTGACAGCCAGGGCTTGGAAAAAGAGGCGCGTTTTTACGATTTCTTTATGCGGCCCCGCCGACTCTGTTCCCCGTTTTTACGGACGTCTGCCGAGACTGAAGGCCTTGTGTTTCGCTCCAGGAGCAATTGAATGGACATCGTCTGGATGAGCGCCTTGCTGGCGCTATGGGTCGTGGTAGCGGCCATGGTCGTCGGGCTGAACAGGCTCGAGGGATCGAACTCGCCGAAAACTGGCAACGGAGAAGCATCGTGATCAGCCTCGAAGTCCTCTACGGATTCGGCGCGCTCATCGCCGTGATCCTGTTCGCCTATCTCGTCTTCGCGCTGATCTGCGCCGAGGAATTCTGAAATGACCGCCTCTGCCTGGGGCCTGCTGGCCTCTTTCCTCGCCGCACTCGCCGTGCTGGCCTGGCCCGTCGGCAAATTCCTCGCCGCGCTCTGCAACGAGCGCGTGCCGCGCTGGATGCAGCGCGTCGAGGCGCCGCTCTACAAGCTCGCGGGCACCGCCCCCGAGCGTTCGATGAACTGGCGCACCTACGCGCTGGCGCTGCTGGCCTTCAACCTCGTGGGCGCCATCGTCGTCTACGCGTTGCAGCGCCTCCAGGGCGTGCTGCCGCTCAACCCGGCCGGCATGGGCGCGGTGTCGGCCGACTCGGCCTTCAACACCGCGGTGAGCTTTGTCAGCAACACCAACTGGCAGGGCTATGCCGGCGAGTCGACCATGAGCTATCTCACGCAGATGCTCGGCCTCACGGTGCAGAACTTCTTCTCGGCCGCCACCGGCATCGCGGTGGCCTTCGCACTGGTGCGCGGCTTTGCGCGTCGGGGCGACGGCGCGGGGAGCAAGGGCCTGGTCGGCAACTTCTGGGCCGACATCACCCGCGTCACGCTGTGGGTGCTGGTGCCGCTGTCGTTCGTGCTCGCGGTGTTCTTCGTGGGCCAGGGCGTGATCCAGAACTTCGACGCCTACAAGGACGTGGCCACGGTCGAGACCACCGCCTTCCAGCAACCGAAGAACGGCGCCGATGGCCAGCCGCTGAAGGACGAGAAGGGCGCCCCGGTGATGGAAGACGCCACCACCAAGACGCAGACCCTCGCCATGGGCCCGGTCGCGTCGCAGGAAGCGATCAAGATGCTCGGCACCAACGGTGGCGGCTTCTTCAACGCCAACTCGGCGCACCCCTACGAGAACCCGACCGCGCTCGCCAACCTGCTGCAGATGATCGCGATCTTCCTGATCCCGGCGGCGCTGTGCTTCACCTTCGGCCATGTGGTCGGCGACATGCGCCAGGGCTGGGCCGTGCTCGCGGCGATGACGATCATGTTCGTCGTCGCGGTGATGGTGGTCACGCCGGCCGAGCAGGCAGGCAACCCGCTGTTCTCATCGCTCGGCGTCGACCAGATGTCCAGCGCGCTGCAGGCCGGCGGCAACATGGAAGGCAAGGAAGTGCGCTTCGGCATCGATGCCTCGGCCCTCTTCGCCGCCATCACCACCGCCGCCTCGTGCGGCGCCGTGAATGCGATGCACGACTCGCTCACCCCGCTCGGCGGCATGGTGCCGATGGTGCTCATGCAGCTGGGCGAAGTGGTGTTCGGCGGCGTCGGCAGCGGCCTCTACGGCATGCTGATCTTCGCGATGCTCGCGGTGTTCATCGCGGGCCTCATGATCGGCCGCACGCCCGAGTACCTGGGCAAGAAGATCGAAGTGCGCGAGATGAAGCTCATCTCCATCGCCATCCTGGTCACGCCGATCCTGGTGCTGGCCGGCACCGCGGTGGCGGTGATCGCGGGCGCCGGCAAGGCCGGCATCGCGAACCCGGGCGCGCACGGCTTCTCGGAAATCCTCTACGCGCTGACCTCGGCCGCCAACAACAACGGCAGCGCCTTCGCCGGTCTCTCGGCCAACACGCCCTTCTACAACGGCCTGCTCGGGCTGGCCATGTGGCTCGGCCGCTTCGCGATGATCGTGCCGGTGCTGGCCATTGCCGGCTCGCTGGCCGCCAAGAAGCGCCTGCCCGTCACCAGCGGCACGCTGCCCACGCACGGCCCGCTGTTCGTCTCTTTGCTGATCGGCACCGTGCTGCTGGTCGGCTTGCTCAACTACGTGCCGGCGCTCGCCCTCGGGCCGATCGTCGAACACCTGGTGCTCTGGAAATAAGGAGCCCACCATGACTGCCAACACCAAAACCTCTCTCTCGCTGTTCGATGCAGCGCTGGTCAAGCCCGCCCTCTGGGGCGCCTTCGCCAAGCTGAACCCGCGCACCCAGTGGCGCAACCCGGTGATGTTCATCGTCTACATCGGGAGCATCCTCACCAGCCTGCTCTGGGTGCATGCGCTGAGCTTCCCGGGCGACACCGGCATGAAGCCCGCCTTCGTGCTCGCCGTGACCATCTGGCTGTGGTTCACCGTGCTGTTCGCGAACTTCGCGGAAGCGCTGGCCGAAGGCCGCAGCAAGGCGCAGGCCGCGTCGCTGCGGGGCCTGCGCAAGGACACCTGGGCCAAGAAGCTGGCCGAGCCGCACCACGGTGCGCAGTGGCTCCCCGAACAGGCGCCCAACCTGCGCAAGGGCGACATCGTGCTAGTGGAAACCGGCGACGTGATCCCGCTCGACGGCGAAGTCATCGAAGGCGTGGCCTCGGTCGACGAAAGCGCCATCACCGGCGAATCGGCACCCGTGGTGCGCGAATCGGGCGGCGACTTCTCGGCCGTGACCGGCGGCACCCGCGTGCTGTCCGACTGGCTGGTGGTGCGCATCTCGGTGAACCCGGGCGAGTCGTTCCTGGATCGCATGATCGGCATGGTCGAAGCGGCCAAGCGCCAGAAGACGCCCAACGAGATCGCGCTCACCATCCTCTTGGTCGCGCTGACGCTCGTGTTCCTGATGGTCACCGTCACGCTGCTGCCGTTCTCGGTGTTCAGCGTGGAGGCCGCGGGTGCGGGCACCGTGGTGTCGCTCACCGCACTGGTGGCGCTGCTCGTCTGCCTGATCCCGACCACCATCGGCGGCCTGCTCTCGGCCGTCGGCGTGGCCGGCATGAGCCGCATGATGCAGGCCAACGTGATCGCCACCTCGGGCCGCGCGGTGGAAGCTGCCGGCGACGTCGATGTGCTGCTGCTCGACAAGACCGGCACCATCACGCACGGCAACCGCCAGGCCAGCGCCTTCCTGCCCGCGCCCGGCGTACCGAAGGGTCGCCTTGCGCGCGCCGCGATGCTCGCCTCGATGGCCGACGAAACGCCCGAAGGCCGCAGCATCGTCGAGCTCGCACGCCGTGACGGCCTGGAGGCTTCCGCTGTCGAGGTCCTGCGCTACGTGCCCTTCACCGCGCAGACCCGCATGAGCGGCGTCGACCTGCCGGCCGCGCCCAACAGCCTGGACACCGACGCCGTGCTGCTGCGCAAGGGCGCGGTCGATGCGATCCGCCGGCACGTCGAATCGATGGGCGGCAGCGTGCCGGCCGAGATGCTGCGCGCCGCCGAGGAAACCGCGCGCCGCGGCAGCACGCCGCTGGCCGTGGCCGAGGGCGACCGCGTGCTCGGCGTGGTCGAGCTCAAGGACATCGTCAAGACCGGCATCAAGGAGCGCTTCGCCGAGCTGCGCCGCATGGGCATCAAGACGGTGATGATCACCGGCGACAACAAGCTCACCGCCGCGGCCATCGCCGCCGAAGCGGGCGTGGACGACTTCCTCGCCGAAGCCACGCCCGAGGACAAGCTCGCGCTCATCCGCCGCTACCAGCTCGAAGGCCGCCTGGTCGCGATGACCGGCGACGGCACCAACGATGCGCCCGCGCTCGCGCAGGCCGACGTGGCCGTGGCCATGGGCAGCGGCACGCAGGCCGCGAAGGAGGCCGGCAACATGGTCGACCTGGACTCCAACCCGACCAAGCTGCTCGAAGTGGTGGAGACCGGCAAGGCGCTGCTCATGACGCGCGGTTCGCTCACCACCTTCTCGATCGCCAACGACGTGGCGAAGTACTTCGCGATCATTCCGGCGATCTTCGTCTCGACGTACCCGCAGTTGGGCGCCCTCAATGTGATGCGCCTGGCGAGCCCGTCGTCGGCGATTCTTTCGGCGGTGATCTTCAACGCGCTCGTCATCGTGTTCCTGATCCCGCTCGCGCTCAAGGGCGTGCGCTACCGGCCGGTTGGCGCTGCCGCGCTGCTGCGCCGCAACCTGGCCATCTACGGCCTGGGCGGCCTGCTCGTCCCCTTCATCGGCATCAAGTTGATCGACTGGCTGCTTGTGGCCGTCCATCTGGTTTGAGGAGCATTTCTCATGAACAACAATGGCAACATCATTCGTCCCGCGATCGTGCTCTTCGCCCTGCTGAGCGCACTCACCGGGCTCATCTATCCGATGGCCGTCACCGGCGCCGCCAAGGCGGTGTTTCCGAAAGAGGCGGCGGGCAGCCTGATCGTGCTCGACGGCACGACGGTCGGCTCGAAACTCATCGGCCAGAACTTCAGCGACCCGAAGCACTTCTGGGGCCGCCCGTCGGCCACCGCGCCGCAGCCTTACAACGCGAGCGCCTCGGGCGGCGCGAACCAGGGCCCGCTCAACCCGGCGCTGACCGATGCGATCAAGGCGCGCGTCGAGGCCCTGCGCGCCGCGGACCCGGGCAACACCGCGCCGGTGCCGGTCGACCTCGTCACGGCTTCGGCCAGTGGACTCGATCCGGACATCAGCCCCGCCGCCGCGCACTACCAGGCGGCCCGCATCGCGCGCGTGCGCGGGGTGCCGGTCGACCAGATCAACGCGCTGATCGAGAAGAACACCCAGGGCGCGCTCTGGGGCCTGCTCGGTGAATCGCGCGTCAACGTTCTCGCACTGAATCTCGCGCTCGATGCGTCAACTTCTTCGACTGCGCGTTGAGGAGAAAAAACATGGCCTATGCCGCCTATCGTGAACACCCCGGCGTGCTGCGAACGCACGCGCCCATGACTGCCACGAGTCCGTTCTACGTGCTGGACGTCACCGTCTGCTGCGCCGACGCACTGCGCGTGCGCCGCAGCATTGCGGGTTGCCCCGATGCGGGCGTGGTGCGCTGCGAGCCACTGCTGCACGCGCTCTGCTCCCAGGAGAGCGATGCACCTTGCGTGCGGCTGATGATCCGCCTGCCCATCGCCAGCTACGCCGAGGTGCTGCACCGCCTGATCGAGTGCGTGCCCTCGGGCGAGATCGGCCGGCTCGTGAGCTGGCGCGAGCACCTGGCACGCTGCGGCCTGCGCGATGGTCACTGACCTCTTTCACGCGCTGCTGGCGCTTGCGGCGCTGTTCGTGCCGCTGGGTTTTGCTTGGTGGGTGCTCTCGCGCACCGCGCGGCGGCACGAGGCCAAACGCCGCAAGGGCGGCCCGATGCGATAACCTGCGCAGCCATCCGACGTCATCCATGCCCGACACCCGCCCCGACCCCGATGCCCTGATTGCGCAGCTGCGCAACGATGAGGCGCGTGCGCTGCGCGGCAAGCTGCGCATCTACTTCGGCGCCAGTGCCGGCGTCGGCAAGACCTGGGCGATGCTGAGCGCGGCTCAGCGCGAGCGCACCGCGGGGCGCGACGTGCTCATCGGCGTGGTCGAGACACACGGTCGCAGCGAAACCGCCGCACTCCTCGCGGGGCTCGACACGCTGCCGCTGCGCGAGCTGGCCTACCGCGGCCGCACGCTCGCCGAGTTCGACCTCGACGCGGCCCTCGCGCGCAGGCCCGCCGTGCTGCTGGTCGATGAACTGGCCCACACCAACGCCCCGGGTTCCCGTCACGCCAAGCGCTGGCAGGACGTGCAGGAGCTGCTGGCCGCGGGCATCGAGGTCTGGTCGGCGCTCAACGTGCAGCACCTCGAGAGCCTCAACGGCACGGTCGGCGCCATCACCGGCGTGCGCGTGCACGAGACGGTGCCCGACACCGTGCTCGACGAGGCCGACGAAGTGGTGCTGGTCGACGTCACGCCCGATGAACTCACCGCGCGGCTCGCGGCCGGCAAGGTGTACCTGCCGCAGCAGGCCGAGCGCGCCGCACAGAACTTCTTTCGCAAGGGCAACCTGATCGCGCTGCGCGAGATTGCGCTGCGCCGCACCGCCGAGCATGTGGAAGACGACGTGCGCGGCTGGCGGGTCGAGCAATCGGGTGCGGGCGGCAACGGACAGGGCGGCGCGCTGCAGGCCTGGAACACCTCGGGCGCGATCCTCGCGTGCGTCGGCCCGCACGAAGGCGCGGCGCAGACGGTGCGCACGGCTGCGCGGCTCGCGGGCCAGCTCAATGTGCGCTGGCATGCGGCGTACGTCGAGACGCCGCGGCTGCAGCGCTTGGCGGCGGAGGAGCGCGACCGCATCCTCGCGGTGCTCAAGCTGGCCGAGGAGCTGGGCGCGGCCACCGCTGTGCTCACGGGTTCCGATGTGGCCGAGCAACTCTCCGAGCAGGCCCGCCGGCTCAACTGCGCCACGCTGGTGATGGGGCGCTCGGAGCCGGCGAGCGGCTGGCGCCGCTGGTGGCCGGCCGCGGCGGTTCCGTTGCCACGTGCATTGGCGCAGCGCGCGCCCGCGCTCGACATCCTGGAAGTCGGCCGTGCCGACAGCGCGCGCCGGCTGTCGCGCACGCCGCTCAACACCCCGCGTGCCGACGACGACGATCACGAGAAGGCGCCGATCCACTGGCCCGGCTACGCCTGGGCGACGGCCACGAGCGTGGCGCTCACGCTGGTCTGCACGCCGCTGACCGGCGTGCTCGAACTCTCGAACATCGTGATGCTGTTCCTGCTCGGCGTGGTCGGGGTGGCGATGCGCTTCGGGCGCGGGCCTTCGGCGCTGGCGGCATTGCTCAACGTGGCCGCGTTCGATTACTTCTTCGTGCCGCCGCGCCTGTCGTTCGCGGTGAGCGACGTGCAGTACGTGCTGACCTTCGCGATCATGCTGGGCGTCGGCCTGCTGGTGGGGCAGCTCACCGCGGGGCTGCGCTTTGCGGCCGGCGTATCGACCAGCCGCGAGCGGCGCGCCCGCTCGCTGTTCGAGCTCACGCGCGAGCTCTCGGCGGCGCTGGAGAGCACACAGGTCGTCACGCTTGGCGCCGCAGCGGTGCAGGGCCACTTCGGCGGCCACGCGCTGGTGCTGGTGACCGACGCGGCCGACCAGCTCGTGCTGCCGAAGGATCCGCCGGAGGGCTTCGACGCACAGGTGGCCGATTGGGCCTTCCGCCATGGCCAGCCTGCAGGCCTCGCGACTGCCACGCTGGCGGCGCAGCCGTGGCACTACGTGCCGCTGCAGGCGCCGATGCGCGTGCGCGGCGTGCTGGCGCTGTCGCCCTCGCAGCCGCGCTGGCTGCTGATTCCGGAGCAGGCGCAACAGCTCGACACGCTGGCGCGGCAGATCGCGATCGCGCTGGAGCGCGTGCACTACGTCGAGGTGGCGCAGCAGGCCGTGGTGGAGATGGAGTCGGAGCGGCTGCGCAACGCGCTGCTCGGCGCGATCTCGCACGACGTGCGCACGCCGCTCACCGCATTGATCGCGCTGGCCGAATCGCTGCAGACGCTGCCGCCCGAGGAACACAACAACGCAGCGCGCGCCATCGTCGCGCAGGCGCACGAGCTGCATGCGCTGGTCAACAACCTGCTCGACATGGCGCGGCTCGAAAGCGGCATCGCGGGCGGCGCGGTGAACCTGCGGCGCGACTGGCAGTCGGTCGAGGAGGTCGTGGGATCGTCGATCCGCGCGGCGCGCACCTCGCTGGGCGACGCGGTCGTGCAGACCGCGCTCGATGCGGACCTTCCGCTGGTCGAGTTCGATGCGGTGCTGATCGAGCGCGTGCTCGTCAACCTGCTGGAGAACGCCACCAAATACGGCGCCCCGCCCATCGTGGTGGGCGCACGCGCCGAGCCCGGCACGCTGGTGCTCACGGTGCGCGACCATGGCCCCGGCCTGCCCGCCGCGCTGTTGGGCCGCGAGCAGAAGCTGTTCGATAAATTCACCCGCGGCGAGGCCGAATCGGCCACGCCGGGCGTCGGGCTGGGCCTCGCGATCTGCCGCGCGGTGGTGAGCGCGCACGGCGGCGAAATCACCGCTGCCAATGCGCGCGACGGCGGTGCAGAATTCACCGTCACCCTGCCACGCCGCGAGCCGCCCGAACCGGCCGAAGCCCAACTCTGAAGCCATGCCATCCCCCACCGCCATCGTGATCGAGGACGAGCCGCAGATCCGTCGCTTCGTGCGCGGCGCGCTCGAGGCCGAGGGCTGGCTGGTGCACGAGGCCGGCACGCTGCGCGACGGCCTCGCCGCGGCAGGCACGCGGCAGCCCGATCTGCTGGTGCTCGACCTGGGGTTGCCGGATGGCGATGGCGTCTCGCTGATCCGCGACGTGCGCGGCTGGTCGGCGGTGCCGATCATCGTGCTGTCCGCCCGCACCGACGAGGCCGACAAGATCGCCGCCCTCGATGCCGGTGCGGACGACTACCTCACCAAGCCCTTCGGCACCGGCGAGCTGCTGGCCCGCGTGCGCGCCAACCTGCGCCGCCCGCGCGCCGCCGGCGGCGGCAACGACGAGCCCGCCGAAGCCGTCTTTCGCTTCGGCGAGATCGAACTCGACCGGGCCGCACGCATCGTGCGCCGCGCCGGCGCCGAGGTGCACCTGACGCCGACCGAGTACCGGCTGCTCTCGGTGCTGGTCGCGAATGCAGGCCGCGTGCTCACGCAGCGCCAGTTGCTGCGCGAGGTGTGGGGGCCGTCGCACACGGACCAGAGCCACTACCTGCGCATCTACATGGGGCATCTGCGGCAGAAGCTGGAGGCCGATCCGGCGCAGCCCAGGCATCTGCTGACCGAGACGGCGGTGGGGTATCGGCTGGTGGTCTAGCCGAGCACCCACCCCAAGCGGAGATCAGGCCGCAATGCCCTTGTTCGGATTCAGCAAGAACTTCTCCCCCGTCGCCTGCTTCCCATACACCCCGATCGCATCGAGCTGCAGCGCCTCGAACAGCGAAATCTCCCGCGTGTACTTGCTCGCGAACGTCGTCTTCAATTCAGCGACCACGCGCGCCTTCAGCCGCTGCGTGCCTTCCGTCCCCAGCTTCTGAAGGAACGGAAACAGCAGCCACCCGCCCATGCCCCACGCCATTCCGAAGTTGCGCACGAACTCGGTCGGGCCACGGTCCAGGCCGCCGTAGATGTAGACCTGCTTGTGCGTGGTCGATCCGTATCGGCTGTATTCCTTGGCGGTGCGGTTCAGCGCCGCTTCCATGCAGCCGAGGATCTGGCCCGCGAGCTTGCCGCCGCCGGTGGCATCGAAGGCGAGCGTGGCGCCGGTGTCGACCAGCGCCTGTGTCAGGTCTTCGAGAAAGGTCGGCGAGGTTGCGTTGCACACGTACTTCGCGCCGATGCCGCGCAGCAGCGCTTCCTGCTCGGGCTTGCGCACGATGTTGACGAGGTCGATGCCGTCCTTCTGGCAGATCTTGTTGAGCATCTGTCCGAGGTTGGAAGCGGCCGCCGTGTGCACCAGCGCCTTGTGGCCTTCGCGCCGCATCGTCTCGACCATGCCCAGCGAAGTGAGCGGGTTGACGAAGCATGAAGCGCCTTCGGCCGGCGTCGTGCCCTCGGGCAGTTCGAGGCATTGCGCGGCAGGGAAGGCGCGGTATTGCGAGTACATCGCGCCGCCGATGGCGGCCACGGTCTTGCCGAGCAGCGCCTGCGCGGCCGGCGACGATCCGGCCTTGACCACCACGCCCGCGCCTTCGTTGCCGACCGGCATCGACTGGTCGAGCCGCCCTGCCATCGAAGGCCGCGCGCGTTCGGGAACGATGGCGGTGACGACCGGGCGGTCTGCGGTGCCCGATGCCTTCGCGGTGGTCATGTCGGCGGCGCCGAACAGGAGGCCCAGGTCCGACGGGTTCATCGGCGACGCCTCGACGCGCACGATCACTTCATCGGCCTTGGGTTCGGGGATCGGTTCGTCGTGCAGCGAGAGTTCGAGTTCGCCGTTCGATCGGACGAGGGAGCGCAGTTGGAGTGCCATGGAAGAAGCCCCTGTGAAAGGTCGTTCGGAGATGGCCATCGGCCACGGGGCGGCCAGTATAGGAGCGGGGTGCGAAAGCTGCAGGCGCCTTCAGGACACCACCGGAATCACCGGGGCATGGGCCAGTGCATGGCGCATCCGGAGCGGATCGAGCCGCTCGATGTAGCGCGGGATGTTGCGCCACAGCGTGTGATAGCCGTAGCCGCCGCGCAGCATCTCGTGGCGCGCGCTCTCTTTGTCCCAGTGCTGCACCGTCATGCGGTAGACGGCGGCCACCACGCCCGTGCGGTCGGCGCCGTGCATGCAGTGGATCAGCACCGGCCCCTGCTTCTCGGCCTCGCGGATCGCGACCAGCGCGCGCAGCACCTTGGCATCGTCGATGGACCAGGTGTTGATCGGCACGCGCACGAGCCGGATGCCGCTGCCCGCGAACACCTTCTTGTCGTCGTTGAACGACCGCAGGCTCACGATGGTGCGGATGCCCAGCGACTGCAGCGCCGCCACGTTCGCGCGCCGCGGCTGCGCGCTGCGGTAGAGCGTGGGCGTGATGCGGTGCAGGTTCTCGACCTGCAGTTCGTCCAGCGGATCGGCCCAGTGGCCGGGGCGCAGGTCGTCGATGTCGGTTGCCGCCGTCATCGCGCGCGCCGACGCCAATGGCGCACCGTCAGGATCAGCGCCGCCACCGCGAGACCACCCCAGTAGTCGACCGGCGCGCCCCACAGCCAGTGCTTGTGCCAGAACGCATCGACCGGGTTGAAGCGCGCCCAGCCGAAGGCCGGGTTGATGATGAACCACATGAAGTCTTCGCTGACCCAGAACACGATCAGCCCCGCGACGGCGAACCCCACGTTGCGCCATGTCCACCGGCCGTTGAACGCCAGCGGCGAGAAGAACACCAGCGCCATGAAGGTGAACACCCAGGCGTGGTAGCCGGTCATCGCGCGACCGCCCCAGAAGATGTCGAGCCAGATGCTGTTCTCGATGCGCCAGGTGGGCAGCGACGTCGCCCAGCCCGCGCCGCCTTCGATCTGGATCTCGGCGTTGGCGAAGAAGAAGGCCATCACGACCACCCACACGAGGTAGCCCAGCGTGCGGCCCACGCCGGTCTTTTCGACCTCGCCGCTCACGCTACGGCACCCAGCACGTGCTGCAGCACGGCGCGCGCGGCCTGCGGCTTGCCGAGCGCGCGGCTGCGCGCCGCCATGTTCGCGAGCTTGGCGGGGTCGGCCATCAGGCGCGCCACCTTGTAGTCCAGGCCGATGGCGTCGTAGGCGAGCCAGGCGGCGCCTTCTTCCATCAGGAAACCGGCGTTGTGTTCTTCCTGCCCGGGAATCGGCGAGATCAGCAGCATCGGCTTGCCCAGCGCCAGGCACTCGGACACGGTAAGGCCGCCGGGCTTGGTGACGACCAGGTCGGCCGCGGCCATCAGCTTGTGCATCTCGTTGGTGAAGCCCACGGCCACCACGCGGCCCGGATGGCGTGCGGCCAGCGCCTGCAGCTTGCCGTGCGCCTCGACGTTGCGGCCCGCGACCGCAATGACCTGGAAGTTGCCGTCACCGCCGAGACCGAGCACGCGCTCGACCATGCTCGGCAGGTCGCCCACGCCGGCTCCGCCCGAGGCCATCAGCAACACGGGCCGCGACGGGTCGAGCCCGAGTTCTGCAGCGCAGGTGTTGCGCGCGAGCGCCGGCACGTCGGGCTCGGAGAACGCCGGCATCACGGGAATGCCGGTCACGTGGATGCGGTCCGCGGGAATGCCGCGTGCGCGCAGGCGAAAGGCGACTTCTTCCGTCGCGGCCAGGTAACCGGCCATGCCCGGCACGAGCCACATGTTGTGCAGGTCGTAGTCGGTGATCTGCAGCCACACCGGGTAGTCGATGCGCCCGCGGTTGCGTTCGCGCATCAGGAGCTCGGCCGGCAGGAAGTGCGTGCAGATCACGGCATCGGGCTTCTCGCGCCGGATCTCGCGCACCAGCGCGCCGGTGCTCAGCCGCTCGATGCCGCGGCGCAGGCGCTGCGAGGGCGCGTGGTGCGGCGTGGTGTCGGTGCGCTGGTGCAGGTACGACCACAGCTCGGGCGCGCGGTTCACGAGCTGGATGTACCAGTCGGTGTAGACCTTGCGAAAGCCGCCGGCCACATGGGCCATGGCGTCGGTGTGGACCGCCGTGCAGGGCGGGGCGAGGGACTGGGCGGTGGCGGCAAGCGCCTGTGCTGCACGCACGTGGCCGTTGCCGGCGCTCACGCTGAGGATCAGGAGTTTGGTCATGGGTTCGGCTGTCTGGGCGGATTATGGACATGCCATGTGGCACCGCCTGCGCACCCGCTCCGGACAAGGATCACCGCATCAAAGCGGCGCCCGCGAAGTGACGAACTGATTCACCCCAATGGCCGCCCGTTCACGGATCGCATCGAACGTGGTGTTCGTGACGATGCGCCCGTTCTCGAACACCGTTTGCAGCAGATCCACCTGCCCATCCGCAAGCGTTTCTTCGCGCACCGTCTCCACTTCACCGCGCGCGTTCCGCACCAGCGCGAGCCGTCCCTTCTTAGACGCCTTGCTCACATCGCCCACCGGCGACTTGTAGACATCGCGCCACTCGCCGTTCACCTGCATCGCCGAGCACTTCATCGCCCATTGCATGGTGTCGCGGTTGACCTGCTGCAGCAGCCCGCCGCCCATGCCGAAGGAGATGTTCTCGGTCGAGAAGCCGTTGTGGAAGAAGTTCGAAAGGCACAGCCGCAGCGAGTCGAGGTTCACGCCATCGCCCTGGATGATCCGTACGTTGTTCAGCACGCGGAAGCCCTTGGCATTGGTCGTGGTGCCGAAGCGGTCGGCCAGGATCTGCGCCACCTTGAGCGTGGTTTCGGCCGGGTCGCCCGAGTCGGGCCGCACCACCAGCGTCGCGCCCGAAGCCACCACCTTGGCCTTCAGCTCATCGCCCCAGATGCGCGCGCAGGCATTGAAGATGTCGTAGCTGTCGCTCACCACCGCGAAGGTGGCGCCGGGCTTGCCGAACTGGTCGACCATGTTGCTGTAGGCGTCCGACTCATGGTCGCGGCCCCAGCCCGTGATGGTGCTGTGCTCGGCCGCGGGAATCGAGAAGCCCGCCACGTCGCAGTCGTAGTAGCGACGCGCCGCGACCAGTGCGGCCAGCGTGTCGGTGCCCATGAAGTTGACCAGGTGCGCCATGCCGCCGAGCGCCGCCGATTCGAGGCTCGACACGCCGCGCGCGCCGAAGTCGTGCAGCCGGAAGGCGATCTGCCCCTGCGGGTCATCGCAGGTCGCTTCGAGGTAGCGCAGCAGCGTGGTGCGTGCAGCGGCCGAGAGCGTGGCCACCGTGGTCGGATACCAGATCGCGCGCAGCAATTCGGTTTCGAGAAAGCTCGTGACCCAGAAGAACTCGGGGTCGGTGTTCTCGATGGTGGCCAACACGTTGTGCACCGGCAGCACGCTGCCCTCGGGCACCGCGCGGATGCGCACCGGCATCAGCCCGCCGTGCTTCTCGATCAGCCGCAGCCACCCTTCGCGGTTGAAGGGCTCGCCGTGCACGGCCATCATCGCCGCGGCTTCGTCGACATCGGCGAGCGTCACCGGTGTCTGCAGGTATTCGCGCAGGTAGGCCTGCAGGCCGAAGAACAGCGAGTGGCTGAAGATGCCGCCGCGCGACTCGATGTAGCTGTGGACGGTCTGCGTGCCGGGCGGATATTGCATCCAGTGCGACACCTTGTAGGAGTCGGTGCGCAGCAGCAGGTTGTTGCCCAGGGGCGAGGAGGTGAGGTTGCGGTTCATGTGAAAGCTCCTTTCACGTTGGCCCCGTCAACCGGGGCCGTTCTTGCTGACAAAGCCTGGTCGTTCAGTTCTTGCCCAGGCCACCCAAAAAATGATTCGCGATGAAGAAGTGGTCTTCGTAGATGCGGTCCTGCATGTCGAGGAATTCGGCAATCGGCACCCAGCGCACTTCGGCTGCGTCGTCGTCGGCGCGCACATCCGAAAGACCGGTCCACTGGTTGTGCGCCAGCTCGAAGAAGAAGCCGTGCGTGATCGTGCGGCCGCGCTGCGAGCGGTCGGGCGCATCGAACACATGGCTGGCCTTCATGCTGCCGTTGAGCACGGGCACGGGCACCTTCAGGCGGGTTTCTTCCTTCAGCTCGCGAATGGCCGCGTCCTGCAGCCGCTCGTGCTGGCCGACGAAGCCGCCCGGCAGCGCCCAGGTGCCCTTGCCGGGATGGAACTTGCGCTGCACCAGCAGGATGTGGCCGGCCTCGACCACGATGGCATCGACCGTGGTGTAGATCGGCGGGAAGTCGCTGCCCGCGTAGCGGTACTTGTCGCGGTAGTCGACGAGGAAGGCGCGCTCTTCGCAGAGCTCGGCGTAGTCGGCGGTGTGCGTGAACTGCTCGAGGAATGCGGCGGTGCCGTCGGGCAGGTCGGCCGGTGCGAGCTGGCCGCGGTTCTCGGGATCGAAGTAGAGGCCGCGCACGTCGGTGGCGTTGAGGCTCTCCACGCTGTGCTGGCCGACGAACTCCCAGTGCGGGAAAAGCTTGAGGTAGTAGCTCGACGCGTCCTTCAGGTGCCCCACGAGGGCGGCCTTGGCCTGCGAAGGCACGTGGCCGTCCTGCTGGATCAGCCGCTCGACGGCGGACTGGATCGACGCGATCCAGATCTGGTCGTTGTAGGGCGAGTCGCCCACGCCGACGACGCTCACGCGCATCTGCTCGGTGCCGCGCAAGCAGGCGCGCACCATGCGTTCGCGTTCGTCGAAGGTGAAGGGGTTCTTGACGCTCCGCGGCTTGCGGTCGGAGCCGACCACCACGATGACCCGATCGGCGGCGCGCAGGCCCTCTTCGATGAGTCGTTGGTGACCGAAATGAACGGGCTGGAAACGCCCGATGACGATGGCGTACTGGTACTTGCGTGTGCTCACTTGGGAATCCCCCAAAATTGGCGCAATCAACTTGCGCTTGGGTTCAGGATAGCATCGGTGCCGCCCATGAATCAAGCCTTTCGATGACCGAGCCCTCTTCCCCCCATGCTCCCGTGCGCCTGAACAAGCGCATGGCCGAACTCAAGATGTGCTCGCGCCGCGAGGCCGACGAATGGATCGCCAACGGCTGGGTGAAGGTGAATGGCAAGCCGGCCGAGATGGGCGTGAAGGTCACGCCGTCGGACCGCATCGAGATCGACAAGGCCGCCAAGGGCCAGCAGGCGAACCAGGTCACCATCCTGATCAACAAGCCCATCGGCTACGTGAGCGGGCAGGCCGAAGACGGCCACGAACCCGCGGTCACGCTGTTCACGCCGCAGAACCGCTGGGCCGACGACAACGCGCGCTTCTTCTTCAGCCCCCAGCAGCTGCGCGGCCTTGCGCCATGCGGTCGGCTCGACATCGATTCGATCGGCCTCCTGGTGATGACGCAGGACGGCCGCATCGCACGCCAGCTGATCGGCGAAGACTCGGTGATGGAGAAGGAGTACCTGGTGCGCGTGGCTTACTACGGCCCGGGCCAAGCCGCACCGACGGGGCAGCTCATCCGCATGGACGACGACGATCCCGTCACGCAGAACGTGCAGGCGGTCTTTCCGCCGGCGATGCTCGCGAAGCTGCGCCACGGCCTGAGCCTCGACGGCCAGCAGCTCAAGCCCGCGCGGGTCGAATGGCAGAACCCCGAGCAGCTGCGCTTCGTGCTCACCGAGGGCAAGAAGCGCCAGATCCGCCGCATGTGCGAGCTGGTCGGCCTCAAGGTGGTGGGCTTGAAGCGCGTGCGCATCGGCAAGGTGATGCTCGGCAACCTGCCCGTGGGGCAGTGGCGCTACCTCGGGCCGCACGAGAAGTTCTGAGCCTCTGCCGATGGCCGCCCTGCTGAGCCAGCGCGCGCTGAACCGGGCCACGCTGGCGCGGCAGATGCTGTTGGAGCGGCGCAAGGCGACGGCCCTGCAGGCCATCGAAAAACTGGGCGGCCTTCAGGCGCAGGCGCCGAACCCGCCTTACATCGGCCTGTGGAGCCGGCTCGAAGGCTTCCGCCGCGAGCAACTCACCGACGCACTGAAGAAGCGCCGCATCGTGCGCATGTCGACGCTGCGCGCGACCCTGCACCTGATGGCCGCTTCGGATGCGCTGGCCTGGCGTCCGCTGCTCGAAGCCGTGCATCAGCGCGGACTGTCGGGCGAACATTCGCGGGCCCTCGAAGGCATCGACCGGGCCGCCGTGGTGAAAGCCGGGTGGGCGCTGCTGGAAGGCGGCCCGCTCACCAGCACCGAACTCGGGCAAGGGCTCGCGGCCCGCTGGAAAGACCGGGCGCCCGCCTCGCTCGCCGCACTCATCCGCAACAACGTGCCGCTGGTGCACCTGCCGCCCGCGGGCACCTGGAATTCGCATCAGAACGCGCAGTTGCAGCCCATCGTGCAGTGGCTCGGCGAATCCGCCGCCGATGTCACTTCCGCCACGCAGGACGACCTGCTGCTGCGCTACCTGGCCGCTTTCGGCCCCGCCACGCTCGCCGATGCCGGTGCGTGGTCGGGCCTCACCGGCTGGAAGGCCGTGGCCGAGCGCCTGAGGCCGCAACTGCGCGTGTTCACCGGAGAGCAGGGCCAGGAACTGTTCGACCTGCCGCGCGCGCCGCGTCCCGATCCCGACACGCCCGCGCCGCCGCGCCTCGTCGCCGAATGGGACAACCTGCTGCTCTCGCACGCCGACCGCAGCCGCGTGCTGAGCGAGGCGCATCGCGCCCGCGTGTTCACCAGCAACGGCATCGTGCGCGGCACGGTGCTGCTCGATGGCTTCGTGGCGGGCACCTGGAAGATCGAGCGGGCGAAGGGCACGGCGACGGTGGTGCTGGAGCCCTTCACGCGCTGGTCGAAGGCCGACCGGCTCGGCGTGCAGGAAGAGGCCATCCACCTTCTGGCCTTTGCAACGGACGGCGAAGGCGAGCGGCACGACGTCCGCGTGCTGTGACCCTTGCGCCCGCACGACGCCTAAGGCTTGCCTAAGACTCCGCCCCTACGCTGCGCCTCGGCGCAGGACCCACTACCGATCATCCCGATCACGTGCTACCTTGCGGCCCAAGGAGTCGCCGCAATGCGCGTGCTTTTGGTGGAAGACGACGAAATGATCGGGCGCAGCCTGAAACAGGCGCTCGAGGGCGCGGGCTGGTCCGCCGACTGGGTGCGCGACGGCGAACTCGCGCAGAGCGCCCTGGGCGACGGCGGCTACACCTGCGTGCTGCTCGACCTGGGCCTGCCCAGGCAGGACGGCACCGAGGTGCTGCGGCGCGCACGCGAACGCGGCGATGCGACGCCGGTGCTGGTGCTCACCGCACGCGACGGCCTGGACGACCGCATCAACAGCCTGGACCTGGGCGCCGACGACTACCTGCTCAAGCCCTTCGAGTTCCGCGAGCTGCTCGCGCGCATGCGGGCCATCGTGCGGCGCCGCGATGGCGCGGCGCATTCGCTGGTGGGCGGCGGCGCGCTGCAGCTGGACCTCACGACGCGCGAGGTGCTGGTGAACGGCGCGCGCGAGGCGCTCACCGCGCGCGAGTTCGCCCTGCTGCATGCGCTGCTCGAACGGCCGGGCGCCATCCTCTCGCGCGAACAGCTGGAGAACCGCATCTACGGCTGGGGCGAGGAAGTGACGAGCAACGCCATCGACGTGCTGATCCACGGCATGCGCCGCAAGCTCGGCGCCGAGTCGATCCGCAACGTGCGCGGGCTCGGGTGGCGCGTGGCTGCATGACGGACGGCGCCGCGCAGCCCGGCCGCTGGTGGCGACCGCGCTCGCTGCGCACGCAGTTGCTGCTGTGGCTGATCACGCTGCACGTCATCGCGGCGGTGCTCACCGCCTGGTTCTCCTTTCTGGCTTATGGCAATCTGGTCCATAACGCGCTGGACGACCAGATGCAGCTGGTGGCCGAGTCGTACACCGGCAACGATCCGCCCAAGACGCCCCGCGCGATCGATGGCGACGCCGCGTTCTCGCGCGGCGCCTTCGTCGTGCAGATCTGGAGCGCCGACGGTGCGACGCTGCGCGCGAGCTCATGGCCTGCGCTGTCGGTGCCGTTGCAGTCCGGCAAGGGCTTTCGCAACGTGACCACGGGCGCCCATGCGCATTCGAGCTGGCGCGTCTTCACCGCCGAACCCGGTCCGCGCGCCGACCAGCCGCGCGTGCAGGTGCTGCAGAACGAGGACTACCGCCGCCGCCGCGCATTGCGCCGCGCATTGCTCGAAGGCCTGCCGATCGCGCTGCTGCTGCCGGCCGCGTTGCTGATCCTGTGGCTCATCGTTTCGGCGGCCTCGCGCTCGCTGCGTGGCGTGGCGCGCGACGTGGCTTCGCAGGACGAACGCAGCCCCACCGAGTTGTCGCTCGCGCGCGTGCCCGACGAGATCGCGCCGCTGGTGGGCGCGTTCAACAACCTGCTCTCGCGCGTGCGCAGCGCCTTTGCGACACAGCGCCGATTCGTGCAGGACGCGGCGCACGAACTGCGCACGCCGATGGCCGCGATCGGCCTGCAGATCGAGAACCTGCGTGCGCATGTGCCGGCCGGCGAAGCCACCGACCGATTCAACCAACTCGAAGCGGGCGTGACGCGCGCGCAGCACCTCATCGAGCAACTGCTGAGCCTCTCGCGGCAGGACGCGCCGCAGCGCGCCATGGCGCGCGAGGCCATCGACATCGAGGTGCTGCTGCGCGAGAGCGTGAGCCAGCTGATGGTGCTGGCCGATGCGCGGCGCGTGGACGTGGGCTTCGAAGGCAGCATCACGCCGGTGGTGTCCGCGCCTGCGTCCGAACTGCGCAGCGTGTTCGACAACCTGATCGACAACGCGCTGCGCTATGCGCCCGAAGGCGGCGTGGTCGACGTGCGGCTGCACGAGGTCGAGGGCCATGCGGTGGTCGATGTGCTCGACAACGGGCCGGGGATTCCACCGTCAGCGATGGGGCGTGTGTTCGATCGTTTCTTCCGCGTGCCCGGCGCCGCAGCCGGTGGCAGCGGACTCGGGTTGGCGATTGCGCGAACGGCTGCCGAGCGCAATGGCATGCGGATCGAGTTGCGCAACCGCGACGATGGCCCGGGGCTCATGGCGCGCGTGCATCTGCCCTCATTGCCCTAAGCCGCACATAACTCTTCGCTCACGCTCATCTCAGTCAGGGTGCCTAGAGTGCGCTCAGGTCCTGCTGCACGCAGTTCGCGCGATGGCACGAGACCGGAGACAACCTGCCCTCAGGAGAACACACCATGCGCACTTCCTTCAAGCTTCTCGCCATCGGTTCCTTCGCTGCGCTCGCAGCGCTGGGCACCGTCAATGCATCGGCCGAAACGACCGATGGTTCCGACTTCCATCCGCTGCAGATGAACTCGCCCGAAAGGCCCGAAGTTCAGGCCGGTGCGATGGCCGCAGCGCGTCCGAGCGGCACCGAGTCCGTCGGCCAGTCGACCAGCGCGCCCGCGATGCTGTCGAAGGTCTCGGATACCGAAGTGCAGGCCGGCGCGATGGCCGCTGCACATCCGAGCGGCACCGAATCGATCGGCCAGTCGACCTCGCTGCCGCTGGTGAAGTCGGCCAACGGCAGCTGATTTCGGTCGGTGGGGGCGACGACGCTCAGTCGTCGTTGCCGTTGCTGAGCAAGGCGCGGTAGATCATCGCGCCGATGATCGCGCCCGCGATGGGTGCGACCCAGAAGAGCCACAGTTCCGACACCGCATAGGACGGCCCGAAGAGGGCCGGGCCCGTGCTGCGCGCCGGGTTCACCGACGTGTTGGTCACCGGAATCGAGATCAGGTGGATCAGCGTGAGGCACAGGCCGATGGCCAGGCCCGCGAAGCCACCGGCTGCGCGCTTGGCCGTCGAGCCCAGGATCACGATCAGGAACACGGCGGTCATCACCACTTCGCACAGCGCGGCGGCGTACAGGCCGTACTTGCCGGGCGAGTGCTCGCCATAGCCGTTGGTGGCGAAGCCGCCGATGTCGGCGCCCGGCTTGCCCGTGGCGATCAGATAGAGAATGCCGGCCGCCGCAATGGCACCGAGCACCTGCGACACGATGTAGCCCGCGAGTTGCGAGGCCTTGAAGCGGCCCGCGGCGGCGAGGCCGATCGACACCGCCGGATTGAAGTGGCCGCCGGAGATCGGCCCCAGTGCATAGGCCCCCGTCACCACCGTGAGACCGAAGGCCAGCGAGACGCCGAGCAGGCCGATGCCGACACCCGGAAAGGCCGCGGCCAGAACTGCGCTTCCGCAGCCTCCGAGCGTGAGCCAGAAAGTACCAATGAACTCGGCCGACCATTTTTTGTAGGTACTGTGTTCCATAACGCTCCATCCTGAAGTTGAGAAAGCGCGCGAGGTCCTGGACCCGGCGCGGGCGCATTCTGAAACGAGAAATGGAGGGCGTCGAGCACCTCGTTGCGGCGAACGGAATCTCTTCACGGATCGCGCAAGTTTTGTGCGCTGCCGCAACTGCGTTGCATGTGGACGGAAGGCCTCAATACCTCAGAGCGTGATGACGATCTTCCCGAACGCGCCGCGTTCCAGGCGATCGAGCGCGGCGGGCAGCGCATCGAACCGGTACTGCTCTGCGATCACCGGCTTGAGTGCGTTGACGTCGATCGCGCGCACGAGGTCTTCGAGCGCACGCCGATGGCCGACGCCGATGCCCTGCACCGTCACGCGGCCGAGCACCATCGCATAGAACGACGCGCTCAGCGTCTCGCCGCCGAGCATGCCGATGATCGACACGCGCCCGCCCTGCTTCACGGCCTGCAAAGAGCGATCGAGGTTCGGGCCGCTCGACAGCTCGAGCACATGGTCCGCGCCGCGTCCGTTCGTGAGCCGGCGCACCTCGGCCGGCCAGTCGCCGTCGCGCAGCAGCACATGCGAAGCGCCGAGCGCAAGCGTCTGCTCGCGCTTGTCCTCGCTGCCCGTGACCACGATCGCCTGTGCGCCATGCAGCCGCGCGATCTGCAGGCCGAACAGCGCGACGCCGCCGGTGCCGTGGATCAGCACGGTCTCGCCCGCGCGCAGCCCGCCGGTCTCGGCGAGCGCGAACCATGCGGTGAGGCCGGCGCAGGGCAGCGTGCTGGCTTCGGCCAGGCTCAGCGTGGCGGGCGCGGCCACGGCCCACGTTGCGTCGAGCAGCACATGCGATGCGAGCATGCCCGGCCCGGGCCCGCCGGCGAGCACGGCGTCGCTGTGCCAATGGCTGTCGATCCATCCGCCCCAGAAGGTGTTGACCACGCGGTCGCCCACGGCGAATCGATTCACGCCGGGCCCCGCCGCGATCACCGTGCCCGCCATGTCGGAGCCGGGCGTGAAGGGCATGTCGAGCTTCATCCCCATGCCGTCGCGAATCATCAGCAGGTCGCGGTAGTTGAGCGACACGGCGCCCACCCGCACGAGGATCTGGCCCGCGCCCGGCACGGGCAGCGGCGCTTCGGCCTGTTCGAGGTGGGCGCGGCCGAATTGGGGAAGCTGCCAGCGGCGCAGCGTTTCAGTTTCTTGCATCGAAAGGGGCTCCACGAAAAAAGCGAAGACTCGATGCTATTGACGATTAAAACTATCCGGTGGTGGATAATTTTCTCTTTTATGGCGCTTGAAAGTATCCAATGAGCCAACGCCTGCAAGGCATCGAGGAATTCGTCGCGGCGGTGGAAGCGGGCAGCTTCGCGCTCGCGGCGCAGCGGCTGCACGTCACCCGCTCGGCGGTCGCCAAGAGCATCGCGCGGCTCGAGGCGCGGCTGGACACACGGCTGTTCCTGCGCACCACGCGCAGCCAGAGCCTCACCGAGGAAGGCCACGGCTACTACGAGCGCTGCCGGCGCGCGCTGGCCGAGCTCGATGCGGCCGAGGCCCTCACCGACGTGGCGCGCAGCACCGCCGCGGGCCTCGTGCGCCTGAGCATGCCGGCGATGCTCGGCCGCCTCAAGATCGGGCCGCTGTTGCTGGCGCTGGCGCGTCGGCATCCGGAGCTTTCGCTCGAACTCGGGTTCAGCGACCGGCGCGTGGACCTGGTCGAAGAGGGACTCGATCTCGCGATCCGCAGCGGCGAACTGCCCGACACCTCGGACCTGGTCGCGCGGCCGGTCGGCGTGCAGTGGATGGCGCTGTGCGCCGCGCCCGCGTACCTCGCCGAGCGCGGGCATCCCCGCGGCATCGAGGCGCTGAAGGCACCGCACGAGGCCGTGCTCTATGCGCGCGACGGGCAGGCCTCGACCTGGCGCTTTCACGATGCCGAAGGCCGGCTCGTCGAAGCGGCGCTGCCTTCGCGCCTGCGCTGCGACAGCGCCGAGGTGCTCCTCGAAGCGGCCATCGGCGGCATGGGCCTGGCGCGCCTGCCCGCGTGGCTCGCGGCCGATGCGCTCGCCGCCGGCACGCTGGTGCGCGTGTTCGAGGAGCCGAAGCCCTTCGGCTTCGAGCTGAACGTGATCCGTGCGCGCAGCCGCTACCTGCCGTTCAAGACGCGCGTGGTGATCGACTGGCTGGCCGAGCACCTGCCGCCGCTGCTGGCCGTGCCGTGATCGTCGTGATCTGCAACGCGGGCGCTATCCTGCGTCTTCGAACAAACAACACGTCATCCCGAGGAGAAACGCATGCGCCTCTTTGCCATCCGGAACATCGCGGCCACTGTTGCCTTCGCGGCGCTTCTCCTGCCGTCGCAGCACGCAGCCGCGCAGGGCACGGTCAATGCGCTGTGCAGCACCGACGCGGGCTGGTGCGAGGCGGCGGCCGCGGCCTTCACGCGCGAGACCGGCATCAAGGTGCAGCAGGCGCACAAGGGCACCGGCGAGATCGGTGCGCAGTTGCGCGCGGAAGCAGCGAACCCCAAGACCGACATCTGGTGGGGCGGCACCGGCGACCCGTTCCTGCAGGCGGCCGAGCAGGGCCTGCTCGAACCCTATCGCCCGGCCTATATCAACGACCTGCACGACTGGGCGGTGCGGCAGTACGCGCTGTCGCAGAACATGGTGGGCGGTTTCTACACGAGCGCGATCGGCTTCGGCTTCAACACCGACGTGCTCAAAAAGAAGAAGCTGCCCGAACCCAGGTGCTGGGCCGACCTGGTCAAGTCCGAATACAAGGGCGAGATCGAAATTTCGCACCCGGCATCGAGCGGAACGGCCTACACCATCATCGCGGGACTCGTGCAGCAGATGGGCGAGGACGCGGCCTTCGACTACCTGAAGAAGCTGCACAAGAACGTCACCAGCTACACCCGCAGCGGCCAGGCGCAGGCGCCCAACGTGGCCAAGGGCGAGGTGGCCATCGGCGTGAGCTTCATCTTCGGCTTCGAGCGCTGGCGCTACGACAAATTTCCGGTGAAGACCGCCGCGCCCTGCGAAGGCACGGGCTACGAGATCGGCGGCATCGCGCTCGTGAAGGGCGCGCGCAACAAGGAGAACGCCAGGCGCTACTACGACTGGCTCATGAGCCCGAAGGGCCAAGCCATCGGCGGCCAGACGGGCAGCCTGCAATCGCCGGCCAACAAGACCTTCAAGCCCGATCCGCGCATTCCCTCGATGGCCGACGTGAAGCTCATCAAGTACGACTTCCAGAAGTACGGGCAGGCGGCCGAGCGCAAGCGCCTCATCGACCGCTGGACGCGGGAGGTCGAATCGCAGCCCCGATAAAGGGCACCGCACCTTTCAAGAAACACCGCGGAACCGGCTTTGCCGGGCCGCAGGTGTTGCCCCCGGCGAGGGGGAAGGAGAAGCGACACGAAGTGCGCGAAGCCTGGGGGAGTGCCTAGCCACATGCCTTTTTGTGCGAGGCGTGCATGCCTTTGGCCTTGGCATCGGCCTCGCTCAGGTACTCGCCCTTTTTCGTCTTGCCGTAGTAGCGGTCGCCCATGCAGTGGTAGACCTTGGTCTCGTCGTTCGCCCACACCTTGCCCACGCCGCCGCCGGGGGCGGCGGCCATCTTGGTGAGGTCCGGTGCGCCGGGCGTGCGGGTCGCGGTGCCGGTGCTCGGCGCGACGCCCGTCTTGCTGACGGCGGCCGACTGGGTTTCGACCGCGGGCGTCGCGGCAGGTGCGGGCGCGGTGGCGGCAGCGGCGGCCGGCGCGGCCTTCGCGTCCGCCGTTTTTCCGAACCACGTCTTGACGCCCTTGTGGCCCCTGCACGCACCCGACTTGGCGTCGGGCGAGGCGTAGCTGCCGTCCTTGCACTGCACGGTGGTGCCGGCCGGCGCATCGGCGGGCACCTGGGCCTGGGCGGTCAGGGTGCTCAGGCCGAGGCAGGCTGTGATCAGCAGCATGGTGTGGCGGTTTATCGTCATTGGGGCTCCCGGTTGGTGGAGCGCGCAGCTTCGGCGCCCGATCCCAGCGGAAGCTGACCAACCGCCTGCGGGTGCGTCCGCGGATCAGGGCGTGGTGGCCGTGAACGTGACCTGACCGCTGTAAGTGCCGGCGGTGCGGCTGGCCGAGTTCAGGTACGAGAAGGTCCAGTTCGCATTGCGCTGCGTCACCAGGTTGTTGAAGCTGGTGCCGATGACGGTCACGCCGTTGCCCGTGCCGGTATTGGGAATCGCCGGCGCGGGCAGGTTGACGTCGCTCGAAAGGATGGTGATTTCCGACAGGGGAATGGTGTTCGCGCCGTTGGCGAGCGGTGCCGCCGCGGTGGCGCGCAGGATGACCTGCCCGGCATTGCTGCGCACCTCCACGGGCAGCACGTTGCCGTTGGGCGTGACCGCGAAGCCCGGCGCCGCGCCGCTCCAGTTCACCGCCGTGTTGTTGCCGGCGGCCGGCGTGGTGGGAACGCCCGGAATCGAGGGCGTGAGCGTGAAGCTCACGGTGCTGGTCGTGCCGCCGGGCGTGGGGAAGTTGCCGTCGCCGATGCGAAAGAAGATGAACTTCTGGATGGCGATCGTGAAGTCCAGGCTCGCCTGGGTGCTGCGCGGAACGTTGGTGCTGGTGGTCGACGTGCTGGAGTCGGCCTGCGCGGCGGGCATCGTCGCGGCGATGCCCGCCGCGCAGGCGAGCGCTGCCATGCCGCGAACTGCGGCGCGGGCACGCCGCATTTCCGCGGGAAGCGTCACTTGAGCTCCGCGTCCACCTTGAAGCTGCCCTTGTCCCAGTCCAGCGCGCCGCTGGTCTTCACCGGATAGACGGGCTCCGGCGTGGGCTGGCCGCTCTCGCCCTTGGGCACCAGCGCCAGCGTGCGGGTCTGGCCCGGCAGGATCGGCGTGCCCTCGGGCACCAGCTCGAAGGCGCGGCCCTTGCTGTCGGTCGCGTCCAGGCTGCCTTCGAGGCGGCCGTGCGCATCGCCGGTGTTGGTCACGGTCACGACCGTACTGCGCTTGCCGCCGGCCTGGCTGCTCGCGATCTGCTTCATCTCGAGCTTGGGCTCGGCGCCGTCGAGCATGAGGTACACCGCCACCGCGATGCGCCCGGTCACCGGCAGGCTCAGGCTCGCGCCGCCGCCCTGGATGATGGTCTGCTGCGCGGGCTCGGTGCCCTCGATGGCGATCATGAAGCGGCACTCGCCGCGCGGCGAACCCGCCGGCGGATCGATCTGGAAGCGGAACGATTTCTTGCTGCGCGCAGGCACCGTCACGCTGCGCCGCTCCAGCGCCACCCAGGGCCGGCAGCTGCCGGGCTGCAGGTCGTCGTGGTAGGTGATGTTGCCGTCGGCCGAGTAGCTCCAGTCGATGGTGCGCACCGACACCTCGGTGGGGGCCGACGCGAGGTTGTGGATGTCCAGCGACTGGCCCAGGCGCGTGCCGCTCTTGCCCGACACCTCGAAGCGCGAGGGGGAGACGGCGATCTCGAACGGCGCGGCCGTCGCGGCGCCGGCGCAGGCCAGCAGCAAAAAGAAGGAGGAGGCGCGCAGCCATTGCTGCAGCGTGCGGGTGTGAAGAAGAAGCTTGTTCATGGCAGGGTCTCGATTTCGAAGATCGACTCGAAGCTCAGGGATGCGCCCGACGGCAGGCGCAGGTCTCGCGGATCGATGCGCAGCGTGAGGTCGAAGGTTTCGTTCATCCACGCCGTGGCCACGGTGCCGCTCCAGACCGGCACGCGCTCGCCCGGGCGGGCGTTGCCGCTCGCGAAGGCGCCGTTGCCGCGCCATTGCACCTGCAGACCCGACGGAGAGCGCAGGCCCGGGATGCCCGCGGGAATCACGTAGAAGATGCGCGCGCGCCGGCCGATATAGGGCGCGGTGGCGAGCCGGTATTCGATGCGCCCGAAGGGCAGGTTGAAGCTGGTGCCGTCGATGGGCTGCGCGTTGCGGAAGTCGGTGTTGACCTGGGCGCGGGGCGAGGTGGAGTCGTCCAACCGCGCGACCAGCGCACTGGCCGGAAGCGCCAGGCTCAGCAGGAGGCCGGCGGATGCGGCGGTTCTCAGGAAGGCGTGCATGCGCGCGTCACTCCATGGACGCCGTGAAGCGCACGGTGCCCCTGTAGTTGCCGGCCGGGTAGACGACGTCGTTGTCGTAGCTGAATTGCAGTCGCGTTGCGTTCATCGCGTTCGACTGATAGGTGTAGCCCAGGCAGAAGATGATGAGCGGGAGCGAGCAGAAGGTCGCGTTGGCATTGAAGCTCGCGATCTGCTGATCGGGGGCGCCGGTGAAACGGCCGCTCTGGATGTCGCCCGTCGCGGCGGCGCCGTTGTTGCTGGCGACCCAGCTGATTTCGCTGAAGGGAATGGTGATGCCGGTGCAGCCGCCCGACTGACAGGGCAGGCCCAGCTGCGAGTCGACCTTGAGCGTCACCGGCCGTGCCGTGGCCGATGAATTCGCGGGCCGGATCGGGGTGACCGAGACGTCGATGGTCTGCGAGCCCGTCACCGCCGTGGGCGTCAGGGCCACGTTGTTGCCGGTCACGCTGAACGCCACGGTATCGATGCCGGTCAGGGAGCCGACCCGCAGCGAAATGGCATAGACGCCGCCGGAGTCCGACACCGTCGTGATGACCGCGCCGGCGGGCATGGCGGCACCCGCCGCCAGCACCGCGGCTCCGAGCAGGCCGCGCCACCGGCTCCGTGCCTTGCGGCCGGATCCGTCGACGTGCGCTGCCCGGAAATGCATCAGATGCCCTGTGCGGTGTAGGTGATGGTGGTGGTATACGTGTTCGCGGTCCAGCTGGCCGGCGTGCCGCCCAGAGCGTACGTCCACGTGCCCGTGGCCACCGTGTTGGAGGGGAACGGCGTCGAGGCGCAGGCACCGAGGTTGGCGCCGGGGTGCGGCAGCGTGCCGGTCGTCGCCACCGTGAAGTTGGCGTTCGCCGGGCCGCCCGTGGCGTTCCATGCGGCCACTGCGCAGTTGATGGTGCCCGCGCCGGCGTTGGTCCAGGCGTACACGGTGAGCCCACCGGCGGCGGTGGTGGTGGTCACGGTCGGAGCCGCGCCGCTCCAGTCCACGTTGGTGTTGGTGGCCGTGGCCTGGGGAATGGTCGGCGCCACGCCGGGAATGCTCAGGGCCGACGTCCAGCTCACCGTGTCTTGCGTGGTGTTGGTCGCGCCCACGCGCAGCAGGATGAGCTTGGGCACGACCACGCTCAGTTTGACAGTGGCCTGCGCCGTGATGGTGCCGGTGCCCGAGCCGTACTGGCTTTCGGCCATGGCGGCGCCGCCGGCGAAGAGGGAGAGGGCTGCCACGGAAATGGCGAGCATGCGATGGGCGATGGAACTGCGGATCATGAAATTGCCTTGATTGAGAAGGATGAGAGGAGACACACGAAAAAGACCGGGGGAAACACGTCGCTCATTCGCCCACCTTGACCACGGGGATCTCGGCGGTGGCCTGGCCACGCAAGGGAACATTGACGCTCACGCCGCTGTCGCCGGCCGCCCCCCAGGGGAGCGGCACGCTGTCGAGGGTGAGCGTCAGTTGATGGCGACCGGTCGTCACCAACGGGAATTCGAAACGGCCGTCGCGGTCGGTCGTGGTGCGGTAGCGGCCGTCCAACTGCACCTCGACGTTGGCGACGCCGCCTTCGCCGGACTGCTGCGCGCCGTCGCGGTTGGCGTCGAAGAACACGCGCCCGGCCACGCTGCCGCCGCCGGCGCCCGAACCGCTGCCGCGCACGCCGGCGGTCTGGAAGGCGGCGCCCGCGCTGCCCTCCCAGCGCAGGTAGATGTACGCGGTCTTGTCGTTGCTGCGATAGAGCTGCGGGCCCGAGATCGATGTCGGCACCACGGCGGCGCGCGCCTGGTTGAAGTTGGCCGCGAAGCCGATGCGCCAGCCCTTGGCGAGCTCCTTCTCGGCCATGAGCGAGCCCGACAGGCCGCGGCTGGTGTACAGGCCGCCGCTTTGCGAGGTGTAGCGCAGGTTGCCGGAGATGTTGAAGCCGCTGTCGAGCCAGTAGCGGAACTGCACGCCCGCCGTGGGGTAGTCGCGCGCCACGCCGCCGCTCTTGTCGTGCGCGTAGCCCAGGGTGGTGGTGAGCTCGGGGCGCATGTTCTCGTAGCGTCCGCCGATCCAGTCCTGCTCCCACTGCAGTTCCTCGCCGGTGGCGGCCTGGTCGCCGAGCACGATCAGCTCGTTGCGCCGCACCGTGAGGCTCAGGCGGCTGCGCGGCAGGTCGAAGAAACGCGTCTGGTAGAAGGCGTTGCCGTAGAAGCTGCGCGAGTCGGCCGTGCTGTTGCTGCCGGCCGATGCGGCCGGGGTCTTTTCATAGCGTGTCTGGTAGACGCTCACGCTGCCGCCGGCCGAGGTGTTGCGATCGAACAGGTACTGGAAATTGCCGTTCCCGCCGGTGCGGCTGTAGCCCGAGAGATTGAAGTTGGCATCGGGCTGCGCGCGCTCGTAATCGAGGCCGCCGCCCCAGCTCATGCGGTTCGTGTTGCGGTCCACGCGCCAGTAGGCACCGCGCGTGCCGGTGGCCACGGCGTAGTCGCCGAAGTACAGGTTCGGCCTTGCCGCGTAGGCGCCGAATTCGTGGCGATAGAGGCCGGTGCGCGCGCTCGCCTCGAGGAAGAGCCCTTGCGAATCGCCGGTGACGACGCCCGGCGTCTGCGAACTGATGCGGCTGCCGAGCAGCGTGGCGCGGGCCTTGAAGTCGCCGCTCTGCGCCACCTCGCGGCCGTAGCCCAGCGACGTGGCCCAGCTCGTGACGCTCTTCGCGCCGAAGCCCTGGGCGGTGAGCGGGTCGATGTAGTACGCCGGGATGTCGCGCGCCTGGTCCACCTGTGCGGCAGCGAACCACTTGTCGCCCAGGCGCTGCGTGAGGCCGAGCCAGCCGAGCGTGCCCTGGTTCTTCTCGAAGCCGGGATACGGCCCGCCGGTCAGGGAGCCGCGCTCGCCGAAACCGGCGCGCAGGTCGGTGCTGCTGTTGAAGATGCGCGTCGATGCGCCGCGCACCGTGGTGCTGCCGAGCGAAAGGCGGTAGTTGCGGCCAAGCCCTTCGGTCAGTTCGCTGTAGATGTCGCCCACCGCGCTGTCGGCGAAGGTCTCCGGGGTGATCGGAAAGCCGAGGTTGCGCAGCGTGATGCGGCCGCTGCTCGCGTCCCGCGCGTAGCCGAGCGACCCGATGCCGCTGCCGCTCGCCAGGCTGTCGCCGCTCAGGTGCCGGCCATCGGCCTGCAGCACGAACTCCCCGTAGTTGAGCGTCTCGCGGCGGTATTCGAGGCGCTGGCCGAACTCGGTCGCGCGCTGCCGGCCGTAGCCCGAAGCCTTCGAATCGCCGAAGCCGACGCGGCTCTCGACCAGCCAGGCGCGAAAGCCCTGCGGCTGCCCGGCTTCCGTCGAGTTCTCGTCGGCGGCGGACGCGGTGTCGGCTTCCGGGGTGCTCATGAAATTGTCCTGGTAGGCCTTGGGAGCGGCCTCGATGAGCGCCTTCAGGCGCGCCTGCTCTGCCTGGGCGCGGTCCATCGGCTGGATGCGGGCATCAGCCACGACGGATGGCGCGGTCGCCACCTTGGCTGAGCCAGTCTGCGCCATCGCTTGCGAGAGGCAGGCCAGTGCGGCAAGGCAGCCCGTGCCCAGCCGCGCGACGACGAGACGCCACGGCATTCCGGCCGGGCCGGCGGCAATCGACAGTGCCACGCTCGTCATCGAACAACATCTCCGTTCCTTTGGGCAGTGCGGCCCCGGTTGCAATCACAGGGTGCGGAGAGTAGTTCACAACTGTTAATTTAAGTAACTTGTATCAGCTGAAAGTATTAATTTTGGTGGCCGATGCCAAATTGTTCCGACCCAAGCGTGAAAAGCTGCTCTGTTTACGAACCCAATCGTTGTTTTTGGAACACCGCGCCTCAAATGAAGAAGTTGGCGCCGCGTCGTCTTTCGGTCGCTGCGCCGACTTAGAATTTTTTTGATATCGACATTTCTCCCTCATGGCTGACTCTTCCAATACCAAACTCCCCTTCCAGGCCGAAGTCGCGCAACTGCTGCACCTCGTCACGCATGCGCTCTACTCCAACAAGGAAATCTTCCTGCGCGAGCTGATCTCGAACGCGTCCGACGCGTGCGACAAGCTGCGCTTCGAGGCGCTCGACCACCCCGAGCTGTACGAAGACCAGCCCGACCTGGACGTGCGCCTCACGTTCGACAAGGCCGCGCGCACCCTCACGATCACCGACAAGGGCATCGGCCTGTCGCGCCAGGAAGCCATCGACAACCTGGGCACGATCGCCAAGAGCGGCACCAAGGACTTCATGAGCAAGCTCAGCGGCGACCAGAAGGCCGACGCGCAGCTCATCGGCCAGTTCGGCGTGGGCTTCTATTCGGGCTTCATCGTGGCCGACAAGATCAGCGTCGAATCGCGCCGCGCCGGTTTGCCGGCCGACCAGGGCGTGCGCTGGGTCAGCGGCGGCGCCGGCGATTTCGAGGTGGCCGACATCACCCGCGCCGAGCGCGGCACGAGCATCACGCTGCACCTGCGCGACGACGCCGACGAATACCTCAACGCCTGGAAGTTGAAGCAGATCGTCGGCAAGTACTCCGACCACATCTCGCTCCCGATCCTCATGGAAAAGGAAGCGTGGAAGGAAGGCGAGAACGACCAGCCCGGCGACATGGTGAAGACCGGCGAGTGGGAAACGGTCAACAAGGCCAACGCCCTCTGGAGCCGCCCCAAGAAGGACATCACGCCCGAGCAGTACGAGGAGTTCTACAAGAGCATCAGCCACGACTACGAGGCGCCGCTCGCCTGGAGCCACAACCGCGTCGAGGGCGGCACCGAGTACACGCAGCTGCTCTACATCCCGGCCAAGGCCCCGTTCGACCTGTGGAACCGTGACAAGAGCGCAGGCGTCAAGCTGTACGTCAAGCGCGTCTTCATCATGGACGACGCCGAGGCGCTGCTGCCAAGCTACCTGCGCTTCGTCAAGGGCGTGATCGACTCGGCCGACCTGCCGCTGAACGTGAGCCGCGAGCTGCTGCAGGAAAGCCGCGACGTGAAGGCCATCCGCGAAGGCAGCACCAAGCGCGTGCTTTCGATGCTCGAAGACCTGGCCAAGAAGCAGAAGACCGCGCCCGAGAGCGGCGAGGGCAAGATCGACGTGGGTTCGGGCGAATCGGTGCCGGCCCCCGAGCCGACCGAAGGTGTGACCGATGTGGTCGACAAGAACACGCCCACCGCCGCTGAAACGGCCGCCGCAGCCGCCGACGAATCCGGCAAGTACGCCAAGTTCTACGCCGAGTTCGGCGCGGTGCTGAAAGAGGGCCTCGGCGAGGACATGGGCAACCGCGACCGCATCGCCAAGCTGCTGCGCTTTGCCTCGAGCACCAGCGACGCCGTGACCGTGAGCCTGGCCGACTACAAGGCGCGCATGAAGGATGGCCAGGACGCGATCTACTACATCACGGCCGACACCCTGGCCGGCGCCAAGAACAGCCCGCAACTCGAGGTCTTCAAGAAGAAGGGCATCGAGGTGCTGCTCATGACCGACCGCGTGGACGAGTGGGCGCTCAACTACCTCACCGAGTTCGACGGCACGCCGCTGCAAAGCGTGGCCAAGGGCGCGGTCGACCTGGGCAAGCTGCAGGACGAGGCCGAGAAGAAGGCCGCCGAGGAAGCCGCCGAATCCTTCAAGCCGCTGCTGGAGCGCCTGAAGGAAGCCCTCAAGGACAAGGCCGACGACGTGCGCGTGACCACCCGCCTGGTCGATTCGCCCGCCTGCCTCGTGGTGCAGGACGGCGGCATGAGCACGCAGCTCGCGCGCATGCTCAAGCAAGCCGGCCAGCCCGCGCCCGACCTGAAGCCGGTGCTCGAAGTCAACGCCGAGCACGCGCTCGTGAAGAAGCTGGAGAGCTCCGAGCACTTCGACGACCTCGCCAACATCCTCTTCGACCAGGCGCTGCTCGCCGAAGGGGGTCTTCCGGCCGACCCCGCCGCCTACGTGAGGCGCGTCAACGCGCTGCTGGTGTGACGGCCCGGCCGCGCACCCTTCGTGCAGCAGCCGTCGCTCCGGCAACGCTGCTGACGATGCTCCTGGTGAGCGGCTGTTCGCACTATCACATCGGTATTCCGCTGGTGCCCGGGCTCTCGCTCGGGCTGGGGGCCACCAAGGACGGCAATTTCTCCGTCGGCCTGAACACCGGCTGGGGCCCGCTCGGCGCGGGCGTCTCGGTCAACAACACCGGCGTGGTCGCCGGCAACGCGGGCGTGGGTGTGGGCGTCGGCATCGGGCCGATCGGCACCGGCGTCGGCGTGGGCAAGAGCGTGGTGCTGCACGATCCCAATGCAGGGAAGGCCGGGTACGCGCCGGCGGGCGGCGCCGCGCCGGTCACCACGGCGGCGGTGGGGGCCACGGTGCCGATTTCCGGTACGTCCGGCGTCACAGGCGCCGCTCCCGTGGCGCTGGTTCCGCCGGCCGCGCCGGTCACCGTCACCAAGGGCGGGGTGACCCGGCCGGTCGCCGCCTCCGCACCGCAGCAACCGCCCGCGGTGCGCGTTTCCTACAGCACACCGGCCCCTGCCGCCGCTCCGGCCGGCAGCCTCGGCACGCCGGGCAATCCCGTCGCGCCCTGATGGTCGCGTCCTTCCATTCATCCGCGCCGCGGACCGGCGCGAGGGTGCCCCGATGACTCTCACTACAGAAGCCGTCCTGGCGCTCGCCCCCGACGATGCGTCGGCCAAGGCCGCCAAGGGCCTGCTCGCACCGGCCAAGTGGCCCACGCTCGGGTATTCCGACGAAGCCGTCTGGGGCGAATGCCAGGGCAGCGGCAGCAAGCCGTACCAGACGCAGGTCGACCTCACGGGCCCGGTGTTCCGCTGCTCCTGCCCGAGCCGCAAGTTCCCCTGCAAGCACGGCCTCGCGCTGATGCTGCTGCGCGCGCAGAGCGACACCAGCTTCACCGCCGGCACGCCGCCGCCGTGGGTGGCCGAGTGGATCGCCTCGCGCCGCGACAAGGCCGAGAAGAAAGAAGCGCGCGCCGCCGAACCCGCGGCCGCGCCCGATCCCGCCGCGGCCGCCAAGCGCGACGCGCAGCGCTGGAAGCGCATCGAGGCCGGCGTGCAGGAGCTCGCGCGCTGGCTCGACGACCAGACCCAGCGCGGCCTCGCCGCACTCGGCAGCGAACAGCAGCAGGCCTGGGGCGCGATGGCGGCGCGCATGGTCGATGCGCAGGCGCCGGGGCTCGGCCAGCGCATCACGCAGGCGGCCGAACTCATCGGCGCGGGCGAAGGCTGGCCGGCGCGCTTGCTCGACCGGCTGGGCCGTCTTCAACTGATCGTCGATGCGGTGCCGCGCCGCGAGTCGCTCTCGCCCGCCACGCTGGCCGATCTGCGCATCGCGCTCGGCTGGCCGCAGGACCGCGAAGGCCTGCTCGCGGATGGCGAGCGCATCAGCGACCACTGGCTCGTGCTGGGCCAGTGCACCGACGAGCGCGATGCGAAGCTGGTCGAGCGCCATGTGTGGCTGCAGGGCCGCGCGAGCGGGCGGCGTGCGTTGCTGCTCGACTACTCGCACGGCGGCCGCGGTTTCGAAACCGGCTGGGTCAGCGGCAGCGAGCGTGCGGCCGTGCTGTGTTTCTATCCCGGCCACGCGTCGCAACGCGCGTTGGTGGCCGAGCTGCTGGCGGATGCGCCCGCATCGACGCCGCCTTCAACCGATGCCCCCGACGAGTGGCACCGCATGGCACAACAGATCGCCGCCAACCCCTGGCAACCGCTGCTGCCGATGGTGTGGGCCGAAGCCATTCCCGCGCGGCACGGTGACCAATGGTGGCTGCGCCTCGATGCCGCGCCGCAGGCCTTGCCGATGCAACTGGCGACGCAGGAGGCCTGGCAGTTGCTGGCGCACTCGGGTGGCGCGCCGTTGCGCGTCTTCGGCGAGTGGGACGGCGAGCAGTTCGCGCCGCTTACCGCCTGGGCTTCGGGTGCAGCAGCCGGCAGCGCGCCGGTCTGGACCCTGGCTGGAGTGCGCGCATGAGCCACTGGAACACCTTGCTGCAGAGCGCGTTGGTCGGCACCGCCCGTCAACCCGTACCGGCCGCGGAAGGCATGGCGGGCGAGTTCGGCGGATTGCTGCAGGCGATCCAGGCCGGTGAAGCGCAAGGCCAGCTCCTGCGCGTCGCGGGCGCCGTGGCCGTCGGCCGCCGCGCCGGCTTCGTGGCGCCGGGCCTCTCGCCTTCCGATGCGCCGGTTGCCGCCGCCGACGAGCGCCCCGTGCTGAACGATCCCGCGCTGCAAGCCGCCATCGCCGATGCGCTGGCAAGCGGACCGCTGCGCCTGCAGCACGAAGGCCTCGCCGCGCTGACCGCCGCCGGCCTGCGCCTGCCTCACAACCTCCTGCCCACCGCGCTCGACGCCGGCCGCCGCGCCATCGACCTGCGGCCCGCCGTGATCCCGGCGCTCGGCGAGCGCGGCCTCTGGCTCGCCGCGCGCAACGACGACTGGCGCTACGCCGTCGGCGCGAGCGAGCAGGCCGATGCGCAGACGCGCTGGGACGAGGGCAGCCTCGAACAGCGCCGTGCGGTGCTCGCTGAACAACGCCGCAGCGATCCCGCCGCCGCGCGCGAACGCCTCGCCGCAGAGCTGCCGCAACTCCCCGCCAAGGAGCGCGCCACGCTGCTCGGCGCATTGGCCGAGAACATCGGCCCCGACGACGAAGCCCTGCTCGACGCGCAACTCAAGGACCGCGCCCGCGATGTGCGCCAGGCCGCGGTCGAACTGCTGCAGCGCCTGCCCGCCAGCGCCCACGTGCAGCGCATCGAGGCCTTCCTCGCGCCGCTGCTGTCGCAGGTGGGCGGTGCCTGGCAGATGAGCACCCCTGAGGCGGCCGACCCGCGCTGGAAAGAGGACGCCATCGATCCCGTGCGCCCCACCCACGACAGCCTCGGCGAACGCGCCTGGTGGCTTTACCAACTCGTGCGGCAAGCGCCGCTCTCATGGTGGACCACGCGCACCGCAATGACACCCGCCGCGCTGCTCGGCTGGGCCGAGAAGAGCGACTGGAAAGATGCGCTCTTCCGCGGCTGGAACGAAGCCATCCTCGTCGTGTCCGATGTCGACTGGTGCGACGCGATGCTCGACCACCATCACACCCAATACAGCCAGCGCGCCTGGGTCGGCCAGTTGCTGGCGCTGCTGCCTCGCGAACGGCGCGAGCGCCACTGGGTGATCGAACTCGGCCTGGCGGGCAGCGGCGTGCAGAACGTGATCGCCTTCGCCGACCAGGCCTGCGCGCCCGGCGAAACGCCATCGGCCGATCTCTCGCTCCAGCTCGCGGCCGCGCTGCGCACCCGCGTCGAGCGCGGCGACCTCGTCAACGACTACGTGCTGCGCCAGGTGCTCGGCAACGCGGCCGCGCTGCTGCATGCCGATGCGCTGCACCTGCTGGCCGACCTGCCGCGCGCCGCCGAGGAAAGCCCCGGCATCGCCAGCGCATTGAGCGACACCGCGCGCATCGTGCGTGCGCGCCAGCTGTTTTCAACCCTTCGTTCCACGTCAACCTTTTCCTCATCCCAAGGCCGTCCATGAGCAATGTCCTGCGCCAGCATGCCGAACAGCAATTCGCCGAAGAACTCGATGCGCTCCAGAAGGTCGACGACCGCCAGCGCCCGGCCAACTGGAAACTCTCGCCCTGGGCCGTGCTCACCTACCTGATGGGCGGCAAGCTGGCCAACGGCTTCGAGGTGAGCCCCAAGTACATCGGCAATTCGCGCCTGATGGAGATCGCCGTTTCCACGCTCGCGACCGATCGCGCACTGCTGCTGTACGGCGTGCCGGGCACGGCCAAGTCGTGGGTGTCGGAGCATCTGGCCGCGGCCGTGAGCGGTGACTCGACGATGCTGATCCAGGGCACCGCCGGCACCAGCGAAGAGCAACTGCGCTACGGCTGGAACTACGCCGAGCTGCTGGCCCACGGCCCGTCGGACAAGGCGCTGGTGCCGAGCCCGCTGGTGCACGCCATGCGCCTCGGAAAGATCGCGCGCGTCGAAGAACTCACCCGCATCCCGGCCGACGTGCAGGACACGCTGATCACCGTGCTCTCCGAAAAGACGCTGCCCATTCCCGAACTCGGCAGCGAGGTGCAGGCGGTGCGCGGCTTCTCGGTGATCGCCACCGCGAACAACCGCGACAAGGGCGTGAACGAACTCTCCAGCGCGCTCAAGCGCCGCTTCAACACCGTGGTGCTGCCCGTGCCGGCGAGCGAGGCCGAGGAAGTGCAGATCGTGGTCAAGCGCGTGTCCGAACTGGGCCGCGCCCTCGCGCTGCCGGCCGAGCCGCCTGCGCTGCAGGAAGTGCGCCGTGTGGTGCAGATCTTCCGCGAGCTGCGCAACGGCCAGACCGAGGACGGCAAGACGCGCATCAAGTCGCCGACCTCCACGCTCTCGACGGCCGAGGCCATCTCCGTCATCAACAGCGGCATGGCGCTGGCCGGCCACTTCGGCGACGGTGTGCTGCGCTCGGCCGACGTGGCCTCGGGGCTGATCGGCGCGGTCATCAAGGACCCGGTGCAGGACCACGTGGTCTGGAAGGAATACCTGGAGACGGTGGTGAAGGAGCGCGCCGACTGGAAGGACCTCTATCGCGCCTGCCGCGAACAGCTCTGAGCCTCGCACGCCACCGCGATTGCACATGGCTTCACCGCTGCATTACTTCGGCATCCGCCACCACGGCCCCGGCTGCGCGCGCAGCCTGCTGCGCGCCTTCGAGTCGCTGCAGCCCGACTGCATCCTGGTCGAGGGCCCACCCGAAGCCGAGGGCCTGCTCTCCTTCATGGCGCATGCCGACCTGCGCCCGCCGGTCGCGATGCTGGTGCATGCGAACGACGACACGCGCCTGGCCGCCTTCTACCCCCTCGCCGAGTTCTCGCCCGAATGGCAGGCGCTGCAATGGGGCGTGAAGCACGCGCTGCCCACGCGCTTCATCGACCTGCCGCAGGCGCACCGCATGGCCATCGAGCAGGCGGCACGCGCGGCCGACGAGGCCAAGGCAGAAGCACCCTCCGAAACACCGCTGGACGACGACGAGACCGACAAGGTGCCGGTCACCGAAACGGTCGAAGCGCCTGAAGAAGAACAGACGGTCAGCGCGCTGCCCGACGACCCCTTCGACTGGCTCGCCCATGCCGCGGGCTATGCCGACGGCGAAAGCTGGTGGAACCACATGGTCGAGGAGCGCGGCGACGGCGAAGACCTGTTCGGCGCCATCGCCGAAGCCATGACCGCCGTGCGCGCCGAAACGCCCGAAGACCGCCGTGGTCAACGCGCGATGGAGCGCGAGCAACTGCGCGAAGCCTTCATGCGCCAGTCGATCCGCGAGGCCGTCAAGGCCGGCCACCAGCGCATCGCCGTCGTCTGCGGCGCGTGGCACGTGCCGGCATTGCAGGGCACGGTCACCGCGAAGGCGGATGCCGCATTGCTCAAGGGCCTGCCCAAGCTCAAGGTGCTCGCGACCTGGGTGCCGTGGACGTATCGGCACCTCACGAGCGCGAGCGGCTACGGCGCGGGCATCGATTCGCCCGGCTGGTACGAGCACCTGTGGCAGCAAGGCGCGCAAGTGGCGGGCCGCACGACCGGCTGGCTCGCGCGCGTGGCGCGGCTGCTGCGCGAACACGACCTCGATTGCTCCTCCGCCCACCTCATCGAGGCCACGCGCCTCGCCGAAACGCTCGCCGCACTGCGCGAGCGCCCCGCGCCCGGCCTGCCCGAGCTCGACGAGGCTGTGCGCAGCGTGATCTGCATGGGCGAGCAGGCGCCGCTCACGCTGATCCGCGAACGCCTCACCGTCGGCGACCGCATGGGCCAGGTGCCGGCCGAAGTGCCGACCGTGCCGCTGCAGCGCGACATCGAGCAGGCGCAGAAAAGCCTGCGCCTCAAACCCGAGGCAACAGCCAAGACGCTCGACCTCGACCTGCGCCAGCCCAACGACCTCGCGCGCAGCCATCTGCTGCATCGCCTGCGGCTGCTCGATCTGCCGTGGGGCGAGATCACCGCCGGCCAGCGCGCGAGCCGCGGCACCTTCCACGAAGTGTGGCAACTGCAATGGCAGCCCGAGTTCGCGCTGCGCATCATCGAAGCCAGCCGCTTCGGCGCGACCGTGGCGCATGCCGCGAGTGCGCGCGTGATGGAAGCGCTGGCGACGGAAACCTCGCTCACCGCCCTCGCCGAGCAGGTCGACATCGTGCTGCTCGCCGACCTGCCGGTCGCCGTGCAGGCCGTCACGCGCGCTCTCGAAGACCGCGCCGCGCTCACCGGCGACGCGGTGCAGCTCATCGGCGCGGTGCCGCCGCTGGCCAATGTGTTCCGTTACGGCAGCGTGCGCCAGACCGACAGCGCGCTGCTCTCGCACGTGCTCGACAGCCTGATCGTGCGCGGCGCCATCGGCCTGCCGATCGCCTGCGGCGCGCTCGACGCGGAAGCCGCCGAGGCGCTGCGCACCCGGCTCATCGCCACGCACGACGCGGTGCGCCTGCGCGACGGCGAAGAAACCACCGCCGCCTGGCGCGCCGCGTTGAAGTCCATCGCCTTCGGTGAAACCGGCGCGCCGCTGCTGCGCGGCGTGAGCTGCCGGCTGCTGCTCGACGATGCGCAGATCGACAGCGACGGTGCCTCGCAGCAGCTCGGCCGCAACCTCTCGGCCGGCGCACCGCCGACCGAGGCCGCCGCGTGGCTCGAAGGTTTTCTCAACCGCAATGCGATGGTGCTGTTGCACGACGAGGCCGTGTGGTCGCTGGTCGACCGCTGGCTCTCGGGGCTCGGCGAAGAACATTTCGTGCAGGTGCTGCCGCTGGTGCGCCGCAGCTTCGCGGACTTTTCAGGTTCGGACCGGCGCGCGCTCGGCGAGCGTGCAAAACGTGGCGCGGTCGGCGGCACCTTGCCCGCTGCCGTCGCTGCCACCGACTGGGACGAAACACGCGCGGTGCTCGCGCTGCCGCTGCTGCGGGAACTGCTGGGAGTGAAAGCATGAGCGCGAATCTTCAGGATCCCGCCGACATTGAAGAAGCACTGCCCCCCACCGACCGCCTGCAGCGCTGGCGCCTCGTGCTCGGCAGCGAAGCCAACGCCAGCTGCGGCGCCGTCGAAGGCCGCGTGCGCGAGATCGACCAGGCGCTCGCCGCGCTCTATGAAGCCGATGGCCGGCGCGGCCTCGGGCAGGGCGGCCAGCGCGGCGGTCGTGGCGACTCGGCACCCAGCGTGGCGCGCTGGCTCGGCGACATCCGCAAGTACTTTCCGAGCCAGGTGGTGCAGGTGATGCAGCGCGACGCGATGGAGCGGCTCAACCTGCGCCAGATGCTGCTGCAGCCCGAGATGCTGGAGAACGCGCAGCCCGACGTGCACCTGGTCGCCAACCTCGTGGCGCTCTCGAGCGTGATCCCGGCCGGCACCAAGGACACCGCGCGCGCCGTGGTGCGCAAGGTGGTCGACGAACTCATGAAGAAGCTCGAGGAGCCGATGCGCAGCGCGGTGAGCGGCGCGCTCAACCGCAGCCAGCGCAACCGACGTCCGCGCCATTCCGAGATCGACTGGAACCGCACCATCCGCGCCAACCTGCGCCACTGGCAGCCCGAATACCGCACCGTGGTGCCGCAGACGCTGGTCGGCTACGGCCGCAAGGCCCGCCAGCCGCAGCGCGAGGTGATCCTGTGCATCGACCAGAGCGGCTCGATGGCCGCCTCGGTCGTCTACTCGAGCATCTTCGGCGCGGTGATGGCGAGCCTGCCCGCGGTGGCGACCAAGCTCGTGGTGTTCGACACCGCCGTGGTCGACATGACCGAGCAGCTGCAGGACCCGGTGGACCTGCTGTTCGGCGTGCAGCTGGGCGGCGGCACCGACATCAACGGCGCCGTCGGCTACTGCCAGAGCCTGGTGCGCGAGCCGCGCAACACCATCCTCATGCTGATCTCCGACCTGTACGAAGGCGGCGTGGAAGACAACCTGCTGCGCCGCGCCAACGAGCTGGTCGAGGCCGGCGTGCAGTTCATCGCGCTGCTCGCGCTCAGCGACGAGGGCGCGCCCGCCTACGACCGCGACCTGGCCGCCAAGCTGGCCGCGCTCGGCGTGCCGTCGTTCGCGTGCACGCCCGATGCGTTCCCGGGGCTCATGGCCGCTGCGATCAAGCGCGAAGACGTCGCGACATGGGCCGCAGGGCAGGGCCTCAAGACCAGCCGCGCGGCATGATGCAGTGATGCCTGGCCTGACCCGACGCAAGCTTGTGGCACTGGCCCTCGCGGCGGTGTCGGTCAGGGCTGCGCAGGCGCAACGCGACTTCCCGGCCCGGCCGATCCGCTGGATCGTGCCGTACCCCGCGGGCGCCATCGCCGACATCGTCGCGCGCACCATCGGCACCCAGCTCGCCATCGACACGGGCCAGCCGGTGCAGATCGAGAACCGCGCCGGCGGCAACACCGCGCTCGGCGCCATCGAGGCCGCGCGCGCACCGGCCGATGGCTACACCGTGCTCTCGGCCGACAACGGCACGCTGGTGTTCAACCCCGCGCTCTACCGCAACCTCAGCTACAACCCGGCGCGCGACTTCGCGCCGGTCACGCTGCTGGGCCGATTGCCGATGGTGCTGCTGGTCGGCCCCTCCAGCGGCGAGAAGGATGCGCGCGCCTTCATCGCGGATGCGCGGGCCTTTCCCGGCAAGGTCAGCTTCGCCTCCGCCGGCACCGGCACGCCGCAGCACCTGGCGATGGAACTGCTCCAGCGCCAGGCCGGGCTGCGCATGGTGCATGTGCCCTACCGCGGCGCCGCGCCTGCGCTGGCTGATCTCGCGGGCGGCCAGCTGCCCGCGATGATGAGCGACCTGGCCGCGGCCAACCGCTTCATCCAGAGCGGCAAGGCGCGCGCGCTCGCGGTCGCCAACGCCACCCGCCTGCCGCAGCTGCCCGCGGTGCCCACCTTCGCCGAGCTCGGCATGCCGCGCGTCGAGGCTGCCGCGCTCCTGGGCCTGGCGGTGCCCGCGGGCACGCCGCCCGAGCTCGTGGCGCGGCTGCAGCAGTCGGTGGCCAGCGCCATCCACAACCCGGCGGTGTTGCGCAAGCTCGCCGAGTCCGGCGTCGAGCCGGTGGGCAGCACGCCGGCTCAGTTCGAGGCGCTCATCGGCGACGAGGCGGCGCGCTGGCATCCGCTGATCAAGGACCTGAACCTGTCGCTCGATTGATCAAGAAACAGGCGATGTTTCAGCCCCCTTTACGGGGCCTTTGCACGAACTTTGCGCGGGTGCGCCGTCGCTCTCACGCTGAACTAAGAGTGGCTGCCTAGATTGGCGCATCGCACATGGAAGGTCGCGCGGACGGGTTGCACAGGGCAGGCCGGGTCGCACCCAGTCAATGACAAGCCGTCGGTTCAATCACGTCATCTTCGCGGACGATTTCTTTCGTTCCGCCGCCAACGGTCTTCCGTACCACGCCGCGAACCGTCGCTTCCTGCGCGGCTTCTTCGATTCCACGCTCGGCCGCCTGGGCCTGCCGGTGCGCGAGGTGGCGCCGCTGCAAGGCGGCGGCCGCATCGACGTGGCACGCCTCATGGCCCGGCTCGACCTCCCCTGCACGCCCGCCGGCTGGGCCCGCGCCTGCGTTGCCGACCTGCTGCCCGTGCATGGGCGCGAGGGCATGCCGGCCTTCGATCCCGGCTGCCTGGTGATCGGCTGGGGCCTCACGCCGGCGCTGCAGCACTGCATTGCGCGCAGCGGCGCGAGCTACCTGGACATCGAGATCGATCCGCGCCGCTTCACCGAGCACCAGCACTTCTGCGCGCGCACGAACGATCCGGCCATTGCCGCTGCGCTGCAGGCGCGCCGTGTCGAGGAAGAGGTGTTCTGGAACCACGCGGCCGCGCTCAAGGGCCGCTTCGCGCGGAACGGTGCGCCGGCGCTGTTCGATCCGCGGCTTCGCATCGGGCTCTTCTTCGGCCAGCGCCCGGTCGACCTGTCGCTCGTGAGCGGCGGGCGCACCATGCACCCCGCGAACGTGATCGCGCCGCTGCGCGAGCTGGCGCGCAGTGTCGACCTGCTGGTGATCAAGGCGCATCCCTGCGAGCCCGCGCTGCACGACCTCGCGCCGGTTGCGCGGGCCATTCCCAATGTGGCGTGGACCGAGGAGAACACCTATGCGCTGCTGTCTGCCGCCAATGTGCATTTCGCGGCCAGCCTGTCGTCGAGCGTGCTGACCGAGGCGCGCTACTTCCGCAAGCCTGCGCATGCGTTGATCCGCGCGGACCGCGATGCGGCGGGGCAACTGCCGGTGTCGTGCTCGGAGTGGATAACCGTCGGGCCCGAACTCGGCGCGATGGATTTCATGGCCGCGATCAGTGGCATCGGCGATGCAAGCATGCAGCACGCCGCATGGCCCGCCACCGCCATCGACCGCACCTTCATGACCCGCCGGGGCTTCGACGACCAGAGCCGCGGCCTGCACGACGTGGCCGAGCTGCAGTTGAGCCGGCCCTACCTGTTCCACCCCGGCAGCCCTGCGACGGGCTGGCTGAGCCAGGGCTGGTCGCCACCCGATGCCGAAGGCACCCGGAGCGTCGGCGAGCTTGCGTGCCTGGTGATTCCGCTCCCGTCGTTGTCGGATTCGCTCTCGCAGCAGCAGCCGCATCGCCTCGAGGTGCGCATCGACTACCGCAGCAATGCCAAGACCACGAGCGTGCACGCGATGTTCGACGGCTCGGTGCTGCCCGGCGCCTGCACCACGGGCGCGAAGCGGCGCAGCCTCGTGTTCGAGGTGCAGCCCACGGCCGGCAGGAAGTGCCTGGTGCTGCAGTTCGTGGTGGCCGATGCGGGCCGCGGCAGCGGGCGCCGCGCCATCGCGAAGCCGGTCTTCACGCTCAGGAAAATGCAGGTATCGGTGCGCACGGCACGGGGCGTGGTCTCGACGCCGCCGCCGATGTCGTCGATGCAGTGGTCCGGCATGCGGCCGGTGCGCGCGCTGGCCCGGGTGTTCCGCGCGCTGCGCGATTCGGCGCGCGGGGTTACCGGGTAGGCGGCGCAGCGGCGAGGCCGTGGAGCAGCACCGTCCAGTGCTGCAGGCGTGCGATGGCGGCCTCGCGGCCCTTCTGCGCTGCTTGCGGGCCATCGCCGTCATCGGCCAGCGCGATCAGTTCGCTCGCGGCCGTCGTCACGGCGCGCGCGAAATCGCCGGTGCGGCCCTGCCACACCACGATGCGATGGTGCAGGCCCAGCTGCGCGGCGCGCTGCGCATTGATCGCCTGCTCGGGCTGGTCGGTCAGGAGCAGCAGGATCGGCTTGCGGTACACCGCCGCGATCGACAGCGCCGCCATGCCGGGCGCCGAGACGATGAAGGCGCTGCGCGCGGCCATCTCGATCCAGTGCTCGTCCTGCGCATGCCAGCCCGCGCGCTGCGCATAGCCCTCGCCGACGAGGTGCGCCGGCACGCGTGCATCGGCCAATCCGCGCTCCAGGCCATCGGCGAGCGCGGCTTCTTTGAAATGCGGATTCAGGTAGACCGCGGCCTGCGGCGCGAGGTCGTCATGCGCTTCGGTGTCGGCGCCCATCACGGCCACCGGCGTGGCGAGTTGATGACCGCCGCGTCCATCGTGCTGCGGCTCGCCGTAGGCGAAGTCGTGCGCGATGCGCGCGCGGCTGCGGTCGATCTGCCACGCGACGATGCGGCCGAAGATGTTCGCCATCCACGCCGGCATGCGTCCGCTGAAATTGGTCTCGAGCGCATGCCGCAGGCTCGCGCCGTACACATGCACCACCTTGCGCCGCCAGCCCGGCATCCAGCCCATGAACAGCAGCGCGGGGTGGAAGGAATCGTTCACCACCAGGTCCGCATCGCGGAACCACGCACGCAGGCGAAGGATGTCGCGCAGCATTCGCCCCGGGCGGAACACGTAGTGCGCCACGTTGCGGTCGGTCTCACGGCGCAGCATGTTCTGCTCCCGGTCGAACTGCACCGCGTAGTGGCGCGAGAGCACCGGGGCCTCGATGCCGAAGCCGGCGAGAAATCGGGCCCCTTCGTCGGAGGTGGTGAGTACCTGCACGCTCGCGCCCGCCGCGCGCAGCGAATGCGCGAGAAGTTGCGCGCGCATCAGGTGGCCGCGCGCGTCCGCGGTCGCGAGGTAGACGATGCGCGGTGGCATCGATGGACTCAAGCGGTCACCGGCCGCGCACTGCCGGAGCGCAGGCGCAAGGCCACGCCCGCGACGTACATGCCCAGCGCGCCGGTGATGCCGAAGCCGCGCTCGGTATCGCGCACCTCGTGCATCAGCTGCGCGAGCCTTGCTTCTTCGTGCGGCGCCACGCAGCGCTGCAGCGTGTGGCTGCAGAGGCGGATGTGGCGGTCTTCATCGGCGAGCACGCGCGTGAGCAACGGGTGCAGCGCATGCTGCGGCCCAATCAGCGCGCAGTGGCGTTGCAGGATGCGCGAGGCCATCTGCTCGGCGGCAAGGCCGATCGCATAGGCCGGCACGAGGCCGCCGTGCGCGAAGTGCGGTGCATGGCGCTGGATGAGGCGCTGCCAGCGCGCGAGCTTGCGTCGGCTCAGCCAGTCGGGCTGCGGCGCTTCTTCGGGCGATGCAGCCGCCTGCGCGGTGCCGCCGCGCTCGACGATGGCATCGGCGAAGAGTTGCGCATGGAGTTGCTCGTCGGCCAGGTGCTGGTCGAGCTGGCGCGTGAGCCAATCGGGCGCGCTGGTGCGCAACTCGCGCTGCAGTGCCTGCTCGGACGATTCTTCGCCGACGAGGTAGAGGCGCAACAACATCACTTCACCGGCGCGGCTCGCATGCATCTGGCGCAACGCGGCGCGCTTGATGTGGTGCACCAGCCGCGCCTGCAGCGCCGGCCAGCCGCGCAATGTCGGCGGCGCGAGGCAGTCGAATCCCGCGTTCGCCTGGGCGATGTCAGCGTCCATTGGCCTTTGCCAGCGGGGGCTGCGGCTGCTGCTGTTGTTGCCACCCGAGCACGAGCCCGATGAAGCTGTCCTGAAGGAACGCGCGCGCCGATGCATCGGCACCGGCGAACTCGCGCTGCTGGCCGTCGTAGCGCACATAGCCCTTGCCACCCGCGGCGCCGAGCACCAGCCTCTCGTTCTTGCGGAAGCCGCGCTGCATCAATGGCTGCAGCAGCGGCTGCGATTCGAGGCCGTAGAGGAACAGGTCGCGCTGCACCACCTGGCGCGGGATCTGCCCGCTCAGCGCTTGCAGCTCGAGCGACCAGTTGCCTTGCCGCATGGCCTCGGAGAGCTCGCTGCCCTTGGCCGCAGGCGCGCGGAAACGCGCGCGCGCCACCGACTTGGAGGCACGGCTCAGGCCCAGGCCGACGGTGATGTCCGCATCGGTGGCGCCGCCCGTGCGGTTGTCCTGCACCTGCACGATCTCGTTGGCGAGCCGCGCGGCAATCGAGGGCTTGGAGAGCGTCTCGCTGATCTGCGCCGGGGTGAACACCACGCGCTCGGTGCTGCCCTCGATCACCACGACCTGGTACGGGTCGATGCGGATGTCGCCGAACTCGCCGCCGATGGGCGAATGCGCATGGCTGCTCACCGACCACTCGTTGCCCGAGCGGCTCAGGAGCGCGTGGAAGGTCAGCGGCACGCGCTGGCCACTGTTGCGCGACTGGCCGGAGCCCTGCAGCAGCACATCGCCCACGATGGTCTTCTCGCCGTAGATGCGCGGGTTGGCGAAGCGAATGGTGTGCGCGGCGCTGTCGAGCGCGGCGCGCGTGTCGGCATCGTCCAGCGCGAGGCGGTTGCAGTCGTTGGCGGGGCCCGCGAGCCCGGCGAGAGGGCAGCCGCTGTCGGACTTGAAGTTGAAGACGCCGCGGCCGGTGAAGTCGGCGGCACCCGCCGCGGCGCATGCGCCGGCCAGCACGAGAAGGCTGAGGATGTTTTTCTTGTTCATGTCGGGCGATGGTAGGAAAGCGCCTGGGCATCCGCGTTCGTGCGGCCCGTCGTGTGCAGGCCGATGCCGCGTGCGAAGGCGCCCAGCATGTCGATGGCCGAGAAGCCGACGATCAGCGCCACGCCCGCGAGCCAGCGCAGGCCGCGGAGGGGCGGCAGGTCCTGGTGATTGAGCGCGCGCATGCTGAAACCGAGCCGCGTGAACAGCACGCACAGGGGCCCGATCGGACCGCTCTTCGCAAGCCACTGCCAGCGCGCCGACACATAGCTGCGCAACAGGTGCGGCGTGAGCGAATACGTGTCCTGCCCGCGCATCCAGCGCAGCTTGAGCGCCTCGGCGCGCGTGTCGGGCAGGCGGTGCTCGGTGTGCGCCGCCGCCGCGTAGTGGATGGGCACGTTGGCCGCCTTCAGCCGCATGCCCAGCACCTGGCAGTGCGCGCGGTACACGCCGTCGAGCGCCTGGTAGCTGTGCTGCTCGAACACGTCGCGGCGAAAGGCGACGTTGTTCGCGTAGAAGTTGCTCGTGGCGCCCGCGTGGTCGGCGTTGGGGAAGTACATGAAGTCGATGGTCGTGAGCGCGGTGCCCACGATGTTGGCCGCGTAGCTCGTGCGGCCGGCCACTACCGCCGGCGCATCCACGCGCGTGAAGGGCGTGAGCATCTGCAGCAGCCAGTCGTCGTCGGGCAGGCAGTCGGCATCGGCGAACACCACATGGTCGCAGCGCGCCGCATCGGTGGCCGCGAAGCCGACGTTCTTGGCATCGTAGTAGCCGGTGGCGGCGTCGATGCGCACGAAGTCGATGGGGCGGCCCGCCAGCGCGGTGACGGCTTCGCACGATGCGGTGCTGAGGCCGTCGTGCGTGATGACCACCTGGGCCAGCGCCGTGAGCGGCAGCTTCTGCCTGGCCAACAGGGCGATCAGGCGCTGCAGGCTGGTGCTTGCGGCGGCTTCGGCATCCGCTCCGCCGCGCAGGTTGTTGGTCTCCAGGACCAGCGCGCAACGCGCGGCAACTTGATCGGGCATCATCGAATTTTCCTGTCCGGACATTGTTTTGAAGGCTTGCATCCTGCTTTTATCTCACAACCGCCGCTGCTGCCAGTGCCTTAAGGAAGGGGCGTGCGCATGAAGGCGGCCATCTTCGGCGCCGGTTATGTGGGCCTCAGCTTCGCCGCCTGCCTGGCCGAAGCGGGGCACGACGTGCTGTGCGCGGACGCCGATGCGGGCCGCATCGAAGGCCTGCAGCAGGGCCGGATGCCGCTGCACGAGCCGGGACTCGAGGCGCTGGTGGCAGCGGGCCTCGCCGCCGGAACGCTGCGCTTCACGGCCGACGAGCGCGCGGCGAGCCTGCATGGCGACGTGCTCTTCATCGTGGTCAACACGCCGGCCGATGCCGAGGGCGATATCGATCTGCGGCATGTGATGGCCGTCGCGCGCAGCATCGGCCAGCACCGCGACCGCGACGGCGTGGTCGTCTGCAAGTCCACCGCGCCGGTCGGCACCGCCGAGCAGGTCGAGGCGGTGCTGTGCGCTGAGCTTTCGCAACGCGGTGCGGCACATCGCATCGCGGTGGCCGTGAACCCCGAGTTCCTGCGCGAAGGCTCGGCCGTGCGCGATTGCCGGCAGCCCGACCGTGTGGTGATCGGTGCTACCGACCCTGGGGCCATCGACCTGCTGACGCGGCTCTATGCACCCTTCGTGCGCGACCCGGCCAAGCAACTGCTGGTGATGGACCGACGCTCCGCCGAACTCACCAAGTACGCCGCCAACGCGATGCTCGCGACCCGCATCAGCTTCATGAACGAGATGGCGCGCGTGGCCGAGCATGCGGGTGCCGACATCGAGATGGTGCGCCGCGGCATCGGCTCGGACCGGCGCATCGGCCCCGACTTCCTGCAGGCCGGCGCGGGCTATGGCGGCTCGTGCCTGGCGAAGGACGTGCGGGCGCTTCGGCATGCGGCCGGTCGCGAGGGGCAGCCACTGCGCATCCTTGCGGCGGTGGAGGCCGCGAACCATGAACAGAAAGGGCGTCTCTTCGACCTGATGACGCATCACTTCGAAGGCCACATCGCGAACAAGACCATCGCGCTCTGGGGCCTGGCCTTCAAGCCCGACACCGACGACATGCGCGATGCGCCGAGCCTCGTGTTGCTGGAGCGCCTGAGGGCGGCGGGTGCGCATGTGCAGGTGCATGACCCGGCGGCGATGCCGAATGCGCGCGCCATCGTCGGTGAGCGTGGCGATGTGCGGTGGTGCGATACGCCCGAGGATGCGCTGCAGGGTGCCGACGTGCTGGCGCTCGTGACCGAATGGCCCTTGTTCCGCCGCCCCGATCTGGCGCGCATCGCCAGCACATTGAAGATGCCCGCGATCTTCGATGGCCGCAACATCTACGACGCCGCCGAAGTCGAAGCCGCGGGCATCGCGTACTACGGCATCGGGCGCGGCCGGTCAGTGTTGCGCTGAATCGTCTTCAGCGGGCAGGAACGCGCTGCCTGGTGTCAGCGGCGCATGGCGGTAGCTTGCCGGCGTGCGGCTCAGCTTCACCGGCGCGCCGATGCCGCGGTAGCCGCCGGGCATCTCGACCACCATCTCGCGGTGCAGCGTGTGCGGATGCTGCAGCGCATCAGCCACCTGCAGCACCGGCGCTGCAGGCACGCCAGCGGCCATCAACTGGTCGACCAGCACGCGTCCGTCGAAAGCCGCCATCGCCGCTTCGAGCCGCTGCTTGAGCCCATCGCGATGCACCGAGCGCGCACCGGCCGTGCGGTAGAGCGGATCGTCCGCCAGCTCGGGCAAGCCGATGCAGCGGCACAGGCTCGCGAACTGCCGGTCGTTGCCCACCGCGACGAACACCGGGTCGGTGCCCGTGGCCAGCGCGTCGTACGGATAGATGTTGGGATGCGCGTTGCCCGTGCGGCGCGGCGCCGTGCCGTCCATGAACCAGTTGGCCGCATGCGGATGCAGCAACGACAGGCCGCTGTCGTACAGCGCCGCTTCCACGAACTGCCCACGGCCGCTGCGGTTGCGCTCCTGCAGCGCGAGCAGCACGCCGATCACCGCGTTGAGCCCCGTCACCATGTCGACCACCGGCAGGCCCACGCGCAGCGGGCCGCCGTCGGCCTCGCCGTTGATGCTCATGATGCCGGTCATCGCCTGCACCGCCGCGTCGTAGCCGGGCAGCGCACCGAGCGGACCGTCGGCGCCGAAGCCCGAGACGCGGCACCACACGAGGCGCGGAAAGCGCTGCGACAGCGTCTCGTAGCCGATGCCCCAGCGCTCCATCGTGCCGGTCTTGAAGTTCTCGATCAGCACGTCGGCCTCGGCCACCAGCGCGAGCAGCGCCTCGCGGCCTTCCTCGGTCGAGAAGTCCAGGTGCTGCACGCGCTTGTTGCGGTTGAGCCCGTGGTAGTACGAAGCCACGCCTTCCTTGAACGGCGGGCCCCAGGTGCGCGTGTCGTCGCCCTGCGGCGGCTCGACCTTGAGCACGTCGGCGCCGTGGTCGCCGAGGATCTGGCCGCAGTACGGGCCGCCGAGGATGCGCGAGATGTCGAGGACGCGGATGCCCGCGAGGGCGCCTTGGGGTGATGTCATTTCAGTTCCGTGCCTTCGCCATCGTCAATCGAGCTGCGCGCCGGACTTCTTCACGACGTCCTTCCACTTGGCCGATTCGCTCACGATGAACTGGCCGAGCTTCTGCGGCGACGTATCGGCCGAGGCTTCGAGCCCTTGCGCCGCGAACATCTGCTTGACCTTGGGCGAATTCAGCACTTCGGCGAACGCATGGTTGAGCTTGGTCACGCGGTCCGCGGGCGTGCCGGCCGGCGCGACGATGCCGAAGAACACGCTCACGTCATAGCCCTTGTAGCCCTGCTCCGAGATCGTCGGCACCTCGGGCAGCGCCTGCGAGCGCGCGAGCGTCGCAATGCCGAGCGCGCGCAGCTTGCCGGCCTTGACGTAGGGCAGCGCGGTGAGGATGTCGGTGAAGGTCATGCTGACCTGGTTGCCGAGCAGGTCGTTGAGCGCCGGGCCCGTGCCCTTGTAGGGGATGTGCTGCAGGTCCGTACCGGCCACCGAGTTGAACAGCACGCCCGCCAGGTGCGACGACGCGCCGTTGCCCGAAGACGCATAGCTGAGCTTGCCGGGGTTGGCCTTGGCGTAGGCGACGAGTTCGGGCACGGTCTTCACCGGCAGCGCGGGGTTCACCACCAGGATGTTCGGCAGGTAGCCGACCTGGATCACCGGCGCGTAGCTCTTCACCGGGTCGTAGTTGATCTTGCGGTAGAGGCTCGCGTTGATGGCGAGCGGGCCCGAGGTGCCGAACAGCAGCGTGTGGCCGTCGGCCTCGGCGCGCGCCACGTACTCGGCGCCGATGTTGCCGCCGGCGCCCGCGCGGTTCTCCACGATCATGGGCTGGCCGAGGCGGTCTTTCATCTCGGCGGCGAGCGTGCGGGCCATGGCGTCGGTCGGGCCACCCGGTGGGAAGGGCACGACCAGCGTCAGGGGCCTGGAAGGGAAGGGGCCTTGGGCTTGCGCAGCGGGTGCTGCGCTCAGCAATGCGGCGCAAGCAGTGACCGCGGCGAAGAGATGGGTGAGGTGTCTCAAGAGGATGTCTCCGTTTTTCTATGAATCAGGCAGTGATTTCCGCGGCGCGCGTCGCGGTGGTGTTCCAGTCCGCGGGCATCGCATCGGGCGCGAGCGGGTCGCGCGGCAGCACGCGGTGCAGCAGCACCAGTTGCGCCCAGCGCAGGCGCGCGGCAGAGCCGCTGCGGCTGGCCTCCCAGGCCATCGCGATGCTGCTCGTGCAGTGGTAGAGCGCCGATGCGGCCTGGCGCGCGAGCACGTCGCCGCCTTCGCGCGCGGCAGTCTCGGCCAGTGCTGCGGCGCGTGCCAATGCATCGCGCAAGGCTTTGGCGAAAGCAGGCGCGGGCGCCGCATCACCCAGCAGCTTTTCGCAGTGCGCGCGCAGCACCGGCAGCGAGCCTTCGCGCTTCACCGCGCGGATCACGTCCAGCGCCACGATGTTGCTCGTGCCTTCCCAGATCGAGCCCAGGTGCGCATCGCGCACGAGCCGCGGATCGCTCCACTCCTCGATGTAGCCGCAGCCGCCGCGCACTTCCATCGCGTCGCCCGTCACCTTGCGCGCATCTCGGCAGGCGCGGAACTTGATGAGCGGCGTGAGGATGCGCAGCAGCGCATAGGCATCGGGCTCTGCGGCGTCGGAGCGTGCGAGCGCGAGCGCGGTCTGGCACACCATCGTGCGCGCCTGCTCGGCCGGCAGGCGCAGCTTGTCGAGCTGGCGCTGCATCAGTGGCATCTGGTCGAGCGTGCGGCCGAAGGCGCGGCGTTCCGATGCGATGTATTCGGCCTCGGCCACTGCGCGGCGCATGAGCCCCGCGGCGCGCACGCCGTTCGACAGGCGCGAGTTGTTGACCATGTCGGCCATCTGCACGAAACCGCGGCCCTCTTCACCCACGAGGTACGCGACCGCACCTTCGAGCCGGATTTCGCCACTGGCCATCGAGCGCGTGCCCAGCTTGTCCTTGAGGCGAATGATCCGGTAGTGGTTGAGGCTGCCGTCCTCGAGCCGGCGCGGCAGCAGGAAGAGCGACACACCCTTCATGCCAGCTGCGCCATCCTCGGCGCGCGCGAGCACCATCGCGAAGTCGGCATCGGGGTTCGAGCAGAACCACTTGTCGCCGGTGATGCGCCAGCTGCCGTCGGCTTCGCGCCGCGCCATGGTTGCGGTGGCCGCGATGTCGGAGCCCGCGGCCTGCTCGGTCATGAACATCGCGCCTTGCGCGAGCTCGTCGAAGTCGAGCGAGGTCAGGCGCGGCAGGAAGCGCGCGACCAGTTCGGGATCGCCGAACTTCTTGAGCGTGCGCGTGAGCGAATCGGTCATCGATACCGGGCAGCACAGGCCGAACTCGGCCTGCACGAAAAGATAGGTCAGCACGTACTTGATGAGCGGCGGCATCTTGCCCGTCCAGCCCAGCGTCTCGTCGCGGTGCGAGATCGCGGCCAGGCCGAATTCGCTGAGCGCGAGGCGCTCCATCTCCACATAGGCCGGGTGCTTGACGACCTTCTGTTCGTCCAGGCCGGTGCGGGTGCGCTGCTTCAGCGTGGGCGGGTTGCGGTCGGCGGTGCCGGCCAGCTCGTCGAGCAGGCCGCCCGCGAGGCCGCCCAGGCGCTCGAAGTGCGGCTGCATGTGGGCGCGCAGGTCCTCGGGCAGGTAGAGCGCGAGCAGCGCGTGCAGCTCGGTGTCGATGGTGAACAGGTTCTGGCCGTGGCGGTCGGGAATCGGATGGGCGTGCGCGGCTTGTGGCGCGGCGGGTGCAGCGTTCTCGGACATGCGTTTGTCTCCTGGTTCGCCGCATTGTTGAAGCTGCGACGATCCGTGTCTAATATCGAATTGGTCTTGTTCGATTCGATCTGCCTATTCATGGAACTGCGACACCTGCGCTATTTCTCCGTACTGGCCGAAGAACTGCACTTCGGGCGCGCGGCGCGGCGCCTGTCGATCTCGCAGCCGCCGTTGTCGGTCGCCATCAAGCAGCTCGAGGAATCGGTGGGCGCGCGGCTGTTCGAGCGCAACAGCAAGGAGGTGCGGCTCACGCACGCGGGCGAGGCGTTGCGCATTTCGGCGCGGCGGTTGCTGCAGCAAGCGGAAGAGGCGGCGACGGAGGCGCGCGATGTGGCGAGCGGTTCGGCGGGCCGACTGCGCATCGGCTTTGTCGGCGCGATGCTCTATCGAGGCCTGCCGCCAGCACTGCGCGCATTCCAGGCGAAGCATCCGGCGGTGCGCATCACGTTGAACGAACTCAACTCGGGCGTGCAGATCGCGGAGCTGCTGCACGACCGGCTCGACCTTGGCTTCGTCCACACGAGCCGCATGCCGCCCGAGCTGCATCACCGCTTGCTGCTGTCCGAGCCCTTCGTGTGTTGTCTGCCGGCAGGGCACCCGCTCGCACGCAAGAAGGTGCTGGCCCCGGCCGACCTGCGCGACCAGCCCTTCGTGCTGTTCTCGCGCGAGGCCTCACCCGACTATCACGAGCGCATCCTGTCGATCTGCGCCGATGCGGGCTTCCTGCCCGAGGTGCGGCATGAGGTGCGCCACTGGCTCGCCGTCGTGTCCTTGGTGTCGCAAGGCATGGGCGTGGCGCTGGTGCCGCAGGCGATGCGCAACTCGGCCCTCCGCGGCGCAGTCTTCAGGCCGCTCGATCGGCCGGCGGCGCAGTCGGAGGCCTACGGTGTCTGGCGCAACGGTCCGCCCAATGTGTTGATCGAGCGGCTGCTGCAGGGCGTCGTGGAAACCGCGGCTCAGGCGTAGAGCGGTTCCTCGGCCATCTGCTCGCACTGGTCTTCCAGCACGAGGATCTGCCCCTTCCAGTAGTCGCTGGAGCCGAACCACGGGAAGTTGATCGGGAAGATCGGGTCTTCCCAGCGGCGTGCCAGCCAGGCGCTGTAGTGGATGAGCCGCAGCGTGCGCAGCGGCTCGATCAGCGCGAGCTCGCGGCGGTCGAATTCGCGGAACTGCTCGTAGCCGTCGAGCAGGCCCGACAGCTGCGAGGTGCGCTGCGCGCGGTCGCCCGAGAGCAGCATCCACAGGTCCTGAACCGCAAAGCCGGTGCGCGCGTCATCCAGGTCGACGAAGTGCGGGCCGCCGCCGGGGCGGTCGGTGGGTGTCCACAGGATGTTGCCGGGGTGCACGTCGCCGTGCAGGCGCAGCTTGCGTGGTTTGAAGTCGGAGGCCGGCGGCTGGAGTGCGAGCGCGGTCTCGCGGACCATGTCCAGCGCCTGGTTGCAGAGCTTTTCCCAGTCGCGCTGCATGTCGAGCGGAATCTTGTCGTTCTCCAGCAGCCAGTCCCGCGAATCGAGGCCGAAGGTCTGCAGGTCGAGCGCGGGGCGGGCCTCGAAAGGCTTGGCGCTGCCCACGGTGTGGATGCGCGCCAGGAACCGGCCGACCCATTCGAGCACCTCGAAGTTGTCGAGCTCAGGCGCGCGGCCGCCGCGGTAGGGGCTCACGCTGAAGGCGAAGCCCGCGTGGTGGTGCAGGGTCTTGCCGTCGAATACCAGTGGCGCCACGGCCGGCACTTCGGCTGCGGCCAGTTCGAGCGAGAAGCCGTGTTCTTCGAGGATCTCGGCTTCGGTCCAGCGCTCGGGGCGGTAGAACTTGACCACCACGGCGCTGCGGTCTTCCAGGAACACCTGGTAGACCCGGTTTTCATAGGAGTTCAGGCCGGTGAGCCGGCCGTCGCCGTGCAGGCCGAGCGTCGCGAGCGCGTCGAGCACCACGTCGGGCGTGAGGCTCTCGTAGGGATGGGTATTGGCGGGCGCCGCGGGGGAAGGGGTCATATAGCGATTGTCGCTACCCCCGCAGCGGCCGCGTCACAGCCCGCCGGGTTGTTTGTAAAGCGAAAGGATATGGCCCGTGCGCGGGTCGCCCTTGCCGGCCAGCACCTGCGCATAGGCGGCCTGCACCGCCTCGCCGCCGCGGTGCTGCTCGGCGTGCAGCCAGGGGTTGCTGGCGTTGGTCACCGTGGCGAGGAAGTTGCGCCAGGCGGCCACCATGCGCCGGCCGAATTCGTCCGCGCCCCATTCGGCGGTGCGCTTCTTGATCTGCGCCGGCGCGAAGAACAGCGTGGCGCGCGGGCCCGACAGGCTCTTGCCCGCGCCCTTGGACGCGAGCTGCTCCACATGCGTGCCGCCGATCGAGCAGCTGTACTTGAGGTTCGCGAAGCGATCGTGGATGGCGTTGCGCAGCCCGCCGTTGCCGGCAAAGTCGATGTACACGGCCGGTGTGTCGGCCGCGATGCTGTCGAGCGCGTCGTAGGTCACCACGCGGTGGTAGCAGCCCAGGCTCTCGCAGAAGGCCACGTTGCCGGGCGAGGTGAGGCCGATCACCTCGATGCCTTTGCGCTGGTGCAGTTGAAAGGCGGTGCCGTAAGCCGTCTTGCTCGATGCGCTCGACAGCAGCATGGTCGTGGCGCCGAAGAAGTCGTTGTCGGCCATGAAGTCGTCGATCAGCCACGAGGTGATGAAGAGCGGGCGCAGCAGCGCCTGCAGGTCTTCGGTGTCGGTGGTGTAGAGCGGGTCGGCGTTGCAGCGGAAGTACTGGTTGTAGACCGCGGGCAACTCGGCGCGGTGCGCTGCCGCGTCGGTGAAGCGCCCGGGAGAGAGCCGGTCGGGGCTCAGCACCGCGCTCGTTGCCATCGGCCAGTAGCCGTAGAGCCGTTCACCCACTGCCACGCCCGGGTGCAGCGACTGCACGACGCTCGCGAAGCCCCACACCGGGATGCTGCCCCAGCCCTCTTCCTCGGAGGGAAAGAACTGCCAGTAGCTCATCGCATCGCCGAAGGCGGCGTAGGTGATGTTGTTCGAGGTGAGCGCGAAGCTGTCGATGCGCACGCGCACCTGGCCGTCGGCCAATGGCTGGTCGGTGGCGGTGTGCAGGCGCGTGGTGGGAAGGCTGTCCTTGCGGATCAGGAAACTGGTGGTGCTCATGGGGTCGATCTCCACGGTGCGTTGAAGGGCGTGCGGCCACGTTAGCCAAGCTTGATGAAAGGCGCTATCGCGTTGTCCCTTTCCGCGTCACCCGTGAGACAACGACGGCCATGAAAAAAGCGCCCCGGCTTGTGGCCGGGGCGCTTGTTACTTGGCTGACGCTGGAATCAGACGATCGTCAGTTCGACGTCGATGTTGCCGCGGGTGGCGTTCGAGTACGGGCAGACCTGGTGAGCGGTGTCGACCAGCTTCTGCTTCTGTTCGGCATCGAGGCCGGGCAGCGTGATCGCGAGTTGCACCGAGATGCCGTAAGCAGCGCCGCCATTCGTCGGGCCGAGGGAAACCTTCGAGTCGATCGACACGTCGTCGGGCACCTTCACGCTGATCTTCGGGCCGACGGCCTTCATCGCACCGATGAAGCAGGCGGCATAGCCGACCGCGAACAGCTGCTCGGGGTTGGTGCCGGGCTTGCCCGAACCGGGCGAGCTGAGCTTGACGTCGATCGCGCCGTCGCTGGACTTGCCTGCGCCGTCACGGCCGCCGACGGTGTGGGCTTCTGCGGTGTAGAGCACTTTGTCGAGCTTGGTGGTCATGGTGATTCCTTTGATGATGGAGGGAGGGGTGGGTGAAAAAAGCTTCTCTCTTTGCTGGATCGAAGCCGGGAGAAAAACGTTGTCGGTCAGGCCGCCTTCTTGATGCGGTCGCGCAAGGTCTGGATCTGCTGGGTGAGCGAGATCAGTTCAGGCACCGAGCATTCGGTGGCGGCCATGAGGCAGCCGGGAACGCTGGCGGCGCGGGTCTTCAACTTGCGGCCGACGGCGGTGAGGGTGATGTGCACGCGGCGCTCGTCGGCCACGTCGCGCACCCGGGCCACATAGCCGCTGGCTTCGAGCCGCTTGAGCAGCGGGGTGAGCGTGCCGGAGTCGAGCGAAAGGCGTTCGCCGAGTTCGGAAACCATCGATCCGTCTTGCTCCCAGAGGGCCAGCATGACGAGGTATTGGGGGTAGGTGAGCTGCAGCTTTTCCAGCACCGGCTTGTAGAGCCGGGTCATCGCCAACGAGGCGGAATACACGGCGAAGCACAGCTGGTTGTCCAGCTTGAGCATTTCGTCGGCGGAGATGGTGGTGGAGCGCATGGCTCGAATTCTATCGAGCAATTGAATTGTGTGCAATTTAATTTGAAAGCATCCGTTTCGAGATGCCCTTGGCCAGGAAGCTTCAGGCCTTGAAGCGCTTCCGTGTCAACGCCAGCGCGATCCAGAACGCCACGACCGCATACACCGCCAGCACGCCCGCATGCAACCACCAGTCGGCCGGCCACTGGTCCATGAAAAGCGGCCGCACCAGCGCCACCGCGTTGGTCAGCGGCAGCCATGCGGCCACCGCCTTCACCGCCGAGGGCAACTGCTCCAGCGGAAAGAACACGCCGCTCAGGAACATCATCGGCGTCATGAACAGCGTGAAGTAGTAGGTGAAGAAGTCGTAGCCCTTGGCGAGCGCATTGAAGATCAGCGCGATCGACGAGAAGGTGATGCCCGCGCCGATCAGCACCAGCCACGCGACGATCAACTTCGGGCTGTGGCTGATGCCGAGGCCCAGCATCACGAACAGGATCGCTGTGACGGTGAAGATCGACTTGAACGCGGCCCACAGCATCTCGGCAAGCACGATGTCGTCCAGGCCGACGGGCGCGTTCATGATGCCGTCCCAGGTCTTCTGCACATGCATGCGCGAGAACGCGGAGTACAGCGCCTCGAAGCTCGCCGCATTCATCGCGCTCATGCAGATCGAACCGCTTGCCAGGAACAGGATGTAGGGCACCTTCACGCCGTCCACCGCCACTTGTCCCACCAGCGCGCCCATGCCGTAGCCGAAGGCCACGAGCCAGATCAGCGGCTCGGCGATGTTGCCGATGAGGCTCGGTATCGCGAGCTTGCGCCACACCAGCAGGTTGCGAAGGAACACAGGCCACCAGCGCAGCGAGATCTCGGGTGCGCGCCAAACGGAGGGCGGGGGCGGCGCGGTGTTCGTCGTTGTCGTTGCAGTCGTCGTGTTCATGGTCTAGCCGTCCTCGCGGATCTGCCGCCCGGTGAGCTTGAGAAATAGGTCTTCGAGATTCGCAGGGCGATGGAAGGTGCGCAGGCCGCTGTGCTGCGTCAGCGCATCGAGCAGCCGCCGCGCGTCCTGCGTGTAGAAGAACACCGTCTCGCCGCTCACTTCGACGCGCGCCGCCATCGCCTTGAGTTCAGGCGATTCGGCCAGCGACAGCGCACCGTTGCCGTACACCTCGACCACGTCGGGCTCCAGGTGCTCGGCGATCAGGTCGCGCGGCCTGCCTTCGGCGATCTTGCGGCCGTGGTCGAGCACCAGCAGGCGCGAGCAGAGGCGCTCGGCCTCGTCCATGAAGTGTGTGGTCAGGAGGATCGACTTGCCCTGCTGCAGCAGCACCTGCAGCCGCTCCCACATCAGGTGGCGCGCCTGCGGATCGAGCCCGGTGGTCGGCTCGTCGAGCAGCAGCAGCTTCGGGTCGTTCACCAGCGCGCGCGCCAACGAGAGCCGCCGGCGCATGCCGCCCGAGAGCTCGCCCGGCTTCGCATCGGCCTTGTGCGAGAGCGCGGCGAACTCCAGCAACTGCGGCACGCGTGCGCGCACCTGCGCCTTGCTGAAGCCGAAGTAGCGGCCGTACACCACGAGGTTCTCGGCGCAGCTGAAGTCGGGGTCGAGCGTGTCGAACTGCGTGACCACGCCCAGCTGCGCCTTGATGGCGAGCGCATCGCACGGCATCTGCAGGCCGAGCGCCTCGATGCTGCCGCCGTCGGGCGCGGTGAGCCCCAGGCACATGCGGATGGTGGTGGTCTTGCCGGCACCGTTCGGGCCGATCACGCCGAGGCATTCGCCGGGCGCGATCTCGAACGACAGGTCGTCCACGACCGTGGTGTTGCCGTAGCGCTTGCGCAGGTGGCTGGCGTGGAAGAGGGGAGGGGTAGAGGAAGAAGAAAGCACGCAGTCATTCTGACGCAGACCCCGGCAGACGCCGCCATCGCTTCAACCGATGGACAAGCGGCGCCAAACGATGGACAGGCGGTGCGTGATCCACGCAACACCCGGCACAATCGACGCCCAGTCGAATACCGCGAGAGAAGAGCCGAAGATGCTGCGTTTTCTGTTTGCGCTGTCAGTCGTTTCACTGCTTGGTGCATGCGCCCCCTTCCACCGGCCGCTCGCGGCGGCGGACCGCACGAAGGTGCAGGAGGTCGACCTTCGCGTGGTCGTCGCGCAGGAGAGCTTCATGTTCTCCGCGCAGGCGCCCGGTTTGAGCGCAGCCACCGGCGGCGGCCTCATCGGCGCGCTGATCGATTCGTCGGTGCAGCAGTCGCGGCAGAAGGAAATGAGCGCGGAAGTGGGCGCCATCGTCGGCCCGCTGCTCGACTACGACTACCGCGTCGAGGCCGGCCTCGCCATCGGCGAGATGCTGAACACGCCCAGCGCGTTCCCGATGAAGGTCGCCTCGTCGCAGGTGCTTGCGGGCATGCCGGCGAAAGCCGAGCAGGCCGCCCGCATCGCCGCCACGAAGACCGGCCCCGCTTACCTGGTGCTGTTGCTGCAGTACGAGCTCGAGCCCGGGCTGGGCGCCTTCACCACGCGCACCACGGCGCTGCTCTGGCAAGCCGGCAACAGCGAGCCCTCGTACCGCTCCGCCACGATCTACCAGACGCCGGTGAGCGGCGGAACGCGCGCCACCGTCGTCCGCCGGTTGGCTGCCAACGACGGGCAGCAGCTCAAGGCCGTGATGCGCGATTCGATCAGGCAGACGCTGCATGTGGTGGGGCTGGACCTGGCCGGTGCGCGTTCCGGCGCGGTCCGCACCGTGCGGTTCAACGTCAACGGCACCTGGCTGACGCTGGGCGGGCAGGGCTTCGACGAGCAGCCCGGCCGCGTCGCATTTCGTGACCAGGACAACGCGATGTATTCGGTCCGGACGGCTGCACCATGAAGCAACCCTCGCAGCTTCGCGCCGGCCTGACGGCGGTCGCCTTGCTCGCCCTCTGCGCCATGCCCGGCTCCGCGCTGGCGGTCACCGAGAGCGAACCGCTCGACATGGTCTACCAGCAGGCGCCCGAGCAGGAGCAGCGCCCCAACGGTCCGCCCGTTGAAACCCTTCGCGCGCCGCAGGGCTGCAAGCTCTACCTGCCGGCGATCGAAGACGCCCGCAACAACCAGGTCTACGCCGGCAACCTCACGTTGATGATGCCGACGGTGCATGCCACGCCGAGGGCGGTGGAGTCGCTGCGCAGCGGCGATGCGGGCATGTGGACGCGCGATGCGTTGCTGTCGACCAGGCGCTACGGCTTCCAGCCCGTCGTCGGCGCGCCCGTTGCGGCGGCCGGTGCTCGGCAGGTCTCGGCCGTGGTCGCGTTGCGCCTCGCCCATGCGTGGTCCGCGGGGCTCAACCTCGTCTCGCACGTGGTGCTGAAGGTGAACTATCGGCTGCCCGGCGGCGAGATGGCCACGCGCCTCTATCACGGCATGGGCACGCGCACCAACTGGGCCAGCGGCAACGGCGAGTTCATGTCGGTGCTGAACCTCGGCATGGAAGAGGCGGTGCGCAGCATGGCGACCGATGCCGCGGTGCTGTGCGAGGGCAAGCCCCTGCCCGCACCCGCGCCATAGCGGCTACATCCGCAAGCCGCTGAACTCCGTCTTCATCCAGTCGATGAACGCCCGCGTGCGGGCCGGCAGCAGCCGCGCATTCGGATAGATCACGCTCACCGGCCGCGGCGGGGGCTCGAAGTCTTCGAGCACGATCTGGAGGCGCCCCTGCGCCACGTACGGCAGCACCTGGTACGAGAAGAAGGTGCCGAAGCCCATGCCCGCGGCGCAGGCCTCGACGGCGGGTGCGAGGTGGTTGAACTCCAGGCGGTTGCTCGGCGTCACGCTGATCGTCTTGCCGCCTTCATGGAACTGCCATTGCGGCGGCGCGTCGATGCGGCCGCGCACGCAAGGTGCGCCGTTCAGGTCGCGCGGATGCTGCGGCGTGCCGTGGCGCGCGAGGTAGTCGGGGCTCACCGCCACCACGCGCCGGATGGTGCCGAGCGTCTGCGCCACGAGCGAGGAGTCTTCCAGCGGGCTGATGCGGATGCCGACGTCGATGTTCTCTTCCAGCAGGTTCACCGCGCGGTCGTACAGCAGCACGCTGCAGCGCACCTTGTCGTAGCGCTTCATGAAGCGGGTGATGGCCGGGGCCACATACATGTGGCCGAACAGCACCGGGGCGGTGATGGTGAGCTGGCCCGCCGGCTCGCGCGCCTCGGCGTTGAGCGCGCGGTCGGCGGCATCGGCCGCGAGCAGCACCTCGCGCGCGCTCGGCAGGTAGTGGCGGCCTTCCTCGGTGAGCGACAGGCGGCGCGTGGTGCGATGGAAGAGGCGCACGCCCAGGTGCGCCTCGAGCGCGGCGAGCGAACGCACCACCGCGGGCAGCGAGGTGCCCAGCGATTCGGCTGCGCGGGTCATGCTGCCTTGCTCGGCAATCTGAACGAAGGTCTGCATGGCTTTGAAGCGGTCCATGGCGCGATTAAACCGGAAAACGCAGCAGTCAAATACAGAAATGGCTATTCATTCATTGGATGCAAGAGAGAAGAATCGGCATCACGCCACCCAGACCCTCGTTTCGCCATTCCAAAGGACCTCTCATGAACGCCATCGCCACCCGCCCCGCGCAACCCATCAAGCTCTACGGCAGCGCGATCTCGGGCCATGTGCACCGCGTGCGGCTGTTCCTCTCGATGCTCGGCCTGCCCTTCGAGGTGATCGAGCTCGACCTGAAGCAGCGCGCCAACCGCACGCCCGAGTTCCTGGCGCGCAATCCCTTCGGCCAGGTGCCGGTGATCGAGGACGGCGACGTCACGCTGGCCGATTCCAATGCGATCCTGGTCTACCTCAACGCGCGCTATTCGGCCGACCCGTCGCGCTGGATGCCGCGCGACGCGGTGGGTGCGGCGCGCGTGCAGCGCTGGTTTTCGGTGGCGGCCGGTCCGCTGGCCTATGGCCCGGCCGCTGCGCGTGTCATGGCGCTGTTCGGCCTGGCCGTGGATCCCACCGAGACGGTGACCCGTTCGCACGCACTGCTCGCGGTGATGGAGATCCACCTGGAACGACAGCCTTTCCTCGCCGGCCCCGAAGCCACGCTCGCCGACATCTCGAACTACGCCTACGTGGCGCATGCGCCAGAAGGCCGCGTGGCGCTCGACGGCTACCCGCGCGTGCGCGAATGGCTGGCCCGCGTAGAGGCATTGCCCGGTTTCGTGCCGATGGTGCGCACGCCGGTCGGACTCGCGGCGGCCGCATGATCGCCGCGCCCTTTCATGCCGGGGAGCGCGCGCTGCAATTGCAGGCCGGCTCGCGCGAGCAGATGGCGGTCGCGGGGCCGCGCGTGATCCGCGACTACATGCCCGACCAGCACCGCGCGTTCTTCGCGCAACTGCCGTTCGTGGTGGTCGGCAGCCTCGATGCGAAGCTGCAGCCCTGGGCCAGCGTGCTTGCGGCGCCCGCGGGCTTCGCGCACTCGCCCGATGCGACGCACCTGCGCATCGACGCGCTGCCCGCGGCCGGCGATCCGCTCGCGGGCCAGCTCGCACAGGGCGCCCCGCTCGGCTTGCTGGGCATCGAGCCACACACGCGGCGGCGCAATCGCATGAACGCCACGGTCGAATCGCTCGATGCCACGGGCTTCATGCTCGAGGTGCAGCAGAGCTTCGGCAATTGCCCGCGGTACATCCAGGCGCGCGAGCCGGTGTTCGTGCCGACGCGCACGGACAGTGCATCCGCGCAGTGGCTCGACACGCTCGACCTCGAGGCGCAGCGGCTCATCGGCAGCGCGGACACGCTGTTCATCGCCACGGCCTACCCCGACGAAGTGGCCGCGGGCGACGAAGCCGATGCCAGGTCGCACGGCGTCGACGTGTCGCACCGCGGCGGCCGGCCCGGCTTCGTGCGTGTCGACGAAGGCGGCGTGCTGACGGTGCCCGACTTCAACGGCAACCGCTTCTTCAACACGCTCGGCAATCTGCTGGCGCATCCGCGCGCAGGGGTGTTGTTCATCGACTACGACAACGGCGATCTGCTCCATGTGGCGGCGACCGCCGAGATCGTGCTGGACGGGCCTGAGCTTGCCGAATTCGAAGGCGCCGAGCGCCTGCTGCGCCTGCATGTCGAGCACGCATTGCGCCGGCCCGCCGCGCTGCCGCTGCGTTGGGGGGATGCGCAACTGTCGCCGCACCTTGCAGGCACGGGGCACTGGGCGACCGCGCGCGGCTGAACCCGTCCTTCTCAGTGGAAGACGGGGATGCGTGCGTTGGCCGAGGGACGGTAGTGCCAGCCGCGTGCTTGCAGGGCGTCGAGGTCGGGCTGGTGGCGCAGCAATGCATCGAGCCCCGCGGCCGCCAGCGTGCAGGCCAGCGCCTGGCCCGGGCAGGCGTGCATGCCGTGGCCGAAGCCGAGCATGCGGCGCCGTTCGCGGATCAGCTGGAAACGGTCAGGGTCGGGGTTGAACGCCGGATCGCGGTTGGCAGCGGCCAGCACCAGCAGCACCGCATCGCCCGCCGCCAGCGGCGTGCCCGCGATGGTGACGGGCTCGATCGCGAAGCGGCGTGTGTTGTGGACCGAGGGATCGTGCCGCGCCGTCTCTTCCACCACTGCCTGCAATCCGTCGCGCGTGCGTGCGGCCTGGCGCAATGAAGGCTCGCGTGCCAGTGCGATGAGGCTGTTGCCCAGCAGGCCGGCCGTCGCGTCGCAGGTCTGCGAGAGCAGGCCGACGATGTTGGCGAGCAGGGAGCGCGAGAGGGGTGCACCGGCATCGCTCTCGGCCAGCACGGCCGCGAGCAGTGTTCCGTTGCGAGGTGGCGCGCTCGCGGTCAGCACCTCGAAGCGTGTCATCAGTTCGCCCGCCGCGGCGCTCGCGGCCTGCAACTGGTCCGTCGTCGACAGCGGCGACAGGCAGGCGACGAAGTCGCGCATCCAGCGGTCCACCTGCGGCAGTGCTTCATCCGCAAAACCGAGCAGGTGCGCGACCGCCTGCACGGGCATGGAGAACAGCGCGTCCGACAAAGGCGCCACCGGCACATTGCGCGCAACCTGCAAGGCCGCCGCGTACACGGCATTCAGATCCAGCCCGGCCAACGCGCGCTGCAACGCGGGTCGATGCGCCTGGTGCACAGCGCCATCGTTCATGCGCACCAGGTGCCCGAACATCTCACCGGCCGGGCTACCCACGATGGCGCGCGGCACCGGTTCGGCGGCAGGCCGCACACGCAGCGCGCCGTGCGCGAGCAGCACCGATTCGACGACATCCGCGCGGCTCGCGACCCACACGCGCAGCTTCTCGTTCCACGCGAGCGGCGGACCCGCGCGCAGCTCGGCGTAGAAGGGATAAGGATCGGCATGCGTGACGGCCGCGACCGGGTCGACGGGCATGCCGCCTGCGAAGGAAGTGGGGCTTGTGTTCATGCCGCGCAGTGTGCAATCGGCGATGCCGCCACACTTCGCCCGCGAACGAAGTGTCGATTGCGGCCGCGTCTTACGATCGGCGCATGGACACGACTTCATCTTCCAGCGCCGATCTCCAACTGGCCCGTCTCGCGGGCGCTATCGCCGAGCCGGCACGCGCCCGCATGCTCAACTGCCTGATGGACGGCCACGCGCGCACCGCGACCGAGCTCGCCACGGTCGCCGAGGTGGCTGCATCGACCGCGAGCGCGCACCTTGCGCGCCTGAAGGAAGAGCGCCTGGTCGAAGTGCTCGTGCAGGGCAAGCACCGCTACTTTCGTTTGGCCGACGACAACGTCGCAGCCGCGCTCGAAAGCCTGATGGTGGTGGCCGGTGCGCCGCGCACGGTCGAGTTCAAGCCGAACACGCCGAGCCGCCTGCGCGCCGCGCGCACCTGCTACGACCACATGGCGGGCACGGCCGGCGTTGCGCTGCACGACCGGCTGCATGCGCAGGGCTGGCTCAGCGGGTTGCAGAGCGGTTCGTACGAACTCACGTCCGAGGGCGCGATCGCGTTGGAAAGCCTGGGCGTCGAAGTCGATGCGGTGCGCCGCTCGCGCCGGCGCTTTGCCTGCGCGTGCCTGGACTGGAGCGAGCGCCGTCCGCACCTGGGCGGCGCACTGGGAGCCGCGTGGTTGCAGCTGTCGCTGCGCCGCGGCTGGGTGCGGCAGGAACTCGACGGGCGCGAACTCGCGCTCACGCCCAAGGCGCAGCGCGAGATGCCGGAGCTGTTCGCCTGAAGGCGCTCGCTCAGGCCTTCAGCTTGAGCAGATAGATCATCGGCCCGGCCATCGCCAGGTCGAGTTCGAGGAAGCTCTCGAAGTCCTTGCCCGCCATCCAGTACGCATCCCAGTTGTTGCGCTTGATGGTCTTCTGCCAGATGTCGGCACCTGTCGCGCGGCGCACGGCTTCGAGCAGCACGGCGCGGCGCTCGGCGGGCACCTTCTTGCCGGTGAGCACGCCGCGCCAGTTGGCGAGGTCGGCGTCCACGCCCTGCTCGCGCACCGACGGAATACCGAGGAACGGGCGCTTGGACGACACGCCGATCGCACGCAGCTTGCCGCCGGCCAGCGCCTCGCTGAATTCGCTGTAGCCCGAGATGCCGGCGACGGCCTTGCCGGTTTCCAGCGCTTCCACCACCTGCGCGCCGCCGGGGTACGGCTGGTAAACCAGGCCCGCCGTGTTGCCCGCCACGCGCGCCAGCATGCCGGCGTACATGTGGTCGACGCCGCCGGCCGAGCCGCCGGCGATGACGGTCTTGGCCACGTCGGCGCGCAGGGCTGCGATCAGGTCCTTGGGGGTCTTGATGGGCGAATCGGCCTTCACCGCCACCACTTCGTAGTCGCTGGTGAGCCGCGCCACCGGGGCGACCTGTGCCATGGTGACCGTGGGCTTCTGCAGCGCCACCGCGCCGACCATCACCATGCCGCTCATCAGCAGGGTGTCGGGATCGGCATCGTATTTCTCGACGTATTTCGCAAGGCCGATGGTGCCGCCCTTGCCGCCGACGTTCTCGTAGACCACGTCGCCCGCCGCGCCCGAGGCCAGCAGCGCCGCGCCGAGCGCGCGGCCGGTCTGGTCCCAGCCGCCGCCTTCGTTGGCGGGAATGACGATGCGCAACTTGGCAACCAGCTGCGGCTCGGCCGCGCCGGCCGACCGGGGCCACAGCAGTGCCGCCTGGCCGGCGCCGGCAGCGGCGACGCCGCCCGCCACCCAGGCGCTGAAATCGCGGCGAGAAAGGGCAGAAGGTGACGATTTAGCCATTTTGTTTCCGGTTGTTCTCAAAAGTAACCGGATGATGTCCGCGAAATGTGCAAACCACCTGCACAAACGCCTAGGTAAAAACCCTTGAAGGCGCCAGCCAACTGCCAACTATTACTGGAAAGCGACTTCCGCGAAGCTGCGCAGCTTGCGGCTGTGCAGCCGGGTCGAACCCTCTTCCCGAAGGATGTCGATGGCCCGCATGCCGATGCGCAGGTGCTGCTCCACCCGTTCGCGGTAGAAGTGGTTGGCCATGCCCGGCAACTTGATCTCGCCGTGCAACGGTTTGTCGCTCACGCACAACAAAGTGCCGTAGGGCACGCGGAAACGGAAGCCGTTGGCCGCGATGGTGGCGCTCTCCATGTCGAGCGCCACCGCGCGGCTCTGGCTGAAGCGGCGCTGCGGCTGGTTGCCGGGCAGCAACTCCCAGTTGCGGTTGTCGGTGCTCGCCACGGTGCCGGTGCGCATGATCTTCTTGAGGTCGGGGCCTTCGTAGCGCGTGATGTCGGCCACGGCTTTTTCGAGTGCGAGCTGGATTTCCGACAGCGCCGGAATCGGCACCCACAGCGGCAGTTCCTCGTCGAGCACGTGGTCCTCGCGCACATAGGCATGCGCCAGCACGTAATCGCCCAATTGCTGCGTGTTGCGCAGGCCCGCGCAGTGGCCCAGCATCATCCAGGCGTGCGGACGCAGCACCGCGATGTGGTCGGTGATGGTCTTGGCGTTGGCCGGGCCGACGCCGATGTTCGTCATGGTGATGCCGCTGTAGTCCTCGCGCACCAGGTGGTAGGCCGGCATCTGCGGCAGGCGCGGGGGCGCCGTGCCCTGGCTGCCGTCGAGCAGGTGGCCGAAGGTCTCGCTCGCGCCGGCATCGAGTCCGCGACGGCGCGTGATCACGTTGCCCGGTTCGATGAAGGCGATGTATTCGCTGTTCTCGTCGGCCATCGCCTCGTGGCCCAGGCGCACGAACTCGTCGATGTAGAACTGGTAGTTGGTGAACAGCACGAAGTTCTGGAACCACTCGGGCGCGGTGCCGGTGTAGTGGCGCAGGCGGTGCAGCGAGTAATCGACGCGCGCCGCCGTGAAGAGCGACAGCGGCTGCGCCTCGCCGTCGCGCGCCTCGAAGGTGCCGTTGGCGATGCCGTCGTCCATCACGCCCAGGTCGGGCAGGTCGAACACGTCGCGCATCAGCGCGCGGCGGTCTTCGCTCATGGTGCCTTCGATGTGGTCGTTCTCGGCGAAGGAGAAGTGAATCGGAATCGGCTGCGTGCTGGTGCCCACCTCGAGCTCGACCTGGTGGTTCTCCAGCAGCAGGCGGAACTGGTCGAGGTAGTACCGGGAGAACAGGTCGGGCCGCGTCAGCGTGGTCTCGTAGCGGCCGGGGCCGGCGACAAAACCGTAGCTCAGGCCCGCATTGGCCGGCGGCGTGTGGCGCGAGACGGTGTGCGTGTGCACCCGCACGAAGGGGTAGCAGGCCCGCACCCGGCCCGGCAGCGCCTCGCCGGCCACGAAGCGCAGCATCGACTCGCGCAGATGGGACAGGCCGCCCTGGTAGATGGCCTTGACCTGGTCGAGTGCGGCGGCGGCGTCGGTGAAGCGGGCGGGGGCGACGAATGTGGGCATGTAGGGCATGGCGGCATTGTGCAATGCGCTAGCCCAGCAGTCTTCCCGTCACTCCCTCGCGATCTGTCGTGACGAGCGGCTCGGACGCCAGCCCGATCTGCAGTACCACGTTGCGACGCATGTGGTCGCTGCGATTGATGCCGCCGCCGTGCAGCACCTTCGGATGGATGGCGACCAGATCGCCCACGGCGCAGACCAGCGCCACGCCTGCGTCGTCCGATGGCCGGGGGCAGGTGCCTTCACGCTTCTCGCGCAGCGCCTCCGCGTCGGAGAGACGATGGCTGTCCGGCAGGAAGCGGGTGGCGCCCATTGCATCTTCCATGCCGTCGAGGCAGAGCATCAGGCGAACGAAGCCCGAGCTTGCCGGGCACATGTAGTCGTTCGGAAAATCCCGATGCCAGCCGATCGATCGGCCGAAGCGCGGATGCTTGATGGTCACGTTCATGAAATGGATCACCAGCGCATCGTTCGCCAGAAGGGTTCGCGCCGCATCGCGAATCGCGGGGTGATGAAGCAGCGCATCGAACACCGGATCGAACGCGCAGGGTTCGCCAAGGATAAAGATCGCATCGCCCACCGCCTGGGGTTCGATTTCGCCGCGGCGATGGGCCGGCAAGTCCCGTTCGAAAACCAGTCTGGCGCGCTCCGCTTCCGACATTTGGGGGACACGCGCCTGGATCGCGTCGATGGCGGCGCGCAGGCGGTCGATCAGGCACGGCTCGATGGCCTGGGACAATTGGGCATGGCCTTGGGAGTGAAAGAAGTCTGGATCGATCGGCATGAAGTGTGGATTGGGGCCGTGCCGGGCGGCATCGGATTGCACCTCAGCCTAGCAGGCAGGCCAGCACCTTCGCCAGCATGTCGTCCACGTCCACCGCCTGCACCGCCCCCGGCAGTTCCACATCCCCATGCATCACGAACACCGACTTGCCCCACTTTAGGCCCAGTGCCATTTCCGACAGCGTGCCCATGTTCCCGCCGATGGCGACGAGGCACACGCCGCTGCGCGCGACGATCGCATTGCGCATCTCGCCCATGCCGGTGGGAATGGCCACGCTGAGCCATTCGTTGGCGTTGCGGTCGTCGTCCTCGGGCAGGATGCCCACGGCGATGCCGCCGGCCTCGGTGGCGCCGCGCGAGGCCGCGGCCATCACGCCGCCGCGTCCGCCGCACACCACCGCCATGCCCGCGCCGGCCAGCGCATGCGCCACCGCGTAGGCGGCCTCGCATTCGAGCGGCCCGCCGTCGCCCGGGCCGAGGATGGCCACCGGCTGGCGATGCCGCGCCGGGCCCCATTGCTTTTGCGCAAGGCGCGTCAGCGCCTCAGTGACCGGCGCCGACAGCACCGCGCTCGCGCCTTCGCGTAACGACATCGCCCACTCCCATCACGATCACACACACCACCATCAGCACCAGCGACAAGGCCGCTGCCACCGCGAAATCCGAACCGCCGTCGCCCACCTGCGCAAGCAGCATCAGCGGCAGGATGTTGAGCTGCGTGCCCACCAGCGCCAGCGCCGTGCCGTAGGTGCCCATCGCGATCGCGGCCACCATGCAGGCGTTCGACAGCACCGAGGGCATCACCTCGGGCACCACCGTGTCCCAGAACGCGCGCGCCTTCGATGCACCCAGCGTGCGCGCCGCCTGCGCCGGGCGCAGGTCGAGGTTGGCGAACACGGGGTAGAGCGACAGCGCCACGCGCGGGATCAGGTAATAGGCATAGGCGAAGCCCAGGCCCGAGACGCTGTAGATCCAGCTGCCGATCACGGCCGGGTCGGCGCCCAGCCCCGCGAGCAACTGCGTCACGAAGCCCGCGCGCCCGAAGGCCAGGATGAAGCCGTAGGCGATCACCAGCCCCGAGAACGCAAGCGGCAGGCCCAGCAAGGTCATCATCCATTGGCGCCGGTGCTCGGGCTGCCGTGCGAGCTCGAGGGCGATGCAGGTGCCCACCAGCGCCGAGATCGCACCCGCCGCAAGCCCGAGGCCCAGCGTGTTGCGCAGCGCGCCGAGGAACAGCGGATTGCCGAACAGCCGCCCGAAGGCGCTGCCGCCCTCGGCAAAGGCCTCGGGCAGCAATGCCGCGAGCGGCACCGCGAAAAAGAGCGCCATGAAGGCCCACGCGGGCCAGGCGCCGAAGCGTCGCATCGCGGCTTACTTCCCCAGCGCGGCCTGCGCCCAGAGCTTGTCGACGTCAGCCTTGCGCTCCGAGGCCTTCACCACGTCGAGCGGACGGATCTGCGGCGCGGGCGGCATCTTCGCGGCGACATCGGCGGAGAGCGGCGTGCCCGGCACGGCAGGCCGCACGAAGCCCTGCGCGAACAGCGTCTGGCCCGCCTCGCTCATGATGAAGTTCAGCCACAGCTTGCCGGCGTTCGGGTTCGGTCCGTTCTTCACCAGGCTGATCGCATACGGCGCGGCCACGCTGGCCTCTTTGGGAATCACGACCTCGACCGCATCGCCCATGCCGTCGACATGCTTGGCCTTGAGGCCGTCGTTCTCGTAGCTGATCCACACCGGGATCTCGCCCTTGAGGAACTTGGCATACGGCGTGGTGCCTTCGACGCGCAGCACGTTGCCGGCCGCGTGCAGCTTGCCGAGGTAGTCGGTGCCGGGCTGCACGTTGTCGACACTGCCGCCGTTGGCATAGGCCGCAGCGAAGGTCAGCACCTGGCCGATGCCGGTGGAGCGCGGATCCAAGTAGACGACCGTGTTCTTGAACTCGGGCTTGAGCAGGTCGGCCCAGCCGGTGGGCACGTTCTTCACCAACTTCTTGTTCACGAGGAACGCGATGTTGAGCGTGTGGATGGTGAACCAGCGGCCCTCGGCCTCGCGGAACACCGGCGGCAGCTTGTCGAAGTTGACGGGCTTGAAGGGCGCAACCACGTCCTTTTTCGCGGCATCGACGGCGGAGGCGGCGAAGTAGTAGGCGGTGTCGGCCTGCGGGCGGCGCTTGGTCTTCTCCAGCGCGACCACGGTGGCGGCCGAGCCGATGTCGTTGTAGGTCAGCTCGATCTCGGGGTAGCGCTTCTTGAAGTCGCGGAACAGCGATTTCCAGTTGGCCCATTCGGGGCCGGTGTCGAAGGAGACGCACAGGCCTTCCTTCTGCGCCTCGGCGTACAGCGCCTTCTCGCCCGCGTAGAGTTCGGGGCCGTCGAAGGCGAAAGCGGTGCGGGCCAGCGACAGCACGGGCAGTGCGCCGGCGGCCTGGATCAGATGTCTGCGTTGCATGGTGGCTCCTTGGAGGGAAGGAAGGTTCAGTGGTCGAGTAAACGGAGGTGTTCGGGCGCGATCGCAATGGCTTTGGCCGCCGGCACGGCCGACTCGGCGAGGAACGGCTTGCCCGCACCCGGCACCTCGAAGTCGTAGCGCGTGAGCGCGCCCAGGTAGCGCTGCGCGCCGGTGCGGCCCGGCAGGCGGTTCACGCTGTCGAGCGCCGGATCGGGTTGGATGTGCTCGGGCCGCACCAGCACATGCACCGCGGTGCCGTAGGGCCGGGTGCCGGTCTCGGCGAGAAGTTCGGCAAAGCCCAAGTCCAGCCGCCCCGGCGCCGCCACCTTGGCGGGCAGGATCGTCGAGAGCCCGACGAACTCCGCCACCGCGCGGCTCGCGGGCTGCTCGTAGATCTCGCGCGGCGTCGCGATCTGCAGCAGCCTGCCGTCCTTGAGCATCGCCACGCGGTCGGCCATCACGAGCGCTTCTTCCTGGTCGTGCGTGACCAGCAGCGTGGTCGCGTTGAAGCGTTGCTGGATCGAGCGGATCTGGTCGCGCAGATGGCCGCGCACGCTGGCGTCCAGCGCCGAGAGCGGCTCGTCGAGCAGCAACGCATGCGGGTCGATGGCGAGCGCGCGGGCCAGCGCCACGCGCTGCTGCTGGCCGCCCGAGAGCTGGGCGACCGCGCGCCTGGCGTAGTCGCCGAGCCCGACGATGTCGAGCAGGTCCTGTGCGCGCTGGCGGCGCTCGGCGGTGCCCACCTTGCGCAGCTTGAGCCCGTAGGCCACGTTGTCGAGCACGCTCAGGTGCGGGAACAGCGCATAGCTCTGGAACACCATGCCGATGTGGCGCTGGTGCACCGGCGTGCGCGACATGTCTTCGCCGTCGAGCGCGATGCGGCCGGTGTGCCCCGTCTCCAGGCCCGACACCAGCTTGAGCAGCGTCGACTTGCCCGAACCGCTCGGCCCGATCACCGCCACCAGTTCGCCGGTGCGCACATCGAGCGACACATCGTGCAGGCCGTGCGTGCTGCCGGGGTAGTTGTAGCTGACGTTATCGAGGAGGAGGCTCATGCGCGTTGCTTCACCAAAGAGGAAGAGAGAAGGGCCGACGCGCTCGCCAGCACGAGAAGGATGACGGTCGCCGCGCAGGCAAATCCCGTCGCGCCGTAGAAGGCCTGCAGCAGCACCACCGGATAGGTGCGGTTCTGGAAGCTCGTGAGCAGGTTCGACAACCCGAACTCGCCCACGGAAATCGCCGCCACCATCACCAGCCCGCTGATCAGGCTCTGCCGCAGGCTGGGCAGCACGATGCCGGAGAACTGCTGCCAGCCCGAGGCGCCGAGCGTGGCGGCCGCCTGCTCGAGCCGGCCGAGGTCCAGGTGGCGCAGGTCGGTCAGCAGCGTGTTGGTGAGGTAGGGCAGCGTGAGGATCGCGTGCGCCGCGATCAAGAGCGGCATCGAGCCGAGCCAAGGCGCGATGTCGGTGTTGAACACGATCATGTAGCCGAAGGCCAGCGTGATCGTCGGCACCGCGACCGGCGTGGCGCTCACGATGCGCGCCGCGAGGCTGCCGCCGCGCCGCGCGCCGTGGTACAGCGCATAGGCCAGCGGCAGCGCCAGCACCGTGTTGATCGCGCAGGCGCTCATCGCCACCACGAGGCTGCTCACGAAGGCCTTGCGGAACGAGGTGTCGAGCCACAGGTCGACATACCACTGCCCGGTGATGCCCGTGGGCAGCAGCGTGTTGGTCCAGTTGCCGCCGAAGCTGCCGACGAGCAGCAATGCGATGGGCAGCAGCAGGTACAGGCCGTAGACGAGCGAGATGCCGCGAATCAAGGTGAAGGTCTCCGTGTGACTTGCGCAACCGGCATACTTTCCGGATGCTCTACCTTTTGCGCACGGCGAGCTGCCGTGTTCGAGCGAATTCTAGGAAGCACAGGCGAACCCATGGGTGAAACTTGGATGACGATGCTTGAGCAATCGGAAAGTGTTTTTCACAGAACTTTCATCAACCGGAGCCAGGCATGAAGCGCGACTGCCCCACCATCCAGGAGCTGCTGGCCTTCGACGCGGTGGCCCGCCAGCAGAGCATCACGCTCGCGGCGAGCGCCCTGTGCATCACGGTGAGCGCGGTGAGCAAGCAGATCGCGGGGCTCGAGGCCTTTCTCGGCCGCGAGCTGCTGCAGAAGAACGGCCGCGGCGTGCAGCTCACGCCGCAGGGGCGGGTGTACTGGCAGAAGATTTCGGGCGGCCTGCGCGCCATCGAGACCGCGACTTTCGAGGCCCGCTCGGGCGATGCCGGCGCGGGCCTGCTCACGCTCGCGAGCGTGCCCACCTTTCTCACCAAGTGGCTCATTCCGCGCCTGCCCGCCTTCAGCCAGAAGAGCCGCCATGTGATGCTGAGCTTCAGCCGTCACCTGGAGCCGAGCGACGGCATTCCGGCGGGCGTGGATGCCGCGATCCGCTACGGCCCCGACGGCTGGCCGGGCGTGGTGTCCGAATACATCGCGGGGCGCGAGTTCGTGCTGATCGTGGCGCGCGCGCTGGTCGAGGGGCGCCACCGCATCGCGCAGCCGGCCGACATCGTGGGCCACACGCTGCTGCATCACGAAGGCGCGCCCACCGCGTGGCGCGCATGGGCCGCGCAGCACGGCGTGCCCGAGGTGCAGACCGTGGCCGGGCCGCGCTTTGCGCAGTACTCGGCGCTGATCCAGGCGGCGCTCAACGGCCTGGGCATCGGGCTGGTGCCAAGACTGCTGGTGCAGGAAGAGCTGGCCGAGGGATCGCTCCTGAGCCCCTGCGGGACGCCGGTGCGCGTGGACCAGGGGCACTACCTCTGCTATCGCCCGGACCGGCTCGACCTGCCGGCCTTCGTGGCGTTTCGCGAATGGATCATGGACGAGGGGCTGAAGTCGCGCGGCGCGGAAGCATGAAGCGGCAGTCTTGGCTAACCTCTGCCGTCGAACGAACAACCAAGGAAACGAATCGATGAAAGTCGCAGTCATGGGCGCCGGCGCAGTCGGCTGCTACTACGGCGCCATGCTGGCGCGCGCGGGCCACGAGGTGGTGCTGATCGGGCGGCCTTCGCATGTGGAGGCGGTGAAGTCGAAGGGGTTGCGGCTCGAGACGAAGACCTTCGACGAACAGGTGCGCCTTGGCGCGAGCACCGAGGCGAGCGCCGTGCAGGGCGCCGATCTCGTGCTGTTCTGCGTGAAGTCCACCGACAGCGAATCCGCCGCCGCGCAGATCAAGCCGCATCTCGCACTCGGCGCGCTGGTGCTGACGCTGCAGAACGGCGTCGACAACGACGAACGCGTGCGCTCGGTGCTGTCCAACGAGGTGGCTGCCGCCGTGGTCTACGTCGCCACGGAGATGGCGGGCCCGGGCCATGTGAAGCACCACGGCCGCGGCGAGCTGGTGATCGCGCCCTCGCGCACCAGCGAGCAGGTCGCGCAGCATCTGGTCGCCGCCGGCGTGCCCACGCAGATTTCCGACAACGTGCGCGGCTCGCTCTGGGCCAAGCTGATCCTGAACTGCGCCTACAACGCGCTGTCGGCGGTGTCGCAGCTGCCCTATGGCGAACTCTCCAGAGGCGCAGGCGTGACCGATGTGATCCGCGACGTGGTCGCCGAATGCCTCTCCGTCGCGAAAGCCGAAGGCGTCGTCATTCCGGGTGACACCGATGCGGCCATTCGCGGCATCGCGCAGTCGATGCCCTCGCAGTACTCGTCGACCGCGCAGGACCTCGCACGCGGCAAGCTCAGCGAGATCGACCACCTCAACGGCCTGGTCGTGCGCCGCGGCGAGGCGCTCGGCGTGCCCACGCCGGCGAACCGGGTGCTGTTCGTGATGGTGAAGCTGCTCGAAGGCAAGCAGCAGAAGGCCCGTGTCTAGCCGGGCATCGGTTCGCGCATCGTCACAAATTCTTCGGCACCCGTCGGGTGAATGCCGATGGTGCTGTCGAAGATCGCCTTCGTCGCACCCGCGCGCATCGCCACCGCGAAGCCCTGCACCACCTCGCCCGCGTCCGCGCCCACCATGTGCAGGCCCACCACGCGGTCGCTCTTCTTGTCCACCACCAGCTTCATGAAGGTGCGCTCGCTGCGGCCCGAGAGCGTGTGGCGCAGCGACTTGAATTCGCTGGAGAACACCGTGACCTCGCCGAACTTCGCACGCGCGTCGAGCTCGGTGTAGCCGCAGGTGCCGATGTTCGGATGGGTGAACACCGCCGTCGGGATGAACTCGTAGTCCATGCGGCGCTTGCCTTTGCCGAACAGCTCGTCGACCACCACCATCGCCTCGGCCAGCGCCACCGGCGTGAGCTGCACGCGCGTCGACACATCGCCCACCGCATAGATCGACGGCACCGAGGTGCGGTAGTGCGCATCGACCGCGATCGCGCCTTTCTCGTCGAGCTTCACGCCCGCCGCCTCAAGGCCGAGACCTTGCGTGTTGGGCACGCGGCCGGTGGCGAAGAGCACGGTGTCGGCTTCGATCTGCTGCCCGCGCGCGAGCGTCACGACCAGGCCGTTCGGACCGCGCGCGATCGACGAGGCTTCGCAGTTCAGGCGCACGTCGACGCCCGCCTTGCCCATCTCGTTCGCGAGGAACTGGCGCACGTCGTCGTCGAAGCCGGTGAGCAGATGCGCGCGGCGGTGCAGCTGCGTCACCTTGGAACCCAGGCCGTTGAAGATCGATGCGAACTCGCACGCGATGTAGCCGCCGCCCACCACCAGCAGGCGCTTGGGGAACGGGTCGAGGTCGAACATCGCGTCCGACGTCACGATGTGCTCGCGGCCCGGAATGTCCGGTACGAAAGGCGTGCCGCCGGTGGCCACGAGCAGGTGGCGCGCGGTGTGGCGCTTGCCTTCGATCTCCACCGTATGGCCATCGACCAGCTGCGCCCATCCGGTGATCAGCGTGACGCCCGAGTTCTTCAGCAGCGAGGCGTAGATGCCGTTGAGCCGGCCGATTTCCTTCGCGCGCTGCGATTTGAGGTGCGCCCAGTCGAACTGCGGCTCGGCGGACAGCTTCCAGCCATAGCCCGCGGCCTCCTCGAACGATTCGGCATAGCCGGCTGCATAGCTGTAGAGCTTCTTCGGAATGCAGCCCACGTTGACGCAGGTGCCGCCGAGGTCGGCGGCTTCGGCGAGGCCGACGCGGGCGCCCGTTTGTGCCGCCATGCGCGCGGCGCGAACGCCGCCGCTGCCGCCGCCGATGACGAAAAGATCGAAGTCGAATGTGGGCATGAAAAGCTCCTTGCGGCCGACTGTAGCGGTCGCTCGATGGCAGTGCAGCGGGCGGGGCTTGCGCGGATGCACCCCAGACGGCCGGGGGCATTTCCGTCGCCCGCTTGACCTTGAAGCTGCTTCATGGATTCCACTGATCCCAGGCCTGCGGGAGTCCATCGCCATCGGCGACGTTGCCGCGGCCCGTACTTCAGGGAGAAGAAATCATGGGCATGTTGGAAAGACTCTTCGGCGGCCATCGCGGCGCGCGGCATGGTGGCGGCGGTGGTGGCCATCACGGCTCCTACGGCGGCTACGGAAACGGGGCCCCGCCAGCGGCCGGCGGGACGGCATGCCCGACCTGTCGCGCAGCGAACGCACCCGGTGCGCGCTTCTGCCAGCAATGTGGGGGCTCGATGCAGCCGACCGCATGCAGGCAGTGCGGCACGGCGGCGCAGTCTGGGGCGAAGTTCTGCGCGCAGTGCGGCCAAGCGGCGGATGCGTCTCCGCGCGGCTGAAGTACGGAGAGACCCTCGAAGCCGCGAGCGAGAATCCGCGCTCGTAGGCAACGAGGGACTCCCATGAAGAATGACTGCACCGCGCACCCGGCGGACAAAGCACACGACAACACGATCCACGCGGACATGCGAAAGGTGCTGGCCTGGCTGCCGGTCCTCGCGCTGTGTGCAATGGCCATCGCGCCCGCACCTGCCGACGCGCAACTCGCGCGCAAGCCTTCCTTCTACCAACAGCAGAACCAGCCGCAGCCCGAAGGTCCGGCCGCACAGCTCGTGCCGCGCCCCGCGGTGCCCGCATCGCTGCCGGCGCTGCGCAGCCAAGGCGACTTCGACACGCTGGCACGCGTCTACGACGCCGGCACGCCGATGCAACTGGCCCATGTGCTCTTCATCGTCGATCGCCAGGCCAAGCCGGTGCGCACGTACTACATCGACACGCCGCGCTACCAGCTGCACGTGCGCTTCGTGCGCGACACCGGCCTCTCGCGGCGCGCGGGCAAGCGCGAGATCGACCGCAACTACCTCGTGCCCGACCGCCGCTTCCTGTTCGGCACACTGAGCTGGCAGCAGAACATCGGCAGCTTCACCTATGAATTCTGGGAAGGCGACCAGCTCACCGCGCCGCTGCTGAAGCAAGCCGACGCACAGGTGAAGGCGAGCTTCTTCGCACCCGTGAAGTTCAAGACCAACTCCACGCTGCACGAGCGCGTGGCGAAGGAAGCGGGCATCGACTTCGTGAGCCAGGAGGCGCTGATCCGCGAGCAGCCCTACATGCCGATGAACCTGGGCACCGCGACGGGACGCGTGCGCATCGTGGACGATGCATCGGGCCTGAACGCATTGCTTCCCGACGACATCGCCGTGCTGCGCCAGGTGCCGATCAACCTGCCGCCCGTCGCGGGCGTGCTGACCGAGCGGCCATCGACCGCGCTCTCGCACGTCAACCTGCTGGCCAAGGGCTGGGGCATTCCGAACGCCTATGTGCGCGATGCGGCCACCGTGCTGCGCGAACATGCGGGCCAGTGGGTGGCGCTCAAGGTCGCAGCCTCGGGCTACCAGTTGCGCCGCCTCACTGCAGAAGAAATCGCGGCGCTCCCACCCCGCACCGTGCGCACTGCGGCCACCGGTGCGGTGCCCGGCAGCGACAGGGCCGTGAAGCCCGATCTGCGCGAGACCCGCCTGCTGCCGCTCGCGTCGCTGCGCGCGCGCCACAGCGCGCAGTGCGGCTCCAAGGCCGCCAACCTCGGCGCCGTGCTGGCGGCGCACATTCCATCGACCACCGTGCCCGACGGCTTCTGCATTCCGTTCGCGCACTACGACCGGTTCATGCGAACGAACGGCCTGGCCGATCGCATTGCGCGCATGCAGCAGCAGCCCGGTTTCGCGAGCGATCCGCAATTGCGGCAGAAGGCGCTCGCGCAACTGCGCGACGAGATCGTGAAATGGCCCGTCGACGCCGCCACCGCAGCGGCATGGCGCGCCGCATGGCAGTCGCAACTGGGCGGTGGCGGCGTGTTCGTGCGCAGCTCGTCCAACTCCGAAGACCTGCCCGGCTTCAGCGGCGCGGGGCTCTACACCACGGTGCCCAACGTGAAGACCGGCGACGCGCTCGAGCTCGCGGTCAAGAAGGTCTGGGCCTCGGTGTTCAACCCCGAGGCCTGGGAGGCGCGCAGCGCCGCGGGCTTCGGCGCCGAGTCGGTGCTGATGGGCGTGTTCGTGCAGACCGCCATCGACTCGACCAACGCGGGCGTGATGATCACGCGCGACCCGTTCGATGCGGGCCATCCGCACGTCACCTACATCTCGGCCAAGCGAGGCATCGGCATTCGCGTGGTCGAGGGGCAGCGCGTGGCCGAACAGGTGATGTATTCGAGCTGGTCGAAGGCGATCCAGGTGCTGAGCCGGTCGGCGGAAGAGACGGCGCTGCAGCTGGACAAGGACGGCGGGGTGAAAGAGGTGCCGGTGGAGCAGGGCCGCAACGTGCTGACCGATGAGCTCGTGGTGCGGCTTGCCAATGTGGGCGCCGCCGTGAAGCGCACGTTCAATGCGGTCGACCAGGACATCGAGTGGGCGACGGTGGGGGACAAGATCGTGCTGTTGCAGGCGCGGCCGTATGTGGAGCGGCGGCGCTGACGGACGAGTGCGTCCAGTGCGCGCTTTTCTCCAGCACCGGCATGGATGCGTCGGGGCGTTGCTCCGCTACTGAAGCTTGTACTTTGCCGCCAGTTTGGGAAAGAGCCTGGGCAGATCAGACTCATCCCACTCCTTGCCTTGGGGCTTGGCCAGCTCCACATTCATGAAGTCCCGATCCAGCTCGCCGCCCCCCTTGCTTGCAAACGCCTTCGAGGCTGCATAGCCGAAGAGCTCGAGCTCGAAGTACTCGCGGCGGGGGACTGCCGCCAGGGAGTCCGGCGCGGCAAGGGCGCTCTCGAACAACGGCCTGCCTTCGGAAATCAGCCAGTCGCGAAAGTACTTGAAGCCGTCGTCCGAGCAACCGCCATTCATCACATAGGCCGCACCCCACAGATCCCAGCGGTTGGCCTTCAACAGCAACTGCTCGTATTGCTTCTGGAATGCCTGGATGGTGGCGAGGGGCAGAGGCTCCAGTACGCGCTCCAATGCCGCTGGCCGCCGGTTCAAGTCGGCACCAGCTGCTGCCTTTGCTTTTTCGACGAGTGCCCAGAACGTGTGCTCATCCATTGGCTTGACCTTCGCTCGAGTTGCGGGATGCACGACACCAAGCTCGAAGCCCACGGCGAGAGCTGCGAGCAGGCGCACGGCATGGCGACGTTGATTCATGTTGTGCCTGGCTTGTTCATGAAGTTGGAGGCCGGTGGCGACGCAGAGTCAGGGTTTCGTGCAGGACGCTCCCGCCACCGTCACCGGCATGGTCCATTTCCGTTCCTGGAAGCGGGTCGGCATGCTGTTCGGTGTTCCTCTCTGCTCGCTGGTTTGCCCGTAGAAATCGGAGGAGCATGTGCCTCCGGCGCGCACCAGGAACACGTAGTGCCGGCCGGGCTCCGGCGTGAAGTCGACGATCGGGGTGCAGCGTTGCGTGGTCTTCGCGGCGACGAGACCGCCGATCAGTCCCTGCCCGGCCAGCGGGTTGCTGTACTGAAGCGCCATCGAGACCGCGACCCTCTTTCCCGTCGTCACCTTGATCGTGCGCCGCGCCTTCGGGTCGACGGTGCCCGCGGGCATCAACCCGGTGCATTCGACCGGGTCCTCGAAGGTCTGGACCAGGCCCGGAACTTCCGCTTCGTTGCGAAATTCGATGGTGCTGGTCGGTCCGTCCTTGGGCTCCTGATAGGTCGAGGCGCAGCCGGCGAGCCAGAGGCTTGCGAACGCCGCAGTGAGTGCGCTTTGGCCGGGTCGGAAAGGTGTGCGACTGGCGAGTGGGGCAATGTGCTTCATGGGGTCGGGTTTCTCCAGTTCAGCCATAGAGATACTGCGGCAGCCACAACGTCAACCCCGGCCAGATGTACATGAACACCATGCACAGGATCACGATCAGCATGTACGGCATCATCCCGGCGAATATCTGGTTGATCGTCACGTGCGAAGGCGACACTCCTTTCAGATAGAAGGCCGACATCGCGACCGGCGGCGAGAGGAACGCCGCCTGCAGGTTCACGAACACCAGCACGCCGAAGAGCAGCGGATCGATCTGGAAGTGCGCGAGCAGCGGCAGGAAGATGGGCACGAAGATCACGATGATCTCGGTCCACTCCAGCGGCCAGCCGAGGATGAAGATGATCGCCTGCGACAGCAGCAGGAACTGCAGCGGCGACAGGTTCATGCCCAGCACCCACTCCTCGATGATGCGTTGCCCGCCCAGCAGTGCGAACACCGCCGAGAACAGCGCCGAACCCACGAACAGCCAGCACACCATCGAGGTGGTCTTGAGCGTGAGGAAGACCGCTTCCTTGGTCTTCTTGAAGTCCAGCGTGCCGGCCTGCCATGCCATGAGAAACGCCCCGGCCGCGCCGACCGCCGCGGACTCGGTGGCGGTCGTGATGCCGAACAGGATCACGCCCAGCACGATCAGCGTGAGCGTGGCGAGCGGCATCACCGACGACACCAGCATGCGCAGGATCTCGAACTGCTCCGCATCCATGCGCCAGTAGTACCAGCCGAGCAGCGCGAGCGTGAAGAGGCTGGCGAGCAGGAAGCCGGTGTAGAAGGCTTCGGGCACGGCGGCGGTCTTCGGTGCATCGACCGCTTCGCCGAGCTGTTGAAGTCCGCCCTCGGCGGTGGGTGGCGGCGAGGCGGTTTCACTGCCGGGTGGCTCCTCGACGCCGCCGGGCGGCTCCTGCAGGCCGCTGTCCGATCCGGCTTCCTTCGGTGCATCGTCGGTCGGCGGTTCGGCGAGGCCGGTGCCGCTTTCGGAGGAAGTGGATGAAGACGCTTCGGGCAGCGTCGCGGCCGCTCCCGCGGTCTTCTGCGTCGCCTGCTGCTCCGCCACCACCGGCGCGTTGTTGTCCTTCTGCGAGTAGATCGTCACGTACCACCACACCGAACCCAGCGTCGCCGCGGCCAGCGCCAGCGGCACCAGTGCGTTCAGCAGGCTACGCAGCAGCATCCACCAAGTGATGCGGACGCCCTCGGCCGCGCCACGCAGCGCGCGCGCCGGCGACACCACCGCCGCGAACAGTGCGGGCAGCATGCGCGGCGAATAGCTGGCCGCGATGTGCGCGACCCATGGCGTGATCGGCGCGCGCTGCTTGTCGGGCGGCAGCTTGGGCGCGACCTTCGGCTGCAGCACGGCCCAGCCGATCACGTAGATGAGGTACAGGAAGGCGAGGAAGAAGCCCGGGAACATCGCGGCCGCATAGAGCTTCACCACCGACTGCCCGGCGACGGCCGCGTACACGATGATCATCACCGAGGGCGGAATCAAGATGCCGAGCGTGCCGCCGGCCGTGATCACGCCGGCTGCGAGCCGCGTGTCGTAGCCTGCGTTGAGCATCGGCCGCATCGCGATCACGCCCATCAGCACCACCACCGCGCCGACCAGGCCGCTCGCGATGCCCCAGAAGGTGCAGACGATCAGCGTCGTCACCGCGAGCGAGCCCGGCACGCGGCGGAACGCGAGCTGCACGCTGTGGAACATCTTGTCCACGAGCGCACCGCGCTCCATCACGTAGCCCATCAACACGAAGAGTGGAATGGACAGCAGCGTCTCGTTGGTCATGGCACCGAAGGCGCGCTGCACCATCAGGTCGAAGACCTTGTTGTCGAGCCAGGGCGAGGCGGGGTCGTAGAAGGCGATGAAGCCGAAGAACATGCCCAGGCCCATCAGCGTGAACGCCGTGGGGAAGCCGAGCATGATCACCACGACGATCAAGCCGAGCATCGAAAGGCCGAGTGCAGGCTCGCTCATGCGGCACCTCCGGTCGAATCGCTCTTGCGCTGTTGTGCGGCCTGCTCAATCGCCTTGGCCTTGTCGATCACCTCGCGCTTGTCGGCCTCGTCGACATAGCTGCTGCCGGCGAGCTGCTCGCCGACCACGTCCATCTCTTCCGCGTCCTTCAGGCGCGGCGTCCACACGCCGGTCTTCAGGCACAGCGCGCAGCGCACCATCTCGGCGATGCCCTGCAGCAGCAGCACCGCGCCGGCCACGGGAATGACGAACTTGAAGGGGTAGACCGGGATCGGGTCGGCGTTGAAGGTCTGCTCATGCATCGCGAGCGATTCGCCGAAGTAGGTCCAGCCCGACCAGGTGAGCGCCACCACGCCGGGGAGGAAGAAGACCGCGAACAGCACCAGGTCGAGCGCCGCCTGCGTGCGCGGCTTCATGCTGCCGTAGAAGAAGTCGCCGCGCACATGGCCGGCCTGCGAGAGCGTGTAGGCGCCGCCCATCATGAAGAGCGTGCCGTAGAGCATGTTGTTGGCATCGAAGATCCAGGCGGTGGGCGCGTTGAGTGCATAGCGCTTGAAGACCTCGCCGCACACCAGCAGCATCAACGCGACGATGAGCCACGAGAAGGTCTTGCCCACGACCATGCTGAACCGGTCGACGGCGTGGAGGAAACGTTGGATGGTCATGTGGGTGTGAAGACAAGGCGCGTCAAAAGAAGATCAGCCACCCGGAGCGTTCCGGATGGCTGATGCGGGCCGGTTCGACCGATCGCTCAGGCCTTCTTTTTTCCGAAGTAGTGGCTGTAGGCCATCTTGAAATCGACGCCGTAGTCGTTCTGCCACTGCAGCGCACGCTCGGCGAACACGCGCTGCGAATCCAGCACCTTCTTGAAGAGCGGGTTCTCTCCGGCCTTCTTCTCCACCGTCTTGTCCCACGCAGCGAGCTGCGCGCGCAGCACCGCATCGGGCGTCTTGTAGAACTTGATGCCGGCCTTCTTCATGTCCGCATAGTCCTGCGAGTTGCGCTGCACCGCCTTCCAGCTCATGTCGGCGCTCGCGGCCTGCACCGCGTAGTCGATGATCGAGCGCAGCTCCTGCGACAGCCCGCTGTACTTGCCCTTGTTGAACAGCACCTCGAACTGCTCGCCCGACTGGTGGAAGCTCTGCAACATGCAGTTCTTCACCACGTCGGGGAAGCCGAGCACGCGGTCGCTCGATGCGTTGTTGAACTCGGCCGCATCGATCAGTCCGCGGTCGAGCGCGGGCACGATCTCGCCGCCGGGCAGCGGGTTCACCGCGGTGCCCATCTCGGTGAACATGTCCACCGCCAGCCCGACGGTGCGGAACTTGAGCCCCTTCATGTCTTCCACCTTGGCCACCGGCTTCTTGAACCAGCCGAGCGGCTGCGTGGGCATCGGGCCGTAGAGGTACGACACCACCTCCATGTTCAGGCTCTTGTAGATCTCCTCGAGCAGCGCCTTGCCGCCGCCGTAGTTGTGCCAGGCCAGCACGGTGTTGGCGTCCATGCCGAAGCCCGGGCCCGAGCCCCACAGCGCGAGCGCGGAATTCTTGCCGTAGTGGTAGGCCACCACGCCATGTCCGCCGTCGAGCGTGCCCTTGTTCACCGCTTCGAGCAGCTGGAACGCGGGCACCACGGCGCCGGAGGGCAGCACCTCGATCTTCAGGCGCCCGCCCGCCATGTCGTTCACCTTCTTGGCGAAGTCGTTGGCGTACTCGTGGAAGATGTCCTTCGCCGGCCAGGTGCTCTGGAAGCGCAAGGATGTGGTCTGGGCCATGCTGACCATCGGCGCCGACATGGCGCCTGCGGCCACGGCGGCACCCTTCAGGAGGTTGCGGCGGCGGGGTGATTTGCTCTCTGTCATGTTGTCTCTCTCCATACAAGTTCTGACTGACCGAAAACCCTGCCCGCCTCTTCGAGTTATGTTTGACAGGCCCAGCCCGATCTTTGGCGCGCGCGAAAACGTGACAAACAGGGTTTTCACGAACTGGTGAAAAATTCCGCGATCCGGCGAGGGCGCCGGGCCAGGTAAAGACGACCGTCGCCCCTGAAGTAACCCTATTGATTGGAAGGATGCAAAGAGATGACTGAACCCGTTGGTGAAAAGGGCTACGCCGGCGACGTGACGCCCGAACAGGCCGCGCAGTGGCTCGCGAGCGGCGAGGCCGTGCTGGTCGATGTGCGCACCGATGCCGAGCGCGAGTGGGTCGGCTATGTGCCGGGCGCCGTGCCCCTGGCGTGGAAGCAGTGGCCGGGCATGGCGATGAACCCGGCGTTCGACGATGGCGTGCGTGTTGCCGGTGAAGGCGGCAAGAAGCTGGTGCTGTTGTGCCGCAGCGGTGTGCGCTCCATCGCGGCCGCGAAGCGCGCCACCGAGCTGGGGCTGGAGGCCTACAACATCCTCGAAGGCTTCGAAGGCAATCCGGACGAGAGCGGGCACCGTGGGCAGATCGGCGGGTGGCGCAAGCGCGGGTTGCCCTGGCGGCAGAGCTGAACCCGCGTCAGGTCCCGTGTTGCATTCGCGGCCGAAGCCTAGCAACGGAACGATCCGCTTCTAGAAGAGAAAGCGTTACTCGATGTCGGTGTTCACGGCGCGCTCAGGAGATCGGGTCGATTGGCACGGAGCCAGGCTTCGGCGCCGGCCAGCAATTGCGCGGCCTGGTCGATGCAGGCTTGCAGCGTGGCGGTGGAAAAGCAAAAGGCCCACGGGCACGCCGTGAGCCTTTTCTTATAGGAGTCTCGAAAGATCAGCTCAGCGCCGGAATCCGCAGCTTCTGCCCCGGATAGATCTTGTCCGGGCTGCTCAGCATCGGCTTGTTCGCCTCGAAGATCGCGTTGTACTTGTTGGCGTCGCCGTAGTACTTCTTCGAAATGGCCGAGAGCGTGTCGCCCTTGACCACGTCGTGGTACTGCGCGGGCGGCGCGGCGGGGGCGACCAGGTTGTTGTCCACGCTCGTGACGTTGGCCACGTTGCCCGCGGCGAGCGAGGCTTTCTCGCTGGCTTCCTGCGAGGGTGCCTGGCCCGCGAGGGTCACCACGCCGCTGCTGGCGGCGTAGGTCACTTCGAGCCCGGTGAGGCCGAGGTTCTGTGTCTCGATGTAGGTCTTGATCGCGGCTGCGGCCGCGGTGTTCGCATCGGGCGTAGCCGCCTGGGCCGACGAGCCGCCGAACAGTTTTTCACCGGCTTCCTTGATGAAACTGAGCAATCCCATGGTTTTCTCCTTGTACCGTGGTGGATGGAATTTTCGAATGTAGCGGTGGACCGCCGCAGGGCGGCGTAGGCCCATGCCGCGTGTGTCAACGAGGCGCCAGCAGGAATAACCACAAAGTCGCAATAATCCCGCGCATGGCATCCCCCTTCCTCGCAATCGACATCGGCAACACCCGCCTCAAATGGGCGCTCTACGACGGGGCGCATCCTGGCGCCGCGTTGCAGGCCCAGGGCGCGGAGTTCCTCGACCACATCGAACGGCTGGCCGACGGCCCCTGGGCCGACCTGCCCGCGCCCGGCTCCATGCTCGGCTGCGTGGTGGCCGGCGACACGTTGCGGCGCCGCGCCGAAGAGCAGATCGTCGAGCGCTTCGACTGCGCACCGCGCTGGGTGGTGTCGAGCGCGGGCGAGGCCGGCATCGTGAACGGCTACGACTATCCGACGCGCCTGGGCGCCGACCGTTTCGTGGCGATGATCGGTGCGCGCCATCGCATGCTGGCCCAGGGACCGGCGCGTCCGATGGTGGTGGTGCTGATCGGCACCGCGGTCACGGTGGAGGCGATCGACGCCGACGGCAAGTTCCTCGGCGGGCTGATCCTGCCGGGCCACGGCATCATGCTGCGCGCGCTGGAGTCGGGCACCGCGGGCCTGCACGTGCCCACCGGCGAGGTGCGCGAATTTCCCACCAACACCAGCGATGCCCTGACCAGCGGCGGCACCTATGCCATCGCGGGTGCGGTCGAGCGCATGGTGCAGCACGTGCGCTCGCACTGCGGCGCCGAGCCGGCCTGCTACATGACCGGCGGCGCGGGCTGGAAGATGGCACCCGTCATGAACGGGCATTTCGAGCTGGTCGAGAGCCTGATCATGGACGGCCTGCTCGTGATCGCCCATGAGCGGGCGGCCGCCTGAACTGAAGACCGATCAGGGGCGCGCCATCAGCGCCTCGGCCACCGCCTGGAATGCCGGCAGCGTGAGCGGATCGTTCCCGCCATTGGCCGCTATCGGGTGCGCGGCGTAGCGCACGATCACCATCTCCGCCTTCGGATCGACATAGATGCTCTGTCCGTGGATGCCGCGTGCCATGTACGCGCCATGCGGGTTGTTCGACACCCACCACATGTTGCGGTACGACCAGCCCGGCAGCAGCGCATAGCCCGCCTTGGCGAACTTGGCGGGGTCGCCGCCGCGCTGGATGTCTTCGACCACGGCCTTAGAAAACGCCTGCTGCCCGTTGGGCGCGCGGCCGCCGTTGCGCATGGTCTCGCCGAAGCGCGCCAAGTCGCGCAGCACCGTGTTCAGCCCGCCGCCGCCCGACTCGGTGCCGATGCGGTCGACCATGAAATACGCATCCTGCTCGGCACCGATGCGGCGCCAGATCTTCTCGCTCAGCAGGTCGGCCAGCGGCTGGTTGCTGGCGCGGCGAAGAATCCATGCGAGCACCTCGGCGTTCACCGTCTTGTAGGCGAAGGCGGCGTCGTGCGCGCCTTCCTTCTTCAGCGTCACGAGGAATTCGTAGAACGACTTGGGGCCCGCGTAGTTCGGCCCTTGCGTCAGCATGCCGCCGGCGCGCGCGTAGTCCCAGATTTCGGCCTTCGGGTCGGCGTAGTTCTCGGAGTAGTGCACGCCGATGGTCATGTCCATCACCTGGCGCACGGTGGCGTCGCCATACGCCGTGTGCTTGAGTTCGGGCAGGTACCTGGTGACCGGCGCCGACGGATCGAGCTTGCCCTCGTCCGCAAGGATCGCCGCGAGCGTGCCGACAAAAGACTTGGTCACCGACATCGCGATGTGCGGCCGCTCGGGCGTGAGCGCGCCGAAGTACTTCTCGTAGACCACGCGGCCGCGGTGCAGCACGAGGATGCCGTCGGTGTAGGTGCGCGGAATCATCTGCGCGAAGGTCACCGTCTCTTCGCTGCCGAGCGGTTTGAAGGTGACGGCTTCGAGGTCGTTGCGCGGCGCCGCAGGCAAAGGGCTCGCGGCACCGCTGCCGCGCCACACGTTGGCCGTGGGCACCGTCTCGCGCACATGCGAGAAGCTCCAGCGCGTGCGCGGAAACACGCCGCCGGCCGGGTTGTCGAAGGTGATCTGCTTGTCGGGCGGGGGCGGAAAGCCCTTCATCCAGCCGAGCGCATCGACCGAGGTGGCCGCGGGGTCGGGCAGCGCGACGGGCGCGGGCGTCTGTGCAATGGAAGTGTTCACGGCAAGCAGTGTGGAAGCGGCGGCGAGCGCCGCGCGTTGGACGAAGGACATGGTCACAAAGGCTCCGGTGGAATTCATCATCAACGACCGCTGAAACGCGCGGGACGCCGCTCGACGAAGGAGCGCACGCCTTCGGCCGCGTCCTCGCTGTTCGAGAGGCGCTTCTGCGTCTCGATGAATTCCGACACCGCTGCGAGCGGCCCTTGCTCGACGGCCTTGATCACGTTGAGCCGCGTGGCCACCACCGCGAGCGGCGCTTGCGCCGCGATGCGCTGCGCAATGGCCAGTGCCGCATCGAGCTCCTGCCCGGCCGGCACCACCTTCTGCACGAAGTTCAGGCGGTATGCCTCGGCGCTGTCGAACTCGTCGGCCGTGAGCAGGTGCAGCAGCGCATTGCCCACGCCCGCGCGCTCGGCCATGCGCAACGTGGCGCCGCCCGTGGCCATGATGCCGCGCTGCACTTCCATCTGCGAGAAGCGGCAGTTGTCGGCGGCCACCACGATGTCCGCGCCCAGCATCAGCTCGATGCCGACCGTGAAGCAGATGCCCTTGACCGCCACCACCATCGGCTTGGTGCGGCGACGGTAGTCGGGCAGGCCGAAGTCGTGTGGCTCCACCAGGCCGGCGGGAATCGCCTTCTCGCCGCGCTTCATGTACTCGGTGACCGCGGGCAGGTCCAGGCCCGCGGTGAAGTGGTCGCCGAAGGCATGCAGCACGCCCACGCGCAGGTTCGGGTCGTCGTCCAGCCGGGTGTAGGCCTCGGCCAGTTGCTTGAACATCGGTGGCGTCCAGCCGTTGCGCTTGGCCGGGCGGTTGATGCCGATCAGGAGCACGTGGTCGAGCACCTGGGTGTCGATGCAGCCTTCGACGGGCGGTATGGTGGGCGTGGCGGTCATGGCGTTTCTTGTCTCCTTGTTTGTTTTTATGGAACGCCGGTTCAGTATGCGTAGACGCCGCGGCCGGTCTTGCGGCCCAGTTGCCCGGCGGCGACCATTTCCTTGAGCAGCGGGCACGGACGGTATTTCGAGTCGCCGAACTGCTCGAGATAGACCTCCATCACGGCCAGGCACACATCCAGGCCGATCATGTCGGCCAGCGCCAGCGGGCCGATGGGCTGGTTGCAGCCCAGCTTCATGCCGGCGTCGATGTCTTCGGCGGTGGCGATGCCCTCGGACAGCACGAAGAAGGCCTCGTTGATCATCGGCACCAGGATGCGGTTGACCACGAAGCCCGGCGCGTTCTTCACCGTGATCGGCGACTTGCCCAGCTTCTCGGCCAGCGCCTTCACGGCGTCGTGCGTGGCGTCGCTCGTGAGGTAGCCGCGGATCAGCTCCACCAGCGCCATCATCGGCACCGGGTTGAAGAAGTGCATGCCGATGAAGCGGTCGGGGCGCGAGGTGGCGGCGGCCAGTTGCGTGATCGAGATCGAGGAGGTGTTCGAGGCAACGATCACCTCGGGTGCCAGCAGCTCGTCGACCTGTTTCAGGATCTTGAGCTTGAGCGCATGGTTCTCTGTGGCCGCCTCGATCACGAGTTGCGCGCCCTTCAGGTCGCCGTAGTCGGTCGAGCCCTTGATCAGCGCGAGCGCGGCGGCCTTCTGCTCGGCAGTGAGCTTTTCTTTCTTGATGAGGCGGTCGAGGCTGCCCGAGATGGTGGCGAGGCCCTTGTCGACGGCTGCCTGGGCGACGTCGATCATCACCACGTTCACGCCGGACACCGCGCAGGCCTGCGCAATGCCATTGCCCATCGTTCCGGCGCCGATGATGCCGACGGTCTGGATCGTCATGAGAAAACTCCTTGGAAGTACAAAAAACGGGAAGGGGGAGCAGGTGGGGCGCGAGGCGGCCACCGCGGCAGGACATCGATTGTGAAGCAGCCCCGCCGGGGTGCCGTTCCCGGATGCGACACAGGGTTCACGGGTGGCTTACAGTGCGGCGGTTGCTTTTTCTTCTCTCTTTTCGACCTCGACCATGACCACCCTCGGCACCCCCCTTTCCCCCTCCGCCACCCGCGTGATGCTGCTCGGCTCCGGCGAACTCGGCAAGGAGGTGCTGATCGCCCTGCAGCGCCTCGGCGTCGAGACCATCGCGGTCGACCGCTACGAGAACGCACCCGGCCAGCAGGTGGCCCACCACGCGCGCACCATCACCATGAGCGATCCCGAGCAGTTGAAGGCGCTCATCGAGGCCGAAAAACCCATGCTCGTGGTGCCCGAGATCGAGGCCATCGCCACGCCGATGCTCCAGCAGCTCGAAGACGCGGGCGTCGTGCGCGTCATTCCCACGGCCCGTGCCGCCCGCCTCACGATGGACCGCGAAGGCATTCGCCGCCTGGCCGCCGAGACGCTGGGCGTGCCCACCAGCCCCTACAAGTTCTGCGACTCGCTGGCCGAGCTGCAGGCGGCCATCGACGGCGCGGATGGAAAAGGAATTGGCTACCCCTGCATCGTCAAGCCCGTGATGAGCAGCTCCGGCAAGGGCCAGAGCAAGATCGACGGCCCCGCCGATGTGCAGAAGGCCTGGGACTACGCCATGGCCGGCGGCCGCGTGAGCCATGGCCGCGTGATCGTCGAGGGCTTCATCGACTTCGACTACGAGATCACGCTGCTGACCGTGCGCGCGAAAGACGCAGCCGGTGCCGTCGAGACGAAGTTCTGCGACCCCATCGGCCACGTGCAGGTGAGCGGCGACTATGTGGAAAGCTGGCAGCCGCACCCCATGGCACCGGCAGCGCTGCAGAAGGCGCAAGAGATCGCCCAGGCCGTGACGGCCGACCTCGGCGGCCAGGGCCTCTTCGGCGTGGAGCTGTTCGTGAAGGGCGACGAGGTCTGGTTCAGCGAAGTCAGCCCGCGTCCGCACGACACCGGCATGGTCACCATGGCCACGCAATGGCAGAACGAGTTCGAGCTGCATGCGCGCGCCATCCTCGGCCTGCCGGTGGACACCTCGCTCAAGAGTCCGGGTGCGAGCGCGGTGATCTACGGCGGTGTCGATGCCACCGGCATCGCCTTCGACGGCGTGGCCGAGGCGCTGCAGGTGCCCGGCAGCGACATCCGCCTGTTCGGCAAGCCCGAGAGCTTTCTCAAGCGCCGCATGGGCGTGGCGCTGGTGCATGCGGCCGACACCGACACGGCGCGCAAGCTCGCCAAGGAAGCGGCCTCGCGCGTGAAGCCGCGCACGGCCTGAGCCTTCCGAGGGTGAACCCGGGTGCAGCACTCGGGTAGCCAGTTTCCGCAAGCCGCGTTGCAATGACGCGGGCATCGTGCAGGAAGATCGAGAGACATCCACTCGACCCTCCCGGAGACACCATGCTGCATCCCCAGGCGCGCGCCTTGCTCGATTTCATCGAGGCACGCGGCATTCCGCCGACCCACACGCTCTCGCCCGCCGATGCGCGGGCCTTCTACCGCGAGCGCCGCGCCGCCACGCAGCCGCTGCCCGCGGAAGTGGCCGAGGTGCGCGACCTCGCCGCGGACGGCCCGCACGGCACCATCCCGGTGCGGCTCTACCGGCCGCTCGGTTCGGGCGCCGGCCCGTTGCCGGTGCTGGTGTATTACCACGGTGGCGGTTGGGTCATCGGCGATCTCGACACGCACGATGTGCTGTGCCGGGAACTCGCCAACGGCGCGGGTTGCGCAGTGGTCGCGGTCGACTACCGCATGGGCCCAGAGCACCGTTTCCCCACGGCTGTCGACGACGTGCTGGCCGCCACGCGCTGGGTGCGCCGCGAGGCCGCGACGCTGGGGCTCGATGCGAGCCGCCTGGCCGTGGGCGGCGACAGCGCCGGCGGCAATCTCGCGGCCGTGGTCGCCATCGCGGCGCGCGATGCGGGCGATTTGCCCATCGCTTTCCAGCTGCTGATCTATCCCGCCACCGACATGCGCCGCGGCCATCCGTCGCACCAGGCAAACGGGCAGGGCTACCTGCTCACCAGCGACACGATGACGTACTTCCACGACCACTACATCACCGACGCGAAGCACGATCTCGACTGGCGCGCCTCGCCGCTGCTGCACACGGACCTCTCGAAGCTGCCGCCCGCACTCGTGATCACCGCCGGCTACGACCCGTTGCGCGACGAAGGACTGGCCTACGCGGAGGCGCTCACCGCGGCCGGCAACCGCGCGAGCTACGTCTGCTTCGAGCGCCAGATCCATGGCTTCATCACCATGGGCAAGGTGCTCGACGAGGCCAACACCGCCGTGGCGCTTTGCGCCACCGAGTTGCATCGCGCGTTGTCGGCGAGCTAGGGGCGGACTAGGGAAAGTCCCCGCGCAAATGCATGCCGCGCAACAGGGTTGCGCCGCTACGATCCAGCCAACACGAGGCCGCCCACCGCAGGGCAGGCCAGACCCGATGCAGGAGACAAACACCATGCAGCGAGCGAGTAATGCGCCCCCGGAAAACGGTGGCGCACGGCAGGGCGAACGCCTCATGTGGCTCACGCCGCAGCGCGTGTTCTACGCCGGCCTGCTCGGTGCGGCGGCAGAGCGCACGATGGGCGGGCACGGCGTGTACGTGTCGCCCACGGGCGTGCCGCCGATCCGCATCCGCATCGGTGGCGGCGCCTGGCAGACGGGCGAGCTCATCGTGGTGCCGCCGCAGGTGCCGCACCATGTCGAGAGCCCGCACCCGCTCATCTTCAACCTGCTGATCGAGTCGGAATCGGTCGATCCCGCGCGCATGCCCGCCTTCCTGCAGCACTGCGGACCGGTCGATGCGCCGGCCTTCGTGCAGCGCGTGCGCGATGCCCATGCGCACCTGCTGGCCGCCTCGGGCCGGGGCACGGATTTCGAGGGCTTCGATTTCGACGTGCTGCTCTTCGGCGCCGCGCTCCCGCCGCGCATGCTCGATGCACGCATCCGCAAAGTCATCGACGCGCTCGTCGCCGATCCGGCCGCACCCACCTCGGCCGAAGACTGCGCGGCCTCGGTGCACCTGTCGTTCTCGCGCTTCCTGCATCTCTTCAAGCAGGAAACCGGCATGGCGTTTCGCGCCTTTCGCGCCTGGAAGCGCGCGCGCAGCCTGCTGCGCTACGTGCGCCAGACCACCACTCTCACCGACATCGCGCTGGACACCGGCTACCCCGACTCGACGCACTTCAGCCATTCGATCCGCCAGGTCTACGGCCTCAAGCCCAGCGACATCCTGGCGGGCTCCCGCCGCCTCGCGCTGCACGACGCGGCCGGCGGCTTCCGGCAGTAGGCGCGAGACAGGGGCCCCATGCAGATCCTCCAACTCCTGCTGTCGGGCATCGCGCAAGGCTGCATCTACGGGTTGATCGCGCTCGGGTTCGTGCTGATCTACAAGGCCACCGAGACCGTGAGCTTCGCGCAGGGCGACCTGATGATGCTCGGCGCCTTCGGTGCGTTCGCCGGCATGTCGCTCTTCGGCATGCCGTTCTGGCTCGCGGCGATCCTCGCGGTGGTGGCGATGGCCGCCTTCGGCGTGCTGCTGGAGCTGGCGGTGATCCGACCGATCCTGGGGCAGCCGCAGTTCTCCATCGTGATGCTGACCATCGGCATCGCCTACGTGGCGCGCGGCCTCATCACCATGGTGCCGGGCATCGGCACCGAGACCCACACGCTGCCAGTGCCCTACAAGGACCAGATCTGGAAGCTGGGCGAGCTCGTGGTCAACCTCGAGCAGCTCGCGATCATCATCGCCACCGCCATCCTGTGCGCGCTGCTGTTCGCGATGTTCCGCTACAGCAAGCTGGGCATCGCGATGCAGGCCTCGTCGCAGAACCAGCTCGCCGCCTACTACATGGGCATTCCGGTGAAGCGGCTCAACGGGCTGGTGTGGGGGCTGGCGGCTGCGGTCGCGGCCATCGCGGGCATGCTGCTCGCGCCCATCACCTTCGTGCACGCGAACATGGGGTTCATCGGGCTCAAGGCCTTTCCGGCGGCGGTGGTGGGCGGCTTCGGCAGCCTGCCGGGCGCCATCGTCGGCGGGCTGGTGATCGGCATCGTCGAATCGTTCGCCGGGTTCTACCTGCCCGATGGCTTCAAGGACACGGCACCGTACATCGTGGTGCTGCTGATGCTCATGATCAAGCCCAACGGTCTTTTTGGCGAAAAGCTGCGCAAGAAAGTCTGAGCATTCATGCGCTACATCTTCAAGACCAGCTACGACCAGGACATCCGGCTCGCCCGGCACGGCGGCCATGTGTTCTGGTATGGACTGCTCATCGCGTTCCTCGTCGCCGCGCCGTGGGTGATCGAGGAGTACTGGCTCGCGCAGCTGACCTTCGTGCTGATCTACGGCATCGTCGGCCTGGGGTTGATGCTGCTCGCGGGCTTCACGGGGCAGTTCTCCATCGGGCATGCGGCGTTTCTTGGCACGGGCGCGTACACGCAGGGCGTGCTGACGAATCTCGGCGTGCCGTTTCCGATTGCTTTGATTGCGGCCGCGGCGCTGTCGGCGGCGGTGGGCGTGGTGGTCGCCTTGCCGGCGCTGCGCGTAAAAGGCATCTACCTCGGCATCGCGACGCTGTCGTTCGGCTTCATCGTCGAGGAAGTGTTCGCGCGGTGGGAGAGCGTCACGGGCGGCAATGCGGGGCTGCATGTGAAGTCGCCGCAGCTCTTTGGCTGGTCGCTGGGCTCGGGCGACGGCTTCTACTTTCTGTGCCTGGTGGTGGCGGTGCTCAGCACGCTGGGCATCCTGAACCTGCTGCGCTCGCCGACGGGGCGCGCCTTCGTGGCCATTCGCGATTCGGAAATCTCGGCGCAGAGCATGGGCATCCACCTCGCGCGCTACAAGACGATGTCGTTCGCGATCTCGGCCGCGCTCGCGGGGCTGGGCGGCGCGCTGTATGCGCACAAGCTGAGCTTCATCTCGCCGGACCAGTTCAGCATCCTGCAGTCGATCGACCTGCTGCTGATGGTGGTGATCGGCGGCCTGGGCTCGGTGCACGGTGCGTTCCTCGGTGCGATCTTTCTCATCGCGATGCCGCAGCTGATCTCGATGGGCAAGGATTGGCTGCCCGCCGTGATCGGCCAGGCGCCCGGCCTTCAGGGGCTGGTGTACGGCGTGGTGCTGATCGCGTTCGTGCTGTTCGAACCGCTCGGTCTTTATGGCCGCTGGCTCAAGGTCAGGACGTACCTCCAACTCTTCCCGTTCTACCGCAAGGGATTGTTCAAGCGGCAGAAGTCCTTCACCAAATCGGACCGGCTGAGATGAGCACCAGCAGCGGCGACATCCTCCTTTCGGCCAGGGACCTGAGCGTGCGCTTCGGCGGCGTGCTCGCGGTCAACAAGGTGAGCTTCGACGTGCGGCGCGGCGAGGTGTTCACGCTGATCGGCCCGAACGGTGCGGGCAAGACGACGGTGTTCAACCTGATCAGCCGCATTTACACGCCGACCACCGGCGAGATCGCCTGGCACGGCGAGGCGTCGGGACCGCTCGCGCTGACACAGCAGGCGCCGCATGCGATTGCGGCACTGGGCATCGCGCGCACCTTCCAGAACATCGAGCTCTTCGAGCATGCGACCGTGCTGCACAACCTGCTGATCGGGCGCCACACGCACCGGCAGACGGGGTTCTGGAGCGAGGTGTTCTTCACACCCGCCACGCGACGTGCCGAGATCGCGGCGCGCGAGAAGGCCGAGCAGGTGATCGAATTGCTAGATCTGCAGCATCACCGCGACTCGATGGTGGCCGGCCTGCCCTACGGCGTTCGCAAGGTGGTGGAGCTGGCGCGTGCGCTGTGCACCGAGCCCAAGCTTCTGCTGCTCGACGAGCCGTCGTCGGGTCTCAACGTCGAAGAGACGGCGGACATGGCGTTCTGGATTCAGGACATCCAGCATGAGCTGGGGGTGTCGGTGCTGATGGTCGAGCACGACATGTCGCTGGTGTCGAAGGTGTCGGACCGCGTGCTCGCGATGAACCAGGGCGAGGTGCTGGCCACCGGCACGCCGCGCGAGGTGCAGGCGGATGCGCGTGTGATCGAGGCGTATCTCGGGACCGTGGACGACGTGAGCAGCTTGCGGAGGGTGGCGGCATGACCGACGTCGTCCTGCAACTGCTCAACGTGGAAAGTGCCTACGGCCCGATCAAGGCGATCCGCGGCGTGAGCCTGAAAGTGAAGCAGGGCGAGATCGCCACGGTGCTCGGCTCCAACGGCGCGGGCAAGACGACGATCCTGAAGACCATCTCCGGGATCATCGATCCGCGCAAGGGCAGCATCGAATTCCAGGGCAAGGACATCACCGCCAAGGACCCCGCCTTCATCGTGCAGCAGGGCCTGAGCCACGTACCCGAAGGCCGCGAGGTGTTCCCGCTGCTGTCGGTGAGAGACAACCTGCTGATGGGCGCCTACACCCGCAAGGACCGCGACGGCGTGGCGCGGGACATGGAGACGGTCTACACCTACTTCCCCATCCTGCGCGAGCGCGCCACGCAGGATGCGGGCCTGCTCTCGGGTGGGCAGCAGCAGATGCTCGCGATCTCGCGCGCCATCATGGCGGCGCCGCATCTCATCCTGCTCGACGAACCCAGCCTGGGTCTCAGCCCCAAGCTCACGAAGGAAATCTTCGAGATCGTCGTGCGCATCAACCGCGAGCGCGGCACCACAATTCTTTTGGTCGAGCAGAACGCCAACATGGCGCTGAACGCCGCCGACCACGGCTACGTGCTGGAAAACGGCCGCATCGTCATGGAGGACTCCTGCGATCGCCTCCGCGAGAAGGAAGACATCAAGGAGTTCTACCTCGGCGTGAAGGACGACGGTGTGCGCGGCGAGCGGCGCTGGAAAAAGAAGAAGAACTGGAGATGAGGACATGAGCACACTCGCATTGCGCGCTCCTGCCGGTCTCTGGGACCTGGCGCATCTTCAACCCCGGCTCGACGTCGTGGTGCCCGGCGACACCGTTCCTGCGGTCTTCTGGAAGGCCGTCGAACTGCGTGGCGACAAGGTCTGGATGCGCCAGAAGGAGTTCGGCATCTGGCGCACATGGACCTGGCGGCAGACCGCCGAGGCCGTGCGCGAGATCGCCGGTGGATTGCTGGCGCTGGGCTTCGGGCACGGCGAGTGCTGCTCGATCCTCTCCAACACCGTCATCGAATGGGTGTTGTGCGATGTGGCCGTGCTCAGTTGCGGGGGCGTGTCGAACGGCATCTACCCGACCGATGCGGCATCGCAGGTCACGTACCTGTGCGAAGACTCGCGCACCACCGTGCTCTTCGTGGAAGACGATGAGCAACTCGACAAGGCGCTGGAAGTGCGCGCGCAGCTGCCGCTCTTGCGCAAGGTGATCGTGTTCGACATGGAGGGCCTGCGCGACCTGGACGACCCGGGCGTCATCAGTCTCGATGCATTGCGCGCCCTCGGCCGCGAGCACCTGAAGGCCCATCCGCAGTCGCTGGAACAGCGCATCGCGGCCTGCCGCGCCGAAGACCTCGCCATCCTTGTCTACACCTCCGGCACCACCGGCAAGCCCAAGGGTGCGATGCACAGCCACCGCGGCCTGGTCTACACCATGCGCGGCTACAACACGCTGCTCGCGCAAGGCGAGACGGACGAGCGCATGTGCTTCCTGCCGCTGTGCCACATCGCCGAGCGCATGGGCGGCGAGTACTTCGCGATGTACACCGGCTCGATCCTCAACTTCGTAGAGAACCCCGAGACGGTGCCCGAGAACGTGCGCGAGATCTCGCCCACGGTGTTCACGGCCGTGCCGCGCGTGTGGGAGAAGTTCTATTCGGGCGTGATGATCGCGCTGAAGGAAGCGAGCCGGCTGCAGCAGGCCGCCTACGGCTGGAGCATCGGCGTGGGCCAGCAGATCGCCGACCGCGTGCTGCAGGGCAAGCCGATCGGGGCGGGGTTGCGTTTCAAGTTCCGCATCGCGCGCTGGCTTGCGCTCAACAACGTGCGCAAGCTCATCGGCATCCACCGGGCCCGTTTTCTCGTGACCGGCGCGGCGCCGATCTCGCCCGACCTCGTGCGCTGGTACCTCGCGCTCGGCGTGCCGATGCTGGAGGTGTGGGGCATGACCGAGTCGTGCGGTGCCTCCACCGGCGTGCCGCCGTCGCGCATCGCCCCGGGTTCCATCGGCCCGGCCACCAGCTACAACGAGGTGCGGCTGGACCCGGCGACCGGCGAGATCCTGGTGCGCGGCCCCAATGTCTTCATGGGTTACCTCAACCTGCCGGAGAAGACGGCCGAGACCATCGACGCCGACGGCTGGCTGCACACCGGCGACGTCGGGCTGGTCGACGCGGAAGGGTATTTCCGCATCACCGACCGCATGAAGGACATCATCATCACGGCAGGTGGAAAGAACATCACGCCGAGCGAACTCGAGAACGAACTCAAGTTCAGCCCCTACGTCACCGACGCGGTGGTGATCGGCGACAAGAAACCCTACCTGACGGTGATCGTGATGATCGATCAGGAGAACGTCGAGAAGTTTGCGCAGGACAACGACGTGCCGTTCAGCAACTACGAGAGCCTGACGCGCGCGCAGGAGGTGCTGGACCTGATCCAGGGCGAGGTCGACCGCGTCAACGCGAAGTTCGCGCGCGTGGAGCAGATCAAGAAGTTCTTCCTGCTCGAGACGCAGCTGAGCGCCGAGGACGAGGAGCTCACGCCGACGATGAAGCTCAAGCGCAAGCTGGTGCAGACGAAGTATGCCGAGCGCATCGAGGCCATGTACCGCTGATCGGCGAACGTTTTTAGTGTCAACCCGAGGAGACAACCGAATGAAGCTCAAGACAGTGACGACGTTGGCCGTGCTGGGCCTGATCGCGACGCTCGCGTCCGCGCAGCAACAGGGCGTGAGCAAGGACGAGATCCGGATCGGCACGATCCAGGACCTGTCGGGCCCGCTCGCGGGCTTCGGCAAGCAGGCGCGCAACGGCATGCAGCTGCGCGTGGACGAGCTCAACGAGCAGGGCAACCTCAATGGCCGCAAGCTCAAGCTCTTCGTGGAGGACTCGGGCTACGACCCGAAGAAGGCGGTGCTGGCCGCGCAGAAGCTGGTGAACCAGGAAAAGATCTTCATCATGGCCGGCCATATCGGCACGGCGCAGAACATGGCGGCGATGCCGGTGCAGTTCGACAAGAACATCGTCAACTACATGCCGATCACCGCGGCGCGCGAGATGTACGAGCCGCTGAACCGGCTGAAGTACTCGTTCGCGGCCACCTATTACGACCAGATCCGCCTCGCGTTGCCGAAGATGATCAAGGACAAGGGCGCCAAGAAGGTCTGCACCATCTACCAGGACGACGAGTTCGGGCTCGAGGTGCAGCGCGGCGCCGAGGCGGGGCTGAAGGCCGCGGGCATGGAACTGGCCGAGAAGACCTCGTTCAAGCGGGGCGCCACCGACTTCAGCTCGCAGGTTGCGAAGATGAAGGCAGCGAACTGCGATCTCGTGGTGCTGGGCACGATCATCCGCGAGACCATCGGCACGGTGGGCGAATCGCGCAAGACCGGCTTCAACCCGACCTTCCTGGGTTCGAGCGCGGCCTATACCGACCTGATCCACAAGCTGGGCGGCAAGGCGATGGACGGCGTCTACGCGACCATGACGGTGCAGAACCCCTACACCGACGAGCAGTCGCAGCCGCTGCGCTTCTGGGCGAACAAGTACAAGACCAAGTTCAACGAAGACCCGACGGTGTTCTCGGTGTACGGCTACGTGATCATCGATTCGTTCATCAAGGCGGCGACCAAGGCCGGCCCGAACCTCACGACCGACAGCTTCATCAAGGCGATGGACAGCATCACCTTCGAGCCCGACATGTTCGGCAGCCCGAAGAGCACGTACACCGCCACCAAGCGCCTGGGCAACGACCAGTCGCGGCTGTCGCAGATCAAGGACGGCAAGTGGGTGGTGGTTTCGGACTACGTGACACCGTAAGACCGACTCGCCAGTACCGGGGCGGGCGGCTATATTTCGTCGCCAAACCCCTCGCGAGAGAGAGCCATGCCCCAGTACTGGTTGATGAAATCCGAGCCCGACGAAGTCTCCATCGACGATGCGCTCGCCGCCCCCGGCGCCACCGTGGCGTGGACGGGCGTGCGCAACTACCAGGCGCGCAATTTCATGCGCGATGGCATGAAGGTCGGCGACGGCGTGCTGTTCTATCACTCGAGTTGCCCCGAGCCGGGCATCGCCGGCATCGCGCGCGTGGCCTCGGGCATCAAGCCCGATCCGACGCAGTTCGATGCGAAGTCGCCTTACTACGACGCAGCCTCGAAGAAGGACGATCCGCGCTGGTTGCTGGTCGATGTGCAGGCGGTGCGCAAGACCCGGCTGCTGGCGCTGCCCGAGCTGCGCGCCAAGCCCGAGCTGGCCGAACTGATCATCCTGCGCAAAGGCAACCGGCTGTCGATCACGCCGGTGGAGCCGGCGCACTGGAAGATCATCGAGAAGATGCTGGCCTGAAATTCCGCGTTCAGGCGACCTTCGACAGGATCGGGAACAGCTTGCCGAGCCCGTCCGCCATCACCTCGACGGCCAGCGCCGCGAGGATCAGGCCCATCAGCCGCGTCATGATGTTGATGCCCGTCTTGCCCAGCACGCGCGCGATCGGCTGCGCGAGCGAAAACGCCAGCGCGGTCGCCAGCGCCACCACCACGCCGTAGCCCACGAGCACCGCGAGCTCCCACAGGTGCTGCGCCTTGTCGGCATAGATCACCACGGTGGAGATCGCGGCCGGGCCGGTGAGGAGCGGAATCGTGAGCGGCACCACCGCGATGGAGGCGCCCATCGAGGCCTTCACCTCGGTGGCCCGTAGCTCCTCGACATTGGTCTTGCTCTCGGCCGGTTGCGCATTGAGCATCGAGAGCGAACTCATGAGCAGCAGCAGCCCGCCGCCGACCTGGAAGCTCGCGATCGAGATGCCGAAGAACGACAGCAATTGCAGCCCGATCAGCGCACTCACCGCAATGACGACGAACGCGCTGAACGCCGACATGCGCACCGTGCGCCGCCGGTGCGCATCGGAGTACCCCTGCGTGTAGTGGATGAAGAAGGGCACGATGGCCAGCGGATTGACGATGGCCACCAGCGTGACCAGCGGCTTGATGAGGTCCATCGAGGTGCTCATGATGTCTACCTTCCTCCGGTCACGTCGAGCAGGGCCATGGTGGTGTAGCTCGCCTCGGCCGACAGCAGCCAGAGGATGGCGCCGGCGATTTCCTCGGGGCTGCCGGTGCGCTTCATCGGCACGGTCGGCGCAAGCTCGGCGGCGCGGTCGGGCATGCCGCCGGACGCGTGGATCTCGGTGTCGATGAGGCCCGGGCGCACCGCGTTGACGCGGATGCCTTCCTCGGCCACCTCCTTTGCCAGCCCGATGGTGAGGGTGTCGATGGCGGCCTTGCTGGCGGCGTAGTCGACGTACTGGCCCGGCGAGCCCAGGCGCGCGGCGCCGCTGGAGATGTTGACGATGGCGCCGCCCGCGCCGCCGTGCTTCGTGCTCATGCGGCGCACGGCTTCGCGCGCGCAGACGAAGCTGCCGATCACGTTGATGCGGAACATGCGCTCCAGCCGCGCGACGCTCATCTCGTCGACGCGCGCCTGCATGTCGACCACGCCGGCGTTGTTGACCAGGGCGGTGAGGCGGCCGAGCTTGGCATCGACCTTCTCGAACATCGCGATCACCTGGGCTTCGTCGCCCACATCGGCCTGCACGGCGATGGCCGTGCCGCCGCCGTCGCGGATGGTGCGCACCACCTCGTCGGCGGCCAGCGAGTTGCTGGCGTAGTTGACGGCCACCGCGTAGCCGCGCTGCGCGGCGAGCAGGGCGGTGGCGGCACCGATGCCGCGCCCGCCGCCGGTGATCAATAGCACTGGATTCAAAACCTACCTCCTGCAGAGAAACCGGGTGTCAGTTAAAACCGTCGGCTTGGATTACATCATTCGAGGGCACGCGCATGAGCAAGACGATTGACTACTACTTTGCGCCCCAGAGCCCATGGACCTATCTGGGTCATACCCGGTTCCAGGCCATTGCTGCGGCCGCTGGCGCCACCGTGCGCGTGCGGCCCATCGACATGGGCAGTGTGTTTCCCGTCTCCGGCGGGCTGCCGCTGGGCAAGCGGGCGCCGCAGCGGCAGGCCTACCGGCTGGTGGAGATGGCGCGGTTCTCGCGGCACCTGGGCCTGCCGATGAACACCAAGCCCAAGTTCTTTCCGGTTGCGGGCGACGACGCGGCGCGCATCATCATCGCGGCCGACATCCACGACGGCACCGAGGCCGCGATGCGCGTCTGCACCGCGGTGTTCGCGGCGGTGTGGGTGCAGGAGCGGAACATCGGCGATCCGAACGTGCTCGAAGCGCTGGTCGTCGAATGCGGACTGCCCGCCAAGCGTTCGGAGCAATCGCAGAGCCAGGCGGTGCAGGAGCGCTACGAGGCCTATACGCAGGAAGCCATCGACATCCAGGTGTTCGGCGCGCCGAGCTATGTGATCGATGGCGAGATTTTCTGGGGGCAGGACCGGCTCGATTTCGTCGAGCGAGCGCTGCGCCAGTGACGACAACCTTTTCTATCCAATCGCTATCAGGAGCATGACAAACATGGGTCAATTCATCGATCTCACAGCCAAGGACGGCTTCAGTTTTCCCGCCTACGTGGCCGAACCCGCGGGCAAGCCGCGCGGCGCGGTGGTCGTGGTGCAGGAAATCTTCGGTGTGAACTCGCACATCCGCTCGGTGGCCGACGGCTATGCGGCCGAGGGGTATCTCGCGGTCGCGCCGTCGACCTTTCCTCGCGTGAAGCCCGGCGTCGAACTTGGCTACAGCGACGAGGACATGAAGGAAGGCTTCGGCCTGAAAACGGCGGTCGAGGCGCTGCCCGCGCCCGGCGTGCTGCAGGACATCGAAGCGGCCATCGCCTATGCATCGAAGGTCGGCAAGGTCGGCATCGTGGGCTACTGCTGGGGCGGTTTGCTGGTCTGGCGCGCTGCCGCTCTGCTGCCGGGCCTGGCCGCCGCGGCGCCGTACTACGGCGGCGGCATGACCTCGCCCGAGGAAACCGCGCGTCAGCCCAAGGTGCCGGTGCTGGCGCACTTCGGCAACCAGGACCACTGGATTCCGCTGGACACCATCGAGAGCTTCAAGAAGGCGCATCCCGAGGTGGAAGTGCATGTCTATCCGGTCGGCCACGGTTTCAATTGCGACCAGCGCGGTTCGTACGACGCGGATGCGGCCAAGCTGGCGCGCGAACGCACGCTCGCGTTCTTTGCCAAGCACGTCGGCTGACCTTCGGGGCAGTGCAAGAAAAAGCCCGGCTTGCGCCGGGCTTTTTTATTTCTTGAGGCCCGGCGCGTCGCCCACCCGGGTCTGGAGAAAGTCGAGCAGCGCGCGCAGCGCGGCACTGTTGTGCCGCCGCTGAAGGTAGGCGGCCGACAGCCACATGTCCTTGCGCGCGTAGTCCTGCAACACGGGCACGAGTTCGCCATGCTCGATGTGCGATTGCACGAGGAGCGAGGGCAGGTAGATCACGCCGAAGCCGCGCATGGCGACCCGGATCAGCGGCGCGCCCTCGGTGCAGTCCATGCGGCTCTTGACGTGCACATCCAGCGGTTCCCCGCCATCGTCGAAACGCCACACCGGCTGGGCGCCCAGCAGGGAGTGGGTGAGGGCCTCATGCCCGGCCAGTTCGCGCGGGTGCTCGGGCTTGCCGTGCTTCTTCCAGTAGATCGGCGAGGCGCAGACCACCATCTGCATGAGCCGGAGCTTGCGCACGATGAGGTTGGCGTCCTCGATCGGGCCGCTGCGGATGTCGACGTCGATGCCTTCTTCGGCGAGGTCCACCGCGCGATTGGTCAGTTGCAGGCTGATGCTCACGTCCGGGTAATAGCGCATGAAGTCGGCCAGCAGGTTGGGAAACTCGCCGTTGCCCATGCCGTGCGGGGCCGAGATCCGGAGGCGCCCGGCCGGCTGGCTGGCGCGATCCTGCAGCTCGTGCTGGGTGAGTTCCACCATTTCGAGCACCGGGGTGCTGCGCTCGAGCAGCAATTGCCCGGCGTCGGTGAGGCTCACGGAGCGGGTGGAGCGGTTGAGAAGCCGTACGCCGAAACGGGTTTCGAGTTCGGCCACGTACTTGCTGACGGTGGCCTTCGACATGTCGAGCTTCTTGGCGGCCTGCGAGAAGCTGCCATGGGAGGCGACTTCGCGAAAGGTTCTGATCAGATCGAGACTGTCCATGTCAAAGAGCCCATTGTTTCCGTTCGAGGAACGCGGTGGTTCGATTCTCCGGCGTTTTTCTTAGGCGACCTGCGTCACACTCGCTCCACGCGCTGAAGGAGCCGAACCATGAACACCTCGAACATCATCGCTATTGCGGCCCTGTCGATCCTGATGGCCGTCGGTGCGCACGCACAGGGTTTCGAGCCCGTACAGCCGCTGAAGATCGTCGGAAGCCGCGCGCAACTGGAAGCCGAAGGGGCTGCCGCCGCGCGCGGCGGCAACGTCTATGGCGATGTGGTGGCGTCGCCGCTGACCACGCGCCCCAGCCAGCTCGATCGCGCTTCGGTCCATGCAGAGGCGGTTGCCGCTGCTCACGCGCCGAACCAGAACCTGGACCGCCGCGCTTTCGCGAACAGCGAAGTCCCGCCGCAATTTCAAGCGGCGCGTCCCGGCCGCTAGGCCGAAGTCCTCGGGTTTCGAAAAGGCCGGGGCCGTGCATGCGGCCCCGGCCTTTTTTTCATGTGCATGCCAATGTGTAGGCATTGTTTCAATAGAGGAAACACCGTGTCTCTGATCCGAGCGTTTTCTCTAGGGAATTTCGTTTGACACTCGCCGCACAGGCAAGCGACCGAGCAAGCCTGGTGGACAAACCATCCGACGAACACAAGGAATTGACATGAAGACCTCGCACATCCTCGCCGCCGCTGCTCTGACCCTCCTGGCCGCTACCGGCGCCCAAGCCGAAACGTACCAAGGCGTGAACACCGCCGTCTCGACCAAGAGCCGCGACGAAGTCGCCGCCGAAGCCGCGCGCACCGCAGCGGCCCCCAACCAGAACGTGACCCGCGGTTCGCGTGGCCCGGAAACCGTCGCCGTGTCGAAGGACCGCGCAATCGTCGAAGCCGAAGCCGTTCGCACCTCCTACGCTCCCGACCAGAACGTGACCTCGGGTTCGCGCGTCAACAGCAAGGTCATCTCGACGATGGCCAACCCGATGGACGCACGCGTTCAAGCCCAGCAAGGCACGGGCGCTACCGCCAAGTAAAGAACCCGCCCCTCGGGGCAGTTCAGCAGAAAGGCCACGCGAAAGCGTGGCCTTTTTCGTTGGGCGGGCGGTTGGTTATCAGCGCGTTCGCGCGAGGTAGCGCTTGCGCCAGAAGACCAGCACCAGCAGCACCGCGATGACCAGCATGGCGCTCATCGCGATCCAGAAGCCGTCGGCCTTGTGCACCAGCGGAATGAACTCGAAGTTCATGCCGAAGATCCCCGCGATCAGGTTCAGCGGCAGGAAGATGGCCGTCAGCACGGTGAGCACCCGCATGATGTCGTTGGCGCGGTGGCCCTGGACGCTGAAGTGCATCTGCACCGCCGTCTCGGCGTTCTGCTCGAGCCGGTGCACGTGGTGCACCACCCGCTCGATGTGCTCCAGCACGTCGCGGCTCCGGATCATGATCAGCTCCCGCTCGCGCAGTTCGGCGTCGCCCTTGGGCGGCGGCAGGGTTTCGAGCGTGTCGATCCAGTCCTGCATGGCGGCGCGCTGGTCTTCGCAGATCTCGTCCAGGTGGTGCAGCGACTGCCGCGCCTCCATCAGCGCCCCCCAGTTGGTGAAACGGCTGCGCGGATCGATCAGTTCGGTCTGCCAGTGGTCGAGCTGCTTGGTGAGCTCGCGCCGCAGGTCGAGGTAGCCGTCGACGATCTGGTTGATGACGCGCAGCATCAGGTCCGAGGGCCCCGTAGGCACGCGCGCGGAGGTTGCACGCACGTCCAGCGCCGGGTCGCCGCGGTCATCGGACGACCCGGCCGCCAGCAGCCGGGCGGCGAAGGCGTCGCGCACGGCGCCGTCTTCGGGGTGCACCGAAAGCAGTACCCGGTCGAAGACCGCGAAGCCGACCGGGCGGGTGTCGACGCGACGCAGCACCGGCGGCCCGCCACGAGGCTTGACGGTGGAGGTGACCGGAATGGGCGGTGCCTCGTTGCCATTGCCCTTCCCGTTGCCCAGCGCCGCCTGCCCCTGGCTGGTCGCCAAGCGCCGGAACACCAGCACGTCGTACTGCGAGGTGTAGTCGTAGTGCGAGGGCAGCTGGTCGTTGAGCAGGTCGGCCACGTGCAGGTCCACCAGCTGGGTCTGGCACAGCGTCTGGAGGATCTGTTGGACCTCGGGCAGTGAGGCCCGGAATTCCTCGCGCGTGAGCGAAATCCAGAGATAGCCGCTGGCAGCGCATGCACCCGGCACGGCCAGCGGCATGAGCGCCGGATGCTCGCTGACCTGCGAGCGGTTGATTTCGAAGATGCGCATCGCCCTGCCTTGGTTTTCTTGTCCGTCTGCCCAGCTCGCCCACGTGCAATGGGCCTTGGCAGCTATTATTTTTGTAGCAACCGCGCGGCGTCAAGCGCGAAGTAGGTGAGCACGCCATCGGCGCCCGCCCGCTTGAAGGCCAGCAGGCTTTCGAGCACCACGGCATCGTGGTCGAGCCAGCCGTTCTGGGCGGCGGCCTTGAGCATCGCGTATTCGCCGCTCACCTGGTAGGCGAAGGTCGGCACATGGAATTCGTCCTTCACGCGGCGCACGATGTCCAGGTACGGCATGCCGGGCTTGACCATCACCATGTCGGCGCCTTCGGCGATGTCGAGGGCCACCTCGCGCAGCGCTTCGTCGCTGTTGCCGGGGTCCATCTGGTAGACCTTTTTATTGCTCTTGCCGAGCGTGGCGGCCGAGCCGACGGCATCTCGGAACGGGCCGTAGAAGGCGCTGGCGTACTTGGCGCTGTAGGCCATGATGCGCGTGTGAATGTCGCCGCGGGCTTCCAGGGCGGTGCGGATGGCGCCGATGCGGCCGTCCATCATGTCGCTGGGCGCCACAATGTCCACGCCGGCTTGCGATTGTGTGAGTGCCTGCTTCACCAACACTTCGACGGTGGCGTCGTTGAGGATGTAGCCGCTGTCGTCGAGCAGGCCGTCCTGCCCGTGGCTGGTGTAGGGGTCCAGGGCCACGTCGGTCATCACGCCGAGTTCGGGGAAGCGCGACTTGAGGGCAGCGACCACGCGGGGAATCAGCCCGTCGGGGTTGAATGCTTCGTCGCCGGCCGGCGTCTTGAGGCTCGCGTCGATCACCGGGAACAGCGCCATCACCGGGATGCCGGCGGCCACGCATTGCTCGGCAACCGGGAGCAAGAGGTCGAGGCTCAGGCGGTCCACGCCGGGCATCGAGGAGACGGCGTCGCGCCGTTTTTCGCCTTCCTGCACGAACACCGGATAGATCAGGTCGTTGACCGTCAGCGCGTTCTCACGCACCAGGTTGCGGGTGAAGGCGTCCCGGCGCAGGCGTCGCGGACGGCCGGCGGGGAACATGGCAAGAGGGGAGTGGGGGCGCGTCGTCATCTCGAAAATTGTGCCTGAAGCGTTTGGTTGTCGTGTTGTCGCCTACGGGACAGGTTGTCTGACAACTACGGCAATTGGTAGGTAAAAAGTTCTAAATAAATAGTTATGAATTGCAAAGAAATTGGCTTGGTCGCTTGAAACCTTGTTTCGTCTTTGTTAAATTCTGAATCGGGCGGCTTGCCGCTCCCCGCTTTTCCTCCCTGAGCGGGTGCCTTGATGTGTGACAGCAAAAGGGCTTCCCAGCCCGACGTGAAGACGTCGGGCTTTTTTTTTGTCCAGGGCTTTCCGGGCGTTACGTGACGGCCCGGTGCGCCCGTGCGGTGCGCCACTAAACTGCCGCCATGCTCTGGGTCAAATCTCTCCACATTGTCTTCATCGCAAGCTGGTTCGCCGGGCTTTTCTACCTGCCGCGGATCTTCGTCAATCTTGCGATGGTGCCCCCGGAGTCGGTCGCGGAGCGCGAACGCCTGCTGCTCATGGCGCGCAAGCTGCTGCGGTTCACCACTTTCCTGGCTGTTCCGGCGCTGGGCTTCGGCCTGTGGCTCTGGTTGGGCTACGGCATCGGGCGCGGGCCGGGCAACGGCTGGATGCACGCCAAGCTGGCGCTGGTGCTGGTGGTGATCGGCTATCACCATGGCTGCGGCGTGCTGCTGCGGCGTTTCGCGGCGGGGGACAACCAGCGCAACGACCGCTGGTACCGCTGGTTCAACGAGCTGCCGGTGCTGCTGCTGCTCGGCATCGTGATCCTGGTCGTCGTCAAGCCTTTCTGAACCCGAGAGACACGGTGGAGAAGCCGCACAAGTCCGCTGCGCTTCCCCTCGCACTCGCCTATGCGGCGCTGATCGTCTACGCCAGCCTCTATCCCTTTGCCGACTGGCGCGACCAGGGCATCGCGCCCTGGGCCTATCTATCGGCGCCGTGGCCCAAGTACTGGACGGGTTTCGACCTCGCGATCAACGTCGCGGGCTACGTGCCCTTCGGATTCCTGTGCGCCCTGGCGGTGCTGCGCACGCGCCGGACCGCCGGTGTCTGGGGCGCGGTGCTGCGCGCCACCGCGGCCGGCGCGGCGATCGCCTTCGCGATGGAGACGCTGCAGAGCTACCTGCCCGCGCGCATCCCTTCCAACGTCGACCTGGGGCTGAACACGACCGGCACGGTCCTGGGCGCCGTGCTGGCGGTGGGGCTCGAACGGCTGGGCGCGGTGGCCCACTGGGGCCGTGCGCGTTCGCAATGGTTCATCGAGGATTCGCGCGGTGCCCTCGTGCTGCTTGCGCTCTGGCCGTTCGCCCTCCTGTTTCCCGCAGCCGTCACTTTCGGGCTGGGCCAGGTGTTCGAGCGGCTCGAAGTCGCGATTTCCGAATGGCTGCTCGACACGCCCTTCATCGACTGGTTGCCCGTGCGGCAGTTCGAGCTGGAGCCCCTGGTGCCTGCGGTGGAGCTGCTGTGCGTGATGCTCGGTGCGCTGGTGCCCTGCCTGCTGGGCTACCTGGCGGCGCGCACCGTGGTCCAGCGGGCGATGCTGCTCCCACTGATATTCCTGGTGGGCTTTGCCGCCTCGGCGCTGTCGGCGGCCCTGAGCTACGGACCCGCGCATGCCTGGGCGTGGCTGGATCTTCCGGTCCAGGTCGGCATGGCGGCGGCGCTGGTGGCGGGGGTGCTGCTCGTGGCCGCGCCGCGGCGCCTGTGCGCGGCCTTGCTGCTGGTGGGGCTCGTGCTCCAGCTGAGCCTGTTGAACCAGGCGCCCGAGAGCGCCTACTTCGCGCAGACCCTGGCCACCTGGGAGCAGGGGCGCTTCATCCGCTTCCACGGGCTGGCCCAGTGGCTGGGATGGGTCTGGCCCTTCGCGGTGCTGGCGTACGTCGTGGCGGCCCTGTCGCGCCGGGGGCGGCTCGCGTCGTAGTCCCGTGCGCCGGGGCCGCGGTCACTAAAATCGATCGATGCCCAGTTCCATTCCCGCCGCGCCGTCCGGCTACTACGGCCGCCATATCTTCTTCTGCCTCAACGAACGCAAGAACGGCGAAGACTCCTGCGCCATGCACAACGCGCAGGAAGGCTTCGACCGCTGCAAGGCGAAGGTGAAGGAGGCGGGTCTCTCCGGGCCCGGCAAGGTGCGGGTCAACAAGGCGGGGTGCCTCGATCGCTGCGCCGGCGGACCGGTGGCGGTGGTGTACCCCGAAGCCGTCTGGTACACCTTCGTCGATGCCGACGACATCGACGAGATCGTCGAGTCGCACCTGAAGAACGGCGAGGTCGTCGAGCGGCTCCTGCTGCCCGCCGACGTCGGACGCTGAACTTTCCCGCGAGCCCGCCGCTCGTACCGTGCTCCCGACCGGCGCTGCCGGCCTGCCCACCCACCCCGCCATGAATTCCCAGACCGAAAAGATCAGCCTCCAGGGCGCCGCCGGTGCGATCGAGGTGCAGCGCGACCAGCCGGCCGATGCCCCGCGCGGCATCGCCGTGATCGCCCATCCGCATCCGCTGTTCGGCGGCACGATGGACAACAAGGTCGTGCAGACCCTGGCGCGCGCGTTCGTGTCGTGCGGCTGGACGACGGTGCGCTTCAATTTTCGCGGCGTTGGCGCCAGCGAAGGCGTGCACGACGAAGGGCGCGGCGAGCTGGAAGACATGCTCGATGTCGTCGGCCAGCTGGCGCCCGAAGGTCCTCTGGCCATTGCCGGTTTCTCGTTCGGCGCTTTCGTTGCCTGCGGCGCCGCTGAAAAGCTCTGGGCCGCGCGCGACATCGAGCAGGTCGTGCTGGTCGGCACAGCGGCCGCGCGCAACACCGTCGCCACGCTCCCCATCGAAGCCCACGATCGCATGCTGGTGGTCCACGGCGAAGCCGACGACACCGTGCCGCTGGCCGCCGTGATGGACTGGGCGCGGCCGCAGTCACTTCCTGTCACGGTTATTCCCGGGGGCGGCCATTTCTTTCACGGACAATTGCCGCTGCTCAAAAGTCTGGTTGCCCGCCACCTCCGCGCGGGCATTGAATGAAAGCCTCACGGGCTTGTTTTCGTCTCTTCTCATCCTCCCCATGAATCGTTTTTTCAATGCGCTCCGCGCACTGGTGCTGACCGCCGCTGCCTCGGTCGGCGTGATCGCTGCCGCCCAGGTGCCGGCACCGCCCGAAGTCGCCGCGCGCAGCTACCTGCTGCTGGACGTGACCGCCAACCAGATCCTTGCGCAGAAGGACATCGACAGCCCGGTGGAGCCGGCTTCGCTCACCAAGCTGATGTCGGCCTACATCGTGTTCGACGCGCTGCGCGCCAAGAAGATCACGCTGACCCAGACCTTCCCGGTCAGCCCGCGCGCCTGGAAGATGCCCGGCTCCCGCATGTTCATCGACCCGAAGATGCAGGTGCCGGTCGAAGACCTGATCAAGGGCCTGATCGTGCAGTCGGGCAACGACGCCACGGTGGCGCTGGCCGAAGGCGTCGGCGGTACGGTCGAGCATTTCGTCGAGCTCATGAACGCCCAGGCCAAGGCGCTGGGCATGAAGAACACGAGCTACAAGAATCCCGAAGGGCTCACGGCGCCCGGCCACACCACCACGGCCCGCGACCTGAGCATCCTGGCGACCCGGCTGGTGCGCGACTTTCCTGAAGAAGCCAAGTACTACGCGATCAAGAAGTACCGCTACCCGGGCACCCCGTCGACCAACGACACCAATCGCAACCTGCTGCTGTTCCGCGATCCGACCGTCGACGGCCTGAAAACCGGCCATACCGAAGCTGCCGGCTACTGCATGATCGCCACCGCCAAGCGCGATTTCCCGAACCTGACCGGCGGTCGCCGGCTGCTGTCGATCGTTCTGGGCGCCTCCGGCGAGACCGTGCGTGCCAACGAATCGCAGAAGCTGCTGAACTGGGGCTACACGGCCTACGACGCCGTCCGCCTGTTCGACGCCGGCCAGCCGGCCGCCACGCCGGCGGTCTGGAAGGGCAAGGAGAACGTCCTGAAGCTGGGTCGTCCGGAAGCCATCGTCGTGGCGGTTCCCGCCGGCACCGCCAGCAAGATCAAGACCCAGGTGGCGCGCCCCGACCCGCTGGTGGCGCCGTTCACCAAGTACCAGACTGTGGGCTCGCTCAAGGTGACGCTGGACGACCAGCCGGTGGCCGATGTGCCGCTGGTCGCGCTGGAAGCCGTCGAGCAGGCGGGCGTCTTCGGCCGCGCCTGGGACGCCATCCGTCTCTGGATCAAGTAAGAGGGCCGGGCAGATCGGGCCTCCGGCAGTCGCTGGCTGCAGCCTGACTTTGCCGTTTCAGGCTCGCCTGCTATACTCGTGGGCTTTTCGGAATTTTCCGAAGGGTTTCACGTTTTCGTTATTCCCGGCTTCCTTGGGTCACGACCAAGGGCGGTTTCACCACCAGGGCCGGGTTGTTTTGGGACTAATTCATTCATGCCAACCATCAATCAACTGGTGCGTCAGGGTCGAACGGTCGAAAAGATCAATTCGAAGAGCCCTGCCATGCAGAACTCGCCGCAACGTCGCGGTGTCTGCACCCGCGTCTACACCACGACGCCAAAGAAGCCCAACTCGGCGCTTCGTAAAGTTGCCAAGGTCCGTCTGACCAATGGCTTCGAAGTCATCTCCTACATCGGCGGCGAAGGCCACAACCTGCAGGAACACAGCGTCGTGCTGGTTCGCGGCGGTCGTGTCAAGGACTTGCCCGGTGTTCGCTACCACATCGTGCGCGGTTCGCTCGACTTGCAAGGCGTGAAAGACCGCAAGCAGTCGCGCTCCAAGTACGGCGCGAAGCGTCCCAAGAAGGCTTAAGCCTTCCTGTATTCAAGAAACAAACGGTGTTCGATGGCCTTGGCGGGCTTGTCGAACGGAGTGACCCAATCCCGGGTCGAGTAAGTGAGAGTCCTGACTGGCTCTCGCGGTATCGGAAACGGTGCCAACTGAAGCAAAGAGGTTAGAAAAATGCCACGTCGTCGCGAAGTCCCCAAACGTGAAATCCTGCCGGATCCCAAGTACGGCAATGTCGAGCTGTCGAAATTCATGAACGTGATCATGGAAGGCGGCAAGAAGGCGATCGCCGAGCGCATCATTTATGGCGCGCTCGACTTCATCGAAAAGAAGAACCCTGACAAGGACCCGCTCGAAGCTTTCACCGTTGCCATCAACAACGTGAAGCCGATGGTCGAAGTGAAGTCGCGCCGCGTCGGTGGTGCGAACTACCAGGTGCCGGTCGAAGTCCGCCCTGTCCGTCGCCTCGCCCTGTCGATGCGCTGGATCAAGGAAGCCGCTCGCAAGCGCGGCGAAAAGTCGATGGCCCTGCGTCTGGCCAACGAACTCATGGAAGCCACGGAAGGCCGTGGCGGCGCCATGAAGAAGCGCGACGAAGTGCACCGCATGGCAGAAGCCAACCGGGCGTTCAGCCACTTCCGCTTCTAAAAATCAAACTTCGCTTGGGCGTTGGGTGTCGAGTGTCGGGCGTTGTGCCCGTACTCGGGGCCCAGCGCTCAACGCATTTCAACCCGAAAGTAAATCATGTCCCGCAAGACCCCCATCGAGCGCTACCGCAACATCGGCATCTCCGCGCACATCGACGCTGGCAAGACCACGACGACCGAACGTATCCTGTTCTACACCGGTGTGAACCACAAGATCGGTGAAGTGCACGACGGTGCCGCCACGATGGACTGGATGGAGCAAGAGCAAGAGCGCGGCATCACGATCACCTCGGCTGCCACCACCTGCTTCTGGAAGGGCATGGCCGGCAAGTTCGAAGAACACCGCATCAACATCATCGACACCCCCGGCCACGTGGACTTCACCATTGAAGTCGAGCGCTCGATGCGCGTGCTGGACGGCGCTGTCATGGTGTACGACGCGGTCGGCGGCGTGCAGCCCCAGTCCGAAACCGTCTGGCGCCAGGCCAACAAGTACAAGGTTCCGCGTCTCGCGTTCGTCAACAAGATGGACCGCACCGGCGCCGACTTCCTGCGCGTGCGCCAGATGATGGTGGACCGCCTGAAGGCGAACCCCGTCGTGATCCAGATCCCGATCGGTGCCGAAGAACATTTCCAGGGCATCGTCGACCTCGTGAAAATGAAGGCGATCATCTGGGACGAAGACAAGGGCGTGACCTTCACCTACGGTGAAATCCCCGCGAACCTGGCCGACGTCTGCGCCGAATACCGCGAAAAGCTGGTCGAAGCTGCTGCCGAAGCCAGCGAAGACCTGATGAACAAGTACCTCGAAGGCGGCGAGCTCTCCGAGGCGGAAATCAAGGCGGCCATCCGCCAGCGCACCATCGCCGGCGAAATCCAGCCGATGCTGTGCGGCTCGGCCTTCAAGAACAAGGGCGTGCAGGCCATGCTCGACGCCGTCGTCGAATACATGCCCGCACCGACCGACATTCCCCCGGTCACCGGCACCGACGAAGACGAAGCCCCCGTCACCCGCAAGGCTGACGACAGCGAGAAGTTCTCGGCGCTCGCATTCAAGCTGATGACCGACCCGTTCGTGGGCCAGCTGACCTTCGTGCGCGTCTACTCGGGCGTGCTGACCAAGGGCGACAGCGTCTACAACCCGGTGCGCGGCAAGAAGGAACGTATCGGCCGTATCGTGCAGATGCACGCGAACAACCGCGAAGAAGTCAACGAAATCCGCGCCGGCGACATCGCCGCCTGCGTGGGCCTGAAGGAAGTCACCACGGGCGAAACCCTGTGTGACCCGGCAGCCGTCGTGACGCTCGAGCGCATGGTGTTCCCGGAATCGGTGATCTCGCAGGCCGTCGAGCCCAAGACCAAGGCCGACCAGGAAAAGATGGGCATCGCCCTGCAGCGTCTCGCTCAGGAAGATCCATCGTTCCGCGTCAAGACCGACGAAGAATCGGGCCAGACCATCATCGCCGGCATGGGCGAGCTCCACCTTGAAATCATCGTGGACCGCATGAAGCGCGAATTCGGCGTGGAAGCCAACGTGGGCAAGCCGCAGGTGGCTTACCGCGAAACGATCCGCAAGACCGTCGAAGATGCCGAAGGCAAGTTCGTTCGCCAGTCGGGCGGCAAGGGCCAGTACGGCCACGTGATCCTGAAGCTCGAGCCGCAGGAAGCGGGCAAGGGCTTCGAGTTCGTCGACGCCATCAAGGGCGGTGTGGTTCCTCGCGAATACATCCCCGCAGTGGAAAAGGGCGTTGTCGAAGCGCTGACGCAAGGCGTGCTGGCGGGCTACCCCGTCGTGGACGTCAAGGTCACGCTGCACTTCGGCTCGTACCACGACGTGGACTCGAACGAAATGGCGTTCAAGATGGCCGCGATCTTCGGTTTCAAGGAAGGCGCCCGCAAGGCCAGCCCCGTGATCCTGGAGCCGATGATGGCCGTGGAAGTCGAAACGCCTGAAGACTACGCCGGCAACGTGATGGGCGACCTGTCCTCACGCCGCGGCATGGTGCAGGGCATGGACGACATGATCGGTGGCGGCAAGTCCATCAAGGCCGAAGTGCCGCTGTCGGAAATGTTCGGCTACTCGACCACGCTGCGTTCGATGTCGCAAGGCCGCGCCACGTACACGATGGAGTTCAAGCACTACGCTGAAGCTCCGCGCAACGTTGCCGAAGCCATCGTGGCTGCTCGCGCCAAGTAAGTTTTTGAAGAATGCAGGGCCGCGCAGTGCGCGGCCCTCGTTGTCTGCGATCCGGTGCCGCCGCGTTCCCGTGCGAGGCGAACCAGCAATCGGGTGCAGACATAAAACCAATACACGGGAATGCTCTTTCAAGGATTGAAAAATGGCAAAAGGTAAATTCACCCGCACCAAGCCGCACGTGAACGTGGGCACGATCGGTCACGTTGACCACGGCAAGACGACGCTGACGGCTGCGATTGCAACCGTTCTGTCGGCCAAGTTCGGCGGCGAAGCCAAGGCTTACGACCAGATCGACGCAGCGCCCGAAGAAAAGGCCCGCGGCATCACGATCAACACCGCACACGTCGAGTACGAAACGGCCAACCGCCACTACGCGCACGTGGACTGCCCTGGCCACGCCGACTATGTGAAGAACATGATCACCGGCGCCGCTCAAATGGACGGCGCGATCCTGGTGTGCTCGGCTGCCGACGGCCCGATGCCCCAGACCCGTGAACACATCCTGCTGGCTCGCCAGGTGGGCGTGGGCTACATCATCGTTTTCCTGAACAAGTGCGACATGGTCGACGACGCCGAGCTGCTCGAACTCGTTGAAATGGAAGTGCGCGAGCTCCTGGACAAGTACGAATTCCCTGGCGACGACACCCCGATCATCCACGGCTCGGCCAAGCTCGCCCTGGAAGGCGACAAGGGCAAGCTGGGCGAAGAAGCCATCATGAAGCTGGCTGAAGCGCTGGACACGTACATCCCGACGCCTGAGCGCGCCGTGGACGGCACGTTCCTGATGCCCGTCGAAGACGTGTTCTCGATTTCGGGCCGTGGCACCGTGGTGACCGGCGCCGTCGAGCGTGGCGTGATCAAGGTCGGCGAGGAAATCGAGATCGTCGGCATCCGCCCGACCGTCAAGACCACCTGCACCGGCGTGGAAATGTTCCGCAAGCTCCTGGACCAGGGTCAAGCTGGCGACAACGTCGGCGTGCTGCTGCGCGGCACCAAGCGCGAAGAAGTCGAGCGCGGCCAAGTGCTGTGCAAGCCCGGCTCGATCAAGCCGCACACGCACTTCACCGCCGAGGTGTATGTGCTGTCCAAGGACGAAGGTGGCCGTCACACGCCGTTCTTCAACAACTACCGTCCGCAGTTCTACTTCCGCACGACGGACGTGACCGGCGCGATCGAGCTGCCCAAGGACAAGGAAATGGTCATGCCTGGCGACAACGTCAGCATCACCGTCAAGCTGATCAACCCGATCGCGATGGAAGAAGGCCTGCGCTTCGCCATCCGTGAAGGCGGCCGTACCGTGGGTTCGGGCGTCGTGGCAAAGATCCTCGACATCTAAGCCGGACGCAAAGGAAACATCATGGCTACCAAGCAAAAAATCCGCATCCGCCTGAAGGCGTTCGACTACAAGCTGATCGACCAATCGGCTGCCGAAATCGTTGACACCGCCAAGCGCACCGGCGCGATCGTCAAGGGCCCCGTGCCCCTGCCGACCCGCATGAAGCGTTTCGACATCCTGCGTTCGCCGCACGTCAACAAGACGTCGCGCGACCAGCTCGAGATCCGCACGCACCAGCGCCTGATGGACATCGTCGACCCGACCGACAAGACCGTGGACGCGCTGATGAAGCTCGACCTGCCGGCCGGCGTGGACGTCGAGATCAAGCTGCAGTAAGCAGCAAGAACTCCCAGCGTCGCGTTTTGACGAAGCCCGCCTGCAGAAATGCAGGCGGGCTTTGTTTTTTGCGGTACGGCTATGGCATCCTCTCGCACCGGCAATTCTTTCAAGCATCGGCCGGGGCTGAAACGAGGGCAGCATAACTATGAGCAATAAGTTCTCTTTTGCGGTGGGCGCGGCGTGCGTTGCTGCCGTGCTGTTGGCGGGCTGCGGCGGTGGTGGGGGCGGAGGCGGCGGTGGGGGATTTCCGCTCCCTCCCGTGGGCAATCTGGTCCCCCTGACCGGCAAGGCCACCTACGAATCCGTTCCGAATACGAACGGCCCCCTTGTTTATTCCGCAACGACCGTCAAGCCGGTGCGGGGCGCCCTGGTGGATGTGCTCGATGCAGCGTCATCCGCGACGCTTGCCACCACAGCGACCGACGATGCGGGTGCGTACTCGGTCGCCGTACCCGCGAACACCACGATCGTCGTGCGGGTGAGAGCGCAGCTGGCCCGCGCCGGCGTATTGCCGAGCTGGGATGTGAGCGTGCTCGACAACACGAGCAAGCCCCAGCCGAACGGCCTCTATTCGATGGCCACCCAGCCTTTCGGAACCGGTGCAGCCGCGTTGACGCGCGATCTGCGCGCCGGCACCGGCTGGAACGGCACCGGTTACACAGCCGGCCAGCGTGTGGCGGCACCGTTCGCGGTGCTGGACACGGTCTATACAGCAATGCAAAAGGTGCTGTCGGTTGCGCCGGCAACAGCGTTTCCTGTGCTGAAAATATTCTGGAGCCCCAGCAACAACAATGCGGCAGGCCGAATTGCCGACGGGGACATTGGCGGCACCTTCTTCATCAACCGGAGCACTGGGCGCGAAATCTACGTGCTGGGCGACGAAGATGGTGATACCGACGAATTCGATGCACCCGTGATTGCCCACGAATGGGGCCACTATTACCAGTCGGCTTTCAGCCGCGATGACTCGCCCGGTGGTGCCCACAGGTTGAGTCAACGGGTCGACCGGCGGCTTGCTTTTTCCGAGGGATGGGGCAATGGCTGGTCGGGCATCGCGCTCGGGCGGAGCAACTATGTGGATTCGCTGGGCCCCCAGCAGGCAACGGGGAACAGCATGGATCTTTCGGTGGGGCCGGATACAAATCCCGGCTGGTACCGCGAGAGCTCGATTCAGACCATCTTCTGGAATCTCAATCGGCAGGTCGGCTTCAAGCCTATCCACGATGCGATGACGGGCATCCTCTTCAGGAGCGGTGCCCCCGTCTCGTCGATTCACCCCTTCACCGCGGCCTTCAATGTGACTGCGCCAGGCAGCACTTCCGTGTTGGCCGGCTTGCTGAGCGGGCAGAACATCAGCACAGCGGCCAATGACCCCTATGGGGACGCCGAGACGAACGCCGGCGGGCTGCCGACGGTTCCGAATGTCGTGAAACCGATGTATCAGACTGCGGTCGTGGGGGGGGCGCCGATCCAGGCGTGCGTCTCCAACGTCGAGGGCCGGGACAACAAGCTCGGGAGCTTCGCTTACGTCCGGTTCACAGCGCCGGCGAGCGGCGACTACCAATTCACGGTCAATGGCGGTCCCGTGGGGGCCAACCCCGATTTCGACATCTTCCGCGGCGGCTTGGTCCAGAGATCGAGCAACAAGGTCAGCCTGGGCGCCGGTGACTACGTTCTGGCCGTCAACGACCTCAACAATGTCTCGGCATCGACGTGCTTCAACGTCGCCATTCAATAAGGAGGGCCGCCATGCGCATTCGACCACCTTCGAAGATCTTCATGACGTGGCTTGCAATGGCCGCGTTGTCGGTGCCAGCCATGGCCGATGGTGTGCCGGGTGCGCGCCATGCCAAATCCACTTCGCATCGCGAGGCCTCCATGACGACCGCCGCGCGCAAGCCGAACGACTCCGGCGTCACTGTGCAGTACCGGCTCGATGCCGTACCGCAGGCGGGCCGGGGCACGCCTGTCGTGCTGCAGTTTGAGGATGTGACCGACCCGGAGGGCGCGACGGTGCGTTTTCGTGCCGGCGCGGGTCTGACGGTCTCGGGCAGTGACACGCTGACGCTGCCGGCGGCCAAGCGAACCTCCGCGACGGTCACCGTCGTCAGCGAGCGTGAAGGTCGTGCCTATCTGAAGGTCTTCGTCACGCAAGGTGGTGCCACGAGCGTCATCTCTATTCCCATCCAGACCGGCACGGCACCCCCGGTCCTGAAGTCCTCCGGCGAGCTGAAAACCACGCCCGAAGGCGAAAACATCATCATGATGCCTGCCAAATAGGCAGGAAAACTGGCGAAAGAGGCCGGATCGCCTCCAAGAATCCGGCCCGCAACACCGCTTGCACAGCGCCCGCATCGCGGGCTATAATCGCTGGCTCTGCCCTTGGTGCGTCCGTAGGGGTGCAGTTCGAGCAGAGATTTATCAACCTCCTTCCGCAGGCCGGAAACCCTCAGTGGGAACCGGCCAAACGCTGTCGCCAATTGAAGTGGCAGCGGCGAAGGGAGCTTCCATTTTTGGAGAAAACAAATGAGTCTGAGCAACTCCCTCGGGTTGCTGGGCCGCAAGGTGGGGATGATGCGTCTCTTCACCGATGACGGGGACGCAGTTCCTGTCACGGTGGTGGATGTGTCCAACAACCGTGTGACCCAGATCAAGTCCCAAGAGACCGATGGCTACGTCGCCCTGCAGGTGACGTTCGGTTCGCGCAAAGCATCGCGCGTGACCAAGCCCGAAGCCGGCCACCTCGCCAAGGCGGGTGTCGAAGCTGGTGAAATCATCCAGGAATTCCGCGTCACCGCAGAAACCGCAGGTCAGCACAAGGCTGGCGGCGTGATCGCGGCCGGCAGCGTGTTCTCCGTGGGCCAGAAGGTGGACGTGCAAGGCACTTCCATCGGCAAGGGCTTCGCAGGCACGATCAAGCGCCACAACATGAGCTCGCAACGCGCGTCGCACGGTAACAGCCGTTCGCACAACGTTCCCGGCTCGATCGGCATGGCACAAGACCCCGGTCGCGTGTTCCCCGGCAAGCGCATGACGGGTCACCTCGGCGATGTGACCAAGACCACGCAAAACCTCGATGTGTTCCGCATCGACGAAGCGCGTCAACTGCTGCTCATCAAGGGCGCGATCCCGGGTTCGAAGGGTGGCTTCGTCACCGTGCGTCCCGCCATCAAGGCCAAGCCGCAAGCGGCTGAAGGAGCGAAGTAATGCAACTCGAACTCCTGAACGAACAAGGCCAGGCCGCGTCGAAGTACGACGCCCCCGAGACCGTGTTCGGCCGTGACTACAACGAAGACCTGGTCCACCAGATCGTCGTTGCATTCCAGGCCAATGCCCGCCAAGGCACGCGCGCCCAGAAGGACCGCGAACAGGTCAAGCACTCGACCAAGAAGCCTTTCAAGCAAAAGGGAACGGGCCGCGCCCGTGCCGGTATGACGTCCTCGCCGCTGTGGCGCGGGGGTGGCCGGATTTTCCCGAACATGCCTGACGAAAACTTCTCGCAGAAGATCAACAAGAAGATGTACCGCGCCGGCATGGCCGCCATCTTCTCGCAGCTCGCTCGCGAAGGCCGTCTGGCCGTGGTCGATTCGCTGACCGTGGATTCGCCCAAGACGAAGCCGCTGGCAGCCCGTTTCAAGGCAATGAATCTCGAGTCCGTGCTCGTGATCGCCGAAGAAGTCGACGAAAACCTGTACCTTGCCTCGCGCAATCTGGTCAACATCCTCGTGGTCGAACCCCGTTACGCCGATCCGGTGTCCCTGGTTCACTACAAGAAGGTGCTGGTCACCAAGGGTGCCGTCGACAAGCTCAAGGAGATGTTCGCATGAGCCGCGTGAACCCTACCGCCGCTGAACGTACGTTCGAAGAAGGCCGCCTGATGGCGGTGCTGGTCGCCCCGATCGTGTCCGAAAAGGCAACGATGGTCGGCGAGAAGTCGAACGCTGTCACTTTCAAGGTGCTGCAAGACGCCACCAAGCCCGAGATCAAGGCCGCTGTTGAACTGATGTTCAAGGTCGAAGTCCAGGGCGTGTCGGTGCTCAACACCAAGGGCAAGACCAAGCGCTTTGGCAAGTCCATCGGCCGCCGCGACAACGTTCGCAAGGCCTATGTGACGCTCAAGCCCGGTCAAGAGCTCAACCTCGTCGGGGAAGGCGCTTAATCATGGCCGTCATCAAGATGAAACCCACTTCGCCGGGCCAACGCGGCGCGGTGAAGATTTCGCGTGACCACCTGTTCAAGGGTGCTCCTCACGCCCCCCTGCTGGAACCCCAGTTCCAGAAGGCCGGCCGTAACAACAACGGTCACATCACGATCCGTCATCGTGGCGGCGGTGCCAAGCACCACTACCGCGTTGTCGACTTCGTGCGCAACAAGGACGGCATCCCGGCCAAGGTCGAACGCATCGAGTACGACCCGAACCGCACCGCCCACATCGCTCTGGTCTGCTACGCCGATGGCGAGCGCCGCTACATCATCGCCCCGCGCGGTCTGGAAGCCGGTGCAACGCTGCTGTCGGGCGCCGAAGCCCCGATCCGCGCCGGCAACACCCTGCCGATCCGCAACATCCCGGTCGGCTCGACGATCCACTGCATCGAACTGCAACCCGGCAAGGGCGCGCAGATCGCGCGTTCGGCCGGTACGTCGGCCACGCTGCTGGCTCGCGAAGGCGTCTACGCCCAGGTCCGCATGCGTTCGGGTGAGGTGCGTCGCATCCACATCGAATGCCGCGCAACCATCGGCGAAGTGGCCAACGAAGAGCACAGCCTGCGCCAACTCGGCAAGGCCGGTGTGAAGCGTCACATGGGTATTCGCCCGACCGTTCGCGGCGTGGTGATGAACCCGGTCGACCACCCGCACGGTGGTGGCGAAGGCAAGACTGGCGAAGGCCGCCACCCTGTCGACCCATGGGGCAACCTGACCAAGGGCTATCGCACCCGTAACAACAAGCGCACGCAGGTCTTCATCGTGTCGCGTCGCAAGAAGTAAGGGATAGCCCATGACTCGCTCTCTCAAAAAGGGTCCTTTCGTCGACCACCACCTGGTGGCCAAGGCCGACAAGGCCGTGACGACCAAGGACAAGAAGCCGATCAAGACCTGGTCGCGTCGTTCGATGGTTCTGCCCGAGTTCATCGGTCTGACCATCGCCGTGCACAACGGCAAGCAACACGTGCCTGTGTACATCACCGACCAGATGGTCGGCCACAAGCTCGGCGAATTTGCGCTCACGCGCACGTTCAAGGGGCACCCCGCGGACAAAAAAGTCCAGAAGAAGTAAGGAACGACCATGTCTGAAACACGTGCAGTCCTCCGCGGTGTCCGCCTCTCGGTCGACAAGGGCCGTCTGGTCGCGGACCTCATCCGCGGCAAGAAGGTCGATCAAGCGCTCAACGTTCTGCAGTTCACGCAGAAAAAGGCCGCTGTGATCATCAAGAAGGTGCTCGAGTCGGCAATCGCCAACGCCGAGCACAACGACGGTGCCGACATCGACGAGCTGAAGGTCAAGACCATCTACGTCGAGCAAGGTGCAACGCTCAAGCGCTTCACGGCGCGGGCCAAGGGTCGCGGCAATCGCATCAGCAAGCCCACGTGCCACGTGTACGTGACGGTTGGCAACTAAGAAGGCCTGGAAGAAATATGGGACAGAAAATCCACCCAACCGGGTTCCGCCTTGCGGTCACCCGTAACTGGTCCAGCCGCTGGTACGCAAGCGACCGCGATTTCGCGGGCATGCTGGCCGAAGACATCAAGGTTCGCGAATACCTGAAGAAGAAGCTGAAGAATGCTTCGGTCTCGCGCGTCATGATCGAACGTCCCGCCAAGAACGCTCGCATCACGATCTACTCGGCGCGTCCGGGCGTCGTGATCGGCAAGAAGGGCGAAGACATCGAGAACCTCAAGCGCGAACTGGGCAAGCAGCTCGGCGTGCCGGTTGCGGTCAACATCGAAGAAGTGCGCAAGCCCGAAATCGATGCGCAGCTGATCGCCGACAGCATCACGCAGCAGCTCGAGAAGCGGATCATGTTCCGCCGCGCCATGAAGCGCGCCATGCAGAACGCCATGCGTCTGGGTGCCCTGGGCATCAAGATCATGTCGGCTGGCCGCCTGAACGGCATCGAAATCGCACGTACCGAGTGGTACCGCGAAGGCCGCGTGCCGCTTCACACCCTGCGCGCCGACATCGACTACGGCACCTCGGAAGCCAAGACCACGTACGGCGTCATCGGCGTCAAGGTCTGGGTCTACAAGGGTGACACGCTGGGTCGCAACGACCTGCCGGCTGTCGAAACGCCGCGTCCTGAAGAAGAACGTCGTCCGCGCGGTCCGCGCCGCGATGGCCGCCCGGGTGGCGACCGTCCGGGTTCGGATCGTCGTGGTCCCGGCCCCCGCGCCGGTGCCCGCGGCCCGATCGGTGGCAACACCGCTCCGGCCGATGGCAGCGACAAGCCCGCCGAAGCAACCGGCGGTGCCGGTGCAGACTCGAAACCCGCCGTTAAGCGCGTCCGCAAAGCCGCGCCAGCTGCAGCAGCTGACGGTGCCAAGACCGAGTAATTGGTCTTAGAACTACGGAGTAACAAAAATGCTGCAACCTGCACGCAGAAAGTTCCGCAAGGAACAAAAGGGCCGCAACACCGGCATCGCAACCACGGGTAACTCGGTTGCGTTCGGTGACTTCGGTCTCAAATGCACCGACCGCGGCCGCCTCACGGCGCGCCAGATCGAAGCCGCTCGTCGCGCGATCTCGCGTCACGTGAAGCGCGGTGGCCGTATCTGGATCCGCGTGTTCCCGGACAAGCCGATCTCGACCAAGCCCGCCGAAGTGCGGATGGGTAACGGTAAGGGCAACCCCGAGTACTACGTCGCTGAAATCCAGCCTGGCAAGATCGTGTTCGAGATCGTCGGCGTGCCCGAAGAACTCGCCCGCGAAGCGTTCCGCCTGGCCGCCGCCAAGCTTCCGCTGCGCACGACGTTCGTCGCTCGCCAGCTCGGCGCCTGAGAGGAGAACATCCATGGCAACACGTAAGAAAAAAGAAACCGCGGCTCCCGCCAAGGTCACCAAGGCTGCAACCCTTCGCACGAAGGACGTCGCAGGCCTCGAAGCCGAAATCAAGGACCTGCAGAAGGCCCACTTCGGTCTGCGCATGCAGAAAGCCACGCAACAGCTGTCGAACACCTCGACGCTGCGCGTGACGCGCCGCGACATCGCGCGCGCCAAGACCATTCTTGCGCAGAAGCAGCAAGAAACCCAAGCCGCCAAGTAAGGAGTGAACATGACGGAAGCTAAAAAATCCCTCAAGCGCACCTTGATCGGCAAGGTGGTCAGCGACAAGCGTGCCAAGACCGTGACCGTGCTGGTCGAGCGCCGTGTGAAGCACGAGCTCTACGGCAAGATCGTGGCCAAGACGAGCAAGTACCACGCCCATGACGAAAAGGGCGAGTACAAGCTGGGCGACACCATCGAGATCACGGAAAGCCGTCCGATCTCGAAGACCAAGAACTGGGTCGTGACCCGCTTGGTCGAGAAGGCCGTGCTGGTCTGATCGCCGAGTCGAACGACTCAACCGGAAACGGCCCACAATGTGGGCCGTTTTTCTTTTTCAGGAGCATTCAATGATCAAAGTCGGTGACACCCTTCCTTCGGCAACCCTGCAGGAATATTCCGAAGTCGAAGGCGAAGGCTGCAGCATCGGCCCGAACGCCGTGGACGTGAGCAAGGCCTCGGCCGGCAAGACCATCGCGCTGTTCGCACTGCCGGGCGCCTTCACGCCCACCTGCTCGGCCAAGCACGTGCCGGGCTACGTGCAGCACTTCGACGATTTCAAGGCCGCCGGCGTGGACGAGATCTGGTGCGTGAGCGTGAACGACGCCTTCGTGATGGGCGCCTGGGCGCGCGACCAGAAGACCGGCGCCAAGGTGCGCATGCTGGCCGACGGCAGTGCCGATTTCGCCAAGGCCACCGGCCTCACGCTCGACCTGACGGGCCGTGGCATGGGCCTGCGCAGCAACCGCTATTCGATGCTCGTGAAGGACGGCAAGGTCGCGACGCTGAACGTCGAGGCACCGGGCAAGTTCGAAGTGAGCGACGCGGACACGCTGCTGGCGCAAGCCCGCGGCTGATCGATCGGCCGATCGATCAGAGATCGGCCTTGAGGTAGTGAGCCCCGGCGATGGGGTTGTGATAGTAGGGCGGCACCTCCACGAAGCCTAGGTCTTCGTAGAGTGCCCGCGCCGATTCCATGTCGTCGAGGGTGTCGAGCAGCACGCAGCCGTAGCCTGCGGCGCGCGCTGCATCGAGGATCGCCTCGGCGAGCTGTCGGCCTAGTCCCAGACCGCGGAAGCCGGGCCGCACGAACAGCCGTTTCATCTCCGCCGCATTCGCATAGTCCGCACTGTCGAGCGGGCGCAGGGCGCAGCAGCCGGCCACATGGGCCAGCGTGCCGTCGGCGCGGCGCACCGTCGGGGCCTGCCGGCCGGCTTCTTCCTTGATGTTCGCCGGATCCACGAGCGCCAGCACGAGCGTGCCGCGTGGTTCGGCGTATTCGCCGGGCAGGCCAGCCAGTTCGCTGTCGAAATCCTGGAAGTCCAGGTCGATGTTCAGCGAGGCGGCATAGTCACGAAAGATCGCGCGCGTCGCATCGATCTCATGGGCCTCATCGGGCGTGAGCAGCACGACGACCGGCGTGTCCGCCAGCGGCAGGGGGCGTGAAACCGAGGAACTCATACGCGCAGCGACGCGACCCAGTACGCCACGCCCGCGCACAGCGCGAACAGCACCAGCGCCAGCCCGCGCGAAGCCGCGTCGTCGCGGCTTCCGGCGACCTGGCCGTTTGCGCTCGAGACCAGCTTGTCGCCCGACACCATCGGCCGCACCAGGCGATGCCGCTTGACCAGTACGTAGAACAGCACGGCCAGCACATGCAGGCTGACGAGCGTGATCACGATCCACTTGCCCTGCGCCTTGTGCCAGCCGGTGGCAAAGCTCACGACCGCACCCGAGACGAATCGGGTGAGCGGGCCGGAGGCTGAGATCTCGTCATCGGCCATCAGCCCGGTGGCGACCTGGAACGCCAGGATCGCCAGCACCGCGAACACCGAGAGGGCACCCAGCGGCGTGTGCCCGATCAGGTGGTCCGGATGCGCCCGCCCGCGCAGGTAGTTGACGACCGAGCCCGGTGCGTAGATGAACGCCGCGAAACGCGACCAACGCCCGCCCACGAAGCCCCACAGCAGCCGGAACAGCAGCAGCGCAAGCACCGTGTAGCCGAGGCGGAAGTGCCATTCCATGATGCCGTTCAGGCCGGTGCCGATCAGGCCGAGCACGGCAACGGCCAATGCCCAGTGAAAAAGACGGGTCGGCAGATCCCAGACGCGCGTGGGGGCCGCGGTGCTGGCGGTCGCCTGGAGGGCGGCCACGGAGGTGTCGGTCATCGATGGGGGCGCGGAGGCGCGAGGCTGCGGAAGGCGCAGATTAGCAAAGTCCGGGCGCAAGGCTGCTTCGGGTTGTTGCTATGCGCCCGACATGGGCTGCCCCTACACTCGGCCGCAGCGCCGCGTTCGACGGCGTTGCCCACCCACACAAGGACCCACGATGACCCGACTTGCCTCGTTCGCCCTTGCAGCCGCCTGCGCTGCGATGTCCCTGCCCGCCGCGGCCCAGTTCGCCAAGCCCGAGGACGCCATCAAGTACCGTCAGAGCGCGCTGTTCGTGATGAGCCAGCATTTCGGCCGCCTGGGCGCCATGGCCAATGGCCGCGTTCCCTACGACGCAGCGGCGGCCGCGGCCAACGCCGAAATCGTGGCCGAGATGGCCAAGCTGCCCTGGGCCGGCTTCGGCCCCGGCACCGAGGGCGGCAAGGCCAAGCCCGAAGTCTGGAAGGAAGACGCCAAGTTCAAGGAGCGCCAGCAGAAGCTGATCGAGGAAACCGGCAAGCTGGTGGTCGCCGCCAAGGCCGGCAACATCGACGCGCTCAAGGCCCAGTTCGGCCCGACCGGCGCGAGCTGCAAGGCCTGCCACGACAGCTTCCGCAACCAGTAAGAGCGGCTGCAAAAACAAAAGGCGCTACCGGGTAGCGCCTTTTTTGTTGGTGGATCGGAGAGGGTTCAGGCCTCGGCGAGCAGCTTCTCGATGAGCTTGTGCAACTCGGCGAAGTCGGGTTCGCCCACGTAGCGCTTCACGATCTCGCCCTGCTTGTTGACCAGGTAGGTGGTCGGCGTGAGCTTCACGTCGCCCCAGGCCTGCGCCACGCTGCCGGTGTTGTCGATCGCCACCTTGAACGGCAGCTTGCGGGTTTCGGCGAAGTTGACGACGTAGCTTGGGGGGTCGTAGCTCATGGCCACCGCCAGCGTGTCGTAGCCCTTGGACTTGTACTTGTCATAGGTCGCGATGACCTTGGGCATCTCGCCGACGCAGGTCACGCAGCTGGTGGCCCAGAAGTTGACCAGGGTGACCTTGCCTTTCAGGTCGGCGGTGGTCTTCTGGCTGCCGTCCAGCAGCACGAAGGTGGAGGCCGGGGCCGCCGTGTTGCCGGAGCCGAGGTACACGCCCACGCCGACGGCCAATGCAAGGGCGACGGCGGCGGCAGCGATGTATTTTTTCATGGCGGCGACTGGGAGAGGGAGGGGGATAGAGGGGGCGGCGCGATTCTAGTTCCGCCTGCGCGACCGTGCTGGCGAGGGCCCATCCGGCATCTGGGGGCTCGATAATCGCTCCCCCATGCCGTCGTTCGCCCCCCGCCCCTGGCTTGCGCTGACAGCCGCCGCCTTTCTCGCCGCCTGCAGCCCCACCTTCAACTGGCGCGAGGTGCCGATCGCCGATGCGGGCCTCGTCGCACTCCTGCCCTGCAAGCCCGACCGCGCGAACCGCGCGCTCCCGCTGGGGGCCGAATCCGTGCAGGTCGACATGGTCGGCTGCGAGACCGGTGGCGCGACCTTCGCGATTGCCCATGCGTCCGCCGGCAGTCCGGAGCAAGCCGAGGCCTGGCTCAACGCCTGGCGCGCGGCCACGCGCGGCCAGTTGGGCGATGCGAAGGTGACGGAAGCCCCCGCGGCCCTGCAGCGGGCGACCGCGATGCCCGCGCCGGTGCGGTTCGACGCACAACCGGCGCAATCGGGCGCAGCGCCCGTCCAGGTGCTCTGGTTCGCCCAATCGCAGAAAAACGGCACCGTGGCGCTCTACCAGGCGACCGTGCTCGGCAAGTCTTCTTCCCCCGAAGCGCCCAAGACCTTCTTCGAAGGCCTGCGCCTCCCATGAACGGCGGCACTGTCCGTTCTTTCGCGGGCTGATGCGTTATGTCTTATCTCTACTTTCCCTGGGCGCCCCCGCATAATCGACGCGTCGTCCTCCGAGCCGCATGAACAGCATCCTCATCATCGCCCACTCACCGTTCGCGCAGGCGCTGCGGCAGTGCGCGCTGCATGTGTTTCCAGACTGCGAGCAGGCCGTCGTCGCGCTCGACGTGCTGCCCAACGTGTCGCCCGAGGAAACGTTGGCCGCCGCCCGCATCACGCTCCAGCAGCAGCTGCATGCCCCGCGCTCGCAGGTGCTGGTGCTGGCCGATGTGTTCGGCGCCACGCCCTGCAACGTGGCGCAGAAGCTGGTGGACGGCGTCCATTCGAAGCTGGTGGCCGGCGTCAACCTGCCGATGCTGCTGCGCGCCGTCACCTACCGCCACGAACCGCTCGACACCCTCGTGCAGCGCGCCATCGCGGGTGGCACCGCGGGCGTCATGCAGGTGGCGGTGGCGGCTCCCCAGAACCAGGCAAAAAGAAAGCACAGTGATCAAGAAATCCGTGACCATCAGCAATAAGCTGGGCCTGCACGCACGCGCATCGGCCAAGCTGACCAAGCTCGCAGGGAGCTACCCCTGCGAGGTGTGGCTCTCGCGCGGCGACCGCCGCATCAATGCCAAGAGCATCATGGGCGTCATGATGCTGGCCGCCGGCCTCGGCTCCACCGTCGAGCTCGAGACCAATGGCCAGCAGGAAGAAGAAGCGATGAACGCCATCGTCCAATTGATGGACGACAAGTTCGGCGAAGGCGAATGAATGTGGCCCCCACGCTCCGCACTGCGTGTCGTCGCTGCCCCCCGAGGGGGCTCGGCCGCCTTGGGGCGGCCCGGCGGCGGCCGATGACCTTCGGTCCACGCTCATGACCTTCGCAGTCCACGGCCTCCCTGTCGCCCGTGGCATTGCCATCGGCCGCGCGGTGCTGGTGGTGTCGAGCCGCATCGACGTCGCCCACTACTTCATCAAGCCCGAGGAAATCGAGACCGAGATCGACCGCGTGCGCACCGCGCGCAACGCCGTCGCCGACGAGCTCGCCAAGCTGCAGACCAGCGTCGCGCAGATGGGCCCGAACGACGCGCCGCACGAGCTCGCCGCGCTGCTCGAGGTGCACCAGATGCTGCTGCAGGACGAGGCCCTGAGCGGCGGCGTGAAGCACTGGATCAGCGAGCGGCTCTACAACGCCGAGTGGGCGTTGACCACGCAGCTGGAGATCATCGCGCGCCAGTTCGACGAGATGGAGGACGAGTACCTGCGCGAACGCAAGGCCGACCTCGAGCAGGTGGTCGAACGCTTGCTGCATCGCATGAAGGGCACGGCCGCGGTGCTCGCGCCCAGCCCGCCGCGCCGCAAGCGCGCCACCAGCCACGACGAAGACGACGACCCCACCGCGGGCGACGGCATCGACGTGCCACTGGTGCTGATCGCCCACGATCTCTCGCCGGCCGACATGCTCCAGTTCAAGAAGAGCGTGTTCGCGGGCTTCGTGACCGATGTGGGCGGGCGCACCTCGCACACCGCGATCGTCGCGCGCAGCATGGACATTCCGGCGATCGTCGGCGCGCGCGCCGCGAGCCAGCTGGTGCGCCAGGACGACTGGGTCATCATCGACGGCGACGCCGGCGTGATGATCATCGACCCCTCGCCGATCATCCTGGCCGAGTACGGTTTCAAGCAGCGCCAGGGCGACCTCGAACGCGGCCGGCTCGCGCGGCTGCGCCACAAGCCGGCCGTCACGCTCGATGGCCAGCGCGTCGAGCTGCTCGCCAACATCGAGATGCCCGAGGACACCGTGGGCGCCGTCAAGGCCGGCGCGGTGGGCGTGGGCCTCTTTCGCAGCGAATTCCTCTTCATGGGCCGCGAGTCGTCGGCACGCCAGACCCGCCTGCCCGACGAGGAAGAGCAATACCAGGCCTACAAGCGCGCGGTCGAGGGCATGCAGGGCATGCCGGTGACGATCCGCACCATCGACGTGGGCGCCGACAAGCAACTGGACAACAAGTCCGGCAGCAAGCAGGAGCACCTGAACCCCGCGCTCGGCCTGCGCGCCATTCGCTGGAGCCTGGCCGATCCGGCGATGTTCCTCACGCAGCTGCGCGCCATCCTGCGCGCGGCCGCGCATGGCGAAATTCATCTGCTGATTCCCATGCTCGCGCATGCGAGCGAGATTCGCCAGACGCTCTCGCTGATCGACTTTGCGCGTGTGGAATTGGACAACCGCGGCGCCGTGTACGGCAGCGTGAAGCTTGGCGCCATGATCGAGATTCCCGCGGCCGCGCTCACGCTCAAGACCTTTCTCAAGCACTTCGATTTCCTGTCGATCGGCACCAACGACCTGATCCAGTACACGCTGGCCATCGACCGCGCCGACGAGTCGGTCGCGCACCTCTACGACCCCGCGCACCCCGCGGTGCTCAAGCTGGTGGCCGACACCATCGCCGAGTGCCGCCGCCAGGGCAAGGGCGTGGCCGTGTGCGGCGAAATGGCGGGCGACGTGGCCTTCACCCGCCTGCTGCTCGGCCTGGGCCTGCGCAGCTTCTCGATGCATCCGTCGCGCATCCTGGCGGTGAAGCAGGAGGTGCTGCGCGCCGACACCAGCAAGCTCGAAGCGTGGGCCAAGGGCATCCTCGAGTCCGACGATCCCGCCACGGCCCTCGCGGGCTGATGCGCGGCGGGCGGTTGCGGGAATGACGAACGCCGTGCCCGCAACCCCTGCAACCCCTGCGCCTGCGTCCGGCAGCGCATGGCACGGCATGCTGCTCGCCTTCACGGGAGGCTTCGTCGACACCCTTGGTTTCGTGGCGCTGTTCGGGCTCTTCACCGCGCATGTCACCGGCAACTTCGTGCTGATCGGTGCGGCGATTGCCGGCGGCGCGCATTCGGGCGTGGTCGGCAAGCTGCTGGCCCTGCCGATGTTCGTGATCGGCGTGGCCGCCACGCGCATGTTCCAGTTGCGCGGCGAGCGCCGCGGGCTCGATACGGCGGTGCCGCTGATGGCCACGCAGTTGCTCTTTCTCGTGGCTTTCATGGGAGCCGGCGTCTGGGCCGGCCCTTTCGTGAGCGGCAACGGCGTGTCGGCCATTGCGGTCGGCTTGGTGGGCGTGCTCACCATGTCGATCCAGAACACCGCCGCACGCAGCGTCTTCGCGCGGCTGACGCCCAGCACGGTGATGACCGGCAATGTGACGCAGCTCGTGATGGACCTCGTCGACATGGCCGCGCGTGCACCCCCTGCAGAAGCGGCCGCGGGGCGTGTGCGCAAGGCCTGGCCGCCGATCGCGGCCTTCGCGGTGGGCTCGCTGGCTGGCGGCCTGGGCTATGCGCATGCGGGCTTCTGGGCGCTGCTCGCGCCCTGCGCCGCACTGGCCGCATTGCTTCGGTTACTGCGAAAGCAATAGCGTCGCAATAAAACGAAACACGCCGAAACCGCGGCGAAAGGACTTGCCGCACCTCTGCAAGCACGATCAGGGCTCCTCAACACACCCTGAAAGGCCTGCATCATGAAGTCCCTCTCCCTGACCCAGATCATCACCGTCGGCTCGTTCGCCATGCTCGCCGCAGCGGGCGCCAAGGCCGAGAGCTACCAGGGCGTGCAGCCCGCCGTGTCGGCCAAGAGCCGCGTCGAGGTCAGCGCCGAAGCCGTGCGCACCGCATCGGCACCCAACCAGAACATCGTGCGCGGTTCGCGCGGCCCTGAAACCGTGGCGGTCTCGACCGAACGCGCCCGCGTCGTGGCCGAAGCCGTGCGCACCGCCGCCGCGCCCGACCAGAACGTGACCTCGGGCTCGCGTGTGAACAGCAAGGTCATCTCGACGATGCAGAACCCCGTCGATGCCCGCGCCGAAGCCGCGCGCAGCAACAGCAGCAAGCTCTGAGCAACAGCGCCTCGCGTTGCTGCCTCGTCCGTCGCAATAAAACGAAACACGCCGAAACCGCGGTGAGAGGACTTCGGAGCGCGCGAATCGCACCATCGAGCTTCCTCTTCTTCCGACAACACAAGGACGTCTCATGAAACACTGGATCAAGCGCACTCTCTTCGGTTTCGCCGGCGCGGCGATGGTGGCAGGCAGCATCGCCGGCTGTGCCGGTCAACGTCACGGCTGGGGCGGCGACAGCGCCGAGTTCCGCAGCAAGATGGTCGAACGCGTGGGCAGCAAGCTCGAACTCGACACCGCGCAAAAGCAGAAGCTCACCGTGCTGGCCGAGAAGCTGCAGGCGCAGCGCGAAGCCTTGCGCGGCGCGGGCGGCTCGGGCGATCCACGGTCGCAATTCAAGGCGCTGTTCGCTGGCAACAAGCTCGACCAGGCCGGCGCCACGCGGCTCATCGACGAGAAGACCACCGCGGTACGCAATGGCAGCCCTGAAATCATCGCCGCCGCCGCCGACTTCTTCGACAGCCTGAACGCCGCCCAACAGCAGAAGGTTCGCGACTTCATGGACCGTGGCGGCCGCCGCTGGAGCCACCGTGGCTGAGTCAGCCTCCGCGCACGGGCTCATGACGCAGCGTGCCTCGGCACCTGTGGCATGGGCAACGCGAGTTGCGCCCGCGGCTGGCACGGCCAACGCAGCGGCGGGCGGCGTTCGCACGCTGCTGCGCCTCGAAGGCGCCGTCGTGCTGGCCGCGGCGCTGGCCGCGTATACGCAGTTCGGCCTGGGCTGGGGCGTGTTCGCGCTCTGGCTCCTCGTGCCCGACCTGTCGCTGCTCGGCTACCTCGCGGGTCCGCGCGTGGGCGCGGCGCTCTACAACGCGGCGCATTCGTACATCGGCCCCGTCGCACTGCTCGTGCTCGGCGTGCTCGCGGCGATGCCGTGGGCCGTGGCCGGCGCGCTGATCTGGTTCACGCACCTCGGCCTGGACCGCGCGCTCGGCTACGGACTCAAGTACGCCTCGGGCTTCGGCCTCACGCACCTGGGCCGCGTCGGCCGCGCCGATCCATGGTGACGATGAACGACACCGCCCCCGTGCTGCGCCCGCAGGCCGCGCGCGCCTGGATGCTGGTCGAGGCGCTTGCGCTCGGCGTCGCATCGACGGTGCACGCCGGCCTGCTCGTGCCGGGCCATGCCCATCCGCAGGCCCGCATCGCCGAGGCGGTGATCGCCACCGTGCTGGTGCTCGCCTCGGTCGAGACCTGGCTGCGCCCCGCGCACGCGCGCCCGGCAGCGATCTTCGGCCAGGGCTTCGCGCTCGTCGGCACGCTGGTCGGCCTTTTCACCATCGTGCTCGGCATCGGTCCGCACACGATGACCGACGTCGTCTTTCACGCGCTGCTGCTCGCAACGCTCGTGACGGGCCTGACCATGGCGGTGCGATGCCGACCGGTCTGATGGCCAGCGAAGTCATTCGCCACATGTTTGCCAGGAGGCACAATCCCGCCATGCCGCGCATCCTGCTGATCGACGACGACGAACACCTCGCCGCGCCGCTGACCACCTACTTCGCCCGCTTCGGCTGCACGCTGGAGAGCGCCGTGCGCCCGAGCGAAGGCCTCGCCAAGCTGCGCGCCGGCCAGTACGACGCGGCCATCCTCGATGTGATGCTGCCCGAGATGGACGGCTTCGCGCTGTGCCGCGAGATCCGCAAGGAGAGCGACATCCCCATCGTGATGCTCACCGCCCGCGGCGAGGTGATGGACCGCGTGGTGGGCCTGGAGCTCGGCGCCGACGACTACGTGCCCAAGCCCTTCGAACCGCGCGAACTGGTGGCGCGGGTGCAGACCATCCTGCGGCGCCAGCGCAGCACGCCGGCCACGGCGAACGGCAATGGCGGCAACAACGGCACGCAGCTGCGCGTGTTCGACGGCCTCTCGATCGACCTCGACCGGCGCCAGGTGCTGCGCCAGGGCGAGCGCGTCGAGCTCACCGGCACCGAGTTCGAATTGCTCGCGCTGCTGGCGGCCGAGCCCGGCAAGGTGTTCAGCCGCGACGACATCTTGAACCGCCTGCGCGGCCACGAGGCCGAGCTCTACACCCGCGCGGTCGACATCGTGGTGAGCCGCCTGCGCAAGAAGCTGGAGCCGCTGGACTGCATCAAGACGCTGCGCAATGCCGGCTATGCGCTGGCCGTCGCACGCAGCGAGCCTGCATGAGGTTCGGCGGACGGGACCACCGGGAAGCGTGGCGCGAGATGGCCTGCCGCCGCGCCGAAATGCGCAGGCAATGGCATGCCCAGTGGCACGAAAAAGTGCAGGGCAAGCGCCGCTGGCGTCGGTCGCTGCGCATCCGTCTCGTGATGATGTTCGTGCTGCTCGCGCTGGTGATGGCCGGCGTCTTCATGGGCGGCATGAAGAAGGCGTTTTCCACCGGCTGGGCCGAGGCCGCGAAGCCGATGCTGGTGGACTACGCCGACCGGCTCGTCGCCGAGATCGGCACGCCGCCCGACGTGACGCGTGCGCAGGCGCTGGTGGCCCGGCTGCCGATCACGATCCGCATCGTCGGTCCCACGGTCAACTGGGACTCCAACCCTGGTGGCTCGAACAGCCCCGGCGGCTGGATGCACGACCGCGAGGATGTGTTCGGCGGCGACAAGTGGTTCATCCGCCCGACGGCCGACGGCCACCGCGTCATCTTCGGCTGGGCGCCCAAGCTCTGGCAGCTCGCGCCGCGCGCGACCGGCTGGGCCACGCTGGGCCTGCTGCTGTCGTGCGTGCTGCTGGGCTATGCCTATGTGAGCCGGCTGCTGCGGCCGCTGATCGACATCCGCGAAGGCGCGCAGCGCTTCGGCCGGGGCGAGTTCACCGAGCCGATTCCGGTGCGCCGCAACGACGACCTGGGCGACCTCGCGCAGCGCATCAACACCATGGCCGACGACATCCAGGCGATGCTCGACGCCAAGCGCGGGCTGCTGCTGGCGCTCAGCCACGAACTGCGTTCGCCGCTCACGCGCGCCCGGCTCAACGCCGAGCTGCTGCCCGCCACGCCCGAGGGCCAGGCCGAGCGCGAGGCGCTGCTGCGCGACCTCAACGAGATGCGCGACCTGATCAGCGACCTGCTCGAGAGCGAACGCCTGGCGAGCCCCCATGCGGCGCTGCAGCGCGAGCCGGTCGACCTGGCGCTGCTCGTGCGCCAGATCGTGGCCGAGATGCCCGGCGCAGAGAAGGTGCACCTCGATCTGGCCGAAGGCCTGCCGCCGCATTCGATCGACCGCATGCGCGTCCGCCTGCTGGTGCGCAACCTGCTGGACAACGCCATGCGCTACAGCACCGAGGCGCCCCGGCCGCCGTGCGTGTCGCTGCGCGCGGTGGTGGACGGCCAGGTGCAGGGCATCGAGCTCGAGGTGCGCGACTACGGCCCGGGTGTCGAGGAAGCCCAGTTCGGACGGCTGACCGAGCCCTTCTACCGCACCGACGGCGCACGGGCGCGGGCCACCGGCGGCGTCGGGCTGGGCATGTACCTGTGCCGGCTGGTCGCCGAGGCGCACGGCGGTTCGCTGACCGTGCGCAACGCGAATCCGGGCCTGCAGATCGTCGTGCGAATCTGAGTTTCTCCCCGGTGTGGGCCCTGTCGCCTGTGCTACCAGCCGGTGCGGTGGGCGCGGCTACGATGCGCCTCCGTGCCAGCCCCGTCAATCAAGGAGACACCATGAGCAGCTCACTCACCAACCACCAGGTCCGCCTCGCCAAACGCCCCGAAGGCACGGCCACCCGCGAGAACTGGAAGTTCACCACCGAGCCTGTCGGCGAGCCGGCCGAGGGCGGGGTGCTGGTCAAGACGCTGTCGCTGTCGCTCGACCCCGCGATGCGCGGCTGGCTCAACGACGCCAAGAGCTACATCCCGCCAGTGGGCATCGACGAGGTGATGCGCGCCGGCGGCGTCGGCCGGGTCATCGCCTCGAAGAACCCGCAGTTTGCGGTCGGCGACACGGTCTACGGCACGCTGGGCGTGCAGGAATACATCCTGATCCCCGAAGACCAGATCAAGCGCAACGGGCTGGTCAAGATCGACCTGCGTGTGGGCACGATCACGCAGTGGCTCAACGTGCTGGGCATGCCCGGCATGACCGGCTACTTCGGCCTTATGGACGTAGGACAGCCCAAAGCGGGCGAAACGGTCGTCATCTCCGGCGCGGCCGGTGCGGTCGGACAGACGGTGGGGCAGCTCGCCAAGATCAAGGGTTGCCGCGTGGTCGGCATCGCCGGCGGTGCCGCCAAGTGCGACTGGGTGGTCAAGGAACTGGGTTTCGACGCCTGCATCGACTACAAGGCTGGCGCCGGCGCGGTGCGCGAAGGCCTCAAGGCGCATTGCCCGAAGGGCGTGGACATCTACTTCGACAACGTCGGCGGCGAGATCCTCGATGCGGTGCTGGCCCGGCTCGCGCGCAAGGCCCGGGTGATCATCTGCGGCGCGATCAGCCAGTACAACAATGCCAACAGCATGCCGGGCGCCGGACCGAAGAACTACCTGAGCCTCCTGGTGAACCGCGCGCGGATGGAAGGCATCGTGGTGTTCGACTACGCCGACCGGTATCACATCGCCATCGCGGAACTTGCCGGATATCTGAAAGATGGCCGCATGAAGAGCAAGGAAGACGTGGTTTCGGGGATCGAGACCTTCCCGGAAGCGCTCAACAAACTGTTCAGTGGTGAGAACTTTGGCAAACTGGTTCTGCAAGTTGCTACAGACTAGTATCGACTTGTTAACGTTCGTGCCTATGTCACGGACAATTGAATGGAATTGTGAACTACTGTTAACTCACGATAACTGCTGTTCATCTTGCGTCATCGGATGACTAGACTGCGGCCTGCCCTGCATAAGGCAGGTTGCAATTCAGTTATTTCATCTCCTCAGGGAACGCAAAATGCAAAAGTCTGTACTCCTCAAGTTCGCATCGCTGGCCGTGGCCGGCGTGTTGTCGCAAGGCGCTTTCGCCGCCGACGGCACCATCAATTTCACCGGTGAAATCGTCGACGCACCTTGCTCGATCTCGCCCAACAGCCAGAACCTGACCGTGCCGCTCGGCAAGGTCTCGCGCACCGCGTTCGACGGCCCGACCGCCGGCACCGCGCTGGTCGGCAAGAAGGCCACCCCCGCGAAGTTCACCATCGACTTGCTGGGCTGCGGCGCCACCGCCAAGGGCGCGACCGTGACCTTCTCGGGCACCGCCGACCTCGACGACGCCACCAACCTGCGCGTGGCCAATGCCGGCCAGGTCGGCGTGGGCGCGGCTTCGGGCGTGGCGATCGAACTGGGTGACTCCGCTGCCACCAAGATTCCGCTCGGTTCGCCGTCCGGCGAATACACCCTGGGCCTGGGCGACAACTCGCTGAAGTTCCAGGCAGCCTACGTGGCAACCAAGACGGCCGTGACGGTCGGCCCGGCCAACTCGGTCGCGCAGTTCACGGTTGCCTACAAGTAAGTAGCGTCCGCGGCGTTGCCGCGGCCAGCCGGAGCGCACAGCCGCTCCGGGCCGGCCGGCGACGCCGCCCATGCCTGCGCCGCGGCCGGACTTCCGCGTCCCATCGGCGCCGGCATTTCTTTCTTTTTCGCCTTTTTCCGACGGTGCCCCGATGCGCACCGCCGTGCTGGGGCGCGCGTGTTCCATGCGTCTCACCCGCGCCCAAGGATTCTTTTTTATGTGCAGCAACCATCGCTTCCGCTGGGCTTTCGCCATCCTGCTGATGCTGGGCCTCCAGGGGCTGGCCGGCGCGGGCGTGATGCTCGGCGGCACCCGCGTGATCCTCGGAGAGAGGGACCGCGAAGCCTCCATTCCGGTGAAGAACACCGGCACCTCGCCCTACGTGGTCCAGTCGTGGATCGACGCTGGTGAAGGGAAGAACAAGACTCCGCTGCTCGTCACGCCGCCGCTGTCGCGGCTGGACCCGGGCATGGAAAACATCCTGCGGATCATGCGCGTGCAGGGCGAGTTGCCAGCCGACCGTGAGTCGGTCTTCTGGCTCAACGTCAAGGAGATTCCCGAGAAGTCGAAGGAAGAGAACGTGCTTCAGATCGCGGTGCGCAGCCGCATCAAGCTGTTCTACCGGCCCTCGAAACTCGTGGGCAAGTCCGAAGAATCGCGCGCCCAGCTCAAGTGGGCGGTGAGCGCTGGTGCCGAAGGGCAGGGCGCCGTGCTGAAGGTCGGCAATCCGACGGCCTATCACGTGACCTTCACCGCATTGAACATCAACAGCGGCCAGCAACTGATCAATGCCGACATGGTGCCGCCGTTCGGCGAGATGACGTACCCGCTGACCACGGTCAAGGCACCGCAGGCCATCCAGGTCAACTACACCACGCTCAACGACTACGGCGGCGAGACGCCAGAAGAACGCGTGCAGGTGCCCGCAGGTGCCGAGCCCGTGGCCGTGAAGGCCGAGTTGGTCCCGCAGCCCGCGCCTTCCGCCGACGGCGACAAGCGCTGAGACGCAGGAGACACGCTGCCATGCGCCGTTCATCCGCCCCTCGCGCGCCGTTCCGGCTGACCTTGTGCGCCGCCTTGCTGGGCGCACTCGGCACGCCCGGCCATGCGCAGGAGCAGTTGGCCGGCTCCAGCTTCAACGAGGAGTTCCTCGGCATCGGCGGCGACCAGCCGCATGCGGACCTCTCGCTCTTCTCCTTCGGCAACCGCGTACTCGCGGGCAAGTACATGGTCGACGTGTCGCTCAACGAGCGCGGTGCCGGGCAGACCGAAATCCGCTTCGCCGCCAAAGACGGCAAGAACGACGCCGAGCCCTGCCTCACGCGCGCCATGCTCGATGCATGGGGCGTCAACGTGGCAGTGTTCCCTGAACTTGCAGGGGCCGCGGACGAGGCCTGTATCGAACTGACCAAGGTCATCCCCGATGCGGCCGTGACGTATGACGCCGGCAAGCAACGCCTGTTCGTGAGCATTCCGCAGGCGGCGCTCAAGCGCTCGGCGCGCGGTGCGGTCGGTCCCGAGAAATGGGACAGGGGCATCACGGCCGGCATGCTGGACTACCAGCTCAATTTCGCGCGCTACAGCGGCAGCAACTACCGCAACGACACCAACCCCTTCGCGCCGCCGCAGAACGTGTTCGACGGCAACCCCTTCGCCGAGCGCGACAGGACCTTGCAGCGCAACACCCTGTTCGCAGGCCTGCGCGCCGGCTTCAACTACGGCGACTGGCGCTTTCGCCATTTCTCGACCTACAACCGAGGCATCGACGGCAAGAGCCGCTGGCAGGGCATCAACACCTACGCGCAGCGCGACATCGCCTCGATCAACGGCCGCCTCCTGATCGGCGACGGCAACACGCCCGGCAACTTCTTCGACAGCCTGCCGTTCCGCGGCGTACAGCTCTCGTCCGACGACGCGATGCTGCCCGACAGCCAGCAGGGCTACGCCCCCACCATCCGCGGCGTGGCGCAGACCAACGCACGCGTCACCGTGCGCCAGAACGGCTACGTCATCTACAGCACCTTCGTGGCGCCGGGCCCGTTCGTGATCGACGACCTGTATCCCACCTCATCGAGCGGCGACCTGGAAGTGACCATCGCCGAAGCCGACGGCCGCCAAACGAAATACACGCAGGCCTTCTCGGCCGTGCCCACGCTGCTGCGCGAAGGCACCTGGCGCTATTCGGCCACTGTCGGCAAGTACCGCAACGGCTTCGACGGCAGCAGCGTGCTGGGCATTCGGTCGTCACTCTCGCAGCCGGTCTTCATGCAGGCGACGCTGGCGCGCGGGCTGGGCAACGAGTTCTCGGTCTACGGCGGCCTCCTGATGGCGAACATGTACCAGTCGCTGCTCGCAGGCGTGGGCAAGAACCTGCGCGATTTCGGCGCGGTGTCGGTCGACCTGTCGAGCGCGCGCACCACCGACCGCACGCCGATCAATGGCGTGAAGACCTATGACGGCCAGTCGGTGCGATTCCTCTACTCGAAGGCTTTCCTCACCTCGGGCACCAACTTCCGCGTGGCGGGCTACCGCTACTCGACCAGCGGCTATCGCACCTTCCAGGAGGCGGTGCAGATGCAGGACCTGCGGCCCTTCGAGTCCTTCAACAGCCGCCGCAACGAAGTGCGCTTCGAGGTCTCGCAGCAGGTCGGCGACCTGGGCACGGTGTTCGCGTCGGCGCGCCAGCAGAGCTACTGGGGCACCAGTGCGAAGGACCGGCTGGTGCAGCTGGGCTACTCGGGCAACTACAAGCAGTTCGGCTACAGCGTCTTCTACAACTACACCACCAGCCTGAACCGGCCGGCCGTGCGACAGGTGATGTTCACACTGAGCATTCCGCTGGGCGATACCCGCGCCAGCGCGCAGTACGCCGTCACCCGCGACAGCACCGGCCGCGTCAACCAGCAGGCCAGCGTCTACGGCTCGGCCTTCGACGACAGCCGCCTGACCTACAACGTGACCGCCGGTGCCGCGAACCAGGGCGGCGGCAGCAGCGGCAGCGCGAGCGCGAGCTACCTGTCGCAGGTCGGTCGCTTCGACGTCGGCCATTCGCAGGGCCGCGGTTATGGCCAGAGCACCTTCGGCGTGTCGGGCGGTGTGTTGATCCATGGCGGCGGCGTCACGATGTCGCAGCCGCTGGGCGAGACCATCGCGCTGGTGCAGGCGCCCAAGGCCTCCGGCGTGGGCTTCGAGTCGCAGCCCGGCGTGGCCACCGACTGGGCCGGCAACGCGATCATTCCCAACCTCACGCCTTATCGGCTGAACCGCCTGGCCATCCGCACCGGCGATCTCGGCGACACGGTGGAGGTGAAGAACGCCGCCACCGAGGTGGTGCCCACACGCGGCGCCGTGGTGGTCGCGAAATTCGAGACCTCGGTGGGCTTCCGCCTGCTGATGGTGCTCACCGACCGCAAGGGCCGCATGCTGCCGCTCGGCTCGAAGATCGAGAACGAAGCGGGCCAGGAGGTCGGCATCGTCGGCCCCGACGGCCAGGCCTTCGTGACCGGCGCGGGCAGCAGCGGCCAGTTGACCGTGCGCTGGGGCCAGGAGAAGGCCGACCAATGCGTCGTGCCCTACAGCCTGCCCGATGAAAAGAACCCGCCGCCGATCCGCGAGCTGAACGGCCAATGCGCCTCTGCTGCACCGATCGATGTGCAACCGAAGGGAGCGGAATGAACCGCAGCCATCCATTCCGCCGTTCCGTGCGCTTCGCCGTACCGGCCCTCGCGCTGTTGCTCGGCGCACAGGGCGCGTGGGCGGCGTGCACCGTCACGCCGGGCTATATCGAGAAGACGGTCAATATGGCGATGGGCCGCGTGCTCATTCCGAACGATGCCGCGGTGGGCACGATGTTCAAGTCGCAGCTCTTCCCGCTGCCTTCGTCCGTCATCAACAAACCGTGGACCTGCGTGGGCGGGGGCAATGTGAAGGGCGTGATGCTGCAGGGCACCGCGGTGCCGGGCTATGACCACGTGTTCACCACCGCGGTGCCCGGCGTGGGCATCCGCCTGTCGCGCTACTTCAGCGACACCGAGGTCAGCTACTACCCGCACGACCGCTCGACCACCAGCGATTTCGGCGACTTCAATGCAGCGTCGCGTTTTCAGGTCGAGCTGTTCAAGATCGCGACCGTCACGGGCAACGGCCCGCTCGCGCAGGGCACCTACACCCAGTACTACAGCGTGGCGGACAGCAAGTCGGTGCTCACGACAAATCTGCTGGGCGAGGGCATCACCATCATCACGCCCTCGTGCTCGGTGGACCTGGGCTCGCGCAACATCCTCGTGGAATTCGGCAAGGTGCCGCAGAGCAACTTCAAGGGCAGGGGCACCACCACGGGCGACCGCAAGTTCAACATCAAGCTCAACTGCAAGGCTGGGCAGAACGCGCAGAACACGGTCTACCTGCGCATGGATGCGACGCAGGACCCGTCGAACGAACAGGGCGTGCTGAAGATCACGCAAGCCGGTTCGACCACCGCCACCGGCGTGGGCATCCAGGTGGTGAACGACAAGACCGTGCCGGTGAAATTCGGTGAAGAGGCACTGGTGGGGCCGTCGATGGACGGCTCCTATGTGCTGCCCTACACCGCGCGCTATTTCCAGACCGGCGACAAGGTGACGCCGGGCCGTGCCAACGGCACGGCGACCTTCACGCTCGACTACAAGTAAGTAGCCAGGCTCAGTCGGCGGGGCGCATGGGGATGTCGCCCATCGCGTCGTCCTCGCGCAGACCGCGCGCGGCCTTCAGCAGTTCGATCGACAAGCCGTCGCCGTGGCCCGCGAAGCCCTTGGCGATGCCTTCCAGCGCCGTCGACAGGCCGGCCTCCCCGTCGGCGCGGGCGTCCATGCTGATGTTGAGCACCCGGGCGGCCATCTGCCGGTAGGTGATGGCGCCGGCGCCTTCGAGCGCGGCCACCAGGTCCAGGTACAGCGCCAGGTTCAGGTCGAACACCAGCTTGGGCGTGATTTCGAAGTTGTCGTTCTTGTCGTCCATGGGTTCGGCTCCTTTTTTTCCTGAGCCTCCACTCTAGCCAGAAAAAGCGTGCCGATCCGTCGGACACGGGCGTGATTCGTTCATTCGTTCAACGGGCGCGCGTGCCCATCACCGCGGCCGCGATGATCAGCGCCGCGGCAAGCGCGATGCTCCAGGTGAGCGGGCGGCCGGTCACTGCCAGCAACAGCGACGTGGACGCCAGCGGCGTGATGTAGCTCAGGATGCCGATCTGCCGCGCGTCGCCGCGCTTGAGCGCCATGTCCCAGACGAAGAAGGCTGCACCGAGCGGGCCGAGGCCGCAGAGCGCGACCAGCAGCCAGTCGCGGGCCGACAGCGCGACCGAGGGCTCCAGCAGCGCGTGACAGATCAGCGACAACGCGCCCGAGACCAGCCCGAACAGCCCGATCGCCGAGGTCGGAAACGCCGGCACCCGCTTCGTCCACAGCGAGTAGCTCGCCCAGATGAAGGCCGAGCCCAGCGCAGGAAGAAAACCCCAGTACCCCGCGGCCGCGCCCGAAGCCGGGGCCGCGCCGCCGCGCGCACCGAGGATCGCCATCGCCGCCCCCGCGAACCCGAGCAGCGCCGCGATCACGTGCAGCGGCCGCAGCGACACGCCCGGCAGCAGCACCGGCGCCAGCACCACCATGAGCAGCGGCCACAGGTAGTTGACGAGATTGGCCTCGACCGGCGGCGCATGCCGCAGCGCGATGAACAGCAGGAAGTGGTAGCCGAACAAGCCGTAGATGCCCAGGGCCAGCGTGCGCGGCGGCACCTTCCAGGCGCGGCGGTCGCGCAGCACGAGCGGCCAGCTCGGCACGCTGCCGATGATGAGCGCGAGCCCCGTGAGCAGGAACGGCGGCAGGTGCGACAGTAGCGTGCCCAGCGAGGCCAGAGAGGTCCAGAGCGCGATGGCGAGCAGGGCGTAGACGGTGGAAGACATAAGACCGGCGAGGCTACGCGATGCGGTCGTCGCGCAACGCCGGTCGGTCGTCGCGTGGCGACGGTCTGGTCGTCAGGCGTTGCGGCGCCGCAGCGCGGCCGTGAGCGCAGAAGGCGAGCGGTAGCCCGTGCGGCGCGCCGTTTCCGCCACGCTCAGGCCATCCAGTCGCAGCTCGCGCGCATGCGCCAGCCGCAGCGTGCGCAGCCAGTGCATCGCGCTCACGCCTTGTTCTTCGCGGCAGCGCTGCGCGAACTGGCTGGCGCTCAGGCAGGCGACCTCGGCCAGGTCGGAAACGGTCAACGGCGCGTGCCAGCGCGCACGGGCCCATGCGGCGAGTGCCCGCCAGTCGATGCGACGGCGGCGAGTGTCGGGCGCGAGCGAAAGCGCGGGGCTCCAGGCTTCGAGCAACAGCGCAGGGCCGTGCTGCAAGGCGAGCGCCGACTGCTGCGGCTGCCTGATGCAATGCGCGAGATAGCGTGCGAGCGCATGCAGCTGCGGTACATCGGCCGGTGCGCGCTCGGCGCAGCGGGCCCACGGCGGATGCGTGGTGTCGAGCACCAGGCACACACTGCCCTGGCCGCGCGCCTCGAAGTCGTGGCGATCACCCGGCGCGACCACCTGCGCTTCACCCGCACCGATGCCCGCACCACGGCCTTCGACCTCGATCTCCAGCACGCCATCGAGGCCGATCAGCACCTGGAAGTGGTCGTGCGCATGGCTGCCGCGCGAGCTGCCGTAGTCGCGCAGGGAAAGGGTGGTCGTGGTGTGCATGGCTGCCACGGATTTTCCGTGCAGCCCCGTCACCCCGCAAGCTGCGCGCTCACCGGTCGCTCAGGCCGCTTCGGCTTGTGCCACGCGCCGGCCGTTGACCCGCACTGCCTCGACCACCTGCCCACCACCCGTCGCGAGCGGCTGCGCGCGGCCCTCGGCGCGCACCTTGTCGCCGATCTTCAGTCCCAGGCGCGCGAGGCCGTCCGGCTTCGTGTGGATGAAGTCGCCGGTGTCGAGCACGACGCCGTTCGCTTCGCCATGCCTCGCGTAGTTCAGGCGCACCACGGTGCCGGCGATCTCCTGGCTGGCCGATGCAGCCTCCGGCGCCTGGCCGTCGACCGAGTCCAGCCGCTCGAACCGGTAGACGGTGTGCGCCGCATCGCCCTTGGGCGACGGGCCCTGCTCGGCGCCCTCGATCACCAGCGCCTGGCCCGGACGCAGGCCGGCGAAGGCGGCGGCTGCCGCCTCGTCATGGCGATCGAACACGAACTGCGTGGCCACGCCGTCGGTGTCGATGAGCACGCCCTCGATGCCGCCCTTGGGGCTGTAGACGAGGTGCTGGAATCGGCCCTCGACGGACCAGATGTCAATGGTGTCCCGGGAGTGCGGCATGGAAGTTCCTTTGTGAGAGTGTTTGTGAAAAGAGAGACGGAAAAAAATCAGCCGAGCCGCAGCAGCACGGCGGACGCGGCGCACACGAGCAGAAAGGGAATGCTGATGCGGTGGAATTCGCGCAGGCCGTGCGGCACCCTGGCCAGGCGCAGCGCGATCAGGTTCGCGAGCGAGCCCAGCACGCAGCCGAAGCCGCCCACGCTCACGCCCGCCGCGAGCGCCGGCAGGTCGTGCACATAGCGGTCGAGCAGGATGGTCGCGGGCACGTTGCTGATGAACTGCGAAACCGCGATGGCCGCGAGATAGGCGCGCCAGCCCTCCGCGATCGGCCACTGGCCCATCAGCGATGCAACCACCGGCAGCTCCGCGAGCTGGCGCAGGTCGACGAACATCAGCGCGATGATCGCGAGCAGCGCCCAGTCGATGTCGCGCAGCACCCGGCGCTGGAACACCAGGTAAGCGCAGAACACCACCGCCAGGCCGGCCACGAGCCAATGGCGGTCGAGTGCGACCACGAAGCCCACGAACAGCACGCCCGAGAGTGCCAGGAGGCGCGGCTGCACCGGCGCCGCCTCGGCCGCGGGCTTGAGCGCGATGGGCGTGCGAGGCACCAGCAGCCACACCGCGACGAAGAGCCAGAACAGCATCACCGCCACCGTCGGTCCCATCATTCCCATGAAGGCGAAGAAGCTCTCGCCCGAGCGATGCCAGAGGTAGAGGTTCTGCGGATTGCCGATGGGCGTGAGGGCGGAGCCCGCATTCACGGCCAGCGCCTCCAGCACCACGAGCCGCGCGAGCGGCAGGTGCGCCTGGTTGGCCAGCACGCGCGTGAGCGGCACCAGGAGGAACAGGCTCACGTCGTTGGTCACCAGCGCCGACAGCAGCGCCGCGCTCGCGGTCAGCAACAGGGCCAGGCTGCGCTGGTCGTGGGTGCGCGAGAGCAGGCGCTGGGCCGCAGCCTGCAGCATGCCGCTCTTCTCCACGCCCTGCGTGATGGCAAGCAGGCCGGCGAGCGCGCCCACGGTCTGCCAGTCGACCAGGCGGAGCCAGTCCATCGGCGCGCGCGGGCGCAGGAAGGCGAACAGCACCGCGACGGCGACCAGCACCCACAGCAGGCCATTGCCGCCGCCTTCGTGCGGCGAGGGAGCTTCGGGTGAGGCGGTGGGCAGTGCGGGCGCGGTGTCTTTGGTCATGAAGCGGCGGAGGTCAATGCGGAGGCGACCGGCTCGCCGGCTGGCGAGCGGCCCCGGCCGCGAGTTTCAGGCATTGCCACCGCGAACAACGCCAGCGCACCCGCCGCGATGCCGGCGAGCACCGAAAAGGCGGTGCCGTAGCCCGCCGCATGCGCGATCGTGCCCGCCACCAGGTTGCTCAGCGCTGCACCCAGTCCGACGCAGGCCGCGCCCAGGCCGAGTGCGAAATTGAAGTGGCCGCTGCCGCGCGTGAGGTCGCTGATGGTCAGCGTGAGCATCACGCCGAAGATGCCCGCGCCGATGCCGTCGAGCACCTGCAGCGCGAGCAAGGAAGTGGGGCTGTCGGCCAGCAGGTAGAGCAGCCCGCGCACCGGCAGCACTGCGAAGCCGACGAGAAAGATGGGCTTGCGCGGCAGCCGCGGCGCCCAGCGCCCGACCGCCAGGCCGATCGGAATGGTGACCAGCTGCGTGACGATCACGCCGCCGGAGAGCCACAGCGCGGCCGAGGTGCCGGCTCTCGTGCCGACCTTCTGCGCCACCAGCGTGAGCATGGCGGCGTTGGCCAGGTGGAACAGGAAGGCGCAGGCCAGCAGCACGAAGAGCCGGTGGTCGTACCAGCGGGCCGCCCGCAGGCCGGGTGCGGGCGCCGGTGCCGCATCGGCATCCGCGTCGGCGCCTCGTGCCAGGCGCGGGTCGATGTCGCGGTTGCGGATCCACAGCGCGGCAACGATGGTCGGCAGCGCCATCGCCACCGCATAGAAGAACATCGCATGCGGGCCGAAGGCATGCCCGACCCAGCCCGTGCCCAGCGCCCACAGCACCGTACCGGCCGCGGTGATCGCGGCGTTGCGGCCGATGCGCGAATCCAGGCCCGCGCGGCCCACCATGCCCAGGCTGGTGGCCGCGATCGCCGGCGCGACCAGCGTGCCGGCCGCGCCGATCAGCGACTGGCCCGCGAGGATCACGCCGTAGTCCGGCCAGTTCGCCATGACCACGAGGCTGATCGCGATCAGCGTGACGGCCCCCGCGATCCAGCGCGGCTTGTGGCGCACGCTGTCGATCAGCGCGCCGGCCGGCGCCTGCACCGCGAGCCCCACCAGCGCCGAGACGAACATCACGGTGCCGATGCGCTGCGGGTCCCAGGCCAGCGTTCCGGCCATGAAGACGACCAGGAAGGGGCCGACCCCGCCCTGGATGTCGGGCGCGAGAAAGGCCAGTGCGTCGAGGGCGCGCAGGCTGCGGCGCGAGGGCGCGGCGGGGGCGGCAGGATGGGTCATGGCAGGCCTTGCGTGGCGCTCAGGACGCGGGGTTCGGCGTCGGCGGCGGCATCACCGGCGCCGGCGGCATCGGCCCCCGGGCGCGCGGGCCGCGCGGACCGCCGGCCGGCGGCGCGGGTTCCAGCCCCGGCCCGCCGAACACCTCGCGCACGCTGTCGGCGCTGCGGCCCAGGCGCGTCGCTTCGAGTGCCGTGCCCTGGGCGCCGCGCGTTCCCCAGCCCTCTGCATACAGCGTTGCGCCGGGCTGCAACTGGGCGCCATACGCCGCGCCGACGTGCGGCGGAAAGCGCACGCTCGTCCGGTCTTCGAGCAGCACGCCGCGGATGTCGCCGCGGTCGGTGTAGAGCAGGCGTTCGATGCGGCCGCTGGCGGTCAGTGCGCTGAGCGCGCGGGGCTCGCGCGGCGGCGGCGGTGGCATCGCGCCAGGTGCCGGTGGCTGGTCGGTCAGGCTGCGGCCATTGGCGCTGAGCGTCTGCGCGCGCACCACCGGCACATGGGGTGCGCGCCAGCCGCTGACCTGCACCGTGTCGCCCGGCTTGAGCAACTGCATCGCGGCGGCGGAGAGGTGCGGCGGAAAGGCGATCTGCGCGCCGTCCGAGAGCAGCAGCCCGTCGGCTTCGCCGTTCGGATTGATCAGCCATTGCTGCACGCGGCCGCTGACTGCGACGGTGCCGGCATCGGGTGCGGCGGCGATCGGTGCCGGGGGCACCGATCCAGCGGGCGGTGGAGGCGGCGTCTGCGCGAAGGCGGCGCTGCCGGCCAGCAGGCAGGCGGCGGCGATGAAGGTGAGGCGGCGGGGTGTCATGGATGGCTCCTTGTGGATGGATGCCAAGGACGTTCCACATAACGTGCCAGCGCGCAATGCCTTTGAAATCAACGACTTGCGTGTGCCGGACGGCCGTCGCCGGGATGATCCGGAGACACCCGGCGTCCGGATTCCGGACACTTCACTCCAGGCCGTATTGCGTGAGCTTGCGGTAGAGCAGCTGCCGGTGGATGCCCAGCCGCCGCGCAGCCTCGGCGCGGTTGCCCTGGGCCTGCGCCAGCGCGTGGGCGATCAGCAGCCGTTCGAGCCGCTCCACCGCCGCGGGCAGTTCGCCTTCGAGCCAATCGGGCGGGAGCGCCGGCGCGGCCTCGTCGGGTCGCGCGGTGCCCAGTCCGGCGGCGAGGTCCGCGCCGCCGATCACGCGATGGCGCACCAGCGCCTGGCAGCGTTCCATCACGTTGCGCAGCTCGCGCACATTGCCGGGCCAGGGGTGGCTCAGGAGCCGCTGTGCGGCCTCCGCCGACAGCGCCTTGGGCGCCTCGGGCGCGGCCGCGCGGCGCAGGAAATGCTCGGCGAGCGGAACGATGTCGGCCAGCCGCTCGCGCAGCGGCGGCAGGCGGATCGAGAGCACGTCCAGCCGGTAGAGCAGGTCTTCGCGAAAGCGTCCTTCGCGCACGGCGGCGGCCAGGTCGCGGTGCGTCGCCGCGACCACGCGCACATCGACCTTGACCGTCCTGTGGCTGCCCAGCGGCGTGACCTCGCCCTCCTGCAGCGCGCGCAGGATCTTGGCCTGAACGTCGAGCGCCATGTCGCCGATCTCGTCGAGCAGCAGCACGCCGCCGTCGGCCGCGCGAAAGCAGCCCGCGCGCTCGCCGGTCGCCCCGGTGAAGGCGCCGCGCACATGGCCGAAGAGTTCGCTCTCGAGCAGTTCTTTCGGAATGGCCGAGCAGTTGACGGCCACGAAGGGGCGGTCGGCGCGGGCCGAGTGGCGGTGCAGCGCGCGCGCCACCATCTCCTTGCCGGTGCCCGTTTCGCCGAGCACCAGCACCGGCATCGAACTGGTGGCGGCCAGGCCGATGCGCTTGTGCACTTCGCGCATCGCGTGGCTGGGGCCGATCAGGTCGCTGCCGTCGTCTTCGTCCTCGCTCTCGCCTGCCGGCGCGGCCGATGGCGATGCGGCGGCCCGCTGCTGCAGCGCCCGTTGCAGCACCTCGCGCACCGCCTCGCGGCCGATCGGCTTGGCCAGGTGGTCGAAGGCACCCAGGCGCATCGCCTCGATGGTGTTGCCCGCGCTCGCGAAGGCGGTGAGCACGATCACCGGCGGCAGGTGAACCAGCCGCGCCCGCATCGCCGCCAGCGTCTGCAGACCGTCCATGCCGGGCATGCGGTGGTCGAGGAACACGGCGTCGAAGCGTTCGCGCGCAAGCGTCTCCACGGCCTGGGCGCCACCGGCCGCGGCGACCACTTCGTGGCCCAGGCCCTGCAGCGTCTCGGCCAGCGTGTCGCGAAAGGCCTCGTCGTCGTCGACGATCAGGAGGTGCGCCATGGAAGCTCCAGTTCAAAGCGGGTGCCCGATGCCCGCGGCACATGGTGCAGCTCGCCGCCGTGCGCCAGCGCCACCTCGCGCGCGAGTGCCAGCCCGAGCCCGGTGCCGTCGGCGCGGCCGGTGGCGAAGGGCTCGAAGAGATGGGGCTGCAGCGATTCGGGCACGCCCGCGCCGTCGTCGTCGACGCGGATCGCCAGCGTGCGTGCATCGGGCTGCAGGGCGGCCAGCGTCACGCGGCCGCCCTTCGGCGCATGGCGCACGGCGTTGTCGAGCAGGTTGTCGACGGCGCGTGCCAGGTGCACCGGGTCGAAGACCGCTTGGGCGGGGGCTTCGTGCCGAAGTTCCACCTGCACTTCGCCGGTGGCCGCTTTCGCCGCGACGGCGGCCACGCGGTCCGCGAGCCAGCGGTGCAGGTCCACCTCCCGCGACGCCAGCGTGACCGGCTGCACCAGCGCGAGCAGGCTCTGCACCAGGCCGTCGAGGCGGTCGATCTGGCCGACGATGGTGCGCAGCGCCTCGCCCTGGCGCTCGGGCGTGGCGGCCAGCGCGTTCTCGGCCTTCAGGCGCATCGTCGCGATCGGGTTGCGGATCTCGTGCGCGATGCCGCCGGTCATGCGGCCGAGCGCCGCCAGCCGCTGGTCGCGGCTGCGTTGCTGCGCGGCCGCGCGCAGGTTCGCGCGCGCCTCCTCGAAGCGCAGGCGGTAGCGGTTGAAGCCGTCGACGATGCGGTCGAGTTCGCGCACGCCGGTGCGCGGCAGCTCGGGCATCGCGTCGCCGCCCGCGTCGGCCTCTGCCAGCCGGGTCTCCAGGCGCTGCACGTGGCGCAGCCCGCGCAGGAGGATGAAGCCGAGCCACAACCCGGAGGCCAGCACCACCAGCAGCAGGACCGCCAGCCCGGTGCGCAGGCTGTCCTGCGCGGCCAGCGCGCCGGCGTGGGTGCGCGTCATGGTCCAGGCCGCGAGGTCCTTGCCCGGCGCGGCGAGCGGGCAGGCCGAGACGATCAGCGCCTCGCGGCTGCCGCGCACCACGTCGGTCTGTGGCCGCTGGGTGCGCGCGGCGAGCTGCGAGAGTTCGACGATCAACGGTTGCTCGGCCGCCGGCACGTCTCGCTTGACGCCGCTGCCCTCGTAGGTGGGATAGGCATAGGCGAGCAGGCCGCCCGCGCCCTGCCACACGCCGCCTTCGACGTGCGGCGCTTCGACGAGCACCAGTTGCAGCAGCACCTGCAGCAGGTCGACCTGCGGCTGCGCGGGCGAGGGATCGGTCACCGATTTCGCGTAGCGCGCCGCGATGGCCCGGCATGCCTGGTCGGTGGCCGCCTGCCCGGCCGCCACCTGGACGCCCGCGCTGCTGCGATACAGCGTGAGCATCACCACGGCAAGCGCCGCGCACACGCTGAACAGCAGCACCCAGAAGAAGACGAGCTGACCGCGGAGAGATTTCATAGGTGCCGCGATCCTGCCCGGCCTGCAGGATGCGGTGCGTCAGCCGGGAGCGCGTCCGGCTGTTACCGCAATTCCCGAAGTTCGCGCTTGAGCACCTTGCCGATCGCGCTGCGCGGCAGCTCGTCGATGAAGCGCAGGCGCGCCAGGCGCTGCGTCTTGCCGAGCTGGTCGTTGGTCCATTGCAGCAATGCGTCTTCCGTGGTGGTGTCGCCGTCGCGGCGCACCACGAAGGCCACCGGCGTCTCGCCCCATTGCTCCGAAGGCACGCCCACCACCGCCGCGTCGGCCACCGCCGCATGGCCGCGCAGCACGGCCTCGAGGTCGCTCGGGTAGATGTTGAAGCCGCCGCTGATGATCATGTCCTTCTTGCGATCGAACAGCGTGAGGAAGCCGTCGGCATCGAAGCGGCCCACGTCGCCGGTGCGGATGAAGCGCTTGCCGGTGGCGTCGAACCACTCGGCCTCGCGCGTCTTCGCGGGCTGGCGGTGGTAGCCGGTCATCATGCCGGCCGAGTGGCCCACCACTTCGCCGGCCACCTCGGTGTTGCCCTGCGGCAGTTCGTTGCCTTCCTCGTCGATCAGCCGGATGTCGCTGCCCGGCGCCGGCTGGCCCACGGTGTGCAGCTTGGTCGGGTGCAGGTGCGCCTCGAGGATGCAGGTGCCGCCGCCTTCGGTCATGCCGTAGAACTCGACCAGCCCGCCGGGCCAGCGCTTCAACACATCGGCCTTGAGCGCGGCATTGAAGGGTGCGCTGGTACTGAACTTGTGCCGGAACGAGGAGAGGTCGTGCGCGTCGAAGCGCGGGTGCGCCATCAGCCGCTGGTACTGCACCGGCACCAGCATCGTGTGCGTCACGCGGCGCGCTTCGGCCAGCTGCAGGTAGCCGCCGGCATCGAACTTGGGCATCAGCACCACGCAGCCGCCGAAGGCGATGGTGGGGAAGAACACCACCAGCGTGGTGTTGGAGTAGAGCGGCGTCGAGAGCAGCGTGACGGTGTCGGGGCTGTACTCGTACTTGGCGCCGCGCTGCACATGCGACCAGCGCATGCCGTGCCCCTGCACGATGCCCTTGGGCTCGCCGGTGGTGCCCGAGGAATAGATGATGTTGAAGGCCCACGAGGGCTGAACCTCGACGGCTTCGGGCTGCGCGCCGACCGGAGCAAGCCACGCGGCGAAATCGCTCCCCGCCGAAGAGCCGTCGAGCGCGACGCGCGCAATGCCGCCTTCCTTCGCGGGGCCGACCACGTCGGCGGCCGAGGCATCGGTGAAGAGGATGCGCGCATCGGCATCCTCGATCATGCGGGCCAGGCTCGCGGGCGTGGAGCCGGGCGCGAGCGGCGCGACCGCGACACCCGCGCGCAATGCGCCGAGGAATACGGCGGCGTAGTTCACCGATGAAGTGGCGCAGACCGCGATGGCGTCGCCAGCCTTGAGGCCGTCGCGCTGCAGGCTGGCGGCGATGCGGTCCATCAGCGCGTCGAGCGCGCCGTAGTTCAGCGCGTGCTGCGCGTCCGCGAGCGCGGCATGGTCGGGCGTGTGCCGGGCATGGAGGCGAACCAGGTCGGCAATGGCGCCGAAATCGCGTTCCATCGCGGCTTGAGTGGCAGGGTGCGTTTGCAAGATCGAATCCTTCATTGGGCCAGCCGGCAGGATAGCGAGGACGGCCTCGCATCGGTGAGCCGCATGTGACGTGAGGATGCGAGCCGTCAGCCGCCGATCAGGCTTGCAGGCCGAGGATGGATGCTTCTCCAACCAGGAAGGGACACCGTCATGGGACTGCTAGATATCCTGCAACAGGCCATCGGCGGCGATGCCACCGCGCATGTGGACCAGGTCACGCAACACGCCTCCACCGACGAGATCGGCGCGGGCCTCGCCGCGGCCATGCGCTCCAACCAGACACCGCCGTTCGGCAACACCGTGGGGCAGCTGTTCGGGCAGTCTTCGCCGACACAGCAGGCGGGGGTGCTCAACCAGATCCTCGCGACGCTGGGGCCGGCCGCCGCGTCGGCATTGGCCGGGGGCGTGCTCGGACGCCTGCTGCAGCCCGGGCAGACGCAACTCACGCCGGACCAGGCCTCGCAGCTGTCACCCGCGCAGGTGACGGAGATTGCGTCGCATGCGGAAGAGCAGCATGCGGGGGTGATCGACGAGGTGAGCCGCTTCTATGCGCAGCACTCGGGGTTGATCAAGACGCTGGGTGGGGCAGCGCTGGCGATTGCGTTGGCGAAGATGAAGGAGAACGCGACGCGGGGGTGATGTCCTGAAGCTATTGCCGCTATGCCACCGAAGTCGAAGTGTCTGCCTCAGCCGGGAGAGGCGTCTTTTCCAGCATGGCGGTCTGCGTGCCCGCCTTCTCGGGTGATTTACCTTGGTAGGTCCAATACAAGAACTTGTCGCCCCGCTTGCCCATGAAAATTCGCCGATTGACCGACCAACGGCTTGCTTCGGCAAAACCGACGCCGCCATCCGCCATCTGGTTCTTGAAGCCGGCAATGGAGTCGTGGACATAGCGGTCAAAAAACACATCGAAGCCCGCTCGAGCCTCGCCGCCCAGACCGGCGATCCAGTCGCCTTTGTACGCATCGAAGATGGCTTGTTCGTGCGCATCGACACTCCGTGTCAAATACCCTCCGCGGGCCCGCGCCAGCAGTTCTATGTCCCGGTTCCATTCGCTGTCGGTAATGGCCATGTATGGGTCCACGCCGCCCGGTGGTTTCAACCGGCCATCGCGCAGGCGGCGCCTTCTGCTCGCGCGCCATTGGTAATAGCGATTCATGTGCCAGATGATGTTGGTTTCGAGTTTGTCGGACTTGGGCGCGGAACCGATACCGATCACACCGCCCTGGCCCATATAAACATTCCACATCGACTCGAGGTGTTTTGATATTTCAAACATCGACCCCGCGGACGCCATCACTTCTTTTGGCGACTTGAAAGGAACGCCGGCCTTCCAGCCTTCAATAAACAGATTGTTCAGCGCAACGCGAGACAGCTCGTTGCTTCTTTTTTCCTGATATTCGTATGCATATCCGCCTCCGACGTCGGAATGCATTCCTGGATAAAAAACTTCCACGCAATTCGAAGGCAGCACCTGATCTTCGCGTACCGAGTCGGAGGGGAATTTTTCGCGCACTTCATGCGATGCCACAAAATGGACGCAGCGGCGCACGTAATCTGGAATACGAAGGTCTTGCGCCCATTCGGCATGTCCTCCCTTGTCGACGGAGATCAATGTGCCGCCGCCGACAGTCCCGATAACGGTTCCAGCCGGGCCCAGGAGGATCGTCCCTGCCACTGGCAGGGCATATGGCGCCGAAGATTCCAGACGGCTGCCGCCGTAGCCAGTCGATGAGACGGTGTCCAGAATTCCTAAAAAATAGACCACCACTTCCGGGCGAATATCCTTGGCGTTTTTTTTCTGCCACCAAAGACGACCGCCTATGTTTTCCGTCAATTTCCTGGTGAGCATGCGCACAAACGCGCGTGCCTGGGTCGCACCTCTCGAAAATCCGAAAACAGCAATGTTGATTTGACTGACGAAAGGCATGTGGTTGTCCGCATGCTTCTTCAGTTCATTGAGCATCCAATTGATCCGGGCCTCTCCCAGTCTTGCCGCCGCCATGCCCAGGGCATTGTCAATGCCCTTGCCAGAGTCTCCTACCTTTGGGCATGGGGTGCCCACGCCTTCGATGTAGCGGCCAATAGTTCGCGGGTATTGGGTGTTATCGCCATGAGCAAATTGCCAAAGCTTGGAAATATTGCTGTATTTGACTTTTTTTGCATCGGTTGAGCCGCCCTTTCCCCCAACTCCATCGGCATCATAATTGTTCCCGGTGCCGTCAAAGAACGCAGTGAACCAAATAGGTTTCGGACATTCTTTGCAGCCTTCGATATTTGTCCAATCCAGTTGGGCGCGAACTCCTTTCCGGATCACGTCATCCATGGAGTTGAGGTCGCCGATGCGACGAACGGTGGGTGGATTGTTCATATCTGATGGGTTTTAATGGCCGAATAAGGAAATCAATTCTGTTGAATCGGTTTCTTCTTGCCGTAAAACGGATTTGAAATTTCCTTCAAGCAAGAGCGACCTTCGAGTTTGGGCTGCTCATCACGCTTGGCGAGTTCCACCTTGGGCGATGGGACCTCCTTGCTGAAATCCATGTCGCCCTCCACCCGGCCATCCGGAAAGAAATGCAGCAGAAGCCCGCCAGCCTTGTCCTTGATTGGTGGTTTGGTGATGGTTATTTCACCCTCGCACCAGGCACCGCCCGGCTCCTTGCCTGGACTGGTAAAGGGATCGAATTTGTTGTCGGGTGATTCGAGCAGCGCCTTGTCAACGACCCGAAACCACCACACCTTGAATTTCTTGGGCGTTGTCCATCGAAAATCCCAAGCCAGGCTGGCCCGACCGCCGGGACCTCCCTGCCAATGGTCCTCATCTCGCCGTGTTGCGCGAGCGCCATCTGCACTGGACGCAAAATCCAGATCATTCTTGTCGGGCGGCAGAAGATAAACACCGTAAATATCGTAGTCGGTGTAGTTATACGAACCGGCTGTGATGATTTCGTAATTCGGATCGTTCCACTTGATGTAACCGCCAGGTCCCAGTCCATTTCGTTCTGTTTCGCTCATGCGATCACATGCGGTGATCCCGATGATCGATGCCGCAAGGAGGAGGGCTGTAAGGCCGCGCTTTTTCATCAAATATTCCGTGCCAAGGCCATTGGATTGCCGAGGTCGGCATGCGATGCACCGGGCGCCTCACTGGCATGTTCGATCTCACGCCACTGCGATTCGGTAATGTCGGCAAGCGCTTCCTGCAATGACGCGCCATCCGCCACCGCAGACATTGCAGGCGCGATCAATGGGTGTTTGTCAAAGTTCGCACCCAAACGAATGGCGAGTGAGCAATACGCTTCGATAGCGGGGGCGCCTTCGAGGCCATATCCGGTGCATCGGTGCAATTGATTTTTAAAGAATGCATACCGCATGGCCACGGGCAATTCGGCCAACGCATCCGGATCTTCGTTGCGAAACCGCTCGATCAAGGTAAATGGATGGCAGGCGTCGAGCAGACCTGTTTCTTGTTGCTGCGACAGCTGCATTGGAAATGGTGTTTTTTGCGACTCACCGAAAGGCTGGAATAGGGCGAGCTCTTGAAGCGCCAGCCCTGAATCCCAATAGAACCAACGCAGCGCGTAATTGGTCAGCACTTGCTTGTACGGCGAGAGAATCGCATCGAACCAAAATGGCAAAACCCGTGGATCGAAGAAGCGCATCAGCATCTCTTCGCCATCGCCGAGTTCGATATTGACGAACGCTGCGAGACTTTCCGTCAATGATTCGACGTCCTTGGCGGAAATGATGAAGCTCCCGGCAGCGTAACCCGTGGCCCTGTCGATCAAAGTTTCGGGCAGTCCCGCTTCGATATCGGCGATGGTCAGCTGGAACAAAAGCGGGCCGGATTGCGCAACATCGTCCTCCACGCCATTGCCGAGGAGCGACGTCGATTGATGGAGAGACCACTTTCGACGCGTCTGTGCCGCCATGCCGGAAAGAAGGGCGCCATCGACCAATGCAAAAGCGCGAAAGTCGGTTGCCTTGTTCAGCGCCGAGCGAAGCGCATGCGCGATGCTTTCTGTAGGGGCAGGTTGAGCCACGTGGGATCTCAGGCTTTGGCGGCAAATGGAGAGGCCATGGCTGCCGCGCTTTGAAGGCACGGCAGGCAAATGCTGTTGGGAAATGCCGGCAGCGGATAGTTTTGCTGCACCGGCCCCGCCAGCTTCCGCTGCACCGTGTGATAAGTGATCTTCCCCGGACACTCGAACGTGATGTCCCCGTTCTGCAACGTGATCGACGCCCCCTGTGCAGTCGCGATGCGAATCTTCTTCTTCGCCGCGAACTCCACCGTCTTGTCCGTACTCGCGATCTTCAGCGCATCCTTTGCCTGCACCCGAAGCTCGTCGTGCTGCGCCTGGAAATCCAGGTCGTCGCTGCCCGCGATGATCGACAGGCCCGACTCGGCATCCGCCTTCTGAGCGCCAGCCAACAGTCCGATGGCTTGTCCACTGTGCACCCTCAACACATCCGCCAGCGCAAGGTTGATATCCCCACCGCTGGCCAGCGTCGCCGTCTCACCTGCCACCATCTGCAACTGCTGCCCCGCCACCATCGCCAAGCCGCCGCGCGCAGCCAGTGCAACAACCGCATCGGTCGTATGCGGCACCTTGCCATCGCCGGTTGCGATGGACTTGTCCGACGCATCCGAATAAGCCGTCTCCAGCGTATCGCCCGCCACCATGCCACTCGCCGTATGCAGCATCGCCGCATACGGTGCACGCTCCTTGTCGAGCTGCGAAACATTGGCCTTGTCGGCGCCGATATGTCCGGCCAGCTGCACGGTCTCGTGCTTCATCGCCGCTTCGCTCAGCGCCTGCCCCAACTGCTGCACCTGCTTGAGCAGCGCCATGCCAGGGGCGAAGTCGCCCACAGGCTCAAGCTGCTTGCCACCGGCACCGTGGTACGTGCTCAGCAACACACCCTTGCCGCCGCGCAACGCCGCATAGCCATCGGTGCGAAGCTCGAGCCCTTGCCCGCGGAAGCTGCCGCGGAAGTTGTCCGCCTGATGAATCAGATGCCCGAGATTCAACTGGCTGTGTGCCGTGCTCGCATGCAGCTGCACGCGCAGCTGCTGGTTCGAGTCGTCGAACACCAGTTGGCTGAACCCCTCGCCGCCGAACTCCTTCGTCTTGAATCCGCTCAGCGCAGCCGCATTGCGATGGCCCTTGTCGTCCGCACTGGCACCGTGCCAGGCCGGTGCGTGGCCGGCGGCAAGATTGGCCTGCGCGCTCGGCGATCCGTTGCGCGCCTGTGCGAAGACGTCGCTCTCCTGGCTCTGGCCTGAGCCTTCCTGGTTGCGCGATGCACCACCGGGCGTGGGCTCGATGCCGCCATCGCCGCGCCCGTTGTACAGCGCACCGACGATCACCGGCTGGTCGACATCGAGGTCGACGAACTTCACCAGCACTTCCTGTCCGATGCGCGGCAGCCATTGCCAACCCATGCCGGGGCCAGCCTGGCGCTGGGCCACGCGAATCCAGCGCGTGCTGCGGTTGTCCTGTGCGTCGCCACTGCCGTTGTCGGTTGTGTTGTTCTGCCAGTGGAATCGCACGCGCACGTCGCCGCGATCGTTGCAATACAGCTCGTCCGCGCCATTGGGCGAAGTCTCGCCCGAAGGTCCGACGACGATCGCGCTGTGCACGCCGCTGGCCGTGGGCTTGGCATGCAGCCGCGCGCCGTCGGCCGCAGCGAGCACGGGCCGCCATGGACGATCCACATGCACGGCCGAGAAGCTGTTGGCGTAGCCCAGCGTCTTCGCCGCAGCGAGGCTTTGCGCCTGCGGGCGAACATCGTTCACGTCGTCGTGCGGGCCCGTGCCCGTCGGCACCAGCCCGAACACATCGTCTTCGGCGATGACCGATGCACAAGGCCTGTCGAACACAAGGTGCTCCGACAGATCGCCCAACTGCGCAGCAATCGATGCCGCCGTGTCCTTCGGCAGGTTGTTGATGCCGACATGCTCGACGGTGTCCAGCAGCAGCGCGGGCTTCGTCTGTAAACCAAGTGCGGGCGCATCGTCGACTTCGATGCGCGTGCCCGCGCGCAGCGTGCGCACGGTGCTGTGGCCGAGCATCACGTCGGCGCGACACTCGGCCGCTTCCATCATCAGGCCGGCATAGCGTTCGAGCGTGCGGTTGCTGTCCCAGCCGCGGCTGCGGTCATTGAGGCCGAGCACGTCGTCGTACTCGATGCGCGGCGCGTTCTTGCCGCCCACTGCAAATCGCGCGGCGGCGCTGCCCGTCAACTGCCGCTTGCCGTCGACGTTCCACGCGCTCAGGTGAACCTGCGCCACCGACTGCCGCATGCGGCGCACCAGCGCCTGCACGGCGTCGCTGCGCTCCTGCGAACTCTTGCGATGAAAGCGGATGGGCGAGTTCGTGTCCGCGGGCTGTGCATCGTTCGCGGAGAAGATCACGAGCTTGTGCCCCAGGGGCGCCTTCTCGTCTTCCTCGATGCGCCAGGCCAAGCCCTCTTCGGTCAGCAGGCGCGAGAAGAAATCGAAGTCGCTCTCGCGGTACTGCGTGCAGTAGGTGCGAATGGGCGCATCGGCCAGAAAGCCGCTCACCTCGGAAGAGAAGGCCCAGCTGCCTGCATCGGCATACGGCGCGAGCACGCGCTCGATGATGTCGGCCACCGAGCGTTGCTGGAACACCTGGCTGCGCCCTTGCTGCGTGGCCAACCAGATCCACGGCACGAGCGTGAGTCGGTAGCGCGCAAGGCCGCCGTCGGAGCCGAGCGACTCCACCGCGCGGATCAGACCGGTGCGTTTGCCGGTCGAGCCGTTGGCGAGCACGGTGACCAGCGTGAGCGGCTGATCGATCATCGAAGAGAGCGCGAGATCGGCGCGCAGGCTCAGGCAGACGATGCGCATCTCGAACGGCTGCGACACGGCCTCGCGTTGAACCCAGCCTTCGACGCGCAGGGCATCGATGCTGGCGTTGGTCGAAGCGCCGGGAGTCTCGAGACGGTAGAGCCGATTGGTCTGGCTGAGCTCGGCCCAGAGCGTGCTGCGGTCAGCGGAAGGCATCGTCGGGATTCGCGTTGGCACGGAAGCTCATGGCTTGCATCGCTGACCGGACTTGCAATCCGCCGCGACCTCGGCCAGCGCCGAAGGCTGTGGCGCGGGGTCCGGTGCCTTGCTGCGCTTGAGCAGGGCGGTCAGTAGATCGGTGTCGGGATCGGGCTTGGCGGGGCGCGATGCCGCCTGCGCGGCGTCGTTGGCGCGCCGCGGCGTCTTCGATGTGTTGGCGGCCGTCTTCACGGGTTTGCCGTTGGCGGCGCGCGCAGGCTGCTTCGACGAGGCGACATGCGTTGGCTTCTTTGCGGCTGCGGCAGCAGTCGTCGTCTTCTCGGTGCGCGCTGGTTTCGCGGACGCGACGCGCGCCGACTTGCCCGCGGGCGGAACGACCATGGGCTGCGCACCGATCGCAGCGAACGGCGTGGATTGCTGCTGCTGTTGAGAAGGCGAGGCCGTGTCGCCCTCGACGATGCGTGCGGTTGCCGGTTCGGGTGCAGCAGGTGCAGCTGCACTGCCGGGAGCCGGTGTCTCGGGCACTGGAGGTGCAGCCTCGACGGGCGGTACAGGCTTCGCCGGCGAAGCGACCGCGATGTTCACCGATGCATCGGCGCGTTTCGATTGCAGTTGGTAAGTCGTGGCACCCGCGACGCCGATCAGCAGCGCGAGAGAAGCCCACACGCCCGGTCGCTTGAAGAAGGATCGCGCACCGCTCTCGCGGCCGCCGAGTTGCGCGAGCACGCGTGTGGATTCCCCGTTGGGCGCGGCAGACGCTGCGTCTGCCGCGGGAGTGCTCGAACCGAGCAGGCTCGGCCGTCCCTTGTTGTCGTCTGGCGCGCCCATCATGGATGGGTGGTCCCGAAAGCAGGCATGTTTTTTCTCCCCGCGGCTTGTGGTGTGACCGACGCAACGTTGCAACTTGGATGCAGTTGTTGCGTGCGAGTGATTCGAAGTGTTGTGCGACTCATACAATGAATTGCACTCTCCGAACACCGTTGATCTTCTTTGCTCTCTTTTGTTATTTTGCCTTGATGGTGGCCGCGCTTGCCATCTTCTTGTTCCCTTCTTTTCGTGAGCGTGTGTTGCGAGCCACGATCAATTTGTCGACTGCAATTGCAGTCTTTTTCATCAAGACCGGCCATCGATTCGGCTTGGTGTCCGAAGCAAGTTTTCAGTTGGTGCGCGATGGTGGTTCGGGTGTGCGTACTTTTGCCGTACGCCATCGTTATCTGTTGCTCTCGGGCATGGGCCTGCTCATCGTTCCGGTGATGCTTAGCGTGGCCTTCGGAACCGGCCGCGTTCTTTTTTTCGACGACTGGGCCACGACGAGCGATCCGAAGATCGAGGCGCTTCTCAAGGGCGAGCAACTCGTGCCGCCGCCTGCGCTGCCCCCCGAAATCTTCGCAACGGCAGAGGTGGAACAGGTCCGTCCGCTCACGAAGGAAGGCAGCCGCGACTGGGCTGTGCTCGATGCGGACTTCCGCAATCGCCTGCTGCTGGTCTACAAGATCATGAAGGAGAAGCATGGCTACGACCTCGCGTTGCTCGAGGGTTATCGCAGTCCAGAACGGCAGGCCAAGCTCGCTGCATTGGGCAATACAGTGACGCTCGCCAAGGCGAATCAAAGCTATCATCAATATGGACTTGCGGCAGACAATGCGTTCTTTCGCAATGGCAAGCTGGTGATCTCGGAAAGAGACCCGTGGGCCATGGAGGGCTACCGTCTTTATGGCGAGGTGGCCGAGTCCGTGGGGCTTGTGTGGGGTGGTCGTTGGTCCTCGATCAAGGACTACGGTCACGTGGAGTACCGCAAGCCCGGTTTCAAATTGCCACGCGACTGAATGCCGATACGGCATCGGTTGCATCGACAAACCAACGAGGCAAGCAAGGGGGAGTTCGAATGGAAGAGGATCAACCCGCATCGGACGACGATCGTCCGTGGATCGTTCTGCATGACAAGACCGACCATGGCGGCATCGTGATCACCGCATCCGAGAACACGAGCATCGACGAACGCCGCGTGGCCCGCATCGGCGATCTCGTGTCCTGCCCGCGGCCCGGCCATGGCATCAACCCCATCGTGACCGGCAGCCGCTACGTCACGCTCGACGGCCGGCGCGTTGCGCGGCATGGCGACAAGGCGCGGTGCGGCTGCACGCTGCTGTCCAGCCAGATCGCTTCCGCGTCCGAATGACAAGGGCCATTCCGTTGGCTGCAGGCGCGGCATCCGGCATCACGGGCGCATGCGCCGCCGCATGACAGAGGCATCGACGAGTCCTTGATGCTGGCGCGACTGGTCAAGCCCACCCTCATGCTTTTCGCCGTGTTCATCACGGTGTGGGTGATCGTGGTCGTCTACTGGAACTACACCGCGCGCATGCCGAGCACGAGCGACATCGCGCTCTACCTCGTCGTGCTGCCGCTGGCGCTGGTGGTGTTCTATCTCCTGCTGCGACGGATCTTCACGGGTGCACCGTCTTCCGCTGCATTGCCTTCGGTTGCGCGCGGTGCGTCCGCGGCAACTGGTGGTGTCGCATCGACGGGGGCAACAGCCGACGTGCAGCAAGAACGCCTGCAGATGTCGGTGCTCGCGTTCGCTCTTCACACACCGCGCGGCAACGATGCCGATGCGGTGGCCACCGCCGTCGGCCAGGCGCAAGCGCCTGAACTGGTCGCCGAACTGCGCGATGGCGAAGGCTTTCCCATGCTCGCAGGCTGCGTCGCCGGCCTCGATGTGAATGAATTGCGCGAACACCTGCGCGAGTCGCTGCGGCCCGCGCCGGAGGCCTTCGATGTCGACGCGCTGGCCGACGACAGGCTGCGCGCGATTCACCTGATGTCCGACGTGCTGCAGGAGTTGCTCGCTTCGGCGACCGGCGCGCTGCTGAATGCTGGCGACGCGCTTTCGGTGCGCGCGCCCGGGCGTTTCGTGTCGAGCGGCGCGATCGTCCCTGGCTCCGCGACCGCGCCGCAGTTGTGCATCTCGCTGCTGTTGCCGGGCGCATGGAGCGAAGGCGAGCGGGCGATTGCCACGCAATGGGTGCAGCAACTGGCGCGCGAAGCCGACCCCTCGCAGCACTGGACCGTCGACTGCTTCAAGAGCGAGGCCGGCGTCTCCGCGATGGCGCTGCTCGACCGCATCAACCTCTCGCTTCACCGCGAACAACGGCCCGCGTTGTGGATGGCGCTGGCCGCCGACTCCGCGATTTCCAACGAGTGCATCGCCCGTTGGGAGGCCGAAGGCCTGCTCCATTCCGCGGCGCGCCGCAATGGCCGCGTGCCCGGCGAAGCGGCCGCGGGCCTGCTGCTGGCGCGCGCCGGCGATGCGCTGTTCGCGCAGCCCCACGCCGTGCTGCTCTCGCGCAGCGCGAGCGGGCAGCGGGACGAATCCGCCGACACCGCGCGCGTGCCCGACGCCAGCCTGCTCGACCTGTTCGCCCAAAGTCTGCTGGCAGCCTCAGCGCTGCAGCCCGACACCATCGACTGGGTCGTGAGCGATGCCGATCACCGCACGAGCCGCGTCACCGAAGTGGCAAAGCTCGTGCAGGAGCGGCTGCCGCACCTGCCTTTCGAAAACAACCTTTCCGTCTGCGCGAGCCTGGGCTACCTCGGGGCCGCGGCCGACATGACTGCCGTGGCACTCGCGTGTCACCTTGCGGTGCGAGATTCGCGGCATGTGCTCGCGCTTTCCGTGCAGGACGCGCGCGCCCGGACGGCCATGCTGGCCGGCCCTGCGAGCCCTGTGCCACAAGCTACCTAACCGGACCGATTCCAGAAACATCTATGCGGCGATTCTTCAGTTTCCTGGCCGATCCGCGCACCCTCTCGGTGATCGGCGCCATCGCGCTCGGCGCGTTCCTCCTGATCGGTGCGCAGACGCTCGAGATCGGCGCGATCTGGGCCGTCGGCATCTTCGTGGTGCTGCTGCTGCTGTGGCTGCTCGTGTGGTTCATCCGGCGCATGCGCACCCGCTCGGCCAACCGCAAGCTCGGCGACATGCTCGAAGACCAGGCCGACGCCGCCGTGCGCGACAGCGACCCCGAGCGCAAGGCCGAGATCGACGAGTTGCGCGGGCGCATGGTCGAGGCGGTCAAGACGATCAAGACCTCCAAGATCGGCCAGATGTCGGGCAGCGAGGCGCTGTACGAACTGCCCTGGTACATGGTCATCGGCAATCCGGCGGCGGGCAAGAGCAGCGCCATCCTGAATTCGGGCCTGCAGTTCCCGTTCGCCGACAAGGGCAACGCGGTGATCCAGGGCATCGGCGGCACGCGCAACTGCGACTGGTTCTTCACCACCGAAGGCATCGTGCTCGACACCGCGGGCCGCTATTCCATTCACCAGGAAGACCGCAAGGAGTGGTTCGGCTTTCTCGACCTGCTCAAGAAGTACCGGCCGAAGGCACCGATCAACGGGATCATCATCACCGCGAGCATTCCCGAGCTGATCGGCAGCCGGCCCGACTTCGCGATCCAACTCGCCAAGAACCTGCGCCAGCGCATGCAGGAGCTGACCGAGCGGCTCGAGGTGTTCGCGCCGGTCTACGTGATGTTCACCAAGGCCGACCTGATCACCGGCTTTGCGGAGTTCTTCGGCGACAGCGACAAGATGGAGCGCGACCGTGTGTGGGGCGCATCGCTGCCTTACGACGGCGACGAGAAGCAGGACGCCGTCGCCCTGTTCGACAAGCGCTTCGACGAGCTCTACCTGGGCCTGAAGGAAATCAGCGTCTCGCACTTCGCGAGCCACCGCGGCAGCGACCCGTCGCCCGAGCTGCTGATCTTTCCGCTCGAGTTCGCGGCCATCAAGCCCGCGCTGCGCGCCTTCCTGGCCACGCTGTTCGAGAGCAACCCGTTCCAGCACAAGCCGGTGTTCCGCGGCTTCTACTTCACCAGCGCATTGCAAGAGGGCACGATGCGCAGCCTCTCGACCGAGCGCATCGCCAAACGCTTCGGGCTCACGCTGAACAACGCGGCCACCAAGTCCAAGGAAATCTATTCGCAGAACGGGTTCTTCCTGCGCGACCTGTTCTCCAAGGTGATCTTTGCCGACAAGAAGACGGTGCGGCAGTTCTCCAGCCCGGTGAAAGCGCGCGTGCGCTACGTGAGCTTCTTCGCTTTCGTCGCCGTGCTGGGGCTCCTGCTCGGTGGGTGGACCTGGTCGTACCTGGGCAACCGGCAGCTGGTGGAGAACGTGCAGGCCGACCTCGACAAGGTGGTCAAGCTGCAGGCCAGCGACAACGGGCTGCGCACGCGCTTCGAGGCGCTGGGCATCCTGCAGGACCGCATCGAGCAGCTCGAGAAATTCCGCAACGACCGGCCGCTGTCGCTCTCGCTCGGCCTCTACCAGGGCAACCAGCTCGAAGACAAGCTCGTTGCCGAGTACTACGGCGGCGTCAAGCAACTGATGCTGGCGCCGGTGTCCGACAACCTGCAGGCGTTCCTGCGCGAAGTCAACGCGCATCCGGAGCGTCTGAAGCGCGCCGATGCGGCGGGCAACCCTGCAGCGCCGGTCGCGGTCTCGGCCGCCACGCCGGCAACGCCGCCGGCCGCGGAGAGCGGCGGCCTGTATGCGGGCTCGTCGCCGGCCGATGTGCAGGATGCCTACAACGCGCTCAAGACCTACCTCATGCTGTCTGACAAGCGGCAGGTGGAGACCGCGCACCTGACCGACCAGATCTCGCGCTTCTGGCGCGGCTGGCTCGAGAGCAACCGCGGCGACATGCCGCGCGCGGCGGTCATCCGCGACGCCGAGCGCATGATCACCTTCTACCTGCGCCGCGTGGGCGACGACAACTGGCCCGCGCTGGCCGACACCAACCTCGCACTGGTCGAGCAGACGCGCGACAACCTGCGCCGCGTGGTGCGCGGCATGCCGGCGCGCGAACGGGTCTATGCCGAGATCAAGGCGCGCGCCTCCACGCGCTTCGCACCGATGACGGTGGCGCGCATCCTGGGTGCGACGGCCGGCGCCGAGAGCGAAGGCGCCATCGCCGGCAGCGTCGCCATCTCGGGCGCCTTCACGCGCGAAGCCTGGCAGCAGTACGTGGACGATGCGATCCGCGACGCCGCCAACAAGGAAACGTCGAGCAAGGACTGGGTGCTCAACGTCGCGGGCAACGACGACCTGACGCTCGAAGGCAGCCCCGAGCAGATCCGCAAGACGCTGGCCACCATGTACAAGCTGGAGTACGCCAAGGAGTGGCAGCGCTTCCTGCAGGGCATCGCGGCCAAGGACATGGGCAGCTTCGAGCAGGCCGTGGTGGCGATGAACTTGCTGGGCGATCCGCAGAACTCGCCGATCCGCAAGGTTTTCGACACCGTCTACGACCAGACCTCGTGGGACAACCCCTCGCTGGTCAACGCCGGCCTGCAGCAGGCGCGCACCGGGGCGCTCAACTGGTTCAAGAACCTCTTCAGCCGCGCCACGCCGTCGCAGGTCAACGTGAACATCGATGCGAGCGGCAACCGCACCGAGATCCCGATGGGCCCGATCGGCCGGGAGTTCGCGGGCGTCGCGCGCCTGGTGGTCGAGCGCGACAACACCTCGCTCCTGCGCGGCTACCTTGCCACGCTGTCGAAGCTGCGCGGCCGCTTCAACCAGATCAAGAACCAGGGCGACCCCGGGCCGGGCGCGCGCCAGCTCATGCAGCAGACGCTGGAAGGCAACGGCTCCGAACTGGCCGACGCGCTCAAGTACGTCGACGAGCAGATGCTCACGGGCATGGACGCCTCGCAGCGCCAGGCCCTCCGGCCGCTCCTGGTGCGGCCGCTGCTGCAGGCCTATGCGGTGACGATCCAGCCGACGGCAGTGGAGGTCAACAAGATCTGGAGCGCGCAGGTGCACCAGCCGTTCCAGCAGTCGCTCGCGACCAAGTACCCGTTCGCCGCGGGCGCGAAGATCGAGGCCTCGCCGGCGGAGATCGCGCAGTTCTTCGGACCTGAAGGCGCCATCGGCAAGTTCGTGACGACGACGCTGGGCTCGCTGGTCATCCGCCGCGGCGACCTGCTGTCGCCGCGTGCCTGGGGCGACCAGGGCCTCACGCTGAGTCCCGATTTCGTGAACGGTTTTTCGCAATGGGTGGCGCCGCTCTCGGGCGCCGCGGCCGGCGGCGGCAGTGCCGCGCAACCGCAGACGCTGTTCCAGATCCTGCCGCAGCCCGTGTCGGGCCTCACGGAATACATGGTGGAAATCGACGGCCAGCAGCTGCGCTACCGGAACACGCCGCCGCAGTGGTCCAACTTCGTCTGGCCCAACGCACAGGGCTCGCCAGGCGCGCGGATCACGGCCGTCACCTTCGACGGGCGCACTGTCGAGCTGATCAACGAGCCGGGCAACTTCGGGCTGGAGCGCCTGCTCAGCACGGCCCAGCGCACCAAGCTGCCCGACGGCAGTTTCGAACTCACCTGGGCGCGCGACAACGCGAGCGTGACCGTCAAGCTGCGCGTGGTCCAGAACACGCAGAGCGGCCCGACCAACGATTCGCCGCAGGGCAAGGGGCTGCGCGGCACCGTGCTGCCGTCGTCGGTGGCGGAGATCGGCGTGCCCACGGCGTCGCGCGCAACGCCTGCGACAACGGCACCGGCACAGGGAGTCGGCAAATGAGCGCGTTGCAGACACAGCAGCTGTGCTACTTCGGCAAGTTGCCCGGCCGCGGCGACTTCGTGAAAGGGCTCTACAACCCGCAGCTCATCAAGGTGTTCGACAACTGGCTGTCGCAGACCATGGAGATGCTGTCGGAAGACCCGCGCTGGAAGATCATCTATGACAACGCGGCGCCGATCCATTTCGTCTGCCTCGGCTCGCGCAGCCGCGTGGCCATTGCGGGGCACCTGAAGGCGAGCCGCGACGAGTCGTCGCGCCGCTATCCGTTCCTCGCGGCCACCTCGGTGGAGGTCGACGAGGCGCTCGACTTCATGCGCGGTGCGCCGATGCTCGTCGGCCCGTACTGGGACCGCATGGCGGTGCAGGTCAACGCGCTCACCGAAGGCACCGACCTCGACAGCGAACTGAAGCGCTTCGAGGCGCTCGATCCGGCCATCGAGACGGGCTTCAAGAAGTCGACCTCGCGCGCCAGCTATGCGGCCTTCACGCGCGACACGAGCCTCTTGCGCATCGAGCAGATGCTCAACTTCGACGGCCACAAGGTGTCGCTGCGCCGCGCCATCCTCGCGATGGGCCTCCTGCTGCAACCGGTGATGGCCAGCGCGGTGTCGCACCTCGAAAAGGGGCTCACGCTGCCGCTGCCGCGCGACCCGGTCGACCGCTCGCTGATCGCCACCTTCTGGCTCGAGCTGGTGTCGCAGTTCCTCGCCAAGGCCGACTTCGAGCTGGTGCTGATGGCCACCGAGATCGACGGCCGCTCGCGCCTGGTGATCGGCTTCAACGGCCTGTCGCCACGCAGCCTGCAGAGCGTGTGGCATCCGCAGGTCTACACCGAACACAACATCGACATCGACAACCCGGAGTGGGTCGAGGACACCATCCACAGCAACTACGCGATGTTCAAGCTGGTGAGCTACCTGGACCAGCCGCAGCTGCCGCTGGACATCGTGCTCACGGCTTTTCGCGAAGTCTTCATCGGGGAATGACGGTCATGAAAAGTTATTTGCGCGTTCTGTCGCTGGGCCTCGGGCTCGTATTTGCCGCGGCCGCCGTGCAGGCCCAGACGGCAGGCGCCGCTGGCGCCCTGGTCGAAACCACGCCCGCGGCCGCCGGCAAGGGCGAGCAGGTCGTGGCCGGCGGGCAGGTGCCCGACGAGGCCACGCGCGTCGCCGTCATCGAGGCGCTGCGCCGCATCTACGGCCCGAGCGGCGTGATCGACAAGATCGAGGTGGTGAACACCGTGAGCATGCCGGCCAACTGGGCCGCCAACGTGCAGCGTCTGATCACGCCCGCGCTCAAGGACATCCATCGCGGCCAGTTCCAGATCGAGGGCACGCAGATGGCGCTGAGCGGCGAGGTCGGCAACGAGGCGCTGCGCCAGAAGATCGTGAGCGACATGGCCAATTCGCTCAACCCGACCTACACCATCAAGAACAGCCTGCGCGTGCCGGTGTCGGAGCAGATCACGGTCGACCAGGCGCTGGCCAACCGGACCATCGAGTTCGAACTGGGCAGCGCCACGCTCACGCGCAAGGGCCGCGACATCCTCGACGAAATGGCGCCGATCCTGCAGAAGCTCACGAACAAGTCGGTGGCGGTCATCGGGCACACCGACAACGCCGGCAGCCGGGCGTCGAACCTGGCGCTGAGCCAGTCGCGCGCCGAGGCGGTGAAGGGCTATCTGGTGGGCAAGGGGATCGATCCGATGACGCTCACGACCTCGGGCGTGGGCCCGGACCAGCCGGTGGCGAACAACGCGACCGACGAAGGGCGCTCCCGCAACCGGCGCATCGAGTTCCGGGTCGGGCGCACCTGACGATCAAGCCGCTCGGCGACCCGCGTTCGCGGGTTGCTCAGCGCGACTCGTCGTCGCTCTTGGGCAGGTCGAGCAGGTCCACCAGCTGGGCCAGTTCCTGCTCGTTCTTGATCACGTTGCGCAGCCACGCATGCAGTGGCATGTCGGCCCAGCGCGCGGCCTTGTTCGCCATGTAGGCGGCGGGGCTTGAAGGCTCGGTCTTCTCGAAATACGCCGCCACTTCCTTGAGCTGGGCGATGGCTTGCGCACGGCTATGGATGCCGGGCGGCAGCGCGGTGGGTGCCGCTGCCGGCGCGTGATGGTGCGGCACCACGGCATCGAACACCGGCTCGATGCGCGAGGGCGCGGGCGTACCGGTGGCCGGTGTTGCTGCAGGTGCCGTCGGTGCACCGCTGTCCATCGGCACGCCGGCTTCCCGCGCGAAGCGCTCGACCGTCTGGCGGATGGCCGCAGCCGCGTCCTTGGCGGCACGGAAGCTCGGGCCGTTGGAAGCGGTGCGTTCGTCGAACACGGCCTCGAATTCGGCCAGCGCCTGTTCGCAGGCCTGCACATCGCGGTGCGTCTTCTGAAAGAACTTCGCCGGCGTGGCGCGGCGGATGCGATCGAACTGCTCGACCGTCACCTTGTTGCGCTGCAGCTCGTCGGCCTGCGCGGGCGTGCGGCGGATGCTCTGGTCGAGCGCGAGTGCGGTCTCCCAGACCAGTGCGCCGTAGCCGGTGCTGGCATCGCTCACGATCGGCGCGCGCTGCAGCAACTCGACCGAACGCCCGATCAGCCACGTGACGTTGCCCACGCGCATCTCGATGTCGCCGCCCTCGGGCAGCGGATGCAGTTGGTCCCAGTACTGCTGGCACAGGCCGGTGAGCAGGCGGTAGCCGTCGGCCAGGCCCTCGAAGCCGCGCTGGCTGGCGGCCGCATCGGTGAGCCACACGGCCAGCCGCAGGTCCTTGGTGGATTCGCGCAGCAGCTTCTCGCACTCGGAAATCACGAAGGGCCAGTTGGCTTCCTTCAGCTCGATGATCCACTCGCCCTGCTCGAGCGACGGGTCGTCGTGCTTGCGCGCCTCTTGAATGGCGTCGAACTGCCGCGAGAACAGCATGTCCTCGCCACAGGGCGAGGCTTCCGAGATCGGGGCCAGCAAGGCCGGCAGGTCGAGCCGCGTCGTCATGGCAGCGAGATGGTCAGGTTGGCCTGGCGCGGGCCGAGCTTCACGATGTCCTGGTAGCTCGCGAGCGTGCCCTGCGTCGTGCTGCCCAGGTGCGCCGACAGGCCGATGAAGCCCAAGAGGCCGATCAGCGCGAACAGCGCGGCCACCACCCATTGCGGCGCCTCGCGCTTGAGCGAGTGCGAGATCAGGTCGGGCAGCGGCCAGTGCGGCGCGAAGGGCGTGCGCTTGCCGCGGGCATTGGCGATCTCGTCGCCCACGCGCGCGGTGAGGTAGGCCAGCTTCTCGGTGCCGTCGATGGCGTACTTGCCCTGGAAGCCCAGCAGCAGGCACATATAGAACACCTCGAGCGTCTGGATGCGCGCGGCCCCGTGCGCCCGCTCGACCTCGAGCATGTTGAAGAAGTTCTCGCCCGCGAGCTGGTCGCCGAACAGCGTGAGCTGCAGCGGCCGGCGTTCCCACTCGGAGCGGATTGCGAACTCGGGCGCCGAGAGCACGAACTCGTCGATGGTCGCGCAGAAAGCGTACTTGGCCGCATGGATCTGCTCGGCCGTCGCGTCGAGCTTGCGTGCGTTGCGCTCGAATTCGCCCAAGTAGTTGCGGATGCCCGCGAGGAATTGCTCGGTGGTGGCGGGCTGCTGCTTCTTCTTCAGCAGGAACAGCATCACGAAGCCGTCGTACAACAGGTCGAGCAGGCTCGCGTCGGCGTCGGGGGCAGCGCCCGCGGGCGTGAACGACGCGGCGGGTGCGTCGGCGCCGAGCAGGGAAGGGGCCTTGTTGATGGTGGTGTTCATTGCGATCGGGGGATCAGCCGGTCACGGCAATCAGTTCGAGTTGCATGTCGGGGATACCGGCCGGCGCATAGATGGTGACGCTCTGCGCCTGCAGCATGCGGTCGTACAGCTGGCTCTTGCTGTCGATGGAGAAATAGCAGGCGCCCGCGCGGATCGGAATGGCCGGCGGCACCTGCGGTGCGTAGACGATGCGCACGCCCGGCATGGCCGAGAGCACCAGCTTGTCGACGTCTTCGGGCGCGCCGATCTTGAAGCGCTGCGGCACCGCCTCTGCCAGTTCGGCGGCCGGCATGCTGGCAGTGACCGACATGTAGAACACGGTCTTCTCGTCGATCTTTCCGGAATCGAGGCGCCCGAGGTAGAAGGCGTTGCGCGTCTCGGTGAGCGCGATTGCGAAGTAGCGCGTCGAGATCACCGTATCGAGCAGGTCGCGCACGATGCGGTCGAGCTCGGCGAAGGCGGGCCCCGGCTTCTCATGGTCGTACACCGGCAGGTCGTTGAGCGAATAAGTCTTGGCGAAGGTCATCAGCGCACCGGCCAGACTCAGCAGTTCCTGGAACAGCCGCTCCGGATGCAGCGACGGGTGATGGAACAGATGCGAGAGCGAGGCAAAGGCCGAATTGGCCGTGTGCAGCAGCCAGAACGAGGCGATGTCGCCCGAGCGGAACTCGATGATGTTCTTGCTCGGCTCGCGGTGGATGCCATAGAGCGAGTTGACCTTGGCCTGCAGCACGTCGAGCAGGCGGCGCAGCTGCTGGAAGATGGTGGCCGAGGCGTCGATGGAGGTGCACGGCGGCACGAAGCTGCGGTCGATCTCGAAGCCGCCCGCGGCGGTGCGGCGGATGCGGATCACCGGGATCGACACGAACTGCTCGCGCGGCTCGGTGTCGGCCAGGAGCTTCACGCTCTTGCGCAGGAACACCACCTCGGCGCTCACCGCGTTCGTGTAGAGGTCGAGCGATTGCGTCGCGTCGCTCGTGTAGCGCGCGGCAAAGCCTTCTTCGTTGGGGTCGGTGTAGTTCTTGCCCAGCTCCTTCACCGGATGCAGCACCAGGTAGAAGGTGATCTCGTTCTGGCCCGGGTTGAGCGTGTCCAGCGAGATGGGCGGGGGCAGCGCGTCGGCCTGCGGCGCCGAGTAGGGCTCGCCGTCGGGGAACACCAGCGACAGCTGCGAGGCGCGGAGCATGCCGCTCGCGAGCGCGTCGAGGTCGAAGCTGATGGAGCGCACGCCCCAGAAGTACGGATGCAGCGTCTGCGCCGTGGCACGCAGGCGCGCCTCGTGGTACGCGTCCTGGCGCTGGAAATGCTGGGGGCGTAGAAACAAGCCCTCTCCCCAGAGGACCTTGGCGGCATAGCTCACGTCGGATCAGCTCCCCTTGATTTTTCGGCAGTATCGCATCGTAGTTTGCTCGTGGACAAGCACGTCGGGCGGATCACGCCGGCGATGGCCGGCAGGTCACCGGGCCCAGCAGGTTGAGCGCGCTGCCGGTCGCGGCGCCGCCCTGTGCATTCTGCTGGCCGACCACCGCGCCCTGCGTCACCGTCAGGGCGCAGGCGTGCGCGCCCATCACGATGCCGGTCTTTTCCGCGTCCGCCGCGTTGAAGGCGAAGCGCCAGCGCTGCGCATCGGGCGAGTGGAACAGCACCACCACGCCCACCGCATTGGCGGTGCGCGGCACGGTCTCGGTCCAGGTGTATTGCTGGTCGGGAATCAGCGTGATCTCGCGACTCTCGACGAGGTCGTCGCCCAACTGCGTCTTGTCGCGTCCGGGCGTCACGAACGCGTCGAACGACGACTGGTAGAACCCAGTGGTTTCCTTCAGCTTGTAGATGCGCACCACCACGGCGAGCGGGCGGTTGCGGCTGTCGGCGTTGAGATTCTTGCCCGCTGCGATCGACATCGACACCTTGCGCGGCGGCTTCTGCGACTCGGGCAACTCGGGCTTCTTCAGGCCGCTGGCCTCCAGCGCGATGTTGGCGATCGTGAGGGCTGGAGAGCTGCATCCGCCGAGCATCAGCATCATCAACAGCGCGCCAATCGTGACTGGTATTTTCATTAGGACTGCTGAGGTAGCTGCATTCAATTGGTTGTCATTAGGCTTAAATAATTAACCGCCAGGCCTTTTAATTAAGCAATTTGGGTTACGTGACTTTAGTTATTCAAACGTAAACCAATATGTAGTATCGTGTATTGTCCATTGGCCGCAACGTATTGAATGATTGCGGCCCGCCAAAAAAAGTCAGATCCAAGCGGAGGGATTGTGTTGATTCGAAAGTACATGACTTACACGATGATTGCTGGTGCCATTGCCGCCACCAGCTTCCTGTCGGGCTGCACCACCACACCAGACGCCGCGGTGGCGCAGTCCGCCGATGCCTTCAACAAGAGCTTGGCCGATGCCGACGCCGCTGCAGCCGCGGCCACCGGCGACAAGTCGGCCGCCATCCGCCAGTACCAGAAGATCGCCACCGACAACCCGACCCGCGGCGAGCCGTGGTCGCGCATCGCGCAGATCTACTTCAACGAAGGCCGCTACAGCCTCGCCATCTCCTCTGCCGAGGAAACGCTGCGTCGCGATCCCTCCAGCCGTCAGGCCAAGAGCATCACCGCCGTGGGTGGCTTGCGGCTGGCGGCCCGTTCCATCGAGGACCTGGGCAAGGACAGCACCCTGAGCGGGGATGCCAACGCCGACGCCTACCGCCTCGCTGCGCTGCTGCGCGAAACCCTCGGCCTCTCCGTGCTGGTGCCGGCCGGCTCCGACACCAAGCCTTCGACTCCGTCGCGCCGTCCCGTCGCCGCCACGCCGCCCCCCGCACCGGCGCCTTCGGCCTCGACGCCGACTGCTTCGCAGCCCACCCCGGTTGCTGCGGCGCGTCCGACACCTGCACTCGCACCGGCGGCGCGTCCGGCGCCCGCACCCGCCGCTGCGCCGCGCGCGGGCGGGAGCGCCAATCCGTTCGACGCGCTCAAATAAATTTGTCGGCGTCTTGAATTGGGTTTGAAAAACCAAAGTATTCATTGAAATGCGTGCGCGCTCGCAATAAGACGCACAAAGTAGTAATTCGTCTCGCAGTCCTATTGGGAAGGTATTGAAGTCATGGCGACCAAAAGACAGAGTGTGCAAAAGCGCCTTCAGAAAGTGCGCCCGCCGCGCGTGCAACTCACCTACGACGTGGAACTCGGCGACGCCATCGAGAAAAAGGAATTGCCGTTCGTCGTTGGCGTGGTCGCCGACCTGGCTGGCCAGTCCGAGGTGGAGCAGCCCAAGCTGAAAGACCGCAAGTTCGTCAATGTCGACCGCGACAACCTGGACGACGTCATGAAGGGCCTGGCCCCGCGCGCGGCCTACCAGGTGGAGAACAAGCTCGACCAGCGCGGCGGCACCTTCGCCGTCGACCTCACCTTCAACTCGATGGACGCCTTCTCGCCCGAGGCCGTGGTCGACCAGATCGAGCCGCTCAAGCGCCTGCTCGACGCGCGCACCAAGCTCGCGGACCTGCGCAACAAGATGGCCGGCAACAGCAAGCTCGAAGACCTGCTGGCCGACGTGCTGAACAACACCGAGCAACTCCAGCGCCTGGGGCAGGACGCCGGCAAGAAGGACGGAAGCTGAACATGACTGCGCAAGCACTATCGGCATCAGGCGGTGCCGCCTCGCCCGAAGCCTCGATCGACCTGCTCGACCAGATCGTCGAGAAGAGCAAGGTCGCCAAGTCCGACGCCGAACACACCCGCGCCAAGGACCTCATCGGCGAACTGGTCAGCCAGGTGCTCGAAGGCTCGGTGATCGTCTCGGACAACGTCTCGGCCATGATCGACGCCCGCGTGGCCGACCTCGATGCCCTCATCTCCGCGCAGCTGAGCGCCGTGATGCACGCGCCCGAGTTCCAGAAGCTCGAGAGCACCTGGCGCGGCCTCGAATACCTCGTGAAGGAAACGCCCACCGGCACGATGCTCAAGATCAAGGTCATCAACGCCACCAAGCGTGACCTGATCCGTGACTTCAAGGCCGCCGTCGAGTTCGACCAGAGCGCGATGTTCAAGAAGGTCTACGAAGAAGAATTCGGCACCTTCGGCGGTGCACCGTTCGGCGCACTGGTCGGCGACTTCGCCGTCACGCGCCAGCCGGAAGACATGTACTTCCTCGACCAGATGGCGCATGTGGCGGCTGCCGCGCACGCGCCCTTCATCGGCGCCGCCTCGCCCGAGCTGCTGGGCCTGGAGAGCTTCGACGACCTGGGCAAGCCGCGCGACATGGCCAAGGTGTTCGACACCGTCGAATACGCCAAGTGGAAGTCGTTCCGCGATTCGGAAGACTCGCGCTACGTGGGTCTCACGCTGCCGCGCTTCCTCGGCCGCCTGCCGTATCACCCGCGCGAAGGCACGGTGGTCGACAGCTTCAACTTCGTGGAAGACGTCGACGGTACCGACCACTCCAAGTACCTCTGGTGCAACGCCGCCTGGGCTTTCGCCACGCGCCTCACGGCCGCGTTCGACGACTTCGGCTGGTGCGCGGCCATCCGCGGCGTGGAAGGCGGCGGCCTGGTCGAAGACCTGCCCACGCACACCTTCAAGACCGACGAGGGCGAGATCGCCCTCAAGTGCCCGACCGAGATCGCCATCACCGACCGGCGCGAGAAGGAGCTGAGCGACCTGGGCTTCATTCCGCTCGTGCACTGCAAGAACTCCGACTACGCGGCCTTCTTCGGCGCGCAGTCGCTGCAGAAGCCCAAGAAGTACAACACCGACAGCGCCAACGCCAACGCGGTGCTCTCGGCGCAGCTGCAGTACATCTTCTCCGTCTCCCGCATCGCGCATTACCTGAAGGCCATGATGCGCGACAAGATCGGCAGCTTTGCCTCGGCGCACAACGTCGAGCAGTTCCTCAACCGCTGGATCGCGCAGTACGTGCTGCTCGACGACAACGCGACGCAGGAACAGAAAGCGCAATTCCCCTTGCGGGAAGCGTCGATCCAGGTGGGCGAAGTGCCCGGCCGGCCGGGTGTGTACCGCGCGGTTGCGTTCCTGCGCCCGCACTTTCAACTGGATGAACTGTCGATTTCACTGCGCTTGGTCGCCGATCTGCCGAAGTCAGTGAACAAGTAAGAAGAGGCGGATCGGACGTGCGGCTAAGGGCCGTGCATCAACACGTTAACTGTCAGTCAATTAATCAAGAAGGGGAAGAAGCATGAAGGATATCTACGTCAAGTTCGGCAGCCCGGCCATCAATGGCGAGTCGCAGGACAAGGACCACAAGGACTGGGTCGAAGTCAGCTCGTGGCAGCACAGCATCGTGCAGCCGCGCTCGGCCACTGCATCGACTGCCGGCGGCCACACCGCAGAGCGTTGCGAACACGGCGAAATGATCTTCACCAAGGACATGGATGTGGTCAGCCCGCTGCTGTACCAGCACGCCTCGGGCGGCACGACCTTCGACGAAGTGACCGTGCAGTTCTACCGCGCCGACGGCGAAGGCAAGCGCGTGCAGTACATGGAGATCAAGCTCAAGTACGTGCTGATCGCCAGCGTGAACCCCAAGGTCGTGAGCAACGACGTGGCCAGCGTGCCGAGCGAGACCTTCTCGCTGAAGTACGCGGCGGTGCAATGGAAGTACACGCAACAGAAGATCGGCGGCAACCAGGGCGGCAACTCGCAAGGCGCCTGGAGCCTGACGAAGAACGACAAGACGTACTCGGTCTGACGCCAGTCGGGCAATTGTCGACCGCGGCGCGAGGCCGCGGTTTCTTTTTGGTGCTGCGCTCATGCGCGGCGCCCCACCCGGCATACCGCCCGATACCCGACGCATGAGGGAGACTCCATGAACGGATTCGAACCGGGCCTGCTCGACAAGCTGTTCGACGACGACTGGCGCGGGCCGGCCTCGCCGGTGCTCAGGCACCTGTCGCTCGAAGAGGTCAAGAACATGGTTGCGCGCGATCTCGAATCCCTGCTCAACACGCGCATGGTCTTCAACGACGCGAAGCTCGAGTCGTTTCCCGAGTGCCGTCGTTCCGTCATGACCTACGGCCTGAGCGATTTCTCTGGCCTGAGCCTCGCGAGCCACTACGACCGCTCGTTCATCTGCCGCTCGCTGGAGCAGGCCATTGCCCGCCACGAATCGAGGCTGCGCGATGTCGCGGTGACGCTGGAGGTGGATGGCCAGACCAGCACCAACATGCTCTATTTCGGAATCACCGCCCTGCTCGTGCTGCCCGAACTCGCCGAGCCGGTGAACTTCGACGCGATGCTGCAGCCCACGACGCTGCAGTACTCGATCACGCGCGGCACGGGCAAGAGCCGCTTCGCATAACGCCGCACCCCCGCACGCACCATGGACGAGTTGCTGCCCTTCTACGAACGAGAGCTCGCCTTCCTGCGCAGCTACTCGCAGGAATTCGCCAAGGGCTACCCGAAGATCGCGGCGCGCCTGGCCATCTCGGCCGACAGCAGCGAAGACCCGCACGTCGAGCGGATGATCCAGTCGTTCGCGCTGCTCACCGCGCGCATCAGCAAGAAGCTCGACGACGACTACCCCGAGCTCACCGAAGCGCTGCTCGAGGTGCTCTACCCGCACTACCTGCGGCCCTTTCCTTCCTGCTCGATCGCGCAGTTCGATGCCGGCGGCGCGGCGCTCGCGAAGCTGAGCAAGCCCGTCACCATTGCGCGCGGCACCGAGCTCACCTCGCAGCCGGTGCGCGGCGGCGCGTGTCGTTTCCGCAGCGTCTACGACGTGACGCTGGCGGCCGTGCAGGTGTCCAACGTGGTGTTCCATTCGGTGGTCAATGCGCCCGCGCATGCCTCGCTGCCGCGCAACGCCACGGGGTGCCTGTCGATCACGCTCGAAGCCACCGGCGAGCAGAAGTCGCTCGGCACGCTCGCGCTCACCGTGGCGCGCCTTCGCACCTTCATCGATGCCGAGCCCTCGCTCGCCACCGCGCTGGCCGATGCGATCTTCCTGAAGACGGCCGCCGTCTTCGTCGAGCCCGAGCGCAGCGGCAAATGGACGCAGGTGCAGGGCGAGGCGCTGCACCCGGTCGGCTTCGACGAGGCCGATGCGCTCATCGAATTGCCGCCGCGATCGCATCCCGCCTATCGCCTGCTGAGCGAGTACTTCGCGTTTCCCGAGAAGTTCAACTTCGTCGACATCGACCTCGCGAACGCGCTGCGCCACATCGGCTCGTGCCGCTCGATCACGCTGCACCTCGTGATGACCGGCGTGCGCGCCGATTCGCCCGCGGCGCGGCTGCTCGAAGGCGTCTCCAGCCGCAACCTGCGGCTGGGCTGCACGCCGGTCATCAACCTCTTCAAGCAGCGCAGCGATCCGATCCGCGTCACGCATGCCGCGGCCGCGTATCCGGTGGTGGCCGATGCGCGCCGGGCCTTCGGCTTCGAGGTCTACAGCATCGACTCGGTCAAGCTCGTGAAGCAGACCGCCGAGGGCGACGCCTACATCGAGTTCCGGCCCTTCTATTCGCTGCACCACGGCGAGCATCCGAAGGAGGCCGAGCACTACTGGTTCGCGCGGCGCAACGAACTGGTGGCGCAGCGCAGCCCGGGCTACGAGACCGAGCTCTCGATCGTCGACATCGACTTCCAGCCCTCGCTGCCGCAGACGGAAACGCTGAGCATCGACCTCACCTGCACCAACCGCGACCTGCCGCATTCGCTGGCCTTCGGCCTGCCGGGCGGCGACCTGTTCATCGAAGGCAACTCGGTGGCGCGCTCGATCCGCATGCTGCGGCGACCGACGCAGACGCTGCGCATGCCGCGCGGCAAGGGCGTGCAATGGCGGCTGGTGTCGCATCTGTCGCTCAACCACCTGTCGCTGGCCACCAGCGGGCTGCCGGCGCTCAAGGAGATGCTGCGCCTGTACGACCTCGGCCGCTCGGCCGTGTCGGCGCGGCAGATCGAGGCCATCACCGGCATCGACCAGCAGGCCACCACGCAGTGGCTGCCGGGCAAGCCTTTCGCCACCTTCGTGCGCGGCATCGAGCTGAAGCTCACGGTCGACGAAGCCGGTTTCGTCGGCAGCAGCCTGCAGGCCTTCGCGCGCGTGATGGATCATTTCTTCGGTCTCTATGTGCACCTGAACAGCTTCACCCAGCTGGTGATCGTTTCGGCGCGCGACAAGGAGGAGCTGGTGCGATGCAAACCCCGCAGCGGCGAATCGATCCTGCTGTAGCCGACCGGCTGCTGCGCGAACCGTACCGCTTCGAGTTCTTCCAGGCGGTGCGGCTGCTCGAGCTCGTGCTGCTGCGCCGGCAAGAGCGCGACGTGCACCATCGGCTGGTGCCCGGCGAGCGCATGGTGCCGCGCTGGCTGCGCTTTCGCAGCTCGATGAGCCTGACCTTCCCGCCCAGCGAGATCGAGGCGCTGGCGGTGCGCGATGCAGCGGGCCAGCTGGTGTCGAGTGCCGAACTGTGCGAGCCACCGGCGCAGGGCGACGACGGCCACGGCCTGGGCCGCATCGAGCTCACGCCTGCTTCCTTCGGCATGCTGGGCGTGTCGGGCGCCTTGCCCATCGTCTACACCGAGATGCTGATGCGCCGCGAGCAGCATCTGCGCGACAGCTCGGCGCGCGCGTTCCTCGACGTGTTCACCAATCGCGCCACCGCGCTTTTCTACGCGGCGTGGCGCAAGTACCGCCTGCCGCTGCACTACGAGCACGAACGCAGCCGCGCCTACCTGCCGGTGCTGTTGTCGATGGCGGGCCTGGAGCACACGGCCCAGCGCGATCCGCTCACCGACGGCACCGGCACGGTGTTCGACGAAACCGTGGCCGGCTATGCGGCTGCGGTGCGCCACCGGCCGATGTCGGCCGCCTACCTGCAGCGCGTGCTGTCGGACTACTTCCGCAGCAACATCCGCATCGAGCAGTTCCTCGGCAAGTGGTACGACATGCCCGTGCAGCAGCGCTCCCGGCTCGGCGAAGGCAACGTGAGCCTCGGGCAGAACGCGATGGCGGGCGAACGCATCTGGCAGCGCGACCTGCGCATCCGCCTGTGGATCGGCCCGCTCAAGCGCAGCGCGCTGCGCGAATTCTTTCCGGGCCGCGCGCATGCGAAGGCGCTCGAAAAAATGCTGGCACTGCTCGCGGGCGTGACCTGCGAGTACGAAGTGCGCCTGATCCTCGCGCGTGAGGAAGTTGCCGCCGTGCAGCTGAGCGACGGCGGCGGCAGCCACCTCGGGTGGGACAGCTTCATCGCCACCGGCGAGGCCGAGAGCGACCGCAGCGACACCCAGTACGAACTCCAGCCCCTGCAGTAGTGCAGCAGCAACTGGCAGCGACCTTTCAACGAAGAAGACCGACAGAAGACAACCACCGTTCATGAGCACATCGCTGAAAACACTGATCACCAAGCTCAACGGCAGCGCACGCATGGCCACGCAGCGCGCCGCCAACCTGTGCCTGGCCAACGGCCACTACGAAGTGGACCTGGAGCACCTGTTCCTGGCCCTGCTGGAGCAGACCGACAACGACCTCGCGCGCGTGTTGCGCGCCAACCGCATCAGCGCGACCGCGATCCAGTCGGACCTGGAGCGCGAGATCCAGACTTTCAAGAACGGCAATACGCGCACGCCCGTGTTCTCGCAGCACCTGCAGCAGCTGTTCCAGCAGGCGTGGCTGCTGGCCTCGCTCGATGCGCATGTGGCGCAGATCCGCTCGGGCCACCTGCTGCTCGCGCTGCTGACCGAGCCCGACCTGGCGCAACTCGCACAACGCGGCTCGCCGCTCTTCGCGAAGATTCGCCTCGAAGATCTGAAGCACGACTTCGACAAGCTCACCGACGGTTCGAGCGAAGCGACCGAAGCCGGCGCATCGGGCGCGGCCGCCGAAGGCGACGCGCAGCAGCCACCGGCCGATGCTCTGGCCGCGGGCGTGCCCGGCAAGACGCCCGCACTCGACCAGTTCACCACCAACCTCACGCAGCGCGCGAAAGACGGTGCACTCGACCCGGTGATCGGCCGCGACACCGAGATCCGCCAGGTCATCGACATCCTGATGCGCCGGCGCCAGAACAACCCCATCCTCACAGGCGAGGCCGGCGTCGGCAAGACGGCGGTGGTCGAAGGATTGGCGCTTCGCATCGCCGCGCAGGACGTGCCCGAGTCGCTGCGCGCCGTGGCGCTGCACACGCTGGACATGGGCCTCCTGCAGGCCGGTGCGAGCGTGAAGGGCGAGTTCGAGAACCGCCTGAAGAACGTGATTGCCGAAGTGAAGAAGAGCCCGCATCCGATCGTGCTCTTCATCGACGAGGCCCACACCATGATCGGCGCGGGCGGCCAGGCCGGACAGAGCGACGCGGCCAACCTGCTCAAGCCCGCGCTTGCACGCGGCGAGTTGCGCACGATCGCCGCCACCACATGGGGCGAATACAAGAAATACTTCGAGAAGGACGCGGCGCTCGCGCGGCGCTTCCAGGTCGTGAAGGTCGAAGAGCCCAGTGAGACGCTGGCTGCCGCCATGCTGCGCGGCATGGTGCCGCTGATGGAGAAGCACTTCAACATCCGCGTGCTCGACGAAGCCATCACCGAAGCGGTGCGCCTGTCGCACCGCTACATCAGCGGACGCCAACTGCCCGACAAGGCGGTGAGCGTGCTCGATACCGCGTGCGCGAAAGTGGCGCTCGGGCAGAGCGCAACGCCGGCACTCATCGAGGAAGCGCATCGCGGCCTCGAACGTATCGAGGCCGAGAGCGCTGCGCTGGTGCGCGACACCGCGGCCGGCGGGCGCCACGAGGCGCGACAGGCCGAACTGGCGGAGCAGAAGGCCGCACTGCAGGCCGAGCTGGCTGCGAGCCAGCAACGCCTTGCCGAAGAGAACGCACTGGTCGAACGCATCCGCGCACTGCGCGCGCAACGCGACACGTCGGCTGCACAGGCCGAGTCCGAACCCGCACCCACACCGGTGGAAAAGACCCCGGCCCGCGCCGCAGGCCGCAAGAAAACCGCTGCCGCCGCAGACCCCGAACGCGACCAGCTCGACGCCCTGCTCGCTGAACTGCGCGCGCTGCAAGGCACCACGCCGATGGTGCCGCTGCAGGTCGATGGCCATGTCGTCGCCGAGATCGTCTCCGCCTGGACCGGCGTGCCGCTCGGCCGCATGGTCAAGGACGAGATCAAGACCGTGCGCGCCCTCGATACGCTACTGGCCGAGCGCGTGATCGGCCAGGACCATGCACTCGCCGCCGTCGCCCAGCGCGTGCGCACCGCCAGCGCGCGCCTGGAAGACCCCAACAAGCCGCGCGGCGTGTTCATGTTCGTCGGCCCCTCGGGCGTGGGCAAGACCGAGACTGCACTCGCACTCGCGGACATCCTCTACGGCGGCGAGAAGAAGCTCATCACCATCAACATGAGCGAGTACCAGGAGGCGCACAGCGTCTCGGGCCTGAAGGGCTCGCCGCCCGGCTACGTGGGCTACGGCGAAGGCGGCGTGCTGACGGAAGCCGTGCGCCGCCAGCCTTACAGCGTGGTGCTGCTCGACGAAGTCGAGAAGGCGCACCCCGACGTGCTGGAGATGTTCTTCCAGGTGTTCGACAAGGGCATGATGGATGACGCCGAGGGCCGCGAGATCGACTTTCGCAACACGCTGATCATCCTCACCTCGAACATCGGTTCGTCGCAGATCATGCAGGTGTGCCTCAACAAGGCCGACGACGAGCGTCCCGCACCCGACGCGCTGGCCGATGCGCTGCGCCCCGTGCTCATGAAGGCCTTCAAGCCTGCCTTTCTCGGCCGCATGAAAGTGGCGCCGTTCTACCCGATCACCGATGCGGTGCTCGAGCAGATCATCGCGCTGAAGCTGGGCCGCATCCGCGACCGCATCGCGACCAACCACAAGGCGGTGTTCGAGTGGGACGACGCGCTGGTGGAGGCCGTGCTCGCGCGCTGCACCGAAGTCGATTCGGGCGCGCGCAATGTCGATCACATCCTGAACGGAACGCTGCTGCCCGAGATCGCGGAGGCCGTGCTCACGCGCATGGCCGACGAGACGCCGCTCGCGAAGATCAAGGCCAGCTGCGCCAAGAGCGGCGAGTTCCGCTACCGGATCACCTAGGCGCCGCGGCGGTTCGGGTCAAAGGGAGAAACAGAAAAATGACGACCTTCTCATCGGCTTCGCTCGGCGGAATGCTGCGCGCGGGCACTTCGCAGCGCGATCGCCTGCTGGTGCTGCACACGCCTTTGGGTGACAACAAGCTGCTGGCCGAACGCCTCGACGGTGTGGAGTCTGTTGACGACGGCGGCTTCCGCTTCGAATTCACTGCGCTCAGCGACGATGCGCACATCGAACTCAAGACCCTGATGGGCCAGGGCGTGCGCCTGGACCTGCAGACCGCGCAAAGCCGCACCGAACTGCGCCCCTTCCACGGCCACGTGACCGAAGCCGAGTGCGTATCGAGCAACGGTGGCATGGCCCGCTACCGCATCGTCATCGAACCCTGGCTCGCGTTCCTGCGCCATCGCCAGGACAGTTGCCTGTTCCAGCACCAGAGCGTGTTCGACATCGTCGATGCCGTGTTCGCGCGCTACCAAAGCCAAGGCAAGCTGGCCGTGCAATGGCGCTGGGAGATCGCCCAGCGCGACATCTATCCGGTGCGCGGCATCACCACTCAGTACCACGAGAGCGACTTCGACTTCGTCGTGCGCCTCCTGGCCGAAGAAGGCCTGTGCTACTGGTTCGAACACGCGACCGGCAAGGACGGCAACCTCGGCAGCCACACCCTCGTCATCGCCGACCACAACGGCGCCTTCCGCGCCAACCCGCAAGCCACCATCCGCTTTCACCGCGCCGACGCGAGCGAGAGCGAAGACACGATCCAGCAATGGCGAGGCAGCCGCCAGCTGCAGACCAACAGCCTCGCGCAGCAGAGCTGGGACTACAAGAGTGTGAGCGCCAGGCCTGTGCAGCAGCAAAGCCGCAGCGCAGGCCACCGCACCCTGCAGTGGAGCGACGACCCCGGTGCCTACGGCTGGGAGACCTCGGCCCAGGGCGAACGCCTCCTGTCCAACGCCCTGCAGGCGCTGGAGCTGCGCAACAAGCGCTTCGAAGGGCAAAGTGCCGTGCGCACCCTCGCACCGGCTACCACCTTCACCCTCACGGGCCACGAGCAGCACGACAAGGACAGCGAAGAAGACCGCCGCTTCGCGGTACTGGCCGTGCGCCATATCGCGCGCAACAACTTCGACGAAGACCTCAACGCCGGTGTCGGCGAACGTCTCGGCCTGCCGGACATCGCCACCGTGTTCGATGCGAATGACGACGACAACGAGCAAGGCGGTGGCAATGCCGCAGTCAAGCCCGATACCGTCACCCACTACCGCAACGACTTCACCACCGTGCGCGCGGCCATCCCCTACCGGCCACTGAGCGTGGACGGCCACGGCCAGCGCATCCACCCCAAGCCCAGCGTGCACGGCAGCCAGAGCGCCATCGTCATCGGCGTGGGCGAGAACGCCCCCGTGCACACCGACCGCGACCACCGCGTCAAGGTGCAGTTCCACTGGCAGCGCGGCAGCGGCGCCAGCGCAAGACAACCCCGCGCCGATGACCAGGACAACGCCCCGGCCTCTGACAGGCTGGGTGCCTGGGTGCGCGTGGCCGCCGGCGCCGCGGGCGACAACTGGGGTCAGGTCACCCTGCCGCGCGTCGGGCAGGAAGTGCTCGTGGAGTTCCACCATGGCGACATCGACCGCCCGGTCGTCGTTGCGGCGCTCTACAACGGCGCCGGCCAGACCGATGCCCAGCACAACGAGAAGTCCGCAGGTGCAGCCCAATCCACCGGCAATGCCCCGGCCTGGTTCGCCGGCGAAGGCAAAGAGGCCAAGGAGCACGCGCACAACGCCGTCTTCTCCGGCATCAAGACCCAGGAGCTGAGCGCCAGCCAGAGCGGCGATGGCGGCTACAACCAGCTGGTCTTCGACGACACGCCCGGGCAGGGCAGCACGAGCCTGGCGACCACCCAGGCCAGCAGCCGGCTGCACCTGGGGCACCACAAGCAGCAGGACGACAACGCGCGCGGCAAGGCGCGGGGGCATGGGGCTGAACTCGCCACGACCGCGCAGGGTGCGATCCGCGCAGGTGCAGGCCTGCTCGTGAGCGCGCATGCGCAGCCGAATGCCAAGGGTGCGTTCATGGCCAGCCGCGAGGCGCAGCAGCAGACCCAACAGGCCGAGGAACTCGCGACCTCGCTTGCCAAGAGTGCGCAGACGCAGAAGGCGCAGATCAAGGGCGAAGAGGCGCCGGACAAGCTGCCGGCCATCGAGGCGCTGAAGCATGTGGCAGAGGTGCTGGGGGCGACGCAGGAAGGTAGCGCAGCGGCAAGCAGCACAAACGGCAGCGGCGACGGTATCAAGGCCACCGAAGGCGGCCAGGGCAGCGTCACCGCATACAGCGAGCCGCACTTGCAGTTCAGCGCGCCGATGGGCATCGGCTTCGTGACGCCGAAAGAGGTGATTGCCGTCAGTGGCAAGAACACGGCCATCGTCGCCAATCAGGACATCGACCTGCCGGCGCAGGGGCAGATCGCGGTGAGCGTGGCCAAGGGGGTGAGCATGTACACGCTCGGCACCAAGGCCGGCGAGGGCGGAGAGCCCAACCAGGAGCGCGGCATCGCGCTGCATGCAGCCAGCGGCAGTGTGACGCTACAGAGCCAGAAGGGTGCTACCAAGATCGCGGCGGACAAGAAGGTGACGATCGCCAGCACGACGAAGGACGTGGATGTCGAGGCGCCCACGCATGTGCTGCTGACCAGCGCCGGGGCGTACATCAAGCTCGAAGGCTCGAGCATCAAGATCCATGCGCCGGGGAAGGTGACGTTCAGGGGGCTGCACAACTTCGTCGGGCCGCAGGGGGACAGCAGCAGCAATTCGATAGGCGAGGCCAGCTATCAAGGCTGCAATCCCAGTGTGGAGAGTGCTGCGGCTCAGCAGGATCCCACTGTGACGCTGGGCTGAAGTCAGATGATCGACACCGTGACGGAGCAAGCCACGCGAATCAGCCTTGACCTGCATTCGCAGATCAATCCAAGGCCGGATGCCGACTGCATGTTGCTGCTCGACGCGGTGCCGCGTCCGATCACGGAGGACGATGCGCTGTGGGAGCGCTACTCGCAGATCGAACATACCCGCGTCAGGCTTGCGTATCCGAACCTGGACCCTTCGCATCTCCCCGTGCTGGTGCCTTTGTGCATTGCGCGGTTCGAAGACAGCATGTTGCTTGAACAAAGCGTCCAGGACGCGTGCGAGGAATTGGCGCCTGAGGCATTGCAGTCCGGTACGGGTCGCCGAATCTCCGGATGGTTGACGAGCCAGGCGTCGACTGCCATGGTGTCGCGGCATCTGGCGTCGGTCATGTTGCAGCACCCGCCGCCTCTTGGGCAAGCCACTTGGCTGCGATTGCAGGACCCCGCCACGCTGTGGTGGCTCTGGTCCTTTCTCGCCCCGACGCAGCGCAGCGCCTTGCTCGGCCCCATCGAAACCTTCTGGTTGCTCGACCCGGCCGGCCGATTGACGGCGTTGCGGAATGATGCGGCCGGAACAAGCGATGCACCGGCCGCGTTGCAACTCAGTTCCGCGCAGTGGCAAGACATCGCCTGCATCGGGCCGCTCAATCTTGCGCTTCGGGAATGGGGGCAGGCTCGAGCCGTCGGCGCGCGATTTCAGAACCTGTGCATGGACGCGCACGCCGCCGTACGTCGTGCGCAAGTTGCCGGATTCACCGATCGGCGCGACCTGGCGGCCTATGCGCGATATGCGCTGGAGATTCACCCGCAATTCGATACGCATGCGCTGGTGCAAGCCAAGCTCGCAGGGCGCAACGCAGACGACTACTTCACTGGCCTGATCGACGATATCGACGAACAGGAATGGCAACGCATTGCGCATGAATGCGCTCTGGTCGCTGCCGGCTGACGCGCAACAGCAGCAAGGCCAGGCCCCAACAGGAATCAAGGGAAATCAATGCCACCCAATCGTCCCATCAGCCTTTGCGAGCAATGCAAGGCCACTGGCCTGCCCATCCTGCCCGTGCGCTATGCGGTGGTGCCCAAGAACATCAATCCGGCGTTACCGGCATGGGCCAGTGGCGATCGCGTGACGAGCGTGGCATTGGGCGACGACTTCCAGTACGCGTTGCGCACCTTGCGCACCGGCTATCTCTACCTGTTCTATGCCAAGAACGCGCGTGGATCGAAACAGTGGGAGTGCTATGCGGTGGGCGAGGACGGCAGCCTGATTCGGCAAGCAGACCCGCAATCCGCACAGCCCCAAAGCACACCGAAACTGTCGTGCTCGCGGCACGGCAGCGTGAACACACAGGTTCACTACCTGGTGATCGAGAAGCCCGAGTCGTGTGGCGCTACCTGGATCGCTTACAGCGAATACAAGTGGAGCCAGGAGACCCTCAAGGAATACGAGACCAACACCAAGCTTCGCAACAAGCGCATGCAGACCATTCAGCCGCCCGTGATGGCCGCCGGTGCCAAGCACAGCCATGGTCAGATCGCCGACAGGGCAACGCTCGAAACGGTGCTGGAATATGCGCCGTCGATGCCTGCGGCGCCGCTGCCATTCGGAAACAAGGTCGGCGTATTGAGCGATGCGAATGGTGGCTACAACTCGGCCAAGCTCGAACAGATGAGCACCCGCTACCCCTGGCATCTGCGTACGGGGATGGCCGAGGGGACGGTCGAACACATGGGGAAACGTGGCAAACGCACCGATACCCCGAACAAGCCACATGTGCTGGCCCTGTGGGACGCCATCGGTATCGCGCATGAACTCAACGGCTTCAGGAACGATGCAGCGGGTTGGATCAAGAGGTATGGGGACGAGCGCGAATTGCAACTCGATGCAATCAATACCTACGACGGCCTCAAGCCAGTGACTGAAAATCGTGCGCAAGCGCAGACGGAGGAGAGTTATCGGCGCTCAGTTGAGTACAGCGAGCTTGATCAAGGTGAACGCGAACTCGAAGAGCGATTGCAACGCTCGCCAGACGACGAAGACCTGCAGCGAGAACTGGCCAATATGCGTTCGTTGAATCAATTGATGAAGGGGTCCGCGTCCTGGGCTGCCGATGCCTTGGGGAAGAAGGCGGCAGCGGATGCGTGGCCCAAATATCAGAATCGGATCGATTCGACGGCCCTTGGAAATTTCAAGACCAAGCTCGACAAGTTTCAGAAGCACGCGGCAGACATCGTCGACAAGCGCACAACTTCACTCGTTCACTGGCTCGAAGCACAACTGCTGCTGGACACCCTGAACGACTTTCACAGCCAAAGCATCAGCGATGGCTTGCTGTTTGGCGACGTCGTGGCTGAAGCCATGTTCGGCATGGGGTCCTGCAAGGTGGGGGCGAAAAAAATAGAAGAGTGGGTCAAGGAGTGCAAGGCAACAGTGGAGACCAACTTGTTGTGGCGCGCCGTAGCGCTCAACCAGAACACAGCAAAGGCCGAGCTTGATAAGGCGTTGGCTGAAGCGGAGCAGCACAAGAACAGTCAGACCTTGGCCAGTGCCCTTACCTGGACGGGCTACACGGCCAAGACTCTCAAGGCCTTCGCCGATACCTACAAGAAGGCGCAAGGCGTGTTCGATGCCAACCTCAAGACCGCTCAGCCGGGCGGTTCCAAGACCTTTGGAGCCACTATCAATCCCGTGAACATGCGTGGCCTGGACAAGCACGCGATCAACGTCGGCGACAAGATATTTGCGCACTTTCGCATCGACAAGTTGGCTGACTATGCGAGCGAAAAGATCATTCAGCACATCTTCAGTATCCGTGCATTCGTGAATCCGTTGGATTCAGAGAACCTGGTTGCCCAACAGGCTGTGCAAGACGGGGTCGCGCGCAAGAAAAGGCTTCAACGTCTGCATGCAACCAAGGGCTTCATGAAGGCGGATACGCCAGAGATCCGCACCCAGCAGACGGAGGAACTCAAGGCCGCCTGGGCCAAGTTCAAGGCCTCCGATGAGGTGAAGGCACCGCAGGCGATCAAGGATGCCCGGCTGGCCTTGGTCGTGATGCTGATCGAGGGCGTGAACTTCAGCAAGCTGCTGATCGAATGCAGGACCAAGAATGACATGAAGAGTTGGGTCAGCCTGTTGGCTTCAGGCATGTCGATCACCAGCGCGTTGTTCGACATTGCCAGTGTGCCAGCCAAGAATCTGACAACGCTGGGAGCGGAAAGCTGGGGGTATCAGGCACTCAAAGGGTGGGGTGGGATGCTCAGCGGCGGGGCTTCGATCATTGGGGGCGTACTCGATGTGATCGATACGAGGAAGAACCTTGACAAGGGATACAACTATCTTGCTGGTCTCTATGCGGTGAAGGCAATTCTTGGAGGGGCGTCCGGAGTGTTGACGTTTGCAGTGACATTTACCTACGCAGCCCCACTCGTCGCTCGTCTCACTGGTCGCGTTGCGGTGGGAGCGGCCGTCGAAGCTGTGGGCGCTCGCGCTGCAGCCTTTATCGGTTTGCGCATTGTGGGGATGGCTTTGGGAGGGTGGATCACCGTCGGCCTCATTGGCATCCAGATCATCATCTGGTGGATCACCCCCAATGTGCTGCAGGAGTGGATCGATCACTCCGCCTTCGGCAAGGAGCGAGGAACGGGCGGCTATAAAACCGCCAAGGAACAACGTGAAAAGCTCTTGAACGCGCTGGTCGAAATGGGATTGCAATGAACATAGAGCAACAGCCCCAAGGGTTGGTCAAACTCATCGGAACGATCAGAAACTACAAGGCAACGCGTGCTGAAGCAAGCTTTGTATTCACGGACTCAGATCAAACCAAGCTCGGTGTGATCGCCATTGCGGCAGGTATCGCCGGCTTGAGCGGCCCAGCCATTTCAACGGCTTCATACGCGGCAAGTACCGTCGAGACGGCGGACTACGTCGAATTTGAATTGGATGGCAACCCGGTCAAGGGCTGGGTCTGGCGCAGCCCGTTCAAGGAGGGCGATCAGGTCGAGGTCGCCGCTGAATGGCAGGGCGATCACTACGAAACAGCGGGCATCGCTCGGCCGTCTGACCGCATCATTGCCCTGTATCCGCACTGCTCACGCGGCAAGGTCACGCACATCAAGAACGCGATCAAATGGTGGTTGATCGGTACCTCCATGACGTTGGCAGTCGGGGCGCTTGTCTTTTGGATGATGCTCAGGAGTGATCAGTTGGCCGTCTTTTTTCCTCAGATCTTTCCGTACGTGAGTTTGGCGATTTATGTCTTTTTCGGTTTCATGACCGTGAGCCTTGTACGCAAATGGATGTCCTTCGTTCGTTTGGCTCAAAAGGTCTTCATCACACTTGGGTGGACCAATCCCGGCAGCGTCGATCTCGTCAAAACGTCCAAGGCACAACGCAAGCCCGAAGATTCCGGCGAGTTTGGAACCTTCTACTTTCGATACTGAGTTGATGTCGTCCCCAAGCCTTTTTCCTCCGATGAACCGGCAGTGATTGCAGGAAAGAACCACATCCATGCCAGACACGTCAAATACCTTCATGCCGACCTATGGTTCGACGCCATGGAAGTTCGATGGCCTGAACGTCGCGCGACTTTCCGAGCAGGCGCGCCTCATCAAGCTGCAGCTGCCGCATGCAGCACCGCAGAACGCCGTCGTCGTCGAACGCTTCACGGCCGCGGAAGGCATCAACGAACTCTTCGCCTTCACCATCGACACCCTCGCCACGTCGAGCGAGTTCGATCCCTTCGCGCTGATCGGCGAGGAGCTGAGCCTGCGCCTCTTGCTCGCCAACGGCAGCTTCCGCACCTGGCACGGCTATCTCACGGCGGTCGACGCGCTGGGCGGCGACGGTGGCCTCGCGCGCTACCGGCTGCACCTGCAGCCCTGGCTCGCCGCGCTGGGCCTTCGCCGCGACAGCTTCGTGTATGCCGCCAAGAGCGTGCAGGACATCGTGAGCGAGGTGTTCGCCGACCACACGAGCGCGAGCTTCGCCTTCGAGGTCACACAGGAGCTGCCCGTGCGGCCGACCTGCGTGCAGTACCGCGAATCGGACCTCGCCTTCGTGATGCGCCTGCTCACGGAGGAAGGCTTGAGTTTTCGCTTCGAGCACGAGCAGACGAAAGAGGGCGAGAGCGGCGGCGCCAACAACAGCAACAACACGACGCCATCGCACCACCGCCTGGTGATCTTCGACCGCGAGGCAAAAGCGCCCGATTGCGCGCTGCCCGAGATCCGCTTCCACCGCGTCGACGCCACCGAGCAGCAGGACGCGATCACCGCATGGAGCAGCAAGCGCCAGCTCGTCAGCAACGCCGTCACGGTGAACGCTTGGGATGCCAGCGTGCTGCAGGCGCCCACGGGCTCGACGCAAAGCGCGCTGGCCATGGGCGATGTGCCCGTGCTGGAGCACTACGACGGCGCGGGCTCGCAGCGCTACGCCAACAATGCCGCGGCCGCGCGGCGCGCCGAGAACCAGCTGGTGGCGTTCGAGTCGCGCATCAAGCGCTACAGCGCCGGGGGCAGCGTGCGGCAGCTGGGCGCCGGCGAGCGCTTCACCCTCACGCAGCACGACCGTCACGAAGGCCAGAAATTCGTCACGCTGCGCGTGCGCCACGAAGCCGCCAACAACCTCGGCGCGCAGGCCGCGCAGGTGCTCGAAGCCGGTGAGCTCGAGAAGGGCAGCTACCGCAACAGCTTCGAGGCCCAGCCGGCCGAAGCGCAGATCGCGCCGATCTGGCGGCCCAAGCCTACGGCGCCGGAGGCGATGGTCGCGCTCGTGGTCGGCGCCGACGACGAAGAGGCGCCCACCGCCGTCTACACGCAGCGCGATCACCGCGTGCAGGTGCGCTTTCATTGGCAGGCGCAGCGCGCCGCGCAACAGCAGTCAGCGCAGGGCGGACAAGGCAGTCTTGTCTCGGCAGGCCGGCATGCGAGCAACCGCCAGTCGGTGTGGCTGCGCGTGGCCGCGCCGGTGGCCGGGCCGAACTGGGGCGCGCACCATCTGCCGCGCGTCGGCTCGGAGGTGCTGGTGTCGTTCATCGAGGGCGACATCGACCGGCCGGTGGTCAGCCAGCAGCTCTACAACGGTCAGGACTTGCCGCCATGGTCCGCCGGCACCGATTCGTCGGCCAACCATGCGGGCGTGCTTTCGGGCTGGCACAGCCGCGCGCTCGACGGCAGCGGCTACAACCAATGGATCGCGGACGACGCGCCCGGGCAGGTGCGCACGCGGCTTGCCAGTTCGCATGCGGCGAGCCAGCTGAACCTGGGGCATCTCAACGCGCAGTCGCCCGACGAGAGCAACCGCGGTGCGTGGCGCGGCAGCGGTGCCGAGCTGCGCTCCGACGCGTGGGTCGTCACGCGTGCGGGCGAGGGGTTGTTGATCTCGACACTGGCGCAGGAGCGGGCCGCGGGCAGCGTGCAGGACACCGCCAGCGTGCGCGGGCAATTGGCGGGCGCATTGCGCGAGTCGCAGAACCTGTCGGACGCAGCCGGCGGCGCCAAGGCGCTGGCACTGAATGCGACGGCGTTGCTGCAACCGCTCATCGACGACATCGATCCGCAGAAGAACGGGCACTACCCCGGCAGCGTCAACGGACAGGATGCGCGGGAGCCGAAGGGCGGCGAAGGCGCGGATTCACGTCAAGGCCAGGACCCGGTGCCAGCCTTCGCGCGGCCGCTCATGGTGCTGGACGCGAACATGAGCCTGAACATGGCCACGCCAGCGAGCGCCACGGTGTATGCGGGTGAAGCGATCCATTGGACTGCGCAGGAGCAGGCGCACATGGCGGCGGGCAAGACCGTGAGCTTTGCGGCTGGCAAGTCCGTGGGGCTCTACAGCCACGAAGGCGGTATCCAGGTCATCGCGCAGGAGGGGCCGGTGAGCGTGCAGGCGCACACCGACGAACTCGAATGGCTGGCCAAGGAAGGCTTCACGGTCACGAGCAGCAACGACGAGATCCATGTGCTGGCCAATCAGAAGATCACGCTCAAGGGCGGGCAGACGAGCATCGAGCTGGATGGGGCGAACATCACGTTGAAGATGCCGGGGCTGTTGGATGTGAAGGGAGCTACGAAGAGTTTCGTGGGGCCGAAGGGGAATCCCGCCGAGTTGCCGTACTTGCCGGTTGGAGCGATCACGGAGACACCGCCAGACCTTGAACTGCACTACACCTACGACGATCTCACGCCAGTGGTGCAAGCCACCTACAAGGTGACCTTCGACAGCGGCGCCGTGCTGCAAGGCACGCTGGACCAGGATGGCTACAAGCTGCTGCGCGGCGTGCCCAAGGGCGGCTACCGTGTCGAGTACGGCGAGGATGCGCGCGATTGGAAGGCGCCTCCACTGACCAAGGAAGAAGCCGAGTTCCAGAAGAAAGACGTGAAAGCCCAGGGCGTTGCCCTGATTGAAAAAGCGTTGGCCACTGAGCCACCGATTGACGGCTCGACGCCAGGAGAATTTCAATGAGCGGAACGCGTGGTGAAGTCGAGCGTTTCTTTCGCACCTTGCTGCTGGGCGACTTCGAGGAAGACCAGCACTTCGGCGCGCAGATCGTGGGTGGGTTGATCTCCTTGATTCCCATACTTGATCAGGTGATGGATGCGCGCGACATCACCGGCACGCTGTTCAAGATCAATCAGCGCGGCGGCTTCGACAAGGCCAGTGCGGATCAATTGGTCAATCTGGGCTTCGCTGCATTCGGCGCCATCCCCGAGGTGGGTAGCGCCTTCAAGACCGTCTTCAAGCCTTTGTGGAAGGAGCGCCGCGCAGTCAAGGGCGCGGTTCACAGCGGCTTGCAAGCCGTCGAAGGGCTGTTGGGTCTGGGCAAGGGCGGTGCAATCAAATGGATACGTCATGAACTCCTTGGCAAATGGGTGGCACGCAGCAACGCAGCGATCCAGCAAGTCGACGTTGCCATGGCCTCCTGCATCGAGTTGTTGGAGTTCGTCTCCACAGCGAGTGGGTGGAAGGGCTGGCTGATTCCCGACTCGGTGCAAAGACTGGCCAAGGAGCTCCTGCCGAGCCTGAAGAGTATGCGTGGTCAGATCCGGGCTCCGCTGCAGCGCGCCAGCAGGGAGATCCGCGAGTTTCTGGAAGACCTGCTGGGCGAGCAGGCCGCGGCCATCGTCATGGCTGCGGGGGAACGTGCCGTGGCTGCATCTGCCACGCCGGGTACACGACCCAAGGCGGGGCACAACGCGGCAGAGCTTCGCCCCCAGGGCAGAGTGCCCGCGCGGCAGACGGAAAAGAAGATTGGCGGGCGTGCCGAGACCGATACCAAGAAGGGGGGCGGGCCGCTTCATGTGGCGACGCAACTCACACGCAAGGCGTTCTCCAGTCTGGCCAATCAGGAAAAAGGCCTGGTGGGCGAGCACATGGTCGACTACTACGAACTCAAGCGCTTGGGCGGTACCTGGCCGCACGACAAGCCCCAGGGCAGTTGGAAACCCGAGACCGTCAGAAAGCTCAATGTGGACAAGCGGCCGGTGAATCTGAGCCTGGGCGATATGCCCAAGGTAAATCAGTCGGGGATCGATGCGGTGTGGCAGCACAGCGGCAGCTACACCGTGACCGAGGCCAAGGCCCGCGAGAGCATCTTTGCGATCAAGGCGAATGTGGACAAGAGAGGCAGCGCCACAGTCAAGAGCATGAGCGAAGACCGGCAGTTGTTGTACTACCTGTTGAGCGACAGCAGCGACAAGCGCGGAGTGCAGTTCAGGACAGTGCAGATGTCGAGGGCATGGGTTGTCGACCGAGCTTCACGGGAAGGATTGCCTCGCGTTGCCCTGAGCGCAATTGAAAGCTACGCTGCTGCTCGGCGCGTTGTTCTGGTTACCTTTGAGTCGGGCGGCGCCTTGGCCCATGGTCAAGCGCTGACCGACATCCACATGGGCAAGCCGGAGGCCGCAGTCCATCCGCATACTGAACATGGCATCACGAAACAGTGGGAGGCGGCTGCCATCGATGAAGTGGTTGAAGCACGCAATGCGGCCCGCAAGAAAGCCAATGAAGCCAAGCCAGCCGCCTCCGAAGCGCCCACGGACAACAAGCCCACAAAAGCAAACAAGCCAAGTAAGCCCCGTAAACCCGGGAAGTGACGATCCCTGCCCCATTGCACAAAGCACAAACAAACTATGACTGCTGACGAATTCCGCGCTAAGCGCAGGCAGAAGTTTTTAACTGAGCAGTACTATCAACTTAACTTGATTGACCTGGCCAGAAGCACCGAGGCTTACTCCCAAGGCATCATCAACTTGCGTGCCGAAAACGACTGGGATTCCGTCGGACAAGGTAGCCTTTTCAAGGCCAAGCTCAAGTTCCTGGAGCTTCACTACACCGCTGGCCGTCCCGTTGAAGAGCTCAAACCCTTGTACGACGATGTCATGAAGGCACTGGGCGAGTGGCACGTTGCTGAACACGAATATTCCAAGTGGCTTGCAAGCAAGCGCAACGAAGATCTTCGTCTCGACATGACACCTCTTGAATTCGAGGATTTGTATCACTACCAACTCGCCATCGATGTTGTGAGTTTGGGTGTCTTGCTCGGTGACGGCGATGCACTTCGCCAATGCGCGCTGTGGATGCAGAGCGCGCGCGGCACGGATCTGCTGTTCGAATCTCTGCTGGCACCCGCAGTACCCGATCCGCGCGACAACACAGACTTCTATCACCTCGCGCCCTATGATCCGCTGATCGATGCTTTCTACACCGTCGAAACGCCCGAAGAGGCCAGCGCCAAGGTCAAGGAGTACCTGGAGGGTTGGTACAAGAGCTTCGAGGGCGCCCCTTGGCACGATGGCCATCTGCACGCGGTCGAAGGCGAGTACATGCCTTACTACGGCTATTGGTCCTTCGAAGCAGCCGCCGTCTGCGTGATCAACGGCATCGACGACAGCACGTTCCGCAATCATCTTCTGTATCCGAAAGACCTTGCGGATTGGGCACGGGCCAATCACTCGCTGGCAAATCTCAAGCTCGGCGCGTCGAAGTCGAAGGGCATCGACTCGCATCCGGCCCGTGTCCCTGGCGGCGAATCTTGTCCTCGGGCGGGTTGGTGGCTCACTCCGGCCAAGGCGGGCAGTCGACGCTACTTCAAAGTCGGTGAAGTCATGCCCGTGATCGACGGCAGCAGCTACGGCTCCACATTCTGGCAATGGGATGTTGATCAATCCTCACCAAAGCTGTGAGATTTTCCGCCAGGGCTCTGCTGACAATCGGCGAAAGCCCAATGCCGTCAAGCGGGGCAAATTGGCCATCAAGAGGCCTTGAGCGACCGCTTAGGCCGCGATCCTGGGAGGCGCCGCGCTTGTCAGCTACTACACCCCAGCCGCGTGCGCCTGCTGATCCGCGTGGTAACTCGACCGCACCATCGCCCCCACAGCCGCGTGGCTGAAGCCCATCTTGTAGGCCTCTTCCTCGAACATCTTGAACGTGTCCGGGTGCACGTAGCGGCGCACCGGCAGGTGCGAGCCCGACGGTGACAGGTACTGGCCGATGGTCAGCATGTCGATGTCGTGGGCGCGCATGTCGCGCATCACCTGGAGGATCTCTTCGTCGGTCTCGCCGAGGCCGACCATGATGCCGCTCTTGGTCGGCACGTTCGGGTGCAGCGCCTTGAACTTCTTGAGCAGGTTCAGGCTGAACTGGTAGTCGCTGCCGGGGCGCGCTTCCTTGTAGAGGCGCGGCGCGGTTTCCAGGTTGTGGTTCATCACGTCCGGCGGTGCGGCCTTCAGGATCTCGAGGGCGCGGTCGTCGCGGCCGCGGAAGTCGGGCACGAGGATCTCGATCTGCGTCATCGGCGAGAGCTCGCGGATGTTACTGATGCAATCGACGAAATGCTGGCTGCCGCCGTCGCGCAGGTCGTCGCGGTCGACGCTGGTGATCACCACGTACTTCAGGCGCAGCTTGGCGATGGTCTTGGCGAGGTTGAGGGGCTCGTCCTTGTCCAGCGGGTCGGGGCGGCCGTGGCCCACGTCGCAGAACGGGCAGCGGCGGGTGCACTTGTCGCCCATGATCATGAAGGTGGCCGTGCCGTTGCCGAAGCATTCGCCGATGTTCGGGCACGAGGCTTCTTCGCAGACGGTGTGCAGGTTGCTCTCGCGCAGGATCTGCTTGATCTCGTAGAAGCGCGTGGTGGGACTGCCGGCCTTCACGCGGATCCATTCGGGCTTCTTGAGCACTTCGCCGGTCTGCACCACCTTGACGGGGATGCGCGAGAGCTTGGCCGCGGCCTTTTGCTTGGCCAGGGGGTTGTAGGTTTCGGCGCTCTGGGCGTCGCGGACGACTTCGGTGGTGCTCATTGGATTGCTAAGGTGCCAGGAAGGTGGTGAGCTTCTGGCCCAGCACGCCGGCAGCTTCTTCCCATGTGGTTTGGATGCCGATTGTAGAAAGGTCGACCGTTTGCAGCCCCGCATAGCCGCAAGGGTTGATGCGCGAGAAGGGTTCGAGGTCCATGTCGACGTTGAGCGCCACGCCGTGGTAGGTGGCGTGGCGGCTCACCTTGATGCCCAGCGCGGCGATCTTGCCGAGGCCGCGGAACGGGTCGCCGGCGGGCAGCGGGCCGGTCAGCGCCGCATGCGAGAACGGGTCGTCCAGCCGTACGTAGATGCCCGGCGCGCCCGGCACGCGGTGGCCGGTCACGCCGAAATGCGCGAGCGTGCGCAGCACCGATTCCTCGATGCGGTAGACGTATTCCTTGACGAAGTAGCCGGCGCGGCGCAGGTCGATCAGCGGATACGCCACCACCTGGCCGGGGCCGTGGAAGGTGACCTGGCCGCCGCGGTCGGTCTGCACCACGGGGATGTCGCCGGGGTTCAGGATGTGGTCCTGCTTGCCGGCAACGCCCTGGGTGAACACGGGGGCGTGCTCGCAGATCCATAGCGCATCGGGCGTTTCGGGCGTGCGCTCCAGCGTGAACTGCTTCATCGCCGCGAAGGTGCCGGCGTAGTCGACGCGGCCCAGCCACTGCGGGGCGATGGCGGTATCCGCCGGGAGTTCTGCGACCGTCGTCATCCGGGGCTCAGTTCAAATCAAAGAACGACCTTGACCGACGGATGCCCCGAGAGCGCGCGATAGAGGTCGTCGAGCTGCTCGCGGCTGGTGGCGGTGACGGTGATCGTCACGCCGAGGTAGTTGCCCGCCTTGCTGTCGCGCAACTCGACCGTGGTGGCGTCGAAGGTCGGGTCGAATTGCTCGGCGATCTGCGTGATCGCGTGCACCAGGCCATCGGTCTTGGCGCCCATCACCTTGATCGGGAACTGCGAGGGGTACTCGATCAGCGATTCCTTGCGCGGATCGGGAATGGGTGTGGTGACTGCGTCGTCGGTGGTGTTCTCGGTCATGCAGTGGCTCCTTGCTTCTCAGCGTTGCGTTGCTTGGCCTGCTGGTAGGCGGCATACAAGCTCTTGTAGATGGGGCCGGGATGGCCGTTGCCAATGGTCTTGCTGTCCAGCGTCACGACGGGCAGCACTTCCTTGCTGGCCGAGGAAAGGATGAGCTCGTCGGCACCGAACACTTCATCGCGCGACACGCGGCGCAGCGCGAAGGGAATGCCGCCTTCCTGGCACAGGCGCTCGAGCAGGCCGTAGCGAATGCCGGTGAGCACGAGGTTGTCCTTGGGCGGGCCGATGAGCACGCCGTTCTTCACGATCCACACGTTGCTCGACGACGCCTCGCTGAGCCAGTCGCCGCGGAACATGACGGTCTCCGCCGCGCCGGCCTCGACGCTGATCTGCCGCGAGAGCACGGCGCCCAGGAGGCTGGTGCTCTTGATGTGGGCCTTCTGCCAGCGGAAGTCGTCCGCCGTCACGCAGGCCACGCCCTTGGTGCGCACCGCGTCGGACACGGGCGGCAGCGGGTTCACCATCACGAAGACGGTGGGCGTGAGGCCCCTGACCATCGCATGGTCGCGCGGGGCGACGCCGCGGGTGACCTGGAAGTAGACGGCTTGCGGCGCGTTGCCGCCCGGTGCGATCAGGCGCATCAGGATCTCGCGCCACTGGGCGAGGGAGAGTGGATTGACAATCTGCAGCTCGGCCAGCGATCGGTCGAGCCGCGCCATGTGCTCCTCGAAGCAGAAGGGCTGGCCGTGGTACGCGGGAACGAATTCGTAGATGCCGTCGCCGAAAATGAAGCCGCGATCCAGGACGCTGATCTTCGCGTCGCGCAGGGCGGTGTACTCGCCGTCGAGGTAGCAGAGCGTGGCGGGCAGGGCGTCGGTGATAGGGTGCATGAAGGAATTATGGTTGCGTGCGCCGAGTCGGGTTCACGTCAGGTCTTCTGGCCATCGATTCGCAATCGTGACGCGGATGTGGCGGGAGTGGCTGGGTTTTTACTTATAATCAATGGCTTTGTAGAAATTCTGGGTCGTCATCCGGGCTTCATTCGAAATGAAAACAATCGCCCGACAGGACTCGGAGGTCGCTGAAGACCTCGACGCAGAATTCAAGCCGTTGACCGCCGATGAGGCGCGTGAACTGCGAGCAAAGAACCCTTCGGTCTCCCCTTGGCGGGTGGTCGCGGGTCAGTTGGTTGTCGGTCTGGTGGTGGCTTTGGCCACCTGGGGACTGACGGGGAGGCAAAATCTGGGTTGGTCCGCCGCTTACGGCGCGATCGCAGTGGTCATTCCAGCGGCGGTGTTTGCACGCGGGTTGACCGGCAGGTTCTCTTCCCTGAATCCGGGCACTGCGGTGTTTGGGTTCTTCCTCTGGGAAATGGTCAAGATGGCCTTGTCCGTGGCGATGCTGATCGCCGCGCCAAGGCTGATAACGGCGCTGAGCTGGCCTGCAATGCTGGTCGGCTTGGTGGTGACAATGAAGGCGGCCTGGTTGGCGGTGATGTTCTCGCCCCGGCGCCGGCAACAACGAGACGAGTAACGGAATGGCTGCTGAAAACGCTGCGGAACATGGTCAGACCGCTGGTGAATACATCGTTCACCACTTGACGCATCTGCAAAGCTCCAAGCCTGCAGGTGTGGCCGATCTTTCGGTCTTCAACTTCGATTCGCTGTTTTTCTCCATCTCCCTGGGCATCCTGGGTTGCTGGTTGCTCTGGCTGGCTGCACGCAAGGCCACGTCGGGCGTTCCAGGCCGTTTCCAGGCTGCCGTCGAGCTGCTGGTTGAAATGGTCGACCAGCAAGCCAAGGGCATCGTGCACAACGCCACGAGCCGCAAGTTCGTCGCTCCGTTGGCACTGACCATCTTCGTCTGGATCTTCCTGCTGAACGCAATGGACCTGTTCCCGGTCGATTTGTTCCCGGCCATCTGGGCCAAGATCTTCCACATCGCCGGCGAAGACCCGCACCACGCCTACCTGCGCGTCGTGCCCACGGCCGACCTCTCGGTGACGATGGGCATGTCGGTGGCCGTGCTGCTGATCTGCATCTACTACAACATCAAGATCAAGGGCGCCGGCGGCTGGATCCACGAGCTGTTCACCGCACCCTTCGGCAACCACTGGGCGCTGTACCCCTTCAATTTCGCCATGCAGATGATCGAGTTCGTCGCCAAGACGGTCTCGCACGGCATGCGGCTGTTCGGCAACATGTATGCCGGCGAACTGATCTTCCTGCTGATCGCCCTCATGGGTGGCGCCTTCTCGCTGTCGGCCACCGGCATCGGCCTGGCCATCGGCCACATCATCGCGGGCACGGCCTGGGCCATCTTCCACATCCTGATCATCACGCTGCAAGCCTTCGTGTTCATGATGCTGACGCTGGTCTACATCGGCCAGGCCCACGATCACCACTGATCGCGTTGATCATCCGGTTTCGTTTTTGTTTTTCGTTTTCTCTTCAACCAAAGTCCTCTAGGAGTCATCATGGAAGTTATTAGCTTTGTTGCACTGGCCGCCGGCCTGATCATCGGTCTGGGCGCTGTGGGCGCATGTATCGGCATCGGCATCATGGGCAGCAAGTACCTCGAGTCGGCCGCACGTCAGCCCGAACTCATGGGCGAACTCCAGACCAAGATGTTCCTGCTGGCCGGCCTGATCGACGCCGCTTTCATTATCGGCACCGGTATCGCCCTGTGGTTCGCAACGGCCAACCCGTTCCTGGCTCAGATCGCCAACCTGCCGAAGTAAGTCTTTCTCGTCGGACCCGTGTCGTCGTTCCCGTCTGTGGAATGGCTTCGCATTCAATCCCAAAGAGAGGGTGAAAAGTGAGCATTACCGGTACCCTGATCGTTCAGATGATCGTGTTCCTGATCCTGGTCGGGTTCACGATGAAGTTCGTGTGGCCGCCGATCGCGAAGGCGCTGGACGACCGCGCTGCGAAGATCGCCGAAGGCCTCGCTGCCGCCGACAAGGCCAAGTCCGAGCTGTCCGCCGCCAACAAGCGCGTGGAAGCCGAACTCGGCCAGGCACGCAACGAGTCCGCGCAACGTCTTGCCGACGCCGAACGTCGCGCCCAGGCCATCGTTGAAGAGGCCAAGGCCCGTGCGACCGAAGAAGGCAACAAGATCGTTGCAGCTGCCCGCGTCGAAGCCGACCAGCAGGCACTGAAGGCCCGTGAAGCCCTGCGTGAGCAGGTTGCCGCACTGGCCGTCAAGGGCGCAGAGCAGATTCTGCGCAAGGAAGTGAATGCAGGCGTTCACGCCGATTTGCTCGCCCGTCTGCAGACCGAACTCTGATAGAAGCCATGGCAGAACTCGCCACCATTGCACGTCCCTACGCCGAGGCGCTTTTCAAGGCCTCGTCGTCCGACGTTGCCGCAACCAGCGCCTGGCTCGAAAAGGTTGCCGCCATCGCGGCCAACCCCGAGCTCCAGCAATTCGCCGACAACCCCAAGGCCACGGCCGAACAGGTTCTCGGTGTGGTCGCCGGCGCCTTCGGTGCGCCGTTGGCCGCCCACGCCCAGAACTTCCTGGGTGCGCTCCTGGAGAACGGGCGTTTTTCGGTGCTGCCGGAAATTGCGAAGCAGTTCCGGGCACTGGCCAACGTGAAGAGCGGTACGTCCGACGCCGTGGTCTACAGCGCCTTCCCGATCGATGCCGCGGCTCTGGCCAACGTATCGGCTGCGCTCGAAAAGCGTTTCGGCCGCAAGCTCCAGGTCACGGTCCAGCAGGATCCGGAACTGATCGGCGGCATTCGTGTGGTGGTCGGCGACGAGGTGCTCGACACCTCCGTCAAAGCGCGCCTTGAACAAATGAAAGTTGCGCTGGCGGCCTGACGGTCTCCATCGCCTTACAAAGAAAGAAGGAAAGAGTCATGCAACTCAATCCCGCAGAAATTTCCGAACTGATCAAGAGCCGCATCGAGGGCCTCGGGGTCAGCGCCAACATCCGCAACGAGGGCACCGTGGTTTCGGTGACCGACGGCATCGTGCGCGTGCACGGCCTGTCCGACGCGATGCAGGGCGAAATGCTTGAATTCCCGCCCACGGCAGACGGCACGCCGTCGTTCGGCCTCGCGCTGAACCTCGAGCGCGACTCGGTCGGCGCCGTGATTCTGGGCGAGTACGAGCACATCTCCGAAGGCGACACCGTCAAGTGCACGGGCCGCATCCTGGAAGTGCCCGTGGGCCCCGAGCTCATCGGCCGCGTGGTGAATGCCCTGGGCCAGCCGATCGACGGCAAGGGTCCGATCAACGCCAAGATGACCGACGTGATCGAAAAGGTCGCTCCGGGCGTGATCGCACGGAAGTCCGTCGACCAGCCGATGCAGACCGGCCTGAAGTCCATCGACTCGATGGTGCCCGTCGGCCGCGGCCAGCGCGAGCTGATCATCGGCGACCGCCAGACCGGGAAGACGGCCGTGGCGATCGACGCGATCATCAACCAGAAGGGTCAGAACATGACCTGTGTCTACGTTGCGATCGGCCAGAAGGCTTCGTCGATCAAGAACGTGGTGCGCTCCCTCGAACAAGCTGGCGCGATGGACTACACCATCGTGGTGGCCGCATCGGCCTCCGAATCGGCAGCCATGCAGTACGTGTCGGCCTACTCGGGCTGCACGATGGGCGAATACTTCCGCGACCGCGGCCAGGACGCGCTGATCGTCTATGACGACCTGTCCAAGCAAGCCGTGGCTTACCGCCAGGTCTCGCTGCTGCTGCGCCGCCCGCCAGGCCGCGAAGCCTACCCCGGCGACGTGTTCTATCTCCACAGCCGCCTGCTCGAGCGCGCAGCCCGCGTGAACGCCGACTACGTCGAAGCCTTCACCAAGGGTGAAGTCAAGGGCAAGACCGGTTCGCTGACGGCCCTCCCGATCATCGAAACGCAAGCCGGCGACGTGTCCGCGTTCGTTCCGACCAACGTGATCTCGATCACCGACGGCCAGATCTTCCTGGAAACCAGCCTGTTCAACGCCGGCATCCGCCCCGCCATCAACGCCGGTATCTCGGTGTCGCGCGTGGGTTCGTCGGCGCAGACCAACCTGATCAAGAACCAGTCGGGCGGTATCCGTACCGACCTGGCCCAGTACCGTGAACTGGCCGCGTTCGCGCAGTTCGCTTCCGATCTCGACGAAGCGACCCGCAAGCAACTCGACCGCGGTGCGCGCGTGACGGAACTGCTCAAGCAGACCCAGTACAGCCCGCTGCCGATCTCGCTGATGAATGCCACGCTGTTCGCAGTGAACAAGGGCTTCATGGACGACATCGACGTCAAGAAGGTGCTCTCGTTCGAACACGGCTTCCACCAGCTGCTCAAGACGAGCCACGCTGCCCTGCTCGAAACCATGGAAAAGAATGGCGCCAAGTGGGACGTGAAGCCCGCCAAGCCGGACGACAGCGCCGAGAAGCAAGCCTTCAAGAAGGTTTGCCAGGACGCCGAAGCCGAACTGCTGGCAGCCGCCACCTCGTTCAAGAAGTCGTTCGCCTGATCGACCCCTTGACCGACGCAAGAAGGAGTTCATATGGCAGCTGGTAAGGAAATCCGCGGCAAGATCAAATCGGTGGAAAACACCAAGAAGATCACCAAGGCCATGGAAATGGTCTCGGTTTCCAAGATGCGCAAGGCGCAAGAGCGCATGCGTGCCGCCCGCCCCTACAGCGAGAAGATCCGCAACATCGCGGCCAACCTCGGCAAGGCGAACCCCGAGTACACGCACGCATTCATGAAGAAGAGCGACGCCAAGGCGATCGGCTTCATCATCGTGACGAGCGACAAGGGGCTGTGCGGTGGCTTGAACACCAACCTGCTGCGCGCCGTGACGACCAAGCTGCGCGAAGCGCAGGCCGCTGGCGTGGCCATCGAGTCGGTCGCCATCGGCAGCAAGGGCCTCGGCTTCCTGAACCGCATCGGCGCCCGCGTGGTCGCGCATGTCACCCACCTGGGCGACACGCCGCGCCTGGACAAGCTCATCGGCCCGGTCAAGACCCTGCTCGACGCTTACGCGGAAGGCAAGCTCTCGGCCGTGTACCTGTGCTACACGAAGTTCATCAACACGATCAAGCAGGAGCCGCTCGTCGAGCAGCTGCTGCCGCTGGCGGCGGACTCGCTGAAAGTCGAGGAAGGCCAGCATTCGTGGGACTACATCTACGAGCCCGATGCGCAAAGCGTGATCGACGAGCTGCTGGTGCGCTATGTGGAGTCGCTGGTCTACCAGGCCGTGGCCGAGAACATGGCGTCCGAGCATTCGGCGCGGATGGTGGCGATGAAGGCCGCCACCGACAACGCAGGCAACGTGATCAGCGAGCTGAAACTGGTCTACAACAAGACCCGCCAGGCCGGCATCACGAAAGAGCTGTCGGAAATCGTGTCGGGTGCGGCAGCGGCCGCCGGCGTCTGATCGAGGCAATGCAACGGGCCACATTGCCGAACGGGCGCGCGATGCGCGTCCGATGACAAAGGCCTACTTTTTAGGGGACTCTGCGCACATGAAGAAACTTCTCGTTCTGGTGGCTGTTGCTGCTGCTCTGACTGCTTGCTCCAAGAAGGAAGAAGCGCCCGCCGCTGCTCCGGCTCCCGCCGCCGCACCTGCTGCGCCCGCTCCTGCCGCCCCGGCATCGGCACCGGCCGCAGCAGCGCCTGCTGCTGCAGCCCCGACGGCATCGGCCGCGGACCTGCCGCAAGAGTGCAACGACTACCTGACGAAGGTCCAGACCTGCGTGGGCGCACAAAGCGGTGCTGCCGCCGATGCAATGAAGGCCAGCCTCGACCAGACCAAGGCCACCTGGGCTTCGATGGGCGCCGACAAGGCGGCCCTGGGCCAGGCCTGCAAGGCCGCTTCGGATGCTTTCGCTGCACAAGCGACGGCCATGAAGTGCTGATCTGAAGAAGTAGTTCAAGGGTGCCGGCCCGTCCGGCATTCTTGCAAAAGCGGCCCGTTTCGGCACCAGGACGCTTCTGCAAGAACCTGTCGCAAATTTATTGAGATCCATCCAGAAGGAAACGCCATGGCTGAAGGAAAAATTGTCCAATGTATCGGCGCCGTGGTCGACGTGGAGTTCCCGCGTGACCAGATGCCCAAGGTGTACGACGCCTTGAAATTCGAAGGCGGCGGACTGACCCTCGAAGTTCAGCAGCAGCTGGGCGACGGCGTGGTGCGCACCATCGCGCTGGGTTCGTCCGACGGCCTGCGCCGCGGCCTGATCGTCACCAACACCGGTGCACCCATCACGGTGCCCGTCGGCAAGGCCACGCTCGGCCGCATCATGGACGTGCTCGGCCGTCCGATCGACGAGCGCGGTGAAGTGAGCCAGGACCTCACCGCCTCCATCCACCGCAAGGCCCCCGCGTACGACGAACTGTCGCCTTCGCAGGACCTGCTGGAAACCGGCATCAAGGTGATCGACCTGGTGTGTCCGTTCGCCAAGGGCGGCAAGGTGGGCCTGTTCGGCGGTGCCGGCGTGGGCAAGACCGTGAACATGATGGAACTCATCAACAACATCGCCAAGGCTCACTCGGGTCTGTCGGTGTTCGCCGGTGTGGGTGAACGTACCCGCGAAGGCAACGACTTCTATCACGAGATGGCCGACTCCGGCGTGGTGAACCTGGACAACCTCCCCGAGTCGAAGGTGGCCATGGTCTACGGCCAGATGAACGAACCCCCGGGCAACCGTCTGCGCGTGGCGCTGACCGGCCTGACCATCGCCGAGTCGTTCCGCGACGAAGGCCGCGACGTGCTGTTCTTCGTGGACAACATCTACCGCTACACGCTGGCCGGTACCGAAGTGTCGGCGCTGCTGGGCCGCATGCCTTCCGCCGTGGGCTACCAGCCGACGCTGGCCGAGGAAATGGGCCGCCTGCAAGAGCGGATCACCTCGACCAAGGTCGGCTCGATCACCTCGATCCAGGCCGTGTACGTGCCAGCCGACGACTTGACCGACCCGTCGCCCGCCACCACCTTCGCCCACTTGGACTCGACCGTGGTGCTGTCGCGCGACATCGCTTCGCTCGGTATCTACCCCGCCGTGGACCCGCTGGACTCGACCTCGCGCCAGCTCGACCCGAACGTGGTCGGCGAAGAGCACTACAACGTGGCCCGCGCCGTGCAAGGCACGCTGCAGCGCTACAAGGAACTGCGCGACATCATCGCGATTCTGGGCATGGACGAACTGGCTCCCGACGACAAGCTCGCCGTGGCCCGCGCCCGCAAGATCCAGCGTTTCCTGTCGCAGCCGTTCCACGTGGCCGAAGTGTTCACGGGCTCGCCCGGCAAGTACGTGCCGCTGGCCGAAACCATCCGTGGTTTCAAGATGATCGTGAACGGCGAAGCCGACCACCTGCCGGAACAAGCGTTCTACATGGTGGGCACGATCGACGAAGCGTTCGAAAAAGCCAAGAAGGTCGCTTGAGGCGGCATAGATAGGAACTCAGATGGCAAACACCATTCACGTCGACGTGGTCAGCGCGGAAGAGTCGATCTTCTCGGGCGAAGCCAAGTTCGTCGCGCTGCCCGGTGAAGCCGGTGAGCTCGGCATCTATCCGCGCCACACCCCGCTGATCACGCGCATCCGTCCCGGTGCCGTGCGCATCGAGACGGCCGACGGCGGCGAAGAATTCGTCTTCGTGGCCGGTGGCATTCTCGAAGTGCAGCCGAACGCCGTCACGGTGCTGTCCGACACCGCGATCCGCGGCAAGGACCTCGACGACGAAAAGGCCAACGTGGCCAAGGCCGCGGCCGAGGAAGCGCTCAAGAACGCGAAGAGCGACATCGACATCGCGATGGCGCAGTCGGAACTGGCCGTGATGGCCGCGCAGATCGCTGCGCTGCGCAAGTACCGCCAAAAGAAGTGATTTCTTCGGCGATTGCCGAAGAACGAAGTAAGCCGCCCTCGAGGCGGCTTTTTTGTATGCAGCATGGGCGCCCTGGCTGAGACCGCGCACTGAGCGCTAATTTTTCGTTGCGCCGCAGAAAAACAGTGACTTGCCATTACATTTCCTCCGGGGCTGACGGGTCGCACAGGTGATTCCGTCGGGGAGGGGGCTACGAACGTAGTTCGATGGGCCTTGGGAACCGAAGAGCAAACAGAAATGAAAAACAGGAATGCTTTGTTTTTGGGGGCGGCCGTCTTCGCGCTGCTCACATTGATCGGATGCGGGGGAGGCGGCGGAGGCGGGAGTGGTGGTTTCCCGTTCTTTCCCACGACGTCTCCAGGCGGCGGAAATGGAAATGGGGATGGAAACGGCAGCCCACCTCAACAACCCCCAACCGACCCAAGGCCGGGAACCCCTTCGGCACTCGTTCCTGCGGCACCGGATGCGCCCAGTGTGGCGTACGACGTCAAAGCTTTCAATCTCTCTTGGCCGGCCGTGCCGGATGCCACTTATTACAAGGTGGGGGAGGATGTGCTGGGCACTTCGAACTACGAGTTGATCGCAGAGAAGGTTGCGAAGAACAGCTATCGGCATGCCAATCTGGCACTTACGCAGCCCCCATCGTTCTGGCGCTATGCCATCAAGGCGTGCAATGCGAATGGCTGCAGCGCGTACTCGAGGCCGGTGAATCCGGACGCCAACAAGGCCATCGGTTATTTCAAGGCGCCAGGCGCGGATTCGCCCTGGTATGGCAACGCCATGGCACTGTCCGGCGATGGCCGGGTGATGGCTGTCTCGTCCTACATTGCAAAGAGCAAAGGCGAGGTCTATGTCTACACGCGTGACGAAGCCGGGCAATGGTCCTATCAGACCACCTTGTCCGCATCAAATGGAGATTTGGGTGACGATTTCGGTTTTGCGTTGGCCTTGTCCGAAGATGGATCGACGCTCGCCGTCAGTGCACCTCACGAGGACAGTTCCGCCTCGGGCATTGATGGCGACAAACTCGACAACAAAGTGCAGGATTCTGGTGCCCTCTATGTATTCACACGCACCGGTTCGACCTGGACCGAACGCTCCTATATCAAGCGTGCGAAAAAGCCGGTGACCGGCTCTCTGGGGTATGCAGTGGCCATCTCTGCCGATGGCTCCTCGATCGTTGCAGGAGTTCCGGAAGAAAGCGCCGCTTATGTCTTCAAACGTTCGGTCGGTAGTTGGACGGAACAGCGGCTGGAGGCGCTGCAGTCGATCGGTATCAGCAACGGCTTTGGTATTGCCGCGGCCATCTCTCCTGATGGCTCGACTATTGCCATTGGTGCGACAGGCGATCAGAGTGGAGTTGTCGGCGATCCATTCGACCGATCGGCCAACAATGCGGGTGCAGCTTATGTTTTTGGCCTGAGTTCGGGCAATTGGGTGCAGCAGGCTTATTTGAAGGCGGCGCAGCCTCTGGCCGAAGCAGGGTTCGGCATTTCGGTCGGGTTGTCGCGAGACGGGGGCACCCTCGCGATTGGCGCTTGGCAGGAGCGCCTTCCCGGCATAGCCTCCGGCGCCGCCTATGTCTTCACGAGAACGGGCGGGACCTATATGTTGGCACAGCGACTGCTGCAGCCCAACCCACGTTTGAACGGCTCATTCGGACGATGCGTGGCTCTCTCGGCAGATGGCATGCGGTTGGCCGTTTCCGCAGTGAGCGATCGGACGATATCGGTGGGGGTCAACGGCAGCGTTGAGGCAGGCGATGGTGCTGCGGCCGGTGCCGTTCAGACCTTTGACTACAACAGCGGGGACTGGCAGCCGAAGGCTTTTGTGAAGGCACCCAATCCTGACCAGGGCGACACGTTCGGCGGCGCGCTGAATCTGTCGTATGACGGGAAAGTCATGGGCGTCGGGGCCTCCACCGAACAAAGCGCTGCGAGAGGCATCAATGGCACTCAGACAGACAACAGCAGTCCGAATTCAGGTGCGGCTTATCTGTACTGAAAGGCGAAGTTTGGCCGTTTCGAACGGTCCCAAGCGGCCGGAGTAGCAGTGCAGCGACAGCCAACTTGCCCATTCCCGGCGTTCGAGTCGCCGCTACAAAGTCATCTTCGGTCTAATTTAAATCTAAGTTAGACCTTGTTGGGCTAAAGCCCGAGCTCTAGTATTCGCGTTCGCCCGACGGCCCCAAGGCTGCGGAGCAAGCAAAAGAACACGGAGACAAGCGCGTGGCACCCTGGAGTGGCATCACTGCGGATGAAATGCGGTTGCTGGAAACGACCTTCTGGTCGGCCGGCGGCTCGCGCCACGCCATGGCCGAACAGCTGGGCTTTTCCAAGAGCAAGGCCAATGCGCTGATCGCCGGCCTCGTCGACCAGGGGCTCCTGGCCGAAGCCGGCCTGCAGCGCTCCTCCGGCGGACGCCGCGCCGAAAACCTCCAGCTGCATGCCGGCCTCGGCGTGCTCATCGGCATCGACATCGGCGCCACCAGCCTCGACGTGGCGGTGCTGCGCCCCGACCTCACCGTGCTCGCGCAGCACGACGAACCCGCCGACGTGCGCGACGGCCCCGCAGTCGTCCTCGCCCGCGTCCGCACGCTGATGCGCGAACTGCTCGCCCGTTGCGGCCACAGCGCGAAGAGCGTGCTGGGCATCGGCATTGGCGTGCCCGGCCCCGTCAACTTCGAGATCGGCCAGCTCGTGAACCCGCCGCTGATGCCGGCCTGGGACAGCTTCTCGATCCGCGACTACCTGCGCGAGGACTACGCGGCCCCCGTCTTCGTCGACAACGACGTGAACCTCATGGCGTTGGGCGAACTGTGGCGCCTCAAGCGCTCGCTCACCAATTTCCTCGTCATCAAGATCGGCACCGGCATCGGCTGCGGCATCGTCTGCCACGGCGAGGTGTACCGCGGCGCCGCGGGCTCGGCCGGCGACGTGGGCCACATCTGCGTCGACCAGGAAGGCCCGCGCTGCCACTGCGGCAACCTCGGCTGCGTCGAGGCCATGGCGGCAGGCCCCGCGATCACGCGCATGGCGATGCAGGCGGCCGAGGCGGGCGAAAGCGAGGTGCTGGCCGAGTGCCTGCGCGTGCACGGCCGCATCGATGCGATCGACGTGGGCCAGGCCAGCCGCGGCGGCGACACCGCGGCCAACGGCATCATCCAGCGCGCGGGCAGCCTGATCGGGCAGATGCTCGCGTCGGTGGTCAATTTCTTCAATCCGTCGCATGTGTTCATCGGCGGCGGCATCACGCGCATCGGGCCGCTGTTCCTCGCGGCCGTGCGGCAAAGCGTGTACCAGCGCTCGCTGGCGCTCTCCACGCGGCACCTGGAAATCCAGTACACCCCGCTCGGCACGCAAGGCGGCCTCATCGGCGCCGGCGTGCTCGCGATGCACGAGACCCTGAAAGTTCGCGGAGTGGCGCCATGAGTGCAGACACCCACACCCACACCAGCCCCAAGGGCAGCGTCGCCGTCGAGTTCGACGGCGTGGTGAAGGCCTTCGGCCCGGTGCAGGTGCTGCACGGCGTGAGCTTCGCGCTCGCGCCCGGCCAGGTGTACGGCCTCCTCGGCGAGAACGGCGCGGGCAAGTCCACGCTGATGAAGATCCTCGCGGGCTACGAACAGCTCACCGGCGGCACGCTGCGCATCAACGGCCAGCCGCAGCAGTTCGCGAGCTCGCGCGATGCCGAGGCGCTGGGCATCGTGCTGATCCACCAGGAGTTCAATCTCGCCGAAGACCTGAGCGTTGCGCAGAACATCTTCCTGGGCCATGAGAAGAAAAAAGGCTGGCTGCTCGACGACACCTCGATGGAGCGCGATGCGGCAGCAGCACTCGCCGCCGTCGGCCTGCAGGTCGACCCGCGCACCAAGGTGCGCAAGCTCATCGTCGCCGAGAAGCAGCTCGTCGAGATCGCCAAGGCCATCGCCCGCCGCGCGCGCCTGCTCATCATGGACGAGCCCACCGCCACGCTCACGCCCGGCGAGACCGAGCGGCTGTTCAAGCTCATCGCGCAGCTGCGCGCCGATGGCGTGACCATCGTCTACATCTCGCACAAGCTCGACGAGGTGGAGCAGGTGACCGACGAGGTGATCGTCATGCGCGACGGCCGCTTCGTCGCGCGCGCGCTCACGCCCGATGTCACGCGCCACCAGATGGCCAACCTGATGGTGGGCCGCGAACTGGCCGATCTCTACCCGCCGCGCGACCTCGTCATCGCGGCCGACGCGCCCGCGATGCGCGTGCGCAACTTCACCGTGCCCGGCTGGGCGCAGGACGCGAGCTTCGAGGTGCGCCCCGGCGAGATCCTCGGCTTCGCGGGCCTCGTCGGTGCGGGCCGCACCGAGCTGTTCGAAGGACTCCTGGGCCTGCGCCCCGCGAGCGGCAGCGTCGAGATGCTCGGCAAGCCCGTGCCCCACAACAAGGGCTGGCGCAATCCGCGCGATGCCGCCAAGAACGGACTCACGTACCTGAGCGAAGACCGCAAGGGCAAGGGCCTGCACGTCAACTTCGGCCTCCGCCAGAACCTCACGCTGATGGCGCTCGAGCGTTATGCCAAGCCGTGGCTGCAGCCCGAGGGCGAGCGCGGTGCGCTGGCCGAGGCGGTGAAGGACTACGGCATCCGCACCGGCTCGCTCGACGTCAAGGCCTCGTCGCTCTCGGGCGGCAACCAGCAGAAGCTCGCGCTCGCCAAGGTGCTGCAGCCGCAGCCCAAGGTGGTGGTGCTCGACGAGCCCACGCGCGGCGTGGACGTGGGCGCCAAGCGCGACATCTATTTCCTGATCCAGCGACTCGCCCGCGAAGGGCTCGCGGTGATCGTCGTCTCGTCGGAGCTGATGGAACTGATCGGCCTGTGCCACCGCGTCGCGGTGATGCGCGCAGGAAAACTGGTTGCCACGCTCGACGCGGACCATTTGACTGAAGAGGAGCTCATCGCTCATGCCACCGGAACAGCAAACTCCCCCGTCGCCGCCTGAAGACGCCGCCGCGCATCGCAGCGAAGCGAAGCCAGGCTGGATCGCGCGCCTGCACGGCCTCGGCCCGGGCATCGGCCTGGTGCTGCTGTGCATCGCGGGCACGCTGCTCAACGGCGACTTCGCCACCGTCGACAACGCGATGAACGTGCTCACGCGCACGGCCTTCATCGGCATCATCGCGGTGGGCATGTGCTTCGTGATCATCTCGGGCGGCATCGACCTGTCGGTGGGCTCGATGGCCGCGCTCATCGCGGGCAGCGTGATCATGTTCATCAACTGGGCCGGTCCGGCCTCGGGCTCGCCGATGCTGGCGGTGGTGATGGGCGCGGTGCTGGCCATCGTGCTGGGTGCGGTGTTCGGCCTCGCACACGGCCTCCTGATCACCAAGGGGCGCATCGAGCCTTTCATCGTGACGCTGGGCACGCTCGGCATCTTCCGCGCATACCTCACGTACTTCGCCGACGGCGGCGCGCTCACGCTCGACAACGAACTGTCGGACCTCTACGCGCCCGTGTACTACGCGAGCCTCGCGGGCATCCCGGTGCCGGTGTGGGTGTTCGTGATCGTCGCGATCATCGGCGGCGTCATCCTGAACCGCACGGCCTACGGTCGCTACGTGCAGGCCATCGGATCGAACGAGCAGGTGGCGCGCTATGCGGCGGTCGATGTGGACCGCGTGAAGATCATGACCTACGTGCTGCTGGGCGTGTGCGTGGGCATCGCGACGCTGCTGTACGTGCCGCGCCTCGGCTCGGCATCGCCGACCACCGGTCTCCTGTGGGAGCTCGAAGCGATCGCCGCGGTGATCGTCGGCGGCACGGCATTGAAGGGCGGCGCGGGCAGCATCACCGGCACGGTGGTGGGCGCGATCCTGCTCTCGGTCATCAGCAACATCCTGAACCTCACCAGCATCATCAGCGTGTACCTGAATGCGGCTGTCCAAGGCTTCGTGATCATCATCGTCGCGTTCCTTCAACGCGGCCGCAGATGATGGCCCCCCGGCTTTTCACTCGCTGCGCTCGTGTAACTCCACCCCCCGAGGGGGAGGCGCGGCCGGCTTGGGGCGGCCCGGCGCTCGGCCGCAAAAGTTTTTCCCGTTCCATTCCACCCACCAAGAGGAGACATCCAGCATGACAACTTTCACCCGTCGCATCGCACTCACGGCAGTTGCCGCCGCGGCGTTCGCCAGCCTGCCCGCGCTTGCCGCCGAAAAGGTCAACCTCGGCGTTTCGATTCCCGCGGCCACGCACAGCTTCATGGGCGGCATCAACTACTGGGCCAACCAGGCGAAGAAGGACCTGGAGAAGGAACACAAGGACCTGAAGATCACGATCAAGACGGCAGCCAACGCGCCCGAGCAGGCCAACCAGCTGCAAGACCTCTCGACGGTTACCAAGATCAATGCGCTGGTCGTGTTCCCGTTCGAATCGGCCGCGCTCACCAAGCCGGTTGCGCAGGTCAAGGCCAAGGGGGCCTACGTCACCGTGGTCGACCGCGGCCTCACCGACACCAGCGCGCAGGATGCGTACGTGGCCGGCGACAACACCGCCTTCGGCAAGATTCCCGCCGAATACATCGTGAAGACGCTGGGCGGCAAGGGCAACGTGGTCGCGCTGCGCGGCATTGCGACCACGCTGGACAACGAGCGCATGGACGCCTTCAACGCGGTGCTCAAGGGCAGCCCCGACATCAAGCTGCTCGATGCCAAGTACGCCAACTGGAACCGCGACGACGCCTTCAAGGTCACGCAGGACTACCTCACGCGCTTCAAGCAGATCGACGCCATCTGGGCCGCCGACGACGACATGGCCGTGGGCGTGCTCAAGGCGATTGCGCAGGCCAAGCGCGACGACATCAAGATCGTGTTCGGCGGCGCGGGCGCCAAGGACATGGTCAAGACCATCATGGACGGCAAGGACAAGCGCATCGGCGCCGACGTGAGCTACTCGCCCAAGTTCATCTACGACGCGATCAAGCTCACGGCCGAGGCGCGCCTGAAGGGCGAGAAGCTGCCGGCGACGACGATCATTCCCTCGGTGCTGATCACGAAGGAAAACGCCAAGGACTTCTACCACCCGAACTCGCCGTTCTAAAGGCGTCTCGCTCCCTCTCCCTAGGGGAGAGGGAACAGCTTCCAGGAACGCTTCGACATGACCGACACACCTCTTCGCAAGCTCCGCTACGCCATGGTCGGCGGCGGTCGCGACGCCTTCATCGGCGCCGTGCACCGCAAGGCCATGGCGCTGGACGGCCAGATCGAATTCGTCGCGGGTGCGCTTTCGTCCAGCCCCGACAAGGCGCGCGCCTCGGGCCGCGACCTGGGCCTGGCCGACGACCGCAACCATGGCGACTGGCAGACGCTGCTGGCCGATGAGCTCAAGCGCCCTGCGGACCAGCGCATCGACTTCGTCTCGATCGTCACGCCCAACCACGTGCACTTTCCTGTCGCACAAGCTTTCGCCGATGCGGGCTTCCACGTCGTGTGCGACAAGCCGCTGGTGCACACGCGCGACCAGGCCGATGCATTGGTCGCCACCGTCGCCAAGCGGGGCACGGTGTTCGGCGTCACCTACAACTACACCGGCTACCCGATGGTGCGGCAGGCGCGCGAGATGGTGCGCTCGGGCCAGTTGGGCGACATCCGCAAGATCGTCGTCGAATACAACCAGGGCTGGCTCGCGAGCCACGTCGAGGGCAGCGGCAGCAACAAGCAGGCCGACTGGCGCACCGACCCCGCGCGCAGCGGTGCGGCCGGCGCCATCGGCGACATCGGCTCGCATGCCGAGAACCTCGTCGCGAGCATCACGGGCCTCGAAATCGAAAGCCTCTGCGCCGACCTCACCGCGCACGTGCCGGGCCGCATGCTCGACGACGACGGCAGCCTCCTGCTGCGCTTCAAGGGCGGCGCGCGCGGCGTGCTGATCGCCTCGCAGATCAGCACGGGTCTCGAGAACGACCTGCGCCTGCGCATCTCCGGCGCGCTGGGCACGCTCGAATGGCACCAGGAGCAGCCGAGCCAGCTGGTGCACCTGCCGCACGACGGGCCCAAGCGCATCTTCACGCGCGGCGGGCCGTGGCTGTGCGAAGCGGCGCGGCGTGCGAGCCGGCTGCCGACGGGGCACCCCGAAGGCTTTATCGAGGCTTTCGCGAACATCTACGCGGGCGTGGCGGCGGACATCCGGGCGCGGCTCGCGGGGCAGCCGGCCGATCCGCTCGCAGCGGACTATCCGCGCGTGGAAGACGGCGCGCGCGGCGTGCGCTTCATCGAGCGCACGGTGGCTTCGGCGCAAAGCCAATTAAAGTGGACGCCCTGGTGATGCGCCGGCCTCGCACCCGCGAGGCCATGCCGCGTTGCCATCGGCATCCATGACGCATTCCTCTTCTGACGATTCTTCTTCAACGCGGTGGCTGCGCGCCCTGTGGCTGCGCTGCAAGACGCTGTGGCCGCTCAAGCTGGTGGGCAACACCGTCGCCACCGTCGGTTTCTTTCCGCTGTACTTCTGGATCATGAAGAACGCGGGCCAGGCGTGGGTGCTGCCACTCACCGCCTTCGACCGGTTGATCGCGTTCTGGCCAGCGGTGCTCCCGGTCTATCTTTCGCTCTGGGGCTACATCGCATTGCCCGTGTTGCTGGCGAAGGACAAGCGCGAGCTCTGGAGCTTCTCCTTCGGCTGCGCGGCGATGACGGCGCTCGCGCTGGTCGTCTTCTGGTTCATGCCCACGGCGATACCGAACTTCACCATCGATGCCACGCCCGGCACTTCGCTGCATTTCCTGAAGACCGTCGACTCCGCCGGCAATGCGTTTCCGTCGCTGCATGTGTCGTTCTCGGTGTTCGCCTGCATCGTGCTTGCGCGCCAGTTGCGCGACGCCGGCGCGCCCGTGTGGCTGCGCGCCTTCAACGTGGCATGGGCCGTGGCCATCGTGTATTCGACGATGGCTGTTCGCCAGCATGTGCTGATCGACGTGCTCGGCGGGCTGGTGCTGGGCCTCGCGCTCGGCTTCGTCTCGCGCGAGCGCGGCGCCGTGGCGCCACCGCCGCAAGCTCGCACGGCGTAGGCCGATTGCGGTATTCCGCCGCGGCAGTGCGGACGGTACAAAGCGGGATCGTCGTCTACCGAATGCGGAGCCCGCCATGAAGATCCGTTCCTCCGTTGCCGTGGCCTGCATGGTCGCCGGCGCCATCGCTGCCAGTTCCGCCTTCGCCATCGACTACCCGGCGCGCAAGCCCGGCCTGTGGGAAATCCAGACCGGCGATGCCACCGGCAAGGGGGCCGGGCACACCGTCCAACAGTGCATCGACGCGGCCAGCGACAAGGCGCTGCGCGACATGGGGCAGGGCATGGGCAAGGACATGTGTGCCAAGCAGGACCTGCGCATCGAGAGCGGCAAGCTGGTGATGGATTCGGTCTGCAAGATCGGCACCACCACCGCCACCTCGCATGCGGTGATGACGGGCGATTTCAGCTCGACCTACCGCATGGAGAGCAAGTCGACCTACAACCCGCCGCTGATGGGCCGCACCGAAGGCACCAGCGTCATGGAGGCCAAGTGGGTCGGGCCCTGCAAGCCCGGCCAGAAACCGGGCGACATGGTGATGTCCAACGGCATGACGATGAACGTGCTCGACATGATGGGCGCCCGCAGCAAAAAATAGCCGAGCGAAGTAGGCGCCGGCCCACATCGCTTCGGGGTGGCCGTTCGGCGGCGCCGATGGCCGGCCGGGCCTACGATGGCGGCCATGCCCGACACGCAGGATCTCGTTGTTGCCCGGCCCGAGGGCCTGTATTGCCCGTCCGGCGATTTCTACATCGACCCGTGGCGGCCGGTGGCGCGCGCGGTCATCACGCATGCGCATTCCGATCACGCGCGCATCGGGCATGCGCACTACCTGGCGCACACCGACAGCGCGGGCACCTTGCGCACGCGGCTCGGCGCCGACATCAACCTGCAGACCCTCGCATACGGCGAAGCCATCGAGCACCACGGCGTGCGCCTCTCGCTGCACCCGGCCGGCCATGTGCTGGGCTCGGCGCAGGTGCGGCTCGAACACGGCGGCCGTGTGTGGGTCGCCTCGGGCGACTACAAGACCGAGCCCGACGGCACCTGCACGCCCTTCGAGCCGGTGCCCTGCGACACCTTCATCACCGAGTCGACCTTCGGCCTGCCGATCTACCGCTGGCCCACGCAGGCCGTGCTGTTCGCGGAGATCGATGCCTGGTGGCGCGCGAATGCGGAAGCCGGCCGCGCGTCGGTGCTGTTCTGCTATGCCTTCGGCAAGGCGCAGCGCATCCTGCACGGGGTCGATGCGTCGATCGGGCCCATCGTCGTGCACGGCGCGGTCGAGCCGCTCAACGCGGTGTACCGCGCCGCCGGCGTGGCGTTGCCGGAGACGGTGCGTGTCACCGATCCGGGCGTCGATGCGGCGCTGCTGAAGCGATCCCTTGTGCTGGCGCCGCCCTCGGCGCAGGGCACGCCGTGGATGAAGCGCTTCGGCAACTACGCCGATGCCTTCGCGAGCGGCTGGATGCAACTGCGCGGCACGCGTCGCCGCCGCGGTGTGGACCGCGGCTTCGTCATGTCGGACCACGCCGACTGGCCCGGCCTGCAGCAGGCCATCGCGGGCACCGGCGCCGAACGCGTGTTCGTGACGCACGGCAGCGTGCAGGTGATGGTGCGGTGGCTGACGGAGAACGGGCTCGATGCGCAGGGCTTCAAGACTGAGTACGGCGATGAAGACGATCACGAAGCTCCCTCCCCCGCTGGGGGAGGGCCGGGGAGGGGGCAAGCGGCGCCCGATGGGGACGCTGCCAGCCCCCATCCCAACCTTCCCCCAGAGGGGGAAGGAGCCGATACATGAAAGCCTTCGCCGCGCTCTACCGCGAACTCGACGCCAGCACGTCGAGCCTTGCCAAGCAGGCCGCGTTGCAGCGCTACCTGCGCGACGCCGACGCGGCCGATGCCGCATGGGCCATCTACTTCCTGGCCGGCGGCAAGCCGCGCCAGCTCGTGCCCACCAAGCTGCTGCGGCTGCTCGCGCAGGAAGCCGCAGGTTTGCCCGAGTGGCTGTTCGACGAGAGCTACGACGCCGTCGGTGATCTTGCCGAGACCATCGCACTGCTGTTGCCGCCGCCGACCGAGGTGCACGACCTCGGACTCGCAGCCTGGGTCGAGCAGCACCTGCTGCCGCTGCGCGAAGCCGCGAAGACCGCGCCCGAGGAGCTGGCGGACCGGCTGCGCGCCCAGTGGCGGCAGCTCGCGGCCGAGGAGCGGCTGGTGTACTTCAAGCTCATCACGGGCGCGTTCCGCGTCGGCGTGTCGAAGCTGCAGGTCACGCAGGCGCTCGCGGCCGTGGGCGGCATCGATGCCAAGCGCGTTGCGCAGCGGCTCATGGGCTACACGCACATCGGCGCGCGTCCACGGGCGGGCGACTACGCCACGCTGATCGCGCCGGAGTCCGATGCCGAGCAGGTGCAGAAGACCAGCGGGCAGCCGTACCCCTTCTTCCTCGCGCACCCGTTCAACATTCCGCTCGAACAGTTCGATGCGGTGCTGGGCCCGCCGGCCGACTGGATCGTCGAGTGGAAGTGGGACGGCATCCGCGCGCAACTCGTCAAGCGCGCGGGTGTCGTGTGGCTGTGGTCGCGCGGTGAAGAGCTGGTGACCGATCGCTTTCCCGAGCTCGCCGTGCTGGGCGAGGCGCTGCCCGACGGCACGGTGCTCGATGGCGAGATCGCCGTGTGGCGCAAGGCAGAGACTTCACCCGAGGGTGAAGGCAAGGTGCAGCCCTTCGCCGAACTGCAGAAACGCATCGGCCGCAAGACGCTGGGCGCCAAGCTGCTGCGCGACATCCCCGTGGTGTTGCTGGCCTACGACCTGCTCGAATGGGAGGGGCGCGACCTGCGCGCAGAGCCGCAGTCGGCGCGCCGCGTGCTGCTCGACGAACTCGTCACCCGCATGCAGCACCCCTCGCTGCTGCCGAGCCCGATGCTCACAGGACTCGACTGGACCGACCTTGCACGCCAGCGCGAAGCCGCGCGCACCATGGGCGTCGAAGGGATGATGCTCAAGCGCCGCGACGCGCAGTACGGCGTGGGCCGCACGAAGGACGTGGGCGTGTGGTGGAAGTGGAAGATCGATCCGCTCAGCATCGACGCCGTGCTCATCTACGCCCAGCGCGGCCACGGCCGCCGCGCGAGCCTCTTCAGCGACTACACCTTCGCGGTGTGGGACGGACCGCCCGAGCAGGAAGACCGCAAGCTCGTGCCGTTCGCCAAGGCCTACTCGGGGCTGACCGATGCGGAGATGGGGCGCGTGGACGCGATCATCCGCAAGACCACCGTCGAGAGCTTCGGTCCGGTGAAGAGCGTCAAGCCGACGCTGGTGTTCGAACTGGGCTTCGAAGGCATCGCGCGCAGCACGCGGCACAAGAGCGGCATCGCGGTGCGCTTTCCGCGCATGCTGCGCTGGCGCGAGGACAAGCCGGTGGCGGAAGCCGATACGCTGCAGACGCTGGCTGCGCTGCTGCCGACATGAACAAGGCGGTCAAGGCGGCGCTCGATGCGTGGTTCGCCGCGCGCGGGTGGAAGCCGTTCAATTTTCAACGCGATGTGTGGAAGGCCATCGCGGCTGGCAAGTCCGGCATGCTGCATGCGACCACCGGTGCGGGCAAGACCTATGCGGTGTGGCTCGGTGCGCTGCAGGTCTTCTCGCAGGCGCGCAAGGAAACCGCTCGCCCTTCGGCCCCGCCGCTCACCGTGCTGTGGCTCACGCCCATGCGCGCGCTCGCGGCCGACACGCTGCGTGCACTGAAGCAGCCGCTCGAAGCGCTCGGCGCCGAGGTGCATCCGTGGAGCACGGGTGCGCGCAGCGGCGATACCTCGTCGGCCGAGCGCAGCGCGCAGAACGAACGGCTGCCGACCGTGCTCGTCACTACGCCCGAAAGTCTGTCGCTGCTGCTCGCACGCGCCGATGCGAGCCAGGTGCTGGGCCGCGTGAAGATGGTCGTGGTCGACGAGTGGCATGAACTGCTCGGCAACAAGCGCGGCGTGCAGGTGCAGCTCGCGCTCGCGCGGCTCAAGCGATGGAACCCGGGCCTCGCGATCTGGGGCATGTCCGCCACGCTCGGCAATCTGCAAGAGGCGATGCATTCGCTGCTGGGCCATGACGAGGGCGTGCTCGTGCAGGGCCAGGTGCCGAAGAAGCTCGTCATCGATTCGCTGCTGCCCGGCCGCGCCGAACGCTTTCCGTGGGGCGGGCACCTCGGCCTCACGATGCTGCCGCAGGTGATCGAGGAGATCGCCGCGAGCAGCACCACGCTGGTCTTCACCAACACGCGGTCGCAGGCCGAGATCTGGTACCAGGCGATGCTCGAGGCCAAGCCCGAATGGGCCGGCACCATCGCGCTGCACCACGGCTCGCTCGACCGCGCGGTGCGCGAGTGGGTCGAGCTGGGGCTCAAGAGCGGCGAGCTCAAGGCGGTGGTCTGCACCTCGAGCCTGGACCTGGGCGTGGACTTCCTGCCGGTCGAGCGCGTGCTGCAGATCGGCTCGCCCAAGGGCGTGGCGCGGTTGCTGCAGCGCGCGGGCCGCTCGGGCCATGCGCCGGGGCGGCCGTCGCGCATCACGCTCGTGCCGACGCATAGCATCGAGATGGTGGAGGGCGCGGCCGCGCGCACGGCGATTGCGCAGGGGCACATCGAGGCGCGGCATTCGCCCGACCAGCCGCTCGACGTGCTGGTGCAGCACCTGGTGACGGTGGCGCTCGGCGGCGGCTTCGTACCCGACGATCTCTACGACGAGGTGCGCGGCACCGCGGCGTATGAAACGCTCTCGCGCGAGAGCTGGCAGTGGTGCCTCGACTTCGTCTCGCAGGGCGGCCCGTCGCTCGCGGTCTACCCCGACTACAAGCGCGCCGTGCCCGATGCGGAAGGCGTGTGGCGCGTGCCCGATGCGCGGCTCGCGCGGCGCCACCGCATGAACATCGGCACCATCGTGAGCGATGCCAGCATGGCGGTGCAGTACCTGGGCGGCGCGAAGATCGGCAATGTCGAAGAGGGTTTCGTCGCTCGCATGAAGCCGGGCGACTGCTTCCTGTTCGGTGGCCGCCTGCTCGAACTCGTGCGCATCCACGACATGACGGCCTGGGTGCGGCGCGCCACCGGCAAGCGTGCCGCGGTGCCGCGCTGGAATGGCGGGCGCATGCCGTTGTCGAACACGCTGGCCGATGCGGTCGTGCAGCAGCTCGCGCTGGCGGGCGAGGGGCACCACGACTCGCCCGAGCTGCAGTGCGTGCGACCGCTGCTGGAGATCCAGCAGCAATGGTCCGCGCTCCCCACCCCGCAGACGCTGCTGGCAGAGACGCTCAAGACGCGCGAGGGCTCGCATCTCTTCCTCTATCCGTTCGCCGGCCGGCATGTGCACCTGGGGCTTGCGAGCCTGCTGGCCTGGCGCGTGGCGCAGCACGAGGCGCGCACCTTCTCCATCGCGGTCAACGACTACGGCTTCGAGCTGCTGAGCGCGACCGAGGTCGACTGGCCCGCGCTGCTGCCGCAGGTGCTTCGCCTGCCGGAAGGTGAGGGTGACACGGATGCGCGCACGGTGCTGCTGCACGAGGTGCTGGCTTCGCTCAACGCGGGCGAGCTGGCGCAGCGGCGCTTTCGCGAGATCGCGCGCGTCTCGGGTCTGATCTTCCAGGGCTATCCGGGCGAGAAGCGCAGCAGCCGGCAGCTGCAGGCTTCGTCGTCGCTGTTCTGGGAGGTGTTCCGCAAGTACGACCCGTCGAACAGGTTGCTGCTGCAGGCCGAGCAGGAATTGCTCTCGCAGGAGCTGGAGATCGGCCGTCTTCGCGCGAGCCTGGAACGCATGGCCACGCAGCAGCTCGTGCTGAAACCGCTGGAGCGGCCGACGCCGTTCTCGTTTCCGCTCATGGTCGAGCTGTTCCGCGAGAAGCTGTCGAACGAGAACGTGGCCGACCGCATCGCGCGCATGGTCGAGCAGCTGGAGAAAGCCGCGGGCGGCGTGGTCACGGCCGGCGGTGTGGAGCGTGTGAAGAGCACGCTGGCGTTCGGGCAGGAAGGGCCGGGCAAACCACCCAAGCCACGGCGCGAACGCAGGCGGCCTTCGCGACCGCTACCGCCACTGTGAGCCGATCAGCCGCCGTGCGCCTTCACCCACTGCACGATGTCCGCCGCGCTCATCGCGCCGGCCTGGCGTGCCACCTCGCGACCGCCGCGGAACAGCGCCAGCGTCGGGATGCTGCGGATGTTGAAGCGTGCGCCGAGCGCGGGCACGGCCTCGGTGTCGACCTTGGCCAGGCGCACATGGGGTTCGAGCTTGGCCGCGGCCTGCTCGTAGCCCGGCGCCATCTGGCGGCAGGGGCCGCACCACGGGGCCCAGAAATCGACCAGCACCGGGATCTCGTTGCGCGCGATGTGGCGGTCGAAGGTTTTCTCGTCGGGCAAGGCGGTCGAATGGCCGGCGAACAGCGCTTTGTGGCAACTGCCGCAGTCGGGCGCGCTGCCCAGTTGCTCCGCGCGCACGCGGTTGGTCGTGTGGCAGTGCGGGCAGACGATGAGCTTCGGGGGCGATTCGGTCATACGGAAGAACTGGGGCTCGCGCGGTTGAATTGCAAGATGGCCGCCGGCCTGCGCGTCATTTGCGACACTCCCCGGCTGTGACTTCCCGGCACCTTACCGCGTCTGCGCTCGCCGTCCAATGGGCCGACGAGCTGCTGCACCTGCTGCCCGAGCGTGCGCTCTGGTGGCCCGGCGGGCGCGTGCTGTTCATCGCCGACCTGCACATCGGCAAGGCCGCGACCTATCGCGCGCTGGGCCAGCCGGTGCCGGGTGGCACCACGCAGCAGAACCTCGCGCGGCTCGACGCCTTGATCGCTGCGCATGCGCCCGGGCACATCGTCTTTCTCGGCGATTTCCTGCATGCGGCGCAGGCCCGGACGCCGCAGGTGCTGGCCGCGCTCGAAGCCTGGCGCGCCACGCACGCGGACATCGTGATGACGCTGGTGCGCGGCAACCACGACAGCCGCGCGGGCGATCCGCCAGTGGCGCTCGACATCGAAGTGGTCGACGAGCCTTTCCTGCTCGGCCCGTTCGCCTGCTGCCACCATCCGCAATCGCATGCCACGCACTTCGTGCTCGCGGGGCACCTGCATCCGGTGTGCCGGCTCTACGGACCGGGGCGCGACAGCGTGCGGCTGCCCTGTTTCGTGAGCGACGCGCGGCAGGCCGTGCTGCCCGCCTTCGGCGAGTTCACGGGCGGCTGGCTGATGGAGGCGGCGCCGGAGCGGCGCTTCTACGCGGTGGGTGGCGAGACCGTGTGGGCGTTGCCGCCGGTGGATTGACGGATCTGGCTCCTTCCCCCTCTGGGGGAAGGTTGGGATGGGGGCAGGCAGAGCGCCCGATGGATACGCCGCTTGCCCCCACCCCGGCCCTCCCCCGGAAGGGGAGGGAGAAAGTCAGAGCACCACCGGCTCGTCGGGCAACTCGTTGGTGTCGGCCTCGTCCTCGGCCAGCGGAAAGTGCGCCACCAGCAGCGCCGACATTTCTTCCAGCGCCTGCGTGAGCCCGTCCTCGAAGCGGCCGTCGCGGAAGGCCGTGCCCATGCGCTGCGTCATCGCGGCCCATTCGGCATCGTCCACGCGCGAGTCGATGCCGCGGTCCGCCACGATCTCGATCGCGTGCTCGGCCAGCAGCAGGTAGATCAAGACGCCGTTGTTGTGCTCGGTGTCCCACACGCGCAGCTTGCCGAACAGCGTGACGGCGCGTTCCCTGGGCGGCGCATGGCGCCAGAGGTACGACATCGGCAGGCCCGCTTCGACGCAGATGCGGACTTCGCCGCTGTGGCGCCGCTCGCTCGCGGCCACGCGGCTGGCGAGCCGTTCCATCGCGTCGTTGGGCAGCACGCGGCGCACCGCGGCTTCGTCGGCCCATCGATGGCGCCAGATGCGGCCGAGCTTCGAGAAGAGCGTGGGTTCTGCAGTTACCGTCATATTCACCAGTCTCCCGAGGCGCCGCCGCCGCCGAAATTGCCACCGCCGCCGGAGCTGAAGCCGCCGCCGCCACCTCCGCCGCCTCCGCTCCATCCGCCGCCACCGCCGCTGCTCCAACCACCACCGCTACCGCCACCGCGACCCCCACCGAATCCGGCGAGGCCCGAGAACAGCGAGACCATGAGCGCGATCAGCCCGGCAATCACCGCGATGACCGTGCTGGTCGTGAGGAAGAACGCCACCGCGCCGATGCCCCCGCCCATGACGACCGAGCCCAGCGTCTTGCCCAGGATGGCACGCACGATCGGCGCGCCGACGAAGACGCCGACGAACAGGAAGATCGCGAGGTTCTCCCAGTCGAACTCGCCGCCCGAACTACCGCCGCCGCTGTTGCGCGAAGGCTCGGGCAGCGGCTCGCCGTCGACCAGGCCGATGAGCCGGTCCACCGCCGCATTCAGGCCGCCCGCGAAGTCGTTGTTGCGAAAGCGCGGCTTCATCTCCTCGTCGATGATGCGCACCGCCGCGAGGTCGGGCACCGCGCCTTCGAGCGCCTTGGCCGTGGCGATGCGCATCTTGCGATCGTCCTTGGCAACGATCACGAGGAGGCCGTCGCCCACGTCCTTGCGGCCGATCTTCCAGGCGTCGCCCACGCGCTGCGCGTAGCTCGCGATGTCTTCAGGCTGGGTGGTCGGCACCATCAGCACCACGATCTGCGAGCCCTTGCGCTGCTCGAAGGCCGCGAGCTTGGTCTCGAGGCCCGAGCGCTGCGCGGCGTCGAGCGTGCCAGTCTGGTCGATGACGCGCGCGGTGAGCGCGGGCACCGGCAGCAGGCCCTGCGCCAGCGCGGGCAAGGCGCCCCATGCAAGCGCTGCGACGAAGACTGCAGCCAGCGCGCGGCGGAGCAGGGCTGCAACCATCGGCGCGGCTTACTTCTTCGGGGCGCTGAAGTCGACCGTGGGCGGCGTCGAGATCTGCGCTTCGTTCTGCACCGAGAAGTTGGGCTTGGGTGCGTAGCTGAAGATCTTGGCCGTGATGTTGGTGGGGAAGCTGCGGGCGAGCACGTTGTACTCCTGCACGCTCTCGATGTAGCGGTTGCGCGCCACGGTGATGCGGTTCTCGGTGCCTTCGAGCGTCACGCGCAGGTCGCGGAAGGCCTGGTTGGCCTTGAGCTCGGGGTAGCGCTCCGACACCACCATCAGCCGCGACAGCGCCGAGGAGAGTTCGCCCTGCGCCTGCTGGAACTTGTTGAAGGCCTCGGGGTTGTTGAGCGTCTCGGGCGTCACCTGGATCGAGGTGGCCTTGGCGCGCGCCTCGATCACCTTGGTGAGCGTGTCCTGCTCGAAGCTGGCCTCGCCCTTCACGGTGGCCACGATGTTGGGCACGAGGTCGGCGCGCCGCTGGTACTGGTTGAGTACCTCGCTCCAGGCCGATTTGCTCGCCTCGTCGAGGGACTGGAACTGGTTGTAGCCGCATCCGCTCAGGGACACGACCGCCGCGAGAATCAAGAGCCAGCGCTTCATCATCATTTGCATTACCTCCGCAGAAGAAGCGGAAGGTAGCATAGGTGGCTCCATGACCCTCGATCCCCTACAGGCACTGCAGGCCGCGAACCGCGCGGTATCGCCCGTCCATGCGGCGAACGCCGGCACCCTGCTGATCGCGGGTGCGACAGGCGCCCTGGGGCAGGAGCTGTTGCGAAAGCTGGCCGGCCGCCATCGTTTTGCCCATGCCCGCGTGCTGTCGCGCGAGCCGATCCGCGACGGACTTCGCGGCGTCGAGACGTACCTGAGCCCGGACCTGCCGATCGCGCAATGGCCGCTGACCTCGGCCGACACCGCGGTCATCGCTTTCGATCCGCCCCGGCTTTACCACGACCGCGAGCGCGCGCTGTGGGTGCCGCAGCCTTCCGACCTGCCCGAGCTGGCGAAATGGCTGCGCGCCTGCGGCGTGCAGACGCTGGCCATCGTGCAGCCGCACGACCAGGGCAAATTGCCCGAGGCGCTCAAGCGCGGGCTCGCGAGCCTCGACGAGCAGTCGGTGGTCGCCAACGGCTTCGACCGGGTGATCCTCGTGCGCTCGGCGCGCAAGCCGCTCCATGCAAAGTTCGCCAATCCCGCCGAGCGGCTCGCCGCCTGGATGCTGTCGGTCGTGCGCTTCATGGTGCCCAGCAGCGAACAGCCGGTGCGTGCGTCCAAGGTGGCCGAGCTGGTCGATGTCGCATTGCGCATCGCACCGCCGGGCGTGCACGTGGCCGCACCGGAGATGGTGTGGGAGGCCTCGCAGGGTCAGCAGATGCAGTCAGTGGCGCAGCGCTGGCTGCGCTGACGCATCACCCGCGCCACTGGCGCAGCATCTCCGCCGAATCGACCACCAGTCCCAGGTGCAGCGACACCATGGCGAGCGCGGCGCTCTCCAGGTGCGCGTCGGTGCCGCGCACCAGGTCGCGCAGCACGATCACGCGGTAGTTGTGGTTGTTGGCATCGAAGGCGGTGTTGAGCACGCAGCAGTCGGTGAAGCCGCCGTCGAGCACCACCGTCTGGATGCGCTGGTTGCGCAGCAGGAAGTCGAGGTCGGTCGGGTAGAAGGCCGACAGCCGGCGCTTGTTTTCCACGCGCATGTCGCCGGGCTCGACGCGCGTCACCCATTCGGTCCAGCGCGAGCCTTCGAGGGCATGCGCGTCGGCGTTGGGAATCGCGCCCACATGCAGCGGAAAGGTGCGACGCCAGGCGGCCGGAATGCCGTGGATGTCATCCACGCCGTCGGGCCGCAGCACCGACTTGATGTGCACGATGCGCACGCCCAGCGTGCGCGCCTCGTCATGGAAGCCGTCAATGGGCGCCACCACGTCCCGCGCACGCGGCGCGGGGCAGGGGCAGTCGGGGCTGTCGTCCAGGTGGCCGCGGTGCATGTCGATCGAGAGCACCGCGGTGGTGGCCGGATCGAGGTAGTCGGCGAACTGCGCCGCGTCGAGCTCGCGCTCCTCGCCGTAGACCCAGGCCTTCATCGCCGTTCTTCTCTCACATAGGGCTGCCCCAGCGCACCGGGCTCGTCGTCGCCGCTGCGCTTGCCGAGCGCGACCCAGATCATCACGCCGAGCGTCACGGCATACGGCGTCATCATCACGAAGTACTGCGGCAGCTGGACGCCTGCGGCGGCCAGCTGCGGAATCAGCGCCTCGATGCAGCCGAACAGCAGCGCGCCCGCGAGCGCCTTCCAGGGCGACCAGCGCGCGAAGATCACCAGGCCCACCGCGATCCAGCCGCGCCCGCCGGTCATGCCCGCGATCCACAGCTTGGTGCTGACCACGGAGATGTAGGCGCCCGCCAGTCCGACCAGCGCGGAGCCCGCGAGCACCGCGACGAATCGCCATGCCGCCACGCGGATGCCCGCCGCATCGGCCGCCTGCGGGTTCTCGCCCACCGCGCGCAGGCGCAGGCCTGTGGATGTGTGCGCGAAGAACCAGGCCACCGCCCCGAAGATCGGCAGCGTGAGCCACACCATCGCGTTCTGCTCGAAGAGCCGGCCCACGCCGGGAAGCAGCGACAGCGGCCAGAGCGCCATCGTGCCGATGCCTCCGGTCGCGTGGTTGGTCCATTCGGCCATCGAACCGACCAGCGCCGTGAGGCCCTGGCAGAAGAACACCAGCGCCAGCCCGGCGATCACCTGGTTCACGCGCAGCCAGATCACCATCACCGCGAACAGCATCGACACCGCGCTGGCCGCCAGCATCGCCAGCACCAGCGACACGGCCGGTTGGCCGAGCGTGATCTGCGCGCCGATGCCGGCCAGGGCACCGACCAGCATCAGCCCTTCGGCGCCGAGCGAGAGCACGCCCGCGCGCTCGCAGATGATGAGCCCGAGCGCCGCGAGCGCATAGGGCACCGCGAAGTCGGGCGTGCTCGCGAGCCAGTTGAGGACGACACCCGAGTCCATCACGCCGTCTCCGCGTTGTCGGCGCTGTCGGCGCTGTCGGCGCTGTCGGCGCCCAGCCGGCGGATCCGGTGGCGAATGAAGAAATCGCTCGATGCCACGCACACCACGATCACCGCCTGGATCAGCTGCACCATCGAGAACGGCACCTGGTAGAACACCTGCAGGCTGCGGCCGGTGACGAACAGCGCCGCGACCAGCAGCGCCACCACGGCCGCCGCCAGCGGGTTGTTGCGCGCAAGGAAGGCGATGAGGATGCCCGAGAAGCCATAGCCCTGGTAGAAGGCCTGCGTGAGCCGGCCCTCCTGCCCCGAGGCCACCGCGAAGCCCGCGAGCCCCGCCATCGCGCCCGAGAGCAGCACGGCGCCGTAGATGGTGCGGCGCACCGGCACGCCCACCGCATGCGCCACGCGCGCGTTCGCATCGACAAAGCGCAGGTAGAGCCCGGCGCGGCTCACGCCCACCAGCCACCAGGCGGCGAGCGCGACGATGCCTGCCAGCAGGATCGCGCTGCCCACGCCCGCGCCCAGCTCGGGCAGCCGCTCGAAGGCGCGGAACTGCGGCGAGTAGGGGAAGTTGTCCTTCGGGTCCTTCCAGCTGCCGTACACCAGGTGCAAGAGGAAGTTGGCGGCCATGTAGTTGAGCATCAGCGTCGAGATGATCTCGTTCACGCCGAGCTTCAGCTTGAGCCATGCGGGGCCCAGCACCCACAGCAGCCCGCAGCCGATGGCGGCGACGAACATCAGCGGCAGCCGCAGGCTCTCGGGGCCGACCTGCCACATCGAGACGGCGGTGGCGCCGATCGCACCCCAGATCATCTGGCCCTCGAGGCCGAGGTTCCAGAAGCGCGCGCGGAAGGCCATCGAACCCGCCAGGCCCACGAGGATCATCGGCGCGGCCTGGAACAGCACGGCGCGCAGGTTCTGCGCGTCGAAGAAGGTCTGCATCACGAACTCGTTGGCCAGTTCGCCGGCCGGCACGCCCGCGGCCACGAGGATCGCGGCGGAGATCGCCAGGCCCACCAGCAGCGCGATGGCCAGGATCAGCGCCTGCCAGCGCCGGGCCATGTGCTGGCGGATCTCCAGGGCGTAGCGGCGGCTCGCGAGCGGCTGCGGCGCGCGCACGGCCGCGGGTGTTTTCAGATCGGCCGCCGGGGGATGCGCCATGGCTGCGAGCGATGCGTCAGCCATGGTCCACCATCGCCTGTCCGATGGCCTGCCGGTCGGCCGGCTGCGAGAACTCGCCGGCGATGCGTCCACGCGCCATCACGCCCACGCGGTCGGCCAGCTGCAGCACCTCGTCGAGGTCTTCGCTGATCAGCAGCACCGCGGCGCCGCCGTCGCGCGCGGCGCGCAGGCGCGCATGCACCTCGGCGCTGGCACGCACGTCGAGCCCGCGGCTCGGGCTGTGTGCGAGCACCAGCGTCGGCGACTTGCCGAATTCGCGCGCCAGCACCAGCTTCTGCGCGTTGCCGCCGGAAAGCAGCGCGGCCTTCTGTTCGACCGAGCGCACGCCCTGCACGTCGAAGGCGCGCACGGCCTCCTCGGTGTCGGCCTGGATCCGGTTGCGGCGCAGATGCCAGACGGGGCCGTATCGGCCGCTGTGCACGCGGCCGATGGCGTAGTTCTCGGCCACCGACAGGCCGCCCGCGAGCGCAAGGCCGTAGCGGTCGGCCGGGATCGCGGCGATGCCGAGGTTGCGGCGCGCCGGTGCGGCCATGGTCTTGAGGTCGCCATGGCCTTCCAGATGGATCTCGCCCTCGAGGCTGCCGCCGGCATCGGGCAGGCCCATGATGGCGCCGGCCAGTTCGCTCTGGCCGTTGCCGCCGACGCCGGCCAGGCCGTAGATCTCGCCGGCATGCAACTGGAGGTCGACGCCGTCGAGCACGCGGCGGCCCTCGGGCGAAGCCGCCGAACGCAGCCCGCGCACCGACAGCCGCACCGACCCGCGCGGCGACTTCGCGGCCTGGAAGCCGTGTGTGGCGATGGACTCGCCCACCGTGAGCTTTACGAGTTCGGCCACCGACGTGTCGCCCGGTGCCAGCGTTGCCACCGTGCGGCCGCCGCGCATCACCGTCACGCGATCGGCGTAGGTCTTCACGTCGGCCATCTTGTGCGTGACCAGCACCACGGCCGAACCGCTGCGCGCAAGCCCCTGCACCATCTGCAGGAGGCGTGCGGCTTCCTGGTCGGTCAGCACTGCGGTCGGTTCATCCAGGATCAGGATGCGCGCGCCCGCGAGCAGCACCTTGAGGATCTCGACGCGCTGCTGCTCGGCAATCGAGAGCGCCTCGACGCGCCTGGACGGGTCGATGTCGAAGCCCAGCTCCGAGGCCTTGTTGCGGATGTCGCGCGAAATCTCGCGCAGCCGCTCGCCGTGGCTTTGAAACCCCACCGACGGCGGTGCGGTGAGCAAAATGTTCTGCGCCACCGTGAACGGCCGCACCAGCTTGAAGTGCTGGTGGACCATGCCGATGCGGTGCCTGGCCGCATCGCGCGGACCGGCCAGGCGCACTGCGTTGTCATCGACCAGCAGTTGCCCGGCTTCGGGCGCATAGAGCCCGGCGGCGATGTTCATCAAGGAAGACTTGCCCGCGCCGTTCTCGCCGAGCAGCGCATGCACCTCGCCCCAGCGCGCGGCAAAGTGGGCGTCGGTCAGCGCCGCGAAACCGTCGAAGGTCTTGCGGATGCCGGTGAGTTCGAGCGCGTTGTGGGGCATGGGCGTGTCTGCTTGCGCTTGTCTATTTCTGCGTGACCACGCCCTTGACGAACCAGTCCATCTTCCAGAGGTCGGCATCGGACAGCACCGCGCCCTTGGCCACGCGCTCCTTGCCGTCGCGGTCGGCGAGCGGGCCCGCGTAGATCTGCTTGCCCTTCAGGATGGCTTCGCGTTCCGCGGTGATCGCCGCGGCCTTGTCCTTGGGCACCGCGGGACCGAAGCCCGCGATGTCGGTGCCGCCGTCCTTCATCTCGATGAAGGCGCCGTAGGGCGCGGGCTTCCAGCCGCCCGCCATCACCTTCTTCAATTCAGGCACGAGGAAGCGGTCCCACACCCACACCGACGAGCACAGCGTGGCCTTGGGCGCGAACTGGCGCAGGTCGCGGTGGTGGCCGGTGCCGTACACGCCGCGCTCCTGCGCCACGATCTGCGGCGTCGGGCTGTCGACGTGCTGGCCGATGACGTCGGCGCCCTGGTCGATGAGCGCGGCGGCGGCGGCGCGCTCCTTCACCGGGTCGTTCCACGCGCCCGTGTAGATCACGTTGACGGTGGCGTTCGGGTTCATCTTCTGCGCACCGAGCGCGAAGGCGTTGATGGTCCAGTTCACCACGCCGAAGGGGTTGGCTGCGACGAAGCCGAGCTTGCCGGTCTTCGACGCTGCGCCGGCGGCCATGCCGCACAGGTACTGGCTCTCGTAGGTGCGGCCGTAGAACGATTCGAGGTTGCTGCCGTTGGTGGTGCCCGAGCCGTTGAGGAAGGCCACGTCGGGGTACTTGGCGGCCAGGTCCTTGAAGCTGTCGGAATAACCGAAAGCGGTGCCGATCACGATGTTGGCACCGCGCTGGATGAACTTCTCGGCCGCCGGCTTGATGGCCGAGGCGTCTTCGGGCACGTTCTCGACGAACTGGATCTTCTGGCCGATCTCCTTCTCGATCTTCACGCGGGCTTCGTCGAAGGCCTGCGTCCAGCCGCCGTCGTTCTTCGGGCCGAAGTAGAGCATCGCGATCTTCGGCTTGTCCTTGAGCGTGAAGCCGTCGGCCGCCACCGCGGGCAGCGTGAAGAACGCGCCGCCGGCTGCGAGCGTCAGTGCAAGGCCGAGAAAGCCGGTGGTGGGTGTGCGCAGCATGGAGCGACCTTTCATGGGAAGCAGGAAGTGGGACGGAAGAAAAGTGAGAGAGGTCGTGCGCGTCACATCATGAAGTTGATGCGGAACACGTTGCCCTCGGGGTCCAGCAGCACGGACTGGTACCAGTTGTAGTAGGTGACGTAGGGCGGCTTCACCAGCGTGGCGCCGGCCTCGAGCGCGACGGGCACCATGCGGTCGACATCGGCCTGGCTGTCGACGTCGATGTTCAGCAGGAACTTCACGCCGCGCGTGTCGGAGAACTCGGCCAGGTGCAGCAGCTCGTAGGCATCGAGCGCGTTGAAGCCCAGGCTCGACTTGCCGGTGTCCAGGCCGCGAAAGATGGGCGAGCGGATCGCCTCGATCTCGGGGAAGCCGAACACGCGCTGGTAGAAGCCGCTGAGCGCGACGACGTCCTTGGCGAACACGTTGACATAGGAGAGATGGGCCATGCCGTGTTCCAGTTCAGGCCGTCGCCTTGGTACCGCCGAAGGTCGTCTGCTTCACGAACTTCGAGGTGAGGTGATCGCCCGACGAAATGGGCGCGTACTTCGGCGCCTCGCCCGGCGCGAGGCAACTGGGCAGGCACTCGACCATCGCGTCGTAGTTGGGCTGGTGAAAGAACACCAGCGACTGGCGGCGGTTGGTGCTCGCCACCTCGAAGGGCGGGTTGACCACGCGGTGCAGCGTGGACACCCACAGGTCGTTGGTCCACTGCATCATGAGATCGGCGATGTTGACGACCATGCCGCCCTCGACCTGCGGCACGTCGACCCACTGGCCCGCCTTGTTGAACACCTGCAGGCCCTTGTCGTCGGGCAGCACGATCGTGAGGCTGCCGTAGTCGCTGTGCGCGCCCGCGCGCAACTGGCCCGGCAGCGGCGCTTCGCGCTGCGGCGGATAGCTGAGCACGCGGAACATGCTGATGTGCTCGTCGATCTTGTCGTCGAAGAATGTCTCGGGCAGTTCGAGGCCGAGCGCAAAGATGCGCATCAGCGAACGCGAGAGATCGCTCATGGCCTCGAAGTAGCCTTCGTAGGCTTCGCGAAAGCCCTCGATGGGCGGCCAGCTGTTGGGTTCGAAATGCGGGCCGGCGGCGGGGCCGTGGTGGTAGTCGTCATCGGGCACGTTCGACGGGCCGATGGAGAACGATTCCTTCAGGTCGCCGGGCGCTGCTTCTTCCAGGCTGTACGAGAGGCCTTCTTCGCCGACCGCGCTGTAGCCGCGCACCGCGTCTTCGCGCGGACGGTCGACCTTGCGTTTTTCCGCCAGCGGCATGTTGAAGAATTCGCGCGAGAGCGACGAGACGCGCGACACCAGCTCGACCGGTATGCCATGGTTGGTGATGACCAGGAAGCCGATGCTGCGGCAGGCCTCGTCGACTTTCCTGGCGACATCTGCCTTGCCCTCGGCGGTGCCGGCGAAGTAGGGCGCGAGATCGATGATGGGTACGGACAGCAGGGTCATGGGCGGGTCCTCTTGCTTGGCATGCCTTTCGCCATGCAACGTCTGTGCCAGTTGGACCAAATGGACAAATCGCATTTGTCGCGTCAGCATGGTGCGCGCCGCGAGGGCCTGAGGGCCGCCGTGGCGCAACGCGATGCACCGCGGCCTTACAGTGGTGCGCCGTTCAGAGAACCTGCAATCCATAGACGAAGAGTGAGGGAAGATGCCGAAGACCAAGGCGCTGGCAGCAGCCAGCAGCACCGACAAGAGCCCGGCGCGCAAGCGCGCGAAACCCGCGGTGCGCAGCGCCTCCGCCGTGAGCCGGCGCCTGCGCCAGATCGAGGACAAGCGCAGCGCGATCCTCGGCGCCGCGCTGGGGCTGTTCTCGCGCTTCGGGCTGCACGGCACATCGATCGACCAGGTGGCGGCGCGCGCCGATGTGTCCAAGAGCAACCTGCTCTATTACTTCGCGAACAAGGAAGAGCTGTACGTCAACGTGCTGCGCGACCTGCTTGCGCTGTGGCTCGAACCGCTGCGCGGCTTCAGTGCCGAGCAGGACCCGAGCGAAGCGATTGGCGACTACATCCGCCGCAAGCTCGTGATCTCGCGCGACCGACCCGATGCATCGCGCCTGTTCTGTCTTGAAATGATTCAGGGCGCGCCGTTGCTGCGCGATGAACTCGACCGCGAATTGCGCACGCTGGTGGAACGCAAATCGGAGGTGATTCGCGCCTGGGTGGAGGCCGGCAAGCTCGCGCCGGTCGACCCGCACCACCTGATCTTCGCGCTGTGGGCGATCACGCAGCACTACGCCGATTTCGGTGTGCAGGTGCATGCGCTGTCGGGGCACACGCTGGACGATGCGGCCTTCTTCGAGCAGACGGTGGAGAACGTGCAGCGCATCGTTCTCCAGGGCATCACCGTGCGTTGATTCAGTGCGGCGGCGCGGCGATCTCGTGATAGCGCCGGTCGAAGTAGATGAGGCTCTGCGCCGCACCACCGATGGCGATCGCCACCGCTTCGCAGAACAGCACATCGTGCGTGCCGGCACGGGTGGCGCTCACCACGCGGCAGTCGAATGACGCGGCCGCATCGTCGAGCACCGGCGAGCCCGTGGCCTTGCGGCTCCAGCGGCCGGCGGCGAAGCGTTCGTCCATCGGCGTCTTGCCGCCGAACAGGCCCGAGAGCGTCTGGTGGCCCGCGGCCAGCACGTTCACGCAGAGCACGCCGTTGGCGGTGAACGCGGGGTACACCGAAGCCGAGCGGTTCAGGCACACGAGCAGCATCGGCGGCTCGTCGGTCACGCTGCACACCGCCGAAGCGGTGAAGCCGGCGCGGCCCGCGGGGCCGTCGGTCGTGATGATGTTGACTGCCGCACCCAACCGCGCCATCGCGTTGCGGTAGTCGGCCTTGGGCAATGCCGGCAGCAGGCCGCTCGGCGGGACGGGGGATGCAATGGCGTTCAGCATGGAAGGCTCCTGAAGATTCAGGCCAGCGTGCAGGCTTCGTCGAAGGCCAGGCGCGGCAGGCGGCCGAACACCTTCGACGCATCGCCGTGGCCGAGATTGATGAGGAAGTTGGCGGTCCAGTCGGTGCCTTCGAAGAAGGCGGCATCGACCTTCGCCTTGTCGAAGCCCGACATCGGGCCGGCATCCAGCCCCACGGCACGCGCGGCGAGCAGCAGGTAGCCCGCCTGCAGGCTGGCATTGCGGAAGGCGGTTTCGTGCGCGGCCTCGGGGCTGCCGGTGAACCAGCTGCGCGCATCGGCATGCGGGAACAGCGTGGGGAGCTTGTCGTAGAACTTGCGGTCCCATGCGGCGATGACCGTGACCGGCGCGCTCATGGTCTTGTCGAGGTTGCCTTTGGAAAGCGCGGGCGCCAGGCGCTGCTTGCCTTCGGGCGTGCGCACGAACACGAAGCGCGCGGGCGAGCAGTTGGCCGAGGTCGGCCCCAGGCTGGCCAGCGTGTAGATGCGCTGCAGCTGGGCATCGGACACGGGCTCGCCGGTCCAGCCGTTGTGGCTGCGCGCGCGGGTGAAGAGAAGTGCCAGGGCGGCTTCTTCGAGGATCTGCGAGGAGGTCATGCGGGAACGGCGGGTGTGCTGACCCGCGAGAGAAAGTCGAGCAGGCTGCGGTTGAAGGCGGCGGCCTCGGTCACGCTGTGTGCATGGCCACCGTGCGGCATGAAGTCGAGCGTGACGTCGGCCAGGCCGTCGGCCAGGCGTTGCGAACAGGTCCAGGGGACGAGCACGTCGTCCTTCGCAGCTGCGATGAGCGTTGGCACGGTGATGTCGGCAAGGCGCGCGTCGATGTCGAAGGCACGCAGTGCGGCGATGCGCGCGCGCATGTTGGCTTCGCCGGGGAAATGCGCGAAGGCGTGATCGACTTCGTCGGCCACGCGCTGCGCATGCTCGGCGCACCAGGCGGCGGGGTACAGGAAGATCGGCTGCGCTTCCACATACGCACGCGGACCGAGCGCGCCGAGCAGCGCGAGCCGCGCATCGAAGCAGCGCGCCGAATGCGGGTTCGGCTTCGACCATGCGTTGACGAGCACCAGGCTCGCCACGCAGTCGGGCGCATCCAGTGCGAGCTGCAGGCCGACCAGTCCGCCGAGCGCATGGCCCACGAAGTGGCACCTTGCCGTGTCGGTGGCATCGAGGATCTCGATCACGTCGAGCGCCATGTCGGCGATGGCGTAGTCGGCGGGCAATGCCTCGGGGCTGCGACCCGTGCCGCGCTGGTCGTAGACGATGACGCGATGGCCGGCCTCGATCAGCGCGCCGAGCTGCGGCTGCCAGAAGTTGGCCGAGCCACCGAGGCCCGACGACAGCAGCACGGTGGCCGCTGCATCCGACGGCCCGTGCACTTCGTGGTGCAGCGCGGTCATGAGGCTCAGGCCTTCTTGCCGACGTGCGCGATCGATGCAATTTCGATCAGTGCATCGGGCTTCACGAGGCCGCACTGGATGCAGTAGCGCGCGGGCTTGGTGCCGGGAAAGAACTCCGCGTAGACCGCATTGATCTTCGCGTAGTCGGCCCAGTCCTTGAGCATGATCTGGTTGAAGGTCACGTCGTCCATGGTGCCGCCCGCGGCCTCGACCACGCCCTGGATGGTGGTGAGCACGTGCCGCGCCTGCGCGCTCGCATCGCCGACATGAACCACGTTGTTGTCCTTGTCGAAGGGCAGCGTGCCCGACACATAGAGAACGCCGTCGGCGAGCGTGCCCGGGACGTAGGGGGCGAGCGGCACGCCGGTGCCGGGCGGGATGATGGCTTGCTTGGGCATTCGGGGACTCCTTGAAAAATGAATCAGGCGATGGCCGCTTCGGCCGTTGCGGGTTGAAGGGCGGCTTGCGGCGCAAAGGTGCTGCAGAACTGGTCCACCGTGGAGACCCATCCGAAGAAGGTCTCGACGTTGTAGACCGAGGCCTTCTGGATGGCCGCGCCGCCCAGTTCGTGCGTTGCGTCTTCGAGCATCACGGCGAAATATTCGAGATGGAAGGCATCGCGCAGCGTCGATTCGACGCACACGTTGGTGGCGATGCCGGTGAACACCAGGTGACGAATGCCGCGTGCGCGCAGGGTGCTGTCGAGCGTGCTGTTGAAGAAGCCGCTGTAGCGCGTCTTGGGCACCACGATGTCGCCGGCCTGCGGCTTCATCTGGTCGATGAGTTCGTAGTCCCAGCCGCCCTTGGCGAGGAACTTGCCCTGCAATTCGGGCTTGGCGCGCATGGTCTTGAGCGCGTTCGACTTGTGCCAGTTGGGCGAGCCGGGGCCGCCGGCTTCCACATAGGCGGCGTCCCAGCCGTTCTGCAGGAACACGACCAGCATGCCGGCCGCGCGTGCGGCGGCGATGGTGCGCGCGATGTTGGCGATGGTGCCCTGCGCGCCCGAGATGTCGAAGCCGGCCGAGTCGACATAGCCGCCGATGGATGCATAGGCGTTCTGCATGTCGACGACGATGAGTGCGGAGTCGGTGGCGTGCAGTGCCAGCGGCTCGGGCCTGGCCGGGAGCACCAGCGGCGCAGGTGCTCCGGGCAGGCGCGGCGCGCCGACGGGCGTGGTCGATGTGAGCGTGGTGTTCTTCGGCGTGGTCATGCCCATCCCCTCTTCAGGCCGCAAGGCGCTCGGGTTCGACCTGCGAGGCTACGGGGCTCTGCACATGCGCGCGGCTCTTCATCAGCGGCTGGATGCGCTCGCCGAAGGCCTCGACGCCCTGCACGAAGTCGTCGAAGGTCAGCAGCACGCCTTCGGTGCCGGGCACCTCGGCCACTTCGTCGAGCAGGCGCGCGACGGTTTCGTAGGAGCCGACCAGCGTGCCCATGTTGATGTTCACGGCCGAAGTCGGGTCGGCCATCTGGCGCACGTTGGTGTCCGCGCCCGACTTGGTGTCGGCCGCGCCCTGCTGGCCCAGCCAGGCGATGGCCTCGTGGTCGGCGCCGGCCTTGTAGTGCTCCCACTTGGCGCGCGCGGCGTCGTCGGTTTCGTCGGCGATCACCATCATCAGCACGTAGGTGGTGACATGGCGGCCGGTCTTGCGCGCGGCCTCGATGAGTTTTTCCGCCGCGGGCGCAAAGGCCTTGGGCGTGTTCACGCCCTTGCCGAAGCAGAAGTTGTAGTCGGCGTACTTCGCCGAGAAGTCCATGCCCGCATCGCTCTGGCCGGCGCAGATCACCTTCATGTCGGCCTGCGGTTGCGGGCTCAGGCGGCAGTCGTCCATCTGGAAGTGCTCGCCCTTGAAGTCGGACTTGCCGGTGCCCCAGAGGTCGCGCAGCACCTGGATGTATTCGGAGAGGTACTGGTAGCGCGTGCCGAAGAACTGGTCGCCGGGCCACATGCCCATTTGCGAATACTCGGGCCGCTGCCAGCCGGTGACGAGGTTCAGGCCGAAGCGGCCGCCGGAGATGGAGTCGATGGTCGAGGCCATGCGCGCGACGATGGCCGGCGGCATCACCAGCGAGGCGGCGGTGGCGAAGAGCTTGATCTTCGTCGTGACCGCCGCGAGCCCCGCCATGAGCGTGAAGGACTCGAGGTTGTGGTCCCAGAACTCGGTCTTGCCGCCGAAACCGCGCAGCTTGATCATCGACAGCGCGAAGTCGACACCGTAGTGCTCGGCCTTCAGCGTGATCTCCTTGTTGAGCGCGAAACTGGGCTTGTACTGCGGCGCGTTTTCGGAAAGCAGCCAGCCGTTGTTGCCGATGGGAATGAAGATGCCGACGTTCATGAAGGGCTCCTGTTGCGAGGTTGAAGAGCCCTATGCATGGCGCGTGCCAATCAGATAAGTCGTTTCAGATCAACAGGTTACGGTTTTTTGATGCTTTGGTTTTGACCATATGGTCCAAAGTGGAGCAGGCGAACCGGAAAAATTGCGGCGACGCGGTGCGGGCCGGACCAAAGCGGTGCAGCGTCGGCGTCACGAACGGCGCGGCAAAATCACGCCATGCCCAAGACCCCACACCGTGCCGCCGCGGCCATCGGCGGCACCGCCGACGATGTCGAGGCGGCCTTTTATGAAGCGCTGCAGCGCGGCGACATCGACGCGCTGATGGCCTGCTGGGCCGACGAGGACGAGGTGTTCTGCGTCCATCCCGGCGGTCCGCGGCTGGTGGGCAGCATCGCGATCCGCGCGGCATTCGAGCAGATGTTCGGCAACGGCGCGATCCACGCCATGCCGGCACGGGTGCGCAAGATCGAGTCGCTCGCGAGCGCGGTGCACAACGTGCTCGAGCGCATCGAGGTGCTCACCGCCGAAGGTCCGCGCCATGCCTTCGTGCTGGCCACCAACGTCTATCACAAGACCGCGCAGGGCTGGCGCATGGTGGCGCACCATGCGAGCCCGGGCAGCGCGCGCGAGCCGGACGACGCGAACGATCCGCCCCAGACCCTGCATTGATGTCTTCTGCCGGCTCTTCTTCTTCCTCTCTTCGATCGTCGATGGACTACGTGGCGCCGCGCTGGCTGCCCGGCGGCAACCTGCAGACCATCTGGGCGGCGCTCTATGCGCGCCGCTTCGACGGCACCGCGCCCGCGTACCGCCGCGAGCGCTGGAACGCGCCCGACGGCGACTTCATCGATGTCGATTTCATCGATGCGCCGCTACCCGGTCCGCGGCCGCTGCTGGTGCTGTTCCATGGGCTCGAAGGCTCGTCGCGCAGTCATTACGCGGAGGCCTTTGCGGCATTCGCGGCCGAGCAGGGAATGGCCTTTGCCGTGCCGCATTTCCGTGGCTGCAGCGGCGAGCTGAACCTCGCGCCGCGCGCCTACCACTCGGGCGACTACGAAGAAATCGGCTGGATCCTGCGGCGCATGCACGCGCAGCACACGCTGCGTGGCGGCGGCCCGGTGCTCGCAGCGGGCGTCTCCCTCGGCGGCAACGCATTGCTGCGCTGGGCCTGCGAGGCGGGCGACACGGCGCGCGAATCGGTCAGCGCGGTGGCCTCGGTCTGCGCGCCGCTCGACCTGGCCGCGGGCGGCGAGGCGATCGGCCGGGGCTTCAACAGGCTGGTCTACACGCGCATGTTCCTCGCGACCATGAAGCCCAAGGCGATGGCCAAGCTGGCGCAGTTCCCGGGCCTGTTCGACCGCGAGCGGCTGCTGGCCGCGCGCGACCTCTACACCTTCGACGACGTGTTCACCGCGCCGCTGCACGGCTTTCGCAATGCCGACGACTACTGGGCACGCGGCTCGTCCAAGCAGCACCTGGGCCAGATCCGCGTGCCCACGCTGGTGGTGAACGCGCTGAATGATCCGTTCATTCCGGCCCGCAGTCTTCCGGGGCCGGGCGAGGTCGGGCGGCATGTCACGCTGTGGCAGCCGGCGCACGGCGGGCACGTCGGCTTTCCGCTGGGGCTGCCGCCGGGGCATGTGCGCGGGATGCCGGAGCGCGTGGGCAACTGGCTGCAGGTGCATGGCGGCGTTTTGACTGACGCCTCCATGGCGCAACCAGCAGGAGAATGAATTCATGGACGACATCGTCAGACAAGCGCTCGCCAAATGGCCCAACGTGCCGCACTGCTACGGCTGGCTGGGGCTCGATGCGCGCGGCAACTGGTACATGCGCGACGACCGCACCCAGGCCCAGGGGCCTTTCCTGCAGGCCAAGGGCTCGATGCTGCGGCACGACAAGCTGATCGACTTCATCCACCGCAACTACGAGCACGACGACGAAGGGCAGTGGTTCTTCCAGAACGGGCCGCAGCGCGTGTATGTCGAGCTGGAGGCTGCGCCGCTGGTCTGGCGTGTGGCGGACGAAGGCGGCGGCAAATTCAGCGTGACGGCCCATACCGGCCAGGCGGTCGATGTCTCAGGCTGCCTGCTCGACGAGGCCGGGCGGCTCTATCTGGTCGCGCCGATCGGGCTCGGGCTGGTGCACACGCAGGACGTGGGCATCGCGGCCGAAGCGATCGAGCAGGGGCTGTGGACGCCCGAGGCGGTGCAGGCCGGCGAACTGCCACAGCGCTTTGGCCACGTCATGAGCCCGGCGGAGCGCCATGCCGGCGCCGACGCGGCGCTATCAAAACAATAGTTGGGGCGCGAATCGTCCACAAAAAAGCCGGCGCTGGGCCGGCTTTTCTTTTGGGGCGAAGCAGGTTACTTGGCCGGCGCGGCAGCCGTCGAAGCTGCGGCAGCAGGTGCCGATGCGGCGGGCGCCGCACCCGAAGCGCCTTCTGCGGGCGCTGCGGCGGCCGGACGGTCGGGCACCGGGAACTTGGCGCCACCGGCGTTGGCCATGTAGACCACCGCGCGGCCGATTTCGAGGTCTTCGAAGTCGCCGCCGCCCTGGGGAGGCATCGCACCCTTGCCCTTGAGCGCATGTTCCAGCAGCGTGGCGTAGCCTTGGCCGATGCGGGGGCCCCAGGCTGCGGCGTCGCTGTAATGTGGTGCGCCGGGAATGCCGGGCGCGCCGTGACAGGCAATGCACTGGGCCTTGAAGACGGCCTCGCCAGCGGCCAGCGGGCGGTTGGCGTCGCGGATCTCGATGGCGCCGACCTTCTTGAGGCGGTCGGCCACTTCCTTGTCGCGCGATTCCTTCGACACGCCGTAGAGCGACATGTTGTCGCCCTCCGCGGTGCCGGCGGGCTTGGTGCCCGAGACCACGTAGGCCACAAGACCCACGATGATCAGGATCGGTGCAATGAAGGAGAAAAATACCGCGAGCAGCAGTTGCTTCGGGTTCTTGATGGGGCCGGTATGGGCTTCTTCTGTGGCCTGGTAGTGCGGGTCTGCGCTCATGGCGTCCTCAATAACGGGGGCTCGTCGGGGGGCTTTTTCTAGATCAACCGACGATTATAGAGAGGCCCCTCGCCCCGGCGGGCGATTGGCCTCCCGATATCGGGCGCCGAAGCGCCTCAACCCTTGTCGCGCGTTGCCCAGCCGCCACCCAGCGTCCTGTACAGCGTGACCTGGTTCTGCAGCTGCAGCAGCCGCGCATTGACCGCCAGCTGTTGTGCCGTGAACAGCGAACGCTGCGCGTCGAGCAGGTCGAGCGCGCTGGCGATGCCGTTGCGGTAACGCAGGTCGGAGAGCTTGAAGCGCACCCCTTCCGCGGTGGCCTGCGCGCGCTGCGCACGCACCTCTTCGCCCAGCGTGGCGCGGCCGGCGAGGGCGTCCGCCACTTCGCGGAACGCGGTCTGGATCGACTTCTCGTACTGCGCGACCGCGATCTCGCGCCCGGCCTTCGACGATTGCAGCGTGGCCCAGTTGCGGCCCGCATCGAAGATCGGTAGCGTGACCGTGGGTGCGAACGACCAGGCCTTGGAGCCGCGGTCGAACAGGCCCGAGAACTCGCTGCTCGCGGTGCCGATCGAGCTGGTGAGCGACACGCGCGGGAAGAAGTTCGCGCGCGCCGCGCCGATGTTGGCGTTGGCCGCGATCAGCTGCTGCTCGGCCGCGCGGATGTCGGGCCGCTCGACCAGCATGTCCGAGGGCAGGCCCGCGGGCACGTCGGGCATCGGCTGGATGCCGTCCAGCCCCTTGGTGCCGCCCGAGAGCGCACTCGCCGGCACCGGCGCGCCCAGCAGCAGGGCGAGCGCGTTCTCGTCCTGCATGCGTGCGCGCTGCTGCTGCGCGTAGGTGGCGCGCGCGCTTTCCGCGGCCGTGTTCGCGGCCTGGAAGTCGATCTCGGACGACACGCCGTTGTCGAAGCGCAGCTTGGCCAGGCGCACCGATTCCTCGCGCGTGACCATCGTCTGGCGCGTGATCTCGAGCAACTCGTCGTCGGCCATCAGCGTGATCCAGCCGGTGGCGACCGATGCGATCAGGCTGATCTGGGCAGCCTTGCGCGTTTCCTCGGTGGCGAGGTATTGCGCCAGCGCCTGGTCCTTCAGCGCGCGGATGCGGCCGAAGAAGTCCAGCTCCCAGGCCGTGAAGCCGAAGTTGACGCTGTACTGCGAGCTCACGCTGCCCTGGCTCGGGTCGATTGCCTGGTAGGCATTGGGGCTCGAGCGCGAGCCCGATCCCGTGAGGCCCAGCGCCGGGAACAGCGCCGAGCGCTCGATCTGGAACTGCGCGCGCGCCTGCTCGATGTTGAGCACCGACACCCGCAGGTCGCGGTTGTTGGCGATCGCCGTCTGGATCAGGCCCGCCAGGCGCGGGTCGGTGAAGAAGTCCTGCCACGGCAGGGCGGCGGCCGCGGCACCGGCCGGTTGCGACGGGTCGCCCGGGAAGGTGGTCGGTACCGGCGCGGCAGGGCGCTCGTAGGTCGGGATCAGCGAGCAGCCGGCCAGCAGCATCGCTGCGGCCAGGGCGGTGGGAATCAGTTTCTTAGTCATGCTTGGGTTCCTCCACGATGCCGGCGGCTTCTGCATGCCGCTTGTCGGCCTCACGCTGGCGCGCGCTGCCCTTGAACAGGGTGCGGACGACCACGAAGAACACCGGCACGAAAATCACGGCGAGGGCAGTACCGGTCACCATGCCGCCGAGCACGCCGGTGCCGATGGCGCGCTGGCTGGCCGAACCGGCGCCCGAGGCGATCACCAGAGGCACCACGCCGAGGCCGAAGGCCAGCGAGGTCATCACGATCGGGCGGAACCGCAGGTGGGCCGCGGCCAGCGCCGATTCGACGATGCCCTTGCCCTGCGCCTGCAGGTCCTTGGCGAACTCGATGATCAGAATCGCGTTCTTCGCCGAGAGGCCGATGATCGTGATCAGCCCCACCTGGAAGTACACGTCGTTCGAATAGGCGCGCAGCATCGTTGCCAGCAGCACGCCCAGCACGCCCAGCGGCACCACCAGGATCACCGCCAGCGGGATCGACCAGCTCTCGTACAGCGCGGCCAGGCACAGGAACACCGCCAGGATCGCGAAGCCGTACAGGATGATGGCCTGCGAGCCCGCGAGCTTTTCTTCACGCGACTGGCCGGTCCATTCGAAGCCGAAGCCTTGCGGCAGCTGCGCGGCGAGCTTTTCCATCTCGGCCATCGCGGCACCCGTGCTGAAGCCCGCGGCGGCGTCGCCGCTGATGCGGATCGCGGGGTAGCCGTTGTAGCGCACCGTCTGCGTGGCGCCCGTGACCCACTTGGTGGTCGCGAAGGCCGACAGCGGCACCGGCTGGCCCTGCGCGTTGCTGGCGTTCAGCCGCAGCAGGTCGTCGGGCTGCATGCGGGCGGGCGCATCGGCCTGCACCACCACGCGCTGCAGGCGGCCGCGGTTCGGGAAGTCGTTGATGTAGCTCGAACCCAGGCCCGTCGAGAGCGTCGCATTGATCGCGTCGAAGCTCACGCCCAGGGCGTTGGCCTTGTCGCGGTCGATGTCGATCTGCAGCTGCGGCGCGTCTTCCAGGCCGTCGGGGCGAACCTGCGACAGGATCTTGCTCTGCCCGGCCATGCCCAGGAGCTGGTTGCGTGCGTTGATCAGCGCTTCATGGCCTGCGCCCGAGCGGTCCTGCAGCCGGAAGCTGAAGCCGCTGGCGTTGCCCAGTTCGGGAATGGGCGGGGGGCTCAGCGGGTAGATGAAGGCGTCGCGGATGCCCGAGAGCGCACCGAAGGCACGGCCGGCCAGCGCGCTGGCCGAGTGGGCCGGGTCCTTGCGTTCTTCCCAGTCCTTCAGCGTCACGAAGGCGAGGCCCGCGTTCTGGCCCTGGCCAGAGAAGCTGAAGCCCATCACGCCGACCATGCTCTGCACTTCGGGCTGCTTCAGGATGAAGCCCTCGACCTGCTGCATGACCGCCAGCGCGCGTTCCTGCGTAGCGCCCGGGGGCAGCTGCACGTTCACGATGATGTTGCCCTGGTCTTCGGCCGGCAGGAACGAGCTCGGCAGGTGCGTGTAGGTGTAGGCTACCGCGCCGATGATCGCCACGTAGATGATCAGATAGCGTGCGGCGCGGCGCAGGATGCGCGCGACGATGCTTTCATAGCCCTTGGCGGTGCGCGTGAAGCCCCGGTTGAACCAGCCGAAGAAGCCGCGCTTGTCGGCATGGTGGCCGGCTTCCACGGGCTTGAGCAGCGTGGCGCACAGCGCCGGCGTGAGCGACAGCGCCATGAAGGCCGAGAAGGCGATCGAGGTCACCATCACCGCCGAGAACTGGCGGTAGATGTTGCCGGTCGAACCCGCGAAGAACGCGAGCGGCACGAACACCGAGATCAGCACCACCGTCACGCCGATGATGGCGCCGGAGATCTGCTTCATGGCCTTGCGCGTGGCTTCGAGCGGCGAGAGCCCCTCTTCGCTCATGATGCGCTCGACGTTCTCCACCACCACGATCGCATCGTCCACCACGATACCGATCACCAGCACCATGCCGAACATGGTCAGCACGTTGATCGAGAAGCCCAGCGCGAGCAGGGACGCGAACGTGCCCAGCAGCGCGATCGGCACCACGATGGTCGGGATGATCGTGTAGCGCCAGTTCTGCAGGAACAGGAACATCACCACGAACACCAGCGCCACGGCTTCCAGCAGCGTCTTGACCACTTCGGTGATCGAGATCTGCACGAAGCGCGAGCTGTCGTACGGAATGTTCCACTTCACGCCGGGCGGGAAGAAGCGCTCGAGCTCGGTCATCTTGGCGCGGATCGCCTTGGCCGACTGCAGCGCGTTGCCGTTGGGCGTCGGCTGGACGCCGATACCGACCGCGGGCACGCCGTTCAAACGTGCCGAGGTGGCGTACGACTGGCCGCCCAGCTCGACGCGCGCGACGTCCTTCAGCCGCACGGCCGAGCCGTCGGTGTTGGCGCGCAGCACGATGTTCTTGAACTGCTCGACGTTGGCGAGCTGGCCGTTCACCACCACGGTGGCCGCGATGGCCTGGCCGGGAATGTTGGGCAGGTCGCCGATGGAGCCGGAGGACACCTGGGCGTTCTGTGCGCGGATCGCGTTGTTCACATCGGCCGGCGACAGGTTGAAGCCCTGCAGCTTGGCCGGGTCGATCCACACGCGCATCGCGTTCTCGGTGCCGAACAGCTGGGCCTGGCCCACGCCGACGATGCGCTGCAGCTCGGGCACGATGTTGCGCGAGGCGTAGTCGCCGAGCGCGACCGGATCGAAGGCCGGGTTGTCCGAGGACAGCATCGCGAACAGCAGGAAGTTGTTGCGCGACTTGTCCACGCGCACGCCCTGCTGCGTCACTGCGGCCGGCAGGCGCGGCGTGGCGCGGGAGAGCCGGTTCTGCACGTCCACCTGCGCGAGGTCGTCGTTGGTGCCGGCCTCGAAGCTGATCGTGATGGAGCCGGTGCCGTCGGCCTGGGCCACCGATTCCATGTAGATCAGGCCCGGCGAGCCGTTCATTTCGCGCTCGATGACCGACAGCACGCTGTCCTCGAGCGTCTGGGCCGAGGCGCCGGGGTAGGCGACGTTGATCACGATGGCCGGAGGGGCCACCGGCGGGTACTGCGAGATCGGCAGCTGGGTGATTGCCACGCCGCCCATCACCAGGATGAACAGCGCGATCACCCAGGCGAAGATCGGGCGGTCGATAAAGAATTTGGCCATGCGGGCGCGCTCCTAATTACTTCTTCTCGGCCGGGGCGGAAGCCTGGCCGTTCGCGGCGGGGGCTGCCGCGGGCGCTGCGGCCGATGCGGCAGCAGCCGGTGCGGCTGCGGGGGCTGCGCCAGGCGCGGCTGCTGCGGTTGCCGCAGGGGCGGGGGCCGCGTTCGGGTCGGGCTTCTTCCAGGGCACGGCCTTCACGGGCGTTCCGGGCGGCATCATCTGGAGCTTCTGGAAGCCGTCGACCATCACCTGTTCGCCGGCCTTCAGGCCGTCGAGCACCACCCACTGGTTGTCCTTGGCGGCGCTGATCTTCACGGTGCGCTTGCTGATCTTGCCGTCCTTGTCGACCACCGAGACGGTGTCGCCCTGCTGGGTGCGGGTGACGGCTTGTTGCGGCAGCGTGATCGCGTTGGTGGCCTGGGCCTGCTCGAGCTTCACGCGCACATAGAGACCCGGCAGCAATTCGCCCTTGGGGTTGGGCACTTCGGCGCGCAGCGTGACCTGGCCGGTGGTCGAATCCACCGTGAGGTCGGAGAACAGCAGCTTGCCGGGCAGCGGGTAGTCGCTGCCGTCTTCCAGCACGACGCTCACGCTGGCGGCTTCCTCGCCGCCCGCGCGCTTGTACTGGCCGGCGGCCAGCGCGCGGCGCAGCTTCAGCACGTCGGAGGCCGACTGCGTGAAGTTCACGTACACCGGGTTGATCTGCTGCACCACGGCGAGCTCGGTGGCATCGCCCTGGCCCACCAGCGCACCTTCGGTCACGAGGGCGCGGCCGATGCGGCCTGCGATGGGCGAGGTCACGTCGGCGTAGCCGAGGTTGATCTTGGCGGTCGTCACTGCGGCGCGGCCCGAGGCCACGTCGGCTTCAGCGGTCTTCTGCGAGGCGACGGCGGTGGCGTATTCCTGCTTGCTCACCGCATTGGCTTCGACCAGCGGCTTGTAGCGGTCGGCCAGGGCCTTGGCCTGCACGGCGTTGGCTTCGGCGCGGGCCAGCGTGGCCTGGGCGTTCTGCGAAGCGGCCACCAGCGGTGCCGGATCGATGCGGAACAGGAGCTGGCCTGCCTTCACGTCGCTGCCTTCGCGGAATTCGCGCTTGAGCAGGATGCCCGAGGCCCGGGCGCGGACCTGGGCGATGCGCGAGGCTTCGAGACGGCCCGGCAGTTCGGTCACGAGGCCGACATCGGTCGGTGCGGCAACGACCACGCCCACTTCGGGAGCTGGCGGATGGCCGCCGCCGCCAGCGCCGCCCGGACCGGCGGGCGCATCGCCCTTGCCGCAGCCCGCGAGGACCAACAGGACAACGGCGGCCACGGTCGCGAGACGCGGCGAAAAGGACGATGAGCGCGAGACATGCAGGAGAGGCATGCGATTCCTTTGAAGCGAAGACGGGAGATGGCGTGTTCGCGAGGCGAACAGGAAGACAGCATAAACAGTCGGGCCATCGGGGAAGCCCGATAGTTTACATACATTCATGGATGTATAGTGACCGCTTGCAATGGCCCCACGGCGTAGAAGGGGCGTTGCCTTTACAAATCAGGAGACTTGGTGGCACGTCGTACGAAGGAAGAAGCACTGGCCACGCGGAATCGGTTGCTCGATGCCGCGGAGCTGCTGTTTCAGGCGCAAGGCGTCTCGCAGACCTCGCTGCAGCAGATCGCGCAGCAGGCCGGCGCGACGCGCGGCGCCATCTACTGGCACTTCAAGGACAAGGCCGACCTCTTCAACGCGATGATGGAGCGCGTCATCCTGCCGCTGGAGGCCGGGGCCAACTGCCAGACTGCCGCTGCCAGCGACGATCCCCTGGTCGAGATCGAGGAGGGCATGGTCCACGCGCTCACCCTCATGACCACCGACCCGCAGGTGCGCCGCGTGTTCGACGTGGCCACCCACAAGGTCGAATACACGCACGACATGGCCTCGGTGCAGCAGCGCCACCTCGATGCGCGCAATGCCTGCGTGGTCGACTTCGAAAAAGCCTTGCGGCTGGCGGCCCGCCGTGCCCACGTCAAGCTGCCGGTGCCCGGCCACGTGGCGGCGCAGGGCATGCATGCGCTGATCAGCGGCCTCATCCAGAACTGGCTGCTCGACCCGACCGCCTTCGACCTGGTGCCGACCGGGCGGCGCACCTTCCGCGTCTATCTGGCGGGGCTCGGGTTCGATCGACCGGCGATCGGCACGGTGGCTGCGCACGAGGCTGAAACCGCGATTGCCTGATAGGCGATAATCTCTGGCTCCGGAGGTTTTCCGGAGCCTATCTCTCGCTGTATTTCAACGGATAGAATTCGGCCCTCCGAAGGCTGAGATCCAGGTTCGATTCCTGGCGGCGGGACCAAATGCAAGACCGGAAGCCTCCCAAGGGCTTCCGGTTTTTTTCTTGGGTTTTCTCCCCCGACGTTCTCCCCGCGACCATTCACCACGCGCTGGCGTTTCCTCGCCACCGCGCACATGCAAGATTTCCACCGATGACGGAGTTGACTGATCTGGACGAGGCCAGCCTGGCGGAACATGCCGCAGAGTGGCGCCGGCGCGCACTGCGCGGCGAGAAACAGGCACGCGGCATCGCGCACGCGCTCGAGACCGAGATGCGCCGCCGCTCCGGCGACACGGTCACCCAGGGCATCGACCTGGACACCCGCCCGCAGGCATTGCGGCTGGCGCCGAGGCCGTGGTGGAAATTCTGGTGAACCTCCCGCCGCCACGCGGCGCGTGAAGCGCCGGCCCGGTTGCAGGCCTGTACAGACCCTGCCACCATGGCCGCATGCCTTACCAACTCCATTACTGGCCCACGATCCAGGGCCGCGGTGAATTCGTGCGGCTCGCGCTCGAGGCAGCGGGTGCCGACTACGTCGACGTGGCGCGGCTGCCCGAATCGAAAGGCGGCGGCGAGTCGGCGCTGGGCGAGCGGCTCGGCGATCCCAACAACGCCCGCGCCGCCTTTGCGCCGCCCTTCCTGGTCGACGGCGACATCGTGGTCGGCCAGACCGCCGCGATCCTGCTGTACCTCGGGCCGCGGCTGGGGCTCTCGGGCGTCGGCGAATCCGACGGGCTTTGGACTCACCAGCTGCAACTCACCATCGCCGACGCAGTGGCCGAGGCGCACGACACGCACCATCCGATCTCGACCGGCGCCTACTACGAAGACCAGCGCGATGCGGCCGTGCAGCGTGCGCGGTCCTTCCGCGAAGAGCGCATTCCCAAGTTCCTGAACTGGTTCGAGCAGGTGCTCCAGCGCAACCCCGCTGGCGACCTGCACCTGGTCGGCGACATGCTGACCTATGCCGACCTTTCGCTGTTCCAGCTGGTCGATGGCTTGCACTACGCATTTCCGAAGGCCACCGCGCGGGCACTGGCCCGCACGCCGACTGTCGAGAAACTGCATGGCAACGTCAAGCGCCGCCAGCGCGTGCACGACTACCTGCAGAGCCCGCGCCGCATCGCGTTCAACGAGGACGGGATCTTCAGGCGCTATGCGGAGCTGGACGGTTAGCCGACGAGCGCGGCCGCGTCCTTCCACGCCGGCAGCAACACCAGCCCCGCGACCGTGACCGGCTTGCCCTGCGGGCCGAACAGATAGCGGTGCGGCACGATGCCCTCGAGATGCCGCAGCACGTCGCTGCGGTCGTCGATGAAGTGGGTGATGCCCAGCTCGCGGCAGTGATCGGCCTTCTGGGGCCGCTGGAGGCAGAAGCGCAGGTTGCCGGGCGCAATGCCCGTGCGTTCGAAGAAGCGGTGATGCTGCAACCACGCCCGGCTCTTGGCCTGCACGCTCGGTCCGCACTTCGAGACCAGCCAGACCCGGCCTTCGAACCGGGCGACCAGCGGCGCGACGGCATCGAACATGCCTTCGTAGGGCGGCGTCCTGAGCGCATTGTCCATCGAGCCGCCGATGAACGAGGTGTCCGCGCCATTGGCGCCTTCGGGTGCGATCAGCACGCGGCCGATGTCGATGCCGAGCTTGGGGAGCGTGTGGGTGTTTTTCATTTCTTGTTCCTTGTGTGTTTGAAGCAGCCGGATCGTAGAAATGAAGCCCATCACCGTGAACTACCGATATTGGATGTGCTATCCATAAAATGGATAGATGGACATCCCCCGCACCAACCTCGACGCGCTGCAGTCGTTTGCCGTGTTCGCCGACACGCTGAACTTCAGCGAGTCGGCACGCCTGCTGCACATCAGCCAGCCGGCGCTTCATGCCAAGGTGCGCAAGCTCTCCGAGCAGCTCGATGCCAGGCTCTACCTGCGCGTCGGCAGCGCGCTCGAACTCACGAGCGCCGGCGAGCAGGTGGCGCGCCATGCGAGGGAACTGCTCACGCTGAACCGCCGCTTCGCCAAGGGGCTGGAGACGGGGCGCGACGAGCCGGTCGTCACGCTCGCGGCCGGCGAAGGGGCCTACCTCTACCTGCTCGGGAAAGCGCTGTCGCAGTTCTCGGGGCCGGGCGCTTCACCGCACCTGGAATTGCTCACACGCAACCGTGACGAATCGATTCAGGCGGTGCGGGCCGGCCAGGCGCAACTGGGCATCGCACCGCTAGGCACCGTACCTGCAGATCTGCGGGCTGTGCGCCTGACAGTCGTGGGCCAGGCCCTGGTCGTGCCGCGCACGCACGCCCTGGCTACGCGCAAGTCGGTGCGCCTTCGAGACCTGAAGGACATGCAACTGATCGTCCCGCCGGCCGGCAAGCCGCACCGCGAACTGCTGGGGCGGTTGCTCCAGGCCGAATCGATCCCCTGGCAACCGTCGCTCGAAGCCAACGGCTGGGAGCTGATGCTTCGTTTCGCGCAACTGGGGTTCGGATCGACGGTGGTGAATGCCTGCTGCCGCATTCCCAAGGGGCTGGTGGCCATTCCCCTGAACGGCTATCCGCCGCTCGAGTACCACGTGTTCCACGCCGCCGACAGGCCACCGGACCCGCACCTGCAGCGGCTCATGGACGCCTTGCTCGCGCACGGCGACCATTGGCAGGCAGCGCTTCAACCCGCCAGGAAGACCGCATGACGCCCGAAGACGCGAGCAAGTTCATGGCCTATGTGCTGCGGCATGCGCCCGAATCCATCGGCCTGCGGCTCGATGCGGAAGGCTGGGCGGATATCGATGCGTTGGTGTCGGGTGCCGTCGCCGGCGGTCGCAGCCTGGTGCGGGCGGACGTCGTGGGCGCGGTGACTTCAGGGGAAAAGACGCGCTACGAACTGTCGGACGACGGCCTGCGCATTCGCGCCCTGCAGGGCCATTCGACGCCGCAGGTGAAGCGCAGCTTCGATGCGGTCGAGCCGCCGGCCCGGCTCTTCCACGGCACCGCAACGCGCTTTCTCGATGCCATCCGGGTGCAGGGGCTCAGGCCGGGCGCGCGGCAGCATGTGCACCTGTCGGCCGACGTGGACACGGCGGTGCGGGTAGGACAGCGCCATGGCCGGGCCCATGTGCTCGTCGTGGACGCGGGCCGCATGCACGCGCTCGGCCACGCCTTTCATCTCGCGGAAAACGGGGTCTGGCTGACGGAGGTGGTTCTCCCCGAGTTCCTCTCGGAGGTCACGGCCGGTCGCCCGGCTTGAGGGCCGGCTAGTCGCTCGGCTCGTCGTTGCGAATGCGCAGCGCCGTTTCATACAGCGCATTGCGCGGCGCGCCGCTGATCTCCGCGGCCAGCCGCACCGCGGTCTTCACCGGCAGTTCGGCCAGCAGCAGGCGCAGCACCCGCTCGCCTTCCGCGCCGCCGTCGCCACTCACCGCGACCGGGTGCAGCACCAGCGCGAATTCGCCGCGTACGCGATCACGATCGGCACCGAACCAGTCGGGCAGGGCGCTCGCGGCCACCGTCGCGATGTCCTCGAACTGCTTGGTGAGTTCGCGGCCCACGGTGATGCGGCGCTCGCCCAGCACGGCCAGCGCGCGCGCGAGGCTCTCGATGCGGTGCGGCGCTTCCAGCAGCACCACGGCGCGCGGCTCCTGCGAGAGCGCCTGCACGGCGGTGTCGCGCTCGCCGGCCTTGCTCGGCAGGAAGCCCGCGAAGACGAAGGCACTGCTCGCGTTGCCGTCCGCGCCGTCCGCCACCAGTCCGGCAGCGCCGATCAGCGTCGTGACGCTGCTCGCGCCCGGCAGCGGCAGCACACGCTGGCCCGCCGCGCGCACCGCCGCGACGAGCCGCGCGCCGGGGTCGCTCACGCCGGGGGTGCCGGCGTCGCTGACATAGGCGATGCGCTCGCCCTGCGCGAGCCGTGCGACCACGGCCTGTGCGGCCTCGGCTTCGTTGTGCTGGTGCACCGCCAGCAGGCGGGCGCCCGGACGGTCGATGCCGTAGGCGCGCAGCAGGCTCTGGGTATGGCGCGTGTCCTCGCAGGCGATCACGTCGACCAACTGCAGCACATGCAGTGCGCGCAGCGTGATGTCGGCCAGGTTGCCGATCGGCGTGGCGACCACGTAGAGCGTGGCCTGCGGATAATGCTGCGCACCCGCGGCGTCGTGCGCGGCCGCAAGGGCGGCGCCGAAAGAAGCAGGGGCGAGTGAAGCCAAGAGGTTTCTCCGTGAGAGCGAACGACAAAAAAGAGAAGACGGCAGGGAGCCATGAAGACCAGAACGACGAAGCATCGCGGCGATGCGGCGGAAGACGCCGCGCTCGAGTTTCTGCAGGACGCCGGCCTCGTGCTGGTCGCGCGCAATTATCGAACGCCCGGCCGCGGCGGCGGCGAGATCGACCTGATCATGCGCGATCCGCGTGGTCCTGGCGGCGGCACGCTGGTGTTCGTCGAGGTCCGCCAGCGCAGTGCCGGCACGCACGGCGGCGCGGGCGGCAGCATCACGGGCCTCAAGCAGCGGCGCATCGTGTTCGCCGCGCAGCACTACCTGAGCCGGCTGCGTTCGGTGCCGCCATGTCGCTTCGACGTGGTGCTGGTCGAGGAGAAAATCACCTGGCTTCAGGCGGCGTTCGACGCGGCCTGACGCGCCTTTCGAGGGAACTGAAGCCCTCATGAAGGCTCCACAACTCACACGTCTTGTTTCACAGCCCCCAGTTATCATCCCGCCCCATGCTCGAGCAACGGATTCAGCAGCACTTCATCGACAGTGCCGACCTCAAATACCAGACCGGACCGGTCCTCAGCAAACCCATCTCTCAAGCGATGCAGGCCATCCTGGCCTGTGTGACCAGCGGCGGCAAGGTGCTGGCTTGCGGCGCCGGCGTGTCGGGTCTGCTGGCTGCGCAGTTCGCTGCGCAGTTCGTCGGCCGCTTCGAACGCGAACGGCCCGAGCTGGGCGCGATCGCCCTGCCCGGCGACACCACCGACCCCAACGCCGACAGCGCCAACGCCATGGATGCCGACCGCTTCGCCCGCCAGGTGCGCGCGCTGGGCCAGGCCGGCGACGTGCTGCTTGCGTTGAGCGCCAGCGGCCAGTCGGCTGCAGTGCTCGCCGCCGTGCTGGCGGCGCATGAGCGCGACATGACCGTGGTCGCCCTGCTCGGCAATGCCGTGTCGGGTCCGCCCGCGGCACCCGGCGCCGGCAGCAGCGGCACCGGCGGCGTCATCGGCCGCGCGCTGCGCGAAACCGACGTCCAGATCAGCGTGCCGCACGAGCGTGCGGCGCGCATCCATGAAGTCCACCTGCTCGCGCTGCATTGCCTGTGCGACGGCGTGGATGCCCAGTTACTCGGAGAACAGGAAGCTTCCTCATGACCATGAAGACCATGACGGCCACGTCGACCCAGCGTTTCGCCCTCGCACTCACCCTGGGTGCCGCCCTGGTCGCAGGCCTTTCGGCCTGCGTGCCGCTCGTGGTGGGTGGTGCCGCGGTGGTGGGCGTGGGCATGGTGGCCACCGATCGCCGCAGCTCGGGCGCCCAGCTCGACGACCAGGGCATCGAACTGCGTGCCGCCGCCCGCGTGCGCGACATCGCCAACGACCAGATGTACGTGAGCGTCACCAGCTACAACCGCCAGGTGCTCCTGACCGGCGCGGTGGGCAACGAGGCCGACCGCCGCCGCGTCGAGGACGAGGTGGGCCGCGTGGTCAACGTGCGCTCCGTGGTGAACGAGCTCACGCTCGGCGCGCCCAGCACCTTCCAGGACCGCTCGAACGACCTCTACATCACCGGCAAGGTGAAGGCCTCGCTGCTCGATGCGAAGGACATCTTCGCCAATTCGTTCAAGGTGATCACCGAACGCGGCGTGGTCTACCTGATGGGCATCGCCACGCGGCGCGAGACCGATCGCGCGACCGAGATCACGCGCGGCGTGGGCGGTGTGGTGAAGGTGGTGCGCGTGGTCGAGGTGGTGACCGAAGCCGACCTCGCCGCGAGCCAGGCCGCGAACCAGTCTTCGGCACAGCGTGGCGGCACGGGCCCTGCGCCGGTGAGCAATGCGACGCCGTCGGCGCCTTCCTCGTCCTCGCGCGTGCCGTTGCCTCCGATGGAGCCGCTGCCCGCCCCGGGCTCGGCGCCCGCGCAACCGGCGGTGACGACCTCGCCGGTCCGCTGAAACAAGAAAGCCCGCATCCGCGGGCTTTTTTCATTTGAGCCGGATGATCAGGCTCGAGGTGTCCCAGCGCCTGCCGCCGGCCTGCTGCACGTCGGCATAGAACTGGTCGACCAGCGCCGTCACCGGCACGCGCGCGCCGTTGCGCTTGGCTTCGTCGAGCACCAGGCCCAGGTCCTTGCGCATCCAGTCGACGGCAAAACCGTAGTCGAACTTGCCGTCGATCATGGTCTTGCCGCGGTTGTCCATCTGCCAGCTCTGGGCGGCGCCCTTGCCGATGACGCCGAGCACGGCTTCCATGTCGAGGCCGGCGCGCTGGCCGAAGGCGATGGCTTCCGACAGGCCCTGCACCAGGCCCGCGATGGCGATCTGGTTCACCATCTTTGCTAGCTGGCCCGCGCCGCTCTTGCCCAGCAGGGTGACGGCACGCGAAAACGCTGCAGCCACCGGCTTGATGCGCTCGAAGGCTCCGGCATCGCCGCCGCACATCACGGTCAGCGCGCCGTTCTGCGCACCGGCCTGGCCGCCGGACACCGGCGCGTCGATGAAATGCAGGCCCAGCGCCTCGGCCGCCTTCGACAGCTCGCGCGCCACGTCGGCCGAAGCGGTCGTGTGGTCGACGAGCACGGCGCCCTTCTTCATACCGGCGAAGGCGCCGTCGTCGCCCAGCACCACGGAGCGCAGGTCGTCGTCGTTGCCGACGCAGCAGAAGACGATGTCGGCGCCCGCCGCCGCTTCGCGCGGCGTGGCGGCGTGGCGGCCCGGCGGGCCGAATTCGTCGGCCCAGGCCTGGGCCTTGGCGGCTGTGCGGTTGTAGACCGTGACGCTGTGGCCGGCCTTGGCCAGGTGGCCGGCCATCGGCCCGCCCATGACGCCGAGGCCGAGAAAAGCGACGGTCTGCGCGGGGATGGATTCGTAGGTTCGGGTGTTGATGCTGCTCATGGGGCGAGAGCTTAAAGCCATTCCGTGACCGGTGCGATCGTCCCAACCTATACGTGAACGTACAGGTTTGGGTAGAATTGGCTCGTCATGACCATCGACGCAGCTTCCCCCAAGACCATCACCGTGCGCGATGCCGCGGCCCGCCTCGGCGTGACGCCGCGCACGCTCAAGTACTACGAGGAGCTGGGCATCGTCGTGCCCGTGCGCAGCGAGGGCGGCTACAGGCTCTACGAAGCGGCCGATCTCGGCAAGCTGGCGCGGGTGTTGCGCATGCGCTCGCTGGGTTTTTCGCTCACGACCATCACCGCGATGCTGCAGCAGCCCATGGAGGCGCCGGCAGAGGGCGGGCGGCCCCGCCTGTCGAACGCTTCGCTCAAGACCCTGCGCGAAACGCTCGGCGAGCAGCTCGCCACGCTCGATGCGCGCGTGACCCAGGTCCGCCGCGAGCTCAAGGAAGCCGCCGCGTTGCAGGCGCAACTGCGCCGCGACCTCGACTACGTGGAGCGACGCCTGGCCGGCGAACCGGTGGAAGAGGCGCTGGAGCAGCGCCGCAAGGAGCGGCCTGCGCCATGACCTCCTCGGCCCTGGCATGGCCCTCGCGCGGCAACGCCGCCGCGGCGCTGCTGCCCTGGGCGATCGGCCTCGTGACGGCCGTCGACTATTTCGACAACGCCCTGTTCGCCTTCTTCGCGAGCTACATCGCGGGCGGCGTGAACGCATCGCCCGACGAGCTGGTCTGGGCCTCGAGCGCCTACGCACTCGGCGCCGTGCTCGGCATCCTGCACCAGCATGCGTGGATCGAGCGCCTGGGCTACCGCCGCTACCTCGCGATCTGCATGTTCGCCTTCGCCGCGGGCGGCGTGGGCGCGGCGCTGTGCGAAAGCTCGATGCAGCTCACGCTCGCACGCGCGGTGCAGGGCTACTTCGTCGGCCCGATGCTCGGCGCCTGCCGCATCCTGATCCAGATCGGCATTCCGCCCGCGCGGCGCGCCAAGGCGCTCAAGGCCTTCATGGTGCTGATCGTGTTCGGCGGTGCGCTGGCACCGATCGCCGGTGCCTTCCTGGTCACCAACTTCGACTGGCGCTGGCTCTTCGCGAGCACCGCGCCGGTGGCCGCACTGATCGGCGTCTTGGTGCTCTGGGCCCTGCCCGACATCGGCGACGTCGCGCCGCACGAACGCACCGAGCCGCACTACGTCGCCTACCTCGTGTTCGCGCTCGCGCAGGCGGCGCTGCAGGTGGTGCTGACGCGCTCGCACTTCGAACTGTTCACCGGCTCGCCCGCGCTGATCGGCCTCACGATCGCCGGCGTGGCGGGGCTCGCATGGTTCGGCTGGCAGCAGTGGCAGCATCCTGCGCCGCTGGTGCGGCTGCATGCGCTGCGCAACGCCTCCTTTCGCGTGGGGCTGGCGCTCTACGTCGTCTACTACTACCTGTCGACCGGCTTCAGCTACCTGCTGCCGCGGCTGATGGAAGGCGGGCTTGGCTTCACCGTGGGCGACACCGGCTACTTCACGGGCGCGATGTCGCTGGCAACGGGGTTGCTGGTGTTCGTCTACCTGCGCTTTTCGGGGCGGCTCACGCGCAAGAAGTGGCTCATCGTCGCGGGCTTCGGCATCGCGGCGCTGGCGGCGTGGTGGCTGTCGCGGGTCACACCGCAGGCGGGGCGCGAGGCCCTGGTGGTGCCGCTGCTGCTGCGTGGCCTCCTGATGCTCTTCGTCGTGCTGCCGGTGGCGAACCTCACGTTCCGCCCCTTCGCCGCCGACGAGTTCGCGCACGGCTACCGGCTCAAGAACCTGGTGCGCCAGCTCGCCATTTCGTTCGCGACCTCGAGCGTGATCGCGCTGCAGCAGCACCGCCAGGCGCTGCACGAGGTGCGGCTGAGCGAATCAGCCAACCCGGCCAATTCGGCCTTCATGCAGGCGCTGGATTCATTGACCCATGGATTCGCGGCCGCAGGCCATGCGGCCGGCGAAGCGCACGCGATGGCGCTCGGCACGCTGTGGCGCACGCTCGAGCAGCAGGCCACCTTCATGGCTTCGCTCGACGGGTTCACTGCGATGGCCGTGATCGCGCTGGCGGCGGGGATCTTTGCCGCGTGGCAGCGGCAGATCGACTAGCGGGCTTCCCCCCGATCAGACAATCGCGAAGTGCTCCGTACCCGCTGCCAGGTCGGTGCTGCGCGCGCGCTGGCTGTTGAGCTTGATCTGCAGCCGCAGGTCGTTGGCCGAGTCGGCGTTGCGGATGGCGTCCTCGAAGGTGATCGAGTGGCTCTCGAACAGGTCGAACAGCGCCTGGTCGAAGGTCTGCATGCCCAGGTTGCGGCTCTTGCGCATGATCTCCTTGATCTCGCCCACCTCGCCCTTGAAGATCAGGTCGGAAATCAGCGGCGTGTTCAGCAGCACCTCGACGGCGGCCACGCGGCCCTGGCCGTCTTCGGTGGGCACCAGGCGCTGCGAGACCAGCGAGCGCAGGTTCAGCGACAGGTCCATCAGGAGCTGCGCGCGGCGCTCTTCGGGGAAGAAGTTGATGATCCGGTCCAGCGCCTGGTTGGCACTGTTGGCGTGCAGCGTGGCCATGCAGAGGTGCCCGGTTTCGGCGAAGGCCACCGCGTGTTCCATGGTTTCGCGGTCGCGGATTTCGCCCATCAGGATCACGTCGGGTGCCTGGCGCAGCGTGTTCTTGAGCGCCGCTTCCCAGCTGTCGGTGTCGATGCCCACTTCACGCTGCGTCACCACGCAGTTCTTGTGCGGGTGCACGAACTCGACCGGGTCTTCCACCGTGACGATGTGGCCATAGGAGTTCTCGTTGCGCCAGTCGATCATCGCGGCCAGCGTGGTCGACTTGCCCGAGCCCGTGGCGCCCACCAGGATGGTGAGGCCGCGCTTGGTCATCGACACGTCCTTCAGGATCTGCGGCATGCCCAGCCCGTCGATGGTCGGCAGCTTGGCGGGAATGGTCCGCAGCACCATGCCGACCTTGCCCTGCTGCACGAAGGCGTTGACGCGAAAGCGCCCGATGCCGGTCGGCGAGATCGCGAAATTGCACTCCTTGGTGCGCTCGAAATCGGCCACCTGCCGGTCGTTCATGACCGAGCGCGTGAGCGCCAGCGTGTGCTGCGCACCCAGCGCCTGCTGCGACACCTTGGTGACCTTGCCGTCGACCTTGATCGCGGGCGGAAAGTCGGCGGTGATGAACAGGTCGCTGCCGTTGCGGCTCACCATGAGCTTGAGCAGGTCGTTGATGAACTGGCTGGCTTGATCGCGTTCCATGATGTCGGTACTCCGGTGGGCTGTGGATCAGCCGGGGAAATTCTCGGGAATCTTCGCCTTGCCGCGGGCTTCGGCAGCGGAAATCGTGTTGCGGCGAACCAGTTCCATCAGGTTCTGGTCCAGCGTCTGCATGCCGGAGCCCTGGCCGGTCTGGATGGTGGAGTACATCTGCGCCACCTTGGCCTCGCGGATCAAGTTCCGGATGGCCGGCGTGCCCAGCATGATCTCGTGCGCTGCCACGCGGCTCTGGCCGTCCTTGGTCTTGCACAGCGTCTGCGAAATCACCGCCTGCAGCGACTCGGAGAGCATCGCGCGGATCATTTCCTTTTCCTCACCCGGGAACACGTCGATGATCCGGTCGATGGTCTTGGCGGCCGACGAGGTGTGCAGCGTGCCGAACACCAGGTGGCCCGTTTCGGCCGCGGTCATCGCGAGGCGAATGGTTTCGAGGTCGCGCAACTCGCCCACCAGGATGGCGTCCGGGTCTTCGCGCAGGGCAGAGCGCAGCGCGTTCGAGAACGACAGCGTCATCGGGCCCACTTCGCGCTGGTTGATCAGGCACTTCTTCGACTCGTGCACGAATTCGATCGGGTCTTCCACCGTGAGGATGTGGCCGTACTCGTTTTCGTTGAGGTAGTTCACCATCGCCGCCAGCGTGGTCGACTTGCCCGAGCCCGTGGGGCCCGTCACCAGCACCAGCCCGCGCGGCTTGAGCGCCAGTTCGCCGAAAATCTTCGGCGCGTTCAGCTGCTCGAGCGTGAGGATCTTCGAAGGAATGGTCCGGAACACCGCGGCCGCGCCGCGCGCCTGGTTGAAGGCGTTCACGCGGAAGCGCGCGAGGCCGTCGATCTCGAACGAGAAGTCGACCTCCAGGAACTCTTCGTAGTGCTTGCGGTGCGTGTCGCTCATGATGTCGTACACCATCGCGTGCACGCCCTTGTGGTCGAGCGCATCCACGTTGATGCGGCGCACGTCGCCGTTCACACGGATCATGGGCGGAAGGCCGGCCGACAAGTGCAGGTCGGAGGCTTTGTTCTTGACGCTGAATGCCAGCAATTGGGTGATGTCCACGGGGCTCCTCGGCTCGAGTTCGGTGACGTTTTGATACGATTTTGGACGATTATGACGATGATTGGCGACGACCTCCAGCAAGTAAAGAACCGGATCGAGGCGGCATGTGTAACGGCCGGCCGCGACCCGGCCGGGGTCCGGCTGCTGGCGGTGTCCAAGACCTTCGGGGCCGAGGCGGTGCGCGAGGCGCACGCGGCGGGCCAGACGGCCTTCGGCGAGAACTATGTGCAGGAGGGGCTGGACAAGATCGAGGCGCTCGCCGATCTGCGCGCCTCCCTCGAATGGCACTGCATCGGCCCTCTGCAAAGCAACAAGACGCGGCCGGTGGCCGAGCAGTTCGACTGGGTCCACAGCATCGACCGGCTCAAGATCGCCGAGCGGCTGTCGGCGCAGCGGCCGGCCCATTTGGCGCCGCTCAATGTATGCCTTCAGGTTAACGTGGACGGTGGCGCGAACAAGTCCGGCGTGCCCCCGGAAGAGGCGCTCGAACTCGCCCGCGCTGTGGCGGCGTTGCCACATCTGCGGCTGCGCGGGCTCATGGCGATCCCCGAACCGGCGCCGGATTTCGCGGCGCAGCGCGATCTGTGCCTGCGGGCGCATGCGGTCTTCGAATCGATCAGGGGGGCGGGCATCGACCTGGACACGCTGTCGCTCGGCATGAGCGCAGACCTTGAAGCAGCCATCAGCGCCGGCAGCACGATGGTGCGAGTGGGAACCGCCATCTTCGGCGGCAGGGCCAGAAAGCCCGCCTGAGGCTTCAGTGGCTCAGAGGCCCAGCGGCAGCCGCGCGCTGCTCTTCACTTCTTCCATCACCGCATAGGTCCGCGTTTCGCGCACCCCGGGCAACTGCCACAGCACCGTGCCCGCGAACTCGCGGTACGCGGCCATGTCCGCCATGCGGGTCTTGAGCAGGTAGTCGAAGCCGCCGGCGACCATGTGGCATTCCATGATCTCGTCGCGCACCTGCACCGCGGCCTTGAACTGGTCGAACACATTGGGCGTGGTGCGGTCGAGCAGCACTTCGACGAACACCGTGAAGCCACGGCCCAGCTTCTCGGGGTCCAGGCGCGCCTCGTAGCCCAGGATGAAGCCATCGCGCGTCAGGCGCTGCACGCGCGCCAGCACCGCGGTGGGCGAGAGCGCCACCGCCTCGGCCAGCTTGAGGTTGGTGATGCGTCCGTCCTCCTGAAGGATCTTCAGCAGGCGAAGGTCGATGCGGTCCAGGTCGAGCATTGGAGAATTATCCGGTTCATGCATCGATTCTTTGCAGAAGATGCGGCCTATGGCAGCAGACCATAGGAGATAGAACCAAGGAAATGCCCCGTGCCTACCCTGCGCTGACCTTCCTGCGGTGCGCGGCTCTTTCCCGGTTCAGCGCACGGTGGTGCGCGACTCCGCGGCCGCCTGCTGGCGCGTGAACTGATCGACCAGCGCGCCATAGGCGGGGCTCGCACGCAGCTTGTCGTATTCGGCCATGGCCTGGCGGTACGCGGGCCGCGTCGTGTCGGCGCCGGCTTCGCTGTTCTGCAGCGCCGCCATCCCGGACTGGACCCAGAGGCGTGCGTCGGCGGCCACGGTGGCGCGGCTGTTCGCGGGACCGACGGCGGTCGGCGGCGCGTAGCTGGCGGTGTAGCCCTGCGTGGGCGCGCCCTTGAGCCACTGCTGCGCATCGGCCGTCACCGCGGCGCGCGTCGTGGAGGAGGCGAGCGGCGCGGGCCGCGGATCGCCTTCGGCGTAGTTGCCTGCAAAGCTCGGTGCCGAAGCGATGGCCAGCAGGGTGGCGACGGCGGCGGTGCCCAGGATGCGGGTGGTACGGGTGGTGCGGGTGGTGGAAGAGGACTTCATTCGCTGGCTCCTTGAGGTGGTTGGTTGGTGAAGCCAACTCTATGAAGTGGATCTGCGCGATCGATAACCGGTCGATGACAGTTTGGTTATCTGCGGCGGCCTCGGTGCGCGTGCACGCGGAGCCGCCGCTCGTGCCTATCGCTCGCCCGAAGGGATCGTCCCCTCGCGCATGGCCTTGATGGCTTCCGCCTCCACGGCCTCGCGCGTGGCGGGCTGGCCCGCGCGCGAGGCGGGCCAGGGTGCGCCGCGGCTCACGCTGTTCCATGCGGGTTGCTTCTGCGCGGTTTCGAGTTCGGCGACGACCTTGTCGCGCGACGGGTCCTGGCGCAGATGGTTCGGATAGCGCTCCACCCCGGCCTCGGTGGGCGCGAAGTGGTATTCGCCGGCGGCCGAAGCGGCCAGGGGTGCCAGCGCGGCGACGGCCAGGGCGGCGGCGGACAGCGGGGCGAGGAAAAGCGTGCGGTGCAACATGGTGAGGATCTCCTTGGGTTGTCGTTCCCCGGCGCCACATGGCGCCGGCGAGCCAATCTAGGAATCCAGGCCGTCAATGGCCGCACGCGGCGATTACATCGGCGCAATCCGCGCGGCGGGCGCCCGAACAACGCCGCATAACGTCTCTTGCATAACCGCCAGCGCGGCGCGCATAAGCCATGGCGCGACGGGCGCGACAGGTCTATCGTTGCGGCCACCTCAGTTCCAATCCAAGGGATCTCTCATGAGTGAAAAACTCTCCTTCGTCTCCCCCACCGCCAACAGCCCGTGGGGAACGTACCTCTCCCAGGTCGACCGTGTCGTGCCGTACCTCGGCCCGCTGGCCCGCTGGGTCGAAACCCTCAAGCGCCCCAAGCGCGCGCTGATCGTGGACGTGCCGATCGAAATGGACGACGGCCGCATTGCCCACTACGAGGGCTACCGCGTGCAGCACAACATGAGCCGCGGCCCGGGCAAGGGCGGCGTGCGCTTCCACCCCGATGTCACGCTCGAGGAAGTCATGGCCCTGTCGGCCTGGATGACCATCAAGACCGCGGCCGTCAACCTGCCGTACGGCGGCGCCAAGGGCGGCATCCGCGTCGACCCGAAGAAGCTGTCGCAGAACGAGCTGGAAAAGATCACCCGCCGCTACACCAGCGAGATCGGCATCATCATCGGCCCGCACACCGACATTCCCGCGCCCGACGTCAACACCAACGGCCAGATCATGGCGTGGATGATGGACACGTATTCGATGAACACCGGCGGCACCGCCACCGGCGTGGTCACCGGCAAGCCGCTGCACCTGGGCGGCTCGCTCGGCCGCGTCAAGGCCACCGGCCGCGGCGTGTTCGTCACCGGCCGCGAAGCGGCCCGGCGCCTCGGCATGGACCTGCGCGGCGCGCGCATCGCGGTGCAGGGCTTCGGCAACGTGGGCTCGGTCGCGGCCGAACTCTTTGCCGAGGCGGGCGCCAAGATCGTCGCGGTGCAGGACCACACCGGCACCATCGTCAACACCAACGGCCTCGATCTCGCGACGCTCATCCCCATCGCCAACAAGGACGGCGTGATCGCCTTCAAGGGCGGCGACGTGGTGCCCAACGAAGCCTTCTGGGACACGGCCTGCGACATCCTGATCCCGGCCGCCCTCGAGGGCCAGATCACCGCCGAGCGCGCACAGAAAACCACCGCCAAGCTGGTGCTCGAAGGCGCCAACGGCCCCACGGTGCCCACGGCCGACGACATCCTCGCCGAGCGCGGCGTGCTGGTGGTGCCCGACGTGATCTGCAACGCCGGCGGCGTGACGGTGAGCTACTTCGAATGGGTGCAGGACTTCTCGTCCTTCTTCTGGGACGAGGACGAGATCAACGTGCGCCTGGACCGCATCATGATGAACGCCCTCAACCAGATCTGGGACACGGCGGACAAGCACAAGATCACGCTGCGCACGGCCACCTATGCGGTGGCTTGCGAGCGGATCCTGATGGCGCGCCAGGAACGCGGCCTGTACCCCTGATGTTTTTTTGACGCGCGGGGACGCTACGCTCGAGGGATGAGTTCCATCCCCGTGCAGAAGCTTCCTCCCGTTCCTGCAGACGGCCTTGCCCGTCTGCAGGCCCTCATGGCCAGCGGGCAGCGCAAGCTGCTGGGGCTGGTCGGTGCGCCCGGTGCCGGCAAGTCCACGCTGGCGCTGGCAATGCGCCAGGCAGTGGGTGCCGACCGCGCCCAGGTCGTTCCCATGGACGGCTTCCACCTGGCCAATGTCGAGCTGCAACGGCTCGGCCGTGCCGACCGCAAGGGCGCGCCGGACACCTTCGACAGCGCCGGCTACGTCGCCCTGCTGCAGCGCCTGCGCAACCAGCGCCCCGACGGCGACATCGTCTACGCCCCCGAATTCCGTCGAGAGATCGAGGAGCCGATCGCCGGCGCCATCGCCGTGCTGCCCTCGACGCAGCTCGTCATCACCGAGGGCAACTACCTGCTGCACGACGTCGGCCCCTGGGCCGGCGCGGCGGCGATGCTCGACGAGTGCTGGTACGTCGACATCGACGACGCGGTGCGCGAGCAGCGCCTGGTGCAGCGCCACCAGCAGTTTGGCCGCAGCGCCGAAGCTGCGCGCGACTGGGTGGCCGGCACCGATGCGCCCAATGCGCGGCTGATCGCCGCCACGAAGGCGCGGGCGCATCACGTGCTGATGTGGTCCTGAAAATAATCCGCCGCGAGGGAACGCCGGCGCGCCGCCATGCTCGAAGCCTTGCCGGCGGAGGCGCCGGTTAGCATTCGCCGCGCCATGCCGTCCCACTTCACTTCCTTTTCTTCCTCTTCCCTTCGCACGCCGGTCCTGGTCTTGGGGCTTTTGTCGGCCCTGGTGCTCGCCGGCTGCGGCAGCGCCTCGCGGCGCGTGTCGTACGAGCCGGAGGAGTTCGACTCCACCACCACCCACACGCGCAATTACGCGGCCACCGAGGCCCAGACCTGCGAGGCCGCACGGCGCGCGCTGCTGAGCCAGGGCTACATGGTCACCGCGGCCAACGCCGACCTGGTGACCGGGCGCAAGAGCTTCCAGCCGGCGGCCGAGGTGCACGTCGAGGTCGAGTTCCGCGTGGTCTGCGCGCGAGAGGGTGGCCAGGGCAGCAAGTCCGGCAAGCAGAGCACCGTGGCTTTCGCGACGGCGCTGCAGGACCGCTATGGCATCAAGAAGGTCAACAACTCGGCCAGCGTGGGCGTGGGCGCGATCGGTTCGCTCTCGCTGCCGTTCTCGGGCAGCGACGACGCGATGGTCAAGGTGGCCAGCGAGACCCTGACCGACGAACGTTTCTACGACCGCTTCTTCACGTTGCTCGACCGCTTCCTCGAGGGCGGTGGCGCCGATGCACCGCCCGACATGCCGGCCGAAGCGCCCGCCGCGCCGCCCGCACCCGCAACCAGCTTCCCGGTCGCCCCGTCGCCGAACCGCGGCTGAGCGCGCGGCCTACCGCACCAGCGTCGACTTGCCGAACAGGCTCTCGATCAGCTCCACCGCGATTTCCGCGGTCTGGTTGCGCACATCGAGCGCGGGGTTGAGTTCCACCACGTCGAGCGAACAGAGCCGACCGGTGTCGGAAATCATCTCCATGCACAGCTGCATCTCGCGGTAGGTCGGCCCGCCACGCACGCCGGTGCCCACGCCGGGCGCGATGTTGGGGTCGAGGCAGTCGAGGTCGAAGCTCACATGCAGGTGGGTGTCTTCGTCCACGTCCTGCAGCGCCTCGGTCATGGTGGTGCGCATGCCGTGCTCGTCGATGTGGCGCATGTCGAACACGTTCAGGCCGAAGGCGCGAATGGCTTCCTTCTCGGCGCTGTCGACGCTGCGAATGCCGATGAAGCGGATCGCCTCGTGCGCCAGCGCCGCGGGCTCGCCGCTCCAGCCCGTCAGTTCCGCGGGTCCGTGGCCCAGCAGGCACGAGACCGGCATGCCGTGCAGATTGCCGCTGGGGCTCGTGGTTTCGGTGTTGACGTCCGAGTGCGCATCGAGCCACAGCACGCGCAGTTTCTTGCCGCGCTTGCGCGCATGCCACGCCACCGCGCTGATCGAACCGATGGCCAGGCAGTGGTCGCCGCCCATCATCAGCGGCACGTGGTTCGCGCCCAGCGCGGTGTCGACGGCGTTGTAGACCGAGCGGTTCCACGCGATCACTTCCTCGAGGTGGCGCAGGCCGTTGGCCGGCGGCGCCCATGGCGTGGCCGGGCCGGCGAGGTTGCCGCGGTCGATGACCATGAAGCCCTGCTTGGCGAGCGCCTCGGCCACGCCGGCCACGCGCAGCGCGTCGGGGCCCATGCCGGCGCCGCGGACGCTGGCGCCGATGTCGGTCGGCGCGCCGATCAGTTCGAGGGTGGTGTTCATCGGGTGATCTCCGTGCGTCGTGCTGCGTTCGGGCCGGCCCGGCGGCTCATGCCGTCTTGCCGATGTGTTGCCATAGATACGCATAGCCGAGCGCATCCATGAAGGCGGACTCCTTGTTGTCCGAGGCCGCGCTGTGTCCGCCCTCCATGTTCTCGTAGAAGCTGGTGTCGTGGCCCTGCGCGGCCAGCTTCGCGTGCATCTTGCGCGCATGCACCGGGCCCACGCGGTCGTCGCGGGTCGAGGTGGTGAAGAGCGCGGGCGGGTAGCTCTGGCCGGCCTTCGCGTTCTCGTAGGGCGAGAAGGTCCGGATGAAGGCCCACTCCTCGGGCTGGTCCGGGTCGCCGTACTCCGCGATCCACGAAGCGCCGGCCGACAGGTGCGTGTAGCGCTGCATGTCGAGCAGCGCCACCTCGCTCACGATCGCGCCGTAGAGCTGCGGGTACAGCGTGAGCATGTTGCCCATCAGCAGGCCGCCGTTGCTGCCGCCCATGGCGCCCAGGTGTTTCGGCGATGTGATCCCGCGCGCGATGAGGTCTTCGGACACTGCCGCGAAGTCCTCGCAGGTGCGCAGCCGGTTCTCCTGCAACGCGGCCTGGTGCCAGCGCGGGCCATACTCGCCGCCGCCGCGGATGTTGGCGATCACGTAGACGCCGCCCTGCTCGAGCCACGCGCGGCCGATGCTGCCGCTGTAGCTCGGCTGCAGCGAGATCTCGAAGCCGCCGTAGGCGTACTGCAGCGTGGGGTTCGTGCCGTCGGCCTTCAGGTTTTTCGGGGCGATCTCGAAGTAGGGCACGCGCGTGCCGTCCTTGGACACCGCGAAATGCTGGCTCACGGTGTAGCGCGATGCGTCGAAGAAGCCGGGGCTGTCCTTCAGCACCTCGGGTTCGCCCTGGCCGACGGTGCCGATGTAGAGCGTGGTCGGCTGCAGGAAGCCGCTCACGGTGAGGAAGTAGTCGTCGTTCTCGTCCTCGTCGATGCCGCCGGCCGCGATGGTGGAGAGCGCGGGCGCGCCGCCGAGGCTCTCTCGCTTCCACGGGCCGTTGTCCTGCGGCGTGAGCACTTCGAGCTTGTTCACCACGTCGTGCATGACGTTGAGGATCAGGTGGTGTCGCGTCCACGAATGGCTGTCGAGCGCGGTTGTGTCGTCGGGCTCGAACAGCACGGTGAGCTCGCGCTTGCCGGCCATGTAGTCGTCGAACTTCGCGGCCAGCAGCGAGCCGGACCTGTAGGTCGCGCCGCCCACGGTCCAGTCCTCGCGCGGCTCGATCAGCATCCACTCGCGGCGGATGTCGGTGTTGGAGTCGTCGGGCACGTCGATCTTGGTGAGCGTGCCGTCCGTGCCGCGCAGCCAGGTTTCGCTTTCGTAGAAATCGATCTGGCGCGAGACGAAGTCGCGCTCGAAGCCGGGTGTGTTGTCGCGGTAGGCGCTCACGGACATGTCTTCGTGCGCGCCTTCATACACCGTCACGGCGCTCGAGAGCGGCGTGCCGCGCTTCCATTCCTTCACGATGCGCGGATAGCTCGAGCTGGTCATCGAGCCGGGGCCGAAATCGGTGGCCACGTAGAGGTGGTCGATGTCTTTCCAGCCCACGTGGTTCTTCGCCTCGGGCAGCGTGAAGCCGCCTTCGACGAAGGTCTTGCTGTGCAGGTCGAACTCGCGCACCACGTCGGCATCCGCGCCGCCGCGCGAGAGCGAAATCAAACAGCGCTTGTAGTCGGGCTCCAGGCAGTCGGCGCCGTGCCATACCCAGTTCTCCTTGTCGGCGGCGGCCAGGGCGTCGATGTCGATCACGGTTTCCCACGCGGGCTGGGGCTTGCGGTACTCGGCCAGCGTGGTGCGGCGCCAGAGGCCCTTGGGGTGGGCCTTGTCGCGCCAGAAGTTGTAGAAGTTCGGCCCGATCTTGCGGACCATCGGAATCCGCTCGTCCGAGTCGAGCACTTCGAGGATGCCCGCTTCGAGCGCCTTGAAGGCGGGCGACCGTGCATACGTCTGCACGGTCTTCGCGTTCTCCTTGCGGGCCCAGTCGAGCTGGGTGTCACCGTCGATGTCTTCGAGCCAGAGGTGGTCGTCTTGCGGGGTCGGGGAGGGGGTGGACGTCATGGCCGCAGTGTACGAAGCCCTCGTGAAAAAGGCGCTGCGAGCGGTTGCCGCAGCCGCAGCCACTTTTTCATTACAGGGGAAAACCTCGGTGGAAACACTGAAGCAGGCGGGTCCCACGGACGCCATGTGCGGGGTATCCTGCCGGACGGCGCATGCCCCACCAAGGAGACACAACACATGAAACACCTGAGCGGACTTGATGCCACCTTCCTGCACCTGGAAACGCCCGAGATGCCGATGCACGTCGGCTCGCTGAACGTGCTGGACCTGCCCAAGGGCTACAAGGGTGACTTCTACGAGGATGCCAAGCAGTTCATGGCCAGCCGCATCCACCTGGCCGACGTGTTCACGCGCAAGCTCGCGCTCATGCCCTTCGACATGACCAACCCGGTGTGGGTGGAGGACGACGACATCGACCTCGACTACCACGTGCGCCACATCACGCTGCCCAAGCCCGGCACCAACCGCCAGCTGCAGCAGTACGTGGCGCGACTGCATTCCACGCTCATCGACCGCAGCCGCCCGATGTGGGAGTTTTTCATCATCGATGGCCTCAAGAGCGGGCAGGTCGCGCTCTACACCAAGGTGCACCACGCGGGCATCGACGGGCAGGCCGGCGTCGAAGTGGGCAAGGCCATCTTCGACCTGGAGGCCACGGGCCGCGTGGTGAAGCCGCCGCGCTCGCGCCCGCGCGCCAGCGGCTACCAGCTCGGCATGGCCGAACTCGCTACCGCGGCGCTGCGCAACACGGCACAGCAGTACGTCAAGCTCTTCAAGATGGCGCCGGCCATCGCACGGGCGATCAGCGGCCTGGCCAAGCCCGACGAGAAGGCGGCCGAGAAGACCACGGCCACCGCGCCGAAGAAGTTCAACCTCTTCGCGCCGCGCACCTCGCTGAACGTGTCGATCACCAACCAGCGCACCTTCGCCGGCCGCACCATCTCGCTGGCCGAGACCAAGTACATCGCCAAGCACTTCGGCGTGTCGCTCAACGACGTGGTCATGGCCACCGTGGCCGGCGCGCTGCGCCACTACCTGGCCGACAACAACGAGCTGCCCGCCAAGCCGCTGGTGGCCGGCGTGCCGGTGAGCCTGCGCGAAGCGGGCGACGACACGGCCAACAACCAGGCCAGCATGATCCTGGTGAGCCTGGCGACCGACATCACCGATCCGATCCAGCGGCTGAAGGCGATCAACGCGTCGTCCAACAGCTCCAAGTCGACGATGAACCGCTTCAAGGCGGTGATCCTGGACGACTTCCCGACTTTCGCCGCGCCCTGGCTGGTGTCGGGCATCGCCTCGATGGTGGGCCGCTCGGGCCTGGTGAACCTCTTGCCGCCGGCCGCCAACGTGGCCATCTCCAACGTGGCGGGCGCGCCGTTCCCGATGTACTTCGCGGGCGCGCTCGTCACCTGCTACTACCCGGTGTCGATCGCCAGCCACGGCACGGCGCTCAACGTGACGGTGCAGAGCTACAACGGCCGCATGGACTACGGCCTCATCGCCTGCCGCCGCGCGGTGCCCGACATCACCGAGATCGGCGACTACATGCTGGCCGAGCACAAGCTCCTGATGGACCTGACGCAGAAGCACCCGTCCGCCGCCGGCGTCACGGCGCCCAAGCCCGCGCCCGTTGCAGCCCATGCGGCGGACGTCGAGGAGGCAGCGCCCGCCGCGAAGAAGCCGGCGGCACGCAAGAGGGCGGCTGTGAGTGCGACCGCCAAGAAGGCTGCGCCGGTCAAGGCCGCAGCCAAGGCACCAGCGAAAAAGGCGCCCGCCAAGAAGGTGAGCAAGGCAACGCCTATCAAGACGACCGCCAAGCCCGTGGCCCGAAAGGCCGCAGCGGCCAAGCGGGCCAGCGCCTCCCCCAGGGCCGCCGCGGCGTGATCGAAGCGCAAGAGAGGTCGGGTCCGAAAATTGGGGCAGTTGGACTAGTTTTCCAACCGTTCTAGTTTTGCAGGCCTAGGCCCTTCGGAAGAAGATTGGCCCATCGCATCCAGCGACCCATTCAACTTCAAGGAAATCTTCATCATGTCCACGCAAACCACCCTCGCTTCCGCAGCCATCCACGTCGTCGGCCAATACAACGACGCGGGCAAGACCCTGGTCGGCGCCTACCGCACCGGCGTGCATCGCCTCCTGGGCGGCGCCGCTTCGCGCTACAGCAACTTCCTGGGCAGCCGCCAGATTCCGCTGGTGAGCGAACAGATCAAGGCCAACCTGATCGGCGCGCAAGAGAAGGTCAACGGCTTCCTGGCCAACCGCCTGGACATCGACACCAGCCGCATCGTCTCGGTGATGGACCGCGTTGCAGCCGGCACCACCAGCGGCATCGAAACCGTCGCCGGCCGCGTGGCCCGCGTCGAATCGCCGGTTGCCACCTCGGTGCTGAACACGCTGAACGCCATCAACCAGCCGATCGCCACCGTCTCGGTGCAGATCGCCGACCGCATCGCCGCCGGCGCCAAGCAAATCGAAACCCGCGTGGCTGGCGAAGCTGCCAAGCCCGTGCGCACCGTGAAGGCCAAGGCCCCCGTGGCCAAGAAGCCGGTTCGCCGCGCTGCTGCCCGCAAGGCAGCCTGACCCCCGAGGCGCCTGGCGCCTCTTTTTCCTTCTGCTATCTGGAGCACTGCTGAATGGCGACCCGCACTGAAGAAACTGCAAAGTTGAAGAAGAAGGCGACGCCTGCGAAGAAAGCTCCGGCCAAAGCCCCGGTTGGGAAAAAAGCCGCGGCGCCCCGCAAGGCGGCGCCCGCAGCGAAGACAACGGCGGCAGCCGCACCCGGCAAGGCCGAGGGCCTGCTGCGCGCCGGCCTCAAGGCGCTGGACAACGTGCGCAGCGACGTCGCCAAGCGCCAGGCCAATGTCATCGAAGGCCTGCTCGGTATCGGGCAGGGCAAGGTCGATGCGGCGGCTGCCAAGGCCGCGCTCACCCGCGGCTTCCCGAGCCTCGACAGCTTCGGCATACGCAAGTTCGAGGACGTGTTCGACCAGCGCGTCGCCACCGCCCTGCAACGCCTGGGCATGCCGAGTGCGGAAGAAGTGCAGGCACTGCGCGACGAAGTGGCGCAGTTGCGCGAACGCCTCGCGCAATTCGAGAACAACGCCGCGCCCCGCAGCGGCAAGCGCTGAGCGACGGCACAAGCCCAGCCGGTTGTGGCCAGCTCCAACACCACGCGCGATCGCATCCTGCAGACCAGCCTTGCGCTGTTCAACGCGGAGGGCCTTGCGGCCGTGTCGACGCACAAGATCGCCGCCGAGCTCGGCATGAGCCCGGGCAACCTGCACTACCACTTCAAGGCCAAGCAGCTGATCGTCGAGTGGCTGTTCCGGCGCTTCGAGCAGCGTCTCGAAACGCTCAACGGTTCCTCGCCGTCGATCACGGCCATCGACGACCTCTGGCTCGCGCTGCACCTGCGCTTCGAGGCCATCGACGAATACCGCTTCATCTACCGCGACATGGCCTTCCTGGCCAGCGAGTACCCGGCCCTCGGCCAGCGCGCGCAGGCGCTCACCGCGCAGAACCTGCTCGCCGCGCAAACGCTGTGCGAAGGGCTCGTCGCCTCGGGCGTGATCGAGACCAGCGCCGAGCAGGCGCGCATCCTCGCGCTGCAGATGGTGTTCACCACCACCTGCTGGCTGTCGTTCGAGCGGCTGGTGCCGGGGCGCGACGCATTGGCGCAGGCCGATCCCGGTTTGGCGGCTTTCTACACGCTCACCCTGGTTTCTCCGTATGTTTCCAGCGAATCGAGGGCTTACCTCGATTACCTGAGGGGCAAATACCTCGGATAAATGACGATGTCGTCCGACGGGAGAGTGCAACCATGGCCCCTCATGCTCGTCCTATAAAAGAGAAAACCCGAAAGGAAGCCGCCTCCATGACCACCGCCACCCACGATCACATCGCGCCACCCTCGCGCCTGCTGCTGCTGGCCGAAGCGCGCGCCCTCTGGGAAACGGGCGCCGGCATCGCCATGTGGCCATTGCTGCAACTCACGCCGCGCGGCGACGGGCACCCGGTGCTCGTGCTGCCGGGCCTGGTGGCGAGCGATGTCTCCACCCTGCTGCTGCGCCGCTACCTGACGAGCCGCGGCTACGACGCCCACGGCTGGGGCCTGGGCCGCAACCTCGGTCCGCGCGAAGGCGTGGAAGACGGCATGGTCGACCTGCTCAAGACCCTGAACGACAAGAGCGGCCAGAAGGTCAGCGTGATCGGCTGGAGCCTCGGCGGCGTCTATGCGCGGCTGCTGGCTTCGGCCCATTCGGGCCTGATCCGCAACGTCATCACGCTGGGCAGCCCGTTCTCCGGCAGCCCGCGCGCAACCAATGCATGGCGCGTGTACGAAGGCGTGAGCGGCCAGAGCTCGCACGACCCGCGCCGCATGAAGTTCGTGGAGCCCACGCCGCCCGTGCCGACCACCTCGATCTTCAGCCGCACCGATGGCGTCGTCGCCTGGCGCTGCAGCCTCGAGAAGACCGGCCCGCAGTCGGAGAACATCGAAGTGATGGCGAGCCACCTGGGGCTCGGCGCGCACCCCGCGGTGCTCTATGCGGTGGCCGACCGGCTGGCGCAGCCCGAGGGCCAGTGGAAGCCCTTCAATCGCGGGTTGCTGGGGCCGCTGGTCTACCCCGATCCCGACCGCGACCTCTAAGTCAGGGTGATCTCCAGAAGCCGGCAGCCGCCGGCTTTTTTATTTCGACCCATGACTTCTTGCACTTGTTGCGCCGTGGGGCCGTCCGAACAATCCGGGCACCATGAAGCCGAACCCACCCCGGATCTATCCGCGCATCAAGCATGTCAGCTTTCTCGATACGGTCCTGCCGATGCTCGACCGCATCGAGGCAGAGGGCGGCAACCGGGAGGCGCAGACCCCCGTGGCCCGTCGGCTCGCCGGAGATGCGGGGCTGCTGGTGACCTATGCCATCGATGAACCGGCCCAGCCCGTCCCGCTCACGCAGGAGCGCATGGACGAACTGGGTCTGGACGCACAGGAACTCCACGAACTGGCGGTCGAGAACCTGATCCGCAAGGCGGGTTCGAACATCGGCGCGCAAGACCTCGTCATGTACAAGGCCCTGGTGGCGGGCAATGATTTCGAAGCCTCCACGCTGCTGCTGCCCGGTGTCTGGGAAAGGCTGTCGGAAGGGTTCGAAGGGGAGCTGCTCGCGGTGGTGCCGAGCCGGAACACGGTCTATTTCATGGACAGCGGGGCCAAACGCCAGCTCGCGGGACAGCAGCTCACGGCCCGGACGATGCTCGACCTCATGTGCGCGACCGCGGCCGACATCAAGGTGCAGGCCCGGGAGCATGGCCTCTCGGACAAGGTGATCGCGCTCACGCCGGACGGCTGGCAGATCCGCGGCACGTTCCAGGACCATGCCGCAGCGCTGATCGCCTAGTTCAAGTCCCCGCCCACACGTCCAGCACATAGCGCTGGCCGGCAATCATCTTGTCCATCCAGGCATTGCTGTCGTGGCCGTGCTCGCGCGCGATGTCGGTCAGCGTGCGCCGCACGTCGGGCTCCATGCGCGAGCCGTCGCCGCACACGTAGATCACGCCGCCCGCTTCGAGCAGCTTCCACACGGCCGCGGCCTGCTCGCGGATCAGGTCCTGCACATACACCTTGCGTTCGCCCGAGCGGGAGAAGGCCGTATGCAGCTTCATCAGGCCGCGGTGCGACCAGGCCTGCAGCTCCTCGGCGTAGATGAAATCCTGTTCCGGATGCCGGCAGCCGAAGAACAGCATCGCCTCGCCCAGCGCCTCGCCGCGCTCGACCTGCGCCGCGCGCTCCTGCAGGAAGCCGCGGAACGGCGCGAGGCCGGTGCCGGGGCCGATCATGATCAGCGGACGGTTGGCGTCTTCCGGCAGGCGGAAGCCCTCGGCCGTGGTCTCGCGGATCACGCCGTGCACCGTGTCGCCCGCCTCGGCGCGCGCCAGGTAGTTGGAGCACACGCCCTCGAAGGTGCCGTTGCCCGAGAGCGCGGGTTCGCTCACCACGCCCACGGTCACGCTGCAGCGGCCCGGCGTCATCGAAGGCGACGACGAGATCGAGTAATAGCGCGGCGACAGCGGCGACAGCATCTCCAGGAACACCGCGAACGGCACCTGGCAGGCGCGGTGTTCTTCGAGCAGTTCGAGCAGCGACTTGCGCCTGTGCAGCACCTCCGCCTTGTACGCGGCCTGCGAGGCCTCATCGCTGCCCGAGAGCGCCACGAGCTTCGGCTTGGTGAAGGGGCACTCGGTGTAGGCCGCGAGCGTGGCGATCTGCTTGCGCGTGGCCACGTCCTGCAGCTCGACGTAGTCGCCCAGGAGGCGATCGACCGCGATCACCTGGTCCACCGGCAGCGCGGCCTTGCGGCCCGGCACGGCCGAAAGGCGCACATGCGCCGAACGGTCGAAGCCGAAGCGCGCCATCGTGCGCTCGACCTGCGCGGGGCTGTTGCGCGGCACCACGCTCAGGTGGTCGCCGGGCACGTAGTTCACGCCCTCGGGCAGCATCAGCTCGACGTGGCGTGTGGAGCGGCTGTTGTTGCCATCGCTGCCGGGGCTTTGCAGTTCTCGGTTCTCCACCACGCGCAATGCCACGGCGCCCAGCGCATCGACCAGCGCGTTCTTCTGCGGCGGCGGCAGTTCCTCGAGCGTGTAGAGCGGTTCGGCCTCGGCCGGCGTGTCGGCGCCGGCCTTGATGCCGAAGGCCTTCACCAGCTCGGGCCAGAGCGCATCGCTCCAGTCCTGGAAGGCGCCGTCCATGTCCTCGCGCGCATCGCCTTCGCCGCGCGGATGCACGCGGGTGGCGCCCAGCGTTTCGAGCCGCTCGTCGATGCGGCGCGGCACCGCCTGGTAGGTGGCGGCCCAGTCGGTGTTGCCGCAGCCGAACACGCTGAAGCGCACGCCGTTGAGCGCGTCGTCGGCCTTGTCGAGCCAGCGATGGAACTCGGCCGCGTTGTCGGGTGCCACGCCGTTGTAGGAGGCGCAGACGATGGCGACGGCGCCATTGGCCGGCAGCCGCTCGGCGTAGTCGTCGAGCGAGGCCACCTGCGTGGAGAAGCCGCGCAGTTCGCCGGCCTCGGCCAGTTGCCGCGCCAGGTCTTCGGCGGTGCCGAGGTTGGAGCCCTGCAGCACCAGCAGCGAAGTGCCGTGGCGCGCCGCCTGGGGCTTGCGCACCGTGGGCTTGGCGGGTGCGTCCGGTGTGGCAGCGGCCTCGCCGTTGCCACGCGGCCGCGAGGCCGGGTCGCGCAAGAGCGCCTTGATCTTGAAGTTCTCCGGCTTGATCGTCAGCGCTTCCTTGATCTTGAGCTTGTAGCCCGTGTGATCGACCAGGTTGAAGCGCTGCAGGATCATGCCCAGCGTGAGCACCGCCTCTTGCAGCGCGAACTGCCGCCCGATGCAGGCGCGCTGTCCGTTGCCGAAGGGCTTGAAGGCATTCACCGGGCGCTCGCGCTCGGCTTCGCGGCTGAAGTTGTCGGGGTCGAACTGGTCGGCGTTCTCGCCCCAGATGCCCTTGTCACGATGCAGCGCGAGCGCATGCATGATGATCATGTTGTTCTTCTTGATCGTGTACTGGCCGCCGATGGTCGTGTCTTCCTTCGCACGCATCGAGATCGCGGGCGCGGTCGGGAACATGCGCAGCGACTCCTTGAGCACCTGCATCACGTACTGCAGCCGGTTGACCTGCGCATAGGTGGGCTTCTGCGAGGTGTCGCCGCCGAACACGCTGTCGACCTCGGCCTGCGCCTTGGCCATCGCCTCGGGGTTGTTCAGGAGGAAGTAGATCGCGAAGGAGAGCAGGCCGCTGGTGGTCTCGTGCCCCGCGATGAGGAATTCGATGCACTCGTCGCGGATCATCTTGTCGGTGAGCTGCTCGCCGCTCTTCTTGTCCACGCCCGCGATCATGTAGCTCAGAAGGTCGGGCTTGGTGGCGATGTCGGCACCGCTCGCGCGCCGCTCCTCGATGATGTCTTCCACCATCTTGTGCATGTAGCGGATGTCCTTGCGCTGCTGCGCGAGCTCCTTCTTGAGCATCAGCTCCTCGAGCGGTAGGCCGCGGCGGTTCTGCACCGTCTCCAACGTGCGCACCATCGCATCGACGAAGGGGTGGAAACCCTCGCGGTAGAACGAGTTGAAGCGGTAGCCGAAGCCGCACAGGCCGATGGTGTCCAGCGTGAGCGCAGTCATGTCGCGCACCACGTCCACCTCTTCGTCGAAGTTCAGCCGCTCCCACTTGGTGACCAGCTGCCCCGCGATGTCCAGCATCATCGGGTGGTAGGCCTGCATCGCGCGCTGGCTGAAGTTGGCCAGGAGGATGTTGTGCGGCTTGGACCAGGTCTCCTCGTGCGTGTCGGAGGTGAAGAGGCCGTGCGACGCGGCACGCAGCCGCCGCAACGCGCCGCGCGTGCTCTTGTCGAAGCGGGGCTCTTCGCAGAGTTCGTCGACCAGCGCGGGCGACGACACCACGATCACCGGCATGCCCGGCATGTCGAGCCAGTAGATGCCGCCCAGGTCCTGCGCGATCTTCCACATGTCGAGCACGGGAGAGTCGGAGCCGATCGACAGCAGGTTGCCAACGAAGGGTTTCTTCGCCGGATGCGGGATCGGATAGAGCGAGTTTTTGCCTGCCATTTGGTGTTGTGCCTTTGGAGTGGACCCGCTTCGGAAAGCCGTGAGGTATCACCCGGAGTATCCCGATGGCACAGGGGGCAGGCAGGACGGGGTTTCCCCTAGAAATCGCCTGCGTCCCTCATGTGTTCACCAAGGATTGCTCAGGGCCGGACCATCTTGCACTCCGTGCCCTGCGCCAGCTCGTTGCCGGTGTAGACCGCATCGGTGCGGAAACCATAGTTCGTACCTTCCCAGCCCAGCTTGACCGTCTTGCCGTCCACCGGCGCGATGGTGTTCACCACCTGCGGCAGCAGCAGCTGGTGGTCTTCGGCGCGCATGCGCACCGGGCCGACCACCGAATCAAAGCTCAGGTCTTCGAGCGCGCGAGCCACCTTCACGGTGTCGGCGCTGCCGGCCTTGTTGATGGCGGCGGCCAGCAGGCGCGGCGTCATGTCGATGCGCGGCGCGAGAAAGTCCTTGCCGGTCTTGGCCTTGTAGGCCTTGGCGAGCGCATCGGCCTTCGGCGTGTCGGCTTCGCCCGGATGCCACTCGGCCACCCAGGTGAGTTGCCCGGTCTTCGCCTGCGACACCGCGGTGACCGTGCCCGGCACCGAGCCGGCACTGTGGTTGAAGTAGCGCAGGTTGTAGCCCGCATCGCCCGCGGCCTTGAGCAGCAGCGTCATGTCCTGCCCCCAGTTGCCGGTGATGACCGAGTCGGCACCGCTCTGGCGGATGTTGGCGATGTAGGGCGCGAAGTCCTTCACGCGGCCGATGGGATGCAGCGCCTCGCCCACGAATTCGACGTCGGGCCGCGCGAGGCCCACCATCTGCCGCCCGTAGCTGGCCCACTGCTTGCCGTGCGCGTAGTCCTGGTTGAGCAGGTAGACCTTCTTCACGTCGGGCGTCTTCTTGATGTAGTTGGCCAGCGCCTTCATCTTCATCGCGGTGTTGGCCTCGGTCTGGAAGTGCCAGAAGCTGCAGCCCTTGCCGGTCATCTCGGGGTCGATGGAGGAGTGGTTCAGAACGATCAGCTCCTTGCCCGGGTTGCGCTGGTTCCAGCGCGCCACCGACTGCACCAGCGCCGTGACCACCGAGGAGCCCGAGCCGCCCGTGACGATGGCCTTGGCACCCTGGTCGATGGCGGCCTGCAGCGCGCTCTGGCTTTCCTGCGCCGAGAGCTTGCTGTCGAACTGCAGCAGCTGCAGCCTGGTGCCGCCGAGCACGCCGCCCTTGGCGTTGATGTCCTCGATCGCGTACTGCGTGTGCATCAGCATCAGCTCGCCGACATTGGCGAACGGGCCCGAGAGCGGATCGATGTAGGCGATCTTGTAGGTCGGCTGCTGCGCGTGCGCGGCGCCGGCGATGCAAAGCAGGCAGGCAAGGGCAATCCGCGCCGAGGGCGCCTTCTTGAGCTTCATGGTGTCTCCGGAGGTTGGGTAATCAGTCTTTAGCGCGCAGCCCGATCACGCGGCTCGCGAGCTTCGTGAGCTCGGCCACCACCTCGTCGGGCGAGAGCCGGCCGCCGGGGCGGTACCAGCTGTACAGGAAGCCCGGCAGGCTGCAGGCCGCGAGCGCGGTGATCTTGGTCTCGCCGAAGTCGAGGTCGCCATCGCGCCGCGCTTCTTCGAGCAGCGGGCACAGCAGGTCGTAGAAGTGGTGCGCGAGCTTCTTCTGCGCCGCGATGTACTCGGGCCGGTACACCTGCGGCTCGCGGTACGGAAAGAAGGCGACCGGGTGGTGCGCGATGGTCGCGCGGATCAGCCGTTCGATGCCCTCGAGCACCTTCTCGCTCGCGCGGCGCGGGTCGTCGGCCGCGAAATCGAGTGCGGTGAAGCAGTCGACCGCGGGGCGCCACGACAGCGTCTCGAAGATCTCCTGCTTGTCGCGGAAGTAGTAGTACACGAAGGGCTTGGTCACACCGAGCGCGCGAACGATCTGCGCCATCGTCGTGTTGGCGTAGCCCTGCGCGGCGAAGAGCTGCGCGGCCGCCTGCAGGATGCGCTCGCGCTGCGCGTCGGTGCTCTGCGTGGCCGCGCGCTGGCGGCCCGTGCCCTGCGGCAGGTGCGGCTGCGCCGTAGCAGCCGTCGGCTGCTTGTCGGACCCAGAGGGTTTGTGCCGTGTCGCGGAAGTTATACCCATGGGTAGGATTGTTCGTGCACCATGCACCCATTGGCAAGCGCCTGCCCCTTGCAGGCGGCTATCGATAACCCTGAGAAAGAGACGCCATGGAGACACTGCCCGACCGCCCGCAACAGCCGCTGCACGAATACCTGCGCACCCATGCGCGCGAGCGCGGCGACCGCGCCGCCTGCATCTGGTACGGCCACGCGATGAGCTGGGCCGAACTCGACCGCGCGAGCGATGCGTTCGCGGCGCGGCTGCAGGCCCTTGGTGTGAAGAAGGGCGAGCCGGTGGTGCTCTTTCTCAACAACTGCCCGCAATACCTGGTGGCTCACTTCGGCATCCAGAAGATCGGCGCCATCGTCTGCCCGAGCGGCCCGCTCAACAAGGAGCACGAGCTGGCCTACCAGGTCAACGACCTGAAGGCGCGCGTGATCGTCGCGGCCGCATCGCTCCTGCCGGTGGTGCGCAAGGTGCAGCCCGAGAGCGCGCTCGCGCATGTGTTCGTGGTGCACTACGCCGACCTTCTGCCCGCGCCGGCCGCGCTCGACCTGCCGGCGGAACTCGCCGCCGAGCAGAAGGCGCAGCGCAACGTGCCGGCCGATTGCGAAGACTTCCTCGCGGTGATGACGTCCAGCGCGAAGCCGGAGGCCGTGGCCATCGACATGGACGACGTCGCGCTCATGACCTACACCTCGGGCACCACGGGTCTCCCCAAGGGCGCGATGCTGAGCTACGGCAATGCGCTCTTCAAGACGCGCGCCGCGGCCGACTGCAACGGCGTGGGACCGCGCGACGTGCTGCTCTCCATCGCGCCGCTGTATCACATCGCCGGCATGCTGATGGGCGTGAACGTGCCGGTGCTCAGTGGCGCCACCTCGGTGCTGCTGCACCGCTTCGATCCGCGCGCAGTGCTGCAGGCCATCGCCACCTACAAGGTGAGCTGGTGGTACAGCATCGCGCCGATGAACGTGGCGTGCATGCAGGTGCCCGGCATCGCGGGCTTCGACCTGTCGAGCCTGAAGATGAACCCGGTCACGAGCTTCGGCATCACCTTCACCGAACCGCTCGCCGCGCAGTGGCGCTCGCATGCCGCGAACTGCACGTCGTTCGAGGCGGCCTACGGCCTGAGCGAAACCCACACCTGCGACACCTACACGCCGCACCATGCGCCGCGCTGGGGCACGCAGGGCATCGCGGTGCCGGGCGTGACGATCCGCATCGTCGACGCCGACACGGGCGCCGACATGCCCACCGGCGAGGTCGGCGAGATCGTGCTCACCAGCCCGGGCTCCTTCAAGGGCTACTGGAACAAGCCGGAGGCCACCGCGGCCACATTGCGCCACGGCTGGGTGCATACCGGCGACATGGGCAAGCTCGATGCGGATGGGTATCTCACCTTCATCGGCCGCTTCAAGGAAATGATCAAGGTCTCGGGCTACAGCGTGTTTCCGGAAGAGGTCGAGACCATCCTCATCAAGCATCCCGCCGTGGCGCAGGCCGCGGTGATCGCACAGCCCGATGCCGAGAAGGGCGAGGTCGTGAAGGCGTTCATCGTGCGCAAGCCGGATGCGGAACTCGATGCCGACGCGCTCATCGCCTGGTCGCGCGACAACATGGCGAGCTACAAGGCGCCGCGTGCGGTGAGCTTCATCGACGCGTTGCCCACGACGGGCGCCGGCAAGGTGCTGCGCCGGTTGCTCAAAGACAAGAACTGAAAGACATCGCGTGTTCTCCAAAGTTTTGATTGCCAACCGCGGTGAAATCGCCGTGCGGCTGGTGCGCGCACTGCGCGACCTCGGTATCGCCAGCGTGGCGGTGCATGCGCGCGACGATGCGTCGGCGCTTCATGTGCAGCTGGCCGACGTGGCGGTGGCGCTCGATGCGACCGGGCCCTCCGCGTATCTCGACGGGGCCGCGCTGATTGCGGTTGCGAAGGCGCAGGGTTGCGATGCGGTACATCCCGGCTACGGCTTTCTGAGCGAACGTTCGGATTTCGCGCAGGCCTGCGCGGATGCGGGGCTGGTCTTCATCGGGCCGACGCCCGAACAGCTGGGCCTGTTCGGCGACAAGGCGCGTGCACGCGAACTGGCCGCGCAATGCGACGTGCCCGTGATGCCTGGCAGCGCAGGCGCCGTGACGCTCGCAGAGGCGCAGGCCTTTTTTGCGGAGCAGCATGCACAGGGCGCGGGCGTGATGGTCAAGGCCATCGGCGGCGGCGGCGGGCGCGGCATGCGCGCGGTGCTGAATGCTGAAGATCTGTCCGAGGCGCATGCGCGCTGCATGTCCGAGGCCAGGGCGGCCTTCGGCATCGAGGGCGTGTATGTCGAGCGGCTGATGCGGAACGCGCGGCACATCGAGGTGCAGGTGCTGGGTGACGGACAGGCCGTGGCGAGCCTCGGCGAGCGCGAGTGCACCTTGCAGCGGCGTTTCCAGAAGCTGGTGGAGATCGCGCCCAGCCCGTCGCTGCCCGAGGCGTTGCGCGCGCAGGTCACGCAGGCTGCGCTGCGCATGGCGAAGACGGTCGGCTATCGCGGACTCGGCACTTTCGAATTTCTTGTCGACGCCGCATCGGCCGCGCTGCCCTTCGTCTTCATCGAGGCGAATCCGAGGTTGCAGGTCGAGCACACGGTGACCGAGGCTGTCACGGGGCTGGACCTGGTGCAACTGCAAATTGCCGTCGCGTCTGGCCAACCACTGAGCGCGCTTGGCATCGAGGTCGATCGCACCGCACTGCAGCGCGGCTTCGCGGTGCAGTGGCGCATCAACGCCGAGACGCTCGATGCACAGGGCAATGCGCGGCCCTCGGGCGGCACGCTCGCGCGCTTCGACCTGCCAAGCGGACCGGGTGTTCGCGTCGATACGCACGGCTATGCGGGCCTTGCACCCTCGCCGCACTACGACACGCTGCTCGCCAAGCTGATCGTGCATTCACCGTCGTCGAACTTTGCAGATGCGCTGCGCCGCTCGCTGCGCGCGCTGGGCGAATGCCGCGTCGACGGCATCGCGACGAATCTCTCGCTGCTGCACGCCATCGCCGCGCGGCCCGAGTTCGCGACGCAGGCGGTGCACACGCGCTTCGTCGAGGCGCATCTGGGTGATCTGCTGGCGGCCGCGGCGTCGCTTGAAAAGCATGCGAAGGACATTGCGCCTGTCGCCGCGAGCGTCGCAGCTTCCATCGCTGGCGAAGAGGACGAACTGACAGTCAAGGCGCCGATGCCTGCAAAGCTTGTGCAGTTCGAGGTGGCCATCGGCGATGTGCTCCCTGCCGGCGCCCAACTCGGCGTGCTCGAAGCCATGAAGATGGAGCACCTGCTGCACGCTCCCTTTGCGGGCCGCGTGGTCGCGCTGCTTGCCGAGCCCGGTGACTACCTCGTCGAGGGCCAATCGCTGGTGCGTCTGGAAGCCGTCGATGCGCAGGCCGTCGAAGCCGAGGCACGCGCCGAGCACGACCTCGATGCGATTCGCCCCGACCTGCAGAAAGTGATCGACCGCCACGCACCCACGCTCGACGTCAATCGCAAACCGGCCGTCGACAAGCGCCACGCGCAGGGCGGCCGTACCGCACGCGAGAACATCGCGGACCTCTGCGACACCGCCGCCGACCCCGGCAACTTCATCGAATACGGCGCACTCGCCATCGCCGCGCAGACGCGCCGCCGCACGCTCGAAGACCTGATCGCCAATACGCCGGCCGACGGCATGGTGACGGGCCTCGGCAGCATCAATGCCAAGCGGTTCGGCCCCGAGAAATCGCGTTGCGCCGTGCTGGCCTACGACTACACGGTGCTCGCCGGCACGCAGGGCATGCGCAATCACCACAAGACCGACCGGCTGCTGGCAGTGGCGCATCAACTGCAACTGCCGGTGGTGCTGTTCGCCGAAGGTGGCGGCGGCCGGCCGGGCGATACCGACATGCCGATCGTCGCGGGCCTGAACAACCACACCTTCAGCCAGTTCGCCGCGCTCTCGGGCAAGGTGCCGGTGGTCGGCATCGTGCATGGCCGCTGCTTCGCGGGCAATGCAGCGCTGCTGGGCTGCGCGGACGTGATCATCGCCACGCGCGGCAGCAACATCGGCATGAGCGGGCCCGCGATGATCGAAGGCGGCGGGCTCGGCACCTTCGCACCGGAGCAGATCGGACCGAGCAGCGTGCAGTCGCGCAACGGCGTGATCGACATCCTCGTGGAAGACGAAGCCGCCGCCGTCGCCGCGGCGAAGCAATACCTCTCGTACTTCCAGGGTCCCGTCGCCGACTGGCAATGCGCCGACCCGCGCACGCTGCGCCATGTCGTGCCCGAGAACCGCCTGCGCGTGTACGACGTGCGCGCCGCGATGCGCGGCGTGGCCGATACCGGCTCGTTGCTCGAACTGCGCGCGGGCTTCGGCGCCGGCATCGTCACCGCGCTCGCGCGCATCGAGGGCCGGCCGGTGGGCCTCATGGCCAACAACCCGCACCACCTCGGCGGTGCGATCGACGTGGAAGCTGCCGACAAGTCCGCGCGCTTCATGCAGCTGTGCAATGCGCACGGGCTGCCCATCGTGTCGCTGTGCGACACGCCCGGCTTCATGGTCGGCCCCGAGATCGAGGCCCAGGCGCAGGTGCGCCATGTGTGCCGCATGTTCATGGTGGCGTCGCACCTGCGCGTGCCCTTCTTCGCGGTCGTGCTGCGCAAGGGCTACGGCCTCGGCGCACAGGCGATGACGGCCGGTGGCTTCGATGCGCCGGTGTTCACCGTGGCCTGGCCCACGGGCGAGTTCGGCGCGATGGGGCTCGAAGGCGCGGTGCGCCTGGGCTTTCGCAAGGAGCTCGCGGCGGTGCCCGAAGGCTTGGAGCGCGATGCGCTCTTCAAGAAGCTCGTGGCGCAGCAGTATGCGAACGGCGAGGCGATCCACATGGCGCAGACGCTGGAGATCGATGCGGTCATCGATCCGGCCGAAACCCGCACCTGGCTGGTGCGTGGGTTGGCGTCTGCAACGCGCGGTGTAGTACCTGTTTCTCCCTATGTAGACACCTGGTAACCGTACGCTAGACCTCGTCACGCATGAGGGCAAGGTGGCTCCGTACACTGGGCCGCTTTGCACGCATGAACCTCGTTTCCCGCGGCCTGTCCCGCCTTCGCGAAGTGGCACTGGCGCATTGGATCGCCGCGCTGTGCCTCGCCGTGTTGGCGGTCGGCGTGCAGGCCGTGCAGCCCGACCACCGTCCGAAGCAACCCGCCGACGCGCATTGGGTCGGCAGTTGGGCCGCGGCACCGCTGGACTTTCGCGAGCTGGCCGCGAACCCCGCTGTGGCGCACAAGCCCGCACCCGGCGGCGACCAGTTCCGCGGGCAGACGCTGCGGCAGCAGCTCGCGCCCACGCTCGGCGGCGAGCGCATTCGCATTCGCTTTTCCAATCGCTTCGGCAAGGCGCCGTTGCGCATCGCGGCCGCGAGCGTGGCGCGCAGCACGGGCGGCGATGCGATCTCTCCGTCGACGTTGCGGGTGCTGCGCTTCGGCGGCCGCGCGAGCCTCACCATCGCGCCCGGCGCGGAGGCGTGGAGCGATGGCGTCGATCTCAAGATCGAGGCCGGGCAGACCATGGCGGTCAGCGCTTTCTTCGACCGTGCGACGCCCTACGGCACGGTGCACCTGCTCTCCGTCGACACGAGCTGGGTCGCGCCGGGCAATGCCGTGACGGCTTCGAAATTGCAGGGCGCGACGACGCTGCCGCTGAACCACATCGTGACGGGCCTGGACGTACTCACCACGAAGTCGGTGCGCACGGTGGTCGCGTTCGGCGACTCGATCACCGCGGGCGGCGGCGAGTCCGGCGATGGCGCGTACCCCGACATGCTGGCCACGCGCCTGCGCGACAGCCCGCAGGCGGCGCGCGCGGTGTCGGTGCTCAATTCCGGCATCGGCGGCAACCGCCTGCTGGTCGATGGCATCGGACCCCACGGGCTCTCGCGTTTCGCGCGCGATGCGCTGGGCCAGAGCGGCGTGACGCACACGATCGTGCTGCTGGGCACCAACGACATCGGCCGCAGCGTGTTCCTCGGGGCGCCTGGAAATCCCGACACCGTGCACGATCTTCCGACCACCGAGCGCATCACCGGGGGGCTGCAGCAACTGGTGAAGCAGGCGCGCGCCAAGGGCATCAAGGTGCTGCTCGGCACGATCCCGCCGTTCAGGAACACGCCCTACTGGACGGAAGGCAACGAAGCCATGCGCAACGCGGTCAACCGCTGGATCCGCAGCCGGCAGGACGTCGATGGCGTGATCGACTTCGATGCCGCATTGCGCGACCCCGCGGACCCGCAGGCCTTGAATCCGCAGTTCGACAACGGCGACCACCTGCATCCCAACAAGGCGGGCCACGCCGCGATGGCCGCGGCCATCGACCTGAAGGAATTGCAGGAGTGAGCGCTCGCGCGGCGTCGAAAGCAGCCCGGAGTTCGCGTCACAGCTTTACACAAGATTTCGCGTAAGGCTTACAGGCCCTTCACATGGGCTCATCAGCATGAAGGCTCCAACCACTCATGAGGAGCCCCCCATGAAAAAACTCGCAATCACCCTTTCCGTTGGCGCCGCTTCGCTGCTGTCGATGGGCGCTGCAATGACCATTCCCACGACGGCGCAAGCGCAGCCTGTGGTCATCCAGGTCGCACCGCCGCCGCCGCGTTCGGAGCGCGTGCCGCCGCCGCGCCGCGGCTATGTGTGGGCACCGGGTCACTACGAATGGAAGCGCGGGCACCACGTGTGGGTCCGTGGCACCTATGTGCGCGCCCGTCCGGGCTACGCGTATCGCGCACCGGAATGGCGTGAGAACAACGGCCGCTGGGAATACAACCGCGGCCGCTGGGACCGTGACGGCGACGGCGTGCCTGACCGCCGCGACAGCCGTCCCAACAATCCGAATCGCAACTGACTTGCACCCCGGCGGTGACGCCGGGGCCGCGGGATCTCTCTAGCGGATGCTGACCAGCTCGAGTGTCTCGCGTACCTGGAATGCGATGCCGCCGGCTCCCCCCCGCGTCTGAGCTTCGAACCGGACGACGCGTCCGAGTTCGGACGAGTACCAGACCTCGGCCCAGTACTTGCCGTACTGGTTGCCATAGACGGCACCCGCATTCGCGAAGCGCTGCGTGTAGCCGCGGTACTCGATGCGCACGGCCTTGATCTCCTGGCCCCCGACGTTCACGACGGTGTCTTCCATCACCGTGGCGTCAAGCTCCATGTTGATGCGCGATCCGCCGAAGACGGTGCTGTAGCGCGTCCGCCAGGCGGCTTCTTCCTTGAGATTCGCCTTGCCCCAGCCGCCGGGCGGCATGGCCGCGTCGAAGTCGCCCGCGATGGCCGTGGTGACGCTGACGACCTCGCCGCCGGGCTTCTCGATCCAGCCGCCGTTGTTGAAGCTGATGCGATCGTCGGTGGCAGGGTCCGCTTTGTAGAGCACTTTGCGATAAGTATTGGTCAACCGGTCGTGCAATTGGTATTCGATGACGCTCGGTCGGCCCGCCGCAGTGATCGCGCCCGTCGTGGTCGCGCTGCCGGCCGTTGCCATCGGAGGCAGCGCGGCCAGGCGTTCGACGGCCACGCGGCCGCGCGCGGGCAGTTCGGCGATCCACGCCGAGGGCATCGCGAGATTGGCCGCGGGCGTCGTGCCCAGCAGCCCCACCAGCCGGCCCTGGGCGTCGAACAGCCCGGCGCCGCCGAGCCCCTTTTCGGAGGGCGATGCGAGTTGCAGTGCTTCGAGTTCGCCCGCACCACCGCGTCGCACGCCGGCGAGCATGCCGATGCCGAGCGTGAGTTCCTTGCCTCTGGGCGCCCCGACGATGTAGAGCGGCATGCCGACCTGCAGCGCCGGCGCCATGGCGACGATGGGCGGCGCGAAGTTGGCGATCCGCAGCTGGCACAGGTCGCGCTCGACATCCGGAAATTCCAGCGTCGCGCCGTAGCTCACGTTGTCGCGCTTCAGTGCCACCGAGCTGGCCTTCGCGAGCAACTGGCAGCTCGTGACGGCCGTGCCCGGCCCGGTGGCCACTGCGCTGCCGGTGGCCAGGGTCTTGCCTTGCGCGTCGCTGGCCTGCACCACCCACACGGCAGGGGACACGCGCGCGAAGAGCGCATCGGGCGCGAGCGGGGCCTGGGCTGACGCGGGAAGCGAGACCGCCAGGGTCAGTGCGAAGGGAGCGAGCAGATGTCTCATCGGGTGGGCTGCAGGAGCAGTCGGAGATCGTTGACGGGCGTCTTGGCGAAAGGCGTGGCCTCGGAGGCTACGGGAACAGGAATAGGGACGGGGTTCGGAGCGGGCGCAGCCGCCGGTTGAACGGCAACGGCCGCAGGCGCTGGCACATTCGGCGCGACCGCCGCTTGCCGGACGGGAGTCGCGGTCGCAGTCGCAGCGGCGGCCGTGGGCGTTGCAGGGAGCGGTGGTGCAGCCGGCGTCGTGCTCGCCGCCTTGGTCGAGACCGGCGCCGTGCCGCCGTAGGCCAGCGGCGGCAATGCGCTGCGGCCTTCCGTTTCGCCGACCCGCGCGAACGCCGGGCGGCCGACGAGAAAGCCGATGCCGACGCTCATCCGCACATACGCGGTCTGCTTGGGCCGCAGCACGATGTCGATGCTGCCCTCGGCCTCGGTCTGGGCGGTGGCCCGGTAGGTGCCGGCGGGCCTGTCGATGAAGAAGAAGCTGTTGGGTTGCGACTTGCCGACGACCTGGCCGTTGACCACGACCTCGGGCTGGACCGCCATACCCACGATCGAGTCGCGATAGAAGTAGATGCGGCCGTCGTTCTCGCCGAGCGAGGGGAGGTTTTGCGAAACCTCCGAGAAACGCGGCCCGGTGGCCGAACATCCGAACAGGCAGGCTGAAAGAACAGCCAGCAGGAACCCACCGAACCAACGTCGCATTGCGCCTTCTCCTCTTTTGGCGCCGGATGCTACACCCGCCTGCAGCGGCGGGTGCCGGGGGTCAGCGGAAGACGACCGTCCGATGCCCGTTCAGCAGCACGCGGTGCTCGCTGTGCCACTTCACCGCGCGGGCCAGCACCTGGCTCTCGGTGTCGCGGCCGCGGGCCGTGAGGTCCTCGACGGTGTCGGTGTGGTCGGCGCGGGCCACGTCCTGCTCGATGATCGGGCCTTCGTCGAGGTCGGCCGTCACGTAGTGGGCGGTGGCGCCGATCAGCTTCACGCCGCGGTCGTGCGCCTGGTAGTAGGGCTTGGCGCCCTTGAAGCTCGGCAGGAACGAGTGATGGATGTTGATCGCGCGGCCCGCGAGGCTCTTGCACAGGTCGTTGCTGAGCACCTGCATGTAGCGCGCGAGCACCACGAGCTCGGCGCCCTCGGCCTCGATGATTTCCAGCTGCCTGGCTTCGGCCTGCGGCTTGGTCGCGGCCGTCACCGGGATGTGATGGAACGGCACGTTGTAGCTCGCGGCCAGCTGGTAGAAGTCGCGGTGGTTCGAGATGATCGCGCGCACGTCGATGGACAGGAGGCCGCTCTTCCAGCGGAACAGCAGGTCGTTGAGGCAGTGGCCTTCCTTGCTCACCAGGATCACCGTCTTCATCGGCTCGGCGGCGGCATGCAGCTGCAGGTTCATGCCGAAGCCGGCAGCGAAGGTCTTGAGCTCCTCGCGCAGCGCCGCTTCACCGTGGTCGCCGCAGGCGAAGCGCACGCGCATGAAGAACAGGCCCGTGCCGTGGTCGTTGTACTGGGCCGCCTCCTCGATGTTGGCGCCCCGCTCGAGCAGGAAGCCCGAGACGGCATGCACGATGCCCGTGCGGTCGGGGCACGAGAGGTTCAGGATGTAGGCGGGCGAGGTAGGAGTTGGGGTCGTCATCAGGGGCGTAATTGTGGCAGGGGTGCCAGAATCGCGATTTTCCCCTCGACAGATAACCGCAGGAGCGAGACATGGCCTTCCAGGACTTCAACATGGGCAACCAGTGGTTGCCCTTCACCCCCAACCGCCATTTCCAGAAAGACCCGCGCGTCTTCGTGGCGGCCGATGGCATGGAATTCACCACGCACGACGGCAAGAAGGTGATCGACGGCGTCTCCTCGCTCTGGTGCGTGGGCGCGGGCCACAACAGGAAGCCCATCAACGAGGCCATCAAGACGCAGCTCGACACGCTCGACTACGCCACCGCCTTCCAGGTCAGCAACGACAAGGCCTTCCGCGCGGCCGAGATGATCGCCGCGCTCGCCCCGGGCGATCTCAACAAGGTGCTGTTCTGCAATTCGGGCAGCGAGGCCGCCGACACCTCGATGAAGGTGGCGCTGGCCTATCACCGCGCACGCGGCGAGGGCCATCGCAACGTGTTCATCGGCCGCGAGAAGGGCTACCACGGCGTGGGCTTCGGCGGCATGTCGGTGGGCGGCATCCCGGGCAACCGCAAGGTGTTCGGCTCGGCCTTCCTGCCGCGCGTGGACCACATGCGCTTCATCCACGATCCGGTGAACCACGCCTACATCCACAACGAGGAGCCGGTGTGGGCCGAAGACCCGCTGGTCGAACTCGAGACGCGCATCCTTCCGCTGCATGACCCGAGCAACGTGGCCGCGATCATCGTGGAGCCGGTGGCCGGTTCGGCCGGCTGGTACCTGCCGCCCAAGGGCTACCTCAAGCGCCTGCGCGAGATCTGCGACAAGCACGGCATCCTTTTGATCTTCGACGAGGTCATCACCGGCTTCGGCCGCATGGGCACCAACTTCGCGTCGGACTATTTCGGCGTGGTGCCCGACATGCTGAACTTCGCCAAGTGCGTGACCAACGGCGTGATTCCGCTGGGCGGCGTGATCTGCCGCGACAAGCTCTACGACGCGATGATGAAGACCGACGCGCCCGAGCACGTGGTCGAGTTCTTCCACGGCTACACCTACTCGGGCCATCCGGTGGCCTGCGCCGCGGCCATCGCCACGCTCGACCTCTTCAAGGAAGAAAACCTGTTCGCGCGCGCCGGCGAGATGGGCAAGGTGCTGGGCGATGCATTCCACAGCGCCTTCAAGGGCCTGCCCAACGTGATCAGCATCCGCAGCCTCGGCCTCGCCGCCGCGGTGGAGCTCGCGCCCATCGCGGGCGCGCCGGGCAAGCGCGCGTTCGAGATCTTTTTGGACTGCTTCCACAAGGGCGCGCTGGTGCGGCCCGCGGGCGACGTGCTGGTGATGGCGCCGCCGTATATCGTGGAGAAGTCGCACATCGATACGCTGGTCAATACGCTGGCGGATTCGATCAAGAAGCACGCCTGAGCGGATCGGTTCGCGCTATTCGCAGATGTGGACGTTCGGCTGCTTCTCGTAGCAGCCGACCGACTTCGTCGTCGCGGCGCAGCGGCCGGGGGTGGAGGAAGAGGCCTGGGGTGGCTTCTCGCAATTGTTCTGGCAGTCCCAGTCGCCCATGCAGACCTTGCCGCCGTCGGTGGTCGGCGTGCCGCATTGGGCCGTCTTGGACAAGCCACGCATCTCCCACCTGCCGGCCTTGCTCACGCAGTCGGCCTTGCGCGACACCAGCGCGCTCACAGGCTCCCGGCAATCCGTGGCTGCCGCCCACATGCGCGGGCCCTCGATGCGCCAGGACAATTCCGCGCATCCCTGGGGGCTGCGTATCCGCAAGTCCGAGGCGTTGGCGCGAACGCTGGGCAATGCCTCTATCTGCCACTGGCATACCGCGCTTTTGGGATCGCATCCCCTGTCAAGAGGGATGTACTGCTCGATCATCGACTCCCCCTGGGCGTTGAAAGCGACGGCTTGCTGATCGCAGAAGATGAAGTAGATGGGCTCGCCGCCTTGCGCTGTGCTCTTCCAGATCAAGGTCTGGTGTTCGCAGCGGCCGAACAGGTTGGCGAGCACAGGGAGGCTGCCGATGCGTGAGATGGCACGTCGGTCCGACGCCGTCGGGGAGGAATCGCCGAGCCATTTGACTGGTGCCCGTCCGTAGGCCAGCGGCGCAAGCAGGCTCAACAGCGTTGCGACAAGAAAAACGATGCGTGTGCCCATGAGAATCCTTTGTCTGTCTGCACAGGAGCACGCAACTGCGGTCCGCGGGCTACGGGCCGACGAAGTCGGCAATGGCCTGCACCGCGGGTTGATCCAACCCGCCGAAGCCATGCGTCGCCTGGTGGCCGCAAAGGTCCCCGACCGGCTTGCCGCCGCCCAGCTTGACCACCGACTTGCGCGATGCGCCCGAGAGCCGGTCGACCACGAGCGGCAGATCGCGCGGCGCGGTGACCGAGCAGGCATCGTCCTCGTGCTGCAGCACCAGCACGGGCACGCGGATGTCTTCCAGCGGAAGGTGCGTCACCGCTTTTCCTGACGTGAAGGCGGAGTCGCTCGAAATCGGGGAGGCGAGTACCAATCCGTCGGGTCCCGCAGGCGCCGCGCCCAGCTTCAAGGCCGCGGAAACCGCCGACTCCGTGCCGCGGCTGTGGCCGATCAGCCAGACCGGCACGCCGGTCTGCTCCCGGAGCCATTTGACGGTGGCGCCGATGTCGGCGGCGTGCTCGGCGCTGTCGCGAAAACCACCGAGCCCCGAGCGCTTGTCCGAGGGCGCATCGATCACCACGACGGCGATGCCCCGCTGCGCAAAGAGGCCGCGCGTGCGAACGAGAAAGCCCTGGTCGCCCCAGCCCATGCTGCCGTTCGGAAAGAACTTCAACGATCCGTGCCCACCGGCAATCAGCACCGCGGCGGCGCGCGGCTTCGCATCCGGCTCGACGTACAGCATGCGCTGCGTGATGCCCGGTCGTGTCGGAAGGTCGACGATGCTTTCCTTGGCGACGGCGTGCGTCGCCGACAGCGCCAGGAGACCGGTCGTTGCCCATCGGATGACGATGTTTCGCGCGCGTGTGAAGACCATGCAGTTCCCCCCGTTGTTTGAATCGGCGCGGTGTCCCCGCCCTTGGCCGACGCCACTATATCGGCGGCCTTCAGGCCGTTCGCACGGTTCAGGAGGCTGCCGGTGTCTTGGCGGGGCGACGCAACTCGGCGCAGTAGTCCTTCTCGGGCAGCGGCGGCGTCAGCCAGGTCTTGTCGTATTCGCCCGGCGGGGTGGTGTTGGTCGCCGAGGCGAGCAGCCGCACCGAGGCGATCTTCACGTCGTCCGGCAGATGCTGCGGCACGCCGAGCGCGCGCACCGCGTGGCCGGCACCGGCGATCAGCAGCACCGTCCTGCCCGGCTGGCGCGCCTTGATGATGGCCTGCGCCATGGCGCGGTCGCGGCCGACCTGGATGCGCGTCATCGGGATGATCTGCGACTCGGGCAGCAGCTTGCAGTGGCCTTCGCGCACGGCGTCCTGCTGCGCGGTGTAGGCCTCGCCGTTGAGCTGCACGTCGAGCGACACGTCGGCCATCGCGTCCTTCATGCGGGCACGCGGCAGGTTGGCGCCGACGACCGGCACACCGGCGCGCACGGCGGCCATCACGGCTGGGCCGTAATTGGCCCAGGGCCAGGCCTTGTCGCTCCAGCCGAGGGCGGTCTGCACCTGGGCCTCGCTCGCGGTGGGGGCGAGCTGCGCGGTGCTGCGGCCTTCCTCGGCCATCTCGAGCGCCAGTGCGGCGAGCTGGCCGCGCGCGACCAGCGCCTCGACGGTTTCGCGCTCGATCGCATGGTGCTCGGGCGCATCGTGCTGCTCGCCGAGCAGCAGCGCATCGACCGGCAGCAACGCAGAGACGCGGTTCGCGACGGGCGCATCGGGGCCGGGCGGAAAAAGGGGTGACGGGGAACACGCCGCCAAGGCGGCCGCGGCCAGCAGCGGGAGCAGGAAACGTGGAGCCCGCGCGGGCCAGCGTTGAAAGGACATCGGGCCATACTATCCCCGCGGTGCATGTGCGCCGTGCCATCCATTTGCGCTTTTCCCTGTCCCTTTTTCCTCGTTCGTGCCTTTCCGTTTTCTCCTTCGCGTGCTGGCCACGCTGCTGCTTGCACTGGCCGCGGCGGGCGCCTGCCTCGCACTGCACACGCCGCTGCCCTGGATGATCGGCCCGCTGCTGGCGGTGTCGCTCGCCTCGATCGCGGGTGCGCCCACGGCCAGCTCCACGCCGCTGCGCAATGCGGGGCAGTGGACCATCGGCACTGCGCTCGGCCTCTACTTCACGCCGCATGTGGTGTCGCTGGTGGCCGGCGTCTGGTGGGCGATGGCGCTGGCCATCGCCTGGGCGCTGCTGCTGGGCTGGGGCTTCGGGCGCTGGCTGCATGGGCTGCATGCCGCGCGCATGCCCCATGTGCCGCCGCGCGCCATGAGAGCCACGACTTACTTTGCCGGCGCCATCGGCGGCGCGTCGGAGATGACGCTGCTGGCGGAGTCGGCCGGCGCCCGCACCGACCTCGTGGCCGCGGCGCACAGCCTGCGGCTGGTGGTGGTGACGGTCACGATCCCGTTCGCGATGCAGTGGAGCGGTCTGCAGGGCCTGGAGATCAACCCGCCCGGCGTGCGCGAGGTGAACGCGGGCGGGCTGGCGCTGCTCGCGCTGGCCACGGGCATCGGCGGCCTCGCGATGCGCGCGCTGGGTCGCACCAACCCGTGGTTCATCGGGCCGCTGCTGGTGGCGATGGGCTTCACGATCGCCGGGCAGTCGCTGTCGGCGGTGCCCACGTGGATGTCGAATGCGGCGCAGCTCGTGATCGCGGTGAGCCTGGGCGTGCGCTTCAGCCGCGAGTTCCTGCACACGGCGCCGCGCTGGCTGGGCTCGGTGGCGCTGGGCACCTTCGCCATGCTGGTGCTGTGCGGCGGGGTGGCGTGGCTGCTGGCCCGGGCGACCGGGCTGCATCCGGCGACGATGCTGTTGAGCACCTCGCCGGGCGGCATCGCCGAGATGGCGATCACGGCCAAGGTGCTGCAGCTCGGGGTGCCGGTGGTGACGGCGTTCCAGGTGTGCCGGCTGGTGGCGGTGCTGCTGCTGGTCGGGCCGATGTTCCGGTGGATCTACCTGCGCAAGACCGCGCGCCCATGAAAAAAGCGCCCGACGGGGCGCTTTCTTTCCATGGCCGTTCGGGCGCTCAGTGCACCAGCACGGGCGTGTGCGCCAGTTCGGCGTAGCCCTCGAGCGTGTCCTCGACTTCTTCCTGCGTGGGGGTGTTGAGCTGCCAGGCGGCGATCTGCTGCTGGAACAGCTCGGCCCAGGAACCGTCGAGGTACACCTCCTTGCCCGAGCGCTTGTCCACGATTTCGAATCCGTGACGCTCCAGCACCGGCACATTGGGCTTCGCGGGCTCGTCGCCTTCATTCGGCTGCACGTGCACGACGACGAAGGACTCCGAGTCGTAAAGCATGTTCATGGCGGGCCCAGTGAGGATATCGATGGCGTTCATAGCGGGTTAGATAGCAATCAACGCGCCAGTTTCAAGAACAGTTGTCGCTGGACGGGTCAACTTGTGATCTTTTTGCCTCAATTGGCGGGGCCTTCGGGTAGGGGTTTGCGCAATTGGGCGTCAGCGAAGTCGCCGTTCGCCTCGGTTTGCTTGATGCGGACGGGCAGGTAGCCGTACTTGGGCGCCAGCCAGAGCTCCAGTTTCCGGTCGAATTCCTTGCGCGGCGTGCGGGTGAGCTTGCGCGCGGTGTATTCGCCGGCCGGCAACTGCAGCTTTTCCTCGTCGCCGACCACGAAGACCCAGACGTCGCCATCGCGCACGCCCACGGTCTGGACCGAGATCCGGGTGCCCGCCGGATAGCGCTCGGGGCTGGCCGCCAGCAGGCCGCCCAGCTGCATCATGACGCTCATGCGGTCCTGCGCGCCGGGCAGGAGGGGCACGCTGGGAGCCTGGTTGCTGAAGATGATCTGCCCCTGGTCGCGCGCGAAATGCGAGGCCACCTCGGCCTTGCGGCTCTCCGAATAGCGCTCGGGCTCCAGGCCCGAGGGGCCGATCTTGCCGGTGCTGTGCCAGTTCAGCAGGGTGAAGAACACCGCCTTGAGCGTGAGCCGCCCGTCGTAGCGGCTGCCGTCCTGCAGCCAGACCAGTTCGCCGAACACGCCGCGCTGCGGGGAGGCGCCGGTCTGGCCCGTGGCTTCGAAATCGAGGGTGACGGAGCCGGGAATCCGCAGCGCCTGGGTGCCGGCGATGGTGCCGGAGGCTTCGCTGCCGGCGGCCGCCGTGCCGCCCGGCGTGCCGGTTCCGGTGCCGGCGGTGGCAGGCGCGGCTTCCGGAGCGGGTGCGCTGGCGGGTGCTTCGGGCGGCGTTGCTCCTGAATCGGTAGCAGCCTGTGCCGTCAGGTCGGGCGTTTCCGGGGTGGGTTGCGTGGACGCGTCCGGCTCGGGCAACGGCTTCGGCTTGGGCGGCGTCGGGGCGCGTGGGCGCCGGGGTTGGGCGGGCGGCTTCGGCTTGGCCTCGACCGGCGTGGCGGCGGCCGGCGCGGGCGCGGCGGGCTTGTCCGCCGCCGGCGCCGCGATCACGATGGTCCGGGTGATGAACTTGTTCGCGAGCGGCGAGGGCTCCGGCCCGATCGCCATCGGCGCCACCCCGAGCACCAGCAGGTGCACCAGCGCGACCGCCAGCGTCAGCCCGGCCAGCACCCGCCAGGACGGACGCCCGGGCAGGCCCGTGGACAGCGAAGGAGGGGCGACGAGCGTCGACATCAGGTGTGGAGTGGGCGCGAGCACGGAGGTTCAGGAAGACCACCTCGGTAAACTGCCGCCCGTTCAACCAGTTTAGTGGGAGCGGCGCCCGGCCTTCGTGTCCGCCCGTGTCCCTCATCACGCACCGCATCATGAAACTCGCCACCCTGAAGGACGGCTCGCGCGACGGCCAGCTCGTCGTTGTCTCGCGCGACCTCACGCTCGCCCACTACGCCACCGGCATCGCGAGCCGGCTGCAGCAGGTGCTGGACGACTGGGGCTTCATGAGCCCGCAGTTGCAGGACCTGTACGACGCCGTCAACACCGGCCGCGCGCGCCATGTGTTCCCCTTCGATCCGGCGATGTGCATGGCGCCCCTGCCGCGCGCCTACCAGTGGGCCGACGGCTCGGCCTACATCAATCACGTCGAGCTGGTGCGCAAGGCCCGCAACGCCGAGGTGCCCGAGAGCTTCTACACCGACCCGCTGATGTACCAGGGCGGCAGCGACGACTTCCTCGGCCCGGTCGACGACGTGATCGTGCCCAGCGAGGCCATGGGCATCGACTTCGAGGCCGAGATCGCGGTCATCACCGGCGACGTGAAGATGGGCGCCACGCCCGACCAGGCGCTCGACGGCATCCGCCTCGTGATGCTGGCCAACGACGTGAGCCTGCGCAATCTGATTCCCGCCGAGCTGGCCAAGGGCTTCGGCTTCTTCCAGAGCAAGCCCGCCACCGCCTTCAGCCCCGTGGCCGTGACGCTCGACGAGATCGGCGAAGCCTGGCAGGACGGCCGCGTGCACCTGACGCTGCAAAGCAGCTGGAACGGCCGCAAGGTCGGCATGTGCGACGCCGGCCCGGAGATGACCTTCCACTTCGGCCAGCTCATCGCCCACATCGCCAAGACGCGCAACGTGCGCGCCGGCAGCATCGTGGGCAGCGGCACGGTGAGCAACAAGGGCGTCGAGAAGAAGGACGGGCAGATCGATTGGCCGAAGGGCTATTCGTGCATCGCCGAGAAGCGCTGCATCGAGACGATCCAGACCGGCGCGCCCGTCACTGAATTCATGAAGTTCGGCGACACGATCCGCATCGAGATGAAGGGGCTGGACGGGCGGTCGCTGTTCGGGGCGATCGACCAGGAGATCGTGTCGACGAACGGGCGGCCGAAAGAGGCGCCGGTGTCGTTGGTGAAGCCGGCGGCGGAAGAAGAAGCCGCGGAAGACTGAGCCTGAAGATCAGCGCGGCCCGGCGCCGCGCAGCAGTTCCTTCTGCGTCCGTATCCCCAACCGCCGGAACGCCCGGTACTGATGCGTGCGCACCGTCGTCAGCTCCACGCCGATCTCGCGCGCCGCTTCCTTCGCGGTCTTGCCCGCCATCAGGTGGCCGATGACCTCGCGCTCGCGCAGGCTCAAGGTCAGCAGCCGCGAGGCGAGGGCGGGCGCCGCGGACTCCCGCACCGCCATCGCGCTGCGGCCATGCGCCGCGGTGGCATCGGCCAGCAGCGTCGCATGCGCCTCGATCCGCGCGAAGTCGCCCGCATCGAACTCCGGCTGCGCGAGGCTGCGGTAGAAGCTCACCGCCACGCGCTGGCCGGTCGGCAGCAGCAACAGCACGGAGGCCCGTTCGCGGATGCCGACATCGCCATAGCAGGCGGCGCGGTAGGCCGGGTCGGCCACCTCCTCGGCGCGCTGGTGGCCCAGCCAGAGCTGAGCGCGCAGGGGCAGCTTGCGGGCCGCGAGCCATGCCATGTTGGGGTCGAGCAGGTCGAAGCGTTGCTCCACATAGCGCTCGGTGGTGCGCTCGGCCGTGCTGCCGTAGCTGCTGGCCGCCGACACCGCCTCGATGCGCCCCGTGCTGCTGACCGCGAACACGGTGCAGAAGGTCACCGGCATCACGCGCTGCATCGCCTTGAGATAGCTCGTGGCCAGGTGCGGCGTGCCCACGCCGGAGAGCACGTCGCCGACGACGGCCGCGGCCAGCGCCGCGTCGGTGGGGTGGATGCGCCAGCGTCTCATGCGTTCAGGTGAATCGAGGGTAATTACTTCATACGAAGTTATGACATTGGCGGCCCCCGTGCATCGGGACAATCCCGTTGCATGACGAACCCCACCGTTGTTGTCGCCGCCGATGCCGCGAGCGGCCCCGTGCCGCCGACCCTGAGCGCGACCGAATTGCCGCCGTCGGTCGGCGCCTTCGACTACACCCGCTACAAGGTCTGGACGCCGCCGCTCGAAGCGGACGGCATCGAGCCCGGCCGCCATCCGGTGGTGATCGCGGGCGGCGGGCCGGTCGGCATGGCGCTTGCGCTGGGGCTCGCCAACCACGGCGTGCGCTGCGTGATCCTCGAGGCCGACGACACGGTGTGCGTCGGCAGCCGCGCGGCCTGCATCTCGCGGCGCAGCCTGGAGATCATGGAGCGGCTCGGCGTGCGCGAGGCGTTCATGGCCAAGGGCCTGCCATGGACCGGCGGGCGCAGCTACTACAAGACGGCCGAGGTGTTCCGCTTCGAGATGCCGCACGACGCGCAGCAAAAGCTGCCGCCGATGATCAACCTGGAGCAGTACTACGCAGAGCACTACCTGCTCGAAGAGATCTTCCGCCGCAACGAGGCAACGCCGGGGCTCATCGACATCCGCTGGGGCACCGAACTCACGGGGCTCGCGCAGGACGACGGCGGCGTGACGCTCGACGTGCGCAACGCCGAGGGCAGCTACCGGCTGCAGGGCCACTGGCTCGCGGCCTGCGATGGCGGCCAGAGCTTCGTGCGCAAGGCGCTCGGACTCTCGCTCGAAGGCACGGGCTACGAAGGCCGCTACGTGATCATCGACATCGAGCTGCACAGCGACCATCCGACCGAACGCCGCGCATGGTTCGATCCGCCCTGGAACCCCGGTTCGACCGTGCTGATGCACCGCCAGCCCGACGACATCTGGCGCATCGACTACCAGCTGCGCGCGGGCCAGAGCACCGAGGAGGCGCTGCAACCCGCGGCCGTGGCCGAGTTCGTGCAGCGACATCTCGATGCGATCGGCGAAGGGCACCTGCCGTGGAAGACGGTGTGGACCTCGGTCTACCGCGCGGGCGCGATGACGCTCGAGAGCTATCGCCACGGCCGCGTCGTGTTCGCGGGCAACGCGGCGCATGCGATGCCGATCTTCGGCGTGCGCGGACTCAACTCGGGCTTCGACGATGCGGACAACCTGGCGTGGAAGCTGGCGCTGGTGGCGCGCGGCGTGTCGGATGCGGCGCTGCTGGATTCGTACTCGCAGGAGCGGATCGCGGCCTTCCACGTCAATGCGGAGAACGCGATGCGCAGCACGGAATTCATGTCGCCGCCGTCGCGCGGATTCGACCTGCTGCGCGAGGCGGCGTTGTCGCTGTCGGAAGAACATCGGGGCATCGCGCAGCTGATCAATCCGCGGCAGACGCAGGCGGTGCGCTATGCGGAATCGCCGTTGTCGAGCGAGGGCGATGCACTGTCCGCAGGTCCGCTGCCGGGCGAGGTGATGCCGGAGCAGCAGCTCGAGCAAGGGCATCTGACCGACCTGATCGCGCCGGTCTTCACGCTGCTGGTGCTGCGGCCGAATGGCAATGCCGCACAACCGCCCGAAGGCGACGTGGCTCAGGCCCTGCAAGGAGCATTGCCCTTCGCTGTCCGCACCGTCGCCGCCCCAGGCATCGACGGCGCCGATGCGCAAGCGAACCCCGCCGTTTTCGAAGCTCTTGGCGCGCGCGATGGCGCCGTCTACCTGCTGCGCCCCGACGGCCACGTGGCCGCGCGCTGGCACCGCATGCCATCCGGCGCCCTGCAAAGCGCGCTGGCCCGCGCTGCCGTTTCACTGGAGCCCGTCGCCGCATGAGCCACACCGCATCCCTCCATCCCGACGCCCGCGACCGGCTCTATGCCGAGTGCGCGCGCGCCATCACCGAAGCGGGCGCCGAGCGCGAATCGCTGTTCCTCGCACGCCTGGCGCTGCTGCTGTTCGAGCAGGTCGGCGACGAGGCGCGCTGCCGCGCCGCGCTCGCCGACGCGCTGCGCGCACTGCCCGTACCATCGCTTTCCGCAACCCAACTACAACCAGGAGACTGATCCATGGATCGCCGCACCCTTCTCGCCACGCTCGCATCCGGCGCCGCCGTGGCCGCCTCGCCCTTCGCCCATGCACAGGAGTACCCCGCGCAACTCGTCAAGTGGGTCGTGCCGTATCCGGCGGGCGGCGGCACCGACGTGATCGCGCGCGTGCTGGCCGAAGCCATGCGCCAGACGCTGGGCCAGCAGATCGTGGTGGACAACCGCCCCGGCGCCTCCACCAACATCGGCGCCGACATCGTCGCCAAGAGCAAGCCCGACGGCTACACGATCCTCTCGGCCGACAACGCGGTGCTGGCCTTCAACGAGCACCTGTTCAGCAAGCTGCCGTTCAACCCCGAAAAAGACTTCACCTACATCGGCGCCATCGGCAAGTTCCCGTTGGCACTGGTGGTGCATCCGGACTTCCCGGCGAAGAACTTCAAGGAGTTCCTGGCCTACGTGAAGGCCAACCCCGGCAAGGTCAACTACGCCTCGCCCGGCAACGGCTCGCCGCACCATCTGGCGATGGAGATGTTCAAGGTGCGCACCGGCACCTTCATCACCCACATCCCGTACCGCGGCGCGGCACCCGCGATGGCCGACGTGATGGGCGGGCAGGTGCCCTGCATGTTCCTCGACCTGGCTTCGGGCCTGGGGATCATGCAGAGCAACAAGGTGCGCGTGCTGGCCATCGGCACGGGCGCGCGCTCCAAGCTGCTGCCCAATGTGCCGACGCTGGCCGAAGTGGGCGTGCCCAACACCGAGGTGTTCGCGTTCCAGGGCATCCTTGGCCCGGCCGGCCTCTCGCCCGCGGTGGTGAGCAAGCTCAACGGCGACCTGAACAAGGCCTTCAGCACGCCGGCGGTGCAGAAGCGCTTCGACGATTTCGGGATGGAAGCGATGCCCGGCACGCCGGCGCAGTTCGCGGCGCTCTCGCGCGCCGAATCGAAGCGCTGGGGCCCGATCATCAAGCAGGCCGGCATCAAGCTGGATTGATGCTCGACGCGCGGGCCTCGCCTATTGCGTAAAGGCCTTGCGCGAGCCGTCTTCGAAAACCTCGTCGTCGCGCTGCAGGTCGCCGTTCTCGTCCCATGCGCGCTCGCGCGTCACGCGGCCCTTGGGATCGAAGTGCGATTCGGCCAGCAGCGTGCCCTTCTCGCTGAAGCGCTGGTGCGTGCCGATGGGCACCTGCCGGCTGCGGCCCGGCGCGAGATAGCGGCCCTGCGCGGCGCGCTGGCCGCTGTCGTAGAACTCGGTGACCTCGACCACGCGCGCCGTGCCGGTGCCGCTGTACACGGCCTTGCTGCGCGGCTGGCCGTTCAGGTAGAAGCTGTCGTCGCGCAGCGGCTCGCCCGCGGGCGTCCAGCGCTGGTCGCGCACCACGCTGCCTTTTTCGGAGAACTCCTGCTCGCGCTGCCGGATCGCCGTGCGCTCGGCCAGCAGCCACACGGTCTCCCGGCGTTTCACGCCTTCGGACGAAAAGCTGCGCTCGATGCGCTGGTTGCCAGTGGTCTCGTCCAGCGTCGAGGGTTTGCCGTTGTCGTAGAACTCCTGGCTGCGCGTGCGCTTGCCTGCGAGATACGACACCCGCGAGCGCAGCGTGCCGCGCGCATCGAACAGGTCGACCTGCGACGCGCCGCCGCTCGTGAAGCCGCACAGCTTCGCGTCGTCGGCCACCGGCGCCAGCACCGGCGCCTCGCCGCAGCGCAGCATCGACATCTGCCCGCGCTCGGTGAATTCGACAAAGGCGCGCTCGGGGCCGGCGCCGGTGTCGGGATAGAAGGTGGCGCGCCGCAACTGGCCGCCGGGGTAGAAGCTGCGCACGAGCCCGCGCTCCTGGCCGTCGTCGTAGACGGCCTCGCGCAGCACTTGGCCGGCGGGCGAGAACTCGCGGGCGCGCCCCTGCATGTTGCCCTTGGCGTTGATGGTGTGTTCGCGCGCGAGCTTGCCCTTTTCGTAGAAGCGCACCAGGCCCATGAAGACGCCGTTCTGCACCTGCTGCTCGCGCTGGAGTTCGCCGCTCGTGCCGTCCTTGCAGCGCATGAGGCCGGTCTTGCCGGCGGTGGTGCTGCCGTTGGAAGGGCTCACGCTCTGGCCGTTGAGCTCGCAGACCTGCACCGCCTGGGCGGCGCTCGCGCCGAAAAGGAACGGCAGCGGAATCAGTGTGGTCAGCGTGAGCCGGAAGATCCGGGCCGCCACGTGGGGCTCCGCGAAGAAGGGCATTTGGACAGCTACCTCCCCATTTCCGAAGCCAGGAGCTTGACGCCGCGGATCATCATCTCGACCGACACGGCCACCAGGATCAGGCCCATCAACCGTTCGAAGGCCAGCACCAGGCGCTCGCCGACCAGCCGCTGGATGCGTTCGGCCAGCACCAGCACGATGGCGCACACCGCCATGGTGACGCTGAGCGCGGCCACCCATTCGAGGCGCCGCTCAGGCGCCTGCGACACCAGCAGCATCACCGTGGCCAGCGCCGAGGGGCCGGCCAGCGCGGGCACGGCCAGAGGCACGATCAGCGGTTCTTCCGTAGGAGTCGCGACGGGCACGGCGCCGTGTTCCGGCGGAAAGATCATGCGCAGCGCGATCAGGAACATCACCACCCCGCCCGCGATCTGCAGCGAGAGGCCCGACAGGCCCATCACCCGCAGGAACCCGTCGCCCACGAACATGAAGCCCAGCAGCAGCGCGAAGGCGATCAGCACCTCGCGCACGATCACCCGGGTGCGCCGCTCGGGCGCCACGCCCTTGAGCGCATTGGCAAAGATCGGGATGTTGCCCAGCGGATCGGTGATCAGCAGCAGCAACACGGTGGCCGATGCGAAGGTGTATCCCACTGGGCTTTACTTGTCGTAGAGGGTGTCGAGGGAACGGAAGCCCTTGACCTCGATCGGATTGCCGAAGGGGTCGCAGAAGAACATCGTCCACTGCTCGCCCGGCTGGCCTTCGAAGCGCACCTGGGGTTCGAGCACGAAATCGGTGTTCGCGGCTTCCAGCCGCTTGGCCAGCGCCTGCCAGTCGGGCAGGGCCAGCGCGAGGCCGAAGTGCGGCATCGGAACCATCACGTCGCCGACGCGGCCGGTGCGCGCGGTGGCGAAGGGCTCGCCCAGGTGGAGCGAGATCTGGTGGCCGAAGAAATCGAAATCGACCCAGGTGTCGGTGCTGCGGCCTTCGGCGCAACCGAGGACGTCGCCGTAGAAGCGGCGCGCACCGTCGAGGTCACGCACGTGAAAGGCAAGGTGGAAGATGCTCTGCATGGTTTCGGATTATGGGCAGCGGTGCTGTGAGAATGCCGGACTTTCTTTCATCATGGAGCAGGCCTTGCGGATACTCCGGATCCTCGCTGCGCTGAAGAAGCGCACCACTGTTTTATCGGCGCCTGTGCGCCTGGCGCGCCAGGTCCTGGCGGGCGCCCTCTGCGTGTTCGCGGTCGCGGCGCAGGCGGCCGACTGTCCACCCTCGGCCATTGCCAGCCTCGCCAAGCTGGGCTCGGGCGTGCGCAACGGCGTCGACCGGGGCCTGCTCTGGCGCATCGAGCGCGACGGGCGCACCTCCTGGCTCTACGGCACCATCCACATCGGCCGCGCCGAATGGGTGCGGCCCGGCCCCACCGTGCAGAAGGCGCTGGCGCAGAGCGATACGCTCGCACTGGAGATCGATCAACGCGACGAAGCCACCGCCCGGGTCCTGGGCCAGCCGGCCGATCCGGCCCTGCTGGCGCGCATGCTCAGCGGCGAACGCGCACGCCGACTCGACCGCCAGAACGCCGACGCCTGCGTGCCGCCCGGCGCCACGGCGAAGCTGCAGCCCATCCTGCAGGTGTCCACGCTCGCCGGCCTGGTGGCGCGCGCCGACGGGCTGTACCCGGAATTCGGCGTCGACGAGACCATGGCGGTGTCCGCCCGCAACGCCAGCAAGCCGATCGTCGCGCTCGAGAACGCGGCCGACCAGGTGAAGGCGCTGACCGGCGATTCCGAAACAGAAGAGGCCGAGCAGGTCGATGCCGCGCTCGACGAACTGGAGTCGGGCAAGCTGCGCGGGCAGATGAAGGAGCTGGCCGATGTCTGGGCGCGCAGCGACGCCGACAAGCTGGCCCGCTATGCCGACTGGTGCGACTGCCTTCGCACCCCCGCCGAGCAGCGGCTCATGAAGCGCCTGCTGGACGACCGCAACCCGGGGCTGGCCGACGGCATCGAGCGCATGCATGCGAGCGGCAAGGGCGTGTTCGCCGCCGTCGGTGCGCTGCACATGATCGGCCCGCAGGGGCTGCCTGCGCTGATGGCGACGCGCGGCTTCACCGTGACGCCGGTGCTCACCAGCGCGCAGGCGCAGACGGCGGTGCCGATGCCGGCGCTGTCGGCGCCCGAGCCGGCGCCCCGGGCCGCACGAGGCGGCAAGGCGGTCAAGGGACAGAAGGGGCAGAGAGTCCAGAAGGGCGCGCCGGCCGCGAAAGGGGCGAAATCTTCGAAGGCTGCCCCCGCGCCCAAGGGCGCCAAGGCTCCGGCCAAGGCGGCGCCCCGCGCGGCCGCCGCGGCTCCCAAGGGCAAAGTGCGCAGATAATCGCGACCGCCATGCACCTGCAGCGCCCCCACCCCCGCATCCTCGGCCAGATCGGCCGCTGGGTGCTGCTGTGGTTCATGCTGTCGCTGGGGGTGGCGGTGGCGTCGCCCATCGTGCATCCGCAGGCCATGGAGCTGGTGTGCTCCAGCGCCGGCTCCATCAAGGTGGTGGTGCACACCGAGGACGGCGCGCAGGAAATCGGCGCCTCGCACATGGACTGCCCGCTGTGCGTGCTGACCGGTGCCCCGCCGCCGGCCATGGCCGTGGTTTCTTTCGATATTCCCCTCCCGCTGGGCCGCGTGGTCCAGCCGATTCCCGCCGCGCGCCTTGCCGCGGCCACCGCCGCGCCGTTGCCGGCGCGCGGGCCTCCGAACTTCTCCTGAAGCTTTCCAAACCCGAGCCGCAGCGCCTGATCGATGGCGCCCGCGGCCTGTCCGGCTTGAAGTTCGTGGAGCAGGTTCCCAGTGAAAAAGCATTCCCGCGCCCTGGCGATCGCCATGGCATTTCCCCTCAGCGCGCCCGTGTGGGCGCAGCAGCAATCGGCGGCCGATGCGCCTGAAGCCGGCACCGGCCGCGCCTTGAGCACGGTCACCGTGAGCGGCGGCCGGCCGACGTCGCTGCCGGCGCAGATTCCCACCACCATCGAGGGCGTGACGCACGAGCAGATCGCCGAGACCGTCAACGCGACCGACGCCGAGGACGCCCTCAAGTACCTGCCGAGCCTGGTCGTGCGCAAGCGCTACATCGGCGACTTCAACCACGCGGTGCTCGCCACCCGCGCCTCGGGCACGGGCAACAGCGCGCGATCGATGGTCTATGCGGACGGCATCATGCTGTCGAACCCGCTGGGCAATGGCGCCACCTACGCGCCGCGCTGGGGCATGGTATCGCCCGAGGAAATCGAGCGGGTCGACGTGCTCTACGGGCCGTTCTCGGCCGTGTACCCGGGCAACTCGGTCGGTGCTGTCGTCGACTATGTGACGCGCATGCCCACGCAGCTCGAGGCGCATGTCAAGTTGAGCGGCTTCGCCTCGAACTTCGACCTGTACAACAGCCATTCGTCGCCGGCCGGCCAGCAGCTGGACCTGTCGCTGGGCAGCCGCAGCGGCGACTGGTCGTGGTGGCTCAGCGCCTCGCGCACCCACAGCAAGGGGCAGGCGCTGGTGTTCGGCAACCGCCTGCTCAGCGCCGGCACCTTGGGCAATGCGGGCACGCCGGTCACCGGCGCGGTGCTCGGGCTCAACCCGTCGAACCAGCCGTGGTGGCTGGTGGGCGGCTCGACCATCTACGACACCACGCAGGAGCAGGCCAAGCTCAAGGTGGCGTACGACTTCTCGCCCACGATCCGCGCCACCTACACGCTGGGCGCCTGGAACAACACCACGCACGGCGGCGTCGACACGTACCTGCGCGATGCGCTCGGGCGGCCGGTGTATTCGGGGCGCGTGAACATCGCCGGGCGCACCTACAACCTCGACGCGCCCAGCGCCGCGCTGGCCCCGACCGAGACCGCGCTCACGCACTACATGCACGGTCTCTCGGTGAAGAGCCACACCGGCGGCGTGTTCGACTGGGAGGTGGCGGCGAGCCTGTTCGACTATTCGAGCGACACCTCGCGCACGCCGACCACGCCGCTGCCGGGCGCTTTCGACGGCGGTCCGGGGCGCACCACCGACATGGGCGGTTCGGGCTGGAACACCTTCAAGGCCGCGGGCACCTGGCGGCCCACCGGCTCGGCCGAGGGCGTGGGCGCGCACGTGGTCGACTTCGGCTTCCAGCAGGACACGGCGCGCCTGCGCACCAGCGTCGGCAACACGCTCGACTGGATCAATGGGCCGGCCGTCACGCCGTTCTCGGCCTTCAACGGCAACACCCGGCTGCAGTCGCTCTACGTGCAGGACACCTGGCGCTTCGCGAAGGACTGGAAGACCACGCTCGGCCTGCGCCACGAGCGCTGGGAGGCCTATGGCGGCCAGCTCGGCAACGCGACGAAGCTGCTCGACTTCGCGCCGCGCAGGAACAGCTACGACTCGCCCAAGGCGGCCATCGCCTGGCAGGCCACGCCCGACTGGCTCTTCAAGGCCTCGACCGGCCGCGCGGTGCGCATGCCCACGGTGAGCGAGCTCTACCAGGGCTCGATCGACGGCAACCGCATCGTCAACACGAATCCGAACCTGCGCCCCGAGCGCTCGTGGACCACCGAGCTCACCGCCGAGCGCGACCTCAAGGGCTGGGGCCTGGACGGCATGCTGCGCACCACGCTGTTCTTCGAGAACACGAAGGACGCGCTCTACAGCCAGGCGCTCAACAACCTGGTGAGCACGGTGCAGAACGTCGATGCGATTCGCACCCGCGGCCTGGAGGTGGCGCTGAATGCGGTCGACGTGGGCGTGAAGGGGCTCGACCTGGGCGGCAGCCTGACGCTGACGAACTCGAAGATCACCGCCAACAGCGGCTTCCCCGCGAGCGTTGGCCAGGAGCAACCGCGCGTGCCCAAGGTGCGCGCCGCGCTGCTGGCCACGTACCGGCCCGATGCCAGATGGAGCTACACCGTCGGCATGCGCTACAGCGGCAAGCAGTACGGTTCGCTGGACAACAGCGACCCCAACGGCTTCGCGTACATGGGCTTCTCGAAGTACTTCGTGGTGGATGCGCGCATCCGCTACCGGATCGACCGGCAGTGGAGCGCGGCCTTTGGCATCGACAACCTGAACAACAACAAGTACTGGGCCTTCCACCCGTACCCGCAACGCACCTACGTGGCCGAACTCAAGTTCGACCTTTGACTCTTTCATTCATCTTCTGCAAGGACATGACGACATGAACGCCCCCACCTTCACCCTCAAGACCCTGGCCGCCTGCGCCATGCTGGCCGGCGCCGCTGCCGCGCTGGCCCACGTCACCCTGCCGCCCGGCGGCGTCACCGTGGGCAGCGACTACAACGCCGCCTTCCGCGTCGGCCACGCCTGCGAAGGCGCCACGGCCACCACGGGCCTGGCGGTGCGCCTGCCCAAGGGCTTCGTGCTGAGCGACGCCCAGGCGCGCAAGGGCTGGAAGCTCGACGTGCAGAAGAACGCCGGCGACGGCGAAGTGCGCTGGACCGCTGAGACCCCGCAGGATGCGCTGCCGGGCAAGGAGCGCAGCGAGTTTGTGCTGCGCGGCAAGGTGCCGGGCACGCCGGGCACGCTGTGGTTCAAGGTGCTGCAGACCTGCGACGTCGGTGCCGCCGATTGGGCCGAAGTGCCGACGTCGGGCAATTCGACCGCGGGGCTCAAGGCGCCGGCCGCGAAGCTCAACGTGGTGGCGCAGGGCGTGGCCACGGTCGATGTGCGCGACGGCTGGGTGCGGCAATCGGTGCCGGGCCAGAGCGGCACGGGCGCCTTCATGAAGCTCACCGCCCCCACCGGCGCGAAGCTGGTCGGCATCTCGACGCCCGCGGCCGGCGTGGCCGAGGTGCACGAGATGAAGATGGAAGGCGACACCATGAAGATGCGCGAACTCGCCGGCGGCCTCGACCTGCCCGCGGGCCAGACCGTCGAGCTCAAGCCCGGCGGCTATCACGTGATGATGATGGACCTGAAGGGCGCGCTGGCCAAGGGCGCGACCGTGCCGTTTACCCTGAAGTTCGAGGACGCCAAGGGCGTGAAGACCGCGCTGGACGTGACGCTGCCCGTGGGCGCGCCCGAGGGCGCCGATGCTGGCGGAGCCCACCAGCACAAGCATTGATCTGATCGGCCGCTAGAGCAACTGGTCGGGCGCCAGCGGGCCGAAGAGCTTGAGCATCAGGCGCAGCGTGGCGCTGGCGTCGGGCTCGGTGGTCGTGTCCGCGAGGCCGCTGCCTTCGGGGGCGTGCCAGACCAGCGCGCCGTCGACCTGTTCGACGTGCCAGGAGCGCTCGCGCATGCCGCGCTCGATCTGCTCGCCGGCCACGCGCGAGAGTTCGTCGCTGCGGATCAGCAGCGCGATCTCGGTGTTCTGAAGTTGGGAGCGCAGGTCGAGGTTCATCGAGCCGACGACCAGCAGCCGCCCGTCCATCACCAGTACCTTGGAGTGCAGCATCGCGCGCGATTCGCCGGTGGCGCTGCTGCTGCCGCCCGAGGAGCCGGAGCCGAAGACCGTGCCGAAGGTGGTCTGCTCGCTGCGCAGCTCGTAGAGCTCGACGCCCATCTTCAGCAGCTCTTCGCGGTGGCGCGCGTACCCCACGTGCGCCACCGGCGCGTCGTTCGAGGCCAGCGAATTGGTCAGCACGCGGATCTTCACGCCGCGGGCGCGGGCCGCGGCAAAGGCCTGCTTCATGTCCTGGCCGGGCACGAAGTAGGGCGAGATGATGAGGAGCTCGGAGCGCGCCTGGCCGATCAGCTGCAGCAGGCCCTCGACCACGGTGTCGCCGCTGGCGGCCGCGTCCGATGCGGCTTCGAGCGACGCGGTGCGGCGCGAGGCCGGCGAGGGCGGCGACGTGTTCGAGGCGCGGGGGACGCGCGCGGCGTCGGCGGACTGGCTCACCACGAGGCCGGGGTCGCGCGTCGCACCGGGGCCGGTGTCGGCCGGGATCTTGCCGGGCTGGTCGGCCAGCATCACGGCCGGCGCCCAGACGAACGTGGCGGTGCGCAGGTCCAGCGGTTTCTCGTCCCAGGCCCGGGCGCGTTGGGCGGCGGTAGGCGGTGCGTCGGGCTTGGGGGCGCTTTCGGGCGCGCCGGGGTTGTCCTTCTTCGCCGCCGCGGCTTCGTCGGTCAGTTCCTTGTCGGCCTTGCGCGCGCGTTCGCGGATCTCCTGGAACTCCTCGCGCGAGACCAGCGACTGCACGGGGTAGGCGCGCTCGTTGTTCCAGTAGCTGTCGAAGCTGCGCGAGAGGTCCTGCACGATCGGGCCGGCCGCGAGCACGTCGAGATCGACGAAGTTGCCGGTGGTCGCATTGCCGAAGTAGGCGTCGCCGAGGTTGCGCCCGCCGGTGACGCCGAGCACGTTGTCGGCCAGGAACAGCTTGTTATGCATCCGCTGCTGGATGCGCGAGGCGTCGCCGATCGAATTGAAGAGCCGGCTGAAGGTGGAATCGCGCGCACCCGCGAGCGGGTTGAAGAGGCGCATCTCGATGTTGGGAATGAAGGCCAGGCCCAGCACCAGCGCGTCGCGGCCCGTGCTGTGGAAGTCGTCGAGCAGGATGCGCACGCGCACGCCGCGCTCGGCCGCGGCCCGTAGACCGCGCACAAGACGGCCCGTGCTGGCATCGGCGTGGATGGCGTAGTACTGCAGGTCGAGCGTCTTCTGCGCGCCCTCGATCAGCGCGAGCCGGCTGCCGTATGCGGCGGGTGGTCCACCCAGCAGCATGAAGCCCGACTCGAAGCGAGCCTTGTCGGCCTGGCGGCGCTGGCGGACCAGCGCACCGAATGCGGTGTCGTTCGGCGAGGCGAGCGCGGTCGAGACGGGACGGTCGACGTCTTTCGGCAGTTGGGCGCAGGCGCCCAGCAGCAGTGCCGCGATGAGCACGGCATGGCGGCCGAAGTGCGTGAAGGGTGAAGGCATGCGGCGATTCCCTTGGAATGGGGTAGCCGCATATATAGCCTAGTCGGCGCCCGCCCCGCGTCGGACGGGCGGACGCGAGGCGGGGTTTTGGCGCTCGACTTGATCAGCGCGCGACGCCCAGCTCTTCCTGGCGCTCGAGGGCGGCGAGGAGTTCGTCGTCGATCCGGGCGTGGCGTTCGCTCAACTCGACGGCGCGCGAGGCGTCGGAGGCGTAGATGGCGCCGCCGTCGAGTTCGAGCATCTCGGTGATGCGCTTCTGCTCGGCTTCGAGGGCTTCGATCTGGGCGGGGAGGGCTTCGAGTTCGCGCTGCTCTTTATAGGAGAGCTTCTTGCGGGGAGCGGTTGCCGCCTTGGGGGCGGCCTCGGCGACCGGAGCGGGGGCGGGCGCAGCAGGCGGTGCCGCGGCGAGGCGCTGCTCGGCGATCTCGCGCGCGCGCTTGGACTGGATCAGCCAGTCCTGCACGCTGCCTTCGTACTCGCGCCAGCGGCCGTCGCCCTCGAAGGCGATGGTGCTGGTCACCACGTTGTCGAGGAAGGTGCGGTCATGGCTCACCAGGAACACGGTGCCGTCGTAGTCCTGCAGCAGGTTCTCGAGCAGCTCCAGGGTGTCGATGTCCAGGTCGTTGGTCGGCTCGTCGAGCACCAGCACGTTGGCGGGACGGGCGAACAGGCGGGCCAGCAGCAGGCGATTGCGCTCGCCGCCGCTGAGCGATCGCACGGGGGAGTTGGCGCGCGCGGGGGAGAAGAGGAAGTCGGAGAGGTAGCTCTTGACGTGCTTCTTCTGCGAGCCGATCTCGATCCATTCGCTGCCGGGGCTGATGAAGTCTTCCAGAGTGGCGTCGAGGTCGAGCTTGTCGCGCATCTGGTCGAAATACGCGACCTGCAGGTTGGTGCCGCGGCGGATCTTGCCGCTGTCGGGCTCGAGTTCGCCGAGGATGAGCTTGAGCAGCGTGGTCTTGCCCGCGCCGTTTGGCCCCAGCAAACCGACCTTGTCGCCGCGCAGGATGGTGCCGCTGAAGTTGCGGATGACGGTCTTCTCGCCGAAGGACTTGGTGGCTTCGGTGAGCTCGGCCACGATCTTGCCGCTCGACTGGCCCGAGGCGACGTCCATGTTGACGCTGCCCTGCACCTCGCGGCGGGCGACGCGGCTCGCGCGCAGCTCCTGCAGGCGGGTGATGCGGCTCTGGCTGCGGGTGCGGCGGGCTTCGACGCCCTTGCGGATCCAGACTTCTTCTTGCGCGAGGAGCTTGTCGGCCTTGGCGCTGATGACGGCTTCCTGGGCGAGCTGCTCTTCCTTCTGTAAGAGGTACTGCTCGAAGTTGCCTGGGTAGGAGCCCAGCTTGCCGCGGTCGAGCTCGATGATGCGGGTGGCGACGCGGTTCAGGAAGCTGCGGTCATGGGTGACGGTGACGACGCTGCCCTTGAAGTCGATCAGCAACTGTTCGAGCCATTCGATGGAGTCGAGGTCCAGGTGATTGGTGGGCTCGTCCAATAGAAGGACGTCGGGCGCGGCAACCAGGGCCTGGGCCAGGGCCACGCGCTTGCGGGTGCCGCCGGAGAGGGAGCCCACGCGGGCGTTGCGGTCCAGGTGGAGGCGGTGCAGCGTCTCTTCGACGCGCTGCTCCCAGTTCCAGGCGTCGAAGGCTTCGATCTGGGACTGGAGGGCGTCGAGGTCGAGGCCTTCGGCACCTGATAGATAGAGGTCCCGCACGGCGATCACGCTTCCCAGGCCCTGGCTGGCTGCGGTGAATACATCCGCATCCATATCGAGCACAGGCTCCTGGGCGACGTAGGCGACGCGCAGGTTCTGCTGCAGTTGCAGGGTGCCGTCGTCGGTCTTCTCCAGGCCGCCCAGTATCTTGAGCAGCGAGGACTTGCCCGCGCCATTGCGGCCGATCAGGCCGATTCGTTCCGATTCAAGAAGAGAGAAGTCCGCATGATCGAGCAGCGGGACGTGACCGAACGCGAGTTGGGCGTCGAGGAGTGTGATGAGTGCCATGTGGCACGGATTATCGGAGGAGCCTCCTCTTCGTCCTGGGGCGGCGCGAAGCGCTGCCCCAGGACGAAGAGGCTCCGATGTAGATTTTGTTCAGCGAGGTCTTGCGAGGCCATGGATTTGGCATATACTCGTGGGCTCGGCTGATGACGCTCTTGCAGCGATTCAGTGGTTGCCCTGGAAGGGGCGGTTGCTGGAAGGTTGGCTGAAAAAAGATTCTTCGAAGTTGACTGGATTGCAAAAAACAGTGCATAATCGAAGGCTCCGCTGAAACAGCTTCAGCGTCTCGCGACGAAGGTTGCGGGGTGCGAATAAGAAGATGTTGAAAGCGAAAAAAGTTTGACGGTTCTTTAAAAACCGTGATAGACTACAAGGCTTCGCTGATCACAGCGAGCTGAACGAAGTAAACGATAAGTTGCTTCGGTGATCGTTAAAAATTTACAGCCGATAAGCGTGGGCGTTTGAAGGTAATTGCGTAAGTTCTTCGGAACAAGTCGCAAGACTTAAAAACGCTCATGAGATAGAAGTGAAGTTCACTTTAATTCTTTTTTTATGAGTTTTGCTTGACCGCGAGGTCAGGCGCAAAAATCAAGATCGAACTATAGAGTTTGATCCTGGCTCAGATTGAACGCTGGCGGCATGCCTTACACATGCAAGTCGAACGGCAGCGCGGGAGCAATCCTGGCGGCGAGTGGCGAACGGGTGAGTAATACATCGGAACGTGCCCAATCGTGGGGGATAACGCAGCGAAAGCTGTGCTAATACCGCATACGATCTACGGATGAAAGCAGGGGATCGCAAGACCTTGCGCGAATGGAGCGGCCGATGGCAGATTAGGTAGTTGGTGAGGTAAAGGCTCACCAAGCCTTCGATCTGTAGCTGGTCTGAGAGGACGACCAGCCACACTGGGACTGAGACACGGCCCAGACTCCTACGGGAGGCAGCAGTGGGGAATTTTGGACAATGGGCGAAAGCCTGATCCAGCCATGCCGCGTGCAGGATGAAGGCCTTCGGGTTGTAAACTGCTTTTGTACGGAACGAAACGGCCTTTTCTAATAAAGAGGGCTAATGACGGTACCGTAAGAATAAGCACCGGCTAACTACGTGCCAGCAGCCGCGGTAATACGTAGGGTGCAAGCGTTAATCGGAATTACTGGGCGTAAAGCGTGCGCAGGCGGTTATGTAAGACAGTTGTGAAATCCCCGGGCTCAACCTGGGAACTGCATCTGTGACTGCATAGCTAGAGTACGGTAGAGGGGGATGGAATTCCGCGTGTAGCAGTGAAATGCGTAGATATGCGGAGGAACACCGATGGCGAAGGCAATCCCCTGGACCTGTACTGACGCTCATGCACGAAAGCGTGGGG